>Ga0247734_1000002_pt1 | contig 813663 bp, 718 predicted proteins | sample UWRJL103311B2_FD_180933 | JGI IMG/M metagenome (GOLD analysis project Ga0247734, IMG submission 180933) | Plant litter microbial communities from Arlington Agricultural Research Station in Wisconsin, United States - UWRJ-L103-311B-2 | ecosystem: Environmental > Terrestrial > Plant litter >...
TACTTAACACACTGGGGTTCATTAGGAGTTTCACGATGGAAATGCTGAAGTTTGGTAAATTTGCTGCGCTGGCTCTGGCCATGGCTGTAGCTGTAGGTTGCTCGTCCAAAGGCGGTGATAATGCCGGTGAAGGCGCTGCTGTAGATCCAAACGCTGGTTACGGCGCCAACACTGGTGCTGTCGACGGCAGCCTGAGCGAAGAAGCTGCTCTGCGCGCAATCACCACCTTCTACTTCGAATACGACAGCTCGGACCTGAAACCAGAAGCCCTGCGCGCTCTGGACGTTCACGCCAAAGACCTGAAAGGCAATGGCGCTCGCGTAGTTCTGGAAGGCAACACCGACGAACGTGGTACTCGTGAGTACAACATGGCTCTGGGCGAGCGTCGTGCGAAAGCCGTTCAACGCTACCTGGTCCTGCAAGGTGTTTCGCCAGCTCAGCTGGAAGTGGTTTCCTACGGTGAAGAGCGTCCAGTTGCTACCGGCAACGACGAGCAATCCTGGGCTCAAAACCGTCGCGTCGAACTGCGTAAGTAATTTGACATGCGAACGTGCCGCCGTGCTTTAACCGTTTTGGCCCTCTCCCTTCCGCTTGCAGCGTGGGGTGCGGTTCCTGTGGTCGATGACAATTCTGGCTCTGCTGGTAGCAGTTATCCGCCATCAGGTTATGGTACGGCCGGCGCCTACGCCGGGGGTGGGGCTACGGCCCAACCCTCGGCGCAAGGTCAGCTGTTCATGCAGCTGCAACAGATGCAGGAAGAAATTTCGCGCTTGCGCGGAATAGTGGAAGTCCAGCAGAACGATATCCAGCAGATAAAGCAACAATCGCTGGAGCGTTATCAGGATCTCGATTCCCGCATAGGAGCTGGCGGCGCACCTGCTGCACCAGCTGCCAATAATTCTTCATCCGACGGCGGCAGTAACGCCGGCGGATCTTCCGCTGCAGCGGGGGGCGCTTCCCAAGCGCCTCAGGCGGGCAGTGAGCCACCTGATCCAGCGAAGGAAAAGCTTTATTACGAAGCGGCTTTCGATCTGATCAAGGCAAAAGACTTCGACAAGGCCAGTCAGGCATTCACCGCCTTTCTGCGCAAATACCCTAACAGCCAATACGCAGGTAATGCCCAGTATTGGTTAGGGGAAGTGAATCTGGCCAAGGGCGATCTTCAAGGCGCAGGCCAGGCTTTCGCCAAAGTCAGCCAGAATTATCCCAAGCACGCCAAAGTGCCTGATTCGCTCTACAAGCTGGCTGATGTTGAGCGTCGCCTTGGTCACACAGACAAGGTAAAAGGTATTTTGCAGCAAGTCGTTGCGCAATATCCTGGCACTTCAGCGGCTCAGCTGGCGCAGCGAGACCTTCAGCGTCTGTGATCTAGTCTGACCGCCGATTCAAGAAAGCCGCGCTTTGCGCGGCTTTTTTCGTTAGAATCTCGCACCCGAAATTCCGGTATTGTTTTCGCTTCTCTGGATTCTGCGTGCGCAGGGTGCTTTGAAGTGCCTGACGGAGGCGGATGGCCTGTTTAGCCGTTACGCCCGTGGCCCTTATGCAAGACACATTACGTATTACCGAAGTCTTTTACTCGTTGCAGGGTGAAACTCGCACCGCCGGCTTGCCCACGGTTTTCGTGCGCCTCACGGGTTGCCCTCTGCGTTGCGAATACTGCGACAGTGCTTACGCGTTCACAGGCGGCACGATTCAGACACTGGATTCATTGCTCGAACAGGTCAGCAGCTACCGTCCGCGCTACGTCTGCGTCACCGGCGGCGAACCTCTCGCCCAGCCCAACGCGATCCCACTGCTCAAACGACTGTGCGATGCAGGCTATGAGGTCTCGCTGGAAACAAGTGGCGCACTGGATATCTCCAAAGTCGATCCCCGTGTCAGCCGTGTTGTCGATTTAAAGACTCCAGGCTCCAAAGAAGTTGCGCGCAATCGTTATGAAAATATCGAACTGCTGAACGCCAACGATCAGGTCAAATTCGTTATCTGTTCGCGGGAAGATTACGACTGGGCTGTGTCGAAGATCATTCAGTATGGGTTGGAGCGGCGCGCAGGCGAGGTGCTGTTTTCACCTGTGCATCGTGATTTGAATGTCAGAGATCTGGCCGACTGGATCGTCGCCGATAATTTGCCGGTGAGGCTGCAGCTGCAGTTGCACAAGATTCTCTGGAACGATGAGCCTGGACGCTGATATGAGTGAGCAAGCGATGAACGAGAAAAAAGCGGTAATCCTTCTGTCCGGCGGTCTGGATTCGGCCACCGTCGTTGCCATGGCGCGGGCTGACGGTTACGCCTGCTACACCATGAGCTTCGACTACGGTCAGCGTCACCGCGCCGAACTGCACGCCGCTGAGCGCGTGGCTAAGGATCTGGGGGTCGTCGAGCACAAGGTGATCGGGCTCAACCTCAATGGCATTGGCGGTTCTGCTCTGACGGACAGCAGCATTGACGTACCCGAGACGCCAGGAGAGGGTATTCCGGTGACCTACGTGCCTGCACGTAACACCGTATTCCTGTCGCTGGCGCTGGGCTGGGCGGAAGTATTGGGTGCCCGGGACATATTCATCGGCGTCAACGCGGTGGACTACTCGGGCTACCCCGACTGCCGTCCTGAGTTCATTGAGTCATTCGAACGCATGGCCAACCTCGCGACCAAGGCCGGTGTGGAAGGGCAGGGCTTCACCATTCGGGCACCACTGCAGAACCTGAGCAAGGCTGACATCGTCAAGGCGGGTATGCGACTGGGTGTGGATTATGGGCTGACGGTGTCGTGCTATCAGGCCGACGACCAAGGCCGGGCGTGTGGCAAATGCGACAGCTGCCGACTGCGTGCAGAAGGCTTTTCAGCAGCCGGTGTAAGCGACCCAACACGTTATTTTTAACTTTTTTCAAATTGGGTGTTGAAATACTGAGATAAATCAGTATTATACGCGCCACCACAAAGCGGGTCGTTAGCTCAGTTGGTAGAGCAGTTGGCTTTTAACCAATTGGTCGTAGGTTCGAATCCCACACGACCCACCATTTTGAAAATCTGGAAGGCCCACGTAAGTGAGGATTTCCAGGTTTTTTTTTGCCTGTAAGGCAGTGGTGACGTGGGTCTGAGCAACAGATCAAGCCTTCGCCGAACGTACAGACATGCAGCCGTCTGGGCGAACCTTAGTTTCGAGTTGATGTGATGTCAATATTGATCGGAGGGATCGCGGGGACGAGCGTCGACGTCTGAGTCAATAAACTCAGCGGCCTTTCGTCGAAAAAAGAGGTAATGGGTTGCCGGTGATTTTCACCCATCCCAGTCGCCGTTCATGCGGGTTTGCCTGGGCAGGATTCGTGGCGGTAATGGTTGGAGCGACAGGTCTCACCTCAACCCCTTCCCAGTTACCAGCTGAATGATTTCATTCCGACTCTGCTGAGCATCAGCGTTAGCAGCAGTGAATGCTCAGATGCCTCATCCTCAGCAGGTTTCGGCAGTCCAAGATCCTCCCACCAAGTTCCTGGTCCATCCCAAGTCAGTTCATGGCTTAACCCAGTCCCCATCGGGAGCAATGCCTGCTCCAGGCTAAGCCGTTCAGATTCAAGTCTTGCGACGTGTGTCAGGTGCTTGGAATCTGAAGCCTGATAGCAGGATGCCAAGTTTTTGCATCTGTTTTTCAGCGTTTCTATCTTTTCTTTCATCCGCTCTGCTTTGGCCTCGGCCACTTCGGGCGTTGCCCGATCCGCTGAATCCATCGCCGCCAGATATCGATCAATGCTCTGCTCGATCTGCTGCATGCGTGCCTTTACCTTGCCCTGAGTGAAGTTGCGGTCGCTATTATTGACGGCTTTGAATCCGCTGCCGTCGATGGCGATGATCGACTGAGAGAAGAGATTGAGGTTGCGGCAAAGAACTACGAACTGGCGGTATGCGCTGCGAATGGCTTAGCCGTTCTCTTTGCGAAAGTTGGCAAGGGTTTTGAAGTCCGGAGCCCCGGTTAGCCACATTAACTCGACGTTGCGCTCGGCCTCACGCTCAAGCCGGCGGCTGGGGCGTTGTCACACAGCCTGGACCCAAAGCGGACAGTCAAACCTGCTCTTAGCCTAATCGAACAGTCTGCAACGATGCATCCAGCCTAAGCCGTCCAGCGTAGAGGTTTCGGGTTGATATTCGCATCCGATCCAGCGGGAAAAACCGCTGTCCTGCACAGCAGAAAGTATTGAGCCCAACTCCAATGTGCCTCGGTCTGGCTCGTGCCGCCCTGGGTAACCAGCAATCTGTATATGGTCGCAACCTGAAGCGTAGGAACGCACACATTCAACCGGGTCCAGACCTTCCATGCGCGCGTGATACAGGTCCAGTATCACCCCTAGCTCTGGCAAACTCGTCGCCCAATGAAACGCATTTGAGAGTGACCGGACGAAGTAATCCGGAATGGAAATCTGGTTGATCGCTTCTATCACAACCCGGATGTTTTTCTGCGCTGCCTGCTCGATCGCCCATTCCATGTTGCAGATGAACTGGCCCGCAGACGCCGCGAGCTCGGATTGGCCTACAACACCGCTGAGGACGTGCAGAAGAGGGCATTGGGTTAAAGCTGCATAGTCGAGCCCGACGCGAAAGTCGTCGCGAAACTTTGCCTGTTGACCAATGACTGCAGCAAGACCCTTGGTCCCTGGCGGCACAGGCATAGTAGCGAGGACCTGGTGTAGCTCCGTCCGGCGTAGTTGCTCTGCAATCCGTTCAGCCGTCACACCGGAAGGATGGGCGAATTCAACCGCTTTGAAACCTGCGTCACGGGCTGCTTCAAATCGATCCAGGAATGCCCATTCTTGGAACATCAGCGTTAGGTTGGCTGCGTACTTGATCAAGTGCTCTCCAGATATCTGCTGCTATCGTCGCCAGCCCGACCTACCGGCGACGGATTCACGCTACGACAGGTGCTGCTTGAGGCTTGAGTAGAAAGTGCGCAAGCGCAGGGACCAGAACCAGAGCACCGACCATGTTCCAGATGAACATGAATCCGAGCAGGATGCCCATGTCCGCCTGAAACTTGATGGGTGACAGCACCCAAGTAAGGACGGCAACGCCCAAGGTAATCCCGGTCATGACCACGACTTTGCCGGTCGAGAGCAGTGCCAGGTAATAGGCATCAGAAAGGCTCACTCCGCGCCGCAGGTTGGCAAGTGTCACACTCAGTATGTACAGCGCCTAGTCGACCCCGATGCCCACACCCATCGCGCTGACCGGAAGTGTTGCCACTTTAACGCCTATGTTCAAACCTACCATCAGCGCTTCGCACAGGATGGAAGTCAACATCAACGGTAAGACCGTGCACACCACGGCACGCCATGACCGGAAAGTGATGAAGCACTGTTCAACTGCATGCGAGTCTTCATCCGGGTCAGCGAGGTCGGAAGCTTCACCGCCGTGGCGAAACTACTGAATGTATCGACTCCCCATGTCTCGCGTTGCGTGGCTGATTTAGAAACTGCAATCCAGGCCAGGCTGATACAGCGCAATACCCGGCACCAGTCTCTTACTGAGGCCGGTGCGCGGTACCTTGTGAATTGCCGTGAAATCATAGCGCGGGTCGACCAAGCTGCGATTGAAGCCAATGAATCGTATCTGACGCCACGCGGTTGTCTTCGAATACTGTCGGACACAGAATTCGGTGTCGACCACTTATCTGCGATGGTGAGTGAGTACTCAAAAGAGTATCCAGATGTGAATCTGGACCTCACTCTGACTTCGAACACAGCTAACATCATTGATAAACAACAAGACGTTCAGATCTTCGTGTCTGGGATCGACCATTTTCCTAGTCCGAGACGGTAGCCCAGTATCTCTCTCGTCGCAGTCGCAGTCGCAGTAAGTCGGTCGGTTACAACGGATATTGGCGCGCCTCGGCCGCGCAGTAGGAAGCTTTGCTGGACGTCAGACAGGCCAATCAGATGATCCTGCAGAGGCTGCTCATTCATTGATTTAGAGGCCTTCATCAGTGGACGCCACCTCAGCGCCAATGCTGATAGTCACATCGCCTAAATGCTAAGGCTGTCCGAATCACTCATGAGTTTGATCCAGTCGGCGCGGCCCAACGGGCATGATCCGTCTGCTTACTTGAAGGATGTTCTTACACGCCTGCCGACGCAGTGGGCGAGTGAAATTGATGAACTGCTGCCGCATAAGTGGGCGCCCGCTTAACCACGTAAGGTGTATTGGCGCACGCTTGCAAATCGGCGGGTACGCAGGAGTCAGATCTTGAACGCTAGAGATAAAATGTGACGGAGCTGTGGCATGAGCCTGGGTATTCAAGCTATGGCGATAGCCCGTCGTGAATACTTATAAGGCTGACGTTTATGTGAGTGTTTGCTGACGCATCGGTGGGAATCGCCCTAAGTCAGGCGAGGTAATTTCGGCGGATGCCTACACCATCATGCTCAAGGCCTAAGTTCCATCGTGCTGGCAAAAGACTCAGTAAAGTAATCCATGACAGTTCGCACAATTGGTGAGCGTTTCATGTCCCGGTGAGTGACTAACCAGAGATCACATAAAAATGACACCCCATCGTGTTCCAGCTTGACCAACATTGGGTCTGCATCACCTAAAAAACAAGGAAGTCCGGCCACTCCCACACCCGATCGAGCGGCAACCATATGGCCAGTGATGTCGCTCAGTTCGCACGCAACGTTGCGGTTGCCTGCAATCTCCAGTAGCCACCTCTGCTGGGCCATATCGGAAAACTCTCTTTCATAGGAAATGAAAGCCCAATGCTCTGGCAAGGCAAGATCCGGATAAGTGCGGCTTGCGTAGAGATCGAACCTCATCTTTCCAACCCGTCGAGCGACGCTACCCGGCTCACTTGGCCGCACGTGCCGGACAGCGATGTCCCATTTGAGTGCGGCCACGCCTTAGGGTTTAAGGCGCGACAACAACGTAATATGGTGACGCAGTCCCAAGCTGGGAGTAGGGTGTCAAGGCGAATTTGCTTAGGAAAACGCTACGTTCGTCTGAAATTCTACTCTCGGCCGTCCTGTGGCAGCCGGTCATGCGTCAACCGGCAGAACCCAATGACTACTCAGCCTAGTGTCAACCTTGATAACTGTGACCGTGAGGCTATTCAAATCCCCGGCAGCATTCAGCCGCACGGGTGCCTCCTTGCCTGCGATGCTTCAGTCAGCATTGTCATGCGCCAATCCGCAAACGCGCCAGATATGCTCGGCGCAACGAGTGATTTACGGGGGCAGCGGCTGGAAGCGGTGCTGGGTGTCGATGCCATTCATGCCATCCGTAATTCCCTGGCACGCACCAAGGACGCATCCCGGTCTGCGCTGACATTCGGTCTACGCCTGCCTTCAGGTCGCTCTTTCGATGTGTCTGCACACATCTACAAAGGGGTGGCGATCCTTGAGTTCGATCCCTCTGGAGCTGGTGTCGCGGAGCCCATTGAGCTGGCTCGAACCGTCATAGCCCACATCAAGGAAATCAACCAGGCAGGGCGGCTGTACCACGATGCGTCCCGCCTGGTTCGCGCCATGCTCGGGTATGACCGGGTGATGATTTACCAATTGGGCATAGACGGCGCTGGCAAGGTCATCGCCGAGGCTAAACGAAGCGGGCTGGAAAGCTTCAAGGGCCAGTATTTTCCTGCTTCCGATATCCCGCAGCAGGCCCGCGCGCTCTATCTGCGTAACCCCATTCGGATCATCCCGAATTCCCGATTCCAATCGGTGCCCATCGAGCCTGTCGTGGACCTGTCCGGCGAGCCCCTTGACCTGTCCCATGCGCACTTGCGCAGCGTCTCGCCGATCCATTGCGAGTACCTCTGCAACATGGGCGTAAGCGCCTCGATGTCGATTTCGATCATCGTCAACGGAGTGCTATGGGGCCTAATAGCCTGCCACCATTATGAGCCCAGGATCCTGACGACCAGCCAGAGGATTGCGGCTGAAATATTTGGTGATTTTCTCTCCCTGCATATCTCGACGCTTTTGGCTCGGCAGACGCTGGAGGCGGCCGCGCATGCTCGGCAGGTGCTCGACACGCTGCTGCGTGATTCGAACCGCTCGCTGGACATCGAACAGCTTCTGCGCAGTCGCCTGACCGACTTCAAGGCGCTGATTCAATGCGACGGCATCGGGATGTCGCTGCAAGGCCATTGGGTGGATGAAGGACTGACGCCACCCAGGGGTACTTTCCCTGCGTTGCTTGAGTTTGCTCAAAACGTCGCCGAGGGACAGACATGGGCGTCCAATCGCCTCTCGATGGCGTACCCCTTGGCCGCTGAATATGCCGACAGCGTGTCGGGCGTGCTGATCATTCCGATGTCGCACCGGCCAAAAGATTTTCTGATGCTCTTTCGCAAAGAGGTGGTCGATACCCTCGATTGGGCAGGTGATCCAAACAAGACGTATGACAGTGGATCGATGGGCGAGCGCCTGAGTCCGCGCAAGAGTTTTGCCGTCTGGAAAGAAACGGTTCACCGACAGTCGTTGCCGTGGACCGAGCAAGACCGCCAGTTCGGGGAGGCCATTCGCACCGCTGTTGTCGAGGTGGTCCTGCACAACAGCGAACTGCTCAACAGCGAGCGCTCGAAAGCGGACGTCCGACAGCGGATGCTCAACGAAGAACTCAACCATCGGGTAAAGAACATTCTGGCGCTGATCGGCGCGCTGGTGTCCCATCCTACTGCGGAGAGTCAATCCCTCAACGGCTACGTGGAAACACTGAAGGGACGTATCCAGGCGTTGTCTCTGGCGCATGACCAAGTGGTGCGCGGCGACGGCGGAGGAAGCCTGTTCGAACTCCTCAGCGCCGAGCTTTCGCCTTACCGATCTGTCGACGATGCGACCCAGTTAATGGGACCCAACGTCATCCTCGATGCCAGGGCTTATTCGGTCATGGCGTTGGTGCTCCATGAATTGGCGACGAACGCTGCCAAGTACGGCGCGCTGTCCCGACCGGAAGGAAAGCTCTCGGTCATATGGGCCGTTGATGCGGAGGGTGGCTGTGATATCACCTGGCAGGAAAGCGGCGGTCCACTTGTTCGTCCGCCAAGCCGACACGGCTTCGGCTCGGTCCTGATCGGTCGCAGCATCCCGTTTGACCTTGGCGGGATAAGTGTCATTGAGTACAAGCCAGAAGGCGTACAGGGACTTTTCAGGATTCCTGCCAACCATCTTTCGGTAGCCGAACCGGTCGCTCCCAAGCACGCTAAGCCCAGCATTACCCGACCTTACAAGCAGACAGGAATGCTCACGGCGGCCTGTGTGATGATTCTTGAGGACCAGCTCGTTATTGCCGTAGGCCTTGAACACATTCTCATGGATGCGGGGGTCAATGACGTGATCACGGCAGGCTCTGAAGCAGAGGCGTTAAAACTGCTTGTCAGCCGCAAACCTGACGTGGCGGTGCTGGACATCAACCTGGGTAATGGAACGTCAATCGTGGTGGCCGATGAGCTGACCCGATTGAACATCCCGTTCCTCTTCGCAACTGGCTATGGGGATAGCATCATCATTCCTGGCCATCTGAAGCATGTGCCTGTGCTTGGAAAACCCTACGACGCCCAGTCGATGCTGCTACACCTGCAACACTTGGTCGATCCGTCGTCCTGAGTAGCCTGCTGACCGCAAGTTTACCCAACCGCTAACGGGCTAATATTTTTTGGGCACGATTTCGGCCGCTCGCCCCTTATCGAGCGTGTTGGGTGATTGCTGTCCGGTCATAAGGGCAGCTATCGACCCAGAGCTGCCGGTCAGTCGCGGCAGAGTGCGCCCACCAAAAAACGCGGATTGTCTGGCAACCTTCCGTGGCATTTCTTCCTGCGCACGTCGCCGAGCAGCGCTTTTTCTACAAGCATTCATCGGTCTCAAGGATCTGGCTAATCAGGTTGCAAACAATTGGCAGCTTTTCATGACGTCGAAACAAAGCCCCTACCTCTGAAAAAATAGGAGGCCCGGCTATCTCCCTGAAAATCACATTGGGCAGTCGGACAGTTTGAACCAGAATGCTGGGAATCACCGCTAAGCCCATGCCCAGTGCCACCTGTGTCAACACTGCGACCAAACTTCCTGGAACTGAACCAACGCATGGATCGAATCTCCCGCGCTTGGCCACCTCACGCAATCCCAACTCTTGTTCAGGTAACACAAACACCTCACTCGCCAGCGCGCTTGGGGGAATGTCATCATCTGTCTTTGCGAGGATATGATTAGCCGGCAACGCAAGGCAGAATCGGTCCCGGGCCAAAATACGACTGGAGATTGCGTCGGGTAGATGCACCGGCATCCGTACAAAGGCCACATCAATCCGACCATCCTCGAGAAGTGCAGTGAGCTGCTCGGTAGGGAGCTCTTTGGTGTTCACCAAGACGTCTGGCCACCGATTGCGAAAGCGCTGAACCTGGTTCTGAAGTACCCCGAAAAAAGCAGCTGAACCCACGTAGCCGATTTCTACTCGGCCGACTTGGCCTCGGCCTGCACGTTGGCCCACGTTAACAGCTCTCTCAAATTGTTCCAAAGCAGAGCGCGCTTCTGTCAGGAACGCTTCCCCAGCTGGCGTCAATGCGACAGACCGCTTTGTTCTATTGAAAAGCCGAGCCTCCAACAAGCTCTCTACTTCCTGAATCTGCGCAGTCAGCGTTGGGGCAGATATGCCCAAGTGCTCAGCCGAGCGTGAAAAATGCAGATTTTCCGCAACGGTGACAAAGGAGCGGAGGTGGCGAATATCCATGACAGTAGAACCTAGTATTCAGATTTTCTGAATTATAAAGCTGTTCTGCTTTGTTGTTCCGAATTGTCACCCCTGTTCCAATCAGTGCACTCAATACACCAGGAGTTCACTATGTTCCGTCTTCCTCACATCGCAATCGGCTTGGGTCTTGCTGGATCCCTTGCGCTGTTCTCTGTGCCAGCAGCAGCAACAGATTTGCCCAGTCAGCCAGTTCTGACGCTTGCCGCCGCTCAACAGATCCTCACGGCAGCGCAGACAAAAGCGCAAACGGCGGGGTGGCCGTGTGTGATCGCAGTTGTCGATAACGCTGGTTTGCCTATTCTCCTCGCTCGCATGGACAATGCCGCTGTGCCGGCAGGTGTCGAACTGGCTCCCGGAAAAGCGCGCACCGCCGCTCTATTCCGACGCCCCACCGGCGCGTTGGAAGACGCCATCAACGGCACCCGACCTGCCGCGATCACCGCCCAAGGCTTTGTGCTGATGCGTGGAGGTTTTCCGATCATCGTCAACGGACACACCGTTGGGGCTGTTGGGGTATCTGCGGACACACCACAGCACGATGAGGAGATCGCTCAGGCCGGTCTAGCTGCATTCAACTAAACGCATTTTTCCAAGAAATGTAGTAATTGCTCTCGCTATCGAAAGAGGCTCCCTTTGCCATCGCGATGCTGATTTTTCCGTAAGCAGGCTGGCGACTGTCGCCTTACCTTGAGCGTGCGGGCACCTTGGCACTGGGCCTCTTGACCGTTGCACTGGGTAGCCTAATTCTGATGTTTACCGCCGTTCAGCTATGCACTGTTGCGCGGAAAACGATGCGACGTCCAGAGCCCCGCAATCTAGCTGGAACCGTGCAACACGTGAGTAAAATTACATGTCGACAAATCATCTGAAAATTGGACATCCGACAGAGACAGACTCAATTATTTTTGACCTGGACGGCACGCTTGTCGATTCCGCAGGCGACATGACAGCGCAACTAAACACCATTCTGATTGAGAGGGGTCTTGAGCCCCTACAGGTCGCAACAGCTTCGGTCTTCCTGGGTGACGGAATGCGCTCATTTGCCAGGCGGGCGTTTTCCTTGCGGGGCATGACTGATATGGAGGACGCGATCGATACCTTTATCTGGCGCTACGAACACACTGACCACCCAATGACAACACCCTATGACGGAGTAATCGAAGGCCTTCGGGCGTTGCGAGAAGCGGGTTGGCAACTATCTGTCTGTACGAATAAAGACGAGTCGATTGCCATCGATATTCTCAAGCAAACCAATCTGTTGAAGTTTATGGATGTGGTTTGCGGAGGAGATACCGTGGATTTCAAGAAGCCTGACCCCAGACACCTAGGTGCATTAGTTGCGCGTGCCGATTACAGGAAGCTTCCCAAGATAATGATTGGAGACAACAGGAACGATTTCGAAGCCGCCCGTGCATACGGAATACCCTTTGCTTTTGCCAGTTGGGGCTATGGTGCTCTGCCTGACGATGGCAAAGCCGTGAATCTCTTAAAATTCAGAAATATTCTCGGCATAGTTGGATTACCTGCGCATTGAATACCGCCTGCTAATTGCTGGTTCCATTTCGACGCTGCCGGCCCGCTGCATGTCGCAAGCGGCTGGGGGCGACAGACTGCTGTTGGCCGAAAGCGGTCAGCCAGGAGCGGCTGTTTGCGACCCAAAGCGGCCGCTCGGACTTAAGGGGATCTAATGCACGCAGCGCCTATCGCTGGAAGACGCCTGCGACGCTCGGTTAACCAGGAGGGTCATGGTTAGGGGACTTATTGGTGATAAAGCATTTCTTACATTATGAGTTAAGGCCAGCGTAGCTAGCCTCGAATGTGCTGACCAAGGCGCTTGCTGCAGAAAGCGGTTAGGGCAGCAGGTGTTCGAGCGCTAGGGAGGTGGCATTGCCCGTCAGCGATGTTGGATCGTATGGCCGGATAGCGTCCGATCGCTTGATAACGATAACCCGTCACCGGCAATAGCGTCGCTAGCGGTCTATCTCCGGGTCATACCGCTAACGACTCAACAAAAGCGAGAAATTGTCGTGTTTTGGCCGGTGGATGGATGCGCGACGGGTAGAGCGCGTGAAGCGTGAAGCGCTCGTCGGGCCAGTCTGGCAGCAATTCAACCAGCCGTCCTTCCATGAGGAAAGCCTCGGACCCAAATTGCATGATCTGCGCAATCCCGTAGCCGCTGAGACACACCTCGTGCATCGTGCGTACATCGTTTAAGGTAAGTTGGCCGTGAGTGGGGACGTTAACTACACTACTGCCTTGATGAAACTCCCATCCAAAAGGTTTGCCCGTTTCCGGATCTCGGAACTGGATGCATTCATGGTGTTGCAAATCTTCCGGCCTTTCCGGTCGGCCTTGGCGGTTTAGGTAGCCCGGGGTAGCGACGGTGAGGATGCGGGTACTGAAAAGCACGCGTGCAACAAGGCTGCTGCTACGTGGGGCTCCGAATCGGATAGCTAAGTCAAAACCTTCGGCGACCATATCCCCCAACCGATCTCTGGTAACCAGTTCCAGCTCCAGATTTGGGTGCTCCGTAAGAAACGCATCCAGCTTGGGGCCGAGCAGCAGGCTGGAGAAAAACGGATCGACATTCACCCGCAATTTACCACGCACCGCTTTAGCACCCAACGATGCCGACATCGCAGCCTCCTCAAGCGCCGCCAACAGGGGCATAACTTGCTTGTGGAATCGTCGACCTTCATCAGTCAGTGATACGGAACGGGTGGTTCGGTCAAACAACCGAATGCCCAATCTCTTCTCGAGGCGAGATACCGAGCGGCTAACACCTGGCGGTGATATGTCCAGCAGCGCTGCGGCAGCTGCGAACGTGCCGCTGTCGACTATCGCTGTAAACACGCCCATGCCATTTAAGATTCGCTCATCGAAAGCCATATTAGTGCCAATCAGTCACTTATCCATTGTGTTTGATGTTATCGCTAGATGAATCCAGTCACAACATACTCTTCCTCTCGATAACCACCAGGTTTATCCAAGGGGAAACCGCATGTATGTCATTACGGGAATTACCGGGCAAGTGGGCGGCGTAGTAGCTCGGGCATTGCTTGCTCAGCAGAAGAAAGTACGCGCTGTGGTCAGAGACGCAGAAAAAGGAAAAGTCTGGGCTCGCCAAGGTTGTGACGTAGCGCTGGCACAGCTGAGGGATATGGCCGCGCTGACGCAGGCTTTTACGGGTGCCGAGGCAGTGTTCGTTTTGTTGCCTCCCTTGTTCGACCCTCAGCCGGACATGGCAGAAGCGAGAGCATCGATCGACTCGTTGAATAGCGCGTTGCAAGCGGCCCGGCCACAGAGAGTGGTCTGCCTTTCGACCATCGGTGCGCAGGCCACCAAGCCCAATCTGCTCAGCGCATTGGGTCTGCTTGAGCGCACATTAGCCGATCTTCCCATCCCCACCACTTTCTTACGCGCCGGTTGGTTTATGGAGAACTTTCTTTGGGATGTCGGCAGTGCCTTGGAAAATGGCGTTATCAGCAGCTACTTGCAGCCCTTGGATCGAGCTATCCCAATGGTTGGTACGGTGGACATTGGGCGCCTTGCTGCCGATCTACTTCAGTCCACTTGGAGCGGAAGCCAAGTGGTTGAGCTGGAAGGGCCAGCTCGGTATAGCCCCGCTCAAGCTGCCTCCACGTTTAGTCGATTGATCGAACGTCCCGTTCACGCACAAGCGGTGGCCAGGGATACGTGGGAGCCCAGGTTTTTGGCTCAGGGCATGACCAACCCACTGCCTCGGATGCAGATGCTCGACGGGTTTAACGAAGGATGGATCGAGTTTGAAGGCACACCCCAAAAAGGCGAGACGACATTGGACACGGTTCTTCAGGGGCTACTAAAACGTCACGGCTAACCAGCTATTAAAGGGGACTGACTTATGAGTAGCTCCAGTCCCCTGTGCCATCGGAGGAAGTGCGATGATTAAATCAAGCACTAATCCATGTTTTTTCTAACTCATCTCCTCCAGAGAGTTCAGGCGCGTCTGTTCCACCAAGGAATGAATTGCACCGTCAGGCGCAGTGATATTGGCTTTGCCACTCATAAATGACGAAATGATGCATGTGTTCGCGATTAAGTTCACAACGGTTTTCGCCAGCGCCTGCGTCTCCAGATCGATATTATGTTTGTAGTAGTGTAATGCATCATTTATCGCGTATTTCGGCTACGTACTTTTCCGTTGATCGGCGTGATATGAGTTTCAAGCTTATCAGGCGCGGGCATGGCAGTCGACTCACTAGAAGTCATAGCTGTGTTAAGCGCACGAGGAGGCGAGTGCGGCAATGAAGTGTTTCGGAGCTGGGAACATGTCCATCTTCCATAATAAATAAATAAACGCTTGTGAAACTTAGTCGCCGAGCCTACTTTGTAGAGCGGGTACTCATAAGTTTCTGTCAAAATCTTTTATTTAAGAGGAATGCCTAATGCCGTTAGCCAGAATAGATGTTGCTGCCGAAACTTCACAGGAAACCGTCGCCGCGATTGGTGAGACGATTTATGAGGCGATGACAAGCATCGCCAACGTGCCCGAGCACGATCGATTCCAAATTGTTCATCGACACTCACCGGGAGAGTTAGTCTACCCGTCGTCGGGTTACTTGGGGTTGACCTATACCTCGGGGATTATATTCATCCAGATCACCTGGGTCGTTGGTCGAACAGTGGAAGTCAAGAAAGCATTCTTCCAAGCCATTGCAGATGGAATTCACACAAAGACCGGAATTCGTAAGGCTGACGTGTGGATTAGCTTGATTGATGTAAAGCGCGAAGACTGGTCATTTGGCAACGGGGAAATGCAGTACGAACCAAAAGCATAGCAGTGGATCAATCAGGGATACAGCAGGAAGTATCCCTTTCTTATTTTTCAAAAGCTATAGAGACTAGTCATTTGGGAGCTATGTTTCAAGATTAGGGCGGGGAACACCAGGAGGGCCGGCCGTTGGTGGCTGTCGACGTCCTGTCTGGACCACGTAAACGCCCGCTAGGATCGCGGATATCGCTATCAGATCGATGCCGTGAATGGGCTCATTTGCAACGAAGAAGCCGATCAGCAGCGCCACAACGGGAGGAATGTAGGTTACCGAGGCTGCCGCTAATGCGCCTAAGCGATGGACGATGTAATAGTAAAGAACATACGCGATGCCTGTACCAAGCAGTCCCAAACCGACAGATACCCCAATGAACGCTTTACGGTCTTCTAGTATCCGGCTCAAACCATTGAAATCCGTCAACGCTGCGATGACCAGCAGCGCTAAGCCAATCTGGTAAGTGGAGAGGGCTACGGGCGAGATATCCAGTCCGGTAAGGAACCGCTTGGCGTAAACGAATGAGCAACCAACGCTTAGGGAACCCATTACCATATAGATCACCCCTTCGAGAGAGATACTGCCAACTCCTGTACTCCACGGGCGTGCAATTAGCAACACGCCGGAGAATCCCAGCATCACGCCAATTGCGGTGCGCTTAGTCAATGGTTCTTGTCGCAGAAACAGGAATGCACAGGCGAAAGCGAACAACGGGATTGCACCACTCAACATACCGGCCACACTCGACAGGAGCATCGATGTACCTTTAGCAAAAGCGTAGTAATAGAAAACGGTCGCCAGTAGCGCCATCACCAGAAAATGGTGCGTATGGCGCAGATGGCTCATTCGCAGCGACCGTGTGACTATTGCGAATGCAAGAATAGGCAGAAATCCAAAGAAAATACGCACCAAAACGATTTGTGACGGTGTAATCAATACGGCCGCCCATTTCATGAAAACGAAATTGGTGCCCCAGATAACACCAAGGACAACAAACGCCAGATAAGCGATTTTTTTCATAATTACCGCCGGCCAGGGGAACGAATGGCTTTCACCGCTGGCTATTTGTGTGATCAGTGGGATTTCAGGGTGAGTACACGTGCTGCTGATGGCTAGTAGTCGGCTTAAGTGACCGACATTCAGTATGCGCTTCATAATGTGACTACAGCATATGTATTTATCTGGTGGCCTCGCGTCGATGGTTCCAAGGTTGAAACGCCTCCCGTCAAAGGCAATCGGCCGTCCTCGTCTCCTTCCTTTGGTAGGGCGATGCCAAATTCTGACATACGGCGAGGTTAACATCGTCTTGAGTTACGTTCTGATGCAGTACTGCAAAAACCAGCCTCTATAGCGATCGTGTTCACGTTCGCTTTAGGCTCGACGAATGTTAGACGCACATATTTCTCCAGTAGCGCGTATCAGCGCAATTTTATGCAGGTTGTCCTTCGTTAGCCTCGGCCGTAGTTGAGCGATCCAACTCATGCAAAGAGGATCGTTTCGGTAAGGTAGAAAACCAGCGTAATGATGTAGCAGAAGTTTTTGAAGTTCATCCAAGCGGGGCCTGACTTGATTAGCAAGGTCTGGCCGTGGGACGTCAGGCGCCTTACCGGCGGCTTGCCACTCGGAGAGGAGGCCGTATTGTACCAATTTGTTGGCTTCCATTTGAGCAGCTATCAACTCTCCTACAGCGTCCTGATCCAACAACCAATCTAACGCCAGCTTCTTCGCACCATCGATAACCTGCGCTTCACGAAGAGAGTCTTGAATGGGCTTTCCACTATCCCATTTAGACAGGGCGACAAGGTCACCCATGTTGAGACGGTCGTTTAAGGTCATTAAAAGCGGCAACAAAGCCGGCGGCGGGGAGGATGATGAGTTTGCCTGGGCGCTTAAAACGACCATGCCGAATGTAGCGCAGCACAGCAAAAAAAGCTTTTTCCGAGTCGCTAATTCAGCAATACTTTTCCTTCCCCCACCAGCGGATACTTTCAGCCTCAAAGACTTCGGATGTTTCTAACATTTTTAATGTCTCCGGGTAGTTGTTGCCTTTCGATACGTGCGACAGCCTTGAGCGCTCAATCAAGCGTTTTTCTATAGCGAGATGATAGCTCGCATTAAATAGAATGATAATTATCAATAAGACCTGCCGTGTTCGTTGAACAACGCCTAGATATCTACAACTACTTTGCCTTTCGCTTCCCCCGCGGCAATGATTGCATACGCGTCGTTAACATTCCCCAAAGTGAAAGGCCGCGGGTCCAGCAATACGCGCAACTGTCCCGCTTCGGCCATGGCTGTGGCTTCAGAGAGAATTTCTCCGTGGTGTTTACGGCCTTTGCCTGAAATTAAAGGGAGCAAAGTGAAAACGCCGGAATAAGTCGCGCCGAGAAATGATAATGGCGCGAGCTTGTGTTCACCCCAACCGAGGCAACTCACAACATGACCGGTATACGCTTTCACTGCCGCAAAAGAGGCATCTAGTGTCGCACCGCCGACTGTATCGTATACGATGTCAAAGCCTTCGCCGCCGGTAAATTGCTCAAGATAGTCCGCGGGTGTCTGAGCCCGGTAATCAATAGCAGTGGCTCCAAAGCTTGCAATAGTCAGGAAGCTGCTGACACTCCCGGTGGCATAGACTTCAGCACCTCGCGCGATAGCAATCTGGACTGCCATCTGCCCAACCCCCCCCGCTCCTCCTTGGACCAATACGCGCTGCCCGCCCTGAACATTTGCTCGATCTACCAATCCCTCCCATGCAGTTATGAAAATGAGGGGGAGTGCGGCGGCTTCACGCATGCTGAGGTTGCGTGGCTTAAGGGCCAAGAGATCAGCATCAACTGCTATGTACTCTGCCAATGAGCCTTGCTGGCCGCCTACGCCCCCAGCCATGCCGTAGATCTCATCCCCAACAGTGAATCGTGTGACATCGGTGCCTACCGCTTCAATTACACCAGCCAAGTCTATTCCCAAGATTGCTGGCAAAGGCTGCCGAGCATGCAGTCCTTGGCCGCTGCTGATCTTTGTGTCCAAAGGATTTACGCAGCTGGCAATGACTTTGACTAAAACTTCGTCAGCGGCGATTGTCGGCATGGCCAGATGTTGGATTTGTAGATCGTCGTTGACCTGTAAGGCAATGGCTGCCCGCATCGTGTTACGGCTCATATTCAGTACCTATCGAAAATGTCTTCGTGTGTGGGGATTGACTAAGTCTCCGCCGGTATTGAAATTCCGATAAGGGGCCAAATGCCTATAGTATTAATTCCAAATCATCGCTAAATGAGACACTCATGGATACTTTAGAGGCGATGGCAGTTTTCATACGGGTGGTGGAGAGAGGCAGCTTTTCCGCAGTAGCCCGTGAGGTTGGGCTGTCCCAGCCTACGATTAGCAAGCAGATTGGGGCGTTGGAAATGAAGTTGGGTGGCCGACTGTTTGCTCGCAGTACGCGTAGCTTGTGTCTAACGGATGAGGGGCAGCGCTACTACGAGCATTGCCGGCAAATTCTTGCAGCCGTTGATAACGCCGAACACAGCTTTCAGACAGGAAAAGAGCGTGTGGCAGGCCCGCTTCGCATCGCCTCTTCCGGAAGCTTTGGACGAATACAGATAGCTCCTAGGCTGCACGGCTTCCTTAAGCGTAACCCCGAGGTGTCTATTGACCTGCAGCTGAGTGACGAAAACGTTGACTTGGTTAGCCAAGGTATCGATGTCGCGGTGCGGATTGGTGTGCTGAAGGACAGCAGCTTGATCGCTCGACAAATAGGACTCACCAAACGGAAAGTCTTCGCAGCTCCGAGCTATCTCGAACATTTCGGGGTACCTGCAACGCCTGGAGAGCTCAGCTCTCATAATTGCCTTATCTTCAATCAACTGGAGCATGCTGACAGTTGGCGTTTTCAGCACAACAGCACATGGCATGCTGTGCGAGTAACAGGCAATGTCCGTAGCAATAATAGCGAGTCCATACGGCAGATGGTCTTGAGTGGCTTGGGCGTATCGTTGTCTCCGTCATGGTTATTTCGGGAGGATGTGATAGCCGGTAGGGTAGTCCCGGTACTCGAAGACTACCTGCCATCGTCTCTGCCTATTCATGCTGTTTGGTTGATGGATCGCAGGCAATCAGCCCGGGTAAGGGCGTTTACCGAATACTTGATAGACGCATTTGCGACTGACGATGACGTTTGCATCAAATAAGCGACCGGAGGTTGTCACTCAATGCCTGGGGCGCAGTCGTGGTGGAACGGCAGTGATTTGGGCTCGCTTTGCAGACTAGTTATCTCAGATACGTTGCTGGCACTGCCCCTTAGGTGACCGCTTTTGGCCGGTTGCTGCCTGTCATGGGGCTCTAAAACCATCCCGTAACGACCTGCAGCATGATCTCGCCTGAGGATCGGCGCGATAGTTCGCCAAGTCTGCATAGCACCGCATTATCGAATGATGTACAGCGCTTTCTCGTCAGCAGCCCGCAACCTTTTAGCCATTTCAAGCCAAAGATGAAGCTGGCGCTGACAGAACCCTCTCGCTCCACTTTCTCCCCGGGTCCGAGGGATATTCAGCGCACGCACCAGGTCGTCAACGGGTTTAGAAAGGCTTTAGGAAGTCCTAGTGCAGCAATGTGCTGCTGACGCATCCCTAGGGACCTTGGTGTTTATAACGTTCAGTGTTCAAACGGAGTGCACCACCCGAAAGGTCGGATAATCACAAATCCCCAGGCAAAACTGGTGCGCCATCTGGCCTTGAGCCGAACCTCTGTTTTTGTACTCATGTCCCTCGTCAATCACGAGCAGGTCAAAGCATCCAACGGGCAGATATCGCTTGATGAACTCAGTGGGTTGATAACCGCCTTCGCCGAAGCGGAACTCGATGTTCGCCATCGCACGCTCCATGCGCTTCGCTTGGCGGTCGTTGAAGGTGAAATTGCCGTCGGAGCCCATCAAGTTGATGAACTCCGAACGTTGTTCATCATCGATCCCGACGGATCTCACGCCTGTCATTCGCCGCTCGCTCATGTGAGGGGCGATTGAATTCCGTTTTTTGCAGTATCCAGCAAGTGATGCAGGCGTACTGCATCGCTGAACGTCGCCGCCGCATGCGTGCCTTCGGCAACATCCTGCGCATACACGTGATAGAGCTCTGCCAGTTCAAGCACCGCCGATGGCAACGACGAGGCTGGCAGGCGCTGATAACTTTCAGGCACGGGCAACACTTCCAGGGTCAGATTATCTCCATGCGCGCCCTCCACGACGTAGTCGTCGCCGACGTCTCCAAACGCCGAACGGTTGGTGATTTTCAGGTCGCCCTGATCGCCAGTGATATCAATTTGGACGCCGGAGCCATTACGTTTGCCGCCTTCAATGTGGATTGAAACGACGCCGCCATCTTCGAGCACGCCGCTGAGTACGAGTTGGTCGGGGGCGGTACTGTCGAGCACTTCGCCGGTTTCCTTGATAGTCACTTTCGGGAACTGGTTGACCATCAACCCCGAGACACTTACTGGCCAGCCGGTGGCGGTGAAGAGCATGTCGAGAAAGTGTCCGGCGTAGATAGCGATGACGCTCGAGAAGTTTTCCTCGGGGGCGGTCCAGCGCAGGGCGTTGGGGCGCAGGGCCTGGAAGTAATTCATGCTGACGTGCATCCGCACGGAGCGCACCTTGCCGACGTAGCCTTGTTGCAGCAGGTCTTGCAGGTAGCGGTTGTGCGGCGCGTGGCGGCGTTGCAGGCCGACGATGTGACGCACGCCGGCATCCTTGGCCAGGTGCATCAATTTTTCGGAGTCTGCGGTGGTGGTGGTCAACGGCCATTCGCAGTAGACGTTTTTGCCAGCGGCGATAGCGGCGCGCACGGTTATTTCGTGTTGCGGGGCGGTGTTGAGCACCACGACCAGATCGACCTCAGGGTTGTTGACCAATGCATCGACGGAGTCGGCGACCTGGCTGATGGCGTACTCGCTGGCCGCGGCTTCGGCGCGTTCGCGGCGTTCGCTGTAAACCGCTTGCAGGTGATATTGCGGCAGCAGATTGAGCACGCGCAGATGGCCGTGGCGAGCCCAGTTGCCGACGCCGATGATGCCGACGCGAATAAGGGAATGTGCAGTTGTCATGGGGACGTACTCACAGGTTTGGTTGAGGAGGTGAAGTCTAGGGAGAGCAGCCCCGCGGAAAAACCGGCCAAAAGGCCGAACACTGTGGACAGCAAAGGCGCTAATAGCGGCACGCCTGTTTGATTGCGGAACGATCAATCCGCAGTGATCGGAGCTGCGCACTGTTTTTCCGCATTGATCAGATACCTAGCATGGCGCCACTTATTACAGTGGAGCTTTGCCATGAACGATCTGTCTGCATCACCGGCCACCGCTGCGCTCGCGGCAGCGGAGCCGTCCTCCTGGCGCGACTGGCTGTCGGTGTACGCCGTTGCCCTGGGCGCCTTTGCCTTTGTCACCACCGAATACCTGCCGGTCGGCATCCTGCCGCAAATTGCCAATAGCCTGAGCATCACCGATGGGGTGGCCGGATTGATGGTCACTGTGCCGGGCATGGTGGCGGCGGTGTCAGCGCCTGCGATCATGCTCGGCGCCGGGCGCATGAATCGGCGGCAATTGTTGTTGCTGTTGACACTGTTGCTGGTGGCGTCCAACGTCGTTTCGGCTTTGGCGCAGTCGTTGCCGATCATGTTGTTGGGGCGTGGCTTGTTGGGTGTGGCGCTGGGCGGTTTCTGGGCGGTGGCGATTGCTGCTGCCGGGCGTCTGGTCAGCGAGTCAAAAGCGGCGAAAGCGACGGCGCTGATTTTTGCCGGGATTACCCTGGCAACGGTGTTCGGTGTGCCGTTTGGTACGTTTGTCAGCACGCTGTTTTCGTGGCGAATATCGTTTGCCGTAACCTCGGGATTGGCGTTGTTGGCGTTAGCCGCTCAGTGGTTGACGTTGCCTTCGTTGCCATCCTCCGAAGGCTTGCAGGTGCGCGCGCTGTTGGCGTTTTTGTCACGCAGCAATGCCCGCCGCAGCATGTTGCTGCTCGGTACGGTGGTGGCAGCGCACTTCACGGCTTACACCTACATTGCGCCGTTCCTGGGGCATGACGCCGGTTTCTCGCCGAGTGCGATCACTGCGATTCTGCTGGGCTTTGGCCTGGTCGGCATGTTGGCGAACTTCGCCATGGCCGGGAGCATCACTACGCACCTGCGTGCGTCGCTGGGCGCGGTGGTGTTGCTGATGGTGATCGCGCAATTGGCATTGCCCGGGTTGCAGGGGTGGGGCGTGACGTTGGCGGTGCTGGTGTGGGGCGTTGCTTATGGCGCGATTCCGCTGGGTGTGAGCAGTTGGATGCAACTGACCTCGCCGCAATTGCCGGAAGCCAGTTCCGCCATGTTGGTGACCACGTTTCAGGTGGCCATCGCTTCGGGTTCGCTGTTTGGTGGTTTGATGGTTGACCATGCCGGAGTGTCTTCAGCGTTGTGGCTGGGCGCCGCGATTGGCGTGCTTGGCCTCGCAGTGATGCTCAGTTTCGGTATCGGCAACGCGCCGATTGCCGAGGCGCTGCAACGCTGATTTCAGGCTTTGAGAATGTTGTCCTTGAAGTAGTCGATCAACACTCGCAATCTCGGTGCCATCTGCTTGGACGCAGGCCAGAGCATCCACAGGTTGCCGGTGTGGTCGGTGTAGTCCCCCAGCACCACTTTCAGCCTGCCGTCGGCCAACGGCTGACGGATTGAAAAATCCGGCAGGCAGGCGATCCCCACCCCATCTATCGCCAGGTACGTCAGCGGATCCATCGTAGTGCAGGTCAATGCCCGCGTCAGATTGGGCTCGATGTGAGTGTCGTCGACGCGCAGCGGCCAGCGCTCGATCATCCCAGTGGCTGGAAACTTGTGCAGCAGGCACACGTGGCGGATCAAATCGTCGGGGTGCGTCGGGTCGCCATGGCGTTCCAGATACGCCGGCGAGGCCACCAACTGCAACTGATAGCCGCCTAATTTGCGCGCCATCAGCCGCGAGTCCTGCGGTGCTCCTGTGCGGATCACCGCATCGAAACCTTCCTCGATCACATCCACCATGCGGTCGGACATGTCCACGTCCAGTTCGATGTCTGGGTAGGCGCGCGTGAATCCGGCCAGCACTGGCATGATCAACACGTTCTGAATCGGCACACTGATACGCACTTTGCCGCGTGGCGTGGCGGACAATTCCAACAGTTCCATTTCTGCCGCTTCCACTTCACTGAGAATGCGCTTGCAGCGGTCCAGGAACAGTTCGCCTTCGGTGGTCAGGGTGACGCTGCGGGTGCTGCGATGAAACAGCCGCACCCCCAGGCGTTCCTCCATGCGCGCCACGCTCTTGCCCACTGCCGATGAGGAGATTTCCAGCAGTCGACCGGCGTCGGTAAAGCTACGGGTTTCGGCCACGTGAATGAAAGCCGTAATGCCGCTGAGGCTGTCCATCATTTGAGGTGTGCTCGGTGCGGGGGAGGAGTACGGCAGAGTAGAGGCGGGCGAGGAAATTGAAAAGGGAAGTCATCGGGAGCCAGGCGTTGGCTCTTCGAGGGCGGCATCAGCGCTGATTCATAGCAGGTCAGTCGACCAGGGATAAAGCCCCTTCTGCTTTTTGGCTCGCCTGGCATAGGCCCTGAATTCAAGGCACGGGCAACCCGTCCATCATTCACGCTTTGCATCTTTGCAATCTCAGAGGACTTACCCATGGAACTCACCGCTAATGCCGGGGCGGATGAACACGCCTTTGTCACTGAGTTCAACACCCAGATATTGGAACTCCACGCCCGGTGAGCAACCTGCGGCGCGTGCATGAGTGCGGGCGCCGTTATCCGGACATCGACAGTTCGATCTTCATGATCGCCAGCATTACAGCCAAAAAGTCCGAAGTGATGGGAAACGCGGCCCATTTATTCACTCCGCAAAATCACCTTTACTCATGCCAAGCGCCCCAACCCTGAAAGCCCACATGGCTATCGACCCGGGCAGATATTCAATGGCTCTACACCTACATTTCCCATCGAGGCAATCATGTCCAAACTTCATTCCCCAGTTAACGTCGGGCCGTTTACCTTCGGCCACCGCGTTGTGTTGGCACCGCTGACCCGAATGCGTGCCGAAGATGGCGCTCGTCCTGGCCCGCTGATGGCTGAGTACTACGCCCAGCGCACTTCCGAAGGCGGTTTGCTGATCGGTGAAGCCACCATTGCCGCGCCAAACGGCAATGGCTATCTCGGTGCACCGGGCCTGTTCGACGACAGCCAGATCGTGGGCTGGAAACACGTCACCGACGCCGTACACGCCAAAGGCGGCAAGATTTTTCTGCAGCTTTATCATGCGGGTCGCCAATCCAATGTCGACGTGCAGCCTGCGGGCAGCATTCCCGTCGGGCCATCGGAAGTCCCGCACGGCGGTGTCGCTTACACCAACGAAGGTTGGGTACCCAATACTCCGAACCGGGCCCTGAATCTCGAAGAAATAGCAGGCCTGGTAGAAAACTTCCGCACCGCTGCCGAACGCGGCGTGAAAGCCGGTTTTGACGGCGTGGAACTGCATGGCGCCAACGGTTATCTGATCGACCAGTTCCTGCAGGACAACAGCAACAAGCGCACCGACATTTACGGCGGCTCGTTCGAAAACCGCGCTCGCTTGCTGTTGGAAGTGACCAACGCGCTGATTTCGGTGTGGGGCAGTGATCGCGTGGCGGTACGTGTCGGCCCGAGCGGCACCTGGGGTGACATGGGGGACAGCGATCCCGAAGGCCTGTTTACCTACGTCGCGCAACAATTGGCGCCGCTGAACCTGGCTTACCTGCACCTGATCGAGCCGCGCATCCTGGGCAACATCGAGGACGAGAATGCCGACCCGGCGCCGGTCGCTGCCCAGCTGATGCGCAAACACTACAAAGGCGTGATTATCGCCGCCGGTGGCTTTGACGGCGCGTCCGCCGAGGCCATCATTCAGGCTGGCGACGCCGATCTGGTGGCCTTCGGTCGCCACTTCATCGCCAACCCGGATTTGCCGGAGCGCCTGCGCCACAGCCTGCCGCTGAACGCGTATGACCGTCCAACTTTTTTTGGCGGTACCGAAGTGGGTTACACCGATTACGAATTCTATAAAGAAGAAGCCACTGCGTAACGTTCCAAATATGAAAGACGGCGGCCATTGGCCGCCGTTTTCTGTCGCGAAAACAAATGCTTATACGTCGGCGTCAGGACCTCAGTCAGCTGGCGCCAGAGGAGCAATTATGGGGATTCATCAGCGATGATGCTTCCTGGTGCGGGCTTGGACTTCAGAGCCCGGTCATCCTCATCGCAGACTCAGGAAGCCGATCACCCTGCACCTGAATGCGGGACACCTGGTCGTTGATCAAGCACAGATCTGCATTGCTAAGTTCCAGCTCAACCGCACCCAGATTCTCATCCAGGCGATGCTGCTTCGTGGTCCCAGGTATCGGAACAATCCACGGCTGTTGCGCCAGCAACCAAGCCAAGGCGACCTGTGCCGGCGTGGCGTTTTTGCGCTGCGCGACGGTCTTGACGATCTCGACCAGTGCCAGATTTGCCTTGCGCGCCTCGGGAGAGAAGCGCGGAACTAAATTGCGGAAGTCGGAGGCGTCAAATTGCGTGTTTTCGTCGATCTGGCCGGTGAGAAAACCCGCGCCAAGCGGGCTGAAGGGGACAAAACCAATGCCTAGTTCTTTCAACGCGGGCAGCAGCTCGTGCTCTGGGCCACGCCAGAACAACGAGTATTCGCTCTGTACCGCTGTCACTTGCTGAATCGCATGGGCTCGACGAATGGTTTGCACGCCTGCCTCAGACAAGCCGAAGTGCTTCACCTTGCCCTCGGCGATCAGGTCTTTGACAGTACCGGCGACATCTTCGATGGGTACGTTGGGATCGACGCGATGCTGGTAGAACAGATCGATGCGATCAGTACGCAGGCGCTTCAGGGAAGCCTCTGCGACGGCACGGATATGCTCGGGGCGGCTGTTGGTGCCGCCGCCGCGCTGACCGGAAATCAGATCGATATCGAAGCCGAACTTGGTTGCGATGACGACCTGATCGCGGATGGGTTGCAAGGCTTCGCCCAGCAACGCTTCATTGCTGAAAGGACCGTAGGCTTCAGCGGTATCGAAGAGGGTTACCCCCTTCTCATGGGCGTTGCGAATCAACTGGATCATGTTCTGTTTGTCGGCGGCTGGCCCGTAGGCCGAGGTCATGCTCATGCATCCAAGGCCCAGAGCGGACACTTCCAGGCCGTTGCCCAGCGTGCGGGTTTTCATCGGTGACTCCAAATCAAGAAGATGGTCGGGGACGTGATTGAGCCTGCGACTCATCAGCCCGAGACGTGGCTTTCGCCAAGCCAGGCTGTCACGCGCTCCATGGTTTTGCGTTCCTGCTCACCTTCCATGACGAAACCGTCTGCGAGCTTTGCGCGGGGCGCATTTTTTTTGAGAACACTGCGGCTATCGCCCAGGCCGTAACCGCCGTGAGTCATGAAGGGAATAATGGTTTTGCCAGTCAGGTCGTGAGCTTTCAGAAACGAGCGCACTACCGGCGGGGCGGTTTGACCCCAGATGGGAAAGCCCAGGTATACGCTGTCGTAATCCGCCAGATCCCCAATCCTGGCCTCCAGCGCAGGCTCAAAACCGCTATCGCGCTCCTCTCTGGCCTGTTCCACGGTCTCCAGATAATCCTCGGGGTAGGGCGTTGACGGCCTGATCTCAAAAAGGTCCGCTTGAAGACCCCTCTGGATAAGTCCGGCGATCACGCGGGTGTTGCCGGAGCGGGAGAAGTACACCACCAGGATGCGAGAGCCCGAACGCGTTCGTTCGCCCGCAGTTGATGCATTGCCGAGCGCCATCAACGGTGCGCTGGCAGCGACGGTCAGTGCACTGGCCAACACCGTGCGACGGGTCATGCAATCCGGGTTCATCGCTCAGGCCTCGTTTGGGAAATCAGTGCTGTAGCTGGCAGCTTCCCACTCGGCGATTTCCGCGAGTTGGCGATTCAGCGCTTGAGACACGATCCTTACCGCATCACTGCCCAGCAACAGACGTTGTGGCAATGACTCTTTGGCCAGCGTATCCACGATCAAGCGCGCCGCACGCTTCGGGTCACCAGGCTGAGTGCCGTGCATGCGGTCGTTCTCGGGGCGGCGCGGGCCCACGGTTTTGGCGTAGTCGGCAATAGTTGTCTTGGCGCCTGTCAATGAACGCCCCGCAAAGTCAGTGCGGAACGCGCCGGGTTCAATGACCAGCACGCGAATGCCCAACGGCTCGACCTCGGTTTTCAGCGTCAGGGTGATGCCTTCCAGGGCCATCTTTGCCGCCGAATAATAGGCCGAGCCCGGATTCCAGAACTGTGCGCCAATGGATGAGAAATTGACGATGGTCCCCGAGCGCCGTTCGCGCATGGCAGGCAGTACTGCTTTGATCAGTGCGATCGGGCCGAACACATGAGTGGCGAACAAGTTGGCTACATCTTCTTCGTCACCTTCCTCAACGGCGGCGCGATAGCCATAACCCGCATTGTTGATCAACACATCTATCGGACCGAAGTGATCCTCAGCCAGGGCAACAGTCTGCGCAATGGAAGCCTTGTCTGTCAGATCCAGCGCAACAGCAAGGGCGCGCTCAGGGTAGGCCTGCTCGAACTCTTTTACCTTGTCGACACTGCGGGCGGTGACGATTGCATTGAAGCCTGCATCGAGCACGGCCGTCGCAATGGCATGGCCAAGGCCCGACGAACATCCTGTGATAAGCCAGGTAGTCATGTGTCTTTCCTCCAACTGAGTCTATGTTTTGCGTAAGTCAGCCCGCGCCAGTCGCGTTTGCTGTGTTGTTTGCCTGAACGGATACGGGGCGAGCGATGGTTGTGAGTACGACCACCAGCGCCAGAACCAGCATCACGGTTCCCGTATCGAACGCGGCGTGCGTGCGGGAAATCGATAGCGCATTTCCCAATAATCCTGCGCTCGCTGCCATACGATCATCACGCAGCTCATCAGGATGATCGCCAGGATGGCGCTTTTGTGAGTGCCTGGGGAGGCCAGGTACACGCTTGTCGTCTTTCTGAAGTCCGGTAAAGGGACGCAGACCACTATAAGCTCGGTATCACAATGCGATAAGGTGCCGTAATCCGCATGTTCTTATAAGTCAGGCTAATCAATGGCGAACGAAAATTACAACGAGTTGGCTGCGTTCGTCATGGTCGCCAGAGAGCGCAGCTTTACCCGAGCTGCGGCGAAGCTGAGTATTTCGCAGTCGGCACTGAGCCAGACGGTGAGAGGGCTGGAAGAGAGGCTCGGGCTGCGACTGCTCACCCGGACGACCCGCAGCGTTGCTCCGACTGAAGCGGGGAGGCGGTTGTTCGAAACCCTTGCGCCGCGTTTTGAGGAGATCGCGCAGGAACTTGCCTCGCTGAGTCTGCTGCGCGACAAGCCATCAGGAACTATCCGGATCAATGCGGGGGAACACCCGGCCATTTCGGTACTTCAGCCAGCGCTACGCAGACTGGTTCCCGACAACCCGGACCTTCGGGTGGAGATCATCGTCGACTATGGGCTCACCGATATCGTCGCAGAGGGCTTTGACGCGGGCGTGCGAATGGGCAACCAGGTGGCCAAGGACATGATCGCGGTACGTATTGGGCCCGATCTGCGCATGGCCATTGTCGGCGCCCCGGGATATTTTTCTCGTTACGGGGTACCGCGAACACCGCAGGACCTGACGACGCACAATTGCATCGGGATCCGTTTGCCGACTTACGGCGGCATTCCCCCATGGTCTCTGGACAAAGATGGTCATGAGTTCAACGTACGCGTTGAAGGGCAACTCGTATTCAATAACATCAGCCTTCGTCTGAACTCGGCCCTTGATGGATTAGGCCTTGCCTACCTTCCCGAGGACCAGGTGCTTGCTGATGTAGAAGCCGGGCGGCTGGTTCGGGTAATGGAAGATTGGTGCGAGCCATTTCCCGGCTACCATCTCTATTACCCAAGCCGTCGTAATGCATCCTCAGCCTTCACTCTGCTGGTTGAGACGTTGCGTTATGGCGGGCAAACCTCGTAGACACGGCATGGGCGCCTGTATCAGCCAGTCCTTCACAGCCTGGAACAGGGGAGGTGGCCAGCCGCTGATCACGCGACCAGCCATCGGCGATGCTACGCAGCATCGGTGGAGCGTTCTGCTTCGATGATAACGACACGCTCAAAACGCCCCGCCAGTACGACATAGCTGAAGATCCCGATCAGACCGTGTGCGGCGACGAACCAGAGCGCTGAGTCGAAGGAGCCGGTTGAGGCAACAAAGTAACCGATCACCACCGGCGTAATGATCCCCGCAACGTTGCCAATGCCGTTGAAGACACCGCCGCTCAGACCCACCATCCCCTTCGGTGCAGTATCGGACAATACCGCCCAGCCCACAGCGGCCAGACCTTTTCCGAAGAACGCCAGAGCCATCAGTGCAATCACCATCCAGTTTGCGTCGACGTAGTTGGCAGATACCAGGCTCGATGCCAGCGCCATGCCGACTATAAAAGGGGTTTTTCGTGCCTTTGACGGATGTACGCCACGGCGGATCAGGTAGTCGGAAACCACGCCGCCCAACACGCCCCCAGAGAAGCCACAGATAGCCGGCATTGCCGCCACCCATCCCGCTTCCATGATGGTCATGCCTCGACCCTTGATCAGGTAAATCGGGAACCAGGTAATGAAGAAGTAGGTAAGGGCTGTGATGCAGTATTGCCCTAGATAAATTGCCCACAGTGTCCGGTTATTGAAAAGCTGGACGACTTCTTTCATTTTCAGCTTCGGTTTGGTGGCTTTGCGAGTGGCTTCCAGGTCCACCAGTGCGCCGCCTTCGCGCATATAGTTCAGTTCGCTCTGAGTCAGTCGTGAGTCGCTGAGTGGCTCGCGGTACAGGGCGAACCAGAACACCGTCGCGACCAGGCCCAGTGCGCCCATCCAGATGAATACATGCTCCCAACCCCAGGAATGCGTCAGCCATGCCATGAGGGGGGCAAATACCACGACTGCCATGTATTGGGCTGAATTGAACAGCGCCGAGGCAGTGCCGCGTTCGCTGGTAGGGAACCAGCATGAAACGATGCGGTTGTTCGCTGGAAAGGCTGGAGACTCCACAAGCCCGAGCATAAAGCGCATGCCGAACAAAGTAAGCGCCGCAGTGGAACCCACAAGCCCTATCCAGCCCACTGTGCCCTGCATCATGGTGAAGAGTGACCACAGAAACAGGCTGCATCCGTAGACTCTTCTCGCCCCGAACTTATCCAGCAACCAGCCGCCTGGAATCTGACCCAGAGCATAAGCCCATGCGAACGCGGAGAAGATCATGCCGAGCATGATCGGGTCCAATCCCAAGTCCTTGACTACGCCCGTACCGGCAATCGACATGGTGGCGCGGTCGGCATAGTTGAGCACGGTAACGATGAAAATCAACGCAAGAATGACGAATCGTCGGCGGCCAACGCGGATAGTTTCGATAGGAATTGCTGCGGATGCGGTCTTGGAATTCATGGGGCGCTCCTGCTTTCCTCAATGGGAAATCTTATTGTTGGAAGGGTCCAGAGCAGCAGAGACTAGGTAAGAGAACCATGTTGGTCTAACATTAATATTGGATCGATCAATACAAGATTTGCATCATGGAACTCCATCAACTTCGCTGTTTCGTGATGGTGGCCGAGGAGCTGCATTTCGGCCGCGCCGCTAAACGCCTTGCTATGACCCAGCCACCCTTAAGCCGCCAGATTCAGATGCTGGAACGGTCGGTGGGGGTCATGCTGTTCGACCGCAGCAACAGGAACGTGCAACTGACCGTCGCCGGACAGCGTTTTCTGCGGGATGCCCGGCATGTGCTGGCTTATACCGAACAGGCAGCGACGGCGGCGCGTCGTCTCGCCCGTGGTGAAGCGGGGCAGTTGCATTTAGGTTTTACGGCCGTCAGCGGCTACAAACTGATTCCGGATCTTCTTGAACATGCCTCCCAGCAACTCCCGAATCTGAGCTTCGAGCTGCATGAGATGGTCTCGGGGGCGCAGATGGAAGCCTTGGCCGCGAACATGATTGATATCGGATTTGTGAGGCAAGCACCCCCGCACCCTGGACTCAACTCAGCGTTAATCCGCAGCGAGCCCCTGCTCATGGTCATGTCCAATACTCATCCGTTGGCTCAGCGAGCGACGGTGGCGATCACCGATCTGGATCAGCAGCCTTTCGTGATGTATTCGCCGGACCAGGGGCGGTACTTTTATGACTGCATCGTCGGCTTGTTTGCCATGGCCGGTGTTTCGCCGCGCTATCTGCATTACCTGGGGCAGACCCATTCCATTCTTGGACTCGTACGCGCAGGTCTGGGGATTGCGATTGTGCCAGCCGCCGCGCGTGAGCTTTATCTGGGGCAACTGCAGTTCCGTACTCTGGAAGGTGCTCAGCCACGTTCAGAGGTGTACATGATTTCAAGAAGTGACAACGATAACCCGGCGCTCCCGACGTTTCTGAGTAGAGCGACGGAGTATTTTCGTTCGGTCAATTGATGCCACTGGAAACAAACGCAGCGGTGGATAACGCCATGATCCTGTAATGCCATCTCGATAGGCCGCCGGCCGATTGAAGTGCGCAGATGTTCAAGCGGTGTGTTCAACGTCTGGTGAAGCGGGCACAGGGATACTGACTGCATCCCACAAGGTCATGATGTGCGTCACCGCTGCGTCTATCTGCTCCAGCGACACTCCGTCCCGGGCCAAGACCGAAATGCCCAGCAGAAAGCTGTCGAATGCTGTCGCCAGCGCATCTGGCACAACAGTGGGCGCAAGCTCTCCAGCGGCAAGCGCTCGCTCGATGCAGGCCACTATGCCGGCACGGTTCATGGCCCGAGCCTGAGCAAGGGGTTCGGATATGGCTTTACTCTCCTCCGAGCAGGCACTCAAAAGACCGAGTCCCACCAGGCACCCTTTGGGATGGCCGGGCTCACACTGCATTCTTGCTGAGCGCCGCAGGGTAAGCTCGATCGCCATCCTAGGGGAAAGAGTGGTATCGAAAAGGCTATCCATCACCCGGCCGTGGGTATTGAGATAGCGCTCAACCACTTCATTGAACAACGCCTGCTTGGAGCCAAAAGCTGCATAAAAGCTGGGTGCCGTAATACCTGCGCCAATGTTCGCCTTCAGCAGGCTGAGCGATGCCGCGTCATAGCCATGCTCCCAAAACACGTGCATGGCCTGCGTGATTGCCATGTCGCGGTCAAAGGTGCGCGGGCGTCCCATCTGTGCCATGTGATCCTCCTGTCGAGTGAGATAAATACTAGTCGATACATAAGTCGTTGACCAGATGCCGACTCATCCCTATATTCATACCGATCAGTATATTAGTGAGGTATCGAATGAGTACGGATGAGCAACAGGGCGCCAAGCTTCCTCTGGGGGCCTTACTCGCGCTGGCGATGACGGGTTTCATCTGCATCGTGACCGAAACGTTACCGGCAGGTTTGCTGCCCCAGATTGGCAGCGGCCTGGGCATCTCGCCGTCACTGGCGGGGCAGATGGTTACCGTCTATGCGCTCGGATCATTGCTGGCTGCGATCCCGCTGACTATCGCCACCCAGGGCTGGCGCCGCAGGACAGTGCTGCTCCTGACGATTGTCGGCTTTCTGGTATTCAATACCCTCACCGCACTGTCTTCTCATTACTGGCTGACGCTGATCGCGCGGTTTTTTGCCGGGGTTTCAGCGGGTCTGGCCTGGAGCCTTATCGCAGGCTATGCCCGGCGAATGGTTGCCCCGAAGTTGCAGGGGCGTGCCTTGGCAGTGGCGATGGTGGGAACGCCCATCGCGCTTTCGCTGGGCGTGCCTCTCGGAACGTGGCTGGGTGGCTTCATGGGCTGGCGTATGGCGTTTGGATTGATGTCGGGTTTGACGTTGGCGCTGATCGCCTGGGTACTGATCAAAGTGCCGGACTATCCCGGCCAATCCTCCTCACAACGCCTGGCGTTACGCCAAGTCTTTTTCACCCCCGGCGTACGATCGGTACTGGCCGTCGTCTTCACCTGGATGCTGGCCCACAACATTCTCTACACCTACGTTGCGCCCTTTGTTGCCAAGGCAGGGCTGACCGATGACGTCGATTTGGTGCTGCTGGCATTTGGTGTCGCGGCGTTGCTGGGCATCTGGCTCACGGGACGTCTGGTTGATCGGCATCTGCGAACCACAGTGCTCGTCAGCCTTACGACGTTCGCAGCGGTTTCAGTGTTCTTCGGACTCTTTTCAGGTTCGGCCTTGGCCGTCTACGGGGGTGTCTTCATCTGGGGGCTGACGTTCGGTGGGGCGGCAACGCTTCTGCAAACAGCACTGGCCGACGCCGCAGGCAAGGGGGCCGATGTTGCGCTGTCGATGAACGTTGTGGTTTGGAACAGCGCCATCGCGGGCGGCGGGCTGCTCGGTGGCGTGTTGCTGGGTCAATGGGGCATGGGGGCATTTCCAAGCGTGTTGTTGGCGTTGCTATTACTCAGCCTGGTCATTGCGTTTCGGGCACGAGCGCATGGTTTCCCGCAGGGGCAGCGCAACAGTTCTGCGGCGGTCATGGGTCATTGATTGCCAGCGCAGGGGAGTTGTCCGTCCAGGCTCAGCGCCCCTGACTCACCCACGCGCGGCGAAAGCAGTCAGGGGCACCGAAGTCCTCAGGCTCCGTTGGATGTCAGGCCTTGAGCTCGTCCATCACGCTGAGCACTGCCTTGTGCGCCAGACCAACGATCTCGTCGATTTCTGCGGTAGTGATGACCAGCGGCGGGGCAAAACCCAGGATGTCGCCGTGGGGCATGGCGCGTGCGATCAGGTTCAAGTCACGAGCGGCCTTGGACACGCGGGCGCCAACCTTCAGCGCTGGATCGAAGCGTGTTTTGGTCGCAGGGTCGGCGACGAATTCGATGGCGGCCATCAGGCCGACGCCGCGGACTTCGCCCACGATCGGCAGCCCGGCGAAGGTCTCTTTCAGGCTCTGTTGGAAGTAGCTGCCCACCCGTTGGGCGTTGCCCGGAATGTCTTCGCGCTCGACGATATCCAGCACCGCGTTTGCCGCAGCGACCCCCAGTGGATGGCCTGAATAGGTGTAGCCGTGAGAGAACGCGCCGACGCGATCCGCGCCGTCTTCCAGCACCTTATAGACCTTCTCGCCCACGATAGCGGCGGACAGCGGTACGTACGCCGAGGTCAGGCCTTTGGCAACGGTGATCAGATCCGGCTCGATGCCATACAGGTCACAGCCGAACATCGCGCCGGTCCGACCAAAGCCGGTGATGACCTCATCGGCGATCAGCAGAATGTCGTACTTCTTCAGAATCGGCTGAATCGCGGCCCAGTAACCCGCCGGTGGGGGCGTGATGCCGCCTGTGCCGAGCACAGGTTCGGCGATGAAGGCGCCGATGGTGTCGGAGTCTTCGCGCAGGATCAGCGCTTCGAGTTCTTCGGCGCGACGGGCAGAGAATTGCTCTTCGGTTTCGCCGGGCTCAGCACCCCAGTAGTGGTGGGGCACGCCAGTTTGCAGAATGCCGGACACCGGCAAATCCATGTGGTCGTGATAGAAACTCATGCCGGTCATGGAGCCTGCGATCACCGAGCAGCCGTGATAACCACGCTCGCGGCTGATGATTTTTTTCTTCTTCGGCAGGCCACGCAGGTTGTTGTAATACCAGACCAGTTTGGCCTGGGTTTCATTGGCATCCGAACCTGACATGCCATAGAACACCTTGCTCATCTTGCCCGGGGCCATGCGTACCAGTCGGTCCGACAGCCGCGCCAGGTCTTCGGTGGTATGCGCCGCATACGAGTGGTAGTAGGCCAGTTTGTGCGCCTGGCGAGAAATGGCATCGGCCACTTCGGTACGGCCATAACCGACGTTCATGCAGTACAGCCCGGCGAAACCATCGATGTATTCGCGCCCGGTGGCATCAGTGATGCGGATGCCTTTGCCGGTTTCGATGATCGTCGGGTCGCCAGCCTTGCCGCTGGCAAAATCCTTGAGCTGGGTGAAGGGGTGCAGCACCGACGCGCGGTCCAGCGCCGAGATGTGATCCTGAGTTTGCTTATCCATGAGGGTTCTCCAGAGGATTAAAGGCTGCCGACGCAGACGTATTTGAGTTCCATGTATTCAGCCAGGCCATGACGTGAACCTTCACGTCCCAGGCCTGACTGTTTCCAGCCACCGAACGGGATCGGCGGGCCGGTGAATCTGGCGGTGTTGAGGGCGACCATGCCGAATTCCAGCTGGTCCGAGACCCGCGCGGCGCGGCGCAGGTCGTTGGTGTAAATGTAGGCGGCCAGTCCATATTCGGTGCTGTTGGCCCGGCGCACGACTTCTTCTTCGCTGTCGAAGGGCAACAATGCGGCGACCGGGCCGAAGGTTTCCTCGATGGCGATGTCCATCTCGTCGGTCACGTCGGCGAGCACGGTCGGCGTTACAAAGGAACTGCCCAGCGCGCACTCCATACCGCCCGTGGTCAGACGGGCGCCGAGGGAGAGGGCGTTGCCAATCTGGTCGCGACACTTATTGGCGACCGACACTCGCGTCATCGGACCAATGTCGGTGCCATCTTCAAGGCCATGACCGAGCTTCAATCGGGCAGTGGCTTGGCTGAACGCCTGTACAAAGCGCTCGTACAAACCACGCTGGATATAAATGCGGTTGGCCGCCAGACAATCCTGACCCGAGGTCGCAAACTTCGCCCCGAGACAACCGCTGACGGCTTCGTCCAGCGAGGCATCATCGAAAACAATGAACGGCGCATGACCGCCCAATTCCAGCGACACCTTCTTGAGGGTCTGCGCCGATTGCTCCAGCAGCAGGCGTCCGATCTGGGTCGATCCGGTAAAGCTGAAGGCCCGAACTTCAGGGCGCTGCATCAGACGCGCCGACAGGGTTGGCGCATCCCCGGTGACCACCTGGAACACGCCCGCAGGTATGCCCGCCTGCTCGGCCAGTTTTGCCAAAGCCAGCGCCGACAATGGCGTCTCTGGCGCAGGTTTGATGATCATGCTGCAGCCGGCGGCGAGGGCTGCACCGGCCTTGCGCGTGATCATCGCCATCGGGAAATTCCAGGGGGTGATGGCGGCGGTGACGCCAATCGGCTGCAGCTTTGTGGTGAGCTGGCTACCGGGGAGATGGCTAGGGATGGACTCCCCGTAACCGCGTTCGCCTTCAGCGGCAAACCAGTCGAGAAAGCCTGCGCCGTATTCGATTTCGCCGAGGGATTCATTCAGCGGTTTACCCTGTTCAGCCGTCATCAAGACCGCCAGGTCAGCAGCATGCTCGCGGCACAGCATCGCCCAGCGCCGTAAGATTGCACCACGCTCAGCAGGCAGTCGCCCGCGCCACAGAACAAAGGCCAGACCTGCGGCATCGACGGCGGTGTCCATCCACTTCACGTCGCAATGGGCGACCCGTGCAATGACCACGCCGGTTGCCGGATCAACTACTGGCAGCTGTGACTCGCCCTCTATCCACTGTCCGTCAATGAACGCGCGGGTTTCAAAAAGCTCGGGGCAGCGCAGTTGCTCAAGCGCCGATAGGGCAAGGTGTTTCATATCAAAGTCTCATCGTCGAGTGGACGGGTAGTGGACTTATTCTAGAAAACAGCGGGTTGCCGGATGCTGCGTAACACAGGCGACTGGCGCAGGAATACTGAGAGTTTTGTTGTTATGCGCAGTTTTACTGCGCCTGGATGAATTTAGAGGACGGTTTCGAGCCTGCGTGCGCGTCGTTCTTGCGTTGCTTCAGCTACGTAACAGATCGCCAGCAAGCTGGACTCTCATCAAACATCAGTTATGTCATTGACTTAGTAGCGACAGATAACTTGTTGGAGATAACTTGTTGGAGCGAGGCTTGCCCGCGAAGCTGACGCCTCGGTTTGTCTGACGCCCCGCGCCGTTAGCTTCGCGGGCAAGCCTCGCTCCTACGGCCTGCGGCCAGAATCAAAGGTGGGAGCTTCAAGCTGCAAGCCATGACGCCACAAGTTCGCCTCTGCCGAAGGCCGTGCGAATCTGCTTCTGCCGAAGGCGATGGAGGATGCGAATCTGCTTCTTCCGAAGACCGTGGATGGATGCGAATCTGCTTCTGCCGAAGGCCGTGGATGGTGCGAATCTGCTTCTGCCGAAGGCGTAGGAGCGTGGCTTGCCCGCGATCTGGCGCGCAGCGGCAGCAGACCCTGCTGATGGAGATGTGCCTGATGCGCCGCCGGGGCCGCTGCGCGCCCCATCGTCAGCAAGCTGGACTCCTACGGCCTTCGGCCAGAATCAAAGGCCGCTTCTGCCGAAGGCCGTGGATGGATGCGAATCTGCTTCTGCCGAAGACGACGGCTGGGTGCGAATATGCTTCTGCCGAAGGCGTAGGAGCGTGGCTTGCCCGCGATCTGGCGCGCAGCGGCAGCAGACCCTGCTGATGGAGATGTGCCTGATGCGCCGCCGAGCGTCTGGCTTGGGGGCCGCTGCGCGCCCCATCGTCAGCAAGCTGGACTCCTACGGCCTTCGGCCAGAATCAAAAGCCGCTTCTGCCGAAGGCCGTGGATGGATGCGAATCTGCTTCTGCCGAAGGCGTAGGAGCGTGGCTTGCCCGCGATCTGGCGCGCAGCGGCAGCAGACCCTGCTGATGGAGATGTGCCTGATGCGCCGCCGGGCGTCTAGCTTGGGGGCCGCTGCGCGCCCCATCGTCAGCAAGCTGGACTCCTACGGCCTTCGGCCAGAATCAAAGGCCGCTTCTGCCGAAGGCCGGGGATGGGTGCGAATCTGCTTCTGCCGAAGGCCGGGGATGGATGCGAATCTGCTTCTGCCGAAGGCGTAGGAGCGTGGCTTGCCCGCGATCTGGCGCGCAGCGGCAGCAGACCCTGCTGATGGAGATGTGCCTGATGCGCCGCCGAGCGTCTGGCTTGGGGGCCGCTGCGCGCCCCATCGTCAGCAAGCTGGACTCCTACGGCCTTCGGCCAGAATCAACTGCTTCGCGGGCAAGCCTCGCTCCTACGGCCTTCGGCCAGAATCAAAAACCCGAAACCGAAACTGAAACCCAACCCCAACCCTAACCCCGCAACGCTGAAGAGCTGACCGGGCTTATTTCACTTCGATAGCACCCGGTATCGGAATGCTGAACCCGGCCTTGACCCGGTCCATCACTACCATGGTCTTGAAGCCTTTGATGTTGGGATTGTTGTAGAAGAACTGCCGGGTGAATTGTTCGTACTCTTCCATGTTGCGGGTCGTCACCACCAGCACGAAGTCGGCATCGCCGGTGACGTAATAACCGCTCATGATCTCCGGCGTTGAGCGAATCGATTGTTTGAACGTGTCGATGATGTCCGCGCGCTCGCGCTCCAGGGACACCAACACCAGCATCATGACATCGCGCCCCACAGCCTTGGGCGACACCACTGCAATGTCCGCCTCGATGATGCCTTGCGCGCGCAGGCGCTTGAGTCTGCGCTGAATGCCGGTGCTGGATAAGCCCACCAGTTCGCCAAGCTCTTCACTGGATACCCGGTTGGAACGCTGCAGTTCACTCAGCAGTCTTGCGTCGATTCTGTCCAGTTCCAATGCTTTGCCTCATCCGTTTCGTCTGTTGCGTGAAAGGGCAGCGGCGCGCCCGTGCAAGGGGGCCGCCGGGACTGCCGTCGCGGCATAGATTAGCGTGAGACACCTTCATCCGCAGATCAAAATTGCAGCGCTGGTGAGAGATCTGCATAACATCTGGTTATTCACGGCGATAAATCTCGCATTTGACAGTATGGTCGTCGAGACCCAAATTGATGACCACACACACGGTTTCGCTCGACAAAGGGCAAGGGTCATGAGCGTTGATGTCAGTCCTCCCATTGTTCTGCGAGTCGACGCGCTGCATAAGCAGTTCGGTGACGTGTCTGTTCTCAAGGGCATCGATCTGCAGGTGCGTCAGGGTGAAGTGATCTCGCTCATCGGCTCCTCCGGGTCCGGCAAAAGCACGTTTCTGCGCTGCCTGAATCTGCTGGAAATGCCGACCTCGGGCGCCATTGAAGTCAACGGCCAGGGGCTGCATATCGACACCGCCAGTGACGGCACTGCCCGTTTGAGCAACCCGCGGCTGGTGGATACATTTCGCTCGCAACTGGGCATGGTGTTTCAGAGCTTCAATCTCTGGCCACACCGCACGGTTCTGGAAAATGTCACCGAGGCGCTGATCTGGGTGAAAAAACTGCGTCGCGCCAACGCCGACGACAGGGCCATGCAGGTGCTGACTCGGGTCGGCATGGCCAACAAGCGTGACGACTATCCCTCGTCACTGTCCGGTGGTCAGCAGCAGCGCGTAGCCATCGCTCGGGTGTTGGCGATGCAGCCGGGGATCATGCTGTTCGATGAGCCTACTTCGGCCCTGGACCCGGAACTGGTGGGCGAAGTTCTGCGGGTTATCCGCCAGCTCGCCGAGGAGGGCAATACCATCTTGCTGGTGACCCACGAAATGCGTTTCGCCCGTGAAGTCTCAAGCCGGATCATTTTTCTGCACCAGGGGGTGATCGAGGATGACGGCCCCCCTGAACACGTCTTCAATAACTCCACATCCGCACGTGTCAGGGCCTTCCTGTCACAACATTGAAACGCTGCCACCACTGAAAATGACTTTAGGGATTTTCTCGATGAAGAAGACTTTGCTCGCGCTCGTTTGTGGCACCGCTTTGATCGCATCGGCCTGCGCCGTCAGCGCTGCCGAAGACACCTTGACCGTCGGCACCGAGGGTGACGCGCCGCCTTACAGCATGGCCGACGTCAACGGCAATGTGACTGGATACGACGCCGACATCGCCAATGCGGTCTGCGCTGAAATGAAGGTCAAATGCCGCTTCGTCGTGCAGTCGTTCAGCACACTGATTCCTTCCCTGAGCACTGACCGTTTTGACGTGATCGTGTCAGGGCTGGGCATCACCGAAGCGCGCAAGAAACAGATCGATTACTCCATTCCCTACGGCGGTGTACCTCAGTACTACGTAGTCGCCAAGGACTCGCCAATCGCATCGGTAGGGTCCATTGCCGAGATCGAGAAGATGCTCGACGGCAAAACCATCGGCGTGGTCAACGGCACCACGTACGCCAAGTACGTGCAAAAGCATTTGCCCAAATCCGAGGTCAAGACCTACGACGCCACCACCCAAATGCTGGCTGACCTGGAAGCCGGTCGCATCGACTCGGCCTACAGCGACTCCCCGACCTGGACTGACTTCATCAAGACCCCGGGCGGTGCTCGGTTCACCCGTGTGAAAGTGCCCGTAAGCCAGGCCGACGATCCAGCCGTGCTCGGCTATGGCATGGGCATCGGCATCCGCAAAGGCAACACCGCGCTGCAAAGCAAGGTCGACACCGCCTTGTGCGCCCTGTCGAAGAAAGGCGAGCTGACGACCATCAGCAAGAAGTGGTTTGACGAAGACTACGCCATCGCCTGCAAGCAATAACACGTTCGTAAAAGCTCTCGTCAGCAGCAACGGCGAGGGCTGTGATCGAGCAGTATCGAATCGATGCAGGTGTGCGATGACGGACGTATGGCGGTTTTTGTTCGAACAGGGCTGGGCGGTGTCCCTGCTCAAGGGCAGCGCAGTGACATTGGGGTTGGGCCTGTTGGGCATGTGTCTGGGGCTGATCATCGCGCTGCCACTGGCGATCATTCGCTGGCGCGAAGTCCGGCTGGTCGGGCGTCTGGTCGAGGCCTACACCATGCTGGTGCGCAGCATTCCCGGCTTGCTGATTATCTACCTGATCTTCTTCGGCTCGGTCCAGACGGTGGACAGCATCGGTGCTTTTTTCGGCTTTCAGGCAGCCGTGCGCAGCGCTTATCCGTTTCTGATGGGCATGTTGGCAATCAGCATCATCTCCAGCGCGTATTCGGTTGAAGTGTTGCGCGGTGCGCTGCAAACGATCCCGGAAGGGCTGATCGAAGCGTCCAAATCACTGGCCATGCCGCGCAGGGCGATTTACCTGCGCATTGTGCTGCCCTTGATGCTGCGCAACGCGCTGTCGGGCCTTAACAACGTCTGGCAAATGACCATCAAGGACACCTCGCTGGTGTCGGTGGTGGGGCTGGGCGAGCTGATGCGTACCGCCGCGCTGGCCGCAGGCATATCGCGCAGTCCGTTGGTGTTCTACCTGATCGCCGGTGCGGTGTTTCTGCTGATCACCTTTGCCAGTCAACGGCTGTTCGTGGTCTGCGAGCGCCATCTCAATCGCGGCTTTCTGGAGGCACGCTGATGGACATGGAACTGTTGCAGGAGGCCATCCCTTTTCTGCTCAAGGGGGCTCAGGTCACGCTGATTATCGGACTGTTCGGGGTGTTGATCGGTTTGCCCCTGGGCATTGTCGTCGGCCTGGTGCGCTTGTCGCGCCATCGGCGGACGGCGGCCTGTTTCTCGGCGTTCAGCGCGTTCTTCCGGGGCACGCCGTTGCTGGTCCAGCTGTTCATCATTTACTACGGGTTCGGCCAGTTGGAGTTCGTGCGTGCTACACCGCTGTTGTGGTGGGTGGTGGGCAGCAGCCTGCACTGCGCGATTCTCACGGTGGTGCTGAACACCGTGGCCTACACCTCGGAAATCTTCCGTGGCGCGTTTCAGTCGATCCCCAAAGGCATGGTCGAGGCGGCGCAAGCCTGCGGGATGTCGTGGTGGGTGGCGTTGTTGCGGGTTCGTTTTCCGCTGGCGCTGCGTCAGGCCTTGCCTGCCTACGGCAACGAGGTGGCCATCGTGATCAAGGAGTCGAGCCTGGCATCGACCATCACCGTGCTGGAAATCACCGGTTACGCCAAGCGGCTGATGAGTGAAACCTTCGCCATCATCGAGATCTTCGTCATCGCCTCGGTGTTCTATCTGGTGATCAATCTGCTGGCGATGCTGTTGGTGCGTCAAGTGGAGAAGTACTTGTCGGGCGGCGTACGGACCGGTCGCAAAATTCATATCTGATTCTCGCCTGGGCGGGATGTCATTGGTGCGCGCGACGTGTGTCGCGCTTTGCTCAAGGGTCGTTTCATGAAACATATCATCGTCGTCGGCGCTGGCGCCGTCGGGCTTTCCTGCGCCCGTGCTGCGCTAAAACGCGGTCATCGGGTGACCGTCCTGGAGCAAGGGCCGCTGCCCAACCCGCAGGCCGCGTCCTATGACCAGCACCGCATGATCCGTTATCAGTACGGCGACGCCGAAGGCTACACGCGGATGGTCGGCGAAGCTTTTGGCGCCTGGGAGCGACTGTGGCAGGACATCGGTGCGCGGCACTTCGTGGCGACCGGCACCTTCGGTGTGTCGCTGACGGCCAACGACGAAATCTTCCACAGCGTTCCCACCTTCAAGCGCCTGGGCATTAGCCATGAACTGATGGACAGTGCCGGCGCCGAGCAACTCTGCCCGCAACTCACGCTGCCGCAGACCGCCCAAGGGTTGTATCAGGCCGACGGCGGCGTGCTGTTCGCTGACCGCATCGTCGACAGCCTGCTCGATTGGGTCTCCCGGCACGGCGCATACCTGCGGCCAAACACTCAGGTTACGCACGTTGATACCGGGGCGAGTCGGGTCACTCTGGCGAACGGCGAAGTCCTCGAAGGCGACGCACTTGTGGTCGCCGCCGGTGCCTGGCTGCCGGGTTTGATGCCGCACATTCCTGATCTGCCGACATGGCGTCAGGCGGTGTGCTACGTGCAGCCACCTGCAGAGTTTCAGGCCGATTGGGCCAACGGCCCCTGCCTGACTGACTTGGGTATCGGTGACAACTATGCCCTGACCCCGGTCGACGGAACGGGCCTGAAGTTCGGCTCCGGCTTGCACCGTCGGGCCGGCGCCCCCGACGCGGCAGGCTTCGTGGCGCAGCCGGACGAAGGCTACGAGGTGATCAGCCATTTCGCCCCTTACCTGCGGAATGCGCAGGCCTACCGGCCGATCCGGATGGCGGTCGGTTATTACGTGAAAGACCCGTCCGCCAGGTTTCGTGTGATGCACGAAGGCCGCGCGGTGGTGATCACCAATTGCGACGGCCAGATGTTCAAGTTTTCCGCGTTGATGGGCGAGCGCGTCATGGCGTCCATCGACGGCGAACTCGCCGCCTCGCAACTTACCCGCTGGGCGGCGGGCGAGCGCTAATGTCTGCCGACCCGAACCTTATTCACACTCAACGTACAGGTACCGTTATGAGCTTTCTTACGCACTTTGATTTTTCCAACCTGGGTGAAGGCCGCAAGGGCGGCCCTTTGCCGGGCCGTCTGGTCGAAGGCGATCCGAAATTCACCACTTGGGACATCGAAAAGAGCGCCGATGGCCGCGTCACCACCGGGGTCTGGGAAGTCACCCCGGGCGCTTACTGGTCGATCAAGGGTGAAAGCTGGGAGTTCTGCGCGATCCTCTCCGGGGTCTCGGAGCTGGTGGAAGAAGGGCAGCCGGTCAAACGGATTCAGGCCGGTGACACTTTCGTCATGCGTCCCGGTTTCAAGGGCATCTGGCGGGTCATCGAAACCACGCGCAAAGCCTGGGTCCAGCTGGACTGACGCGTACGGGCTATCGGGGCGGGGAGAGGTCTTGCCCGGTCTGCCGGATCAGCTCGTTGTGCCATTGCATAAATTGCTTGCGAAACAGATCGACAATCGCCGAGCGGTTTCGGCCGGACTGTCGCAACTCGGCGAAGCTGGCGTCGATAAACACCCCGAATGGCCGGATAGTGATGCCCTTGCCCAGAAAATCGAGGGTCGCGCTGGGGTCGATGATGGTGATCCCGGCGCCGGCCACCACCATGATCAGCGCCGTGTGCGAGAGCAAGGCCTCCAGCGTCACGGTGCGCGGGATCCCCGCAAGCGCGACTTCAACGCGCATGGCGAACAGGCTGCCGGGTTCCAGGGCGATCATCCTTTGATCAACCAGGTCTTGGGGGTAGATCACCGACTTCGCGGCCAGCGGATGGCCGTCAGGCAGGGCAACGACGGCGGCGATCGGCTGCATGGCCACGTCGAAACCGGGACGATCGATGGGGCCGTCGGCGTAGCCCAGGTCAGCTTGTCCTGAGGCCACGCTTTCAATCACCTGGGGGGAAATCAATCCGGTCACGGCGACATAGAGGTTGGGCTTGTCGGCGATGAACTGCGCGACAAAGCGCGGAAGAATGCCGCTGGCCAGCGCCGGCATGGCGGCGATACGCAGGGAGCCTGCCGAATGTCGGCTGATGTCGGCAGCCACTTGCGTCAAACGGTCCAGGCCGACGAAGGAGCGATGCACCTCCTTGATCAGGGTGAACGCCGCCTGAGTCGGAATAATCTGATTGCCGTGGCGCTCGAAGAGCAGCAGTTTAGTGGCAGCCTCGAAATCGCGGATCAGGCGACTGACCGCAGGCTGCGTGACCGACATCAATTCCGCTGCTGCAGTCATGCTGCCGGTGGTCATCACCGCGCGAAACGCTTCGACCTGTCGCAGGTTCATCAGGCAGCTCCATAATATTTGGTTATGCGCAAGGCTGTTTTCGGAATTTGACCTCATGCTCGTTCAATCACACAGTATGTGCAAGTCACCCATCGGCCGTGCACGGTGTGAAAGGAAAAAGCGTGGAGCAACGGGAAATAGTCATCGTTGGCGCAGGGCTTATGGGCGCGGCGCTCGCGTGGGCGCTGGCCGGGCTTGGGCATGACGTGCTGGTGCTCGATGGCGGCGATCTCGACCCCCGGGCATCGCGGGCCAATCTGGGTCTGGTCTGGGTCAGCGACAAGGGATTGAATCAGCCGGACTACGCGATCCTTTCGCGGGACGCTGCGCTGCACTGGCCTGCGTTCGCCGAGCTGTTGCAGGCGCAAACCGGCATCGACCTGCAATTGCAGCAGCCGGGCGGCTTCAACTTTGCGCTGTCCGAGCAGGAGCTTGATCAACTGACCTCGAACATGGCCACCATCGCGGATCAGACAGGTGGAGAGCTTGGCCGCTATGAAATCCTCGACCGCGAGGAAACCCGAGCCCGCGTGCCTGACATCGGCCCGAGCGTGGTGGGCGCTTCTTTCTGCCCCTATGACGGTCACGTCAACTCCCTGCGGCTGTTCAATGCCCTGCACCTGGCAATGACCGCCCGTGGCGTTGATTACCGGCCATGTCACCCGGTTGAGCGCATCGACCCCTCAGACAGCGGTTTTACCCTCACGGGTGGATGGGGCTCCGTTGGGGCGCGTAAGGTCATTCTGGCTGCAGGCGTGGACAACACGCGTCTGGCGCCGATGGTGGGTTTGCATGCGCCGTTGATGCGCTCCAAAGGCCAGGTGATCGTCACCGAAAAGTGCCGGCCATTTTTCCCCTGCGTCTCAGGGGCGTTGCGTCAGACCGGGGAGGGCAGTGTGCTGATCGGCGAAAGCCAGGAAACCCAGACGCTGTCTCCGGCCGTCAACCACGACATCAGCGCGGTGCTTGCCGAGCGGGCTGCGCGGGTGTTTCCGGTCATCGCCGATTTGAACGTGGTGCGCATCTGGACGGGGTGGCGGGTCAAGACCCCGGACGGTATGCCCATTTACGAACAGTCCCAAGCTTACCCCGGGGCCTTCGTGATGTTGTGTCACTCCGGCGTGACCCTGACCGCCCTGCATGCCATGGAGATCGCGCCGCACATTTCAGCGGGCATGTTGCCGCCCCGGTTGCAGGCGTTTCAGTCGAGGAGGTTGCATGTTTCGCAAAGTCATTGCGGGGGATAAAACCCTGTCTTTCCGTTTCGAAGGCGCCGACGTACGCGCCGAAGCCGGCGATAGCGTCGCGCTGGCATTGCTGGCAGCCGGTATCGACAGTAGCCGTGACAGTGTCGTGAGCGGGCAACCGCGTGGCCCGTATTGCTTGATGGGCGCCTGCTTTGAATGCCTGGTGGTCATCGACGGGGTGCAGAACCGCCAGGGCTGCCAGGTCCAGGTGCGCGAAGGGATGGTCATCGCTCGGCAACGGGGCGGCCGCAATACATCCGCAGACACTCAAGGATGAGTGCCTCGGTGATTGAACACGCTGCCCGACTTGCTCCCTGCTACGACGTGGTGGTGGTCGGGGCTGGGCCGGCCGGATTAAGTGCAGCGACGCAAGTGGCCAGCGAAGGGCTGAGCGTACTGGTCCTGGATGAGAACCCGGCACCGGGCGGGCAGATCTATCGCGCGATCACGCTGCACGCTCAAACCGGCAGAGAATACCTGGGCGCAGCTTATTGGAGCGGTAAGCCGATGGCCGAAGCCTTTCTCGAGAGTCCTTTGACGTATGCCCCCGGTGCCAAAGTCTGGAGCCTCGATCCGGCTTCCCCCGAGGACGATGAGCCTTGTGCCCGGGTCGGCGTATCCCTGGGTGGTACGTCACGGCATGTGCAGGCGCGCAAGGTCATTCTGGCCACCGGTGCCCTGGAGCGCCCGATGCCTGTGCCCGGCTGGACGCTGCCGGGCGTCATGACGGCAGGCGCCGCGCAAATTGCCCTCAAGTCCGCCGGCCTGGCCCCAAGCGGGCGGGTGGTGCTCGCCGGATGTGGTCCGCTGCTTTATCAGCTGGCGGTGCAGTTGCAGGACGCTGGCGCGGACATCGTTGCGCTGCTCGACACTGGCCCCGGCATCGGTTCAGCCTGGCAATGGCTGCCGCCATTTTTGTTCTCGCCTTACGTCCTCAAAGGGCTGTCGCTGCTGGCGAAGGTGCGCCGCCGCGTGCGGGTGGTCAGCGGTGTCCGCCACCTCCAGATCCTGGGCGATGCAAAGGCAAGGCAAGTGCTGTTTCAAACCGCGCGGGCAACCGAGACCCTGGATGCCGATCTGGTACTGCTGCATCAAGGGGTCATTCCAGAAACTGCGCTGGCCAACAGCGCAGGCTGTGCGTTGGAATGGAGCGAATCGATTCGCGCCTTCCAGCCCAAGGTCGATGCCCTAGGGTGCAGCAGTCATGCCGATATCTTCGTGGCGGGCGATGGCGCCAGGATCGGCGGGGCGTTGGTCGCGGCTCAAGCCGGGCAAGCGGTGGCGCTGGCGGTGCTCGCTCAACTGCGGCCTGGGCGCGCCGAGCACTACGAGCGGCAACGGCTGGCCGTGCTCAAACGCAGCGCCTGGCTGCAACGCGGTCGACGCTTCATCGACGCCGCCTACTTGCCCACTCAGCCATTTCTCGCGCCGCAAGACAGTTCGACGATGGTTTGTCGCTGCGAGGAAGTGACCGCCGGCACCGTGCGTGAAGCTGCCCGGCGCGGCGCCAGCGGACCCAATCAACTGAAAACGTTCACCCGATGCGGTATGGGCCCTTGCCAGGGACGCCTGTGCAGCCCGACCGTGGTGGAGTTGCTGGCGCAAGAAGGCCGAATCAGCCCCGCGCACCTTGGCACCTACCGTTTGCGGCCACCGATCAAGCCCCTGCGTCTGGCTGAAATAGCCGGATTGCCCGCCACCGCCGACGCCATCCATGCCGTCACCGGTGTATGGCCGCCACTGCCGGATGCGCGTTAACGGTCATTAACGCTGCAAGTCACTGACAGTTTCCGGCCTTGTGATATCCGGCTGTCACGGCCTGGGATTCTGAATCAAACGAGACCTGATTCTTGCTGGAAACCTTGTCGTAACTCGGACAGCCCTCGGGCAGGTGATACACGTGGCTGTTCTTGTTACCGATGATCACGCCGTTGGAGGCCGCACCCACTACCAGCGGCCTGGTTTGTACCTTCGGCGCTCTGTCGGCAATGGCGCTGACCACGCCGTCGCCCACTGGTTTGTACCCCGGTGTCCATGAGCGTTGATGCGTCACGAACAGATTGTCGTGCCCCATGACTGCTTCAATTCGCCTATTGCGTTCAAGCTCCCAGGCCGTCACGGGAAATTGCTTGTCCCAGGCCATCATCACCTGTTGCTGCTGACGTGACATGTTCAAGTTGTATCGATCGAACATGTAGAAGGTCGTCCTGGCTACCAGGCCCTTCACCTCATCGCGTGGCTCGGCGGCGTGTTGTTCGAAATCGACTTTGGTCTTGCATTGGCCATATTGCGGGGCGACGCCGGAGGCCATTGCGTAGTTGAAATTGCTGCGGTCGCCATTCACTTCGCCTACCGACGGATAAAGGTTGAACAGGTCGGCTTCCATCGCCCGGAAGACGGGGTCGTCATCCACACAATGTTCGCGTCCCCCGTTCTGCCAGCACTGGCGCTGATGTCCGAATGTCCAGGCTGGCACGATGTGTTCCCACTCGGTTCTCTCGGCGCGATTTTCTTGTTTTCTGGGCTTCAGGCCGCAAGAACCGGGATCGATTCGACCGCCTGATTTTCCGACCCACGTCCATTTGCAGCCGCAGTAAAGCTCGCCCATCGAGCTCGCGGCCTGGTCGAGGTAGACCTGCTGTTTGGCGACGATTTTGGCTTCAGTGAAGGTGGCAGGCGGTGTGGCGAAAGCGGGGAGGATTGACGACAGGGACAGTACAAGAGCAAGCAGAATTCGTTTCATGATCACGGCAGCGGCAAATTAAGCGGCGCAGTATACGGGCATCTTCGGCCAAAGGTTTCAAACTGTGTCTGAAAGGGCGCCCCCCCTATCTAGCGGCTACTGGCATGGGCCAGAGCCGCCAAAGGGCAATCTTCAGATCAGATCAGATCAGATCAGTGCCTGGTTTACGCTTGCTCGTCTTGCTCTTCATCGTCGTGCTTGAGCGCAGGCTTCATACCTGGCTGAGGAGCGTGCTCGGCATTGGGCGCGATTTCCTCGCCGTGGTTCTTTTTCTCTTGCTGGACTTTCTTGTCGTGGGCGACGTTACGTGGGTCTGTCATGGGAATTCCTTGAGTGGGCAGATGATTCGAACACCCATCGACGCGATGAGCAGGTTATGAGCGCCGGGGCAAGCGTTGGAGTCAGCAGGGTCCAAGGCGTTCAGTGCATCTGAACCTGCCACTGCCTGAGCCGTTACGCCGGTGGCTGAAGCAGGCCCGCAATTGCCCATGCCACCGGTCAGGAACGTGAAGCGATTTCGTCCAGATGGTCGAGCAAATCCGCAGGGTCCTCGTACACCCTGAGGGCGCCCGCTCTCTCAAGCTCACCGATGTCGTAACCGCCAGACAACAACCCGATGCCGGTGGCCTTGCAACGTCGCGCAGCGAGCATGTCCCAGATGGCATCGCCGATGACCAGGCACTCCTCGATAGGCGCTTTCAGGCGATGCGCCGCTGCGAGGAATAGATCAGGGTCAGGCTTGCCATACTGAACATCGTCGCGGGTCACGATCTGGATTTCATCGAGGTCCAGCGACAGCGCCTTGAGATTGATCTTTGCGGTATCGACGCCGCCGCTCGTGGCAATGCACCACTTCAGGCCCTCTTTGGTCAGTGTTTCAAGCAACTCGACAGCACCGGGCAATGCGATGATCTGCCCCTGCAGTCGCTCATAGACTTCCGCGTGCTTTTTGCTGAGCCGATCCGCTTGTTCTTCGCTGATGTCCATGCCCGTTTCACGGGACAAAGACTTGAGCATCAGGCCTCCACTCATGCCGATTTTGCGATGAATCCGCCACATCGCTAATGGAATCTGCTCTGCATCCAGAGCTTCCTTCCAGGCGGCGACATTCTGGTAAACGCTGTCGGTGAGCGTTCCGTCCAGATCAAATATGAACGACGTTTTTGGTCGCATGGGGCGTTACTCCTGAATTAAAACCGATGTCAAAACCGCCACGACCGGCGCCACTGCTTTGCTGCGTGAACGGGCGGGCTTTGACGACTAGCAAATGGCCCCTTGGACCTGCGGACGATCATTTGACGACTTTGGACTTCTCCACCATTTCCAGAATCGTGCCGGTCGGAATATTGATCAGCGCGTACTTGTCCTGGATCTCTACCCACTGCTGATTCTTCTCGGGGGCGGCGAGGTGTCGTTGCTTCCAGTCCTTGAGCGCAAGACTTTCACGTTGATATTCGTCGGGAACGTTGTCGCCTTTTTTGATTTCACGCACGCCGGCACCAGGACGGTCGAGGGAAACGCTGGGTTGCTCGGAGGCATGGGCGACGCTGCCCAGTGCACATAGCGCAGCGAAGGCGAGGCTGGGAAGCAGACGACCGCGAGTGATGGTGGGGGTGTGGTGGTTGTCCATTTTTTGGCTCCGGTTTTGAGGGTTCATTTGAGGCCGACACGCCTGCGCATATCGGCGGTGATCGTTTGACGCGTCTTGCTCAGGTCCGCCCAGGGATCGGCGTCCAGTTTGGCAAGTCGGTCATGAATGTTTTGGATGTTCCAGACGTTGGCACCTTCGATTTCCAGCAGCTCTTCGCGAAAGATGGGCACCGACACCGGCAAGCCTTCGCGCGAGCGCGCGGCATATGCACAGATGGTCGTGGCACCCAGGCCGTTGCGCAGGTAATCGATGAAAATTCGCCCCACGCGATTCTTGGGGCCCGATACCGCCGAGAAGCGATCGGGAAGCAGCTTGGCGATGTGTTTGACGATGGCATGGCTGAAGCTTTTCACTGCCTCCCAATCCTCTTTGGGCGTCAGCGGCACGACCAGATGAATCCCTTTACCGCCGCTGGTCTTGAGAAAGCACTTGAGCCCCAGTTCATCCAGAACGGACAGGGTCAATTGAGTGGCCTCCACCATGCTCTTCCACGGCAGCGCCGGGTCCGGGTCGAGGTCCAGGATGAACCGATCAGGTCGATCCAGGTCTTGTGACACCGCATTCCAGGTGTGCAGTTCGATGGTGCTCATCTGCACGGCGCCGATCAGGGCTTCAATATTGTTGATCAACATTACCGGGTGTCCGGTGTACTCCTTGCCCATGGTTTCGATGCCGGGGATGGCAAGACGGTCGGCGTTTTTCTGGAAAAACAATTCCCCGGCGACACCTTCAGGTGCTCGCACCAGGGCCACCGGGCGGTCGGCGAGCTGGGGCAGCAGCCAGTCGCAAATGCGAATGTAATAGTCAGCAAGATCACGCTTGGTCGCACCACTGCTGGCGTCGATCACCCGCTCGGGATGGGTCAGCCTGATCTTTCCCGAGGTGGCAGGATTTGCGCTGGTGCGCGCCGAGGCTTTGGCCGCTGCCGTGTTCTTCGTTGCCCGCGCGCTAGGTTTTGCGGCTTTCACCGTGCTCGTCGGGGCAGGGCGCTCCTGAGTGATGGACTTCGCCGGTTTGTCGGTGCGCATTCCCTGGAAAACCGCGTGGCGCACCGAGCCTTCCTGGGTGATCTGCGCGAAAGCGACTTCGGCCAACAGGACAGGCTTTAACCAGTGAACGCCTTTGGCCTCGAACCCCGTCGGCGGATTGACCACCGAAGGCTTGTTGATTTCCAGCGGCTGCAATTGATCGAAGATCGTGCTCAGCGTGGCTTCGTTGAACCCTGTGCCGACCTTTCCGGCATATCGCAGTTCGCCGCTGTCGGCGTCGTGCAGGGCTAACAGCAGCGCACCGAATTTACTGCGCGCGCCTTTAGGGTCGCTATAGCCCACGACCACGAATTCCTGACGCTGTTGGCACTTGAGCTTGATCCAGTCCCCGCTGCGGCTTGAGACGTAGGAACTGCCGGCGCGCTTGCCGATCAGGCCTTCCATGTTCATCTGACAGGCACTATTGAGCAGCGCATCGGGCGCTTCGCCGAAATCTGCCGAGAACCTGAGAACGTCCTGCTCACTGGCCTCCAGTATCGCGGCCAGCGCAGCACGGCGCTGTTCGAGCGGCACCTGGCGCAGATCCATGCCGTTGAGGTAAGGCACGTCGAACAGGTAGTAGACGATATGAGCGCTACTACCGGCCTCGAAGGCGTTCTGCAGCGCCTGGAAATCAGGAACACCGTCCTCGTTGACGACCACCATTTCTCCGTCCAGCCAGGCGGACTCAAGCCCCAGTGCGGCGATGGCTTGAGCCTGAGCCGGCAGCTTGTGCGTCCAGTCGTGACCGTTACGCGTGAACAGCTTAGCGGCGCCGTCCTGCACTCTGGCCATGATGCGATAACCGTCGAACTTGATTTCATAACGCCAGTCGCCTTCGGGCGCTGCCTCTACCAACGTGGCCAGTTCCGGTTTGAGACTGTCTGGCAGCGCTGCAGCCTGTGCGCCTGTGAGCCTGGTTTTGTCTGATCTGCTTTTTGCAGTTTTTGGCTGAGCACGGGAGGGCTGCTGCGTCGCTTCGTTGTCGGGCGCGCGCTTGGGTTTTTCAGGATTCGTTTTCGACTGGGCGTCTGCTGCGGGGAGTACTTTTTTCCTGGCGGATTTTTTGCGCCCGGTAGCAGCGTCGCCGATTTGAATCCAGGTGGGCGCATGGTCACTGGCGTGCTCTTCACCGCGCACCCATGCGTCTACACCTGCGTTGAGCAAACGAGGCGCCAGAACCGGATTCAACAGCAGGTGATCGATCCGTAGCCCGGAATTGTTCTGCCAGTGCTGCCGGAAGTAATCCCAGTAGGTGTAGATACGCTCTTCGGGATACAAATGCCTTAATGAGTCGACCCAGCCCTGATCCAGCAACCGCTCGAAACATTCACGGCTCTCGGGCTGGAGCAGAGCGTCCTTCAGCCAGGAACGCGTGTTGTAAATGTCCATATCGGTGGGCACGACATTGAAGTCTCCCGCGAGCACCACCGGATGCTCGCTGGCCTGCAAGGCTTTGGCATGCTGAATCAGACGTTCGAACCACCGCAGTTTGTAGTCGAACTTCGGCCCTGGCTGGGGGTTGCCGTTGGGCAGGTACAAGCATCCAACGATGACACCGTGGGCCGCCGCTTCAATGTAGCGAGATTGGGTATCGGACTCTTCACCCTCAAGACCTTTCTGGATCAGCAGCGGCTCGGCGTCACGCGCCAGGATCGCAACACCGTTCCAGCTGGCCTGGCCCAAGTGCAATGACCCATAGCCTGCGGCTTTCAGCTCGCGCGCGGGGAAATCCTTGTGCTGGGCCTTGAGTTCCTGCAGGCAGACGATGTCCGGCTGCTCACGCTCCAGCCATCGCAGCAGATTGGGTAGCCGGGTGCTGATTCCGTTTACATTGAACGTCGCGATCTTCAACGTCTGCATCTATCGTTCCTTCGATCACCCGAAACCTTCTTATCTGAGGGCGCGTGATCCAGGGAGTTCGGCTTTTCTCTGGTTTGACGTAACGGGCATGAGAAATTCACAGAACGACAGCGCGTGTCCGCCTTCGAACGTGTATCTGGTTGTTCTGATCAAGGAGAGCACGACATGCACGATACTTTCGGTCTTTCGCGTTTCGTCCAGGCGCAACGCCCGGTGCTGAATCAGGTCATGGCCGAGCTGCGCTCAGGCCGTAAGACGACGCACTGGATGTGGTTCATCTTTCCGCAGTTACAGGGCCTGGCTCGCAGTGAGATTGCCAACCGCTACGCGATATCCGGCGTGGGCGAGGCCCGGGCGTATCTTGCGCATGATGTGCTCGGCCCGCGACTTGAGGATTGCGTCAGAACGGTCCTGCAACATCGCAACGCCAGTGCGATGCAGATCTTCGGATCCCCCGATGACATGAAGTTTCGCTCCTGCCTGACGCTGTTCGCCTACGTCCAGCCCGGATCTGCTGTATATCAGCAGGCGCTCGATCAGTTTTATTCGGGTGAGCCGGATGGCAAAACCCTGAGCTTGCTTGGAGAAGGCCTGCGGTGATGTTTCAACATGCCGCTGCGCAACTAGATGTGCACTCACGACAGGAGTTCGAACCATGGCGCTGGCCCGACGTCAGTTCACTACACTCACCCTGCTGAGCTTGCTTGGTACTGGAGCACTGACCATGAAACAGACGCTGGCGGCGCCCGCCGTGCAAACGCTGATGCTGAAGGCCAACGGCGGTATTCCCAACAATCCGACACTGGCGGTGCTGATCTATCCTGCTGCGTTGAGCGTGACTGGCAGTGATCCGGCGGCGTTGTTCGAGCGCACATTTTCGGCCAACGGTTGGCCACCGCAGTGGCGCTATGGGGTGTTCACCTACCACCACTATCACACCCGTGGGCACGAGGTGCTCGGTGTCTACGCCGGCCATGCGCGACTGATGCTGGGCGGGCCGAACGGTCACGTGGTCGAGGTCAAGGCGGGGGACGTGCTGTTGCTGCCCGCGGGGACCGGGCATTGCAATCTGGGCGCAAGTGACGATTTCATGGTGGTCGGTGCGTACCCGCCGGGGCAGGAGGGCGATATCAATCGTGACCCCGCCACGCCTGAGCAGATTGCGCAGATAGCCCAGCTGGCTTTCCCCCACACGGATCCAGTGTTGGGCGATAAGGGCGGCGTCGTTGCGCAGTGGCGCGGTTGACCCTGGCGGTAACCGTCATCGAGCAGGAAGGGGGTTTCCATGGAACGATACACCGGCGTCGCTCAGGCGCTGCACTGGCTGACGGTAGCGGCGCTGTGCCTGCTGCTGCCTTTTGTCTGGGTGGCGGAAAATTTTCCACCGGGCCCGGTGCGCGTCTTCTGGTACATGGCCCATGAATCCATGGGCATCAGCGTGCTGTTGATGGTGCTGATACGCCTGACCTGGCGCTGGCGTCATCGGGCGCCCGCGTACCCGCCTGACATCGGCCGTGTGAACGCAGCGCTGGCGAGTCTCGTTCATGGTCTGCTTTACGCCGTGCTGCTGGTGATGCCCGTCACGGGTTATCTGATGGCAGGTAATGGTCAGGATGTGCCGTTTTTCAGGCTGGTTGCGTTGCCCGGTTTTGCCAAGAATGAACCCTTGGGGATGTTCGCTGATAACGTGCATGTGTGGTGTCAGTTCGTGGTCTACGGGCTGATCGCGATTCACGTGGCAGCGACTGTCTGGCATGTGGCGGTACGCCGCGATGGCATGTTGGAACGCATGCTGCCGCCCCAGCGTCGTCCCTGAGGTCTGATTCGCGGAACCAATGCCGTTTGCCGTCGCCTGAATGAATAACGATCAGGAGACAAGGCATGTGGCGCAGCGACCAGATAGAGTTTCCCCTAACACCGTTTGCAGTCGTAGATAAGCCACTGCGCATCGGCATCCTCACCCATATCAAATTCCCCGTGTGCCAACCGTTCGCAGGCGGGCTGGAGGCCTTCACCCACGATGTAACGCTGGGCCTGCGCGCGCGCGGCCACGCCGTGACCTTGTTTGCCAAGGGCGGCAGTGCGCCGCAGCTGGAGGCGGTGGCCGTGCCGGACGAGGAGCAATGCCGCCATCCGAGCCTGAGCAGCGCCTATGTCGCCGAACACCACGCCTACCTGAAGCTCATGCAGGGGATCGACGATTACGGTTTCGATGTGATCTTCAATAACAGCCTGCACTACGTACCCGTGACGATGGCCTCATTGATTCGCACGCCCATGCTGACCGTGCTGCATACCCCGCCGTTCTTCGAGATGACCAATGCGTTGCGCGGCGATCGCCAAAGCGGGCGTTTCTGCACACCGTCCACCGCGAACGCGCGCAACTGGAGCCAATGGGTCCCGCAATGCGCAGTGATTCCCAATGGCATCGATCTGCACGGCTGGCAGCCGGTCGCAAACGTCGGTGACCACGCGCTCTGGTCGGGTCGGCTGGTGCCTGAAAAAGGCGCGCATCTGGCCATCGACGCCGCTCGTCTGGCCGGCGTGCCGCTGCGACTGGCGGGGCAGATGGTGGACGATGGTTATTTCAAGGAGTACATCGCGCCGCGTCTGGGGCCGGGTGTCGAGTACCTGGGCCATCTGCAACGAGCAGCGCTGGGGGCTGAACTGGCGAGCGCTGCCGTCGCGCTGGTCACCCCTTGCTGGGACGAACCCTTCGGGCTGGTAGTGGCTGAGGCACTGGCGTGCGGCACGCCGGTGGCTGCCTTTGATCGCGGGGCCATGCGCGACCTGATCAGCGACGACGTCGGGTGTCTGGTGCCGCCCAACGATGTCGCTGCGTTGGCCGAAGCCATCGGTATTGCTCGCAGTCAATCACGACAGACCTGCCGGACCCGGGCCGAAACCCTATGGGGGCATGACCTGATGCTGGATCGTTACGAAGCCTTGCTGGCCGAAGTGGCAGCCCATCATGTCTGAGCCCCATGTCGGGTATTACGTCCATCACCATGGCGCTGGCCACGGTGTGCGAGCGGCGCACATCGCCCGCGCGTTGCGTGTGCCGGTGACGCTGATCGGCTCACAGTTGCCAGACGAGCTGCCCGACGGCGTGCACCGTTTACAACTGCCTGGCGATACGGCCGAAGGCATGACCGTCGAACGCTTCGATGTAATGCACTACGCGCCGCTGGCAGTCGATGGGGTGCGCGAGCGCATGGCGATGCTTGCGCAGTGGTTTGTCGAGCATTGGCCCTGTGTTCTGGTAGTCGACGTGTCAGTGGAAGTCGCCCTGTTCGCGCGGCTGTGCGCGGTACCCGTCATTTATGTGCGCCAGCACGGCGTGCGGGATGATGCCGCTCACCGTTTGGCCTATGAAAGCGCCAGCGCACTGCTGGCGCCTTATCCGCAGAGCATGGAATCGCTTGAAACGCCGCAGTGGCTTCGCGACAAGACACTCTACAGCGGCTGGTTGTCGCGCTTTACAGGCGCCCGGCCTGCCGCGCCCCAGCCGGGCCACGTGCTGATCATCACCGGGCAGGGCGGCACCGGCCTGTCAGTGGCGCTGATTGAAGCCGTGGCGCAGCAATGCCCCGAGCGGCAATTTTTCGTGGCCGGTGGTTTGCCCTCCGGTATGGCCTTGCCCAACCTTAACTGGCTCGGTCGCCTGAGCGATCCGCAGGCGCACATGCGCAGCGCAGAAATCGTGGTGGGTAGCGCCAGTGACAGCCTGGTGGGCGAAGCCGCTTCACTGGGTTGCCGTTATATTTCCGTGGCCGAAGACCGGCCCTTTGACGAGCAGCGTCTACAGGCGCGGCGTTTGAATGAGTTGAAAGTGGCAATAGGGCTGGAGCATGGCTGGCCGGCAGCGCCGCATTGGCCGGCCCTGTTCGATGCAGCAGCTGGGCTTGATCCTGAGCGTTGGTGCAGCTGGGCCGACGCTGAGGCCGCGGACCGGGCGGCGCGGCTGATTGAAGGGACGCTGGCGCAGGTGGCTAAAAGCCCAGGCGTTTAGTATTCAGCGCCCGGGCGACGCGTTCGGCAGACGGCGCCTGAATGATCTCCAGACGTTCTTCGCTCCAGCGCAGAAAACCCTGCTCGCAGAAACCGCGTAACCAGCCTTCCATCGGCCATACCCCCCAGCGGCTGTGAAAACGCTGGGCATTGGCGACGATGTCGGCGAAATGGTTCAGCGGCGGATCATAAGTGGGATGGTACTGATGGAAGGCCATCGCTGGATTGTCGAGCAGTGCCACGCTCTCGCGGCGGGCGCGGAACGCAAAATCGGTATCTTCTCCGCCATACCCCTCATAGTCCTCATCGAATCCACCAATGCGCGCGAAGGTACTGCCTGCGCAGGCAAAATTCAGTGACCAGAACAAATGATAAGGCACAGCGCTGCCCGGCCCGTCGCGATACTTCGCCAGCGGATGCTCGACGCCCCGCGCATAAAGCGCCGCTTCGTCCCAGCCGGGATTATTGGCACCTTCGGGCAGGTACCGAACCTGACCCAGGTGCAGCGCATCAGGTTGCGCCTGCAGGCCGTCGCGGTAGTGGGCCAGCAGGTCGTGTGCCGGAATGCAGTCCACGTCCAGAAACACCCAACGCGCTGCCGGGTCGATCGCGTTCACGCAGTTGCGCGCCCTGGCCAGCGGCAAACCATCGGGCGCGTCCACCCTCATCGTATGGATTGCAAAGCACCGGCTGGTGAGCTCGGCCGGTGCCTGATTCATGTAGACCACCCACAACGCTTGTGGCATGACGCTGGACGACTCAAGCCCCCGAATCAGGTTGGCCAAGTGAGTGTCGCGGCCATGCACCAGGGTGATCACCTTCATGCGCTGGCCGCCAATCGCGGCAAACCGTTGCCAGTGCCAAATTGAGCGAGGGCATCGAAGCATGCGTGCGGCCAGCTGGCTTTGCGGCAACGCACTTGAGTCAAAACACTAGCGCCGATATTCATCATGGGTAACCTCGAAGTCAGAAAAAGCGCTCTGTGCAGATCGCTGGGAATGGCGGCAGTCAGTGAGATTTCTGCCCTGCACCAGACCAGAGATTGACCGGGCGGCCAGGCCAGCGGTTTCGTCAATCCGACAAACTGTCGCTCGCAGGCTTTGGCAGGGTGAGAAGGTTTTTTCTGGCTGACGGCGGGTGTAAACTTCGCGCTCGCGCGCAGGCGCACTCAGGTCCCGCACACATGACACAGATTTCCGAACGCCTTCTGGTTCAGGCTCATCTGGACGCCAAGCAGCCCAAACCGCTGACTCCCGACCAGCAAGCGCAGTACCGCCGCGACATCGCCGCCGAGCTCAAGGCTCAGGACGCGGTGCTGGTTGCCCATTACTACTGTGACCCGATTATTCAGGCCCTGGCCGAAGAAACCGGCGGCTGCGTGTCTGACTCCCTGGAAATGGCGCGCTTTGGCAGGGACCATCCGGCCAAGACCGTGTTGGTCGCCGGAGTGCGGTTCATGGGCGAAACGGCGAAGATTCTCACCCCCGAAAAGCGTGTCCTGATGCCAACCCTCGAAGCAACCTGCTCCCTGGATCTGGGGTGCGGCGTGGATGAGTTTTCGGCGTTCTGCGACAAGCATCCGGAGCGGACGGTGGTGGTGTATGCCAACACCTCCGCCGCCGTCAAATCCCGGGCTGACTGGGTCGTGACTTCCAGCTGCGCGCTGGAGATCGTCGAAAGCCTGATGGACAACGGCGAGAAAATCATCTGGGCACCGGACAAACATCTGGGCCGCTACATCCAGCGCGAGACCGGGGCCGACATGCTGCTGTGGGACGGCGCCTGCATCGTCCATGAAGAGTTCAAATCCAGACAGCTGGAAGACATGAAGGCGTTGTACCCGGACGCTGCGATCCTGGTGCATCCCGAATCGCCTGAGTCGGTGATCGATCTCGCCGACGCGGTGGGCTCCACCAGTCAGTTGATTGCCGCAGCACAGCGTTTGCCGAACAAGACGTTCATCGTCGCCACCGACCGGGGCATTTTTTACAAAATGCAGCAGCTGTGCCCCGACAAGGTGTTCATCGAAGCCCCAACCGCGGGCAACGGCGCCGCGTGTCGCAGTTGCGCACATTGCCCGTGGATGGCGATGAACACGCTGGAGCGCACCTTGCAGTGCCTGCGTGAGGGCACCAACGAAATCTTCGTCGACCCGGCGATCATTCCCCACGCCGTCAGACCGCTGCAGCGCATGCTGGACTTCACCCAGGCGGCGCGCTTGAAGCTGGCGGGGAATGCTTGAATCCTCTGTAGGAGCGCGTGTTAATTCATCATCTCTTTCACCGCCCGCTCCTGAGCGATGATTTCCTGCTGGCGTGCATCGATCCGTGATGCCAGCTGGAAGTTGTTGTTCGCTCGGCGTTTGGCAAAGTCCAGCTGCTGAATGGCTTGCTTGAAGTCGCCAACCAACGCGAAGTATTCGGCGCGGGCTTGATGCAGGCCGATGGTGTCGCCTGAAAGACCGCGCGTCTCCGCGACCATGTACCAGACGTCCGGATCGTCCGGGCGGCTCTTGACCAGCTTCTCCAGCACTTTCTGCGCTTCGGGTGCGCGGTTTTGCTTGAGCAGTACGTCAGCGCGCTCCTGAATCAGCGGGTAGTTATCCGGATAGATAGACAGCATGCGCTCGACACGTTGTTGCGCGTCCGGCAATCGGTTGTTGGTGATGTCCAGCTCGATCTGCGCCAGGTTGTAGGTGATGTCGGTGGGGGCCTTGTCGAGCAACGGCTTGAGTGATTCGCGCGCCTCGTTCAGTTGTCCGGCCTTGGTCTGTGCCAGCGCCAGACCGTAACGTGCGGCGTCGGACTTCGGATTGTCCGTCAGTTGGGCGCGGAAACGCTTGGCGGCCATGCCAGGGGTTTCTTCGTAGATCAACGCGACGCGAGCACGCATTAGTTGATATTGCGGGCTGTCTTCCTTGCCGCCGGGCTTGGATTGCTCGGCGCGGTTGCGCGTGTCGGCAATACGCGATTCGGTGACCGGGTGGCTCATCAAGAACTCAGGCGGCTTGCGATCGTATCGATATTGACGGGCCAGGCGCTCGAACATGGTCGGCATGTTGCGCGGGTCGTAGCCGGCTTTCTCCAGATTGAGAATACCGATGCGGTCTGCTTCCGCTTCGTTCTGGCGAGAAAACCGCGCCTGCTCCTGAATCGCAGCGGCCTGTGTCCCGGCGATGGTGGCGATCCCGGCATCACCTGCGCCGGCTGCGGCCAGGACGATACCCGCGAGCATGGCAGCCATGACCGGAACCTGCATGCGCTGCTGGGCCTGCACGCCCCGTGCGAAGTGGCGTTGCGATAAGTGAGCCAGTTCGTGCGCCAGTACCGCCGCGTACTCGCCTTCGCTTTCTGCGTGCAAAAACAGGCCGCCGTTGACACCAATGATCCCGCCAGGCGCGGCGAAGGCGTTGATTTCCGGGGTGTTGATCAGAATGAATTCAAGGCGGTGGTCTTGAACCTGGCTGGTTTCGGCCAGGCGGTAAACCGAGGTTTCTACGTAATCTTTAAGTTGCGGGTCATTGAGTTGTGCAACTTCCGAGCGCAACAGACTTAACCAAGCGCGCCCCAGATCGTGTTCTTGTTGTGGGGAAACGACCGCAGAGCTGGCGTCTCCGAGCGACGGCAAGTCATCGGCCGAACTCGGCATGGCGAGCAGGCATGCAATCGTCAGCAGGGTGGGGCGCAAAAAATTCATGCACGAAACTCTAAGGCAGAAAGGCCTTACTGTAGCTGGCTCAATGGCTTGCTGACCAGAGTGGGGTATTCTTGCGTTCTTGTGCGAAACCTTCGCCAGTTCGGTTTGTGTTTTTACGCAATTGAATGTGTCTGCCCGGAGAGAAACGATGTCTGACGCTGTAGTGCGCCCCGAGACCTGCGATGCCGAGCTCGATGCCAGCGGCCTGAACTGCCCGCTGCCGCTGCTCAAGGCCAAAATGGAACTCAATCGGCTGACAGCAGGATCTGTCCTGAAAGTGACGGCCACCGACGCCGGCTCTCAGCGTGATTTCAGAACCTTCGCCAAATTGTCCGGCCATGTGTTGCTGCATGAGGAATCAGCTGACGGCGTCTATCGCTATTGGCTGCGCAAAGCCTGATTTTGTTCACCCTCCGCCCAAAGGATTTTTGATGTTCAAGGTGCTTCGCGACTGGATGCAGCGCTACTTCTCGGATGAAGAAGCGGTGGTGCTGGCTGTCTTGCTGGTGTTGGCGTTCACGATCGTTTTGACCTTGGGCGGTATGCTGGCGCCCGTGCTGGCCGGGTTGGTGCTGGCGTTTCTGATGCAGGGGCTGGTGATCCATCTGGAGCGCTTGCGCATGCCGGAGGGCGGCGCCGTGGCATTGGTTTTCGCCCTGTTCATGGGGGCGCTGGCGGTTTTCCTGCTGGTACTGGTGCCTTTGCTCTGGCATCAGTTGATCACGCTGTTCAACGAACTGCCCGGCATGCTCGCCAAATGGCAGTCGTTATTGCTGTTGCTGCCTGAGCGTTATCCGCACCTGGTGTCGGATGAACAGGTGCTTCAGGCCATCGAAGTCGCGCGCGGGGAAATCGGCAAGTTCGGTCAATGGGCGTTGACCTTTTCACTGTCCAGCCTGCCGCTGCTGGTCAACATGATGATCTACCTGGTGCTGGTGCCGATCCTGGTGTTCTTCTTTTTGAAGGACCGCCGCATGATCGGCCGCTGGGTGCGCGGGTATCTGCCCCGTGAGCGCACGCTGATTACCCGCGTCGCCGAAGAGATGAACCGGCAGATTGCCAACTACATTCGCGGCAAAGTCATCGAGATCTTTATTTGTGGCGTCGTGACCTACATCGCGTTCTGGGCGATGGGCCTCAATTATTCGGCGCTGCTGGCGATGCTGGTGGGGATTTCGGTGGTGGTGCCTTACGTCGGCGCCGTGGTGGTCACCGTGCCGGTGGCATTCATCGCTTTGTTCCAGTGGGGCTGGAGCGATCAGTTCATCTACCTGATGGCGGTCTACGGCATCATCCAGACCCTGGATGGCAACGTACTGGTGCCGTTGCTGTTTTCCGAAGCAGTGAGCCTGCACCCGGTCGCCATTATCTGCGCGGTGCTGCTGTTCGGCGGGCTGTGGGGGTTCTGGGGGATATTCTTCGCGATCCCGCTGGCCACGTTGTTCAAGGCCGTGCTGGATGCCTGGCCGCGTAATGAGCCGACCGTGGCGCCGTTGCTGTAGGACGCAGATCCTGCAGGAGCCAACTGGTTGGCGAGAGGGCTTTGAGCGGTGAGTCAGATCCGCCGTCTCGCGAACAGGTTCGCTCCTACAGACTTAAGCCTGGTTCAGCGCCTGAGCCTGTTCCAGTACCGCATCAACATGCCCCGGCACCTTCACGCCGCGCCATTCCTTGCGCAGCACGCCATCCTTGTCGATCAGAAACGTGCTGCGGTCAACGCCCAGGTATTCCTTGCCGTACAGCTTTTTCAGCTTGATCACATCGAACAGCTGACACAGCGACTCGTCCTTGTCCGAAATCAGTTCGAAAGGAAAAGCCTGCTTGGCCTTGAAGTTCTCATGGGACTTCAAACTGTCCCGTGACACGCCCAATACCACAGTGTTGGCTGCCTTGAACGCTTCGTGCTGATCGCGAAAGCCTTGCCCTTGGGTCGTACAGCCGGGCGTGCTGTCCTTGGGGTAAAAATAAAGCACCACTTGCTGGCCTTTCAGCGCGGACAGGCTGACAGCCTGATCGCTGGTGGCCTGTACCTGAAAGTCGGTAACGGGTTTATCCAGTTCAACGGCCATGAGGCTTCCTTACATCGGTGCTTGTGGGCGCCAGGGTTCGATCAGCGCATCGAGGTTCAGTGCGTCGGCGAAATCCAGGAACTGATCACGCAGCCAGCTGATTTGCGTGCCAGCCGGCAGGGTCACGGTAAAGGTCGCATTGAGCATGGTGCCGCCGGTCTGGGGTGCCTGATAGGTGTCGCAGATCAGGTTTTCCAGTTCAACGTTATGGTCAATGAAGAACTGACACAGCTCGTTGATGATGTCCGGACGATACGCTGAGCTGACGTACGCCACATAAGGCAAGGCCTCGGGACGGCTTTCCAGCGTAGCGCTGCGTACCACGCTGACCGTGAAGGCGTGTTTCTTGGACAGGTTCGGCAGGCCGGTTTCGAGTCGGGCCAGAGCGTCCCAGCTACCGGAAATCTGGAGGATCAGCGCGCTATATTCGCCATGGCGGGTCAGGCGGGAGCTGACCACGGAGCAACGGTTTTCATGACTGGCGCGGCACAGGACGTTGGTCAGCTCCATGGGGTTGGCGCCAAGGGCACTGATGACAAGGAATTGTTCGCGAACTGTGGGGATTGACGACATGCAGCATTCCTAAGCGATGAGCGGTCGGTACATTATTGGCTTGCTTGGCGGGTTCGACGAGCGCCGGCATCGAAAATACCCCCGTGCTGCTGGCCGACCACGCTGGCGTGAACTGGCCACGGCAGGCGACGACAACGCTGGAGCGGGGGTTGCGACGACGAAAACGGGTGATCGAACGAGCTGCGCAGATGACCAGTACCGATCAAAGAATCAAGGGTAGCGAAAACCGTCGCTCAGGGGAATGCTCGTAGCACGGTACTTCGCTTGTGCAAGGCTGATGGCGCCAGTACCATTACCGCTCTCTTTTTCCGGCAGGAGCGGTTTGCATGATTGCGGGCAGTATGGTGGCACTGGTCACACCGATGGATGCACAAGGACGTCTGGACTGGGACAGCCTGAGCAAACTGGTGGACTTTCACCTGCAAGAAGGCACCAACGCCATTGTTGCCGTCGGCACTACGGGTGAATCCGCGACGCTGGACGTCAACGAGCACATCGAAGTCATTCGGCGTGTGGTCCAGCAGGTCAATGGCCGCATCCCGGTCATCGCCGGGACAGGCGCCAATTCCACCCGCGAGGCGGTCGAACTGACCACCAATGCCAAAAACGCCGGTGCCGATGCCTGCCTGCTGGTGACGCCTTACTACAACAAGCCGACCCAGGAAGGCTTGTACCAGCACTTCAAGTTCATCGCCGAAGCCGTCGACATCCCGCAGATCCTGTACAACGTGCCGGGCCGGACCGCATGTGACATGCAGGCCGAGACCGTCATTCGTCTGTCCGGAATCAAAAACATCATCGCTATCAAGGAAGCCACCGGCGACCTGCAGCGCGCCAAGGATATCCTGGCGGGCGTAAGCAGTGACTTTCTGGTGTTCTCCGGCGATGACGCAACGGCTGTCGAGCTGATGCTGCTGGGCGGCAAGGGCAATATTTCCGTCACTGCCAACGTTGCGCCCCGCGACATGAGCGATCTGTGCAAGGCCGCGATTGCCGGTGATGCCGTGACAGCCCGTGCCATCCACGAAAAACTGATGCCGCTGAACAAGACTCTGTTCATCGAATCCAACCCTATTCCCGTGAAATGGGCCCTGCATGAGATGGGTTTGATGCCGGACGGTATTCGTCTGCCGCTCACCTGGCTCAGCGAGTCCTGTCACGAACCGTTGCGGCAGGCCCTGCGCCAGTCCGGCGTATTGGTTTAATGAGGAAGCACTACGCAATGAAGCGACTGGCCGGACTTTCCGCACTAGCCCTGATTATCACCAGCACCAGCGGTTGCAGCTGGCTGTTTGGCCAGGATGGTTATTTCCGTGATCGCAGCAGCGATTACCTGGAAGCAACCCAGAAACCCCCTATGCAGTTGCCTGCAGGCATTGCCGAATCCAAGCGTCTGGATCCGTTGTTGCCAATCCCGCGCAACGTGGCAGACGACGCTCAGAAGGGCGGCGAATTCAATGTGCCGCGTCCGCAGCCGTTGGCGACCACTCAGGACGCGAGCGACTTCAGCCTGCAGAAAGCGGGCGATAACCGCTGGATTCTGGCTCAGCGTTCCCCGGCCGAAGTCTGGCCAGTGGCGCATCAGTATTTTGAAGACAACGGTTTCCGCATTGCCGAAGATCGTCCTGCCACCGGAGAATTCAACACCACCTGGCAGCGCATGGACGAATTGTCCGCAGCGGTTGCCAAGCGCATGAGCACCGGTGGCTCGGCCGCCGATACCGAAACCAAGGTGCGCGTGCGCATCGAGCCGGGCGTTCAGCGCAACACCAGCGAAATCTACGTTGTCAGTGTTCAGCGTCCGGCCGGCAGCACCTCCGAGGCTGAATTTCCAACCAACAGCACCAACGTTGGCCTGGACTCGGTATTGACCGATGACATGCTCGCCAGCCTGAGCCGCAACGCCGAGAAAGGCGGTTCAGTGTCGTTGCTCGCAGCGCAGGATTACGACACCCCAAGCCGTGTTTCCCTGAGTGAAGACGGCAGCGGCAACCCGGTTCTCAACCTGGGTGCGGACCTTGATCGCGCCTGGTCCAGCGTCGGTCGCGCGCTGGGGCAGGGCGATTGGCGTGTTGAAGACATCAACCGCAGCCTGGGCCTTTACTACATCAACCTGGCTGAGAAGGCCGACAAGCCCGAAAACAAACCAGGTTTCTTTGCGCGCATGTTCAGCAGTGAAGAAACAACCGAGCAGAAAGAAGCTCGCGCCGACCGTTATCAGGTGCGCCTGAGTAAAGTGGGCGACAACGTGCAGGTGACCGTCGAGAAGAACATCAACACCGTCGCGCCGGCCGAAATCGCCCGCCGCGTGCTGGGTGTGATTCAGGATAACCTCGGTTAAGTGCGCTTCGCGGTTCTGGGCAGCGGCAGTCGGGGTAACGGTACGCTGATCGCAAGCAACGACACTTACGTGCTGGTTGATTGCGGCTTTTCGCTACGGGAAACCGAGCGTCGGCTGGACAGGCTGGGTGTCAGCGGCAAGCAACTGAGCGCTATCCTGGTGACCCACGAACATGCCGATCATGTGCATGGCGTGGGCTTGCTGGCACGGCGCTACGACGTGCCGGTGTATCTGAGCGACGGCACGTTTCGCGGCCTGCGCAAGCCGGTCGAAGTCGCCGGTGTTCTGGCAGGCGGTCAGGCGCTGCAACTGGGCGCTTTGCATATCGACGTCGTGGCTGTGGAGCACGATGCGCTGGAGCCCACTCAGTTTGTGTTCAACGACGGGCAACGCCGATTTGGCCTGTTGACCGATCTCGGCTCCTGGTGCCCGTCCGTGCTGCAAAGTTATACCGGTCTGGATGCGCTGATGATCGAGTCCAACCACTGCCGTGACATGCTCGCCCGCGGTCATTACCCGTACTTCCTCAAGCAGCGGGTCGGTGGTCAAAGAGGGCATTTGAACAATCACCAGGCTGCCGATCTGGTGAGCGAGTTGGGATGGCAGGATTTACAGCATCTGGTGCTGGCGCATCTGAGCAGCAAGAACAACCTGCCGCATCTGGCCCGGCAATGTTTCGTCGACACCCTCGGGTGCGATCCGGACTGGCTACAATTGGCCGATCAAGATTCAGGGCTCGACTGGCGCGAAATCGCCTGACGTCCCAAACGGGGCGCTTGGCCCAACCATTAACGGGCGCCTCGCCCAACTCTTTAGCAAGCGGAGCCCATCATGGAAAAACGTGAAGAACTCTACCGCGGCAAAGCCAAGTCGGTTTACACCACTGACGACGCTGACCGCTTGATCCTGCTGTTTCGCAATGACACCTCGGCATTCGACGGCAAGCGCATTGAACAGCTTGATCGTAAAGGCATGGTGAACAACAAGTTCAACGCGTTCATCATGCAGAAGCTGGAAGAGGCGGGCATTCCGACCCAGTTCGACAAGTTGCTGGCTGATAACGAAGTGCTGGTCAAAAAGCTCGACATGATTCCCGTCGAATGCGTCGTGCGTAACTACGCCGCAGGCAGCCTGGTCAAGCGTCTGGGCATCGAGGAGGGTCAAAAGCTCAATCCGTACACCTTCGAACTGTTCCTGAAAGACGACGCCAAAGGCGACCCGTTCATCAACGAATCCCACGTAGTGGCGTTCGGTTGGGGCACCGCTGAACAGCTCGTTCGCATGAAAGAGTTGTCGCTGAAGGTCAATGATGTGCTGACCAAGCTGTTCGACGACGCTGGCCTGCTGCTGGTCGACTTCAAGCTTGAATTTGGCGTGTTCAGCGACGGCTCCATCGTGCTGGGTGATGAGTTCAGCCCTGATGGCTGCCGCCTGTGGGACAAGGACACCAAGAAGAAAATGGACAAGGACCGCTTCCGTCAGGGCCTCGGTGATGTCATCGAAGCATACGAAGAAGTCGCCCATCGTCTCGGCGTGCCGCTCTAAAGCCGGGAAGGTGACGCAAGCATCTGATAGCACGCGAAAAATTCTAAAAAAGGGGTTCGCGTTCTGCAACTGAGCTGTTATGATGCGCGCCGTTGGAGAGATGCCGGAGTGGCCGAACGGGACGGATTCGAAATCCGTTGTACTGGCGACAGTACCTAGGGTTCAAATCCCTATCTCTCCGCCATTATTGTTGTACGCCAAGCCCCTGATAACGTTGAAGTTATCGGGGGTTTTTCGTTTCTGGCCTTAAAGTTTAGGGCAAATTTATGGCAAAAACGCAGTTCTCCAGCCCGCTTTAGAACGCTCCTGCCCTCAAAGTCGGCCAGATATGTCAATTGCCGCCTTCAGAATGCCTCGAGTTTCTTTAAATGACTCACTTGGAGCAAAGTCTTGAGCCAATACGCCGCCTGGACTAACGTCCTGAAGCACGCTCTGGATGTATTGGTGGAATGTTACAACCAATTCCGCATCGGCTTGTGGCAGCATCCCAACATTCTGAACGTTGGCCGCGTATACAGGGTTGTAATTGTCAGGAATTTTAATACTAAACGTCCCAAGTCCTTGTTCCCCATCCGATAGGTATCCAAGATAGTTCCTTGAGATAGCAATCTTGGTCATGGCCTTAACCTCAGCTATTAAGGCTGTTCTAACGGCTGAGCTCTGCCGCTTATACCTGAGACTTTCCAACAAATAACCGCCCGAAAGTGCTGCCACTAGGGTGAAAAATCCAGTGATCACGGCTGGCCAGTATGAGGACGTTGAAGCGCCTACTTGTAACTTTAGGGCGGCGACCTGAGCTAAAAGCTCCGCCATTTGAGACCCATCCATGATTAGTGCTCCTGTCAAAATGCCTTAAGTAGATCTGAACCCCATCATTTGCGAAACCATTCCGGCCATGCTTTTTGTATCGGCTGGAATCCATCGGCCGTAGTGCTTTCTGACCATCGTTGTGTCGCTGTGGCCAAGTTGCCGGGCGACCCATTCGACAGGCACGTAGCTAGAAAGCGCCTGGCTGGCGAACGTGTGTCGGCACTGGTTTACGCCTCGGTGCCGAACGCCGGGCTTTCACCAGATGATCGGTGAACCAGTTGCTAAGGTTTCGCCCGGTCCAGGCCACCCCCTCAGATGGCGTCCTGAACAGGAACCGCAAGGTTTCCTTGTTGGTTGAGTTGTTGTCGCGCTGGATGACAGTTCGCCTTTTATCTCTCCTTGGTCCACTGATGACGACGCCGATCTACGCTTACCCTCCACACGGAGGAATTGTCATGAGCGAAGATCGAGTGAAGGGTTTGCAAATCATGCTGCGACTGGTGCTGGAGGACGCGCGGCGCCAGGGTGTTGATTTGGACGCACTTGTGGAGCGGGTGCACCGCAAGTTGATCTTCTCGCCGATCACCAGTGATGTCGGCGAACATGTGCTTATTGCGATTGAAGATGCGGTTGACGCGATGGAGCATCCGGCGCCCGAGGCGGTGTAACACGCCACATCATTGTTGAAGTGTTTGGTCTATATTCACGGTCCACACGGATTGACCTGAGGTATGGCATGGGAGAGCGAAATAGGCATGGGCTTGGTCGTAGTGTTGGCGAAGCTATCAAACGTGAAATCCGAAGTAGATGCGGTTTTGGTTGTGTGATCTGTGGGCTTGCTTACTACGATTACGAACATTTTGATCCTGACTTTAAGGATGCGAAAACGCACGACCCAAATGGGATGACTCTGCTTTGTATGCAGTGCAATCAAAAGCGCGCAAGGGGGACTCTTTCTGCCGACACAGTTGCAAGGGCAAACGCGAATCCCAAGTGCAAGCAACAGGGGTTTGCTTCCGAATTGTTTGATTTCGGAACCGAGCCAATTGAGGTCAATTTTGCCGGTGTGAGTTTCGTAAATTGCCGTACTCTTATTCAGATTCGCGGTACTGATATCTTGTCTTTCCGTCCACCTGAGGTAGCAGGCTCTCCGGTTCTATTGTCCGGTTTTTTATCTGACGTGACCGGCGCTACCACACTGCGCATACTGGACAATGTTTGGTCTGCAGGCGATGAAAACTGGGATGTAGAAGTGATAGGCCCAGTGATAACCGTGCGCCGTGGTAAAGGTGATATTGCGTTGAGGGTCAGAGTAATGCCACCTCATGCGCTGTCCATCGAGAGGATAGAAATGGAGTTCGATGGTTATTTTCTGAAAGGTGACGAAAACTCTCTTTCTGTGTCGCGAGATGGCAAGAATTGGGGAAGGTTCTCTGCAATTAGTTTGCGAAACTGCGGAGTCGGCATAAGTCTCAATTGACGTTTTGACGAGCGACTTCCGCTTGGAGCGTTTTAACAACCGATAGCCAAAGGTAGAAGCAATGTCTACAGAACAAGCCGATTCTCTTCAGCAAGCGCTCATTTTTCTGATGAGGGCTGCGTCAAAAAACGGAATCAATTTAACTGCTCTTGTTAAGTCAACGGAAGATGCCATATCCGAAGACACTTCTGAGCCTTACCGGTCCCGCATTACGAAGCAAATTAGGATTGCGCACGCTATGGCAGCGGCGTCACTTACCGACCCCGCAGATTAATGGGGGAGATCAGGCAGAGCTAAACGAACCAAGTGATAGTTTGGCCGCTGTACCAATCTTCTCTTCCAGGACCGCTTTGAGTTCTTGCGCAATCCCCTCGCGCTGGACCTCTTCGTCAACCCAGCGCAGCTTCAGCACTGGCACGGAGCCGCTTGTGATCACCGAAATACGCAGCGTGATCAACTGTTCAGTCAGGCCCTCGAACGGAACGATGTGGAAGTGCAGAGCTCTTGGCAGCGTTTCTTTGCTACGCGCTTCGATCTGGTCCATCGCGCTGCGGCTGGCGCTGGTGTCGCCAACCGTCGTTTCTGACTCGCTTGTTGCCTTGATCGTGATGGTTCGAACAGCCGCGATTGCCTTGGATATCGGGATGGAGGTACCTGCGTCGTCAACCGGCGTCAGATACTGATGCCAGTCCTCGATCCAATCGCTCAGGTCCTTTTGCGCGAGGCGCTCACCGGCAATTGCCTGGACGGCCTTATAGCCAGCGGACGCTTTCAGCTTCAATACAGCGCGGTCATCGGCGTGACCAGGCTCGTTCACGTCGCCGAGGTTAAAGAGCAGTGCGCAGCTCATTTCGTCCTGATTGATGAAGCCGCGAGCGGCATCGGTGGCGCGGTCAGTCACGTAGGCGCTGAAGTCGGCCAGCGAATGGGTGGAGAAGATGCCGCGAAAGCGACTGCGCAGCGCCTGGTATTTCTCAAGGTCAACGACCTTGGTGTTTTCAGGAAGTACCACCGTAGGAACCAAAGTGGCCAGCGACTTGCCGGTCGCTTGGAGCGACGTGTCAGTGATGAGTTGGATTGCTTCTTTGCTCAGGGACATTTTCAAAGTCTCTTGGGGAAGGGAGGTGCAGCGGTGAATCAGTTGCGGGGTTTGATTGGCGCTTCGTCACGGCTGAAGAGCTGGTCGTGTTTCTCCTGAAACAGTGAGATCTTGCCGCCTGTGCCAACGTGCATCGGGGTGTCGAGGCTGGTGTTCTCGCTGCGGGTGCCGCGCTTGGTCGGCGGACGCAAACGTTCCGTGGCCGTCACCCCCGACGTACGACGGGCGGGCTAATGCGTCATCTCCGGCTGCGTGATTCGGGCCAGATGTCAGCCAATCTTCATTCAACGCAAAGGTACAGCTCATGAAAGGCAAGATGCAGGCGGCCGTCGTCGAAGCGTTCGGCAAACCCTTGGTGCTGCGCGACTGTGACATCCCCACGCCGGGGCCCGGACAGATCCTGGTCAAAACCGAAGCATGCGGGGTGTGCCACACCGATCTGCACGCCGCCCGGGGCGACTGGCCATTGAAGCTGACACCGCCCTTCATTCCGGGACATGAAGGGATTGGCATCGTCGTGGCATTAGGTGCTGGCGTGACAAGCGTGCGCGAGGGCGAACGCGTCGGTGTGCCCTGGCTTTATTCGGCGTGTGGTCATTGCGAATACTGCCTCAGTGCCTGGGAAACGGTCTGCGCCAGCGCTCAATTTGGGGGCTACACGCAAAATGGCGGGTTTGCCGAATACATCCTGGACGACCCCAATTACGTCGCTCATATCCCGGCAGGTCTTGATCCGCTTGAAGCGGCGCCAATCATTTGCGCGGGCATCACCACGTACAAGGGGATCAAGGAGGCCGATGTCAGGCCGGGGCAATGGATTGTGATTTCCGGTGTAGGCGGGCTGGGCCACTTGGCGGTGCAGTATGCCAAGGCCATGGGGTTGCGCGTGTGCGCTGTGGACATCGATGAGCGCAAGCTGGCCCATGCAAGCAAACTCGGTGCCGAGGCGGTAGTGAACGCGCGGGAGGGAGACCCGGTTCAAGCCGTTATGAATATCACCGGCGGCGGCGCCCACGGCGTGTTGATTACTGCGCCCTCGCTCAGTGCATTCAAGCAAGGCGTTGGCATGACGCGAAAACTTGGCACCTGCGTGTTGGTGGGGTTACCGCCAGGCGAGTTCCCGGTGCCGCTGTTCGACGTTGTTGCCAATTGCATTACGGTCCGAGGATCGTTTGTCGGCAACCGCCAGGACATGGCCGAGGCCTTGGCCTTCGCGGCACGCGGCAAAGTCAAAGCCGACATCGAGGTGCGGCCTTTGTCGGACATCAACGAAATCTTCGAGCAGCTTGAGCGCGGTGATGTGCAGTCGCGTGTGGTCATAGACTTCGGCGCGCGCTGATACCTTTCACTGCGATGGACGGCATTTTCAGGCCGTTGAACCAGCTGTTCTTGACCGTGGTGTAACCCGCTGCGTCCACGAAGGACAGGCGGTCGCCGATGGCCAAAGGTTTTGCAAACTGATACTCGCCAAAGATATCCCCGGCCAGACAGGATTTGCCGCAGACCATGTAGGTGTGATCGCCTTCGCTTGGCGGCAGCTTGTCGTCCAGGCGGTAGATCAGCAGATCGAGCATGTGCGCTTCGATGGAGCTGTCGACCACGGCCAGGTGCTTGCCGTTGTAAAGGGTATCGAGCACGGTGACTTCCAGTGAAGCGCTCTGGATGATCGCAGCTTCCCCCGGCTCCAGATAAACCCGCACGCGGTACTTCTGCGAAAAAGCTTTTGATGTTGCATCTTGCCCGTGGGTGCGGCTGAAATGAACCGCACGCACATCCGTCCGACATACCGTTCATATTCCAGGCTGCGGCAATATCTGGCTTGTTGATTACTGTTTAAGGTGATTGAGCACTTGCAACGACGGCTATTGACGCAAGTCGCTGCCCCAACCTGCAAAAAAAGGGGAAGCCAGCTGGCTTCCCCTGTTCATGCGTACCGTGGCGTCCTACCAGAAGGTGCCGCGCAACGTGAGCATGTGGTTGCGTGGGTCGCCGTACCAGTTGGTCGCGGACGTAGAGCCGACCGTGGCGTAGTAGTTTTTGTCGAAGATGTTGTTGGCGTTGTAGGTAACGGTCCAGTGCTCGTCTACCCGGTACTCCGCCAGGGCATTCCACACGGCGTAGCCCGCCTGGGTGAAGTCGTAGGCATTGCTGACACCGTTGGAGGTGACTGTTCCGCTGTAGTAGTTGGAGCTTTGCAGGTTGACGCCGCCTCCAACCTTGAAGTCAGCGAGCACGCCGGGCAGGCGATAGGTCGAGAACATTTTGAACAGATGCTTGGGCGTCTGTGTGCTGATGGGCGCCTGGGCGTTTCTGTTGCGGTTGTTGTTGTAGGTGTAACCGGCCATCAGCATCCAGTCGGGCAGGACTTCGCCGGAGATTTCCATGTCCACGCCCTTGCTCACGACTTCTCCCTGATCCAGCCAGCAGCAGCTTCCGGAGAAGGCGTAATCATTGATCGGGTAAGCGGGGTCGCGCACGCCCTGATTCTCGCGCTTGGTGTAGTACAGCGCGATATTGGTGTTGACCGCGCCGCCGAACAACTCGCCCTTCAACCCGGTTTCGTAGGTCTTGCCTTCCATCGCGTCCATCGATGAGCCCGGCAGCGGCCCCTGCAGCAGGCTGACTTGTGGCTTGTAGATTTCCGAGTAGCTGCCGTAGACCGACCATTCATCGCTCAAGTCATAGACCAGGCCACCGTACGGCGTGACCTTGGTTGGCTCGCGCATGTCGATGGCCGACTGCGTGGTCCATGTGCTGCCGACCCGCGTCTGGTAGGTCTGCTCGAATTTATAGCGCTGCACCCGTGCGCCCAGGATCAGATGCAACGGCTCTGCCAGTTGCAGGCGAAGGCTGCCGTACACGCCGTATTGCTTCTGGTCGTTGGGGTTGTAGTCGCGGGTGTAATTGCGGTCATTGGGTGGCTCGGCGAAGGGTGTGCTGTCCGGGTCGAACGGGTTCAGCGGACCGCCTGCACTCGGGTAACGCCCGGTGCCCAACCAGCGACTGGTGATCTCCTGATAATCGGCGCCGACCACCAGGTCGTGTTGCAGGCCGAACGCCTGGAAAGTGCCGGACAGGTTGGTATCCAGCATGCGCTGCTGATTTTCCTGCTTGGCCGAGCTGCCGAACCAGGTCAGGCCGGTGCCGGTCGCCTGGTTGATGCCGACACCATTGGCCGTGGTGGTTTTGAAATAACCCACGTCCCAGAGATCGGTGTACGAGACGTTGAGTTTCCAGTCCTCGGAGAACTTGTGGTCGATCTTGGCGAACAGCTCGCGACCGGTGGCGTCGGTATAGGCCCAGTTTGCGCCCAGGCTGGTGTGCCGTGGCAGGCCGATGTCAGAGCCATCCAGGTAGCGGGGCACCGAGTTTTGCGTGCCGTTTTCATGGGATTTGTTGTAGCGGATACCGGCGGTGAGCATCGTGTCATCAGTGACGTCGGCCTCCAGCACGCCATAAACAAATGGTTTTTCGGTGCTGCGGTTATCCACAAAGTACTGGCGATCGGTGTTGGCCACCACCATCCGACCCCGCAACTTGCCGTCGAAGGCAATCGGCCCTGTGACGTCCAGTTCCTGACGATAGTTATCCCAGCTGCCCGCCGACGCTGTGAGCTTGAGCTGAAAGGCGTCCAGCGGGCGCTTGCGCACCATATTCACCAAGCCTCCCGGATCACCCGTGCCACCAAACAGGGCTGCCGAACCGCGCAACACTTCGATGTGGTCGAATTCGGCCAGGTCGTAGATGTTCGATGAATAAAAGCTGCCCAGCGAACTGCCCTGTGCCATTGGCGCGGCGCCGTCGAGCTGGAAATTCTGGATGGCAAAGCCACGGGACAGAATGTCGAACGTGCGGTACGTATTGCTCTGCACGGTGATGCCCGGCGTCGCACGCATCGCGTCATTGATGTCGGTCATTTGCTGATCGGCAATCAGTTGCTGGCTGACGATGGAGATCGACTGCGGCGTCTGACGCAGGCTGGTCGGGGTCTTGGAAGCGACGCTGGTCAGGCCGGTGGTGTAAGACCCTGAATTCTCCGTCGCCTGGCCCATGCCCTGACCTTCGATGCTGGTGCTGCCCAGTTCGATGACGCTGTCCCGTCGCGCAGATATCACCAGCGTCGAACCCTGCTGCTGGTAGGTCAGACCGCTGCCTTCCAGCAAGCGTCCAAGCGCATCGAGAGGTTCGAGATTGCCCTTGACCGCTGGCGCACTGCGCTGCGCAACGATGCCATCGTCCACAGCAATCGTCAGCCCGGCGCTTTCTCCCAGTTGCCTGAGCGACGTCGCCAGCGGCTGGGAAGGCAAATCAAGGGAAACCGGTGCCGCCAGGGCAGGACCGGTGAAGGCCAGTGATGCGGCGATCACCAGTGTTTTGAGAGGATGACGTTGCATGGGCGTTCTCGTTATAGGTAGCAGATACCTGATGACGCGGCACCCTGCAAAAGCCCTGATGTCCTGACGAAATTTATTTCAGAAGACCACTGTCACGCTCAACGCGCCTGCAACTGTGTCGCTGCTTCGAGCTGGTGGATCTGAACCGGCGCTACGGCGGGTAACGCTGCAAGAAAACTGTCGATGTCGGACAGCTGCACCACGGCGGTGATCAATGGCGACTTTTTGCCTGGGATGTTGATAACGGGGCGCTCTCGGTAGCGGGACAGGCTTTCAGCGATTTCAGAGAGATCGGCCTTGGTGAACACCAGCCGCCCGCGCTCGAACGCGAATGCGTTATCGGCGGGTAAGCTCAGGCGCCGTAGCGCGTCGCCGCGCACAATCTGCGCGACGTCTCCGGCGCTCAGTTGCAGGCTGGAGGTGTCGGCGTCGACCTGTACCTTGCCGTGCTCGACGCTGACGCGCAGCCGGTCAGGCAGACGATTGACCACGAAGCGCGTGCCCAGCACCGTCACTTGCGCCAGCCCACCGTCGACGACAAACGGCCGGTCAGTCTCACGCGCCACCTCGAAAATCGCTTCCCCCTGCAACATGAAGATTTGGCGCAACTGGCCGTCGAGCTTGACGTGAAGCCGCGTGTCAGCGCCCAGAGAAAGCCTGGAGCCATCCGGTAGCCGGTGGTGTTGGCGCTCGCCTTTGGCTGTCTGGAATTGCTGCTCGTAGACGCCTCGACTGGCCCAGTGACGCCACGACAGACCGCACACCATCAACCCCGCCAACCCCAGCAGGCCGGTGCGCATAAACGTGCGCCGACCCCTGTGCTTTTCCATCTGTTGGGCCAGGGTCTCGGTTTTGCGTGTCGAGGCCAGATCCCCCCATAACTCGCAGAACGCCTGATATTCGGCGCGGTGCCGAGGATCTTCACGTAGCCAGCAGTCGAACCGGGCGCGGTCCGGATGATGCTCGGGGAGGTCCAGCAAGCGGGTGAACCAGCGGGCGGCTTGCTCGCGCGGCGAACTCATGGGCAGAGGGCTTCTCGGGCTGAACGCAAATCCAGCAGGGCGCGGATCAAATGCCGCTCCACCATGTTCAGGCTGATGCCCAGCATCGTAGCGATCTGCGTTTGGCGATGACCTTCGATGCGCGCCAGCCAGAATACTTCCCGGCAGCGCGGCGGCAGACAGTCGAGAATGCGCTGCAGGGCTTCAAGGCGCTGTTGCAGATCGACCAGGTGCTCGGCGGAGGGCGCGAAATCTTCGCGGACCTGGTCATGCCGGATAACCCCATCGTCGTCATCGGGAAGGGGAACATAACGGGCGGCGTGTCGGTAATGGTCGATGAGTACCGAATGAGCCACGCGGCGCAGATAGGCATTGGGCTGGTCGATGGTGATGCGCTGGCTGGCCAGCATGTACCGGATGAAGGCGTCATGAAGAACATCGTAGGCGCCATGCACGCAACGGGTTTGCCGGCTCAAACTGAGCAACAGGTCGGTGTAGGCCCATCTGAGATTAATGCCGTTCCAGTTCATCCATCTGTCCCCGCTGCTGGCGGCTTACACATCCGCCCATCGAGGATGTCAGCCAAATGCCGCCATGGTCGTAGGACCGTGCCGTAGGCTCCGGAGGATAAAAGCTTTGATCAAGTAGTGCAAATAGGAAGTGTTATTGTTTGCATTGGCGCGTCGGGAACTGAAAATTATCGAAGGATTTGCGCGAAATAGTGCAAAAGGAGGTTAGGCGGTAGTGCAAATGAGCCTGCACATAGCCGGGACACGGACCTAGAATTCGCTGCACTTTTTTCAAGCGAGGCATCCCATGGACAAGCGATTCGTTGTGTTCGCGGCATTTCTGGCAGCGGCCTGGATAACAGTCGTCAGCACAGTGTTGTGTTTAATCTATTGGAGGTAGCACTGCAGGCAACACCTGAAACGGCCCGGCCGCTTCCTGCTATCCCCGCGTCATCCCGGCAACTCCTCCCACCACACGTCACGCAAGCCATATCGCTGTGCGTGCCGCTCCAGCGCCACCAATTCAGGTCGCCCATGGGGCACGTTGTGCAGTACGCCGATTCTGGCGTGCAGGCAGGCGTAATACCATGCATCCGCATCGGTCATGGTGCGATCAGGCTGAATGAAGCTATGTCGCTCTTCGATGAGGCAATAGTGGATCTGAAAAAACCGCTGAACTGGCATTACTGGCTCCTGGTGGTGTCGGTATGACATCAGTGGCGTTGCGCCAGTTCAGCGGTATTTTTTCGCCCCCTGTGTATCTGCGGCCTCACGAACCGTCCGCACCCCGGTGTTCTCTGGCCTTGGCCATCGTTTCGCAATCAACCGAGTGACAAAATGTCGCAATCGGCCTGACGGGCGTAAGATAGGCCCCCTGATTTTCATCTCCCCATTTTTCCGGACGGATTCTGCGCTGAGTCATCGTGCTGAGGTGTCATCAAGCAATGACCTCGAGGACCCGTTTTCGGACACTTATTGATATGAGCAAACAGAGAAAAGGCGATCACTGAAAATGACCAAGACCTCGCGACCTTTATATATTTCCTACGCCGGCCCTTCCTTGCTGGAAATGCCGCTGCTCAACAAAGGCAGTGCCTTCACCCCGCAAGAGCGCATCGATTTCAACCTGGTCGGCCTGTTGCCGCAGAACGTTGAAACGATCGAAGAACAAGTGGCCCGCGTGTTCAGTCAGTACAAGCAATGCGCGAGCGATCTGGACAAGCACATCTATCTGCGGTCGATCCAGGACAACAACGAAACCTTGTTCTTCCGCCTGCTGGACTCCCATCTCGAAGAGATGCTGCCCATTATCTACACCCCGACCGTTGGCCAGGCGTGTCAGGAATTCTCCAAGATCTACCGAACTCACCGCGGGCTGTTCATCTCCTACCCGGAACGCGACCGCATCGACGATATCCTGCGCAGCGCCACCAAAGACCGCATCAAGATCATCGTGGTGACCGACAGTGAGCGCATCCTTGGTCTGGGCGACCAGGGCATTGGCGGCATGGGCATTCCCATCGGCAAGCTGTCGCTGTACACCGCGTGCGGTGGTATCAGCCCGGCTTACACGCTGCCGATTGTGCTGGACGTCGGCACCAACAATCAGGAACTGCTGGATGACCCGATGTACATGGGCTGGCGCCATGAGCGGGTCACCGGTAAGGAATACGAAGACTTCGTCGCGCTGTTCATCGAAGCCGTGCAACGTCGCTGGCCGGATATGCTGCTGCAGTTCGAAGATTTCGCCCAGACCAACGCCATGCCGTTGCTGGAGAAGTATCGCGACGAGCTGTGCTGCTTCAACGACGACATCCAGGGCACTGCGTCGGTGGCCGTGGGTACGTTGCTCGCAGCGTGCAAGGCCAAGCACGAAACCCTCGGCCAGCAGCGCGTGGTCTTCCTGGGCGCAGGTTCGGCCGGTTGCGGTATTGCCGAGCACATCATCGCCGCGATGGTGATCGAAGGCCTGAGCGAGGCAGAGGCGCGCAAGCGTGTGATGATGGTCGATCGTTTCGGCCTGTTGACCGATAGCATGGACAACCTGCTGGACTTCCAGAAAAACCTCGCCCAGAAAGCTGGCGACGTCGCTGGCTGGGCAAGCGCTGATGGTTACCCTGCGCTGCTGGACGTGGTGCGCAATGGCCAGCCGACCGTGTTGATCGGCGTGTCCGGCCAGCGTGGGCTGTTTACCGAAGAAATCATCCGCGAGATGCACAAGCACTGTGCCAAACCGCTGGTGATGCCACTGTCCAACCCGACCTCGAAAGTTGAGGTCACGCCCCAGGAAGTCCTGACCTGGACCAATGGCGATGCGCTGGTGGCAACCGGTAGCCCGTTTGCGCCCGTAACCGTTGGCGACCGCACATTCCATATCGCCCAGTGCAACAACTCCTACATCTTCCCGGGCATTGGCCTGGGCGTGATCGCTGCGAAAGCCACACGCATTACCGACAAGATGCTGATGGCGGCCTCCAATGCGCTGGCCGAGTGCTCGCCAATGGTGACCGGCAAGGGCGACGCCGTTCTGCCGCCGCTCAAGGAAATCCAGGAAGTCAGCAAGAAGATCGCGCTGGCCGTCGCCAAGCAGGCCCAGGCCGACAATGTGGCGCTCGATACCGCTGAAGACGTGCTGCTAGAGGCCATCGAGCGCAATTTCTGGATGCCTAACTACCGCAGCTATCGTCGCAGCGCAGTTTAAAAATGCGCTGAAAAACCTGTAGGAGCGAACTTGTTCGCGAGGATGCCTAGGGTCGATACATGGCGTCAGACACACAACCTCTCGCGAATAAATTCGCTCCTCCACGTCCTGGCCCTGCGCTACATGGCAAAGGCCGCCCCATGGAAACATGCGGCGGCCTTTTGTTTTGCGCAGAAACACATCAGGATGATCCCTCAACAAGAACAAAAAAGATCGTGAGGGACGCATGCAAACTGCCAGTGTGCTCTATGACTACGTGATCGTCGGCGCGGGACCTGCCGGATGCTTGCTCGCCAATCGGTTGTCGCACAACCCCGAGCACCGGGTGCTGCTGCTCGAAGCGGGCGGGCAGGACAATTATCCCTGGATTCATGTGCCGGTGGGCTATCTCTACTGCATCGGCAATCCTCGCACTGACTGGTGCTTCAAGACCGAAGCCGAACCCGGCTTGAACGGCCGCTCTCTTAATTACCCCCGCGGCAAAGTGCTGGGTGGATGTTCGTCCATCAACGGCATGATCTACATGCGCGGCCAGTCTCGCGACTATGACGAGTGGGCGGCACAAGGCAACAAGGGCTGGGGCTGGCAAGACGTTCTGCCAATGTTCAAACAATCGGAAAACCACTACGGCGGCGAGTCCGACTTCCACGGCGCCAAGGGCGAATGGCGCGTGGAACAACAACGCTTGTCCTGGCCTATTCTTGACGCCTTCCGCCAGGCGGCCGCGCAAACCGGCATTGCCTCTATTCCGGATTTCAACAGCGGAGACAACGAAGGCTGCAGCTACTTTCAAGTCAATCAGCGGCGCGGCGTGCGCTGGAACGCGTCCAAAGCTTTTTTGAGACCGATCGCTCAACGTCCCAATCTGACAGTGATGACCGGCTTCGAAGCGTCGCGCATCGAGTTTCAAAACGGTAGGGCCAGCGCGATCATCGCTCAGGGCGATTCGGGCGAAGTACAGTTCCAGGCACGCCGGGAAATCATTCTCTGCTGTGGTGCTATCGGCTCACCCATGCTGTTGCAGCGCTCAGGCATCGGCCCGCGCCCGCTTCTGGAAAAGCTCGGCATCGGCGTTCGCCATGAGTTATCGGGGGTGGGCAGCAATCTTCAGGATCACCTGCAGCTGCGCCTGATCTACAAGGTCAGCAACGGCCGCACGCTGAACCAGATGGCGGGCAGCCTGTGGGGCAAGATGAACATGGGCCTGCGTTACGCGATCAACCGAAGTGGTCCGCTGGCCATGGCGCCCAGTCAGCTTGGGGCGTTTGCCCGATCAGGACCGGAACAGGCCAGTGCCAACCTGGAATACCATGTTCAGCCGTTATCCCTTGAGCGCTTCGGCGAACCGCTGCATGCGTTTGCTGCGTTCACCGCGTCGGTCTGCGATCTGCGTCCGCAAAGCCGTGGCTCAGTGGAAATCCGCTCAGCGTTGACAGATGCTGCACCCCTCATTCGGCCCAATTACCTGAGTCACGAGCACGATCTTAAAATCGCCGCCGATGCCATCCGGCTGACACGTAAAATTGCCGCCGCGCCAGCGCTGGCCGCGTTCGAGCCGGTGGAGTATCTGCCGGGCCTCAGTCTGCAAAGCGAGGAGGAGTTACGCCAGGCGGCCAGCTCAATCGGCACGACGATCTTTCACCCGGTCGGCACCTGCAAAATGGGGCAGGGGCGCGATGCGGTGGTGGATGAACGGCTCAGGGTGCACGGGATTGCCGGTCTGCGGGTGGTGGACGCCTCAATCATGCCCACCATCACTTCCGGAAACACCTGCTCGCCCACGCTGATGATCGCTGAGAAAGCGGCGCACATGATCATCGCCGATGCGCGGCAGGCTGATCGCGCCATCGACATTCCCCAAACCTTTGTCACCGATGCTGTGCACTAGATGGTCGGTTGGCCGGTGAGCAGCCGGACAACCGACCAGTTTCAGACTTTTCCTGCAGCTCAAACAGTCTTGATAAGACTATTTGTTCGCATCCTTTTCACAAAAAATTGATGGCGCTCTGCCTAAAGTTCGCTACATCGCCGGGGTGACTGTCCAGTACTCCTACAGCGCCTTCTTAACTTGAATCAAGCAGATCCTCATGCTGAACGCCAAAGCAGTTCGTCCCGAGCTTGTGACCTTGCTCGCCAGCGTTTTTTTATTGCTCGGGTTTAACCTGACCCTCTGGCAGCACTTGTTCGCTATTACTGATTTCAACAGTAAGGGCCTGATGTTGCGTGTGGCATTCGGTGTAATGGTCTTTTGCGTATTTAATATCTTCCTCACGCTGTTTGCTTTTAGAAGAGTCATGAAGCCGGTATTGATTCTGTTATTTATGATCAGCGCCGGTGTGGCTTATTTCATGAACCAGTATGGCGTAATGATTGACGCCGGCATGTTCCGAAATTTTGCAGAAACCAATGCTACCGAAGTGCGCGATTTGTTATCGCTCAAGTTGGTGGCTTACATCATATTATTGGGTGTCGTGCCTTCGCTGATCGTCTGGAGAACACCGGTCAATTACCGTTGCTGGCACCGCGAGCTGATCAGCAAGACCTTGGTCAGCGCCGGGTGTGCGGCGATGATTGGCGGCATTGCAATGCTCAACTACCAAGGGTTGTCGTCATTGTTCCGCAATCACCATGAGTTGCGCTTGATGGTGGTGCCAAGCAATTACATCGGCGCGTCGATCGGTTATGTGAGCGAGCAGGTGGTGTCGGCGCAAAAGCCGTTCGTCACCCTGGGCGAGGATGCAAAACTGGACAGCGAGTGGTCGCAGCACAAGCGCAAATCCCTGACGGTACTGGTGGTGGGCGAAAGTGCACGCGCCGAGAACTTCGGGATCCTGGGCTATAACCGCGACACTACGCCGCAACTGAAAAAGGAGCGTGGTGTGATCGCCTTCACTGACGTGCACTCCTGTGGCACAGAGACTGCCGTGTCGGTGCCGTGCATGTTTTCCAACATGGGCCGCAAGGACTACAGCGCGACCACCGCACGTAATCAGGAAGGCATGCTCGATGTGCTCAAGCGCGCCGGCTTGAATGTGGTCTGGCGGGACAACCAGTCCGGATGCAAAGGCACCTGTGATCGCGTGACGCTACAGGATGTCAGCAACCTGAAAGATCCAGCGCTCTGCGCCAACAACGAATGCCGTGATGAAATACTGCTGCAGGGCCTGCAAAGTTTTATTGATCACCTGGACAAAGACACAGTATTGGTGTTGCACCAGATGGGCAGTCACGGTCCGGAATACTTCAAGCGTTATCCCAAAGAGTATGAAAAGTTTACGCCGGTCTGTGAAAGCAATGCGCTCAACAACTGCAGTCGCGAAAGTATCGTCAATGGTTATGACAACACGCTGTTATATACCGATCATGTGTTGGCCAGTTTGATCGACATCCTGCGCAGCAATCAGGACAAAGTGGATACCGCCATGATGTATTTATCGGATCACGGTGAGTCGCTCGGTGAATACAACTTATTCCTGCACGGCACGCCTTACATGCTGGCCCCGGACCAGCAGAAACATGTGCCGATGGTGGCCTGGTTCTCCGACAACTATCAGCAATCGTTCGCGGTCAACACCCGATGCCTGCAAGGAGAGCGTAATGCGCCGTTGAGCCAGGACAATCTATTCCACTCCATGTTGGGGCTGCTCAAGGTCGACACCAAAGTCTACAACCCGGCCCTGGACATGTTCGCCAATTGCAGGGGGATTTATACGGACGGAGTTCTGGCCAATGAGTGATCACAGCCCGCAACCAGGTCATGCGCGCGACTACGTGCAACAGCATGAACAAGGCCTGGCCCGCAGACTCAGCCTTTGGCGCGACGCCCAACTGGCGCGCCACGCCCTGCGTGATGCCGGCGAACCCGGGCTGGTGCTGGATCTGCCTGCCGGTTCCGGACGCTTTTGGCCCGTGCTGGCCGAGCATTCCAACCGGGTGATTCTGGCCGCTGATCCCTCCACCGACATGCTGGCGGTGGCTCAGTCCCAATCCTCTGTCAAAGTGCGCGAGCGCATTCGCACCTTTCAGAGTTCGGTGTTTTCCATCGGTTTGTCGGCCAATGCGGTGGACTGCATTTTCTGCATGCGCCAATTCCATCATGTGGCGGACAGCGACCGACGCATGGAAATCCTTCAGGAGTTTCACCGAGTGACCCGCGACACCGCCATCGTCGCGCTGTGGGTCGACGGCAACCTCAAGGCATGGCGGCGCAAACGTCAGCAGCGCTTTCGCCTCGCCCAAGGGCTTGTCGAATTACCTCGCAACCGGTTCGTGGTCAGTCGCTCCACCATCGAGACCGAGTTTGCCAATGCGGGGTTTGCCATCGTCGATCATCACGATTTCTTGCCCGGCTATGCGATGTGGCGGGTGTACATCCTGCGCAAGATCGCCCATTGAGCCGATGAGTGGTCGCGTTTTGCACACCCGGCGCGGTGCGCAAATGATGAAGTTGCTCAAGACTTGCAGCACGGATGCCCGGTAATCGCTTATAGCGATATATACTGCGCGCCATTCTTCAAGGGAGAGCCGTGTGGCCATCGATATTCACTGGATTCGCGACGACGACAGCCTCGCCCGACATTGCGCACAGTGGCAGGCTCTGCCCTTCGTCGCCCTCGACACCGAATTCATGCGGGTCGACACCTTCTATCCCATCGCCGCGTTGCTGCAGATCGGCGACGGTTCCCGCGCTTATCTGATCGACCCGTTGTTGATCAGCGACTGGCGTCCGCTGTCCGCACTGCTGGAAGACCCTGACGTCATCAAGGTGGTGCACGCCTGTAGCGAAGACCTCGAAGTCCTGCTGCGTTTGACCGGCAGCCTGCCAGCGCCGTTGTTCGACACGCAACTGGCTGCTGCTTACCTGAACCTGGGTTTTTCGATGGGTTATTCACGCCTGGTGCAGGAAGTCCTCAACATCGACCTACCCAAAGGCGAGACGCGCTCCGACTGGCTGCAGCGTCCGCTGTCTGACACCCAGATCAGCTACGCCGCTGAAGACGCGGTACACCTGGCCGAAGTCTATGCCTTGCTGCGCCCGCGTCTGTCCGATGAAAAATATGCTTGGGTAGTGGAAGACGGTGCTGAACTGGTGGCCAATTTGCGCCGCGAGACAGATCCGTACGAGGTCTACCGCGAAGCCAAGCTGGCGTGGAAGCTGTCCCGCGCTCAGTTGGCTGTGCTGCGTGAGTTGTGCGCATGGCGCGAAAAGGAAGCCCGCGCACGCAACCAGCCGCGCAATCGCGTGCTGCGTGAACACGCACTGTGGCCGCTGGCCAAGACCCAGCCGGACAACCTCGCCGCCCTCGCCAAGATCGAAGACATGCACCCCAAGACGGTGCGTCAGGACGGCGAGTTCCTGCTGGATCTGATCAAGAAAGCCGGCAGCGTTTCTCAGGACCAATGGCCGCCAGCCTTGCCTGAGCCGTTGCCGATCGATGCCTCCAACGTCCTGAAATCCCTTCGGGTGATCGGCCAGCAGCAGGCAGAACGCCTGGACATGGCCCCCGAGTTGATGCTGCGCAAGAAGACCCTCGAAGCGCTGCTCAAGACCGGTTATCCCGACGGTCCCTACCATTTGCCCGATTCGCTGCGTGGCTGGCGCCGCGAATTGATGGGCCAGACGCTGCTCGACAGCCTGGCCACCCCCGGAGAACAGCCTTGAAACGTATTTGCTCCATCTATCGCAGCCCGCGCCGCAACGAAATGTACCTGTATGTGCTCAAGAGCGATGCGCTCGAGCGTGTGCCGGACGAGTTGCTGGCGGCGTTTGGCAAGCCACTGCACGCCTTCAATCTGGTCCTGAGCCCTGAGCGGGCGTTGGCGCGCGAGGACATCCACACCGTGCTCGCCAACCTCGACAAGCAGGGCTATCACCTGCAGATGCCTCCGGCCGAAGACGACTACATCGAACACTTGCCCGAAGAGCTGCTGCGCCGCAACGACCCGATGTAAGCGTCTGCACAATGGAAATAGACCCTGCAAGCCATCGCAGGGGTTTACCGGACCGATGCGCCCACGCTTTTGTGGCTTGGGATACATCAGTCGCATGTCCCGTTTCTTTGAGTTTTGAATCATGCGCGTTCTGATCGCCGAACACGATTTTGCCGTTTACACCGAATTACTCCGTAAAGCCGCTCCCGATATCGAAGTCCTGAGCAGCGGCGATTCTGCCGAACTGGCCAGAATGGCCACCGATGCGCCTGTCTGGCTGGGTCAACCTGACTTGCTGGCAAATCTGTTGCGGCAGGGGCACAAGCCGCAGTGGCTGCAATCGACCTGGGCGGGTGTCACGCCGCTGCTGGCCGATGGTCTGAACCGCGACTACCGCCTGACCCGCGCCGTGGGCATCTTCGGGCAGGTGATGGCCGAATTCGTCCTGACCTACATGCTGGTCCATGAGCGCGAAGTGCTGGCGCGGCTGGTCAGTCAGGTCGAGCGCAAATGGGACAACCGCGTGGGCCATAGCCTGGCGGGCCGCAAGGCGTTGATCGTCGGCACGGGTGACATCGGTGCCACAGTGGCGAGGTTTCTGGTGCCGTTCGGCGTTGAGCTGTACGGCATCGCCTCGACCGCTCGCACGCTGGAGCCCTTCGTTGAAGTTGGCGCCCCGAGCGATCTGGCGCGTCTGGCGGGGCAGGTGGATTTTGTGATCAACCTGCTGCCCAATACGCCGCACACCCATGATATTTACGATGCCAAGCTGTTCGCCCAATTCAAGCCCTCGGCCCTGTTCATCAACGTCGGGCGCGGCACCTCGGTGGTCGATGCCGATCTGGTCGAAGCGCTCAAGGAAGGGCATCTGGCAGGCGCTGTCATCGACGTCTGCCGACAGGAGCCACTGCCGCAACGCCATCCGTTCTGGACCGCCTGGGGCCTGTTGCTGACCGGCCACAGCTCCGGGCCGACCTCGCCGACCATGATGACGCAACTCTTCGTGGAGAATCTGCGAGCCTATGCAGCGAGCGAGCCGTTGCGTGGCGAAGTGGATTTCGCCCGGGGCTATTGAGCCTGGGCTACCGACAGTCGCACGCGCTTGGTCCTGATGGCCGACAGCTCTAAACTGTCGGCCTTTTCACCCTATTGATACCGATACCCCCGCCCATGGCCGCTAAAGTCGAACCCTTCTGGATACGCAAAACCCTCGATCAGCTTGATGCGCTCGAGTGGGAATCCTTGTGCGATGGTTGCGGCCTGTGCTGCCTGCAAAAGCTGGAAGATGAAGACGACAACAGCGTTTATTACACGCGTATCGCCTGCAAACTGCTGGATCTGAAGACTTGTCAGTGCACCGATTACCCCAATCGCCGCGCCTCGGTACCCGATTGCATCCAGCTGACGCCAGGACAGGCGGATGAATTCAAGTGGTTGCCGCCGACGTGTGGGTATCGATTGGTGAGCGAGGGCAAGGATCTGCCCCTTTGGCATCATTTGGTGTGCGGTGACCGCGATGCGGTGCATCAGGCGAAGGTTTCGCAGTCAGGACGCATGCTCAGCGAGAACAGCGTGTCGGAAGACGACTGGGAAGATCATCTGATCTTTCGGGCGGGGTAAGGGGCACGGTCATCTGTAGGAGCCAACTTGTTGGCGAGACTCTCAAGCGCTCGCGAACAGGTTCGCTCCTACAGAGTTTTCACACGCTTAGATTTCTGCTTTTGGTGCTTTCACTGCATCGACGCTCTTCACCACGGCTTCTTCAGCCGCGACTTCGGCTTTGGTCTTCAGGCTGCTCAGTTCTGCACCGGCGCGCTGAATGCGCGATTTGGCTGTTTCCAGGTCGCTGCGGCCTTTTTCCACCAGGGATTTGGCCGAGCAATGACCGGTGATGCCGCGCGCCAGTACCGCGCCGCCGATGGCCAGTTGCACCAGCCCGAAGATGCCGCCACGACGCAGGCCTTTGCCCATCATCAGGATGCCACCGGCCAGCGAGCCAATGCGCTCCCAACCTTGCACGTTCTGCTCAGGATGAGGCTGGATTGCGGTGTCAATACGTTCAACGATCGGGGTGTCGCTCATGATGTTTCTCCATGATGAGTTAGGGTCCTTAAAGCTGACTGCCTGCGCCTCGATCTGTTCAATGCGTTTTAACGCACGGTTTGCCTATGTACCTTGGGTGTCGCGACCGAATTGGGGGCCGGAACGGGTGTTGTTGCCCTTGGCCATTCGGTCGTAGAGCACAACGTTGACGGTTGCCGCCAGGTTCATGCAGCCAGTGGTGGGGATGTACACCACGTCCTCGCACCAGTCGCGAATCTCTTTGTCGAGCGAGCCGTCTTCCGGGCCGAAGATATAAATGGCCCGGTCAGGATGGGTGTACTCAGGCAACGCGCGGGCACCTTCGACCAGCTCCACCGCCACCGGAATGCAGCCCAGCGGAATGATTTTCTTGAGGTCATCGATCCCGATCAACGGGATGTCTTGATGGATTTTCTTGGTGTCGGTCACAAAGTCCCTGGCGCGCTCGTATCGCGTCCCGGTGTAGAACACCGACGCAACGCCATAGCAACCCGCCGCGCGCATCACCGAGCCTACGTTTTCCGGAGATTTTGGGTTGTACAGGCCGATGCAGGCATAGCGTTTGTTGGCCACAGGGGAGGGTGCTCAATGAGGGGGAAGGCGCGGGATTATACGGGAGAGAGCAATATGAGAGGCAAACACTCGGTCGTGGGAGGGAGCTGCTCGCGACAGATCGGGGCAATCATAATATTTTCAGCGCGGGAGCCAGCTCATCGCGAGCAAGCTCCCTCCTACAAAAGCGATCGCTGCTAGTCGTCTTTCTTCATCAATCCGGCCAGCGCCGCAAACGGGTTGTGCGTGGCTTTGGCGGTCTTGGGGCTGCTGGTGGAGCCCTCGGAGAAATACTGTTGATCGGTATACCGCGAGTGCTCGTTATCGTGGCAGTACAGGCACAACAATTCCCAGTTGGAGCCGTCCTGAGGGTTGTTGTCGTGATTGTGGTCGCGATGGTGCACGGTCAGTTCGCTCAGGCGTTTACCGGCAAACTCGCGTGCGCAACGGCCACAGACGTGGGGATACATGCGCAGGGCCTTGTCGCGGTACCCCATCTCGCGATCGCGCTGGGCGTCGGCGAGGATGCGGTCCAGCTTCGAGGTATTGGTGGGTGTGGTCGTGCTCATGGTGTCACCTGGTTCGTGTTCTGTTGTCGACAATGTGGGCAGTCTAGCGCTTCGGGGGCCGATCAGGCTTTGAGTTTTTCGGCAATCCAGATCGTATGCCGCGTGCCCTTGTTGCCGTGGGCATAGACCTTGACTTCCTCGGCCTTGAAACCGGCTTTGCGCAGTTTGTCGGAAAAGGCTGCATCTGCGCTGGCCGACCACACCGCCAGCACGCCCTTGGGCCTTAATGCCTGGGCGCAGGCGCTCAGTCCGCCCGACGAATACAACCAGCTGTTGGACTTTTGCGTCAGGCCTTCAGGGCCGTTGTCGACGTCGAGCATGATTGCGTCGAAGCCCTGTGGCTCGCTTTTCAAAACCTGCGCCACGTCCTGGATCACGACCTTGGCGCGGGAGTCGAGCAATGGATTGCCTGACTTTTCACCCAGCGGGCCGCGATTCCACTCGACGACCCCGGGCACCAGCTCGGCGACCACCACTTCGGCGTTCTTGCCCAGATGTTTGAGCGCCGACGCCAGAGTGAAGCCCATGCCCAGACCGCCAATCAGTACGCGGGGCTGGCTGCGCGGCGCGACTTTTTTGCAGGGGATTTCGGCCAGGGCGTCTTCGGAGCCGTGCATGCGTGTGTTCATCAACTGACCGCCGTCGCCGCCCTGGATCTTGATCACGAAGTCCTCGCCATATTCGAACAGGCACAGGGCGCCGCCGTTGTCGGGGATCGGAGTGGTGTCGAGCAGAACGAAACGTTTCATGGAGCACTCAGTGATGAAATGAAAATGACTGACGGAATAATTGACGGTTTGCAGCGCGCGATCCGTGATCCAGGAGTAGCCTGTGACCCACAACTCTCACAGGCGGCGGAGCCCATCGATGAAGCGCTACATTCTAACGGCGATTACCCTGGCGACGCTCTCGGTATGTGCGATTCAGGCCGAGACGCTGCAACCTACGCTCAATACCCCGGGACCGACATCGTCCCCACCGGGCTCCCCCGGCACCGCCACCCCGACGCCATACCCGCAAGTCTCCCCTCCGAGCATTCCCCGCGACGGTGGCGTGGGCAGTCCGCCGTTGCTGCCCAAAATCCCGCAGCCAGGCCCGCCCAAAGATGAGGCGTTGCAGGGGTTGGATCAGGAAACCAGCCCAGTCGTTAAGCCGTGAAACTAACGCTGTCTCTGTAGGAGCGAACTCGTTCGCGAGGCGGTTTGCCTGACACGACGCGAAGTCCTCTCGCCAACAAGTTGGCTCCTACAGAAGAGGGTTTGCGATCCGACGCTAAACCTGCTGTGCCGCCAACTGTCCGTCCATCATGCGCAGGCGTTTGGACAGTGCCACGGCAATCGCGCGGATGATTTTGGCGGCAGTCTTGGGTGCCTCGTTGATCATCTTGTCCAGCGAGTCCCGGCCCAGGTTCAGCAGGCAGCTTGGCGTTGCCGCGATGCAACTGGCCGAGCGCCGCTCACCGTCGAGCACTGCCATTTCCCCGAAGGTCCGGCCACTGCGCAGCACTGCCAGCTCCACCGGATTGCCGTCGCTGTTGAGTTTTTGCACCGACACCGAGCCTGAGTGGATGATGCACATGAACGTGCCGGCATCGCCTTCGTTGAACACGGCCTGACCTTTGTCGATGCTACTGATGCTGAAGTACCCCGCAGCGGCGGAAAACTCCGCAGGCGTGAGGGGGTTGAACAGGCCGCAGTCCATCAGCATTTCGCGGATTTCGTTATTGAGTGATGACGGTGTGGACATGGCTTGATCTTGTGCAAGTTTCAGAAAGGGACGACATCAACGGCAGATGCGGACGAAGCAACGTACAGATCTGTCTGATAGGCACACAAGGTGCCTGTCAGGTTCCTCAGGCCAGTTGCAATACCTTGAAGATGAATCCGTATTCGAGCGCTACGTCACGTAATCCTTGATATCGGCCGCTCATGCCGCCGTGACCAGCGCCCAGTTCAGTCTTGAGCAGCAATAGATTGTCGTCGGTCTTGTGATCGCGCAATTTTGCCACCCACTTGGCCGCTTCCCAATACTGCACACGGCTGTCGTTGTAGCCCGCGATCACCAGCATGGCGGGGTAGGCCTGGGCGGTGACGTTTTCATACGGTGCGTAGGCCTTGATGCGTGCGTAGACGTCAGGCTCCTGCGGGTTGCCCCATTCGTCGTATTCGGTGACGGTCAACGGCAGGTCAGGGTCGAGCATGGTGTTCAGGACGTCGACAAACGGCACCTCGGCAATCGCTGCCTTGAACAACTCAGGGCGCTGATTGACCACCGCGCCAATCAACAACCCGCCCGCGCTGCCGCCGCTGATCACCAGTTGCTCGGCGCGGGTCAGTTGCTGTGCGATCAAATATTCGGCGCACGCGATGAAGTCCGTAAACGTATTGGTTTTGTGCTCCTGTTTGCCGTTGCGATACCAGGCTTCGCCCAACTCCCCGCCGCCGCGCACATGAGCAATGGCAAATGCAACGCCCCGATCCAGCAGGCTCAGGCGCGCGTGGGAGAACCACGGGTCAAGGCTTTCGCCGTAAGCGCCGTAGCCGTAGAGGTACAGCGGTACCGTTTTGCCTGCCAGTTCACGCTTGACCACCAGGCTGATCGGCACTTGGGTGCCGTCCGGCGCAGTCGCCCACAACCGCTGACTGACGTAAGCGTCGGCGTCGAACACGCCGAGCACCGGCGTTTCCTTGAGCACCACTTGTTCGCCGGTCGCCAGCGCCAATTGCCGAACCTGAGCCGGGCGATTGAGCGACTGATAGCGCAGACGAATCTTGTCGCTGTCAAATTCAAGGGTGTCCTGCACGTAGAGGTTGTAGGCCGCATCCGGCAACTGCACGCGATAGGGGGCTGCGCCTTGTGGGTGAACTTCGACAATCGGCAAGCCGCCTTCGCGCAAGCTCAGGGTCAGGGCCTTGGCATTGAGGCTGAAGCCGTCGAGCATCACCGCATCGTTGTGCGGGATCAGGGTTTGCCATTGCGCGCGTTCCGGCACGCCGCTGGTTTTCTCCGGCGCATGGAACAGCGCGAAGTTGATGCCATGCTGGTTGCTGCGGATCAGCCAGCTCCAGACGCCATCGACCAGACCGTGGTCCACCGAGTACTCATGGCCTTCGGTACGTGGCGCCATGCAGACAAAAGCTTGCTCCGGTTTGCGGGCGTCCAGCACCCAGGCTTCGCTGGTTGTCTTGCTATCGAGGGACAACACCAACTGAAGCTCGGAGCTGGTGCGGTAGCAATGCAGGAAGAATCGGCCGTCCGGCTCGTTGAACACCAGGTCCGCCGATTCGTTGCCCAAGGTGTGGCGATACAGCTTATGCGGGCGGTGGGTGTCATCCAGTTCGCCGAAAAATAGCGTCTGGCTGTCGTTGGCCCAGGTCATGCTGCCGTCGCAGTCGTCGAAAGGCAGACTGGTGATCTGACCGTTGCTCAGTTCTTTGACGAACAGCTGATAGACCTCTTCGCCGGTGGTGTCCAGGCTATAAGCCAGGCGCTGATGGTCGGGGCTGATGCTGAACGTGCCCAGGGAGAAAAACCCGCCACCGGCCAGCTCGTTGGGGTCCAGCAGCAGTTCTTCAGTGTTTTGATCGACCCTCTGCGAATCATCGGCCGGGCGGGCGCAGCGGTAATGGCGGCCGTACTCATCGCCTTCGGTGGTGCGCGTGTAGTACAGGTAGGGCCCCCACGGCGAGGGCAGGGACAGGTCGGTTTCCAGAATGCGGCCTTTGATTTCCTGGAACAGCGTCTCGCGCAACGCCTTCTGGTCGGCCAATTGTTGCTCCTGCCAGGCGTTTTCGGCCTTGAGGTAGTCGAGCACTTCGTCGGCATCGCGATTCTGCAGCCAGGCATAGGGGTCGGCGCCGTCGGCCTTGCGGGCAATCGGGGCGCTGAGGGAGGCATTGGATAAAGGCATGCTGGGCTCTCTGATCATGAAATGACCGGTGGCGGGCCTGTGTTTGAAGGGTTGCGCGCACCGATGCTGAAGCCGGGGAAGCTAGGCTGGCGAAAAGTCGTTATCATAAGCGCCTCTTTACCTGCCTTACCACGGACGTCATGACCGACAACGACTATATGATTGGCTGGGGCCTTTACGCATTTGCTGCGTTGGGCTGTCTGTTGGTGTGGATGAAGCTCACCGGCTGGATGTGGCGCTACCTGCGCGAACCGCTTTGGCTGATCGGCGCATTGCTGCTTTTCTCGCCGACGCTGATCGATCCGGTCAAGGAAAAATACGCACCGGCGTTGGCCATCAGCGTGCTGGATCTGGCGTTCAAGGTCGGCAACAACGTCTGGCGCGCCGTGCTGGATCTGGCGACCTACGGCGCTGTAGCGCTGGGGCTCTACGTCATCTTCGCGCTGATTCGTCTGCCGTTTCTCAAAGCCCGCAAGGCGCGGCAGGCCCATGCCCAGGCAGCCGCCGAGGCGCAGGCGGCGGCAAACAACACCGACGAAGACGAGCCGTTTGCCTCGCAGGATTCCAGCCGTTACATGGCGCAGCCGGTGGCTCCCGCAGCATCGCGTGACGGTCTGGCAACCCCCCCAGGCAACCGTTTACGGGTTGAACCCAAGCTGTAACAGGCCAACGCTGCAGAACGTATCGAGGCCCTTTGCATGTGTGAATTACTGGGCATGAGTGCCAATGTCCCCACCGACATCGTTTTCAGCTTCACCGGGCTGATGCAGCGGGGTGGGCGAACCGGCCCGCATCGCGATGGCTGGGGCATCGGTTTCTATGAGGGCCGTGGTCTGCGTCTGTTTCAGGACCCTGCGGCCAGCAGCGAATCGGAAGTCGCCCAACTGGTGCAGCGCTATCCGATCAAAAGCGAAGTGGTCATCGGCCACATTCGTCAGGCCAACGTCGGCAAGGTCTGTCTGTCCAACACCCATCCTTTTGTCCGTGAGCTGTGGGGCCGTAACTGGTGTTTTGCCCATAACGGCCAGTTGGCCGACTTCAATCCGCGTGCCACGTTTTATCGCCCGGTAGGCGATACCGACAGCGAAGCAGCGTTCTGCGACCTGCTCAATCGCGTTCGCGAGGCCGAGCCCGAGCCGGTGGAAATCGAACAATTGCTGCCGTCGCTGGTTGAGGCCTGCGCCGAATACCGCTGCAAAGGCGTGTTCAACTGCTTGCTCAGCGACGGTGACTGGCTGTTTTGCTTTTGCTCCACCAAGCTGGTGCAGATCACCCGGCGAGCACCGTTCGGCCCGGCCCGGCTCAAGGATGTCGATGTGATCGTCGACTTCCAGGCCGAAACCACGCCCAACGATGTCGTGACCGTGATCGCCACCGAACCGCTGACCGAGGACGAAATCTGGCATCGCTACGAGCCTGGCCAATGGAGTTTGTGGCGGCGGGGCGAATGCGTGGCCCAAGGCTCCGCCTGAGCGCTTCTGCGTGACCGATTCGACGACTGAGAGGGACCTATGCTTCGAAGCTATTTGCGTTTAGTGCTGTTTACCGCCGGATTACTGTTTGGCGTGCAGGTGCCCGGTTTCATCAGCGATTACAGCAAGCGCGTTGAAGCGCATCTGATTGAAGCGCAACAGGGCATGAAGGGCTACAACGAGACGGCTCAGCGTTTCTTCAATGGTGATGTGCAGGCGTTGATCCAGCACTACCGCAGCAGCGATGACCCGGTGTTTCGCAGCGACGCCGACAGCGTCAATAACCTGATCACGCGCGCGCAGATCCTGGACCGCGAATGGCAGGCGCTGCAAGGCCCGTGGTACGCCAAGGCCTGGCATGTGTTCACCGCCGCCAACCCGGAAATCCGTATGGAAACCTGGAACGGCTACAGTTGGCAGGTGCTGCTGACCCCTGAAGTGATTGGCTGGGGTCTGATGGGTGCGTTGTTGCTGTCGCTGGTGATCGAAAGCATCGTGGTGTTCATCGACTGGCTGGCAGTGGGCCGTCGGCACAAACGTGCGGTCAACCCGGATTGGCGATGAGCCTCAAATCCGCGCGGACCCTTGTGGGAGGGAGCTTGCTCGCGAAAGGTCGGTACAGCTGCTGCAGATCTGTCGTCTGATCCGCTGAATCGCGAGCAAGCTCCCTGCCACATGAAGGCGTCAGGCGCCGTTCCTTAACCTCGTGAACCGCACAGGAGATTCCTATGAGCCGCCTGTTACTCAATTGCGATATCGGCGAAAGCTACGGCGCCTGGACCATGGGCCTGGATGCCCAGGTGATGCCTTTTATCGACTGCGCCAATATCGCCTGCGGTTTCCATGCGGGCGATCCCAGTGTGATGCGCAAAACCGTCGCCCTGGCGTTGTCCCACGATGTCACCATCGGCGCGCACCCGGCCTATCCGGATCTGGTGGGTTTCGGTCGTCGCTCCATGGTCTGCTCGGCGCAAGAGATCCAAGACCTGCTGCACTATCAGATCGGCGCGCTGGATGGCGTGTGCAGAGGGCAGGGCGGGCGCGTGAAGTACGTCAAACCCCATGGCGCAATGTACAACGACATGATGGCCAATCCGGCGCAGTTACGCGCCGTCATCGAGGGCATCGCACGCTACGACGCCGAACTGCCGCTGATGGTGCTGGCGATGCGCGACAACACCGCTGCTCAGGCGATTGCCGATGAATACGGCGTGACCCTGTGGTTCGAGGCCTTCGCCGATCGCGCGTACGACAGTGTCGGCCGACTGGTTTCACGCAACCTGCCAGGCGCCGTGCATCGCGACCCCGAGCGAATCATCGAGCAGGCGTTGACCTTGTCCCGTGGCGAAGCGCTGACGGCCAGCGATGGTAGCGAACTGCTGCTGGCGGCCAACACCTTGTGCGTTCACGGCGACAATGCCAGTTCCATCGCGGCGGTGCAGCGGATTCGGGAGGCGTTGGGTTAAGTGCCCAAATTAATTAATGCGGACGCCGCATGACTGTAGGAGCTGACGAGCAACGCGAGGCTCCGGGGTCGCGCCCGACCTATCGCGGTGGGTCAGGCAGACCGTAATCGTAGCCTCGCTCGGGCTCGTCAAACATCGCACTGGCTGTCCACTGTGGGAGGGAGCTTGCTCGCGAAGAGCCCGGTACATCCGCCACATATCTAGGCGCCAAGTAGCGAATCGCGAGCAAGCTCCCTACCACAACTCTTGTTTGCTGCGCGACGTGGGACTTCTACAAACCTCAGCATCACTTCGCCAAATACCGCATTCCTTCCTCCAACCCCCGCAGCGTCAACGGATACATCTGGTTGTCGATCAGGTCCTGCACGATATGAGTGGAGGTGGTGTAGGCCCATGCGTCTTTGGGGTACGGATTGATCCAGATGATCTTCTTGAACTTGGCTTTGAAGCGCTGCATCCAGGCGTAGCCCGCTTCCTCGTTCCAGTGCTCGACGCTGCCGCCCGGCTGGGTGATTTCGTACGGAGCCATGGCGGCGTCGCCGATGAAGATCACTTTGTAATCGGCGCCATATTTGTGCAGCAAATCCTGGGTCGACGTGCGCTCGGACGTGCGACGCTGGTTGTTCTTCCACACCGATTCATAAATGAAGTTGTGAAAGTAGAAATACTCCATGTGCTTAAACTCGGTCTTGCAGGCCGAGAACAGTTCTTCGCAGATCTTCACATGGGCGTCCATCGAACCGCCGATGTCGAACAGCAGCAACAGCTTGATGGTGTTGCGCCGCTCGGGGCGCATCTGAATATTCAGCAGTCCCGCGTCGCGGGCGGTGTGGTCGATGGTGCCGTCGATGTCCAGCTCATCTGCCGCCCCTTGCCGTGCGAATTTGCGCAGTCGACGCAAGGCGATCTTGATGTTACGCGTGCCCAGCTCGACCTGATCGTCCAGGTTTTTGTACTCACGCTGCTCCCAGACTTTCGCCGCCTTGCCCTGACGCTTGCCGGCATCGCCGACACGAATCCCTTCCGGGTTATAACCGCCCGAACCAAAGGGGCTGGTGCCGCCGGTGCCGATCCACTTGTTGCCGCCGGCGTGGCGTTCCTTCTGTTCTTCCAGGCGCTTTTTGAATTCTTCTATCAGTTTGTCCAGCCCGCCCAGGGATTGAATCTGCGCGCGTTCCTCTTCGGTCAGCGAGCGCTCGAACTCCTTGCGCAACCAGTCCTCGGGGATCAGCGCCTGCAAGTGATCGTCCAGCTTTTCCAGCCCGTTGAAGTACGCGCCGAACGCGCGGTCGAACTTGTCGAAATGGCGCTCGTCCTTCACCAGGATCGCCCGTGACAGGTAATAAAACTCGTCCATGTCGGCGAAGGTAACGCGCTGTTTCAGCGCGTTGATCAGGTCCAGCAGTTCGCGAACCGAAACCGGGACCTTGGCGGCGCGCATTTCGTTGAACAGATTGAGCAGCATGATGATCGTCCCGACTTATCAGAAAGCGCTTAGCGGTTGCCGCGACGGCTCATGAACGCCAGGCGCTCGAGCAGCTGCACATCCTGCTCGTTTTTCACCAACGCCCCGGCCAGTGGCGGAATGGCCTTGGTCGGATCGCGTTCACGCAATACTGCCTCGCCGATGTTGTCGGCCATCAACAGCTTGAGCCAGTCCACCAGTTCCGAGGTCGAGGGCTTCTTCTTCAGGCCCGGCACTTTGCGCACGTCGAAGAACACGTCCAGCGCTTCGCTGACCAAATCTTTCTTGATATCGGGGTAATGCACATCGACGATCTTCTGCAGCGTCGCGCGGTCGGGGAAGGCGATGTAATGGAAGAAACAGCGACGCAGGAAAGCGTCGGGAAGTTCTTTTTCGTTGTTGGAAGTAATGATGATGATCGGGCGGATTTTCGCCTTGATCGTCTCGTCGATCTCGTAAACGTAGAACTCCATTTTGTCGAGTTCTTGCAGCAGGTCATTGGGGAACTCAATGTCGGCCTTGTCGATTTCATCGATCAGCAGGATCACCCGCTCGTTGGCCTCGAAGGCTTCCCAGAGCTTGCCCTTCTTCAGGTAATTGCGCACGTCATGAACTTTGTCGACACCCAGCTGCGAATCGCGCAGGCGGCTGACGGCATCGTATTCGTACAGGCCTTGATGGGCCTTGGTGGTGGATTTGATGTGCCAGGTTATCAACTTGGCGCCGAAGGATTGGGCCAGTTGCTCGGCGAGCATGGTCTTGCCGGTTCCGGGCTCGCCTTTGACCAATAGCGGTCGCTCCAGCGTAATGGCAGCGTTGACCGCAAGCTTGAGGTCGTCGGTGGCGACGTAGGCCTGTGTGCCTTCGAATTTCATGGTAAATCCTCGAACGTGACGTGCAGCCAACGGGCCCGAACGGCGCAAATCTGGCGCAATAAGTCCCCGACTATAACGCGCACGCCGGGCCACTGTGAACGCAGACGCTTTATTCAGTACCTGAATGGGGCGTCACCTTTTGACTGGCTAAAATTTGTAACGCCCGTTGATGTATCGCTATTTTGGCGATACCTTGCCCGCTATGTCTACCGAGCATCGTTTCAGGGATAAATACCTGATTCAACTGAGGGAAAAGGACCACTTGCCGCCCCACGTGCACCTCACCGGTGGCGGTATCGATGTGTTGATCTGCCTGCAGTTGATAGAACCCATGCGCGGCCATGCACCGGCCGCCGTGCTCAAGGAAGCGCTGGAGTGGATACGGGCTAACAGAGATGAATTAATGGAGGAGTGGAACCGATGGCATCCATGAAACGCCCCCGACTCAAAGCCGTCAGCCCATTACCCGGCGCCAGGCTGACGCTGACATTCACCAACGATCAGCAGTTTGTTCTGGATATGAACAACGACATCGACAGCTTTCCCGGTTTGCAGCCGTTGCGGGAGCCGCAGACGTTTAAGCAGGCTGCAATTGCGGACGACGGCTGGACCGTCGAATGGGCTGGGCCGGACATCCAAATCGGTGCAGACACCCTGTATCTAGATGCCCAGGCCCAAGCGGCCACCGATGAAAACACGAGGATATTCATTGGCTGGCGCGCCCGCACCGGTTTGCCGCTGGCCTTGGCGGCAGAGGCATTGGGCGTCAGCACGCGCAGCATCACTCGCTACAGCAATGCCAGGGAAGCTACGCCTAGAACCCTGGCGTTGGCGTGTCTTGGGTGGGATGCGTTGAACAATCAGCCGCAAAGCGGGGTGCTGGTGGCAGAGGAGCGTGGCGCCTATAACGCGTGCAAAAACGACGAGGACCTGTAGGAACGCCCTTGCTCGCGATTCGATACCAGACAGCCAAGAGATATGGCGAATGTATCGGCCTCATCGCGAGCAGGCTTCCTCCCACAAACCAGGTATTTACGGCGCAGCCTTCCCGCTGTCATACCGCGTGTTGAACGCCTGCACGAAGGCATTGCGCAGGATCTGCAAAAACGCCTGGAACGCGCTGATGTCCTGTTTATGCACGCTGCCGCTGAGCTCCACACGGGTCGCAAACTGGTTTTTGCCCTGGTTTTTCAACACCGTTTCACTGCCGCCGACCACGGCCTCCCAGATAGATCGGAAAAAACCTTTGTTCTGGTTTTCCACGTCCTGCTGCCAGTTGAAAATGTCCACGTTCTTGAGCAGGGGCTTGATGTAACCGCTTAGCTGGCCTTTGTTGGCCTTGGCTTCGATCACGATGTCGCCATCGCCCGCGTTGAAGTCGAACTTGCCGTAAGCCGAAGCGAAATCGTTCATTTGCTTGAGCTGAATGTCGGTGGCGCGCAGCTTGAAATCGAAATCGTCGAAGTTGCTGAATGGATCGAACGTCGCGCTGCTTTCCAGCGGCGCATGGCCGAGCAACAGCGCTTTGCCTTCAAAGCGCGCATCGCGCTTGCCCGCGGTGTCCACCACGTTGGTCAGGTTAAACACACTGGCGTTGACCTTATCCGCTTCGATTTTCACCTTGGGCGTCGAGCTGAAGTTGTTGAACGTTATCTTCCCGTCCACGACCCGGGCTTCGTTGAGGGTAATGGGCAGCAATTTGTTCAGTTGCGCACGCCAGTCGGTGCCTTCACCGGTTTGCGATGCTTGCTTGTTGGCGCCGCCATCGACGAAGTTCAGTTCAGGGCTGATAAATGCAACCTCAGCCACCACCGCATGGTCGTACCACAAAGAATGCCAGCTCACCGCCAGGTCAATGACCGGCACTCGAACGAAGGGCACCGGCACCTTGCCATCCACCTTGACGATGTTCAGCCCATTGATTCTGTAGGCGCCGCGCCACAAGGCGAGATCGACATCAGTGACCTGACCGCGATAGGCGCCCATGTCGGCGAGCTTTTCATTGAGGTAGTTGCGAACCACATAGGGCAACGCGATATGCACGGCAATCAATAGCACGACGATGCCGAGCACTGTCCAAAGCGGCCAGCTGTAGCGACGTTTCATGGAAGTGATCTCCGGGGACGTAAGGGTGTTGACTGCGGTCATCGGCATCGGTTCGCTATGACTGGACGCCCTATGGCTTGCGGCATAGGCTTTGATCCATTCCAACCCCTGTACAAAGGACCCCGTCATGAGCCGTATTTACGCTGACAACGCCCACTCCATCGGCAATACGCCATTGGTGCAGATCAACCGGATCGCGCCGCGTGGCGTAACGATTCTGGCGAAAATCGAAGGGCGCAATCCCGGTTACTCGGTCAAATGCCGCATCGGCGCCAACATGATCTGGGACGCTGAAAGCAGCGGCAAACTCAAGTCCGGCATGACCATCGTCGAGCCCACTTCTGGCAATACCGGCATTGGGCTGGCGTTCGTGGCTGCTGCGCGCGGATACAAACTGATGCTGACGATGCCCGCTTCAATGAGCATAGAACGGCGCAAGGTGTTGAAGGCGCTGGGCGCTGAAATCGTCCTGACAGAAGCAGCCAAGGGCATGAAGGGCTCCATCGCCAAAGCAGAAGAACTGGTCGCGCAGAACCCCGAGACCTTCTTTATGCCAGCGCAGTTCGAGAACCCGGCCAACCCGGCGATCCACGAAAAAACCACCGGCCCTGAAATCTGGAACGACACCGATGGCGCCATTGACGTGTTGGTGGCAGGCGTCGGCACGGGCGGCACCATCACTGGCGTGTCGCGCTACATCAAAAACACCATGGGCAAGCCGATTATGTCGGTGGCGGTTGAGCCAATGGGCTCGCCGATCATTACCCAGAAGCTGGCAGGTGAAGAGATCACCCCGGCGCCGCACAAGATTCAGGGCATCGGCGCCGGTTTCATCCCGAAAAACCTGGACCTGTCGATCGTTGATCGGGTCGAGCTGGTCAGTGATGACGAAGCCAAGGCGATGGCGCTGCGGTTGATGCAGGAGGAGGGGATTCTCTGTGGGATTTCCTGCGGTGCCGCGATGGCTGCTGCCGTGCGCATGGCCGAGAAGCCGGACATGCAGGGCAAGACCATCGTGGTGATCCTGCCCGACTCCGGCGAACGCTATCTGTCGAGCATGCTGTTCAGCGACATGTTTACTGAACAGGAGCTGACGCAGTAACGAGCTGATAGGCGGGCAGTGAGTTTATTCAGGCACACTGGCTCGCGAACAAGTCCGCTTTCATCAGACAGAAGGTATGTCGTTGTTTTGTTGATGAAAGATTACCTGTTGGAGCGAGGCTTGCCCGCGAAGCTAGCGACGTGGGGCCACCAGATACACCGAGGCGCTAGCTTCGCGGGCAAGCCTCGCTCCAACAGGATCCGCGCTTGCCAGGCGATGGGGGAATCTCCCACGCAATTTTGCTCCGGCTTTTTACCTGCGCCAACAAGGCTTATGATGCTCACCATTCAGACCCACCCAAATAGTTGCTTCAAATCATTGGGCGAAAGTCTGCAGTCATTCAAACTAATAACGTCGATCGCAGCGCTGCGTCACGGTTAGCTTTTTGCCTGTTTCAAGGAGAGTTTCATGACCCTTTCTTTTGCTGCCAAAGCGGCCATCCTGCTGCTGTTCATCGGCAGCACGCTGTATGTGCATCTGCGCGGCAAAGCGCGTTTGCCGGTACTGCGCCAGTTCGTCAATCACTCCGCGCTGTTCGCTCCTTACAACGCATTGATGTACCTGTTCTCCAGCGTGCCGTCCAAACCCTATCTGGATCGCAGCAAGTTTCCCGAACTCGATATCCTCAAGGACAACTGGAAAACCATCCGCGACGAAGCGATGCACCTGTTCGACGAGGGCTATATTCGCGCAGCTGCCAAGGACAACGACGCCGGTTTCGGTTCGTTCTTCAAAAAAGGCTGGAAGCGTTTTTACCTCAAGTGGTACGACAAAGCGCTGCCGTCCGCTGAAACCCTGTGCCCCAAGACGGTTGAACTGCTCAGCCGCATTCCCAACGTCAAGGGTGCGATGTTTGCTCTGTTGCCCGGCGGCAGCCATCTCAATCCCCATCGCGATCCGTTTGCCGGTTCTCTGCGTTATCACCTGGGCCTGTCTACGCCCAACTCCGATGACTGCCGGATTTTCGTCGACGGCAACGTCTACGCCTGGCGCGACGGCGAAGACGTCATGTTCGACGAGACCTACGTGCACTGGGTCAAGAACGAAACCGACGTCACCCGGGTGATTCTGTTCTGTGACGTTGAGCGCCCCCTGAGCAATGGCTTCATGCGTGCCGTGAACCGCAAGGTCAGTGATTTCCTGGGGCGTGCCACGGCGCCGCAGAACACTGACGACGAGCGCGTCGGGGGCATCAATCAGGCATATGCCTTCAGCAAGCGGTTCAGCAACAGCTTCAGCGGTCAGGTCAAGCAGTTCAAGCGCGCCAATCCAAAGGCGTATCGCGTATTGCGCCCGGTGTTGGCGGTGATCGTGCTGACGCTGTTGGGCTACTGGCTGTTTGGTTGAGACAGGCTATTGCGCAGGACGCTGGGCGCTGGTTATAGTCGGCGCCGATGTCCTGAAAGAAACATTCGGCAACATCACTCCTCCTTTTTCGAAGAAGACCTGCGCCATGCCAGCTTCCCATCTGTTATTCACGTTTGACGCGGCAGCCTTCGCTGCTGCTCAGCCGTGCGGGTGCCAGCAATTGGTCTTCATCACGCGTTACCCTCCGCCATCTCCTGTGACCAGCCCGGTCGTGTGCGCTGTTGCACCGCCAGGCGTCGTGTCGCGCGTTTGATCCACGGCTTTTAGCGCCGTCGATTCAAGCCTGCAAACACCACAAAACATCAGTGAATCCGGTTTCTGACCGGGTCCGATTTTGTCTGAATCACAGGTGACATCATGTTCGCTAACAAAGCATTGGCCTCGATGGCCACGACTACGCTGTTCGTGCTGCTCTGGAGCAGCGGGGCGATTTTCTCCAAGTGGGGGCTGGCCCACGCATCGCCCTTTGCCTTTCTGCTGATCCGTTTTGTGCTGGCGCTGGTGGCGTTGGCAATCCTCATTCCTACCCTCGGCTACAAGCTGCCCGGCACCCGGCAATCGCTGATTTACGCGATGGCCACAGGGGCCGTGCTTTTGGGCGCCTATCAGATCTTTTACCTGTTGGCACTGGACTTGAAAGTCACCCCGGGCGTGATGGCAACCATCATGGGCGTGCAGCCAATCCTCACCGCTGTGCTGGTCGAGCGCAGCCGGTCCTGGTCGCGAATGTTCGGTCTGTCGCTGGGGCTGGCCGGGTTGGTACTGGTGGTCTATCAGGGCATTGGCGGGGGTGGCTCGTGGGCGGGGATGCTGTTTGGCGTGCTGGGCATGTTGAGCATGACCTGCGGATCGATCATGCAGAAACGCATCACCGATAACCCGCTCGGCACGTTGCCGGTGCAATACCTGGCGGGCGCAGTCGTGTGCGCGGTGTTCGTGCCGTTTCAACCGTTCTACTTCGAGCACAGCGCGGGGTTCTACGTGCCAGTGTTGTGGATGGGACTGGTGGTGTCGGTGCTGGCGACGTTCCTGCTTTACCGGCTGATTGCTCAGGGGAATCTGGTCAACGTCACCAGTCTGTTTTATCTGGTGCCCGCGGTGACCGCGCTTATGGACTTCCTGATCTTCGGCAATCGCCTGCCGCTACTGAGCATCTTCGGGATGGTGCTGATCGTGATCGGATTGGTGTTTGTGTTTCGTAAAGCCAAGTGATGCAGGCCGGTTTTCTGTAGGAGCGAACTTGTTCGCGAGACGGCTAGTCGGGTTTACCTCATATGCCCTCTCGCCAACAAGTTGGCTCCTACAGCGCCGAGCGCATCAACTCAAACTCACATGCCGACTCAGCAGCGCTCGCAACGCTGCAGGCTTGACCGGTTTGGCCAGATAATCCAGGCCCGCCGCGTGCACTTGCGCCACCAGTTCAGGACGCACATCGGCGCTGATCAACACCCCGGGCACCGGCTCGCCCAACCGGGTGCGCAGCCACGCCATCAGCTGCGTACCGGTTTCGCCGTCGTCAAGGTGATAGTCCACCAGCGCCAGTTGCGGGCGAATACCCTGATCCAGCAGCGCCTCACATTCTTCCCGGTTACGCGCCGTCCAGACCTGACAGCCCCAGCGGCTCAGCAGGCTGTTCATGCCGATCAGGATGCTGTCTTCGTTGTCCACACACAGCACTTGCGTGCCATTGAGCGGTGTGCGCGGCGGTTCTCCAATGGGAGCGAGAGCCGGCAGCGGCGTCAGGTGCGGCGCCAGCGGCACGGTCACGCTGAAGACGCTGCCGCGCCCGGGCCAAGAGCGCACTTGCAGCGTATGCCCCAGCACCCGACACAGACCGTCGGCAATCGCCAGGCCCAGCCCAAGGCCTTTTTCGGCGCGGGTCTGATGACTGTCCAGGCGTTTGAATTCCTCGAAAATCACTTGGCGCTTATCTTCAGGAATCCCAGGACCACGGTCCCACACTTCCAGGCTCAGTTGGCCTTTCTTGCGCCGCACACCGAGCAAAACCGGACCTTTGGCGTAACGGAAGGCGTTGGTCAGGAAATTCTGCAGCACCCGGCGCAACAGCTTCACGTCGCTGTCGATGCGCAAGGTGCTGCTGCGTACCCGAAAGCTCAAGCCCTGTTCGTGCGCCAGCGCCTTGAACTCGGCGCCCAATGTATCGAACAAGGTATTCAACGCAAATGGCTGGCAATTGGGAGCGAACTTTCCGCTTTCCAGGCGGGAGATATCCAGCAGATCACTGATCAAGTCTTCGGCCGAGCGCAACGAGCTGTCCAGATGAGTGATCAGCTGTTGCGCCTCGTCCGGAATGTTGTCGCCGGCATGGGAAAGCGCCGCCGAAAACAGTCGCGCGGCGTTCAACGGCTGCATCAGGTCATGGCTGACTGCGGCCAGAAAGCGGGTCTTGGACTGGTTAGCCGCTTCAGCGTTGCCCTTGGCTTCGGTGAGTGCCACGTTCAATTGCGACAGCTCGTGGGTGCGCTCGGCAACACGCTGTTCGAGGCTTTCATTGACCCCTTTAAGCGCCTGTTCGGCCTCGCGAAAGGCAGTGATGTCCGAGAAGCTCATGACGAATCCGCCGCCAGGCATCGGGTTGCCGATCAGCTCGATCACCTGACCGTTGGGGAACAAGCGCTCGGAGGTGTGCGCGCGGCCTTGACGCATCCAGTGCAGGCGCCGCGCCACGTGGACTTCCGCTTCGCCAGGGCCGAGCAATCCACGTTCGGCGTTGTAGCGAATGATGTCGGCAATCGGCCGTCCGACGCTGATCAGGCCCTCGGGGTAATTGAACAGCTCCAGATAGCGGTGATTCCACGCCACCAGCTTCAACGACTGGTCGACCACGCTGATGCCCTGGGTGATGTTCTCGATGGCTCCTTGCAGCAAAGCGCGGTTGAATTGCAGCACCTCGGACGCTTCATCGGCGATCCGTACGACGTCTTCCAGCTGCATCTCGCGGCCTTCGATGGCGGCCTTGACCACGGCGCGGGTCGAGGACGTGCCCAGCACACCGGCCAGCAGGCGCTCGGTGTGAGCGATCCATTCGCCGTTGGCATTCTGGTTCGGGTTAAAGCCCTTGCCCTGTCGATAGGCGAAGCGGTTGAAGCTCTGCTGTGCGCGTTCTTCCCCCACGAAGCGGGCCGACAGCTTGAGTAAATCCTCGATCTGCACCGCCAGCAACGAGCGGTTATTGGGCCGCGCCTGCAACTCCTGGCCGATGAAGCGTCCCGCCTGCCAGTGCTCCGAAACCCGGGTGCGTGACAGCACCGAGACCCAGGCGAACAGGATGAAATTGCCCGCCGTTGACAGCACCACACCTTGAGTCAACGGGCTGATGGGCAGGTTCAGCGGATTGCCATGCAGCCACGCCAGCAGCGGAAAACTGCTCAGCGCCCAGCCCATGCTGTGGGCAGCAATCGGCAGCACCAGGGTGTAGAACCACAGGAATATACCCGCCGCCAGACCTGCGAAAACGCCGCGCCGGTTGGCCTGTTTCCAGTACAGCGCGCCGATCAGTGCCGGGGTCAATTGCGTGATCGCCGCGAACGCGATCTGGCCGATGGTCGCCAGACTCGCCGTCGAACCCAGCAGCCGATAGCTGACGTAGGCCAGCAACAGAATCACCACAATGCTCACGCGGCGCACCGAAAGCATCCAGTGGCGGAACACCTCGAACGGACGCTCGGCGGTTTTGCGGCGAAGCAGCCAGGGCAGCAGCATGTCGTTGGACACCATGGTCGACAGTGCCACGCTGGCGACGATCACCATGCCGGTGGCGGCCGAGGCGCCGCCGATAAACGCCAGCATCGCCAGCGCCGGATGCGAGTGCGCAAGCGGCACGCTGATCACGAATGAATCCGGCAGCACGGAGCTGGGCAGCATCATCTGCCCGGCCAGGGCAATCGGCACGACGAACAGCGCCGCCAGCATCAGATACGCCGGAAACACCCAGCGCGCCAGGCGCAAATCCTGGGGTTCGATGTTTTCAACCACTGTGACGTGGAACTGCCGGGGCAGGCAGATAATCGCCATCATCGCGACGCCGGTCTGCACCACCATCGAGGGCCAATTGATGGTTTCTTTCCAGTACTCCTCAAGGCGCGGCGCGAGCATGGCCTGGCTGAACAGGTCATCGAAACCGTCGTACAGGCCATAGGTGACGAAGGCGCCGACGGCCATGAAAGCAAAGAGTTTGACGATGGCTTCGAAGGCGATCGCCAGCACCATGCCACGGTGGTGCTCGGTGGCGTCCAGGTTGCGCGTGCCGAAGACGATGGTGAACAGCGCCAGCACCAGGGACACGATCAGCGCGGTGTCCTGGGCACGGGTGCCAGAGGCGTCGGCGCCAGCACCGATCAGGATGTTCACGCCGAGCACGATGCCTTTGAGTTGCAGCGCGATGTAGGGCAGCACGCCCACCAGACAGATCAACGCAACGACGACGGCCAGTGACTGGGATTTGCCATAGCGCGCCGCGATGAAGTCGGCGATGGAGGTGATGTTTTCCTGTTTGCTGATCAGCACCATTTTTTGCAGCACCCAGGGCGCCAGCACCATCATCAGCACCGGGCCCAGGTAAATCGGCAGGAACGACCATAGCTGCTCGGCCGCCTGGCCGACTGCGCCGAAGAAGGTCCAGCTGGTGCAGTAGACCGCCAGCGACAGGCTATAGACCCAGGCTCTGAGTCTGGGCGGCAGCGCGCCGCTGCGACGATCGCCATAAAACGCGATCGCGAACATGATGGCCATATAGGCCAGGGCGACGGCAGCGATCAGCCCGCTGGACAGCGACATGGACACTCCAGAACTCAAATCGATCATACCGGCCGTGGGTCAAGCCGGTCAGACAGTCTCGCACGCCGGATCGTCTTCGTCTGTTTCGACCAAGGTCGCAGCGGCGGGGTGTCGCAGGGAATGGCGTTGTTGTTGTTGTTGTTGTTGTTGTTGTTGTTGTTGGAGCGAGGCTTGCCCGCGAAGCTGCGATCACGGTGTGTCAGGCAGAACGCATCGCAGCCTCGCGATGCTCGTCAGCTCCTACACGGACCGCGTCTGGTGCGGGATTTACGATCGTTGGAGGCTTGCCAGCGAAGCTAGCTCTGCGGAGTATCAGATGAGCCGAGGTCTCAGCTTCGCGAGCAAGCTCGGCTCCAACAGGGAACGCGTTTGACTGAGGACTGAGCAAAGCCTGTGGGAGGCAGTGGGGCATAGCAGCAGATACGTCTCCCTATCGACAACCTGCCACACAACGTCTTCAATGTGGCTCGCAAAGGGATTTGATCTTCCCATCCTCATGCCGGCATCGGCGCCATTCAGGACCACGGACGATGAGTCAGTCGCAGTTCAGTTTGTTGGGTAAACGGCGCTTCCTGCCGTTTTTCGTGACCCAGTCCCTTGGGGCGTTCAACGACAATATCTTCAAGCAATCGCTGATCCTCGCGATCCTCTACAAGCTGACCATCGACGGCGACCGCTCGATCTACGTCAATCTGTGCGCGATGCTGTTCATCCTGCCGTTCTTCCTGTTCTCGGCGCTGGCCGGGCAGTTCGGTGAGAAATACCCCAAGGACAAACTGATCCGCCTGATCAAACTGCTGGAGATCGCCATCATGGTGGTCGGTGCGGTCGGCTTTCTGTTCAATCACCTGTCGCTCATGCTGGTGGCGCTGTTCGCCATGGGCACGCATTCGGCGTTGTTCGGCCCGGTGAAGTACTCGATCCTGCCGCAGCACTTGCATGAAAACGAGCTGGTAGGTGGTAACGGCCTGGTGGAAATGGGCACATTTCTGGCGATTCTGGCGGGTACTATCGGCGCTGGAATCATGATGTCCGCGACCCATTACGCGCCCATTGTCGCCACGGCCATGGTACTGATCGCCGTGTTGGGGTATCTGGCCAGCCGCAGCATTCCGCCAGCCGCTGCTGCGTCCCCGGACATCAAGGTCAACTGGAACATCTTCAGTCAATCCTGGGCCACGCTGAAACTCGGACTGAGCCAGACCAAAGCCGTGTCGCGCTCCATCGTCGGCAACTCCTGGTTCTGGTTCGTCGGAGCGATCTATCTGACACAGATTCCGGCCTACGCCAAGGACTGGATGTACGGTGACGAAACCGTGGTCACGCTGATTCTCACGGTCTTTTCCATCGGCATCGCCGCCGGCTCAATGCTCTGCGAACGCATGTCGGGGCATAAGGTCGAGATTGGCCTGGTGCCGTTTGGCTCGATGGGTCTGACGGTGTTCGGTCTGTTGCTCTGGTGGCATTCGGGCGGCTTCCCGCAGAACGTACAGGCCAATGACTGGCTCGCCGTGCTGTCTATCGGACAAGCCTGGTGGGTGTTGTTCGACATCCTCGGCATCGGTGTCTTCGGCGGGTTTTACATCGTGCCGCTGTACGCACTGATCCAGTCCAGAACAGCCGAAAAAGAGCGCTCCCGGGTCATTGCCTCCAACAACATTCTCAACGCGCTGTTCATGGTGGTGTCGGCCATCGTGTCGATTCTCTTCCTCAGCGTGGCGAAGCTGTCGATCCCGCAGTTGTTCCTCGTGGTGTCGTTGATGAACATCGCGGTCAACGCCTACATCTTCAAAATCGTCCCCGAATTCACCATGCGCTTCATGATCTGGCTGCTCAGCCATTCCATGTACCGCGTCGAGCATCGCGACCTGCAACAGATCCCGGACGAAGGGGCCGCCTTGCTGGTCTGCAACCATGTGTCGTTCGTGGATGCGCTACTGATCGCAGGATCGGTGCGCCGCCCGATTCGCTTCGTCATGTACTACAAGATCTACAACCTGCCGGTGCTGAACTTCATCTTCCGCACAGCAGGCGCGATCCCCATCGCAGGCAGGAGTGAAGACCTTGCCACGTACGACAAAGCCTTCAAGCGCATCGCCGATTACCTGAAGGAGGGTGAGCTGGTGTGCATCTTTCCTGAAGGAAAACTGACCACCAGTGGCGAGATCGACGAGTTCAAGGGCGGCATGGCGCGCATCCTCGAAGACACCGACGTTCCGGTCATTCCGCTGGCGTTGCAAGGCTTGTGGGGCAGCTTCTTCAGCCGCGACCCCAACAAAGGCGTGTTCCGCCGGTTGTGGTCGCGAGTGACATTGGTGGCCGGTGCACCGATCTCAGGTGAAGACTCGGCACCGGCGTTGGTGCGGGAGCGGGTGATGGTGTTGCGTGGGGCGGTGCGCTGATAGGGCGTAGGAGATTTCTGAGAGGGACGTCGTGGGTGGCTTGTAGGGATATTCTGAATTTTTCCCGTGCCTGCTTTTTGACTTAAATTTCCTGCTGATCGCGCATAGATTCATCCGTCTCCAGTTAAGTCGGATGTCTGATGCAATTTGCCACCCGCGTTAAATCGAAAACCGTAATCCGTTGTTTAATTCTGCTGTGCGTCATCCTGGGGGGCTTGTTATTTCTAAATCAAAAGCGAACGCCAGTGCTTTCCGAAATCATCGGGCGCTATCCCCTCGGGGACGCTGGGATGGTCTATGTCGTGCAGAGTGATGCAGGTGGGGCCACGGTGCCATATACCTATCATTACTTCGTGCATCAACGCATCGACGATAACGAACTTGCGCTGGAGTCATTGAGGGCAAATGGGAACTCTTTCCTCGTTACCCGAGATTACGATGCGAAGGTCTCGGTAAACGAGGGGCGGGTGAAGGTTTCTACTAGAAAAACCGTTTATAGCTTTCACACCCCAGCGGGGCTCAGGGTAGATGGAGACTATAAGACCTTTGATATCTGGCTCGACGCGCAGGTCGACTACAGCAGGTATCGCTAACATAAAACTGTAGGAGCCAACTTGTTGGCGAGGCGTCAGACCGGTTGTAGCAGTCACGCCGCCTCGCGAACAAGTTCGCTCCTACAGGGTTTCGTTCGTCAGCTCACAACCGGTTTGTCTTCAGTCACCACGACCTCAGGCTCCATCTTCCTGAAATAGGTCGAAAGCAGAGCTCCAGAGATGTTGTGCCATACGCTGAACAACGCGCTGGGCACTGCCGCCAGTGGCGAGAAGTGGGCGCTGGCCAGTGCGGCGCCCAGGCCTGAGTTCTGCATGCCGACTTCCAGTGACAGCGACTTGCGCTGAGCCAGCGGCAGCTTGAACATTTTGCCGGTGAAATAACCCAGCAAGAAGCCGAAGCTGTTGTGCAGGATCACCACTGCCATGATCAGCAGGCCGGATTCGGCGATTTTGGCCTGGCTTGCAGCCACGACCGCGCAGACGATCATCACGATGCTGACCACTGAAATCAGCGGCAGCACCTCCACGGCGAAGATGACGCGCTTACCCAGCAGGCGCTGAGCCAGTACGCCGAGCACGATCGGCAGCATCACTAATTGCAGGATCGACCAGAACATCTCCATGAAGGACACCGGCAACCACGCCGAGGCCAACAGCCAGATCAGCGCCGGGGTGAGCAGCGGAGCGAGGAGGGTGGTGACGGCGGCGATGGCGACTGACAGCGCCAGGTCGCCTTTGGCCAGCCACGTCATGACATTAGATGACGTGCCACTCGGGCAGCAGCCGACAAGGATCACACCTACTGCAATTTCTGGCGGCAGGTGAAACACCTGACACAGCAACCACGCCACACCAGGCATGATCACAAAATGCGCGACCACGCCCAATGCCACGCGCCAGGGATGGCGCACAACCTCGGAAAAATCGTCGAGCCGCAGGGTCAAGCCCATGCCGAACATGACCAGGCCAAGCAGCGGCACGATCAGGGTTTTCAAACCGATGAACCAGGTCGGGAACAGGAAAGCCAGTACGGCGAACAGCAGCACCCAGTACGCAAAGGTATTACCGACAAAACGACTTAATGCAGCCAGGGCACGCATGACGGGGGTCCTTTCTTGTTTGGTTGAAAATGCACGTATCTGTAGGAGCAAACTTGTTCGCGAGACGATGGACCAGGTCTAATCCTTGAGGCCGTCTCGCAAACAAGTTGGCTCCTACAGGGTGCAGGTTAGATCCCCTGTGGAATCTCTTCGCCGCCCAACGCTTCCATCAGTTGTGGCAAGAACTCGCCGAAGGTCAGCATCATCAGGGTAAAGCTGGCGTCCTGCTGACCCAGCACATCGTCGCCGCCGTTTTGTTCGGCTTCGTCCTGCAGCAGGTCTTCGAACTTCAGGCGCTTGACCGTCAGTTTGTCGTCCAGCACGAAGGACAGTTTGTCCTGCCAGGCCAAAGACAGTTGAGTGACGACCTTGCCGGTGCTCAGGTGCAACTGGATTTCTTCGCTGGTCAGGTCCTGACGCTTGCACTTCACGATGCCGCCATCTTCATGGGTATCGCGCAGTTCGCACTCGTCCAGCACGAAGAAGCTTTCTGCGGTCTGCCCGGTCTTGACCCAGTCGGTCATGACGGCAGTCGGTGCGGTCTTCACAGTGACTGGGCGCACTGGCAGGGAACCGACCACTTCACGCAGCGTGGACAGCAGGTCCTCGGCGCGTTTCGGGCTGGCCGAGTTCACCAGCACCAGGCCTTGTTTCGGGGCGATAGCGGCAAAGGCCACCGAGCGGCGAATGAATGCGCGGGGCAGGAACGCCTGGATGATTTCATCCTTGAGCTGATCGCGTTCCTTCTTGTAGACCTTGCGCATCTGCTCGGCTTCGATCTCTTCGATCCTCTCTTTAAGCGCGTCGTTGACGACGCTGCCCGGCAGAATGCGTTCTTCTTTACGCGCCGCGATCAGCATGAAGTCGCCGCTGACGTGAACCAGGGGCGCATCTTCGCCTTTGCCGAACGGGGCGACGAAACCGTAAGTGGTCAACTCCTGGCTGGCACAAGCGCGGGCAGGTTTGGTCGCCAGCGCGGTTTCCAGCGCCTCGGCGTCAAATGGCAGGTCTTGGGTCAGGCGATACACAAGCAGGTTTTTGAACCACATGGGGTGAATCTCTCCTTTATACAAAGGGGGGCATTATTCGCTGCTAAAACCCTGCGGCCAACCCTGCTCTAAGCCTTTGGAACGATTATAAAAATTATTTAAAAAAGTGCTTGCCAGAGGTGGGGTCGCTCCGTAGAATGCGCGCCACACCGAGAGTGAAGGGTGATTAGCTCAGCTGGGAGAGCAGCTGCCTTACAAGCAGCGGGTCGGCGGTTCGATCCCGTCATCACCCACCAATCCTTCTCAGTGTTACGCGCAGCGGTAGTTCAGTCGGTTAGAATACCGGCCTGTCACGCCGGGGGTCGCGGGTTCGAGTCCCGTCCGCTGCGCCATATTTAGCTTCAAGGCCCTTGAACTCCTTGAAGCAACGAAAAAAGCGACCTTAGGGTCGCTTTTTTTTATGCCTTGAATTTGATGGATGCCGCGGCTTTGCTGGAGCGAGGCTTGCCCGCGAAGCTGAAATTGCGGTGAGTCAGGCTTGCCGCGAAATCGGCTTTGCGGGCAAGCCTCGCTCCAATAGAGCATGCGTGGGCTTTATCGCCCCAACTTCAAATGCTCACTCAAAAAATCAATCAACGCCCTCAGTTTGGGTGCCGGATGTTTGCCAGATGGCCACATCAGCCTGAACACCCCGCCCTCCGAACACTCGTCCAGCACCCTCACCAGCTTGCCGTTTTCCAGCCAATCGCTGATGGCAAAGTCCGGCAGGCACCCAATGCCGCCACCGTGCAGGACAAAGCCGATGCGCGCCGCCAGGTTGTTGCACACCACCGAGATCGGTAGATCCAGATCGCTGTCGATCTGATGCCCGCGCAATGGCCAGACCTGCAGTTTGCCGGTGTTGGGATACCGAAACTGGACGCAGGCATGGTCGAGCAGCTCGTTCGGATGCTGCGGTACACCGCGAACCTGAAGATAATCCGGCGACGCCACCAGCAACATCCGATACTCGCCCAGCAAGCGTGAGGTCAGGTTCGAGTCGGGCACCTCGCCGCTGCGCACTACCGCGTCATACCCTTCTTCGATCACATCGACGCGCCGATCCGAAAATTCCAGCTCCAGCTCGATGTCCGGATAGGCCTGCCGGAATGCGGCGAGCACGTTCAAAAAGGGCTCCCCGATCAGCGGCAAACTGATCTTGAGGCGACCCCGCGGCGCAGTAGCCGTTTGCGACAGCTCATCTTCGGCTGCTTCGATCTCGGCCAGGATGCGGCGGCTGCGGTTGAGAAACTGCGTGCCTTCAGCAGTGAGGGTGACGCTGCGCGTGCTGCGATTGAACAACCGGACTCCCAGCCGTTCCTCCAGCCGCGCCACGCTTTTGCCCACCGCCGACGCCGAAACCCCCAGCACTCGACCTGCCGCCACGAAGCTGCGAGCTTGCGCCACCTGCACGAACACATTCAGCGTATTGAGACTGTCCACGGCGACTCCTGATTGCGGACGGATCGGTCCTCGTCCAGCGACAGTGAAGCTTACGTCGAAACAGCGCCAGGCACATAAGCCAGTCGTCTTGCGCCGAACCCCATCGCGATTACGGAACAAAACCTCCGCACAGACGGGAGCGCTGCCTGACTTAATCCCGGTGAGAAACGCCCGTAGGCTTGGCCCATCACTTTCCACGGGAGCATCACATGAACCACACCATGCAGCGCTGGGAAATCCCCGGCTTCGGTCTCGAAGAACTCAGCCTCAATACCGTTCCCATGCCTGCGCCCAAGGCGGGCGAGGTACTGGTGCAGGTCGAAGCCGTGTCGCTTAATTACCGCGACGCCGAAGTGGTCGACAACGGCATGGGCACTGAACTGAAATTCCCCTTTACCCCGGCCTCCGACATGGCGGGCACGGTGATCGCTGTGGGCGAAGGCGTGAGCCGCTTTAAAGAAGGCGATCGGGTGATTTCGGCATTCGTGACCGGCTGGATCGATGGCACGCCGATGTCCTGGCAGCAAGCGCCGACCCAGGGCGGGCCGACCCCCGGAATGATGGCGCAGTACGTGGCGACGCCGGCCGATTGGTGCGTGCTGGCGCCGAAAACGCTGACGGCCGCTCAAGCCAGCACGTTACCCGTGGCCGCGCTCACCGCCTGGATGGCGCTAATTGAACTTGGCCATCTGCACGCCGGCCAAACCGTGGTGGTGCAAGGCACGGGCGGTGTCTCGTTGTTTGCCGCGCAGTTCGCAGCGGCCCAGGGCGCCCAGGTCATCATCACCAGCAGCAGCGACGAAAAGATTCAGCAGGCGATCAAATTGGGCGCGACACACGGCATCAACCGCCACACCACCCCCGAGTGGCAGACGGCCGTGCGTGAACTGACTGATGGCCGTGGTGCCGACCATGTTCTTGAGATGGCGGGGGGCGACAACCTGCGCCGCTCGCTGGAAGCCGTTACCACTGGCGGTCGGGTGTCGGTCATCGGCTTGCTGGAGTCCGAGCAACTGAATGCGCCGCTGATGACTTTGCTGGGAAGTCGTGCATCCATCGTCGGCATCGCCGTCGGCCCGCGCCGGGTGCTGGAAGACCTGATCCGCATGGTCGATCAGCACGGGATCAAGCCGGTGATCGCCGGGATTTATGCGTTCGAAGATGCACCCAAGGCGTTCGCCCATTTAAAGCGTGGGGCGTTTGGCAAGGTGGTGATTGAGGTTCAGGGTTCTGATGTAAACGCATAGTTCGCGTGTGGGAAGGAGCTTGCTCGCGATAGCGGTGGTTCAGAGACAATGATGCCAACTGACACACCGTTTAAGCGGGCAAGCTTCCTCGCACAGTCATTTGCGTTTGTCTTACCCTGGCAAATCGATCTGTACCACATCCCCCTCCAGCCGCACCGCCCAGGTGCGCAACCGCAGCGTTGCATCTTCCAGACAGGTGCCGTCTTCCAGGCGGTAATGCTGTTTGTACAATGGCGAAGCGATCACCAGATCTCCCGCCAGGTTGCCAATGATCCCGCGGCCGATCACGTTGACCCCGGTGACCGGGTCGCGGTTATCGACGGCAAAAAGCTGCGCCGCGCCGCTGGGGTCGATCACTTGAAACAACGCCACCTGAGTGTTGCCCACCAGCGCCACCACGCCGGAGTTGGGCACCAGGTCGTTGCGCCCGCATATCGCGCGCCAGGTTTGTCCAGGGGCATGGTCGATCATTGCTGCGTTGGCCTGGTTCATTGGGCAATTTCCTCGACGGCGATCAGGTTGAGTTCTTCAGCGCGGGCCGGGCGACGCTGGCTGCGCTCCTTGACGAAATGGATGTCCGGGTCAGCGCTCTTGTCGTTGACGAAGGTGCGAAAGCGCTTGAGTTTTTCCGGGTCGTGCAGGGCATTGGCCCACTCGCATTCGTAGCGATCAACCACCAGTTGCATCTGCGCTTCCAGCTCTGCGGCCAGGCCCAGGCTGTCGTCGATGACCACAGCCTTGAGGTAATCCAGCCCGCCTTCCAGGCCCTCGCGCCAGACCGAGGTGCGCTGCAGTTTGTCGGCGGTGCGGATGTAGAACATCAACACACGGTCGATGTAGCGAATCAGAGTCTCGTCGTCCAGATCGGTGGCAAACAGTTCGGCGTGGCGTGGGCGCATGCCGCCGTTGCCGCACACGTACAGGTTCCAGCCGTTCTCGGTGGCGATCACGCCGATGTCTTTGCTTTGCGCCTCGGCGCACTCACGGGTGCAACCAGAGACCGCGAACTTGAGTTTGTGCGGCGAGCGCAGTCCCTTGTAACGGTCCTCGATACTCAGCGCCATTTGCACGCTGTCCTGTACGCCGTAGCGACACCAGGTGCTGCCGACGCAGGATTTGACGGTGCGCGTTGATTTGCCATACGCGTGACCGGTCTCGAATCCGGCTGCAATCAGTTCGCTCCAGATGTCCGGCAGTTCGTGCAATTGCGCGCCGAACAGATCGATGCGCTGGCCGCCAGTGATCTTGGTGTACAGGTCGTATTTCTTCGCCACCGCGCCAATGGCGATCAGGCCATCGGGGGTGATTTCCCCAGCTGGAATACGCGGCACCACCGAATAGGTGCCGTTCTTTTGCATGTTGGCCATGAATGTATCGTTGGTGTCCTGCAACGGCACCAGTTTGGAGTCCATGATCGGCCGGTTCCAGCATGAGGCGAGGATCGAGCCAATCGCTGGTTTGCAGATGTCACAGCCCACGTGCCCTTTGCCGTGACGGGCGAGCATGTCGTCGAAGGTTTCGATGCCTTCCACGCGCACCAGTGCGTACAGCTCCTGACGAGTGAAGGCGAAGTGCTCGCACAGACTTTTATCGACCGCCACGCCGCGGGCGATCAGTTCATGCTCAAAGACCTGCTTGAGCAATCCGGCGCAACCGCCGCAACCGGTGCAGGCCTTGGTTTGGGCTTTCAAGCCGCCGAGGTCGGTGCAGCCGCCATCGATGGCCGAACAAATCGCTCCCTTGCTGACGTTGTGGCAGGAGCAAATGGTCGCGGTGTCGGGCAGGGCGTCAGCGCCTAGCGTCGGCGCACCTTCGCTCTGGGGCATGATCAGGCTCGACGGATCGGCGGGCAGCTTGATGCCGTTTTGCGCGTATTGCAGCAGGGTGTCGTAGTAGCTGTTGTCGCCCACCAGAACGGCGCCGAGCACCTGTTTGCCGTCGGCCGACACCACCAGCCGGCGGTAGCTGCCGCTGGCTTCGTCGATGAAGCGATAGCTGCGCGCGCCGGTCAGGGCGCCGTGGGCATCGCCGATGGAACCGACATCAACACCCAGCAGCTTGAGTTTGGTCGACATGTCGGCGCCGAAGAATGGCTCGGCGTCCAGATCGCACAATTGCGCTGCGACGTTACGCGCCATCTGGTAACCCGGCGCAACCAGGCCGAACACGCTGCCGTTCCAGGCCGCGCATTCGCCGATGGCAAAAACGTCGGCGTCGCTGGTGCGGCAATGTTCGTCAATCGCGATGCCGCCCCGAGGGCCCAATTCCAACCCGCATTGGCGAGCAAGAGCATCCTGCGGGCGAATCCCGGCGGAGAACACCACCAGGTCGGTTTCAAGAAATTCGTCACCGGCAAAATTCATCCGGTAGCGGTATTCCTCGCCCGGCGTGATCGACTGCGTGGCGCGAGACAAATGCACGCCAACGCCCAACGCTTCGATCCGCGCCTTCAACGCCGCGCCACCAAAATCATCCAGTTGCACCGGCATCAGGCGTGGGGCGAATTCCACCACGTGGGCTTCCAGCCCCAGAGACTTCAATGCGTTGGCCGCTTCCAGGCCCAGCAGCCCGCCGCCCACCACCACGCCGCGCTGGGCGTTTTTTGCCGCAGCGCGAATGGTGTCCAGATCGTCCAGCGTGCGATAGACCAGGCGCGAATCGCCGGCCGCGCCTTCAATAGGGGGCACGAAGGGATAGGAGCCGGTTGCCAGCACCAGTTTGTCGAACGAGAAGCAGCCATTGGCGGTGATGACTTCACGCCGAGCGCGGTCGATCTCCAGCACCGGCACGCCCAGGTGCAACGTCAGCCCGTTCTGTTGATACAGCTGGGCATCGCACATGGCCAGGGACTCGGCGTCACGACCGCCGAAGTATTCGGACAGATGCACGCGGTCGTAGGCGCGCTGGCGCTCTTCACCGAATACATGAATGCGGTAGCGATCCAGCGCACCGTCGGCGATCAGTTGCGCGACGCATTGGTGGCCGACCATGCCGTTACCGATGACGATCAGGGTGGGCACATCTTCAAGAGGGGCGACTGTGGTGTTCATAGCAAGTCCCGGCCAAAGCCAATTCAGGTTTTCTGGAAGCAAAAAAAAGGCGCCCGGAACCTTTCGGTTCCAGGCGCCTTTGCCTGTTCTTTGTTGGTTGCTACCCGACCACAGTGTGGGTTCAACCTGCTTAGCCCGATGCCTGCAAGGGCTGGCGATCGTCATTGACCGTCAGGGCCGCCAACCGCGCATTCAGGCTGGACTTGGATGGGATCAAAGCAAGGGGTGTGCCAGTGGGTGGTGGGGGCGTAGAGCAGGAGTGGCGTCGGCTATTTCTGCCCAGTGAATGCAGGGTCAACGACGGATCAACAGCAGCTGAGGAGTGTTCACTCACGCACCACTGGGCGTTTTCGATAGCCGTGCAAAAGGCGCGAAAAAAGTGCGTGAATGGTCGGTTGCGCATCATTGTGATGCCTAAATCCTGTGTCGCAATCCTGAAACCCCCAAGGAGCCAAATCCTGTTAGCGAGGCTTGCCCGCGAAGCTGCGAGTGCGGTGTGTCAGGCTCACCGCGTTATCAGCTTCGCGGGCAAGCCTTGCTCCAACAGGTTCACCTGCAGCTTGAGCTGCCCCTCTGGCCCATCCCTTGCAACGCCCCCGTCACAGGTGATCAACGCCGATCGCCATCTTCACGACAAAGGCGCCGTGTGCTCCCCGTTTCAGACGGAGGAGAACAGGGCGTCTTTTTTTTGGTTTCGGGAAATGGATATGGCGAGTCGAAGCGTTTCAAGCGTGTGTCCTTATTGCGGTGTCGGCTGCGGAATCGTCATGCAGGTCGAACATAACCGGGTCATCAAAGTGACCGGCGACAAGACGCACCCCACCAACTATGGGCGCCTGTGTACCAAGGGCAGCACCTGCGCCCAGCCGCTGACGGAATCCGGTCGTATGGATTCGGCCTATCTACGTGACCTGCGCAGCGTGGAGCCAGTACGTGCTGACATCGATTACGCCGTCAGCGAAACCGCCCGCCGCCTGCGCGCAGTCATCGACACTCATGGCCCCGACGCGCTGGCTTTTTACGTGTCCGGGCAAATGTCGCTGGAAGCGCAGTACCTGGCCAGCAAGCTCGCCAAGGGATTCGTGCGCACCGCCCACATCGAATCCAACTCGCGACTGTGCATGGCCAGCGCCAGCAGCGGCTACAAGCTGTCGCTGGGCGCTGATGGCCCGCCAGGCTCGTACGAAGATTTCGACAAGGCCGACGTGTTCTTCGTCATCGGCGCGAACATGGCCGACTGTCACCCGATTCTGTTCCTGCGCATGATGGATCGAGTCAAGGCCGGCGCCCGGTTGATCGTCGTCGACCCACGGCGCAACACCACCGCCGACAAGGCCAGTCTGTTCATGCAGATCAAGCCCGGCACCGACCTGGCCCTGCTCAACGGCTTGCTGTATCTGCTGATGGAAAACGGCCACACCGATCCTGCGTTCATCGCCTCGTTCACCGAAGGCTGGGAGGTGATGCCGGGGTTTCTGGCGGATTACACGCCGGACAAGGTTGCGCACATTACCGGCATTGCCGAACAGGACATTCGCCAGGCGGCTTTGATGATCGGCCAGGCCCGCGACTGGATGAGCTGCTGGACCATGGGCCTGAACCAGAGCACCCACGGCACCTGGAACACCAATGCGCTGTGCAATCTGCATCTGGCCACCGGCGCCATTTGCCGTCCGGGCAGCGGCCCGTTCTCACTCACCGGCCAGCCCAATGCAATGGGCGGCAGGGAAATGGGCTACATGGGGCCTGGGCTTCCCGGCCAGCGTTCTGCGCTGGTGGCAGCGGACCGTCTTTATATAGAAGAGATGTGGGGCGTTCCGACGGGCACCCTGCGCGCCGAATCCGGAAGCGGCACCGTTGCGATGTTCGAGCAGATGCGCGACGGCGACATCAAGGCTTGCTGGATCATCTGCACCAATCCCGTGGCATCGGTGCCCAATCGCCAGACCGTGATCGAAGGCCTGCGCGCCGCTGAACTGGTGATCACCCAGGACGCCTTTCTCGACACCGAAACCAACCGCTATGCCGACATCCTCCTGCCCGGCGCGCTGTGGGCCGAAGCCGAGGGGGTGATGATCAATTCCGAACGCAACCTGACGCTCACCCAAAAAGCCGTGGACGCACCCGGCGACAGCCTGCCGGACTGGCAGATCATTGCGCGAGTGGCCTGTGAAATGGGCTATGCCGAAGCGTTCACCTATGCGTCGGCGGCCGAGGTGTTCGACGAGATCAAGCGCGCCTGGAACCCCGAGACCGGCTACGACATTCGCGGCGCCAGCCATGCGCGTCTTCGCCAGATGCCCTTGCAATGGCCTGTCGCGTTTGAAGACGCGAGTGGTCGAAACCCTGTTCGCTATCTCAATGACGGCGTCAGCCAGACGTTGAGCCTCGACCCGGATGGCGGTCGTCCCGCTGTGGTGTTCCCCACCGCCAGCGGCAAGGCGGTGTTCCTGCCGCGCCCGCACATGCCGCCTGCGGAAATGCCAAATGAAGACTTTCCCTTCGTGCTCAACACCGGTCGCCTACAACACCAATGGCACACGCTGACCAAAACCGGGAAAGTCCCGACGCTGAACAAACTCAACCCCAACCCGTTCATCGAGCTGCACCCCGAAGACGCAGCGCTGTTGGGCATCACGGACAAAGACGCCGTTGAAGTGCGTTCAGTGCGTGGCCGTGCGGTGCTGCCTGCGGTGGTCACGGATCGGGTGCGCCCGGGCAACTGCTTTGCGCCGTTTCACTGGAACGATGTGTTTGGTGAGCATCTGGCGATCAACGCGGTCACCAGCGACGCGGTGGACCCTGTCTCGTTTCAGCCGGAGTTCAAGTTCTGCGCCGTCGCTTTGCAGCGAGTCGAGTTGATCGCTCATCGCTTTTTCGAAACGGCGCCCGCAGCCGAAGTGGCCTGTGAGCCACAAGGCAAACCGGCGTTGACCTTGCTTTGGGCCTCGCAGACCGGCAACGCGGAGTCTCTGGCCGAACGCTTCGGTAGCCGCTTGCGAAGCGCCGGCATCGCCATCGACGTGCGTGCGATGGACAGCTTTCCGGCTGAGCAGTTGGCGCAGGTGAATAACCTGGCGCTGATCAGCAGCACCTTCGGCGACGGCGAATCCCCGGACAACGGTCAGGGCTTCTGGCAATCGCTGCGTCAGCATCAGGCCCGCCTTGAAAACCTGCGCTACGCGGTGCTGGCCCTGGGCGATCCGAGTTACGACAGTTTTTGCCAGCACGGCAAAAACCTCGATCAGCGCCTGGAAAGCCTTGGCGCCTCGGCTCTGCTGCCTCGCGTCGATTGCGATCCGGAATTCGAGGTGCCGGCGGATGCCTGGTTCAAGGCGCTGCACAAGGCGCTATCCCTTGATGTCCCCGACTTCCCCGCGACTGAAAGCGCCTCAGCGGCAGCGGCGCATACGCGTTCGCGTCCATTGCCATCCGGCGTGACGATCAATCGACGACTGAACGCTGAAGGGGCGCACAAAGACACCCGGCAATTTGCCCTGACGCTGGGCGATTCGGGCTTTCACTACGAGGCAGGCGATGCCCTCGGCGTCTGGCCGCGCAACTGCCCGGAACTGGTGGCGGAATTACTGGAGCTGACGGGGCTGGATGCCGAGCGTCCGGTGACGATTGAAAAACACGGCGACGTCCCGTTGGGCGAAGCGTTGACTCGGCATTTCGAGATCGCCAGGCCGCATTTCGACACGCTGCAATTTATCGCTGAGCGCAGTCGTCATCCTGAGCTGAACGTCTTATTGAGCGATGCCTATAAAGGCGAGCTGAAGGACTGGTTGTGGGGGCGGCAGTTGGCGGACGTGCTCCAGGCATTCCCCGTGCGTTGCAGCGCGGAAGAACTGCTGGGCTCGCTCAAGCCCTTGCAGCCGCGTTCTTATTCCATCGCTTCAAGCGCCAAGGCGTATCCCGGCGAGGTGCATTTGACAGTCTCGGCGGTGCGCTACGGCAAACGCAAAGGCGTGTCGTCGACGTTTCTCGCGGACCGCGCGCAGCAGTGCGAGGTGCCGATCTTCCTGCAGCCGTCAAAACACTTTCGGGTGCCCGGCGACGGCAATGTGCCGATGATCATGATCGGACCGGGCACCGGTGTGGCGCCGTTTCGCGGGTTTCTCCAGGAACGCAGAGCGCGGGGCGACGGCGGCAAGAACTGGCTGTTTTTCGGCGAGCAGCACGCGGCTACCGACTTTTATTACCGTGACGAGCTGCAAGGCATGCAGCACGACGGGCTGCTGACGAACCTGAGCCTGGCGTTCTCCCGGGATCAGGGCCAGAAGGTTTACGTGCAGCACCGCATTGAGCAGCAGGGCGCCGAACTGTGGCGCTGGCTGCAGGAAGGCGCGCAGGTTTACGTCTGCGGCGATGCGGCGCACATGGCCAAGGATGTGGATCTGGCGCTGCGCCGTGTCATCGTGCAGCACGGTGGATTGAGCGAGGAGGGCGCGGCAGAGCATTTGCGCTATCTGACCGAGCACAAGCGCTATTTGCGCGATGTTTATTAACGCGTGCAGCGCCTCACTCTGTAGGAGCGAACTTGTTCGCGAGGCGGTCCATCGGTTTGAAGCGCAGATCGCCTCGCCTACAGGTTGGCTCCTACAGGATCAATCACGCATTTCTGAACCCCGACTGAACGAATTTCTCGATCAAACAAGAAAACCTTTGGATACCTGAACTTATCTGCCTTTTCTGCCTCTCATGCCGGTAGCCATTGATCGCGGCGGCCTGATAAGCTCGCGGCTTTACTCGTTTGCCCTATTGGCGCATGAACAAGGAATTAGCATGAAACAGCATCGGTTGGCAGCGGCGATAGCCCTGGTCGGTCTGGTACTCGCAGGTTGCGACAAACAAGCCAGCACCGTCGAGCTGAAAACTCCGGCGCAAAAAGCCTCCTATGGTATCGGTCTGAACATGGGCAAAAGCCTGGCTCAGGAAGGTATGGACGATCTGGATTCCAAAGCCGTAGCGCTGGGTATCGAAGACGCCGTTGGCAAGAAAGAACAGAAACTCAAAGACGACGAACTGGTAGCAGCGTTTGGCGATCTGCAAAAACGTGCTGAAGAGCGCATGGCCAAGATGAGTGAAGAGTCGGCAGCTGCTGGCAAGAAATTCCTCGAAGAAAACGCCAAGCGCAAGGAAGTGACCACTACCGCTTCCGGTCTGCAATACGAAATCATCAAGAAAGCCGACGGCCCCCAGCCTAAGCCTACCGACGTTGTGACCGTTCACTACGAAGGCAAGCTGACTGACGGCAAAGTCTTCGACAGCTCGGTTGAGCGCGGTAGCCCGATTGATCTGCCGGTCAGCGGCGTGATCCCGGGTTGGGTCGAAGGCCTGCAATTGATGCACGTAGGCGAGAAGGTCAAGCTCTACATTCCTAGCGATCTGGCTTACGGCGCTCAGAGCCCAAGCCCGATGATCCCGGCCAACTCGGTGCTGGTATTCGATCTGGAACTGCTGGGGATCAAAGACCCGGCAGCCGTCGCCAACGAAGCTGCAGCCGGCGCTGCAGCCAGCGACGACGAAGAGCAGGAAGAAGCTGCACCGGCCAAGCCAGCCGCCAAGAAGTAATCGATTCGTCGATGAACCCTTGAAGCAAAATGCCCCGTTTTTACGGGGCATTTTTGTATCTGCGATAAACAGAACGAACCGAGCCTTTTGCGCACAGTCCCAATATCGTCGACGCACCGGGAGTTGCGAGGATTGTCCGACGATTCGATGATCGTCATGTTTTCGCTTCTGGCTAGTCTCGGGATGGGTCCAAGTCAATGATTTTTTGCGTTTATTTATGTGAGTAAAAAACGCGCGATCTAAGCCAAAGCCCGGTAGAACGGGGGTTTCAGCGTTGAAAAGCGCCTCTGTTCACAAGGTTATCCACAACTTGTGTGGATAACCTTCTGGTGGGCGTCGAAGATGTCCGCGGACTCGCTTGGCAGACGCCGCGTTTCTCTCAATCGATCGTTTATGGCACCTGGAGTGAGCATGAAAGTACCTTGGAATTTACTCCGATATCTGCCGATGGCGCGTCGCCTGATGGCGGCAGGCCGTTTGCCTGCGTTGCTGTTCGCCGTCGCCCGTAAAGGCGCGGGCGAAGGCAACCGGCTGGGCAAGCTCAAGGATGATCTCAAGCTGCTGCAAGCGCTGTGTCTGGCGTACTGGCGCGGTGAGTACCGGGCGATCAGCCCCAAGGCGATTCTTTCAGTGGTGGCGGGGCTGATGTACTTCCTCAGCCCGCTGGACGCTATCCCAGACTGGATTCCGGGCTTGGGCATGCTCGATGACATCGCTGTGCTTGCATGGGTGATGAAGAGCCTGAACGTGGAGCTGGATGCCTTTCGTGCCTGGCGCGCCAGGCAAAGCCCGGAAAAGCTCGCGGTGGTTGAGCGTTTGCCAGCCAATCCGAAGTTGCTGGCCCGGGAAAAATCCGGGGATTGACCCGTTAGCTTCTGTAGGAGCGAATTTATTCGCGAGATGTAGCAGAGACTGACACGTCACCATTGGCGGGCAGAACGCCTCGCGAATGAATTTGCTCCTACAGAGAGGGGTGACCCTAATTGTGTCGATCCGCTGTTAAGATGCAGCCATAGAAAAGAAAAAGCCTACTTGCAACAAGGTGCTGTCTTACAGGGGGTTGTATGGATCTTCAGGTCATATCTCGTGATGGAGAGCCAGAATACGCAGTGCTGCCATGGGCGCAGTATCAGTCGCTGCTTCGGGCTGCCGGCCTCTCCAGCGCGCCTGGTGAAGAGGTCGTCAAGCCAACGGCCGCCGGTGTCTTGCCTGCTGAACATGATTTGCCCGGACTGGACCAGCTTGGCCCGCTGCGTCAGGCCAAGGGGCTGGAAGTCGCGCAACTGGCTCGTACGGTCGGCATCAGCCCGTCTTACCTGGAATTGATCGAGAGCGGCACGCGCGTCCCGGACGCTGCCATTCGCCGCAGCCTGGCGTGGGAACTGGGTGTTCCAGGCTGGCGAGGTGTGTCATGAGCGTGCGGATCAGCCGTCAGCACTGGGAAGCGCTGCTGGCTGAACTGGATCTCGCCCGGCGCCAGCGTCATTTGGTCACCTATCGCGCGCTACTCGAACGCTTGCAGTTGCCGACTCCGGCGATGCTCACCCTTACCGCGGCTCTGGAACACTTGGCTGCCATGGACGCCAAATCCGAACAGCCATTGCGCAGTTCGCTGGTGATCAGCCAGGGTGCGAGCCGCCTGCCACGCACCGGTTTTTTTGAGTGTGCCGAACGGCTGGGCCGCTTCTCAGGACCATCTGATGGCGTTGCTGCAGCGTCGTGGCATGCGTCAGAAGTGGTGCGGGTGTTTGAGTTCGAGTATTCACAAGAAGAGTGACCGCCGCCATCCTGTAGGAGCCAACTTGTTGGCGAGTCAGCCGACGAGGTCTATCGATCGGAAAGCCTCGCGAACAAGTTCGCTCCTACAGAGCCGCCGCTGTATCAATCACATGAATACTCGCCCCCAGAACGTCCTTGGCGTGATGCTTGGCCTGTGACGCCAACTCCGCCAATTGGCTCGCGTCCAGCACGTTGCAGGCCTGGGGATGCAGATGCACCACGCCAATCGACAGCGACAGCAGCGCAAATTCCTGACGTTGGCCCTGACGGTTGAGCGCCACAAAGCAACCCGCCTGCAAATGCTCGGCGCGATAGAAGCGTCGGCATTGATTCTGGAAATCCTCCAGCAGCAGATTCAGACGTTTGCGCCAGTCTTCCGAGCCCAGCACCATCAAAAAGTCATCACCCCCAATGTGCCCGACGAAGTCCCGGCTGGGGTCGATGCGGTCATTCAGGCATTGCGCCAGACACAGCAACACTTCGTCGCCACGCCCGTAGCCATAGATATCGTTGAACGGCTTGAAGCTGTCGATATCGACGTAGCAAATCATCGACTCACGACCCTGCTGCAACAGCCGTGTCAGGCATTGCTGGATCGGCACATTGCCCGGCAACAACGTAAGTGGATTGGCATAGCGCGCCTGTTGGATCTTGAGTTCTGTGATCAGCTTGAGCACATCGATCACCCGGCCGAGCCCCAGATACGCGCCGTTTTGCATGATGATGAAATCCTCCTCGATCCGCTGCCGCGCCCGGCTGGTGATCAGGCGGCTGACCTGTTGCAGCGACTGGGTCAGCTCCACTGCCAGAAAGTCATCGCTCATCAAGCGGCTGATCGGTTTGCGCGCATAGATCTCGGTGGCAAAGGGTTGCAGCAGCACATCAGACAGTGAATGCCGGTGGACGATGCCGATCGGCTGGCTCTGTTCATCAAGCACTGCCAGCGAGTTGAGGTTGGCTTGTTTACGGAAGGCCTCCAGCACCCTGGCGGTGGGGGTCGATTGCAAAACCGCCGGTTGTTCGTTGAGCAAGGCGCCCAGATCGCAGCCTTCTTCGCTAAGCGTCGCGGCACTGGCGTCAGCCTTGGGCAGCATGGCGCGGGTATCGCGGGGCGGCTGTTCCTGAGGGCGGCAGAGCAGGTAGCCCTGAACCAGATCAACACCCATGTCGATCAGCACTTCCAGTTCTTCGCGCAGCTCGATGCCTTCGGCAATCACCATTGCTCTTGAGGCCTTGGCCATTTGCAGCATGGAGCCTACAAATTCGCGCTTTACGGCGTCCTGATGAATACCGTCGATGAAGTGCCGATCAATCTTGACGTAGTCGGGGCGTAATTCTGACCACAAGCGCAGGCTCGAATAGCCGGCGCCAAGGTCATCCAGGGCGATGGAAAATCCCATGTCTCGATAGTGGTGCAATGCGGTGTACAGCAGCGCGAAGTCGTCAGTGGGCGTCTGCTCGGTCAGTTCGATCACGACTTGACTAGGCGGGATGCCGTGGCTGGCCAGCAATTCCAGGGTGCGGCCCGGTGGGTGCGAAGCTTCCAGCAGCGATTCGGGGGAGATGTTAAGGAACAGCTTGCCTTGAAGCTCCAGCTGGCTGAACCGCCGACATGCCGATTCGCGGCAGGCCATTTCCAGTTCACTCAAACGGCCGGCCTGGCGGGCAACGGCGAACAGGCTGACGGGGGAGTGCAGCGAGCTGTTGGAAGGCCCGCGCGTCAGGGCCTCGTAGCCCAGGATGCGTCGGTCAGACAACGACACAATCGGTTGAAACAGGCTGTGCAAGTCGCCATGAGCCAGAATCGAACTCAGTGCGCTCAGCTGTTCAGTGACGGTCATGGCAATCTCGGGGCAAGAAAAAGGGGCTCGACGCGATAGCGCAGAGCCCCGTATTTCACGACAGCTTCATGACTGTTTGATGACGAATGGTATTACATCGCCAGCAATTTCATGAAGCTTCACCTGATCACTCAGGCGTTACCGTTTACTTCTTCGCCACGCTACCGCTCAGGCCCAGATAATCGATCAGGATACGCCCGGTTTCTGACAGGTAAGCGTCATCTTCGGGTTTGGTCTTGTCGTCGTCGACTGGAAGAGCGTCTTCGTCTTCTTTCTTCAACTCTTTAAGCGGGTCTTCACCTTTGGCCTTGCGGCGGATGTTTTCCATGCTCAATTGCTGATTTTCGATGTCGGTGTGCTCACTGCGACGCACGCTTTCATTGAGGCTGACGGTTTTTTCGGCCATCAGCTTTTTCGCCAGCGCCAGCTTGTCTTCGATGAACACAAATTCGGCGTCTTTGGCCGAGCGCACGTCATGGCGCGACTGCAACTGCGCCAGGAACGGCTTGAACGGGTCAACCGCAGGCTTGATCGCAGGCTTGATGGTGTCGTAGGTCATCGCCTCTGGCAGCGCGCTTTCGCCGATTTCCTTGGTGTCGATAATGGACGGATACGCGATATCAGGCAGTACGCCCTGATGCTGGGTGCTCTGGCCGGAGACGCGGTAGAACTTGGCCAGGGTCAGTTTCAGTTCGCCATGATTGAGCGGCTGAATGGTTTGCACCGTGCCCTTGCCGAAGGTCTGGCCGCCGATGATCAACGCGCGGTGGTAGTCCTGCATGGCGCCAGCGAAAATCTCCGAAGCCGAGGCGGAAAGACGGTTCACCAGCAAGGCCATCGGGCCTTTGTAGAAGGCGCCAGGGTTCTCGTCTTCGAGCACGTCCACTTTGCCGTCTGCGTTACGCACCAGCACCGTCGGGCCTTTGTCGATGAACAGGCTGGTCAGTTCGGTAGCTTCCTGCAACGAGCCGCCGCCGTTGTTGCGCAGGTCGATGACCACGCCGTCAACCTTGTCGCCTTGCAGCTCGGTCAGGAGCTTCTTGACGTCACGGGTGGTGGATTTGTATTCAGGATCGCCCGCTCGGTAAGCCTTGAAGTCCAGATAGAACGCCGGGATTTCAATCACGCCCAGTTTGTAATCCTTGCCGTCCTGATTGAGGTGCAGGATCGACTTCTTGGCGGCCTGTTCTTCAAGTTTCACCGCTTCACGGGTGATGGAGACAATTTTGCTGGTCTGGTCGTTCGGGCCGTTGCTGGCCGGAATCACCTCCAGACGCACCACAGAGCCTTTCGGACCGCGAATCAGTTTGACCACTTCATCCAGACGCCAGCCGATCACATCAACCATCTCTTTGTCGCCCTGGGCGACGCCGACGATCTTGTCCGCCGGAGCGACTTGCTTGGTCTTGGCCGCAGGACCTGCCGGCACCAGACGTACGATCTTGACGTTGTCGTTATCGCTCTGCAGCACAGCGCCGATGCCTTCCAGCGACAGACTCATGTTGATGTCGAAGTTTTCCGCGCTGTCAGGTGACAGGTAGTTGGTGTGCGGATCGTAGGACATGGCGAAGTTGTTTTCATACGCCTGGAAAATATCTTCGCTGCGGGTCTGGGCCAGACGCGACAATTGATTCTTGTAGCGCTTGGTCAGGGTTTCCTGAATCTTCGCAGGCTCTTTGCCGGCGATCTTCAGGCGCAGGACCTCATCCTTGACGCGCTTGCGCCACAGGTCGTCCAGTTCCGCTTCGTTCTTGGGCCACGGTGCGTCTTTGCGATCCACCAGCAAGGTTTCCTTGGTGGTCAGATCGATCTTGTCGACGCCCTTGTCCAGTTCGGCCAAGGCAAAATCCAGACGCGACTTGATGCGGTCCAGATAACGCTTGTAGATGGTGAAACCGGGTTGCAGGTCGCCGCTTTTGAGGAAATCGTCGAACTGCGTACGCCACTTGTCGAACTCAGCGATATCGCTGGCCAGAAAGTAGCTGCGGGCAGGGTCGAGCAATTTCAGGTAGCTCTGGTAGATGATCTCAGAGCGCTTGTCGTCCAGGGGCGGCTTGCTGTAATGGTGCCGCTTGAGCAATTCCACCACATTGAGGCTGGCGATCACCTCGTCGCGATCGGGTTGAAGATTATCCCAGCTGTTGGCAGCAAAGGTGTTGGCTGACATTGGCAAAACGCTGAGGCCAATGAGCAATGCAAGTGTGCTGGGCAAAAATTGCTTCATGCTGATTCGACGCGGGGACAATTGATCACGCATATTAGGCCGTCTTTAAGGTCGCCGGTTCAGTCTCAGGCTCCGTGACGTTTCACACAGCCTGAAGGAGAACGCGGTCGCATAATGCAAAAAGCCCGAATGCCTATGAAGAGCACATCGGACTCAGTCGAGAAGTCACTATGGAGGCACCGTGAAAGCATTGCAAGGCGTTGAAGGTCAAGTGGAATGGGTCGAACAGCCATCACCCACGCTGGATGTCGGTCAGGTGCGCATCAAGGTCGCAGCGGCCGGACTCAATCGCGCCGATTTGCTCCAGCGCGCGGGAATGTATCCACCGCCACCGGGCGTTACCGAAATCCTCGGTATGGAATGTTCCGGCGTGATCGCCGAAGTGGGGTCGGGTACGTCCTGGCAGGTGGGCGACCGCGTCTGTGCGCTGTTGGCGGGCGGTGCGATGGCCGAAGAAGCGGTGGTCGATGCGCGTCACGTGTTGCCGGTTCCCGACGGCATGTCGCTGCATGAGGCTGCCGGTATTCCTGAAGTCTATGCCACTGCCTGGTTGAATCTGTTCCAGCTCGCTGGCCTCAAGCCCGGCGAAAAAGTTTTGCTGCATGCCGGCGCAAGTGGAGTTGGTTCAGCCGCCATTCAGCTTTGCAAAGCCTTTGGCAACCCGTGCTGGGTCAGCGTCGGTTCTGCCGAGCGTCTGGCATATTGCGAAGCGTTGGGTGCCCAGGGAGGGGTGATTCGCAGCGAAAGCCTGGACAGCCTGAGCGACTTCGCGCCGTTCAATGTCGTACTTGATCCGGTGGGCGCCAACTACGCTGCGCTTAATCTGAAAGTGTTGGGTGTCGACGGACGGTTGGTGTTGATCGGCCTGATGGGCGGGCGCAAGGCCGAGCTGGACATGGCCTTGGTGCTGGGCAAGCGCATTCACATCCTGGGCTCGACCCTGCGCAGCCGCGACGATCAGTTCAAGGCCGATCTGCTGAGCGATCTGGGGCAACACGTCTGGCCGCTGTTCACCGAAGGCCGCCTCAAGCCGCAACTGGCCCGCAGCTTCCCGGTAGGTGACGCCGAAGCAGCGTTTGCCGAGCTGGCGAGCAATCAGGTGTCGGGCAAGGTGGTACTGGTGATCGACGAAAGCCTGGCGTAACCAATCTTCCCTGTAGGAGCCAACGTGTTGGCGAGGTTTGACGCGGTGTGTCAGGCTCGCCGCCTCGCGAACAAGTTCGCTCCTACAGGGGCCGGCTATTTCCAGTTATGGATCGGCCATCCGGCATTTTCGGCGTGCTCGCGCAGTACGGCGTCGGGGTTCACCGCATGGGGGAAGTCGACCTTCAGCAGCAGTGGCAAATCGTTGCGCGAATCGGAATAGAAGCTGGCGCCTTCCAGATTTTCGCCTTCCTGATCCAGCCATTCCATCAAGCGCGTGATCTTGCCTTCGCGGTAGGTCAATACGCCGGTGGTCTTGCCGCTGTACACCCCATGAGCGACTTCCAGATCGATCGCCAGTACTTCATCAACGCCAATGCGTTCGGCAATGGCTTGCACCAGATGCACGCCTGAGGCCGAAATCACTAGAATCCGGTCACCGGCCGCCCGATGCTGAGCGATGGTTTTGGTAGCGTCGCTGAAGATGATCGGTTCGATGAAATCCTCGACCCACGGCCCTACCAGAAACTCCACTTCCTCTGGCGTGCGCCCAATCAACGGCTCCAGGCTGAACGCCATGTAATCCTCCATCGCCAGTTCGCCCTTGCTGTAGGCCTCCATCAACTCATGATCACGCTTGATGAAAGACTCAGGATCGACCCAGCCCAGCCGCCCCATCTGCTCGCTCCACAGACTGGCGCAGTCGCCGTGAATCAGCGTCTCGTCCAGGTCGAAAATTGCTAAAGCCATTACCACTGTCCTCTAAATAATGTGCCGCTGCCGCTGGTTCTGACGGAATCGGAAAACCTGTGGGAGGGAGCTTGCTCGCGATTGCGATGTATCAACGCTATTGAAGTAGCTGACCTGACAAATCGCGAGCAAGCTCCTCCCACGGTTCAAGTTGCGCAATTACATCTATGCGACTTCACACAACGCCGACGCTTCGATGTTCAGGGTGACGCGCTGGCCGTTGGGGTGCAAGTCGCTGGCGGAGCGGTTGAGCACATCGACCACCAGATCCACGCCCCGTGCCTGGACACGATAACGAATCACGTTGCCCAGCAGGCTGTGGCTGCGGATCTCGCCTTCCAGCTCGCCGGTCAGGCTCAACTGAATAGCTTCCGGACGAATCGCCACGCGACTGTTGATCGGGCGTTGCATCAGGCGGCTGGCGGCGTCGGGTTCCAGCAGGTTGTAGTTGCCGATGAAACCTGCGGCAAAGGCGTCGACCGGCGCGGTGTACAGCGTTTCAGCGTCGCCGCTTTGTACGATCCGGCCCTGGTTCATCAGGAAAATCCGGTCGGACATGGTCAGGGCTTCTTCCTGATCGTGGGTCACGAAAATCGTGGTCAGGCCCAGTTCCTGCTGAATCGCGCGGATCTGCTCGCGCAGGTGCTTGCGAATCCGGGCGTCCAGCGCCGACAGCGGCTCATCGAGCAACAGCAGGCGAGGGCGTGTCACCAGCGAACGCGCCAACGCCACGCGCTGACATTGCCCGCCGGACATCTGGTGAGGATAGCGTTTGGCGTAATCGCCCAGCTCAACCAGCTTCAACACCTCGGCAACGCGCTGTTTGCTCTCATCGGCGCTGACCTTCTGCATGCGCAGGCCGAACGCGACGTTCTGCTCCACGTTCATGTTGGGGAACAGCGCGTAGCTCTGGAACACCATGCCAATGCCGCGCTTTTGCGGAGCGACCGGCACCAGATCCTTGCCGTCCAGAAAGATGCGGCCGCTGGTCACCGAGGTCAGTCCGGCAATGCAACGCAGCAACGTGGATTTGCCGCAGCCGGACGGGCCGAGCAGGGTCACGAACTCGCCCTTTTTAATCTCGCAATTGATGTCAGAAAAGACTGCCGTGCTGGCGTAGTTCTTTTGCAGGTTTTCAACACTGACGAAGCTCATATCAGTCTTTGTCCTTGTTCAGTCGGTTGGCAGCCCAGGTCAGCAGCAGCACGAAGAGGAAATAAGAGATCACCAGCGCGCTGTTGAAGTGGCCGCTGCTGTTGCGCATGTTGTTCAGGTACACCTGCAGCGTCTCGTAACGCGTGCCCACCAGCAGGTTGGCGAAGACAAATTCGCCGAACAGGAAAGAAAACGACAGCAGCAGGGCGATCATCAAACCCTTGCGCAGGTTCGGCAGCACCACCAGCACCGCCGCCTGAAAGGTGCTGGCACCGAGCAATTGCGCGGCGTCCATCAGGTCCACCAGATTGATCGCTTGCAGGTTATTGGTGATTGCCCGGTACATGAACGGCAGTGCCACGGTGAAGTAGCAGCCGATGAGAATCCACGGCGTGCCGACCATCGCCATCGGCCCGGAACCGTACAGCTGCAACAGGCCCACCGACGACACCACCGGCGGCACCGCGAACGGCAGCAGGATCAGGATGTTCATCACGCTGTCGAGCTTGGGGAAGTGGTAGTGCACGACGAACAGCAGCGGCAGCACCAACACCACCGAGAGAATCAGCGCCCCGACGCACACCAGCAGCGATTGACCGAAGGCCATCAGGAAACGCGGATCGCTCCACAGCGCGATGTACCACTTGAAGGTCAGGCCGCTGGGCAGGATCGTCGCCGACCAACTGGTGGCGATTGAATACACGAACGTGCCAAGCAACGGCGCCAGCAGAATCAAAAACAGGATGTACACCACGATGCGGTGGTAGAGCCCGGCCGGGCCGCGTTCAGCGCGAGACATGGTAGCTCCTCTTCAACAGCCATTGATGGACGATGGTCACCAGGGTCATCAGCCCCACCAGAATCATCGCCAGGGCGCTGGCCATGTTCGGGTCCAGGGTGATGTCGCCGGCCACCATCGCGGCGATGCGGATGGGCAGCACGTTGAAGTTGCCGGTGGTCAGCGCGTAGACCGTGGCGTAGGCGCCGAGGGCGTTGGCCAACAGAATCACGAAGGTGCCGAGCAGGGCGGGGGTGAGCACCGGAATACCAATGTGCCGCCAGAAATCCCAGCTGCTGGCGCCAAGCAAGGACGCCGATTCACGCCAGTCTTCACGCAGCGCATCGAACGCCGGGTACAGCAGCAAGACGCCCAGAGGAATCTGGAAATACGTATAGAGAATGATCAGGCCGGTCTTGGAATACAGATTGAAGTCATCGATGATCCCGGCCTGCTTGAGGATCAGCGTCAGTGCGCCGTTGAAGCCCAGCAAAATGATGAACGCGAACGCCAGCGGCACTCCGGAAAAGTTGCTGGTCATGTTGGCAAAGGCGCTGACGAAATCCCGCAGCCGCGACGGCACTCTGCGCAGCGAGTAACTGCCCAGGATCGCGATGACGATACCGATCAGGCTCGACCAGAAACTGATCTCCAGGCTGTATTGAATGGCCTGGCGATAAAAGCGCGAGTCGAAGGCCCTGATGAAGTTTTCAATGCCCCAGCCCGCTTCGGAGTGCAGGCTGTTGATCGCCACCCACACCAGTGGCGCGATCTGGAAAATGATGAAGAAGATGGCGAACGGCAGCAGGCACAACAGCCCCAGCCATTTGCCTCGGCTTTGTGAATTCACTTGAGTATCTCCCTGCAGACTGGCTTGTCGTGGGGCACGCCGAGCAGTTCGCAGACAGTGCCGCACAGTTCGGTTTGCTTGGGTTGCGCGTCGGGGTTCAGGCTGAAAGCGTCGCCGATGACGAACAGCGGCACTTCACGCTCTTCCGGCAGGATGCCGTTGTGGGAGCGGTCGTTGTTCATACCGTGATCAGCCGTCACCAGCACTTGATAACCGGCGTCCAGCCAGCGCTGCAGGTACTCGGCCAGAATGATGTCGGCGGTGCGCGCGCTGTTGCGGTATTGCGCGGTGTCGAGGCCGTGCTTGTGGCCCGCGTCGTCGATGTTCATGGGATGAACGAACAGAAAATCCGGTTCATGGCGCACGCGCAGGTGCTCGGCGTCATCGAACAAATGTGAATCGGGGTAGTGGTCGACGTAATAGAAATGCCCGTGCTGAATCGGCAATTCAGGTGCGTCGGTATGGCGGTCGCGCGCGGCAATGAACGGTGAGCGGTTATACAGCTCGCTGACCCAGTGATAGGCCGCAGCGGCAGTGCTCAGCCCGGCGTCAGTGGCATAGTGAAAAATGCTGCGCTGATTGGACAGGCGCGAGACATGGTTGTGGACGATGCCGCTGTCGATGGGCGTAACGCCGGTCAGGATGCATTCATACAGCGGACGGGACAACGACGGCAGCTCGCATTCCACCCGATACAGCGCGGCGCGACCGGCGTTGCTATAAGCCAGCAAATGGCCCATTGCATGTCGGGCAACGCTATAACTCAGGCCGTCCAGCAGGATCAGGATGACGTTGTGTTTCATGTGCCGCTCCGGGGGAATCGAATTCGAGGGTGAAGCAACACTGGGCCTTGATCTGGTTTTGATTCTGGCCGGATGCCGTAGGAGTCAGGCTTGCCGACGATGGGGCCGGGGTCGCGTCCGACCGAAGCAGTCCCAGAACCAGACGCCTCGGTGCAACAGGCACACCGCATATTCAGGTTTGGCTGCCGGTACCCGGCAGATCGTCGGCAAGCCAGACTCCTACGCCCTTCGGGCAGAAGCAGGATTGAAGTTGGCGCTTCATCCATGAAGCGCCAGCAGGGCATTACTGCATTTCGACGATGACTTGCTCGTTCCACTGCTGTGGCAGGGCTTTGGAGGTTTTTTCCCAGGCAGCCGGGTCTTTGATCGGGGTCACACCTTTGTACTGCTCGTTAGGCAGCAGTTGCTTTTGCACGTCTTCGGGCAGCTTCAGGTGCTCGGCACGAATCGGACGCGCGTTACCGCGTGCCAGGTTGGTCTGGCCTGCATCGCTGAAGATGTATTCACGTGCCAGTTTGGCGGCGTTCGGGTGCTTGGCGTATTTGTTGATGATGGTGGTATAGCCCGAGATCACCGAGCCGTCGGATGGGATCAGCACCACGTAATCATCCGGGTTGGTCATTTTGGCCTTGTAGCTCAGGCCGTTGAAGTCCCAGACAATACCGACTTCCACTTCGCCCTTTTCCATGGTCTGAATGGTCGGGTTGTTGATGCCCAGTCGTTTTTGCTTGGCCAGCTCAGTGAACAATTGCAGGCCGGGGGCGATGTTGCTTTCGTCGCCTTTCATGGCGATCGCAGCGGCCAGCACGCCGTTGGCCGCCTGGGCTGCCGTGCTCACGTCACCGATGGTGACTTTGTATTTGCCGGACTTGAGGTCAGTCCATTTGGTCGGGACGTCCGAACCGTGCAGCAGCTTTTTATTGACGATGAACGCAATGGTGCCCGTGTAAGCCAGCGCCCAGTGACCGTCTTTGTCTTTCGCCCAGTCCGGCACCTGATCCCAAGTCGTAGGTTTGTAGGGCTGTGTCACGCCTTTGGCCGCAGCAATCGGGCCGAAGGCTGCGCCGACGTCGCCGATGTCGGCGCTGGCGTTGTCTTTTTCCGCATCGAACTTGGCCACTTCCTGAGCCGAGCTCATGTCGGTGTCCATGTGCTTGAGCCCGTATTTGGTCGAGAGGTCCGACCAGGTGCCTTTCCAGTTCGCCCAGTCATCGGGCATGCCCACACTGTTGACCGCGCCTTCGGTCTTGGCAGCGGCTTCCAGCGTTTTCAGGTCAGCGTCCGCGGCCATGGCCGATGTGCTCAGCGCAATGGCCGAACCCAGGAGTGATGCCAGCAAAAGGTGTTTCATTCGAAGCTCCTTGTGCACTTCTCGACGAATTCTTAGAAGTGTTCGTTGCGGATGGGTTGGTCTAGGTCAGCAATACCTGAGCCAAGTTAGGCCTGTTCAATGACACTTTCGTGTCTGGACCGACTTTTGCTGGTGCAAGCAAAGGCTGGGGGTACGGCTGTGGGCTAAGCGTAGACCATGCTCAAGTAATTGATATGAAAAGGCTAAATGTACTGGCTGCAGCAGAAATTGCGTGCAGCGCCGCTGGCCTGTCACTCAACAGTCATCTACGCTCCCTAGGCTTTGCAGCACACAAATGGGCCGTTGCGTTGCAGACCTTGCCCTCTAATAGCGCTGGTCTAGTCCAGATAGGTAACGAAATGCGCGAAGACGTGCCACGAGCCGTGACGACCATTTGCAACGCTCTGCAAGAACAGATCGAGCACGGATTGTTGCCGCCCGGCAGCAAACTACCCGCCGAGCGCAAGCTCAGCGAAGTGTTCGACACCACTCGCATTACCCTGCGCGAAGCACTGGTGCAGTTGGAGGCCCAAGGCCTGATTTATCGGGAAGAGCGGCGCGGCTGGTTTATCTCGCCGCCTCGTCTGGCCTACGACCTGATGCGCCGCAGTCACTTTCATGCGATGGTCCTGGCCCAGGGGCGGGTGCCGGAAACTCAGGTGATTTCGGCCCGCCTGCAGCCTGCCTCGGCGACGGTGTGCGAGTTGCTGCGACTGCCGGCCTTGTCCAGCGTGATCCAGATCTGCCGGGCACGGCGCATCGATCAACGTCTGGTGCTGTACGTTGAGCACTATCTGAATCCTGAGTATTTCCCGCAGATTCTCGAGTTCGATCTCAATCAGTCACTGACCGAGTTGTACGCCAGCCACTACGACATCCGGTATGGCCAGGTGCGTTTTGAAATGGTCCCGACCGCTCTGCCGATAGATGCAGCGGCGGCGTTGAAAGTCTCCATCGGCAGCCCGGGCCTGCGCATTGCCCGGGTTAACCACGATCAACAAGGCCGTCTGATCGATTGCGACCTGGAATATTGGCGCCATGATGCGATTCATGTAAGTGCGGTGGTGGGGGATGTTTGAGAACGGGGCTCACGCTTTTCATCGTTGCCTCACTTCTAATCGGCACATTTTCCTGGACGCACTGCATCCGCCCGCCGTCATTTACGGCACCTGATTTCAGTGCGGCACGACGCCGCGTCGTACAACTGTACATGGATGTACATCGAAAGGTCAGGGGCGTACAGTCCGCTCACTTATCCAAAGACAAAGGCGACACGTGATGTCGGTATCAGGCAAGGAACGGGGTAAATCCCAGGATTCTGGCTGGCGGGGCTCACCGGAAGGATGGCTCGACGCCGCTTACGAGGCGTTGAAGGAGTCCGGCGTCGATGCTGTTCGCGTGATGCCGCTGGCCAAACGCTTGAATCTGTCGCGAACCAGCTTTTATTGGTTCTTTCAGGACCGCGAGCAGCTATTGGCGGCGCTCCTGGCGCGCTGGAAGGACAAGAACAGCGGCGGCATGGTCAAGCAATGCGAAAGCTATGCGGAAAACATCACTGAGGCGATCCTCAACGTTTTCGAGTGCTGGCTTAACCCCGAACTTTTCGATTCACAGTTTGAATTCGCCGTGCGCAGTTGGGCTTTGCAATCGGAGGAAGTGTCCCTGGAGATCGCGGCAGCGGACCAGGCACGCATCAACGCGTTATCGGCCATGTTCAGGCGCTTCGGCTACGATCCCGACGGCGCCGATACACGGGCCCGCACCATCTACCTCACGCAGATCGGCTATATCTCCATGAAGACCAGCGAAGACATCACTGAGCGCTTCCGCCGTATTCCGCATTACGTCAGCATCTTTACCGGCAAGGCCCCTAAAAAGCGCGAGCTTGATCGCTTCTTCGGTAAATTCGGATTCGCCGAGAAGCAGCCGGGGGAATTTGTGGCGCTGGTGGGCACGTTCGAGGAGTCGGCAGGTGCGAGCTGACGCCATGGGTGTTATCGGCATCATCGGTGGCACCGGCTGGCTGGGTGGGGCACTTGCCGAGGCGATGCTGGATGGCGCGTTTATCGCACCCGATCGACTGTTGCTGTCCAACCGCTCCGGCAGTCATCCGCTCGCTGAAACAGGGGCTCATCTGCTGGCCGATAATCAGGTGCTGGTGGATGCCAGTGCCACCGTAATCATCGCGGTGCGCCCCGAGCAATTCAAGGCGCTGAATGTTGATGCGTCGGGTAAGCGCGTCATCTCGCTGATGGCCGGCGTTTCTTCCCGGGCGATCGTTGAGGCGACCGGCGCTGCGACCGTTGTCCGGGCCATGGCCAATGCTGCGGTTGAGATAAGACGCTCCTTCACCCCCTGGCACTGCGCGAGTGAACTGACGCCCTCCGAGGTTGCGTTCATACAAGGTCTGCTTGAGTGCGTCGGCACGGCAAGCCGGGTACCGGACGAACATTGCATCGACTACCTGAGCGCGATGTCGGGCACCGGTCCAGCGTTTCCGGCGTTGTTGATGACCGCGCTCATTCGTCAAGCGATCGACGCTGGCGTCCCCGAGGACGTTGCCCGGCAAGCTGCACACGGCGTGGTGGTGTCGGCCAGCCAGCTACTGGAGCGACATGACCCGCAAGCGATGATTGATTCGCTGGTTGCCTACAAAGGCGTGACCGCCGCTGCGTTGCAGAGCCTGATGGATGCGGGATTTGAAGGCATGCTGGGCCGAGCGCTACAGTCAGGTGCCACGGTTGCGCGTGATGGTTTGTAAAAGCGCGCGACATCGCAAGTCCGCTTCTGCCCGAAGGGCGTAGGAGCCTTGCTTGGAGGCGATGGGACGCGAGGCGGCCCTGGATTTACCTGATCCACCGCATGCGCCGGATTTACTGCCGGTACCCGGCAGATCGTCAGCAAGCTGGACTCCTACGGCCTCCGGCCAGAATCAAAAGCCATGCACGTCCCCACTGCCCTCGGCCAACGCCTTATCGACTCACGCGACACCGCTTCTGCCCGTAGGGCGTAGGAGCCTTGCTTGCAGGCGATGGGGCGCGAAGCGGCCCTGGATTTACCTGATCCACCGCATGCGCCGGATTTACTGCCGGTACCCGGCAGATCGTCAGCAAGCTGGACTCCTACGGCCTCCGGCCAAAATCAAAAGCCATGAACGTCCTCACTGCCCTCGGCCAACGCCTTATCGGCTCACGCGACACCGCTTCTGCCCGAAGGGCGTAGGAGCCTTGCTTGCAGGCGATGGGGCGCGAAGCGGCCCTGGATTTACCTGATCCACCGCATGCGCCGGATTCACTGCCGGTGCCCGGCAGATCGTCAGCAAGCTGGACTCCTACGGCCTCCGGCCAGAATCAAAAGCCATGAACGTCCTCACTGCCCCGGCCAACGCCTTATCGACTCACGCGACACCGCTTCTGCCCGAAGGGCGTAGGAGCCTTGCTTGCAGGCGATGGGGCGCGAAGCGGCCCTGGATTTACCTGATCCACCGCATGCGCCGGATTCACTGCCGGTACCCGGCAGATCGTCAGCAAGCTGGACTCCTACGGCCTCCGGCCAGAATCAAAAGCCATGAACGTCCTCACTGCCCTCGGCCAACGCCTTATCGGCTCACGCGACACCGCTTCTGCCCGAAGGGCGTAGGGGCCTTGCTTGCAGGCGATGGGCTGCGCAGCAGCCCTGTGTGTGACGACGCAATCGGCACCGATCTTTAGAGGTCTTTGACGAGCCGCAACGCATCGTAGATAGCGGCGTGGGTGTTGCGCGCGGCCACTGCGTCACCGATGCGAAACAGCTGGAAGCGGCCTTGCGGATGAGTCACCAGATTCTGCGCTTTGCCGGCGATCAAGTCGTGTTGCTCGACCGCGCCGCCGTTGCGCGACAGCGGACGCAGCTCGAAATACAGCTCATCCATCGGCAACGTACCGTGGTTGATCACCACTTGATCGACAACGCGCTCCTTGTTCACCTTGCCGTAATCGCTACCAAACACCGCGACGAGCTTGCCGTCGCGCCGTATTACCGATTCGACGCGGTAGGTCACGGTGAATACCACATCCAGGTCCTGCAGGCTGCGCATGTAAGGCACCAGGTTCATGGCCATGACTTCGGGTGAGAAGGCCCGGTCCGGTGTGACGATTTCCAGCCGGGCACCGCTTTTGGCGATGACTTCAGCCGCCTGCAGCGCAGCATGATCCCCTGCGTCGTCGAAGATGAGCACATTCTTGCCGGGCTTTGCGTCGCCGGAAATAATGTCCCACGCCGACACGACCCACTCGTTGCCTTCTTTGAGCACCTCGGTGTCCGGCAGGCCGCCGGTCGCGACAATCACCACATCCGGCTCATGGTCCAGCACGGTCTGCGCCTCGGCCCAGGTGTTGAAGTGGAACTTCACGCCCATTCGTTCGCATTGCGCCATGCGCCAGTCGATGATGCTGATCATTTCCCGGCGACGCTCACTCAATGCGGTGAGCCGTATCTGTCCTCCCGGTTGATCGGCTGCTTCCAGCACCGTGACGTCATGCCCGCGTTCTGCGGCGACACGTGCCGCTTCCAGGCCGCCGGGTCCTGCGCCAACCACAACGACCTTGCGCGGGGTAACGGCTTTCGGAATCTCGTGGGGCATCGTGGTCTCACGGCCGGTGGCTGCGTTGTGAATGCAGTAGGCCGCGCCGCCCTGGTAGATCCGGTCCAGGCAATAGTTGGCGCCCACACAGGGACGAATCTCTTCTTCGCGCTTCTCGATGATTTTGCGCACGATGTGCGGATCGGTCATGTGCGCACGGGTCATGCCCACCATGTCGACCTTGCCGGAAGCAATGGCATGACGCGCGGTGGCAACGTCGGGGATCTTGGCGGCGTGGAAGGTCGGAAAGCCGGTGGCCGCACGGATTTCTCCCGCAAAATCCAGGTGCGGTGAGTTACGCATGCCCTGGATCGGGATCACGTCAGTCAGGCCAGCGTCGGTGTCGATGTGCCCTTTGACGACGTTGAGGAAGTCAACCAGCCCACTGTCTTTGAGCTTGTGCGAGATAGCCATCCCTTCCTGGGCGCCAAATCCGCCTGGCAGATCCTCATCGCCGGTGTAGCGCACGCCGAGCAGGAAGTCTTCCCCGCATTGCTTGCGAATACCGCGCAGGATATCGAAGGTGAAACGCAGGCGATTGTCCAGGGAGCCGCCGTATTCGTCGTCCAGGTCATTGGTCAGAGGTGACCAGAACTGATCCATCAAATGCCCGTAAGCCTGAAGCTCCAGGCCGTCCATGCCGGCAGCTTTCATCCGTTCGGCGGCGTCGACGTAATCTTTGATGATGCGCTGGATATCCCACGCCTCCAGCTTCTTGGGAAACGAGCGGTGGGATGCCTCGCGACGGTGTGAAGGCGAAACCACCGGCAGCCAGTCCGCCTTGTCCCAGCGAGTACGACGGCCCAGATGCGTCAGCTGGATCATGACGGCGGCGCCGTGTTCGTGGCATTCATCGGTCAGGTCCTTGAGCCAGCCGACGACCTCATCCTTGTACGCCAGCACATTATTGAAAACAGGCGGACTGTCGCGAGACACGGCTGCCGAGCCTGCTGTCATCGTCAGCGCGACTCCTGCCTTGGCCCGCTCCACGTGATAGGCCCGATAAAGGTCCTTGGGCATCCCGTCAACCGGGTACGCCGGTTCATGGGACGTGGTCATGATGCGGTTTCGCAGGGTCAGGTTTTTGATGGTGTAAGGCTGTAGCAGCGGGTCGCTGGACATTGTGGCGCGCTCCTGGGAGGGAACATCAGGCTGGTTTGACGCGAAATTAGGCGAAATGTACATGTGTGTCAACAATGCCTGACGCATGTGTACATTTCGCTTGCGCCCCCACGAGTTGTGTGGATACCATCCGCTGAACAGCCGGCCCAGACCGGCGCGATGACCGCTTTCACTGCCACACCCGGAACCTCCATACACGAAAGGGGAATGCACAATGGTTGCTTGCTCACTGCATAAGAAAAAACGTATTGGCTGGTTGGCAGGGGTCGCCCTTGCCACCGTGACGCTCATCACCCACGCCGCCGAGCAGCCGCCGGTGCGCATCGGCTGGGTCAACTGGTCGGACACCGAGATCGCAGTGAAGCTGGCCACTCTCGTTCTGGAAGATCAACTCAAGCAGCCGGTCAAGCTGGTCATGGCCGACATCGGTATCCAGTTCCAGGCCATGGCCAACGGCAATATCGATCTGATCCCGATGGTCTGGTTGCCGGGCACGCACAAAGCCTTCTACGACAAGTACCGGGACAAGCTCGAAGACCTGGGCGTGTTGTATGAAGGGCGCATTGGCATGGCGGTTCCGGACAGTGTTCCGGTCAGCGAAGTATCAAGCCTTGCGGATCTGAACAAACCGGAAATCCGTGAGAAGTTCGACGGCAAAATCCTGACGTCCGAGGTCGGCAACGGCCAGTACAAACTGACCGAGAAAGCCATCAACGATAAAAAGATCGTGGGTTACAAGATGGTTGCCTCTTCGGAAAGCGGCATGCTCAGCGAGCTGGATCGCAATCTCAAACGTGGCAAGTGGTCGCTGGTCAATGCCTGGAGTCCGCACTGGATGTTCTCCAAGTACCCGCTGCGCTATCTCGATGATCCCGAGCACCTGTTCGGCGGCACAGAGCAGATCCACGCGGTCGCTCGCAAAGGATTCAGCGCGCAGTACCCGCAAGTGGCACAGTTCTTCGCCCACTATTCGATCCCCAAAGCGGATCTCGAAAGCATGATGATGCGGGCTCGCGAAAGCACCGCGGACAAAGTGGTCGGCGAGTATTACACCGCCAACAAACCGCGCTTTGCAGCGATGTTCGACAACGTTAAAACGGCTTCGACGACGCCTTGATCACATTCCGCACCGGTCTTGCGCCCAGTGCGCCTGGCCTGGTGCTGCGGGAGTCAGTTTGCTCGTAATTGCACTGCCTCAGACATCGACAGATCTGAGGCACAAGGCATTGGCGAGCAAGCTTGCGCCTGCAGGCTGTGGAGTCGATCAGGAAACCGATTCGCCCTTTTGCCCGCGAACCCCGCTAATGCTACCGCCACTGGTGCTGACCTGCACATTCAGTCGGGGGGTGGCCAGATCCATGCCGGCTTCATCCAGATAACGCTTGAGCGACAGGTTGAACGCCCGGGACACTTCCCACTGCTTGATCGGCGCGGTCTTGAAGCGCGCCCGGAGAATCGCGTTGCCTGATTCGAAACTCTCTACCCCTTGAATCTCCAGCGGCGACCAGATATTGCGGCGTTGCAGCGGGTCGGCGCGCATCTTTTGACCGACATCGCGAATCATCTTCAGCGCGTCGTCGATGTTCATATTCGAAGGGATGGCGATTCGGAAAATAGCGTAGCCGAACTCCCGGGAATAGTTCTGAATGCTTTTGATCTCGCTGAACGGGATCGTGTGCACGATCCCGTCGATATCGCGCAGGCGCACGGTACGAATGGTCAGCCCTTCGACCGTGCCCAAATGTCCGGCGACGTCCACATAGTCGTCAATGGCCAACGAGTCCTCGATGATGATGAACAGGCCGGTGATCAAGTCCGCCACCAGCGACTGCGCACCAAAGCCGATCGCCAGACCGATCACACCGGCACCCGCCAGCAGGGGCGTGACGTTCATGCCCATGTTCGCCAGGGCGACAATCAGCGCAATGATCAAAATCGTCACGAACAGCACGTTGCGGATCAGCGGCATCATGGTCTGCGCCCGGGCGTTGGCCAGGCCTTTGCGCGAGCGGGTGAGGGCGTGGTGAATCGCCGTGTCACTGATGATCCAGATCAGCCACGCAAACATCAGCGTCGCCGTCAGCCCGATAAGTTTGACGCTGATATCGTGGCCTTCGCCGTCGGCAAAACGGATCAGCGACAAGCCCCAGACCCGCAGCCCCAGCTCAATGAATACCAGCCAGACCAACAGATGCACGACGATGTAAAAGAAGTTTTTCAGCCGGTCCGAATACAGCGCATGGCGCTTGTGACCATGGCTGGGGCGCTGGGAATGGCGCCGCACCAAGCCGTTGATCACCATGCTCAACACCAGCAGAACGGTGCAGATCAGCGCCTGACGCAAGGCAGTGCTGGTGTCGCCCGCGGAAAAGAACGTCGCAAACAACGAGACGCCTACCAACACCAGTGCGGGGAGATACCAGAAGCTGCCGATGACTTCAATGCTGTCACTCAAGGCACGGCGTTTGAGCCGACGCGACAATGGCTGGTTGCGGATCAGGTGAGCAATCGGCCGGCGGAAGCGGATGACAAACAAGCCGCTCGACACAGCGGCCATGACATTGGCCAGGGTCGCGGCGGTGTGCGCCAGGTGGACGCCGAGGCTGGCCACCAGCCGCGGGTCACTCAGCGCCTCGCCGAAGGCTGCGAAACTGCCGATCCACCACAGCGGGCGGAAGGCTTGATGGCGCAGGATATACAGCGCCTGGTGCCGGTGCGGGCCATCGAGAACTGAAAAGGCAATCACGCAGATCGCCGAGAACAGCGTGCCCACCACCAACGCATAGGCCAGCACCATCGCCAGGTCCCGACCCAGCGAAGGCGGCAGCGAGTAGCTGAGGTAAACGGTGAAAACCAGCGCCACCAGCCAGGGGCCAAGCTTGCGCAAGGCGAAGCGCAGCATGTCGGAAGGGCGTGGATGTTGCGGTAACTCTTCCGACAACCCAAAGCGCAAACGCACCTTATGACCCAGCCAGATGAGCGCCGCGGCCGATAACCCCCACAAGGCCAACACCACGGCAAAGCTTGCGATGATCGGCCACCACTGGTTGGCGGGCAGCATCAATGCCATCAATTCGTCTTGTGCCAGCTCCACTTCATCTGCCCAGCGACTGAGCGGACTGTCATCGCCCGTGAACTGTTTCTCCAGCTCCGCGAACGAACTGCCGATCAGCCCCAGCACGCCCTGTTCGGCGTTCGGTTGGGCTTTCTGGGTGGCGTCGCGCAGCTTCTTCAAATCGTCCAGCAGCTTGGCCCGTTGCTGGTCGTTTTCCAGGGAAGTGATGACTTCGTCCAGCGATTGCCCCAGTGGCTCCTGTGCCTGGGGTTGTGCAGGTTGCCCGCCACCCAGCAGACCCGGCAATCCCGCGGCCTGGGTCGGCACGAAAGGAAACAGCGCCAGCACGGCAATCAGCAACAGACGGGACAAAACGAGCAGACGGGCAGGAGCAATCACCGGGCAATCAACCTTAAATCGACAGGCGCCTGAGGCGGCCAGTCGGGATCGACCGGGCGTTTCAGACTGAGGCGTCTGAGTTTACGAGTGACTTCCGGCCTTTGCGAGCGCCATTTTCCACGCAGCCCAGCCGTTGAACGAGGCGCGGCGACTCAGGTGAGTTTTGCGAGAATCTTGATCATGGCCGTGCCAAGCATCAGCACCATGCCCAGCGTAATCGATGCCACGCCGCTGCTGTAATCGCGGTAGCTGAAACCGACACACAACAACAGCATTCCCAGTACGACCGGAATCAGGAGAGTGAGGTATTCGTCCATGACAGCATGCTCTGTGTAAGAGGCGATGCTGTAAGTTTAGGTCGGATTTTGCATCGCTGGGGCGGCGCTTCTGTAGGAGGCAACTTGTTGGCGAGGCTGACAATGCGGTGCTTCAGGCACGACGCCTCGCGAACAAGTTCGCTCCTACAGGGATTACGTCAGCCGTTACGGCAACTCGACACAGGCGTAAAACGCCGTCAGCACCTTCACCAGATGCGACAGATCATGGCTGCCTGCCAGCTCACGAATCGAGTGCATGGCAAACGTCGGCAGGCCGATGTCGACCGTGCGCACGCCCAGGTGGCTGGCGGTAATCGGGCCGATGGTCGAACCGCAACCCATGTCGCTGCGCACTACAAAGCTCTGCACCGGGACTTCCTCGGCCATGCACAGATGGCGGAAGAACCCGGCCGTTTCGCTGTTGGTGGCATAACGCTGGTTGCTGTTGACCTTGATCACGGGACCGGCGTTGAGCTTGGGGCCGTGGTTACCATCGTGCTTGTCGGCGTAGTTGGGGTGCACGCCGTGGGCGTTATCCGCTGACACCAGCAGCGAGCGCTGAATGGTGCGCACATAATCGTCACCGTCTGGTAGCAGGCGCTGCAGAATTTGCTCAAGCATCGGCCCGTCCGCACCACAGGCTGAAGACGAGCCAACTTCTTCGTGATCAGTGCAGACCAGCAGGCAGGTTTCTTCGGTGTCGGCATTGAGCAACGCTTGCAGCCCGGCGAAGCACGACAGCAGATTGTCCAGGCGCGCGCCGGCAATGAAATCACCGTTCAGGCCTACAACCGCAGCGCTTTGGGTGTCGTAGAAGCTCAGCTCGTAATCGAGCACGACGTCTGCGTTCAAGCCGTGTTCGCGTGCCAGTTGGTCGGTCAGCAGGGCGCGGAAATCCGCGCGCTCGTCACCGGCGACCTGCGCCAGGATCGGCGGCAATTCGGTCTGCGGGTTGATCGCCCAGCCTTCGTTGGCCGTGCGGTTGAGGTGAATCGCCAGGTTCGGGATCACCGCAATAGGCAGTTTGAAATCGATCAGCTGGCTTTCGACCTTGCCGTCGCGGCGGAAGGTTACACGGCCGGCCAGCGACAGGTCGCGGTCGAACCAAGGGGCGAGCAGGGCGCCGCCGTAGACTTCGACGCCCAGTTGCCAGAAACCCTGACGTTGCAGTTCAGGTTGCGGTTTGACCCGCAGGCAGGGGCTGTCGGTGTGGGCGCCGACCAGACGAATACCACCGCTCAAGGCGGACAGGCGACCCAGTTTGAAGGCGACGATGGAGGAGTCGTTACGGGTGACGTAGTAGCGACCGCCGGCCTCGGTGGTCCAGGTTTCGCGCTCGTCCAGACGCTGGAAACCTGCGCCTTCGAGGCGTTGAACAAGACTGGCGGTGGCATGAAAGGGGGTGGGAGAGGCCTTGAGGAAATCGATCAGGCCTTGGTTCAACTCTTCGCGCATAAGTTACTCCAGACAGCAATGGGCGCGAGTTTACAGGCCAATGCCGGTTGGAGCGAGTGGGGTGATGGCGGGTGGCGTTTGATCACGCGGCCCCGGTAGGAGCTGACGACCAGCGGGAGGCTGCGATGCGGTGGGTCGGGTGTACTGGGATTGTGTGTACATCCCTTGTCTGAGGTGCGCCGATTTATGTGTGGGTCACTCAATCCCCTGTAGGAGCATTCGGAGGTTACGACGGGCGCGATGCGGTGGGTCGGGTGTACTGGGATTGTGTGTACATCCGTTATTTGTGGTGGGGCTGATATCGGTTCCGCCCTTACGGCGGGTCACTTTTCTTTCGGGAAAAGTAACCAAAACCATTTGCTCCCGGTTTGGCCCTCCTTCGTCGGGTTCCCTCACGCAGGCGACGCTCCGTGGGCCCGCCGCCCCGGCCATGGATGGCCGATGGCGGCGTGTCCCCGGAGCAATGCCGGAGCGAGGGAACCCGACGAAGGAGGGCCGGACATCGGAGCAGGGCCTTTTTGGTTACTTTTTCGGCTCTTGGAAAAAGTGACCCGCCGTAAGGGCGGAACCAATGTCAGCCACATTCGAGATAATGGATATACACACAATTAGAGGGTGTCAGACACACCGCATCGCGACCGTCGTAACCTCCGATTGCTCCTACAAGGGACTGCGTGATCCGTACCAGCGAAACCGATATCAGCGCCACCCGAGATAACGGATATACACACCATCTGAAGCGTGTCAGCTGAACCGCATCGCAACCTCGCGTTGCTCGTCAGCTCCTACAGGGAACCGCGTAGCGACGACCGGTTAAAATGGCGCTGGACACTCGAATCGAAGGCGCTCGCCTGAGACCGGATGGGTAAAGCTCAACATCGATGCGTGCAGACACAACCTTGGATACGCCGCCAACGCCTCGGGATGCGCATACAACCCGTCGCCCAACAGCGGATGACCGATTGAAAGCATATGCACCCGCAACTGATGCGAACGCCCGGTGATCGGCGTCAGCTCCACGCGGCAATGGGTGTCGTAACGCTCCAGGACTTTCCAGAACGTCAGCGCGTGCTTGCCGAACTCATGATCGACCACATGCCGCGGTTTGGTCGGCGGGTCGTAGCGCAACGGCAGGTCGATACTGCCGCTGTCCAGGGTGGGTTGTCCCCAGCACAGTGCGGTGTAGGCCTTTTCGGTTTCGCGATCGTGAAACTGCCGCGACAGCTCACGGTGCGTATCCGGATCGCGAGCCAGCAAAATGATGCCCGAGGTTTCCCAATCCAGCCGATGAACGATCCGCGTTTCGGGGTAGCCGTTTTCCTGCAGACGGGTAATCAGGCAGTCCTTGTTGTCATCGGCACGGCCAGGTACGGACAGCAGCAGGGTAGGTTTATCGACCACCAGAACGGCTTGGTCCTGATGAATGATGCGGATGTTCGACAACGGCATGTAACGGCCTCAAAGCGTAAACGCTAGAAACGCCAACGGCGGTATCCGCCGTCACTCCGCATGGAGGGACGCCGGATACCGCCGCAGACTACCGCCGGATCAACGATCTGGCAGGGTGATGTTGAGCTCAAGAATCGAGCAGCTGCCCTGGTTTTCCAGGGCGACGTGCACTTGATCGTTCTCGATGTTGACGTATTTACGGATCACTTCCACCAGCTCTTTTTGCAAAGCGGGCAAGTAATCCGGGGTGCTGCGTTGGCCGCGTTCGTGCGCCACGATGATCTGTAGACGCTCTTTCGCGACCGACGCGGTACTTACCTTTTTGCTGGCACGAAAGAAGTCAAAAATATTCATTAATTACCCCCGAACAGGCGTTCGAAAAATCCTTTTTTCTGTACGTCCAGGAAACGATGCTCTTTTTCCTTGCCCAGCAAGCGATCAACGGCATCGCTGTAGGCCTGGCCTGCGTCGCTTTGATCATCGAGGATCACGGGCACGCCCTGGTTGGAAGCCTTGAGCACCGCCTGGGATTCCGGAATCACGCCCAGCAGGGTAACCGCGAGGATTTCCTTGACGTCTTCGACGCCCAGCATCTCGCCCTTGCTCACGCGCTCAGGGTTGTAGCGGGTCAGCAGCAAATGTTCTTTGATCGGGTCTTCGCCACGCTCGGCGCGACGGGATTTGCTCGCCAGCAGGCCCAGCATGCGGTCGGAGTCACGCACCGACGACACTTCAGGGTTGGTCACCACGATGGCTTCATCGGCGAAATACATCGCCAGGTGAGCGCCCGTTTCGATACCGGCCGGGGAGTCGCAGACGACGTACTCAAAGGTTTCCTTGAGTTCCATCAGGACTTTTTCGACGCCTTCTTTGGTCAGCGCGTCTTTGTCGCGAGTCTGGCTGGCGGCCAGTACGTACAGACCTTCGATCTTTTTGTCTTTGATCAGGGCCTGTTGCAGATTGGCTTCGCCGTTGACCACGTTGACGAAGTCATACACGACGCGGCGTTCACAACCCATGATCAGGTCGAGGTTACGCAGACCGACGTCGAAGTCGACGATCACTGTTTTATGGCCGCGCAATGCGAGGCCGGTACCGATAGCGGCGCTGGTGGTGGTCTTGCCCACACCACCCTTGCCGGATGTAACCACGAGAATCTTGGCCAAGGTGTATCACCCCTAGAGGAAAAGGAACCATGTGTTCCTGAAGAGCCCCTCATGACGCAGCGTTAGTCGAGCAAGAGTGCAGACGTGAGCCTTGATTTGGCCCAAGTTTCGAGAAAACAAACGAATTTCCCGGATTTCCTTCCCTTTGCAGCGTTTTCGCGACGAATCAGAGTGGCTTTGAAAATGGCGCAGTATCCGTTAAAGACGGGTGATGTTCAACACGTCGCCGGACAGACTGACCTGTACCCCGGCACCCCACAGAGGATCTCTGCGCAGGTCCTCGGAAACCTTGTATTGACCGGCGATGGAAACCAGTTCGGCAACCATCTGCTGGCAGAAAATCCGTGCTTTGGTGTCGCCTTTGATGCCGGCCAATGCCCGGCCCCGCATAGGGCCATAGACATGGATATTGCCATCGGCGAGAAGTTCCGCACCGGGACTGACCGACGAAATCACCACCAGATCAGAGCCCTGGGCGTAAATCTGCTGCCCGCCACGCACCGGAGCGGTGATGATCTTGGTCGGTTTGATCAATGGCTCAGGCGGCTTTTCGATGATCACCGGCTTTTTCTTTACTTCGCTTTCGATTTCCAGTGGCCGTTCACGGGCGCCCGATGGCGGCAGTACGGGCAAATCGATGGCGATAGCGGCGGCGATGTCTTCGATACGGTTGGCACGAATGGCCAGCGTGCGCAGACCATGCTGGCGACATACGCGCATCAGCGCCGGCAGATCGATGGCGCCTTCGTTGGCCGGCAGCTTGTCCAGCGCCAGCACCAGCGGGGTGTTACTGAAAAAGTTGGGCGCCTGGGCGACCTTCGCCGCCAACTGACGGTCCAGCGCTTCCAGATTGTTGCGCGCCAGCTCCAGCACAGTGATGGCCAGCATGCTGCCCTTGAGCTGGAATACGTGATCCTGGTCTTGCGATTCGATTTGGCTCATGTCGGCATAAAGCGGCTTGTCGCTAAAAGTGCCGAGACTTATAACGAGAACGCCGGCGAGTCGCAAGCGAGCCACTACCGTTCTTGCGCAACCCGTCAGCCATAACGATGTAGAATGCCCGCCTTTGCCCTGACGGAAGCTGTAATGAATCGCCCGCGTTTTCGAGCTTATTTCCTTCACCCGCGCTTCTGGCCACTATGGCTGGGGCTGGGCCTGCTCTGGTTGGCCGTGCAATTACCGTTTCGTGTCCTGCTGGTTCTTGGCCGTGGGATAGGCGCGTTGATGTATCGCTTTGCGACCGACCGTCGAGTGATTGCCGCACGCAACCTGGAACTTTGTTTTCCGAACCTGACGAAGGCCGAACGCAAGCGCCTGCTCAAGGAAAACTTCGCTTCCACCGGCATTGCGTTTTTCGAGATGGCCATGAGCTGGTGGTGGTCGCGGGAACGACTGGCGCGCCTGGCGCACATCGAAGGTACCGAGCACCTCAAGCAGGCCCACGCCAACGGGCAGGGCGTGATTCTCATGGCGCTGCACTTCACCACGCTGGAAATCGGCGCCGCGCTGCTCGGTCAGCAACACACCATCGACGGCATGTACCGCGAACACCGAAACCCGCTTTTTGACTACATCCAGCGTCGAGGCCGCGAGCGGCACAACCTCGATTCGCTGGCGGTGGAGCGTGAAGATGTGCGTGGCATGCTCAAGCTGCTGCGTGCCGGTCGCGGCATCTGGTACGCACCGGATCAGGACTACGGCGCCAAGCAAAGCGTGTTCGTGCCGCTGTTCGGCATTCAAGCGGCCACCGTGACCGCCACCAGCAAGTTTGCCAAGCTGGGCCGGGCACGGGTGGTGCCATTCACTCAGGAGCGTCTGGCCGATGGCAGCGGTTATCGGCTGGTGGTTCATGCGCCGCTGCAGGATTTCCCTGGCGAAAGCGATGAGGCTGATTGCCTGCGCATCAATCAGTGGGTTGAAAAGGCGGTGACGGCCTGCCCCGAGCAATACCTGTGGGCTCACCGCCGTTTCAAAAGCCGCCCGCCGGGCGAGCCGAAGCTCTACCCGAAGCGATCATGACGAAGCTCTGTAGGAGCGAATTTATTCGCGAGGCGTTTTACCTGATGCACCGCATCCGTCGCCTCGCCAACAAGTTGGCTCCTACAGAAGCGTAGAAATCACGCGGTCAACCGATCATCCCGAAAATCGCGCAACGCCTGTTCGATCTCTTCCCGGGTATTCATCACAAAGGGGCCGTATTGCACGATCGGCTCGCCCAGCGGCTTACCCGCGATCAGCAACACGCGGGCGCCTGACTCACTGCGCAACTGCACTTCGCCGCTTTCCGACAACCGCGCCATTCGTTTCGTCCCGAGTTTCTGCGATTGGCCGGCCACTTCCAGTTCGCCTTCGTACACGTAGAGCAGCACCCGATGCCCATCAGGCACTTTCGGGCTGATGGCGCTGCCTGCAGGCATGTGGAAATCGAAATACTGCGGTTCGGTGTCCGGTCGCTGCACAGCGCCTTTTTGCTGAATGACGCCGTCATCGAATTGCCCGGCGATGACCACCACTTCAACGCCTCCTTGTGTGGTCAGGCGCGGAATGCGATCGGGCTGGATATCGTCATAACCCGGATCGCTCAATTTGGTCTTGCCCGGCAGGTTCAGCCATAGCTGAAAGCCACGCATGGTGCCTTCTTCCTGCTCGGGCATTTCGCTGTGAATCACCCCGCGTGCCGCAGTCATCCACTGCACGCCGCCGCCTTGCAGCAGACCGACGTTACCCATGTGGTCTTCATGGCGCATACGGCCTTCGAGCATGTAAGTCACGGTCTCGAAGCCGCGATGGGGATGCGCCGGGAAGCCTGCGATGTAATCATCCGGCTTGTCGGAACCAAACTCGTCGAGCATCAGAAACGGATCGAACTGCTCCACGCCTGGCCCGCCAAACACGCGGGTCAGCTGCACACCGGCACCATCGGACGTTGGCTGGCCGGTCTGGATCGACAGCACTTTGCGTAGCTGAGTCATGGAAAGGCTCTCCTGAACAGGTTTGAATGGTGGATATGCTATGCCTGTTCCGGCGATCGATGGGTGCGATTTTTGCGGGGGAGTGATCGGTGGATTAGATACGTCGAGCCTTCATTTGGGGTTTCCGGGATAGTTATTTTCTGTAGGAGCGAACTTGTTCGCGAGAATTTTCCAGACCGACCGCGTATTTCCTCTCGCCAACAAGTTGTCTCCTACAGAAATCGTGCGCCCACAAAAAACGGCCCATCACGGGGCCGTTTTTTTGAAGCGATTCCTTTACTCGGAAATCTGCAACTTGCGCGCTTCGGTGTACACGTAACGCACCTTCTCGTACTCAAACGGCGAATTCATCTGGCCGTAGCGGAAGCTGGTGGTGTAGCGACGGTCGATTGCGCGTAGCAGGTAGATTTCCGGGTGGTCTTCGCTGACCTGCGAGACGTTCAGGAAGTTGATCTGCGATTCGGCAGTAAAGTCGAACAGCAGGCCACCTGTGTCGCGGAAGTTCGAAGGCCCCAGGATCGGCAGCACGAAGTACGGACCGGCAGGCACGCCATAGAAACCCAGGGTCTGACCGAAGTCTTCGCTCTGACGCGGCAGGCCCATCATGGTCGCAGGGTCCCAAAGGCCGGCGATGCCGATGGTGGTGTTCACCAGCAGACGGCCAGTGGTTTCCATCGAGCGCTTGCCCTTGAACTGCAGCAGGCTGTTCAACAGGTTGGGAATGTCACCCAGGTTGCTGAAGAAGTTGCTGACGCCGGTGCGCAGGAAGCTTGGGGTGATGTACTTGTAACCATCGACCACCGGCAGGAACACCCACTCATCGAAGCGATAGTTGAAGTGATAGACCCGACGGTTCCAGGATTCCAGCGGGTCGTACACGTTCAGCGCGTTGAGCGTGGCACGTTCGAACTCCCGTTGATCGAGGCCCGGGTTGAATTTCAACGACTTCAACGGCTCGGTAAAGCCATCGGGGGTGTCGTTGCGACTCACCGGGGTGGCCTTAGAGACGATCGGCGCGTCGGCCGCGTGAACCATGCCTGCACACAGCAGGGCAGCGAGAAGAAGCAGACGTTTAGCCACGGAAAAACTCCAGCATGGCGTCGGAGTTGACGCGGTAGTTCAGGTTGCCGCAATGACCGCCGTACGGGTAAACGGTCAGGCGATCGCCAAAGGTCTTGCGCAGGAAACCGAGGTCGCCAGGGCCGAGGATCACGTCGTCGGCGTTGTGCATGACCGCAATTTTCTTGCTGGTGCTCAGGTAATCCTTCAGGGCGTACAGGCTCACCTGATCGACCAGTTGCAGCAGGCTGCCACCGTCGGTACGGGCGCGCCACATCGGGATCACTTGTTCGGTGACGTAGCAATCGAAGTCGCATTGCAGGGCGCGCTTGAGGAACGGCGTCAGGCTGGTGCCTTCGGTGATCGGGGTCTTGGGCGGCGTAATCAGCCCTCGACGGTTGATCAGGTCGGAGGTGAACGCAATGTCGGCGGCCGAGAAGCGGAACGAGGTGCCGATCAGCATCGCCATCTGTTCGTTGGACAGGTGCTGCTTGGACTGTTGGAAGTCATACAGCAGCGCGTCGTTGAGGTCGATGTAGCCCTTTTGGCGGAAGTAACGGGTCAGTTTGGCCAGTACCAGTTCGTAGAACGTGGTGCTGTTGTTAATGCCCTTGACCTCGGTCTGGACCATTTTGTCCAGATTGCTGATTGAGGTGTACAGGTTGACCGGCGGATTGATCAGCAGCACTTTCTTGAAATTGAAGCTGCGGCGGGTTTCGTCCAGATGGCTGACGAAGGCAGCGTCCAGCGCGCCCAGGCTATAACCGGTCAGGTAATAGTCGGTGATCTGCAATTTGCTCTGCTGCGCACGAACGGCTTGCATCACCCGGTACAAGTCTTCGGCGTCTTCTTTGGTCACGCCCGGCGTGGCGAAGCGCGAAGCGGCGCTCATGAAGTCGTAGCTGGTCGGCGAAGACAGCTGCACAACGTGGTAGCCCGCGCCGTAGTAGAGCTGTTTAAGGAATTCGTTGAGAGTGCTGTTATAAGGCGCGCCGGTGCCGGCGATCAAAAAGATCAGCGGCGCAGCGTGGTCCTGTTTGGCCAGGCGGTAGCGCAGTTTCTTCACGGCCCAGAAGTTGTCCGGCAGTGTGAACTCCCGCTCCGGGCGCAGGGTGAGGCTGTAATCGTCCTGATCGATGTCTGCGTCATCTGGCACTTTGCTGCGCAGATCAGGCGGGGTCGTGGCGATGGTCGCTTCGAACGGGTTGGTCAAAGGAAAGCCATAACTGGACGGGTCGACATCGACCGCCATCACGGACGCACTCAAAAAGAGGCCGCCCATCACGGCGGCGAAGCGTAGAAAACGAAGCATGACTAAATCCCTTGGGAAAGAAGTGCTGTTGGAATACCGCAGGCTATGACACGGGTGTAGTGCCAAAGTGCCGCTCTGGCAAGACAGATATATAAAGCTTCCGGGACAATACACGTTCTGGTGCTTCTGGCGTGTACCGTTGTGCTTTAAAAACTGTCCGATTCAGCATTTCCCCGGCTCAAGATATGCTGTCGGCCGATTTCCGAATTTCTGGAGCTTTCTGTGTCGCGTCGTCTGCCGCTCGTTGTGCTGTTTATTGCCCTGGCCGTCTGGCTGGCTGTGAGTTATGGCCTGCGGTACGGGCTGATGGAAGACGTGCAATGGGTGGGCGTTTGCAGCGATCAGGCGCAGAAATGGGAATGCCAGGTGCGCGCCGACCTTGGGCTGCTGATCCACTTCCAGGTATTTGGTTGGGGAGCGCTGATTGCGTCGGTGGCGGGGTTCGTCGTTCCCCATCGAGCCGGGCGGGTGCTGGCCTTTACAGGGCTGCTGCTGGGGATGCTGGCGCTGGTGCTGTACACAGCAAGTCTGGCGGTGTTCGCGGTGGTGATTGCAGGGTTGCGGTTGGTGCGGGCATAAGTTGCTTCTGCCCGGAGGGCGTAGGAGCGTAGCTTGCTCGCGATCTGGCGCGCAGCGGCAGTAGGGCCTGTGCACGCGGTGGATCAGGTAAACCGCGTTGCCAGCTTCGTGGGCAAGCCTCGGTCCAACAATATTCGCGTTGCGTCCGGAAAAACACAGTGGCTACGCCCTTCGGGCATAAGCACCCCTAAATCCCAGACAGCATAAAGGGGAGCCGAGGCTCCCCTTTAAATCGTTGCACGTGCTCTTTTTTTATTGTTTTAGGGCGGCCTGTTATTGTTTTTGGCGACCAGTCCCTTTACTGCTTCTTCAGTGATCCCCATCCGGGATACAAGAGCAAACGTATTTTTTTGAGCGCTGACTTGCTTTGATCAATCGATCCAACCAGTTCGGGACGCTACCTGAAGGTAGTTTTATTGTTCTCTGCCCGGTTGCGGGGTCAACCCCCGGTAAAGCACATCCACTCCAAAAAAATCTGTTAGCTGCGTCTCTGTGCCGTTGTTCTTGTTATGTCAGAGCCGATTCATCTTATTTTTATTGGGTTGCCGCTTTTTATTCTTGTTATGCAGGAGATATAGCAGGGCGCGTGCCAACTTTTTCAAATCGTTATAAATCAAGCAGTTGCAGTTAGCGCTAAAAATTTCCCCCATCCAGGGACGGTTTTTTGTTTCCGTGTTACCCGCTCGCAAGGCCCCAACCCGGCAAGCGGTAACACAATGTATCCGCGGTTACGCACCTGCTGTTACACGGGCGTGAATTCCGCACGCATCGGCGCTGGGGCCGTCACGGCTGCGCTGACCTGCAAACTGCGCCAGAGCGCCAGGGTCATCAGTACGCTCACGCATGCCCAGCCCCAGGCCTGTGGATTGGCCAGTCCCTCGCGTATCAGCTGCGGGACGGTGCCCAGCCCGATGATCAGTGCCAGCAGCGCAATCTCGCGGCGCGGAGCGGCGACCGGGCGCCACAGATAAACCAGCGCCGGAAGTACAAGCGTGGCGGTCGGGAAACTGCGATAGCGCGGGTCAAACACCATCGCCAGCATCATCACCGCCGCCGCGAACCCGGCCGCGCACAGCCACCAGCCGGCGCGGGATTCCAGCCAGTTGAAAGCCTTGCCCCTCCAGCCCTGACGCGCCGACAGTGTCAGCGCCGCGTGGGCCATGACCAACAGATTCAGCCCGATCAACAAAACTGCCCATACGTATTCGCCAGCAAAGCGGCTGGTGACGCGCGCCAGCTCACCCCACGTGCCGATGCAGCACGCACCGATCACGGCCATTAAAGGAAGGAGCAACGCACTGCGCGCCTGATTAACCCGCCCGGCGAAAAGCAACGTCAGCACAGTGATGCCAGCGCTGACGGCCAGCCAGAACGGCCAGTACGGCAGATTGGACACGGGACCTGCCAGCACACCCTTGTCCTGGCGATCGGCGTCGAATAAGCCCCAATAGCCGCCCACTGCGCCTTCCGCCGAACGTTTCCACGGCTGGTCGAACGCTTCGATCAAGTTGTAGTGCCAGCCGTGTTGTTCAGCCATGGCCACAAAGCTGCGGATGAACTTCGCCTCATTGACGCGGCTGGGCAGGGCAGTCTCCCGTTGGCGGCCTTCGCTGGGCCAGCCGGTTTCACCGATCAGAATGTCCTTGCCTGCGAAACGGCTGCCGAACGTTTGCCGAATCTGCGCGACATGGGCCAGGGCGTCGTCGATGCCCTTGGGGTCATCTTCCCAATACGGCAGCAGGTGGATGGTCAGAAAGTCCACGGCCGGTGCGACTTCGGGGTATTGCAGCCAGTATTCCCAAACGTCGGCGTAGGTCACCGGTTGCTTGACCTGTGCTTTTACCTGACGGATCAACGTCGCCAGCTGCGCCCCGGTGAGTTCTTTGCGTAACAGCGCTTCGTTGCCGACGATCACGGCGGTGACCACGTCCGGGTTGGCGTTGGCTTGCTCGATCAACGCGCTGACTTCCTTGGCGGTGTCCACCGGGTTGCTGTTGACCCAAGCGCCAAGCATCACCTTCAAACCGTGCTTGCGCGCCAGCGCCGGGATCGCTTCCAGGCCCGTCATGGAGTAGGTGCGAATGCATTCGAAGCGCGTGGCCAGTAGCGCCAGGTCGGCGTCCATGCGCGCGGGCCGCAGTTTGAACGGCTGGTCGAACGGCGACTGATCTTTATCGAACGGTGTGTAGGACGCGCATTGCAGCTTGTGCGTCGGTGTTGCTGCATCCGGCAAAATCACCGGCTTGCCGAGGGCATACCAGTAGCCGCACAAGGCCAGAAGGGCGATCAGACAGGCGAACAAATAGAAGGCGACAGGTGAGCGGGCAGTGGCGGGCATGATCGGGCCGAAGTGGTGCAGGAAAGCGAAGCTTCAAGCCTCACGCTATAAGTTTCAAGCGCCGTTTAGGCGTGCAGCTCGGGGCTTGCTGCCTGCTGCTACGTTTAGGCATGCAATTTCCGTTCGGCCTCAGGCTGTTTTGCGACCTGATTGTCGTTGATGGCTCAGTGATGTCGTTTCCCGATGGCTGAGTGTCGCTGACAGGAAAGGCAGTGGACTGGCGCAGGTCGATGATCAAGGCGTCAGCGCGATGACCTCCATCGCACAGGCAAGCAGTTGAAGCGTTAGAGGCGCGTGACGCGCCAGAAGTGGGCGCAGGTCGCAGCCTTAAAAAAACGTTGTTAACGACGCCCGACGCCTTTCGGGTTCAGAACTACCGGGGAAGTAAAGATGAAGATGCGCAAAATCCTGGGTGCGGGTGCCGTTCTGGCCCTTGCCATCAGTTCCACGCTGGCCCTTGCTGACGCCAAACCTGAGCTGAGTATCGGCTACGTTGATGGCTGGTCCGACAGTGTCGCGACCACCAACGTCGCTGCTGAAGTGATCAAGGAAAAACTGGGTTACCCGGTCAAGCTTCAAGCGGTGGCAGCCGGGATCATGTGGCAAGGCGTTGCCACCGGCAAGCTGGACATGATCCTGTCCGCCTGGTTGCCCGTGACCCACGGCGAATACTGGACCAAGAACAAGGACAAGGTGGTCGACTACGGTCCGAACTTCAAGGACGCGAAAATCGGTCTGATCGTGCCTGAGTACGTGAAAGCCAATTCTCTGGAAGACCTCAAGACTGACGAGTCCTTCAAGAAGAAGATTGTCGGGATCGACGCTGGTTCAGGCGTGATGATCAAGACCGATCAGGCAATCAAGGACTACGGTCTGGACGGCTATAAACTTCAGGCCAGTTCCGGCGCCGGCATGATTGCCGAGCTGACTCGCGCTGAGAACAAGAAAGAATCCATCGCCGTCACCGGTTGGGTGCCGCACTGGATGTTCGCCAAATGGAAACTCAAGTTTCTCGAGGATCCAAAAGGCGTTTACGGTGCCGCTGAAACCGTGGACAACATCGGTAGCCAGGACCTTGCCAAGAAAGCCCCTGAAGTTGTGGACTTCCTGAAGAAATTCCAGTGGAGCTCCAAGGATGAAATCGGCGAAGTCATGCTCGCCATCCAGGACGGCGCCAAGCCGGAAGCCGCTGCAAAAGCCTGGATCGCTAAAAACCCGGATCGCGTCAAAGCGTGGACAGGTAAGTAAGCTGCGTTAAGTACCCGCTCTACACAAACCGCCCCGTCTCACGACCGGGCGGTTTTTTTTGTGCCTGACGCCGCAGATTCTCTGACTGCACCGTGGGAGCGGACTCGTCCGCGAAGGGGCTATCACAGGCATTGCATCTCTAGCGCTTGAACCGACGTATTCGCGGACGAGTCCGCTCCCACGGCCCTGCCAATAATGTTGGAGCGAGGCTTGCCCGCGAAGGTGACGACGCGGTGTCTCAGGCGAATCGGGTTTTCAGCTTCGCGGGCAAGCCTCGCTCCAACGGATACGCGCAAGCCTTCCGGCAACTTCAAAGTGCGTACTGCCTGATCTACGACTAATGTCGTTCTAATACTAAGGTCGTCTGGAGTGCGGCCCAGAGCCGACTACAGTGCAATACGTGACATCTCATCTGTGCTGCGAGGACAAAAACAATGAACGACAGCATTTACCTCTCGATTCAAAACAGCCCGCGTTTCAAGGAGCTGGTGTCGAAGCGAGAAAAGTTCGCCTGGATTCTCTCGGCGATCATGCTTGGGCTTTACGCCGCATTCATCCTTTTGATTGCGTATGGGCCTCATATTCTGGGCGCCAAACTCAGCCCTACATCGACTATCACCTGGGGCATGCCGATCGGCGTGGGATTGATTCTTTCCGCGTTCATCCTGACGGCCATCTATGTGCGCCGTGCCAACGGTGAGTTCGATGACCTGAACAACGCGATCCTGAAGGAGGCACAGCAATGATCCGGCGCCTATCCGCGGCCCTTGGCCTTGCTGCTTTCGCGCCGACCCTGTGGGCGGCAGACGCGCTGACCGGCGCTGTGCAGAAACAACCGCTCAACGTCTCGGCGATCATCATGTTCGTCGTGTTCGTGGCCTTCACCCTGTACATCACCTACTGGGCGTCGAAAAAGAATAAAACCGCATCGGACTACTACTCGGCAGGCGGCAAGATCACCGGTTTCCAGAACGGCCTGGCCATTGCCGGTGACTACATGTCAGCGGCGTCCTTCCTAGGTATTTCCGCGCTGGTTTACACCTCCGGCTACGACGGCCTGATCTACTCCATCGGCTTCCTCGTCGGCTGGCCGATCATTCTGTTCCTTATCGCCGAACGCCTGCGTAACCTGGGCAAGTACACTTTTGCTGACGTGGCGTCCTATCGCCTCAAGCAAAAAGAAATCCGTACCTTGTCCGCCTGCGGTTCGTTGGTGGTGGTTGCCTTCTATCTGATCGCGCAAATGGTCGGTGCCGGCAAACTGATCCAGCTGCTGTTCGGTCTGGACTACGCAGTCGCCGTTGTACTCGTCGGTATCCTGATGTGCCTGTATGTGCTGTTTGGCGGCATGCTGGCCACCACCTGGGTACAGATCATCAAGGCGGTGATGCTGCTGTCCGGCGCGTCGTTCATGGCACTGATGGTCATGAAGCACGTCAACTTCGACTTCAACACACTGTTCTCCGAAGCGATCAAGGTTCACCCCAAAGGTGAAGCGATCATGAGCCCGGGCGGTCTGGTGAAAGACCCGATCTCTGCGTTCTCGCTGGGTCTGGCACTGATGTTCGGTACCGCTGGTCTGCCGCACATCCTGATGCGCTTCTTCACCGTGAGTGATGCCAAAGAAGCCCGCAAGTCGGTGCTCTACGCTACTGGCTTTATCGGCTACTTCTACATCCTGACTTTCATCATCGGCTTCGGCGCGATCCTGCTGGTCAGCACCAACCCTGCGTTCAAGGATGCGGCGGGCGCATTGCTCGGCGGCAACAACATGGCAGCCGTTCACCTGGCCGATGCGGTCGGTGGCAGTCTGTTCCTGGGCTTCATCTCGGCGGTAGCGTTCGCGACCATTCTGGCAGTGGTTGCCGGTCTGACCCTGGCCGGTGCTTCGGCGGTGTCCCACGACCTGTATGCCAGCGTGATCAAGGCTGGCAAAGCCAACGAGAAGGATGAAATCCGCGTTTCCAAATACACCACCGTTGCGCTGGCGGTCGTTGCGATCATTCTGGGTATTGCCTTTGAAAGCCAGAACATCGCGTTCATGGTTGGCCTGGCGTTCTCCATCGCGGCGAGCTGCAACTTCCCTGTGTTGTTGCTCTCGATGTACTGGAAGAACCTGACCACCCGTGGCGCCATGATCGGCGGCTGGATGGGCTTGATCAGTGCTGTGGTGCTGATGATTCTCGGCCCGACCATCTGGGTGCAGATCCTGCATCACGAGAAGGCGATCTTCCCGTACGAGTACCCGGCGCTGTTCTCGATCGCTATCGCGTTTATCGGTATCTGGTTCTTCTCGATCACCGACAAGTCGAAAGCGGCAGAGGGCGAACGTGCCTTGTTCTTCCCGCAGTTCGTACGCTCGCAGACCGGCCTGGGGGCCAGTGGTGCGGTGTCGCATTGATGTGAAGTAGCACGCAAGACAAAACGCCCCGACCTTGAGTCGGGGCGTTTTTGTTTGTGAGGGGGCAGGTTGCGGCTGTGACGAACGTGTGGGAGGGAGCTTGCTCGCGAGACGTCGTTTGATTCAGCACAATTTCACGCGCTGGCAAACGATTCGCGAGCAAGCTCCCTCCCACCTATCCGATCTCCAGGTCTTGCGTAATCACATTCGCTCAGCCCTCGATAAACACCTTCAGCGGCGGCTCGTGCATCAAGAAGTTCTGGTGCGAAATGTTCCAGGCGTAGGCGCCCGCGAGGGTGAACACCAGCAGATCACCCACAGCCAACTGCGCCACCGGTTGTTGCCTGGCCAGTACGTCCTTGGGCGTACACAACTGACCCACCAGCGTGATGCGCTGATCGCTGATCTGCACCGGATTACTGCCACGCACCACCGTGAATGGGTGATCGTGCCCTTGCGCTGCCGGCGTACGGAAGTGGTGGGTGCCGCCGCGTCCGATCGCGAAGAACTCGCCGTGGCTGCTCTTGATGTCCAGCACCTGCATGACGTAGTAGCCACACGCCGCGCTGATAAAACGCCCGATCTCGAAACGCACGCGTGTCGCGCCCATTCCGTATTCGTCGATGAGTGCGTCCAGGCCCTGACAAAACCTCGGCCAATCGAACGACTGCGCCACGTCCTGATAATGGATGCCCATTCCTCCGCCGACATTCAGCACCGGCAGTTGCAGGTCGTGATCGGCGCACAGCTGGCGGAAGGTCAGGAAGTAGCTGCGAATCAACTCCAGGTGCGCCTCGACATCCAGTTGATGAGACAGCAAATGAAAATGCAGCCCTTTGAGCTCCAGCGACGGTTCTTCGCGCAGCACTTGCAGCGCGCTGGCCAGACCGTCTTCATCCAGGCCGAACGGCGTGGGTTTGCCACCCATGACCAATCGGCTCTGTGGCACCTGCGCCAGCTTCAGGTTAAGCCGCAGCATCACCGGCGCTCGCACCCCGCGTTCGCTGGCAATGCGGGCCAGGCTTCGCAGTTCGTTCACGCTTTCTACATGGAACGCCGAAATCCGATACGCCATCGCGACCTCAAGCTCATGCTCGAGCTTGCCGGGGCCGCCGAAGATCAGTGGCTGGTCCGGGCATTGCTCGTGCAGCCACTTGAGTTCTCCTCCGGATGCGGCTTCGAAACCGTCGACCCACGGCGCCAGGGTTTTCAGCACCGGGGCTTCCGGGTTGGCCTTGGCCGCGTAGAACAATTCGCAGTTCGCCGGCAGCACCTGGCGCAACGATTTGATGTGCTGCTCAAGGGCGGGCAGGTCGTAGAGGTAGGCGCAGAGCGGCGTTTGCTGCTGCGCTTTGAGCTGTTCGAGGCGTTGTGTGACACAAGCAGGCAGGTTCATGCGCGCATCCTCTTCGCCGTGATGGCCAGCGGGCTGGGCAGGGAGGTGTAACCGGCGTCGCGGTCGGCGCGTTTCATCAGTCGCGTCATGAAGTTTTCCTTGCTCGGAAACGGCGCGCCCGCGCACAGCTCGCGCAGCTCTGGCGGTTGGCCGAGACGAACGGCTTGCGTCTGCAGCAGCGCTGCAATACGCGCCCACAATTGTCTTTCCAGCGAGGCGCTGCCGTTGGCCAGATGGAAGATGGCTTCGCCCAGATTGTTCACCAGTGCGCAGTAGCCTACTCGCTGCCAGGCCTTGTCGGCGCTGTAGTACACCGAGCTGCGGGTGCGTTCATCCAGCGCGATCAAACGGGTGGCGGGCCAGATGTGCGGGACCAGCTTGGTGCCCTCCAGATCGCGAATCCAGACGTGGTTGGGTAGCCCGTCTTCAGCGAAACCGATCACCGTGTTCTGCAAATGCGGCTCCAGCACCACGCCCTGACGGAACAGGCAATACAGCACGCCGCCGAGCATGTGAGCGGCGTAGGCGTCCAGCCAGTTCAGCGTGGCCTGCTCGATACCCAGGCCCGCGTTGTCTGCGTAACGCTGGATGTGTCGACCGCACACGCTTTGGCCCTGCTGGTCCCAGGTGAACAATGCCATCGCGACCTGCGGCTGATATCGCTCGCGGTCGGCGACGGACAGGTTTGCCCGATACACGATGCCGAAACACTCGGTCACTTCCCGCGCCTCGTCCAGCGTGCCGAGCGCGCTGAGGTCCAGGCTGGTGGCGCTGGGTTCGGCCATTAACCTGAAGCCCGGTTGTTCGGTCTCAAGCTCGGTCATGATCGGCGCGAGCAGACGGGTGAGTGCCACTGCGCTGTCCAGTTCATACCAGGCGTTCTTGCGCACGCAATTGGTCAGGCGCACGTGCATGGAGAACTTCATGAAGTACGCAAGCTGCGGGTGGTACAGCGTGCGCACCGAAGACGTTGGATACATCGGCTGGCCCAGCGGGCCGAGGTACTCGATCAGCCCTTGTTCCTGGGCGCGGCGCACCAGTGGATCGGCGAGCACGCGGGCGACCTCCCACGGGTGGCAAGGATAAGCATCATCGCGCCCTGAAAGCTGACGCAAGGCCGCGCGAGGATCTTCGCCCTGATGACGAATCAGCGTTGGATCGACGTTGAACCAGTGCAACTGAAAACGCGCACCGACTTCCGGCGAGCAGGCCAGCAGATCTTCCTGGGAAATGCCCTCCCGCGATTTGGGCGTCGGATGCAGGGCATGCCCCCACACTTGATGTTGCTCGGAGGACAGCAGGCTGTCGGTGGATTCGTTGGCCGAACGAGCATGGCGCAAAAAAGTCCGGGTGATGTGCAGGCTGTTGGCGACTTGCTCCAGCATTTCCCCCACGCGCTCGGCGCCGCTCAGTGGCGTACACAACAGGCGCGCCAGATCTTGCGCATCCAATGGGCGCCAGCTCTGATTGTTGCCTTTGAAATAGGGCGCACCGATGTAGTGGCAGCGGCCCAGCAGACTGGCGCGGTCGATGCGCACCACCAGCCGACCGGCTGGCAGCCGAATGCTCATGCAGCGACCGTGGGCCTGGCGCAGGCTCATCGGCAGGTCTGGCGTCTGATCGTCCAGGCTGGCTTCGTTGCGGGGCAATGCGTACTCGCGCAGATAACAATTGAGCAGGCATTCGATGGCGTGGCGCTGGGCTTCGCCATCCAGTGCGTGGTCTTGCAGTGACAGGGCATTGAGCGTGAGTGTCATGCTGGAATCTCCCGGGCAGTGATCAACAGAGGGCGCGCCAGCAGCAGGGCTGCCGTGGCAGCAAGGCACGCAACGAGGAAAGGTGACGCGATGCCGCAGGTCTGGCTGACCAGCGCGGCGCTGACACCGGCAGCGGTGCCGGCCCATTTGCCACTGGAATCGAACCAGCCGAACATCCGGCCGGAACTGCCTCGGCGGCTGCGCTGGCTCAGGCAGCGGTGCAGCCCGACAAAACCCAGCAACATGCCCGCGCCGCTGAGCAGCCGCAGCACGAACAGCGAGTCAGCCTGGGCACCCCAGAACTGCAGCCCGTTGCTGATCGCCAGCAGCGCAAGCCCCGGTAGCAGCAGGTTGCCCTGATGCTTCTGGACCCAGGGCAGCGCGAGCAGATACACCAGATGCGGCAGGCTGTAGAGCAGGCCAATCAGGGTGTCGTTGGCGATACCCAGGTGTTCGCCGAAGGGCACGAAGTAGGGGAAGGTCACGACCATCGAAAAGCTGAACAGAAACTGCACCGCCAACAGCCTGGGCATGTCGTGGGGAAGCTCACCGAGGGCTGTGGCCTTCTTGCCGTTCAGGGCGTGTTTCGGTGCGTCATCCGGCAGCGCCAGGATCAACACGAACGCCAGAAGTGGCAGCCACGCCAGATAGCTGTACAAGCTCAACCCCAGGCCATGTGAGGTCAGCAGACCGAGCAAGATCGGGCCGCTGATCATCGCCAGTCGCGCCGAATACTGCGTCCAGTTGAGGGCGCGAGACAGATCACCGTCCTTGAGCTGAGTTGACAGGTAGGCGTTGGACGCCGCCATCGCTCCGCCGAACGTGCCCTGGATGATCAAGGCCACAACGAACACCGTCAGATTGGGGCTGAAACCTGCCAGCAGGAAACCTGCGAACAGACCCGCGTGAGCCCGCAGCAACGACAGACGACAACCGTTGCGATCGGCCCAGCGGCCCCAGATCGGCGCAGCCAGCGCCGTACACAAAGTCGGCAGCACGAACAGCACACCAATCGCCCAGCCCGGTGTACCGGGGGCCAGATCGGCCAGGATGCGCGGCAGGTAAATCGGAATACCCAGCGCCGTGAACGCCGACAGGTAATGCCCAAGCAAAACGCTGGTGATCAGACGCCGCTGCATGGTGCGTCCTCCAGCAGAAAGTTCGCCGCGCTGTAGCCGTAGAACTTGTTGATATCACGGGCACCGGAATGCACTTTGCTGAACAGGCTGCCAGCGCTGAGCAGGTATTTGACGGGCAGTTTCGGGCTGTCCAGCAACCAACGGCGAGCATCGTCACAGTCGATACCTGCGGCTTCCAGTTGCAGGAGGCAACTGTTCAAGCGCTGGCGCAACGTGCGGTACAGATCGGTTTTCGACGCAAGACCTGCAGCGGCGATCGCCTCCAGAATCGCCACGATGTTCAGCTGCAAGGTGATGGTGCAGAACATCTCGGCCAGCGGCTGGCTGCTGTCCACGCGAATGCGCTCGTCGTGCAGCGCCAGCGGCAAATCGGCGAGGTCGGGGCAGGCCTGAGCGAAACGCTGCGGCCACAGGCGGGCCGCATCGTTGTCCTTCATCAGCAGGCGCAGGGGTTGGCCCTGCTCGAACATCAATACGGCGTTCTGCTGGTTGGCCTCCAGCGCAATGCCGTAGCGCAGCCATAACCGAAGATGAGTCTGCAGCAGCAGATCAAGATAGTCGTCGAGCCAGCGTTGCAGCGACCCCCCATAGAAGTGCTCCACCAGTTGCTCGACGAACAAGCGGCCATCGGCGAGCGGGCTGGCCAGCGCTGCGACGGGCACCAGCGTGACGTTCTCCAGACCGGTCGGATAGCGCCGTACGATGTACGCCAGATGGCGACTGTCTGCTGCATGCCCGCCGTGTTTTTCATCGACGTGCACGTAGCGTTTGCCCAATTCCGGGTCGCGATCGGCCAGGCTTTGAAGCGTGATCTGGAACCAGTGCCCGTCATACAGCGTGCTCGGCTTGATCAGTCGCAGATTGCGCGCACCCAAAGTGCTGACCAGCAGCGGCAGCTTGATGTGCCATTGCGGATGATCGCTACACACCACCGTGCGCACCGACAGTGTCGGCTCCACGAGCATGGCGGTGCACGGCGCCTTCAGCGTGCCGTCGGGCAGCCCGTATTGCTCCAGAACGCTCCAGGTTAGCGGGTGCACGGGCAGTAATGAATGGCTGTTTTGCAGTGTTGGCAATAAGCCCACGTCTTCAAAATCCGGCCAGTGCGACGGCTGCGGGCTGGTCAGGGTCAGCGCCGTTTTGGGAATCGCCAGCCAGTTGAGCTTAAAGCGCGGCGCAAACTCTGGGGCGTAGCTTTTAAGCGCTATGGCGTCGAAGCCGCTTTTGGCCCGGGCCGTCGGGTAGAACGGGTGATCCAGATAGCTCGCCAACTGGTCGATTTTCAGCAGCCGTTGCGACCAGTGCGCAAGGTTCGGCACATCGGCCAGCCCCGCGCCGTGTTGGCGGTACGCTTGATTGCACAGCGTCCGGTGTTCGGTGGCGCAGTCGGCTTCTTTGCGGTACGCCGCGAACAGCGCCAGACTTTCTTCGTCCAGGCCTTGGCTCAGATGCTCCAGCCAAAGGTGATAACCACGCTGGAGTTCTGCGTTGCCTGTGGGCGAGACTTTGAGCCAGGTGTCGCCGGCGGCGTTCCAGTCTTGCAGCGGATACGCCTTGGTCACCGGCAACCACAGCTGATCGGCGCCTAAATGGGTAATGCGCAGCCAGTGGGCGTGGGGCTCACCGGGGGACAACGGCTTCAGGTGCTCGGGCAGCGGGCCTGGCTGTCCTCTGCTGACGATCCCCCGGATGTCTTCGCGCAGGCAGCAATCGATGATGCGCCGGGTAATGAACGCCTGATCGGCGTGCTCTGGATGCAGGCTCATGCGACGACCCATTTCAGGTCGGTGAGGGTCTCATTGAGTTGGGTTTCCAGACTGGCGTCATCCGGCGCAATCAAGCGCAGCACGCCCACGTAGTCCTTGTTGGAGTGGCTGATGGTGACGCAGTCGCCAGCGTTGTGCAGCGCGCGGTAGTCCCACCAGTGGCCATCACGTTCCAGATTGAAGCTGGCGCTGGCCTGATCCAGACGTCCCGAACGATCGGCGACCAGGTAATGAACGGCTGCTTCTGCGTGTGCCGGTTGTGCGTCCGCCAGCGGCTCGCCCAGGTGCAGCGCGATGATTCGGTCGAACCAGCCTTGTGGCAGCAATCGATCAAGCAGGAACTCACGACCGTCGCCGATGCTGCGGTAGTTGATCTCCACCAGCATCGGGCCATCGGCAGTGAGGATGAATTCGCTGTGGCAGACGCCGAAGTTAACGCCGAAGGCGGCGACTTGAGCCAGGGCGGCGGCGCGTTGTGAGCGGCTGAGCGGGCCGTTCCAGCGCGCGGCGAGTTCGACGAAATAGGGCGGCGGCGACAGTGTCACGTCGAAGCCGCCGACGGCCTGAAAACTGCGCCCGTCGCCCAAGGTTTCAAGGGTAAACAACGCCCCTTCCATGTACGCCTCAAGCAGCAGCGCCCGGTCCGGTTGTTGCTGCCAGAACTGCTCGCAGTAAGCGCTGAGCTCGGCAGCGTTGTAGCAGAGCTTCACGTCCAGGCTCGCAACGCCCTCACGGGGTTTGGCCACGATTGGCCAGGGCGCGTCGTTCGGCAGTTGGGCGTTGGCGGTCAGTACTTGAAACCAGGGGCCTGGCAACCCCAGGCGTTGCATGCGCTCACGCATGGCCGCCTTGTTCTTCGCCGCGTGGCACAACTGCCAGTCCTTGCCCGGGCATTCGAACGCCTGAGCCACGATCGCCGTTGCGGTCTGCAGGTGGTCGCTGTTGGAGAACACTGCGGCCGGTTGCACGCCCTGGCCATTGAGTGTCTCGATCACGGCCAGCGGATTGAACACATCGCACTCGATCACCTGCAGGTCTTGCGGTGCGATGGGCGAGGCACAAAGCAGGCGCCGATGTTCCTGGGCATGATCGGTAATGATCAGGATCTTCAGACCACGCCTGAGCGCAGCGGGCAGAAAGCCTTCGGTGATGGCGGGGTGAGCGACGTGGGCGAGGATGACGAATGGACGTTGCATGGCAGTTTCCCGGGGGCAGCAGTTGCCCGTCCCTGAGGATCGGGCAACTGGTTTACAGGAGCGCAAATGCGCGATTTAGAAGCGGTAGTTGACGCCTAAGGTGAGCGAGCGCTCTGGCGCGGGTTGACGACCCCAAGGGCTGGTGTCGATACCGCGGAAGTAGTACTCGCGATTGAACAGGTTGCTGATGCCGGCCGATGCGGTCAGGACGCTCTTGTCTGCCATTTTGAATTCACGGGCAATGGCCGTGTTCCAGACCCAATACGCGGGCAGTCTGCCCACGCTGGCGGTGGCGTCTTCATCGCCGGAGTTGGCGGCATCGGTGTAGGCACTGCTGACGTACAGGCCATCGAGGTTATAGGTCCAGTGCTCGGCGAAGCGATAACGACCGTCCACCGTGAACTGATTGCGCGAGGAGTACGGCACCTCGTTGTCCTTGAACGTGCCTTTGCGTTGCTTGGCATCGAGGTAGGCGTAGCTGGCGTGCAACTCCAGATCGCGCAGGGCTTGAGGGGTCCAGAAGATCTCGGTTTCAAAGCCCTGATGCCGGGTGCTGCCGATGTTGTCGAAGCGGTCGGTCGTGGCGTTGTAGACGATCTGGTCATCGAAATCGATGCGGTACAGATCGAAGTCCACGCGCAGGCCGTCCCATGGGGTATAGCGCACGCCCGTCTCGTAGTTCCAGGCAAGCTCGGCACCGACATCGCCTTCCTTGACGATCTGCGTGACTTGCGGCGGGCGCAGAGACTTTTGCGCGTTGCCGTAGACATACCAGGCGTCGGTTGCCTGATAGCCCACGGTCAGGCCCGGCAGCCACTCCTCGGACTTGTTCTCGCGATTGAACCCGGTGATGCCGTCGCTGTAGTCCATGCGTGCGTTTTCGTAGCGCACACCGGGCGTGATCGTCAGGCGATGGTCCATCAGGCTGATGGCGTTGCTGAGGTAGAACGCGCGGGCGTCGTCGTCGAATTTCCAGTCCCGGAACGGCGTAGTGTTGCCGGTCGCCAGGCTCTGGCGGTTGACCTTGTAGTCGATGTCTTCGCTGACATAGCGGGCGCCCAGCAACCAGGTTTGCCCGACGGTATCACCGTCGACGGTTGCACTGATGCGCGGTTCGGTGCCCCACACTTTGAAGTCCCGCGGGCCATCCTGTTTGGTGACCGACGCGCCGTCCGGGGTGAACGGCAGGCCAACCACGAAATTGCGATAGCTGTCGTGGGCGAAGTTGGTCCAGCTGACTTCCACTGAATCGAACGGTCCCATGGCGCCCAGCCGCTGGGTGTAAGTGCCCCAGACGCGATTGGTGTCGCCTTCGAAGCGGTCCAGCGGCCGGGTCGATTGCCGTGAATCGTGCTTGTAATCCTGCACACTGAGCGCCCCCGCCAGGTCCATGTCGGCTTTGTAGCGCTGAACACCGAAGCTTAAGTCGCGGTCGTCGTCGATGTTCCACTGGCCACGTAGACGGTAGTTCTGCACGTCGGTGTCGGAATGCTCGCGAGCGGATTCACCGCTCAGGGTGTTGAGGTCCAGTTGCAGGCCGAAGTTTTCAGTCAGATAGCCGCCGGTGCCCAGGTAGCTGTCCCACAACTGGCGACCGCCCGCGTTGAAGGTGGTCTTCTCCTGGAGGGTGGTTTCCCACTTGTGAGGGATAGGCTTACTGATGAAGTTGATCACGCCACCGACGTTGTTCGGGCCATATTGGACCGCTGCGCCCCCGCGCACGATATCGATGCGGTCGACCGTCGCCATGGTCATCGGGAACAACGAAAGACCGGTCTGCCCGTAAGGCGCCAGCGCCAGTGGGATGCCGTCGGACAAGGCCTGAATTCGCCCGCTGCGACTCTCGTACAGCCCCCGTACCGAAATCTGTGGCAAGGCGCCGGTGCCCGTTTCGTCGAAGATTTTCACGCCTGGCACCCGCTGCAACGCGTCGTCCAGACCCCGCGCGCTGGCTTTTTGCAGTTCGCTGGAATCGACCACGCTGCGGCTGCCTGCGTAAGTGCGCACCTCCTGATCGCTGGCGCGGCCAAGCACGTCACCTTGAATCGTGATCGGGGCCAGCGTGACATCGTTCGCGGCCTCGCTGGATAACTCAAGGGGTTGATCGGCGCCCATGGCGCTGTGGCAAATGCCCAGTGTCAACAAGCTCAGTGAAAAGCGCAGTGACAGGGGGGATTTCATCATTCTTGTTTTCATAACGGATGGGCTGGCTCGTTTTTGCTGTTGGAGAGAGAGTGCAGGCGGGCTTTCAAAGCGGTGAACAGCAAACCCCGATCTTCACCCGCCAGAAAACTGCGGACCCCGCGAGCACGCCAGACGGCATTCTGTTCAGGCGTGCGTGGATTGGCGCAGAAAGGCACATCGGCAGCGCGGCAGGTATCGGCCATGTCTTGCAGTACCTGCCAGACGTGTTCGTTGAGTGGGTCAGGGCCCAGGCCCATATCGAGGGACAGATCCAGCGCGCCCTCCATGATCATCCCGACGCCCGGCAGCCGCAGGATTTCACCCAGCGCCTGAGCCCCGGCGCGGCTTTCGATCATGGGGATGATGGGGGTTTGACGGTTGGCCAGATCGATGTATTCGGGCAGTGACAACTGTCCGAATCCGGTGATGCGTCCGCCGGTGATTCCGCGTTGTCCAACAGGAGGAAAGAAGGCCGCTTCGATGGCGCGTTGAACCTGCGCCGCGCTTTCGGCGCGTGAAAGGACAATGGCTTCGATGCCGGCGTCCAGAGCTCTGCCGATGAGTTTTTCATCGACCCGGGGAATGCGCAGCCAAGGCGAAATCCCGGCGGCCTCGCAAGCCCGAACACAGTGCATGATGTCGTCTTCGGAGCGCAGCAGATGCTCCACATCGAGGATCACGAAGTCGTAGCCGGCGAACGCGATCATTTCGCAGAGCAGCGGCGATGGCAGCGAATTGAGTAAGCCGTAGACGTCTTTCCCTTGGTGCAGCCGGGAGAAAACGGGAGAGTTTCTTATCACTGACACAGATCCCTATGGTCGGATTCGGCGCCAATGATAATCATTCTTGAATGTAAGTAAATGTATTTTGTGCTCGTCAGTAGTGGCGCCGATGATGGCCTCGGCCAGCAAACTCCTGCGCATTTCCTGGAAAGCCTTGGCCTGATTGCTCCCGCCTTCTGATGACACTGTCCGGATTTTGGGCATAAAAAAACCCCGCCATGTGGCGAGGTTTTTTTCAGGTGCTGCTGGCGGTCATATCCTGCCGAGCAGTACCAGAATCAGCAGAATCACCAGGATGGTGCCGATGATGCCCGATGGCCCGTAACCCCAACTTCTGGAGTGTGGGAATACTGGCAGACCGCCGACCAGCAGCAAGATCAGGATGATGATAAGAATTGTGCCGATGCCCATGTCGTGAGTTCCTTCTTTTACACTTGGTAGATAGCGATACGAGCAAACTTTCGGCGATTACAGCGAAAAGTTTTGCCGCTTGAAACATCCGACTCCGTACGTTCGAGAAAAGTTCTTAACGGTTGAAATAAAAATTAAAAATCACATAAAAACAAGCAAAAACAAGTAGTTGAGCTTTTTTAAGTATCTGCAAGCGATGGCTTACCTAGTGCTATAAACTTCAACTTTCAAGGTGTTTATAGCGGAACTAACAAATCAGCGGCAGGTCGTTCCTGCGAACAATTAGGTAGCATGCTATGGGTTATCGTCTGGCCGCTGATGCGGTGGTGGTGTTCCATCTTCTTTTTATAGTCTTCGTGATGTTCGGTGGACTTCTCGCATTGCGCTGGAAATGGCTGATCACACTTCATGTACCGGCAATGGCGTGGGGGATGAGCGTTGAGTTTTTCCATCTCTATTGCCCCCTCACGCCGCTGGAGAATCTGCTGCGAGCCAAGGCAGGCGAGGGCGGTTACGCCGGTGGCTTCGTTGAGCATTATCTGATTGCGCTGATCTACCCGGTAGGCCTGACCCCGGCCATTCAAGTGTGGCTGGGGGCGAGTGTGCTGCTGGTGAATCTGCTGGTTTACGGCGTGTTGTTCAGGCGATGCAGGCGTGGCCGGAAAAGTGGCTGAGTCGGCAGTTTGCCTTGCATATTCAGCGGGTTGATAGAGGCGTTGTAGGACAATCTCTCTGGTTAAACTGGACCTCACTTCATCGCACTCACAAGGCAATCCTTATGCAAAATCGCATCATGATCACTGGCGCCGGCTCTGGCCTGGGTCGCGAAATCGCACTGCGCTGGGCGCGGGAGGGCTGGCGGCTGGCGCTCTCTGACATCAGCGATGAAGGCGTTCAGGAAACCTTGAAGTTAGCGCGCGAAGCCGGGGGTGATGGTTTCGTACAGCGTTGTGATGTGCGCGACTACAGCCAACTCACCGCATTCGCGCAGGCGTGCGAGCAAAAGCTTGGGGGCATCGACATCATCGTCAACAACGCCGGTGTGGCATCGGGTGGTTTTTTTGCCGAGCTGTCTCTTGAGGACTGGGATTGGCAGATCGCGATCAACCTGATGGGCGTGGTCAAGGGCTGTAAGGCGTTCCTGCCGTTGATCGAAGCGAGTAAGGGCAAGATCATCAACATCGCTTCGATGGCCGCGTTAATGCAGGGCCCGGCGATGAGCAACTACAACGTGGCCAAGGCAGGTGTGGTGGCTTTGTCCGAAAGCCTGCTGGTGGAATTGCGTGAGCAGGAAGTGGCCGTGCACGTGGTGTGCCCGTCGTTTTTCCAGACCAATCTGATGGACTCCTTCCGCGGGCCTACGCCGGCGATGAAAGCGCAGGTTGGCAAGTTGCTGGAAAGCTCGCCCATCAGCGCCAGCGAGATCGCCGATTACATTTATCAACAGGTCGGCGCTGGCGAGTTCATGATCCTGCCCCACGAGCAGGGGCGCATGGCCTGGCAGGTCAAACAGAAAAATCCCCAGGCGATCTACGACGAAATGGCGACCATGGCCGAGAAGATGCGCGCCAAGGCCAGACAGGGCAGAATGTAAGACGCTTCGCGCGATGTGCTTGAAACTGAGCCATTTCTGATAGGGTTGCCGGCATATTCCTGCAGCCCATCAAGAGAATCATCGTGCTCAATTACCTCTGGTTTTTTCTCGCCGCGCTATTCGAGATCGCCGGCTGTTATGCCTTCTGGATGTGGTTGCGCCAAGGCAAAAGCGCCTTGTGGGTGATTCCCGCACTGGTCAGCCTGACGCTTTTCGCCTTGCTGCTGACCCGCATCGAGGCCACATACGCGGGGCGTGCCTACGCAGCCTACGGCGGCATTTACATCATCGCTTCAATCGCCTGGCTGGGCCTGATCGAGCGGGTTCGCCCTTTGAGTTCGGACTGGATTGGCGTCGCGTTCTGCGTCATCGGTGCCACCATCATTCTGTTCGGGCCGCGTTGGTCGGCTTCCTGAGCCTCACTCAAGAGGAAAAATCCTACGCGGATTGGACGCATTGCTGGCGCAAATCTGATTTTGTAGGACTGGTCTGTCAGGCGCGGTCGATAAGGCTTGAAGGGCATTACTGATTTACCTGCGGCGCATTGAAGCGGTTCGGCCAGCGAGGCAACCTGCGTTCCAGCTAGTGAACAAGGGAGTAGGAAAATGCTGGTACTGACGCGGGAAGTGGGCGAAACGTTTTCAATCGGTGATGACATCACCATTCAGATTCTCGGGATCACCGGGCAGCAGGTGCGGCTTGGTATCGATGCACCGATTCATATCAAGATTCACCGAACCGAAGTCTTCAGGCGCATTGCCGCCAAACTGGAGCAGATGGCTGCAGAACAGGCGGCGGCCGGCCAGCGGGATAAGTAACCCAGCGCGCGGCGCATCAGACCTCGAAAAACTCCTTGGGTACATCGCGCTTGAGCATCAGCTGGCATTGCTGGCTGTCGAGGTCGAAAAAAATCACCGCCTGGCCTTTGCTCAGGGCGTGACGTACGCGCAGCACGCGGGTTTCAAGCGGCGTGTCATCGCCATTGTCGGTGCCGTCACGGGTTACGAAGTCCTCGATCAGGCGCGTCAGGGTGTCGGCTTCGAGTTGGTCGTAAGGGATCAGCATAAAGTTCTCGGGGTAATGGCGGGCGTGAGGGAGGGCGATGCTAGCGCGCGGCGTAGCGCGAGGCTACCCGCATTACCGACCTTTCTTACGATTGGGCGGCATAGATATGTAGGAGCCTTGCGTCGCGCCACAGCCTTGTGGGAGGGAGCTTGCTCGCGATGCGGCTATTACAGTCAACGCATTTTCTGCGGGCCAGATACCGAATCGCGAGCAAGCTCCCTCCCACATCCCACATCCCACATCCCACATCCCACATCCCACAATCTGCAGTCAGCGTTGCCCCACCAACGTATCCACCGCCGGCACTCGGGTGTCGGTTTCCATCTGCGCATCGTGCTCAAGCTGATGGCTGAAGTTTTCCAGTGACGCGTTGGCTGGTTGTGCATCGCTGGCGAACACCGGCGGGCTCATGATGTAAGCAGTAAGCAGACGACTGAGGGTATTCAGGCTGTCGATGTGCGTGCGCTCGTAACCGTGGGTGGCATCGCAACCGAATGCCAGCAACGCGGTGCGCGTGTCGTAGCCTGCGGCAATCGCCGAGTGCGCATCGCTGTAGTAATAACGAAACAGGTCGCGACGCACGGACAGTTCTTTCTCGGCCCCAAGGCGCAGCAAGTGCCGGGATAGATGATAGTCATACGGCCCACCCGAATCCTGCATCGCCACACTCACCGCATGCTCGCTGGAATGCTGGCCCGGCGCGACGGGCGCGATATCGATGCCCACGAATTCACTGACGTCCCACGGCAGGCCACCTGCTGCGCCGGTGCCGGTTTCTTCGGTGATGGTGAACAGCGGATGGCAGTCGATCAACGGCTCCACGCCACTGTCGACGATGGCCTTGAGCGAGGCGAGCAACGCTGCAACGCCAGCCTTGTCGTCCAGATGTCGAGCGCTGATATGGCCGCTTTCAGTGAATTCCGGCAGCGGATCAAAGGCCACGAAGTCACCGATATTGATGCCCAGGGATTCGCAATCGGCGCGGGTCGCGCAGTAAGCGTCCAGGCGCAATTCAATGTGGTCCCAACTGATGGGCAACGTATCGACCGCAGTATTGAACGCGTGCCCTGAGGCCATCAGCGGCAAGACGCTGCCGCGAATCACGCCGGTGTCAGTGAACACGCTGACGCGACTGCCCTCGGCAAAGCGGCTCGACCAGCAACCCACGGCGGCAAGGCCCAGCCGACCGTTGTCTTTCACTTCACGTACGCTGGCGCCGATGGTGTCCAGGTGCGCAGATACCGCACGATCGGGGCTGCTTTGCTTCCCCTTCAGCGTCGCGCGAATGGTCCCGCGTCGAGTCAATTCAAACGGAATGCCCAACTCTTCCAGACGCTCGGCGACGTAGCGCACGATGGTGTCGGTAAAGCCCGTGGGGCTGGGAATCGCGAGCATTTCCAGCAGGACTTTCTGCAGGTAATTCAGATCCGGTTCGAGGATTTTCTGTTTTGCAGTGGTCATGGGGATACTCCTGAATTTGGAAAACGGCACAACTCCTGTAGGAGCGAACTTGTTCGGGAGGCGGTAACAGGAGCTACCACGATGTCGAGGCCCCCGGCGTTCTCGCGAACAAGTTCGCTGCTACAGGGAGAGCGGCAGATCAGCCATGCACAGGCAGGCTATGAGGAAACAACAGGTCAACGAAGCGTTCGGCCGTCGGCTGTGGCTCGTGGTTGGCCAGGCCGCAGCGTTCATTGGCTTCGATGAACACATATGCAGGTTGGTCGGCGGCGGGGACCATCAGGTCCAGACCGACGACGGGGATGTCCAGGGCACGGGCGGCGCGTATCGCGGCGTCCTTGAGCTCCGGGTGCAAGATCGCAGTCACGTCTTCCAGCACGCCACCGGTGTGCAGATTGGCCGTGCGCCGCACCGCCAGTTTTTGATCGGCAGGCAATACGCTGTCGAAATCAAAACCGGCATCGGCGACGGTGCGCCGGGTTTCTTCATCCACCGGAATCTTGCTCTCGCCGCCGGTGGCTGCCGAGCGACGGCGACTCTGTGCTTCGATCAACTGCGCGATGGTGTGTTTGCCATCACCCATGATCTCGGCGGGCCGCCGGATAGCCGCAGCCACCACCTCAAAACCGATCACGACGATGCGCAGGTCCAGGCCTTCGTGAAAGCTTTCCAGCAGCACATTGGTATCGAAGGCGCGGGCGCGTTCGATGGCGGCTTGTACCTCATCAATGTCGCGCAGATTGACTGCAACGCCATGACCCTGCTCGCCATCCAGCGGCTTGACGACGATTTTTTCGTGCGCGTCGAGAAATGCCTGAATGTCATCAAGCTCGCCCGCCAACTGTTGAGCGGGCATTTCCAGGCCCGCTGCTTTCAAACAGCGGTGGGTCAGGCTTTTGTCCTGGCACAAAGTCATGCTGACTGCGGTGGTCAGATCGCTCAGCGATTCGCGGCAACGAATGCGGCGCCCGCCGTGAATCAGCGTAAACAGCCCGGCACGGGCATCATCCACCTGCACTTCGATGCCGCGACGATGGGCTTCATCGACGATGATTCGCGCATACGGGTTGAAATCAGCCTGCGGGCCGGGGCCCAGGAACAGCTTTTCGTTGATGCCGTTTTTGCGCTTGATGGCGAAGGTCGGCAGGTTGCGAAACCCCAGCTTGGCGTACAGGTTTTTCGCCTGCTCGTTATCGTGCAGCACGGACAGATCCAGATAGGCGAGGCCGCGGCTCTGGAAGTGCTCGACCAGGTGGCGGACCAGCACTTCGCCGACGCCTGGTCGAGTGCATTTCGGATCGACCGCCAGGCACCACAAACTGCTGCCGTTTTCCGGGTCATTGAAGGCTTTTTGATGATTCAGACCCATCACGCTGCCGATCACCGCGTTATCGCTTTCGTCTTCTGCGATCCAGTACACCGGACCACCCAAGTGCCGAGGCGTCAGCAATGTCGGGTCGATGGGGAGCATGCCGCGTGCCAGATACAGGGTATTGATGGCTTCCCAGTCGGCCTGATTTTGCGCGCGACGAATGCGATACCCGCGAAATACCCGCTGCGCCGGCCGATAGTCGCTGAAAAACAGGCGCAGCGTATCCGACGGGTCGAGAAACAACTGCTGCGGCGATTGGGCCAGCACTTGTTGGGGCGCTGCAACATACAGCGCAATGTCGCGCTCGCCGGCCTTTTCGTTGAGCAGGTCGCTGGCCAACGCGGCCGGGTCCGGGTAGGTGTGACCGATCAGCAACCGGCCCCAACCGCAATGCAGCGCCAAGGGCTCGGCGCCCTGATCGCTACCGTCTTCAGCCAGGCGCGCCTGCAGTCGTTCGTAAGACGGCGACTGGCCGCGCAACAAACGTTGGTTATGAAAAGAGGCGTTGGCTTTCATCGATCAGAGTCCTTGTTCGCTGAGCCACAGGTTCAGCGCTGCGAGCTGCCACAGTTTGGAGCCGCGCAGTGGGGTCAGTTGACCTTGCGGATCGGTCAACAGCTTGTCGAGCATCTGCGGGTTGAACACGCCACGGTTCTGGCTCGGATCAAGCAGCAGATCACGCACCCAATTCAGGGTGTCGCCCTGCAAGTGCTTGAGGCCGGGCACCGGGAAGTAACCTTTTTTGCGGTCGATCACTTCGGACGGAATGACCATGCGCGCCGCTTCTTTCAATACCTGCTTGCCGCCGTCAGGCAGCTTGAATTTGCCGGGCACGCGGGCCGACAGTTCCACCAGGCGGTAATCCAGAAACGGTGTACGGGCTTCAAGACCCCAGGCCATCGTCATGTTGTCCACGCGTTTGACCGGGTCGTCCACCAGCATCACGGTGCTGTCCAGACGCAGGGCTTTATCCACAGCGGCATCGGCGCCGGGCATGGCGAAATGGTCCCGCACGAAATCCCCTGCTGCGTCGTTCGGCGTCAGCCATTTGGGCATGACTGTGGCGGCATACTCGTCGTAGCTGCGGTCGAAAAACGCATCGCGATAGGCCGCGTAGGGATCGCTTGCGCCATCGACCTGCGGATACCAGTGATAACCGGCGAACAGCTCATCCGCGCCTTGACCGCTCTGCACCACCTTGCAGTGCTTGGCCACTTCGCGAGACAGCAGGTAAAACGCGATGCAGTCGTGGCTGACCATCGGCTCGCTCATGGCGCCAAACGCCGCCGGCAGTTGCTCGATGATCTCGCTTTCGTTGATCCGCAGTTGGTGATGGTTCGTACCGTAATGCTTGGCGATCAGGTCCGAGTACTGGAATTCATCACCGCGCTCGCCACCGGCATCCTGGAAACCGATGGAGAAGGTCGACAGGTCCTTGACCCCGACTTCACGCAACAAGCCCACCAGCATGCTCGAATCGACGCCGCCAGAAAGCAGCACGCCCACATCGACCGCTGCACGTTGACGAATCGCCACTGCTTCGCGGGTGCTGTCGAGCACGCGATCACGCCAGTCTTCCAGCGTCAGGTGCTGTTCGTCGGCGTGAGGTCCGTACGGAAGCGTCCACCAGACTTTCTGCTCGGTTTGGCCATCGGCCTGAATGCGCATCCAGGTGGCCGGCGGCAGTTTTTCAACGCCTGCCAGCAACGTGCGCGGTGCGGGGACCACAGCGTGGAAATTCAGATAGTGGTTCAGGGCAATCGGATCGAGCATCGGACTGATGTCGCCGCCTTTGAGCAGGGCGGGCAGGGTCGAGGCGAAGCGAATGCGTTTGTCGGTGCGCGACAGGTACAGCGGCTTGACGCCCAGACGGTCGCGAGCGATGAACAGCTCGCGCTTGTCACGCTCCCAGATCGCGAAGGCGAACATGCCGTTGAGCTTGGGCAGCATGTCGGCGCCCCAGGCGTGATAGCCCTTGAGCAGCACTTCGGTGTCGCCGCCGGAATGAAAGGTGTAGCCCAGCGCTTCCAGCTCGCCGCGCAATTCCGGGAAGTTGTAGATCGCGCCGTTGAAGGCCAGGGACAGGCCCAGATGGCTGTCGATCATCGGCTGCGCCGAGCCGTCCGACAGGTCCATGATTTTCAGACGGCGATGACCAAGGGCAATCGGCCCCTGGCTATGAAAACCCCAGGCATCCGGGCCACGAGGCGCCAAATGGTGGGTGATTCGTTCTACTGCGGCGAGGTCCGCAGGTTGATTGTCAAAGCGTAACTCACCAGCTAATCCGCACATAAAGTCCTTACCGGTTTTCCGTTGGGGAACGTGGACGGGAAGTCCGGCCACCCAAAGACTGACCAGCAGGATTTGTGAGAGTTTTAGAACGTTCGGTTATAAGGGCCGTAGGTGGTCGCAAGAGTTTTGCGTTTGCTTTCGATTCTAGCCGCACTCCTACGCCCTCCGGGCAGAGCGCGGTCGCAATGTCGCTTTTGATTCTGGCCGCAGGCCGCAGAAGTCCGGCTTGCCGACGATCTGCCGCGAAGCGGCAGCAAACGGTTGAATGCGGTGTGTCAGCCAGACCGCGTATCGACATTCAGGACTGCTGCGCAGCCCATCGCCTGCAAGCAAGGCTCGTACGCCCTCCGGGCAGAAGCGCGGTCGCAATGTCACTTTTGATTCTGGCCGCAGGCCGCAGGAGTCCGGCTTGCCGACGATCTGCCGCGAAGCGGCAGCAAACGGTTGAATGCGGTGTGTCAGCCAGACCGCGTATCGACATTCAGGACTACTGCGCAGCCCATCGCCTGCAAGCAAGGCTCCTACGCCCTCCGGGCAGAGCGCGGTCGCAATGTCACTTTTGATTATGGCCGCAGGCCGTAGGAGTCCGGCTTGCCGACGATCTGCCGCGAAGCGGCAGCAAACGGTTGAATGCGGTGTGTCAGCCAGACCGCGTATCGACATTCAGGACTGCTGCGCAGCCCATCGCCTGCAAGCAAGGCTCCTACGCCCTCCGGGCAGAAGCGCGGTCGCAATGTCGCTTTTGATTCTGGCCGCAGGCCGTAGGAGTCCGGCTTGCCGACGATCTGCCGCGAAGCGGCAGCAAACGGTTGAATGCGGTGTGTCAGCCAGACCGCGTATCGACATTCAGGACTACTGCGCAGCCCATCCCTGAAAGCAGGGCTCCTACGCCCTCCGGGCAGAAGCGGTCTGCGCCGCCGTCTCAATACCCCGTCATCTCCAGATACCCCACACCTTTATGACTGCCACTCAACGTCACCGGTCCTTCCCAATAAGGGATGCGCAGGTTCATCCAGGCGTTGGGGTTGAGGGCTGTGGTGGTGATGTCCAGGCCCTTGCCGGGGATTTTCACCGACCAGCGGGTCGGCATCTTGTGCCCGGCCACCTCAGTGGTAGCCGTCGGCGTCAGGCTGATGTCTTTGCTGGCGAGCTGTTCGGTGCTGCCGTCGGCATTGATCCAGGTCCCGGTCAGATACGGATCTCCCTGTTTCTGACGCATGCGATACAGCATCACTTGCGCGCCGTCTTCCAGATGCACGGAGAACCAGTCCCAGCCGGTCTGGTTGGCAGTCAACGGCTGGCTGCTCCATTCCCGGTCGAGCCAGGCTGAGCCGGTCACCTGATAGGTTTTGCCTTCAATCGTCACACTGCCGTCCGCATCGAAAAACGGCTGGCTGTAGTAATACGACGCCTGGCCTTCTTCGGATTTCTGGCTGAAACCCTGATCGCCCTGCAGCACCAGCGGCTTGCTGGAAGTCAGGTGCAGCCGATAGCTGAACAGCGGACCGCTGGCCTGCAATTGCATATCGGCCAGCGGGTTCTCTGCACTGGCCTGACTGGTCAATGACCAATCATCGATCCACGCAGAAAAGGGCGAAAGCGTCACTCCGGCCTGCTCGACGCCGCCTCGTGCATAGCGTTCAGTGGCGTGATGCGCGCTGGCGGAAGTCACCGCCGCATGGCCCATCCACAGATTGCGATTGCGCCAGCCCTGATCGTCACCGGCCTCCTGCGCACTACGCGGCAACGCGCTGCGAAACAACGTCCACTGCACGCCGAAAGGTTGGCCCTTGTCATCCTTGAGATTGGCGGTGATGTACCACCACTCAATGCGGAACCCATCGTGCGGCCCATGATCGTCCGGGAACACGAAGCGCTTGCCCGGCGTAACCTGCGCGTAACTGGCGGCATCGTCAGCAAGCCCGGCGAAGCCTTTTTCCTCAGTGGCCTTGTCGTCGCAACCGCACAGCAGCAGTACGGCGACCAAGCAGCCCGCCCAGTTAATCCTCATTAGCAAATGTCCTGAGCAAATCGGCCGGTTGCGTGCGAAACAGCCGATACAGCGGCCACGCCGACGCCAGCAATGTGGCCAGTAACGCCAGCGCCATCAGTTGCAGCAATTGCAGCGGGAACACCTGCAGCGGCAGACGCCAGCCAAAGGCCTGTACGTTGATCACCGCGTCCAGACACCACGCCAGCAGCAGCCCAAGCGGCAGCGCCAGCACCAGCGTCAACACTGCCAGCAGCCAGGTTTGCGCCAGATTCAGCAGCATCAACTGCCGCCGCGTGACCCCCAGCGCCCACAACGGTGCCAGTTGCCCGAGGCGGCTCTGGCTTTGCGTCAGCAGGCTGATAAACAGCGCCACACCGGCTACGCCCAGCGTCAGGCTATTGAGTGCGCCGGTGGCGGCGAAGGTGCGCTCGAAGATCTGGCTGGACCAGGATTTGAGCTGCCGCTGATCGATGATGTGGTTATCGTCCAGCTGAAATTTGTTGTGCAGCAAACGCAGGAATTGCGGCACAGCGGGCGGATCGATACGCAGATTGAAACGATTCGGCGCCAGTTGCGGCCAATGACGCAGCAAGTGCTCGGCGTTGACCAGAATGTGCCCCTTCGGATTGCCGTAGTCGGCGTAAATACCCACCACTTTCAGCGGCCATTCACCGTCTGGCGCCGGCAGTTTGACCTCGTCGCCGACCTCGACCTTGAGCCGCCGCGCCAGTTGTTCACTTAGCATCAGCGCGTCGTCCTTGGCCAGCAGCGCCCAGGCGTCACCGCTCACGGATTCCAGCAGCGGCCAGTGCTGGCGGTAATTGGGGTGATCGATGATGCCGTACAGTTCAGCGGGCCAGCCATTGAGTTGGATCGACACTTGCCAGTTGGGCAGCACGGCGGAAATCAGCCCCTGTTGGCTCAGCCATGTTTGCATCGGGATGGCCTGAGCCGCATCGATGGGATTGATGTACAGCTCGGCGGTCAGACGCTGCTCGAGCCAGTTGTTGAAGGTCTGGCGAAAGCCCGAGGTCATGCTGCCTGCGCCAATGTTGGCTGCCATTGCCAATAGCAATGCCATCAACGCCAGGCTCAGGGCTGGCAACTGTTGACGGCAATCGGCAAGAAACCATTGCCCCAAGACCGAACGGCTGCGTCCGAGCAAGCCATTGAGCAGCCCGTTGAGCAGCACCGGCAGCCCCAGCGCCGCACCCAGCAGCAGGCTGGCCATCAGCACAAAACCCATCGCCAGGCTGTCGCCGAACAACACTGCCAACAGCGCGATGATGATCGCAGCCAAGGCAATCCAGCCCTGTCGGCGCAGCCAGCGTGAGTGCTCTTCGTGCCAGGCTTGTGCGTTCGCCAGCGCCAACAAAGGCAGGCGGGCGGCGCGCAGCAAACTGTTCGCCCCTGCGAGAAACGCTCCCAGCAGGCTCACGCCCAAACCGCTCAACCACCACAGCGGGCTGAGCGTCAGTTGCCCGGCGACCTCGGCGCCATACAGGCCGCGCAGGCTGGCGGCGACATCGGGCAGCAGCGCGCTCGCCAGCCAGTACCCGCTGACGACCCCGGCAATACCACCCAACAACGCCAGCGCGCCGAGTTCGACCGCAAGACTGGTGATCAGCAATCGAGCGCTGACACCGCACGCCCGCAAATTGCGCAGCAAGCCGCGACGCTGCTCCAGGGCCAGGCCAATGGCGGCGTGAACAATGAACAGCCCCACCACGAACGACAAGAAACCCAGCGCATCCAGATTGAGGTGAAAGCTCTCAGTGAGCCGGGCGAGATCGTTGTCTTCGCCACTTTTCTTGATCACCAATTGCCGTGCGATGTCATCGGGCAGCGGTGGCGCATTGGCCGCGAAGTCCCTGGGCAACAAAAGGTGCGAGACCTGCTGCGGCAGATTCAACAGTTGCTGAGCGAAACCGATGTCCACCAGCAGCAGACCGGGCGCCATGTCGGTTTGCGCATGTAATGGCGGCAGAGTGGCGCCGGACTCAGTGAGCGGTTGATCGCCCTCGTTCAAACCCAGCGCTTTCAGGGTTTGCGGCGCTATCCAGGTGCTACCCGGCGCAGTGAAAAAAGTGACGATCTGCGCGGTGTCGAGCGTTTGCCCGGCCAGCGCCGTGCCGTTGGGCATCGACACCGGTTCGATGCCCATCACTTGGAGGCGCTGATCGGGTTGGCTCTTGAGCGCAATGCGGCCGCGCAACACCGGAGACACTGGCCAACCGGCGCGACGCAGGCTGACGAACAATGCCTGGGGAAACGGTGCACCGTTGGCCGAGGCCAGACTGGTCTGCGGTTCGCCGCCGATCAATTGGCTGGCCTTGGCGTAACTGTCCCGCGCCTGACTGTTCAGCGCCTGCACCCCGGTCAGCAGGCTGGTCGCCAGCCACAGGCCGGTGAGCACGCTGAAAAACTGCACGGGATGACGGCGCCAATGACTGAGCAAGGCGCGCAAGGTCCAATAGAACACCGACATCTCAGCGTTCGCCTTCTGCGGCCAAGCGTCCGAGATGCAACACGGCTTGTCGGGACAGACGCGCCGCCACGCGAGGGCTGTGGGTGACCATCAATAAACTGGTCGGGCTGTCGGCGAGCAGGTCCAGCAGCAATTGCAGCACGTCATCACTGGTGGCTTCGTCGAGGTTGCCGGTGGGCTCGTCCGCCAGCAGCAGCGCAGGGCGAGAGGCGAGGGCACGTCCGATGGCAACCCGTTGTTGCTGGCCGCCCGACAGTTGTTCGGGATAGCGCTTGAGCAAATCACCCAGGCCCAGACGCTCGACCAATTGCGCTTGCCAGTGCGGCTCAAGGCGCCCGGCCAGGCGCGCTTGAAACGCCAGGTTGTCTTCGACTTTCAGGCTGCCGATCAGGTTGAACTGCTGGAACACCAGACCGATCTGCGTACGGCGCCAGTTGGCCAGCTGCGCTTCATTCATCTGGTCCAGGCGTTGGCCTGCAATTTCGATGCTTCCGCTGTCAACCTGGTCCAGCCCCGCGACCAAATGCAGAAGAGTGCTTTTACCACTGCCCGATTCGCCCATCAGGGCCAGGCTTTCGCCCTGTTCCAGATGCAGATCCGCCCCTCGCAACACCGCCAACGGACCTTGCGCCGTGGCATAGCTTTTAAACACGCCTTGGACTTGCAGCATTCGGGAGTTCGCCTGAGGTGGGGTGTGGCCGAGGATAGCGCTTTGATGGCGGCGCAGGAAAAGGGTTCGGTTATTCGTAGCGCCCTTACGTGTGGTGTTGGTCGCAACCTTACTGCCGGTCCTCGGCAGATCGCCTGCAAACGGAACGCCGCCCGGCAGGACTCCTACGCCTTCGGCAGAAGCAGGCCGTGATCAATGTTGGTTTCTGCATCGACGGCTGTGGGAGGGAGCTTGCTTCGCGAGAGGGCATCCCGGCAGACGCATTTCTCGCGGATCGGCTACCGCATCGCGAGCAAACTCCCTCCCACTGTTCAGGTCTACCGATGAGGTCTGCGCATTTCACTTCCCACGAATCAACTGGCGCCGCCCGGCAGGACTCCTACGCCTTCGGCAGAAGCAGGCCGTGATCAATGATGGTTTCTGCGCCGACGGCTGTGGGAGGGAGCTTGCTCGCGAGAGGGCATCCCGGCAGACGCATTTCTCGCAGATCGGCTACCGCATCGCGAGCAAGCTCCCTCCCACTGTTCAGGTCTACCGATGAGGTCTGCGCATTTCACTTCCCACGAATCAACTGGCGCAGCACAAAGCGGTTCGGATGACACGCTTCGGCCACGGCGCGGGGCAGCGGCAGGGGTTCGTTGTCCAGCCAGGCAGCGATCAATTCTCCCGACAGCGGTGCAGTAATCAGCCCCCGTGAACCGTGTCCGCTGTTGATGTACAAGCCTTCAATCCACGGGCAAGGGATGTCCGGGATTTGCCGTGCGTCCTTGCGCAGCGCCGCGTAGTTGTCCAGAAACGCTGCGCGATCTGCCAGGGGCCCGACGATAGGCAAGTAATCAGGGCTGGTGCAGCGAAAGGCCGCGCGCCCCTCCAGTGCTTCACCGTCCAGCGCGCCGATGTTCAAGCGGTCCACCAAGTCTTCAGAAATCTCGCGCAGCATGTCCAGATTGCCCAGATGCTCAGCAGTGGTCGGCGTCAGATCGTCTGATTTGAAATCAAAGCTGGCGCCCAAGGTGTGTTCACCCAATCGCGCAGGGACGACATAGCCTTCTGCACATACCACCGTCGCCAGGGCAACGCTGGCCGGGGTCTGCTGCAGGTGGGTGATCTGCCCGCGGATCCGTTTGAGCGGCAGTTCGGCGCTGCCGGGAAAGTGCTTCACGTCAGCCGCCCCTGCCAGCACCACCACGGGGGCCGAGTCCAGCAGACGTTCGCCATCCCACGCTTGCCAAAGCCCGTTTTCCCGGCGCAACTCGACCACGTCGTGATGGGTCATCACCTGAATGTTGTTCGAATCAGCCTGATGCCGGCAAAGCGTAGGCGGGTGAACCCAACCGCCCTGGGGATAAAACAAACCACCCGATTTGAGCGCGATACCGGCTCGGGCCTGCGCGGTTGCGCGATCCAGCAGCTGCAACAGCTCAGCCGGGAACGCCTCTGCCAGTTGCACCTGACGTTCGCCTTCCTTCTCATCGAAAGCCAACTGCAACACGCCGCAGTCATCCCAATCGACCCCACGTTGCAAGCGCTCAAGCAACCGTCGCGTATGGCCGAAACCGCTGAGGATCAGCTGCGACAGCGCGGTGCCATGGGCAGACAATTTGAGATACAGCACGCCCTGCAGATTGCCCGACGCCTCTTGTGCGATGTCGTGATGGCGGTCCAGCAGACTGACCTGCCAACCCCGCGCCGCCAGACTCGCCGCCGTGGCGCAACCGGCCAGCCCGGCACCGATCACCAAAGCCTTGCGCGCTCCCGGCAAAGGCTCAGGCCGCGCGAACCAGGGCTTGACCGGCGCAGGCTTGGCGGCATCTTCCGGCCAGCCGAGAAACTGGCCTTTGAGCACTTCCCATTTGTGGCCGATGCCCGGCACGCGTTTCATCATGAAGCCGGCAGCGTTCAGCGCGCGCCGCACCCAGCCGGTGCTGGTGAAAGTGGCGATGGTCGAGTCCGGCGCGGCGAGTCTTGCCAGCTGCGCGAACAGTTCCGGGGTCCACATGTCCGGGTTCTTGGCCGGTGCAAAGCCGTCGAGAAACCACGCATCGATCTGCCCATCAAGCTGCGGCAGCATGTCCAGCGCATCGCCGATCAACAGCGTCAGGGTCACGCGGCCTTCGTCGAAGACAAAGCGCTGAAAGCCCTCATGCACCGCCACGTATTGCTTGAGTAACTGCTCGGCGAACACGCTCAGTTCAGGCCACAAAGCCAGGGCCCGTTGCAGATCATCCAGGCTGAGCGGGTACTTCTCGACGCTGACGAACTGCATCCGCGCGCCCGGCCTTGCGCATGCCTGGAACAGCTGCCAGGCGCAGAGAAAATTCAAACCGGTGCCGAAACCGGTTTCGCCGATCACCAGACGCCCGTCGTCCGCCAGCGCGCTGAAGCGTTCGTGCAACTCGTTCTGAGTCAGGAATACGTGTCGCGTCTCGGCCAGCCCCGACTCGGTGGAAAAGTACACGTCGGCAAATGCCCGGGAGTGCGGGTTGCCATGCTCGTCCCAGTCGATCTGGGCGTGATGGGTGATGGTCATGGTGGGCTCGGCGCGAATAGGTGGCAATCTTAACGCCGCGTCTGCGCAGGCGCGAGGCCGACCGGCAGTGGGTTTGCGGGCGCAGGGTCAACAGGGCGATTTGTGTTTGCATGGATTGATCCGGGGTGGCGATGGTCCTACCTTCACTAGCCCCATTGCACCCCTTCATTTCCTGGCCGCCGGCCAGGCTTGTGTCACTGTCACGGGAGTCACGCATGTTTGAATCCGCTGAAATTGGTCACACCATCGACGACGACACCTACGAGGCCCAGGTGCCCGCATTGCGCGAGGCGCTGCTCGACGCCCAGTACGAACTGCATGAGCAGGCCAAGCGCCAGGTCATTGTTCTGATCAACGGCATCGAGGGTGCCGGGAAGGGCGAGACCGTCAAGTTGCTCAATGAATGGATGGACCCGCGCTATATAGAAGTGCGCACCTTCGATCAGCAGACAGACGAGGAACTGGCTCGTCCTCCTGCGTGGCGTTACTGGCGCTACTTGCCGCCAAAGGGGCGAATCGGGGTGTTCTTCGGCAACTGGTACAGCCAGATGATTCAAGGGCGCGTGCACGGGCAATTCAAAGGTCCGGTGCTTGATCAGGCGATCAATGGCGCCGAGCGCCTGGAAAAGATGCTCACCGACGAAGGTGCGGTCATCTTCAAGTTCTGGTTTCACCTGTCCAAAAAGGACATGAAGTTGCGCCTCAAAACCCTGCGCGACGACCCCTTGCACAGTTGGCGCATCAGCCCGCTGGACTGGCAGCAATCGAAAACCTACGACAAATTCGTGCGTGTGGGCGAACGCGTGCTGCGTCGTACCAGTCGGGACTACGCGCCGTGGCATGTCATCGAAGGCGTCGACCCCAACTACCGCAGCCTGACGGTGGGGCGCCTGCTGCTCGAAGGCATGCAAAACGCGCTGAAGACGCCTGACGGCGACGCGCACATGGTCAATCTGGGCCCCTTGCCGGGCGACGGCACTGAACTGACCCTGCTCGATAGCCTGGACATGACGCTCAATCTGGAGAAGGACGATTACAACGAACAGCTGATCACCGAGCAGGCGCGTCTGTCGGGGCTCATGCGTGACAAGCGCATGCGTCGGCATGCGCTGGTAGCGGTCTTTGAAGGTAACGATGCGGCGGGTAAGGGCGGGGCCATCAGACGTGTGGCGGCGGCACTCGACCCGCGTCAGTACAACATCGTGCCGATTGCTGCGCCCACCGAGGACGAACGCGCACAGCCGTACCTGTGGCGGTTCTGGCGGCAGATTCCGCCGAGGGGCAAATTCACGATTTTCGACCGTTCCTGGTATGGCCGGGTGCTGGTGGAGCGGGTCGAAGGTTTCTGCAGCGAGGCTGACTGGCTGCGCGCCTACAGCGAAATCAACGACTTTGAAGAGCAGATGAGCGACGCCGGCATCGTGGTGGTGAAGTTCTGGCTGGCGATTGATGAAAAGACCCAGCTGGAGCGCTTCGAGGCGCGGGAGAAAATCCCGTTCAAACGCTACAAAATCACCGAAGACGACTGGCGCAACCGCAAAAAATGGCCGATGTATCGCGAAGCGGTGCGCGACATGGTTGATCGCACCAGCACCGAAATCGCCCCCTGGACGCTGGTCGAAGCCAACGACAAACGCTGGGCCCGGGTCAAAGTGCTGCGCACGATCAATGATGCGCTGGAAGCTGCATTTGAGAAGGACAAGAAGAAAGGGAAATAGCGCCGCCATCCTGCTTCTGCCGAAGGCGTAGGAGCCTTGCTTGCCGGCGTTGGGTCCGGGGTCGCGTCCGACCGAAGCGGCCCCAAACCACACGCCTCGGTACATCTGACGAATCCGGGGCGTCGGTTTTACTGCCGGTTCCCGGCAGATCGTCAGCAAGCTGGACTCCTACGGGCTGTGCCCAGAATCGGAAGCACTGCGCCTGGAATCAAAACACTGCGGACTAAATCGATTGCGGCGGATGTCGCGCCGCCGTGCCGCTTCTGCCGAAGACGTAGGAGCCTTGCTTGCAGGCGATGGGCCGCGCAGCGACCCTAAAGCAGACGCCTCGGTACACCTGACGAATCCGGTGCGCAGGTTTTACTGCCGGTTCCCGGCAGATCGTCAGCAAGCTGGACTCCTACGGGCTGCGCCCAGAATCAAAAGCACTGCGCCCAGATCAAAGCACTGCGGACTATATCGATTGCGGCGTATGTCGCGCCGCCGTGCCGCTTCTGCCGAAGGCGTAGGAGCCTTGCTTGCAGGCGATGGGCCGCGCAGCGGCCCCGAACCAGATGCCTCGGTACACCTGAAGAATCCGGTGCGCAGGTTTTACTGCCGGTTCCCGGCAGATCGTCAGCAAGCTGGACTCCTACGGGCTGCGCCCAGAATCAGAAGCCCTGCGCCTGGAATCAAAGCACTGCGGACTAAATCGATTGCGGCGTATGTCGCGCCGCCGTTCCGCTTCTGCCGAAGGCGTAGGAGCCTTGCTTGCAGGCGATGGGCCGCGCAGCGGCCCTAAAGCAGACGCCTCGGTACATCTAACGAATCCGGTGCGCAGGATTTACTGCCGGTTCCCGGCAGATCGTCAGCAAGCTGGACTCCTACGGGCTGCGCCCAGAATCAAAAGCACTGCGGCCAGAATCAAAAGCACTGCGCCCAGAATCAGAAGCCCTGCGCCTGGAATCAAGCGGCACAAAAGCAGCCTGAGCAATTATCGTGGTGGGAGGGAGCTTGCTCGCGATGAGGCCGGAACATCCGCCGCCTCCTCGGTCTGGCGGGCACCCAATCCAATCGCGAGCAAGCTCACTCCCACGGGGCTGCGTTTGGTTAAGAGGGGACTCTTTCTCATCCTGGGGACCTGACGGCGCAATCACCGCTCCCGCAACGCCTCGGTTCTGGCCTTCAACACCGGTTTCAACAGGTAATCCAGCACGCTTTTCTCGCCGGTCACGATGTCAACGGTCGCGACCATGCCGGGGATGATCAGCAGCGGTTTGGCATCGCCGCCCAAATGGTTTTTGTCGGTGCGGACCTGGATCAGGTAGAAGCTGTTGCCTTTGTCATCGGTCACGGTGTCGGCGCCGATCAGTTCAAGTTTGGCCGGCAGCCCGCCATAGATCGTGTAGTCGTAGGCGCTGAATTTCACCATCGCCTTTTGCCCCGGATGCAAAAACGCCACATCCTGTGGCCGCACCTTGGCTTCGATCAGCAGGTTGTCTTCCAGTGGGACGATTTCCACCAGATCGCTGCCTGGCTGGACCACGCCGCCAATGGTGTTGACCTTCAGCGTTTTGACGATGCCCTTCATCGGCGCGGTAACGGTGGTGCGGGTCACGCGGTCATTGATGGCGATACTGGTGGCGCTGGCTTTTGACAGCTCGGCGCGTTTGTCGTTGAGGTCCTTGGAGGCGTCGGAACGGAAGCTGTCAGTGGATTCCTGCACCTTGCTCTTGATCTCGTTGATCGCCGATTCCGCGCGAGGAATCGCCAGCGAAGTCGCATCCAGCGAACCTCTCGCCTCAGCCGCCTTGCCTTTCAAACGAATGATTTCCACCGGCGACACCGCGCCGCTGGCAATCAACGGCGTCGACATCGCCAGCTCCTGCTGAATGAACCCCAGGGAGTTACGGTACTGATCCTGCTTGGAACGAAACTCGGCCAGCTCTTGCTGCTTCTGCCGCAGTTGCTCCTGCAAGGTGCGCTGTTCGCTGGCCAGACGACGTTGCCGCGAGTCATACAGCGCCTGCTCATCCGCTGCCACTTGCGGCGCTTTGGCCAGCACCTCGGCTGACGGCTTGAATGGCCGGCCTTCGGCTTCCGCCGACAGCCGCTCCACCTGAGCGGTCAACGTGTAGCGGTCCACTTCGCTCTCGCCCTTGTTCGACAGAAACCGCGTGTCATCCAAGCGCAGCAGGGTGTCGCCTTTGTTCACCATCTGTCCCTCACGAACAAAGATCTCGGTGACAATCCCGCCTTCCAGGTTCTGGATCACCTGTACTTTGCTCGACGGAATGGCCTTGCCTTCGCCCATGGTCACTTCCTGGATCACAGCAAACTTGGCCCAGACCAGAGCGCTGCCGATCAACGCGGCGGCGATCCATACGGTGAGTCGCGAACGCCGCGAGGAATCCTGCGCAACCACGCCAGCCACCTCGGGCATGAACTCGTGATCGACCTGATTGCCCGGGCGAAAGTAGCTGTTATAGCTTTGAGCGGATGACATGGGTAACGCTCCTTAAACCAGGGCCTGGCCGACACGGCCTTTGCGCAATGCTTCGATGACTTGCTCTTTGGGGCCGTCGGCGACCACTTTGCCGTTGTCCAGCACCACCAGCCGCTCCACCAGACTCAACATCGACATGCGATGGGTCACCAGTAGCAAGGTTTTGCCCTGTACCAGCGGCGCCAGTTTGTGCCGCAACACGTCCTCGCTGCTGTTGTCCATGTGGCTGGTGGGCTCATCGAGCAGCATGATCGGCGGATCGAGCAATAGCGCTCGCGCCAGCAGCACGGCTTGCCGCTGACCGCCGGATAACAATTGTCCGCGCTCGCCCACCGGACGGTCATAGCCCAGCGGGTGATGCCGTGCCAGATCGCCCACGCCGGTGATTTCTGCCACTTCCAGCATCCGCGCATCGCTGACGTAGCGTGCGCCCAGGGTCAGGTTGTCACGCAAACTGCCCGCCAGCAGCGGCAGGTCGTGGGCGACATAACCCACTTGCTGGCGCAGATCGGCGACGTCCACCTGACGCAGATCCAGGCCATCCAATAGCAGTTGTCCTTCATCGGGCGTGTAAAAACCCATCAGCAGCCGCGCCAACGTACTTTTGCCCGAACCGCTGCGGCCGATGATGCCGATGCGCTCACCGGGCCGGATGGTGAGCGTGACCTCGTTCAGCGCCTGGCCTCCTTGACCGCCATAGCTGAAGCTGGCCTTGACCACATTGATTGCGCCGTTCAGTCGCACATGTTCCAGCGGTCGTTTCGACGCGTCGCGCTCCTGAGGCAGGGCCATCAAGGCATCGGTGCTTTTCATCGTCACTTGCGCTTGTTGATAGCGGGTGATCAGCCCGGCGATCTGTCCGAGCGGCGCCAACACCCGGCTGCCGAGCATGTAGCTGGCGACCAGCGCACCGACGCTCAGGTTGCCGGCGATGATGATGTACACCCCGGCCACAATCGTCGCCATGCCCGAAAACTGCTGAATGAACAGCGTGCCGTTGCTGGCCAGCGCCGACAGATCGCGCGCGTGGCTGTCCAGCCGGGTGAGGGCGCCGTGGGTCGATTCCCATTTGTGCTGGCGCTCGCTTTCGGCGCTGCACGCTTTGAGGGTTTCCAGACCGCCGAGGGTTTCCACCAGCAAGGCCTGACGCTCAGCCCCCAGCGCCAGACTTTTCTCCACCGTGTCGCGCAGGCGCATCTGCACCAGCCAGGCGAACAGGATGGTGATGGGGAACGCAACCATCGGGATCACCACCAGCCAGCCACCGAGCATGCCGATCACCGCCAGCATCAGCACGGCGAACGGCAGATCGATGATGCTGGTCAGGGTCACGGCGGTCAGAAACTCCCGCAGGCCCTGAAAATCGTGAATGCTCTGGGCGAAGCCGCCGACACTGGCCGGGCGCGCTTTCATTGACATGCCGGTGATGCGCTCGAACAACGTCGCCGAGAGAATCACGTCGGTTTTCTTCCCGGCCTGATCCAGCAGGTGTGCGCGCACCAGACGCAGGGTCAGCTCGAACGCCGTGCCGATCAGCAGCCCGATGGCCAGCACCCACAACGTGGATGTTGCCTGGTTGGGCACCACGCGGTCGTAGGTCTGCATGACGAACAGCGGCACCATCAGCCCCAGCAGGTTGATCAGAAAGCTGGCCAGAATCGCATCGCCATATAGGCCGCGAGACAGTTTCAGGGTGTCACGAAACCAGGCCTGTACCCGAGGCACCAGCGGCGCGCGCAGGTTTTCCAGCTCGTGCCGGGGGCGGGCGTACAGGGCCAGACCTGTGTAGATCGCTTGCAGTTCCTCACGGCTCACTCGTTGCTCGCCGCCCTCAGCCTCGCTCGGCAGGATCAGCGCGCGCCCGTATTCTTCCCAACGTCTGAGCACCGCGCAACGATTGCCCTTGAGCAGCAGGAGTACGGGCAGGTTCAAACCGTCGATGGCGTTCAGGTCGCGGCGCAACATGCGCGCCTGCAGACCGGCGCGAGCGGCGGCGCGAGGCAAGAGTTCGACATCAAGGCGCTGCTGAGCCAGTGGCAGTCCGGCGCTGAGGCTGGTGCGGCTGGCGCTGCAATCGTGCAGCTTGCACAAGATCAGCAAGCCATCGAGCAGCGGGTCGTCGAAGTTCGAACGTGGGTCAATCGGGTGCGGCAGTTCCATGCTGGTCACAGGCTTCTCCCGGGCGCAGGCGCGCTACTTCATTTCTGGCAGGCGTGCTTCGTTTTTGACTTCCGTCATAGCGACCGCTTCGGCGGGCAGCACGACGCGGGCCTTGCGCAGCAGCTCGCCTTCGGTGGCCAGCACCCGGTACATCGAATATTCCTCGGTGTAACGCAGCTCGGTGTAACGGCGGGAGGCGTTGTACAGCTCGTTTTCGCTGTCCAGCAGGTCAAGCAGGGTGCGTTGTCCAAGGCCGAACTGGTCCTGATAGGCAGCACGCACGCGGGTGGTGGTTTCGGCGTATTCGCGGGCAATCGGGGTCTGAGTACGCGCGTTGTTCATGGCGTTCCATGCCAGCGACAGGTTCTCGTTGAGCATGCGCAGGGCGTTGTTGCGGATGTCCATCGCCTGACCGGTTTTGTACGAGTCGGACTTCAGACGCGCCTGGTCGCGATTGCCGTTGTACAGGTTGTAATTCATCACCACGGCGGCGCGCCATTCGTTGTCGTGGCCTTCCTCGCCCTGAATGTTGTTATTGGCGCCCACTGCCAGTTCGCCGTCGAAGCGCGGATAGAACGGCGACTTGGCCACTTCGTATTGCTTTTCGGCGGCCTGCACATCGGCTTGCGCCGACTTCAAGTACGGGTTGTTGTTCAACATGCTTTGCTTGGCATCGGGCAGGGATTTGGACACTTCTCCCTTGATCGACGGCGGGGCTTCCAGCTCGTCCGGCATCTTGCCCACGGCGCTGAAGAAGTTGGCTTCGGCGTCCTGCAGGTCGACCTGCGCGGTATAGAAATTGTTCTCCGCCAGGGCACGGCGGGCCTTGGACTGATCGCGGTCCGCATTACTGCCAATGCCCTGATTGCTGCGCAGACCGATCTGGTCGTTGATGCGCAAGTGCGCCTGAAGGTTGTTTTTGGCCAGGTCCAGCAGCTCGCGACGCTTGAGCACTTCCAGATAAACCTCGATGGCCCGCAGCGCCAGGTCCTCTGACGTGCCACGCAGGTAATAGGCGCGGGAGTTGACCACCGCTTCGGTGCGGCCGACTTCGTTTTTGGTGTTGAAGCCGTCGAACAGCATCTGCCGCAGGCGTAATTCCGACTGGGTGTAGTTCAGGGTTTCTTCGTTGTGATTGCCGACGAAGCGGGTGGTCGGGCTGTCGGTGTGCTGGCGGCCGTAGGCAGCGTTCAGATCCACCACCGGGCGGTATCCGCCTTTGGCGAATTTCACGTCCTCGTCGGCGGACAGTCGGTTATTCACGTTTGAGCGAATTTCCGGGTGGTAATCGATAGTGTTCTGGATCGCTTGGGTAAGCGACATGGCTTGCGCTTGAGCGCAGCCCACCGCCAACACGACTGCAATGTAGAGCGGGGTCAAATCGCGCATGAGTACTTCTCCCTGGAGTGATGTCTTGCTGCTTTCGCCAAAAAACCGACGACCTATGCGATGAAAACCGTATCAGGTTTGTAACATCACAGCTAAGAACAACTTTCAGGAATGCTCAGACGTTTTTTTCATAAGGGTTATTCCAAAAAAAACTTATGTCCTTTTCCCGATTCAGGCGATCTTGAATCTTAGTAATTACCTGTATTCAGCGGTTTGCGGGCGCTGTAGCGATTGAGCTTAAGATTTAACGTTAATTTGACAGCATGAGATCAAGCGATTTTTTCAGCGAAAAACTTGAAAAGATTCAGCGACATAAAATTGTCGCTTGATGCTGGCTCTAAGCCAGTTTGTCGCTTTGATATAACACTTTCTGTTGGATTCGTAACATTTATGATTCGGGATTGCTGCATTAGGGAGTGGATATGGCCAGTTTGATCGGTACGGTTAGGCAGGTGGTGGGCGACGTATTCGCGGTCGCGAGCAATGGCACCAAACGGTTGTTGATCGAGGGCGACAAGGTGTACGCCGGGGAGCAGTTGCAGACAGGAGCGACCGGGGCGGTCGCTGTGCATCTGGCCAAGGGTGGAGAATTGACCCTGGGTCGAGACAGCCGCATGCCGCTGACGCCGCAAATCCTTGCCAACCACGCCACTCACATCGATACGCCAGACCCGACCGTGCCAGGCCAACTGACGGCGGTGCAGCAGGCCATTGCGGCCGGCGCCGATCCCACGCAGGTCACTGACCCTACCGCCGCCGGCAACGCCAACCCCGGTGGATCGCCAAGTGCACTGGGCGGTGGACACACCGCAGTGTTGCTGACAGAAACCGCAGGTGTGGTCGTTCCAGTGATCGGCTTCCCGACGGCAGGGCTGGGCAGCGTGCCTGAATTCCCGCTCGGGCGAATCTATGGGGACGATGGGTCGCCGGATTTTTCGCTGCCGCCGTTGGTAGAGCCCCCGATTACTGTCCCGCCAGTGCAACCGCCGCCGGTTGAACCGCCCCCAGTGGAGCCACCCCCAGTGGAGCCGCCGCCGGTTGAACCACCTCCAGTGGAGCCACCGCCCGTGGAACCGCCGCCGGTTGAGCCTCCTCCTGTCGAGCCTCCGCCTGTGGAACCGCCTCCGGTCGAACCGCCACCGCCACCACCGCCTGCAGACAATGGCGTGACGCTCGGTAACAGCCAGCTCACGCTCAATGAGGCCAATCTGGTCGGAGGCTCAAATCCCGACGAAGGCGCGCTCACTCAATCAGGGGTCATCAAAGTCGCGGCCCCCGACGGCCTGCAAACCCTTACTGTGGGCGGCATCAACGTGATCGTCGACGGCGTGCCCGTCGCCAATCCGCAATCCATCACTCTGCCGTCCGGCAGCACCCTGACCATCAGCAACTACAACCCGGCGACCGGCGAGGTCAGTTACAGCTACACGCTGAACAATCCGGAAACTCACAATCAGGGCGATGGTACGAGCAACAGCGAGCAGATCGCGGTACACGCCGTCGACAGCGATGGCGACGTGGCGGACGGCAATATCAACATCGTGGTCCTCGACGACGTACCGAATGCCGGCGCTGATATTGGCTGGGTTGCGGCAGGCGGGGGCACCGGCGGCAATCTGCTGCTCAACGACACAGCGGGTGCTGACGGCGCAGGGCCGGGCGGTCTGATCATCGGCGTCAAAGCCGGTGGCGATACTTCCAGCGCCGTGACGACCGGTTTGAATACTGTGATCGTCGGCCTGTACGGCGAGCTGATTGTCGATGCCCAGGGCAACGCCGTGTACACCGCCAACCCCGGCGTCGTGCCCGACGGCACGCAGGACATCTTCACCTACACCATCCGCGATGCCGACGGCGACACCAGCACCACCACCGTGACGGTGAACGTCGTGCCCGGTAAACCTGACGGCGGAGTGATCATCGAACCGGGAGATTGCACGGTCAACGAAGCGAATCTGCCCGGCGGCTCGAACCCTGATGACAGCGCGCTGACCCAGACCGGCACCGTAAAAATCAATGCCCCTGACGGCCTGCAAACCCTCACCGTGGGTGGCATCAACGTGATCGTCGATGGCGTGCCCGTCGCCAATCCGCAGTCCATCACCTTGCTGTCCGGCAGCACGCTGACCATCAGCAACTACAACCCGGCGACCGGTGAGGTCAGTTACAGCTACACGCTGAACAATCCGGAAACTCACCATCAGGGCGATGGTACGAGCAACAGCGAGCAGATCGCGGTACACGCCGTCGACAGCGATGGCGACGTGGCGGACGGCAATATCAATATCGTGGTCCTCGACGACGTACCGAATGCCGGCGCTGATATTGGCTGGGTTGCGGCAGGCGGAGACACCAGCGGCAATCTGCTGCTCAATGACACAGCGGGTGCTGACGGCGCAGGGCCGGGCGGTCTGATCATCGGCGTCAAAGCCGGTGGCGATACCTCCACCGCCGTGACGACCGGTTTGAATACTGTGATCGTCGGCCTGTACGGCGAGCTGATTGTCGATGCCCAGGGCAATGCCGTGTACACCGCCAACCCCGGCGTCGTGCCCGACGGTACGCAGGACATCTTCACCTACACCATCCGCGATGCCGACGGCGACACCAGCACCACCACTGTGACGGTGAACGTCGTGCCTGGTAAACCTGACGGCGGCGTGGTCATTGAACCGGGCGACTGCACGGTCAACGAAGCGAATCTGCCTGGCGGCTCGAACCCTGATGACAGCGCGCTGACCCAGACCGGCACCGTAAAAATCAATGCGCCCGATGGCCTGCAAACCCTCACCGTGGGTGGCATCAACGTGATCGTCGATGGCGTGCCCGTCGCCAATCCTCAGTCCATCACCTTGCCGTCCGGCAGCACGCTGACCATCAGCAACTACAACCCGGCGACTGGTGAGGTCAGTTACAGCTACACGCTCAATACGCCGGAAACCCATAACCAAGGCAACGGCACTTCGATTAGCGATCAGATCCCGGTGCATGCCGTGGACAGCGACGGCGATGTAGCGGACGGCAATGTCAGCGTCAGGATCGTCGATGACACGCCCCATGCCGTGGCCGATCTGGCGGGTGTGGCAGCGGGCGGCACGGTCAGCGGTAACATTCTGCTCAATGACACGGCGGGCGCAGACGGTCCCGGACCGGCAGGGCTGGTGATTGGCGTGAAAGCGGGCGGCGACACGGCGCATTCGGTGTCCACTGGCGTCAACACGGTGATCAGCGGGCTGTACGGCACCTTGACCGTCGATGCCCAGGGCAACGCGACCTACCAAAGCAATCCGGATCTGGTCGGCGCTCACGGTGGCAAGGACGTCTTCACCTACACCATTCAGGATGCGGACGGCGATACCAGCACCACCACCATCACGGTCAAAGTGGACCCGCCGTGCCCGCCGATTGCCTGCAACGATCACGACGTGACGGTGCTGGAAAGCGCGCTCGATGTCCATAAGGATGGCCAGGATCTGGCGCCAGGCCGAGTGACCGGCAGCAACCCGGGTTCGACCGCGGAAACCGGCAGCGGCACGGTGGCCGATTCCGTCAGTGGCGGTAATGGCGCGCTGACTTTCAGTCTGAACAACGCCGAAAACGGTACAGCCCATGGTGCCTACGGTGTACTGCACCTGAATGCCGACGGCACCTACACCTACACGCTGACCACCGCGCCGCAGACTACGCCTGGGGCCAACGATGGTCCCAACATCAGCCATGACACGTTCAGCTACACGGTCACCGATGCGCTGGGGCATTCCTCCACCGCTCAGATTGTGGTCAGCATTGTCGATGACCAGCCGATCGCAGCGTGCATCGATAAAACCGTGACCAGCGAGCAGATCGATACCAACCTGATGCTCATCGTTGATAACTCAGCGAGCATGAACGAGGCGTCCGGGGTCAATGGGCTGTCGCGGCTGGATCTGGAAAAGCAGTCGATCATCGAGCTGTTGAACAAGTACGACGCATTGGGTGACGTGCGCGTGCAAGTGGTGACGTTCAACAGTCAGGCAGACCTGGTCAGCAAGGAGTGGGTGGATGTCGCCACCGCCAAGAGCCTGATCGCGGGGATTCAGGCGGGCAACGGTACCAACTACGACGCAGCCCTGGCCGCCGCCCAGCAGGCGTTCGGCGAGAAGGGCGCATTGAGCGGGGCGCAGAACCTGGCGTATTTCTTCTCCGACGGCAATCCGACGCTGTCGCCGCAGCACTCCAATCCGGGCAGCCAGCCCAACCCTGGGCGTGGCGATGGCATCGACATCAATGAAGAGCACGCCTGGACGCAGTTCCTCGACACTCATCACATCAATGCCTACGCCATTGGTGTCGGCACCGATGTCAGCAGCACGTACCTCAATCCGGTCGCCCATAACGGCGCGGCGGGCACCGACAGCAATGCGGTGATTGTTACCGACCTCGGACAGCTGGACGTGGTGCTCAGCGCAACGGTGCAGGGCGGGGTGCATGGCAGCCTGCTGGAAGGCGGTACGTTCGGCGCCGATCACGGATTTATCAAATCCATCAGCGTCGACGGCACCACCTACAGCTACAACCCTCGGGCGTATAGCCATTCGGGCGGGGTCATTACCAGCGGCGGCGAGGATCACGGCAGTTTCGATCCGCGCAGCAACACGCTGACCGTCACCACCGAACACGGCGGTACGCTGGTGATGAACATGGACAGCGGGGTTTACACCTACACGCCGGCATCGGGCGTGCAGCAACCGCAGACCGAAAACATCCACTACGTACTCAGCGATTTCGACGGTGATCTGGCTGCGGCGCAATTGACGATTCACGTCGTTGCGCCGCCGGTTTACGAGGCGCCAATGGCGGTGGCGGACAGCGTCATCACCAACATCACCTCCACCAGCGTCGAGATTCCTGCGGCGGCGTTGCTGGTTAACGATATCTCGACCAACGGCGGTGCATTGGGCGCTTCGCCGACGGTGTTCGAAACCGGCTGGGCTGCGAAGAATGCGGATTTCACCGCTTCGTCGCAGAAAGTCATTCAGTTCAGCGGCATTAAAGACAAAGACATCAACCACCTGAAAAATCTGGAGCGCAGTGATTTCTTCAACACCAGCGCCACGGCTGCGCTGTTGGTGATCACCGGGTATCTGGGGGCGGTCAATGCGTCGCCGTCCAACGCGCAGGATTTGTACAGCGTTCATCTGAAAGCCGGGGAAACGGTGACGGCCGATCACAACTTGACCAACAACGTATTGGGCATGGCCTGGCAGTTTGAAAACGGCGCGTTTCATGGTCTCTCCGATGGCGGCAGTTTTACCGCGACCGAGGATGGCGTGTACCGGCTGGTGGTGGTCAATCAGGCTTCGGCGCCGGTGAACGAGCATTACACGTTGAACCTGTCGATCGACACCAGTGCTGTCAACAGCACGCCGGATGTTCACAGCACCTACACCGCCACCGATGCCCACGGCGGCAGCAGCACGGCAGCGGTGAATATCAGTCATCAGGATGGGGCGGTCGTGCTCGGCACCACGGGCGATGACGTGCTGGTGGGTGCGGCGGACAGCCACTTGCACGGCGGCGACGGCAATGACGTGCTGGTGGCCGGCGCAGGCAATAACGAACTGTTCGGCGATGCCGGCAATGACACGCTGTTCAGTGGCGCAGGCAACGATTTGCTCGACGGCGGCGCTGGCAATAACACGGCTGATTATTCGCTGGCGACGGCGGGAGTAACGGTCAGTACCGGCATCAACGGCCCGCAGGATACGGTCGGTGCGGGCAAGGACACGCTGGTCAATATCGACAACCTGGTGGGCTCGAACTTCAACGACCACCTGACCGGCGATGCGGGGCACAACGTACTCAACGGCGGGCTGGGCAATGACGTGCTCAATGGCATGGAAGGCGATGACCTGCTAATCGGCGGACCGGGCAACAACACCCTGACCGGCGGGCCGGGCAACGACACCTTCCAGTGGATGGCCGGCAATACCGGTCACGACACCATCACCGACTTCACCTTCGGCGCCGACAAACTGGACCTGTCGCAATTGCTGCAAGGGGCTCACCAGGACGCGAACTCCCTGGAGAATTTCCTGCATTTCAGCATCAGCGGCAGTGATTCGAGCGTGGTTTCGACCATCTCGGTCAGCGCTGTTGCGGGCGGAGCAACCACTCAGACCATCGACCTGGCAGGCGTCGACCTGGCCCAACACTACGGCGTCTCCCCTGGGGCAGGCGGCGTTGTGGCGGGCGGGCCGGACACCGCATCGATCATCACCGGCATGCTGGGCGATCATTCGATGAAGGTCGATACCGTTTGAGGGAGGCTGGCGGTGTGCCGGAAACACCGCACCATTTTCCCGTTGATGATCGTTGATCGTTCCCACGCTCCGCGTGGTAACGGCCATCCGGAGGTTCCGCGTCCTTTGACGCGGAGCGTCATGCAAGGCATTCCCACGCAGAGCATGGAACGATCATCCGAGGCTAGCGCTTGCGCATCGTCTTCTGCCGCAAAATATAAATCGTCACCAATACCGCACTCACCAGCATGAACCCCCGTGCCCAAACGAGCGGCACCAGCCAGCAGGAGAAACCGATGCTGATCCACATCAGCCCGATGGCGTAGACCTTGCCCTTGAGCGGGATACCGCGGCCTTCCAAGTAGTCGCCAATCCACGGGCCGAGTCGTTTGTGGTTGATCAGCCAGTGATAAAACCGTGGGGAGCTGCGGGCAAAGCACGCGGCGGCCAGCAGCAGAAAGGGCGTGGTGGGCAGCACTGGCAGGAATATCCCGATCACGCCCAGCACCACGCTCAACCAGCCAACGCCAATCAAAAAAAAGCGCACGAGCCGGTGTCGGCTCGTGCGCGGTGTGGATTGCCCTGAACTGCCCTGCGCCATAGGCGCCGCCTCAGTGGTGGCGAGGTTTGAGGATCGCCGGTTTTTCGTCCGGCGCTTGCAGCAACAGATAAAGGGCGGTCAGCGCTTCGGGAATCTGCACGATCATGTCGTCCATCAGATTGGCGTCGGCAGCGATGTCGGCGAATTCAGGCTGCTCATCGAACAGACCCGAACCGACCATGATCGGTAGCAGCATTTCGCTGACTTCCTCTTCATCGTTGGCGAACCAGGCCGATTCGCGCATGAACACGCCTTCCATGAAGCCGATGCACCAGCCGCGCAATTCGGAGTCATCAGGGTCATCGCCCAGATCCAGATCGCATGGCAGTTCGAACTCTTCATCGGAGGCCAACTGACGCGCGATGTGCGCTTGCAGCTGAACCAGCGTGGCTTCGATTTCTGCGTGCTGGGACTCATCGACGTATTGCGGCGGCTCGGCGAACAAGGCGTCGATCCACTCACGTTCAGGCACGGCTTCGGCGCAGATCGACAGTGCGGTCATGTAGCCATGAGCGGCCACGTAGTCCAACGCTTCGTCATGCAGCTCATCGGCGTCGAGGAAGACTTGCAGGCGGGTTAGTTGCTCAGCGAAGGACATTGGACGAATTACCCTGGAAATAAACAATGCTGAATTCTAGGCCCTGAGCGCCCCGCGCGCCAGCGGCGAGGCCGATGCAATCAGTATTACCCTTAATTTCGACCGCTCATGTCGCTGCTGTCCTTTCTACGGAAACGCTCCGGTATACTGCGGCGCTTTGAAATTCCGACAGCGGATGATTCCCCCGCTGTAGCAGCACAATCCGGGGTAACTATGCTCGACCAGGCTCAGCGCGTACTTAAAGACATCTTCGGCTACGACAGTTTTCGTGGTCGTCAGGGTGCCATTATCGAGCGCGTGGCCAATGGTGGTGATGCATTGGTGCTGATGCCTACCGGTGGTGGCAAATCCCTGTGTTTTCAGGTGCCGGGGCTGTTACGCGAGGGCCTGGCGGTGGTGGTTTCACCGTTGATCGCTTTGATGGACGATCAGGTCGCGACGCTGGAGGAATTGGGTGTTTCAGCCGCCGCGCTGAACTCAACCCTGAGTGCCGAGCAGCAACGCGATCTTGCCAACCGGATTCGTCTGGGCGAGATCAAAATGCTCTACCTGGCGCCCGAACGCCTGGTTCAGCCCCGGATGCTGGCATTTCTGCAGAACCTGAAAATCGCCCTGTTCGCCATCGACGAAGCGCACTGCGTTTCCCAATGGGGCCATGATTTCCGCCCGGAATACCTGCAACTGGGGCAACTGGCCGAGCTGTTCCCCGATGTTCCGCGCATCGCGCTGACCGCCACTGCTGACAAGCGCACCCGCGAAGAGATCGTCCAGCGCCTGCATTTGCAGAATGCCGAACGCTTCCTCTCCAGTTTCGACCGACCCAATATTTTCTATCGCATCGTGCCCAAGGAGCAGCCGCGCAAGCAATTGCTGGCGTTCCTCTCGGAGCGGCGCAGCGACGCGGGCATCGTTTATTGCCTGTCGCGCAAGAAAGTCGATGAAATTGCCGTGTTCCTCAGCGACAACGGCTACCCCGCATTGCCGTATCACGCTGGGCTGCCCATCGAAACCCGCTCAGCCAACCAACGGCGCTTCCTCAATGAAGAAGGCCTGATCATGGTGGCGACTATCGCGTTCGGCATGGGCATCGACAAACCCAACGTACGTTTCGTGGCGCACATGGATTTGCCCAAATCTCTGGAAGCTTATTACCAGGAAACCGGCCGGGCAGGGCGCGACGGTCTGCCGGCTGATGCCTGGATGGCGTACGGCTTGCAAGACGTGGTGATGCTCAAGCAGATGCTGCAAAACTCCGAAGGCGACGAGCGCCACAAGCGGGTCGAGCAGCACAAGCTCGATGCCATGCTCGCCTTGTGCGAAGAAACCCGCTGTCGGCGTCAGACGTTGCTCGCCTATTTCGACGAAGACATGCCCAACCCGTGTGGTCATTGCGACAACTGCGTCGATGGCGTGCAGACCTGGGATGCGACCGAGCCTGCGCGTCAGGCCCTGTCGGCGATCTACCGTACGGGCCAGCGCTATGGCGTGGGTCATTTGGTGGACGTGCTGCTGGGTAAGTCGAACGACAAGGTCCAGAGCTTCGGCCATCAGCACCTGGCCGTGTTCGGCGTCGGAAAGAGCCGCAATGAAAGCGAATGGCGCTCCCTGTTCCGACAGCTGGTCGCCCGAGGGCTGGCTGACATCGATCTGGAAGGCTACGGCGGGCTGCGCCTGAGCGACACTTGTCGGCCATTGTTGCGCGGCGAAGTCACTTTGGAGCTGCGTCGCGATCTGAAGCCGCAGACCACTGCCAAATCTTCCGGCAGCAGCCCTGCCAGCCAACTGGTGCGCGGTGAGGAGCGCGAAGAGTGGGAAGCCTTGCGCGCATTGCGGCGCAAGTTGGCCGAAGAACACGGCGTGCCGCCGTACGTTATTTTCCCGGATTCCACCTTGCTGGAGATGCTGCGCAGCAAACCCGGTTCGATGGCGCAAATGGGCCGCGTCAGCGGGGTGGGCGCGCGCAAGCTGGAGCGTTATGGCGAAGCGTTCCTCGAGGTGTTGGGTGGCTCGGCGCCGACACCGAAGGTGGTCGCCGATGTGCGTCACGAACTGATCAGTCTGGCGCGTGCCGGCATGACGCCGATGCAGATCGCCGGGCAATTGCAGTGTTCGGAAAAGAACGTCTACACCATGCTGGCCGAAGCCATCGGCAAACAACAGTTGTCGCTGGAGCAGGCGCTGGATCTGCCGGAAGACCTGCTGGGTGAAATCCAGGACGCGTTCCTGGACGGTGAAGGTGAATTGCCCCCCGTGGCGGCCATCGCCGACATGTTCGTCGGCCGCGTGCCCGAAGGCGTGCTGTATTGCGTGCGAGCGGCGTTGCAGTCCGAATTTGAGGTGTAGGAACGGGACTGTTCCCGTGGGAGCGGACTCGTCCGCGAAGGCTATCTATCATGCGCAATGACTCCGTCGGATGTACCGGCTTCTTCGCGGACGAGTCCGCTCCCACGGATGCCAATCCAAGTCCGCGCTGAACCCCAAGCCAAACCCGCCGCACTCCGGACTCCCCAGCCGTCTGCGACGAATCACCACATCCGAATACTTGCCTGATTCCAAGCTCCATGATTAGCTGCCTATCAATTAGGAAAGCCTTTTACCATCGAGTCATTTATGCCCTTAACTGAAGAACATCGCTTCGGCATGCAGCTGGCCCATACCTCCCGTGGCTGGCGTGCCGAACTTGACCGGCGCCTGGCCGATCTTGGGTTGTCTCAGGCCCGCTGGCTGGTGTTGTTGCATCTGGCACGTTTTACCGGGCCACCCACCCAGCGCGAGCTGGCACAAAGTGTCGGCGTCGAAGGCCCAACCCTGGCGCGGTTGCTCGACAGCCTGGAAAATCAGGGGCTGGTGCGGCGCCAGGCTGTTCTGGAGGATCGCCGGGCGAAAAAGATCCTGCTCAGTGACACGGCCCGCCCGCTGATCGAAAAAATCGAAACCATCGCCAACGCGCTACGCCACGAGCTGTTCATGGGCATTGACGAGGAAGAACTACGGGTTTGCATGCGGGTTCACGCAAAAATCCTCGCCAACCTGGAAAAATCCTGACATCCGGCGCGCAGAGGCCTTAAAAACGTTGTACGCGCCTCAGCATCCTGTTCTATTTGCACCCATACTTGTTTCAGTCCGGACATGGCGTCCATTACGTCAATGAATAGCAGGGAAGCCTGCCTCGGTTTCCATAAGGGTTCGCATGCTGAAGAGTTTTCAGGCTGATAGTAGACGCGTCGTAATGTCTGGGCGGCGCGTCAAAGCTGGTCTTCGTTCTGGCTTGCTGACAATGGCGATTGCCTCGGCGTCCTTGCTCCACAGCAGCATCGCAGCCGCACTGGGGCTGGGTGACATTACGCTGCATTCGGCCATGGGCCAGCCGCTCAATGCCGACATCGAATTGATCCAGGCCAATGGCCTGAACCCTGAAGACATCATGGTCAGCCTTGCCTCTACCGAAGCGTTCGGCAAAGCCGGAATCGAACGCGTATTTTTCCTCAGCGACCTGCGTTTTACGCCGATCATTCGCGGCAATCGCGGCGTGGTGCATGTTGAATCAAGAAAGGCGGTCACCGAGCCCTATCTCAATTTCCTGGTCAGACTGGTGCGGCCCAATGGCGACCAGCTGCACGAATACACCGTGCTGCTCGACCCACCTGATTCCCCGGCCGGGTTGGCCGCTACTCGCAGCAGAACCACCACTCTGGCAAGTTCCACCGCCAAGACGCCCGAGTCGCGGATGCCGGTCGCGCCGCCCGCTGCGGTCGAAGGCAAGCACTACACCGTAGTTGCCGGCGACAGTCTGGCGTCGATCGCCAAACGGGTGCAGGTCCCAGGCAGCAAAACGTCCTCCACTGAGTTGGCCAATGGCATTCAGGCCCTTAACCCGCAGGCCTTTCCTGGCGGGGAGCGCAGCCGACTGAAAGTGGGCCAGAGCTTGCTGTTGCCAGACGCTGCGCGTGCGCCTGCCCAAGCAGCAGTTCCCGCGCGCGCCGCAGCGCCTGTCGAGCCGGCAAATGCCAGTGTTCCAGCTCCCGATAACAGCGTGCCCCAGGCCGCCGAGCAGCTGACTGCCACGGTTCTGGAGAACCAGCAGCTGAGTAAAAGCGTCGAGGATTTGAAAACCCAGGTGCTGAAGGCCGAAGAGGATGTCACCGGGAAGAACAAACAGATTTCCGAACTGCAGACACAACTGGCCGAGCTGAAATCTTCTGCGGGCAAAGTCACGCCGGCAGCCGTACCTGCAGCCACGCCTGCGCCCGTGGTGGCTCCGGCGCCGGTCGCTGCGATAGATGAATCCAGCGACTTGCCGTGGCCATTGTTGCTCGGCGCGGTGCTGATCCTTTTGTTGCTGCTGGGGCTTGCGTATTCGGTGCGGCGTAACCGCATCAAAAATCAGTTGGCGCTGGTCCCTGAGTCGGTCGAACCAATTGTCAAACCGGCACAGTCTGCCGTCACGCCGGTGTTCGAGGTGCCCGACGTTGCCCCCAAACCGAGCGCGTCGGCGTCTTCCGCTTCAACGTCATCGTCCGGACAACGACTGGCAGGTGCGTCTCCTGACGCGCTGGACGGCGCAAGCATCTATATAGCCTACGGGCGTTTTACCGAAGCGCTGGCGATCTTGCGCGAAGCGTTGCAAAAGCAGCCCCAGCGCACGGATTTGCGCTTGAGGATCCTTGAATTATTGGGCGAGCAAGGCGACCTCGTGGGTTTTGACGAGGAAGAGAAAGTGCTGCTCAATCAGGGCATCGAGCCTCATCGACTGCAGGAAATCCGCTCGCGTTATCCCAAACTCAAACTGGCCGCACAGCCCGCGCCTGTCGTGCCAGCACCGGTCGCGCCCACTGTCGCGCCCGCAGTGGTGGCCGCCGCAGCCGCTGTTACGCTTGCCGCCGAGACACCACCTGCACGCTCCGATGCCCAACTGGACGAGAACGCTGCAGCGGCGCTTAACCCGAAAACCGAAGATGACTTCCAGCTGAACCTCGACGACCTGTCGATGGATTCCGATTGGGATCTGGTCGATCCATTCGAAAGTACTCCCGCACCGCGCAAACCGGTTCCCAAAGGTGCTGAACCGGTGGACCCGGCGTTCGCTTCCAATCTGACGCAGCTGCCAGAAGTGTTCGAGATGCCAGATGAGCAGTTCCTCAGCGACTTCGCCGAACCGGAGCCGGAACCTGAACCCCTTGCGGATCATGACCTCGATCTGGACCTTGATCTGGATATCGATCTGGACGCCGATCTAGGCATGGACCTGACGCCTGAGCCCATTGTCGAAACGACCGTGCAGACCAACAGCGATTCACTGGACGACGCCTTCCTCGATGGCTTCATGGACGACGAGTCGGAATTCGATCTGCTGGATATGGAAGAAGAGCCCTTGAGCAAAATCAATCAGGCACAGGTGCTGATCGATGAAGGCAGCCTGGAAGAGGCGCGTCAGCTGCTCGAAGAGGTTATCGCCGGCAGCGACGATGGCCCCCAGCAAACCGCTCGGGATCTACTGGCCGGGATCAGCTGATGTCAGATAAACCTGAAATCATCATCACCTACTGCACCCAATGCCAGTGGCTGTTGCGCGCGGCCTGGCTGGCGCAGGAGTTGCTCAGCACCTTCTCGGATGATCTGGGCAAGGTGGCGCTGGTGCCCGGCACCGGTGGGGTGTTTCACATCACCTGTGACGGCGTGCAGATCTGGGAGCGCAAGGCCGACGGCGGCTTTCCCGAAGCCAAGGTGCTCAAGCAGCGCGTGCGTGACCAGATCGACCCGCAGCGCGACCTGGGGCACAACGAGCGCAGCGCCACGCCTGACGCGTGACTCGTACTCGCCGCTCCCACAGGTTTCATACCTGATTGTCATCGCTTCGCCATAGAGTTGTCATGTTCGGTTAACCGTCCCGGTTCAGTCTCATTGAAACCAGACGGAGTGTGTCCATGAGCATTGCTGAAAACGCCCGCCCCAGTCGTAAGCAACGTGTCAGAACCTTGTGGATATCGGACGTTCACCTCGGCACCCGGGATTGCCAGGCCGAGCATTTATCGAGCTTTCTCAAGCAATACCATGCCGACAAGGTGTATCTGGTCGGCGACATCATTGACGGCTGGAAACTGCGCGGCGGGATGTACTGGCCGCAGGCGCATACCAACGTCATCCGCCGTTTGCTGACCATGAGCAAGCGCGGCACCGAGGTGATTTACGTCACTGGCAATCATGATGAGTTCTTGCGCCGTTACTCCAAGCTGATCCTGGGCAACATCCAGTTGGTCGACGAAGCCATCCACACGATGGCCGATGGACGCCAGTTACTGGTGATCCACGGTGATCAATTCGATGTCATTACCCGCTACCACCGCTGGCTGGCGTTTCTGGGCGACTCGGCCTATGAATTCACCCTGACCCTCAACCGCTGGCTCAATCACTGGCGCGCCCGCTACGGTTATGGCTATTGGTCGCTGTCGGCGTACCTCAAGCATAAGGTCAAGACGGCTGTCAGCTTCATCAGCGATTTCGAAGAAGCCATCGCCCATGAATGCGCCAAACGCGGGCTGGACGGAGTGGTATGCGGGCACATCCACCACGCCGAGATCCGCAAGGTCGGTGAGGTGGAGTATTTGAATTGCGGCGACTGGGTGGAATCCTGCACGGCGCTGATCGAGCATTGGGACGGCCATATCGAGCTGTTCAGACTGGCTGATGCGCACATCAGCGCCAAAGCGCGGCAGCAGGCAGAACAGGCGACTGCGTGATCCGGCGGATGTCTGCGGATTCGATCCGACGTTAGAACGGCACCTTGCCGCGCAGCATGTCACGGTACATCGCGAAATCGCCAAGCAGGCTGTAGAACGGGTATTTGAACGTGGCGGGGCGGTTTTTCTCGAAGAAAAAATGCCCGACCCAGGCGAAACTGTACCCTGCCAGCGGCAGTATCCAGAGCCACATCCAGCTTGCGCTGAACACCGCCAGCGCCAGAATCACAATGACCAGCGAAGTGCCGATAAAGTGCAGGCGGCGGCACGTGCTGTCGCTGTGTTCCTTGAGGTAATACGGGTAGAAGTCGGCGAAACGCTGGAAGGTTTTGACGTTTTCCACAGGCTCATCTCTGTTTTTATATGACGTGGTATCAGTCTAGCCGAGCCCTCGACACAATCAGTGACATTGGGTGCCAACGTAGTATCCTTCGGCTATCTGCCGCAGGGGGCGGCGGGTGAAAACAAGAAGACGTGAGCATGGAAAGAACGACATCTTCCAGCTGGGCGATGGGCATCGTCAAATCGCTGGAAATGGATGGTCTGGATTGTCGGGCGTTGTTCAAGGAGTTGGGGTTGGTGTACGACGATCTGGAAAATCCGGACGCGCGCTTTCCTCAGGATTCCATGACCCGGTTGTGGCAACGTGCTGTCGAACTCTCAGGTAATCCGGCGGTAGGGCTGAACATGGCCCGGGTTGTCAGGCCTGCTTCTTTCAGTGTCGCCGGTTACGCGTTGATGTCGTCGCGTACCTTGAAGGAGGGCTTCGAGCGACTGGTGCGGTACCAGCGCATCATTGCCGACAGCGCCGACCTGAGTTTTCGTCTGCTGCCTGAAGGTTATGCGCTGATCCTGACTGTCCATGGCGACCATCTGCCCCCGACACGACAGAGCGCCGAAGCTTCGCTGGCCTTTGCTCTGGCGTTCTGCGGCTGGCTGACAGGGCGACCGTTGCAGCCTCGGTCAGTAATGATCCAGGGCGATCAACCCAAAAACGTCGAGCCCTACAGAAAATTCTTCCACGCACCGCTGACCTTCAATGCGCCCTACGACGCGTTGGTGTTCGAGCGCGCCGACATGGAAGCCCCGCTGCCCACTGCCGACGAGGCGATGGCCAAACTGCACGACCGCTTCGCCGGTGAGTTTCTCGCACGTTTCGCCAGCAATCGCGTCACCCATCAGGCGCGGCAGGTGCTTTGCCGATTGCTGCCTCAGGGAGAACCCAAGCGCGAAGCCGTTGCGCAAAGCCTGCACATGTCCCAGCGCACGTTGCAGCGGCGTTTGCAGGAGGAGGGCACCAGTTTTCAGATCCTGCTGGACGACACCCGCCGCGAACTGGCCCAGCAATACCTCGCCCAGCCGAAAATGACCCTGCTGGAGATAGCCTATCTTCTGGGTTTCGCCGACCCCAGTAACTTCTTCCGTGCGTTCAGACGCTGGTTTGATGAAACCCCCGGGGAGTACCGGGCGCGGTTGAATCTGTAGCAGCGACCCGATTTGCGAGGCGGCGTGCCCATAACATTGCCTGGCTAAAGTCTGTAGGAGCGAACTTGTTCGCGAGGCGGCGCGCTTGGCACACCGCAGCGCCTTGCTCGCCAACAAGTTGTCTCCTACAGCAGTGCGCGCATGGCTCGGATCTGTAGGAGCGAACTTGTTCGCGAGGCGGCGCGGCTGACACACCGCAGCGTCTGGCTCGCCAACAGGTTGTCTCCTACAGCAGTGCGTGCATGGCTCGGATCTGTAGGAGCGAACTTGTTCGCGAGGCGGCGCGCCTGACACACCGCAGCGCCTGGCTCGCCAACAAGTTGTCTCCTACAGCAATGCCCCATGGTGCAAGTCTGTGGGAAAGATCATGCATTCAGTCAATGCCGCCAAAATGCCGGGATGCACAGCACCAGTACGGTGATGATTTCCAGACGGCCCAGGAGCATGCCGACCGACAGGATCCACTTGGCGGCGTCAGGCAGGGTGGAAAAGTTGCCCGCAGGCCCGATGGTTTCGCCAAGGCCGGGGCCGACGCCGGATACGGTGCTGGCGGCGCCGGTCAGTGCGGTCATCCAGTCCAGGCCAAGCAGCGACAGCAAGAGTGCGATCAGGCAGATGGTGATAGTGAAGAAGAACGAAAAGGTCAGGATCGAGCGCACGATGTCGTCGTCCAGACGGTGACCATTGTAGTTCTGCCGGATAACTGCGCGGGGGTGGATCAGCTGGTGCAGGTTTGCTCTCAGCAGGATGTAGGCCACCTGAAACCGAAACACCTTCACACCGCCTGCCGTGGAGCCGGAGCAGCCGCCGATAAAGCCCAGATAGAAGAAGATCATCAGCGAGAAATTGCCCCACAGGCTGTAATCCCCCAGCGCAAAACCGGTCGTTGTCACCACCGACGTGACGTTCAGGGCAACGTGGCGCAACGCGTCATACCACGGCAGATCGGTCGTCGCCCAATACCAGATGCCCATCACAAGCCAGGTCAGCAGCAGCAGGCAGATGAAACCTTGAACCTGCTGGTCCCGAAACAGCGCCTGACGATTGCCCCGTAATGTCGCCACGAACAATGTGAACGGCAGGCTGCCAAGGATCATCACCACAATCGCCACCCAATGCACGGCGGGTTGTGTCCACTTGGCCAATGACTGATCGGAAGTCGAGAACCCCCCGGTGGAGATGGCCGACATGGCATGGTTGATGGCATCGAACAAACTCATGCCTGCCAGCCAGAAAGCGACGCTGCCCAACGCCGTGATACCGACATAAATCAGCACGATGAACTTGGCCACCATGTGCGAGCGCGGCATCACTTTTTCAGAGCGGTCCGATGATTCTGTCTGGAACAGGCGCATGCCACCGATCCGCAGCAACGGCAGAATCGCCACCGCCATGCCGATAAAGCCGATACCGCCAAGCCAGTGCAGCAAGGAGCGCCAGATCAGAATTCCCGGCGACATGGTGTCCAGACCGCTCAACACCGTGGACCCGGTGGCGGTGATGCCGGACATGCTCTCGAAGAAGGAGTCGGTGTAACTGATGTGCTGCGTCAGCAGAAACGGCAGCGCGGCGAAGATGCAGACCACCACCCAGCTGCTGACCGTCAGCAGGTACATGTCCCGGGGCCGAAGATGCACGTGCTCCGGGCGGCCGGGGATGACCAGCGCCAGACCTGCGATAAAGGTGATGGTGCTCGCCCACAGGAACGACGGAAGATCGCTTGTGCGCTCGAAGATCAGCAGGGTCGCCATCGGCACGACCATCGCCACGGCCAGCGTGATGAGAAAGATGCCGATAATGAAACCGATAATGCGAAGGGTCGGCAACGCCATGCGGTCGCTCTGGTCAGGAAATGAAGGGGCGCCATTCTACCCGTGGTCATGCACATGTAAACCGAGGCGCTTTCTGAGTGTCTTGTAGGTAATCGCCATTGCTATTGGTCATTGAAGTTCAACACGTCCTAGAATGCCCAATCATTTTTAAAAGGAATCGATTTGATGGAAGCGCTCGACCTACTGCTCACCCGGGTGTCGGTTCCCCGATTGATCGAACCGGCGCCGGACGCCGCGCAGCGAGAGATTCTGTTCAGCGCCGCGTTGCGCGCTCCCGACCATGGTCAACTGCGGCCATTTCGTTTTCTGACCGTCGAGGGCGACGCCCGTGAACGCATGGGCGCGTTGCTGGCCGAGGCGTTGCAGCAGGGCGGCGGCGAAATTGAAGAAAAGGCGCTGGACAAGGCCCGTAACGGCCCGTTGCGGGCGCCGCTGGTTGTGGTGGTGATCGCCAAATTGCAGGATCACTACAAGGTGCCCAAGAGCGAGCAACTGATTACCGCAGGCTGCGCGGCCCACGGTGTGTTGCTGGCGGCATATGCCTTGGGAATCGGCGCGGTGTGGCGTACGGGAGAACTGTCGTACTCGCCCTATGTGGCCAAAGGCCTGGGCCTGCAGGCAGACGAGGAAGTGATCGCGTTTCTTTACCTGGGGACCCCACAAAACCCGCCGCGTGTGGCGGGGAAGGTCGATGTAGTGGATTTTGTGAGCGAGTGGCAGGGTTAATTTTCTATGGATTGACTCAATCCCTGTAGGCGCATCGAGCCCGAGCGAGGCGGCGATCGCGGTGTGTCAGACACATTGCATCGCCGCCTCGCGTGGCTCGTGAGCTCCTACAAATGGGTGCGGGGCAGCTCAAGGCTCGCGACAAACCCGCCGTCCGGATGATTCTCCAGAATCAAATTGCCGCCATGCTTCTCCGCTGCACGCTTGGCAATGGCCAGCCCCAGCCCATAACCAGGCGCGATCTGGCCGGGGGCGCGGTAGAACGGTTCGCCCAGTTGAGCCAAGTGTTCGGGCGCAACGCCTGGGCCATGATCGCGGACGCTGATTCGCATCTGCTCACCCACTCGCGTGGCACTCAGTTCAATGGGCCTGCCGCTGGGGTTGAAACGCGATGCGTTGCGCAACAAATTGTCCAACGCGCGTTCCAGCACATCCTGCCAGCCTTGCACGCTGATGGTGCGGTCGACTTCCACATTCACGATTTGATCCCCGGCGCCTTGCTCGGCCTCGGCTTTCAAACGTTCAAGCAGCCCGCTCAGATCCACTTCCGTGGCCGTGCCGACATCAGCGTCCAGCCGTGCCAGCGCAAGAATCTCGCCGATCAGCGCTTCCAGGCGATCACACTCGCGGGTCAGTCTGGGCCACAACTTTTCCCGTTGCTCAGGTTCTGCGCGTTCGGCCAACGCCAAGGCAATGCGCAGCCGAGTCAGGGGAGAGCGCAGTTCGTGAGACACGTCGCGCAATAACTGGCGCTGACTGCTGATCAAGCTTTGCAGGCGTGCGCCCATGCGGTTGAAGTCATTGGCCAGCACACCGAACTCATCACGCCGACTCGCCAGTTGCGCCAGGCTGTTCTGCTGATAAGTGGTTTGCCCCAGGTCATGTACTGCGCCGCGCAGGCGGCTTAAGGGGCGGGTGATCGACAAGGTCACAAAGAGGCTGAACAGCGTCAGCACCACCAAGGCAATGCCCAGTGCACTGAGGGGCCACAGCAGGCTTTCGCGGTGCCAGGCATCCAGTTCCGGATGGGGGATGCGATAGATCAGCAGATAGGTTTCGCTGGTTTTCGGGCTGGTGTATTCGGTGGTCAGCCGCCGCCACGGCAGTTGTTTGGGGTCATCGTGCTGTCGTGCTTCAAAAGCTGCGGCACGGGGAGGGAAAGTGCCGGCCACCACGGCTTCACCGCTGTCGTTGAGCACCTGGACATCGATGTGATAGCGACGCTTGAGGTCTTGCAGATACTCCTGCGCCGCCTCATTGCCTTTTTCCTCGTAAAGTTGCGTCCATTTTTCCGGCAGTTTGTGCAAGCCGGGATGTCGGCTCAGAATCCAGGCGTCTTGATTGAGCATGTGCCCCAGGAGAATCGACAGGCCTGCGACCAATGCAATTGCAAGCCAGAAGCTCGCCAGGATTCGCCAGAACAATGAGCGCACGTGATTTCCTCAAATCAGAAAAACCCGGCACGCCGGAGCGTGTCGGGTTGGACGGTTAGCGTAACGGCGATCAGTTCGCGATTACTGGGTTTTTTGCGCTTTCTGCGCTTTCCAGGCTTCGAACTCGGCGCGATCGGCGCGGCGCTGTTCCTGGTCTTTCTTGATCTGGTCAAACTGCTTTTGCTGATCAGGCGTGAGCATGGCGCGGATGTCGGTATCGGTCTTGGTACGCTTGGCCGCGAACTCGTCCTGCATCGCTTTCTGGTCGGCTGGCGACAGCTTGGCCAGGTATTTGTCGGTGATCTCGTGGCGACTGCGCATCTGGTCGCCCATCAACTTGCCGACTTGCTGGCGTTGCTCAGGGGTCAGGTTCAGTTTGTCGAACGGACCTTTGTGATGCATGCCTGGACCGCCGTAGCCTGGGCCGCCGTGACCCATCGGGCCGCCATCAGCGGGTGGCATTGCCATCGCAACGGTAGGCAGAGCAGCAGCGAACATCAAAGCCATCAGAGTCTTACGCATGGTGTATCTCCTTGTCTCGAATCCGGCTCTGTGCCGGTTGAGGCCAGTTTAGGGAGATCAAGGTCAAGCGAGGTCAGGCGTGGGTAAAGCTTGGGTAAAGAGGTGTGTGGCGCGAGCTTACAGAGAAATCAAATGCTGAATTGGATTGCGATCCCCTGTAGGAGCTGCCGAAGGTTGCGATGCGGTTCCCAAGACAAATCGCGTTCGCAGCCTTTGGCAGCTCCTACAGGGATGATAGGCATTACACCGCGTAGTAATAACCGCGGCTGCGAAGCGCCACGATCCTGGGCCGGCCATCGGCGTGGGGGCCGATTTTCTTGCGCAGGTTGCTGACGTGCATGTCCAGGCTGCGGTCGTACAGGGTGAGTTTACGGCCCAGCGCCAGTTGCGCCAGCTCCTGCTTCTCCAGCGGCTCGCCGGGTTGGCCCAGCAACGCTTCCAGCAAACGCGCCTCGGAAACGGTCAGCACGAACTCTTGATCGTCGATCGTGACCACGCCTCGCGCAGGGCTGAAGGTCAGATCGCCCAGCTCCAGCTGGGTCGACACCGCGGTGGGATGGCTGCGACGCAGGACCGCGCGCAATCGAGCGGTCAGTTCGCGGGGATCGCAAGGTTTGGCCAGGTAATCATCGGCGCCCAGTTCCAGACCGAGAATCCGGTCCAGCGGTTCGCCACGGGCCGACAGCATCAGCACCGGCAAATCAGGATGATCGGTGCGCAGCTGTTTGAGCAGTTCAAGGCCGCTGCCGTCGGGCAGCATCACGTCCAGCACCACGGCCGCGGGTGACGCTTCGGCCAAGGCCTTGCGCGCGCTCTGGCCGTCGTGGCAGGCGCGCACCTGAAAGCCTTCCTGGGTCAACCAACTGCTCAGAAGCTCACACAGCTCCTGGTCATCATCAATTAGTAACAGCTCGCTCATGACTCACTCAATTTAGCCATTGCCGACGCTGTCTACGCCAGCCGCTGGCAAAGATACCGCACAGTAGGGCAATCAGTGCAACGCCGCCGCCTGCGACAAACCATTGTTGCGGTTCGGTCAGGACGCGCGCAGGGGGGACGGATTGTGCTTCTTTGAGCTGCAACTTGAGCCTTTGGTTCTCCTGGCGCAGACGACTGAGCGTAATTGTTTCTTGCTCGGCGCCGGCGGCCTGCAACTGCTTGCTCAATTCATCGCGCTGACGTTCGCTCTGCGCCAGTTGTTGACGCAAGTCGCTGAGCTGGCTGGCCGTGCTGGGCAACGGTAATGACTGACCGACCGCGGCGCTCGAATCTTCACCCTGAGCACTCAGGCTCACGGCTGAAACGGCCAGCAGGGCTAGCAGCAGATACCAAGGCATATAACGCATCTGAACTCCCGACTTTTATTGAGCGTTTGGCAGGTTGTCGGCAGCGGGAGGCGAATAATGAGGGCAGTGAAGCGGGGAGGTACGGCGGGACACTATCACCCGGTCATGAGCTGACCGGATGATCGACATGGCTGAGGCTTACGGCAGAACTTGCTTGAACGGCTTGACCACGACGTGATCGTAAACACCAGCCTTGATATACGGGTCGGCGTCGGCCCAGGCTTGTGCGGCGCTGAGGGAGTCGAACTCGGCAACGATCAGGCTGCCGGTGAACCCTGCTGCGCCCGGGTCATTGCTGTCGACGGCGGGCATGGGGCCAGCCAGCACGATGCGGCCTTCACCCTTGAGCGCGGTCAGGCGTTCGAGGTGAGCAGGGCGAGCTGCCAGGCGTTTTTCCAGGGAGTTGGCGACGTCTGTTGCAACGATGGCGTAGAGCATGTCAGTCCTCGGTTTTTTTCGGAGTTGGCGTAGGCGCCGGATCGACGTCGTGCATGTGGCGGGCGAGGAATACGCCCTGCCCGAGCAGGAATAGCAGCGTCATGCCCAGGCTGCCGAAGACTTTGAAGTCGACCCAGAATTCTTGATAGGTGAACGCGACATACAGATTGGCCGCCCCGCAGAACAGAAAGAACACGATCCAGGCGATGTTCAGTTTGGTCCAGACGGCCTGCGGCAGGGTCAGCGCGTGACCCATGATGCGTTGGATCAGCAGGCGATCACCGATGAAGTGGCTACCGGCAAACACCAGCGCGAACAGCCAGTTGACCACAGGTGCCTTCCACTTCAGGAAGGTTTCGCTGTGAAAGGCCAGCGTCAGGCTGCCGAACACCAGACAGGCAATCAGTGTCAGCCATTGGCTTTTTTCAAGCTTGCCCTGTTTGAAGAAGAGGATGCCGTAGACCACGATGGAGCTTGCGATCAGCACTGCGGTGGCGCTGAAGATACCGCCCACCATCACGCTGTGGCCCAGGATATCGACGGCATGAGGGTCGATCTTGTAAACGATGAAAAACAGGATTAACGGGATGAAGTCGATGAATTGTTTCACAGTAAGAGCCAGAAGCTGGATGTGGCGGCATAATAACAAACATCAATGACTGCGAAAGCGCCCCTATGAATGTCGACCTGCACTGCCACAGCACCGCCTCCGACGGCGGTCTTGCGCCCGCCGTTCTGGTTGCGCGTGCCCACGAGAACGGCGTGCGGATGCTGGCGCTGACCGACCACGACACCCTCGAAGGCCTTGAAGAAGCCCGCGCTGCGGCGCTTGCGCTGGATATGCAGTTGATCAACGGGGTCGAGCTTTCTTGCACCTGGGGAGGCGCAACCATCCACGTTCTGGGCTATGGTTTCGACGTCAAGGCGCAGGTTCTGGTGGACGCTATCGAGCAGTTGCACCATGGCCGGTGGTTGCGCGCTGAAGAAATCAGTCGCAAATTGGCGATGAAAGGTATGCCAGATGCGCTCGAAGGGGCTCGCGCCATCCAGCAAGCGCTCGGTGACAGCGGTAATGCGCCGGCCCGACCGCACTTTGCTGACTTCATGGTGGCCCAGGGGTATGTCAAGGATCGCGCCGAGGCGTTCCGAAAATGGCTGGGCGCGGGCAAGCTGGGCGACGTCAAACAGCACTGGCCGACCCTTGAAGACACCGTCAAGACGCTGCGCGCCGCAAACGCCTGGGTCAGCCTGGCGCATCCCTGGCATTACGATTTCACCCGCAGTAAACGACGTAAACTGGTTGCCGATTTTCTTCAGGCCGGCGGCCATGCCATTGAAGTTGTCAACGGGCTGCAACCTGCCGATCAGGTGGGCAGTCTGGCGATATTGGCCCGTGAATTCGGTCTGCTGGTAAGCGCCGGCAGTGATTTTCATGCCCCTGGTGGCTGGTCCGAGATTGGGATGTATCGCCCGATTCCCGAGGACTTGCCGCCACTTTGGTGTCGATTCAAAAATGAACAGCCTACTGCCGTCTGAACAGGAAGATACCGTGAGTCAATTTTTCCAGGTCCACCCGGACAATCCCCAGGCGCGCCTGATCAAGCAGGCCGTGGAGATCATCAGGGCGGGCGGTCTGGTGGTGTACCCCACCGATTCCTCCTACGCGCTGGGTTGCCAGATGGGCGACAAGAACGCCGTCGAGCGCATTCGCCGTTTGCGGCAGCTGGACGACAAGCACAACTTCACCCTGATGTGCTGCGATCTCTCGCAGCTGGGCATGTTTGCCAAGGTCGACACCACGGCCTTTCGCGTGCTCAAGGCTCACACGCCGGGGCCGTACACCTTCATTCTCAGTGCCACCCGCGATGTGCCTCGATTGGTCCTGCACCCCAAACGCCGAACCATCGGCCTGCGTGTGCCGCGCCATCCCATTGCCCAGGCGCTGTTGCAGGAGCTGGGTGAGCCGTTGATGAGCGTGAGTCTGATCCTGCCGGGCGAAACCGTGCCCATGAGTGACCCGTTCGAAATGCGCGAAGTGCTGGAGCACCAGGTGGACCTGATCATCGACGCCGGCATGGGCGGGGTTTCGGCGTCCACGGTGGTCAATCTGACCGATGGCGAGCCGCAGGTGATTCGCGTGGGCTGTGGCGATCCGACGCCGTTCGGGGTCGAAGTCGAGTGATCGACGCTGAAACACTCGACAGCCAGGCGGGCGCGCAGCAAGAGTTGCCGTTCGCGCTGGTCTACGGTCAGGCGGTCACGCAAATGCCGCTGGACCTGTACATCCCGCCCGATGCGCTGGAAGTGTTTCTTGAGGCCTTCGAGGGCCCCCTCGATCTGCTGCTGTACCTGATCCGCAAACAGAACATCAATATCCTCGACATCCCGGTGGCGGAAATCACTCGTCAGTACATGGGTTACGTCGAACTGATGAAAACCGTGCGCCTGGAGCTGGCCGCCGAGTACCTGGTAATGGCCGCCATGCTGGCCGAGATCAAATCGCGGATGCTGCTGCCGCGTTCGGAGACAGCCGAGGAAGAGGAAGACGACCCCCGCGCCGAGCTGATCCGTCGTCTGCAGCAATACGAGCGTTTCAAGGCCGCAGCCGAGGGGATCGATGGACTGTCCCGGGTCGGTCGCGACATTGTGGTGCCCAAACTGGATGCCCCCGAAGCCCGCGCGCGCAAACTGCTGCCGGACGTCAGCCTGGACGAGCTGTTGATGTCCATGGCCGAGGTGTTGCGTCGGGGCGATATGTTCGAGAGCCATCAGGTCAGCCGCGAAGCGCTGTCCACTCGCGAACGCATGAGTGATGTGCTGGAGCGCTTGAAGGGCGGCGGGTTTGTGCCGTTTGCCGAGCTGTTCACCGCCGAGGAAGGGCGGCTGGGTGTGGTCGTGACCTTCATGGCAATCCTTGAGCTGGTCAAGGAGTCCCTCGTCGAATTGGTGCAGAACGAACCGTTTGCCGTCATTCATGTGCGTGCGCGAGCCGAATAAAGAGCTAGAGCTGATCGATGAACCTCAACGAACCCCGCGAGCTGGCGACACTGCTCGAAGCTTTCCTGCTGGCCTCTGGTAAACCGCAATCCCTAGAGCGGCTGTACGAGCTGTTCGAAGAAGGCGAGCGCCCGGAGCCCCCGGTGTTCAAGAAGGCCTTGGACCTGCTGCGCAAATCCTGCGACAGCCGTGCATTCGAACTCAAGGAAGTTGCCACAGGCTATCGCCTGCAGATCCGCGAGAAGTTCTCGCCGTGGGTCGGGCGTCTGTGGGAGGAGCGACCTCAGCGGTATTCCCGGGCGTTGCTGGAGACGATGGCGCTGATTGCCTATCGCCAGCCGATCACGCGGGGCGAGATCGAGGATGTGCGTGGCGTGGCGGTCAACACCAATATCGTCAAGACGCTGCTGGAGCGCGAGTGGGTGCGCATCGTCGGCTATCGCGACGTGCCTGGCAAACCGGCAATGTTCGCCACTACCAAGGCGTTTCTCGATCATTTCAATCTGAAAAACCTCGATGACCTGCCGCCCCTGGCTGACCTGCGCGAGCTGGAACCTGACCCGGTGCTGGATTTCGATGACGCGCCGGTGCCTGCGCATCTTCAGGCGTTGGCCGATGCCAGCCTCGACCCTGACGCCGAGCCGGAACCGCCCCGGGATGAAACCAGTTTCCGCAGTCTGCTGGTGGAACTGGATTCGATGGAGAAAGGCCTGAAAATTGATTTTGACGATTTATTGGTCGATCAGCCTGATACGGAGTCTGAATTGGAAGACGAGCCGCGTGACGATGAAGAATCGCGGTAGGTGCTAAGTCGTCTGCACAAACCCTGTGGGAGCGGACTCGTCCGCGAAGAGGTCGGGACAGTCACGGCATTTGCATCGCCTGAACTTCAGCCTTCGTGGACAAGTCCGCGCCCACGGGTCCAGCGTGTCTTCTCATCTCAGGTCAGCCCATGAGCAAATCCCCCTGCATCAGCCTCTGCAAGTTCACCGACGATATCTGTCTGGGTTGCGGTCGCAGCAAGCGTGAAATCAAGTCGTGGAAGAAAATGGAAAAAGACGAAAAGCGCGCGGTGCTGGCCGAGTCCGCCATGCGTCTGATCAAGCTCAAGGCCGCCGGTCGGCGGAAAAAGAAGTAAGCGACAGGTTTTCGGCTAGTATCTGATGCGTTACGCCTGCCATGGGCGTATGATTCCCGACCTTTTGGCGATCCATACCCGCCATCAGGCTTTCAGTATTCTGCCAGCGCGCCTTCTCTTTATAGAAGCTGACGCCGGGCAACCGGGCCATGCTTTGTCGAGCATGGCCTGATCGACACACCGGGAGGTGCCCAGATGAGTGACAAAGACAAGCAGGACAGCCAGGAAATCGGCCCAGCAGGCGAAAAACTGCAAAAAGTACTGGCGCGCATCGGCGTCGGTTCTCGCCGCGATGTAGAGGCCTGGATCACCCAGGGCCGCGTCAAGGTCAATGGCAAGGACGCAAACCTCGGTCTGCGCGTCGATTTGCACGACGCCATCACCGTTGACGGCCGCGTGATCAAGCGTGAAGAAGCCGCTGAGACCGTGCGCCGCGTCATCATGTACAACAAACCAGACGGCGAAATCTGCACCCGTGACGACCCGGAAGGTCGCCCGACGGTGTTCGATCGTCTGCCGCGCCCTAAAGAAGGCCGCTGGATCAACGTCGGTCGTCTGGACATCAACACCACCGGTTTGCTGATGTTCACCACCGACGGTGAACTGGCCAACCGCCTGATGCACCCCTCATTCGAAATGGACCGTGAATACGCGGTCCGTGTGCGCGGCGAAGTCGATGACGACATGCTGCTGCGTTTGAAGAACGGCGTGATTCTCGAAGACGGTCCGGCGCGCTTCACCGACATTCAGATCGCGCCGGGCGGTGAAGGCTTCAACCACTGGTACCACTGCGTTGTGATGGAAGGGCGTAACCGTGAGGTTCGTCGTCTGTGGGAGTCTCAGGGTCTGGTGGTCAGCCGTCTCAAGCGCGTGCGCTATGGCCCGGTGTTTCTCAACTCCGACCTGCCGATGGGTCGCTGGCGCGAAATGAGCCAGTACGAAGTCGACACCCTCAGCGCCGAAGTGGGCCTGACGCCGGTCGCCATGCCGCAGATGAACGCCAAGACCAAAGACAAGATGGAGCGCTTGCAGCGCCAGTCGTCGCGTCCATTGGGCAAAGGCGAGCGCGTGCGTAATGTGCGTCCTGCCAAAGATGCAGACGGTGCCGAGCGTCCGGTGCGTGAGCCGCGTCCTGCCATTGGCAGTGATCGTCCCGCTCGCGAGCCCCGTGGCGAAGGCGCAGACCGTCCAGCCCGCGACCCGCGTTATGCCGTCGGTGAAAAACGCCCGGCCCGCGAACCGCGTGTCCCCGAAGGCGAGCGTGTGCGTCCGGCCGGCAAGCCTCAGGAAGGTGGTCGCGGTCAACGCACGCCACGTCCACCGGTTGGCGGTCGCTCTGAAGGTCGTACTGACAGCAGCCGTGGCACGCCAGTGGCCGAGCGTCCAAGCGACATGAACAAGCGTCCGGCCAAGCCCAAGCCTTCGCGCCCGGGCATCAAGCTGGTGGACGACAAGACCCCATCGGGCAAGCGTCGCGGACCTCCTGCAGGTTCCGGCCAGCGCCCGGGCTTCGGTCGTCGCAAGCCTGAGTGATGGTTGTCTAAACTAAAAAACGCCAGTCCATGACTGGCGTTTTTTGTTTGTTGGTTCGTTCTGGGCGTCCCGCCGCCGTGCTGCCTCTCGGCAAACGATGACTGTGGGAGGGAGCTTGCTCGCGATTTGCTATCCATGGCCCGGATTAACGGGTGGATACACCGGCCCCTCGCGAGCAAGCTCCCTCCCACAATCGAGAGCCAGCACTCCTGCGACGGTTTTCGATCCGCCGTTGTAAGACACGGTGTACAATGCGCGCCGTTTTTTGTGTCAGTCAGTGAGCGAGCATATGCCCCCGTCGGGTGAGTTGAAGCGTGGTCTGAAAAACCGTCACATCCAGCTGATCGCCCTCGGCGGCGCTATTGGCACAGGCTTGTTCCTGGGTTCTGCGGGTGTGCTCAAGTCGGCGGGTCCGTCGATGATTCTGGGCTATGCCCTGTGTGGCTTCATCGCCTTCATGATCATGCGCCAGTTGGGCGAGATGATCGTCGAAGAGCCGGTGGCCGGGTCGTTCAGCCATTTCGCGCATAAATATTGGGGCGGTTTCGCAGGCTTTTTGTCGGGGTGGAACTGCTGGGTCCTGTACATTCTGGTGGGCATGTCCGAACTGACGGCGGTTGGCAAGTACGTGCATTACTGGTGGCCGCAGATCCCGACCTGGGCTTCGGCGGCGGTGTTCTTCGTGATGATCAATGTCATCAACCTGGCCAACGTCAAGGTGTTCGGCGAGGCGGAATTCTGGTTCGCGATCATCAAGGTGGTGGCGATCGTCGGCATGATCGCCCTGGGCAGTTATCTGCTGGTCAGCGGTAGCGGCGGACCCCAGGCATCGGTGAGCAACCTGTGGGACCACGGCGGGTTTTTCCCCAACGGAGTGAGCGGATTGGTGATGGCGCTGGCGTTCATCATGTTCTCCTTCGGTGGCCTGGAAATGCTCGGGTTTACCGCCGCCGAAGCCGATCAGCCAAAAGTCATCATTCCCAAAGCCATCAATCAGGTGATCTACCGGATTCTGATTTTCTACATCGGCGCGTTGGTGGTGCTGTTGTCGCTGACCCCGTGGGATGCGCTGCTGGCGACGCTCAACGCGTCCGGTGATTCCTACAGCGGCAGCCCGTTCGTGCAAGTGTTCTCGATGCTGGGCAGCAACACAGCAGCTCACATCCTCAACTTCGTGGTGCTGACCGCTGCGTTGTCGGTGTACAACAGCGGCACCTATTGCAACGCGCGCATGTTGTTCGGCATGGCAGAGCAAGGCGATGCGCCGCAATCGCTGGCTCGGGTCGACAATCGCGGTGTGCCGGTGCGGGCGATTCTAGTATCGGCGGCGGTGACGGTGATCGCGGTGCTACTCAACTACCTGATCCCGCAGAATGCCCTGGAGCTGCTGATGTCGCTGGTGGTCGCCACGCTGGTGATCAACTGGGCGATGATCAGCTATTCGCATCTGAAGTTTCGCCAGCACATGAATCGCACGCAGCAGGTGCCGCTGTTCAAGGCGCTGTGGTACCCGGTAGGCAATTACCTGTGTCTGGCGTTCGTGGCGTTCATTCTGGTGATCATGCTGATGATTCCGGGGATTCGCGTATCGGTGTATGCGATTCCGGTGTGGTTGCTGGTGATGTGGGGGTTCTTCGTCCTCAAGAGCAAGCGTCACGCCGCCAATGAGTCCATGGCCCAGCGCACGTCGATCATCAAGTGAGCAGGACGGCGCCGACGGTCCACTAACAGAGGCGGCTTGGCACCATGGTGAGAGGGAGCTTGCTCGCGAAAGGGGCGTTCAGGCACAGGGTTCGTGTCGGATGTACGGACTTCTCGCGAGCAAGCTGCCTCCCACAGGTCCGATTTAGCGTAACCGTTGAACGGTTCACTCCAGAGCGTCGTAAGGCCATATGCTGATCATTTCCAACAACGTGCACCTGCCCGACGCCGAGGTCGAGCTGACCGCCATCCGTGCGCAAGGCGCGGGCGGGCAGAACGTCAACAAGGTGTCCAGCGCGATGCACTTGCGCTTCGACATCAACGCCTCGTCACTGCCGCCGTTTTACAAGGAGCGCCTGCTGGCCCTGCGTGACAGCCGTATCACCAGCGACGGCGTGATCATCATCAAGGCCCAGCAATACCGTACGCAGGAACAGAACCGCGCCGATGCCCTCGAGCGTCTGAGCGAGTTGATCGTCAACGCCGGCAAAGTCGAGAAGAAGCGCCGCCCGACCAAGCCCACCCTGGGCTCGAAGACCCGGCGCCTTGAGTCAAAGACCAAGCGTGGATCGATCAAGGCAGGGCGCGGCAAGGTGGATTTCTGACCGTGAACACGGTCACCTCGCGGGAGCGGACCTGTCCGTAAGAGGCCCGAACGAGCGCTGATGACTCAGGCCTCGGCGACCGCTTTGTCCCGCATCACCTGCGCCTGTTTGTACAGATAAACACTCAAACCCAAGCCGCCCAGCGCCGCGATGGCGGCAAACAGAAAGATCGAGGCAAAGCCAAAACCGGCCGCCACAGCACCTGCCACGGGCCCGGTGATGCCCAGCGACAGATCGATGAACAACGAATAAGCCCCCACTGCCGCGCCACGACTGGACGCCGGCACCAGATTCACCGCCTCGACGCCCAGCGCAGGAAACACCAGCGAGAAGCCAAATCCCGTGAGCGCCGCACCGGCCAGTGCCAGGTTGGGATTGGGCGCCAGCCACAGCAGCAACAGGCCCACAGCCTCCACCGACAGGCAGGCAATCGCCACGCGAAAACCCCCCAGGCGGTTGATCATGTTGCCGAACATCAGGCGCGCACCAATGAAACAGGTGCCGAACAGGCTCAGGCACAGCACAGCGTTGGGCCACGCGTGGCTGGCGTAATAAAGCGTGATGAAGGTGGCGATGGTGCCGAAGCCGATTGAGCCCAGTGCCAGCCCGGTGCCGTGGGGCAAGACCAGTCCCAGCACATGTATGAATGGAAGACGTTCGCCGTGGACGATGGGCGCGGGTGTCTTCTTCCAGGCCAGCGCGATGCCCAGGCTGGCCAGCAGAATGATGCTCACGCCCATGCTCCAAAGCCCAAGACCGTTGACCAGGAAAACCCCAAGCGGCGCGCCAATCGCCAATGCGCCGTAGCTGGCGATGCCGTTCCAGGAAATGACCTTGGCGGTGTTCTGCGCGCCGACCCGGCCGATGCCCCAGCCGATTGAGCCTGAACCCACCAGGCTCTCAGCGCTGCCCAGTACCAGTCGGCCAATGAACAGGCTGATCAGGCTCATCATCGGCCAGCTTTCCAGCATGTCCGCCAACAGCATGAACACGCCGCTCAGGCCGCAGCCGGCCAGGCTAATCAGCACGGCCTTCTTGCTGCCGTGGATGTCGATGATGCGGCTGGAATAAGGGCGGCTAAGCAGCGTGGCCAGATACTGCACACTGATCACCAGGCCCGCGGCGATGGCGCCGAAACCCAGGTCAGTGTGCACGTAGCCCGGTAACACGGCGAGTGGAATGCCGATATTGAGGTAGCCGATGAAAGTGAACAGGACGATCGAAACGACCTGCAACGTGACCGCCATAGGGCGTGGTGTTTCGGCGCGCGAAGCGTCTGGCATGGGATCAGTCCACGATTACGACAGGGAGGGCAGGGCGGGGGATAAATCTGGATGCAGCGTAGACGCTCAAGTCGCGAGCGACGGCACCATAATAACGAGGGTTGCCAGGAGATGGCAGGTCAAGGATGAACACAGGCTAAATGAATTGCAGATTGTGTCTGAATCGTCAGCGTTGGACTTATCCACAGCACCAGTATCCACAACCTCATTTTTGCAGCGGGGCGACCAGTTGAGTGGTCACCAGGGCAGCCAAGGCGTTTTCCTGGGTGCCGAACCGGGCCAGCAATGCGTTCTGCTTTTCGACGGGTAGACGCGCCCAGATGTCGATCATCTTCTCGGCGGTGCCGATCAGGGCCTGGGCTTGTGTTTCGGTGAAGTCGGACATGGATTCTCTACTCGAGCATTTCAGCCCTTATGGAAATACACCTTGAAGAAGTTCTTCCATAGGGGCTGAAAATCAGCCTTGAGCCTAGGCGTGAGCCGTTAGCGCGGGCGTTGTGCTTTCTTGCCGGTGTCAGTCTTGGCACCAGCCTTCATCTCGATCGGCTGACCAAGTTCCTGGCGGGCTGCAGCGCTTTGCTGTGGTTTGCTTGGGAAGGGGAAGTTTGGGATTTCATGCATCGTCGTCGCTCCTCACAAGTGTTTACTACCGATTGAACAGCACGTCCTTAAAACGCCCGGGCAGGATACAGCACAACAAATGACAAACAGACTTTTAATGTTGGCCGTTTGTCATTTGAAGGCGATGTGCACGGTTCAACCCTGTAGGAGCGAACTTGTTCGCGAGTCGTCCTGCTGAAACATCGCCGCGTCTGGCTCGCCAACAAGTTGGCTCCTACAGAGTGGGCGTCGTTAGCAAACAGCCGCAATCGCCGCAGCCAAGGCATCCAGCCGCGTAGCATCGATCCCGGCGACGTTCGCCCGCCCGGCATTGACCATGTACACGCTGTGCTCATGACGCAGGCGCGCCACCTGCTCGTCGTTCAGGCCGGTATAGGAAAACATGCCTCGCTGCACGCCGATGTGGGCGAAGCGCTCGCCCAGGCCCAGCGGCGTAAGCGCCTCAACCAAACCCTGACGCAACTGCGCGATGCGGCTGCGCATTTCTTCCACCTCATCGGCCCACAACGCTTTGAGCTCCGGATCACCCAGAATCTCGGCCACCACGGCAGCGCCGTGATCAGGCGGGTTGGACCACAGATTGCGGGCGGTCGCCGATAACTGGCTGCGCACGTCCGCCAGTTTTTCGGTGTTCTCGGCACACACGAGCAGCGCGCCAGTGCGTTCGCGGTACAAGCCGAAATTCTTGGAACAGGAACTGGTGATCAGCAGCTCAGGCAGCTCAGTTGCAAACAGGCGAACGGCCCAGGCGTCCTGCTCAAGCCCGTCACCGAAACCCTGATACGCAAAGTCAATCAATGGCAGCAGATTGCGCGCCTTGACGATCTTCAGCACGGCCTGCCAGTCGTCCTGAGACAGATCGAAGCCAGTGGGGTTGTGGCAGCAGGCATGGAGCAACACCACGTCGCCTTCGGGAATCTGATTCAGGGTTTGCAGCATCGCCTCGACATTGAGCCGGTTGTCGCTGCCCACGTAGGGGTAGTGACTGACTTTCAGGCCGGCCGCAGCGTAGATGGTTTCATGAATGGGCCAGGTCGGATCGCTCAGCCAGATGCCCTTGCCCGGCAGACAATTGCGGATGAAATCGGCACTCAGGCGCAGCGCCCCTGTACCACCGGGCGTCTGCGTAGCGCCGACACGCCGGTCGCGAATCAGGGGCGATTCAGCGCCTAGTACCAGGTCACAGATCAACGTGCCAAAACGCGGTTCACCGTGGCCACCGATGTAGGTCTTGGTCGGCTGCGAGTCCACCAGGCGCTGTTCGGCCAGCTTCACGGCGCGCGGAATGGTAGTCAGGTCTTGCGCGTCCTTGTACACGCCAACGCCGAGGTCGAACTTGTTCGGGTTCGGGTCCTTGGCGTACGCCTGGATCAGGCCCAGGATCGGATCATCGGGAACACGCTGAATCTGTGAAAAATGCATTACTTGCGGCCCTCGGCGCCGGTGGCCACCTCGTCGGTACGGGCGGCCATGATGAAGTCGTTGCGGTGCAGCCCCTTGATTGAATGGCTCCACCATGTGACGGTCACTTTGCCCCACTCGGTCAGCAGACCTGGGTGATGACCTTCAGCTTCGGCAATTTCGCCGACCGCGTTGGTAAACGCCAGCGCAAATTTGAAATTCTTGAAGACGAAGGCTTTTTCCAGCTGCATCACGCCGTCGCGCACTTCGATGTTCCAGTCGGGGATTTGCTTGAGCAACGCCGGCAGTTCGGCTTCGCTGACTTGGGGTGCGTCGGCCTTGCAGGCTTCGCAATGGGCTTGGTTCAGAGAGGTCATGACGGGATTTCCTGATCAGGCCGTTTCGGCTTTGGGCGACGATGGTTTAGGGGCAAAACGGGGCGCGTGCAAACCCAGCGCGGTGGCTTGGGTGACCATGCCCATGATGTCTTCGTGGGCCAGGTCAAACAGACGCTTGAGATCCGGCAGCACAAAATACACCGGTTGCAGAATGTCGATGCGGTAGGGCGTGCGCATGGCTTCCACAGGATCGAACGCCTGATGCTCCGGCGTTTGCGACAGGCTGTACAGCGTTTCCTTGGGCGAGGACAGAATGCCTCCGCCGTAAATTTTTGTGCCTTGGGCGGTATTCACCAGGCCGAACTCGATGGTCATCCAGTACAGCCGCGCCAGATACACCCGTTGTTCCTTACTGGCTGCCAAACCGAGTTTGCCGTAAGTGTGAGTGAATTCGGCGAACCAGGGGTTGGTCAGCAGCGGGCAGTGGCCGAACACCTCATGAAAGATGTCTGGCTCTTGCAGGTAGTCCAGTTCTTCGCGGCTCCGGATGAAGGTCGCCACCGGAAACTGCTTGTTGGCCAGCAGCTCGAAAAACGTTTGAAAGGGTATCAGCGCAGGGACGCGGGCAACTTGCCAGCCAGTGGCAGCACCCAGCACGCGGTTGATTTCGCCCAGTTGCGGAATGCGATCGTGGGGCAGACCAAGCTGCTCGACACCATCCAGATACTCCTGGCACGCGCGGCCTTCGATCACCTTCAACTGCCGGGTGATCAGGGTGTTCCATACCCCATGCTCGGCTTCGGGGTAGTCGATGAACCCACGCAAATCGGGCTCGCGGGCCACGTATCCGCTTTGCTTCATGCTGCTCTCCTGAACGTTGTTTTTATAGAAGGGCGTTTGAATCTTGGAGCGGCGGGACTGTTCCAGACCCTGCTTTAGCGATATTGATAACCCGGATCGTCGCTCTGCCGCCTCAGGCTGAATCGCCATGACGCTTGCCGGCACCGGTTTTTCGTAACGAATTCTTTACGCTCGAAAGAACTATCCGGCAAGCTGGCGTCGTTTGAGTCCAAGAGATGCTTGCTGTGTAACGCATTCTTGACGCTAAACTTGGCCTGTAACCAAAAAATTCGTTCGATCACAAGGTCGGCCCCGCCATGCGCATCAAAGTCCATTGTCAGAACAGGGTCGGTATCCTGCGAGACATCCTCGAGCTGCTGGTTTCCTATGGTGTCAACGTCTCCGGCGGTGAGGTCGGCGGCGAGCACGGCGACGCGATTTACTTGCGCTGCCCCAATCTCATCAACCTGCAGTTCCAGGCGCTGGTACCGAAGTTCGAACTCATCCCTGGGGTCTTCGGCGTCAAGCGTGTCGGATTGATGCCAAGCGAGCGTCGGCACATGGAACTCAATGCCTTGCTTGGCGCGCTGGAGTTCCCGGTGATGTCCATTGACATGGGTGGCTCCATCGTGGCGGCAAACCGAGCGGCGGCGCAATTGCTGGGCGTTCGGGTCGATGAAGTGCCCGGCATCCCGCTGTCTCGCTATGCCGAAGATTTCGACTTGCCGCAGTTGGTGCGTGCCAATCGTTCGCGGATCAATGGCCTGCGGGTGAAGGTGAAGGGCGACGTGTTTTTGGCCGATATCGCGCCGCTGCAATCAGAGCACGATGACAGCGAGGCCATGGCCGGTGCGGTCTTGACGTTGCACCGGGCCGATCGCGTCGGCGAGCGCATCTATAACGTGCGCAAGCAAGAGCTGCGCGGATTCGACAGCATCTTTCAAAGTTCGAAAGTGATGGCCGCCGTGGTGCGCGAAGCGCGGCGGATGGCACCGCTGGATGCGCCCTTATTGATCGAAGGCGAAACCGGCACCGGCAAGGAATTGCTTGCGCGCGCCTGCCATCTGGCGAGTCCTCGTGGGCAGTCGCCGATGATGTCGCTCAACTGCGCCGGGCTGTCCGAATCCATGGCCGAAACCGAGTTGTTCGGTTATGGCCCCGGCGCCTTCGACGGGGCGCGGGCAGAGGGCAAGCTGGGGCTGCTGGAGCTCACCGCTGGCGGCACGCTGTTCGTCGACGGCGTGGTGGACATGAGCCCGCGCTTGCAGGCCAAGCTGTTGCGCTATCTGCAGGAAGGCTGCTTTCGTCGGGTCGGCAGTGATGAAGAGGTCTATCTGGATGTGCGGATAATCTGCGCGACCCAGGTCGATCTCTCGGAGCTGTGTGCCCGAGGGGCTTTTCGTCAGGACCTCTATCACCGGCTCAACGTGCTGTCGCTGCACATTGCGCCGTTGCGCGAATGCCTGGATGGCCTGGCGCCGCTGGCGGAGCACTTCCTGGATCAGGCCAGTCGGCAGATTGGCTGTGCGTTGCCGAAAATCGCACCGGCGGCTCTGGAACGGCTGCGCCAATACCACTGGCCCGGCAACGTCCGGCAGTTGGAGAACGTGTTGTTTCAGGCGGTTTCGCTGTGCGAGGGCGGGGTGATCAAGGCTGAGCACATTCGCTTTCCCGAGTACGGCGGGCGTCAGCCGCTGGGCGGCTTCTCGCTGGAGGGCAGCCTGGAGGACATCGTCGGACGCTTTGAAAAAGCGCTGCTCGAGCAACTCCACACAGAGCACCCGAGCAGCCGCCTGCTGGGTAAACGCCTGGGCGTTTCCCACACCACGATCGCCAATAAACTGCGCCAGTACGACCTGGGTCCTAAAACCTCGCCTTCGTAGGCGCAGATTTATTCGCCAGAGGCCGGTTTTACCAACCTCCTTGCAGCTCGGCAACGTGCGCCCGGGGAATCAAATCACTCCTGCCGGGCGCGTTCTGATTTCGGCACGATCCTCAAGTTGGCGGCGTGTAAGGCAGGATGTAGCTGACGGAAAAGTCTGCCTGCGGGTATTCCAGTTTCAGGCGCGGCATGACAAATCCGCCGCAGGAATTGCAGGTGTGCATCAGAGTAAGGAAATGGATCCTGATCACTGTTTCACCCCGCGCAATGTCCTGCCTGAACGCCGTGGCGATCAGTCGCTCGGCGTCGAGGTAGCGATCATGCTCGCGGATCTTGAGTTTTTTACAGCAGGGTGTGGGAACTCATAGGGTGCGCTTCGTGATAACTATCGAACGTTCTGCTCCCAGTGATGACTGGCAACAGTTGTCAGATGATGTTTGTTATTTCAAGAAGCGCTGGGTGTTACATAGTTATTGGAAACAAACTATTTAGCAGGAATATAACGGGTCACGCCCCGCGACTATGGCCTGCGGGGCGTTGAATAACAATTAAGCGAATCAGCCGTTACTGCAGCCGTTGCCCATCACTTGATATTCCATGACGTGGCGCTGGCCCTTGGAATCTTCGTAGGTCATGTGCTGCGGCACGACGCGGCAGACATTGGGGACCTGATCGACTGAAATGACTTTGGCGATATCCAGGTGCGTCGAGTAGGTGTATTGCTCGACCGCTTGGCGTTGGTTCTGTGCGGCGATTTTCGCATTCGATTCTTCTGCCATCGCCAAGGTACTGAAACCACAAAGAGCCATTACAACCAGTGCAGCTTTCATTACAAGTTACCTCTAGATTCACGATTTGGTTCTGCGAGACAGAAACTCTGCCCGGCAGGGTTCACAGAATCCTTGTGAGACTCTGCGTGATACTTGGTTAGTTGCGCTTTAAGTTACTGGATCGACAGGCCTGTGTGGGGGCGGGTAGTTGTCAATCATTTGCCTTGTTGGCGAGATGGATTCTAGGCCGGTTGCCGATATTCATATACAAACCGTTTTGATAAACACTGTTGAGCGAATCGGTAACAATCGCCGGATACGGTTTCTGTGCACTCGGGAATCTAGTGCTTTGGTCGTAGTCCCATTATCGGTAAGCCCTCTTTGCAGAGTGTTTCAGCCCGACACAGGCGTATGCTGGCAAGCGGTAAGACCATCGTCGAATGGCCTTTGTAGCCCTCGCCGGATACAACAGGGCCATAAAACAACAACATATCCACCGAGGTAAGAAAGATGAGTGCGGCTTCCCTTTACCCCGTCCGCCCCGAAGTGGCAGCGAACACGCTCACTGATGAGGCGACCTACAAGGCCATGTACCAGCAGTCGGTGGTCAACCCCGATGGTTTCTGGCGTGAGCAGGCCCAGCGCCTGGATTGGATCAAGCCTTTCACTACTGTCAAACAGACTTCCTTCGATGATCACCGTGTCGACATCAAGTGGTTTGCCGATGGCACCTTGAACGTTTCCTATAACTGCCTCGACCGTCATCTGGCCGAGCGCGGCGATCAACTGGCGATTATCTGGGAAGGGGACGATCCTTCCGAAAGCCGCAACATTACCTACCGTGAACTGCACGAAGAAGTCTGCAAATTCGCCAACGCCCTGCGCGGCCAGGATGTGCATCGCGGCGACGTGGTCACCATCTACATGCCGATGATCCCTGAAGCCGTGGTGGCCATGCTGGCCTGCGCGCGCATTGGTGCGATTCACTCGGTGGTGTTCGGTGGTTTCTCGCCAGAAGCTCTGGCGGGCCGGATCATCGACTGCAAATCCAAAGTGGTGATCACCGCTGACGAAGGCCTGCGCGGCGGCAAGAAAACCGCCATGAAAGCCAACGTCGACCGCGCCCTGACCAACCCTGAAACCGCCAGCGTGCAGAAGGTTATCGTCTGCAAGCGCACCGGCGGCGACATCGAGTGGAACCGCCATCGCGACATCTGGTACCACTCGCTGCTGGAAGTGGCATCGAGCACCTGCGCGCCGAAAGAAATGGGCGCCGAAGAATCGCTGTTCATCCTTTACACCTCAGGCTCTACCGGCAAACCCAAGGGCGTGCTGCACACCACCGCAGGCTACCTGCTGTATGCCGCGTTGACCCACGAACGCGTGTTCGACTACAAGCCCGGTGAAATCTACTGGTGTACCGCCGACGTCGGCTGGGTCACAGGCCATAGCTACATCGTCTACGGCCCGCTGGCCAATGGCGCGACCACGCTGCTGTTCGAGGGTGTGCCGAATTACCCGGACATCACCCGCCTGTCGAAGATCGTCGACAAGCACAAGGTCAACATCCTCTACACCGCGCCGACCGCGATCCGCGCAATGATGGCCGAAGGCACCAAATCCGTGGAAGGCGCAGACGGGTCGAGCCTGCGTCTGCTGGGTTCGGTGGGCGAACCGATCAACCCGGAAGCCTGGAACTGGTACTACAACACCATCGGCAACAAGAATTGCCCGATTGTCGACACCTGGTGGCAGACCGAAACCGGCGGCATTCTGATCAGTCCGTTGCCTGGCGCCACCGCGTTGAAACCGGGTTCGGCGACCCGCCCGTTCTTTGGCGTGATTCCAGCGCTGGTGGATAACCTGGGCAACCTGATCGAAGGTGCTGCCGAGGGTAATCTGGTCATCCTCGATTCATGGCCGGGCCAGTCGCGCACGCTGTACGGCGACCACGACCGCTTCGTCGACACCTACTTCAAGACCTTCCGCGGCATGTACTTCACCGGTGACGGCGCACGTCGTGACGAGGACGGTTATTACTGGATCACCGGGCGCGTGGACGACGTGCTCAACGTGTCCGGCCACCGTATGGGCACGGCTGAAATCGAGAGCGCGATGGTCGCGCACCCGAAAGTCGCCGAAGCTGCCGTGGTGGGTGTACCTCATGACCTGAAAGGGCAGGGGATTTACGTGTACGTGACCCTCAATGGCGGCGAAGTGCCGGACGAAGCCCTGCGCATTGAACTGCGCAACTGGGTGCGTAAAGAAATTGGCCCGATTGCCTCGCCGGACGTCATTCAGTGGGCGCCGGGCCTGCCGAAAACCCGTTCGGGCAAAATCATGCGCCGCATCCTGCGCAAGATAGCCACCGGTGAGTACGACTCGCTGGGCGATATCTCCACCCTGGCCGATCCGGGCGTGGTAGCCCATCTGGTCGAGACCCACAAGACCATGAACGTCGCCTGATACGCGATTGCAATACAAAGCCCCGCCCGGTGAAAGCCGGGCGGGGCTTTTTTATTCCTCCAGCAACGCGGCGAGTCTGGTTCACCGAATTTCTGTGGGAGGGAGCTTGCTCGCGAAGGCTACGGGTCAGTCGATCCGGGCATGACTGGCTAGCCTGGCCTTATCGCGAGCAAGCTCCCTCCCACAACGCACGGTAACTGCTGCTGACTACCGCCGACAGCCGCGGCGTGTTCCCACGCGCAGCGTCGGGAACGATCAATGCAACCCTGCGCTTGTGCGCGGACCGCGTGGGAAGGCGAATTCCTGAAGGAGCGAACTTGTTCGCGAAGCGTCCTGGCTGACACCCCGCAACTCCACTTCGGCGACAACCTGACTCCTACAAATTTGCCTCTTACAGACCTTTTGCCAATAATGCGCGCCGTGTTGGAGCGCGGCGGTAATGTTGTCGCAGCTGTCACGAAACCAAAAGTCTGTCAATCAAGCTGATCGGCTTTCTCGGTGCTTCTGTAACTAGTTGTCGCCTGGAAGAAATATCGACTTCAGGCCTGCCGCTAAAATGCCGATCTTTCGCCCAAGGCACGTCGAGCCAAGACTCGATGGCAATTTGCGTCGCAATTCATGATCTTCCTTCTGCACATTGAGCGTCTCGCTCACTCTGCCTATTTTCGTGCTGTAACGATGGAGTCTCACCCATGAAAAAGCTCATGCTGCTTGGCGCACTGGCGCTGTCCGTGTTGGCCCAGCCCGTCTTCGCCGATGAAAAACCCCTGAAGATCGGCATCGAAGCGGCATACCCTCCGTTCGCTTCGAAGGCGCCGGACGGCAACATCGTCGGCTTCGACTACGACATCGGTAACGCGCTGTGCGAAGAGATGAAAGTCAAATGCACCTGGGTCGAGCAGGAATTCGACGGCCTGATCCCGGCGCTCAAAGTGCGCAAGATCGACGCTATCCTGTCGTCGATGTCGATCACTGAGGACCGCAAGAAATCAGTCGATTTCAGCAACAAGTACTACAACACCCCGGCGCGCCTGGTCATGAAGCAGGGCACTGTCGTCACCGACGGCCTGACCGAACTCAAGGGCAAGAACATCGGCGTACAACGTGGCTCGATCCACGAGCGCTTCGCCAAGGAAGTCCTGGCTCCGCTGGGCGCAGAAATCAAACCGTACAGCTCGCAGAACGAAGTCTATCTGGACATCGGCGCCGGTCGTCTGGACGGCACTGTGGCCGACGCGACGTTGCTGCAGGACGGTTTCCTGAATACCGATTCGGGTAAAGGCTACGCTTTCGTGGGCCCGGCCTTCACGGACGTCAACTACTTCGGTGATGGCGTCGGGATTGCCGTGCGCAAAGGCGACAAAGCCAATCTGGACCGGATCAACGCTGCCATCGCTGCCATCCGCGCCAACGGCAAGTACAAGGCCATCCAGGACAAGTACTTCAACTTCGACATCTACGGTCAGTAAGTTGGCGTAACGACCTTCGTGGCGCAAACAGCAAGGCTCAATGCCTTCTGTTTGCGCCATGCTCATTTCCCACGCCAGAGGGCCACACAACATGTTGAAAGGCTACGGGGCCGTCATCCTCGACGGTGCATGGCTGACCTTGCAGCTCGCTTTGTCGTCCATGGCGCTGGCCATCGTTCTCGGCCTGATCGGTGTGGCGTTGCGGCTGTCGCCTGTGCGCTGGCTGGCGTGGCTGGGCGATCTGTATTCCACGGTCATTCGCGGCATTCCCGATCTGGTGCTGATCCTGCTGATTTTCTATGGCGGTCAGGATCTGCTCAATCGCGTCGCGCCGTTGCTCGGCTATGACGACTACATCGACCTGAACCCGTTGGCAGCCGGTGTCGGCACCTTGGGTTTCATCTTTGGCGCGTACCTCTCCGAGACCTTCCGTGGCGCGTTCATGGCAATCCCCAAAGGTCAGGCTGAAGCAGGCATGGCCTATGGCATGAGCAGTTCGCGGGTGTTCTTCCGCATTCTGGTGCCACAAATGATTCGTCTGGCAATCCCCGGATTCACCAATAACTGGCTGGTATTGACCAAGGCCACTGCGCTGATTTCCGTGGTCGGCCTGCAAGACATGATGTTCAAGGCCAAGCAGGCGGCAGACGCCACCCGCGAGCCCTTCACTTTTTTCCTCGCAGTCGCGGCGATGTACCTGTTGATTACCAGCGTGTCGCTGCTGGCACTGCGTTTTCTTGAAAAACGCTACTCCGTGGGCGTACGGGCGGCAGACCTATGATGTTCGATTACAACGTGGTCTGGGAAAACCTGCCGCTGTACTTCGGCGGCCTGCTGATCACTCTCAAGCTGCTGGCCATTTCCCTGTTCTTCGGGTTGCTGGCCGCGTTACCGCTGGGGCTGATGCGCGTCTCGAAAGTGCGCTGGGTCAACTTCAGTGCTTGGCTGTACACCTACGTGATTCGCGGCACACCGATGCTGGTGCAGCTGTTCCTGATCTACTACGGCCTGGCGCAATTTCAGGTCGTGCGCGAGAGCTTCCTCTGGCCGTGGCTGTCCAGCGCCACGTTCTGCGCCTGCCTGGCGTTTGCCATCAACACCAGTGCCTACACCGCCGAAATCATTGCCGGCAGCCTCAAAGCCACGCCCGCCGGCGAGATCGAAGCGGCCAAGGCCATGGGTATGTCACGGGCCAAGATGTATCGGCGGATTCTGCTGCCCTCGGCCTTGCGCCGCGCGCTGCCGCAGTACAGCAACGAAGTGATCATGATGCTGCAGACCACTAGTCTGGCGTCCATCGTGACCCTGATTGACATTACCGGCGCGGCCCGCACGGTCAATGCCCAGTTCTATCTGCCTTTCGAGGCGTATATCACCGCAGGGGTTTTCTACCTGTGCCTGACCTTCATTCTGGTCCGACTGTTCAAGCTGGCCGAACGCCGCTGGCTGAGCTATCTCGCGCCGAGGAAGCACTGATATGCAACGCATCGACCATGTCCTGCCGTGGAGCACCCTCGGCACCGAACGCAACTTGAGCGTCTTTCGTTTTGGCAAAGGCGAGCGCAAGGCCTATATCCAGGCCAGTCTGCACGCCGATGAATTGCCCGGCATGCGCACTGCCTGGGAACTGAAAAAACGCCTGACCGAGCTTGAAGAGCAGGGCCTGCTCAATGGCGTTATCGAACTGGTGCCGGTGGCTAACCCCATCGGTCTGGGGCAACTGCTGCAAGGCGCACATCAAGGGCGCTTCGAGTTCGGCAGCGGCAAGAACTTCAACCGGGATTTCGCTGAGCTGAGCGAGCCGGTCGGCGAGTTGCTTGAAGGCCAATTGGGCGATGATCCGCGCGCCAACATTCAGCTGATTCGTCAGGCCATGAGCTCGGTGCTTGCACAATTGCCGCCCGCGGGCAGCGAACTGCAAGGCCTGCAACGGCTACTGCTGAGTCATGCCTGCACCGCCGACATCGTCCTGGATCTGCATTGCGACGCTGATGCCGCGCTGCACATGTACGCCTTGCCGCAGCACTGGCCGCAGTGGCGTTCGCTGGCAGCGCATCTTGATGTACGGGTCGGTCTGCTGGCTGAAGATTCCGGCGGCAGCTCGTTCGATGAAGCGTGTTCGTTGCCGTGGCTGCGCTTGTCTCGCCGTTTTCCCGACGCGCAAATTCCGCTGGCGTGCCTGGCGACCACCATCGAACTGGGCGGTCAGGCCGATACGGGCAAGCTGGAAGCCCAAGCCCACGCCGAAGGCATTCTGGCGTTCCTGGCCGAGCAAGGCCTGATCAGCGGCGAATGGCCCAAGGCTGACACCGAGGCCTGTGAAGGCGTGCCCTTCGAAGGCACTGAATTGCTGTACGCGCCGCATCCTGGTGTGGTGACTTTTCTGCGTCAGGCGGGGGACCGGGTGGAAGTCGGGGAGCCGCTGTTCGAGGTGATTGATCCGCTGTCCGACAAGGCGACCACCGTGTGTGCCGGCACCGAAGGCGTGTTGTTCGCCATCGAGCGACTGCGTTACGCCCAGCCGGGTTTCTGGCTGGCTAAAGTGGCAGGGCGGACCGCGCTGCGTCAGGGTCGCTTGCTCAGTGACTGATTGCTTGTAAAAACCGAAAGTTTTGAGAACCGACAGCATGAACAAACTGGAAATCCAGGACCTGCACAAACGCTACGGCACCCACGAAGTGCTCAAGGGCGTGTCGCTGACCGCCAAGGCCGGCGATGTGATCAGCATCATCGGCTCCAGCGGTTCGGGCAAAAGCACCTTTCTGCGCTGCATCAACTTGCTGGAACAGCCCCATGCCGGCCGCATCCTGCTCAACAATGAAGAACTCAAACTGGTCGCCAATAAAGACGGCAGCCTGAAAGCCGCCGACCCCAAGCAACTGCAACGCATGCGCTCACGGCTGTCGATGGTGTTCCAGCATTTCAACCTGTGGTCGCACATGACCGCACTGGAAAACATCATCGAAGCGCCGATCCATGTGCTCGGTCTGTCGAAAAAAGAAGCGCTGGAAAAAGCCGAACATTATCTGGCCAAGGTTGGCGTCTCCCATCGTAAGGACGCCTACCCGGGCCACATGTCTGGCGGCGAGCAGCAGCGTGTGGCAATCGCCCGTGCTCTGGCGATGGAGCCTGAAGTCATGCTGTTTGACGAACCGACGTCGGCGCTGGACCCGGAGCTGGTGGGCGATGTGCTCAAAGTCATGCAGGCGCTGGCGCAGGAAGGCCGCACCATGGTCGTCGTGACCCATGAGATGGGCTTTGCGCGTGAAGTGTCGAATCAGCTGATCTTCCTGCACAAAGGCGTGGTCGAAGAGCGGGGCGATCCACGCGAAGTGCTGGTCAATCCGAAATCCGAGCGGTTGCAGGGGTTTCTCTCCGGCAGCCTGAAATAGTGACTGACGGTGCCTTTTGCGTTGGAACAGGTCATGCTGCGCGGCAATTCTGCTGACTGCACGATCTGGCTGGACCTGATTTAGCTCAAGCGCGTTAATGCTTGACCCACTCTTGTGACACGTTTCGGACCGCACGCCATGACTGCCCATCGAATAGGTTTTCTCATCTGGCCCAGCACCAAAGCCCTGACTTTGGCGCTGGCTGAGGAAGCCTTGCGTGTCGCCCAGCGGGTTCATCCGGAAGTGGTCTACGAACTGGCTTTTTTGCAGGCAGAGCCGCCGATTGAGGGGGCCGCGTGGCAATTGCCCGGCGAGCCGTGGACAGGGCGACTGGAAGGCTGTCAGAAAATCTTCCTGCTGGCCGATGAGCCGCCCGCGCCCATGACTTCGGCCCTGAGCAGCGCGCTCAAGCAAGTGGTACGCGCCGGTTGCGTGATTGGTGGCTTGTCCGCCGGGGTTTATCCGCTGGCTCAGTTGGGATTGCTGGACGGCTATCGCGCCGCGGTGCACTGGCGCTGGCAGGACGATTTTGCCGAGCGCTTTCCGAAGGTCATCGCCACCAGTCACTTGTTCGATTGGGACCGGGATCGCCTGACGGCCTGCGGCGGGATGTCGGTGCTCGATCTGCTGCTCGCTGTGCTGGCCCGGGATCATGGTGCCGAACTGGCAGGCGCGGTGTCGGAAGAACTGGTGGTCGAACGCATCCGTGAAGGCGGCGAGCGTCAGCGCATTCCGTTGCAGAACCGTTTGGGTTCCAGCCATCCGAAGCTGACCCAGGCGGTGCTTCTGATGGAAGCAAACATCGAAGAGCCTCTGACCACTGACGAAATCGCCCAGCATGTGTGCGTGTCCCGACGCCAGCTGGAGCGGATTTTCAAGCAGTACCTCAATCGCGTGCCGAGCCAGTATTACCTGGAGCTGCGCCTGAACAAGGCCCGGCAGATGCTGATGCAGACCAGCAAATCGATCATTCAAATCGGCTTGTCCTGCGGATTCTCCTCAGGCCCGCATTTCTCCAGCGCCTACCGCAACTTCTTCGGCGCCACCCCCCGCGAAGACCGCAACCAGCGCCGCAGCAGCAGCCCGTTCGAATTGTCTCCGGTGCCGGCTGAGCGGGGGTGAGCGGTTCTTTGTAGGTGCGAATTCATGCGCGAGGCGATGCATCGGGCACGACGCTCTATTGCCTCGCCAACAAGTTGGCTCCTACAGCTATTCCGCGTTTAAACTGCGCCATTGCGACGCTATTTGTCGCATTGCTGAAAGCCACGAATAAAGCCGGGTTGGCGCTGTAAGAAGATGTCGCTTGGCGGCAAGGCCCGGCTGAAAACTGTCCTTACAATCCTTTCATCGCTCGCCAGTTCCAGGCAGGCGTTCCTCTTCAGGAGACTCCGATGTCCGTTGAGCAAGCCCCGGTGCAACGCGCCGATTTCGACCAGGTGATGGTTCCCAACTACGCGCCGGCCGCCTTCATTCCTGTGCGCGGGGCCGGTTCCCGGGTCTGGGACCAATCGGGACGCGAACTGGTCGATTTCTCCGGTGGCATCGCGGTCAACGTGCTGGGTCACTGCCATCCGGCTTTGGTCAACGCTCTGACCGAGCAGGGCAACAAGTTGTGGCACGTTTCCAATGTCTTCACCAACGAGCCTGCGCTGCAACTGGCGCGCAAGCTGGTGGACTCGACGTTCGCCGAGCGGGTGTTCTTCTGTAACTCCGGCGCCGAAGCCAACGAGGCCGCCTTCAAGCTGGCCCGCCGCGTGTCCCACGACCTCTACGGCGCGGAAAAATACGAAATCGTCGCGGCCCTCAACAGCTTCCACGGTCGCACCCTGTTCACGGTCAGCGTCGGTGGTCAGCCTAAGTATTCCGATGGGTTCGGGCCGAAAATCACCGGCATCTCCCACGTTCCGTACAACGATCTGGAAGCTTTGAAAGCCGCCGTCACCGACAAGACCTGCGCGGTTGTGCTGGAGCCGATTCAAGGCGAAGGCGGCGTGTTGCCTGCTGATTTGTCGTACCTGCAAGGCGCGCGCGAATTGTGTGACAAGCACAATGCGCTGCTGGTGTTCGATGAAGTGCAAAGCGGCATGGGCCGCAGTGGCCATCTGTTCGCCTACATGCATTACGGCGTGATCCCGGACATCCTTTCCAGCGCCAAGAGCATCGGCGGCGGCTTCCCGATGGCGGCGATGCTGACCACCGAAAAGCTCGCCAAGCACCTGTCGGTCGGCGTTCACGGCACCACCTACGGCGGCAATCCATTGGCGTGCGCGGTCGGCAACGCGGTGATGGACGTGGTCAACACCCCGGAAGTGCTGGCGGGCGTGAATGCCAAGCACCAGCAGTTCAAGACCCGTCTGGAAAAGATCGGCCAGCAATACGGCATCTTCACCCAGGTGCGTGGCCTTGGCCTGTTGATTGGCTGCGTGCTGACTGAGGCCTGGAAAGGCCGCGCCAAGGACATCTTCAACGCCGCCGAGCACGAAGGCGTGATGATTCTGCAGGCCGGCCCGGACGTAATCCGCTTCGCGCCAAGCCTGGTGGTCGAAGACGCCGACATCGAAGAAGGCCTGAACCGCTTCGAACGTGCGGTGGCGAAGTTAACTGCGGCATAACTGCGACAAACCACCTGTAGGAGCGAACTTGTTCGCGAGGCGTCCTGCCTGACACATCGCGGTGTCTGGCTCGCCAACAAGTTGGCTCCTACAGGGCTCGTGTTTTTGTTTTCTCTCTTGCCGGACACCCGGCAGATTTTTTCTTTAGGAGTGACACCATGCTGGTGATGCGCCCCGCGCAAATGGCTGATCTGGCCGAGGTCCAACGCCTCGCTGCCGACAGTCCGATTGGTGTCACGTCCTTGCCGGATGACGCTGGCCGTTTGAGCGACAAGATTGCCGCTTCGGAAGCCTCGTTTGCGGCAGAAGTCAGTTTCAACGGCGAAGAAACCTATTTCTTCGTGCTCGAAGACCTGGACACCAACCGCTTGGTCGGTTGTTCCGGAATCGTCGCCTCGGCGGGCTACTCCGAGCCGTTCTACAGTTTTCGTAACGAAACCTTTGTTCACGCCTCCCGTGAGCTGAAAATCCACAACAAGATTCATGTCCTCTCGCAGTGCCACGACCTGACCGGCAATAGCCTGCTGACCAGCTTCTATGTGGTGCGCGAGCTGGTGGGCACGACCTGGTCGGAACTCAACTCCCGGGGCCGCCTGCTGTTCGTCGCCAACCACCCGGAGCGTTTCGCTGATTCGGTCGTGACCGAGATAGTCGGTTACAGCGACGAGAACGGCGACTCACCGTTCTGGGACGCCATCGGCCGTAACTTCTTCGACCTGAACTACGCCGAAGCCGAGCGCCTGTGCGGGCTGAAAAGCCGGACCTTTCTCGCTGAGCTGATGCCGCATTACCCGATCTATGTGCCACTGCTGCCTGACACCGCGCAGGAAGCCATGGGTCAAGTGCATCCCCGGGCGCAGATCACCTTCGACATCCTGATGCGTGAAGGCTTCGAGACCGATCATTACATCGACATCTTCGATGGCGGCCCGACGTTGCACGCACGGGTGTCGGGCATTCGCTCGATCTCCCAGAGCCGTGTGGTCCCGGTCAAGATCGACACCGTCAACAGCGGCGATGCGGTTAAAGGCGGGCGTCCTTATCTGGTCGCCAACGGTCAGTTGCAGGACTACCGCGCCGTGTTGCTGGAGCTCGATTGGGTGCCCGGCAAACCGGTCACACTTAGTGTCGGGGCGGCTGAAGCGTTGGGCGTCGGTGAAGGCGCCAGCGTGCGCATCGTCGCGGTTTGACAGGTTGATTGCCGTTGTCCGCTGGCTGAATGATCAGCGCGGACGGCGGATTGCAGGTTAGCGAGTTTCGCCGGTTTCCCAAGGAAGCCGGGTTGAGGAGAAAGCATGATCGTTCGTCCCGTACGCAGCAGTGACCTGACGGCGCTGATCGAGTTGGCGCGCAGCACAGGCCCCGGCCTGACCACTTTGCCAGCCAATGAAGAGCGTCTGGCGCACCGGGTCGGTTGGGCCGAAAAAACCTTCCGTGGCGAAGCCGGACGTGGCGATGCGGACTACCTGTTCGTGCTCGAAGACGACGATGAGCGCGTGGTGGGTATCTCCGCCATCGCCGGTGCCGTCGGTCTGCGTGAGCCCTGGTACAACTACCGTGTCGGATTGACCGTCAGCGCATCCCAAGAGCTGAGCATCTATCGTGAGATCCCCACGCTGTTTCTGGCCAACGACCTGACCGGCAATTCGGAGCTGTGCTCGTTGTTTCTACGTGACGACGCCCGCACTGGCCTGAACGGTCGATTGCTGTCCAAGGCGCGAATGCTGTTCATTGCTGAGTTCCCGGAGCTGTTCGGCAATAAGATCATCGCCGAGATGCGCGGCATGTCCGACGAGCACGGCCATTCGCCGTTTTGGGAAAGCCTGGGCCGGCACTTCTTCAAAATGGAGTTCAGCCAGGCCGACTACCTGACCGGCGTGGGTAACAAGGCGTTCATCGCCGAACTGATGCCGAAATTCCCGTTGTACACCTGCTTTTTGTCGGAAGAGGCGCGCAACATCATTGGCCGCGTGCACCCCAGCACCGAGCCTGCGCTGACCATGCTCAAGGCGGAAGGCTTCAGCTATCAGGGCTACGTCGACATCTTCGACGCCGGCCCGGCCATCGAATGCGAAACCAGCAAGATTCGTGCAGTGCGTGACAGCCAGCCGCTGGTGTTGGCGGTGGGCACGCCGGGCGATGACGCGACGCCGTTCCTTATTCATAACCGCAAACGCGAAGACTGCCGCGTGACTGCCGCGCCTGCCCGTTTCGCCGCTGGCACTCTGGTGGTTGATCCGCAGACCGCCAAGCGCTTGCGCCTGAGCGCGGGCGATCATGTGCGCGCGGTTCCATTGTCTCCGGCTCGGGAGGGTATCTGATGAGCACGCTGTATATCGCAGGCGCCTGGCAGGCCGGGCAGGGTGAGGCTTTCGATTCGCTCAATCCGGTCACGCAAGAAGTGATCTGGTCCGGTCGGGGCGCCAGCGCCGCACAGGTCGATGCCGCCGTTGCCGCTGCGCGTCAGGCGTTTGCAGCATGGGCCACGCGCTCGCTGGACGAGCGCATCAGCGTGCTGGAAGCATTCGCAGTCAGCCTGAAAGAGCACGCTGACGAGTTGGCGCGCTGCATCGGTGAAGAAACCGGAAAACCGCTGTGGGAATCGGCTACTGAAGTGACCAGCATGGTCAACAAGGTGGCGATCTCTATTCAAAGTTATCGTGAGCGCACGGGTGAAAAGAGCGGCCCGCTTGGCGATGCCACCGCCGTGTTGCGCCACAAACCCCACGGCGTGGTTGCAGTGTTTGGCCCGTACAACTTCCCTGGGCATCTGCCTAACGGGCACATCGTCCCGGCGCTGCTGGCGGGTAACGCCGTGGTGTTTAAACCCAGCGAACTGACACCCAAAGTTGCCGAGCTGACCGTCAAATGCTGGATCGAAGCCGGGTTGCCTGCGGGGGTGCTCAACCTGCTGCAAGGCGCGCGGGAAACCGGCATCGCGCTGGCCGCACATACCGGGATCGACGGGCTGTTCTTCACCGGTTCAAGCCGCACCGGCAATGCGCTGCATCAGCAATTCGCCGGACGTCCGGACAAGATCCTTGCGCTGGAGATGGGCGGCAACAACCCGCTGATCGTCGATCAGGTGCAGGACGTTGAGGCTGCGGTGTACACGGTGATTCAGTCGGCATTCATTTCCGCCGGCCAGCGCTGCACCTGTGCCCGTCGCTTGCTCGTGCCGGAAGGCGCGTGGGGCGATACCTTCCTGACGCGGCTGGTTGAAGTGTCGGCAACGATCCAGGTGGGCGCGTTCGATCAACAGCCGGCGCCGTTCATGGGCTCGGTGATTTCTCTGGCTGCTGCCCAGGCGCTGCTCGATGCGCAAGAACACCTCCTGGCGACCGGTGCCGTGGCGTTGCTGGAAATGACGCAACCGGCCGCGCAATCGGCGCTGCTGACGCCGGGCATTCTGGACGTCAGCGATGTTGCGGATCGCCCCGACGAAGAGCTGTTCGGGCCGTTGTTGCAGGTTATCCGCTACGCTGATTTCGATGCCGCAATTGTCGAAGCCAATGCCACGCAATACGGGCTGGCGGCGGGTCTGCTGTCTGACTCCCAGGCGCGCTATCAGCAATTCTGGCTGCAAAGCCGGGCCGGGATCGTCAACTGGAACAAGCAACTGACCGGCGCTGCCAGCAGCGCGCCGTTTGGTGGGGTAGGGGCGTCGGGTAATCATCGTGCGAGTGCGTATTACGCTGCCGATTACTGTGCGTACCCGGTGGCGTCGCTTGAGGCTGAACAGTTGACGCTGCCAGCGAGTTTGACGCCTGGGATCAAGATGAATTAATGCGGTAATCCAACCACCGCAACACCTGTAGGAGCTGACGAGCACCGCGAGGCTGCGATTGCGGTGTGTCAGGCAAATTGCATCGCAGCCTCGCGGTGCTCGGCAGCTCCTACAGGACCGCATGCACATGAAATTGATGTTTATAAAAACAGATCCACGGAGCCTCACCGATGAAATCCTGTGAAGTCAACTTTGACGGTCTAGTGGGGCCTACCCATAACTACGGCGGGCTGTCGTACGGCAACGTCGCTTCCCAGAGCAACTGCCAGCAATCGTCCAACCCCCGTGAGGCTGCGCTGCAAGGCCTGGCCAAGATGAAAGCGCTGATGGAACTGGGTTTCAGCCAGGGCGTGCTGGCGCCCCAGGAACGTCCGGACGTGGCCGGCCTGCGCAAACTGGGTTTCAGTGGCACCGACGCGCAAGTGATCCAAAACGCTGCCAGACATGACATGCCGTTGCTGGTCGCCAGTTGCTCGGCGTCGAGCATGTGGGTGGCCAATGCCGCCACTGTCAGCCCAAGCGCTGATACGGCCGACGGCCGCGTGCACTTCACCGCTGCCAACCTCAACTGTAAATACCACCGCAGCATCGAACACCCGACCACCAGCCGCGTGCTGGGCGCTATGTTCGCCGATCAGCAGCACTTCGCTCACCACGCTGCCCTGCCTGCCGTCGCTCAGTTCGGTGACGAGGGCGCGGCCAACCACACCCGTTTTTGCCGTGACTACGGTGAAGCTGGCGTGGAGTTTTTCGTCTTCGGTCGCAGCGCGTTTGACACCCGTTACCCCGCCCCGCAGAAGTACCCGGCACGTCAGACTCTTGAAGCTTCGCAAGCGGTGGCGCGTCTGCACGGCTTGAGCGAGGAGGGCGTGGTTTACGGCCAGCAGAATCCAGCGGTGATCGATCAGGGCGTGTTTCACAACGACGTGATCGCCGTGGGCAACGGTGAGGTGCTGTTCTATCACGAGGATGCGTTTCTCAACACCGAGCACATGCTGACCGAGTTGCACGACAAGCTCAGCCGTCGCGGCGGAGGTTTCCAGGCCATCTGTGTGCCGCGCAGCGAAGTGGCGGTGGAAGACGCGGTGCGCTCCTACCTGTTCAACAGCCAGTTGCTGTCGCGCAAGGACGGATCGATGCTGCTGATTGTGCCGGAAGAGTGCAGGGGCAATGAGCGCGTATGGAATTATCTGCAGCGCCTGATCGCCGACGAGAGTCCGATAGGCGAAGTAAAAGTCTTCGACCTCAAGCAAAGCATGCAGAACGGCGGCGGCCCGGCGTGCCTGCGACTGCGCGTCGCGCTGAATGAAACTGAACTGGCGGCCGTCAACCCAGGGGTTATCATGACCGCCCCGTTGTACGACACGCTGACGCAGTGGGTCGACAAGCATTATCGCGACCGCATGGGCGAGAGCGATCTGGCCGATCCGCAGCTGTTGCTCGAATGCCGTACAGCGCTGGATGAACTGACCCGGCACCTCAAGCTGGGCGCGGTCTATCCTTTCCAAATCAATTGAAGCACCGCAGACCTGTGCGCCGTTCGCGCCGGTCTTGAATTAAAGAGAGAGTAAAAAATATGACCGACGCCCTGCGTTTGATCCTTGAAGACACCGATGGCACCCAGCTGGAAACCTCCTGCACCCGCGTTGCCGTCATCTGGCAGGGCAAGGAGCTGTGGATTCAACAAGATGGCCGTGGTCAGTTGCTGATCGGCGTGGACGTTGAAGAAGGCGATGCCGAGTACGCCAACCTGTTGCTGCGCCCATTGGCCACCAACCTGGTCAGCCTGCAACTGGAAATGGAACCTGCTGATGCCGGTGACGACGAAGATGAGCACGTCCACGGCCCTGATTGCACCCACGACTAAGCAGGAGCTGCACCCATGCTCGCCCTCGGCAAACTGCTTGAACTGACTCTCGAAGGTCGTGAGCCGGAACACAAAACCCAGCTCACCGTCGACGGCGTGGGTCTGCGCTGGCTGGCCGAGGGCGCGCTGGAGGTCACGCCCCCGCAGGCGCGGGATAACGGCACTGATCTGCTGTTGTCGGCCGGCATTCATGGTAACGAGACAGCCCCTATCGAGCTGCTGGACGAATTGATCCAGAGCATTGCCCGCGGCGAAGTCAAACCCCGCGCGCGCATTCTTTTCCTGTTCGGTAACCCCGAAGCGATGCGTCGCGGCGAGCGGTATATCGAGCAGGATGTAAACCGGCTGTTCAACGGACGTCACCAGCAGAGCAGCGGAGCAGAAGCCTTGCGTGCTGGCGAACTGGAACGCCTGGCCTCCGGATTTTTCAGCCTGCCTGATCGCGATCGTCTGCATTACGACCTGCACACGGCCATTCGCGGCTCGAAGATCGAGCAATTTGCGCTGTATCCGTGGAAGGAAGGCCGCCAGCATTCGCGCCGTGAACTGGTGCGTTTGCACGGCGCCGGCATGGAGGCGGTGCTGCTGCAGAACAAGCCGTCCATCGTGTTCAGCGCCTACACCTACGACCAGCTGGAGGCTGAGTCTTTCACGCTGGAGCTGGGCAAGGCGCGACCGTTCGGGCAGAACCAGTCGGTCAATCTTGCGCCGTTGAAAACGCTGTTGAGCAACCTGATTCGTGGTACCGAGCCGCTGGTGGGTGATGAAATCGACGGCTTGAAGCTGTTCAGTGTGGCGCGGGAGATCATCAAGCGCAGCGATGAGTTCATTCTCAACCTGCCTGATGACGTCGAGAATTTCACGGTGCTGGAAAAGGGGTTCGTGCTGGCCGAAGACGCCTCCAGCTCACGCTGGATTGTCGAGGAGGAGGGCGCACGCATCATCTTTCCCAACCCTAAGGTGAAGAATGGACTGCGGGCAGGGATATTGATCGTGCCGACGACGGATGAGCAGTTGGGGTAGGGCTTGTTCTCTGCAGGAGTGATCGTTTCTACGCCCCGCGTGGTACCGATCGACTGGCGCGCTGCGGATCTGTAGGCGCGAACTTGTTCGCGAGGCATTTCGCCTGATGTACCGCAGCGCTTGCCTCGCCAACAAGTTGGCTCCTACAGAAGTGACCCTGCTTTAACTTGATGATCGTCCCCACGCAGAGCGTGGTAACGATCGACTGGCGCGCTGCGGATCTGTAGGCGCGAACTTGTTCGCGAGGCATTTCGCCTGATGTACCGCAGCGCTTGCCTCGCCAACAAGTTGGCTCCTACAGAAGTAACCCCGCTTCAACTTGATGATCATTCCCACGCAGAGCGCGGAGACGATCGACTGGCGCGCTGCGGATCGGTAGGAGCGAACTTGTTCGCGAGACATTTCGCCTGATGTAGCGCAGCGCTTGCCTCGCCAACAAGTTGGCTCCTACAGAAGTAACCCCGCTTTAACCTGATGATCGTTCCAAGCTTGATCAGCTAGCCACTTTCTTCTGCGCTTCCGGTCGACGGATCGCGCGCAGCTTGACCAAGGTGTCAGCAACGGTTTTCGCAGCTTCCTGGCCTTTGTGCACGAAGTGATCGAAGAAGAATTTGTGATGCTCTTCGCCGGCGTGGAAATGATGCGGCGTCAGTACCACCGAGAACACCGGCACCTGGGTCTCCAGCTGAACCTGCATCAATGCGCTGATCACCGATTGCGCGACGAACTCGTGACGATAAATCCCGCCATCGACTACCAGACCTGCGGCAACGATCCCTGAGTAGTTCCCGGAATTGGCCAGCAGCTTGGCGTGCAGAGGGATTTCAAAAGCACCGCCGACTTCAAAAAAGTCGATATCGCTCTCGCTGTAACCCTGATTGGCCATCTCGGCGACGAACCCTTTACGGCTCTGATCGACAATATCCTTGTGCCAGCAGGCCTGGATAAACGCGACGCGCTCGTTGGGGTGGCTTTTGCTTTTGCTATCGATTGCTGTGGGTTGCATCTGTTCTGTCTCCTGTTTAATGAAAAAACAGGGCGCTTTGGATCGAAGGGGATACCAGCTCCAGTCGGCGGCCAAACGAGCGTAATACGCCCGTGACTGTGCTTTCGACTCGATGCTGTGGTGCCAATCCCGTTCTCTCTTCATCCGGACTATGACCGTCGGCCTCGGAATCACACCGAGTCTGCTGACCTTGCTCAGGGTTTGCCCTGACCAAGCGCTCGCGGGCTAGACGCATTGCGCGCCATTACCGCCGGTGGGGAATCACACCCCGCCCTGAGAACGTTGCCGACATTAATCGTTGCCGGCGCGCAGTTTTTATCACAGTTTTCGCTGATGTGCATGGACGCTTTCTTACAGTGATCCAGACTTTTTCTTATAACGAATCCTTGGAATTGCCGTGCGGTGCCTTGATTATCTTGGGTCATGGCCTCAAAACTGAGGTTCGACCTATTTCTCCAGGGAGCTTCTTCGTGACGGTTATCGACCTGCGCAGCGACACAGTGACCCAACCCACCGCAGCCATGCGCGAAGCCATGGGGCGGGCGCCGCTGGGCGATGATGTGTACGGCGAGGACCCAACGGTCAATCGTCTGGAATCCTGGCTGGCGGAACGACTGGGTTTTGCCGCAGCGCTGTATGTCCCCACCGGCACCATGAGCAACCTGTTGGGCTTGATGGCCCATTGCGAACGCGGCGACGAGTACATCGTCGGCCAGCAAGCGCACACTTATAAATACGAAGGCGGCGGCGCCGCGGTGCTGGGGTCGATTCAGCCCCAACCGCTGGATAGTCAGGCTGACGGCTCGCTGGATCTGGATCAGGTCGCCGCTGCAATCAAAGCCGATGATTTCCACTTCGCCCGCACCAGGCTGCTGGCTTTGGAAAACACCATGCAGGGCAAAGTGCTGTCATTGGAATACCTGGCCGCCGCGCGCAAGCTCACCACTGAAAAGGGTTTGCAGCTGCACCTGGATGGCGCTCGCTTGTACAACGCCGCTGTGAAGCTGGGTGTCGACGCCCGGCAGATCGCGCAGCATTTCGATTCGGTGTCGGTGTGCCTGTCCAAAGGTCTTGGGGCGCCGGTCGGTTCGGTGCTGTGTGGCAGCAAAGAGCTGATCGGCAAGGCGCGGCGCTTGCGCAAAATGGTCGGTGGCGGCATGCGCCAGGCCGGCTTTCTGGCCGCTGCCGGGTTGTATGCGCTGGAGCATCACGTCGAGCGTCTGGCTGAAGACCATGACAACGCAGCGTTGCTCGGCAAACGCCTTGGCGAGCTGGGTTACGAAGTAGAGCCGGTGCAGACCAACATGGTGTACGTGCAGATGGGCGACAAGGCCGAGCAGTTGAAGGCGTTCTGCGCCGAGCGCGGCATTATTCTGAGCGCTGCACCGCGCCTGCGCATGATCACTCATTTGAATGTCAGTCGGGCGCAACTGGAGCAGGTCGTCGCGGCATTTGCCGAGTTCGGCGCTGCTTGAGCGACCGATAATCCAATTGCTTGTTTCTATCGAATAAACACGCTGTACCGAGCGTGCAACGCCTATATAATGCGGCCCTTTGCCGTCGCTACGTCGATGACGTTATGCATTTGCCTCTGGCCGCAGTTCCCGTGGAAGAACCTATGAAAAGCGCAGAAATCCGTGAAGCCTTCCTTCGCTTCTTCGAAGAGCAAGGCCACACCCGTGTAGCCTCCAGCTCCTTGATTCCAGGCAATGACCCAACCCTGCTGTTCACCAACGCAGGCATGAACCAGTTCAAGGACTGCTTCCTGGGTCAGGAAAAACGAGCCTACACCCGTGCCGTCAGCAGCCAGAAGTGCGTGCGCGCCGGTGGCAAGCACAACGACCTGGAAAACGTCGGCTACACCGCGCGTCACCACACCTTCTTCGAAATGCTGGGCAACTTCAGCTTCGGCGACTATTTCAAGCGCGATGCCATCACCTACGCCTGGACCTTCCTGACGGGCGTGCTGAACCTGCCCAAGGAAAAACTCTGGGTCACGGTTTATGCGACGGATGACGAAGCGTATGACATCTGGACCAAAGAGATCGGCGTTCCGGCTGAGCGTATGGTTCGCATCGGGGACAACAAGGGCGCACCGTACGCCTCCGATAACTTCTGGACCATGGGCGATACCGGCCCGTGCGGCCCTTGCACCGAGATTTTCTACGATCACGGCGCCGACATCTGGGGCGGTCCACCGGGCTCACCGGAAGAAGACGGCGACCGCTACATCGAAATCTGGAACAACGTGTTCATGCAGTTCAACCGGACGGCCGATGGCGTGCTGCACCCGTTGCCAGCGCCTTCGGTTGACACCGGTATGGGCCTGGAACGCGTCAGCGCTGTGCTGCAACACGTGAATTCCAACTACGAAATCGACCTGTTCCAGAGCCTGCTGACCGCCGCTGCCAAGGCGATCGGTTGCAGCAACGATAATCAGGCGTCCCTGAAAGTTGTGGCCGACCACATTCGCTCCTGCGGTTTCCTGATTGCTGACGGCGTGCTGCCGTCAAACGAAGGCCGTGGCTACGTGCTGCGCCGGATCATTCGTCGCGCCTGTCGTCACGGCAACAAACTGGGCGCCACCGGCAGCTTCTTCTATCAGATCGTTGCAGCGCTGGTCGCCGAAATGGGCGAAGCGTTCCCGGAACTGAAAAACCAGCAGTCGCACATCGAGCGCGTACTCAAAGGTGAAGAAGAGCAGTTCGCCAAAACCCTGGAGCAGGGCCTGAAAATCCTCGAGCAGGATCTGGCCGAACTCAAAGGCACTGTGGTGCCGGGCGACGTGGTGTTCAAACTCTATGACACTTACGGTTTCCCGATGGACCTGACCGGCGATATCGCCCGTGAACGCAACCTGACTCTCGATGAAGAAGGTTTCGAGCGCGAGATGGACGCGCAACGGGTTCGCGCACGTTCGGCCAGCTCGTTCGGAATGGACTACAACAGCCTGGTCAAAGTCGACGTGGCGACCGAATTCACTGGCTACAAAGCCACTGCCGGTGAAGCGAAAATCGTTGCTCTCTATAAAGAGGGCATCGCAGTCGAGCAACTGAACGAAGGTGAAGACGGCGTCGTCATTCTCGACCAGACCCCGTTCTACGCCGAATCCGGTGGCCAGATCGGCGACAGCGGCTATCTGACAGCAGGCGATGTGCGTTTTGACGTCAGCGACACCACCAAAACCGGCGGCGCGTTCCTGCACCACGGTGTTCAGGTGTCGGGCAGCCTGAAAGTCGGCGCAACGGTCAGCACGCAAGTCGCGGCCGAAGTGCGTCAGGCCACGTCGCTGAACCACTCTGCTACTCACTTGCTGCACGCTGCATTGCGTCAGGTGCTGGGCGATCACGTTCAGCAGAAGGGCTCGCTGGTCGACAGTCAGCGCTTGCGTTTCGACTTCAGCCATTTCGAGTCGATCAAGCCTGAGCAGATCAAGGCGCTGGAAGACATCGTCAACGCCGAAGTGCGCAAGAACACCCCGGTCGAAACCGAAGAAACCGACATCGAGACCGCCAAGAAGAAAGGCGCCATGGCGCTGTTTGGCGAGAAATACGGCGACAGCGTGCGCGTGCTGAGCATGGGCGGTGATTTTTCCGTCGAGCTGTGCGGCGGGATTCACGCCAATCGCACCGGTGACATCGCGCTGTTCAAGATCATCAGCGAAGGCGGCGTGGCCGCAGGCGTGCGTCGTATCGAAGCGGTGACCGGCGCTGCGGCTCTGGCCTATCTGAACGGCGCGGAAGAACAACTCAAGGAAGCCGCGACGCTGGTCAAAGGCAATCGCGACAACCTGCTGGACAAGCTTGCGGCTGTCATCGAGCGCAACCGTCTGCTGGAAAAACAACTGGAACAACTGCAGGCCAAGGCGGCCAGCGCTGCGGGCGACGATCTGTCGTCCTCTGCGGTGGATGTCAACGGCGTCAAGGTCCTTGCAGCCCGTCTCGACGGTCAGGATGGCAAGGCGCTGCTGGCGCTGGTCGATCAGTTGAAGAACAAGCTCGGCCGCGCAGTGATCCTGCTCGGCAGTGTGCATGAAGACAAGGTCGTCCTCGTTGCCGGGGTAACCAAGGACCTGACTGGCCAACTCAAAGCCGGTGATTTGATGAAGCAAGCGGCTGCCGCCGTGGGTGGTAAAGGTGGCGGTCGTCCTGACATGGCACAGGGCGGTGGCGTTGACGCCTCTGCACTGGACGCAGCGCTTGCGTTGGCAGTCCCGTTTGCCGGGCAGGGCATTTAAGTCGATCTCCCTGAACCCGCTGCCCGTCAGCGGGTTTTGACGTTTGAGATCGAACACGTTTAATGGGCGCCCACACGGGCTGAGGCGGCTTTGAGATGGCTTTAATCGTACAGAAATTTGGCGGCACGTCGGTGGGCTCGGTCGAGCGCATCGAGCAAGTGGCCGACAAAATCAAAAAATTCCGCGAGGCGGGCGATGATCTGGTGATCGTGCTTTCCGCCATGAGCGGTGAGACCAATCGCCTCATCGCGCTGGCCAAGCAGATCAATGACCAACCCGTGCCTCGTGAGCTGGACGTGATTGTGTCCACCGGCGAGCAGGTGACCATTGCGCTGTTGGCGATGGCCCTGATCAAGCGTGGCGTGCCGGCGGTTTCCTACACCGGTAATCAGGTTCGCATCCTCACCGACAGCGCGCACAACAAGGCGCGTATTCTGCAGATCGACGACCAGAAAATTCGTGCCGACCTTAAGGCCGGGCGAGTGGTAGTGGTTGCAGGTTTCCAGGGTGTAGACGAGAACGGCAACATCACGACCCTGGGTCGCGGTGGTTCGGACACCACAGGCGTTGCGCTGGCCGCAGCCCTCAAGGCGGACGAGTGCCAGATCTACACCGACGTCGATGGTGTCTACACCACCGATCCGCGCGTCGTCTCTTCCGCTCAGCGTCTGGACAAGATCACCTTTGAAGAGATGCTGGAAATGGCCAGCCTCGGTTCCAAGGTGCTGCAGATCCGCGCGGTCGAATTCGCCGGCAAGTACAACGTCCCGCTGCGCGTACTGCACAGCTTCAAAGAGGGTCCGGGCACCCTCATTACCATCGATGAAGAGGAATCCATGGAACAGCCGATCATTTCTGGCATCGCCTTCAACCGCGACGAAGCCAAGCTGACGATCCGTGGCGTGCCAGACACCCCGGGCGTTGCGTTCAAAATCCTCGGGCCTATCAGCGGCGCGAACATCGAGGTCGACATGATCGTGCAGAATGTTGCGCACGATAACACCACCGACTTCACCTTCACCGTGCACCGCAATGACTACCAGGCTGCGCTGCAGGTCCTGGAAAACACCGCCTCTGAAATTGGCGCGCGTGAAGTCAAGGGCGACGCGAAGATTGCCAAGGTGTCCATCGTCGGCGTCGGTATGCGTTCCCACGCCGGTGTTGCCAGCCGGATGTTCGAATCGCTGGCCAAGGAAAGCATCAATATCCAGATGATCTCCACGTCGGAGATCAAGGTGTCGGTGGTGATCGAGGAAAAGTATCTGGAGCTGGCTGTACGTGCGTTGCATACCGCATTTGAACTGGATGCTTCTCGCCAGGGCGAATAATGCCTGGAAGAAGGGCGCGGATCGGTCTTCGCGCCTTTCGCTTTTTTGATGCGCGCAAGAAATCCGTTGGTACCGGCGCCCGTCACTATGCAGGCGTGACCTCTGCTAATTCTGGCTCGGGCCAATGCCTGTTCGTTATGCAGACTGTTGTCCCTGAATGTAAGGCGTGAGGAGAAAGGTATGCTGATTCTGACTCGTCGGTGCGCTGAGAGCCTGATCATTGGTGATGGAGAAATCACAGTGACCGTGCTGGGCGTAAAAGGTAATCAAGTGCGAATCGGTGTCAATGCGCCCAAGGAAGTGGCTGTCCACCGCGAAGAGATTTACCTGCGGATCAAGAAAGAGAAGGATGAGGAACCAAGCCATTAATTTTTATTGAATTTTTGGTTTGCAAACGGGGAAAAGGGTGGTTATTATACGCCCCGTGTTGCGGAGAGCTGGCCGAGTGGCCGAAGGCGCTCCCCTGCTAAGGGAGTACACCTCAAAAGGGTGTCGGGGGTTCGAATCCCCCGTTCTCCGCCATTATTTGCGTAGTACGTTGTTTCTGGCTTGATCCGTAAGTGTTTGAATTTACTGGAAAAAGTGCTTGACCAGAAGATTCGACGGCCTATAATGCGCGGCAACAAATGCACTCGTAGCTCAGCTGGATAGAGTACTCGGCTACGAACCGAGCGGTCACAGGTTCGAATCCTGTCGAGTGCACCATTTAAGAGTTGTTTATAGTGATATAAGCAATTACTTTTGAAAGAGCCTGGCTTCAACAGGTATTAGCTTAATCGCTAATGTTTTACCCAGTGGCGATCTGGTTTAACAAGCACCATTTGCACTCGTAGCTCAGCTGGATAGAGTACTCGGCTACGAACCGAGCGGTCACAGGTTCGAATCCTGTCGAGTGCACCAACAAACGAAAAGCCCGCATGAAAATGCGGGCTTTTTGCTGTCTAGCCTTTTCCTTTTACACAGCCATTTTCGTCGAACGTCACTTGGCTGCTGCGACCTTTCTTTGCGTTGTACAGGTAACGCTCCTCTCCGTTTCGGCTGACGATCTTGTCCGGCTTGCCGAGCATGCTTTCCACGTCCCGCTTGGTCATGCCCGCAGGCGTCTGCAGATTAATGATGGCTCGTCTTCGTTGATCCGCATCCAGACGATTGCCGCAGCCATCTTGGTGCTGTCCTACGACGACCAGTTCTCTTGGCGCGCCGATTACCATTTGAGTGTTATGCAGCGTGGCTTCGGCAGGTGGGAGATAAGTGGCTTGCGTGCCGGGCGGGGGGTTGAACGCTTCCTGCAGCTGGAGTGATTGACCCTCCGGGCAGCCGAGGGTGGTAAAGGTGACATTGGCGGCATCATCCTCACAGCGATGTACTGTGGTCGCTGCCGTACTCAGTGGCAGCAATAGCAATGAGCTGAAGATAAGCGTGCGAATAGGCGGCATTCTACGTCCTCCGTGACAGTTGTCCGGGCAGACTAGTCAGACCCTGTTCAAGAGGCGAGGGTGTTTTCTTCTCGGGATGTGACGTCGTAGCAATAACGACTCGCACAGTGGTTAACATTGTGTCGCAACCGATTGTTCCAAGGTGAATTTTTAGCGTGCAGGTCGAGCAAGCGGTGTATGATTGCGCCCGTCAGCCCCGCCGGGGCTTGTGGAAAAACTCCATGGACTTACCCAGTAGTTATCCTGAATCAAGCTGCACCAATCAAGAATCGACTGATTGATCTCTCGGCGTGTTCCACTGCTGGGAGTGGAGTTCGCCTATGACCGAAGTAGAAGTAAAGAAAACGCAGGAAAGTCTTCAGGATCGTCTGGCTCAAGTTATCGATTTGCTGCAGCGTCAGCGAGTTGTCGAAGACCTGACGCATCGCCAGGAAGGCCAGCACCAGGACCGGGTTGAAAAACTGGTTCACCGGCAGAATCTCGTAGAGTTGCAGCGCAAGCTCGAAGACCTTCACTCTGCCGACGTCGCCTATATTCTCGAAGCACTCCCCCTCGAAGATCGTCTGACGGTCTGGCAGTTGGTCAAGGCCGATCGCGACGGCGACATCCTTCTCGAAGTATCCGATTCGGTTCGTGAAACCCTGATCGCCGACATGGACGATCATGAGCTGTTGGCCGCTGCCAAGGAAATGGACGCCGACGAACTGGCTGACCTTGCGCCGGAACTGCCGCGCGACGTCGTTCACGAACTGATGGAAGCCCTGGACAGCCAGCAGCGTGAACGTGTGCGCTCGGCCTTGTCCTATAACGAAGATCAGGTCGGCGCGCTGATGGACTTCGAGATGGTGACGATCCGTGAGGATGTCAGTCTCGAAGTCGTACTGCGTTATCTGCGTCGTCTCAAAGAGCTGCCGGGCCACACCGACAAATTGTTCGTCGTCGATTACGATGGCGTGCTCAAAGGTGTGCTGCCGATCAAGCGTCTTTTGGTCAACGACCCGGACAAACAAGTGGCCGAGGTCATGGCCAACGATCCGGTGAGTTTCCACCCGGATGGCGACGCGTATGAAGCGGCGCAGGCCTTCGAGCGGTATGACCTCATTTCCTCGCCGGTGGTGGACAAGAACGGCAAGCTCATTGGCCGTCTGACCATCGACGAGATGGTCGACTTGATCCGTGAGGAAAGCGAGACCGAAGTCCTGAACATGGCCGGTCTGCGTGAGGAAGAAGACATCTTCGCCTCGGTCTGGCGATCGCTGCGCAACCGTTGGGCGTGGCTGGCGGTGAACCTGGTCACAGCGTTCATCGCGTCGCGGGTGATCGGGCTCTTTGAAGGCTCTATCGAAAAACTGGTGGCGTTGGCGGCGTTGATGCCAATCGTGGCGGGGATTGGTGGCAACTCCGGGAATCAGACCATCACCATGATCGTACGGGCGATGGCGCTCGATCAGGTCAGCACCGGCAACACCTCCCGCTTGATGCGCAAAGAGCTGGCCGTGGGTCTGATCAATGGTCTGGTATGGGGCGGGGTGATCGGTATCGTCGCGTACCTGTTGTACGGAAGCTGGTCGTTGGGCGTGGTGATGACGGCCGCCATGACGCTTAACCTGTTACTCGCAGCGCTGATGGGGGTTTTGATCCCCATGACATTGGCGCGGCTGGGGCGCGATCCGGCCATGGGCGCCAGCGTGATGATTACTGCGATGACTGACAGTGGAGGATTCTTCATCTTCCTTGGACTGGCCACTATTTTCCTGCTCTGAACCCCATACCTTAAAAAAAGCCGCCTCAGGGCGGTTTTTTTGTACGAGGTTTTTAATCAATCAGCCAATAACTGCAGCCACAAAAAAGCCAGCTAAGCGCTGGCTTTTGAGTCATGGATGAAGGCCGACTGTTTATTTATCGGCGTTGGCTACATTGGTGTCATGAGCAATAAGTGAAAGCAAGGCGTTCTGTTGACGGTGTGCCAGCTGACGGAAGCGTTGCAGCAGCTCGCGTTCGTGTACCGAAAGCTCCGGGCTGTCCAGGCGCACGGTAGGCTCGTCGCCCAGTGCGCCCTCTTGGACAAGACTTTGTTCGAGGCGGGTGATGATTTCCGAGTTCATGCTGCGATGATGTGTTTTGGCGACGTCCGCAATGTGTTCGCGCATGCCTTCTGGGAGACGGACAACAAACTTGTCAGCTGTGCGACTTGAATAATTGGCCTGTTTCATAGGGCTCATATATTTAACCGAATTAGTTCAAAGAGGGAGGCGGGTTCTAGCTATGGCCGCAAGATGTGATCCTGTGACTGTCATTTTGGCAAAATGTTCAACCTGCCAACAAACTGGCCGCCATACTGCATCAAAACGGCATTTCCTTGGCGTCAAATCTGTGACAAATAGTGAACTGGATAAAGGCTTTTAGCCAGCACCAAATATCAAAAATGCGCTCCAGTTTGCAAAGTTCCGACTAACCGCTGGTCGAAAGCCCACGCCATGATCCCACAGAAAGCGTGCTGTGATGGCTATGTGTCTTCAGCGTAGGTGGGTACTGAGAAATTATCGAGCAAGCTGGCAAGAAAGAGACGAAGGGTCTTTCTTGAGAGGAGGGATGCGAGGTTTTGCTAGAAGCGGAGTCTAGTGGCAGTGCCACTCAAAGGTGCGGTCTGAGGCGGATCAACGCAGCACGGGGTCGAACTTGATTTTTCTGCCCACCACCAGTGCAACAATAAAAAGAGTGGAAAAAATGCCGGCGGTTGATTTGGCCACCAAGCTCAGCGTCTCCATTGACGACGCAAGCAGTTGATCTACGGCAATGGCCATGACGGCCAGGATGAAAAACGACAACGCTGCTTTGGACATGGCGCATCCCTTGAAAGTGATTACCTTGCGAATCTGTGTTCAGAATACCCAACGCTGTGAACGGTCCACGCTGATGGGTGCGTCGGCATCGTTCGCCAGCATTGCGTCCGCATTTTGAGTCGGCAGCGACGCAATACGCGGGGCTTGTTTCATCAGATAGTGCGGCTGAGCCTGAACTGCGACATCCTCGGTTTTGCTGCCTTCATCGTGGAAGTGGAATGCGACCAGTGCGACCAGCGCCACGGCGTTCAGCAAGGAGAGTGTCATGTTCATCTCGAGGTACCTTCGCTTAGCTTGGAGTTTTTTCTGAAGGAGAATTCCTACAGGAAGGCATTGCACGGTGCATGCCAGGATTATCGTGGATAAAAAACTATATAAATCAAACACTTATGTTATTGCTTCAGGGTGCGTCCATTGCACATTGCAATGATGTCATTTTGGTGTGTTGCAAATTGCACGACGATTTTCTGAACTCCTCTCCTCGGGCGTTGTACTACAGCCTCCAACACCAATGACGACATGACAAATCCGAGGCGTGCCGTTAACATGCACGCCGTTCCGTTGGCGCCATCCGGTGCGTCAACCTCGTGTCCCAGTAGCTCAATTGGATAGAGCATCCCCCTCCTAAGGGGAAGGCTGGCAGTTCGAACCTGCCCTGGGACACCATATCTGCGCCGTCGCATTTCCCCGCTCACATTCTTCGAACACCCTGCGTTTTCCAAAAGTGCTGATCATTTCTCACCGCACAGCCCTTTTTGTGGCTGGCCGGGCCTGCGTGCTGCCTAATATTTGCCCCTTGGCTGCCGATAACTCTGATAAGCCGCTGCTGACAGGGCCCGGGTTCCGGGCAGCGGCAATTTTCTTTTCCTGACAGGAATCCCGATGCTGGCGTGGAACAAACGAAGTTTTTTGATCGTCGATGATTTCTCCGATTTTCGAAGTTCGGTCAGGTCAATGCTGCGCGAATTGGGCGTCAAGGAAGTGGATACGGCCGACTCAGGCGAGCAGGCCCTGCGCATGTGTGCGCAGAAGCGCTACGACTTCATTCTCAACGACTTCAATCTGGGGGACGGCAAGAAGAACGGCCAGCAAGTGCTGGAAGACTTGATGACCGACAGGCTGATCAGCCATGAAAGCGTGTTCGTCATGGTGACTGCCGAAAATGGCCAGGCCATGGTCATGAGCGCGCTGGAGTGGGAGCCCGATGCGTACCTGACCAAGCCGTTCAACCGTGCCGGTCTGGCGCAACGGCTGGAGAAGATCGTGCAGCGCAAGGATTTGCTCAAGCCGATCCTGCAAGCCCTCGATCAACGTAATCCGACGCAAGTGTTGGCGGCCTGTGAGCAATTGATTCAACAAGACCCACGCTTCGCGCCGCTGTGCTCGCGCTACAAGGCTGATGCCTTGCGCGATCTCAACCAGCACGAGGTGCTGGAGGCGTTTCTCAAGGCCCTGCTGGCCGACCGTCCACAGCCGTGGGCGTATGCGGCGTTGGGCAAATTGCTGTTCAGGCGTGCGCGACATACAGAAGCACTGGTCGTCTATGAACAGGCGATCAAGGCGTTTCCCATGATGCCGGTTTTGTACGATGGGCTGGCTGATGTGCGGGTGGCCGACGGTGATGCCAAAGGCGCACAAACAGCCCTTGAGGAGGCTGTGCGTTTGTCTCCCTACGCCGTTCGCCGGCAGCGGTTGCTCGGTAAGCTGGCGTTGGCCAACGAGGATTTCGACAGTGCGTCCAGGGCCTATCGACACGCGGTTGCGCAGGGCCAATACTCGCGCTTCAAGGACCCTGAAAGCAATCTCGGGCTGGCCCAGTCGCTGATCAGCAAGGGCGGTGATCGGGGGCTGGACGCCCGCGCCCGCCTCGAGATCAACCAGACCCTGACCGAAGTGGCCAAAGACCACGCCCAGGACAACGGCTTGCAGGTACGTACACGGTTGATGAAAGCCACCAGTGTAAAAGCCTCGGACCCTGAACTGGCCGCAAAGCTGATCGAGGAGGCCGTGGCGCGACTCGACGGCACGGATCAATTTCTGAGCGCGGATGCCGCATTGGCGGTCGCTTCGCAGCTCAAGCAACTGGGTCAGGACGACATTGGAGCGGGCATCCTCAAAAGCTGTGCCGAAATCTACGGCGACGATCCGGCCGTCATGAACAGCATCTCCCTGCAAACCGATGACCCGCAGATACTCGGCATCGGCAAAGCGGCCCTGGACCTCAATGCCCAAGGCATCCGCAGGTACCGTGCCGGCAATCTCGGCGAAGCCCAGGACCTGTTCCGCCGCGCTCTGGCATTGCAGCCCAGGAACATCAGTATCGCGTTGAACATGGCGCAGTCGCTGCTGCACATCGGTGTGCAGAATCTGGACGCTGCGGCGCTCCAGGAATGCCAGGACAGCCTGAAGCTGGTCGGCAAAATGCCGGACACCGACTCACGCTTCGAGCGCTACAAAAAACTGCGAACGAGGGCTTTTGGCTTATGACGGGATGTGATCCGGGGCTCGACTTCTCGATGGTGATCGCCTCCACCGTCCACGACATGAAGAACTCGCTGGCGAGCCTGATACATGCTCATGGGCAGTTGCAGGCCAAGTTGCCGGCTGGCCTGCGCAAAACACTGGAGCAGGGCGTCATCGACTACGAGTTCGCGCACCTGAACGGCATGCTGGTGCAGTTGCTCGGGCTCTACAAACTGGGCGCCAACCAGTTACCGCTGCGCCCGGATTACCACGAACTGGACGACTTTCTCGAAGGGCAATTGGCGTTGCATGAGGAGGTGCTGAACAGCCGTGGCATCGTTGCCCGTTATGAGGTGGATGCCCTGGCATTGCCCGGTTTTTTCGATCGCGAGTTAATCGGCTCGGTGATCTCGAATGTGGTGATCAACGCGATTCGCTATGCTCGGCAGCACATCCTGATCAGCGCCACGCAGCTGGGCGAACAGCTGGTCATCAGCGTCAATGACGACGGGGAAGGGTTTGCGCCGCACATGATCGAGCAGGGCCATTGCGCGCCAGGGATCAACCAAAGCACCGGCAGCACCGGGCTTGGCCTTTACTTCGCCGCGCAAATCGCCGATCAGCATCAGCGCCAGGGCGTACGCGGGCGCATCGAAATCGCCAACGGCGGCGTATTGGGCGGCGGCCTGTTCAGTATCTTTTTGCCGTGACACCGGGCAGATTGCCGGACACGCCGCCCCCGCCGATTCAGTTATAGACGAAGAATCCCCGCCCGCTTTTGCGCCCCAGATAGCCTGCCGCCACCATTTCCTTGAGCAGCGGCGCAGGCCGGTATTTGCTGTCATTGAAGCCGTCATGGAACGCTTCAACGATGGCCAGCAGGGTGTCCAGCCCGATCAGGTCAGCCAGTGCCAGCGGCCCGATCGGCTGATTGCAGCCCAGGCGCATGCCGTCGTCGATGTCCTGAGCGGTGGCCAGACCTTCCTGCAACACCAGGATCGCCTCGTTGATCATCGGCACCAGAATCCGGTTGACCACAAAACCGGGCCGGTTGCCGGCGGTGATCGCCGTCTTGTTCAGACGCTCGGCCAGCTTGAGCGCCGCCACATGGGTGGTGTCGGTGGTCTGCAGGCCGCGGATGACTTCGATCAGCCCCATCATCGGCACCGGATTGAAGAAGTGCAGACCGATGAAGCGCTCCGGATGGGAAACACTGGCCGCCAGTTGAGTGATCGACAGCGAAGACGTGTTGGACGCGATCACGCAGTCGGCGCTGACGTGGTCAGCGATCTGCCTCAACAGCCTCAGTTTCAGGTCCAGGTTTTCCGTGGCGGCTTCGATCACCAGTTGTGCACCGTCCAGCTGTGCGTAATCGGTGCTGCAGGTGATGCGTTGCAAGGCGGACGCGGCCACGTCAGCCGAGATGGTCTGTTTGGTGGTTTGACGATCCAGGTTCTTGCGTACTGTGCCGATGCCGCGTTCGAGTGCGGCATCGGAGATGTCCAGCAGCGTGACCTCAAAACCTGCCAGCGCGCAGACCTGCGCGATGCCGTTACCCATGGTGCCTGCGCCGATCACGGCAATCTGTTGCATGCTCATGATTGATTCCTCACACGCGTTCGAAAATAACGGCAATGCCCTGGCCGCCGCCGATGCACATGGTCACCAGCGCGTAACGACCCTGAATGCGGTGCAGCTCATGGATGGCCTTGGTGGCGATGATCGCCCCTGTCGCGCCGACCGGATGCCCCAGGGAAATGCCCGAACCGTTGGGGTTGACCTTGGCCGGATCGAAACCCAGCTCGCGGGCCACGGCGCAGGCTTGTGCGGCAAAGGCTTCGTTTGACTCGATCACGTCCAGATCGGCGACGGTGAGGCCTGCACGCTCAAGCACTTTGCGGCTGGCCGGGATCGGGCCCAGGCCCATCATGGCCGGGTCCACACCTGCATGGGCGTAGGCCACCAGCCGCGCCATGGGTTTTAAACCGTGTTCGCGGACCATGTCGCCGTTGGCCATGACCAGCGCAGCTGCGCCGTCATTGAGCCCGGACGCGTTGCCGGCAGTCACCGTGCCGTCTTTCTTGAACGCGGTTTTCATCTTCGCCAGTTGTTCGGCGTTGACATCGCCGCGCACGTGTTCGTCTTCCGAGAACGACACCGGTCCTTTGCGCGTGGGCACTTGGATCGGGACGATCTGGCTATGGAAACGGCCCTCGGCGATGGCGTGGGCGGCGCGCTGCTGGCTGGTGAATGCCAGGGCGTCCTGATCGGCGCGGGTGATGCCGTAGTGCTCGGCGATGTTCTCGGCAGTGATACCCATGTGGATGTTGGCGAACGGGTCATGCAGGGCGCCGAGCATGTAATCCAGCGCCTGAATGTTGCCCATGCGCGCACCCCAGCGCGCCTGCGGCATGATGTAGGCGCCACGACTCATGGATTCGGCACCGCCGGCCAGTACTGCCCGGGCGTCGCCGAGCATCAACGATTGGGCGGCAGAGACAATGGCTTGCAGGCCGGAGCCGCACAGGCGGTTGACGTTGAACGCCGGGGTTTCCTGGGTCAGGCCGGCTTCAAGGGCGATGACGCGTGACAGGTAGGCGTCCCGTACTTCGGTGGGGATCACATGACCCATGACTACATGGCCAATGTGCTCTGCGCCAAGACCTGATTGGGCCAGCGCGGCGCGACTGACCTGGGTGCCCAGTTCGATGGGCGATACATCCTTGAGCGAGCCGCCGAACGCGCCAATGGCGGTGCGCAACGCGCTGACGACGAAGACGTCGGTGGTCTGGGGGGCAGTGGTGCTCATGTGGACTCCAGGGTGCTTGAAATTGTCGTGTCTGAAGAGGCCGGCGCCTGGTAGCGCGGTCGGGCAGTGAGCAAGTCTAGTTCGCACCATCGGCGGCGGCCTATGCCGAAACTGTCCAGATACGCTGGCGTTCTTTACCATGAGCGAATGCAATCTCCGCCTCTGTCGTCGCGCACTTGTTCGCGAGGCGGTGGAGTTGGGTACAGCCGATGCATGGTCTCGCCAACAAGTTGGCTCCTACAGGATCAGGTGCGGACTTACCGATCACCTGTAGGAGCGAACTTGTTCGCAAGGCGGTGGGACTGGATACACCGATATTTGATCTCGCCAACAAGTTGGCTGCTACAGGATCAGGTGCGGACTTACCGATCACCTGTAGGAGCGAACTTGTTCGCAAGGCGGTGGGACTGGATACACCGATATTTGATCTCGCCAACAAGTTGGCTGCTACAGGATCAGGTGCGGACTTACCGATCACCTGTAGGAGCGAACTTGTTCGCGAGTGGCTGGGACTGGATACACCGATATTTGATCTCGCCAACAAGTTGGCTGCTACAGATTTTGCGGCCGGGAACGCTGGACGACTGTAGGAGCTGACGAGCACCGCGAGGCTGCGATTACGGTGTGTCAGGTGTACCGCATCGCAGCCTCGCTCGGGCTCGTCAGCTCCTACAGGGGTTGATGCTTGCCGTTTAATAAATCGCCGACTGGAAAAAGGAAGCGCTGGTAATGCGGGAAAAGGATTCGGTCTCGATCTACTTCGTCCAATTGATCGTGCATGCGTTGCGTGATGAGCCCTTGCGGCTGCAATCGGTTCTGGAGGCCGCAGGTATCGACATGGCGCTTCTGGACAATCCCGCCGCCCGGGTCTCGGCGTCCGCGTTCGCGGCGTTGTGGCTGATTCAGATCAAGGAACTGAACGACGAATTCTTCGACCTGGATTCCCACGGCATGCCGCTGGGCAGTTTCGCGTTGATCTGTCGCGCCTTGATCCAGGAGCCCAATCTGGAAAAGGTCCTGCGCCAGTGCTTGGCGAACTTTGGTCTGTTCCTGCGGGACTTTCGCGGCACTCTGGTGGTGCGTGGCCAGCGTGCGATCATCGCCGTGGACACTCATTGCGATGATCCGATCAAACAGCGCTTTGGCGAAGAAACCTTCCTGCTGCTGATGATCAGCCTGCTGTGCTGGGTCGGCGGGCGGCGCATCAGCATTGATCGTGCGCAGTTTAGCCACACCCGCGAACGTCTCAGCGATGACTCGTTGCTGTGGGGTTTTAACTTGAGCTTTGGCGCCAGCAAGACCGAAATCGAATTCTCCAGCCATTACCTGCGCATGCCCGTGGTGCAAACGCTGCCCACACTAAAAACCTTTCTGCGCACCGCGCCTCAGTGGCTGGTGATCCGCTTTCGCAATCAGCGTGGGCTGGCGGCGCAGGTGTATCAGCGGCTGCGCGCCCGTCATTACGGGCATTGGCCGACGCTGGTGGAAATGGCCGAAGAGCTCAAGCTGAGTCCGACCACCTTGCGCCGCCGTCTGGAGCGCGAGGGCTGCGCGTTTCAGGGGATCAAGGACGATGTGCGGCGCGCGATTGCCCAGCAGAAACTGCGCGAAACGGATTTGAGCGTGGTCGACATCGCGGCGCTGGTGGGCTTTCAGGAGCCCAGCGCCTTTCACCGCGCCTTCAAGAAATGGACAGGGGAAAGCCCTGGACATTTTCGGGCCGGGCGGGCTCCCGCGCCCTGAACACAGCCAGGTTCGCTGCGGGCACGATGCAAGATTCCCAACCTGTGATCACCGCGCTTGATATTCCGAACGCCTGATGCTTATTTTGTACGCCTCGCCGCTGAGCGGCCTGTGTAACGACAAAGGACTTGAGTCATGAGCAGCGATGGCCACATCTCACTCGCGCAGCGATTGATGGGCATTGATGAAATTGAATGCGTCACGCCTGACCTCAACGGTGTACCCCGTGGCAAGGTGATGACGGCCGAGGGATTCCTCGAAGGTCGCCGGCTGCAACTGGCGCGCGGGGTGCTGTTGCAATGCATCATGGGCGGTTACCCACCGGCTAAATTTTACGGCAGCGATGACGGCGATCTGGCGCTGGTGGCGGATCCTTCGCAGGTCCATCGCCTGCCGTGGAGCGACGAGCCCCGAGCCTTGGCCATTTGCGATGCCGACGAACTGGAGGGGGGCAGCTCCAATCTGTCCACCCGCGGCCAGCTCAAGAAAGTGATTGCCGGCTACGCAGCCCACGGGCTGGCTTCGGTGGTCGCCACTGAACTCGAGTTCTTTGTGTTCGCGCCCAATCCCGATCCGACTCAGCCATTCAAACCGCCCGTGGGGCTGGACGGTCGTCGCGAAGAGGGTCACAGCGCTTTCAGTGTCAGCTCCAACAACGGCTTGCGACCTTTTTTCAGCGAAGTCTATAAGTGCATGGCCGCGCTGGGCTTGCCCCGCGACACCTTCATGCACGAGATGGGCGTCAGCCAGTTTGAAATCAACCTGCTGCACGGTGATCCGCTGCTGCTGGCCGATCAGACGTTTCTGTTCAAGCACCTGCTCAAGGAAGTGGCCCTCAAGCATGGCCTGACGGTGGTGTGCATGGCCAAGCCCTTGGCGCACACGCCCGGCAGCTCGATGCATATTCATCAGAGCGTGGTGGATGCCACGACTGGTGAGAACGTCTTCAGTAACGCCGATGGTCAGCCAACGGCGATGTTCCGTCACTTCATCGGCGGTCAGCAGGCGGCGATGGCGGACTTCACGGCTTTATTTGCACCGAACGTCAATTCCTACCAGCGCCTTTGTCATCCTTTCGCCTCACCGAATAACGCGTGCTGGTCCCACGACAATCGTGCGGCGGGTTTGCGCATTCCAGCCAGTGCGCCGGCGGCCAGACGGGTGGAGAATCGCCTGCCTGGGGCCGACGCCAATCCGTATCTGGCCATCGCGGCGAGTCTGGCGGCCGGTCTGTATGGCATTGAGCACACGCTCGAGCCGTCGGAGCAGATTCAGGGCGAGTTTGTGGTACCGGACCATCTGTCGCTGCCATGTACCTTGCACGCGGCGCTTGAACGTCTGAAACGCAGCCAACTGGCCAAGGAACTGTTCGGTTCCGAGTTCATCGAAGGCTACGTCGCATCGAAGACCTTGGAACTGACCAGTTTCTTCGATGAAATCACTCCCTGGGAGCGTCGTGTTCTGGCGGCTCAGGCTTAAGAACCGTTGTTCGTCCTTTCTTGAAGAGGGGACGATTTTGGAACACTGATGCGCCAAATCTGGAAGTCCTTTCGAGCGCTGTATTTTGCCTCGCTGATGATGTTGATCGGCTCGGGCCTGTTGAGTACCTACCTTGCCTTGCGTCTGGCCGCCGATCAGGTCGACGGCTTGTGGGTCGGTGCACTGATGGCCGCCAACTACGTGGGCCTGGCCCTGGGGGGCAAGATCGGTCACCGGCTGATTGGCCGTGTCGGGCATATTCGCGCGTACGCGACGTGTGCCGGTATTGTCGGCGCGGCGGTGCTTGGGCACGGATTGATCAACTATCTGCCGGCGTGGATCTTCCTGCGGATGATTGTCGGCCTGGGCATGATGTGCCAGTACATGGTCATCGAGAGCTGGCTCAACGAACAGGCTTCCCCCAAACAGCGTGGGATGGTGTTCAGCGCCTACATGATCGCTTCCTACCTGGGGCTGGTACTGGGTCAGTTGATTCTGGTGATCCATCCGCAGCTGGGCCTGGAACTGCTGATGCTGGTGGCACTGTGTTTTGCGCTGTGCCTGGTGCCGGTGGCCATGACCCGCAGCATTCACCCGGCGCCAATGCGTCCCGCGCCGCTTGAACCCTTGTTTTTCATGCGGCGGGTGCCGCAGTCGCTGACCACTGTTTTCAGTGCGGGCCTGATCATCGGCTCGTTCTACGGTCTGGCGCCGCTGTATGCCGCGCAACAAGGCCTGACCACCGAACACATCGGTGTGTTCATGGGCTGCTGCATTGGTGCGGGGCTGTTGGTGCAATGGCCGCTGGGCTGGTTGTCGGACCGCTATGACCGGGCCTGGTTGATTCGGGGCGTGGCCGGTCTGTTGGTACTGGCATCTCTGCCGCTGGCAATCTTCCCGGACGTCCCGCTTGAGGTGCTGTTTGCCGTGGGATTTGCTGCGTCGTTGCTGCAGTTCTCGCTGTATCCGCTGGCCGTGGCGTTTTCCAACGACCACGTTGAAGCCGAGCGGCGGGTGTCACTGACCGCGATGTTGCTGATGACCTACGGCGTGGGCGCCAGTATCGGGCCGTTGGCGTCGGGCGTGCTGATGAAGATGTTCGGCAGCAACATGCTCTATGCGTTCGTGTGCTTAACCGCGTTGATCCTCACGTTGAGAATCCGTCCAAAGGCTGTCACCAATCTGCACCAGGTCGAAGACGCGCCGCTGCATCACATCGCCATGCCGGACAGCATGTCCAGCTCGCCATTGGTGGTAGCCCTCGATCCGCGTGTGGATGAGCAAGTGGTTCAGGACCAGATGCAGACGACCGTCGAGCCGGAAGCCGAGGCAGACGGGGAATCGGGCGCTGCGACGCAGTCGGAAGCTGAAGCCCCGCTCAGTGATGAGTACATGGCGCCGGCGACCTCGGAAGAAGCCACCACCGAGCCCCAACCCGCACGACCAAACCCCGCCCACGAAGCATCCCACGATCTGGGTATTGATCGGCCGATGTAGAGCGGCGCGAGCTGCGGCCAATCTCAAATCCTGGAATGGACCCGGGCCCTGTAGGAGCGAACTTGTTCGCGAGCGTTTTTGATGCTGGCCGCAGGCCGTTAATCATGCGACCGAGGAGTGTCAGGGGAAACCGGAGCTTCAGGTTTGGCTGCCGCTTTGCGCCAGATCGCCTGCAAGCAGGGCTCCTACGCCTTCGGCAGAAGCGACTCCCGAACGGCTCCCGCGCGTAGACAGCAGCGAATCGCGAGAACGACACAACTTCTGTAGGAGCGAACTTGTTCGCGAGCGCTTTTGATTCTGGCTGCAGGCCGTTAATCATGCGACCGGGGAGTTTCAGGGGAGACCGGATCTTCAGGTCTGGCTGCCGCTTCGCGCCAGATCGCCTGCAAGCAGGGCTCCTACGCCTTCGGCAGAAGCGACTCCCGAACGGCTCCCGTGCGTTGACAGCAGCGAATCGCGAGAACGACACAGGCCCTGTAGGAGCGAACTTGTTCGCGAGCGCTTTTGATTCTGGCTGCAGGCCGTTAATCATGCGACCGAGGAGTGTCAGGGGGGACCGGATCTTCAGGTCTGGCTGCCGCTGCGCGCCAGATCGCCTGCAAGCAGGGCTCCTACGCCTTCGGCAGAAGCTACTCCCGGACAATTTTCGTGCGTTGACAGCAGCGAATCGCGAGAACGACTCAACTTCTGTAGGAGCGAACTTGTTCGCGATGGGCTGGGTACCAGCCCCCCGTGAGGACGTGCGATCAGAAGTCGTCGTCTTTGTCGAAGCGGCGGGCTTCGCGCTGGAGCTGGTAGACGAAGCGTTCAACCTGGCGTTGCACCAGTCCACTCATATTGTGGAAGCGCACGCCGGCGAATGTGGTGTTGATGCGCTCTTCGAAATGCAAATGACGCAGTTCCACCGGCGCAGTCATGTTGCCGAAGGGCAGGGCGGCGATGAAGCGCTCGTACACCTGGCCCAATTGCATGCGCTCGGACACATCGCCGTCAAAACGCAATTTGCAGCCGGTGGCGGAAATATCCAGCAGCTTGCCCCTCAGCGGCGACTTGAGTCTCTCGCCGCCGATCTCGATATTCACCAGAGATGCCAACTTCAAGGCGGCGCGAAAGGCATTTCGGCGTTGGTGATAAACCACCTCTGTGGGCAGCGGACCACGATAGGAGCGGGGGTCTTCGATGATGGTCAGCTGGGCTTTGCATTCCCAGGCGATACGCACGCCATCGTGGAAGCCTTCGACCTTGAAGGGTTCCCCGGCAGCCAGAAAACGCTCGCCATCGCGGGGGATCATTTCGTCGAAGGTTACCGCGTTGCTATCCCGGTCGATGCCGGTGATGTAGCTCTGGAAACGCTGGCTGCGCTCGTGAAAGGTAATGATCAGGGGATCATGGCTTTCCAGCAGCAGGCGCAGAGTGGCGGCAATTTCCAATGGTGTTGCAAGTACCTTCGGGGGCTGCGGAACATCTTCCGCGCTTGAGGCATTCACGGGTAATCCATCTCCAGGCAAAATACGACAGCGTGAGGCGTGCAGCATTTTGCCAGCATGTTTCACACCTTGATACAGGAACTTATACCTGGCTAAGCGGACGTGGCCGTGCTTTTCCGGAAGTCGATCCGCGGCTGTCATACAGCGTCGGAGTGTCGCCACCGTTCAGGATGGATAACTGGTGACCGGTCTTGATTTGCTGCAGCTGGATCAGCGTGCCGTTTTCTTCGTTGGCCGCCTTGCACTCATTCATCAAGGCGTTCAACTCATCGCCCGCCTGGAGCAGTTCGGCGCCAACGGAGGAGTGTCTGGCGACTTCTTCCAGCCCGTTGCGATTGGTCGGCAAGCCCAGGCTCGCCAGCAGCTGACTGCGGCGTCGCCCGTGCTGGTCCAGAACGATCACCAGCGCCTGCTTCTGCGCCAGGATGTGCTCCATTTCGACCATGTCGCGGCCATGCAGCGCAATCGACTCGGCCTTGAGCAGTTCGAGAAGATGCTGGGCCGGCGCAATATCGTCGGTGATCAGTTGCAGCAAAGTAGTGTCTTGCATCGCATGCTCTGGGATTTAAGCGTCCAGAAGCCCGGCGCGGGCTTAGCGCTGGGCTTCGAAATTAAGCAGCTTGCTGGCAACGCGGTTGCTGTCGACCTTGTAGCTGCCGTCTGCGATGGCCGCTTTCAATTCAGCCACACGGGCGGAGTTGACGGTTGGCTGATCGCGCAACGAATCAGTGATCTTCTGCAACTGTTGAGCTTCACTGCTCAGATGTACTGCCTCACCACTACTCACATTTTCAGCAGCGCTTACCGGTGTTGCCGCAGCTTCGGTTTTGCCCGCTTCTTTGGTGCTGGCAGCACGCGTTGTACCGCCGACGGTAGTGGAGCTATTCAGACGACTGAAGTCGATGACCATGATAGAAAACCTCTGGGTTCTTGGACGCTTGCCTTTGGTTTCGGCCAAACCCGGAATAACTTTAGGGCCCGTGCGAAAACAGTCGCAAAATGGACGTCGCACAGCGCGCAGCGGTTCCCAGTCTAGAAAAAGCGCAGCCACAGCGCCAGAGGTCTTCGCATTACATAGGCACCTCCACCTGCCCCGGCGCGATCACATTGGCCTTGATCACCCGTTGGGAATTGAGGTTTTTCACCCGTATTTGCTCGTTGAAACCGCCATCGGAGAGTGCCTCCCCAGGCATGCGCACGCTCATCGAACCGCTGCGCGCGCTGATCACGACCTGGTCGCCCTTACGGATCATTTCCGGCTGCTGCAAATGCACCGGGGTCAGAATCTGGTCGATGACCGTTGGTCGGACAAGCTTTTGCCCCACCGCCTGATCCACAGAATCCAGAAATCCTTGCCCCAGCAAGCCCACGTCTCGCTCGCGCAGCGCAACGTCACCTTCGGAGACGATCGCATCGCGCTTCAAAGGGCGCACGACCGTGACCACTTCGCGAAACAGATGTACCTGCGCCGGCACGAACACCGTCCACGGAGAGCTGCCTTCACAACGGACCTTCACCGTCACGCGGCCAACCGGGCGCGGAGAATTCTCCAGTGATGCCGTCAAATCCCTGTCGCAATTAGGCATACGCAGACGCGGATCCAGTTGCTTGACTTCAATCTCGTAGCGTCCGGCGGTCTGGCTGGTGGCCAGGTAGTCTTCAACGGTGAATTCAAGAAAGCCCTGGGTGACGCCGATAAGTGTTTCAGGCAACGTCACGTTGTCAGCGCGACTCAGGCCCGCAGTGCTCAACAGGCACAACGCAGCCGTCGCGCAGAGTAAGCTGCGGGTTGCGGATGTCAGGCGTCGGAATACTGTCGTTTGTCTGTTCATGACAAGGTAAATAGCAAGGCCCGTGCCGCTTGCCGACAGGTGATGGGTTATTGGTCGTTTTGGGAAGGAGTGGGGCATGGCTGGTGTTATGGATTCAGTGAACCAGCGCACTCAACTGGTAGGGCAGAACCGCCTAGAGCTGCTGTTGTTCCGTCTGAACGGCAAGCAGTTGTATGGGATCAATGTGTTCAAGGTAAAAGAGGTGCTTCAGTGCCCAAAACTTACCCACTTGCCCAGATCCAGTCCGATCGTGCGCGGCATTGCCAATATTCGTGGTGGGACCATTCCCATTCTCGACCTGGCATTGGCAACCGGTTCAAAAGCGTTGGACAGCATTGAAAATGCCTTCGTGATCATCACGGAGTACAACACCAAGATTCAGGGTTTTCTGGTGCATTCGGTTGAACGCATCGTCAACATGAACTGGGAAGACATTCATCCACCACCCAAGGGAACGGGGCGCGATCACTACCTCACGGCGGTGACGCGGATCGATAACCAGTTGGTGGAGATCATTGACGTCGAGAAAATTCTGGCCGAAGTTGCGCCGGTTTCCGAAAACATCTCGGCGGGTGTCATCGATGCCGATACTCAGCACAAGGCGCTTTCGCTCCGGGTGCTGACCGTGGACGATTCGTCGGTGGCGCGCAAGCAAGTCACTCGTTGCCTGCAGACCGTTGGCGTGGAGGTCACGGCGCTGAATGACGGGCGTCAGGCACTCGAGTTCCTGCGCAAGCTGGTGGACGAGGGCAAGAAGCCGGAAGAAGAATTCCTGATGATGATTTCCGACATTGAAATGCCGGAAATGGACGGCTATACCCTGACTGCGGAGATTCGCAGCGATCCGCGCATGCAGAAACTGCACATCATCCTGCATACCTCATTGTCCGGTGTTTTCAACCAGGCAATGGTCAAGAAAGTAGGCGCCGATGATTTCCTGGCCAAGTTCCGGCCGGATGATCTGGCCGCCCGCGTGGTTGATCGCATCAAGGCAGCAGACATCAGCTAGACAAGCCAGGGGCGTCGTCCCTGGGTGTTCACGAAATTTGAGAGGCGGCATGTCTACAGGTAATTTGGATTTTGAACAGTTCCGGGTCTTCCTGGAAAAAGCCTGTGGCATTTTGCTGGGTGAAAATAAGCAATATCTGGTGTCCAGCCGCCTCAACAAGCTGATGGAACAGCAGGGCTTCAAATCGTTGGGAGAGTTGATTGCGCGTATCCAGTCCCAGCCTCGCAGCGGGTTGCGTGAGCAGGTGGTGGACGCCATGACCACGAATGAAACCTTGTGGTTTCGCGATACGTATCCGTTTGAGGTGCTCAAGAACAAGGTGTTGCCCGAACAGCTCAAGGCCAGCCCCGGACTGCGTCCGCGGATCTGGTCGGCGGCCTGTTCGTCAGGGCAGGAGCCGTTTTCGTTGTCGATGTCGATCGATGAGTTCGAGCGCAGCAATCCCGGCCAGCTCAAGGGCGGCGCCCAGATTGTCGCCACCGATCTGTCGGGCAGCATGCTCACTACCTGCAAAACCGGTGAGTACGACAGTCTGGCGATTGGCCGTGGTTTGTCGCCCGAGCGGTTGCAGCGGTACTTCGATCAGAAGACGCCGGGTCGCTGGACGATCAAGACGCCAATCAAGAGCCGGGTGGAGTTTCGCTCGTTCAATCTGCTGGACAGTTATGCCGCGCTTGGCAAGTTCGATATCGTGTTCTGCCGCAATGTGCTGATCTATTTTTCGGCCGAGGTGAAGAAGGACATTCTGCTGCGGATTCACAGTACCTTGAAGCCGGGAGGGTATCTGTTTTTGGGCGCTTCGGAGGCGCTGAACGGGTTGCCGGATCACTATCAGATGGTGCAGTGCAGTCCGGGGATTATTTATCAGGCCAAGTGATGTCCGGTCGCTGGATTGAAAAGATGACCTCGCTTCGGCGACGTTTTTTTATGGATGGATTCACGCGGTCCCCTGTAGGAGCTGACGAGCCTGTGCGAGGCTGCGATGCGGTGCGTCTGAAGTACGGGGATTGTGTGTATATCCGTTATGGGGGGCGTTGCTGATATTGGTTCCGCTTTTACAGCGGGTCACTTTTCTTTCGGGAAAAGTAACCAAAACCATTTGCTCCTGGTTTGGCCCGACTTCGTCGCGTTCCCTCACTCCGGCGACGCTCCGTGGGCACGCGCCGAACGGACATCCATGTCCTGACGGCGCTTGGCGGGCGTCCCTGCCCGCCATCCCACTGCGCGTCGCCTGCGTTCGGCCTGCACCCAAGTCGCGTTTTGTGGTGTCTGGACTGTTGCGCATGAAGATCAAAAGTAACGCGCGTTCCGCTTCTGCTCTGATCGTTCCTCACGCTCCGCGTGGGAATGCAGCCCGGACGCTCCGCGTCCCTGTGACGCGGAGCGTCACGACAAGCGCTACCACGCGGAGTGTGGGAGCGATCAGGAAAGCGTTCTGCACTTTTTATCCGAGCCGTGCCGAGATTTTGTGAACGCCACAAATTGCGACTTTGGAAGGCCGAGCGCAGGCGTTGCGTAGGGGACAGCGCGGCATGGATGCCGCGTTAGCCGCCCCCGGCCATGGATGGCCGATGGCGGCGTGTCCCCGGAGCAATGCCGGAGCGAGGGAACCCCGACGAAGGAGGGGCCGGACACGGGAGCGAAACGGTTTGGTTACTTTGCCACGACAAAGTGACACGCCGTAAGGGCGTAACCGATATAAGCAGCACCCTCGATAACGGATTCACCCGATCCCGATCCCGAGGAGTGTCAGCCACACCGCAATTACAGCCTTCGGTGGCTCGTCAGCTCCTACGCGGGACCAAGTGACCCGCAGACGACTATCAACAATAGCCCAAACACCAAGCGGCAAAAAAACGGCACCGCGCTTGCCGCTTCCACCTCCTACAGCGGAAATCCGTTGCCGCTTTTCTGGCATCACCCCGGCGAACTTGCCCTGAAACCCCCGGAACACGGGCATTTGCACAGATGGCACGGCGCTTGCTATGTCTCAATCAAGAAAATCTGGTCAACCGGTAAAGGTTTCCCGACATGAGCATCAGCTTCGAAAACGCATTGGGCATCCACGAGAAAGCGCTGAACTTCCGCGCTCAACGTGCAGAGGTGCTGGCCAACAACATCACCAACGCCGACACGCCTAACTACAAGGCGCGTGACCTGGATTTTTCCAAGGTGCTGGCGGCGGAAAACGACAAGGCCACCAAAGGCACGTTCGCGCTGAACATGACCAACAGCCATCACATCGAAGCGCAAGGTTTGAGCAGCGACGAAGGTTCGTTGCTGTATCGCACGCCGTCGCAGCCCTCGCTGGACCAGAACACCGTCGATGCTCAGGTCGAAAACGCCAACTACGCCGAGAACGCCATAGGTTTTCAGGCCAGCTTCACATTGCTCAACAGCAAGTTCAAAGGGCTGGTCGCAGCCCTTCGCGGAGAGTAAGCCATGTCTCTTGCCAGTGTATTCAACATCGCCGGTAGCGGCATGAGTGCCCAGAACACTCGCCTCAACACCGTCGCCAGTAACATCGCTAACGCCGAAACGGTGTCTTCGAGCCTGGACCAGACCTACCGCGCCCGTCACCCGGTGTTTGCCACCGTGTTCCAGGGCCAGGAGTCCGGCGGCAGCGGATCGTTGTTCGAAGACCAAGGCCAGGCCGGTTCCGGCGTACAGGTCTCGGGCATCGTTGAAGACGCCTCCAACCTTGAAGCGCGCTATGAGCCCAACCATCCGGCCGCCGACAAGAACGGTTACGTGTATTACCCGAACGTCAACGTGGTGAACGAAATGGCGGACATGATCTCGGCCAGTCGTTCGTTCCAGACCAACGCGGAAATCATGAACACCGCCAAGACAATGATGCAGAAGGTCCTGACCCTGGGTCAGTGATAAGGGACGAATTCAAATGACAACAGTTGATACCACTGCCACGAGCGCCTACCTCAAGTCGCTGCAGACGCCAGGTTCAACCACTGCAGGTGATTCGGCGACGGGCGCGAGCAGCCTGGGCAAGGACTCGTTCCTCAAGTTGCTGGTCACCCAGATGCAAAACCAGAACCCGCTCGATCCACAGGACAACAGCGAGTTCGTGGCGCAGCTGGCCCAGTTCAGTAGCCTGGAAACCATGCAGAACCTGAGCACCTCGGTCGATGCGATCGGGGGGATGTATCAGTCGTCCCAGGCACTGCAGGCGTCGTCCCTAGTGGGCAGTTCGGTGATCGTCGATGTCGGTTCGACCTCGGTCGATACCGCCAAGGGGCTGACCGGTACAGTCATTGTGCCAGGTGCCGCGACCATGAGTTCGGTCAAGGTCTACGACAAGGACGGCAACATTGTTCGCACCATCGACATGGGGGAGCAGACCAAGGCCACAAACGCCAAGTTCACGTGGGACGGCGCGGATGAAAGCGGCAATGTGCTGCCGTCTGGCACCTACAGCTTCAAGGCCGACGCCACCATCGATGGCACCAGTACATCGTTGGCCACTTATCTGCCGGCCACTGTTAACAGCGTCACCATGGGCACCGCCAGTGCGGGCATGACACTCAACCTGGCTGATGGCAGTAGCATCACCATGGACAAAGTTAAACAAATCGGAATATAGAGCCGACTCGACGGCGCAGGAGTTTGAAACATGTCTTTCAATATCGGCCTTACAGGGCTCTATGCAGCGAATAAAAGTCTCGACGTCACGGGCAACAACATTGCCAACGTCGCGACCGTCGGTTTCAAATCTTCCCGTGCGGAGTTTGCCGACCAATATTCCAATTCCATTCGTGGCACTTCCGGCTCAAGTAACGTGGGCAGTGGTGTAACCACTGCTGCAGTGACCCAACAGTTCACTCAGGGTGCTGTGACCACCGGAACAGGTCGTGACCTGGACCTGGCGATCAACGGCAACGGCTTTTTCATGATGAGCAATAACGGCGAGAAGCTATATACCCGCGCCGGTGCTTTTCATACTGATACGGCCGGTAATATTGTTGATAACAGCGGCAATAACTTGCAGGGCTACAGCCTGGACGGCACCGGCAATCTGGCCACCGGCGTGCTGACCAATCTGCGTGTGGACACGGCCGACATGGCTGCCAAAGCGACCGGTACGGTAGGTATCGTTTCGAACCTGAATTCGACGTCGGCAGTCATTACCGCTGACTTCAATCCGGACGACGTGACGACCTACAATTCGCCACTGCACACCCCGATCTACGACAGCCAAGGCAACCAGCACACTCTGGACCAGTACTTTACGAAGACGGGCACCAATACCTGGACCATGTATTCGATGATCGACGGTCGTAGCATTTCCAATCCTGGCGCTACACCGGTCGTTGCGGACCAGACCCAGATCAGCTTTGACTCCTACGGCAAGCTGGTTACCACACCAGCACCGACGTCCACAGCCAACGTTGCAGTCAATGCCGATGGCACCTTCCAGATCAACAACTGGGTGCCAGCGACCAAGACTACGACGGGCTCCACTACCACGTGGACGGCCAATGGCGCGGTCGGCAATACCGGCGGCATCAAGCTGGACATGCTGGCGACCACGCAAAACAACTCCGCGTCGGGCGCCATCAGCAAAACCCAGGACGGTAACTCGGTAGGGCAGATCAGCGCGATGAACGTTGATGCGTCGGGCCGTATGTTCGCCACTTACACCAACGGCATGTCGCGCACTATCGGCCAGGTTGCACTGACCAGTTTCGCCAACACCCAAGGGCTTGCCCCGGCTGGCGGCACTGCATGGCGTGAAACTTACGCATCGGGCATCCCGGTCACAGGCGCGCCGGAAACCGGAGTTCTGGGCAACATTACCGGTTCTGCGCTGGAAGAATCCAACGTCGACCTGACGGGCGAACTGGTTAACCTGATCAAAGCGCAGAGTAACTATCAGGCGAACGCTAAAACCATTTCGACTGAAAGCACACTTCTGCAAACCACTATCCAGATGGTTAATTGATACCCGCTGCAATCGAATGAAAAAGCCCCTTTTCGAAGGGGCTTTTTTTTGCCTGAAATTTGATGGTTTTGACGGAAGTGCGCACTTTATCGCATCTGAAAATATATAGAGCCATCCCACTCTATAACTAGAAAATTCCTACTTTCGATATTGCGAGAATAAAACCTGCGAATCACCGTGACTGCGCTTTGAGTAATGAGCAGCCGGTCGATTCGCGGGAATAAATACGTCTAACAATGAAAGTGTCGTCCTGGACGGCTCGGGAGTGTTCATGTCTTTCAATATTGCAGTAGCCGGTTTGAAGGCTTCTCATAAACGTCTTGAAGTGGCAGGCAACAATATCGCCAACGTCGGGACAGCAGGGTTCAAATCGTCGCGACCGGAATTCTCGGCCGTCTATGCCTCTACCCATCTGGGCGGCGGGACAGCAGCGGGTAGCGGGGTGCAGGTCGCCAATGTTTCACAGGACTTCAGCGCCGGGGCGGTGCTTTCAAGTCAGGGTCGGCAGCTAGACATGCGTATTCAGGGCAAGGGGTTTTTCGTGATGAGCGACGATGGCGCCCTGAGTTACAGTCGCGCCGGTGCGTTTCAGAAGGATGCCAATGACTACGTGATCGACAATCACGGCAGCCGCTTGCAGGGCTACGGCGTCAATGCCAAGGGCGAGATCCTCAGCGGGGTGCGCACGGACCTGCGGATCGATACCGCCAACATGTCGCCCAAAGCCACCAGCTCGGTAGGGCAAACCATCAATCTTGATTCATCGGCGCCATCGCTGGCGGCATTGCCAGTATTCGATCCCGATGATGCGCGCACCTACACTCGCGTGCACACCCAGACAGTTCAGGACGCCGGCGTGCCTGGAGTCAAGGAAGTCACGGGCACAGACAGCCAGGGCAATGTCGTAGTCCTCATCCCGGCCAAAGCGGCCATCGCGCCTCAGGACCATGAGCTGCGGCAATATTTTGTCCGCACGGACGATAATCAGTGGACCTCGTACCTGCTGATCGATGGTGTCAATCCGCTGGACCCGACAACGCGTTCCCCACTGCAAATCGGCCTGACCAAATCGCCGTCTGGCAATGTGGTGTTGAGCACGGCCAGCGCGGCGATCGACAAGGTGTCCGATACCGAACTTACTCTGCGAGACTGGAAGCCGGCACACAACATCAATGGCAGCTGGAATGCCAGTGGCGTGGCCAGCAGCGGGCCGATCAGCTTGCCGTTGGTCAACGGCGCGACGCCCTTGCTCGATGACGCCGATGCGCTGATGACTCGGCCGGTGCCGCCGTTCGACCTTACTGATATCACCACCTACAACAAGACGTTTACCAGCAGCGTGTACGACAGTCTTGGCAATCGGCATGATCTGGACCAGTACTTCGTCAAGGACGGCAACAACAGTTGGAAGCTGCATGTGCTGGTCAATGGCCGCAATCCTGCCGACGCGTCGCGCACCGATCCACTGACGGCAAGCGTCGTGTTCGATTCCAATGGTGGCGTGCAGTCGTTGGTGGGCGGGCCGGGGCTTACTGCCGACAATGGAAAATTGACGCTGGTCGGTTGGGTGCCATCCAAAATGGAGGGCGTGAACAAGGGCGGACGCTGGGTCGCCAACGGTGCGGCGGGCAATGTCGATGGCATTGCGATCGACTTCAACAAGCTTACGCAGCACAACGCTGAAACCGCGCGGATTTCCCCGCAGATCGATGGGCATGCGTCGGGGCATATCGTTGGGTTGGTCATCGATGCAAAGGGCGTGATGAGCGCCAGTTTCGACAACGGCCTGCATCGCAAGATCGGCCAGGTCATGCTCGCATCGTTCGCTAACGAGCAGGGCTTGCAACCCACCAGCAACACCCGCTGGCGCGAAACCCACGATTCGGGGGTTGCCGAATATGACGCGGCGGGGACTGGCTCGTTGGGTGCAGTCATTTCCGGCTCGCTGGAAGGCTCGAACGTGCAATTGACCGATGAGCTGGTGGAACTGATCCAGGCGCAGACCTCCTACCAGGCCAATTCCAAAACCCTCTCCACCGAAGCGGAATTGATGCAGACGCTCATCCGCGCCACGTGATTGAGCGTCACGAACTGTTGATCGCTGCGACGCTCTGCGGGGGAACGATCAATTGCTTGTGTGCCTGACGCTGTAGGAGCGAATTCATTCGCGAGACGTTGGTGGGGGCGACGTATCTGTGGCGTCAGGTGGATCTCTCGCGAACAAGTTCGCTCCTACAGGGTTTGTGTTGTTCTGGCGATGATCGCTCCCACGCTCTGCGTGGTAGCGCCGTGATTGACGCTCCGCGTCAAAGGACGCGGAGCGTCCGGGGCTGCATTCCCACGCGGAGCGGGGGAACGATCAATGGGTGTCAGGGGATCTCTCGCGAACAAGTTCGCTCCTACAGGGTTTGTGTTGTTCTGGCGATGATCGCTCCCACGCTCTGCGTGGTAGCGCCGTGATTGACGCTCCGCGTCAAAGGACGCGGAGCGCCCGGGGCTGCATTCCCACGCGGAGCGGGGGAACGATCAATGGGTGTCAGGGGATCTCTCGCGAACAAGTTCGCTCCTACAGGGTTTATGTTGTTCTGACGATGATCGCTCCCACGCTCTGCGTGGTAGCGCCGTGATTGACGCTCCGCGTCAAAGGACGCGGAGCGTCCGGGGCTGCATTCCCACGCGGAGCGGGGGAGCGATCAATGGGTGTCAGGGGGGACTCTCGCGAACAAGTTCGCTCCTACAGATCCAGCAGATCCAGCGCGGTGGGGGGCTCATTCTTCACTGCCTACATCGAACAATCGGACTTCACATACGGCCCGGCTATGCGGGTCCAGCCTTTGCCGGGGCTGGTCTGGGCGCAGAAGGTTTTGTCTTTGCCTTGCCAGATCCAGTAATGCGCGGGGGCCGCCAAGGTGGTTGCCGAGCAGGTGCAAAAGAGCAGGGCGAGGGCGAGGCGCGAGAGCATGGCGGTTTTCCGTTCATAGAAGGCAGTGTGTCGAGATCGCTGCAAGGATCGCTCCGCGTGCGCAGTTTTTTTGGCGTCTTGTTCGGGGTTTCTTCGGTAAAGCGGCAGTCTGCCGTCGCCGTAGGTTTTGCCGCACTCCATTCACAGCCCGCCATCCCCGAAACCACTGGCAAATCAGCGCTTTGTATCACTTCTGAAAAACTGGTTCGATTATTGCTATGTCCTGTTTAGAACAGCTACAGGCGGCAAGCGTCTGTCGGAGGAGGAAGACTGTGGACAAGTTGCTTTACGTCGCCATGAGCGGTGCATCGGAAAACGCCATCGCGCAAAAGGCCCACGCCAACAACCTGGCGAACGTCTCGACCAATGGCTTTCAGCGCGACCTCGAACAGGCCCGCTCGATGCCGGTGTTCGGTGATGTCCTGCCGTCCCGCGCGTATGCCATGAGCGAACGCCCGGGCACCGACTTCAGCGCCGGCACCATGATCGACACCGGTCGTGACCTGGACGTGGCCGTCAAGGGCGATGGCTGGATGGCGGTGCAGACTCCCGACGGTGGCGAAGCGTACACCCGCACCTCCAGCATGAACATTGACGCGCTTGGCGTGTTGCGTGATGGCAATGGATTGCCGGTCATGGGCAACAGCGGGCCGATTGCCGTGCCGCCGCAGCAGCAGATCGAGATCGGCGCCGACGGCACGATCAGCGTTCGCTCCCTGGGTGAGAGCCCACAGGTGATGGCTGAAATCGACCGCATCAAGCTGGTCCGTCCCGACATGGCAAACATGGAAAAAGGGCCCGATGGCCTGATGCACACCAAGGATGGCAAGGCTGCAACGGTGGACGCGAACGTGCAGGTCGAGTCCGGGTTTCTGCAGTCGAGCAACGTCAACGCGGTGGCTGAGATGACTTCGGTGCTGGCGCTTTCCCGTCAATTCGAATTGCACATCAAGATGATGAAGACCGCTGAGCAAGATGACGAGTCGATGGCTCGCGTCTTGCAAATGGGCTAATGACTGACAGCTTGCGCCGATAAACAGGCGCTCGAGGAGATTTAGAATGCTTCCGGCACTTTATGTAGCTAAAACCGGCCTGGCCGCCCAGGACACCAACCTGACGACCATTTCGAACAACCTGGCTAACGTTTCGACCACCGGTTTTAAAAGTGATCGGGCCGAATTTCAGGACCTGCTCTATCAGATCAAGCGTCAGCCAGGCGCTCAGTCCACCCAGGACAGCGAACTGCCAACCGGCCTGCAACTGGGTACCGGTGTGCGCATCGTCGGCACCCAGAAAAACTTCACCGCCGGCAGCCTGCAAGTCACCAACCAGCCGCTGGACATGGCCGTCAACGGTCGTGGGTTTTTCCAGGTTCGTCAGCCTGATGGCACCCTGGCGTACACCCGCGACGGCACCTTCCACCTGGACAGCAATGGTCAGATCGTGACCTCCAACGGTTACGCCCTGGAGCCGGCCATCGTCGTGCCGCAGGATTCCCAGACCTTCACCGTGGGCGAAGACGGCACCGTGTCGATCACCACTTCGACCAACGCCGCCACCCCACAAGTGATCGGCAACATCCAGACCGCTGACTTCATCAACCCGGCCGGCCTGCAATCCCAGGGCGGCAATCTGTATCTGGAAACCGCCTCCAGCGGCGCGCCGCAAGTGGGGACACCGGGCCTGAACGGGCTGGGCGTGGTCAAGCAGAACACCCTGGAAAACTCCAATGTCAGCACCGTGGAAGAGCTGGTGAACATGATCACCACTCAGCGCGCCTACGAGATGAACTCCAAAGTGATCTCGACCGCCGACTCGATGCTGCAATACGTGACGCAGAACCTGTAACGCCCGATGCACCCTGACTCAATTGTCGAAACTGATGGGGCGCCTGATACGCGCCTGCTACACCGCGAGGTTTTAAGTGTCATGAAACGGCTTCCTGTTCTGCGGCTTTGTGTGTTGGTAGCGTCGGTCTCTGGACTGTCGGTATTGCCTGGCTGCGTTGCGCCAGCGGCCAAGCCCAATGACCCTTACTACGCGCCGGTGTTGCCGCGCACGCCGTTGCCTTCGGCAGCCAACAACGGCTCCATCTACCAGGCCGGCTTCGAACAAAACCTGTACGGCGACCGCAAGGCTTATCGGGTGGGCGACATCATCACCATCACGCTTTCCGAGCGCATGGCTGCCAGCAAAGCCGCCAGTTCCGGAATCAGCAAAACCAGCAAAACCAGCGTCGGCCTGACCTCGCTGTTTGGCGCAGGGGTGAGCACCAACAACCCGGTGGGCGGCGGCAGTCTGAGCCTGGACGCTGGCTACGGCGGTGACCGCGCGACCAAGGGTTCCGGCACCGCAGCACAGAGCAACACCCTGACCGGTTCGGTCACCGTGACCGTCGCCGACGTGCTGCCCAACGGCATCTTGTCGGTACGCGGCGAGAAGTGGATGACGCTCAATACCGGTGACGAACTGGTACGCATCGCAGGCTTGATCCGCGCCGATGACATCGCTACCGACAACACCGTTTCGTCCACCCGTGTGGCCGATGCGCGCATTACTTATTCCGGTACAGGCGCGTTTGCCGATTCCAGCCAGCCAGGGTGGTTCGACCGATTCTTCCTCAGCCCGTTGTTCCCTTTCTGATAGCGGGATAGCCATGATCAACTTCAAGCAACTGATAACGGCAGCCTTGCTGATATCCGTAGCGTTCGGTGCCCATGCCGAACGCCTGAAAGACATCGCCAGCATCTCGGGCGTGCGGACCAACCAACTGATTGGCTACGGCCTGGTGGTAGGGCTCAACGGTACGGGCGACCAGACCACGCAGACGCCGTTCACCCTGCAGACCTTCAACAACATGCTGTCGCAGTTCGGCATCAAGGTGCCGGCCGGCTCAGGCACCGTGCAGTTGAAGAACGTCGCGGCGGTGGCGGTGTATGCCGACCTGCCGGCGTTTTCCAAGCCCGGTCAGCAGATCGACATCACGGTTTCGTCCATTGGTAACTCCAAAAGCCTGCGCGGCGGTGCGTTGCTGATGACGCCCATGAAAGGTATCGACGGCAACGTCTACGCCGTGGCTCAGGGCAACCTGGTGGTCGGCGGTTTTGACGCAGAAGGGCGTGACGGCTCCAAGATCACGGTCAACGTGCCGTCATCGGGTCGTATTCCCGGTGGTGCCTCAGTGGAGCGTACTGTGCCGAGCGGTTTCAACCAGGGCAACTCGCTGACGTTGAACCTCAACCGTTCGGACTTCACCACCGCCAAGCGCGTGGTCGACAAGATCAACGACATGCTTGGCCCTGGCGTCGCTCAGGCGCTGGACGGCGGCTCCGTGCGCGTGACTGCGCCACTGGACCCGAGCCAGCGCGTCGACTATCTGTCGGTGCTGGAAAACCTTGAAATCGATCCGGGCCAGACCTCGGCCAAAGTCATCATCAATTCGCGTACCGGCACCATCGTCATCGGCCAGAACGTCAAAGTGTCGCCTGCCGCCGTGACCCACGGCAGCCTCACCGTGACCATCACCGAAGACCCGATCGTCAGCCAGCCGGGCGCGTTTTCCAACGGCCAGACCGCTGTAGTCCCGCGCTCGAAAATCAACGCTCAGCAAGAGCTGCACCCGATGTTCAAGTTCGGCCCGGGTACCACGCTGGACGAGATCGTGCGCGCGGTTAACCAGGTCGGCGCAGCACCGGGAGACCTGATGGCCATTCTCGAAGCCTTAAAGCAGGCCGGCGCGTTGCAAGCCGACCTCATCGTGATTTAAGGACAGCCCATGAACATCTCAGGTGGCGGTTCCAGCGGTACGACCACAGCAGCCGATTCGGGGGCGTATACCGACCTCAATCGTCTGACCGCCATGAAAAATGGTGATCGCGACAGCGACGCCAACCTGAAAAAAGTCGCCCAGGAATTCGAGTCGCTGTTCGTCAGCCAGATGCTCAAAGCCATGCGTTCGGCCAACGAAGTGCTGGCCAAAGACAACCCGATGAACACGGCTGCCACTCGGCAGTATCAGGACATGTACGACCAGCAGCTGTCGGTCAGCATGTCCCGCGAAGGCGGGGGTATCGGTCTGCAGGACGTGCTCATGCGTCAGCTGTCGAAAAACAAGACTGGCGTCGTGCCGGCGGCTTCTGCCATCGACGAGGCAACGAAGGCGGCCGCAGCAAAAACCGACGGCGCCGTCGCGCAGACCGGTCTGGCGACGAAAATCGCCCAGCGTCCGTTGTGGGCCACCCGCTCGGTGGCGGCTGCTGCAACGACCTCTGCCGATGGCGTCACGCCGCACAATGACGTTGCCGCACTCAACTCCCGGCGTCTGGCGCTGCCAAGCAAACTGGCCGACCGGATCATGGCTGGCATCGTGCCCAACACCGCAGCGGGGGCTCAGGATTCTGCGGCCAGCGCCACGACGCTGAAAAACCGTATCGCGATTTCCAATGCCGTCGCTGCGTCCAAAAGCGCCGGCAGCCAAGGCAACGGTGACTGGACGCTGGGCCCTGAGTATTCAGCCCCGGCCCACCCTTACATGCGCACTATGGCGCAACCGCCACTGGCGCCCGGCAAGAGCGCTTTCACCAGCCACGACCAGTTCGTTGCGACCATGCTGCCACTGGCCAAGGAAGCCGCCGCGCGTATCGGCGTCGACCCGAGCGTGCTGGTGGCCCAGGCCGCGCTGGAAACCGGCTGGGGCAAATCGATCATGCGTCAACAAGATGGCAGCAGCAGCTACAACCTGTTCGGCATCAAGGCGCAGGGCGGCTGGAAAGGCCCTGAAGCTCGGGCGATCACCAGCGAGTTTCGCGGCGGGCAGATGGTCAAGGAAACGGCGGATTTCCGCTCTTACGACTCGTACGCCAGCAGCTTCCATGACCTGGTGAGCTTCCTGCAGAACAACAATCGCTATCAAGCCACGCTCAAATCGGCCGATAACCCGGAACAGTTTGTGAAAGAGCTGCAGAAGGCCGGCTATGCGACCGATCCGGACTACGCCAGCAAGATTTCACAGATAGCGAAACAGATGAAGAGTGACCAGACCTACGCAGCCGTATCGGGCTCTTCCACGACTTTATAAGGCTTGAACCATGTCACTGATTTCAATTGGACTCTCAGGGCTGTACGCCAGCAGCGCAGCGATGACCACAATTGGTAACAACACGTCCAATGTTGATACCAAGGGTTATTCGCGCCAGCAGGTCATGACTGTCGCCAGTGCGCAGCAGAACACCGGAATCGGCTTTGTCGGCACCGGTACGACGTTGTCCGACGTGCGCCGCGTCTACAACAGTTACCTTGATAGCCAATTGCAGACCAGTACTTCGCTCAGTGCTGATGCCACTGCTTATCTGACCCAAGCCAGCAAACTGGACGCGATCCTCTCCGACAGCTCCACTGGCGTCAGCAAGACCCTGGCGAACTTTTTCACGGCCATGCAGGCAGTGTCCGCCAAGGGCACCGACACGGCAGCGCGTAACACCTTTCTGAAAAGCGCCCAGTCACTGTCGGCGCAGTTCAACTCTGTCTCTTCGCAAATGAAAGACCAGAACGCGACCATCAACAGCCAACTGACCACGCTGGCCAGTCAAGTCAATTCGCTGGCGTCGTCGATCGCCTCGCTCAACGGCCAGATTACCACGGCCCGGGGTTCGGGCAGCGAACCCAATACGCTGCTCGATTCGCGTAACGAAGCGGTTCGCCAGCTCAATGAGCTGGTGGGCGCGAAAGTCGTCGAGACCAACGGCAGTTACGACATCTCTATCGGATCAGGACAACCCCTGGTATCGGGTAACACGGCCAACACCTTGACCGCTTCGCCCAGCGACAGCGACCCCAGCCAATATGCGCTGAAACTCAATTATCAGCAGGGCACCAGTGATGTGTCGTCGGTCGTCACCGGCGGCTCCATCGGCGGCCTTCTGCGCTACCGCAGCGAAGTGTTGCAGCCTGCGACCAACGAGCTGGGCCGACTGGCGATGGTGGTCTCGGACCAGATCAACAGCCAGTTGAACCAGGGCGTTGACAGCAATGGTGACTTTGGTGCAAGTCTGTTCAACGGCATCAATGACAGCAATCTGATCACTCAGCGCAGCATCGGTGCCAGCGGCAACAGTGCCGGATCTGGCAACCTGGATGTCACCATTTCCAACACCGGTGCGCTTACCACCAACGATTATCAGGTGACGTTTACCAGCGCCACGGGCTACAGCGTCAAGCGTCTGCCTGATGGCCAGGCCATGGGCACGTTCGACCTAGCCACCAAACCTGCTCCGGTCATCGACGGTTTTTCCCTGGCGCTCAATGGCAACACGCTCAATGCAGGCGACACCTTCAAGGTGACGCCGAGCCGTACCGGCGCCGCCGCCATCACCACCGTGATGACCGACACCAAGACCATTGCCGCCGCTGCACCTTTGTCGGGTTCGGTCGGCGCTGCCAACAAAGGCACAGGTCAGTTCACCCAGCCGACCTTGTCCACGGTGTCGGACATCTATGACAAGACCGGCACCTCCGACATGCGCAACGCGATCAAGGACGGCATGCCTATGCGTCTTGTGATGGGCGATGTGGTGGGTGGCGCCCAGAGCTACAGACTGGTCGATTCCACCGGTGCAGCGGTGATGGGCAAGGACGGCGTGACGCCGATCACCGGTTCCATCGTGCCGGGGCAGGCCAACGACATCAGCTTTGAAGTGGGCTATACGAACTCCGCGAACGCGGCCAGTTCCTACACCGTCGCCATGAGCATTTCGGGCTCGGCGAGCACCGGTGACACCTACAACATCGATGTCACCGCTGCAGGTTCCGCCGATAACCGCAACGCCATGGCCGCTCTGGATCTGCAGACCAAGCAGACCGTCGACACAGCTGCTGGCAACGGCACCGGCATGAGCATGAACAGCGCCAACACCAACATCGTTCAGTCGGTGGGCGCTTCGGCGGCGCAAGCCAAGAATGACAGCTTGGCGACTACTGCAGTTCTAACGCAGGCAACGAATGCACGCGACAGTGTGTCCGGCGTGTCGATGGACGAAGAAGCCGCCAACCTGGTCAAGTACCAGCAGTACTACACGGCCTCTTCGCAAATCATCAAAGCGGCACAGTCGATTTTCGACACACTGATCAACAGTCTTTAAGGGGTAGTAGACCATGCGTATTTCAACTGCTCAGTTCTTCGACGCCAGTGCCGCCAACTACCAGCGCACCTACGCCAATGTGGTGAAGTCCGGGAATGAAGTTTCCAGTCAGACAAAGCTCAACACTGCCAGTGATGACCCGGTCGGTGCCGCTCGGGTTTTGCAGCTTCAGCAAATGGGCAGCATCCTGACCCAGTACAGTTCCAATGCCGCCGCAGTCAACACCAGCGTGACGCAGAACGAGTCGGTGTTTAATGCCATCGGTACTGCGATTCAACGCGCCCAGGAACTGGTGCTAAGGTCTGGCAGCGGCAGTCTGTCTGACAAGGACCGGCTGGCAAACTCCGAAGAATTGCAGCAGATCCAGTCAAGTATCCTGGGCTTGATGAACAGCAAAGACGCCAACGGCAGCTACCTGTTTTCCGGTTCCAAATCCACCACGCCGCCCTATGTCGCCAACCCAGATGGTACCTACACCTATCAGGGCGACCAGACCTTGATGAACGTGGACATCGGCGACGGTATATCTGTGGCGAGCAACACCACGGGCTGGGATGCATTCGAAAAAGCCGTCAATACCGCCCGCACGTCGACAACGTTGACGGCACCGGTAGACGCCAATGGCGTCCCTACGGACGACGGCGTGATCAAGTTGTCGGGCGGGAATGTCTCGTCCAGCGCGGCGTACAACGCCAAGTTCGCCAGTGGCGCACCGTATTCGGTGACGTTCCAGAGCAGCACCCAATACAAAATCATCGACACCGCCGGCAACGACGTAACGGCTGAAGCGAGCGGCGGAGGGGTGTTCAGCTCGGCAAGCGGCGCCGGTCAGAGCATATCGTTTCGCGGTCTGGACATGACCGTCAATATCAACCTGACCGATGCTCAGCGCGCCGATCCGGCATTGGCCGATGCAGCCGTGACGGGTCACAGTTACAAACTCGATGTCACACCCAGCACCATCAGCACGGCGCGTTTGCCGGGTAATCCATCGACCACGGTGATCACTTCCAACTCGATCACCGACCAGAAGGCGTTCAACGAGAACTTTCCGTCAGGCGGGGCGATTCTCAAGTTCACCAGTGCCACCAATTTCGATTTGTACGCAGCGCCCTACGATGCGGCGACCAGCAAGCCGGTTTCCAGCGGTGTGGTGGGTGCAGACAATACGGCGACGGCGGCAGGGGTTAGTTTTACGCTGTCCGGTACGCCAAAAAGTGGCGATCAGTTCTCGGCGCAGCCGTCCAGTCAGCAAACCCAGAACGTGCTAAACACGCTGTCGTCGATCATCACCGCGCTCAACACGCCCATTGACGGCGATACTGCGGCGACCCAGCAGTTTCAAATAACCCTCTCGGCGGCTATCGGCAACCTTAAGAGCGCCAATGAAACGATGGTCAGCGCCCAAGCCGAAGGTGGAGCGAGAGCAGCGGCTGCCACCGCGCAGCAGGTCACTACTCAGTCGCAGATCGACAACAGCACGCTGGAAGCGCAAGGGATCACTTCGTATGATCCTTCCGAGGCGATCGTTCGACTGACCCTGCAAAAATCCATGCTCGAGGCGTCTCAGTTGGTGTTCACCCAGATATCCTCGCTGAACCTGTTCAGCAAGCTGGGCTAAAGCATTATTGAGCAGAGCGCGTCTTTGCTGGCGCGCCGCTTCTCATGCTTTGCAAGAGTGCCTGGCAACTGCGCGCCTGCTATACCCTGCCGCCCCCGCAAGACGTGACATCTTGATGTCAATTCCCTGTCTGAAGCCCATTTGAGCCTTGCACAGCGTTTACCGCTCAGCTAAAAGCTTGTAAAACTTTTGGTGACCTGTGAGTCATAACGCGCATCTTCACTGTATCGTGCAGCTAGGTGATGAAGGCATAGGGTTGATTTCAGAGACATTCTGGAAAACATGCCTGACTGGCGTCGCCATTTTTTCCGGCCACAGGCCCCCTGATTTTCAATGTCGCGCACTCTGGGGCGCGGTGATGTCCAGCAAGTTTTTTATTGGGAAGCCATGATGATTGGCATCAAAAGCATAGCGAGTTATGTGCCTGCAGCCGGCGTTGACAATTACGCGCAGGGCGCCAAATTCGGGAAGGATGACGAGTTCATCCTCGGCAAGATCGGTTCTGCTTTTCTGCCACGCAAAGACGACGCACAAGAGACTTCCGACCTGTGCGTCGAAGCGGTCAACACCTTGTTCGCCAACAATCCCGAGCTCAAGCGCGAGTCCATCGACGCGCTGATCGTCGTCACGCAGAACGGCGACGAGGAAGGCTTGCCGCATACCGCCGCTATCGTGCAGGACAAGCTGGGCCTGCCGACCAACGTCGCAGCATTCGACATCTCGCTGGGTTGCTCGGGCTACGTCTACGGCATCTACGCGCTCAAAGGCTTCATGGAAGCGGCGGGCTTGAAGAACGGCCTGTTGGTCACCGCCGATCCCTACTCGAAGATCGTCGATCCGGAAGACCGCAATACCACCATGCTGTTCGGCGATGCCGCCACCGCCACCTGGATGGGCGAAGATGCGCCCTGGCAGCTGGGCAAGGCAAAATTCGGCACCGACGGCTCCGGTGCGCCCTTCCTGAAAACCACTAACGGCGTGTTCTTCATGAACGGCCGTCAGGTGTTCAACTTCGCACTGCTCAAGGTCCCGGCGCATTTGCATGAACTGCTGGAAGAGTCGGGTCTGCAATCGTCCGACATCGACGCGTTCTGCATCCATCAGGGCAGTGCTGCCATCGTCGATGCCGTGGCGCGCCGCTTTGAAGGCGAGCCAGAGAAATTTCTGAAAGACATGCTCGAGACCGGCAACACCGTGTCATCAAGCATTCCGCTGCTGCTGGAAAAGCACGTGATTGATTCCAAGTGGAAGCGCATTGCGGTGAGTGGCTTTGGGGTTGGCTTGTCGTGGGGCTCGGCGATTATTTATCGGCCTTGAGTGTTGTGACTGGCAAAAACGGCGAGCTGATTTGATTCGGACTCGCCGTTTTTTTTGATTTTTTTTTGCTGTTTTATTCACGGTAGTTAGCAGGTTTTTTCTCCTGCAAATGTAGTGATAGCACCGGTTTTGCGGGCTTTTCCTGACTAAAGGCCAATGGTTGTTCGTCGATAACGGAGTTGTAGGTTTTCCGGGGGAAATGGAAGTCCCCTGTTCCTGGAAAGCCAGCCGTTTACTCTACGAGGGACTTCAACATGGCTTTAACCGTTAATACCAACATCGCCTCACTGGCCATTCAAAAGAACTTGAACACGGCCGCAGATGCGCAAGCTACCGCCATGGAGCGCATTGGCTCTGGGCTAAGGATCAACAGTGCCAAGGATGATGCTGCGGGGTTGCAGATTGCTTCGCGGTTGAATATGCAAATAACAGGGCTTACCGCGGCCAAACGTAATGCCAATGACGCAATATCCATTGCGCAAACAGCAGAAGGGGCATTGCAGGAGTCGACGAGCCTTTTATATCGTATGCGTGAACTGACAATTTCGGCACTGAAGGATAACTTGACTGCTGAAGACCGTGGATCTCTGAATAAAGAATTCGTGCAGTTGAGTGATGAGTTGACGCGTATTGCGGAAAGCACCAAGTTTGGTCTTGGGCTGAAATTGCTGGACGGGTCGGCAGGTGATATGTCTTTTCAGGTCGGGGCGAATATCGGCGAGAGTGAGAGGATCACCTTATCGCTTAATCGTGGATTTGGTGCGAAATCGTTGTTTACTGCTTCCAAGGATGAGGCAGCGGTTGTAGGGGATGCTACGACGACCGGATCCCGTGCGGTCACAGCAGGGGAGCATATCAAGCATTCAATCGATGGAAAGGGAGTCAGAAACCAAGTTGCGACCTTAAACGTTACCGATGCAATTAAAAAAGACGCAGTCGATGCAACTGAAAAGTTGCGTGCAGCGCAGGAAGCTGTCGACAACATGGATCCGGCCGATCCGGGATATGGCGCACTGGTAACAGATAGGGACACCGCCAAAACAGCGGCAGATACAGCCACCAAGGCGTTGACTGATGCGCAGGACGCGGACAAGGCTCAAATTCAACTGAATCGCCAGGCGATGAACGACAACATTGGTGCCGCTGCCATTGCCATCGAGGAAGCGCTGAAAATCATCAACTCAGCCCGTGCTGACCTGGGCGCCAAACAAAACCGCCTGGCCAGCTCCATCCGCAACATGGACAACATCATCCAGAACGCCAGCGCGTCCCGAGGACGAATTCAGGATGTGGACTATGCGGCGGAAACGGCAGAGCTGACCAAGCAGCAAGTGCTGCAACAGGCATCAACGGCGATCCTGGCGCAAGCCAATCAACTGCCGGCGACTATTCTCAAGTTGCTGCAATAAGAGAGAGCAAGCGTGCTGGTCTTGCGAGATCAGCACGCTCAGGTTTTGCTGCCGCTTCGCAGCAGATCGTCAGCAAGCTGGACTCCTACGGGCTTCGCCCAGAATCAAAAGCCCTCAAGCCTGCGTCACTGGCGATCGTTCCTCACGCTCCGCGTGGGAATGCAGCCCTGGACGCTCTGCGTCCTTTGACGCGGAGCGTCAATTCATCGCGTTACCGCGCAGAGTGGGGAGGGATCAAAGCGATTTATCCCCCCGAAGCCATCCTGGCTCAGCGGGCTCATCCCCTGTGCCGCACCTGTTTACCGGTTGAAATGCCAGCGTTTTTCCCGGTCGGTCCGCTCTTCATCAGCCCCGTCAGCTGTAGGGATAGCGTATCAGTGGCAAATAAAATCAAAAATCGGCTAAAGGTCCGAGCCCCCACGACGATAAACATTACGAAGGTTCTCTAGGCCAACCCGGCGGTTGCCAAGGCCGGAAGCCGCTGCACCCCAATCAACGAGGAATTCATCATGTCTTTGTCCGTTAATACCAACATTGCTTCCTTGACCGTTCAGAAGAACCTGAGCAAGGCTTCCGACGCCCTCAGCACTTCGATGACTCGTCTGTCTTCCGGCCTGAAAATCAACAGCGCGAAAGACGACGCCGCTGGCCTGCAAATCGCTAACCGTCTGACCAGCCAGATCAACGGCCTGAACGTTGCTGTCAAGAACGCCAACGACGGTATCTCGATCGCCCAGACTGCTGAAGGCGCGATGCAAGAATCCACCAACATCCTGCAGCGTATGCGTGAACTGGCTCTGCAATCGGCCAACGGCTCGAACAGCAGTGATGATCGTACTTCCCTGAACCAGGAATTCACCGCACTGTCGGGTGAACTGAACCGTATCTCCAACACCACTACCTTCGGTGGCAAGAACCTGCTCGACGGTTCGTTCCAGAACACCAGCTTTCAAGTCGGCGCAAGCTCCAACGAAACCATCTCGTTCGGCATGGGCAACTTAAGCGCTTCGGGTCTGAAAGGTTCTTACAGTGCCGCTTCGGTCACCGGTCTTGCCATGACTGGCATGACAGCCTCCGTGACTGGCAGCACCGTCAATAACGGCGCCACCACCTACAACGGCGCGGACGCAAGCGCATTCACCGCTGTCGGCGGCGAGAAATTTAGCGTCAATGGCCAGGATGTAGTGCTGGTAGCTGGTGACACTACCGCTGAAGCTGCAACCAAAATTACTGCTGCATTGGCTAAGAACACCGGTAATACCACCACTGTTACCAATAACGCGGGCTCTCTGGAATTTGCTAACCCGAATGGTGCAATCACCATCGCCGGTTCTGACGCTGCCAAGCTGGGTCTGGCCGTAGGCACTACAAGTGAAAAATCGGTCGGCGCTTCGGTTCCAGGCAAGGCAGGCGCCATCAAAGTAAATGATATGGACGTTACCTGGACTGCCACCAACACCGTCGACGAAATCCTCACCAAGATCTCGGCTCTGACTGGCGTGGGCGATGCAACAATCAGCAACGGCCAGATCTCGATCAAATCCGAGAACGGCCAGGACTTGAGCTTCACCGATGGCACTGGCGCCAACAGCGGCTCGTTGAAAGCATTGGGTCTGACCAGCGGCACCAACAGTGTCAAGTTGGGCGCGGACACTTCGCTGAAAATCGGTACTACCGAAATCAAAATCAGCAAGGGCAGCGATCTTGACGCTGTTGTCTCTGCGATCAACAGCGCCAGCGCTGGCGCAACGGCCGCTAAGACCGACGACGGCAAACTGGTCTTGACCGGCAAGGCTGACATCGCCATCTCGGCTGGCAACACCGGTTCGCTGGAAGACCTGGGGCTCACCGCAGGCACTTCTGAAGCAACAGAAACCCAGACCACCATTGGTGACCTGGACATTCTTGACGCTGCTTCGTCGCAGCAATCGGTTCAGGCTCTCGACGCTGCCATCCAGCAGATCGACAGCCAACGCGCCGCGCTGGGTGCTGTACAAAACCGTTTCGACAGCACCGTCGCCAACCTGCAAAGCATCGCGGAAAACTCCACCGCTGCCCGTGGTCGCGTACAGGATGCTGACTTCGCTGCTGAAACCGCTGAACTGACCAAGCAACAAACCCTGCAACAGGCATCTACCGCGATCCTGTCCCAGGCTAACCAACTGCCATCCGCTGTACTGAAACTGCTTCAGTAATCCCAGCGTTTGATCAGGTAAAAGAAGGGCGCGTCTGACGCGCCCTTTTCTACATTCTGGAAGTTTTGCGTGTGAGGTGATGGTCATGGACATGAGCGTCAAGCTGAATCAGTCATACCCTGCAGCGGCCTTGCAGGCGCCCGCAACTCCAAAAACGTCGCCGTCATCTTCGGCAGACGTGAAGCCCGTCACACCGCTGCAACCGCCTGAAAGGGCAGAATTGGAACAAGCGGTGACCGACATTCGAGACTTCGTCCAGTCAACTCAACGTAACCTGGATTTCTCGATTGATGACTCGACTGGTGTCGTCGTCGTCAAGGTCATTGCTACGGACAGCGGCGACGTTATTCGCCAACTGCCAACCGAAGCCGCGCTCAAGCTGGCGCAGAGCCTCAGTGATGCCAGCAGTGTGTTGTTCAACGCCAAGGTTTGACGCTGGCACGGTCTTTGAATCGTTGTTAACCCGATGTGAATAGTCGTCAAGCACTTGGCGGCTGCCAGATTAAGGAGCGACATCATGGCAAGCTCAACCGTAAGTGGCGTGGGGTCAGGGATCGACACCCAGTCCATTGTGACCGCGTTGGTCGCCGCTGAAAAAGCGCCCAAGCAGAACCAGATCGACAAGCAGACCAATCTCACCAGCACGACCCTCTCGGGGCTGTCAGTGATCAAAAGCGCCCTGGATACCTATCGCTCGGCCATCGCTAAACTGAACACGGCAACGACCTTCGGCAGCATCGTGGGCAAGACGTCAGACGAGAAAATTGCCACCGTGACAGTGGATGGCACCGCGACCGCCGGCACTTATGCGCTGGAAGTAACAAAGCTGGCCACCGCGTCGAAAGTGTCCACCGCCGTGTTTTCCGGCGGTGCCTCCACGGTTGTAAACACCGGCAGTGCCGCAAGCATGCTGACCATCTCGCAGTCCGGCTCGGCCTACGACGTCGAAATTGCAGCCGGGGCAACTTTGCAAGAGACCCGTGATGCGATCAACACCCAACTGGCGTCGAAAAAAATCACTGCGACCATCCAGACCGACGGCAGCGGCTCGCGCCTGGTGTTAAGTTCGACCGCGACCGGCAAAGGCACCGACATTACTCTCAGTGGTGCCGATGAGCTGACCAAGGGTTATGTGGTCAGCTCAACTGCGCAGGACTCTGAATACATCCTCGACGGCACGACGATGAACTCGCCGACCAATGATCTGGATTCAGTCCTCAGCGGCGTGGATTTGAAGCTGGTCGCCGTTGGCAAATCGACCATTACTGTCTCTAACGACAATTCCACCATCAAGACCTCGGCACAGTCGTTCGTGACCGCTTACAACGCCTTGATGACCGCGATCAACACGCAGACCAAAGTGACCGCGACCACCACTTCAACCGGTGGCGCGACCACCACGGCGGGCGCGCTCACCGGTGACGCCACCATGCGTAGCCTGGTCGCTTCGGTGCGCAACGAACTGGTCGGCGGTGATGACGTGGACGCCAGCTCCAGCGGGCTGCAGCTGCTGTCACAGATCGGTATCAACACCGACAAAACCACGGGGTTGCTGACCCTGGATGATGCCAAATGGGACAAAGGCATAAAAACCTTCGGCTCCCAGGTCGCCGAGTTGTTCACCGGCAAGGACGGTCTGATCAATCGCATGACCAAGGCCACCGATGCGTTTGCAGCCAGCAGCGGTGTTATTGCCTCCCGTCAGACCAGCCTTTCAGACACGTTGACTACGCTGTCCACCGAACAAGACGCGCTGGACCGAAGGATTGCCAACCTGCAAACCACGCTTACGGCCAAGTACACGGCAATGGACACCATCGTCGCGCAACTCAACGCCACCTCCAAAAGCATCATGACCACGCTCAACGCGTTGAACAAAACGTCGGACGACTGATCCGTTTTCGTCGCCAGACAGCCCGGGTGGTTCCTTATGGAATGCCCGGGTTTTTTTTGCCCGGGGTTTAGGCGCTGTGCCTAAAGTTTTCAGTCCCAGCGTCGATATCCAGTCATAGCCGCTAATTGAATGCCTGCCGACTTTTCCGAGGAACACCACATGAACCCGATGAGAGCCCTTCGCCAATACCAAAGCGTCAACGCTTATGCCCAGACTTCCGAGGCAAGCCCTCATCGTCTGGTGCAAATGTTGATGCAAGGCGGGCTGGATCGTATCGCTCAGGCCAAAGGCGCGCTGGAGCGTAAAGACATCGCCACCAAGGGCCTGTGCATCGGCAAGGCCGTGGCGATCATCGGAGGCTTGCGCGAAGGCCTCAATCAGGAAGAAGTGGCGACCAGTCTGGCCAAAGTCGACAGCCTGTACGACTACATGATGCGTCGTCTGACCGAGGCCAATATCAGTAACGATGAGAAAATTCTGGACGAGGTCGGCGGTCTGCTGAGCAACGTCAAAGAAGGCTGGGACGCAATCGCGCCTTAACGTCAACCTGCATCACCAGGAGAACATCATGACTGCCGCAATCAAGCGAATCGAACAAACCCGTGAAGCGTTGAGCCATGCTCTGGCTGAGCGAGACTGGGAGGCGATCGGCAAACTCGATCTGGCCTGCCGCGCTTGTGTTGACGAGGTCATCAGTGAACCCGCAGAGCACCGGCCCGCGCTGCGTAGCAATCTTGAAGAGCTGCTTGGCGTGTACAAACAGTTGATCGATATTGCGGCAGGAGAGCGTCAAGCAATCGCCGATGAAATGTCTCAGATCCAGCGAGCGAAAAGCGCGGCAAAGGTTTACCATCTGTTCGGTTGACGCTAGGTTCGAAGATTGTGCGCCATAAATTTGACTGTGTACGGTTTTTTGACTTTACTAGTGATGTTCACTAATTTCTGGGTTTCTGTAGAGCCATCTGGCCATAGAATGCCAAGCTTGCCCGCTTGATGGGCATCGAGTTGACTAGGGAAGTTGCTATTGCATGTGGCGTGAAATCAAGATTCTGCTAATCGATGACGATAGCCAGCGCCGCCGTGACATGGCGGTCATTCTGAACTTTCTCGGTGATGAGAACCTGTCCTGCTCCAGCACTGACTGGCAACAGGTGGTCGGCTCTCTGACATCGACTCGGGAAGTCCTGTGCGTCATGGTCGGCACGGTTGCCGGGCCTGGCAGTCTGCAGGGCTTGCTCAAAACCATCGCCGCCTGGGATGAGTTTCTCCCGGTGCTGCTCATGGGCGAACACTCGTCCACCGAGCTGTCTGACGACTTGCGTCGACGCGTGCTTTCTACCGTCGAGATGCCGCCCAGCTACAGTAAACTCCTTGATTCGCTGCACCGCGCCCAGGTCTATCGTGAAATGTACGATCAGGCCCGCGAGCGAGGGCGCCAGCGCGAGCCCAATCTGTTCCGCAGCCTCGTCGGCACCAGCCGCGCCATCCAGCACGTTCGCCAGATGATGCAGCAGGTGGCCGACACCGACGCCAGTGTGTTGATCCTCGGCGAGTCGGGTACGGGCAAGGAAGTGGTCGCGCGCAACCTGCACTACCACTCCAAACGTCGCGACGGGCCTTTTGTGCCGGTCAACTGCGGCGCCATCCCTGCCGAGCTGCTCGAAAGCGAGCTGTTCGGGCACGAGAAGGGCGCCTTCACCGGGGCCATTACCAGCCGTGCCGGCCGCTTCGAGTTGGCCAATGGCGGGACGCTGTTTCTCGATGAAATTGGCGACATGCCGTTGCCAATGCAGGTCAAGCTCTTGCGCGTGTTGCAAGAACGCACGTTCGAGCGCGTCGGCAGCAACAAGACTCAGAGCGTTGACGTGCGCATCATCGCCGCGACCCACAAGAATCTCGAAGAGATGATCGTCACGGGCACTTTCCGTGAAGACCTCTATTACCGCCTCAACGTGTTCCCGATCGAAATGGCGCCGCTGCGTGAGCGCGTCGAAGACATCCCGTTGTTGATGAACGAACTCATCTCGCGGATGGAACACGAGAAGCGCGGCTCGATCCGTTTCAACTCTGCCGCAATCATGTCGCTGTGCCGTCACGGCTGGCCGGGCAACGTACGTGAACTGGCGAACCTGGTTGAGCGCATGGCGATCATGCACCCCTATGGCGTGATCGGCGTTGTCGAGCTGCCGAAGAAATTTCGTTACGTCGATGACGAAGACGAGCAACTGGTCGATAGCCTGCGCACTGATCTGGAAGAGCGCGTGGCGATCAACGGCCACACCCCCAACTTCGCTTCCACCGCGATGCTGCCGCCCGAAGGGCTGGACCTCAAAGACTACCTCGGTGGTCTTGAGCAAGGCTTGATTCAGCAGGCACTGGACGACGCCAACGGCATTGTTGCGCGGGCTGCCGAGCGCTTGCGCATCCGCCGCACGACGCTGGTGGAGAAGATGCGCAAGTACGGGATGAGCCGCCGTGATGGCGAAGATCAGCTCGACGACTGACATCGGATTGACGCGTGAAAAATAAACCTCTGAATTTTCAGGGGTTTTTTTTCGGCACGGGGATTGCTATGTCTCTTGCAACCCACCGTTTCACTGACGGTCCGTCACGCGAGAGATGATTTATGCCTCAGGCCGCCCAGAAGTCTTCCGAGCCCGCTTCAACCCCCGGCCCGGAATTTGGTTTAGCAGTGCAGCCGTCCCTTGAGCTGGAAAGCCGCCAAGGCCTTGAGCACGCGTTTTCGCTGTTCAACCAGATGTCGACCCAACTCAACGATTCCTACAGCTTGCTTGAAGCACGGGTGACCGAGCTTAAGGGCGAGCTGGCGGTGGTCAGTGCCCAGCGCATGCAGGAACTGGCGGAAAAGGAGCGGCTGGCCAATCGTCTGCAGCACCTGCTTGAGGTATTGCCCGGTGGCGTGATCGTGATCGACGGCACGGGCATGGTCCGCGAAGCCAACCCGGCGGCCTGTGACCTGCTGGGCCAGCCGCTGATCGGCATGCTCTGGCGGCAGGTGATCACTCGCTGCTTCGCTCCGCGCGAAGACGACGGCCACGAAGTGTCGCTCAAGGATGGCCGTCGCTTGTCCATCTCGACGCGCTCGCTGGGTGCCGAGCCCGGTCAGTTGCTGCTGCTCAATGACTTGACCGAAACCCGTCAATTGCAGGGCCAGTTGGCGCGTCACGAACGTCTTTCTTCGCTGGGCCGCATGGTGGCGTCGCTGGCCCATCAGATCCGTACGCCTTTGTCCGCCGCCATGATTTACGCCAGTCATCTGGCCGAACACGTGCTGCCCGCTGAAACCCAGCAGCGCTTCGCCGGACGCTTGAAAGAGCGCCTGCACGAGCTGGAACATCAGGTGCGCGACATGCTGGTGTTCGCCCGTGGTGAATTGCCGCTGAACGACCGTGTGACGCCCGCTGCCTTGTTTGACGCGCTGCAAGCTGCCGCGCAGACCCATGTGCAGGACGTAACCGTGCGCTGGCAATGCGACCGCGCCGATGGCGAGCTGCTGTGCAACCGCGACACGCTGGTGGGCGCGATGCTCAACCTGATCGAAAACGCAGTGCAGGCCAGCCCGACCAGTCCGCGGATCAAGGTGCATGCCTACAGCCGTGGCGACACCTTGCGCTTGTGCATCAGTGACAACGGCAGTGGCATCGACGCCCAGGCGTTGGCGCGCATCGGCGAGCCATTCTTCACCACCAAAACCACCGGTACCGGTCTGGGTCTGGCGGTGGTCACGGCGGTGACGCGCGCCCATCAGGGACAGGTGAAATATCTGTCGCGGCTGGGCCGTGGCACCTGCGCGGTGGTGTCGTTGCCGCTGATTCCTGCGGCCCGGTCGGCGAGTGATCGGCCATGACGCTCAAGGTATTGCTGGTCGAAGATGACCCGTCATTGCGCGAAGCCTTGGGCGAAACCCTGCTGCTGGCCGGGTATGAATACCAGGCCGTCGGCTCGGCGGAAGACGCGCTGCTGGCTGCAAGTAAACATGCCTTCAGTCTGGTGGTCAGCGACGTCAACATGCCGGGCATGGACGGCCATCAGTTATTGAGCCAGTTGCGCAGCCGATACCCGCAATTGCCGGTGCTATTGATGACCGCCCACGGGGCCGTGGAGCGGGCAGTGGATGCAATGCGCCAGGGCGCGGCGGATTATCTGGTCAAACCCTTTGAGCCCAAGGCGCTGCTGGCGTTGGTGGCGCGCCACGCATTGGGCCGGCTCGGTCCGGCGGACGGCGAAGGCCCGATTGCGGTCGAGCCTGCCAGCGTTCAACTGCTGAGCCTGGCCAGTCGTGTCGCGAAGAGTGATTCCACGGTGTTGATCTCCGGCGAGTCCGGCACGGGCAAGGAAGTGCTGGCGCGGTTCATTCATCAGCAGTCGCCCCGTGCCGACAAGCCGTTCATCGCGATCAACTGCGCAGCGATTCCGGACAACATGCTCGAAGCCACTCTGTTCGGCCATGAAAAGGGCTCGTTCACCGGCGCCATTGCAGCGCAGGCGGGCAAGTTCGAGCAGGCCGACGGCGGCACTATTTTGCTCGACGAGATTTCCGAGATGCCCATGGGCTTGCAGGCCAAGTTGCTGCGGGTGTTGCAGGAGCGTGAAGTGGAACGGGTCGGAGCGCGCAAGCCCATTGCCCTGGACATCCGCGTACTCGCAACTACCAATCGCGATCTGGCCGGAGAAGTGGCGGCGGGGCGCTTTCGTGAGGATTTGTTTTACCGGCTGTCGGTGTTTCCGCTGGCATGGCAGTCGTTGCGCCAGCGTCCTGCCGACATCTTGCCGTTGGCCGAGCGTTTGATGGCCAGGCACGTCAATAAGATGAAGCACGCGCCGGTGCGCTTTTCCGCTCAGGCCCAGGCGTGTCTGGTGGCTTATGCCTGGCCGGGCAATGTGCGGGAGCTGGACAACGCGATTCAGCGCGCGCTGATTCTGCAGCAGGGCGGGGTGATTGAGCCTGAGGACTTTTGCCTGGCCGGGCCGATTACCTTTGCACCGGCGGTCAATCCAGTAGCGCCCCAATCGTTGACGTCCGCCGCTCCTGCCGTCAGCGATACGACGCCACTGGAAGTGACGGGTGGGGAGGCCGGCGCCCTGGGTGAAGACCTGCGCCGTCGCGAATTCCAGATGATCATCGACACCCTGCGCGCAGAGCGCGGCCGTCGCAAAGAGGCCGCCGAGCGGCTGGGTATCAGCCCGCGTACATTGCGCTACAAGCTGGCGCAGATGCGTGATGCGGGGATGGATGTCGAGGGATACCTCTTCGCCAGTTGACGCGCGAGCGCGCTGAACGCCCTGTAGGAGATCCCTTGGCGTCCAGGCGCCGCGCTGTCGCGCAGCAACAAGAGTTGTGGGAGGGAGCTTGCTCGCGATTCGCTTCTTGGCGCCCAGATATGTGGCGGATGTACCTGGCCCTTCGCGAGCAAGCTCCCTCCCACAAAGTGGACAGCCAGTTCGATGTTTGATGAGAGCGAACATGTTCGCGAGCAAACGGCGGCGGCAAACTTAAAACCGCCTCGCCAACAAGTTGGCTCCTACAGTCTTCACGCGCCACGCATCCTGCTTTTGTTGGAGCGAGGCTTGCCCGCGAATGCGTTTTCTCAGGAAGGACGGTGGGCCTGACCCACTGCTGTCGCGAGCAAGCTCCCTCCTACAGAGTGTCCCGCTTGTATCCGTCCCAACACTTTCCGGCAGATGTGTCTATGTGCCACTACATGGCTGGCACCCTTGTTGCTATGACATGGATAACCGCTGAATCAGTGTCAATAATTTGCGGGTCCTTTGAGAGAGATGTCCATGAGCCAAGGTGTCGAATTTAATCGCTTGATGTTGGACATGCGTTCCATGCAGATGGACGCCATGGCCATGCCCAAGGTTGCGCAAGCACCGCAAGTCGGCGCGAGCACCAGCAGCTTTGCCGACATGCTTGGCATGGCCGTGAACAAGGTCAACGATACCCAACAAGCTTCAAACCAACTGGCGAGCGCCTTCGAAATCGGCAAAAGCGGCGTGGATCTGACCGACGTGATGATTTCGTCGCAAAAAGCCAGCGTCTCATTCCAGGCGCTGACACAGGTACGCAACAAGCTGGTTCAGGCGTACCAAGACATCATGCAAATGCCGGTTTGAGGACAATTTAAGTCATGGCTGAAGCCGCCGTCGATAACGTGCCTGCCAAAGCGGGCGCGACAGGAAGCAAGCCACCCGTGTTCGGGCTGGCCTTCCTGCAAAATCTTTCCGAGATGACCATGCTGCGTCAGGTCGGCCTCATGGTCGGTCTGGCCGCGAGCGTGGCGATTGGTTTTGCCGTGGTGCTTTGGTCGCAGCAACCCGATTACAAGCCGCTCTACGGCAGCCTGTCGGGGATGGACACCAAACAGATCATGGACACTCTGGCCCAGGCGGACATTCCCTATACCGTCGAGCCGAACTCCGGTGCACTGCTGGTCAAGTCCGATGATCTGTCCCGTGCCCGCATCAAGCTCGCTGGCGCCGGCATTGCGCAGAACGACGGCAACGTCGGTTTTGAAATCCTCGACAAGGACCAAGGCCTGGGTACCAGCCAGTTCATGGAAGCCACCCGTTATCGCCGTGGTCTGGAAGGCGAACTGGCGCGCACCATCTCCAGCCTGAACAACGTCAAGGGCGCTCGCGTTCACCTGGCGATCCCGAAAAGCTCGGTGTTCGTGCGTGATGAACGCAAGCCCAGCGCGTCGATTCTGGTCGAGCTGTACGCCGGTCGTACCCTTGAGCCAAGTCAGGTGCTGGCCATCGTCAACCTGGTGGCCACCAGCGTTCCGGAGCTGAGCAAATCGCAGATCACCGTGGTCGATCAGAAGGGCAACCTGCTGTCGGACATGGGCGAGAACTCCGAGCTGAGCATGGCCGGCAAGCAGTTCGATTACACCCGCCGCATGGAAGGCATGTTGACCCAGCGCGTGCAGAACATTCTGCAGCCAGTGCTGGGCAACGATCGTTATAAAGCTGAAGTGTCGGCCGACGTCGATTTCAGCGCCGTGGAATCCACCGCCGAAAGCTTCAACCCTGACCAGCCTGCATTGCGCAGCGAACAATCGGTCAACGAACAACGCTCCAGCAGCAGCGGTTCTTCAGGGGTGCCCGGTGCACTGAGCAACCAGCCACCAGGCCCGGCCACCGCCCCGCAAAACGCAACGGCCGCCGCCGGTGCAGCAGGCGCTATCGCCCCGGGCCAGCCTTTGCTGGACGCCAATGGTCAGCAGATCATGGACCCGGCAACCGGTCAGCCGATGCTGGCGCCATACCCGGCCGACAAGCGCGTGCAGTCCACCAAGAATTTCGAGCTCGATCGCTCCATCAGCCACACCAAGCAGCAACAGGGCCGCATCAATCGCCTCTCGGTGGCGGTAGTGGTCGACGATCAGGTCAAGCTCAACCCGGCCAACGGCGAAACCACTACGGTGCCGTGGACCACCGATCAACTGGCCCGCTTCACCCGTCTGGTGCAGGACGCCGTGGGCTTTGATGCCAGCCGTGGCGACAGCGTCAGCGTGATCAACGTGCCGTTCTCTACCGAGCGTGGGGAAGTGATCCCGGACATCGCGTTCTATTCGCAGCCCTGGTTCTGGGACATCGTCAAGCAAGCCATGGGCGTGCTCTTCATCCTGGTGCTGGTGTTCGGTGTGCTGCGTCCGGTGCTCAACAACATCACCAACCCGAAAAGCAAACTGGCCGATGGCAGCGATGTGGAATTGGGCGGCATGGTGGGCCTGGATGGCGAGCTGGCCAACGATCGCGTGAGTCTGGGTGGTCCGCAGAGCATTCTGCTGCCTAGCCCGAGCGAGGGTTATGACGCGCAGCTGAACGCAATCAAGAGTCTGGTGGCAGAAGATCCGGGCCGTGTGGCCCAGGTCGTAAAAGAGTGGATCAACGCTGATGAGTGAGAATCGTATGGCTGCGGTCAAGCTGTCCCGGGTCGACAAGGCTGCGATCTTGCTGCTCACCCTTGGTGAAACGGACGCCGCCCAGGTGCTGCGGCACATGGGGCCCAAAGAGGTTCAGCGTGTGGGTGTGGCGATGGCGCAGATGCGCAACGTGCACCGCGAGCAGGTCGAGCAGGTGATGAGCGAGTTCGTCGAGGTCGTGGGCGACCAGACCAACGTCGGCGTCGGCTCGGACACCTACATCCGCAAAATGCTCACCCAGGCCCTTGGCGAAGACAAGGCCAACGGCTTGATCGACCGCATTCTGCTGGGCGGTAACACCAGCGGTCTGGACAGCCTGAAGTGGATGGAGCCGCGCGCCGTGGCTGACGTCATCCGTTTCGAGCACCCGCAGATCCAGGCGATCGTGGTGGCCTACCTGGATGCCGATCAGGCCGGTGAAGTGCTCGGGCATTTCGATCACAAAGTGCGCCTGGACATCATCCTGCGCGTATCGTCGTTGAACACCGTGCAACCGGCAGCGCTGAAAGAGCTCAACCAGATTCTCGAGAAACAGTTCTCGGGCAACGCCAATACCTCGCGTACCAGCCTTGGCGGTATCAAGCGTGCGGCCGACATCATGAACTTCCTGGACAGCTCCATGGAAGGTCAGCTCATGGACTCGATCCGCGAAGTGGACGAAGATCTGTCGACGCAGATCGAAGACCTCATGTTCGTCTTCAACAACCTGTCCGATGTCGATGATCGGGGCATTCAGGCCTTGCTGCGCGAAGTGTCCTCGGACGTGCTGGTGCTGGCCCTCAAAGGCTCGGACGAGGCGATCAAGGAAAAGATTTTCAAGAACATGTCCAAGCGTGCCGCCGAGTTGCTGCGCGACGACCTGGAGGCCAAAGGCCCGGTCCGCGTCAGCGATGTGGAAACCGCCCAGAAAGAAATCCTCACCATCGCGCGCCGTATGGCCGAAGCCGGGGAAATCGTTCTCGGCGGCAAGGGTGGCGAGGAAATGATCTAAAAGATTGAAGGTGCCGTAGATGTTCAGCTCCGATAAAGATTCACCCAGCGAGCTCATCCGCGCCAAGGATGTGAGCCGTCTCGACGTCTGGTCCTTGCCCAGCTTCGACCCTCACGTAGACATCCCCGAGCCTGAGCCGGTCGCTGAGCCAGAGCCGTTAGAAAGCGAGGAAGTGCCGCTGGAAGAAGTCCAGCCCATGACCCTCGAAGAGCTGGAAAGCATCCGCCAGGACGCCTACAACGAAGGCTTTGCCATCGGCGAGAAAGACGGGTTTCACAGCGCTCAGCTCAAGGTGCGCCAGGAAGCCGACGTCGCGCTCACCGCCAAGCTGAGCAGTCTGGAACAGCTCATGACCCACCTGTTCGAGCCCATTGCCGACCAGGACGCCAGTATCGAGAAAGCGATGATCCAACTGGTGGAGCATGTGGCCCGCCAGGTCATACAGCGCGAGCTGAATACCGATTCGAGCCAGATCGGCAGCGTGCTGCGCGACGCCTTGAAGCTGTTGCCGATGGGTGCCAATAACGTACGCATCCTGCTCAACCCCAAGGACTTCGCGCAGATCAAAGCCCTGCGTGAGCGCCATGAGGAAACCTGGCGCATTCTCGAGGACGATACGCTGCTGCCCGGTGGTTGCCGCGTTGAAAGCGAGCACAGCCGGATCGATGCGACGGTGGAAAGCCGTATCAGCCTGGCCCTGGGCAAAATGTTCGATCAGTTGCACGAACAGGCGTTGCACCCCGCACTGCCCGACGTGACTGTGGAGCTGGAAGCGGCGATTCAGAGCGCTGAAAAAACCATGTATCCGCTGGGTGCATCCGATGCGTCTTGAACGCACCAGCTTCGGCACGCGCCTGAGCACTTACGCCGAAGCCATCACCCTGCCGTTGCAGGCGACCGTAGAAGGTCGGCTGTTGCGCATGGTCGGTCTGACGCTGGAAGCCGAAGGGCTGCGCGCCGCCATGGGCAGTCGCTGCGTGGTGATCAACGATGACAGCCACCAGCCGGTGGAAGTCGAAGCCGAAGTCATGGGGTTCTCCGGCAGCAAAGTGTTCCTGATGCCGGTGGGCAGCGTGGCCGGTATCGCCCCGGGCGCGCGGGTGGTGCCGTTGCCCGATACGGGCCGTCTGCCCATGGGCATGAGCATGCTTGGGCGCGTGCTCGATGGCGCCGGTCGTCCACTGGACGGCAAAGGCGGCATGAAAGCCGAAGACTGGGTGCCGCTGGACGGTCCGACGATCAACCCGCTCAAACGCAACCCGATCAGCCAGCCGCTGGACGTCGGCATTCGTTCCATCAACGGCCTGCTGACGGTCGGACGCGGTCAGCGTCTGGGGCTGTTCGCCGGTACGGGGGTGGGCAAGAGCGTGCTGTTGGGGATGATGACGCGCTTCACCGAGGCCGACATCATCGTCGTCGGGCTGATTGGCGAGCGGGGGCGCGAGGTCAAGGAATTCATCGAGCACAGTCTGGGCGAAGAAGGCCTCAAGCGCTCGGTGGTGGTGGCCTCGCCTGCCGATGATGCGCCGCTGATGCGTCTGCGCGCGGCCATGTACTGCACGCGGATCGCCGAATATTTTCGCGACAAGGGCAAGAATGTCCTGTTGCTGATGGACTCACTCACGCGTTTCGCCCAGGCCCAGCGGGAAATCGCCCTGGCTATTGGCGAGCCACCGGCGACCAAGGGCTATCCACCGTCGGTGTTCGCCAAGCTGCCCAAGCTGGTAGAGCGCGCCGGTAATGCCGAGGCGGGCGGGGGATCGATCACAGCTTTTTATACCGTGCTCTCCGAAGGCGACGATCAGCAGGACCCGATTGCCGACTCGGCGCGAGGGGTGCTCGACGGTCACATCGTATTGTCCCGGCGACTGGCCGAAGAAGGCCATTACCCGGCCATCGACATCGAAGCTTCCATCAGCCGGGTCATGCCGTCGGTGGTCGATCCGACGCACATGGGCCAGGCGCAGCAATTCAAACAACTGTGGTCGCGGTATCAACAGGCGCGGGATCTGATCAGCGTCGGCGCCTATGTGGCGGGCGGTGATCGCGAGACTGACATGGCGATTGCCCTGCAACCGCAGCTGGTTAAATACCTGCGTCAGGGCCTCAACGAGAACCAGAGCATGCAGGCCAGCGGCGAGCAATTGGCCGCCATTTTCAACCCTGCGGCGAGCGGCTGATAAAGTCATGGCTCAGAGTCGCGCAGCGCGTCTGACACCGGTGGTCGATATGGCCGAGAGCGCCGAGCGTGCGGCGGCCCAGCGCCTGGGGCATTTTCAGGGGCAGGTGCGGCTGGCGGAGGCCAAGCTCGGCGAGCTGGAAAAATTTCGTCTGGATTATCAGCAGCAGTGGATCGATAAAGGTGCCCACGGCGTATCGGGTCAGTGGCTGATGAATTACCAGCGCTTTCTCAATCAGCTGGAAACGGCGGTCAGTCAACAGCGCCAAAGCCTGAACTGGCATCAGCAGAATCTGGAAAAAGCCCGCGGCGTCTGGCAGAAGGCCTATGCTCGGGTCGAGGGCTTGCGCAAACTGGTACAGCGCTACATCGACGAAGCCCGCGCGCTGGAAGACAAGCGCGAACAGAAGCTGTTGGATGAACTGTCACAGCGTTTGCCACGCAATGAGCAGTATTGACGGCAGCGCCGATCTTTATTGCAGGAACACGCTTGGTGGGAGGGAGCTTGCTCGCGATTTATTCCAGCCGCTGAAGATGCGATGGATTTACCAAGGCCTTCGCGAGCAAGCTCCCTCCCACAGATCTATGAAACCCGATCGAGCACAACGCTTCTATTGCCGCACATTCAAACCCCTGCTACACCTGTAAGCGTCTGACGTTGACTCATTAAAAAGGATTCGCTTTATGTCAGTAACCGCCGAACGCTCCGAAGACGGGCAGCAATTGACCATCAAGATTCGGGGGCGCTTCGATTTCGCTGCGCATCAGGGATTTCGCAGCGCCTATGAAGAATCCACAGGCATCAGCCGCTTCATCGTCGATCTTCAAGGCGCCAGTTACCTGGACAGCTCGGCGCTGGGCATGTTGTTGCTGTTGCGCGACCACGCCGGTGGCGAACGCGCCGATGTACGACTGATCAACTGTAACGACGACGTCCTGAAAATTCTCGCCATTTCCAACTTCAACAAACTGTTCAAAATAGGCTGATCGGTGAATTCTGCACCGGAGCGGCTGTGCATTCTCATTGCCGATGACAACGCCACTGACCGCTTGCTGCTCTCGGCCATCGTCGGTCGGCAGGGCCATCAGGTACTGAGCGCCAGCAACGGCGCCGAAGCGGTCGATCTGTTCGCGGCCCAGCGACCGCAACTGGTATTGATGGATGCCATGATGCCGGTGATGGACGGCTTCGAAGCCGCGCGCCAGATCAAACAGATGGCGGGCGAGTCACTGGTCCCGATTATTTTCCTGACCTCGCTCACCGAAGGCGAGGCCCTGGCCCGGTGCCTGGATGCCGGCGGCGACGACTTCATTGCCAAGCCGTATAACCAGGTGGTGCTCGCGGCCAAGATCAATGCGATGAACCGCTTGCGGCTATTGCAGGAAACGGTGCTGCGTCAGCGCGACCTGATCGCCCGACACCACGACTACCTGCTCAACGAACAGCGTGTGGCCAAAGCCGTGTTTGATCAGGTGGCGCATTCGGGCTGTCTGGGCGCGCCTAATATTCGCTATCTGCAATCGCCGTACGCGTTGTTCAATGGTGATTTGCTGCTTGCAGCCTGGACGCCCACCGGCAACATGCATGTCCTGCTGGGGGATTTCACCGGCCACGGCCTGCCGGCTGCGGTGGGCGCCATGCCGCTGGCGGAAGTCTTTTACGGCATGACCGCCAAGGGCTACGGACTCCCGGAAACCCTGCGCGAGATGAACGCCAAGCTCAAACGCATCCTGCCGGTGGACATGTTCTGCTGCGCCGCATTGCTCAGCGTCAATTTCAATCAGCAGTTGGTGGAAGTGTGGAACGGCGGCCTGCCGGACGGCTATCTGCTGCACGCCGACGGCCGACCACACACGGCACTGGTGTCCGATCATCTGCCGCTGGGCGTGTTGAGCGCCGCCAGTTTTGACGACAACACCCATGTGCATCCTTTCGCCCATGGCGATCGGATCTTCCTGTTGTCCGACGGGGTGGTCGACAGCAGCGATAACGATGGCCAATTGTTCGGTCAGGAGCGCTTACAGAACGTCTTCGTCGCCAATCGCCGACCTGAACGTCTCATCGAAGAAGTGCAGTGGGCCGTGACGCGTTTTCGTGGCAAGGCCCGCGACGATGTGAGCATGGTGGAAGTGGCGTTTATCGAACCTGAACTGCTGGGGCCTCAGGCGGTGATCTATTCGGACAGCGGTGCGTCGAGCCCGCTGGACTGGTCGGCGAGCTTTGAATTTCGCGCCTCCACGCTCAAGCGGTTCTACCCGCTGCCTTATGTGTTGCAGCTGCTGCAGGAAGTCCACGGCCTGCGCATGCAAAGCAGTGCGCTGTATATCGTGTTGTCCGAGCTGTACAGCAATGCGCTGGAGCATGGCGTGCTGGGGCTGGATTCAGCCCTCAAGCGCGATGCCGAAGGTTTTGCGCTGTACTACCGCCAACGTGGCGAGCGGCTCGACGAACTGGAGTCCGGTTTCATTCGCGTGCATTTGCAGATCGTCCCGGAAGGCAGCGGCGGGCGCCTGACCGTTCGAGTGGAAGACAGCGGCGTAGGGTTTGACCCCGAACACGTGCTGGCGCGTCCGCCTGCGGTGGATGAGTTGTCCGGTCGCGGCCTGTCGCTGGTGCAGCGCCTGAGCAACCAATGCAGGTGGTCGTCGGACGGGCGTACCGCGTGTGTGGAGTTTGCCTGGGAGGGTCTGGCATAATCCGGCGATTCTTGATCAAGGAGTGAACAAGTGGCAGTTATCCATCTGGACGACAGCGTCCTCAGCACACTGCGCGATGTCATGGAAGATGAATACCCGACGTTGCTGGAAGTCTTCCTCAAGGACTCCGACGAGCGCATTCTCGCGCTGCATCAATGGGTCGGCCCACACGCCGATCCGCCTTCATCCGGTCAATCCGACTCCCTTGATCTCAAAGCCCTGGGCATGACCGCCCACAGCTTCAAAGGCAGCAGCAGTAACATGGGTGCCGTGCAACTGGCCGACCTCTGTCGCCAGCTCGAAGAACTTGCCCGGAGTGCCGAGCCCGTTCGCCCCCTGTCCCTTCTCCAATTGACTCAGCAGATCGACCACGAATACCAGTTGGTGCGCAGTCTGTTCGACGCCGAGCTGCAGTTATTCCCTGTGCGCCATTGATCCACCGGGCAGCTCGCCCCACCGGCTGGCAAAGATGGCCCGGCAATTGCTATGTCTCCTGGCAATCGTGCTTTTGCGGAGATCATCATGGCTCTTGCCACCAACCCATTACTTCAAGCCCTGACGGCGGCCAAAGCCCAGAAAGCCAGCGCCAGTCAGTCGGCCAAGGCTCCGGACCCCGTCAAGAGCAATGCTTCCAGCTTTTCCGATGTCTATGCCCGGCAAGCCAGCGCCAAGGCAGCGAACGTTGATAACGGCCCGGCCAAGCCCTCTGCCGCCAAAACTTCGGCAGCCGAACACAAGCCAGCCGCCAGTGAAACGTCTGCCGCCCACGACAAGCCAGTGGCCGATAGCGGCAAGGCCTTGCCTGACAAGGCCGTCGCCGGCAGCGCGGAGAAAGGCACCGATCACGACAAGGCCGACAAAGACGACGACACCGACACGCAGACGGATCCGACGCTGGCCGAAGGCTCGGTAACCGATCCGACGCAAGTTGACGCGGTCGCCCAGCCGCCCGCAGAACCTGTCGCTGCCGTCACCGACGCGGCGCCTGCGCCGGTAGACCCTGCGTTGCTCGCGGGTACTTTTGCCCAGGCCGCTCCGGCCCCGGTGGATGCGACCGCCGAAGACCTGACATTCGACCCTCATGCGGACCCGCTGGCCGGCTTGACGGCAGTGCAGGTTGCATTGGACAACAAGGCCCAACTGAGCGCCCAGAACGGCAAGGCCGGCGCAGACGCCAGCAAGACTGGCAAAGGCGACGCAGCCAGTGCCGATCCTGCGCAACTGCTGGCCGGGAATCTGGCAGCGTTGGGCGATCCGCAGGTTGATAAGGACGCTACGCCTGGCGGTGATGACAAAGCCTTTGGCGGCCTCATCGCTGAAGGCCTCAAGGACGTGAAGGGCGCCGCAGGCGATACCCGCATCGATAATTTCGCTGACCGTCTGGCAGCGCTGTCTCAGGCCGCTCAGGTCAAGACCGGCGCAACGCCGACCGCGCCGTTACTCAATCAACCGCTGGCAATGAACCAGAGCGGCTGGACCGAGGGCGTGGTCAACCGCGTGATGTACCTGTCGAGCATGAACCTCAAACAGGCTGATATTCAGCTGGAACCAGCCGAACTGGGTCGTCTGGACATCCGCGTCAATATGGCGGCGGACCAACAGACCCAAGTCACCTTCATGAGCGCCCACGTCGGCGTACGTGATGCGCTGGAAAGCCAGATGGCTCGACTGCGCGATTCATTCGCTCAGCAGGGCATGGGGCAGGTGGACGTAAACGTGTCCGATCAGTCCCGCGGCTGGCAGCAGCAGGGGCAACAGCAGCAGCCTGATAGCAATGCCCGTGGCAGCAACGGCACCGGTCGCGCCGGTGGCGTGGACGGGATCGCCGATGGATCCCCCGCCGATTCCGCGGCTGTCGCTGCCAGCCAGCCGTTGACGGTTGTCGGTTCCAGCGCCGTGGATTATTACGCCTGACCGACACCGCTCAACGGTAGGAGCTGACGGGCCAGGGCGAGGCTGCGATGCGGTGTGTCAAGACGTACCGCATCGCAGCCTTGCACGGGCTCGTCAGCTCCTGCAGGTGGTGCAAACCGGCATATCGTGGTCTATCTGGCACAACCCTTGCTCTGCCTCTGTCACGCAACATCGAACCCCTCGAATAGTGACGGATTATTGGCATGGCGAAGACTGACGACGCAGCAGTGAAAGACCCCGCGAAAAAAGGCAAGCTCAAGCTTATTCTTATCGTGGTTGCGGGCTTGCTGCTGGCGATCGGTCTGTCGGTGGGCGCGACCTGGTTCATCATGCACAAGGCGCAAAACAAGCCCGATGAGGCCTCTGTGGCCGCCGCCGCTGCAAACACCAAGAAGGAAGCGATCTTCGAGCCGCTTACGCCGCCCTTCGTGGTGAACTACAACGTCAACGGCCGTCAGCGGTACATGCAAGTGAGCATTACCATGCTTGCGCGTGACCATGCCGACCTTGAAGCGCTGAAGGTTCACATGCCGGTCATCCGCAATAATCTGGTGATGATGTTCTCAGGCCTACCCTTCGATACCATTGCGACGCCGGTGGGCATGGAAATGCTGCGCCAGAAGGCCACCGCCAGTGTCCAGGAAGTGGCGCAGAAAGAACTCGGCAAGACTGTGATCGATCAGCTGCTGTTCACTAACTTCGTATTGCAGTAGGACCACGACATGGCCGTGCAAGACCTGCTGTCCCAGGATGAGATCGACGCGCTGCTGCATGGCGTGGACGACGGTCTGGTGCAGACCGAAAGTATCTCCGAGCCTGGCAGCGTCAAAAGTTACGACCTGACCAGCCAGGACCGGATCGTCCGCGGTCGCATGCCGACCCTGGAAATGATCAACGAACGTTTCGCCCGTTACACCCGCATCAGCATGTTCAACCTGCTGCGCCGCTCGGCGGACGTGGCGGTGGGTGGCGTGCAGGTAATGAAGTTCGGCGAGTACGTGCATTCGCTGTACGTGCCCACCAGCCTCAACCTGGTCAAGATCAAACCGCTGCGCGGCACTGCGTTGTTCATCCTCGACGCCAAACTGGTGTTCAAGCTGGTAGATAACTTTTTCGGCGGTGACGGCCGTCACGCCAAGATCGAAGGCCGTGAGTTCACCCCCACCGAGTTGCGCGTAGTGCGCATCGTGCTCGATCAGGCATTCATTGATTTGAAGGAAGCCTGGCAGGCAGTCATGGAAGTCAATTTCGAGTACATCAACTCGGAAGTGAACCCGGCCATGGCCAATATCGTGGGGCCGAGCGAAGCGATTGTGGTGTCCACGTTCCACATCGAACTCGATGGCGGTGGCGGCGATCTGCACGTGACCATGCCGTACTCGATGATCGAGCCGGTGCGTGAAATGCTCGATGCCGGCTTCCAGTCCGATCTCGATGATCAGGACGAACGCTGGGTCAACGCCCTCAAGCAGGATGTGCTGGATGTGTCGGTGCCGCTCAATGCCACTGTCGCGCGTCGTCAGCTCAAGTTGCGTGACATCCTGCACATGCAGCCCGGTGACGTGATCCCGGTGGAGTTGCCCGAGGACATGGTCATGCGCGCCAATGGCGTGCCGACCTTCAAGGTCAAGCTGGGCTCGCACAAGGGCAATCTGGCCCTGCAAGTGATCGAACCGATAGAACGACGCTGAGCTGCCGGGCTATCGGGTCAGCGCCAGCGTCAGAAAGTAGCGTGTAAATGAATCAATGTTCACCGAGGGTTCCATGGCTGATGATAAACATATGACTTCTGCAGAAGACCAGGCCCTGGCCGATGAATGGGCCGCAGCATTGGGCGAGTCCAGCGATGCCAGTCAGGATGACATCGACGCACTGCTGGCCGCCGACGCCGGGCGCCCGTCCTCAAATCGTCTGCCGATGGAAGAGTTCGGCGGGATGCCCAAAAACAACGGCCCGGTGACCCTGGACGGCCCGAACCTGGACGTGATCCTGGACATTCCAGTGTCCATTTCCATGGAAGTGGGCAGCACCGACATCAACATCCGCAACCTGCTGCAGCTCAACCAGGGCTCGGTGATCGAGCTGGATCGACTGGCGGGCGAACCGCTGGACGTGCTGGTCAACGGCACGCTGATTGCGCACGGGGAAGTGGTGGTGGTCAACGAAAAGTTCGGCATCCGCCTGACCGACGTGATCAGCCCGAGCGAACGCATCAAGAAGCTGCGCTAAGTGAGCGGTTTCAAGAACGCGTTGTGGGCGTTGCCGATGCTGGCGTTGTCATGGGGTGTGATGGCCGCCGAGCCAGTGACGCCGACAGCGACGGCCACCGCCACCGCGCCTGCCACTCCGGCGCTGACCGCTGCGAACAGCGCCATGAGCAGCGGCATTGGCGGGCAGTTGTTGCAGCTGCTGCTGGGGTTGGGGCTGGTGGTCGGTCTGATTTTCGTGCTGGCCTGGCTGATGCGGCGGGTGCAGCGGGCAGGACCTGCGGGTAATCAGGTTATTGAATTGCTCGGCTCGCGGGCACTCGGTCCGCGGGATCGACTGGTGCTGGTGCAGGTGGGCAATGAACAGATCCTGCTCGGCGTCACGCCCGGTCGAATCACTCCGTTGCACGTCATGAGCGAGCCGGTCCACGTCCCCGAACACCAATCCACAACGCCCGAATTTGCCCGGCGCCTGATGGAGGCACTGGGCAACAAGGGTGCTGGCAACAAAGACGCGAGCAACAAGGGAACAGGCAACAGGCCGTGAATAACCGGGTTCATAAGGATAAGCACTGATGCGCATTGTTTTGACGCTGCTGCTGTTGTTGGCGGCGCCTTTGGCGTTGGGCGCCGACCCATTGTCGATTCCGGCGATTACCCTGGGCACCGGCGCCAACGGCCAGCAGGAATATTCGGTCAGCCTGCAGATCCTGCTGATCATGACCGCGCTGAGTTTTATCCCGGCGTTCGTCATGCTGATGACCAGCTTCACGCGGATCATCATCGTCTTCTCGATTCTGCGTCAGGCCCTGGGCCTGCAACAGACGCCGTCCAACCAGATACTCACCGGCATGGCGTTATTCCTGACGCTGTTCATCATGGCGCCCGTCTTTGATCGGGTGAATCAGGACGCCCTGCAGCCCTATCTGGCCGAGAAGATGACCGCGCAGGATGCCGTGGCCAAGGCCGAAGTGCCGATCAAGGACTTCATGCTGGCGCAGACACGCTCCAGCGATCTTGACCTGTTCATGCGCCTGTCCAAACGCACCGACATCGCCACGCCGGATCAGGCGCCGTTGACGATTCTGGTGCCGGCTTTCGTCACTTCCGAACTCAAGACCGCTTTCCAGATCGGCTTCATGATTTTCATCCCGTTCCTGATCATCGACCTGGTGGTGGCCAGCGTATTGATGGCGATGGGGATGATGATGCTGTCGCCGCTGATTATTTCATTGCCGTTCAAGATCATGCTGTTTGTGCTGGTCGATGGCTGGGCGCTGATTATCGGTACGCTGGCCGGCAGTTTCGGCGGCGTATGAACCTGTTTAACGAGGAGGGCGCGACATGACCCCGGAAGTTGCGGTCGATCTGTTTCGTGATGCGCTGTGGCTGACCACCACCATGGTGGCGATTCTGGTGGTGCCCAGTCTGATCGTTGGTCTTCTGGTGTCGATGTTTCAGGCGGCCACGCAAATCAACGAACAAACCTTGAGCTTTCTCCCGCGTCTGCTGGTGATGCTGATCACGTTGATCGTGGTCATGCCGTGGTTGATCCGTACGTTCATGGAGTACATCACCAACTTGTACACCAGCATCCCTCAAGTGATCGGCTGACCGGCGATGGAACCGGTGCTGGCGCTGACCGACACGCAGATCAGCACGTGGGTCGCGACGTTCATGCTGCCGATGTTTCGCATCGCCGCCTTGCTGATGACCATGCCGGCCATCGGGACTACGCTGGTGCCCACGCGGGTGCGGCTTTATCTGGCGCTGGCAATTACTGTAGTGGTGGCACCTGCCTTGCCGCCCATGCCGGCGGTGAATGCGCTCGATCTCAGCGCGCTGCTGCTGATCGCCCAGCAGATCATCATCGGCGCCGCCATGGGGCTATCGCTGCAGCTGTTTTTCCAGGCCTTCGTGATTGCCGGGCAAATCGTCGGGATCCAGATGGGCATGGGCTTTGCGTCGATGATCGATCCGGTCAACGGTGTGTCGGTGGCGGTCATCGGGCAGTTCTTCACCATGCTGGTAACGCTGCTGTTCTTTGCAATGAATGGTCATCTGGTGGTGATCGAGACCTTGATTGAAAGCTTCACCACGCTGCCGGTGGGTGAGGGGTTGCTGACGGCTAATCTCTGGCAACTGGTGTTGCGTCTGGGCTGGGTAATGGGGGCGGCGCTGGTTTTGGTGCTGCCTGCGATCACCGCGCTGTTGGTGGTCAACATCGCGATGGGCGTAATGACCCGGGCAGCGCCCCAGCTGAATATTTTCTCGATTGGTTTCCCGCTGACGCTGGTGCTGGGGATGGGGATTTTGTGGATCTCCCTCGGCGATATTCTCAACCAGTACCAACCGCTGGCGGTCGACGCCTTGCAGTTGCTACGCGACATGGTCAGGGCGCGCTGATATGGCCGAAAACGAGAATGGTCAGGACAAGACAGAAGACCCCACGGACAAACGCAAGAAGGACTCCAGAGAAAAGGGTGAAATTGCCCGATCCAAGGAGCTCAATACCGTCGCGATCATGATCGTGGGCGCTGGCGGTCTGTTGGCATTCGGCGGCTCCATGGCTGAAATGATGATGCAGTTGATGCGCGACAACTTCACCATCAGCCGCGAAGCCATCATGGATGAGCGCTCCATGGGCATTATGCTGATGGCGTCGGGCAAGGCGGCGGTATTGTCGCTTCAGCCGCTGCTGATCGCGCTGATGCTGGCCTCGATCATCGGCCCGATTTCCCTGGGTGGCTGGCTGTTTGCCGCTGGTTCCCTGGCGCCCAAGTTCAGCCGGATGAACCCTGCAGCGGGCCTCAAACGCATGTTCTCGGCCAAGGCGCTGATCGAGCTGCTCAAGTCCCTGGCCAAGTTTTTGATTGTCCTGGCCGTGGCCATCGTGGTGTTGATGAAAGATAAGGACGATCTGGTGTCGATCGCCCACGAACCCATCGAGATGGCGGTCATTCACAGCCTGCAGTTGGTGGGATGGAGCACCCTGTGGATGGCGTTCGGGCTGATCATCATCGCGGCGGTGGATGCGCCGGTGCAACTGTGGGAGGCGCACAAGAAGCTGCTGATGACCAAGCAGGAAGTGCGCGACGAGCACAAGGACAATGAGGGGCGGCCTGAGGTCAAACAGCGGATTCGCCAGTTGCAGCGCGACATGTCACAGCGACGGATGATGTCGGCCATCCCGGAAGCGGACGTGATCATCACCAACCCGACGCACTATGCCGTCGCGCTCAAATACGACGCCGACAAGGGCGGGGCGCCGATGCTGCTGGCCAAGGGCAGTGACTTCATGGCGCTGAAAATCCGTGAAATCGGGGGGCAGCACGGCATTCTGCTGCTGGAGTCCCCGGCGCTGGCGCGGTCTATCTACTACAGCACCGAACTGGACCAGGAGATACCCGCCGGGCTCTACCTGGCCGTGGCGCAAGTGCTGGCTTACGTCTACCAGATCCGCCAATACCACGCCGGCCGCGGAAAGCGTCCGAACCCGCTGGGGGATAACTTGCCGATTCCGCCTGATTTGAGGCGCGATGATTGATTTGTATGCCGCTCGGGCCGGCGAGCGGTAGCGGTGTGTTGGAGCGAGGCCCGCCCGCGTCGTCAGACGCCGCGCCGTGGCGCAGTAAATAACAGTCGTGGGAGGGGAGCTTGCTCGCGATCCGCTACTTGGCGCCTAGAGATGAGGCGGATGTACCGGCCCCTTCGCGAGCAAGCTCCCTCCCACACTGGACAGCCAGTTCGATGTTTGATGAGAGTGAGCCTTGCTCGCGATGGTTCTTCCAGGCGCGGGGATGCATCGGATTTGCAACCGTCATCTTGAGGAAGCTCACTCCTGCAGGGTTTGCATCGAGTCATGAGGGCCAAGGCAGCCAGACACTTGGGTGTCTATCCTCATTTCAGGCTTGCGTATGATTTCAATCTAATTTCATTTGATCGAGGGTGACCGTCTACCCTCCGTTCGCGAAAACTGTACAGCCGAGCAATACCAAAAAACTACAGATCCGGATCGTTCCTACGCTCTGCGTTGAGGGACGCGGAGCGTCCGGGGCTGCATTCCCACGCGGAGCGTGGGAACGATCAGTGTTGCATCGCCATCCCTGCCTTTGCCTTTGCCTTTGCCTTTGCCTTTGCCTTTGCCTTTGCCTTTGCCTTTGCTGTGCTTTTGCCTTTGATCTTCATCCGCGCCAGTCCAGACACCACAAAACGCGACTTGGGTGCAGGCCGAACGCAGGTGGCGCGTAGTGGGCTACCGGGCATGGATGCCCGGTAAGCGCCGTCAGGACATGGATGTCCGTTCGGCGCGGGCCCACGGAGCGTCGCCGGAGTGAGGGACCCCGACGAAGGAGGGCCAAACCAGGAGCAAATGGTTTTGGTTACTTTTCCCGAAAGAAAAGTGACCCGCCGTAAGGGCGGAACCATAACAACAGCACGCCCAAATAATGGATATACACACAATCCCGGTACACCCGACCCACCCCAATCGCAGCCTCCCGCTGGTCGTCAGCTCCTACAGAGGACCGCGTACCCCAGCCCGGCATTCGTAACCCCCGATTGCCCCCGCAGAGGATCGCGTTCTTCCAGTCAGATCGGCTATTTCCGCTCGGCGCCAAGACTTGGACCCCTTCTTGCAATATCCGCTTTAAGTCGCCCAACGGCGTCAAAAGTTTGATTTAGCGCGCAGGTAAAGAATCGGTGGATCGTTCTCAATTACTCAGCAGTGCCCGCAGCAACCTGTCCGGTCTAGGCCGGGGTCAGTTGGGCGTGCCATTGTTGCTGTTGGTCATGCTGGCAATGATGATGTTGCCGATGCCGCCGTTCCTGCTGGACGTGTTCTTCACGTTCAACATCGCCTTGTCCATCGTCGTGCTGCTGGTCTGTGTGTACGCGCTGCGGCCGCTGGATTTCTCGGTATTCCCCACCATCCTGCTGGTGGCAACGCTGCTGCGTCTGGCACTCAACGTCGCCTCCACCCGCGTGGTCATGCTCCACGGTCAGGACGGCCATGCCGCCGCCGGTAAGGTGATTCAGGCCTTCGGTGAGGTGGTGATCGGTGGTAATTACGTGGTCGGTATCGTGGTCTTCGCGATTCTGATGATCATCAACTTCGTGGTAGTAACCAAAGGCGCCGGTCGTATCTCCGAGGTGAGCGCGCGCTTCACCCTCGACGCCATGCCCGGCAAGCAGATGGCAATCGACGCCGACCTCAACGCCGGTCTGATCGATCAGCCTCAGGCCAAGGCTCGCCGTCTGGAAGTCGCTCAGGAAGCCGAGTTCTACGGTTCGATGGACGGTGCCAGCAAATTCGTGCGCGGCGACGCCATCGCCGGCCTTCTGATTCTCTTCATCAACCTCATCGGCGGCATGCTCGTTGGTATCTTCCAGCACAACATGACCTTCGCTGACGCCGGCAAAGTGTATGCGCTGCTGACCATTGGTGACGGTTTGGTGGCGCAGTTGCCGTCACTGCTGCTGTCTACCGCCGCCGCGATCATGGTGACCCGTGCTTCCGGATCGGAAGAAATGGGCAAGCTGATCAACCGCCAGATGTTCACCTCTCCCAAGGCGCTGGCCGTGTCGGCGGGCATCATGATCGTCATGGGCCTGGTGCCAGGCATGCCGCACTTCTCGTTCATCAGCCTGGGGCTGGTGGCGGCGGGCGGCGCGTACCTGCTGTGGAAGAAACAGGATCAGGTCAAGGTCATGGCCCTGCAGGAGGTCAAGCGTCAACAGGACCTGCTGCCATCGCCGACCCGTTCGCAGGAATCCAAAGAGCTGGGCTGGGACGACGTCACGCCCATCGACATGATCGGCCTGGAAGTGGGCTATCGCCTGATTCCGCTGGTGGACCGCAATCAGGGTGGTCAACTGCTGGCGCGGATCAAGGGTGTGCGCAAGAAGCTCTCTCAGGAACTGGGGTTCCTGATGCCGACCGTGCACATTCGCGACAACCTCGATCTGGCACCCAGCGCCTATCGCCTGACGCTGATGGGGGTGACCCTGGCCGAAGCCGAGATCTACCCGGACCGCGAGCTGGCGATCAACCCCGGTCAGGTGTTTGGCAGCCTCAACGGCATCAACGCCAAAGACCCGGCGTTTGGTCTGGAAGCGGTGTGGATCGAAGTCAGCCAGCGCACGCAGGCGCAGTCGCTGGGATACACCGTGGTCGATGCCAGTACGGTGGTGGCCACGCACTTGAACCAGATTCTCTACAAGCACTCCCATGAGCTGATCGGCCACGAGGAAGTCCAGCAGCTGATGCAATTGCTGGCCAAAGGCTCGCCCAAGCTGGCTGAAGAGCTGGTGCCCGGTATCCTGTCGCTCTCGGCGCTGCTCAAGGTGCTGCAGGCCCTGCTCGCCGAACAGGTGCCGGTGCGTGACATCCGCAGCATTGCCGAGGCTATCGCCAACAACGCTGCGCGGAGTCAAGATACCGCCGCATTGGTGGCAGCGGTGCGGGTCGGATTGTCCCGCGCAATCGTGCAAAGCATTGTGGGCATTGAGCCGGAGCTGCCTGTCATCACGCTTGAGCCAAGGTTGGAACAGATATTGCTAAATAGTCTGCAGAAGGCAGGGCAAGGTCAGGAAGAAGGCGTTCTGCTGGAGCCGAGCATGGCGGAGAAGCTGCAACGCTCGTTGATTGAAGCGGCACAGCGTCAGGAAATGCAGGGCCAGCCGGTTATTCTGTTGGTTGCAGGCCCGGTTCGCGCCATGTTGTCGCGGTTTGGACGTCTGGCTGTACCGAACATGCATGTATTGGCGTATCAGGAAATTCCTGACAACAAGCAAGTCACCATCGTAGCGACTGTCGGGCCTAACGGCTGAGGTAGTGAGTCATGCAAGTTAAGCGTTTTTTCGCCGCCGATATGCGACAAGCCATGAAACTGGTTCGAGATGAATTGGGCGCCGAAGCGGCCATCATCGGTAACCGGCGGATCGCTGGCGGCGTGGAACTGACTGCCGCGCTGGACTACAAACTCTCGGCGCTGGCGCCGCGTGTACCGAACATTGAACTTGAAGACGAGCTGCGCAAGACGCAGTCGCGCATCGTCTCCGCCCAGGCTGAACTCGGAACCCGAGGCGAGGTGGACGCAACGCCCGCCCGCCAGTTGTTTGCCGGTCTGCCGTTGAGCGATGACGAGAAGCACATTGAGCCGACGCTGGACGAACCGTTTCGCCCATCGGTCCATGCAGCCGTCGCGGCAGATCGTGCCGAGCGCGCAGCACTGGCCGAGCCTGCAGCCGGGCAACGCGCCTACGACTCGATGCGTTCTGAATTGAATGGCCTGCGCGAGCTGCTGGAAGTCCAGCTCGGCTCCCTGGCGTGGAACCAGCTGCAAGGCAGCCGTCCGTCCCAGGCCAATATGTGGCGCCGTTTGCAGCGTGTCGGCCTGTCGGGGCCGTTGTCCCGCGATCTGCTGGCGATGGTGCCGAATACCGACGACCAGCAGCACGCCTGGCGCATGCTGCTGGCGCACCTGGCACGCATGATCGCAACGCCGGACGTAGAGCCGCTCGAAGAGGGCGGGGTGATTGCCATGGTTGGCCCTGCGGGCATGGGCAAAACCACGACGCTTGCCAAGCTGGCGGCGCGCTACGTACTCAAGTACGGCTCGCAGAACATTGCGTTGGTAAGCATGGACAGTTTTCGCATTGGCGCTCAGGAGCAACTCAAGACCCTGGGCCGCATTTTGAATGTGCCGGTAACCCACGTCGATCCGGGGCAATCCCTGGCTCAGGCACTGGAACCGTTGCTGCGCAAGCGTGTGGTGCTGATTGATACCGCCGGCCTTCAGGCCAGCGATCCGGCCCTGCGTTTGCAGCTTGAAAGTCTTGCAGGGCGCGGCATCAAATCGCGCAATTATCTGGTGCTGGCCACCACCAGCCAGAAGCAAGTGCTGTCGGCGGCGTACCACAGTTACAAGCGTTGCGGTCTGGCCGGGTGCATCCTGACCAAACTGGATGAAACAGCCAGTCTCGGCGAAGTGTTGAGCCTGGCGATCAGTCATGAGCTGCCCGTGGCCTATCTCACCGATGGTCCACGGATACCGGATGATCTGCATTTGCCGCGTCGGCACCAGTTGGTGAGTCGTGCGGTCAGCGTGCAGATGCAGGAAGAGCCTAGCGAGGAAGCGATGGCTGATATGTTTGCGGATCTTTACCACAACCCAGGCAAACGCGTGGGCTAGGTGAAGAATATGACACTGGAATATACCCACTTAGATGGTCTGCCAGGCATTGTTCAAACAACGAACGTGCAGCCCGACATGTGGCTTAGGTCTAAGCAAGACAAGGTAAACAATTAACATGGGCAGCATGCATCCCGTACAGGTTATCGCAGTGACCGGTGGCAAAGGTGGCGTAGGCAAGACGAACGTGTCGGTGAACCTTTCACTGGCATTGGCCGAGCTTGGACGCCGCGTCATGTTGCTGGACGCCGATCTGGGTCTGGCCAACGTCGACGTGCTGCTGGGACTTACCCCGAAACGTACTCTGGCCGACGTCATCGAAGGTCGATGCGAGCTGCGTGACGTCCTGCTGCAAGGTCCGGGCGGTATCCGCATCGTGCCGGCAGCGTCGGGCACTCAGAGCATGGTCCATCTGACGCCGGCCCAGCATGCGGGTCTGATTCAGGCCTTCAGCGACATCGGCGACAACCTCGACGTGCTGGTGATCGACACCGCCGCCGGGATCGGCGAGTCGGTGGTCAGCTTCGTGCGTGCCGCTCAGGAGGTGCTGCTGGTGGTCTGCGACGAGCCGACCTCCATCACCGACGCCTATGCCCTGATCAAGCTGCTCAACCGCGATTACGGCATGAACCGTTTCCGGGTCCTGGCCAACATGGCCCAGAGCCCGCAGGAAGGGCGCAACCTGTTCGCCAAGCTGACCAAGGTCACCGATCGTTTCCTGGACGTCGCCCTGCAGTACGTAGGCGCCGTGCCTTACGACGAATGCGTGCGCAAGGCCGTACAGAAGCAACGCGCGGTGTACGAGGCGTTTCCACGCTCCAAATGCTCGCTGGCGTTCAAGGCCATCGCGCAAAAAGTGGACACCTGGCCGCTGCCGGCGAACCCGCGCGGCCATCTGGAATTTTTCGTCGAACGTCTGGTGCATCACACCAGCGCAGGGCCCGTGTCATGACAGCAAGTGGGTATCGCATGTACAGCAAATCATCCCGTGATTCCCAATACGAGCTGATCGAGCGCTATGCGCCTCTGGTCAAGCGGATTGCCTACCACTTGCTGGCGCGTCTGCCGGCCAGCGTGCAGGTCGAGGATTTGATCCAGGCCGGCATGATCGGCCTGCTCGAAGTGTCGACCAAGTACGACTCCACCAAAGGTGCAAGCTTCGAGACTTACGCCGGGATTCGTATCCGCGGCGCCATGCTCGACGAGGTGCGCAAGGGTGATTGGGCGCCGCGTTCGGTGCATCGCAACACGCGCATGGTCAGTGACGCCATTCGCTCGATTGAAGCAAAAACCGGCCGTGACGCTAAAGATCACGAGGTTGCGGCCGAACTCCAATTGAGTCTCGATGATTACTACGGGATTTTGAACGATACCTTGGGCAGCCGACTGTTCAGTTTCGACGACCTGCTGCAGGACGGCGAGCATGAAGGGCTGCACGAGGACGGCGCAAGCCAGTCGCTCGAGCCGTCGCGCGACCTGGAAGACGAACGTTTCCAGAGCGCGTTGGCAGAGGCCATTGCCAATCTGCCAGAGCGTGAACGCCTGGTGTTGGCGCTGTACTACGACGAAGAGCTGAACCTCAAGGAAATCGGTGAGGTCCTGGGTGTCAGCGAATCGCGGGTCAGTCAGTTACACAGCCAGTGCGCAGCTCGTTTGCGAGGGCGTTTGGGAGAATGGCGAGCGCGTTGACAGGTCGCGTGGCGGCCCCTGCGGGGCTTCGTGGCCTGTAAAGCCGGCTGTGCAGAGCGTGAGTGGGAAACAAGAGAGACAAGGCTTGCGCCGGACAGCACAGGCGCACATTACGTGCGTCGCGCCGTGGTTCATGCCTGTTGATTTGCCAAGCCCGTCGTCGTTTCGTGCAGCCCGGTCAGCCAGCTGTACCGCTTTTGATTGAACGCGCGTCCAGGTGCTGGACGCGTTAAAGACTGCTTGGAGGTCGAATTGGACAAGAACATGAAAATCCTCATCGTTGATGACTTCTCAACGATGCGGCGGATCATAAAAAACCTGTTGCGTGACCTTGGGTTCACCAACACGGCCGAAGCAGATGACGGCACGACCGCATTGCCGATGCTGCAGAGCGGCGCTTTTGACTTTCTGGTAACGGACTGGAACATGCCTGGCATGTCCGGCATCGACCTGTTGCGTCAAGTGCGTGCCGACGAGCGCCTGCGCAGCTTGCCGGTGCTGATGGTCACCGCTGAAGCCAAGCGTGAGCAGATCATCGAAGCCGCCCAGGCCGGGGTCAACGGATACGTGGTCAAGCCTTTCACAGCGCAAGTGCTGAAAGAAAAAATCGAGAAGATATTCGAGCGCGTCAATAGCTGATGTTCGCTGCGAGGGCGCTATGGATTCCAAAGATTCGACGATGGGTGACTTTGAGTCGACCCTGAAGAAACACGCACAAGAGCTGGTCGCAAGCCTTGAAAAGGGCAAGTTCGGCGAAGCCGTGCAACTGATCCATGAGTTGAACCAGACCCGTGATCGCGGCCTGTATCAGGAAGTCGGCAAGCTGACGCGTGAGCTGCACAGCGCCATCGTCAACTTCCAGATCGACCCGACCATGCCGCAGGCCGAAGAAGTGTCGCAGATCACCGATGCCACCGAACGCTTGTCGTACGTGGTCCGGCTGACCGAAAACGCGGCCAACCGCACCATGGATCTGGTGGAACAAAGCACGCCCTTGATGAACGGACTGACGGCTGACGCCAAGGCGTTGAGCGCCGATTGGGGCCGCTTCATGCGTCGCGAGATCGGTGCCGAGGAGTTTCGCGATCTGGCCAGGCGTGTCGACGGTTTCCTGACACGCAGCGAGCAGGAAACCCATGAGGTTGCCGGCCACCTCAACAACATCTTGTTGGCTCAGGATTACCAGGACCTCACCGGTCAAGTGATCAAGCGCGTGACCCAGTTGGTCACCGAAGTGGAAAGCAATCTGCTCAAGCTGGTGCTCATGGCCAGCCAGGTCGATCGCTTTGCCGGCATCGAGCACGACCAGGAACTGTTCCGTCAGCAAAAAGAACAAGAAAAACTTCATTCCAAGGGTGAAGGTCCGCAGATTCATGCCGATAAACGTGAAGACGTCGTATCCGGTCAGGATGATGTAGACGATCTGCTATCCAGCCTGGGTTTCTAGGTTCTGAGTAGGAAAGCGGTGTGAGCCTGCTGCGTGTTGATTGACCGCACCCGGTTCACCCGCTGACGACTTCGCGCATGACCTGGATCGGTTGACGGTTAATTTTAGGAGCACCCCCCCAATGAGCTTCGGCGCCGATGAAGAAATCCTTCAGGATTTTCTGGTTGAGGCCGGCGAGATTCTGGAGCAACTGTCCGAGCAACTGGTCGAGCTGGAAAGCCGACCGGATGACGCTGACTTGCTCAATGCAATTTTTCGCGGTTTTCACACTGTAAAAGGGGGCGCCGGCTTCCTCCAGCTCAACGAGCTGGTTGAATGCTGCCACATCGCGGAAAACGTCTTCGACATCTTGCGCAAAGGCGAACGCCGGGTCGATTCCGAGCTCATGGACGTGGTGCTTGAAGCGCTGGATGCGGTCAACGCCATGTTTGGCGAGGTGCGCGAACGTACCGACGTCACCCCGGCAACGCCTGAACTGCTCGCGGCGCTGGCGCGTCTGGCAGAACCTGCGTCCGCCGACCAAGTGGCTGCTGCGCCGGTGATTGCCGAGCCTGTGGCTGAGGCGTCCGACGACATCACCGATGACGAATTCGAACAACTGCTGGACTCGCTCAACGCCGTCAAGGCTCAGGCTGCCGGTGGCGCAGCGTCTGCTCCGATTGCCGCGCCCGTAGCGGCCCCAGCTGCGCCCGCTGCCAATAGCAGCGACGACATCACTGACGCCGAATTTGAATCGCTGCTCGACCAGCTGCACGGCAAAGGCCAGTTCGCCGTAGATGCCGTTGCGCCGGCTGCGGCCGCTGCGCCCGTGGCCCCGGTTGCCAGTACTTCGTCGGACGAAATCACCGACGACGAATTTGAAGCGTTGCTCGATCAGTTGCACGGCAAGGGCAGCTTTGGCGCCGAGCCTGCCGCGAACACTGTGCCTGTAGCTGCCGCTCCCGCCACGCCTGCCGCCCCTGTGGCGCCTGCCGCGGCCAGTGGCAAGCCGTCGGACGAGATCACCGACAACGAATTTGAAGACCTGCTTGACCAGTTACACGGCAAAGGCAAGTTCGAACCGGATGCGATCGTCATCGCCCCAGCACCTGCTGCTGCAGTAACGAAACCTGAGCCAGCCAAAGCTGCTGCCCCTGTTGCAAAACCGTCCGCAGCGCCAGCGCCCGCCAAAGCGGCTGCGCCGGTTGCCGAGAAGTCGGAAGCCGAAACCACCGTGCGCGTCGACACCGCGCGGCTGGACGAAATCATGAACATGGTCGGCGAGCTGGTGCTGGTGCGTAACCGTCTGGTGCGCCTGGGCGCCAACAGCTCCGATGAAGCCATGTCCAAGGCCGTGTCCAATCTGGACGTGGTCACCGCTGACTTGCAGACCGCCGTGATGAAGACGCGGATGCAGCCGATCAAGAAAGTCTTCGGCCGCTTCCCGCGACTGGTTCGCGACCTGGCGCGTCAGTTGAAGAAAGAAATCGCCCTGGAACTGGTGGGTGAAGAAACCGACCTGGACAAGAACCTGGTCGAAGCACTGGCCGACCCGCTGGTCCACTTGGTGCGCAACGCGGTCGATCACGGTATCGAATCTCCGGAAGAGCGCGAAGCGTCGGGCAAACCCCGAGGCGGGCGCGTCATTCTGTCGGCCGAACAGGAAGGCGATCACATCTTGCTGTCGATTTCCGACGACGGCAAAGGCATGGACCCGGCTGTTCTGCGCGCCATTGCCGTCAAGCGTGGCGTGATGGACAAGGACGCTGCCGACCGCCTGAGCGACAGCGACTGCTACAACCTGATTTTCGCCCCGGGCTTCTCGACCAAGACCGAGATTTCCGACGTGTCGGGCCGCGGCGTGGGCATGGACGTGGTGAAAACCAAGATTGCCCAGCTCAATGGCTCGATCAATATCTACTCGACCAAGGGCCAGGGCTCGAAGATCGTCATCAAGGTGCCGCTGACCCTGGCGATCATGCCGACGCTGATGGTCATGCTGGGCAACCAGGCCTTCGCGTTCCCGCTGGTCAACGTCAACGAAATCTTCCATCTGAACCTCTCGACCACCAATGTCGTCGACGGTCAGGAAGTGGTGATCGTTCGCGACAAGGCGCTGCCGCTGTTCTACCTCAAGCGCTGGCTGGTCAGCTCTGCCGCTCACGAAGAACAGCGTGAAGGGCATGTGGTGATCCTGTCGGTAGGCACCCAACGCATCGGCTTTGTCGTCGATCAGCTGGTGGGTCAGGAGGAGGTGGTCATCAAGCCGCTGGGCAAGATGTTGCAGGGTACGCCAGGCATGTCGGGCGCCACCATCACCGGCGACGGACGTATCGCGTTGATCCTCGATGTACCGAGCATGCTCAAGCGTTACGCCACGCGGCGTATTTGATTCTGGGTGGGCGGACCTTGATCGGTCCGCCAGCTCTACGGGGTATTTATGGCAGTCAAGGTTCTCGTCGTCGACGATTCGGGATTTTTCCGTCGGCGCGTCTCGGAAATTCTCTCTTCGGACCCGACCATTCAAGTGGTCGGTACAGCGACTAACGGCAAGGAAGCCATCGAGCAAGCCTTGGCGCTCAAGCCTGACGTGATCACGATGGACTACGAGATGCCGATGATGGATGGCATCACGGCAGTGCGTCACATCATGCAGCGCTGCCCGACACCGGTTCTGATGTTCTCTTCGCTGACCCACGAGGGCGCTCGGGTGACACTCGATGCGCTGGACGCGGGTGCCGTGGATTTCCTGCCGAAAAACTTCGAAGACATCTCGCGCAACCCTGACAAGGTCAAGCAGATGCTCTGCGAAAAGGTCCACTCCATTTCGCGCAGCAACCGTCGCTTCGGCGGCTATGGCAGCACCCCGACACCCGCGGTGCCTGCATCGGTGACGGCCGCGCCATCGACCACCAGTTCGCTGCACAGCGCGCCCGCCGCGCCGCGCCACATTTCAACGCCTGCACCGCGTCCGGCGGCTCACACCGCACAGCCTGCGTCGGCCCCTCACGCGCCTTCCTCGCCCGCGCCAAAACGCAAATCCTACAAGCTGGTCGCCATCGGTACTTCCACGGGCGGTCCGGTGGCGTTGCAGCGGGTGTTGACGCAATTGCCGGCGAACTTCCCGGCGCCCATCGTGTTGATCCAGCACATGCCGGCGGCATTCACCAAAGCCTTTGCCGAGCGTCTGGACAAGCTGTGCCGCATCAGCGTCAAGGAAGCCGAGGACGGCGACATCCTGCGGCCGGGCCTTGCCTTATTGGCCCCGGGCGGTAAGCAGATGATGGTGGACGGACGCGGCGCGGTGAAAATCCTGCCGGGTGACGAGCGCCTGAACTACAAGCCGTGCGTGGACATCACTTTCGGTTCTGCGGCCAAGTCCTATGGCGACAAAGTCCTGGCGGTGGTGTTGACCGGCATGGGCGCCGACGGTCGCGAAGGCGCGCGTCTGCTCAAGCAGGGCGGCGCTCACATCTGGGCTCAGGACGAGGCCAGCTGCGTGATCTACGGCATGCCGATGGCCATCGTCAAAGCGGGTCTGGCGGACGCCGTTTACAGTCTGGACGACATTGGTCGCCACCTGGTCGAGGCCTGCGTCTGATGGACGTTCTCAGCCTGATCGGGATCATCCTCGCGTTCGTCGCCATTATCGGCGGCAACTTCCTGGAAGGCGGACACTTGGGCGCGTTGCTCAATGGTCCGGCGGCTTTGATCGTGCTCGGTGGCACTCTGGCAGCGTGCCTGTTGCAGACCCCCATGAGCGCGTTCAAACGGGCAATCCAGATTTTCATCTGGATTTTGTTTCCGCCTCGCGTCGACATGGCCGGGGGCATTGACCGCGTCATCAACTGGAGTCTTACGGCGCGCAAAGAGGGGTTGCTGGGGCTGGAATCCATCGCCGATTCCGAGCCCGATCCCTACTCGCGCAAAGGCCTGCAACTGTTGGTGGACGGCGCCGAGCCCGAAGCCATTCGCGGCATTCTCGAGGTGGATTTCATCACCCAGGAAACCCGCGACATCCAGGCGGCCAAAGTCTACGAGAGCATGGGCGGCTACGCGCCGACCGTGGGCATCATCGGCGCGGTCATGGGCCTGATCCACGTCATGGGGAACCTCGCCGATCCCAACCAGTTGGGCAGCGGGATTGCCGTGGCCTTCGTCGCGACCATTTATGGTGTGGCCTCGGCCAACCTGATCCTGCTGCCGGTGGCCAACAAGCTCAAGGCCGTCGCGATCCGGCAGTCGCGCTATCGTGAAATGCTGCTCGAAGGCCTGCTGTCGATTGCCGAGGGTGAGAACCCGCGCTCCATCGAATTGAAGCTGCAAGGCTTCATGGAGTAATGGACTGACCATGGCCCGACGTCGGCGGCACGAGGAACATGAAAATCACGAACGCTGGCTGGTGTCCTACGCGGACTTCATCACCTTGCTGTTCGCCTTCTTTGTCGTGATGTACTCGATTTCATCGCTCAACGAAGGCAAATACAAAGTCCTCTCCGAAGCGCTGGTCGGCGTGTTCAACGAGCCCGAACGCAGCGTCAAGCCGATCCCTATTGGCGAGCAGAAACCCCAGACCGTCCGGCCTGCGGACCCGCTGGTGGTCGACAGCGAGCAGAACGATACCGCCATCGGCCAGGCAGCAGACGATCCGCTGAAAAAAATGGCCGACGACGTTAACACCGCTTTTGGCGATCTGATCGCCTCCAAACAGATGACCGTGCGCGGTAACGAGCTATGGATCGAAATCGAGCTCAATTCCAACATGCTGTTCGGCAGCGGCGACGCGATGCCCAGCGATAAGGCGTTCGATCTAATCGATAGAGTGGCGAAAATCGTCAGACCGTTTGATAACCCCATTCACGTCGAAGGCTTCACCGATGATCAGCCGATCAATACCGCGCAATTCCCGAGCAACTGGGAACTGTCGTCGGCGAGGTCATCGAGCATCGTGCGCATGCTCGCGATGGACGGGATCAACCCCGCGCGTCTGGCGTCAGTGGGTTACGGCGAATTTCAGCCTCTGGCCTCCAACACGACGCCAGACGGAAGGGCGCGCAATCGCCGTGTGGTGCTGGTGATCTCACGCAACCTGGACGTGCGTCGCAGCCTGACCGGTTCCGGGACGGCTGCCAATGCAAAACCCGATGCCGCATTGCGCCGGGCTGGCACACAAACTGCACCTGCACCAGCCAAGCCGCCGCAGGGCGTCAAATCTTCGTCATCCGCCCCATAATCAGTCTCGGTCGTGGTTTGACCGGCGGGAAAAACGAAACATGAGAGTGTGGGCAATCGCCAATCAGAAAGGGGGAGTCGGCAAGACCACCACCTCAATCGCTTTAGCCGGCTTACTGGCTGATGCGGGCAAGCGCGTGGTCGTGGTCGATCTCGATCCCCATGGTTCGATGACCAGCTATTTCGGGCATAACCCGGACGAGCTGGAGCACAGCTGCTTCGATCTGTTCCTGAACAAGGGTGTGGTGCCCCAGGGGCTGCCGGGGCAACTGTTGCTGCCTACCAGCGACTCACGTATTTCCCTGCTGCCTTCCAGCACTGCGCTCGCCACCCTCGAACGTCAATCGCCGGGGCAGAGCGGCCTTGGCTTGGTGATTGCCAAAAGCCTGGCGCAGCTGTGGCAGGATTTCGATTACGCGATCATCGACAGCCCTCCGTTGCTGGGCGTGTTGATGGTCAACGCCCTGGCCGCGAGCCAGCAGCTGGCGGTGCCGGTGCAGACCGAGTATCTGGCCGTGAAAGGCTTGGAGCGCATGGTCAATACACTGAAAATGATCAACCGCTCGCGCAAAGTGCCGCTGCCGTACACCATTGTTCCGACCTTGTTCGATCGCCGCACCCAGGCGTCCATGAGCACCTTGAAACTGCTGCGCGACAGCTTTCCCGAGCATGTCTGGAATGCTTATGTGCCCGTCGATACACGCCTGCGCGACGCGAGTCGGGCCGGCGTGACCCCGTCGCACTTCGACAACAAGAGCCGTGGCGTACTGGCCTACCGGGCGTTGCTCAAACACATGCTCACCGAGCAACTTGTCGGCCAGGTGGCTTGAGATGGCCGCTGATCATTTATCGCTGCGCGACGTCATGCCGCATTCAAGTCGGCCACCCCTCCAGCCGATACAGCATTCAGGCGGCAATCGCGTCACTTATTTTCGGGCTCCACTATGAACCGCCCTCTGGACATTGCATCACGACCACAACTGGCGCTGCAGAACTACCTTGATGCGTTGCTTCAGGACGCGACCGAGGAACTGCTGGCCGAGCCCGTTGCTGTCGACGATTTCGAAGCGGCCGTGCGCGAAGAGCAGGCCCATGACGCCAGGTTGCGCGCCGTTGCCAAACCGGTGGCCGTTGCCATCGCTGCGGCGACGCCCGCACCGGTGACTGCAGCGGTATTGATGGCTGACGCTGTCCGTCCTGCTCCGGTCGCGGTTCCGGCTCCGGTGATCACTCAGATTGTTGAAGAAGCGCCGGTGATCATTAGCCCGGTGATGCCGGTGATGGAAATTCCCGCGTTGATCGAGCCGGTGGCGGACGTCCATCTGCCGTCCCAGCGCAACCCGATCCCACCGCGCACCCCCGATGCGCGACCGGCCTGGGCTGCCGAGCCGTTCGAATGTCTGCTGTTCGACGTCGCAGGGCTCACTTTGGCAGTGCCACTGGTGTGCCTGGGGTCGATTTATCCGTTGGCCGGTCACGAACTGACGCCGCTGTTCGGGCAGCCGAACTGGTTTCTGGGGATCCTGCCCAGCCAGGCCGGCAACCTGAAGGTGCTGGACACGGCGCGCTGGATCATGCCGGATCGCTACCGCGACGATTTTCGTCAGGGGCTGCAATACGTGATTTCGGTGCAGGGCTACGAATGGGGGCTGGCGGTGCATCAGGTCAGCCGTTCGTTGCGCCTGGACCCGAACGAGATCAAATGGCGCTCCCATCGCGGGCAGCGGCCATGGCTGGCGGGCACGGTGATTGAACACATGTGCGCGCTGCTGGATGTTTCCGAGTTGGCCGAGCTGATCGCCAGTGGTGCGGTCAAGCAAATGCACACCATCAAATAAACACGGGCCGGCGTACGCAACGTCGGCCGCACAGCGCAACAGGCAAGGGGTTGGGGTTATGAATAAGTCGTCAGCACAGGGTTCCGAAGATCCGATTCTGCAGTGGGTCACCTTCCGCCTGGACAACGAGTCGTACGGCATCAACGTGATGCAGGTCCAGGAAGTGCTGCGTTACACCGAGATCGCGCCGGTTCCGGGTGCGCCGAGCTACGTGCTGGGCATCATCAACTTGCGCGGTAACGTGGTGACCGTGATCGATACCCGTCAGCGCTTTGGTCTGCCGCCGGTTGAAGTCAGCGATAACACGCGTATCGTGATCATCGAGGCCGACAAGCAGGTGGTCGGGATCATGGTCGATAGCGTCGCCGAAGTGGTTTATCTGCGTCAGTCGGAAGTCGAAACCGCGCCAAACGTGGGCAACGACGAGTCGGCCAAATTCATCCAGGGCGTGTGCAACAAGAACGGCGAACTGCTGATCCTCGTCGAACTGGACAAGATGATGTCCGAAGAAGAGTGGTCCGAGCTGGAGAGCATCTGATTGATTCTTGAGGTTGCGGTAATTTTTCTGGCGGTATTGTGGGTCGCGAGCGTCGCGATGTTCATGACCCACACCAAACGCCAGCGCACAGTGGCCACGCAGCAGCTGGAAGCCGATTCGCTGCGTGACCAACGCATCCGCGATTTGGCCCGGCGCCTTGAAAACTACCAGGGCGGCACGGTCAGAATGGGTGAAGAACTCCACGAGCTGCGCGCCCTGGTCGCGCCGCTGCCGGACAAAATCACCGTCCTCGAACAGCGCGATCCTTCCACCTTGTCCTTCGCCCAGGCCGCCCGGCTGGTCACCATGGGCGCCAGCATCGACGAACTCACCCAATCCTGCGGCCTGACCCAGGCCGAGGCGCAGTTGATGACCAAAGTGCACGGGACCGGAAAGGGGTGAGGGGTTGTCGCTGATTTCATGATTTGATCAAGCCTGCAGCGCCCACACCCCTTCAGCTAAACGCAGATCTGATCGTGCCCACGCGCTGCGTGGGCATGCCGCCCCTGACGCCCCGCGTCAACCAGGGACGCAGAGCGTCCGCCACTGCATTACCACGCGGAGCGTGGGAACGATCAACACACAAAACCTGTTGGAGCGAGGCTTGCCCGCGAAGTTAACGGCGCGCAGTGTCAGGAAAATCGGGGCGGCAGCTTCGCGGGCAAGCCTCGCTCCAACCGTTGCGGGTTGAATCGGGGAATCCTCGAACCTCGCGGGCATGATCCTGCCCATGCGCTGCGTGGGCATGCCGCCCCTGACGCCCCGGGTCAACCTGGGACGCAGAGCGTCCGCAGCTGCATTACCACGCGGAGCGTGGGAACGATCAACACACAAAACCTGTTGGAGCGAGGCTTGCCCGCGAAGTTAACGGCGCGCAGTGTCAGGAAAATCGGGGCGGCAGCTTCGCGGGCAAGCCCCGCTCCAACAGTTGCGGGTCGAATCAGGGAATCCTCGAACCCCGCGGGCATGCCTCACTTCGGGGTGATATCGCGCTCCACCGGCCCGGCGTCGGGGTCGTATCCCACCGGAAATTTGCCCTTCAGCTGCCAGGCAAAAGCGATGATTTCGGCGATGGTCAGGTACAGGGCTTCGGGGATGCTATCGCCCAGTTCCATGCGTGCCAGCAGTTTCACCAGTTCGGCGTTTTCGTAGATCGGGACTTTGTATTCCCGGGCGATGGCCAGAATCGCTTCGGCCAGGGCATCGTCACCTTTGGCAGTCAGCGTGGGGGCGTGCTGGCCGTCGTAGTTGAGGGCGACGACCTGGCGGGGTAGGGCGTTTGACGTGCTCATCAGGCGTTCTCGTCGATCCAGCGTTGTTCGAGCACCGTTCGCGTGCCTTGAGGCGGCACCCCGGTGTTGCACGCAAGGTCGCCGACGTTCAAGCCGCAGGCCACCAGTCTTGCGCGTAAGTTGCTTAACTCACTGTCGATCAGCGCGGCACTCGACTCGCGCTCGGCCCACATCTGGCTCGACAGACTGCCGCCGACCAGTTGCGCCTGAACCTGCAACGGGCCAAGGGGCTCAAGATCGAACGCCAGCTCCACGCGCCAAAGCTTTTCTTTCTCTTTCACCTCGCGCTCCTCTTTCGGGGGCTCGCGGTCCGGCGTGTCTTCGCGCTGCAATTTGACCTGTAACGGCACGATGTCGTGGGCGTTGCGCATGGGGATTTCCAGCTGCCAGGTCGTGACCTGCGTGCCATCGGCGGCGGTACGGGTCTGTTCCAGGCCCCCGAGCTGATGGCTTTGCAGGCGCGACACTGCTGCCGCGGCAAGTTTGAGCAGGGTCTCCAGGTCGTCCTCATTTTCCGGGCTGCCCAGCGAACGGGCAGGCAGTGGAAAGCTGGCGGGCGGTGTGTGCGCTGCGACCTGACCGAGCATGCCCAACGCGCTTCTGACCATGTTCGGCATCGCGCGGGCCAGGGTGTTGGCGGCGGCGGCAGCGTTGTAATTCACGTTATCCGGCAGGCCCGGCAGGATTTGCGAAATCAGCCGCAGCAGGTTGGCCTTGGTGTCAGGCACCAGCGTGGGGTTGAGCCCCGCCATCAGGCGCGACTCCATGAACAAGCCGCTGCCGTTGAGCGCCTGAGCCACACCCTTGGGCGTGGTCATCTGCTGAACATCCGGCAAGTCCGCCAGCAGTTGTTCGATACTCGCCCGCAGCGACGGCGGCATATCGCTGGTCTGCGGCAGATTCTGCAACGCTCCCAGCAATCCCTGCAGCGAACCCTGACGGCTTTGCTGGGTGGACAACTGCTGAGCCAGGGCCAATTGGTCGAAACGGTTGGGCAGGGCGACGAAATTCAGCGCCTGGCTGTTCTGTACCTGGGCGCTAAGCAGACTGCCCGCCCTGAGCGGCTGAGGGCTTTCGATGATCAGGTTGCTGCCGGCCAGCGCGCTGTTGAGCAAGGTCACGATCGATCGATACGCCCCCGGCTGACCGGAATCGGCCGGCAACGGCTGGCCGTTCAACGGGTTGATGAGCTGAGTGGTCAACACCTTGGCCTGCACGAGTGTGCCCACCGGTAACTGCCGGGTATTGATCGTGGTCAGGCTGTTGGCAACGGATTTTTGCAGGTCCAGCAGGCTGATGGTCAGCGTGTCTGCCGACCCCTGTGCGACGTTGACGCTGGTGCCGGGGGAAAGCGGCAGGCTGCTGGTGACCGGAAACGTCGTCTGCCGGCCATTGTTCAGTGTCAGCTTGAGCAGCAGTTGAAAGTCCTGATCGAGCTGTTTGAGGCTCACCACCTGCGCGTCCGCCGTCTGTCCGGCAGGTAGCAGCCCGTCGCGCGGCTGCAGCAATTGCAGCACTTGCGCCGGCGGCACTCCGGCGCGTAACAAGGCCGTGGCGGCGGTCACCGGAGAAAGATTAGGAATATCGCCTGTCATCGAATACCGACCTGTGAAAAATTTGCCATCTTGGAGCCCGGAGATGGCATGTATAATCGCGCCGGCCGTCGCCAGCGCAGGCAGTGGCAGCCTGCACCAGTATAACGGCCGTCTCGATGGCGACTTGAACCGCTCTTCACTCCCTGCGATCAGAAAAGAAGGTCCGCATGCCGATCCCTGTCCTGGAAGCCTCGGCGCTTGCTTGCGAGCGCGACTGGCGAATGCTGTTCGAGAACCTCGAAGTGCGCGTGACGGCGGGCGACATGCTGCAGATCAGTGGCCCTAACGGCAGCGGCAAAACCAGCCTGTTGCGCCTGTTATCCGGCCTGATGCAGCCCACGTCGGGCGATGTGTTGTTCGACGGAAAGCCGCTGAATCAGCAAAAGTCGCAGTTGGCCCACAACCTGTTGTGGATCGGTCACGCCGCAGGCATCAAGGATCTGCTCACTGCCGTCGAAAACCTGACCTGGCTTTGCGCGCTGCACACCGGCGCGGACACCCAAGCGATCTGGCAAGCGCTGGATGCCGTGGGTTTGCGCGGCTTTGAAGACGTGCCGTGCCACACCCTGTCGGCGGGGCAGAAGCGCCGAGTGGCATTGGCTCGGTTGTATTTGCCCGGGCCTGCGCTATGGATTCTCGACGAACCGTTCACCGCGCTGGACAAACAAGGCGTGACGCAACTGGAGCAGCATCTGGCTGAGCATTGCGAACGCGGCGGCGCGGTGGTGCTGACCACCCATCACACATTGAGCCGCGTACCGGCCCGCTATCAAGACATCGATCTGGGGCAATGGGCCGTATGAGTCACGTGTTTACCCTGTTGATTGCCCGCGAAGCACGTTTGCTGTTTCGCCGTCCCGCCGAGTTGCTCAACCCGCTGGTGTTCTTCGCCATCGTGATCGCGCTGTTCCCGCTGGCGGTCGGTCCTGAGAGCCAATTATTGAAAACCATCTCGCCGGGACTGGTCTGGGTCGCGGCCCTGCTGTCCGTGCTGTTGTCGCTGGATGGGCTGTTTCGCAGTGATTTTGAAGACGGTTCACTTGAACAGTGGGTGCTTTCGTCGCACCCTTTGGCGCTGCTGGTGCTGGCAAAGGTAATGGCACATTGGGCGTTTTCCGGTCTGGCACTGGTGTTGCTGGCCCCGGTGCTGGCGCTGATGCTGGGTCTGTCGACTGAGTGCCTGCCGGTGCTGCTGCTCTCCCTGCTGCTGGGCACGCCGGTGCTGAGCCTGCTTGGCGCGGTCGGCGCCGCACTCACGGTTGGGCTCAAGCGCGGCGGATTGTTGCTGGCACTGTTGATTCTGCCGCTGTACATCCCGGTGCTGATTCTGGGCAGCGGCGCGTTGCAGGCGGCCCTTCAAGGCATGCCTGCGACCGGTTATCTGCTTTGGCTCGGCAGCCTGACGGCACTGGCGGTAACCCTGACACCTTTTGCAATTGCCGCTGGCCTGAAGATCAGCGTCGGCGAATAATCGGGTTTTGACCAAGCAGACAACTTCTGCTCGTCTTACCCAGAAAAGCTTCAGCCAAAAGAAGCGCTTTAAACGAACACCGTGATCAAAGGCAGCGTGATGAACACAAGCGCCAAAGCTAAAAGCGGCATCAGTTGGGCCTGGTTTCACAAGCTGGGCTCACCGAAATGGTTCTACGGCATCAGCGGCCGTCTGTTGCCGTGGCTGAGCATTGCCGCCGCGTTGCTGATCGGCATTGGCGTGGTCTGGGGCCTGGCCTTTGCGCCACCGGATTACCAGCAGGGCAACAGCTTTCGCATCATTTACATCCACGTGCCCTCGGCCATGCTGGCGCAGTCCTGCTACGTGATGCTGGCGGTCTGCGGCGTGGTCGGGCTGGTCTGGAAGATGAAGATGGCCGATGTGGCGCTGCAATGCGCAGCGCCCATCGGTGCCTGGATGACCGCCGTGGCGCTGGTGACCGGCGCTATCTGGGGCAAACCGACATGGGGTTCGTGGTGGGTCTGGGATGCGCGCCTCACCTCGATGCTGATCCTGCTGTTCCTGTACTTCGGGCTAATTGCGCTGGGCAATGCGATCACCAATCGCGACAGCGCCGCCAAGGCCTGCGCGGTGCTGGCGATTGTAGGGGTGATCAACATCCCGATCATCAAATACTCGGTGGAATGGTGGAGCACGCTGCATCAGGGCGCGACCTTCAGCCTGACCGAAAAGCCAGCGATGCCGGCTGAAATGTGGCTGCCGCTGCTGTTTACGGTGCTGGGTTTTTATTGCTTCTTTGGTGCCGTGCTGTTGCTGCGCATGCGTCTGGAAGTGCTCAAGCGCGAAGCCCGCGCCAGTTGGGTCAAGGACGAAGTCCTGAAAAGCCTGAAAGGACGCGCCTTATGAGCTTCGATTCCTTCGGCGATTTCCTCGCCATGGGTAAGCACGGTCTGTTCGTCTGGAGCGCTTACGGCATCTGTCTGGCCGTGCTGGTCATCAATGTGGCGCTGCCATTAATGGCGCGTCGGCGTTACCTGCAACAAGAGGCGCGTCGTTTGCGCCGGGAGAGCTCCAAGTGAATCCGCTGCGCAAAAAGCGCCTGTTGATCATCGTCGCGATTCTCGCTGGCGTCGGCATCGCTGTGACCCTGGCCCTCAGTGCCCTGCAGGAAAACATCAACCTGTTTTACACCCCGACCCAGATCGCCAGCGGCGAAGCGCCCCACGACACGCGGATTCGCGCCGGGGGCATGGTGGAGAAGGGCTCGCTGGAACGTTCCAGCGACTCGCTCGACGTCAGATTCGTGGTCACCGACTTCAACAAGTCGGTGACCATCACCTACCGTGGCATCCTGCCGGACCTGTTCCGCGAAGGGCAGGGCATCGTCGCCCTTGGCAAGCTCAACGCCGATGGCGTGGTGGTTGCCGATGAAGTGCTGGCCAAGCACGACGAGAAATACATGCCGCCGGAAGTCACCAAAGCCTTGAAAGACAGCGGCCAGCCAGCGCCGGGTTCGTCTTCCATGCCAGCCAAACAAGGTTAACAACGATGATTCCTGAACTCGGCCATCTGGCCATGATTCTGGCGCTGTGCTTCGCCATCGTGCAGGCCGTGGTGCCCCTGATCGGCGCCTGGCGCGGCGACCGTTTGTGGATGAGCCTGGCGCAACCGGCTGCATGGGGGCAGTTTGCGTTCCTGCTGTTCTCGTTCGGCTGCCTGACCTACTCGTTCATGGTCGATGACTTTTCCGTAGCCTACATCGCCGAAAACTCCAACAGCGCGTTGCCCTGGTACTACAAGTTCAGCGCGGTGTGGGGCGCGCACGAAGGTTCGCTGTTGCTGTGGGCGCTGATCCTCGGCGGCTGGACCTTTGCGGTATCGATATTTTCCCGCCAGTTGCCGCAGGTAATGCTGGCGCGAGTCCTGGCCGTGATGGGCATGATCAGCATCGGTTTTCTGCTGTTTCTGATCCTCACCTCCAACCCGTTCAACCGCATCCTGCCGCAGATTCCGCAGAACGGCCGTGACCTCAATCCGTTGTTGCAGGACATCGGCCTGATCGTCCATCCGCCGATGCTCTACATGGGCTACGTCGGGTTTTCCGTGGCGTTTGCTTTCGCCATCGCCGCGTTGCTCGGCGGTCGGCTGGATGCTGCGTGGGCACGTTGGTCACGTCCCTGGACCATCGTCGCCTGGGCGTTCCTGGGTATCGGCATCACCTTGGGTTCCTGGTGGGCTTATTACGAACTCGGCTGGGGCGGCTGGTGGTTTTGGGACCCGGTGGAAAACGCCTCGTTCATGCCCTGGCTGGTGGGCACGGCGCTGATTCACTCGCTGGCGGTGACTGAGAAACGCGGTGTGTTCAAAAGCTGGACCGTGCTGCTGGCCATTGCTGCGTTTTCCCTGAGCCTGCTGGGGACCTTCCTTGTGCGCTCAGGTGTGCTGACGTCGGTGCACGCGTTCGCCTCCGATCCTGCCCGTGGCGTGTTCATTCTGATCTTCCTACTGATGGTGGTTGGCGGGTCACTGACGCTCTTCGCCATTCGCGCGCCGGTGGTCAAAAGCCACGTCGGCTTTGGCCTGTGGTCGCGGGAAACGCTGCTGCTGGGCAACAACCTGGTATTGGTGGTGGCCGCGTCGATGATTCTGCTCGGCACGCTGTATCCGCTGGCGGTGGATGCCTTGAGCGGGGCGAAGATGTCGGTCGGCCCTCCCTATTTCAATGCCTTGTTCGTGCCGTTGATGGGGCTGTTGATGGCGGTCATGGCGGTCGGCGTGCTGGTGCGCTGGAAAGACACGCCAGTCAAATGGCTGCTGGGGATGCTGGCGCCGGTGCTGATTGGCAGTGCGGTGCTGGGCGCCGTCGCTGCGTTTGCCATGAGCGATTTCCATTGGGCAGTGCTGGCGGTGTTCATGCTCGCCGCATGGGTGTTGCTGGCCGGTGTGCGTGACTTGCTGGACAAGACCCGACACAAGGGCCTGATCAAAGGTGCGCGCTCGCTGACCCGTAGCTATTGGGGCATGCAATTGGCGCACATCGGGATTGCGGTGCTGGCGCTGGGCGTGGTGTTGTCGAGCCAGAATAGTTCCGAGCGCGACCTGCGTCTGGCCCCTGGCGAGTCAATGGAGTTGGGCGGCTACCTGTTCGTTTTCGAGGGCGCCCAGCATTATCAGGGCCCGAATTTCACCTCTGATCGCGGCACGATCCGCGTACTGGAAGACGGCAAGGAAGTCACCGTGCTGCACCCGGAAAAACGCCTGTACACCGTGCAGCAATCGATGATGACCGAAGCCGGTATCGATGGCGGATTCACTCGGGATTTGTATGTCGCTCTGGGTGAGCCCCTGGACAACGGCGCGTGGGCGGTGCGGGTGCACGTCAAACCGTTCGTGCGCTGGATCTGGTTTGGCGGGCTGATCACTGCATTGGGCGGTGTGCTGGCGGCGCTGGACAAACGTTATCGGGTCAAGGTTCGCAGCAAGGTGCGTGACGCGCTGGGTATGTCGGGAGCTGCGGTATGAAGCGTTGGGTATTGTTGATTCCGCTGGCGTTGTTTCTGGGGATGGCGGCGTTTCTTTATCGTGGGCTGTATCTGGACCCGACGGAACTGCCGTCGGCGCTGATCGACAAGCCGTTCCCGGACTTTTCGCTGCCAGCGGTGCAGAGTGACAAGCTCATCACCCGCGCTGATCTGCTGGGCAAACCGGCGTTGGTCAACGTCTGGGGCACCTGGTGTATCGCCTGTCGGGTCGAGCACCCGGTGCTCAACAAGCTGGCGCAGCAGGGCGTGGTAATTGTCGGGATCAACTACAAGGACGTGAACGCAGACGCCTTGAAGTGGTTGAGCGAATTCCACGACCCGTACCAGATGAATATCCGCGACGAAGCCGGCAGCCTCGGCCTGAACCTCGGGGTGTACGGCGCGCCGGAAACCTTCCTGATCGACAGCAAGGGCATCATTCGCTACAAGCACGTCGGCGTGATCGACGAGACGGTCTGGCGCGACAAGCTGGCCGGGCAGTATCAGGGGCTGGTCGATGAGGCCACGCCATGAAGCGTCGGTATTTTCCAGAGGCTCGCGCATTTTCACCAAACATCAGCCTGGTCCTCGATGCTGGTGGGAGGGAACTTGCTCGCGATGAGGCCAGTACATTCCCCACATTGTCAGAGTGCCGAACATTGAATCGCGAGCAAGCTCCCTCCCACAGGCCAGCGTGGACGGTGGATCTCCTGCAAATCATTCGGCGCACAGTCGCTTCGGTTGTGCTTGCGTTGGCTTGTGTGGGGACTGCCCACGCCGCCATCGACGCCTACACATTCAAGAACGAAGCCGAGCGCGCCCGCTACAGCGAACTCACCGAAGAGCTGCGCTGCCCCAAATGCCAGAACCAGGACATCGCCGACTCCAACGCGCCCATCGCTGCCGATCTGCGCAAAGAGATCTACCGCATGCTCGGCGAAGGCCAGAGCAATCAGCAGATCATAGATTTCATGGTCGATCGCTACGGCGAGTTCGTGCGCTACAAGCCCGAATTGACCGCGCGTACCTGGTTGTTGTGGTTCGGACCTGCCGGGTTGCTGCTGGGCGGTGTCGTGGTGATTGGCGTGATGGTCCGTCGCCGCCGCGTCAAGCGGACTACCGAGACCGATGAGCTTTCCGACGAGGAGCGTCAGCGCCTCACCCACCTGTTGGATAAAAACCACGAATGATTGATTTCTGGCTAGCCGCTGGCCTGCTGTTGCTGGTCGCCTTGGGTTTTCTGCTGATTCCCGTCCTGCGTGGTCGTCGCCTGCAAAGCGAAGAAGACCGCACCGCCCTCAACGTCGCGCTCTATCAAGAACGGGTGGCCGAGCTGCAAGGCCAGCAGGAGGAGGGCGTGTTATCCGGCGCGCAAATGGACACCGGTCGCGCAGAAGCTGCTCGTGAGTTGCTTTCGGACACCGAAGGCGTGGGGCCGGAGCGTGTCTCACGGCTGGGCAAGCCGTTGCCGCTACTGGCTGCGTTGTTGGTGCCGGTGTTGGGTTTTGCGCTGTATATGCACTTCGGCGCCAGCGACAAGGTCGAGCTGACGCGGGAGTTCTCGCAGCCACCTGGGTCGCTGGTAGAAATGACCAGCCGTCTTGAACGTGCGGTCAAAGCGCAGCCGGATTCTGCCGAAGGTATTTACTTCCTGGCGCGGACCTACATGGCCCAGGACCGCCCGGCCGATGCCGCCGCCATGTTCGAGCGCGCGGCCAATCTGGCAGGACGTCAGCCCGAGCTGCTGGGGCAGTGGGCACAGGCGCTGTATTTTGCCGGGAACAAGCATTGGTCGCCGCAGATCCAGGCATTGTCCGATGAGGCGTTGAAGCTTGATCCAAAGGAAGTGACCAGCCTTGGGCTCAAGGGTATTGCAGCCTTCGAGGGCCAGCGCTATCAGGAAGCGGTGGATTACTGGAAGCGATTGCTGGCGGTGCTGCCGGCGGATGATCCGTCGCGTTCCGCGCTTGAAGGCGGTATCGCCAGGGCAGCGGACAAGGTCATTGAAAGCGGCGGCAAGCTGACCGAAACGCCAGCGGTCGCAGCTAAAAGCGCAACGCTCAAAGTGCGGGTGACGCTCTCGGAGGCGCTCAAGGCCAGGGTGCTGCCGACCGACACGGTGTTTGTGTTTGCACGCGCCGTATCAGGGCCGCCGGCGCCATTGGCGGTCAAGCGTGTCACCGTCGCCGATTTGCCGGTAGAGGTGCAACTGAGCGATGCCGACGCCATGATGCCCCAGCTGAAACTGTCCAACTTTCCCGAAGTCCAACTGGTTGCCCGGGTATCTCGCGCAGGCCAGCCCACCTCCGGTGAGTGGATCGGTCGCAGTCAGCCGCTGCCCAGCAACGTGACTGCCCCTCAGGCCTTGACCATCGACAGCCCCGACAAGTAGCCCTTACCGCCGAGAGTTTTGCTTATGTATCGTGTCGCCCGTTTTGCCTTGTTGAGTGTGGTGGTGGCCTTGAGCGCCGCCTGTGCCGTGCAGCGTCCCGGCCCGCAGAGTTCCGAGCCGATTCAGACCATCCCCGGCAGCCCGTCGCCGACCCCGCAACCGGGCACGCCGCGCACCACGCCGAAGCCGTCTGCACCAAAGCCTGCGCCGAAGACCTCCTCACATTTCGCCCCACCGCCAGGGGGTAATAGCCATTGGGATGCGAGCCTTGGCGTGCACGTGCTGGATAACGTGCCCAACACCTTCTACCGCCAGCGCACTTACTATCGCTGGAACAACGGCTGGACCTGGGCGACCTCGCCCAGCGGCCCGTGGCAGGAAACCGATTCAAGCGGTGTGCCACCGGGGTTGAGCAAGCAGTTCGGCAATTAACGACTTCTTGTAGGAGCTGCCGGGCACCGCGAGGCTGCGATGGCGGTGTATCAGGTGTACCGGATCGCAGCCTTCGGCAGCTCCTACAGTTCCAGCGGCGATGCAGAACCGGTGGGAGGGAGCTTGCTCGCGATGAGGACAGTGCAGCCACTGCATCTGCTGAGTGCTTTGCATCCAGTCGCGAGCACGCTCCCCACCACGGTTTCATGATCGGGCAATTCAGGCTACACAACCAAAAACGGCGACCTCTTCAGGTCGCCGTTTTGTTTGGCCGGGCGGGTTACTTGGCCGGGTAAATCTGGTCGAACACCCCGCCATCAGTGAAGTGGGTCTTCTGCACGGTGCGCCAGTCGCCGAAGGTTTTTTCGACCGACAGGAAGTCGACTTTCGGGAAGCGGTCAGTGTATTTGGCCAACACCGCCGGGTCGCGCGGGCGCAGGTAGTTGGCGGCGGCGATTTCCTGGCCTTCAGGTGACCACAGGTATTTCAGATAATCCTCGGCCAGTGCGCGGGTGCCTTTCTTGTCGACCACTTTGTCAACGACGCTCACCGGCGGCTCGGCTTCGGCGGAGACGCTCGGGTAGACCACCTCGAACTGATCGCGGCCGAACTCGCGGGCAATCATCTCGGCTTCGTTTTCAAAGGTGATCAGCACGTCGCCGATCTGGTTGGTCATGAACGTGGTGGTCGCACCCCGGCCACCGGTGTCCAGCACTGGAACGTGCGCGAACAATTGTCCGACAAACTTTTTGGCCGCCGCTTCGTCGCCGCCATTCTTGAGCGTGTAACCCCACGCCGACAGATAGGTGTAGCGGCCGTTGCCCGAGGTTTTCGGGTTAGGCACGATCACTTCCACGCCGTCCTTGACCAGGTCGTTCCAGTCCTTCAGCGCTTTGGGGTTGCCCTTGCGCACGATGAACACCGTGGCCGAGGTGAATGGCGCGCTGTGATTCGGCAGGCGCGTGACCCAGTCGTTCGGCACCAGTTGACCGTTGTCGGCGAGCGCATTGATGTCGGTGGCCATGTTCATGGTGATCACGTCAGCCGGCAGACCGTCGATGACTGAACGCGCCTGTTTGCTTGAGCCGCCAAAGGACATCTGCACCGCGACCTTTTCCTGATGCTCGGCATCCCAGTGCTTCTGGAACGCGGCGTTGTAGTCCTTGTAGAAGTCGCGCATCACGTCGTAGGAGACGTTGAGCAAGGTAGGCGCGGCTTGAGCGGCGCTGCCAAAAGCCAGTCCTGCGGCGAGCAGAGAGGCGGCGAAGAGTTTGTTCACTGCGAATTCCTTGTGGTGGTCAGCGGTTTTTTGTTGGGACGGACGTGGCGTGCGGCCTGATCGACAAAACGGTGGCGAATTGCCCGCGACTATAACCAATGTCCGTTAGGCGTTTAAAGATTAAAAACTCATGTGCTTAGTCCGGTTTGTCAGGACCCGCTGCGGCTATGTGATCCACTTTGGGAAACAGCGCATTGCCGCAGCGTGAGCAGAAAGCGGCAGCCGGTTCGTGGCTGTCCTTGGCGCACACCGGGCAATCGTGCTGCTGCTGTTTGCCGCGCATGGCGTTGGACAGCTCGGCGGTGAAAATCCCGGTAGGCACCGCGATGATCGAATAACCCATGATCATCACCAGCGAGGACAGGATCTGCCCCAGCGGCGTCCTCGGCACGATGTCGCCAAAGCCAACGGTGGTCAGCGTCACAATGGCCCAGTAGATGCCTTTGGGGATGCTCGAGAAGCCATGCTCCGGCCCTTCGACGACGTACATCAACGTGCCGAACACCGTCACCAGCGTTGAAACGGTCAGCAGGAACACCGTGATCTTCTGCCGACTGCCGCGCAGGGCCGACAGCAGGTAATTGGCCTGCTTGAGGTAGGGGCTGAGTTTGAGCACGCGGAAGATTCGCAGCATCCGCACCACCCGCACGATCAGCAGGTATTGCGCATCGGCGTAATAGATCGCCAGCACGCCAGGCAGAATCGCCAGCAGATCGATCAGCCCGTAAAAGCTGAACGCGTATTTGAGGGGTTTTTCCGAAGCGTATAAACGCGCCATGTATTCCAGCGCGAATATGGCAGTGAAGAACAACTCCAGGTAACTGAAGAACACACCGAAGTCGCGATGGACTGACTCGATGCTGTCGATGACTACCGTGAACAGACTGCAAAAAATCGTCACCAGCAGGATTTTGTCGAAGCGCCGGCCCGCCGGGGTGTCGCTTTGAAAGACGATGATGCGTAAACGTTCGCGCCAGCTTGTGTTGCTGTCCATGGGGATTTCCGATTGATAGATCGGGTGAGCCTAGGAGCATTCGGTTCAAGAGCGCAACCGGTGATCGATTGCCGACTGGCGCAGCAACCTGGCACTGGCCTGCACCAGCCAGCAGGCGAGGATGAAAGGAGCGGTGAGTGTCGCCAGCCCGAGCCCGGAAAATCCCGGTTGCAGGAGGATCGCCAGCGCCACGGCAATCGCCGGCAGCCACGGTTTATAGCGCTGGTCACTGAACGCCAGCGCGGCCAGTGCCGGGTTGTAACCGGCAAGCCCGAGCAACGCTGCGCTGGTCTCATGCTGCCAGAGGGCAAAGCCGATACCGGTGATGCAGCCCAGCATTGCCCACAGCGCGGCAGTGCGATTGGCCAACAGCAGGCCTGCGCCGATCAACACCCCAGCCAGTGGATGATCCAGCAGAAATACCTGACCCAGGCCCTGGGGCAGCGCGTGCAGCAGATCAGCGCTCGCGGGCATCGTCGTGGCCGACAGCGGAACGGCGAACGTCAGCAGCAGCCAGCTCAGCAGCACGAAGGGCGCGGTGTAGGCCTTCAGGCAGGTGGAGCGAGGGGTGCGTTGCAGCCAGACGTGCATCAGCATCGCGCTCAGACCGCCGCAGGCCATGATCAGCAACGGCAACAGCGGTGACCACGGCAAGCGGTAGCTGATCAGCATCCCCAGCAGCACGCCGTTGTAACTATAGAGCCCGGCTTGGCGCTGGGCTTTGGGGTATCCCCGTCGTTGAGCCGTCAGCAACCCGGCGACCGCGCCCAGTAACGCACCGCCCAGCAGTGAAGGGGCAGTGATCAAGATCGCCATCACGCAGAACACGCCACACACAGGGCTGCGTTGCAGCAGCACCTGGCTGAAGCCGTTGAGCAGGCATTCCGCCCAATCCGGGCAGTGGGAAGAATGGAGTGGATTCATGGCTATGTATTCAATAATTGTAATTATTGTATACATATTGGACAAAGTTCAGGTTGGATTCAAGTCGTCAGGACGATCCTGTAGCAGGCAAGATTCTGTCGGAGCCAAGCTTGCCCGCGAAGCTGACGATATGGTTTACCTGAAACACCGCATCGCAGCCTCGCGCTGCTCGGCAGCTCCTACAGAACTTGCAATGAATCGTGATTTAAATGCAGCCCGTTGTTGGAGCCAGGCGTGCCCGCGAAGCTGACGATATGGTTTACCTGAAACACCGCATCGCAGCCTCGCGCTGCTCGGCAGCTCCTACAGAACTTGCAATGAATCGTGATTTAAATACAGCCCCTTGTTGGAGCCAGGCGTGCCCGCGAAGCTGACGCTACGGTTTACCTGACACCGAATCGCAGCCTCGCGCTGCTCGGCAGCTCCTACAGGACTTGCGATGAATCGTGATTTAAATAGAGCCCCTTGTTGGAGCGAGGCGTGCCCGCGAAGCTGACGATACGGTTTACCTGGCACACCGAATCGCAGCCTCGCGCTGCTCGGCAGCTCCTACAGGACTTGCGATGAATCGTGATTTAAATGCAGCCCGTTGTTGGAGCCAGGCGTGCCCGCGAAGCTGAAGATACGGTTCACCTGACACACCGAATCGCAGCCTCGCGCTGCTCGGCAGCTCCTACAGGACTTGCGATGAATCGTGATTTAAATACAGTCCTTGTTGGAGCCAGGCTTGCCCGCGAAGCTGACGATACGGTTCACCTGACACACCGAATCGCAGCCTCGCGCTGCTCGGCAGCTCCTACAGGACTTGCGATGAATCGTGATTTAAATAGAGCCCTTGTTGGAGCGAGGCTTGCCCGCGAAGCTGCAGATGCGGTGTGTCAGGCAGACCCCGTTGTCAGCTTCGCGGGCAAGCCTCACTCCAACGGGGGGGCAGAGTGGCGTTCACACCCGGAACTGTCGCAGCAATCCGTTCAACTGCTCGCTCAGCCCTTTGAGGTGAACACTGGCCGCCGTAGATTGCTCGGCCGCCAGTGCGGTGCTTTGCGACAGTTGCGCGGCCTGGGTGACGTTTTGGTTGATGTCTTCAACCACATGGGACTGCTGCAACGTGGCGCTGGCAATCGAGGCATTCAGGCCGTTGAGATTGCGTAGCGCCTGACTGATGGAGGTCAGGCTTTGGCCTGCCAGATGCGCCTGTTCGATGGTCAGTTGCGAGGCGCGGCTGCTGTCGCCGATTACTTTCACGGCCGCATCGGAATGGGTCTGCAGCCGCTCGATCATGGCCTGAATTTCTGCCGTGGATTTTTGCGTGCGTTGCGCCAGTAGCCGCACCTCGTCCGCCACCACCGCAAAGCCCCGTCCCTGATCGCCGGCACGCGCGGCTTCAATGGCGGCGTTCAACGCCAGAAGGTTGGTCTGTTCGGCAATCGAACTGATTACCTCCAGCACGCCGCCGATCTGCGTGGTCTCGCTGGACAGTGTTCGAATCACATCGACCGCCTGATTGATGGTGCCCGACAGGTGATCGATCTGCTTGAGGCTGCTGTCGATATTGGCCTGCCCCTGCTGCGCCTGGGACTCGGCATCGCGCATCTCGCTGGCGGCGTGCTCGGCGTTCTTGGCCACGTCCTGGACGCCATAGGTCACTTCATTGACGGCCGTTGCGACCAATTCCATCTGCTGCGATTGCTGCTGGCTGCGTGCCTGGGCCTGGTCGGCATTGCTGCCCAGATCCGACGACGCCTGACCAAGCCCGACCGCCGATAGCTGCAACTGGGTAATCACCTGACGCAGCTTGGCCGTGAAGGCGTTGAAATGCCGGGCCAGTTGCGTGACCTCGTCATTGCCTTCGGTTTGCAGGCTGCGGGTCAGGTCGCTTTCGCCGCTTGCGATGTTGGCCATCGCTTCAACCGTGGCATTGAGCGGGCGGACGATGCTGCGGGCAATCAGGATCACCAGCAGCGCCATGATCACGACGATGCCCAGGCTGATTGATGAAGCCTTGATCACCTGCTGCTGGAATTCAGCCTGAACGTCATCCACGTAAACGCCCGAGCCGATGATCCAGCCCCACGGCGCGAACAGCGAGATATAGGAGGTTTTTGCCACTGCATCGCTGGCACCGGGCTTGGGCCAGCGATAATTGACAATCCCGGCGCCTTTGGCTCTGGCCAGAGTGACCATTTCGTTAAACACCTGGAAACCGTCCGGGTCCTTGATGGCGGACAGATCCTGACCCACCAGCTTGGGGTTGGCCGGGTGCATGATCATCACCGGGCGCAGGTCGTTGATCCAGAAATAATCGGTCTGGTTGTAGCGAAGACCGCGCAATGCATCCATTGCCTGCTTCTGCGCCTGTTCGGTGCTCAGCGTGCCGGCCGTTTCCAGCCCGTGGTAGTAATCCAGCAAACCGCTGGCGGTCTGCACCACGTGCATGGTTTTGAGCGCCTTGGCATCGTACAGGTCGTCGTGCACCTGCTTGAGCATGGCCGCGGCCAGGGTAAAGAGCATCAGCACAGCGACGATAAGGATCAGCCATAGCCGCCGACTGATCGAAAGGTTGCGCATATTCATAACCGTCACTCCGTCTGTTTTCTTGTTGTTGTGCCTTGGGCGCGCTCGAGGGGTTGGTCATCCACCGCAGGTCGCTGCGCCCGGCTGCTCAGTCCTCTACAGGCTCTCGGCTTGGGGCGGGTAAACCTGAGGTCGCGGCCAGGGTTTTCTTGCGAATTTGCCGGGCAATGGCGGAATTGGCCTACAGATGGATAAAAACTGGAGGGCGCGATGCGCAGGTATGGCGAAAGGCTTACACCAAGAGGAGAGGTTCGCTCTATGGCGCACACCGTTAACCCGGTAGATTTGGATCCATCAACTGCAGCGAAGGAATCGCTGCAGGATCAAGGACGATCGACCATGGCCCGGAGGGCTGCCGACAGGATGTTGGAATGGTCTTGGAAAAACCCGCTTCGGCGGGTTTTTTGTTGTCTGCGACAAAGTCCCGCGCGATGAGTGTTAGCCCGTAAATCCTGGCCCTCCAGTGCTCTGTTGCACCCCTTCCGACCAATTGTTCACGGGAAATTGAATTTCCTGACTTTCTGCTGCTCACAGTACGGACACAATCCGAGTCCAGGACAGGGCCGGCCGGGCAGGCAATGGGAAGAATTTATTGTGGATGCAACGTCAATGGCAGCATTAGAGCAGAACAAAGGACTCATTCTGGTGGTCGAGGACGAGTCGATCATTCGCGATTTCGTGTGTGAAATCCTCGGTGACGAGGGCTTTACCACCTACGCGTTAGAAAGTGCCGACGCCGCCGCGCAGTATCTGGACGAGCACGCAGCAGGCGTTTCGTTATTGCTGACCGATATCCTGATGCCGGGCACTATCAATGGCGCGGACCTGGCGAATCTGTCCGGCAACAAGTGGCCGCAGATTCCGATCCTGATCATGTCCGGCCACGAGACGCCCGAAAGCTCCGGCGTTATCCATGAAGTCACGTTCATCCGCAAACCCTGGAGTTTTGGCCAGTTGCTCGATGGTGTGGACAAAGCCCTGCAGATGCAAAAAATCGTTTGAGCCGCTGGATGTGATCCTGCCCGCTGGCCCTTATTGGTCAGGTTCGCATCCTTTGAGCACCAGACGAATGATCGTCTCGGCCGCCGCTTCATAATCGCTGTCTTGGAGCTTTGCTTTGCCGGTAACGGTGGAAATCTGCCAATCGAAGTCGGCGTATGTCTGGGTGGCGGCCCAGATGGTAAACATCAGGTGATGCGGGTCGAGCGGCGCAATAAGACCTGAGTCGATCCATCCCTGAATGCACTCGATGTTATGCCTGGCCTGAGCGTTCAGTTGCTGCACTTGGTCTGTCGTCAGGTGCGGTGCGCCGTGCATGATTTCGCTGGCGAATACTTTCGAAGCGAACGGCAGATCCCGTGAAATGCGAATCTTGGACCGGATGTAGCCGCTTAATACCTGCGCAGGAACGCCGTCGGCGTTGAAAGGCGTCGAGGCCTGCAGAATGGGCTCGATGATGCTTTCCAGTACCTCGCGGTACAGATTTTCCTTGGATTTAAAGTAGTAATAAACGTTGGGCTTGGGTACACCGGCCTTGGCGGCGATGTCGCTGGTCTTGCTGGCGGCGAAACCCTTGTCGGCAAATTCTTCACTGGCCGCGCGCAGGATCAGTTCTTTGTTGCGCTCGCGAATGCTGCTCATAGACCGGAATATTCCTTGCCTGTACGGCGGTCGCGCATGGTAGCACCGGCCTCGCGGCAGGCTCAAGATGAGTGCATGGGCAGACCGCCAGCGCTGCAAACGCTATGCTCGCATCAATTAACTCAAGGAAACAAACCGATGGCAGGAAGCAGTTTGCTGGTTTTGATCGACGATATCGCCACGGTGCTGGACGACGTTGCGCTCATGACCAAAATGGCGGCCAAGAAGACCGCCGGCGTATTGGGCGATGATCTGGCGCTCAATGCCCAGCAAGTTTCCGGGGTGCGAGCCGAACGTGAGTTGCCGGTGGTGTGGGCCGTTGCCAAAGGCTCGTTTCTCAACAAATTGATTCTGGTGCCTGCAGCACTGGCGATCAGTGCGTTTATCCCTTGGGCCGTCACGCCGCTGTTGATGATCGGCGGCGCCTATTTGTGTTTCGAGGGCTTTGAAAAGCTTGCGCACAAGTACTTGCACAGCCGCGCTGAAGACCAGGCCGACCATGCCCGCTTGACCGAAGCCGTTGCTGATCCCGCGACTGACCTGGTGGCGTTCGAGAAGGACAAGATCAAGGGCGCGGTGCGTACTGACTTCATTCTCTCGGCAGAAATCATCGCCATCACCCTCGGTACCGTCGCTGACGCGCCGCTCATGCAGCAGGTGATCGTGCTTTCAGGCATTGCCATCGTCATGACCATCGGCGTTTACGGTCTTGTGGGCGTTATCGTCAAGCTCGACGATGGCGGGCTGTATCTCAGCGAACTCGAAGGCGAAAGCGCGGCACGTCGCGCACAGCGGGCGTTCGGACGTGGCGTGCTGATTGCTGCGCCCTACATGATGAAAAGCCTGTCGGTCATTGGCACTGCAGCAATGTTCCTGGTGGGTGGTGGGATTCTTACCCACGGCGTACCAGCGCTACACCACGGGATCGAACAGCTGACGCTGACGGCTGCTGGGGTAATTGGCGGATTTTCGGTGATTGTCCCGCCGTTGCTCAACGCAGTGGCGGGCATTATCGCCGGGGCTGTGGTATTGCTGGCCGTCTCGGTCGCCGGAAAAATCTGGCGCGGGATCAAAGCCTGACCCTGTAACGGCGAGGATTGGACATCAATGACGAGTAACAGCCCTTTGTTTTCCAGTGTGGTTGCCTATGCTCAGCATTGTGAGCGGCAGTTGGTGGAAATCCTGCATCGCCGGCCCACCCTGGATCGGCAGCAGGTGATGACGTGGGTCGATGAGCAAAGCCACGCCATGAAAGACCGCGATCCGCTGGATTTGCTGCGCTCGATCAATGCCAAAGTCAGGGCGGGCAAACCGTTGCCGTGGGAAGGAGATTAGTTCTGCCGCGCAGCAAACATAACTGTGTGGGAGGGAGCTTGCTCGCGATGAGTCCGTTGCAATCCCCGCATCTTCTGTTTTGGGGCATCGAATCGCCAGCAATCTCCCTCCCACCAGAATGGGGAACTGGCTGATTGCTAACAAGTGCTCTACTCAAGGAGAGAAAACCCTATGCACGGATATGGAATGTTCGGCGATCTGCTGCATCTGGCGCTTTATCTATTGATCATCGCGCTGTGGATTTACTTCTGGCTGCTCTGCATGTTCAGTGCCGATGTCTCGTTGAAACGCTTTCTCGGCGCCCACGCGCAACTGATCTGCGCCGTGGGGATTCCTGCCGTAGCCGGCGTTCTGGTAGGCGCGGCCGTCGTGTACTACGGCGTCAATTCGCTGGTCTGGATGCTTTCGATTACCGGACTTGCCTTGCCACTGTTGGGCCTGCGGATGCTGGGGCGGACGCGACGTCGCCGCTTTTATTTCGACCGACGTCGCTGATTGACACCGGCGCGACCTCTCTAACGATGCCGCGCCGTCGCGCTGATCAGAAGAACACTTTCACCAACAAACTGGCGGTGTTCTGGTCGGTGTCGAAATAACGGGTGTCGTTGATCCCGTACTTGTTGCTCCAGTAGTCATATTCGATACCCACATACAGCTGGCGCTCCGGCAAGTTGATTGCCTTGCCCAGGTCGTATTTGATCTGCGGGTTAAAGTGCAGGTTGGAATGGTAATCGCCATGTTTGGCCGAGGACTTGTTGTCCACCACCCAGTCCATGAAACCGTCGATCAGGATGTCCGATTTGCCCACCGGAATGGTGTAAGACCACACCGGCGTGATCTGCCAGGCGTTATTGCCGGCGCGGTGCCCGTCGTTGTAACGCTTGTAGAAGTTGAGCTGAAAATAATCGAAGCCCGGAATGTTCAGGTCAAAACCCGGACCGATCAGATACGACTCCACATCACCTTCACCAAACTCGTAAGTGGTCGCCAGCAATACATCCTTGATCGGACCTAATTCAAACTTGCGGTCGAAAATCTTGCCCATCGACAAGCGCGGGGATATCTCGCCGTAGGTGGTGGCATTGCCAACGCCCGCATCTTTCTTGCCGTTATAACTGATGTAGTCGAAGAACACGAAGTTGTCGCCATACTTCCAGCCGTCGGCATGTTCGAAAGTGAAGGTCTGTTGTGTCTCCGGGTTGACCTCGAAGTTCTTGCCGTAGAGATACGTCAGGCTGTTGCTTTGCCATTGCAATAGGTCGGCAGCCATTGTCGGACCGGCTGCCAGCACACTGCCGGCGACCATCAGGCTGGAAAACGTACGGTTCATGCGGTGCTCCCTTGATTGAAGTGAGTTGTTTTTTCTGTGATCGGCGTTCTGTTCCGACGCCTTGTTTGTGGCTGATATTTCTGTCTAATCGGTCAGCTTTGTATGTTTAGCAAGAGCTACGCCAATACCTTGAAAAAAGACGAAAAAGCGCTGCCGCCCACTGTAATAAGGGGCGATTTAAAGGATTTTTCTGATTATTGCGACGAGCGTTGCAGCAATTGGTTAGTTGTCTGGGCAGTCAACATATTCCACCCTCTGAAACTGCCCCGGTTTCGAGCGGCGGCGGAGGATACCGGCGCGTCGCGAAGTCCTCAAGTGCTCCGGGACAGAGCACTCGTGACAAAACGGGGCAGGGCGACGCAACGCTCGCTTAGTGTCAGTGGGCCGGCCCGGCCATCGCTGCGCGTCCAGCGCCACCCAATACGTTGAACAGCAGGTTCAACAACACCGCGCTGAGCGTCGCCATAGCAATACCGCTGTGGGTGATCGGGCCCATCCACAGCGGAAGGTGGCTGAAGAATTCCGGTCGAACCACCGGGATCAGGCCCATGCCGATGCTCACCGCCACCAGCAACTGGTTGCGACGGTCGCCGATGTCGGCTTCCTGCAGGATTTTGATCCCCGTCGCCGCGACCATGCCAAACATCGCGATGGCCGCGCCGCCCAATACCGCTGGCGGTATCGAGGCCACCAGGAATGCCGCCTTGGGCAGCAGGCTCAGGACGATCAGAAAGCCCCCCGCGACAATAGTCACCGAGCGGCAACGCACGCCGGTCATCTGCACCAGGCCGATGTTCTGTGCAAACGAGGAGTGAGTGAAGGTATTGAGAAAACCTGCCAGGAACGAGGCGGCCGCGTCACACAGCAAACCGCGCCGCAGCATGCCCGGCGTGACTTCGCGGTCGGTGATCTTGCCCAGCGCGAGAAACATCCCGGTGGACTCGACGAAGATGATGACCACCACCAGACACATCGACAGGATCGGCGCCAGGTGAAATTGCGGCATGCCGAAGTGCAGCGGCGTGACCACTTTGATCCACGGTGCCTGAGCCAGGCCGCTGAGGTCGACCATGCCAATCAGCCCCGAAAGGATATAGCCCAGGCCCATGCCGATCAGCACCGAAATATTGACCCAGAACCCCCGCATGAAGCGGTTGATCAGCAGGATGGTCAGCAGCACCAGCGCCGCGACGCCCAGGTACAGTGGGTCACCGAAACTGGCGGCCTTAGTGCCACCTCCGGCCCAGTTCACGGCGACCGGGAACAGCGACAGGCCGATGGAGGTGATCACCGTGCCCGTCACCAGCGGCGGGAAGAAGCGCACGATTTTTGACATGAATGGCGCCACCAGCATGCCGAAGAATCCGGCGGCGATGGTCGCGCCGAAGATGCCCGGCAGACCGACGCCGTCCATGCCCGCCATCGCGACCATGCTGCCCACCGCGGCGAAGCTGGCGCCCATCATGATCGGCATGCGAATGCCCAGGGGGCCGATGCCCAACGATTGCACCACCGTGGCGATGCCGGCAACGAGCAGGTCGGCGTTGATCAGAAAAGCGATTTCTTCACGGGAAAGGCCAGCGGCCTGACCGATGATCAGCGGCACAGCCACCGCGCCGCCGTACATCAAGAGGACGTGTTGCAGGCCCACCAGAATCAATTGCACAAGAGGCAGGGGCTGTCGTGGTGGCGCAGCGGGGATGCGCGCGTGAGTTGACTCGGACATGCAACACCTCGGATTTTGTTTTTATTTTTTAAGGCCAACTGGGCTGGCCGGTCGAGCGGATACACGTTCTGTAGGAGCGAATTTATTCGCGAGTGTCACCGGCGACGCAGCGTGTCGGACTCGCCGAAGTCTCGCGAATAAATTCGCTCCTACAGGATTTGGCGCTAGTTCGTCTGCGCTCCCTTATCGATCCACTGCCCGATCAGGTCACGTTCTTGCTGGGTCATTTGAGTGATGTTGCCCAGTGGCATGATCTGTGACACCACGGCCTGGGCCTGGATGCGCGGGGCCTGTTGCTGGATCTGTTGCGGGGTGTCGAACATAACGCCCGCAGGTGCGGTGCTGAACAACGGGCTGGTGGGTTTGGCCGAATGACACACCGCGCAGCGCTCCTGAATCACGCTGTGGACCTTGTCAAAATCTGCGCCGCCGCCAGCTTGGGCAACCGCAGGCTGGGCCGGCGCCTGTGCGGGCGCTGCGACTTCAGGTTTTGGCTCATCAGCGCGGTGGCCGCCAATCGCAGTACCCGGCAATGGCTGATATTCGATCTTCGCAGGTCCCGCGGTTTCCGGACCGCGCGGCATTTGCGCAGGACCTGTGACGTAGGCCAGGCAAATCATTCCCAGCGCGCCGACTGGCAAGGCCCAGGCATATTTGTGGCTGTTGTGACGGGTGTTGAAGTAATGACGCACCACCACCGCGACCACGGCAATCCCGGCCAGGATCAGCCAGTTGTAATGGCTACCGTAAGTGCTCGGAAAATGGTTGCTGATCATGATGAACAGCACCGGCAGGGTGAAGTAGTTGTTATGACGCGAACGCAGCAAGCCTTTGGCCGGCAGCGATGGGTCCGGCGTGCGGTTCTCGGCAATCGCCGCCACCAGTGCGCGCTGGGCCGGCATGATGATGCGGAACACGTTGCCGACCATGATGGTGCCGATGATCGCGCCGGTGTGCAGGTAAGCGCCGCGCCCGCTGAACACCTGGCTGAAGCCGAAGCAGGCCGCGATGATCAGCACGAACAGCACCAGACCCAACAGGCCAGGGCGCTTGCCCAGCGGCGAATCACACAACACGTCGTAGATGAACCAGCTGGCGATCAGCGAGCCGATACCGATGGCCACGCCTTCAGGGCCGGTCAGCGTGCTGCCCGGTGCCAGCAGATACAGAACAGGATTGGCGTAAAAGACCACGCACAGCAGCGCGATGCCTGACATCCAGGTCCAGTAGGCTTCCCATTTGAACCAGTGCAGGTTGTCCGGCATGGTCGGGGGCGCGAGCTTGTATTTTTCCAGGTGGTAGATCCCGCCGCCGTGAATCGCCCACAAATCACCGGACAGTCCATCGCGCGGGTTGACCCGATTAAGGTTGTTCTCCAGCCAGACGAAGTAGAAGGATGCGCCAATCCAGGCGATCCCGACGATCATGTGAACCCAGCGCACGGCCAGGTTCAGCCATTCCATCAGATGTGCTTCCACAGTACTTACCTCAGCCTGTCGCTACTTGCGAGCGCTCAAGCCCTTTCTTATAAATGGGGATCGAGCATCATCAACTGATGCTCTTCGAAGAAATGCTCATCGCAGTTATTGCCTGATCCACTGCGATCAACCACCAGGAAGTCATCCCGCTTTTCGATCGTCAGCACCGGGTGGTGCCAGACGCCGCGATGGTAATTAACACCCTGCCTGCCATTGGTGATGAAGGCGCGGGTCAACTCTGGTTCAGGTGCATCGCCAAGTGGCGCGACCACGACCAGAAAAGGGTTGCCGAGCAGCGGTATGAAAGCCTGGCTGCCCAGCGGATGGCGCTCCAGCATGCGCACGGTCAACGGCATGTCCAGCGCGTCGGCGCGGAAGATGCTGATGATCGCCTGGTCATCCGGCGTGGCCGTTTCCACCTCGGCCAGACGATGAAAGCGCATGGTCGAGCCGTTGTTGATCATGAAGTGATCGCTGCCGTCGGTTTCGATGACATCACCGAACGGGGCGAAGGCTTCTTTGGTCAACGGCTCGATAATCAATGTGCGCATGTTGGGGTCTTCTGTTTTCAAGTTCGATGGAGGTCTTTGACGTTCCACATTCCCGTGGGAGCGGACTCGTCCGCGAAAGCAATATTCCAGACGCCGAAGCTGTGTTGAATGTACCAACGTCTTCGCGGACGAGTCCGCTCCCACAAGTTGATGATCGTCACTAAGCTCTGCATGGGTACGATCAGTGTTTATTTGGCGACCTTACCCAACACCCGCAACCGGCTCACGCCGCCATCGGGGAAGACGTTCAGGCGGATGTGGGTAATCGGGCCCAGCGCTTTGATCTGTTCGGCGAAGCTGTGTTCGGCGTGCATTTCAAGCTTCTGACTTGGCAGCAGTTCGCGCCAGAACAGGCTCTGGGTTTCGATCTGGCTGTCGGTGCCGCCCTTCACGAACGCGCCCTGAATCGAGCAGCTGTCCGGGTAGTTGCCCTTGAAGTGCAACGTATCAACGACGACTTTCTCCACTTCGCCCGCGTGGCCCAGGGCGACGATCACCCAGTCATTGCCCGGCGTGCGACGACGGGCTGTTTCCCAGCCGTCGCCCATGTTCACGCCACGGCCCGGATTGAGGATGTTGCTCATGCGTCCGAAGTGTTCGTCGGAGCATGCCAGCGCACGGCCGCCGTTCAACGCCGCCGCCAGATCGATCTGTTCGTTATCGCCCACGGTGGACCAGTCGCGATGCGGCACGCCGTACACGCGCAGACGCGCCACGCCGCCGTCCGGGTAAATGTTGAAACGCAAGTGGCTGTACGCCTGCTTGTCGGTGATCTCGTGGTAGTGATGGCTGTCGCCTTTGAGCTCTACCGCAGACAAGACTTCAGTCCACTGGGTGTTGTCATCCGGCTCGCCCGAGGCCAGGAAACAGGCTTCCAGCGATGCCGACGGCGGGTAGTTACCGGTGAAAAACGAGGTGTCGATGTCCACGCCTTTGATCGAACCGGCCACGCCCAGGCGGATCACCGCGCTGTCATAACCTTCGAAGCGCTTGCGGCGCGATTCCCAGCCGTCCATCCACTTGCCGTTGTCGTCGAACACACCCTCCTTGAACACGGCCGGGGTCGGCTGGAACAGGCGGTTGGCATCGGCGAACCAGTCGTCGGTGACGGAAATGATCTTGGTGCCCAGGCGCGCGTCGGCCAGGTTCACGAACTTCTCGAAGGGTACGGCGTAAGCTTTCATTCTTTTTGTCTGCCTTTTTTCAGGTGGCGTGGGAGAGGGCGGTCAGAGGGCTTGCAGGCGAAACAGGGCGATCTTGTTGATCTCCGCCAGCGCGCAGGCGAACTCGGTGTCGACCGGGTTATGAATGCGCGTCTCGAAGGCCGCGAGGATCTGATGCCGGTTGCTGCCCTTGACCGCCATGATGAAGGGGAACGCGAACTTGGCTTTGTAGGCGTCGTTCAGCTCCGTGAAGCGCGCGAACTCGTCGCGCGTGCATTGGTGGATACCGGCGCCAGCCTGTTCGTTGGTGCTGGCTTCGGTCAGTTGGCCCTGCACGGCGGCTTTGCCGGCAAGGTCCGGGTGAGCGTTGATCAGTGCCAGTTGCGAGGCGTGATCAGCGCTCAACAGGATGTCGCTCATTCGGGCGTGCAGCACTTCGATATCGTCGATGTCGCTGGCATGGCCCAGGTCGTAGGCTTTTTCGGCGACCCACGGCGAGTGCTCGTAGATGTCGGCGAAGGTTTCAACGAACGCCTCGCGGCTCAGATTTGACGGGGTGATGGTCTGGAAGCGGCTCATTGCCCGGCTCCTGTTGTGTCAGTGAACGGATGCGTAGCGTGCCAGTGGCGCGCGATGTCAACGCGGCGGGTGATCCACACCTGTTCATGGCCTTTGACGTACTCAAGGAAACGTTGCAGCGCCGCCAGGCGAGCGGGGCGGCCAATCAGGCGGCAGTGCAAGCCGATGGAAAGCATCTTCGGCGCGTCGGCACCCTCGGCGTACAGCACGTCGAACGCGTCTTTGAGGTATTCGAAAAAGTCATCACCCTTGTTGAAACCCTGCACCTGAGTGAAGCGCATGTCGTTGGTGTCCAGCGTGTACGGGATCACCAGATGGGCTTTGCCAGTGGGGTTGTTCGGCTCCCAGTACGGCAGATCGTCGTCGTAGGTGTCGCTGTCATAGAGAAAGCCGCCTTCTTCCATCACCAGGCGCCGTGTATTGGGCCCCGTGCGTCCGGTGTACCAGCCCAGCGGACGTTCGCCGGTGAGCTCGGTGAGGATGCGAATGGCTTCGAGCATGTGCTCGCGCTCCTGCGCCTCGTCCATGTACTGGTAGTCGATCCAGCGATAGCCGTGGCTGCAGATCTCATGGCCGGCAGCGACCATGGCGCGGATCACGTCCGGGTGCCGCTCGGCAGCCATGGCCACGGCGAATACGGTCAGCGGAATATCGAAGTGCTTGAACAGTTTGAGAATGCGCCATACGCCAGCGCGGCTGCCGTATTCGTAGAGCGATTCCATGCTCATGTTGCGTGCGCCTTGCAGCGGCTGGGCGGAAACCATTTCAGAAAGGAATGCTTCGGACTCTTTGTCGCCGTGCAGAATGTTGCGCTCGCCGCCTTCTTCGTAGTTGAGCACGAAGGACAACGCGATCCGGGCATTGCCTGGCCAGTGGGGATGGGGCGGGTTATTGCCATAACCGATCAGGTCGCGAGGGTAGTCGGCGCTCACTGCGAGATTCCTTCTGTGCGTGTTGTCTGTGGCAGTAGCTGTCTGACATTGCAGTTACGGTTGCAGTGGACTGCCGTTGCGGTGAAAAGATTGTATACAACTTTATCCGCGTTTTGTAAGCCTGTTTTTTTCTTTTCTTGCGAAGTTCTATGCTGCAAGAAACCTGCCTGATTGGTCAGGATATCCAGAAAGATCCTAGAGCTGTCCTGCCTGCGCCGCAAGACGCTTCTTACGTGGGCAAGACGAGTGGAGCGGACAAAAACCTAAGATTTATTGTGTACAATCTTAATCGAAAGTGTCTTAATCGTTCATCGCTCGCACCCATTGAGCCCTGTATCGGTGCGTGCAACCGACTTCCACTTTTCAAGCGAGGCACCGACAAGCATGGGACGACTCACCACACACGTACTGGACGCCGCTCATGGCTGCCCAGGCAGCTCCATTCATATTGCGCTGTACCGGGTTGAAGGCGAACGGCTGGAGAAAGTCGCCGACGCTGTTACCAATTCCGACGGCCGCTGCGACGCGCCATTGTTGCAGGGCGATGATTACCGTTCAGGCGTGTACCAGTTGCAATTCCACGCGGGGGATTACTACCGCGCCAAGGGCGTTCAACTGCCCGCTACCGCCTTTCTCGATGTCGTCGTGCTGCGCTTCGGCATCGATGCCGCGCAGGATCACTACCACGTCCCGCTGCTGATCTCGCCCTACAGCTACTCGACCTATCGCGGCAGCTGACCAACGCTCTTCCTCATACCGCTTACCTCTTGCCCGCCCCACACTGCGGGCTTTTTTTCGCCTGCCGATTGCTGTCGTGCAGCAAACCGGGGCCGTGGGAGGGAGCTTGCTCGCGATGCAATATCTGAAGCGCTGATTATGGGGCGGATGTACCGGCCTCATCGCGAGCAAGCTCCTTCCCACGATGGGGGAGCCAGCCGGATGTTGAATACAAACTGACGAGGAGCGCGAGGCTGCGAAGCGAGCTATCTGACACCTCGCATCGCAGCCTTTATGCACTCAGCGACTGAGCAGCGAAACCGTCCCCGCCGTCCCGAACAACCCCGCACTCACCCGGTTAAACCAGCTCTGGCCCTTGCCGCTGCGCAAGTAGCGCGAAGCACCTTGAGCGCTGAGCCCATAGAACAATTTGCACGCCAGATCCAGCACGGTCCACGTGATGATCATGGTGATCAACTGACCGAGAAACGGCTGATCGGCCTTGAGAAACTGCGGCAGGAAGGCGGCGAAAAACAGGATGTCTTTTGGGTTGCTGCCACCGAGCACGAACGCCCGCCAGAACAGCGAGCCGAATCTCGGCCGGCTCACCGCAACCGGAACGTCCGCAGCGCTGACCGGCTGGCGCGATTGCTTCCAGCTTTGCCAGGCGAGGTAGAACAGGTACAGCGCGCCGACTATTTTCAGTGCGCTGAACAGCTGTTCCGATGCCATCAGCAGCGCGCCCAGGCCCAGTGCCGAAGCGCTGAGCAGGCAGACCGACGCGACGACGCCACCAAGAAACGCCGGATACGAACGCAGCAGGCCATAGTTGAGGCTATTGCCGATCATCAACAGGGACAACGGTCCCGGTATCAGTATCACCACCAGCGCCGCGCCGCTGAACAGCAGCCAGGTTTCCAGGGTCATGCGGTTTCTCCTTGAATGAAAACGCCCCGAATCTCGGGGCTTTACGGTGTGAATCTGATCGTTCCTCACGCTCTGCGTGGGAATGCGTCCTTTGACGCTTTGCGTCGCCTCTGTAGGAGCCAACCTGTTGGCGAGAGGGGCGATGCGGTGAAGCAGTTACAACGCCTCGCGAACAAGTTCGCTCCTACAGGTTGGGTCTGGTGCTCTACAGGAACACAAACTTGGCGATGAAGATCACGCACAACGCCCACAGGCTCACGGAAATCTCCTTGTGCTTGCCGGTCGCGGCTTTCAACACCACGTAGGTGATGAAACCCAGCGCAATCCCGTCTGCTACGGAGAATGTCAGCGGCATCATGATCGCGGTGACAATCGCCGGAATGCTGTCGGTCGCCTCGTCCCAATTGATGTGGGCCATGCCGCCCATCATCAGCATCGCCACGTAAATCAATGCCCCGGCCGTCGCATAAGCGGGAATCATGCCAGCCAGCGGCGCGAAGAACATTGCTGCCACAAACAAAACGCCCACCGTGACTGCGGTCAGACCAGTCCGACCGCCAGCCGCAACGCCGGACGCGCTTTCCACGTAGCTGGTAACCGGCGGCACGCCGACCATCGCGCCGAACACGCTGGACGCGCTGTCGGCCTTGAGTGCCCTGGAAAGGTTCTCGATTCGACCATCCTCGCGCACCAAACCGGCGCGCTGCGCCACACCCATCAGCGTGCCTGCGGTGTCGAACATGTGCACGAACAGGAAGGCCAGCACCACGCTGATCATGCTGATGTTGAACACCCCGGCGACGTCCATCGCCATCCACGTGGGCGCAAGGCTCGGCGGCATCGAGTAGATGCCGTTGTACTGCACCAGCCCCAGCCCCCAACCAGCGAGAGTCACAGTAATGATGCTGATCAGAATCGCCCCGAACACCCGGTGATAACTGAGCACCGCAATCATCAGAAAACACACCGCCGCCAGCAACGGGCCGGGTTCACGCAGCGAGCCCAGCTTGATGAGCGTGGCCGGGCTGTCGACCACGATACCCGCTGTCTTCAAACCGATCAGTCCGAGGAACAGCCCGACGCCCGCACCCATGGCGTAACGCAGGCTCACCGGGATGCTGTTGAGCAGCCATTCACGGATGCGCGACAGGGTCAGGAACATGAAGATCACGCCCGACACGAACACCGCACCCAGCGCGGTTTCCCAGCTGTAGCCCATGGTGCCGACCACGGTGTAGGTGAAGAACGCATTCAGTCCCATGCCCGGCGCCAGGCCCACCGGCCAGTTGGCGTACAGTCCCATCAGCAGACAGCCCAGTGCCGCCGCGATGCAGGTGGCGACGAAGGCCGCGCCATGATCGATGCCAGCGTCGGCCATGATGTTGGGGTTGACGAAGATGATGTAAGCCATCGTTATGAAGGTGGTCAGGCCCGCCAGCAGCTCGGTTCTGACGGTGGTGCCATGCAGGCTCAGCTTGAAGATGCGCTCAAGCAGACCGCTGCGCGGCGGCGTGAGATCCAGCGGCGAAGCTTCGGATTTGCGGCTTTCCACAGTGAAATTCCTCGGAACGTTTTTGTTGTTTTTTTCAGAGCCGGTAACTGCTCCGTGAGGCGAGACTTCCCGTCAGTTTCGATTTGTTGACTGAAAGGTCAGAAACGTGCACGCCTTGGATTATGCTTTTGTATACAAAAAATGCAAATAATGTTTTCTATTTTGGCGTGGGGATTTCTGCGATTGTGTGCATAACGGCGGGCACAACAGGGGCGTGTCGAGACTTTGCGCTCTGTGTACAATGCGCCAGTATCTTTACTGTGACTTTATTGCGATTTCTGCTATTGATCCGCACCACAGCGATCACAGTCACGGCCCAGCGCCGGATTCAGTTCCCACGAGTGCCCATGAACGAACAGTTGCAACCCCTCAAGAAACAGCCGCGCACCGTCAAGGCGGGTCGCAGCGGAACCCAGGACGATATTGTCTACGCCCACATTTTCGAGGCCATTCTCGAACAGCGACTGGCGCCCGGCACCAAGCTGAGTGAAGAGGCCCTGGGCGAGATCTTCGGGGTCAGCCGCACCATCATTCGTCGCGCATTGTCGCGACTGGCCCACGAAGGTGTCGTGTTGTTGCGGCCCAATCGCGGCGCCGTGGTGGCCAGCCCGAGCGTCGAAGAAGCGCGTCAGGTGTTCTTCGCCCGGCGCATGGTCGAGAAAGCCATCACTGAACTTGCTGTCGAGCACGCTACGCCTGAGCAACTGGCCGAGCTGCGCAAGATGGTCAGCGACGAGCGCGACAGTTTTTCCAGAGGGGATCGCGGGGCGGGAATTCGTCTGTCCGGGGAGTTCCACCTGAAGCTGGCGGAAGCGGCGAAGAATGCGCCGCTGATCAGCTTCCAGCGCAGCCTGGTTTCCCAGACCTCATTGATCATCGCGCAGTACGAAAGCGGCAATCGCTCGCACTGCTCCTACGATGAACACACCCAGCTGATCGATGCCATCGAAGCGCGGGATGCGCCACTGGCCGTCAACCTGATGATGCATCACATGGATCACATCGACAGCAAGCTCAACCTTGACGAAGACAGCGCCTCGGACGACCTGCACGCGGTGTTCTCGCACCTGATGCTGCCCAAGAAAAAGCCGGGGCGTAGCCCGGCTGTTTGAGACGATTCTGATGATCGTTCCCCGCGTGGGAACGGTCGGTAAAAACATTGGATCGACAGTGACTGTGGGAGGGAGCTCGCTCGCGATGGCGTCAGATCAGTTAGCAGATCGTTGATTGACACAATGACATCGCGAGCAAGCTCCCTCCCACAAATGCCTATTTGATGATTGGTCCTCAACGCTTGTGAACGAGCGCCCCCGCCGAGTAGGTCTCACTCACCGTCCGGTCATCCCCCAGCGTCATCAGTACGAACAATCGCTCCTCGATGCTTTGCGCCTGTTTCATGCGGTACGACAGCAGCGGGGTGGCGTTGTAATCGAGCACCACGAAATCCGCCTCGTTACCTGCTTTCAGACTGCCGATCTTGTCCTCCAGCCGCAACGCCCGGGCGCCGCCGAGTGTGGCCAGGTACAGCGACTTGAACGGGCTTAGCTTCGCACCCTGCAGTTGCATCACCTTGTACGCCTCGTTCAGCGTCTGCAGGATCGAGAAGCTGGTACCGCCGCCCACATCCGTGCCCAATCCCACGTTGACCTTGTGCCGCTCGGCCATCGGCAGGTTAAACAGCCCACTGCCCAGGAAGAAGTTCGACGTAGGGCAGAACGCAATCGCTGACCCGGTTTCAGCCAAACGCGCACATTCGTCGTCGCACAGATGCACGCCGTGGGCGAATACCGAACGCTCGCCCAGCAGCTTGAAGTGGTCGTACACGTCCAGATAGTTTTTGCGCTCCGGAAACAGCGCTTTCACCCACTCGACTTCTTTCAGGTTTTCGCTGATGTGGGTCTGCATGTACAGGTCCGGGTATTCGGTCAGCAGTTGACCGGCCAGCGCTAGCTGTTCCGGCGTGCTGGTGGGCGCGAAGCGTGGAGTGACGGCATAGTGCAAACGGCCTTTGCCGTGCCAGCGCTCGATCAACGCTTTGCTGTCGACGTAGCTCGATTCGGCGGTGTCCACCAGATAGTCTGGCGCGTTGCGGTCCATCATCACCTTGCCGGCAATCATCCGCAGGTTGAGCTTTTCGGCGGCGCTGAAAAACGCCTCCACCGATTCCTTGTGCCGACTGCCGAATACCAGCGCGGTGGTGGTGCCGTTGCGCAGCAGTTCTTCCAAAAACAGATCAGCAACTTCGGCCGAATGCGCAGGATCTTCAAACTGCTTCTCACAAGGGAAGACGTAGGTGTTGAGCCAGTCCAGCAATTGCTCGCCGTAAGACCCAACCATCCCGGTCTGCGGCAAATGGATATGGGTGTCGATGAAGCCGGCGCTGATCAGGGCATCCTTGTAGGTGAGCACCTGCACGTCATCAGCCAGCGTCTTGAGCAAGTCGGCGGCGTGGCCGACAGCGGCAATTTTGCCGTCCTCGACGATCATCAGGCCGTCTTCGAAATACGCGTAAGAATCCTCGACGGCCACTTCGGCAGGGTCGCCCAGGCTGTGGACGATTGAGGCGCGGTAGGCTTTCTTGCTGGCAGAATCGGAAGTCATGAATGTTCTCGTTGAAAAATTGGATAGCGTGCTGATTGCGATCAACCCAGTGGGAGCGGACTCGTCCGCGAAGAGGCCGGTGCGGCCAATGCCTTTCAGCCGCCTGAAAGATTGTCTTCGCGGACGAGTCCGCTCCCATTGGGTCTGTATCCGGCTCTACAGAACGCCTTGGCGCCGCGACACCGGCAGCAGCTTGGCAATCGGTTCGGCCCCCGAGCTTTGCTCGCCGAAACTGGCGTTGTAAGTGGCGATGACCTCGGCGGCGATGGACACGGCAATCTCGATCGGCAGTTTGCCTTTCACTTCGCTCAGGCCCATCGGGCAACGCATGCGTTGCACCAGTGCAGCGTCGAAGCCGCGATCACGCAGGCGATGTTCGAATTTTACCCGCTTGGTTTTGGAGCCGATCAAGCCGAAGTAGGTGAAGTCGCCGCGCTTGAGAATCGCCGCGGTCAATTCCAGGTCCAACTGATGGTTGTGGGTCATGACGATGCAATAACTGCCTGCGGGCAGGTTGTCGACCTCATCGATGACGTCGTCGTTAACGATGCGCGTCACGCCCTGGGGCAAGTGTTCGGGAAATTCCTGCTCACGGGAATCAATCCATCGCACGCGGCAGGGCAGGCTGGCGAGCAGAGGCACTAAAGCCCGACCCACGTGACCGGCGCCAAACACTGCGATGTGCGCCTGGGCTTGGCCCATCGGTTCGAACAGCAATACGTTCACCCCGCCGCAGCACTGGCCCAGGCTGGCGCCGAGGCTGAAGCGTTCGAGCCGGGTTTGCTGAGTGCCGCTGGCGAGCATTTCACGGGCGATTTCCATGGCTTTGTATTCCAGATGCCCACCGCCGATGGTGTCGAAAATCCGCTCGGCGCTGACCACCATCTTCGAGCCAGCATTGCGCGGCGTCGAGCCTCGCTCCTCGATGATCGTCACCAAAACGCAGGCCTGACCCTGGGTTTGCAGATCGGCCAGGGCACTGATCCAGTTGTTCATTGTTTCGATCCTCCAGAACCTGATCGTGCCCACGCTCCGGCGTGGGCACGGCTCCTGTGACGCTCCGCGTCACGCTGCACGCATTGCATCAATCGACGCGGAGCGTCGCGGGCTGCATTCCCACGCGGAGCGCGGGAACGATCTCTTTGTCACGCTGCAACTGCCGCATCTGCTCACACCCCCACAACACCCGCTCCGGGGTGGCCGGTGCGTCGATTTTCGGCTGGTGCTTGTAATCACCCAGGCTCGCCACGGCATCCTTGAGCGCGCACCACGCGGCGATCCCCAGCATGAACGGCGGCTCGCCTACGGCCTTGGAATGGAACACCGTGTCTTCAGGATTCTTGCGGTTCTCTACCAGCTTGACCCGCAGATCCAGTGGCATGTCCGCCACCGCCGGGATCTTGTAGCCAGCCGGTCCGTTGGTGACCAGTTTGCCCTTGGCATTCCACACCAGTTCTTCTGTGGTCAACCAGCCCATCCCCTGAATGTAGCCGCCCTCGACCTGACCGATATCGATGGCCGGATTCAACGAAGCGCCGACGTCGTGCAGAATGTCCGTGCGCAGCATTTTGTATTCGCCAGTCAGGGTGTCGATGATCACTTCGGTGCAGGCCGCGCCGAACGCAAAGTAGTAGAACGGATGGCCACGCGCCTGGCTGCGGTCATAGTAAATCTTCGGCGTTTTGTAATAGCCGGTGCTCGACAGCGACACCTGGCCCATCCACGCCTGTTGCGCCAGCGCTTCGAAGGAAATCACCTGTTCACCTACCCGCACATGGCCATTGCGGAACTCGACCTGCGAGGCCTCGACCTTGTAATGCCGCGCCGCAAATTCGACCAGCCGCGCCTTGATGGTTTCGGCCGCATTCTGCGCCGCCTTGCCGTTCAGGTCCGCGCCACTGGAGGCCGCGGTGGGGGAGGTGTTCGGCACCTTGTCGGTATTGGTCGCGGTGATCTGCACGCGGTCGATGTCCACCTGGAACACCTCGGCCACCACCTGTGCGACCTTGATGTTCAACCCCTGGCCCATCTCGGTGCCGCCATGGTTCAGGTGAATGCTGCCATCGGTGTAGACGTGGATCAGCGCGCCGGCCTGATTAAGGAAACTGGCCGTGAAGGAAATGCCGAATTTGACCGGCGTCAACGCCAGGCCTTTCTTCAGGATCGGACTGTGGGCGTTGTAGGCCGTTATGGCCTTGCGTCGTTCTGCGTACTGGCAGCTTTCTTCCAGTTCGGCGGTCATTTCCTCGAGCATGTTGTGCTCGACGGTCTGGTAGTAGTGCGTGACGTTGCGCTCGGTCTTGCCGTAGTAATTGACCTTGCGCACCTCCAGCGGATCTTTGCCCAAGTGCCGGGCGATGGCGTCCATCACCTCCTCGATGGCGACCATGCCCTGTGGGCCGCCGAAGCCGCGATAGGCCGTGTTCGACGCGGTGTTGGTTTTGCAGCGGTGGCCGTTGATCGTGGCGTCGCCCAGGTAATACGAGTTATCGGCGTGGAACATCGCGCGGTCGACGATGGACGCCGACAGGTCCGGCGAATACCCGCAGTTGCCGGCCAGCTCCAGATTAATGCCGTGCAGGCGCCCGGTTTCATCAAAACCCACGTCGTACTCGACATAGAACGGATGGCGCTTGCCGGTCATCAGCATGTCTTCGACGCGCGGCAGGCGCATCTTGGTCGGTTGACCCGTCAGCCGCGCAACCACTGCGCACAGGCAGGCGGGACTTGCGGCTTGAGTTTCTTTGCCGCCAAAACCACCGCCCATGCGGCGCATATCGACCACGATCTTGTTCATCGACACATCCAGCACTTCGGCCACCAGTTTCTGCACTTCGGTGGGGTTTTGCGTGGAGCAGTAAACGATCATGCCGCCATCTTCGGTAGGCATGACCGAGGAGATTTGCGTCTCCAGATAGAAGTGTTCCTGGCCGCCGATGTGCAGGGTGCCCTGAATCCGTTTCGGTGCGCTGTTCAACGCCGCAACCGAATCGCCACGCTTGTGGGTGTGGCTGTCGAGCACGAAATGCTTTTTGCGCAGCGCCTCCACCACATCCAGCACCGGCTCCAGATCCTCGTATTCTATGATCGCCGCCATCGCCGCCTTGCGCGCGGTTTCCAGATCCCGTGCCGCGACCGCAATCACCGGCTGACCGACGAACTCCACCACGTCGATGGCCAGCAGCGGATCGCCAGGCAGTAACGGCCCGATATCCTTGAGGCCCGGAATGTCCTCGTGCGTGATGACGATGCGCACGCCTTCGAAGGCGTAGCACGGCGCGGTGTCGACGTTGAGAATACGTGCGTGGGCGCGGTCCGACAGGCGCGCGTAAACGTGCAGTTGGTTGGGGAATTCCAGGCGGTCGTCGATATAGATCGCTTCGCCGGATACGTGCTTGTCGGCGCTGTCGTGCTTGACGCTGCGACCGACGCCGGTGGTCAGGTCCTGCTGAAACAGCGCGACCATTTCTTCCTGGGATCGGGGTTGATGATGGTTAGACATAGTCGGTCACCCGCGTCTCGATGTGTGGCGTTTGCAGCTCGATGAAGTATTTGCGCAGTAAGTTTTGCGCACTGAGCAGGCGGTATTCCTTGCTGGCGCGAAAATCCGACAGCGGCGTGAAGTCGTCAGCGAGCGCTGCGCAGGCGCGCTCAATCGTGGCGGATGTCCACGGCGCGCCGATCAGCGCTTTCTCACAGGCAGCGGCCCGTTTTGGAATCGCTGCCATGCCGCCGAAGGCTGCGCGGGCATCGACGATGGCGCCGTTTTCCACCTGAACACGGAACGCCGCACAGACCGCCGAGATGTCGTCGTCCAGGCGTTTCGACACTTTGTAGGCGCGGAACACCTGCTTGCCGTTGGCCTTGGGCACGATGATCTTCTCGATGAACTCGCTTTCCTGACGGGCCGTGACGCGGTAATCGATGAAGTAATCCTCAAGCGCCAGGGTGCGGGTTTGCTCGCCTTTGCGCAGGACGATCTTCGCCCCGAGGGCGATCAGCAGAGGAGGCGAGTCACCAATGGGCGAGGCATTGCCGATGTTGCCGCCCAACGTGCCTTGATTGCGAATCTGCAACGATGCAAAACGGTGCAGCAATTCACCGAAATCAGGGTATTGCTCGCTCAAGGCGCCGTAGCAGTCAGTCAGCGCAGTGGCTGCACCGATTTCGATACGGTCGTCGAAATGCTCGATTTTCTTCATTTCGACGACGTTGCCCACGTAAATCATTACCGGCAACGGGCGATGGAACTGGGTGACTTCCAGTGCGAGATCAGTGCCGCCGGCCAGCAGCCGCGCTTGGGGATAGGCATCGTATAGGTCGGCCAGATCGGCCACTGTCAACGGCACCAGGCAGCGCTTGTCGCCACTGTTCAGTTCGCCGGTTTCGGACGGGGCGATGGCTTTGAGGCGGGTGATGGTCTGCGCCTGGTGCTGATCGAACTGATCGGGCTGGCGCGGGCCACAGGCCTGTTCGGCAGCCGCGAGAATCGGACGGTAGCCGGTGCAGCGGCAGAGATTGCCAGCCAGGGCTTCGTGGGCCTGATGAGTGTCGGGCTGGGTGCTGTTCTTTTGCAGCGCGAACAACGACATCACGAAGCCCGGCGTACAGAACCCGCACTGCGAACCGTGACAATCGACCATGGCTTTTTGCACGCTGTGCAGCTGGCCCTGGTGCTTGAGATCTTCGACGCTGATCAGCTGTTTGCCGTGCAGGGAAGCGACGAACGTCAGGCATGAATTGAGGCTGCGGTAGCTCAGCGCGTCCTTGCCGTCGGCGTCCACCGTCAGTTCGCCGATCACGACCGTGCAGGCGCCGCAGTCGCCGCTGGCGCAGCCTTCTTTGGTACCGGGCTTGTGCAAGTGCTCACGCAGGTAATTGAGCACCGTCACGTTGGGGTCCAGAGCGTGCTCGGTTTTTAGCTCTTGGTTCAGTAAGAACTGGATCACGGGTCATGCCTCATTTCTTGTAATAAGAGTAGTCGTGCTGAGTTGTAATCGAACGTGTCGATGAATCTATCAGCTCTGACTATCGGGTCAATAATTTTCTGACCTTTAAGTCAGGAAATTTGCGTTTTCATTGCTTTGCCGATTAACGGCGCACACCAGGTGAAATAAAACTTCGCCCTGACGTTCCAAGTTTTGCTTATTTCGTGCCAGTTTCCGCACAAGTGGCCCTGCGCCACGGGGGTGCAGTGCGATACACTTCGCCGCTTGTGTGCAGTTACGGTTTAAAGGAAAGAAATGACGTTCAAGGCACCGGACAGCCTCGCCGAGCAAATCGCTCACCACCTTGCAGAGCGCATCATTCGTGGCGAGCTCAAGCCCGCCGAGCGAATTCAGGAACAGAAGGTCACGGCCGCACTTAATGTCAGCCGCGGATCGGTGCGTGAGGCGCTGTTGATCCTCGAACGCCGCCACTTGATCGTCATCCTGCCGCGCCGTGGTGCTCAGGTTTCAGTGCTGACCCCGCATAACGTCGAAAGCCTCTGCGCGCTGATGAGCGAGCTGTACATTCTGCTGGCAATTGCCGTCGGCGAGCGCTGGAAGGAAGAGATCGAACTGGCGCCATTCCTGCAAATCCAGCAACGTCTGATCGCCAGTTGCGAACGCCAGGACGTGAAAGCCTTCGTCGAAGACAGCTTTAATGTGATGCGCGCCGCTTATCCGTTCGCCAACAACCCCTATCTGGAAGAGACCATCGAGAACCTGCAGCCGTCCATGAGCCGCTTCTATTTCCTGGCGCTGGAGCAACGCAAGGCCCAGATGAGCGAATACCTGACGCTGTTCGGTCAGTTGCTCGAAGCGGTAATCGCACGCGACATCCTGCAGATCCGCGCGGTGCTCACCCGTTACGGCCAGCGCAGTTGCCAGTCGGTCCTCGCTGCCTTGGCGGCCAGCTAAACAATGCGTCTTAAGTGCATCAAGCTGGCGGGATTCAAATCCTTCGTCGACCCGACGACGGTGAATTTCCCCAGCAACATGGCGGCCGTGGTCGGCCCCAACGGATGCGGCAAATCCAACATCATCGACGCGGTGCGCTGGGTCATGGGCGAAAGCTCGGCCAAGAACCTGCGCGGCGAGTCGATGACCGACGTCATTTTCAACGGCTCCACCAGCCGCAAACCGGTCAGCCAGGCCAGCATTGAGCTGGTCTTCGATAACTCCGACGGCACCCTGATCGGCGAATACGCCAGTTACGCGGAGATCTCTATCCGCCGCAAAGTGACCCGTGACAGCCAGAACAGCTACTACCTGAACGGCACCAAATGCCGTCGTCGCGACATCACCGATATCTTCCTCGGCACCGGCCTGGGCCCGCGCAGCTACTCGATCATCGAGCAGGGCATGATCTCCAAGCTGATCGAAGCCAAGCCCGAAGACCTGCGCAATTTCATCGAAGAAGCCGCCGGCATCTCCAAGTACAAGGAGCGTCGCCGTGACACCGAAAACCGCATCCGCCGCACTCACGAAAACCTCGCGCGCCTGACTGACCTGCGCGAAGAGTTGGGCCGTCAGCTGGAGCGCTTGCAGCGTCAGGCTCAGGCGGCGGAGAAGTATCAGGAATACAAAGCCGAAGAACGTCAGCTCAAGGCCCAACTGTCGGCGTTGCGCTGGCAGGCCCTGAACGAGCAGGTCAGCCAGCGTGAAGGGGTGATCGGCAATCAGGAAGTCGGGTTCGAAGCGCTGGTGGCCGATCAGCGTAGCGCTGACGCTGCCATCGAGCGTCTGCGTGACGGTCATCACGACTTGTCCGAGCGGTTCAATCTGGTGCAGGGCCGCTTTTATTCAGTTGGCGGCGACATTGCCCGGGCCGAGCAAAGCATTCAGCACGGCCAGCAACGCCTGCGCCAATTGCAGGATGATCTGCGCGAAGCCGAGCGCGCCCGCCAGGAAACCGAATCCCACTTGGGCCACGACCGCACATTGCTGGCGACCCTGGGTGAAGAGTTGGAAATACTCGAACCCGAACAGGAAATGACCCTGGCCGCCGCCGAAGAATCCGCAGCGTCCCTGGAAGATGCCGAAACCTTGATGCACGGCTGGCAGGAGCAGTGGGACAGTTTCAACCTGCGCTCGGCCGAACCCAGGCGTCAGGCCGAAGTGCAGCAGTCGCGCATCCAGCAGCTGGAAACCAGCATGGAGCGGCTGGGCGAGCGTCAGCGCCGTCTGGCTGAGGAGCGCCAGTTGCTGGCGGCCGACCCGGAAGACGCAGCCATTCTGGAACTCAGCGAAGACCTCGCTGCCCGCGAGATGACATTCGAGGAACTGACCGCCGAAGAAGAGCAACTGATCGAGCGTCTGGAGCAACTGCGCCTTGAGCTGCAACAGGCCAGCCAGTCTCAGCAACAGGCGCAGGGCGACTTGCAGCGGCTGAACGGTCGATTGGCTTCACTTGAAGCCCTGCAGCAGGCGGCCCTTGATCCCGGCACCGGCACCGCCGAATGGCTGCGCGACCAACACTTGAGCGAGCGCCCGCGTCTGGCCGAAGGCTTGCACGTTGAAGCGGGTTGGGAGCTGGCGGTGGAAACCGTGCTCGGCGCGGACCTGCACGCTGTTCTGGTCGATGACTTCACGGGCCTTGATCTGGCCGGTTTCGAGCAGGGCGATCTGCGGCTGGTCAAGCCATCTGCCGATTTCGCGCGCATTCCCGGCAGTTTGCTGGACAAGGTCCAGACGGGTGTCGATCTGACCAGTTGGCTGGGGCCGGTCAAACCTGTTGAAACCCTGGATGACGCGCTGTCCTTGCGCAGTCAGCTGGCTGCCGGGCACAGCCTGATCAGCCGCGATGGTTATTGGGTGGGGCGTGATTTCCTGCGGGTCCGCCGCGCTAGCGAAGCCGAAAGCGGCGTGCTCGCCCGAGGCCAGGAACTGCAGCGCCTTGAGCTTGAGCGCGAAGAGCGCGAAGCGACGCTGATGGCGCTGGAAGAACAGCTGCTCACCCTGCGCGAGCAACAGCGCGTGCAGGAAGACACCCGCGAGCAGTTGCGTCGCCGCCTGCAGGACGAAGCCCGGCAGCAGAGCGAGTTGAACGCCAGACTGTCTGCCGCCAAAGCCAAAGTCGAACAACTGACCCTGCGCCGTACGCGTCTGGATGACGAGCTCGCCGAACTGGGCGAACAGCGCGCCATCGAGCATGAAAGCGTGGGTGAAGCGCGCCTGCAATTGCAGGACGCGCTGGACTCTATGGCACTGGATACCGAGCAGCGCGAGTTGCTGCTGGCCCAGCGCGACAGCCTGCGCGAGCGGCTTGATCGTGTGCGTCAGGAAGCTCGTCAGCACAAAGACCACGCTAACCAATTGGCCGTGCGCCTGGGTTCGCTGAAGGCCCAGCACGACTCGACGCGTCAGGCGCTCGAACGCCTGGAAATGCAATCAGAGCGCCTGACCGAAAAGCGCGAGCAACTTGACCTCAACTTGGAGGAGGGCGCCGCACCGCTGGAAGAGCTGCGCCTGAAGCTCGAAGAGCTGCTGGAAAAACGCATGGTCGTCGACGACGAAATGCGCACCGCCAAAATCGCCCTCGAAGATGCCGATCGCGAACTGCGAGACGCCGAGAAGCGTCGTACTCAGGCCGAACAGCAGTCGCAGTTGCTGCGTGGCCAACTCGAACAGCAACGTCTTGAATGGCAATCGCTGACCGTGCGCCGCAAAGCTCTGGAGGATCAGTTGCTCGAAGACGGCTACGATCTACAGGGCGTGCTCACGACCTTGACCGATGAGGCCAGCGAAAAAGCGGCAGAAGACGAGCTCGAACGCATCGCCGCGAGGATTCAGCGCCTGGGCGCGATCAACCTGGCAGCAATTGACGAATATCAGCAGCAGTCCGAGCGCAAAAATTACCTGGATGCGCAAAACGCTGACCTGGTGGAAGCGCTGGATACGCTGGAAAACGTGATTCGCAAGATCGACAAAGAAACGCGTAATCGCTTCAAAGAGACCTTTGATCAGATAAACAGCGGAATTCAGGCACTTTTTCCAAAAGTTTTCGGTGGCGGCAGCGCTTATTTGGAACTGACGGGCGAAGATTTACTCGATACAGGGGTGACAATCATGGCGCGTCCCCCCGGCAAGAAAAACAGCACGATTCATTTGCTGTCCGGCGGTGAAAAAGCCCTGACGGCATTGGCTTTGGTTTTTGCGATTTTCAAGCTCAATCCCGCACCGTTCTGCATGCTCGACGAGGTCGATGCGCCGTTGGACGATGCGAACGTAGGACGCTATGCCCGATTAGTGAAGGAGATGTCGCAGACCGTGCAGTTCATCTACATCACCCACAACAAGATCGCCATGGAAATGGCCGATCAATTGATGGGCGTGACCATGCACGAACCTGGGTGTTCGCGCCTGGTTGCAGTAGACGTAGAGGAGGCGATGGCGCTGGTGGACGCGTAGCCGAGCGAAGGATTTACAGGGAAAAGTGGCGTTCTGGCAATTCGGTACAGGCAGGCGCGTTGGGCCAGTACAGAATCCTTGGCATGGCAGATGTAACAGACGGTGTAAAGTTGCCTTTGGTCGTGCTAGCTTAATGACCACTTTTCTTTTTTTCACGTGGGAAAACGCCATTCAGAACAGAGAGTTGGCGCCACGTTTTAAAGGGGTTTAACGCCCTTACTTTTCAGAATTTTTCACTAGAGGCACGGGATTACATGGAAATCGGTCTGCGCGAGTGGCTGATCGTCATCGGCATTATTGTCATTGCCGGTATTCTTTTTGATGGCTGGCGCCGGATGCGCGGCAGCAAAGGTAAATTGAAATTCAGACTGGACCGCAGTTTCTCGAACCTGCCGGACGATGAAGAGCCCTCATCGGCCGAGGTGCTGGGCCCGGCGCGTGTGCTGGACAACCAGAAAGAACCCAAGCTGGACGAGCACGATTTGCCGACGATGAGCGCCGCCCGCGAGCGCCCCGAACGCGAATCCAAGCGCGGCAAACGCAAGGATGAACCGCAGCAGGGCGACCTGAATCTGGACATGGACGGCCCAAGCCTGTTTTCCGGTCGTGACGATGATTTCCCCGACGACAAACCTGCCCAGCGCATCACCGAAGACAAGGACCTGCCGCCGGTTGAAGAAGTGCTGGTGATCAGCGTGATTTCCCGCGATGAAAGCGGCTTCAAAGGCCCTGCACTGCTGCAGAACATTCTTGAGAGTGGCCTGCGTTTCGGTGAGATGGATATCTTCCATCGTCATGAGAGCATGGCGGGTAACGGCGAAGTGCTGTTCTCCATGGCCAATGCGGTCAAGCCCGGTGTGTTTGATCTGGACGACATCGACCATTTCAGCACCCGTGCCGTGAGCTTCTTCCTTGGCTTGCCGGGGCCTCGTCATCCGAAACAGGCTTTCGATGTGATGGTCGCGGCAGCGCGCAAGCTGGCTCATGAGCTTAATGGCGAATTGAAAGACGATCAGCGCAGCGTCATGACCGCGCAGACCATCGAGCATTACCGTCAGCGCATCGTCGAATTCGAACGCCGCGCGCTGACGCAGCGTCGTTGATACAAGCATCTTAGCAACGACCTGTGGGAGCGGACTCGTCCGCGAAGGCCACAGCCCAGGCAATAGAGCTTTATCGATTTTACTGGCCTCTTCGCGGACGAGTCCGCTGCCACGGGTTGCGGCGCCTAAGCCGAATATAAACATTGAGCAGCCACGGCTGCTCTTTTGCTTTTCGAGAGAACACCGTATGAACGCCGCCGAAACCCGAATCCTGGAACTGCGTGCCGAGCTGGATCAGCACAACTACCGCTACCACGTTCTCGATGACGCGAGCATTCCCGACGTCGAATACGACCGCCTGTTCCATGAGCTCAAAGCGCTCGAAGCCGAAAACCCTCATCTTGTTACCCCTGATTCGCCCACGCAGCGTGTCGGCAGCGCAGCGCTGTCGGCATTCACCCAGGTGCGTCATGAAGTGCCGATGCTCAGCCTGGGCAACGCCTTCGAAGAAACCGACATGCGCGAATTCGATCGTCGCGTGACCGAAGGCCTCGATCTGCCAGTGGGCGACTTGCTCGACACCGGCGCCAGGGTGGAATACAGCTGCGAACCCAAGCTCGATGGCCTGGCTGTCAGTCTGCTGTACCAGCATGGCGCCTTGGTGCGCGGCGCTACTCGCGGTGACGGCACGACCGGTGAAGACATCAGCGTCAACGTGCGCACGGTGCGTAACATCCCGTTAAAGCTGCACGGCAAAGGTTGGCCGGACACGCTGGAAGTACGCGGTGAAGTGTTCATGTCCAAGGCGGGATTTGAGCGCCTGAACGCCAGCCAGCTGGAAGTCGGCGGCAAGACCTTCGCCAATCCGCGTAACGCGGCGGCCGGCAGCCTGCGTCAGCTGGATTCGAAGATCACGGCCAATCGGCCCCTTGAATTCTGTTGCTACGGTTTGGGTCAGGTATCCGCAGACTTTTCTGACACCCACATCGGCAATCTCACGCAGCTCAAAGAGTGGGGCATGCCGGTCAGTCGTGAGTTGAAGGTCGCCAAGGGCATCGACGATTGTCTGGCGTACTACCGCGACATCGGCGAGCGACGCCTGTCATTGCCGTACGAAATCGACGGTGTGGTGTTCAAGGTCAACAGTATTTCGGCGCAGCGTGAATTGGGTTTCCGCGCTCGGGAACCGCGCTGGGCCATCGCCCATAAATTCCCGGCCCTTGAGGAACTGACTGAACTGCTTGACGTGGAATTCCAGGTCGGCCGAACCGGTGCTGTGACACCGGTCGCTCGGCTCAAACCGGTGAAAGTCGCGGGTGTGACCGTGGCCAACGCGACGCTGCACAACATGGACGAGGTCGCACGGCTTGGTTTGATGATTGGCGACACCGTGATCATCCGCCGCGCCGGAGATGTGATTCCTCAGGTGGTGCAAGTGGTGCTTGAACGCCGCCCCGACGACGCGCGCAAGGTGCAAATCCCGCAGACCTGCCCGGTGTGCGGCTCCCATGTCGAGCGCACTCAATTGATCAAGCGCAGCAAGGGCAAAGAGACCGTCAGCGAAGGCGCGGTCTATCGTTGCATCGGGCGTCTGGCGTGTGGCGCGCAACTCAAGCAGGCGATTATCCATTACGTATCGCGCCGGGCCATGGACATCGAAGGCTTGGGCGACAAGACCATCGAGCAGTTGGTGGACGAGAAACTCATCGGCTCGCCGGCTGACCTCTACAAATTGAAGTTCGAACAGATCATCGATCTGGAAGGCTTCGCCGAGATCTCCAGCAACAAGCTGCTCAAGGCCATCGCGGACAGCAAGAAGCCGACACTGGCTCGCTTCATCTACGCGCTGGGTATACCCGACGTTGGCGAAGAAACCGCCAAGGTGCTGGCGCGCTCGTTGGCGTCCCTTGAGCGAGTCAAGCAGGCGCTGCCCGAAGTGCTGACCTATCTGCCGGATGTCGGGCTTGAAGTGGCCCACGAGATTCACAGCTTCTTCGAGGATTCGCACAATCAGCAGGTCATCGGGGCGCTGTTGGGCGAGTGCGGGATGGAACTGCAGGACACCGGCGACCTCAGTGCCGAATTCGCTGCCAGCGCGACCTTGGGCGGCATGCTCGACAAGCTGAATATTCCGTCGGTAGGGCCTGGCGCTGCGCAGAAGCTGGCGGACAAGTTCGGCACGCTTGAGGGCGTGGTCAAAGCGGACTGGCTGGACATGCGTCAGGCATTGCCGGAAAAGCAGGCCAAAGCCGTGCGTGAGTTCTTCGATGTGAAGGACAACGCCGAGCGTGCCGTGGCCATCGAGCAGCAGCTGCGTGACTTCGGCATGCACTGGCAGAGCGAAAAGAAGGTCGTCGAAGGCCTGCCGCTTGCCGGGCAGACCTGGGTGTTGACCGGTTCGCTGGAGCTGATGAGCCGCGATATCGCCAAGGAAAAACTGGAGAGCCTTGGGGCGAAGGTGTCAGGTTCTGTGTCGGCCAAGACTCATACTGTGGTGGCGGGGCCGGGCGCTGGATCGAAGCTGACCAAGGCCAATGAGTTGGGTCTGAAGGTGATGGACGAGGAGCAATTTGTGACGTTCCTGAAGAAGCATGGCATCGCTGTCGATTGATCTTCGCCAGTAAGGCGGATGTTGCTGGCCAGTTTGATAAGCCGGCTGGCGCGTCCGCCATCATATCCACGGAACCGCCACAAACCCTGATGATCTAGTGCTTGCAACCTCACAAGGAGATCGTCATGTTCCAGTTCTTCGAACAACTCAGCACACGAATTGCCGCGCCGTTTGTCGGTGAGAGCAAACGCAATAACAAGGTCTGGCAATGCCGTTGCGGACAGTCGATCTTCTTTCAAAACACTCAATGCCTGGCCTGCTCGGCCGCCTTGGGCTATCTGCCTGAGCAAGGCAAAGTAGCGGCGCTTGATCCGGGGCCTGATTTGGGCACCTGGCGTCTGAGCGATGAGCCCGGCGCAGGGTTGTATCGACGCTGCGCCAACCTGAACACTCCGGCCGCCTGCAACTGGTTGTTTCCGGCCCACAACCTCGGTGAGTTCTGCGCCGCCTGTGCGCTGAACAAGACCATTCCAGACCTGAGCATCCCGGAAAACGGTAACCACTGGTTGAAAATCGAAACAGCCAAGCGCCGTCTGGTCGCGCAGCTGATTTCACTGGGCCTGAAGGTCATCCCCAAGAGCGTCGATGAAGAGCGCGGGCTGGCCTTCGAGTTTCTCGGCGTCAATCTTGAAGGCGAGGCCCCGACAACCGGCCACGCCAATGGGCTGATCACCCTGAACATCAACGAAGCCGACGATGCGATTCGTGAGAAAACCCGTGTGCAGATGCACGAACCGTATCGTACGTTGCTTGGGCATTTCCGTCATGAGGTAGGGCATTACTATTGGGATCGTCTGGTAGCGGATACGTATTGGCAGGATGGTTTTAGAAATCTGTTCGGTGACGACCGCGCCAGTTACGCGGACGCGCTCGATCATCACTACAAGAATGGCGCCCCAGCCGATTGGCCGCAGCATTACGTAAGCGCCTACGCCACCATGCATCCGTGGGAAGACTGGGCCGAAACCTGGGCGCACTACCTGCACATGATGGATGCAGTGGACACGGCGCTGAGCCTGGGCATGAGCGCGCGGGACATGGATCTGGACTACACGCCATTCCCGCTGGAAACCTTGTACGACCCGCAACACCCTGGCGGCCCGGCGTTCCTGGCGTTCGTCAACGCCTGGATTGAGCTGGCCGGGATGCTCAACGAACTGTCTCGCGCCATGGGGCAACCGGATTTCTATCCGTTCGTGGTGCCGCCTGCGGTGGTGACCAAGCTGCACTTCATTCATCTGGTGATTCAGGATGCCGGTGGCAAAGCGGATGATGTGTTGCAGGTCTCCTAACGCGCCTCCCTGATAGGAGTTGTCGAAGGCTGCGATTGTGGGGAGTGTCAGGTACACCGCTTCGCAGCCTCGCGCTGCTCGTCAGCTCCTACAGGAAACGGTGTTTAGCCGATCCAAAGCACGCAAACCCCGCCAACCCTGTAGGAGCGAACTTGTTCGCGAAGCGTTCGGCCTGACAAACCTGGAAATCCGCCTCGCCAACAAGTTGGCTCCTACAGAGGTTGGTGTTCGGCCAAGGCACACGGACATCGACAACCCTGTAGGAGCGAACTTGTTCGCGAAGCGTTGGGCCTGACAAACCCGGAAATCCGCTTCGCCAACAAGTTGGCTCCTACAGAGGTTGGTGTTCGGCCAAGCACATGGACATCGACAACCCTGTAGGCGCGAACTTGTTCGCGAAGCATTAGGCCTGACAAACCCGGAAATCCGCCTCGCCAACAAGTTGGTTTCTGTAGGGGTTTGCATTCAGAGCGCCAGCACCATTCGCCGTTCATACTCGACACGGCCGCGGTATGCGGTGCCATTGTCGATCCATCCAAGCCCCAGGTACAGCTGCATGGCGGGCTGATTCTGCGGGTCCACTGACAACATCAACTGCCGGACATCAGGCCAAAATTCCTGCACCAGCGCAGGCAAGCCGCGCAGACAGTGCTTGCCCAGACCGCGCCCTTGCCATTCCACATCGATCATCAGCGCATGCAGGGTGGCGGCGTCGGCGTCTGCCCACGGTGGCAACAACTTGCCTCGCTTGAGCAGGAAAAAACCTCGTGGTATGTCGTCCACCAGCAACGCGAACCCGCGAACATGGTCCTCTGAAGCCTTCACCAGGCTATTGAGCGCGCCGAAAATATCCCCCGCGAACAGCTTCTGCGCGTGGGGCAGTTCCAGCAGTTCAAGCTCCTGACGCTGAACCGCCCTGAGCCTATTGTGATCCACTACTTGCAGCTTCATCCGATTGCGGGCCTTCACTCTGTGCGCAGGCCCGCATTATGCCGTGGTGACAGTGCGTGCCGACAACGCGCTTGCTGATGGGCGCGCAAACTGCCGGTTTCACCCATTGAGGCAAAAAAAGGCCAAGTCTTCAGCCGGGCTCTGCGAGCAAAGCCCCGGCATACAAGTGCTTGAGCCCTATCAAATTTTATTGCGAACACAACGGTTGTAACTTCGTGTGAGACCGGTACAATGGCGCGGCTCGCCGACAGGCGAGTGTCGTTATGGTGACCCCATCGGTCCCCCCGCAACGATTACCCGTGAACCTGGTCAGATCCGGAAGGAAGCAGCCACAGCGGGAACATTGTGTGCCGGGGTGTGGCTGGTGGGGTTGCCTCCAATCTCCAAGTCCTTGATTCTACAAGGATTTCGCAGCAAAAAATCTCAAAGTGTGACAGCGTTTAGGTACACCTAAGTGGTGCACGTTCCTAGGAATGCTATCACCAAGCTAATCATTTCCAAACGTCCAGCATTGCGAAAGACTTACCCCGCTGCGGCCTGAGTGCTGCCTGTTCTTCTCCCGCCTTCATCTCATTTCGTTCGCGTGAACCCATCAAGCATTATTGACATGACCTATTGTCACTAGGTTGTTCTGAGCTGTTTTCTCGTTTCCCCATATCACCTTGCTTCCCGCACGAGCACTCTGCCATGATTGAGATCGCTGGTGGCACTCTGATGTCGTCTGGGCCACTGAAAGGATTTACTTTTGGGTCGAATGGAGTCGGGATATGGCAACAATTAAAAGCCCTGCAACAATCAGTACCGAGTTTGGAATTGATCCAGATCGCCTACTCGAGCTGGGGATAATTGACACTCAGTTGGCAAGTGATACCAATCTGTTTATCGATCCTCTCCTGCTGGCGGAAAGCGTTCATCCAGAGATAAACACAGGGGCTGTGACTGCTTACGAACAACGATTTGAATGGATAGTTAAGCTACTCATTGCCTCGAAAGTGAAGGGCGATGTGCCATGGCGACAAGTTGAAAAGCTATTTAAGTTTTCAGAGGTAAGCTGGACTTGTCTTGGCTATAGCTCCTCAGTGCATGGAGCGGGGTTTGGAAAAGAGCTGGCTGCTCATGCACTAGATACGGCATCGGAAATTGTTAAGCTCGGTATCACTGATGTCGACTTCTTTATGGGGCTTTCACTTTTCGAAGAGGGGATTGGTGCCGATCGTATAAGCGATATGACAACTAATATCATTCTAAAAGATCTTGTTCAATTGACTCAGAGGGTGAACCTAGAACTCGGGATTCCGTCTAGGGAATTTGATGTAGTGGGTTGTAAGGAGGTTCTGCCGATAAATCCTTACACGAATGACCCGTTGTTATTTGTTCCTACGGATATTGTGCGTGATCTTCCAATCGCAACTGACTGGAGTGATATTTCACGTGCAGTCAAGGCTAACGAAGATCTGCGGGAGCGGGTGAGCGGTAGAATCGGGGAAATTTGGGCCACGATGAGTAGGAAGGATAAGGCCCGAGTTAAGGCGGCGGCCTTGTCGAGCAAAGAGTCGTTTGAACAACTGCTAGAGATGCTCAGAGAGGTCCCGAAGGAGTCCTATGACTTTGCGAAGGACGAAAACGGTGAGGTTTTCTGGGCAAGGTTAACGAGAATTGCACAAGAGTACCCTCTGAAATTTAAAGGGTCTAGTTCTCCATCCTCTCCAGAAGAAGCAGTCAAGCTGGTTGAAGAAATAATTCTTCAGTTCCAAGATCTTATCGAAAACAAGGGTATCTGGAAGGAACTTTGGACCGATGATAAAAAGCCGAGAAAAGAGAAGGCCGCTCAACGATTGTTCTTCACTGTGGCCTATTCTTATTGCAAGGCAAATAATTTAGATTTCACTCCTGAGGCGGATGCTGGTAACGGACCCGTAGATTTTAAGTTTTCGTCAGGCTTCAATAATCGTGTGCTGGTAGAGATAAAGCTTTCAACGAATTCTCTTTTGCATGGATATGAAAAGCAATTGGAGATATATAAAAAGGCTGATGATACCGATCATGGTATTTACTTGGTGGTCGATGTCGGAGGGGTCGGTCAGAAGTACGCCGAAGTGCAAAGATCTAGGCTTGCTGCAATAGAGCGTGGAGAGAAGACATCTAAGATCTTCTTGATTGATGGAAACAGGCGAGCCTCAGCTAGTAAGCGTTGACGCCTTTAGATCGGGCCGCTGATTGCTCCCTTTGGGTAGGTAGGGTTGTCAGCTTTTCGGAAAATGATGTGGGGGATGGGTTGTGGCAGTTTGGATGATTGCGGCCGGTGGGTTGTCAGATAAAGCAGCCATTGATAACTATAGCAAAACCTTGACCTTACCGATCTCGGCTGCTCGGCGAGCACTAATATCTGATAGTGTAAGTCTTCCCTCTGGTGATCTTTACGCTTGGGGCTTTCCAGACACTCCGAAGGGTGGAAATCGGAAGAAGATTGCGGATATTGCGATAGGGGATACCTGCTTCTTTTGTACTACTGATGTTGCTGGCAAGCGAAAAGACTGGAAGAATGCTTACCGCTGGGTAGCAAAAGTGAGCGGGCAAGTTGATCCTGCGTATTTCTCCAGCGTATCGGAAGCGTTTTGGGATTCAGAAAAATATTTGCCTTACCTGCTCGAAAAGCCGATTCCAATAGATTTGAGTTTTGAGGAGTTTTCCAAGCTAATAGATCCCTCTGGAGCCTTTTACAAGAAAAGTCCTCAGGGTTCAACTACGCTTGCTGATCCTTTAAAGCTTTCCTATCTAATAGCTCAGTATGGTTCAGTTGACAATTGGGCTGAGAGTTTTGTTCAAACATCTTTAGTCACGTCGAATTTTTTTGGAGTCGGGGATGAGAAAGCTGCTCCTCGCTTGTCAGATACTGATTCGTTAGAAGATCGTGCTGCAAAATTTTGTAGTGTGGAGGTCCGTCCTGAACAAGCGTCCTTTAGACGGAAACTATTTATTGCGTATAACGGGCGATGTGCGATTACACGATGCTCTATCGTTCAAACGTTGGATGCGGCTCATCGGCATGGTCGTAAGTGGCGCGATGGGCACAACGATATCCGTGATGGCTTGTTGATGCGTAAAGACTTGCATGCGCTCTACGATGCTGGGCTCCTACGAATCTCGGATGATGGATGTGTGCAATTAGTAGAAGAGGCGCTAGAGCATTACCCAGAGCTTGATGGTGTGCAGGTCGCCTGTGTTGGTCCGGTAGTGTAGCGAGCTAGCTTTCTGTGTAGCGGCTATCACGCTTGCCTTATCGGATAAACTTACGCCGTACAACTCACGAGGCGATCCGGAATCGCAGAAAGGAAATAGTCCGCTTTAGTCGCTTGGATCGCGTAGGAGGCGGCTAGGGGCTAGGGGCCGAGGGGGTTGTGTCATGCGCGAGCTGTACGATCTCTGCATTCGGCCGATCCTTTCCGCCATTCTTCCAGTCTTGCTTTGCGGTCATTCGGATCCGCGACGAATGTCTGATTGGCAGCAGGTGCGGTCTTACTCAATGTCTTGAGTAGTGGCACTCTGTTTTCAGCGACAAGTATTGTCTCTTGGCATCATTCACTCCTTTAACAATGCAGACAGGAGGGCAGCCAGTGATTTCTATCGGCGACATCTACAACCAAGACATCAACTTTCTCTTCGGATCGGGGGCATCGTCCGGCCTGCTCCCGACCCTTCAATTGCAGGTGCAGACCGGTGAGGGCGACTCTCGCTACACGCTGGAAGACTTAGCCACCAAGTTCGAGCGAGAGAAAGACCGACGCTTGATCCCCCTGTTCATGCATTACTACGCCAGTTGCATTCGTCCCGCCGAGCAACTCAGCTTGATGCATGCCGTGACCGAAGAGCCAGGCGCCACGGTTATCATGAACTACCGCACCTTTCTGACTACAGCGCTTGAGATGGTGAAGCGTCGTAAAGCGTTGGACCGTCGCTGCAATGTCTTCACGACGAACTATGACGGATGCTTCCCACTTGTGGCTGACGCGCTTATCAAGGAGGGCTACATTGACTTCGTGCTGAATGACGGCGCGCGGGGATTCACGCGGCGTATCCTGCAGGCCCGAAACTACGGGTCTTATCTATGTCAGGCCGGCGTCTTCGGCCGCTACCAGAGCAGCATCCCTCAAGTTAACATTATCCATCTGCATGGATCGGTCTACTGGAGCAAGTTGGATGCCGCGATTCAAGTTGGCTACGACCTGTCTAGCCGCGAAAGCCTGTTGAATGGCGGCGCGATGGCGTTGTTGCAACCATTTTCGGAGGCGCTTAACAACCCAGCATCAACACTTGCCGATTTGCCAGACACAGAGTTTTCCGATGCAGAGTTGAAGGCGTTCTGGGATGAATATGAGCAGATGCCCATCGTCAACCCGACCAAGTGGAAATTCCATGAGACGGTTTACGAGGAGCACTACTATCAGATGCTACGGCTGCTCAGCTACGAGCTGGAGAAGCCCAACGCCGTGCTCGTAACCTTCGGATTCTCGTTTGCCGACGAGCACATCCTCAACCTCGTGATGCGCTCTCTTTCCAATCCGGGTCTGCAGGTGTTTGTCTGCTGCTACAGCGAGTCAGGGCACACCGCGATGGAAGAAAAGTTCAAGGGACATCGCAACGTCAAGTGCCTGATGTTGCAGGATGGGGTGATGGACTTCACCGCGTTCAATGAGCAGGTACTGGTTTGGCCCGAGGCTGCGGCACTTGCACTGGGGGCACCCGCAGCTCCAGCAGCTCCGCCTGCGGCAGATGCAGGCTTCGAGGACTTGGTATGAGCATCCGCGTTGGCGAGGTCATCGCCGTCCATGGCACAAAGTTGGTTTTGAAGATCGACGAACAGTCGAGTAAGGAAACCCTGTTCTATGAGGGTCAGAAGTACAAGGGAGTCTCAATCCGAGAGTACCTGTCAATCCAACGTGGCTTCCGCGACATCATCTGCATGGTTGAGGGCGAGTTTCTGGACGAGAGCCGCTCTGAGACGCATGACGGCCGCCTAACGTTTGTTCGGAAGGTGGAAGCCAGGCCGATTGGATACTTCGACAACTCTGGCTTCACTCAGGGCATCAAGTACCTGCCAATGATCCAGGATGCGGCCTACCTGCTACCCGAGGAGAAAATAAGATCCATCTTCGACCGAAAGGCAGACAGCGATTTCAGAATCGGATCGATGCTGAAAGAGGAGATCGCGGTTGGGCTACCGTGGAAACGGCTTTTCAACAGCCACATTGGCATCTTCGGCAACACCGGAAGCGGAAAATCGAATACGTTGGCGAAGCTATACACAGTTCTTTTCGATCAGAAACTGCCTCTCATCACCGGTAAGAGCCGATTCATTATACTGGATTTTAATGGTGAGTACGGTGGCGAGCAGCTCGCGGCGGCAGATCACAAGACCGTTTACCAGCTGTCCACGCTGACCAACCCTGACCTGAACGACGCCAATTCGCGCTTTCCGTTAGCGTTGCAGGAGTTTTGGCAGCTCGAAACTATGTCACTGCTCTTTCAAGCCACGCCCAACACGCAAAGGCCTTTCCTAAACCGTGTCATCGCAGGTTGGGAACGCTATGGGGCTATCCCTCACTCACTTGCGACTTATGCTAAGCGGATGTTCCAGAAGTCGTTCTGCGCCGGTGAGGTCAAACCGGCGACGCTGGATTTGATGCGAACCGTGGCGCGACGCATGGGAAACCAGCAGGTGCAGGATATGCTGGGGGACGTCAGTTGGCACCGGACTGGCGGCCGCTTCACGTACCAAGGGTCGTTCATCGGTACCGATGCCGCTCGATACACGGCGCTCATCGCGCCAACCTTAGAAACGCTTGACGTCGAAGGCCTCGATGAGTTCGACCATCTTGTGATTCGCGTCAACTTACAGTTGATGTCCGATCTGAACGCCGGATACGTTCAGTATGAGCATATCCAGCCGCTTCTGAAGCGAGTCGAGTCTTCGCTCGCCAGCCTACGTAAGGTGTTGTCGGTTTCGGGTGTGCCACCGGATGAGCGCCTGCTCACGGTTATCTCGATGCGTCGCTGCAACAATGAGGTCAAGAAGGTTCTGCCGCTGCTGTTCGCCAAGCATTATTACAGCAGTCACAAAAACACAGTCGAAAATCCGCCTAACCGCACCATCCATCTCATCGTCGACGAGGCGCACAACATTCTGTCCGACCAATCCGCTAGGGAAAGCGAAACGTGGAAGGACTATCGACTCGAGCAGTTCGAGGAGATCATCAAGGAGGGGAGAAAGTTTGGGATGTTCATTACCATCGCCAGTCAGCGGCCGGCGGACATATCGCCTACCATCGTCTCGCAATTACACAATTTCTTCATTCACCGTCTGGTAAATGACCGTGACCTGTACTTGATCGACAACACGATCTCTACGCTGGATGCTCTGTCACGCAGCCTTATTCCGGGGCTCTCAAAAGGATGTTGCGTGGTTACTGGAACCGCGTTTGAGTTGCCAATGGTGATCCAGGTGGACCGACTACCGATCAGTAAGCAGCCTGCCAGCGAGGATGTCGATCTCGAAAAGCTTTGGAGCGATGTTCCATTCGGGGAGGGGTAATCTTTGCTTACGAACCGGATAACCAGGATGGGCGGAGGGGTGGAGATAGGTATCCATATAGCTCTCACACCAATGATACTGCAAAGTGGACCATGGCAAACTTCTGCTTCCAGCCTGAAGCGGCCCACACAGGCAATTGATCGACTGCTCTGTCGGTCGTAGGCCAACCTTTGAAATCATTGCTACCCAATCTTTTCAAAATCGGCATCTGCCCTAGATCGAATATCGCCCAAGAATCCGTAGCGGGATATCAAGTCGGAGAATCTGGCAGATCTGCAGATTTCCCGCACAGTGTGGGGCGGAGTTAAGAGCCATTGCCGTGCCACCTCGCTGTTAGCGGCTATGAATTCAAAATATCACGAGCATGAAAAGTCCGTTCAGAGGCGCCCAATAGTCCCGCTGCAATCTCTTTCTAGGAGCTTACAGAAGTGGTGCTGACCTTGTTCACCTCCAGTCCGAGGCGCTGCATCACACGCATGGCGGCGGTAGGGGACCACTGACCACCACGGGCGGTGGGAATGTTGCGAGAGATAAGGCAATCGGCTACTGCCTGTAGGCTAGTTGCTCCATCGATGATGCACAACCTGATGGCGTCCTTAACCAAGGCTGCACGGTCGTCTGCCTGCTGGCGCTGGGTATCATGCCCTTTGATGCGGTTCAACTTGCTACGGCCCTTGGCGAGAGCTTGGGAGCGGTTGTTGATCTTCTGCACTGCCTCTTCGTCACCACTAGCTGCACGCGCTTCTAGGGACTTCAATGCCGCCTTGGTGCGTTCGCTGATGAATGTGCGTTCCTGTTCAGCCAGTACTGCGTAAATATGCAGTTGGAACGTATCGGCGGTGGGCATCGTGGGTACTCGGAACTTGTGGCGCTTCATCAGGCCAGCGATGTGTTCAACGTCCCGACTCATCCGATCCAGTTTGGCAACGACCACAGGCCTACCATCAGCGAAGGCTTTGGCACCCGCAGGCCGTTCCAGTGGGTGAATCGCGCCAGATACACCCACGTCCTCAAACTCTGCGACCACCACCCAGCCTTGCTACTCGGCAGCGAACTTCACGTACTCCCGCTGTGCATCGAGGCCGAGGCCGGACTCACCTTTGCCTTTCGTGGATACGCGGAAGTAGGCAACAACTTCCATGCTGGTGACTCCACAGACTGGGCTGACGTGATGATATTACAACTGTTAGAACGACCGACTAACACTTGTAGACAGCGGTAAACGCCTTTTTATTAGCCCTAATTGGGTACAGGCTGCTGATTGCCGCTTTCGTTCGGCGGCTTTCGTGGGAATCATTTCCGCCCCACCCAGTCCTCAATTCTTTAGTCTCCGCTGAGAACATAAAGCGATAGTCGTAGCGATATGGTTTGAACAGGGCACCTTTCGTAAGTGCTGCAGTTGGGCTTACGCCTTCACTTGGGTCTCAAACGCCCGGATGCTCGCGGTAGCGAATGTCTATAAAACTCAAGGAAGTAACGATTTAATGCGATATAACAGAAGTGTAACTATAATAGATGCAGCAGTTATTCTACTTGTGGCGTGGTGCATGTTTATGGAATCAAACCTACATGCTTAAGCCGTAATAACAAAAAGCGGTTTAAATCCTGATAGATATTTCAATTTGGTCTAAGCGCCGGTTAGACATCATGCGTCTTTAATACTAGCTTCTATCTGACAATATAGATGAAGATCAAAAATCTGTAGAATTACAACGGCAAAACAGCACGATTGCTTAGTGCGCATGGGCATCTGCTAAGATATTGACGCTAAGTATAATTAGGATGTAGAAAATATGTATAATTAGTCAGACCCTGCTGTGGGTTACTACGTTGCCATTAACGCTAGATCTCAGGGGCTTTTCCGGAAATATCGAGAAGAATTCTTTTGGATTATTAATAGCGGGGTGGACCATGATTTCTCGTAGAGCGTTTGTGATTGGAGCAGCGGCAGTCTCGACTATAGCCTCGACGCCAAAGCTATTTGCGGCCGATGGTGACGGCGCTGTGAGCATTTCGGTTAAAGATTCACCACTGCCAAATGCTTTGGACGTATATTACTCGTCACTAGTGGATCTGTCGCGTATGAATGGCTTTTCATCGTCAGATCGATTGCTTTTGGGTAATACGATTACGACATTCGATATATCCAAAGATACGCCTTATTATAATGAAGGGCTATTTGAAAGATTCGCAGATAGGATTTTTTTACAGAGTCCTGACTCGATAGGTCCAGCTAACCAGGCCGATAGGTTTTCTCTTCAGTACGAGACAGTTATCAAAACGGCTGCTGACTCAATCGATCAAAGGCATCCTGAAATAGTTCCGAAGCTTACAGAATTATCTAAGGCTGTGGAAAAGAAAACTGAAGAACTATCGGCGTTAATAGTGAAATTCGAAAAAGAATGGGCTTCTATTGCTGGGGTGAGTGGGATTAAGCCTGGGGATTCTGATTATGATTTACGATACTTGAACTTTCTAGAGAAGGCACGTTATGCTGATCAAGTAGACATTGTGTCTGGACGTATCGATGCTTTGTTAGGAAGAGTGGAGCAGGTTAGGCGGTCTGTATATGCGCCGCACGAAATAGTTGTTTTAGAAGCAGTTGCCCAGCTTAGCTCGACACGAAAAATTGCGCGCCCGAGACGTCCTCAATATGAGCGGACCATATCTGGTGTCAATGAACTGACATTCGCAGATCCTAAAACTCGGCTTGAATCAGTATGTGATATTTCAGCGCCATCTTTACCATTAGGGGATTTAGTTAAGTTTTTAAGTGTCGACGGATACAGAAAGCCTTTTGATATAACTAAGTCAAGTGTCGTGACGGAGCGACATGAAAAGACGTGGTCAAGCGCTGCTGAAGCGAAGGTCTCTTTTTTTGGTATTGGAATCGGTGGGGGCGGCGGAGGAAGCGGTTCTTCAAGTTTTGCGCAAACAATAAATGATGCAGCAGGTATAAAGGTAGCTTTCGATAACATCAGTGAAGTTCTTGTGGATAGGGGGTACTGGTTTAATCCGGCTATCTTCGAAGATCAACGTCTAGCGAAAATCATTGCAGCGATTCCAGGTTCCGATCGATTGAAGTACGTTTCTGTATCTCTTATTATCGCGAGGGGTTTGGAGTTGACTTTGACTTCAAGTTCTTCAGTTGATACAAATACTTGGTCTAAACAGAATATAGCCGGCCGCGGTGGTTGTTCATTTTTTGGGTTTTCGTTTGGGGGTGGAGGCGGAAGTTCTAATGCTAACTATAACATTTCAGTTTCGTCTGATGGGAAGAGCGTGACATTTAAGGATGACGGGCAAGTCACGAGAGTGCTTGCTGTTCGATTAGTTGAAATGGTTCTAAGGCCAGTAAACAATATGGCTCCTACCTTAATGGATTTTCCAGCCGATGAGAAGCCGCAGCGAAATCCTATAGGTGTACCCGTAGAGGAGTATAGAAACTTTGTAAGGGGACGCATCAACTATTTAGATCTCAATAAGGCCAAATTCCCCGGAGGATTTTAGGTTGTGAGTTTGAACCTGGGCAGGCTCATCGATAGAGCTTGATATCTCTGTAGTTAGTTAGAGTTCAAGATAGCCAGTGGGTACTGCTGGGGTTCCAAATCCTAAGCTAAGGAGATTTCTATGACCGCTGGCTTGTGTAAATGCCATAGGAATTTGGTTCCCTAATCCATTGGGTACCTGATTTTAAGATCGCTATTGGCCTGGTCTGGTCGTTGCTGAGGTCCGTCGCTGATTCTGGAATCGAATACGAAATCGCAAATCCAGCTTAAATGTTTCGACTGTCATAATGCTGGAATTCTCGTCTATACAGTATGCGGCACTGTTCATCAAAAACGATAACAATACAGGCACCCTAGAGAATTTGTTTTTAACGAAATTCTGTTCGTTTGCAGAGGCGCATGATCGCCTACCAACGGCTGCCTATTCTTTGGATATAATTGGCAGCTCAAGGCGAGTCATGAGGCGGGAAATCGTCATTGGCTGGAATTATTTCCCACTGGCAGTCGTCACCCCTTTCGAGTTTAGACAGCGGGCAATGCTGGAATAGGTAGTACAGCCGTCGTACAAACACGCCTTGATGTAATGAGCGATTGCATTAGCCCTGTTCTCAGCATTCTGTTTCTTTGCCTTCAGTGCGGCGCCGTTACCTACAGCCCAAGCGGTTGCACGACCAGCGTCACGGCGGGCAATCTTCTGGCGAGCTTCTGCGCCTTTTGGAGTGTCTCTGAGTGCTTCAACCTTCAACTCTGCCAAACCATCCTTCGTCCGCTTACGAGTCTTGATTAGTTCCTCTTCAGCCAACAGGGACTTAATGTTGCGAACCAGGCAACTGCCATGAACATCTTCGGCTTCCACGATTGTGTATTTCTTTTGTAGCATAACGAAGTGAGCATGATCACGAGTGAGACGATCAATACGGTGTACGACAACCGGGCAATCCAAGCCCTGGGCCATTGCTAAAGCAAGACGACACTGGGCGCGCTCTTGAGGATCGATGGACCCTGACACACCCTCATCAGTGAATTGGGAGACAATTCGCCAGCCGTGCGTCTCAGCGGCAATCTGAATCGCCGCAAATTGACCAGCTATCGACAAGCACTGATCCTCTGTACTCATCCTTGCATAGGCTACGATCTTCTTCATGTCCTCGCCACGCCACTTCAACTGTTGTGAGGTCAGCAGCTTAACATATCGTTGACGTTCGACAACGAAACGTTATGCAAGCAGCTTTTCTCGGTGGTGATGTGATCCGCCCTTAATTTGCTTTTCGTCGCCATAGGTCTATGAGAGGCGATGCTATGGCTGTTCCCGATAGCTTTCTGATAGAGCCGCGTGACTTACTGCTGGCTACTAGATGTCTCTACTTCTTTGATAGCAGTGGAATACCTGGAATGTGCCTTGGATGACTAGATATCAAACCGGGCGACCCCTCAATCGATGGTATGGTTTTGAGCCTTCCGTTTACCTTGCTTCCGGGGGTAATGTGTTTCTCACGCCCGCCAGAAAGGAATCAACACCATGGATAGCGAAATGGATACCGCGCGAGGGATTGAGCAATGGAACGCCCGGTGGATGATTGTTGCCGGAAGTGCAGTCTGCACGAGTTGCATGAAGAGCCAGGCGCTGGCGGACTGCGGGAAGCAATTCTCTCACGCTCATGAATGCAATGCAGAACTGGCACACCTCATGCCTTGGATAGCGCTTCATTACATCCTCGACGGTCTTAGAGGATGAATGAGGGTTCATATCCCTATCTCTTCGCAATCATTTAAAAAGCCCGTAAATCAATTGGTTACGGGGCTTTTCTTTTTGAGTTGTACTACTCACTGTAGAAGATTGGCGAAGCTGTCGATCCCTGCATGATCTTGATTGAGTGGGAGCAGTCGGCCCTAGCGACGTAGCTTTCACTGCTACGGGCAATTGCTTTCGCATTGCTTGCGTAGTAGATCCAATACCACTGCGCTGAGTTGTCCTTCTTCTGCCAGTAGCATGGGTAGGTGACATCTGGCATCTTCGTGTCTCCCTTCGTCCGTTAGTTGAGCCATTAGCTTAGCTTCAGCGGCCACTTTGACAAGGGATGCGGAAGAAGCTTTGGGAGTTCTATTTCTGGCTGTTGAGGCTTCTTCAGTAAGCACTCAGGGCAAAGTCAGCACATGCTGATTCAACTTCTGCCCTAATTTTAGAACCTGACGATACACGTTGTATGTTTCTTCAAGCAGGTCATGCCCCCAGCATTCTGGGAATTCCATCTCAGCTTCCTTCGAACCGAATGTGTACGAGAATGCCTCTACGCTTAACCCGCTTAAATTTTCTTCGAACGAGACCCTCGGCTTACTCTGCAATAATCGCCGATGCTTAGATATGTTGCTGAACGCTGCAAGGTAGCGAAACCAGTGAGATGAGTTCAGTTCCTGCATGCACTCCTTGAATGCTGATTTTGGCAGCTTTTCTGCAACCTTGCCGAAGCTGCAGTCTTTTTCAAGCACGGGCACTGGTAACAGCAGTGTGTTGACCAGCTGGGCGAAGATGTCAGCATAGTTTCGCACCGTGTGAATGGCGGCGATGACGTTGGCTTCTTGGACGAGTGCCGCTCTGCTGAAGTCAGGCTCAAAGCTGATCATCGCAACGAACATATTGAAGTGGTTGTCATCCGGCTGTTTGTAGTCTGCGAATGCGTCCCTTGCAAGTCGGACGTGGTAGTCAACTATAAATGCTGAGCGGCTGAGCGACTTCGGGAGGTTGGCAGTTTGGACATCTTCAGGCCGATTCGTCTCGATCCACTCCTGTAGTTCTTTCAGCTTCCATGTCGTTGCCATACACACCTCCTGATTTGTGAATGGGTAGATCGTACCACTGGCACATTCCAAGACTCGGTTATCGGTGGTCTGGTCTGTAGTGCTGAACACGTGCATAAAGGAAGGTGCGGGACATTTAGGATTTTCCTAGCTCGTTTAACGTAGGCAAATTGCGTGGCCTAGGTCATAAAGAAGCAAGCACCTTTTATGAGCTCTTTTAGAGTAGCTTTTGGGCTGGGTCATAACCGGAGATTTGGTGGCACGGCGGAGCCAGCCTGGCTCGCGGAGGGATGTGCAAGAAGATTGCAGCCTTGCTCAGTTAAGCCTGAGCAAAGATGGCAGTGCGACAACTGCGGCGACGCTTGCTGCACCAAGAAGGCTACCCAGGAGCATCATTAGGTAAAGCTTGGGCTCCGGAGAGGGCTTACTCGCCTCTTCGCTCAGCCTAATTGTCTCCGCCATCAGCACGTTGATATTGGCGTGAATCTGCTCGAGTTCAGTCGGCGAAAATCTCAATTCAGCAGGCATAACTCTATCCGTTCAGATTGCTTGGCTTAGCGGTGAGTGCATCATCCAAGCACCATTATAGCTCGCTGTGGGCGATGTGGAGACTGTTCAGGCTGGAGTACAACGAATCCTATTATCGCGCACACACAATCTCGGGAGCGTGCGCCACATCAGCTTGCCCATAGTGAGGCACGCTATGAGTACCTATACATCGTGGGGGAATCGGGATGAACGGCGAGTTTTGCTTAATCCCCTCACCGCCAATGCCCGTAACCATGGGGATTTGACGTGCTACAAATCATACGACACCTGTTGCGGACGCTGTAAACGGATTAGATAACGAATAGATGTGGCGGTAGGTAAGCGGATCCAATCACAGCCCTTCAAACAGAGTTGAAATGCTCACACCAAGAGCATCGGCAAGAACCTTGATCGCGTTGATGGATGGGTTCGCACCACCTGTTTCGATTCGCGACATATAGGTACGGGCAAAACCGCACTTGTCAGCAAAGGCTTCTTGGTTGATGTCCATGGCAACCCGCAGCTCCCGGACGCGGAGACCGAACTGACGTTGAAGCGACGGCGAGGGTGGTGGTGCTGGCATTCCCCATGCTCAGCGTATGTGCTCTAATCGTGAACACACTAATCGTGACATTGACGGAGATATTCGTCCTTGTCAGCTTCGACATGTGCACAGCCTGGCGGTATGGCGTTGCTCTGCAATAGCCACAGCGCCACGTGGGGCTATTGGTCTGCAGGGATGCTGGACTCGCAATGCGGTCCTTTACTGCCATGGACGCGGCTTTCTTTTGCTAGATAGGGTTAAGGTGCATGAAGCAACGCTACGTCAGGTTAAGGTACGATAGGGAGCTCAACAATCGCTGGTTGAAGCACTGGTCAGAGCCTGGGGTAGGGGAAACGATCACCTATCGGAGCCTCAGTGCAGGCAGGCACGGCCAGATGATGGAGCGCTGCACATCCACTGCAAGGAAGCTAGCCAATCCGGGATATGCGGAATCAAGATCGAGCTTCGAGAGCTTCCAGCATTTTGTATGTTGGTCGCGGGGGCAGTATGGATACGACCTTGATAATGCCTCGTGGTGTTTGGACAAAGATATCCTTGTAATAGGCAACGCGGACTACGGCCCGGCCACCTGCTTGTTCGTGCCTCAAGAATTAAATAAGTTCTTCTGCACGGGTGGGGCACAGAAGCTCCCCTACCCAGACCCTGCAATGTCAGATATTCCTTTTGTAGGTTGGTCGGTTTCCAAGCAATGCTTCAAGGTGCAGTGTGGGAAAAATAACTCTAGTTACTTTGCTGATCCATATGAAGCTCACGCGTGGTGGCAGGTACAGAAAATTGCTATGGCACTCCAATTTCGGATCAAGTACTCAGCACATGTGAGCTTAGTTGGTGCTCTCGACGAGAGAATGGAGCGTTGCTTAGGGGACCTCCGCCATGGGCGCTTAACTCCACGGTTCTAGCATGTCCTGTTGCCTATGTCGCTTAACCCTGGGGAGGTCGGGGTGATCCTCCCAATACTACGGATAACACTTGCGTAATCTGCTGGTGCCCGCAGGCAAGATTTCCCTCATACGACCAGAGTGATTTTTTTATGTATGCCTGCTCGTGATTGATGCCACAAGATGATACCGCAAAGTTTAATAAGGCTATGAGGAGCATCAGTGCTCCTCTTGCTCTGGATTTCCAGCGTGTTAAATTTGCCTCACGGCACTGAATATTGGCAGTGGGGCAGGGCAGAAAGCCCCACATGCTTTCATCTTAATTCGAGAGGGTATAAGTGACGTACCGTCACGATGGATAACTTCTGCAGTTATCAATATAGTCAGGAGCAGGAGCAGGAGCAGGAGCAGGAGCAGGAGCAGGGAGGGGCTTTGCCCTCCTCTTCCTTTGCTGAATGGATTTATCATCATGCCGTCGGCATAGGGTCACTGCTTGGAACTATGTCACGGTCATACTTTTGCCATGGCTAAATCGTGGCTCACGCCGCAGGTTATCACTGGATAAAAATAGAGTTGCCCTTTTGCTTAGGAACGGTTGGCCTAGTATGGCGTAAATGCTATGTATTAATTGTTAACGAAATTGATGAAGTAGAGGCAGGAACATCATCTAAAAATGCAAGGTGCGCGAGCCTGAGGAAAAAATTACTTAGAGATCCTTAAGGTAAATTTTCCATGTCTTTTAGCATTTCAATTGGCGGTAAGGCTTCAGCCACTCTCTTACGGTTCGTTCTGTTTTACCTAGCTTTTCCGCTATAAATTTAGTATGATTTCCATCCTCCCATAATGCCACTGCTTTCGACTGGAGCCCCAATCGATTAGTTTTTGCTTCCGAGGCGGGAGGTAAGTATATTTCAGAATAAGTTTCATCTATTGTGCAGTTTCCTATCTTGGCTGCTAGGAACTTAGCAATTTCCAGATCCTGAACGAATAGCAAAATCGCTCCGCTGTTTGTTTTAGATCGTAGAGCGGTCCTGCAAACCGATTGCAGTGTGGACTCGTAAAATCGTTCGTACTTGATTGCGTGCTTCACCTCATCAGCCGATACTTCGTCGATGGTAGATAGTAATTCTGCGAGCGGGGTGAGGCTACGGTTCTCTATTGGGGTTATGTTCCCATGTTGAAGACAGATCGCGATGCCGTACTCAGCATAATCGTTTATTCCTCTATTATCTATTTTTATGAATTTTACGTTGCTAGAATCGCTATTTTTAAGCATAGGCAGTTGAGGTCGGCACCACTCATGCGCTATCAAAATTGCTTTTTTCCTTCCGATCAATCGGAATACGTCTTTCTGTAACCATGCATCGAGTAAGCAGTCTTCTTGATATTCTTGATATATTTTTCCACCTTTCATCAAGGCCACAGTCTTCGAATAATTCTTGTTCATAAAGAACGGATGGATAATCACTTCGTTGCCGTATCCTTCGAATCCTAGGTCCACTTCGATGGGGGAGATTGACCAGCCAGCACCCTTCAAAATGACGCCAAGTAGGGTTTTTGCGATCTCGGCGCCCATGAGTACAGTTGTCACTGCTGCTGCAAACGCTGGTATATAGTTTTTGATGCCAATTATTCTTACCACCCGATTATGCTTTGCATCTATTTTGTCAACTTCCACGATCTGTCTATCGTCTAAAAGAGCGGACATTACTAATTGCGCTTCATTGGATAACGTAGACTCGGCCCTGCTAGTCAACTCCGCTATTAGTGATCTGCGATCATCTCTCGCTATAAGTCTGTCTTTATTACCCACCTTGACGATGTTTACTATGTCGTCAAATACAGTGTGGAAGGACAAGTTAGTGAAGCTGCAGGTCGAGCACGCCCAAGTGGTCGGGACTTCATCTACGTATAGATTCCAGCCTTCCAGCGACACAGGATTGATCAATCGGAGAGACTCATGAGTGCATATAATTATCTTGTCATTTCGATTGTTTAAGCTCTCCTCTAGGCATTGAGTTACAGAACCCTCAACTGTGCTGCTGTCGATAGCGTTATGAGCGAGGTTCATGCTTTCTAGACGTCGTTGTACTTCTAGCGAAAGAATCTTGGTCGGAAAAACAAGGACGGAGTATTGATCGTTAATTTTACTAAGACGATCGATTAGCCACGTAGTTTTGCCTGAGCCTGGAGGGGCAATTAATGCATTGATAACTTTCATTGTGCGTGCGTAATCCAGTGCTTATATTGATGTGAAGCCTTAATTATTAAGTAACGATCCAATTAGCACGCTGCCAGAACAAAAAAGTTTCCGATCTACTCCGTTCGTCCTGGCCTCGTGCTTCGTTCTGCGTGGTTTAGTTTAAGTTTAGGAGTTGAGTCATTTTATCCTCATGCTGGGTGGAGCAGTCTGTTGTGTGGGATGTTACTATGTCATATAGCCTCATTCGCGCTTTGTAATAAGTACGGTATATTTCTAGTTCCCAGTAGTGGGGTTTCGCGCCTTCCCAGATTTTTCCATATTCTACGATAAATACAAACTCGTGTTCGCATATTGCAACGCAGTGATGTTCGCCCGCATCTAAAGGGTCATCAGTGATGCCCAGGATTTCTAGCTCGTTCGTCATCAAAAAGTACAGGAATGGGTAATTGTATTCTTCATCGTCCTCGGTAAGTGCGCAGTATGGGGAGCGGAGAGCTTTTATAGTTGCGGAAAATTTCGCTGGTTCGCACAAGTCAGTTGTATCGCTGTAATGAGTGTCTAAGTTTTCCATGTGTCATCCTGTTGGTTGCTATAAAAGGGGGCGTGAGACGGTTTAGTAGGTAAGTTCCTGTATCTTCGTAAGCAGATGATTGAATCTGAATTTCGGTGCTCCCGGCTGAATGAGTGCTGATAAATGCAAGGAATTGGTCGTGAAGACGTCATTGGAAGACTAGGTCATTTTTTCAGTAGTTAAATTGGCCATATGCCCGCGATGTGTTTTCTACGAATGGCTTTGGATTTGCCTCCAAAAAAGGCTTATCAGGCTTTGTGATATGCCCGATATTTTTTTAGCTGCAAAAAGTTGTGGGGTAGAGTTCGGCCAATTAATAGAGTTGCACGATGAAATCACATTCGGTTTCGTTCGTAGGCACTCAATGCTGTTCCTCAAGAATGGAAGGCTCATAAGTGAATCCGGTAATTTCCATTTCGTTTGTCATTGTGAAGTACATGTACGGGAGGGTGTGAAATTTATCCTCCGTGGCGATTGCATAGTAGGGTAGTAGAAGGCTTTAAGAATGACCGTCAATTATTGGATCAAAATGAGTGAGGGTAGTGTTGTCGTTGGTGTTTGTAATATTCATGTCCTATAAATTGCCATTCCAAGTTTATGCATGTGTGAGTGCGACGATACGAGCGCGATTCTCGTCTCGCAAACTTTCTAGTATCACTTGAGGTCAAGCATTGTATAAATATGCTTAGGCGTATAGGCCTGTAGCGCATCCAGGAAATATATGCATTTTCGTCTAAGCCCCAATAGTCCGAGCGGGGTGTGTCAACGTTGCTATCGGTGAGACTGATAAGTACACCCGTCTATCTATTGATTAGTGCAAATTTCTGTTTGCTCATAATTGGATCCGTTCTGTGTAGTTTGCGTTTCCGGGGTAATGATCCATACGTCCTGAAGATCTGTCAATTAAAAATACTCATTTGTAGTGATTTTTAACTGGATTTCTTTATTTTTGCTTAACTTGCGATTTATTGGATTCATTGTGCGTTTGCTGTCGTAATTTTGCGATTTATCGCTGTTGCAGCTCGATTTACTGGTTTTAGTATTTAATTTGCCTGGGATTAGTTGTCGAGTTTTTCCCTAAGTGTTCGACTTATTTTCTAAGTGTTCGACTTATTGCGTAAGTGCTCGACTTATTTTTGACAGCCAAACTTAAAATGTGATCTGAGAAAGGGCTTCCGCCATCGCCTTTAACGGATAGCGACTACCGTAGATGCTGAACGTCACCGAACCATCTTCGTGTCCCACGATTCGCTTGATGAGTGAGTCCTGCACACCGGCATCTCGCAGGTCGTCAATGAGCGTGTGGCGGAAACTGTGGAACGTTTTTTTTGGGTCAGTGATGCCCAGCTTTGTCTTGTACCGCCCAAACCATTTCGATGGGGCATGGCCCAGTTTCCCTCGAACAGCTACCAGTTCGGGAAACAGGTGATCTGATCCGGTGTTCCTGACCGACTCAACATGCGTCAACAACCCCAGTTCAATCAGTGCGGGGTGCAAGGGGAGCATGCGTCGACTGCTCGAGTTCTTCAGGTTCTGGCCTTCACGAAGATCGTCAATGCGGATGCACGGGATACCCTGTTGCTCGATGAAGTCATCCACCCGCAGCTGACAGAGTTCTTCCAGCCGAGCCCCGGTCGCACGCCCCAGCAGCGGCAACCAGTAACGCCATGGATGCTTACGGACATCTGCTTGCAGTGCAGCCAAATCCAGTAGGGTCGTCAGATCGTGTCGATCGAAGGACAGCCGTGCCTGCTTGGTCGAGCCCGTCATCACTTTCATGCCCACTAGTGGGTTGTCCGCGATGTACCCGTTCGCCATGCACCAGTTGAGGAACGCGGAGAGCTTGCGTAAGCGATTGTTCACCGTGACGGCGGCGATGGGCTTGTAAGTGGCGGCTGACTCAACGACCTGTCTCAGAGTCTTACCTTCATATTCAGGGCGTAGCCCGAAGTACTGCGGGCATCGACTCAACCGTTCCTTCAACAGTCTGGCTTGGTGCACGTCGAATGCTTTGGCGGGCATGTCTCCCATCAGTTCGAACAGATCGCGTAAGGCACGTTCCACCTCGAAGGTGCTGACCTCCCGCCACGTACCGCCACGTTTTCCTTCTTCTATATAGAGCTTCGACAAGGTGGCGAGGGTTGGGCCGGCGCTGTTCCGGATCACGGCATTGGCTGGCGCCCTCCGTGCAGAAGGCTGGATAGTTCGTGAGGGGGCAGAGTCTCGCCACTCTGAACACAGCCTACGCAGCGTCTGAAGGTCTGCCTTGGGGTGTGCGTTCAGGTGGTTGTGGACTTGCTGGGCGAGTGAGGTCGCCAGGAAGAGTGCGTGTTGACGATGTCGAATGTTCAGGCTCAAACGCAGGGTGTGACACCTCGGGAAGAGATGCTCGGGTAGCCTGAGATTCAGGTAATAGACGGGTCCACGGCGGGTTATGTAGGCCATGTTGTACACCTGTGTTGTACAGCAAAGTTGTACAGTGCTGGCTACACCCCAAGTTCTAACTGTCCGTGCAGCGAGTTCGCACGGTAGATATCCTGCAACCTTCAAAGCCTGAAACCCTTATCCGATAAGGTCCGCAACGATCACCGAGCATGCTTGCATGCGACATGGTCAGATCCGGAAGGAAGCAGCCACAGCGGGAACATTGTGTGCCGGGGTGTGGCTGGTGGGGTTGCCTCCATTTTCCAGACCTGTTGAGACCATCAGGTAGGGACGCCGCAAAAAGCCCTCAGTGTGATGCCTGCCTGGCGCGCACGAATGCTTCGGTCCTCCGGGACTTTCTCGGTCAATCTCCTTTTCTACGCTTCGCACCTGTTGGCCCACTGTCGGCCGATTTCGTCGTGCTCTGTGATCTCTCGCTCATCACTCAAAGCGATGCGCAAGTGGAGGCTCCTGAGCAATAACAGGCTTCGAGCCTCAGTCTCAGCGGTATTTTCAGCGTCGCTCTGCACCCTCCCACTGCGCAGTTCTCCAGCCGAATTTCTCACCCCAGACGCTCCGCCACTGCCTGCACGATGGTCAACCCCAGACCCACACCCTGGTCGTTGCCAGCGCTGTATAAAAGTTACTCGAACTCAACAAGTAGGGATCCAGGCAGGCCTCTGCGCCCTGATCACACCCGCAGTTGGCCACGACTGCGGGTGCGATGCTTGCGCTTCAATCTCCCCGGGCCCCTTTATCAGGCCTTGATGAATTCCAGCAGCGCGCTGTTCACTGCGCCGGCGCTGACGGTGCACATGCCGTGTGACGCGCCAGGGATGATTTTGAGCTGCGCCTTGGGGATGATTTTCGAGGACAGGTTCCCCGAGACGCCGAGGGGGACTATCTGATCATCATCGCCTTGCAGAACAAGCGCCGGGATGTCGAACTTTTTCAGGTCGGCGGTGAAGTCGGTTTCGGAGAACTGCTTGATGCACTCGTACTGACCGCGTATTGCGCCTTGCATGCCTTGCAGCCAGAACGCGTCGATCACGCCTTGATCGGGCTTCACGCTGGGGCGGTTGTAGCCGTAGAACGGGATCGCCAGATTCTTGTAGAACGCCGATCGGTTGTTGGACACGCCGCTGCGGATGTCATCGAACACCGACTGCGGGATGCCGTTGGGGTTGCCGGCGTTCTTGAGCATCAAGGGTGGGACCGCACTGATCAGTACTGCTTTGGCCAGGCGTTGGGTGCCATGGCGACCGATGTAGCGGGCGACTTCACCGCCACCGGTGGAATGGCCGATCAGGATGGCACGTTTAAGGTCGAGGCTTTCGATGAGCGTCGACAGGTCGTCGGCGTACGTGTCCATGTCATTGCCGGTCCAGGTCTGCCCGGAGCGACCGTGGCTGCGACGGTCGTGGGCGATCACCCGAAAACCGTGGCTGGCCAGAAACATCATCTGACTGTCCCAGGCATCGCTGGTCAACGGCCATCCGTGCGACAGGACGATGGGCTGGCCACTGCCCCAGTCTTTGTAAAAGATTCGAGTGCCGTCAGCCGTTACTACCGTTGAAGAGCCATTATCGGCGCCGTGATGGCCCCTTGAAGCGCTGGCGGTGGGCGTCGGGGCCTGCGCTGCCAGCGCCGAGCCTGAGAACGCAGCCGTAGCCGCAGCCGCAACTGCTACGCCACCTGCGGTCACCAGAAAATCACGGCGTGAGTGCTGCTCGTTCGGGGGGGACGTCTGAGTCATTTGATGCTCCGCAAAGGGTGGGTGGATCGGAAAGTGAACCGGGACACAGCAGTGGTATCAGCCGGCGGATCGCCGCGTGGCCGAGACAACCTGTGCCCGCGCAAGGTTGGCGCACAGTGCCTGGCTGTCGATCATCGTCGCTTCTTCGGCGGCAATCAGTGGCGGCAGCGCGTCACGCAGGAAGTCGATCCAGGTCTTGGTCTTGGCGTCGATGAACTTGCGCGACGGGTAGAGCGCAAAGAAGCTCAGCGATTTCATGCGGTAGTCCGGCAGTACGCGCACCAGCGTCCCCTGGGCCAGGCCCTCGAGCGCGGCATACACCGGTTGCACGCCAATGCCCATGCCGGTGACGATGGCGGTTGTCATGGCGTCCGAGGTGTTCACGTTGAAAAACGAGCTGTTGATCACCAGTGTTTCGTCGCCATCGGGCCCTTGTAATGTCCACTTTTCGGAAGGCGCCATCGGGCTGACGAGTTTCAGGCAGTGATGGGCGTGAAGGGCCGAAGGGCTGCTCGGCGTGCCATGGCGTTGAAGATAGTCGGGCGAGGCGCACAGGATGCTGTAGGTCGAGCCGATGCACTGCGAGAAGAAGTTCGAGTCGGCCAGTCTGTCGGCGATCATCACGGACACATCGTAGTGCTCGCCGATCATGTCCGGAATCTTGTCGGTGATCGTGACATCGAACGACACCTCAGGAAACGTGCGCTGGTAAGCGGCGATGGCCTTGATGACGTAGTGCGATCCCAGACAGGACATCGCGTGCACTTTGAGATTACCAATGGGTCGGGTATGGGCTCGGGCGGCTTCGGATTCGGCGTCCTGGATTTCGGCGAGGATTTGTTCGCAATGCTCGTAGTAACGGGCGCCGGCTGAAGTGAGCGAGACTCTGCGCGTGGTTCGGTTGAGCAATCGGGTTTGCAGTATTTCCTCAAGCCTGGACACCGCTCTGGAGATATTGGGTGTCGAGGTATCCAGTTGCGTGGCGACTGCTTTGAAACTGTGCGCCCTGACCACAGACACGAAAATACGCATCATCTGTAACTTGTCCATCATGGTTGACCACCGACTAATGGAATGAGTTTATGCAGTGGATGAACGGCGCACCGGCCAGCAAGACTTGGCGCTCTTCCAAGTTTGAAGTTGCTGTGGTGTAGGGCGTTATTTAAATAAGATGGCCAGTCTACTCAAAACGCTTGCGGTTGATGAAGTTGATTTTGTTATACCTTCGTATAGCGCCAGTATGCCTAGGGACTAGTGTTCGGAAAGAGCCTGAAGTTTAAGATGCGCTTGCACTTGACGTTTTCGGATACAACTAACGCTATGCACAACGGGGCCGCACTGTGAGCAATGGATCTTCTTTCGGGCACAAGGTTTATCGCATTGGTTTGAGCGGAGATGTGGAGTACGGGCTGTTGCCAGGCCTGCTCAGCCGGCTGCGACAGGAGGCACCGGGCGCCACATTCGTCGTTCGTCGGCTGGAGCACGACCAGTTGGTGGCCGATTTACGTTCCGGGGAAATATCGGTAGGCCTGGGTTACAGCAGGGAACTGCCCAAGGATGCTCACCGGGTGTACTTGCGAAGCCTGCGCTTGAAGCTGATCCGCAGTGATCGCTGCCCTGATGACTTGGGGCTGGAAGAATATTGCCGACGCCCCCATGCGCAAGTGTTGTATTCAGGGGATGTGAGCAGTTACATCGACCGTGAGCTTGAACGGTTGGGTCGCAGTCGCAGGATCGATATCTCGTTGTCGCAGTTCAGCAGCCTGCCCCTGTTGATGGCCAATACCGATTTGCTGGCCACGGTGCCCGATTACGTCGCCGACAGTCTGGCGGCGTACGGTGGCCTGCGGGTTCAGCCCTTGCCATTGAAGTTGCCCACCATCGAACTCTCCATGACCTGGGATCAATCCTGTGATGATCGGCCACAGGAGCAGTGGCTAAGGTCCCGTTTGAAGATGCTGCTGCAAGATCTGGACGATGCGCCCGATCGATAAGAGCAGTGGGTGATCAACGCCCTGTTGACGCTGACCTTGTGCCTGCGCCTGCGCCTTACCGGCGCCTGTCGAACCTTCCCTGCGGCGTAGTCGTCGCGCGGTTGACCGCGCTTTACGTGCCATGGCCGGCGGCCTATATTTGGCCGCTGTTTGACCGTGGTTTATCCGCACTCATTGCATCACCGGACAACCGCAGGTCATCGGCGGACGCGATGCGGTTTTCTTTATTGATCAGGCACGGTTTTTTATGAGCAACGCCAATCACTGGCTCAAATATCTGACTGCCGAAGGGATCATCCTGGCGCAGACCCGGGTGGCCGGTGATTGGGGTGTGCATATCAACCATCGGGACGCGACGTTCTTTCATCTGATGATCAATGGGACGGCGGTCATCAGTACCGAAGGTCTCGCGCCGGTGGAGCTGATGACCGGCGATATTGTGCTGTTGACCCGGGGCTCGGCGCACCAGTTACGCCATTCGCTGAACAGCGAAGTCGTGCCGCTGATCGACTTCCTGCAGAAAAACAATGGCGTGTTCAGCACCGAGCCTGATGCCGCAAATGTCATCTGTGGCTCGTTCGGCATAGATCGCTACATGGTGCTGCCGGCGCTCAAGTCGCTGCCGCCGGTGCTGCACTTCAAAGCCAGTGCCTGCAGCGACGATTCACAAGTGGCCGCCACCCTCAATCAACTGCGCAGTGAGCTTGAGTATTCAGGCCTTGGCAGCCAGATCATCGTGCGCCACTTACTGTCCACCTTGTTCATTTATATCTTGAGGGAGTGGGCGGACACCGCGCCGGCAAAGATGGGCAGCTGGTTTTTCGCGATGCAAAGCCCCCATGTCGCACGGGCGCTGGCCTGCATTCACGAACATCCCGGCAAGCCGTGGAGCCTGAGCCGGCTGGCGCAAGAAGCGGGGCTGTCCCGGGCCGCGTTCGCCAAGCAATTCCGACTCTCTGTGGGCGAGCCGCCCCACAGTTACCTGACCCGTTGGCGCATGGGGATCGCCGCGCAGTTGCTGGAGCAAACCGAGCTGAGCCTGGCCGAAGTCGCAGGCAAAGTGGGCTACACCTCCGAGTACTCGTTCAGCCGCGCCTTCAAGCAAGCGCGGGGAATGTCGCCGACTCGCGACCGAGCGCAGAAGCGGCTCGAAAAAACGACCTGAAACTAACGCGTCAATGCCGTTTCGATGCAGGCAATCAGGGCGCTGGCGTCGAATGGTTTTGCCAGAAAACATACCGCACCGCGCCCCAGTGCCCGTTGGGCTACAGCTGGTTGCGGATACGCCGTGACAAAGATGATGGGCAGTGTGCTGCCTTGTTCCAGCAGTTGGTGCTGCAACTCGGTACCGCTTAACCCGGGCATTTGTACATCGGTAATCAAACAGTCGGACTGCGCCTGGCACCCCGAAGCAATAAAGGCATTGGCAGAACTGAACACCAGGCTTTCCATGCCCATAGAACGGACCAGACTGCTGATGGCGTTTCGAACTGATTCATCGTCGTCCACGATTGATACAGTTTTAACTGGAAACACAGTGATCACCTGTTGTTCAGGATGAATCCCATGAGTGTGCTGTCATCCTGTCTGCCAGCTACCTTACAAGCAATGGATGCGTTGAAAAACTATACCCGGGTATACGCCCTTCAAACCAGATTCAAGTCATTGCCCATCTTCACAAGTTCGGCGAATGATTTGGCGCCCATTTTAAGCATTGCACTTCGCCGATGTATTTTTACGGTGATCTCTCGCAAGTCGAGTTCGGCGGCAATATTTTTATTCATCAGTCCACTCACCGCCAACGTCATTATTTGTCGTTCGCGGGTCGTGAGTTTTGCATAGCGTTCTTCAAGTTTCAGGTGCGCGCGTGAACTTTCCCGGGACAACCGGCTGCTGGTCAAGGCACTGGCCACGGCATCGAGCAGGTCCTGTTCACGAAACGGCTTGGGCAGGAAGTCCAGCGCGCCGGCTTTCATGGCACGCACGGTCATCGCAATGTCGCCGTGCCCGCTCATGAAAATGATCGGCAGCTTGTCTTTGAGGTCCGACAGTTGAAGTTGCAGGTCCAGGCCGCTTATGCCTTGCAGGCGTACGTCCAGCACCAGACAACTGGGCACTTCAGGCAAGTCGTGTTTTAACAACTCTTCGCCCGAGGAAAAGCTCTGTACGTGGACGCCGACTGAGCGAAACAGACTTTCCAGGGCGCCGCGCAGTGAGTCGTCATCGTCAATTACATAGACGATGGGCTGCTGCGTATCAACGACCGGCAGCGGTCTTGAACTGTTCATCGTGCACCTGTAACCGGTAAGAAAATCTGAATGAGCGCCCCTGGGCAATCGATTCTGTTTTGTGCCGCGATCTCACCGGCGTGGGACTCTATGATCGATTTGCAGATCGACAGCCCCAGGCCCATGCCCTCGCGTTTGGTGGTGAAAAACGCGTCGAACAGATGCGCAAGTTGATCGGGAGGGAATCCCGGCCCCGAGTCGATGAGGGTCATGAGCGCCCGGCCGGCCTGGCGGCGAGTGCGAATGATGATTTCCCGAGGGCGCGCCGATCCGCCGTTGATGGCCTGAACCGAGTTGATGATCAGGTTGATCACCACCTGCTGCAACTGCACGCGGTCGCCTGTGACCTGGATAGGGCAGGGGGCAAGATCGCGCACCAGCGATATGTTTTTTCGCGCCAGTTCGCGGGTGAGCAGCGCCAGTGATTCATCGACTGTGGCGTTCAGGTCCAGAGGCGCGTGAACGGCATCGCTTTTGCGCGACAGTGCACGTATCCGCCGAATCACTTCACTGGCGCGCCTGGAGTCGCTGATCATCTTGGCAACCGCCGAACTGGCCTCGGCTATGTCGGGCGTGTCACGTTCGAGCCAGCGCAGGCTGGCGGCGCCGTAGGTGGCGATGGCGGCAAGCGGCTGATTGATTTCATGGGCGATGGATGCCATCAACTCTCCCAGCATGGTGATGCGGGTGGCGTGAGCCAGTTGCGCCTGGGATTGACTGAGTGCTTCTTCGGCCTGCCTGAACGCGGTGATATCGTTACTGGCCGAAATAATTGCCTTGGCATTACCCCTGGGGTCACGGCGCACGGTCCAGCGACTGGAAACGTGGAGTTTGGCGCCGTCGCGCCGGTGGTAGATTTCCTCGCCTTCCCAGCGGTCCGAATGCAGCAATTGCGGTGATAACGGCCTGCGCGGCGATTGCTCCTCATTGCTCAACAGGCTGTAACAGGTTTGCCCCAGCGCCTCTGCGCTCGACCAGCCGAACAGTTTGCAGGCGCCCTGGTTCCAGTGGGTTATCCGGTACTCCATGTCGCGCACGATGATAGCGTCATGGGTTTGCTCAAGAATGCGGATCTGGTCGGCTAGGCTCACCGCCGCCGCTTGATTGCGCAGTACCAGGCAGGTGGCAGCCGCGATGGTGACGCTGCTGATCAGACAGCGCATCCAGGCATCGCCATAGCTTGCGGCGTGAGCGTTATCGGCGTTCAGATCGGCGACCAGCGTCAAGGCGATGCACAGGCAGCCCAGAATCAAGATTGCGTTACGAGACAAAACGTTGGTGGCCAGGAACAGGACCAGGACGTAGAGCACGGCAATGGTGATGTGCAATGTCGTGAGGGAATCGAGCAGGCAGATGACGCAGATGCTCAACATGATGGCGACGATTTGCAGTGACTTCTTCGAGTCGTCTCTGGCACCGATTGATTGACTTGTCATTACGGTTTCCTAGGCCACACAAGCATGCAGTGTCGGCAACTCATGGCTGGCTTCGTCCGAGGGCAAGCGGCCGGTAAGCGGCGATCCAGACAGCTCAGAGCTTAGGCGGCTGTCAAAAGTGAAGCAATGGCAGATAGTCTTGGAAAAATAACCAATCGTCTCAATCGCAGCGGTTGTCGGCAGCGCATCATGAAGCGTTCACAACCCTGGCCAAGATATCCATTGGCGTAGTCCGGCTATACAAAGGCATAGCTGGTTGACCCAGGACAAGCGCTCCATAGTCATGCTCCCTGTGCGTGCCGTTATCGACTACAAGGAGCGGTCGTGGATGACCAGTCGCTCGATCTTTTTTGTTCCCGCCCTCGCAGTTGCCTGCTCGTTATCCGGCTGTGTGTACCCGCCTTCGATCAATGTGATTGGTGCTTATTTTCCAGACTGGCTGTTCTGCTGGGTGGCGGGGGTGCTGGCGACGCTGTTTCTTCACGGGGTGTTCGGCGCCTTGAGTCTGGTGCGCTTCATCCCGTCGCCGCCATTGACCTATTCGCTGCTGACGGCCTTTTTTTCCCTCGCTGTCTGGTTGCTGTTTTTCCCTTCTTGAACCCGGAACGGTGCCATGCCCGATAGTCTTTCTGCGCGGTGGTTAAAACGAGTGCTATTGCTGGGGCTGCTGGTCGCAACGGCATTGCTGTTGCTGCTGGCGATCGCGCGGCTGGACCAGCGGCCGCGCACCGATGATGCCTACGCGTATGCCGATACCATCAACGTCACGCCTCAGGTCAACGGCAACATCATCGAATTGGCGGTGCGCGAGAATCAGCAGGTGAGTGAAGGCCAGGTGCTGTTTCGCATAGATCCCCGGGCCTACGAACATGTATTGGCGCAACACAAAGCTGCGCTGATCGCCCTTGATCAACAGATCGTTCTGACTCAGCGTTCGGTGGACGCGCAGCGCCTGAGCGCCGAGGCATCGCGTGCGGGAGTCGAACGGGCGCGGGCTATCGCCAAGCAGACCGGCGATACCCTGCGACGCAATCAGGCCTTGATGCCCAAGGGTTTTGTGTCTGCCGAGGCACTGGATCAATTGGGCACCGCCGAACGCAGCGCCAGGGCGGATCTGACCGTCTCGCAACTGCAGGCACGGCAGGCGTTCGCCGGCATCAGCGGGGTGGATGCGCTGGTGGCGCAGCGTGAGGTGATTGCCGCGCAAATTGCCAGTGCCGAGCTGAATCTGGAATACACCGTGGTGCGCGCGCCCTTCGCCGGCAAGGTGGTCGGACTCACCAGTGCCGTGGGGCAATACGCGTCCGCCGGCCATCCGCTGTTCAACCTGATCGACAGCCGGCACTGGTACGTGGTGGCGAATTTTCGCGAAACCGAACTGGACAGCATCCGTCCCGGCGCGCCGAGCACGGTGTATCTGATGGCGGACACCGGTCAAACCTTCAGGGGCACGGTAGCCTCGATTGGTTACGGCGTGTACCCCGACGACGGCGGCGCCGAAGTCAACGGCTTGCCCAGGGTGGCGCGCTCGATCAATTGGGTGCGGGTTTCCCAGCGTTTTCCAGTGCGCATCCTGATCGACGCGCCTGGCCCTGAGCTGTTTCGCATTGGCGCTTCTGCGGTGGCGGTGATCAACACTGCAAAGGCGCAGTAGTCATGTCCACCGCCGTTGAGTCGGGTCGTCTGTCGCTGATCGGCTTTTTGCGCCACGAACTGGCGCCGTTCCCCGGCAGGCTCAATCCCGTGCTGCGCACGCTGGTGTCCTGCGCGCTGGTCATCGTGATTTCCATGACTCTGCAAATCCCGTTTCTGGCGCTGTCGCTGATCATGGTGTTCTTCATCACCCAGGCCAACGCTGCGGTGACGCGGATGGTAGGGATGATGTTCGTGATCGGCATTCCATTGAGCACTGTCATCGGCGCGTTGCTGCTCAAATACACCTTTGGCTATCCGTTGCTTCGGATCGTTGCGGCGAGTGCGATTTTCTGCGGTTGCATGTTTTTCCTGCGGGTCAGCCGCTTCAGCCTGGCTTTTTTTGTAATCGGTTTCGTCACCATCTACGTGCAAAGCCTGGTGGATGTGATGCCCAATCCAGAGGCGTTGCTGCGCACCAATCTGTGGGTCGGCGCGGCCACGCTGTACGCTGTGGTCATCACGCTGCTGGTGAACACATTCTTCCTGCCGATCGAACCGGCAGCGCAACTGAACGCTGTGATGCAACTGCAAGTGGCGCGTGTCCGGCGGCAATTGCAAAGCAGGACAGTGATCAGCCCCGAGGATGTGCAGAAAGCGGTGTTGGGGCTGCACAAACTGCTCAGGTTCTCGTCGATGCGTGACGCCGATTACGTTCATTTCGGCGCCTATTATCAGGCGTGCATCACGGCAATTTGCAGGCTGCTGATTGCCGCTGCCAACCTGCCTGTCGATGCCGCTTTTACGGCGCTTGAACAGGCAATCTTGCAGGACAACCTCGCCGCGTTGAGCCGCGCGATAGCCGACCGGCAAACCTTCCTTCCCGAGGGTCTGGAGGAGTGGTCCACTGACGTACCAGCCTTGCATGAGATGCGTTCGGCGCTGCTGGATCTGTCCCGGACCCAGGCAGTCGCCGACCCTGAGCGCAAGCCGGCCAAAGAGCCATTCATGGTGGCCGACGCCCTGACCAACCCCAAGTACTTGAGGTTCGTGCTCAAGACCTTCTTTGCTACGTTGCTCTGCTATGTGTTTTACAACGGCGTGGACTGGCCAGGCATCCACACGATCATGCTGACCAGCGTCATCACTTCGCTGCCGAACCTGGGCGCGTCGTCCCAGAAGGGCGTGCTCAGGGTCAGCGGTTGCCTGGTTGGCGCGGCACTGTCGGTGTTCGCCATGGTGTTCGTGGTGCCGCACCTGGAAACGATATTCGGCCTGCTGCTGATGAGCTTGTCGGTGGTCGCGGTGTCGGCGTGGGTCTGCGCAGGCTCCGACAAGATTTCCTATGCGGGCACCCAGATCATCTTCTGTTTCGCCTTGGCGCTGCTCGAAGACTTCGGGCCGGTTTACGACCTGACGATCATCCGCGACCGCTTGATTGGCATCGTGCTAGGGGTGGTGATCACCACATCGATTCAGACGTTCATCTGGCCGGAGCAGGAGGGCACGTTACTGATCAGGAAACTGGCCGGGCTTCTTCAGAATGTCGCCGCCCTGTTGAAGCCCTCGTCTTCGCCCACTGCGCCGTTGATGACGCTGGGTTGCTGGAATCAGCTGGGTGATTGCGAGGCAATGTGGCTACGGGTGCAATTCGAGCCCGGCCTGAAGGGGAGTGTGACGACGTCACCGCACTGCATCCGTGAGCTTTTGCTGAGATCCCGAAGGCTGATCATGATCGTCCAGGACATCGCTGCTGCCAGGGCGCTGATGGACGATGGCTCAAGGCGGGAGGGGGAGGCGTTGCTTGATCAGGCTAAGGGCTGCCTGCTGTTATATGCCGAACGACTGGGCAGTGGCCAATCCGTGGATGGCCACTCTTTTTTTGTCTTGACCAGAGATTTACAGGCGCAGCTTGTTGATGTGCGAAGAACCGCACGGGCCGTCAGTGAACTGAGCGTATTAAGCGGCATCGAGAAATTGATAGTTGAACTGGCGCACTTTCCTGCGCTTGAAGATTAATAACCGTCAGCGCTGAAGTTTAATCATGGCGCATGTTTTACCCACACTTGAAATAACCATCTTTAGGTATGCGCCGGACAGGCTTAGGTATAGTCGCCAAGGCACTTGGGCGCCGTTAGGATGGTTTTATCGTTGTTTTTCAGATAACGCTGCTTTCAGCACTTAGCTCCAGCATCTCAATTAAAAGGGAGTCAATGAACGTGTCTGATTTGTCCTTTCGCGCGCTGCTGCTCACACGTCCTGATGACACCAATATTGCGTCTGTCGTGGAACTCCACGAACGGGATTTGCCGGCCGGTGATGTGCTGGTCCGGGTGAAGTATTCCACTGTTAACTACAAAGACGGCATGGCGATTTCGGGTAATGCCCATCGTCAGGTGGTGCAGTTCTTCCCGTTCGTGCCAGGGGTGGATTTTTCCGGCGTTGTGGTCAGTTCCCAATCTGCGGATTACCGGCCAGGCGATGAAGTGATCCTCAATGGCTGGGGCGTGGGCGAAAAACACTGGGGCGGTTTCGCCGAACTGGCCAGGGTTCGCTCCGAGTGGCTGGTGCCGCTGCCCAAAGGCATGACCCTCAAACAGGCGATGGCCCACGGCAGCGCCGGGTTGTCGGCGATGTTGTGCATCAACGCGCTGGAAAAACACGGCATCGACAAAGACAAGGACGTACTGGTCACCGGCGCCAGCGGCGGCGTCGGCAGCGTGGCGCTGATGCTGCTGAAAAAGCTCGGCTATCGGGCGGTTGGCTCAAGCGGTCGGCCTGAACACACCGACTACATGCTGTCCCTGGGTGCTGATCGGGTGGTTGATCGCGAAAGCATTTCGGCGCTGCCTGAAACGCCCTTGCTCGACGAGCGCTGGGGTGCGGTGATTGACAACGTCGGCGGCACGACCCTCAGCAACGCGCTGGCCAGCATGGCCTACGGCGGCGCTATCGCCTCGCTGGGTCTGGTCGGCGGACGTGATCTGAGTACCACGGTGCTGCCCTTTATCATGCGCGCCGTCGCGCTGATCGGCGTCAACTCGGTGTACTGCAGCAAAGAAGATCGCGTCCACGCGTGGAATCGCCTGGCCGAACTGCTGCCGGACGGGCTGCCGGGGGACGTCATCCATGAGATCAGCCTGGAAGAGGTGCCGGAACGCGCGCTGGACATCATCAAGGGCGGCGTCAGGGGACGCACGATCGTCGTGCTCTGAATTCCTTTTGAACAGCGGCCTGCTTTTGCACCGTACAGCGCGGAGTTTCCCATGAGCGAACCTGTTTACCCTGTAGCCACCTCGGCGTTGATCCTGGTCGATGTGCTGAACGAATTCCTGGCCGACGATGGCAAGTTGAACTGCGCCATTGCCCCGATGCTTGAGCAAACCCACTTGAAAGCCAACTTGCAGCGCCTGCTCGATGGCTCGAGAGATAAGGGCGTGAAGGTGTTCTTTTCACCCCACGGTCTGGACGAGCACAGTTTTGACGGCGTGAAGTTTGTTCATCCGCGCTTCCAGCAGGCGGTGGCCAACAAGATGTTCTGGATTGGCTCGCCGGGCGGCGAATTTTATCAACCGCTGGCGCCTCAGCCCAATGAGTTCGTGGTCAGCCACCACCGGGTGTTCAGCTCGTTTCATGGCACCGACCTGCAACAGCTGCTTCAAGCCAATGGCATCGAAAAGGTGATCATCGCCGGTTTGACCTCGCAGACCTGCGTCGAAGGAACGGGCCGTGATGCGCTGGAAGCTGGCTACCATGTGACCTTCCTCAGAGACGCCGTGGCCGACTTCACCGACGCCGCGCACCGCGCCGCTCTAGACATTTCATACCCGACCTTCGGCCACGAAACCCTGAGCGTCGACGCATTCCTGGCGGCGGTTCAAACCGCCTGACGACTTTTTAACCCTGCATTCAGCACAGTGGGAGCGATCATGGGACTTTTGAAAGGCAAAGTGGCACTCGTTACCGGCGGCACCTCCGGCATTGGCCGTGCCAGCGTGCTGTTGTTTTCCAAAGAGGGGGCAAAAGTTGCGTTCACTGGCCGCAACGTCGCGGCCGGCGAAGAATTGCTGGCGCAGATTGTGGCCGATGGCGGCGAGGCACTGTTCATCGAGGCGGACTTTGACAAGGTCGAGAAAATCCCCGAGATCGTCAGCAAAACCGTCGCGCGCTTTGGCCGGCTCGACTGCGCGTTCAATAACGCTGGCATGAGTGGAGGCGGGCCGCTGGAAACCCTGACCGAAGCCAAGTGGGATTCGCTGCTGGACACCAACACCAAATCGGCCTTCTTCTGTTTGCAGGCCCAGGCCGCCCAGATGAAGCAACAGGGCAGTGGCGCCATCGTCTTCAACGCCTCGGCGCTGGCGTTCATCGGCTTTCCCGGCAGCTCGGTCTATGGTGCAAGCAAAGGTGCGCTGGTGTCCCTGACGCGTGCGGCGGCAGTGGAACTGGGGCCGTTCGGGATTCGGGTCAATTCGGTCAACCCCTCGTTGACCCGCACCCCCATGACCGAAGGCCGTATCACCAAAGACGCCGAAGGCCGCGACTCCCATCCCTACGCCCAGGGCATCCCGCTCGGGCGAATGGCCGAAGCCGAGGAGGTGGCCAAGGCGGCGCTGTTTCTGCTTTCGGACCTGGCGTCCTACGTCACCGGTCACGCATTGCTGGTGGACGGTGGGCAGAGCGCCAACTAAGGCTGTTTTTCTCGAGGATTCGTCATGAGTGTTTCATCGCAAAACCCTGCTTGCCCCGCATTCATCGAACAACGCGTGCAGCGCGGCGAAGGCCAGTTATACGTGCGTGATTACCCGGGTCAGGAACCTGCGTTCGTGCTCATGCACGGCTTTCCGGACAACTTGCACATCTATGACGATCTGGTGCCGCACCTGCAGGCTGGCGCAAGACGGGTGGTGACGTTCGATTTTCTAGGCTTTGGCAAGTCCGACAAGCTGGCGGGTGCGACCTACAGCTTCGAGCAACAGGTCGGGGATCTGCTGGCGGTGGTGCAAGCGCTGGATCTGGGCAGCATTGTCCCGGTCGCCCACGATTCATCGGGGCCCGCGGCGATCAATTTCGCACTGGATTACCCCCGGCACGTCAGCGCGTTGTGCATTTTGAACGCGCTTTACGGCGATGCGCCGACGTTGAAGCTGCCGGAGCTCATCGAGCTGTTCGCCACGCCCAGTCTGCGGGCGCTGACCGGCGCCATTTTGCAAAGTCCAGAGCAATTTGGCTGGGTGTTGAATTTCCAGCGCAGCCGGTTTCAGGAGCATCTGCCCGAGGATCAAAAGGCTCATTACGCAGCGTTTCTGGGGCCTTTGATCGACAGTAACTTCCGGCAAACGCCCAGCGCAGGCCCGGCATTCGGGCAGATGACCGCGCAGTTGTTCGCCGAAGTGGAGCGCAACAGCCGGCGCCTGGAGCAGGTCAAGGCACTGGATATACCGGTCACCCTGATCTGGGGCGAAACCGACCCCTATCTGAACACCGGCGTGGCGAAGGACCTGCAGGCTGCGTTCAAAAACGCTACGTTGCACCTGCTGCATGCCGGCCATTGGGTGCAAATCGATGTGCCGCAAAAGGTTGCCGAGATCATGCTGGACGGCGCTTGATGGGCTGATCGTTCAAGTAGGCGTCAATTGTTCAGCCTGCTCCCGGCCGGTGTCAGGCTTTCGCTCAGGGCGTGGAGCAGCGCACTGACCTTGGGCAATGCCTGACGACTCTTGAGCCAGACCAGGTTCATCGGCAGGCCTTCGGTCGCCAGGTGCGCGAGGACTTCCACCAGCGAGCCATCGTCCAACTGGCGCTTGACCGCCCAGGTCGGCAGCTGCGCGATGCCGTGGCCGGCAACTACGGCGATGGCCTGACTTTCGCCGTCGCCGATGGCAATCCGGCCATTGAGTACCCTGCGCTCCATGTCTCCGGTTTGTGTTCCGGCAATGTGCCACGGGTTCACCAGACCGTCGCTTCGGCCGTACACCACGCAACTGTGCTGCTCCAGATCACGGTCGGTCAGCGGTTCGCCGTGCTGGCGCAGATACGCCGGCGATGCGCAGAAAATCAAGCGTTCGGCCCCCAGATACTGATGCCCCAACGCGGCAGGCCAGACGTCCGGGCCGCCAATGCGCACCACGATATCGATGCCTTCTTCGACCGGATCGACGAAGCGGTCCGAAAACGAAATGTGCGGCAGCAGCATGGGGTGATCTGCGACGAACTTCAGAATCACCGGCAGGGCGTGCAGACGACCGAAGGAGGCGGGCAGATCGATGCGCACCTTGCCCTTGGGTTCGGCGCTTTCAGCGTGCAATGAGAGCTCTGCTTCTTCAAGGTCGGCCAGCACGCCGGTGCAGGTGCGATAAAACAGCGTGCCTGCATCAGTCAGCGACAGGCGCCGGGTGGTGCGCTTGAATAGCCGGGTATCAAGCCGGGTTTCCAGGCGCGCGATGCTTTTACTGACAGCTGAACTGGTCAGGTTCAAACGCTCTGCGGCCGCAGTGAAACTGCCCAGGTCCGCCACGCTGACGAACACATCAATGCCTTTTAGTCGTTCTGAAGAGAACATTCAGCCTTCCTATTGGTGAATCTGGTTCCTCGGATTGCGGAGAATATAGCCTCAATCGGCGCTGTATTCTTGAATAAGCTTGCGCACTGAATATTCATTGAGTGACGGCTTATGCAAAATCCATCCTTGGCAGCAGATGCCACCCAATCCCCCGCCCGTTCGCGATCAGGGCTGCAAATCCTGATCATGGCGGTCGCGGCATTCGTCATCGTGACCACGGAGTTCCTGATCCTTGGATTGCTGCCGGCCCTGGCGCGGGACCTGAATATTTCCATCGCCACGGCCGGGCAGGTGGTGACGCTGTTCGCCTTCACGGTCATGGTGTTCGGCCCGATCCTCACCGCCCGGCTTGCGCACATCGATCGCAAGAAACTCTTCACGTTCATCCTGCTGGTGTTCGTGGCGGCCAATGCGCTGGCTGCGCTGTCGCCGAACATCTGGGTGTTGGCGCTGGCGCGCTTCATTCCGGCGCTGATGCTGCCGGTGTTCTGGGGCACCGCCAGCGAAACAGCGGGGCAACTGGCAGGCCCGGGCAATGCCGGAAAAGCTGTATCCAAGGTCTATCTGGGGATTTCCGCCGCGCTGGTGTTCGGCATTCCGCTGGGCACCTTGGCTTCGGATGCCGTCGGCTGGCGCGGCAGCTTCTGGATTCTGGCCGGGTTGTGTCTGGTGATTGCGCTATTGATTCAGCTGTATATGCCTAAATTGCCGTCATCGCCGACCCGTGCCGAAGGCGACAAACAGACGCAGATCCTCAAGCAGCCGCGCTTTCTGGCCCACGTTGCCTTGTCGACGCTGGCGTTCACGGCGATGTTCACCGCGTACACATATCTGGCAGACACCCTTGAGCGGCTCGCCGCAATCCCTTCTGGCCAGGTGGGCTGGTGGCTGATGGGCTTTGGCGCAGTGGGCATGATCGGTAACCAGATCGGCGGGCGCCTGGTTGACCGCAGTCCGCTGGGGGCGACAGTGTTGTTTTTAATCGTGCTTGGCGCTGGCATGTTGTTCGCGGTGCCGGCGGCTCCCCACCATGCGTGGCTGATCGTCGCGCTGATCGCCTGGGGCGTGGCGTATACCGCGTTGTTTCCTATCTGTCAGGTGCGCGTGATGCAGGCCGGTGCAAAATCCCAGGCGCTGGCGGCGTCGATGAACATCTCGGCGGCTAACGCGGGGATCGGTCTGGGTGCCATATTCGGTGGCCTGGGAATCGAACACTTCGGGCTTGAATCATTGGGGATGATTTCGACGGGGATCGCAGCGATTGCGGTGGTGTTTGCGTTGTTGATGATGCGTGGCAAGGCGCAATAACACAGCAAGAGCGTTTGCAGGATGAATCGCGCCAGGATACCCACGTTGCCGCCTGCAGAATCCAGTGGTGTTTCCCGCCGGCTGTGACGTGATTACGCTGTTCGCTGTGGTAGCAGGGTGCCACAATGCGCGCTGTCGTAGGCTCGATGTCTGGCGGACCAAATGGATGGGCGTGAAACTCAGTGTGACCTGGATGCTGTCATCGCGGAGCATGTACGCGCTGATCGATTGCAGCAGCTGTTTCGCCAATCGGTATTCGCTGTGGCGGGCAGTTACTTTGCCGCGCTCATGTTGTGCTGGTTGTGCTGGGAACGTTTCAACCACGACGCGGTGGTGGGATGGCTCTCTATTCTCACCGCCTCCACCCTGTTGCGCGTCGGGATGTTCGTCGCGTACAGCCGTAGCCCTGAGAGTCAGCGCATCCCGCAACGCTGGGAATTGAGATACTGGATCACGCTGGTGTTGTCGGCCGGCGTGTGGGGCATCGGGGCATTCGTGGTGATGCCGGCCGACGACCTGCTGTCCCAGGCGTTGGTAATGCTGTTCACCGTGGGCATGTCAGTGGCGGCAGTCTCGTGCTACTCGGCCTATCGCGACATGACCCTGGTGTCGATAGCGCTGGTGCTGTTGCCATGCACGGTATGGCTTTTGTTTCAGCCATCGTCCACGCAAGTGGGAATGGCGATCTCGGCGCTGATCTTTGCCTGTTTCGTGGTCAGCGCTACCCGCAAGCTGTCGGACGCACTGGAGCAGGCGTTCCGGCTGACCCGTGAAATGGAACGCGCTCACAGCATCTCCAACTATGCCGCACAAACCGATGACCTGACCGGCCTTAAAAACCGCAGAGCCTTTTTCGAAGGGGCGCAGGAGTTGTTCAGCCAGTGCCGCCGCGGCCATCGCCCCTTGTGCGCCTTGATGCTGGACATGGATCACTTCAAACAGATCAACGACACCTTCGGTCATCAAGCCGGAGACAGGGTGCTGCAGCAAATTGGTGGGGTCATTGCTGCGTCGTTTCGAGCGTCTGATCTGCATGGCCGGATGGGAGGCGAAGAGTTCGCCGTGCTGCTTCCGGACACCCGACCTGAAGTTGCCATGGCTATCGCTGAACAGGTGGTTCAGGCCATCGCCAGCATGAAAAGCGAGCCCGTGCTGCGCATGACCGCAAGCGTCGGTATTGCTTTCACCCAAGCGGGTGACCAGGATCTGTATCACCTGATGAACCGCGCCGATGAGGCTCTGTATCGGGCCAAGGCGCTGGGGCGCAATCAGGTCGCGGCTGCCGTCTGAACACAGCGCTGACTTATGTGGGCGGGATGGTGGCGAGAAGGCCGATACCGATGGTCAACGCTAAAAATCCGATAAGAAAAACGGCGAGCCTGGTCATCGTTCATTCCTGTGCAGAAGCCACTGTAGGCGAGGGGCGCGCGAGGGTGAGCCTGCTCGAGCGCTGCAGCCATTGTCGGCGCGCGGCTGATCTGAATACAGACCCAGGTCGGGGTTAAAAATACAGATCAGATGGGTAAGGCTGGTTCTGTAGAAAGGTTTTCAGGTGCAAAAAAAATCGCCCGACGGGGCGATTTTTTATGCGCGCGAGCCGGTTATCTCACTGAGGCCGGACTGGCAGTTTCCAGTTGGGACGAATGAAGTGGCAGGTGTAGCCGTTGGGAATGCGCTCCAGGTAGTCCTGATGCTCAGGTTCGGCCTCCCAGAAGTCACCGGCTGCGGCGATCTCGGTCACCACTTTGCCCGGCCACAGACCGGAGGCATCGACGTCGGCCACGGTGTCCTCGGCCACACGTTTTTGCTCTTGATCCAGATAAAAGATTGCCGAGCGGTAACTCACGCCCAAATCGTTGCCTTGACGGTTGGCAGTCGAGGGGTCGTGGATCTGAAAGAAGAACTCCAGGATCTGCCGATAGCTGATCTGGCTGGGATCAAACACGATCTCGATCGCTTCGGCATGGGTGCCGTGGTTGCGGTACGTGGCATTGGGCACATCTCCGCCGCTGTAGCCAACACGGGTCGACAGCACGCCGGGGTAGCGGCGCAGCAAGTCCTGCATGCCCCAGAAGCAGCCGCCGGCGAGCAGGGCGGTTTCGGTTTGCGTTGTCATTTCTCAATCCTTCCATCAGTGAACATGGCGGCCGAAGACGTCAATAGTCGGCCAGTTTGCTCGTGGGCAATTGGTTGGCGCAAGGGTCTGGATAGCTTCGCGCCACGGACGTTCAATCCCGTCGACGCGTAGCTCAGGCGCGGCTCGCCAGGTACACCAGGCTCGGCGCTTGCCCCGGCACATCATCGAGTGGGTCAATACGCTGCATACCGATCTTTTCCAGCACCCGGATGGACGTCAGATGTGCGGGCCGGACCACGGCGTAAATCTGCTCCACGCCCAACTCCTTGAAGCCAAATTCCAGCGCCGCGATGCTCAGTTCGGTGGCGTACCCTTTGCCCCAGCCGACGACGGCAAACCGGTAACCCAGGTTCAGGCGCTCAACCTCAAGGTACATGCGCATCGACAGACCGCCAAAACCGATGATGTTTTGCGGATCGTCGCGGCTGGCGATTGCCCACTGTCCATAGCCTTTTTCTTCCCAGTGCCGGAGCCAGTCACTGAGCACTGAAGCAGCCTGACTGATGTCGGTCATGGGCCCGGCGGGGTTGTATTGATTGGTCGCCGGATCGCTGTGGATGGCGAAGACGCTGGCCAGATCATCAGAGTGAGGCGGCCGTAAGATCAGGCGCGAGGTGGTGCGTTGCATGGTCCTGTCAGTCCTGGTGATGGGGGGCGTCAGGTTTGTACTTTACCGCAATCTCCCGGGCACGGGCCTGCGCATTCGAATTGTGCGGCGTATCTCAAGTTTGATGTAGGAGTTGTCCTTTAACGTGCGTAGAACTTTCCTGATGATGTTTTTGGGGTGGAATTCTCGTTGGTACTCACCTACCTTGCACACCTTGATTAAACAGCATTCTTATGTAGATCTGTACTTTTAATATGCTGCTTAGAAGTTGTCGATTAAACGCGCCGTTTAAAAAGTTTCGCCTATGGCTGGTGTTATATACCAGGGCGAATGCTTAAGTGTTTATCGAATTAAACATCTACTTGCTTATAACCATCGCCACGGACGCTTGAGTATGTTCTCAGCACCGAATACGGCGGCAAGAGCCAGCTGAATCTGGGGCATCTGGTGGGTGCGCAGAAGCGAAAAAGGGTCGAAGGCTTTGAACTGAGGATCGATGGCTGGGGCGCGATTCGGGCTGGGAAGGGCGTGTTTATCAGTGCGGATGAGCGGGCAAAAGCCCAAGGCCAGCAGCTGGAAATGGACGCTGCGATAAGAGTATGAAGTTGAATTTCTGAATGATTACGGCGTTAATCGAAGATGGCGAAAGTAGGGCGCGCAAGCGTTGCGCCTGATCGATACCGGCACCTGAAGGAGGCTCTTTAAGTGTACTTGGGTATGAAAAGTAAATTGATTAGCTTCACATTTTTGGCCTGTTTCTATATCGGTGCTTTGGGTGCGAGCGAAGGTGGCGATATTTATACTATTAGCTCTAATGGGAATAAAGTCATTTATGCAGGCAAGGTAGAAGGTGCTTGGGGACGCTTGTTTTTTTTACCAGAGGGTGCGAGGGCGTTTCCTCTGTACAGCACCGCTAGTCCAAATTCTTTGATGTTTGAAGAAAGCACTCAACAAGACCTTTCTCGCGATGAGAATTATCTAATGTTAAACATGGTCGAGCAAGCCACTGTTTCGTCCGAACTTGGCAAGGAGATGTCAGTAGAGAGATATTTTTGTTCATTTGTTGATATGCGTTCAGGGTGTGTTGTCATGGAACGTACCGGTGAGTTTTGCGGAGGTACTTGGGGATCTATGGATGGGGAGTGGGTTGCAGGTGAAAGTTCGATTTTAATTGATCAACGGCAGGATCCCTCTTTTTCACGAAAAGATCATGAATATTATTTTAGAACATTTGCAGATCACAATAATTTTAAGCGATGTCTGCCACTTTAAATGGAGGGATGTAAGGAAGTGGCTGGCGAGTATGGTCCAGGCAACAGTCATGATCTTGCGAAACTCAGATGCTTGGCTTCAGCGAGATCATCCAGGACAAAGACCCGCCTCACCCCGCACTAAACCCCCCATCCAGCGTCAAGGTCGTTCCGTGGATCATCGCCGCGTCATCGCTCAGCAAAAACGCGATGGCTGCCGCCACCTCGCCGGGTTGGGCGAAGCGGCCGAGGGGGACGCGGGCCAGCATCGGGGCGGATTTGGCGGGGTCGCTCCAGGCTTTGTCGGCCATGGGCGTCAGCGTGACGATGGGGTTGAGGCTGTTGACACGGATGCCGTGGGGGCCGAGTTCCAGGGCCATGACCTGGGTGATGGCGTCGAGCGCGGCTTTGGAGGCGCAGTAGGCCAAATGGTCACGGGTGGCGACTTTGGCGGCCAGGCTTGAGACGTTCACAATCGCCCCTGGCTGGCCCCGGCGGACCAGATCCTGGGCCACCAGTTGCGCGACCAGTAACGGCGCGCGGGTGTTGATGGCCACGGTGCGATCGAAGGTTTCCATGCGGGTCTCAAGCACTGATTCAAGCTCGACAATGCCTGCGCAATTGACCAACAGATCGATGGGCAATACCGACGTAACGGCGATCCGGGTGGCATCCACATCGGCCAGGTCGACCACCAGTGGATTGTCGCTGTAACTCAGGTCGGTAGCGGTACGGCCTAGCACGATCACCTCGGCGCCGAAGCCTCTCAGTAATTGAGCTGTTTCGCGACCAATGCCTTTGCCAGCTCCGGTCACCAGCACGCGTTTGCCGCTGAAGTCATGCACCGCCATCAACAGTCACTCCAGGTTGGTGTGCCGGGCGCGCATGGCCTCGGCGCTGATGCCCAATCGCTTACGCAGGCGCAGCAGCAGGATTTCGAACAGCACGTACTGCGCGCCCTCGTAGGCGCTGCCCATCGATAGCACCGTGCTGGCGGCAGGGCCGGTATCGTTGAGCATGGTTTGCGCGGGCAACGTCAGCACCAGATCGGCAAAAATCGCTGCCGCTCCGTCCGGTTGCGCTGTGATGACTGCAACCTGAGCTCCAGCGGCTTTGGCCGTGCAGATCAACGCCGACACCGTTGAAAAGTCCCCTGGTCCGGCGCTGGTCAAAAACAAGTCACCTGCAGTCAGCGGCGGGGTGCTCATGTCGCCGACCGGGTGCGCGTCGAGCCCTGCGTGATACAGGCGCATGGTCAGCGCGCGCATCATCAGGCCTTCGCGTCCGACTCCGTACAGTGCGATGCGTCGGGCACCGATCAAGGCGTCCACCAACGCATTGAGCTGGGTTTCATCGACGCGAACAAACGTGGCGGCAATCTCGTCACAGGCTTGTTTGGCCAGTTGTGCGACAGATGAAGTCATGTCAGATCCCTCGATCATAAAGTTGCTGGGCGGTGGCCTCATCGATCACCAGTTCATGCACGAAATTGCGCAGCAGCACCGCACGGATGATCTCGGCCTTGTACGGGCCACCGGACACCAGCACCACTTTTTTGATGCGCTTTAAGTCGTCCAGCTCAAGGGAAATGGCCCGGTGATTGAGCGGGTGATTGACCTCCACGCCGTCGCGGTCCAGCCAACGGCCCAGCAGGTCACCCACGGCGCCAGCGGCCTTGAGGCTTTGCCGGTCGGCCGGGCTGACCATCCCTAATTCGAAGATCAGCGAGCGCTCGGTCAGGTCGCCCACGGTAACCAGCGCCAGGTCGGCTTTTTTAGCTTTGCCCAGCACGTCCTGCACCGTGGGTTCGGCAAGGATCATGTCGCGATACTGGGCGGAGGGCGCATAGATCGGCGCTGCCAGGTAGTAATGCGAACCGCCAAACAGGCCAGCGAAACTGGAGGCGATCTCCACCGTATTGTTCGCCGAGCCGTAATGCATGCCGCCCAAGAGCGACACCACTGTCATGTTTTGCAGCGCCCGGCTTTGGGTTTCCAGCACCGCCTGACGCAGGGTCCGCCCCCAGCCAACGGCGACGGTGCAGCCGTCGAACAGTTGCTCGTGAATGGTCGGTGCGACACCGACGCCCAACACACGGAAAATCATCCGCGGGTCATCCGGCGTTGGCACCACGGTCACGCGGCCGAGGCCGAACAGTTCTTGCAGGCCGTGTTCCAGCTCGATGCAGGAGGTCAGTTTGGAGTTGATGCGGATCTGCACGATGCCGGTTTCGCGGCTGCTGGCCAGCGCTTTATTGACCCGCAGTCGGGTGATACCCAGGCGGTCGGCGATCTGCTGCTGGGTCATGCTGTTGACGTAGTAGTACCAGGCGATACGGACCGTCAGTTGGTGCTCGGCGGTCAGTCGTTCGTCATCGGCTTCAAGCTCTGGATGAAGGTCTTGCACGGCGTTTTTCCTTCATATTCATTGGCTTGCGCGGCCTTACTTAACCGCACCCATGGTCAGACCTTGTACCAGATGCTTGGAAACCATCAACGCGAAAATAATCACCGGGAACACAATCAGCGTGCCGGTGGCCATGATCTCGCCCCACGGCAGGTCATAACCGCTCATGAAGCTGGTGGCGGTCACGGGCGCCGTGCGCGCGACGTTGCGGGTCAGCACCAAGGCATAGAGCAGCTCATTCCACGAAAAAATGAAGGAGAAGATCGCTGACACCGCGACCCCTGGCATCGCCAACGGCAGGGCGATGCGCCAGAAGATCGTGAACCGCGAAGCTCCGGACAACCGCGCGGCCTCATCGAGATCCTTCGGTACGCCGCGAAATTGGTCGGTGCAAATCCACACCACGATCGGCAGGTTGAAGGTGAGGTACACCAGAATCAGCACCAGACGCGTGTCGATCAGACCCAGTGTGCGTGCCATGAGGAAAATCGGCAGCGCGACCACGATCGGGCTGAGCATGCGGTTGGTGATGAACCAGAACCACAAGTCTTCCTTGCCCTTGAACTCGAAGCGCGCCAGCGCGTAGGCCGCCGGCGTGCCCAGCCCGACCGCCAGCGCCGTGGTGGAGGCTGCGACGATCAGCGAGTTGCCAAGGCTGGACAGCACGTCGCGGTTGAACAGTACCTGCACGTAGTTATCCAGGTGAGGCGTAAACAACCAGATCGGCGGTGAAGCCAAGGCTTCGGCCTGGGTTTTCAGGCTGGTGGCGACCATCCAGTAGAACGGAAACACTGCGAACAGAAAGATCGCCAGCAGGCCGACCAGATGCCAGCCGTTCACCCTGTTGCGGTGTTTGACGATGGCAGGTGCGGCGGCGTAATTGACGCTCGGGGTGGCCATGTCAGATTTCCTTGTAGACGAATTTGATGTAAAGCCGCGCCAGCACAATGGTCAGAATCAGCAGCAGGATGGCCTGCGCTGACGCCACGCCCTGGTCGAACACGCGAAAGCCGATGCGCTGGATGTAGACGCTGACGAACTCGGTGGCAGCGCCCGGTCCACCCCGGGTCATGGTGAACACGGTGTCGAACATCTTGAGCACGTCGGCCGTGCGCAGGATCAGAATCACCGTGACGCTGGGCAGCAGAAATGGCAGTTGCACGTGGCGAATGATCTGCCAGCGGCTGCGGGTTTCCAGGCGTGCGGCTTCTTCGATTTCGGTGGGGACCATGGTCAGTCCCGCCAGCAGCACCAGCGCGCAGAAGGGCGTCCACTGCCAAATGTCCATCAACGCCACGGCGATGAACGCGTTAGTGGTTTCACCCAGCCATTCCACCGGGCCTGCGTTGACCAGCGCGAGCAGGGCGTTGGCGACGCCGAAGTCGCGGTTGAAAATCAGCCGGCCAATCAGCCCCGCCACGGCAGGCGCGGTGGCCAGCGGCACCACCAGCGCCATGCGCGCCAGCAATTTGAAACCGGACAGGCCGGGCTTGTGCAGCAGCAGGGCGATGATCAGCCCCAGTACCAGCTGAATCGGCACCACGCCGGCCAGGAACAGAAACGTGCGGCCCAATGACGCCCAGAAAGAAGGGTCGTTGAAGACGCTGATGTAGTTATCCAAACCAATGAACGGTGTCGCATCGCGGGGTCGCGCCAAGTTGTACTGGCGAAACGAATTGACCAGGGCAAATACCGTCGGAAAGATCCCGATGAGCGCCAGTGCAACGGTGGCTGGCGCAAGAAAGGCGAACGCTACCCGGGCGTTGTTCCACAGGGTGGGGAACACCGGCTTTTTGGGGGTGGACATGGTGGTCGGTCTCTCGTCAAACACAGTGAATCCCATGATCTCGGTTTGCCCGCATGGTAGGTCGTGCTGAAACCTGAGGCAGGGAGCTTGTTCGCGAAGCGGCGTATCAGACGTCACGGCTGTGGTGTCTGCACGAAACCATCGCGAGCAAGCTCCGTCCCACAACCGCACCTCGCAGCACGTTTCAGGATTCCAGCTGGCAGGCTACTTCAGCAACTTGGCCTTGCCGTCGTAGTAGCCTGCTTTGCCCAGGATCTCCTCGACCCGCGCACCGATGGTTTTGGCGCCGGCTTCCACGCTGGTTTTGCCGAGCATGATCGCGGTGCCGTTTTCGCCGACCACTTCGGAAATTTCCGGCCATTGCGGGAAGCGCGGACGGTAGTCCGGCACGCCGCCGTCCCACGACGTCACCATCGGCTGCACGAACGGGTATTTCTTCTGCACGTCCGGGTCTTTGTAGACCGACGTGCGACCACTCACGCCGCCAGCGTCCAGATACGTCTTGGCCATGGCTTCCGACGTGACCCACTGAATGAACAGCCACGCCGCCGCTTTTTTCTCATCCGTCGCGTTGGCGTTTACGCCCAGCGAGAACCCTCCCAGCGCCGGCTTCAACCCGGCAGGCCCTTTGGGCTCGGTGGCGACGGCCAGGCAGTCGGTGATTTTCGATTTCTTCGGATCGGCCAGGGTGCTGTAGAACGCCGACCACTCGGTGATCATCGCCACGTTGCCCTGGGCCAGCGCATTGACCGCTTCGTTGTGGTCGTAATCGACGATGCCGGGTGGCATGAATTTCATCAGGTCCTGACGGAATTTCAGGCCCGCCTGGGATTCCTTGGAATTGAGGTTAGACTTGAACTTGGCGTCCAGCAAAGAGCCGCCGAACGGCCAGAGGAAGCGCATGAAGCTGTCTGCCGACTGGGTTTCGCCGCGTCGTGATTGCAGGGCGTAGGCGTATTTACCTTTGGCGGCATCGGTGAGTTTTGGCGCGTAGACGTTGAGCAGCTCATCCCATGTGGCCGGCGGCTTGTCGAAGCCAGCGTCTTTGAGCATGCACTTGTTGTAGAACAGCAGCCCCGAGTAGTTATCGAACGGAAGCCCGTAAATCTGCTTGTCCCACGTGCCGAACGACTCCAGCAGGATCGGGAAGAAACCGTCCAGCTTGAGGTCCGGATCGGCCAGCTTCTTGTCGTCGGTGAAGGTCTTGATCGGCTCCAGCCAGCCATTGCCGGCGAACTCGCCCACCCACACCACGTCGGTCAGCACCACGTCCTGCTCTTCGCCAGAGGTGAACGTCAACACCTGGCGCTCGCGGCTGTTTTCATAGGGGATGGTTTCGTAACTGACTTTGATCCCGGTGCGTTTTTCGAAGTCCGGGAGCATTTTGATGGCGGCGGCGTAACCCGGCCTATCAAGGAAAATCGCCTTGATGGTGGTGCCTTTGTAGGGCGCTGCGGCTTCTTCAAGGGTCCACGCCTGGGCAGCCCCTGAGGTGAACGCCGCTGCGGAGCCGAGGGCGATCGACAGGGCAAGCGCGTTCCATACCAGCTTCTTCTTCATTACGTGACCTCATTTATTGTTGTTGGCGAGGAGTACGTCATTTCGGCACGTCAGGCGTGCGCCTTGACATTTGTAATTCTTGAATTACAAATGATCGTAGAGCGAAAACGCTGACTGTCAAGCGCGACATGTCCTACTGTATTTGTACTCGTCACCCACATCCGGAACACCCCCGTGGCTCCGGAATACACAACAATAATCAAGGGGAAAACGATTTTGACTGAGCTCCGATTGACCGGCGTCGAAAAGGCGTACGGCGACATCAAAGTCCTGCACGACATCCAGCTGGAAATCCAGAGCCGCGAGTTCGTGGTGTTCGTCGGACCCTCGGGCTGTGGCAAGTCGACGCTGCTGCGCTCCATCGCCGGACTGGAAAGCATCACCGAGGGGCACATCCGCATCGGCTCGCGGGACGTGACTTATCTGGAGCCGGCCGATCGCGGCGTGGCCATGGTGTTTCAGTCCTACGCGCTGTACCCGCACATGTCGGTCTACGACAACATCGCCTTCGGCCTGAAGATGCAAAAACTGCCCAAGGCCGAGATCGAGGCCAAGGTGCGCAACGCCGCACGTATTCTGCAGCTTGAGCCATTGCTCGACCGCAAGCCCAAGGCCTTGTCGGGCGGCCAGCGTCAGCGAGTGGCGATTGGTCGGGCGATCGTTCATGAGCCGGAAGTTTTTTTGTTCGACGAGCCGCTGTCCAACCTCGACGCCTCGCTGCGGGTGCAGATGCGCATCGAGATCGCCAAGCTGCACGCCGACCTGCAAGCGACGATGATTTACGTCACCCACGATCAGGTCGAAGCCATGACCCTGGCCGACAAAATCGTGGTGCTCAACAAAGGCCGGATCGAACAAGTGGGCTCGCCGCTTGAGCTGTATCACCATCCGCAGAACCGTTTTGTGGCGGGCTTTATCGGCTCGCCGCAGATGGGATTCTTGCCGGTTCAGACCTGCGCGGTGGGGGCGGACGGGGTGCAAGTCAGTCTGCCGGGCGGTGAGCTGCTGTGGGTCCCGGTCAAATCCGACGGCATCACGGTTGGCACGCCGCTGACCCTGGGGCTGCGTCCCGAGCATCTGTCGGAACTGGGGCACGGCGAGGCGCGTATCCCCGCCCAAGCGCTGGTGGTCGAGCACTTGGGCGGCGAAACCTTCACCCACGCCCAGACCGCTGAAGGGCATAACCTGATGGTCAAGGGCGAAGGGCATTCGCAAGTGAAGGCCGGGCAGACGCTGGCCATCGGCGTCTCTGGCGCGCGATGTCACTTGTTCGATGAGCACGGCGCAGCGCTGCCCCACCTCACTCACTACAGCGCGGTGGCCATCCCGGCGTGGGTCGCGAGCTGAAGACCAACACCGGGCGTACATTTTCTCTGGTGCGGTACTAGACTTTTACGGTTCCCCTGCGTGGGGAGCTTTCAATGATCGATCTGACCACCGCCTACAGGTAGTGGGTTCCAGATGCCCTTGCGGACGGTGGCCTTCTCAAAGGAGGACACGTAATGGACGAGGCCAGACTCAATCAATTCGTGGGCAAGCTGATTTCCGACGTCGGCGCCGCCGCGATGCTCGCCAACATCATCATCGGCGACGAAACCGGTCTCTACCGCGCCATGGCCGATGGCCAACCCCTTACCCCACAAGCGCTCGCCGAAAAGACCGGCTGCAATGCGCGGTTGGTACGTGAGTGGTTGAGCGCCAATGCCGCATCCGGTTATGTCGAACATCAGGATGGGCAATTCAGACTGCCCCAGGAGCATGCGCTGGCGCTGGCAGTAGAAGATTCCCCCGTGTACGTGGCGGGCGGCGCCGGCCTGGTGGCGTCGCTGTTTCACGACAAGGACAAGCTGGTGGCCGCTCTGCGCGGCAACGGCGGCCTGGCTTGGGGCGATCACCATCCGTGCATGTTCAGCGGGACCGAACGGTTTTTCCGCCCCGGCTATAAAAACTATCTCGTGGCCCAGTGGTTGCCAGCGCTGGAAGGGGTGGTGGAGAAGCTTGCCCGCGGCGCTTGGGTAGCCGATATAGGCTGCGGGCATGGCGCTTCGACGGTGGTGATGGCGCAGGCGTTTGCGGCGTCGCGTTTCGTGGGCTTCGACTGCCATGCACCGTCGATCGACACGGCCAATCAGCGGGCCAAAGAAGGCGGCGTCGCTGATCGCGTCAGCTTTGCCGAAGGCTCGGCCAAGGACTACCCAGGCCACGACTATGACCTGATCTGCTTCTTCGATTGCCTGCACGACATGGGCGATCCGGTGGGCGCTGCGCGACATGCTTATCAAACGCTCAAACCGGACGGCACGGTGTTGCTGGTCGAGCCATTCGCCAACGACACGCTGGATGAAAACATCACCCCGGTGGGACGGCTGTTCTACGCAGCATCGACGCTGATCTGCACGCCTAACTCCCTGTCCCAGGAGGTGGGGTTGGGGCTCGGTGCGCAGGCGGGAGAAGGGCGATTGCGGGAAGTATTCAGGCAGGCCGGGTTCAAGCATTTCCGACGCGCCACCGAGACGCCGTTCAATCTGATCCTGGAAGCGCGTAAATAGCCGACTGCATTCGCCACGTTCGTACCTGTCGAGAATAGCCGCGCCTGCGAAGAGGGCGGTGTGTCCCATCAATATCTGGCGCCGATAGATCGCCTTCGCGCACAGGTCCCCCACACATTGGACGTGAGCCGCTACCGTTTCCCGGGGCTGACGCATCGCCTGGACAAGCTGACGAGCAGCGCGAGGCTGCGGTGCCATTTGCCTGACGCACCGCATCGCGGCCTTGCACAGGCTCGTCGGCTCCTATCGGGGTTTGTAGTTTTGCGGAATGTCGTTTGATCCCAAAAATGAACGTGAAAATTTTGTTATCTGCTGATAACAATTTGCAATCACGACTGCTAGTATTTCCTGTCTATGAATGAGTCGTATTGCCAGGGAGGCATTTCATTATCCCTATGATGCCCGCTTAGGTAATCCGCCCCATGGTCTTCCCATTTCCGTCTCGCCCCACTTTGCTCGCACTGTGCTGCTCCGTCAGCTTCATGGCCCACGCCGCCGATCCGGTGCTTGAACTCGGTGCTACCGACGTCAACGCCGACGCTGTCAGAACCAATTCCAACACCTTGCCGGAAGCCTTCGCAGGCGGTCAGGTCGCGCGGGGCGGCCAAATGGGCGTGCTGGGGAATCAGGACAGCATGAACGTGCCGTTCGTGATGACCAGTTACACCTCCAAACTGATTGAAGATCAGCAGGCCGAAGATGTGGGCGATGTATTGGCCAATGATCCTTCGGTTCGTCAGTCCTACGGCTTCGGCAACCAGTCGCAGGTGTTCGTGATTCGTGGCTTGCCGCTGTCTGGCGATGACATCTCCTACAACGGGCTCTATGGCGTGCTGCCGCGTCAAATTCTGTCCACCGACGCTGTCGAGCGAGTGGAGGTCTTCAAAGGCCCGAACGCTTTCATCAACGGCGTAAGCCCGACCGGTACCGGTCTGGGCGGCAGCGTCAACCTGCAGCCCAAGCGCGCCGGTGACGTCCCAACCCGGCGTTACACCCAGGACATCAGCACCGACGGCCGTATCGGCGAGCACCTGGACCTCGGCCAGCGTTTCGGCGAAGGCAATCGCTTTGGCGCGCGGGTCAATCTCAGCCAGCGTGAAGGCGAGACCGCTGTTCACGATGAGGATCAGCGCAGCAAGCTGTTCGTTGCAGGGCTGGATTACCGTGGCGACAACTTCCGGGTATCCACTGATTTCGGCTACCAGAAACAGCGCGTGAACCACCTGCGCAATACGGTGCAACTGGGCAATGCGACCAGTATTCCTACCGCTCCCGACGCTGACCATAACTACGGCCAGGACTGGACCTACACCGAAACCGAAGACACCTTCGGCATGATGCGCGGTGACTACGATCTGAACGAAAACTGGACGGCCTACCTCGCTGGCGGCGCCAAGCACACCCGCGAAACCGGGTTCTACGGCACGCCCGCTTTGGTCGGCAATAACGGGACTGCGACCATCAGCGGTTCGGAAATCCCGCACAACGAAGACAACACCAGCTTCGCCGCAGGCCTCAATGGTCGTTTCCAGACCGGCCCGATCAGCCATCAGGTAGCCATTGGTGCGACGACCATCTGGACCGAGCAGGAAAACGCCTATACGTTTTATCGGCCGACGCCGGGCAACACCAACATCTATAACGGCAACAAGCTGCCAAAGCCTACTGACGGTTACTTGACTGGCGGTGACATGGGCGATCCTGGCGTCACGGGCAAAACCCGCAATCGCAGCGTGGCGATTTCCGACACCTTCGGGCTGTTCGACGACACCCTGTTGCTGACCTACGGCGTGCGTCGTCAGCAGCTGCGCGTGGAAAACTATCTGTACGACGGCAGCACTTTCAACGGGGTAGCCAACCCGGCCAACGACGGCAGCCGCAGCTCTATCTACGATGAGGCGATCACGACACCGGTGTATGGGATCGTCTACAAACCTGTCGACATCGTCTCCATCTACGCCAACCGCATTGAAGGTCTGGCCAAAGGCCCGGTGGCAGCGGGTACTGGCATCACCAACCTGGGTGAGGCGTTCCCGCCAGGGCGCACCAAACAGCTGGAAGCCGGCATCAAGCTGGACATGCAATCGTTCGGCGCCAATCTTGCGGTGTTCCGCATTGAACGACCGACTGACGGTTTTGTAGACGCCACCCAGAACCTCTATGTCCGCGACGGCAAACAGGTCAACAAAGGCGTCGAACTCAGCATCTTTGGCGAGCCCATCGAAGGCCTGCGTCTGATGGCTGGCGGCACTCGCATGACCTCCGATTTGAAAGACACCGCAGGTGGCCTCAACGACGGCAACCACGCCATCGGCGTCCCTACCTTCCAACTCAACGCCAGTGCTGACTGGGACATTCCGGGACTGGAAGGCGCTGCCCTCAACGCACGCATGTTGCGCACTGGCGGCCAATACGCCGACCAAGCCAACAATCTCAGCCTGCCGACCTGGAACCGCTTCGACGCCGGCGCGCGTTACAAGATCAAAATGCAGGACAAAGACCTGACCTTGCGCGTGAACGTCGAAAACATCACCGACAAAAACTACTGGGCCTCTGCCAACGGCGGCTACCTGACCCAAGGCGACCCACGTCTGGTGAAGTTCTCCGGCACTATCGATTTCTAAGCCGTAGTCAGTCTCCCTCGGTCATATCCGCTCTGAGCCTGCCGACGCAATGTCGGCAGGTTTGCTTGTGACTGCTTGAACGTCTCTGTTCGCCCTCGCCATCTTCCCGCCAGGCAATCCAGTCGATGCCGACGGTGTTACCTTGAGCGCCAGCTGAACCGGCCCTATGCTGGTCGGTCCCATCCAGTCTCAGGCGTTGTCTTTTGAGCGGTCCAGTGGGCCGCATCGACCCAATACGAGGTTTGTCCCATGAGCGAAGCACCGTATGTTCCACCCAAGGTCTGGACTCACGAAGCGCCGTCTGGCGGCCAGTTCGCCAGCATCAATCGGCCAACGGCCGGGCCGACCCACGACAAGGCTTTGCCGGTGGGCCAGCAGCCGTTGCAGCTTTATTCGCTGGCCACGCCCAATGGCGTAAAAGTCACCATCCTGCTGGAAGAACTGCTGGCACTGGGTCACACCGGCGCCGAATACGATGCGTGGCTGATCCGCATCAACGAGGGTGATCAGTTCTCCAGCGGTTTTGTCGACATCAATCCCAACTCCAAGATTCCGGCGCTGCTGGACCAAAGTATGCAGCCTGGGATTCGCGTATTTGAGTCAGGCTCGATCTTGCTTTATCTGGCCGAGAAGTTCGGCGGCTTCCTTCCCGCTGATCCTGTCGGTCGGACCGAGACCCTCAACTGGCTATTCTGGCAAATGGGGGCGGCGCCTTATCTGGGCGGTGGCTTCGGACATTTCTTTGCGTACGCGCCGGAAAAACTTGAGTACCCGATCAACCGATTCACCATGGAAGCCAAGCGTCAGCTGGACGTTCTGGACCGCCGACTGAGCGAAAGCGCTTATCTGGCGGGCGACGAATACACCATCGCCGATATCGCGGTCTGGCCTTGGTATGGGCAGCTGGTGCGCGGCAATCTGTACTCGGCGGCCGAGTTTCTGGCGGTGGACGAATACACCCACGTGCAGCGCTGGGCAGAAGAGATCGCCAGGCGTCCTGCGGTGATTCGCGGAGCGCGGGTCAATCGTACCTGGGGCGAAGAAGCAACTCAGGTGCCTGAGCGCCATAAGGCGGCGGATCTGGACTGAAACCCACGTTGCGCGACTGCGATTGAGCCGGATAATTGCCGGCGCGGCGAGCGATGTTCGATGCCCGCCATCACGATGTTCGCTCATGACGTTATTCACTGCTACCCAGGGAGCCCCATGGCTAACCACGACATCACGTTCACCCCTGATCCTGATCCGGACCCCATCTCCTCGGACGTTGCCGGTTTCGGCGGGCTGCTGGTCTCCACTCAGGTGCCAACCCATGCCGACGGCAGTCTGGAGCTGGGAGACATCACACTGCAGAGCGAATGCACGTTGCAGGCGCTCAAGCTGGCGCTGGAAAAAGCTGGCAGTTCGCTGGACCGGGTACTGCACTTGACGATCTATCTCACCGATATGGCCGACCGCGCAGCCTTCAACGAAGTCTACAAGCGCTTCTTCGCCAAACCCTGGCCGGTGCGCGCGGCGGTGGGAGTGGCTGCATTGGCGGTGAAAGGCATGCGCGTAGAAGTGACAGCGATGGCAGCCAAGGCCTGACAGCCAGACTTTCAACAGCGGCCAGCCAACGCGGTGGCCGCTTGCCGATACGGGGCGACGTCTATGAACAAGCAAGCACTGTGCGAGCGTTATCGGGGCTACATCGACTGCCTGAATAGGCAGGACTGGGCGGCGCTGGGGGAGTTCGTCGATCAGGACGTGCACTACAACGGCCAACACGTCGGGCTGGGCGGTTATCGAAAGATGCTTGAAGGCGATTTCCAGGCGATCCCGGATCTGCGTTTCGTCATTGAGTTGTTGATTGCCGATCCGCCGCAGATTGCCGCGCGCCTTTTGTTCGACTGCACGCCGACAGGGGAGCTGTTTGGATTGCCAGTGAACGGCCAACGCGTAGCTTTCAGCGAAAATGTGTTTTACGAATTTAAAGACGGCAGGGTCAGCACGGTCTGGTCTGTCATCGACAAGGCCGCGATCAGCGCACAGCTGGCCCGCTGAACGCAGCCTTCGCCGGCAGCGGGCTGATCAGGCAGCGCTCCATTCGACGTTGGACAAGCCCAGGTCTTGAGCCTTCGGTTTGCTGAGTTTGGGGATCTTGTCAGAGCGAAACTTGGGAATCTGGCTGAAGCCTGCGTCCACCGATGCCCAGTGCCAGGCTTCGGAATTGTCCATCTCGGCGGCGCTGATATAGAACGTTTTGTAGCTGCCGTGCAGCAGATAGTCGATTCTGAAATGTTTGTGTCCGGCCATCATCCTGTCTCCCAATCAAGTCATGTCTTGAAAGAACAGATTGCGCGCCTTGGAAAAAATTCAGCGCACCAGTGCCCAACGGCAGGAATCCGCCTGGATATGCGGGAGTGTTCCCCGCCTGGGGAGGAGTCGAGCGAGTCGCAGAGCACCGTCAAGACGCATCCTTGAGCATCCGGCGACCTTCACCCGTTGTGGACTCGCCCTACACGCTCCAGGGATCCTCGCACGCCTGTCTGATTGCACGTTTAATATTTAATCAACCGGCGTATTTTGACAGGGGTGAAGCCCTTGGAGGGTAACGCTATGAGTAGCGATCAACGAATGATTGCTTGGTGTTCAGCCTGGGCGTTGGTTGACGGATTGATTGTTTGTCTCTTGTGCAAACGCAGTCAGCCTTTGACCCTGGCTGACGAGCCTTTTATACATGCACTTGCTTGCACTGCGGTTGGAAAAGTTGACACGTACCCGTGGGCAACGCTGCACGATATTCTTGACCGAGAGCGAGGCTAATTAGCGGCAATAACTCAAACGGATGGCTACGCCGACAAATCCATCTGCTCGAAGCTTGTCTGCTAAAACCCAACTGCCTAAGCTTGCTAATTGATATTTTTAATCTGATAGGCAACGGCAAGTATGGACACGTTCGGCAGTCGGTTGAGAGAAGAGCGTATCCGCAACAAGCTGACTCAAACGGCACTCGCCGAGCTAGGCGGAGTGCAGCCTAACGCCCAGGGGCACTACGAGAGCGGGCAGCGCATGCCTCGAGTGGATTACCTGCTGGCGACGGCAGGCGTTATTGATATTACTTATTTAATTACCGGCTTGCGCACCTCTGAGGCGTTTGGTGAGATGTCCCGGGAAGAGCACGAAGTACTTGCTGCACTTCGAAAAATGTCGCAAGAGGATAGAGACGCCGTTAGTCATCTTTGCAAGTCGCTATCTCGTCAAAGTTATTAAATTAATAATATTCAAGTGAACTTCCTACAATTTTAAACTTGCGCACGAACAATGTTTATATTATTCCGCCAGACATGTTTGGCAGAACTCGTGTTATGTGAATGAAAGTCTGCGGGTACGGGCACATAACGCCGAAATTCCGGGCCTTTGGGCAGCTGCCGTTTCCGACCGAGGGAATGGGCGCCACTTCAGGTAACCAAGCGAAGGCATAAGGCCATCTGTATAGTGGCAATATCGCACTTCCTGGCCATTTCCATGAAATTCATGTGCCCCCTGTGGTGGGTTCTCTGTTCGCTTTTTGTCTGCATGCACGTGAACGCAGACGAGCAGGTTTTGCGAGTATTGACCTGGCCCGGCTATGCCGACAGCGACTTGGTGGCAGACTTCGAGAAGCGTTTTAAAGTCAAAGTGGAAATCACTCTGGTTGGCAGTGATGAAGTGCTGCGCTCTAAACTCACGGCCAACCGGGGTGGCGATTTCGATGTGATCGCAGCCAATACCGCGGAAATTCATAATTACGTCGGTCAGGGCTTGCTGCAGCCGGTGCGCGCCGAGCGTATTGCCAATACGGCCCGTCAGCTTCCGCGTTTTCGCGATTACGCCAGGATTCCTGACATCGTGGTCCAGGATCACCTCTACGCCATTCCGTACGCCTGGTCCGACATGGGCCTGATCTACGATCGCAAGCAATTCAGTCTGCCGCCCGATTCAATCACGAGCATGTGGGACCCGAAGTTTCAGGGTCGGGTGCTGGCGTTCAATACCAGCAACCACAACTTTTCCCTGGCCAGCCTTGCACTGGGCGGCGATCCGTTTCGGATCAACGCTGCGGACTTTCCCCGGGTGACCGATAAGTTGATCGCGTTGCGTCGCAATGTGCTGACGTTCTATTCGTTACCAGAGGAAGCCGCCGAGCTGTTTCGCACTCATTCGGTAGCGTTGATCTACGCCAACTATGGCCGCCAGCAACTCAAGCAGCTGCGCGACGCCGGGGTGGATGTGGGCTATGTAGTGCCACGCGAGGGTGCGCTGGCATGGCTCGACTGCTGGGCGATCAGCCATGGGGCCCGTGACGCGGCGCTGGCGACCCAGTGGATCAACTACATGCTGGAGCCGCAGGTCAGCCGCGCCCTGAGCGAACGCCAGAACCTGTCCAACACCGTGCAGGAGCCCGAAGACGCCAGCCCCTCTACTCGATTGATCTGGCTGCGTCCGGTGGAAGACGATCAGCGCCGCTCGGCGTTATGGCAGCGCATCGTGTCCGGTGAGCGTCCGCCGCTGACGGAGCTGCCATGAGATTCGGTATCTCCTTCAAGCTCGGCTGTCTGATGGCCTTGTTTGGCATATTGCCCACCGGTCTGGCGGGGTATTACATCTACAGCAGCAGCCGCGAAATGCTGTTACAGGCAGCCGAGCGCGATTTACTCACATCGGTGCAAGTGCTGGGGCGAAACCTGCACGGCAGCCTGCGCAATATATCCCTGGACGCGGCGGTGCTCACCAAAGGCCCGCAGGTCCGTGAGCTGTCCAGTATCAGCGATCAGAACAAGCGCGACGAGGTGCAGAGCAATCTGGCCGAGTCCTTTCGCGCCATGCTGCTGGCACATCCCGATTACATGCAGATCCGTCTGATCAGCGCCAGCGAACACGGTCTGGAACTGGTGCGTGAGGATCGCGACGGCCTCGACATCGTGCGAGTCCAGGGCGCGGATCTTCAGGAAAAGGCCCATTACGCCTACGTGTTCGAGACGCTCACTCTGGCGCCCGGTGACGTGCGCATCTCACCCATTGTGATCAACCACGAACAGGGCGCGCATTCAGGGCTGGGCAAGCCGACGCTGCACGTCTCGACCCCTGTTGCGGATGCTGGCGGCAAAGTATTTGCGCTGCTGGTGATCAACGTCGATCTGGATCAGTTGTTCAGTCAGCTGCAAAGCGATTTGCCTAAGGAGTATCAGGTTTACCTAAGCAATCGATGGGGAGATCTGCTGGTGCACCCGGATCATCGTCGTACCTTCGGTTTTGATCAGGGGCGGCGACTGTTTTTGCAGGATGAGTTCCCCGAAGTGGGGCGCATGCTGGCAGATGCCGGCCCCGGCAACGTCATCAGCCGCAGCGTGGAGCAAAGCCAGCAAGAGCGGCTGGTCGCAGCGTTCGTGCGGCTGTCCCATGGCGGCGCGGCCGAGCCCTTTGTGGTGCTGGGTCTTGGGCAACCGCAAAGTCATGTGTTGGCCCAGGCTTCGCGCGCCGGGACCAACATCATTCAGATTGCGCTGTTGTTCAGCGTATTGGCGTTGCTGGCGGCGGTCTTTGCCTCGCGCGCGCTCATTCGTCCGCTGCGCAGCATGACCGATGCCGTCGAGCTGTTTTCCCGGGAGCGAAAAATCACTGAACTGACCCCCAGAGACGATGAACTGGGCGTGCTGGCGCGTCGTTTTCAAGCCATGAAACAGGAAATCCTCGGACAGCTCGACGACCTCACCAGCAGCCGCGCGGCGTTCGAGCATCTGGCTCGCCACGACCCGCTGACTGAATTGCCCAACCGGCGCATGTGTTTTGAACGCCTGGATCACGCGCTGGGTATCGCCCGGGAACACGGCCGGCAAATGGCGTTGCTGTTTGTCGATCTGGATCATTTCAAGGAGATGAACGATCAGTACGGCCATCGCTTTGGCGATCGGGTGCTCCAAGCGGTGGCCAAGTTGCTGACGTGCTCCAGCGACGGCGCCGATTGTGTGTCTCGACTGGGCGGGGATGAGTTCGTAATTTTCTTCAATGACGTCACCGACCCCCGGAAAATCGTCAGCCTGCTGGAAAAGCTGCACCAGAGTTTCCAGCTGCCGCTGTTCATCGACGGTCGCAAAGTGCAGATCCACGCCAGCATGGGCGTGAGCCTGTTCCCCCGGGACGGCAATGACATTGAGGCGTTGATACAACACGCCGATAACGCGATGTACAAAGCCAAGAGCGCGGGGCGCAACCGCTATTCATTCGAGATTCTGAGCCAGGAGTGATCCCAGCTCGCCGGGCTTGCCGACCCATCAACGAAAACGGGTGAGGACCTGATCAGTCCACACCCGTTTTTTGTATCGCGGCGTACGCTTTGAAAGCCTCTGGCTTACGCCAGCATTTCAACACCCAACTGGAAGGCGACCCACAGCGCCAGGCCTGTGGCGAAGGCCAGCGCGATATTTTCGAACCAGTTATTGCGGTACTCCTTGCCCAGCAGAGACTTCTGGTTGGACATGATCAGCAGGCCCAGAGAGATCACCGGCAGACCCACGATGTTCAGCGCGTTGACGCCAATGGTCAGCGTGACGAAGTCCGGCATGCCTGGCAGCGACCACACCAGCGGCGTCACCAGAATGAACAGCATGAACCACTTGTGCAGCGGGTCCTTGTGGAACTCCTTGCCAAAACGCTCGCGGCGCTTGGGGCGGATGTGCTGGAAGGCATCGGTGATCAGCATCGGGAAGGCCGTGGTTTTGCCGGCGATGCTGGCAAACAGGGTGGCGAACACGCCGATGAAGAACACGAACCAGCCCAGAGGCCCGAAGAACATTTCCATCGCCTTGCCCAGATCGCTCAGGGTCTTGACCTCAACCCCGTTGGGACGAAGGATTTCGGCGCCCACCACCCAGATCGCCAGGTTGATGATGATGCCTACCATCACGGCGAACAGCAGGTCGTTGCGCTGCATGCGCTTGTGTTGCGGGCCGGTCCAGCCTTTTTCGCGCATCACGTAGGGGTGGACAAAGTTGGCAATAGAGCCTGCCACGGCGCCGATCACCGATACCGCAACCAGTACCGCGCCATGTACGCCTTCATCGGGCGGGATGCTGAAACCGATGGTGCCCTTGAGAATCTCGAATACGTCCGGGCTGGACATCAGCGCCAGTGCCAGGAAAGCCAGGGTCATGACGGCCAACAGCAGCTTCATCACGCCTTCGATCAGGCTGTAGATGTTGCGACCCACCAGCAACCAGACCGCAATCACCACCGCCAGCGAACACAACAACGGCTTATCGATGTGCAGCAGCATCGCCAGGGCTTCGCCGGCGCCTTTGATCATGTAGGCGTTAATCAGGTGGCCCATGAGCAGCGCGTAGCCAAACATGAACCAGGCAAACAACGGGTGCAGCTGGGCATAACCCTGCAGGATGGTCATGCCTTGGTTATTGCACAGCTGGAAGCGCGCAATGATGTTGACGATCAGGAACCGGAGCAGCAACGACACTGCCAGCACCCACATCATCGCGTAGCCATAACTGGCACCCGCGACGGAGGAAGTGATGAGGTCGCCAGCGCCCAGCCACGAAAGGACCGCAATGATGCCCGGCCCCAAGAGCTTGCCCAGTTGCGCCAGACGCGACGCTGGCTTGCCTGCAGTTTTTTCTTCGATTGAACCGCCAATCGCCATGAGCGAAACCCTCGTTGTTATTGTTAGTTGGAGGTCGCAAGTGGAGCACTGGGATATGATGTCGTACAACTGCTAGCACGACGGAAAAGTGTTTTCAGATGTTGCAAATTACGAATTCCTGCCTGACGCACCCCCTGTAGGCGCGAACTTGTTCACGAGACGGACTCCGTGACGCACCGCCAAGGTCTCTCACCAGCAAGTTGGCTCCTGCGGCAAACTCGCGCCGTTTGCAGTTGTGTTATCTACCCAAACAAGCACAACCCTTCAATCCCTCTCGCCAGTCCGGCCTCATGCTCAAGCGGTCCGGCAACGTTCTGTTGCCCCATCTTGATGTGAGGAAATCCATGCGCTCATCTCCTGCCGCCATCGCCAGTGGCCTGTGCCTGACACTGGCGATGTTTTCCGCCCATGCCCGCGCCGAACCCGTGCCACAGCAAAAGACTCAGGCGCCGGGCTATTTCCGTCTGGCCGTAGGCGATTACGAGGTGACCGCCCTGTTCGACGGCTATAACGACCTGTCACCTCATCTGCTCAAAGGCCTGAGTGACGACCAGATCCGCGCATTGCTGGCGCGCCGGGATCTCGATGCGGCCGGCATGCAAACGGCGTTCAACGCTTTTTTGATCAACACCGGCAAGCGGCTGATCCTCGTGGACACCGGGGCAGGGCAGTGCATTGGCGAAACGGCGGGTAACCTGTCGGCCAATATCCGCGCAGCAGGCTATGCGCCGGAACAGATCGACACCATTCTGCTGACCCACCTGCACCTGGACCACGTCTGCGGACTGGTCGATGCCAGGCATCAGGCGATCTTCGCCAACGCGATGGTGTATGCCTCCAAACCGGAAGCCGACTACTGGCTGGACCCTAACGCCATCGCCCGCGCGCCGGCCGGCGGCAAGGAAGGCTTCAAGATCGCTCAAGAGTCCACGGCGGCCTACATCGCCGCAGCCAGATTCAAGACGTTCAACCCTGGCGAGTCGCCGGTAGAAGGCGTCAAGACCAAGCTGGAAACGGGGCATACGCCGGGGAGCACGACCTATCAATTCACCTCGAACGGGCAAAGCATTCTGTTCATGGGCGATTTGATTCACAGCCTGGCCGTGCAGTTTGAACACCCGGAGGTTTCGATCAGTTTCGACTCCAACGCCAAGTCGGCGATTGCCAGCCGAGAGCAAGTGTTCAGCGCGTCTGCGGCGAGCAAGACCTGGGTCGCCGCTGCGCATCTGCCGTTCCCGGGTATCGGCCACATCACGCGCGTGGACAAGCATTTCAATTGGATACCGGTGGAATACGGTCCATATCAACGCGCGGCGCATGTGCCGTTGCTTGAGTGATTGACTAAGCAGGCGCGGGCAAGCCTCGCGCAACAGTGCTGTGCGGGCCAAAATCCCTGTAGGAGCGAACTCGTTCGCGAGAGGGCTAATCTGATACGCCACGATGCCTGCTCAATCGCGGACCCTGTAGGAGCTGCCGACCAACGGGAGGCTGCGATCGCGCAATGTCAGACAAATTGCATCGCAGCCTCCCCGGTGGTCGGCAGCTCCTACAAAAGACCGAGTCAGCCTTTCGCCTGGCGCCACTTGCATTCCATCCGGGGAACAGAGGACAGATATCGCCAACAGTGCTGTGCACGCCGAAATCCCCGTAGGAGCGAACTCGTTCGCGAGAGGTTCATCTGACACGCCACGATGACTGCTCAATCGCGGACCCTGTAGGAGCTGCCGACCAACGGGAGGCTGCGATCGCGCAGTATCAGACAAATTGCATCGCAGCCTCCCGCTGGTCGGCAGCTCCTACAAAAGACCGAGTCATCCTTTCGCCTGGCGCCACTTGCATTCCATCCGGGGAACAGAGGACAGATATCGCCAACAGTGCTGTGCACGCCGAAATTCCTGTAGGAGCGAACTCGTTCGCGAGAGGTTCATCTGACACGCCACAATGGCCCCTCAATCGCGGACCCTGTAGGAGCTGCCGACCAACGGGAGGCTGCGATCGCGCAATGTCAGACAAATTGCATCGCAGCCTCCCGCTGGTCGGCAGCTCCTACAAAAGACCGAGTCAGCCTTTCGCCTGGCGCCACTCGCATTCCATCCGGGGAACAGAGGACAGATCTCTCCAACAGTGCTGTGCACGCCGAAATCCCTGTAGGAGCGAACTCGTTCGCGAGAGGGTTCATCTGATACGCCACGATGACTGCTCAATCGCGGACCCTGTAGGAGCTGCCGACCAACGGGAGGCTGCGATCGCGCAGTGTCAGGCAAATTGCATCGCAGCCTCCCGCTGGTCGGCAGCTCCTACAAAAGACCGAGTCAGCCTTTCGCCTGGCGCCACTCGCATTCCATCCGGGGAACAGAGGACAGGCATCTCGCCAGACAAACACGCTGTAATCACCAACTCATCTTCAACTCGACACCCAGGTAATTGCTGTCATGCCCACCGGCATCGCGCAGGGTCTGGCCGATGTCGTAGTGCACGGCTTCGATGGCGCCGGTGAGGTTGGAGGTGAAGGCGTAATCGGTGCGGATCTGGCCGTAGGCGCCGGTCCAGCGGTCGCCTCGCCCGGCGGTTCCGGGCGCGGCGATGTTGGGCTGGGTGTAAACCGCATCGTCAGTGGTCTGCCGCCAGAGCAGGCCGACAGCAGTCTGCACACTGAGTTTGGCGATGGGTTTTACCGTGATCGATGGCTTGAAGTGGATGAGGTTGCTGTAGCCGGTGTAGCCCGCCAGCGAGAAGTAGTAACCATTGGGGAACAGTGGGTTGAAAGTGCCGACGGTGCCGTCACCTGCACTGCGGTCACCGGAGGCGACGTCCATCTGCAAACCGATGCGCGGGGTCCAGGTCACGGTCTGGAATGTATAGCCCAACCGGCTGCCGCCCGCCCAGGCGCGGATGTCTTTTCCGCCCACCGAACCGCGTTGCAGCATGCCCTCGACGTCCCAGTCGTAACCCATTGCTGCGCCGCCCAGACGTGCGTCGAAAATGTGCCGGGTTTCGTTGCCTTCGGCGTCCAGATAGTTGGCGTCGTTGCGCTCGTACAAGCCGTAGTAGGCCGACAACTCATTTTTTCCGCCGATCAGCCGCTCGACCCGCAGCATGTGGAAACGCAGGTCGCCGTTGGACTTGTCGTCGAAGTTGCGGTCGTCCAGGTACTGCACCGGGTGGCTGGCGATGCCGATGAAGCGCCAGGTCTCGGTCTCCCAGTCCGCCCACAGCGCATCGAACGATTGCCGCACGTTGGGGCCGTCCCGTGAAGAGACGAAGCGCTGCAAGTCGAACGCGAAATCCTGCCGGCCGACCCGGCTCTTGAACGTACCGGCGTCGAAGGTCTTGATGTATTCCAGAAACGCCAGGCGCAGGTCAACGCGGTTTTGGTCCGCGCCGCCGACCGAGGTCTTGTCGAAGGCGCGGGCGTCTTCGAACTGGGTAAACAGCCGCCAGTTCTCGTTGAAATGCAGGTCTGCGTGCACCTGAAAGCGTTGAGTCAGGTAGGCATCCCGGTCCACGTCGCGCAGGCCGAAGGCACTGGCGTCGTTCATTTCAAAACGTTCGCGCAACGTTGCGCCGAGTGAGAGATACGCGAACGGATTGTCGCTGGACAGCGAAATGTACTTGAGGCTGTCCAGCGGTTGGGTACGCAGCGCCGAGTCCTCGAGCACCGACCAGTCTTCCTGCCAGCGATTGGCTTTTATGGCCGGTCGGGTGACCTGATCGTCGGCCTGCACGCTGCTGCTCAAGAGCGGCCCGAGCAATGGCCCGAGCAGCGCCATGGTCCACCCCGGCACACCTGCCCGGTCGCGTCGGCTCATGGGTGACTTCCTCTGTGATCAGCGGTCACTTGGCGGCAACCAGCTGATGGATCTCCGCGACATAACCGCCAGGGAACTGCACCATGGCCGAGCTGCGCCCTTTGCTGGTGAACGGCGGAACCAAGACCTTGGCGCCCGAGCCCGTCGCCTTGGCCAGGGTCTGGGTCAGGTCGGCGACTTCGTAGCCGGTGGTGTCATGGCCGAACGGGTAGGGCAGTTGACCGTTACTGACCAGCACGGTCATACGCCCGAACGTGGACTCGATGCTGACCCGGCGATAGGTTTCGCCGCTGCGCCCGATATCGATGGCAGGGGCGTGCTTGTCGTCGGCCACGATTTTGCCGTGGGAGAAGCCGACGAACGATTTGATGAACGCATCGGCACGGTCTGCCGAGACGTAGATGCGGTTCTCGGGAATGCTCTGGAATGCGGCGTAATCGGGCGTCGTGGTGTGCCAGTAAAGCTGCATGTTGATGCCGCCCGGCCACTGGATGACCACGTCACGACCGATAGGATCGGGGAAGTCGCTGACGATCACATCCGCGCCGTTTTGCCGTGCCGCTTTGATCGCAACGTCCATGTCCTTGACCAGATAACCGTTGCGCTCCTGTCCGAACGGGTGCGGAATCGGCGTGGTAAAACCAAACAGCGAGACCGTGCCGACCGGCGTCTGCAGCAATTGAGAGGTGGTGCTGCTGGGCACTGGCAGGACGTTGACCACCACCTGTTTGGTGCTCTGCCCGCCGAAGGTGGCGATGAAGCTCTGAACGAAACCATCGACGTCGGCAGGGGCGACGTAGACATGGCTGGTGTCGTATTGCGGCGCAACTGCGACCATTGGCGACTGCGCAGCCTGAACACTGCCCATCATCTGCGCGGCCAACAAAGTGAGAGCCAAAGATGCCCCGATCAAACCGTTACGCATGCATACCTCCAACGCTCATGAACGACCCGTCATCGCCGTGAACCGACCGATGCAGTCAGCCCATTGCAGGGATGTCGACGGGATAGAAGCCGCGAGGGTAAGGGCGCACGGGCGCAAGGAATTGAACAGACGTGCTATTGGGTGCCGCATGCGCAATTTGTGCCGCCCGAAACAGCAGCGGTAGTAGCGCTGAGGATCTGTTGGAGCGAGGTGGGTTAGGCCGCGACGTCAGCAGCGCCACCAATCCAGTGCGGGAGCGAACCTGTGCGCGACGCCGCTTTTTGCGACTCGGAAAATCCACCGGATGTACCGGCGCCTTCGCGGACAAGTCCGCTCCCACAGGATTTGTGCCCGGCTCAAATCTCAGCAGCGCTGAGGATCTGTTGGAGCGAGGCTTGCCCGCGAAGCTAACACCTGGGTTTTAACTGATACTCCAGCCTCGCCAGCAGCGCCAACGTTTCAACTGACACTCCGTGTCGCGAGCTTCGCGGGCAAGCCTCGCTCCAACGGATTTGGGTTAGGCCGGGACGTCATCAGCGCCACCAATCCAGTGCGGGAGCGGACCTGTGCGCGACGGCGCTTTGTGCGACCCGGAAAAACCACCGGATGTACCGGCCCCTTCGCGGACAAGTCCGCTCCCACAGGATTTATGCTCGGCTCAAATCTCAGCAGCGCTGAGGATCTGTTGGAGCGAGGCTTGCCCGCGAAGCTAACACCTGGGTTTTAACTGACACTCCAACCTCGCCAGCAGCGCCAGCGTTTCAACTGACACTCCGTGTCGCGAGCTTCGCGGGCAAGCCTCGCTCAACGGGTTTGGGTTAGGCCGGGACGTCATCAGCGCCACCAATCCAGTGCGGGAGCGGACCTGTCCGCGACGGCGCTTTGTGCGACCCGGAAAAACCACCGGATGTACCGGACCCTTCGCGGACAAGTCCGCTCCCACAGGATTTGTGCCCGGCTTAAATCTCAGCAGCGCTGAGGATTTGTTGGAGCGAGGCTTGCCCGCGAAGCTAACACCTGGGTTTTAACTGGCACTCCAACCTCGCCAGCAACGCCAACGTTTCAACTGACACTCCAGCCTCGCCAGCAGCGCCAACGTTTCAACTGACACTCCGTGTCGCGAGCTTCGCGGGCAAGCCTCGCTCCACCGGGTTTGGGTTAGGCCGGGATGTCAGCGCCACTAATCCAGTGTGGGAGCGGACCTGTCCGGGTACAACCGGGGACGTCCTTTACGTTTCAAACGGGCTCGCCAACCTCAGCCAGCATGGGGTAGTCGGTATAGCCCACCTCACCCCCCACATAAAAATGCTCGCGGCGCACGTCGTTGAGCGGGGCGTTAACCTTGAAGCGCTCAGGCAGATCCGGTGTGGCAATGAACGGTACGCCAAAAGCCACGGCGTCCGCTTTGCCCGCGGCGAGCCAGGCATTTGCAGTGTCTTTGCCAAACTCTTCGTTGGCGATGTAAGCGCCGCCAAACACTTGCTTGAGCATTGGCCCGATGCTGTCAGGGCCTTCCTTTTCGCGGGTGCTGAGGAATGCGATCTTGCGCTCGCCTAACTGCCTGGCAACGTATTTGAAGGTCTCGACCGGGTTGTCGTCGCCCATGCCGTGATCGACATAGCTACCTACGCCGCCATCGCCGCGGGGTGCCAGATGCACTCCGACCCGGCCTGCGCCCCAGACGCTGATTGCCGCGTCCGTCACTTCCAGCAGCAGGCGAGCGCGATTGGCGTGGGAGCCGCCATACATATCAGTGCGCGCATTGCTTGCGCTTTGCAGGAACTGGTCAAGCAAATAGCCATTCCCGCCGTGGACAAGCACGCCGTCAAAACCTGCGCGCTTGGCATTTTCGGCGCCTTTGCGGTAGGCCTCGATAATGCCCGGCATCTCCTCAAGCTCCAGCGCCCGTGGCGTTGGAAAAGGCACCTTGGGCCGCAGATGACTCACATGGCCGCCGGGTTGAATCGCACTGGGCGCAACCGGCAGTTCGCCATCCAGGAACACCGGATGAGAAATCCGCCCCACATGCCACAACTGAAGGACGATCTTGCCGCCCGCCGCATGCACCGCGTCCGTCACCAGGGACCAGCCTTGCACCTGCTCTTCGGACCAGATACCGGGAGTGTCGGCGTAACCGACGCCCATGGGCGTGACCGACGTGGCCTCGCTCAGGATCAAACCGGCCGAGGCGCGTTGCGCGTAGTAGCGCGCCATCAGTGCGTTGGGGGTACGGTCAATGGCGCGGCTGCGGGTCAAGGGCGCCATGACGATGCGATTGGAAAGTTCGATGTCGCCGAACGTGGCGGGGTCAAAAAGAGTAGTCATCAAGTGTTCCTGAATTCTGGACGAACTCGCCCGACCCTCTGAACCAGAAGGCAAGGGGATGAGCGGGTTCAAATGCGCGGGATAAGCATCCGGGCGCCTTGTTCGGGCGCCCGGCTCAGTGACGGCCGGTCGGGTCTCAGCCTTTGCCCAACTTGACCAGCAACGCTTTGGCCGCGGCTTCGGAAGAGGCCGGGTTTTGCCCGGTGATCAGCAAGCCATCCTCGACCACATAGGACTGCCAGTCGCCGATTTTCGAGTACTGGCCGCCGTTCTGCTTGAGCATGTCTTCAACCAGAAACGGCACCACGTCGGTCAGGCCCACAGCCTCCTCTTCGGTGTTGGTAAAACCCGTCACCGATTTGCCGAAAACCAGCGGCTTGCCGTCGGCGGCTTTGGTGTGGCGGAAAATACCTGGCGCGTGGCACACCGCAGCCAATGGCTTGCCGGCCGCCAGGGTGCCTTCGATCAAGGCGATGGAATCGGCATCTTCGGCCAGATCCCACAGCGGGCCGTGGCCGCCTGGGTAGAACACGGCGTCGAAGTCATCGTGAGCGACATCTTTCAACAGCAGCGTGCTGGACAGCTGCGACTTGGCGCTGCTGTCGGCTTCAAAGCGGCGAGTGGCATCGGTCTGAAAGTCCGGCTCGTTGCTTTTCGGATCCAGCGGCGGTTGTCCGCCTTTGGGCGAGGCCAGGACGATGTCCGCGCCTGCGTCCTTGAACACGTAATACGGCGCGGCCAGTTCTTCCAGCCAGAAGCCGGTTTTCTTGCCAGTGTTGCCCAACTCTTCGTGGGAAGTCAGAACCATCAGAATTTTCATGGGTGTTACCTCAGGTTTGAGTGGATAAGTGTTGTCGAGCAATCAAGCACCTGCCGTGTGGCCGACATCGCCTCATCGAGCGGTGCGGTGGTACGCGTAATCTTTGCCATGACACTGGCGCCCAGCCATAACTGGTACAGCCTGAGCGCTACCGTCTTCGGTGAATCCTGGAGGACGAAACAGCCTTGCTCCGACCCCCGTGAAAGTGCCGCTGCCAGTCGGCTAATGATCTGCGCGGTGCCCCGTTCAAGCTCCAGCCTCATGGATTCGGAAAGGTCAGCGACTTCTGCCCCCAGCTTCACCACCAGGCATTTGCCGAAGTCGTGATGACAGGTCTGGCTGTCCAGCCAACGCTGCCAATAGGTCATCAGTTTCTGCGCCTCGCTGGCGATGGCCGGCTGAAAAATCTGGTCCATGTCAGCCAGGTAAATCTGAAAGTACGACTCAAGCAGCGCCTGGCCGAAAGCGTCCTTGGAGCTGAAGTAATGGTAGAACGAGCCCTTGGGCACCTTCGCCGACAACAGCACTTCGTTCAGCCCCACAGCGGCAAAGCCCTTCTTGCCGATAATCTGCGCGGCAGCATCGAGAATGCGTTGTCTGGAATCGGTGGCGGGGCTGCTCATCGTGACTTCTCCCTCTCAGTAGACCAGTCGTCTAGTGGCTGAGTGAATGGTAGGGATTGGGGGCAACCCCAACAATGTCGTATCCGCAAGGATTTCGGACACGGCCACAAAGATGCGTGCGCCTCAGGCACTTGGCGAGATAGCATCTGCGCCGTTGGCAGGGCGACGGATTGCCGGCCTGCACTGACATTCATCGATGACCCACGCAATTGCCGAAGAGGGCGTGATGCATACCGTTGCTTTGATCGTTTATCCCAACTTCCAGTCGCTCAGCCTGTCCGTGGGCTCGGTGTTCGAGTGCGCGAACCTGATGCGCGGGGAGGCTGCCTACGCCTTTCATCTGGTGTCGGAGTCGGGCGGGGCAGTGATGTCGTCTCAAGGATTTTCGGTGCTCACCGAGCCGCTCAATCCTGACGGCTATGACACCGTCATCATCAGCGGCCACATGGAATTCGAGCTGCCGACCTTGAGTCTGTTGCAGTTCGTACGGGCGGCGTCTGAGCACTCACGTCGGATCGTCTCGCTGTGTACCGGCAGCTTCGTGCTGGCTGAAGCCGGCTTGCTGGACGGCAAGCGTGCCACTACTCACTGGATTTACGCCCCGGCGTTCAAGAAGCGCTACCCCGACATCCAGCTAGAGGAAGATCGGCTGTTCGTGGTGGACGGGCAGATCTGGACCGGCGCCGGCATGAGCGCAGGCGTCGATCTGGCGCTGGCGATGGTCGAAAACGATCTGGGCAGCGATATCGCCCGTCGGGTGGCGCGCAAGCTGGTCATCTATCAGCGGCGTGGCAGCGAGCAGTCGCAGCTGTCGGCCCTGTTGGAACTCGATCCCAAGTCCGACCGGGTGCAACTGGCGCTGGTCTACGCCAGGGAAAACCTCAAAAGTGATCTGTCAGTCGAAGCGCTGGCCGCCGTTGCGCGACTGAGCCCACGGCAGTTCAGTCGGGTGTTTCGTGAAGAGACCGGGCAGACGCCGGCCAAGGCCATCGAATGCCTGCGCGTCGAGGCCGCCAGGGTCATGATGGAAACCAGCCGTCACCCGATAGAAATCGTCGCGCGCGAAGCAGGTTTTGCTAATCGCGAGCAGATGCGCCAAGCGTTTTTGCGCACCTTCGGCCAACACCCCCAGGCGATGCAGCGCGCCTTGGCTCACATCGAGCGCGCCGGATAGGACTGCGGTGATTGCTGTAGGCGCGGGTTGCCCGGCGTCGTTTGCTTGAAATAAAAACATTTCGTCACGAAAAACGCTGAACTAAGGCTCTGGTACAGGGCTCCTCTCTTGTGCGCAGTCAGCGCGACCCCGAAAAAACAGCGCAACCGCGCTGAATATTCGTCCAGGTTCGCCGAACATCAAGGAGCCACCGTGACCTCAACCGCCTATCCCGTCTACCGACGCACGCCAAGCCCGCTGCACGCGATCTTGCTTGCCGGCACCGTGCCGCTGTTTCTCGGCGCATTACTTAGCGACATCACGTACTTCAACACCTACCAGATCCAATGGGCCAACTTTGCGTCATGGCTGATTGCGGGTGGCCTGGTGTTTTGCGGATTTGCCCTGTTGTTCGCGCTGGTCAACCTGATCCGTGCCGAGCACAAGGCTGGTCGTCCCGTGCTGTATTTCCTCCTGCTGCTGGTGACGTGGGTGGTCGGGCTGGTCAACGCGTTCGAACACGCCAAAGACGCCTGGGCCGCCATGCCGATGGGGCTGGTGCTGTCCGTCGTGGTGTTCGTGCTGGCTTTGGTTTCGGCCTGGACCGGGCTGAGCAATCTGCATTCGCAGCTCCATTCAAGCGTGCGCACGGGAGAAGCGAAATGAAGCATTCCAACACACTGACTGCACTCACAGCCTTGAGCATGGCGCTGTTGTTGAGCGCCTGCGGTAGCGAAGCCGACAGCACTCAAGCGCGCGGGCCCGACCCAAAAATGCCCCAGCCTCAAGGCGGCTTGCTGCCGAGCATGAAGATCGCCGAACCCGCGGCCTGGGGCGATCAGAAGCCCACGGTGCCCCAGGGTTACAGCATCACCGCGATTGCCTCGGAACTGAAGATCCCGCGCCAGACCCTGGTGCTGCCCAATGGCGACATCATCGTGGCCGAAGGCCGTGGCGGCAGCGCGGCCAAGCTCAAGCCCAAGGATGTGATCGCCAGCTACATCAAGGCCCAGGGCAACACGCAGGTCAAAGGCGGCAATCGCCTGACCCTGCTGCGCGACGCTGATGGCGACGGCACCTACGAAACCAAAACGGTGTTCGCCGAAAACCTCAACGCGCCTTACGGCCTGGCGTTCGCCAACGGCAAGCTGTACGTCGCCAACCAGGACGCGTTGGTGAGCTTCGATTATCAAGACGGCCAGACCAAGGCCAGCGGTGCGCCGACCACGATCACGGATCTGCCGGCGAAGATTAACCATCACTGGACCAAGTCGCTGACCGTTAGTCCTGACGGCCGCTTCCTGTACGTAGGCATCGGCTCCAACAGCAACGTCACCGAGCGCGGCATGGAAGTCGAGATCGATCGGGCGATGATCTGGCAGATCGATGCCGCGACGGGCGCGCATAAGCCGTTTGCCACGGGCGTGCGTAACCCGACCGCACTGACCATCGAGCCTGAAACCGGTCAATTGTGGGCCGTGGCCAACGAACGCGATGAACTGGGGCCTGATCTGGTGCCGGACTATCTGACGTCGATCCGCGAGGGCGCGTTCTACGGCTGGCCCTACAGCTATTGGGGCCAGAACGTCGACACCCGCGCGCAGCCGCAAAATCCGGAACGCGTTGCTGCGGCGATCAAACCCGATTACAGCCTCGGTTCCCACGTGGCAGCGCTGGGGGTTGATTTCTCCCTGCCTGCCATGGGCGACAAGTTCGCCGAAGGGGCGTTCGTCGGTGAACACGGCAGCTGGAACCGGGACAACCCGGTGGGCTACAAAGTGATCTTCGTGCCGTTCAAGCAAGGACGCCCAGCGGGTGAGCCCATCGATTTCGCGACGGGCTTTCGCGGTGACGACGGCAAGACTCGCGGCCGCCCGGTCGGTGTCACGGTAGAACCCAAAGGCGCACTGATCATCGCCGACGATCTGGCAAATACGATCTGGCGCGTCACTCGCAACAAGTAACGCGCTGACCGGCACGGGGCGGGCAATCGCCCCGTGTTACCCCTCGAGGGCGTCCGGCAATCGGGCGATCACCTTGATCTCGAACTGAAAACCGTACAGCCACGTCACGCCCACGCAGGTGATCGTCGGGTGCGGCGCCTCGCCCCAGAACTCAGGCACGACCTCCCAGATTTTCTCGAACGTCGCTTCCGGATCGACGATGAACACGGTGACGTCTTGCACGTCGTCGAATGTGCAGCCTGCAGCGCCGAGCACTGCGTTCAGGTTGGTGAACGCCAAGCGTACCTGCGCTTGCAGATCGGGCTCGGGTGATCCGTCCTCACGACTGCCCACCTGTCCTGAAACAAACAACAGTCCATTGGAAACTACGGCAGGGGAATAGCGATTGCGCTCATACAGCGCATGGCGGCCGGGCGGGAATACAACTTCACGTTTGCTCATGGGGATGGCTCCTTCGTCGGGTCAGGGGCGACCCGCAATTAACGATGAGCTGACTTTAGGTACTTGTGGGACAGGGATAAACGCGCAACCCTGCCCATCACTGTTTGCCAATCCCAAACAATTACGCAATGCCCGGAGGCCGGACGTGGACCGTTTCGATGCAATGCAGGCGTTTGCCCGCGTGGTGGAAACCGGCAGCTTTACCAAAGCCGCCGACACCCTGCACATGAGCAAGACCACCGTTACCCAGCTGGTGCAGCAACTGGAGGCGCGACTGCGGGTCAAGCTGCTCAACCGCACCACGCGCAAGGTCAACATCACCGCCGACGGCGCCGCTTACTACGAGCGCGTGGTAAAGCTGCTGGCCGACATGGACGACGCCGAGACCAGTCTGTCGAGCGCCGCCGCCTTGCCCCGGGGCCGCTTGCGGGTGGATGTGCCCAGCCCGTTCGCTACCTTGATTCTGATGCCCGCGCTCCCAGACTTTCACGCTCGTTACCCTGATATCCAGATCGACATGGGGGTCAGTGATCGGGTAGTGGATATGATCCGCGAGAACGTGGATTGCGTGGTGCGTGGCGGCGAGTTGACCGATCAATCGCTGATGGCGCGGCGTATTGGCGATCTGCAGCTCGGTGTTTATGCCGCACCTGAATATCTCGAACGCCTTGGCACACCCACCCACCCTCAGGATCTGGAGAACTCCCATCACCGCATCGTCGGCTACCTCTGGGCGCGCACCGGCAAGGCGCTGCCCTACGCCATGCACCGCGCTGGCGAAAGCCTGAATGTGCACGGGCGTTACGTGTTGTCGGTTGACGATGGCAATGCCTACATGGCCGCCGGCCTGGCCGGCATGGGGGTCTTGTGGCTGCCCGCTTACATGGCCAAGGCGTGCATGGCACGGGGGGAATTGGTGCCGCTGTTCGAGGACTGGCGCTTGGAGTCGATGCCGATGTTCGTGGCGTTTCCGCCCAACCGGCACATCAGCATCAAGCTGCGGGTGTTTATCGATTGGGTTATCGAGCTGATGACCAAACACGCCCCGGCCGCCTCGCGATAATGGACGCCCGATTGCGTCTGGCCGAAGGCCGTAGGAGTCCAGCTTGCTGACGATCTGGCGCGCAGCGGCAGTCAAACCTGTGCATGCGGTGTAATGTGCGGACCGGAGGCGTCTGGTTCCGGGGCCGCTTCGCGCCCCATCGTCGGCAAGCCGGACTCCTACGCGCTCCGCGCAGAAGCGGTAGTGCAGCGATAATTGGCGTTTGACTCTGTGTCCTCAACGCCAGTCGTCGAGCACCCAGGCGTCGGGGTGATCGTAGCCTGCGCCGCCCCGGTGCATCGAAATGCCCAGACTGTCAGTGCGAAAGCCTTCGCGGATCAACCATTGGTAGGCGCCTTGACGTGCTGTGTTGACACCGACCGTCAGCGTCGTCTGGCCTGCCTGCCGCGCAGCGGCGTCGCAGGCTGCTATCAGTCGTTCGAACACCGATGATGCCTGCGGGCCGGGCGCCACGGCGGCGAACTTGACATAGAAAACCCCCACGCCGGCTTCACTGTGCGGGCCGAAATGGCAGATCGCAAAGGCGTGCACCTGGCCGCTTTCATCCTGCAGCATAAGGGTCGTGCCGAGATTTTGCTGCAGCACGGCGTCCATCTCGCCACTCACATCAAGCCCGGCTGCAATGCTGTCAGTGATGTCAATGCACGCTGCCTTATGTGCGCTCGCATCGCTGCCGGACTGGCCGTAATGCACCACGGTCTGCGCCTGGTGCCAGAACTTGACCGGTCGCTGCATGATCGCGATCAGCGCGGCAGGCCAGAAGCCAAAGCGCTGATACAGGCCGATGTGTTTAGGGCTGTCAGGGAAAGTCATCAAGCCTGCGTGGGTAACGGACCATTGATCGAGCTGCCCGACCGCCGCTGTCATCAAAGCCCTGGCGATACCTCGATCCCAATAATCAGGATGCACGGCCACCGGCCCGACTACGGCACTGCTGCCCCAACGTGAAACGCACAGCACGCCGACCATGCGCTCGTCGATCAGGGCCTTGAACCAGCGACTGTGAGGGGCGTTCCAGCGATTGTGCACGTAATCGCGATCGTTCCAGAACTCACCCGGCTCCGCGACGCCGATATAAGTCGCGAAGGCGAGCCTGACCAGCTCGGATGCCTGGCGCAAATCACCTTGGTTCAGGGGCACCACATGGGGCGTTTCGGCTTGTTTTGACGGTGTGGGCATGGACGTTTCTCGGCAGCGGGGCGGGTTGGCCAGGCATTCACTTGCGCACATTCTGATACAGCATCAGGCGCGAAGTTTCATGCAGTCGGCGCTTAGCCCCAGCCGGCATTTGAACGCTGTCGGGTTCTGCCCGGCGACACCCTTCAGGGGAGTCATGGCTAAGTCTGTGTTCGCCTCAAGTCGGGTAGCAAGGGTGGGAGCAAACAATGAGCTGCTCAACCACCCATCGCCCGCATTGCACCCCACGCCAGCAAACCCCAGATCAGGACGAACACCCCGGCCATGATCCAGCGCCCGCTCAGACTCACCCGTTGCCCGGCCATGGCCAGTGCCTGTGGCCGACAGCGCAGCAGCAGGGCATCGGGAATGAGCCGCATGGCCAAGGCAATCCCGAGTGGCAGCAGGATCACGTCATCCAGATAACCCAGCACCGGGATGAAATCCGGGATCAGGTCGATGGGACTGATCGCATACGCCACGGTGACCAGCGCCACGAACTTGGGCAGCCACGGCATGTCCGGTTCGCGGCAACACAACCACAGCAGGATCAGATTGGCCTTGAGCCGTCTGGCCCAGGCTTTGAGGCGTTGAATCATCGGTTATCACTCTACTGATTGATCGTCCCCACGCTCCGCGTGGGAATGCCGCCAATGACGCTCCGCGTCAAGGGGACGCGGAGCGTCCGGGTTGCCGTTACCACGCGGAGCGTGGGAACGATCACGAACTGTCGTCGCCGCAAACCTGCGCGTGGAACACGAACGGCACGTCGGCCAGGGTGGTGAATTCGCTTATCAGCCGTCGGTATTCGGCATCCGGGTCCAGGTCAGCGAACGCCTCTGGCCAGAACAGTTTGGCCAGCCATTGCGCGCCGACGATGTTGAACACGCTGTTATAGAACTGATGACTGAGCCCCTGAACGCAACTGTTCGGCGACTGAGCGATGGCCGCAAACCCTGGTCGCGCCATCAAGCGCTGCATCTGGCTGTTGACCCGCTCGACAGTTGCGCCGTAGCCGAAGGGGATCGCCCCGACGCCATTGCGCAGGCGCTGGGTGCCGGTCATCAGGTAAATGTCAGGCTTGCTCAGGATCAGGGTTTCCAGCGCCACATCCGCCGATTCGCTACGCAAATAACGCGAGCCCAGATTGATCGCCCCAAGGTTTTCAATCAACAGGCCCCAGCCGCTATGGCTTTGGGTGTGACAACAACCACCGCCACCTGCCTGACCGGCCCGGGCCTCGACAAACACCTTCGGCGCCTTCAGCCCTGCGCTGCGTTGCCTGAGCTGCGCCAATTGCGCGCGATACACCTGCAGATAAGCCTGCGCCTGCGGCTCACGATCCAGCACTTGCCCCAGGAGCTCCAGACTGCGCGGCACATTGACCAGCGGGTCCAGCTCGTTATCCACGTAAATCAATGCAATGCCCAAGCGCTGCAGCACGCTGTCCAGCACCGTATTTTCAATCGCAGCGCGCGCACCCAGACGCGCAATGATCAGGTCAGGTCGCGTGCGCAACAGGCTTTCGATGTCCAGTTGCCCGCTTTGTGGAAAATCGATTTCGCCGATACGCGTCGCCTCGGGCCAGCGCTGGCTGACGACGTTCCACAGCCCAGGATCGGAGCTGGCCAGGTTGTTGTCCCAGGCCACGATCCGGGCCACTGGGTGCTCACGCTCCAGCAGCGCGATCGACAGCAGATCATTGCTGTCCTGCAGGACGATACGTTGTGGCGCGTGGTGCAGGGTGACGCTGCGTCCGGCCAGATCCGTTACGGTCATGGGGTAATCCGCCGCTTGCAGCGATGTGCAGAACAACAACGTCAGTAACAGCAGCCGGATCATGAAACGGACCCGTCAACGTGAATCTGCACCCGGCCCAGACTGCAACGCTCGACTCGTGCGCGTACTCGGTAAACCTGTTCCAGCATCGTCGGTGTCAGGGTCTGCGCAGGCGTGCCGGCCGCGTGCAATCGCCCGCGCTCAAGGACCATGATTCGATCCGCCCAGCGCGCCGCCAGCCCCAGATCGTGCAGCACCACCACCACGATGCGGCCCTGATCGGCGAGCTGGCGGACCATGCTCATCACGTCATTCTGATAGCGCAAATCCAGAGCGCTGGTAGGTTCGTCAAGCAACAGCAAGCGCGGCTGACGAATCACCGCCTGAGCCAGGCTGACCATCTGCCGTTGCCCACCGGACAAGCTGTCCAGCGGTTGCAGCGCCAGGTGCTCGATGCCTAATTGTTGCAGCACGCCGAAAGCGTGTTCCTGCTGTTGCCGGGCGCTGCCTTGCGCGCTCAACGGGTCGCCGCCGCGCAGGGCGCCGAGCAGGGTTTCCAGCACGCTCAGGGCGATACCGTCGGGCAAGGTCTGCGGCATGAAACCCAGCACCGCCGCACGCTCGCGACGATTACAGCGCAGCAGATCCAGCTCGCCCAGACGCAGATCCCCCGTCGCTGGCAGAAGGCCGGCCAAGGTGCGCAGCAAGGTGGATTTGCCTGCGCCATTAGGACCCACCAGCGCCACCACCTGACCCGGTGTAATGTCCGGCAGGTCGATGCCGTGCAGCACGGTCTTGCGCTTGTAACCCACAGTCAGTTGACGCACAGCAAGCAAACTCATGCCCGACCCCGCTTGAGGATCAGGCTCATGAACAGCGGCACGCCAACCACAGCGGTGACAATACCGATGGGCAGGATCACGCCAGGAATCAGTTGTTTGCTGACGATGGCTGACAGCGACATGATCAGCGCGCCCATCAGCGCACTGACCGGCAGGAAGAAACGGTGATCCTCGCCGATCAACATCCGCGCGATGTGCGGGCCGACCAGACCGATGAAGCCGATGGTGCCGACAAACGCCACGGCGGTGGCTGCCAGCAAGCTGATACGCAGCAGGGCACCCAGACGCAGGCGCGCCACGTCGATGCCCAGGGTGGCGGCGCGCTCGTCGCCCAGACGCAAGGTGGTCATCTGCCAGGCGGCGCGCAGGCTGAACGGCAGCACCACGAAAAACACGATGGCCAGGGTTTGCACCGCCGGCCAACTGGCGCGGCTCAGACTGCCCATGCTCCAGAACACCAACTGTTGAAGCGCGTCGGCCGAGGCCAGGTACTGCAACAGCGCAACCATCGCGTTGAAGCTGAACACCAGCGCGATGCCGAACAGCACCAGCGATTGCACTCCACCGGTCATGCTCGCCACCGCCTGCAACAGCAGCACCGAAGCAAACGCAAAGACGAAGGCATTGGCGGTGATCAGCCAACTGGCGGGCACGCCGGGGATGCCCAGGTCGAGCACAATGGCGAGCGCCGCGCCAAGTGATGCCGCCGACGACACGCCCAGGGTAAACGGGCTGGCCAGCGGGTTGTTGAGGATGGTCTGCATCTCGGCGCCGGCCAGTGACAACGCCGCGCCCACCAACACCGCCATCAACGCGAAAGGCAGGCGCAACTCGCGCACGATCACCTGCGTGTCGGGATCGACACTGGCCGGGCTGAAGATGGCCTTGAGCACATCGCTTGCAGCGAATGAGGTGCTGCCCAACGTGATATCGGCCAGCAGACAGACCAGCAGCGCCAGCACCAGGGCGCCGCAGATCAGCAGGCGCTTACGCAGGATTTTCGCGTAAGCGAGGTGCAGCGTGTCGGCGGTGAGGTACGGATGCGACTGGCTCAAAACTTCATGCTCAGCGTGGCCACGACTTCGGCGGGATCACCGGCGTAGTTACCGTCGGTGCTGGCTACGGTTTCGATGTATTTGCGGTCGGTCAGGTTGCGGCCGTTGAGCGACACCCGGGTCTTGTCGTTGATGTCGTAGAACACGCTGGCGTCGATCCGCGCATAGCCGCCCACGTCATAAGTGTTGTCGATATCGCCCTTGCGCTCGCCGACTGCGATCACTCCGGCGCCGAAACCCAGGCCGCGCAGCGGGCCTTCCTGCAACTGATAACTGGACCACAGCGAACCGCTCATGATCGGCACGCCTTCGAGCCGGTTGCCGGTCTGTATCACCGTGTCTTTGGTGACCTCGGCATTCAGCGCGCTGATGTTGCCGATAATCTCCCAGCCTTCCAGCGGTGTGCCGCTGACGTCCAGCTCGATGCCGCGCACACGCTGCTCGCCGGTTTGCACCGAGTAGTTGTCGTCGGTCGGATCAGGCGCTGCGACGTTTTTGCGTGTGATCTGGAACACCGACAAGGTGGCGCTCAGGCGGTCCGGGATCACATCGAATTTAGCGCCCACTTCGTATTGATCGCCTTCCTCCGGATCCAGCGTGCTGCCATTGCTCTGGATGTCGCTTTGCGGCGCGAACGAGGTGCTGTAACTGGCATAAAGGGCGAGCCAGTCGGTCGGCTGATACACCAGACCGATGCGCGGCGAAACTTTGCTCGGGTCCACGTCGGTGCGCGCCACTTCATAGTCGGCGTTGGTGGTGGCGTTCTTTTGTCGGGTGTCGTCGTAGCGAGCCCCCACGATCAGTTTCCACTGCTCGCTCAGGTCAATCTGGTCCTGCAGATAGAAGCTGTAGGCCTCCAGATCGTAGGCAGCCTTTTCGTTGAACGCGAACGGGCCAGGGGTGGCGCCGTACACCGGATTGAAGATGTCGATGGACGCCAGCGATGCGCGATCACTGGTCACCCGACGCTTGCCGTCGATGTACTCGAAACCGGCAAGGGCAGTGTGGTTCAGGCCGCCGGTCGCGAAGCGGGCGATGGCTTCGAACTGCATGTCGAGGGTCTTGATGCGTTCATCACCGTCGGTGGCCCGGCGCGACAAGGTGCGGCCATCGGCGCCGATGCCGCGCAGGTCAACCACGTAGCGGTCCTTGTGCGACTGATCCCAGCGGGTCATCTGGCGCACCGTCAGCCAGTCGTTGACGTCGTGTTCTGCGCGGTACCACACCGAAAACTTGTCTGCTTTGTCCCGGGACCACGGCTCATGCAAATAGCGGTCAGCGTTCATGCTGATCTTGCCGTTCTGGGGCAGCAGGCCACGGTCGAAGGGGCTGGTCTGGTTGATGTATTCCATGCCGCCGTCGACCCGCGTTGAATCGCTGGGCTCCCAACGCAACGTCGGCGCGATGTAGGTACGGTTGCTGTCGCGGAAGGTGTCGCGAAAACCGCGATCGGTCTGCGTGGCAACGGTCATGCGCCCGGCCAGGGTTTTGGCTTCGTCCAGAGGGCCGCTGGCGTTGGCTTCCAGTCGATAGAAGTCATAGGAACCGGCTTGAGCCTTGACCTGCGCCTCAGGAGTAAAGCTTGGCTGGCGGGTGACCAGATTGATCAGGCCGCCAGGGTTGCCGCGCCCGTACAGCACCGATGCCGGCCCTTTGAGGACTTCGACCCGCTCGACGTTGGCCAGATCGCGCAGCGCTTCGGGGCGCGACACCAGCGGATTGATCAGCATGCCGTCCACCGCGTAAGTGTTGGCCTTGAAGCCGCGAATCACGAAGCTTTCGGACGAGCCGCCGTGGGTGTTGCCCCGTTGCACGCTGCTGACGTTGGTCAGGGCATCGCCCAGGTTGTTGACCTGCTGGTCGTCCAGCACCTGACGCGAGACCACCTGGATCGACTGCGGGATATCGCGCAGGGCACTGTCGGTTTTGCTGCCGGTGGCGCTGCGGGTGGCGCGATAGCCCTGCACCGGGCCGTCGGCATGCTCAATGAATTGGCTGGAAGTGATCACTGAAGGCGCCAGGTTCAGCGAACCGCTGGCGGGCTGCGCGAACAACAGCAGCGTGCGCTCGGGGGTTAACGACCAGCCCAGACCGGAATTACTCAACAGTCGCGCCAAAGCCTCCTGTTCACTGAGTTCACCGGCAATCGCCGGTGCCATCTTGCCCTGTGCCAGCGCGGCATCGAAGCTCAGTTGCAGGCCATTCTGCCGGGCGAACTGGGCCAGTGCGGAGGCCAGCGGCTGCGCGGCGATGGCGTAGCGTTCAGTGCGTTGTGGCGACGAAGAATCGGCCGCCCAACTGCTGCTCATGGGCAACATGCACAGCAGGGCCAGCGAGGGCAGTGAACGGAAGCGCGGCATGGATACGATCCTTCATACGACTGAATTGCGTTTGAGAGAAATTCTCAAACCGACTATGAAAGACGTAGTGCTCCGGCGTTTTTTCCACGTTCAGGCAAAAATAATTCAAAAACTTCCCAGCGCATGCACCCACGGAGTCATTTGCAGGCTTCGCACGCCCAGCGATTGCGCCAGCGCCGCCAGCGCGCGATCAGGGTTTTGCAGGTCGAAGACGCCGGTGATGCGTCGCTGTTTCAGGGCCGGGTCGGTGATGATGATCCAGCCGGGGATGTAGCGCTGCAGGTGCGCCACGATGTCGGCCACGCTCTGGTTTTCGACGAACAATGAGCCGCTGCGCCAGGACGCCACTTGCGCAGGGTCGAGCTGCGAACGCTCGACGTTGCCTGACGGCCAGTCGAGTTTGAGCCGTTGTCCTGGCATCAGCCGCTCGCTCAGCGGCAGCCGGGTGCTTTCGGCTTGCACCTGACCGTGTTCCAGCGCCACTTCGGCCGAGTCATCGTTGAGCTGTAGATCAAAGGCAGTGCCCAGCACCCGGACCGACAATTGGCCAGCCTGGGCGACGAAGGGGTGCTGCGGATCGGGCGCGACCTGGAAGTAGGCCTGACCCCGAATCAATTCCACCTGCCGCGCATCGCCGCCCACCTGACGCAGCGCGCTCTGCGGGCTCAAAGTGATCGAGGAGCCATCGGCCAGTTGCACGGTGCGGGTTTGGCCGACGCCGGTGTGGTAGTCGGAACGCCACCCCAGCGTGGCATCAGGCGCAGTGATGACCGCAACAGCGGCGAGGCCGGCGGCGACGGCCAGGCTGAGCCAGCGACGCCGAAAGGGTCTGGCAACGGGGTTCGGCACCGGTGGCGGGGCAGGGCGAACAGTGCCGGGCGGGGTGATTTCACCCAGCGCGCCCCAGAGTTTTTCCATGGTCTGCCACGCTGCCCGATGCTCGGCGCTGGCCTGCAACCATTGCTCGAACGCTTGTTGCGCCTGGGGATCTTCCTGAAGCCGCAGCTGCCAGTCGGCGGCTTGCGCCAGCGCGTCGTCGTCAGGCTTCACGGGAGGCATCCAGGCTGTCGTTATCGTCATCCGGTCCTTCGACCTCTCGGGCCAGCTTGACCAGTGCATCGCGCAACAGACGGTGGGCGGTGGTCAACGACACATCCAGCTGGCGGGCGATTTCGGCCAGCGTGCAGCCACCGAAACGGTGCAACTCCAGGGCACGACGGCTGGCTTCAGGCAGGGCTTGCAGTGCATTGGAAACGCGGTCGAGGGTCATGCTGTGCTGGCACATGTCCGCAGGGTCGCTGCCATGGGTGGGCAGCAACCATACCGGCGGCCTGGCCTCATGGGCCTGCTCGCGCAGGCGACTGCGTTTAAGGTCCAGCGCCAGGTTGCGCACGATGCGGTACAGATAGGCGACCGGCTGTTCGATGGCCGGTGCGTTCGGGGTCTGGGTGGGGATGAAACGAATCCACGCTTCCTGCACCACGTCTTCGGCTTGGGTATGGTCGCCGGTGATTTTCGCCGCATAACTGACCAGCTCCCGGCGTACGCCGAGAAACAGATGCAGGTGTGCGGTGGGTTCGGTCATGTGGGCTCAGGCGTGATGGCGTGCTCGAATGTCGAGCCGGGAGGCCGGCAGTTTAGGCCTGAACGATAAACGTTTTCAATTGCATCGTGGTGCGGGCATGTCGGTCGTGAATATTGAATGCAATGTTAAAAATTGATAATTGATGTCAAGCTTTTATCAATACAGAGCCGTAAACGTCTGATTCTTCAATTTTGATGTTAATCCTTGTTAAATAAATTGACCGTTGTGTGAAAATCGCTCTATGGTGGCATCACGCGGTAACAACAAATCCAATAACAATGCTTGTCATCCGGTGGTCGTTACCGTCTTACGCCTTCACCGAGGACGAACCATGAATTTCGAATTACTGTTTGCAGACCAATCTCAGCCCGTTCGTTACGCACTGACCGGCGCCAAGGGTGGGTTTTCCCGTACGTTGCTTGCTCAAACCCTGAGAATGCCGCGCATCAGTGCAGCAGCGTTGTGCGACCTGGATGTGCCGGGCCTGCGCGCACTGTGCCTGGAACTGGGTTTTGCCGCTGAGCGCCTGGTCGAATGCGCCGACGCCAGCGCGGTCGCCGCAGCGCCCGCAGACGCCATCGTGCTGGTAGCTGATGTTGAGCTATTGGCGGCGGCCACCTACGACATCCTCGTCGAAGCCACCGGGAATCCGGCCATCGGCTATCGCACCGCCAAACGTGACATCGAAGCCGGCCGCCATGTCGCCATGGTCAGCAAGGAAGTCGATGCTGTCTCCGGCATCAGCTTGTCTCGTCTAGCGGCCAAAAATGGCGTGGTCTACACCACCGCAGACGGCGACCAGCCGGCCAACCTGATCGGCTGGGTCACCTGGGCGCGGGTGCTGGGCCTGGACATCGTGGCCGCTGGCAAATCCAGCGAATACGATCTGGTATTCGATCCGAAAACTGGCGCCATCACGCAGCTCGATCAAACGATTTCGGCACCGGCCATGGGCGAGTTGCTGTCCTTGGGCGACGACATTCCCGCGACGCTCGCGGCTCGCCGTGCAGCGCTTAATGGCTTGAAAACCTCGGCCACTGCGGACTACTGCGAAATGTCGGTCGTGGCCACCAACACCGGCCTGATCCCCGACGTCGAACTGCTGCATTACCCGATCGCCCGTACCGCTGAACTGGCCGATATCTACGCCCTGCGCGAAGACGGCGGCGTGCTCAGCCAGACCGGCGTGATCGAGGTGTTCAACGTCCTGCGCCTGCCCGACGAAGCCAGTTTCGCTGGCGGCGTGTTCGTGATCGTGCGTACCCACGACCAGGAAACCTGGCAACTGCTGGCGCAGAAAGGCCACGTGGTCAGCCGCAATGGCCGCTATGCGTGCATGTACCTGCCGTACCACTTCATGGGCGTGGAAACGCCGATCACGCTGCTCAATGCGGTCTTGCACAAGCGCGCGTCCGGCACCGACAAACCGACCCAGTGCACGGTGCTGTCCGGCCGTGCAACGGTTGATATTGCCGCTGGCACCGTGTTGAAAATGGGCGGCCATCACCATGACGTCACCGGCGTGCAGGCTGTTCTGCTAGCCGCCAAGGACGCCGACGCTGATGTCGCGCCGCTGTATCTGGCAGCGCACGCTACAGCGGCACGGGACATCAAGGCCGGTGCATTGCTGCGCATTTCCGATCTGAGCGGCTATGACGCGGACCTGCACCAAGCATGGCTTGCGGGTCGTCAAAATGCCTGAAACAAGGCGCCCGCCCAGCGGGCGCCATTGACGGCGCAGTGCCTCACCTTATTGGCGTAAAACAGGCTCAATACAACAATGAATAGCGAACTGTTTACCTTCTCGATGGCGGCGGGCGCCATCGTGGTGCTCATCGTCCTGATCACCAAACTCAAGCTCAATCCCTTTCTTGCGCTGACGCTCACCGCCCTCGGGCTGGGCGTGCTGAGCGGTGTCAGTTCGGCGGACACCGTTGACAGCTTCGCCAAGGGTTTTGGCGGCGCGCTGGCCAAAACCGGTCCGGTGATCGGCCTGGGTACACTGCTCGGCGGCATTCTGCTCGGTTCAGGCGGGGCAGATCGCATCGCCAACGCCTTCATCGGCAAGCGGCCGGTGCAGTACGCGCCTTGGGCCATCTGCGCGGCAGCCTTGCTGATCGGCATGCCGCACCTGTTCGACGTCAGTTTCATCATGTTGGCGCCGCTGGTGTACACGGTCGCCAAACGCACCAACAGCCACTTGCTCTACATCGGTTTGCCGTTGGCGGCGGGGTTGTACGTATCTCATGGCCTGCTGCCGCCACACCCGGCGCCAACGCTGGCGGTGGCTGCATTTCACGCCAATACCGGGCTGACGATTTTCTATGGCTTGCTGATCGCCATTCCGGTGGCCGTGATTTGCGGGCCGGTGTTCACCAAAGTGATCAGCCCCTGGTTCGGCCCTGCGCCTGATCTGACCGCAGGCCCGGTCGGTGCCCGTGAGGTGGTGGAAGGCCAGCCGCAGGCGTCGCTGGTCGCGTCGATCATTGCCGTGCTGTTGCCGCCGGGTTTGATGCTGATTGGTACGCTGGGCATCGCGTACTCGGTCAAAGGCACGGCGATGTACGGCTTCTTCAACGCGCTGAACAACCCGATCCTGTCGTTGCTCGCTGCGGTGATTTTCGCTTTCTTCGCCCTCGGCCTGCGCTCGGGCTTCAACCTGGGTCAGGTGCAGAAAATGGCCGGGCAGGGGCTGGCGCCGCTCGGAGCTATCGTGATGATCCTTGGCGCCGGCGGCGGCTTCAAAGAGATGCTGACCACCACTCATGTGGACGTGCTGATCACGCACCACGCCTCGGGCTGGGCAATCAATCCGTTGATCCTGAGCTGGGGTATCGCCGCGCTGCTGCGTATCTGCCTGGGTTCGGCAACCGTGGCAACGGTAGCGGCAACCGGCATCGTGGCACCGCTTGCACTGGCGCATCCGGGCCTGTCGCCGGAACTGTTGGTGCTGGCCACGGCGTCGGGCGCGGTGATGTTGTCCCACGTCAATGACTCGGGTTTCTGGCTGTTCAAGGAGTACTTCCAGCTCACCGTGGCGCAGACTTTCCGCACCTGGACGCTGATGCTGAGCCTGCAATCGTTGCTGGGTCTGATCGGTGTGTTGTTGATCGAGGCGGTTATCCGCTGAGTCGCAAGGTCGGTAACTGCCTTTGATCGTGCCCACGCTCTGCGTGGGCACGCAGTCATCGACGCTCTGCGTCCAAGAGGACGCGGAGCGTGCGGGTGGCCCTTACCCCTGCGCGTGGGAATGCCTTGCCTGGCGCTCCATGTCATTGACGATGAAACGCGACTCAGACTTCCTTGAGCAGCGTATCGGCGATCCTGATGCTCAGCGCGGCGCCAGTCAGCGTCGGGTTCACGCAGGACGACGACGGCATTACGCTGGTGCCGGCAATAAAGAGGTTGTGATGGTCGTGGCTGCGGCAATCGCGGTTGACCACCGAATCCTTGGGGTCATCGCCCATGATGGTGGTGCCCATGATGTGCTGGCGGTTCTGGAAACCAACGTCAGTGCTAAGGATGTCAGCGTCGAGCAGTTTGGCAAACTGTTTGAAATCCTCCAGCGCCTTGTCCTTGCCTGCATGCCAGTAGTCCGGAACGCTGTAGTAGATCTCCGGCACCGGCAGGCCGATGGCGTCGAATTTGGTCTTGCTCGGGGTGACGCGGTTTTCGGGCAGCGGCAGCGTTTCGAAGTCCACGGCCCAGTTCAACGAGCGCGCCGATTGCAGTCGAATCCCCTCGTCGAGCTTGGAACCCAGCACGCCCTTAGCGATCAGGCCCGAGGTGATCTGCGAGGTCGGCACGGTGTTGCGCACCTTGATCTTGTAGCCGGGGTAATCCTTGCGGAACGCGCCGTCGCGACTGTTCAGGTAAACCAGCAGCTGCGTCGGACCTTCGCCGGGCCACATGTCTTCCTTGGTCATGACGTTCATGCTGATGCCGGTGTGGTCCATCAGATTGCGGCCGACCTGGTCCGAAGAGTTGGCAATGCCGTTCGGGTATTTCTCAGAAGTGGACATCAACAACAGCTTCGGCGATTCGATGCCGTAGGCGGCCAGCACGAAGTAACGGGCCTTGAGTTGATGCCGGGACTTGTCTGGCTTCATGTACCAGATCGAGGTGATCTTGCCGCTGTCGTCGGCCTCGATCTTGTACACCACCGAGTTCTCCAGAACCTCGGCGCCATGCTTCTCGGCTTCGTCGATGTGCATGGAGCCGTCGTACTTGGCGGCAATCGGGCACACCGGGTTGCAGTTGTTGTTGCCGGCGCAGGGCGGGCGCTTGCCGTACGGGCGGGTGGCGCGGCCGTTGGGTTCCAGGATCGGGTTGTAGCCGCCTTTGCTCAACAGCTCTGACAGGCGCTTAAACATGTAGCTGGGCTTGAGCCCTTCCATCGGATACGGGATCGAGCGCGGGGGGAAGGCAGCGCCGCCCTGGCCGCTTTCATCCTGACCGTCCACGCCGGACACGCCCAGCTCGGTTTCTGCGCGAGCGTAGAACGGTTCCAGTTCGTCGTAGCTGATCGGCCAGTCACGGCCACGGCCGTACAAGGATTTCAGGCGGAAGTCGTTGGGCAGCATGCGCCACAGCGATGAACCGAAATGCCAGGTGGTGCCGCCGACGACCCGCAGGTACGAGGTGCTGTATTTCACCGGGCCGACTTGCTGCAGGTAGTCACCATAGGTCGACGGCGCGTGGGGCAGGCTTGGGTAGGGGGAACCTGCGCCTTGCAGCTTGGCGTTGGCCAGCGACAGCTTGACCGGGGCGTTGCGGAATGTCTCGACGATGTCCCGTCGATTGACCCGTGGGCCGGCTTCCAGAACGATCACGGATTTGTTGGCCTTGGCCATGTCCGTCGCAATCAGGCCGCCCATGACGCCGGAGCCGATGATGACCACGTCGGCGTCGAAAACTTCACTGCTCATATTCTGGAGTCCTGCGTATCTGCTGGCTTGGCGCCCCATGTAGCCGGGCCGCCACCGTAAGTGGGGATGATCAGCGTGCCGTGAGTGGGCAGGTACATCAGTGCCTGGGAGTAGGCGACCAGTTCCGCGTCCGCCGCTTCACCGACGATGCCCAGGTACCAGGCCGAAATGATGCTGGTAGCCGTCGCCTTGAGTGACGCATCAAGTGTCGGCAACGCCAGATAGGCATCGACGTGGGTCAGGCCGTTGCTGGCGATCAACTGGTTGAGCGCCGTGACGTTGCCGGCAAAGTTCGGCGCGCGCCTGGCCAGCGCCGCGTAGTACCGCGCCGCAAGCACCGGGTTGACGGCGCGGCTGACCAGAAACTGGGACAACCCAATGAATGAGTCGATGGAGGGCTCTGCCGCCATCACCGATTGCCACGGCAGCACGCTGCCTGCCAGGGTCATCAGACCCAGGGTGACCGAACCACGCAGCAGGTTGCGCCGGGACAGGCCGGACGGGATGTGTGCATGCCCGTTTGCCTGGACGATCGGAGTTGATTTGTCGCTCATGAAAGTCTCCATTGCTCAGGCCACCTGACGTCGACGGCGGACGATCAACCACGCCACCAGCGCGATCAACAAGCCCACCAGAATGATTGCCGGCACGATAAATTGAGCCAGTTGTGCGAGGGGCGCCTTGGGTCCGCCTTCACGGCTTAGGGCCACATCGGCCGCCGTGACCTTGAGGTCCGGATTGCCGTAACGCGACAGCACGTAGTTGCTGACGTCGGCAATCTGCTGATCGTTGAGGCGGTCAGTGAACAGCGCGTCCGGGCCGAATGCCGGCATGTCTACCGCCACGCCGTCCACCGTGCGATGCACGCCGTAGACGATGGCCGCGATCAGGTTGTCCGAGCGGCTGGTGGCGGTGTTATTGAACAGTGATGGGTACTGCGAATTGCCCTGGCCGTTGGCCTGATGGCAGTTGGCGCACGTGCCGCTGAAGATGTGCCAGCCGGGGTGGTCCTCAGGCTTGGTGCCTCGCAGGGTCAATTCGTCTGTGGACGCCTGGCCGTATTCGTGGCGGGCTTTGTTGTCGGCGGATTTCACAGGCTGGGTTTGCAGCAGGTAACTGGCTATTGCCTTGAGGTCCGAGTCGCCCAGGCGTTGCAGGCTGTTCTCCACCGCTTCGGCCATCGGCCCTGCTGCCTGCGCTTTGCCCGCGACGTGACCGGTGCGCAGGTAAGCGACGATTTCATCGCTGGACCACGCGCCGATGCCGCTGACTTTGTCGGCACTGATGTTCGGGGCATACCAACTGCCCAGCACGGCGCCACCCAGCGGTTTGCTGCTGTCGGCCGCCATCAGGAAATTACGTGGCGTGTGGCAGGTGTCACAGTGAGCGAGCGCGTTGACCAGATAATCGCCGCGGTTGACCTCTGCAGATTTGCTGGCGTCCGGGGTGAAGGGCCTGGCGTCGAGGAACAGCAGGTTCCAGCCGATCATCGAGGCGCGAATGTTGAACGGAAACGCCAGCTCGGTTTTCTTTGACGGGGCATCCACCGGTTGTACTTCGTGCAGGAAGTAATCGTAAAGCGCGGCGATGTCAGTGTCGGTCATCTTCGCGTACGAGGTGTAGGGCATCGCCGGGTAGAGGTGAGTGCCGCCGGGGGTGACACCCTCACGAACGGCGCGGGCGAACTGCTCTTGGGTGTAGCCGCCGATACCTGCCGTTTTCGACGGCGTGATGTTGGTGGAGTAGATCACGCCCATGGGCGACTCCAGCGGGTAGCCGCCGGCAAATGCGGCACCACCCGGCGCGGTGTGACAGGCCACGCAATCGGCCGCGACGGCCAGACGCTGGCCCGCCGATGCAGTGGCTTCGAGCGCTTGGCCATGGGCCGATCCAGCGAGGCAGCCCACAAGGCTCAGTACGCTGGCGAAGGTCAATCTCAGGCGTTGTTTATCACGGTCGTGGCGCGACATCGGTTCTACCTTAAGCAATTGCAGCCATGGCATGTTTTGAAGGTTCGTTGGCTCATTGCGCTCGGTCAGGTGCGGTTGCTCACGGAAGCAAAAGCACAGCGCTGCGACAGGATGTCGCACAAAAACGCGGGGAATATTTCACACGTTGTAACATCCGGCAACATCTAATGATGGCTAAATGCAAGTTATCGTACAACTAGCAGGAGGCTCTAGGACGCGGTTCTCCCGTGCAGGCCACGGCCTGGCTGGGTGTCCGTCGTCCGGGAAGGTGACAAAAATGCCCTGTTTTTTCACAGGCAAGCAGCCAAGGTTTTCCCTGCAGACGTCGTCTCGACAAGCTTGCGTGCGCGCGTGCCAAGGCTTTGGTAAATTCAGCCCACTCAATGGCTTGCTGCTGCGCAAGCCATCCCCTGTTTTGCCCTTGACCCGGAAACCCCATGCCGAAGAAACCCGGAAGGCCCTCTGTCGCAGTGGATACATCCCTGCCGAAGAAGGCCCCCAGCCTCACCCTGATCGACGTCGCCAAAGTCGCCGGTGTATCGCCCATGACCGTGTCCAGGGCGTTGCATCGTCCGGAACTGGTCAGCGAAGACACCCGGGACAAGGTCCGCGAAGCGGTGCGCAAGACCGGTTACGTGTCGAACATGCTGGCGGGAGGATTGGCGAGCAACAAGAGCCGGCTGGTGGCGATTTTTCTGCCAACCATCGCCAACTCGATCTTCGCCGACACCGTGCAGGCATTGATGGATCGCCTGACCGAGGCGGGTTATCAGACCCTGCTCGGGCTGACCGGTTATTCCGCCGAACAGGAAGAAAAGCTGCTGGAGGCGGTGCTCGGTCGCCGCCCCGACGGCATCGTTCTGACCGGTACGCTGCACACCGAATCCAGTCGTCTGCGTCTGGCCCAATCGGGCATTCCAGTGGTGGAAGCCTGGGACCTCAGCGAACAGCCGCTGGACATGCTGGTGGGGTTTTCCCATGAGCGCGTTGGCGAAGAAACCGCCCGGCATCTGCTCAAAAAAGGCTACACGCGCTTCTCGGTGGTGACCATCGGCGACCCCCGTGGTCTGCGTCGTTGCAACAGCCTGATCGCCGAATTGAAGCAGCAGGGCATCAAAAAAGTCCCCATGGAAGTGATGACGCCACCGGCCACCCTTGAGGTCGGCAGGGAAGGGCTGCGCCGTTTGCTCGATCAAAAGCATCGCCCTGATGTAGTGGTTTGCAGTTCTGACACCATCGCTCAGGGCGTGTTGGCCGAAGCGGCGAGTCGCGGGCTGCACGTCCCGGCGGATCTGGCGGTCATGGGCTTTGGTGATTTGAGCAGCGCCTCCCAAGTCTATCCAGCGCTGTCCACCGTTCGGGTCGACGGCAAAAATATCGGCCAGCAAGTGGCGCAAGCGCTCCTGGACCGCTTCAACTACCCGCAGGGCAGTCATGACCCTGTGCGTATCGACACCGGTTTCACGCTGATCGATCGCGAAAGCACTTAACTCTCCGTTGTTGAAAATATGACGAACGCGCCGTTGAATGATTGCGCAATCAGTGTAAGATCAGCCGCAAGGTGATCTGCCCGGCGTGCAGGCGCTTTTTTTTGATGTAGTTATGATTGCGCAATCATTTGCTTGCGCCAGACCGAGGTTCAGAACCAGCCACGCACCACGCAACATCGTGACAACACACAATAAGGACAATAAAAGTGAACGACACCACACCATCGATAGCGAAGAGCAACGTCCGCTATCTCATCCTCGCGATGATTTTTATCGTCACCGTTTTCAACTACGTCGACCGGGCAACGCTGTCCATCGCGGCGCCGAGCATGCGTGCCGATCTGGGATTCGACGCCATTACCATGGGTATCGCGTTCTCCGCGTTCGGCTGGGCTTACACCAGCATGCAAATCCCCGGCGGCATCGTGCTCGACCGTTATGGTTCGCGGCTGGTGCTGGGCATGAGCCTGATCATCTGGTCGGCGCTGACCTTTCTCCAGGGTTACGTTGACCTGTTCAGCTCCGCATTTCTCGCGTTGTTCGTCCTGCGTTTTCTGATGGGCGTGGCTGAATCCCCAGCATTCCCGGCCAACAACCGGCTGACGGTGATGTGGTTCCCGCGCCACGAACGTGGTCTTGCCACCGCGATCTTCCAGTCGGCCCAGTATTTTGCGTTGGCCGCCTTCACCCCGTTGATGGTCCTGCTGCTCAACAGTTTCGGCTGGCAACACGTGTTCTTCTGGACCGGCGGGGCAGGGATATTGATCGGCCTGCTGTGGTTCAAGATGGTCCATGAGCCACGCAAGGACAAACGCGCCAATCAGGCAGAAATCGATTACATCGAGGCCGGCGGGGGTCTGCCCAACATGGGCGATGTGAAAACCCCTTTCAGTTGGAAACGCGTGCGCGCCATTGGCGGCAACCGCATGATGCTGGGCATTTACCTGGGCCAGTTCTGCCTGACGTCGATCACCTGGTTCTTCCTCACCTGGTTCCCGACTTACCTGATTGAAGCCAAGGGCATGACCATGCTCAAAGTGGGGCTGGTGGCGGCGATCCCGCCGATTGCCGGCTGCCTGGGCGGCATGATCGGCGGCGTCTGGTCGGACTGGATGCTCAAAAGAGGCTTCAGCCTGACGGCAGCGCGCAAAACCCCAATCATCTGCGGCCTGCTGCTCTCAAGCTCCATTGTCGTCGCCAACTACACCCAGTCGATCACGTTGGTGATCGCCGTGATGTCGCTGGCGTTCTTCGCCAAGGGCGTGGGCAATCTGGGCTGGTGCATCGTCGGTGACGTCTCGCCCAAACGTGCCATGGGCATCAGCGGCGCGATGTTCAATTTCTGCGGGAACATCGCCAGCATCGTCACCCCGATCGCCATCGGCGTTCTGGTCAATCAACTCGGCTCGTTTGACTCAGCCTTGATCTACGTCGCTGCCATGGGCTTGCTCGGCGCCTTCGCTTACCTGTTTATCGTGGGGCCACTCAAACGCCTGGAAATCGACGACGCCGACGAATCGCCTGTCCCGGCAGTTCGCGCTGGCGCTTCTGACGGCCAAGTACCTGGCCGCTCGCTGTAAATACAATTTCTGTGTTCCAAGGAGAACCTCATGCTCGCACAACAACAAAACCTCAAATCCTCCGACGACGACCGCATTGCCTGGGTTCGGGTGTCGTCTGTTTTCCTGCCGCTGGCCAACCCGATCAGCGACGCCAAGGTGCTGACCGGCCGGCAAAAGCCGATGACTGAAATCGCCATCCTGTTCGCTGAAATCGAAACGGTCGATGGCCACCGCGGGTTGGGCTTCAGCTATTCCAAGCGGGCAGGTGGCCCCGGCCAATTCGCCCACGCCAAGGAAATCGCCCCGGCTTTGATCGGCGAGAACCCCAGCGACATTTCCAAGCTGTGGACCAAGTTGTGCTGGGCCGGCGCTTCGGTGGGCCGCAGCGGCATGTCGACCCAGGCCATCGGCGCATTCGACGTGGCGTTGTGGGACCTCAAGGCCAAGCGCGCCAACCTGTCGCTGGCTCGCTTGCTGGGCGCCGAGCGTGATTCGGTGCGCTGCTACAACACATCCGGTGGTTTCCTCCATACGCCGCTGGACCAGTTGATGAAGAACACCGACCTGTCACGGGAAAAAGGCATCGGCGGGATCAAGCTCAAGGTGGGTCAACCGGATTGCGCCATCGACATCCATCGTGTCAGCACCGTGCGCAAACACCTGGGCGACAACTTCCCGCTGATGGTCGACGCCAACCAGCAATGGGATCGCCCGACGGCCCAGCGCATGTGCCGGCGCTTCGAGGAATTCAACCTGATCTGGATCGAAGAGCCGCTGGACTGCTACGACGCCGAAGGCCATGCGGCTCTTGCCCAGCAATTCGATACGCCGATTGCCACCGGCGAAATGCTCACCAGCGTGTCCGAACACGCCGAGTTCATCCGCCTGCGCGGCGCTGACTTCCTGATGCCCGACGCCCCGCGTGTTGGCGGTATCACGCCGTACCTGAAAGTGGCAGCGATGGCCGAGCAGGCCGGCGTCATGCTCGCGCCGCATTTTGCGATGGAGCTGCATGTTCACCTGGCGGCGGCGTATCCGACCGAGCCGTGGGTCGAGCATTTCGAGTGGCTGGAACCGTTGTTCAACGAACGCCTGGAAACCCGCGACGGCCGCATGCTGGTGCCCAAGCGTCCGGGCCTTGGCTTGTCCATGAGCGAGCAAGTGAAAGCCTGGACTGCACAGCACGCCGAAGTCGGCACCCGCCCTTAATCGTTTTGCCCGTGCAGCACTTAGGTGCTGCACGGTCTTTTTTACCGCCGTGTGAAACCTGTTGGACCGCTTTTTTTACATGAGAAAGCGCGCGTATTTCTGCGCCCGCTTTTTGACCCGAACGATAAAAAATACAAGAAGAGGACTTTCATGTGGACCATTCCAACGTCGCAGACGCTGCTCCTTCAGCCGTTGCCACCGCAGCGCGCAGCAAGGTGCGTTACTACATTCTGGCGATGCTGTTTATCGTCACCGCCATCAACGTCGGCGACCGCGCAACGCTGTCGATAACCGGCACCGCGCTCACCCAAGTGCTGGGGATCAACTCGATCACCCTGGGCTATATCTTTTCGGCCTTTGCCTGGGCTTATGTGCTGGGCCAGTTGCCCGGTGGATGGCTGTTGGACAAGTTCGGCTCGGCGCGGGTGTATGGGGTTTCGTTGTTTCTGTGGTCAACCATCACCGTGGCGCAAGGCATGATCGGTTTTCTGTCGGTGCCTATCGCGGTGACGACTTTGTTCGTGCTGCGCTTTCTGCTGGGGCTGATCGAGGCGCCGGTGTACCCGGCCAATAACCGCATCGTTGCAGCGTGGTTTCCGTTGCAGGAAAGGGGGTTGGCAACGGTCATCTACAACTCGTCGATGTACTTGTCGGTGGTGATGCTGGCGCCGTTGATGGGGTTTATCGCGCACACCTATGGCTGGGAGCACGTCTACTGGTTCATGGGCGGCCTCGGGATTTTGGTCAGCTTCATCTGGTTCAAACTGGTCAAAGGCCCGACCGATCACCCGATGGTCAACGCCGCCGAGCTTGAGCACATTCGCAGCGGCGGCGCTGAAGTGGACATGGACAAACCCAAGGCAGCGGGTGCCTTCAAACCACGTTTTGCGGACCTGAAAGTGCTGCTGAGCAGCCCCATGATGTGGTCGATTTATCTGGGCAAATACTGCGATACCTCGTTGCAGTACTTCTTCCTGACGTGGTTCCCGATTTACCTGGTCAAAGGCCGCGGCCTGAACATCATGGAGGCCGGAGCGATTGCGGCGATTCCTGGCATCTGCGGGCTGCTGGGCGCTTTGTTCGGCGGGGCGGTCTGCGACTTCTTGCTGCGTCGGGGGTTCTCGTTGACGGTGGCACGCAAGATCCCGCTGGTGTGCGGCATGAGCATGGGCGCGACGCTGGTGCTGTGCAATTTCACCGAGTCGGTGTGGGTCGTAACGTTGTTGATGTCCCTGGCCATCTTCGGCAAAGGCATCGTCGCGGTGGATTGGACGCTGGTGTCGGACACCGCGCCCAAACAGATCACCGGGATGGCTGGCGGTTTGTTCAACATGTTCGGCAACATCTCCGGGATCATCACCCCGGTCATCATCGGCTACATCGTGCAGACCACCGGATCGTTCGAGGGCGCGCTGTACGTAGTGGCAGGGCATGCGTTGCTGGGCGCACTGGCGTTCCTGAGCATGGGCACGTTGCGCAAACTGGAACTGACGCGTGCGGTTTGACTGACGGACCGATGTTTCTGTAGGAGCCAACTTGTTGGCGAGAAGGCTTGCGCGGTGTTTCAGGCAGGTCGTCTCGCGAACAAGTTCGCTCCTACAGGTTTGTCGTTGTTTCGCAGGCACTGCCGGGTATCAAGGATTTCGGCGTTTCCACTCATTGACCACATCGCCCATGGCCTTGGGCACTCCGTCCTTGATCCAGGCCATGAACTCCCGATCAAACCGGAACGTGGCGCCGCATTGTTCAAGCATGAAACGGCGCACGTTCTGGGTGTTTTTATATCGTTGATCAATGGGTGTCGCGGCGGTGATGGAGTTGCTGTGCCAATCGAAGGTCATGCTGTCCTCTGTCGCAATCATCGGGTTAATAACACGGAGGCAGTGTAGATGCTTCCGGCCCAAACGCATGCGCACGGTAAACACAAAACCTGTAGGAGCGGACGAGCCCGAGCGAGGCTGCGAGGCGGTGTGTCTGACACCGTATTCGCAGCCTCGCCCGGGCTCGTCAATGTCTACTCCATCAATTGAGGTGCGCTTTGAGCTCCCCAGCCGCCTGACGCATCGCCGCTTTTACTTCGGGAATCTGGCTCAGCGGGTTGAGCAAACCGTAGTCATGGACCATGCCGTTGTAGCGCACGGCGGTCACGTCGACGCCGGCCGCATCCAGCTTGCGGGCATACGCCTCGCCTTCATCGCGCAACACGTCCAGACCTGCGGTCTGAACCATCGCCGGTGGCAGGCCTTTGAGCTGTTCAAGCGTGGCACGCAGCGGTGAAGCATGGATCTCGGCGCGTTGAGCGGCGTCTGTGGTGTAGCTGTCCCAGAACCACGTCATCATGTTTTTGGTGAGGAAGTGCCCCTCGGCATATTGCTGATACGAGGCCGTGTCGAAGTTGGCGTCAGTCACCGGCCACAGCAACAACTGGAAGCGCAGTTTCGGGGTGTTCTGCTCCTTGGCCATCAACGCCACGACGGCTGCCATGTTGCCGCCGACACTGTTGCCCGCCACCGCCAGACGCTGGCCATCGACGTTGATGTCCTTGCCGTGCTCAGCGACCCACTTCGTGGCAGCGTAGGCCTGGTTGATCGCAGTCGGATAATGCGCTTCCGGCGATGGCGTGTAATTCACATAAACCGCCACAGCCCCCGAACCCACCACCAGGTCGCGAATCAGGCGTGCGTGCGTCGGGTAATCGCCGAGCACCCAGCCGCCGCCGTGAAAGTACATGAACACGGGCAACTGGCCTTTGACATTGGCCGGCCGCACGATGGTCAACTGGATGTTCTGGCCGTCAGCGCTGATGGTCTTTTGAGTGACCTGGGTGCCGGACAAGTCCACTTTTACCGAGTTCTGCGCGCCGGTCAGCACGGCACGTGCATCTTTAGGGCTCATCTGCTCCAGGGGCTTGCCACCGCCTGCGGCCAGTGCATTGAGAAACCCTTGAGTCTGGTGCTCCGGTACAGCATTTTCAGCGGCGAATGCGGTGCTGATGGACAGGGCGAGCAGCGTGGCAGTCAGCGCTGTTTTGACAGACTTGGATGGGTTGAGCAGTGCACGGATAGACATGGCGTGTTCCTTTTGATGTCGATAGTCGAATCGTAGATGAGTGAACCGCCGTGCCCGTTAGAGCGCGGCTGGCTGGCTTGGGAGTGAATCTACGGACTAAACGAGGCAGGAACAATTACCCTAAAATGAGACTCATTGTTTCCATTTTGGGGACGCAGTTAATGACGCTGGTTTGAGGACCGTTCTCAAACGACAGGCAGAAAAAAGCCCGCTGGGGCGGCGGGCTTAAAGAGGATCAAAAGGAGTAAATGGAAGATGCGCCAACGGCCGTGAAGATTTTGTGAAAAGCCTATTGAAAATGATTCTTCTTTGAAAAGGCCGATGAACGGTCGCTTTCATCGCCAAAGACTAAGTGCCGAGCCTAGCGATAGCCTCGCGCCTGAAGGTCAAACAGCTGTGCGTAGCGCCCGGCCTGCGCCATCAGGCTGGCGTGATCTCCGCGCTCCAGGATGCGTCCTCTGTCCAGCACCACAATGTGTTCAGCGTTGCGCACGCTTGAGAATCGGTGAGAAATCAACAAGCTCATACGGCCCTGGGCGTATTCGCGAAAATGCTCGAAAACCGCCGCCTCGGCGCCGGCATCCAGCGCGGCAGTGGGTTCATCGAGGATCAGTATGTCGGCGTCCCGGCGCATATAAGCCCGTGACAGGGCTATTTTCTGCCATTGCCCGCCAGACAATTCCTGCCCGCCTGCAAACCATTTGCCCAGCTGCGTCTGGTAGCCGTTGTCCAGGCTGTCGATAAAAGTCGCTGCCATGCCTTGCGCAGCGGCTTCACGCCAGCGGGTTTCATCGTTAAAAGCACGCACATCGCCGACGCCGAGGTTTTCCCCGACCTTCATCTGGTAGCGCAGATAATCCTGAAAAATGACCCCGATGCGCCTGTGCAGCGTGCTCTGATCCCAATCCTGAAGGTCGCTGCCGTCCAGCAGGATGCGGCCTTCGCTGGGGCTGTAAAGCCGGGTGAGCAGCTTGATCAGCGTGGTTTTACCCGAGCCGTTTTCGCCCACCAGCGCCAGACTCTGACCGGGCTGCAGGTGCAGATCGATGGCCTGCAGTACCGGATGGGAAGCGCCGGGATAGGTAAAGCCAACACCCTCAAAACGCAGCCCGTCCCCCGGTTGTACGCCGAGGGTGAGGTGCCCGGTTTCAGCGTTGACCGGCTGGCCGAGATACTCGTACAGATGGGTCAGATACAGGCCATCTTCGTACAGCCCGCCGATGGCACTGAGGCTGGAGCTGATCGCCGTTTGCCCTTGCTTGAACAGCACCAGATACATGGTCATCTGGCCCAGGGTCGTGTTGCCGTTGACCGTGTCCAGCACCACCCACGCGTAGGCCAGGTAAAACCCCAGTGTGCCGAGCAGGCCCAGGGCAAAACCCCAGCCGTCGCGGCGCAGGGTCAGGCGCCGGTCTTCGGCGTACAGGCGGGTGAAGGTTTCCCGGTAGCGCTTGAGCAACAGTGGCGCGAAGCCGAACAGCTTCACTTCCTTGATGTGCGCCTCCTGGGAGAGCAGGGCTTCGATGTAATTCTGCTGGCGGGTTTCCGGGGCGCGACGGGTGAACAGCCGAAACGCATCCCCCGAAAAGTGCGTCTCGGAGAAGAACACCGGCAGCGCGCCGATCACCAGAATCGCCAGCGCCCAGGGCGAAAAATGCACCAGCAACACCGCAAAGCTCACCAGCGAGATGAGGTTCTGCACCAGGCCCAGAGACTTGATGACCAGCCCCAGCGGGCGCGTTGAGGCGTCGCGACGCACCCGCACCAGCTTGTCGTAGAAGTCCGAGTCTTCGAACTGCAGCAATGACAGCGTCTGGGCTTTTTCCAGAATCAGCAGATTGACCTTCTGCCCCAACTGCACCCGCAACAGCGACTGCTGCACCGACAGTGCTCTTTGTGCCGCCGCCAGCAGCGCCAGCACACCGGCTTCTGCAAGCACGAAACGCAACACCGGCCACAAGAGCGCGTGACCCTGGCTTGCGTGCAATTGCATCCCTTGGAGCACGGCATCGACGATGCGCTGCCCCAGCCAGGCCGCCAGCGCCGGCAGCACTCCGGCGACCAATGTGGCCACGATCAAGCCGATGAACAGCCCTTTGGACGTGCTCCAGACCAGACCGAGTGCGCGCCGGGTTTGATCCAGAAAAGCCCTGAGGCGGGTGAATGACGACATGTATCGGCGAGCTCCAAAGTGGTGATAGCGGTCAGGTGCAGAGCAGATGTAGGATCACATCGGGTTCTAACGTCAGGGTCGATCATGCGCTTCAGACAGCTCTCACTTTGCTTCGTTACCTGCATCAGCGCCGCACTGTTCATTCCCATCGTCAACGCAACCGACCAGCAGCAAGCATCCGAAGCCGCCGAGAACAAGGCGCAGGTGCTTGAACAGAAGGCTGCCGACCCAGACACCGAAAAGCCCCCGCTCAAAGCCCAGACCATCACCAGAACAGAAGCCCAGGCCGTCGATCCGGTGGGCGAGGCGCCGGTGGATGACGCGCTGACATGCCTGTCGCGCACGATCTATTGGGAAGCCAAGGGCGGCGCACCTGCGGACATGGAAGCGGTGGCCAATGTCGTGCTTAACCGACTGGGCCACGACGGCTTTCCCGATACCGTCTGTGGCGTGGTCAAGGATGGATCGCAGAAAAAAAGCTGCCAGTTTTCATGGTGGTGTGATGGCCGCCCCGACGATGTGCAGGAGGAGAGCCGCTACGACGTGGCCAAAGACATCGCGCGCAAGGCGCTGAACCAGCAACTGGATGATCGCACCCGCGGCGCCATGTACTTCCACGACCGTAACGTGTCACCGGCGTGGGTCAGGCAGTACCTCAAGACCGCTGAGACCGGGAAGTTTCTGTTCTATAAACCGCGTAATGGGGATGCGAAGTAGGTCACCGGTTTGAAGGCTAAACCAGATATTTGCGAAACCAGTCCAGCGTCCGGTCCCAGGCCAGCGTCGCAGCGGCCTCGTCGTAGCGCGGGGTCGAGTCGTTGTGGAAACCGTGGTTGGCGCCGGGGTAGATGTAGGCTTCGTAGGTTTTGCCGGCGGCTTTAAGCGCTTGTTCGTAGGCGGGCCAGCCTTCGTTGATGCTCTTGTCCAGTTCGCCGTAGTGCAGCAACAGCGGGGCTTTGATCCGTACGACGTCTTCGGCTTTTGGCTGGCGTCCGTAAAACGGCACGGCGGCGGCCAGTTCGGGGTACGCCACAGCCGCGGCATTGGCCACGCCGCCGCCATAACAGAAGCCGGTGATCCCGACTCTGCCGGTGCTGGTGTCGTGGTTCATCAGCCATTCGATGGCAGCGAAAAAGTCGTTCATCAGCTTGGTTGGATCGACCTTCTGTTGCAGCTCGCGGCCCTTGTCGTCGTTGCCGGGGTAGCCGCCCACTGAGGTCAGGCCGTCCGGGGCCAGGGCAATGAAGCCAGCCTTGCCCAGCCGCCGGGCGACGTCTTCGATGTACGGGTTCAGTCCGCGGTTTTCATGGGCCACCACCACGCCGGGCAGCTTGCCGCTGACCTTGGCCGGTTGGACCCGATACGCTCGCACGGTGCCGTTGCCTTTGGGCGAGGGGTAGGTGATGTACTCGGCGACGATGTCCGGATCGGTGAAAGACACCTGTTCGGCCAACGCGTAATCGGGGCTCAGGGAGGCAAGCATCGCCGACGCCGTCAGCCCGCACAGGGTAAACGCCGCCGCGCGGTCGAGAAATTCCCGTCGGTTGATCCGGCCGTGGGCATAGCCGTCGTAGAGTTCGAGCAGTTCAGGGGCAAAGTCTTTGGCGGTGAGGCGAGTCATCTGCGCTTCCTTATCGATGCGTTCAGCTGGGCTATCAGGTCCGACCTAGGACAGTAGGCACGATCCGCTGACTGCGCAACTCTGTAAGAGCGAACTTGTTCGCGAGGCGCCTTGCCTGACACACCGCGTTGGTTGCTTCGCCAACAAGTTGGCCCCCACAGATGCGCGGTGTTAGGGGACGCGGAGCGTGCGGGTCGGCATTCCCACGCGGAGCGTAGGAACGATCAGAACACGGACCTGTAGGAGCGAACTTGTTCGCGAGGCGCCTTGCCTGACACACCGCGTTGGTTGCTTCGCCAAAGAGTTGGCCCCACAGATGCTCGGTGTTACGGGACGCTGAGCGTCCGGGGCGGCATTCCCCCGCGGAGCGGGGGAACGATCAGAACACGGACCTGTAGGAGCGAACTTGTTCGCGAGGCGCCTTGGCTGACACACCGCGTTGGTTGCTTCGCCAACAAGTTGGCCCCCACAGATGCGCGGTGTTAGGGGACGCTGAGCGTCCGGGGCGGCATTCCCACGCGGAGCGGGGGAACGATCAGAACACGGACCTGTAGGAGCGAACTTGTTCGCGAGGCGCTCTGATCCTGTTGGAGCGAGGCTTGCCCGCGAAGCAAACGACGCAAGGCATCAGATAAACCGAGGCGCTCACTTCGCGGGCAAGCCTCGCTCCAACAAGCCATCTGTCGCCTTCAAGTTCAACAACATATCTGATGTTTGATGAGGGCGAACGTGTTCGCGAGGCGCCTTGGCTGACACACCGCGTTGGTTGCTTCGCCAACAAGGTGGCCCCCACAGATGCGCGGTGCTACTTAACGGGCTTCAGGCCCTGGAGGATGAGTCGGGCATCGGCCTCGCTCAGGGGGTAATCAAAAAACTGCCGATAAAACTGGATCGTTTCCTCAACCATATCCACATCCCTAAAAAGCTCCGGATGCAACTGTTGTGCGGCCCATTGAATTTGCAGCGCGACTTCGGTGCCGTAGCGATCCCACGGGAAAACACCGGCCGGATTGCGCAGCACATGACCCGCCTGCACGGCCTTGAGCTGCGCCAGCAACGGCGCTTGAGCAGCCTGACTCAAATCACCCGCGCCCGCCGCCACTATCACCACGTCCGGCTGCCAGGCCAGCAATTGCTCGGCAGACACCACTTGCATATTGCCCTCTAGCCCCGTCGCAGCATTTCGCCCGCCAGCGATGGTGATCCAGTCATCGATCAGCGTGTGGCTGCCATCGACCTTCAGCGGGTTGACCGAAGCGATGTGCAGCACCCGCGGTCGTTGCTCAGTCGTCAACGCACTGAGTTTGCCCTGCACATTGTTCAGTTGAGTATTCAGGTACTGGTTGTACGCCTGGGCGCGAGCGATCGGCTGTGCGCCGCCAAGTGCGTGGGCAGTGACGAGCATCGAGCGCTGCAACCCGGCCAGATCCGAGTAGCCCATGCGCATCACCGGCAGGCCGACTTGCTGATACGCCAGCGCCTGTCGATCCCCGGTGGAGGTAAACACCAAGTCGACCCGGTCGGCGAGCAGCTCCTCGACATTGAACGCCGTGCCCTCGACGCTGATCGCCTGATTCAGGCTCGGCAGCACCTTGAACATCCACGGCTGGCTACGCGCATGGTTGACCGTCGCCACGATGCGCGACCCGGCGCCCAACGTCATCAGCAGCACGTGATGGGCATACCAGGCGTCGGCGATGCGCATGGGTTCAGCGGGCACCGTCACCGATTGACCGCTGTCGTCCACCACCTGTCGAGCGCCGTTCTCGGCAGCGCTCGCAGCAAGGCTGATGACCAACAGGCAACCCGTCAGCCAGTGTTTCCTGCCTATAACGACCACTTACAGATCCACCTGAATCGACGCCTGCAGCATGCGCGGCGCCGCGACCGAAGCGCTGGCCTGGCCCGCACCGGTGTAGCCGTTCAAGCCGCCGGGGACGATGTTGGTCCAGTAATGCGCGTTGCCGACGTTGGTCATTTCCAGACGATAAACCGTGTCCCGTTTCATCAGGCGGGTGCTGTAGCGGGTGCCAATGTCGAAGGTCTGGTAGCTGCCGACCCAGTGATCGTTGCTGTCATCGGTCGGGCGCGGGCCGACGTAGCGGGCGTTGAGATTGACGGCCAGACCGGGCACCTGATCGATGCGGTATTCAGTCAACAGACTGGCGGTCACCCGCGACAGGCCGACGATGCGCGTGTCTTCAGTGCTGGCGTTGCCGGTGGACAACAGCTTGGGATCGAGCCACGTGACGCCGCCATACATTTTCAGGTTTTGCGTGACGTTGCCATCGGCCAGGAACTCCAGGCCTCGGTTGCGTTGATCGCCGGCGATGGCATACACGTTGTCGGCCTGGGTGTAGGCGAAAGGCCGTTTGATCTGGAACGCCGCCAGCGACAGGTTCACACCGCTGACCACCCATTTGCTGCCCAGCTCCCACATGCGGCTGCGATAAGGCGCAAGAATGCTGCTGGCGTTGCTGCTGCCAGCCGCCGCGCTGTCGCCTTGTTGCAGGCTGTCGGCGTAGGTGAGGTAAAGCGTCAGGTCATCGACCGGTTTGTACAACAGGCTACTGGCGGTGCTGATTCCGGAATCTTTCGACGAAGTGTGCGCGCCGGCCAGGGTGTAGTTGTCGGCGGTCAATCGGCTCTGACTGCCGCTGAGCATGACGCTCCACTGCGGCGTAAAAGTCAGGGTGTCGCCGACGATGAACGAGCGCTGTTTGGCGTTGGCCGAGTGATAGCGGTCGGTGAAGTCCGGATAGTTCGGCTCATTGAAGTTGGCCGGATGACTCAACGACGCGCTGCCCAATGTCTGGGTGCTGCCGGAGACGGGGTTGTAGTTGTCCCAGTCGAAACCGGTCAGGCCGAACGTCAGCTCGTGCTGGATCGAGCCGGTATAGACCGTGCCGTTCAGGTTGGCCAGATAGCTGTTGATGGTAAAGCGGCTGGCCGTGGCGCTGGACACCGAGGTGCGATAGGCGCCGCTGTTATTGATGAGGGTGTTGGTGACGCCGGTGGATTCGCGGTCGGCGATCTGCCGGAGCGCGCCGATGTCGAGTTTCCAGTTGCCGTCAAAATCATGCTTGAAATGGGCGCTGGCGGTGTCGGTGGTGTTGTTGTCCCCGGCAAAATTCTGCCCCAGGTTGCTGCGCGTCGCGTCGGGCGCGTTGGGCAGCGTAACGCCGGAGGCCACGGCAAACTTGCCCGGCAGACCTTTGGCGAGGTAGTTGTAGTGACTGAAATTGGTCTCGATGACACTGTCGTCGCTGATCTGGAAATCCGTCGCCAGGCTCACCAGTTGCCGGCGCAGGGTGCTGCCGGGGGCGTAGCTGTGGCCTTGTTCATCGGCCAGGTTGAGACGGTATTTGATCTTGCCTTCGGGGTCGAACGGGCCGCTCAGATCAGCCGCCTTCAACCAGCTCAAGCCGGTGCCGACGCCTGCAGTCACACGGTTGCGGGCGAAGTCCGTCGGGCGCTTGGACAGCAAGTTGAACGTGCCCGCCGGGTTCGCCGGGCCGTACAACGAACCTGACAGCCCGCTGAGCACTTCGACGCCGCCCAATTGTTCGGCCGGGTAGTCAGTGGTCGACACCACGTTGAGCCCGTCGAGCCGGCTGTTCTGCACCACGCTGCCCTGCAGGCCGCGAGTCTGGGGGCGGGCGCCGTCGGCCTGCACCGAAGGCAGATACCGGATGATGTCCTTGAAGCTCTTGAGCTGCTGGCTGTCGATCAGGTCCCGTGGCACCACGCTGATGGAGTAGGGCGTGTCCTGCAATCGGCGCTGACCCATGGGGCCTACGGTGGCGGATTTGTCCCGTGCCTGTTGCGCGATTGAATCATCGGCATTGACGTCGATGGGCGCCAGTTGCAGCTCTTGCGCGTAGGCTGGTTGCACGCAAATGCTCAGCAGCAGCGGCGTAAAAACAAGGTGTGGCGGGAGTGAACGGCTCATCAAGAAGGCTCAGCAAGGGATAAAGAATCGGTGGCCGTCGGCATCGATCTGCCGCACGGAGACCTGATAGAGACGCCGCATCAGGTCGCTGTCGATGACGGCGCGGGGTTCGCCATCGGCAATCAAGCGGCCCTCATGCAAGACCAGCACGCGGTTGGCCGAGGCCAGCGCCTGTTCGGGTCGATGACTGCTCGACAATACGCTCAGGCCTTGATCGGCGAGGCGTTGCAGCAAGTCCAGAAGGCGCAGTTGATGGCCGTAGTCCAGCCCTGTGACTGGCTCGTCGAGAATGACCAGCCGCGCCTTTTGCACCATGGCGCGGGCGATCAGCACAAGCTGACATTCGCCGCCGGACAGTTCGGTGTAAGTCCTCGATTGCAGGTGTTCGATACCTAGTTCGGTAAGGGCCTGCGTCACCGCCTGTTCATCGGCAAGGCCCGGCGCACGCCCAAGACCTGTGACCGGCAAACGGCCCTGAGCGACGATCTGCGCGACGCTGAACGGGAAACTCGGCACATGGGTTTGTGGCACGTAGGCCAGTTGTCGGGCGATGGCACGGCGGCTCAGGTTTGTAAGCGGTTGGTCGTCGAGCAGCACCTGCCCGGTTGCTGGTTTGAGCAGGCCAAGCAGGAGGCGCAGCAGGGTGCTTTTCCCCGCACCGTTGGCGCCGAGCAGGGCGATGTTGTCGCCGGGATGAATGCTCAGAGAAATGTCGTCGAGGATCATTCGCTGGCCGATTCGAAAGCTCAGGTGCTCCGCTCGCAGCAGCGTCATAACCAGCCCTTGCGCACGCGGTGCAGCACCAGCACAAAAGCAATCGCGCCGAACAGTTCGGTGATGATGCCCAGCGGAATTTCCCCGGCTGAGACGCTGCGCGCTACACCGTCCGCTGCCAGCAAAAACACCCCGCCCAGGCACGCACTCACCGGCAGCAAACGCACGTTGCTCGGCCCCACCAGCAGTCGCGCTAGATGCGGCACCAGCAAGCCGATCCAGCCGACCATGCCAGCAAGGCTCACCGTTAACGCGCAGATCAGCGTGGCAAGAACGATTACCCCGTAACGGATTTTCTGCACCGGCACCCCGAGGCTGTAAGCCTCGTCATCGCTCAGGGACAGGGCGTCGATGGCACGCCCGCCCAGACACAGCATTACGATGGCAGTGGCCAGCACCGGGGCGATCCACATCAGGGTGTGTTGATCCACCGCGCTGAGACTGCCCAGCAGCCAGTAGACGATGCTCGGCAACTGATCGACCGGATCGGCGATGTATTGGGTCATCGACAGCAGTGAGGTGAACAGCGCGTTGGCGACGATGCCGCCGAGCACCAGCAACAGGATCGAGGAGGTCTGGAACATCTGCGCGATGCCCACGCCTACGGCCACGGCGATCAGCCCGGTGACGCAGGCCAGCAGCGCAATCGGCAGCGCCTGCCAGTGCCAGATGATCCCCAGCGCCGCGCCAAATGCGCAGCCACTGAGTACGCCCAGCAAACCCGGCGACACCAGCGGGTTGCGAAACACCGCCTGATACGCCGCGCCGGAAACCGACAAACCGGCCCCCACTAACACGGCAGCGATCACACGTGGCAGACGAGCGTCGATGATCAGGCTGTGCAGTAACCGGGCGCGGCTGATGGGCAAGTCGGCCAGGCCCAATGGCTGGAGGATGAATCGGGAGAACTCGGCCAGTGAAATCGAATATCGCCCCACCAACAGGGCAATCAACATCGCGGCACCCAGCAGACACAGGCAAAGCCAGAGGGGATAACGGGAAGACGGGGACATCGAACGCTCAATGTAACGGTATGTAAAAAAGTATATAGCGATGAGCCTGGGCGTACCACGCGCAATCACGGCGTGACGGAAATCTTCATCCAGGATATCTGCCAATACGAGGGACGCTGATTTTTTTGTAGGAGCTGACGAGCACCGCGAGGCTGCGATGCGGTACACCTGACACACCGCAATCGCAGCCTCCCTTCAGGTCGTCAGCTCCTACAGGGAATGGGGCGAGGCGGACGAATCGGTGTGTCTTGGACAATGGCTCGCTGTAGGAGCCAACTTGTTGGCGAGGCGGCTATGTGGGTGTGTCAGGGATGCCGGCTCGCGAACAAGTTCGCTCCTACAGGGAATGGGGCGGGGCGGGCGAATCGGTGTGTCAGAGACAATGGCTCGCTGTAGGAGCCAACTTGTTGGCGAGGCGGCTATGTGGGTGTCAGGGATGCCGGCTCGCGAACAAGTTCGCTCCTACAGAGGAGTCGGTGGGGTTAGCTGCTTTTGCGCACGGGTTTGCCGAACAACCGCAAGCGGCTGACGCCGCCGTCCGGGAATACGTTCAGGCGCACGTGGGTAATGGGGCCCAGTGCTGCCAGTTCTGCCTCGTAGAAGTGTTCGCGGTCCATTTGCATTTTTTGCTCTGGCAACAAGTCCCGCCAGAACAGGCTTTGGGTTTCGATCTGTCCGTCGGTGCCGCCTTTTACGTACGCGGCCTGGATCGACACGCGGTCCGGGTAGTTGCCTTTGTAGTGCAGCGTATCGACCAGGATGCGCTCCACTTCCCCGGCAACCCCCAACGCGACGATCACCCAGTCATTGCCTGGTGTGCGGCGGCGTGCGGTTTCCCAACCCTCTGCCATCACCGCAGCACGGCCGGGATTGATGATGTTGCCCATCTGGCCATAGTGCTCATCGGAGCAGGCAATCGCGCGGCCACCGTTGAGCGCAGCGCACAGGTCAACGCTCTCGTTCGGGTCGATGCTCGACCAGTCTTTGTGCGGGATGCCATACACCCGCAACCGCGCCACGCCGCCGTCCGGGAAAATGTTCAGGCGCAAGTGGCTGTAGGGCGCGCTGTCGTCCAGTGCGTGATAGTGATGGCTGTCGCCGCGCAATTGGACAGCGCCGAGCACCTCGGTCCAGACGGTATCTTCATCGGGGTCGGCGCCTTGCAAAAAACAGCCTTCGATCGAAGCGGACGGCGGGAAGTTGCCGGTGAAGAACGAGGTGTCGATGTCCACGCCCTTGAGGGTGCCCGCCACGCCGAGGCGAATCACCGCGTGGTCGTAGCCTTCGTGACGCTTGCGTCGTGACTCCCAGCCGTCCATCCATTTGCCGTTGTCGTCGAACACGCCGTCCTTGAACACCGCCGGGGTGTGCTGGAACAAGCGGTTCACGTCGGCGAACCAGTCATCGGTGACCGACAGCGCAACCGTGCCGAGGCGTGCGTCGGCCAGGTTCAGGTATTTCTCGAAGGCGTGTTTGGGGCTGTTCATGGGGATACCTTTCGAATTGGAAACACGTCATGGGCGTTGACGATAATCCCGTGGGAGCGGACTCGTCCGCGAAGAGGCCTGTGTGCTAAATGAAGATCCGTCGCCTGGCGAACCGTCTTCGCGGACGAGTCCGCTCCCACAGGGTATGTTGCCGCACCATCTGCCAGACTCAGCCCTGCGCCGCTTTCACATGCTCCGGCACCCAAGGCCCTTTCACACCGATGGCCGGGAAGGCTTCATCGATGATCTGCAAATCGGCATCCTTGGGCGTGTTGTCGCCCTGGCCCTGGATGTTGACGATGTCTTGCGGGCAGGCGGAGAACGCAACGAAACAGTCCATTTCCGCGCGCAAAGTAATGTAGTCGCCAGGGTTGGTGACGGTGGGCAACGTCGCCAGGGTGATGTTGTCCGGCTGCACGCGGATGTTCATGAAGATGTTGAACGACGCCAGATTTCGGCGCGGGGGCGTCACCCCCAGTTCGAGCATGCCTTCGAACAGGTTGTCGCTGCAGTTGCGATGGTAATGAGTGCAGCCCAGCAGCTCATATCGGCGGCGGTCACAGGCCGCCATGAACGTGTCGTGCACGCCGGGCGAGGTGTCTTCCACCAGCGTCAGAATCGGGTGGCGGGCGCTGGTCACGAAGCTGTCGCCGACCACCGGATTCAGATGCTGGGTCCACACCCGCGTGGCTTCCATGCACATGAACTCTTCCAGGTCATAGGCGTTCCAGGCCCAGCAGTCCACCACCTGGGTGCCGTGGGTGTTGATGACACGCACCGATTGCCCGGCCTTCAAACGTACGGCTTTGCCATGGCCGGCGGGGATGGTCAGGGAAGGCGAAGGGGCAACAGACATGAGCAAAACTCCAGTGTGAATTCAGGCCAGGCGATGGCGATTGAGGCGGCGCTCGAGCGCGCCCGCCGCGGTGTCCAGCAGCAAGGTGATCAGCCAGTAAGCGATGGCGACCACCAGATAAATTTCCAGCGGGGCGTAGCTGGTGGAAATGGCTTGCTTGGCGGCGTACATGAACTCCTCCACGCCCACCACCGACAGCAGCGCGGTGTCTTTGATCAGCCCGATCAGCAAGCCCACCGACGGCGGCAACGCCACCGGCAATGCCTGTTTGAGCAGGACATGGCGCAGGGTTTCCAAGGGGCGCAAACCCAGCGCGGCACTGGCCTCGTACTGACCGCGAGCGATGCCGCCAAAGGCCGAACGCAGCACTTCGGCCATGTACGGCCCGTAATACAAGGTCAGGGCGGTGACCCCGACCACCGGCGAACTCAAGGTGATTCCGTACTCCGGCAGGATGAAAAACAACAGGTAAATCAGCACCAGCATGGGCAGGCCGAGCACGAAATCGATATAAGCGCGCACCACCGCTTGCAGCCAAGGCCGACCCTTTTGCAGCGCCCAGGCCAGCAGAGCACCGAAGGCCAGCGCGGTGCAGGCCGAGATCAGGCTCAGGCGCAACGTGATCAGCAAACCGGCGGCCAGATCAGGCGCGTTATCGACAACGGCGGACCAATCCATCAATGACTCCTCGCGCGGTTGAAGCGCCGTTCCAGGCGCCGCGCCAGCTTGAGCGTCGGCCAGCAGATCAGCAGGTAGCCTGCGACCACCAACGCCAGCACTGGCGTGGCTTCATAGGTGCGAGCGATGACCAGTTGTCCGGCGTAAGTCAGCTCAGTCACTGCCACCACCGAAGCCAGCGGCGTGGTCTTGACCACCAGGGTGAACTCGTTGACCAGCGCTGGCAGGCTACCGCGCAAGGCCTGAGGCGCCGACACGTACCACCAGCGCTGAAACGCCGACAGCCCAAGGGCCTCGGACGCCTCGGTCTGGCCGTGGGGCAGGACGCGGTAGTTGGCGCGCAGAATCTCGGCGACGTAAGCGGCGCTGTTCAGCCCGATCGCCAGCACCGCGGCCAGCAGCGGTTTGCCGCCCAGACCGATCAAGGGCAGGGAGAAAAACACGATGAACAGCTGCACGATCGACGGCACGCCGCGCATGACGCTGACGTACAAATGCCCGATGCCGCGCCACAACGGCGTCGAGCGCCCACGCAGCCACCAGATGACATGACCCATGGCAAAACTGGTGATGGCGGCGAGCACCGTCAGTTCCAGCGTCACCAACAGGCCCGTCGCAAGGTCGGGCAGGGCGTTGAGCAGTTGTGCGCTTGAGGTCATGGACTACGCCGGGAAATCGCTGAGGTCTTCGGCCACCGATAACTCGACGGCGCCGGGCCAGTCATTGCCGGCGATTCCCGTGCAGCAGGTGGAGACCACGAACAGCGTATCGAGCACCACGCGACAGGTCACAGCGTCTCCCGCTTTTACTGTGGATGGCTGCGGTTTCAGCGTGCCTTGCTGGTCCAGCTTCACGTTCATGAACAAGTTGATCGGGTCCGGCAGCTTCGGTTGATCGCGGCCCAGGCGTTGCAGCTCGGCGATCAGCGATTCGACGCAGCCGGTCAGGCCTTCATAGCCGTTGGCGGCGAGAAAGGCGCTGGTGGAAGCGGGCATCAGCAAGTCGTGTTTGCCGACGCTGTCCTTGCCCAGCACCATCACCGGACGGCGACGGTTGTTGACCAGGCGCATGCCGGCGCCGAGCACATACGAGTTACTGAACACCCGTGTGTGATGCACCGACAGATGCACGCTGGGCTCGGTTTCGCTGAAGCCGAACAGGCTTGCCACGGCGCCGTCTTCCAGTGCCTTGATGCGCAGCAGTTGGCCGCGCTTGACCAGAATCGAACCTGCGCTGCCGGCTGCCACTTTCACTGCCTGCATCGGCAGCGGCGCTCGGGTTGGGGTGGCGTCTTTCATCAACAACATAGGGGGCTCCTCAAGCGTGCGGCGGTTCGTCATCGGAAATAACGATGTCGATAGGGGTGACCAACAGACCGTTGCCAGGAATGATGTCCTGGGGGCAGGACGACACGGCGCAGACCAGGTCCTTCAAGGCGCGAAAGACGATGCGGTCACCGGGCTTGCTCACCGGATCGGTGACTTGCATGCGGCAGTCGGCGGTCACCGGGCCGTTTTGAAACAGATTGAACGGCTCGGGCACGTTCACCGGCAGCACGCCGTACGCGCTCAGGCCTTCGTGCATGTTGTCCAGGCAATTGCGATGGCCATCCACGCCGAAGTCGACGCTGAAGCGGGTGCAGTCGCAGGCTGGAACGTTGGCATCATGCACGCCGACGGTATCGTGCAGCACTTGCAGCAGCGGCTCGTCGGCGTTGGAGTACAAGCTGTCGCCGACACCGAAAAACAACGAATCCAGGCGCCTGCGGGTGTGCGTCGGCGACAGGTACTGCTCGGGCTGACCGTTGACGATGGCGACGAAATCCGCCGCTTGCTGGCCGTCGCGATCAATCACCGTAATGAATTGGCCGCTGCGCACTTCGAAGGTACGGCCATGCCCGGCAGGCACATGGACGTGAGTGGGGGACAAAGACATGGACGTACTCACTTGGCAGGAATGAAGTCGCTGGAAGGCAGATCGAAGGTGACGCCCAGATACTGCTGTTGCAGTTTTTGCAGTTGGCCGGAGGTCTTCATGGCGATGATCTGGTCACTGATGACCTTGTTCAGGCGCACATCGTCCTTGCGGGTGGCCCAGCTGATCCACTGGCTATCGCCCAGTTCGCCGACCTGACGCAAGTTGTCCGGGTGCTGTTTGTGCAGGCTGCCCAAGACGGTGATGTCATCGAGGATGAAGTCGGCGCGTTTGGTCATCAGGGCGGACATGGTTTGATCGACGCTGTCCACGCCAACGATTTTGATTGGCGCCAGGCCCTTGGCCTTGAGCTGGACGTTGAACTGCTTGACCAGCTGTTCGGGGGCCGAGGTGGTTTTGACTGCGGCGCTCAGGCCCGCCAGGCTTTCGATTTTCAGGCTGGCCGGGTCCAGGCGCTTGTCATCGGCACGGGTCATGACAGCGTTGACGCTTTTGCCGAAGGGAGCAACGAACAGCACTTTGCTGGCACGTTCGGCAGTCACGTTCAGCGAGGAGCCCTCAGCATCCACCGAGCCAGAAATCAGCGCCGGGATAATGCCGCTGAACGCCATCTTCTGGTACTCGACCTTCACGCCGAGGGTTTTGGCCACTTCGGCCATGATTGCCGGGGTATAGCCGGTAATGGCGCCGCTGTCATCGGTGTATTCGTAGGGAGCGAATGTCGGGTCGATGGCCACCACCAGGGTGCCACGCGCCTTGACGTCGTCCAGGGTATCGGCTTGAGAAACCGAGGCGTGCAGGCCGACGGCCAGGGTCATGGCAGCCAGAACGAACGGAAATCCAGAGAAGGTCTTTTTCATGATGGCGCCCTTGGTGAAGTAGGTAGACCCAAGGGGTATCGCAGGTTCTGTGCCAGCCTGACCGATGATGTCAAAAGAAAATCAGCGAGCCTTTAGAAACAAGGGTTTCAGGTTGTTAATTTATGAAACATAAGTTTCTTGTGGGCTGATGGTGCTCATTCATTCAACGACTGGACGCTCCATCGCGGTGCGCGTCTGTGCGTTTCTGGTGCTATTCCAGCTCCTGAAGTTGCTGGTGCAGCACTTCAGCCTGCGCCAGATGCGTTGATTTCTCCCCCGCCAGCTCTTTGCCGACCAATGAACACAGCAGGTTGGTGATGCCCGCGATACTGGCATTGCTGTCGAACATCAGGCTGCCTTCGGTGTGGCAGCGGATGACCCAGCGCGCCAGTTGCGCCGGTTTGCCGGCCAGCACGTCAGAAATATAGAGAATCTGCACCCCCAATCCCGCCATGACCGCCATGCCGCTTTCAAGCTGCGGCACTCGTCGGCGCAGCCCGATGCAGATGGCAACGTCCCGTTCATCCAGGCCCGCCAGGTATTCGGCCAGGCTGTCGCCGGGTGCCGGCAACAGCAGAATGTCGCCGCGTACCTGAATCAGGTTGCTGCGAAACATCACCGCGATGGTCTGGCTGTGGCGATAGCCGATCAGCACCACGCGCCGGGCCTTGGCAATGGCCTGGGCCATCTCGAACAGGTCGGTCCGGGACAGCGACTCGTATGTTTTCGCCAGATTGGCGATCTCCCGGTCGAGGTGGTGCTGGATCAGCGCCTGCGGGTCGCGATCCTCGTCCCCCAAATGCTGCAGGTACAACGGTGAGCCGCCGCTGCTGGCCTTGCGCGCGTCACGCCGGGCGGTTTCGTAGGAGTCGTAGCCCAGGGCACGAAAGAAACGGGTGGTGGTGGCTTTGGAGACGCCCGCGCTGGTCGCAAGCTCCGTGGCGGTCTGCATCGCCAAGTGGCCGGGGGAGGCGAGGATCACATCGGAAAGCCGTTGCTCGACGGCCGACATCTGCTCATAGCGACTGCGGATGCGACTTTCCAGCGACGCTGACGGGTCCGATGACGTTACGGTGCTTTTGGACGCCATGGGCGGCTCCCTGTGTGGATAGGCAATGCGGCGACTGACGACAATGCGGTGCTGCGACGGCATCGCAGTGTACAGAAGAATTCCCGCAGAGCCTCGCTGGCTCAAGCGCTCGCATGGCCTGTGCCATTTTGTCGCACGGCACAAGTCGGCTGTGACATACCTTCGGCCGCTGTGAATGTTAAATTCTGCGCCCGCTCAACTTGCGTGGCGCCGCCTGTGGCCTGCGCGTGAGGAAGGTAGACATGAATGGATTAATGACCCGTCGCCGGGTGCTTGCCGGCATGAGCCTGCTGAGCCTGGGCCTGCTCGCAGGTTGCGACGGTTCCACCAGCGCCTTGCCGTTCAAGTACGGTAAAGACCTGAGCAACAAAATCCAGGGGCGCACGTTCAAGCTCAAGGATGTGAATGGCGACGTGAAACTGCTGTCCAGTTACCGCGGCCTGATGCCAATGATTTTTTTTGGCTTCACTCAATGCCCGGCCGTGTGCCCGACGGCACTGGCCCGCGCGGCGCAAGCAAAAAAGCTGATGGGCCCGGACGGCGACACGCTGCAGGTGATTTTCATCACCCTGGACCCCGAGCGCGACAAGCCGAAAATGATCGACGCCTACGTCAAACAGTTCGATCCCAGCTTTGTGGCGTTGTCTGGCACGCTTGAAGAAACTGCCGAAACTGCGAAGGAATTCGGGGTGTTCTACGAGAAAGTCCCGCTGGGCGATACCTATACCATGTCCCATTCAGCCACCAGTTTTGTATTCGATTCCCGGGGCAACCTGCGCCTGGGTCTGTCGCCGTCTCTTTCGGCCAAACAGTGCGCAGAAGACCTGCTCACCGTCATGGAGGTGTGCTGATGAGCACTCGCTGTTTCGCATCAACTGGCCAGTCGCTGATATTGGCGCTGCTGTTGGGTATGAGCCTGAACGCTTCTGCACAGACCTCCGTCGAAGACGCCTGGGTGCGCGCAACCGTCGCGCAACAGCCATCCACCGGTGCGTTCATGCGCATCACCTCGACCACCGACAGCAAGCTGATCGGCGTTCAATCGCCGGTGGCCGGGATCGCGCAGATTCATCAGTCGAGCATGGTCAACGACGTCATGAGCATGAAGGAAGTCAGCGAGGTTTCCCTGCCTGCGGGCAAAACAGTACAGATCGAACCTGAGGGTTATCACATCATGCTGATCAATCTGGTGGGGCAGGTAAAGGAGGGCGATCAGGTGCCGCTCACCCTGACGGTTGAAAACGCCAAGGGTGAGAAAGAAATCATTCAAGTGAATGCCACAGCCCGGGCGTTAAATGCGCCGGAGCACGGCGGTATGCACATGCATTGATCCAGGTGCCAGATCGCGAGCAAGCTGCGCTCCTACGGCCTTCGGCCAGAATCAAAAGCGATTTATGTCGCGACGCTATTTCGCTTCTGCCGCAGGCGTAGGAGCAATCGGAGGTTACGACGGTCGCGATGGGGCGCGCAGCGGCCCCAGACCTGTGCCCTGATGGGGTCTGACACACCGCATTCGCAGGTTTTACTGCCGCTGCCCGGCAGATCGTTATGATTCAGCGTCGCACTGATTTTGTTGGAGCGAGGCTCGCCCGCGAAGCTGACTCCTAGGTATGCCTGACACACCGCGTGCTGAGCTTCGTCCGAATGCGGCCCAGACCAAGCCTCGCTCCAACAAATTTGTGTACGCCGCGATGTCGCTTCTGCCCGACGGGCGTAGGAGTCCGGCTTGCCGACGGTGGGCTGCGCAGCGGCCCCAGACCTGGCGCCTCGTTTCCCCCTAACACACCGCATTCGCAGGTTTTACTACCGCTGCGCGGCAGATCGCGAGCAAGCTGCGTTCCTACGGCCTTCGGCCAGAATTAAAAGCGATTTATGTCGCGACGCTATTTCGCTTCTGCCGCAGGCGTAGGAGCAATCGGAGGTTACGACGGTCGCGATGGGGCGCGCAGCGGCCCCAGACCTGACGCCTCGTTTCCTCCTGACACACCGCATCCGCGGTTTTACTGCCGCTGCGCGGCGGATCGCGAGCAAGCTGCGCTCCTACGGCCTTCGGCCAGAATCAAAAGCGATTTATGCCGCGACGCTATTTCGCTTCTGCCGCAGGCGTAGGAGCAATCGGAGGTTACGACGGTCGCGATGGGGCGCGCAGCGGCCCCAGACCTAGCACCTCGTTTCCTCCTGACACACCGCATCCGCAGGTTTTACTGCCGCTGCGCGGCAGATCGCGAGCAAGCTGCGCTCCTACGGCCTTCGGTCAGAATCAAAAGCGATTTATGTCGCGACGATCAACTCCGGCTTTGACTAAAGCGCCGCCATCAAACGCTTTTCATCCACTGTTCCCGGCTCAGTTCCCATATTTCTTTACCCATGACGCCGCTGACGAACTGGCCTTCGCTGACCGACAACAACCTCATGCCCTCACGCTCCGAGACACGTCGCGAAGCCTGATTTCCTGCGGCCTTGGGGACTTGCATCACCGGACGGTCCAGGGTCTCAAACCAATAACGATTAACCACCTCGCAGGCTTCGGTTATGTAGCCGAAGCCTTGCCACCGAGGGGCCAGCCAGAAGCCGCGGTTGTTGCCGGGGTGGTCGTACAGGGAAATGCTTCCGATGGCCTGCTCGGGTTTATCAGCCAGCCGAATCATCCAGTGCCACTCTTCGCCGCGTTCGATGGCAGGCAGCGCAACATCGCGCAGATAACTCAGCGCACCGTCGGTGGGATAGGGCCAGGGCACTCGGCTGTCCAGAAACCGCACCACTTCCCAGTGAGCAAACAACTGCTGAATGAGTGGCGCGTCGTTCAGTTGCAAGGGGGTCAGCGTCAAGCGCGGGGTAATGAGCGTGGGGGTGCTGTCCATAGCGTTCGATCCTTGAAAAGCCCGGCGTTAATCAATCAGCCGCGGCCACTGTCTGCTTTACCGCCGCCACCACTTCATCGATGTCGAACGGCTTTTCGAAGACGGTGAAAAACAGATCCGGCCGTGCCCTGCCGAGGTGGGCCTGGGCGCCGCTCATCAACATCATGGGGGTTGTCTCCATCCCGGCTCGCTTGCGCACCGCCTCGGCCAGCTCGATTCCGTTCATGCCGGGCATCATGTAGTCAGTGATGATCAGTTCGGGACGTTCGCGGTCCAGGATGTCAAGCGCCTTCTGGCCGCTACCGGCCTTGACCGTCAGATAACCTTCGTCTTCCAGCGCGTAGCTCAAAATGTCTGCGATCAGGTATTCGTCGTCGATTATCAGAACGGTCGTCATATGGCACTCATCCGGCCCGATGCCGCACGAGTACGAAAGCATAGTACCGACCGTTGCACGGGTTTAGTCGCCAATTGCATGCTGGGAAACCTTCTTGACGTCTATACCTTGGTTGCCGATGACGACCTCTAGCAGGGAAGGGTCATAGGCGCTGTCTCTTATCTTAAGTATGGACAACAGCCTTTTAAGTTCAGCAGCATGCTGATCAAATCTGATTAACAGCAGGTTATCGACGATCCCGGACAAATCCGGCGCTGGCGCATCGATCTGAGATCCGAACAGACTCTGCACTTCCCAGGACGCCATCACCGTGACTCCGCGCCCGCGCAACTCCCCTGTCAGGGCGGTGAGCAGGTCCAGCACGCGGCCTTTGTCGGCGGCGACGCGGCTCATGCCGCCCAGGCTGTCGATGAATACGCGCTTGATGTTCTTTTCTTCAACGATGCGCAGCAGGTCGAACGCCAGTCGGTCGATCAACCCGGCAGTGGTCGGGTTCCACATAATCGTCAGCGCGCCGGATGCTTCCAGGGCGCGGAAGTCGCGGCCCAGCGCCGAGGCCTTGATGCGCAGGCGTTGCGGCGTCTCGTAGAAGCCAAAGTGCAGACCGGGGGCCTGGGGCGTGGATTCACCCAAAAACTGCACACCCAGTGAAGTCTTGCCCGAACCAGACGGGCCGGCGATGAGCGTGACCGATGACTCGATCAGGCCGCCACCGATCACCTTGTCCAGAGAAGGAATCCCGCTGGGCTGGTACTCAAGCCTATCGTTGTCCAGCGTTGCCGGTTTCAACACGCTTTCAAGGCGTGGGTAAACGACGATGCCCTGATCGGTGATCTCAAACTCATGGACGCCCGATACCGCGCCGCTGCCACGGGTCTTGCGCAGCTTGATCCGGCGAACGGTGCGTGGCCCGATGGACTCTTCACCCAGTTCGATCACGCCGTCGACCATGGTGTGCTCGGGGCTGCCGTCGTCCAGTTGCGAGCTGGTGAGAAACAGTACGGTGCAGCCGGCGAAGGCCGCATGACCCTGCAGTTCGGAAATGAATTTTTTGGTGTCGATCGGCGATTCGGCCTTGGAGCGAGCGTTCAGCAGGCCGTCGACGATCATCACGGTGGACTTCTGCCGGGTGATCTCGCGGCGCAGCAGCTTGACCACCTCTTCCAGGCCGTCGTTCTCCAGGGTGTCGAATGCGCTGACGAACTGAATGTCGGCGCCGATCCGGGTTTTGTCGAAGAAGCTCAAGGTCGACAGGAACTCGAACAGGCGTTCGTGGGGTTCGGCCAGCAGCGTGGCGAACAGCACGCGGCCACCATTGCCCACATGATTGAAGCCAAGCTGGTTTGCAAGGATGGTTTTGCCCGAGCCCGGACGACCTTGAATAATGTAAGAAGCACCGGCAACCAGGCCGCCCTTCAACAGCGTATCAAGCCCTTCAATGCCACTGCGAAGGCGTTTTAGCTGATTCAAAATTAAACCCTCTGCTGGTGTTAATCAGCCTGGTGAAGCGTGCAAGGTGTCCTGCACTTTTGCGTGTGCGCCATTCTTCCCCGTTTGTCACCGATTTCCAAGCACTTGAAGCGTAAAAGCCGTACAGACAGCCGTGAACGCTCCCAACACGCCGTAATTGTGGTCAGGACCTTCTGACACCGGCGACATATGCCGCTGATCCGGGAAGTTTCAATCTGCGAGGAATCTTGTTCGGGCGGCGGACTCACTTCTACAAGAGCGACAGAACACTGTTGCCGACATTGTCTCCCGCACGTTTGAAACTGCCAGGAATTCTATGACCTCTCTTCAGCCCATGACAGGCGCGCCTGTCAGCAGACCGACGCTTGCCAGCGAAGGTCACGTGAAAGCCGTTTACGATGCGTTGATGCAACCGGATGCGCAGGTCGGTTCCAAAGAGGCCGTTGCCTTTTTGAATCAGCAATTGACGCAGGCGCAGCACGCCCCGTGCGACATGCCAGACAAGCCTGAGCATCTGGAAAACTGGATTGCCCAGAGTGTCAGCACCGTCTCCGAGCAGTACGCTGAGTATCTGGCGTCAAGACATGCGGGTGAGCCTCGGCGGTTTTTCTCGAGCAAAAGCCATGCGATGTACTTCATTGAGCATGTGGCGCCGACCAAGCTGGTCGATGGCGCCTGGCTGTTCGGACTTCTGCCGCACTGGGCCGATTACCGCTTTCATGGGTTGGTACGCACGTATCTGGAAGAGCTGGGCGACGGCGATCCGGCGCTCAATCATGTGTCGCTGTATCGCAAGTTGCTGGCGGACCTCGATTGCGAGCCCGGCGACAATCTGACCGACGATCTGTACCTGCAAGGCGCCATCCAGCTCAGCCTGGGCCTGAATACCGCGCAGTTCTTGCCGGAAGTCATTGGCTATAACCTGGGTTACGAGCAATTGCCGCTGCACCTGTTGATCACCTCGTTCGAACTCAACGAGCTGGGGATCGACCCGTATTACTTCACCCTGCACGTGACTATCGACAATGCCAGTACCGGCCATGCGCGCAAGGCCGCGCAAAGTGTGGTGGCGCTGTTGCCGATGGGGCCTGAGCGTGACGATTTCTATCGCCGGATCGCTCAGGGGTATCGGCTCAATGAGTTGGGGCTTGGCACCACAGCCGTGATCCAGTCCTTTGATCTGGAGCAGGAGGTCATCGGGATGCTGGAACGCAAACGCACGTTCGGTCAGCACATGCACTCCGATTACTGCCGCCTTGATGGCAAGACCGTGAACCAGTGGCTGGCCGAGCCCGATCAGATCCCGGCATTTCTGGACGTCCTGCAAAACCGGGGCTGGATCAAGCGTCATCAGGACCCGGCGCAGAGCCGTTTCTGGCAGCTCATCGAGGGCGCGGGCGCGCCGATGTTCGGTGTGTTCAGCGGTTATGAAAAACAACTGCTGTGCGACTGGATCAGTGGCGACTGGCAGCCCGCGCAAAGCGAGCATGCGGCCAAGGCAAACGCTTTTCGCTCGCGCTTTCGTCGCATGCCGTCCGGGCATCAGCAAGCGCTGCCCGCCGTGGCAAGCACCGACCCCGATATTCTCAGTCTGTTGCGCAGGTTGGATGAATGCGAGCCGAGTGAAAAGATGACGCTGTTGATCGAGCACCTGTCTCCTGCCCGGCACTCCACGCCTGCAGGTCTGCACGCCACTCAATTATTCGTGAGCGCGATGACTGAACGGATGAAGGGGCAACCGGCATGAGCGGCCTGGCAGTGAAAGATCAAGAGCAGACAGATTCTCGACCTTCAGTTCTCGATCCGCGGGCGCTGCTTGCGCTGGGACAGGATCTACTTGATAGGGGATACCGTTTCATCACGCCCACTCCGGTGACTCATCAGCGGGTCAATGATCGCCAGAGCAATGCCAGCGCCCACACGCTCGAAGCCGTCTTTGGCTGGAATCGCCCGTTTTCCAGCGGCCTGTTGCCCATCGATCAAGAGCGCGATCTGATCGCCAGCGGCGTCATCGAACGTCGAGGTGAGCAGTTGATCAGCTGCGTCAGATGGTCGACGCTCGACCCATTGCTTCTGTTGCATTCAGCGTTTCCCACGACGCAGGAAGACTCGGTCTTTTTCGGCCCCGATACCTACCGCTTCGCGCAGTCAATAAGCCGGCACCTCCAAGGGGTTCAACGGCCGATCAGTCGCGCGGTGGACATCGGCTGCGGCACCGGAGCGGGCGCCTTGCTGATTGCCGGGGCCTGTCCTCAGGCACAGGTGTTTGCCGTAGACATCAACCCCAAGGCGCTCGCGTTTACCCGCATCAATGCGCACCTGGCCGAGCTTGCCAATGTGCAGGCGCTGCACAGCAACGTTCTCAATGACGTGGAGGGCGAATTTGACTTGATCGTCGCCAACCCGCCTTACATGAAGGATTCAAAACAGCGCGCGTACCGTCATGGCGGGGACGCGCTGGGTGCCGATCTGTCGGTGAGGATTGTGCGCGAATCCGTCCAGCGCCTGGCCATAGGTGGTACGTTGGTGCTGTACACCGGCGTGGCCATTGTCGACGGCCAAGACCCGTTCCTCGCTGCGGTCCGGGATTGTCTTGATGCCACACGCTTTGAAACGAGCTATCGAGAGCTTGATCCCGATGTTTTCGGAGAAGAGTTATTGGAGCCCGGTTACGAGAGTGTCGAGCGCATTGCAGCCGTCGAGTTGCTAGTGACGCGTCGATTTTGAACGCTCTAGCTCAAGGGTCTGGAAGGGTTTTACAAACACATTGAACTAATCTGAACGCCGTAAGTCGTTGATTTTTAAGAGTTGGATCCAATGCGATGATCAGATGAGCGGCACTGATGGCACATTGATTTTATGATGGCACACTGACATATTCGCCGCCGTCATCAACCTCATGTGTGAGCAACAATGTATCCCCTCAAGTCACTTCTGGCAGCCTGTGTGCTGATCAGCGGGTGCAATGGAGTGCCAACCGCTTTTATCAAGGATCCTGTTTACGACCAAGCTTTCGTAGTTCATTCCGGAGGACCGTTGCCCCTGATGTTGATGGGAAGCGCCGTTCAGTGGAATGAGGAATACGCGGTTACCGTCAAACACATTCCTTATCTCAACGGGTCGGTCTACCAGGGCAGGGGCGACATCCAGTTTTTCAGACACAGCGCATCATCTGCGCCCACTTGGCGCGAATTTCACGCCGGTGAGCAACTCACCGCGGTAGGCTTCAACCCGCTGTATTTTCCGGTCCGAGGCACTGGCAAGGCACTTCCTGCGATGGTCCGCCTGGACGCCAAAGACGGCGGCGTGCTCTACGGCACCCACGACGGTCCAACCGCCAAAGGGATGTCGGGCGGCCCCGTGTTTGCCGAAGATGGAGACGTTGTCGGCATTAACGTTGCGTACCTGACTCAGGGCGATCTTCGCGAGCTCGACCGTGTCGATCTGGTCAACCAGCCGCGGGTGAGCATCTTTCTGCCCTATAACGAAATCAAGAAAGAGTGGCGCCGTTTCCAGGGCGTGCTGCAGGCCGAAGCGCTGCAGCGACAGATCAGGAACGGCGGGGCTATCACCACTCGTTGAACCCCTCCCGATTACCGTTCGCGCAGCGCCTCCTTGGCCCGGTTCAGTGGTTTGATCAGGTAATCGAGAATGGTTTTCTCCCCGGTACGGATGTCCACCGTGGCAATCATGCCGGGGACAATGGCGAAGGTTTTGCCCGCCTTGTTGCGCAACACATCCGCGTTGGTGCGGATGTACACCCGGTAGTAGAAAACCTCCGGCTTGGCTTCGTCCTGAATGGTGTCTGGCGAGATGGTCACCACCTTGCCGTCCAGGCTGCCGTAGATGGAATAGTCATAGGCGGTGATCTTGACCTTGGCTTCCTGGTCCGGGTGGATGAAGGCAATGTCCCGTGGCGCAATGCGGGTTTCGATCAGCAACTGCTCATCCAGTGGCACGATCTGCATCAACTGACCATTAGGCGGTACCACGCCGCCGATGGTGGTGACTTTGATGTCCTTGACGATGCCGCGTACCGGCGAGCGCAGGGTCAGTCGCGACAGCGAATCGGCGCGTCCGCGTACCACTTCTGACAGCGTGTCGGCTTCGGCACTGGCTTTGGCCAGGTCTTCGCGGGCACGCACCATGTAGTCCGAACGGGCCTCGGTGGCCTTGAGTTCAAGCTCCGAGCGCTGGCGATTCAAGCGAATGACCTCCACCCGGCTGGAGGCGCCGATCTTGGCCAGGTTTTCGGTGATCTGCAACTCACTGCGCACCAGCTTCAACGAATCCTGAATCCCGGCCAGCGTGGATTCCAGTCCGCGACGACGGGTGTTGTACAGCTCGGTTTCGGCGCGGGTCAGTTCCGGCCAGGCGGCCAGCGACGCCGGAAACTTCAACGGCTGGCCGCTGGACTCAGCTTGCAGGCGGGCAACACTGGCGACCATGGCGCGGTATTTGACTTCGCTTTCACCGACATTGGACTGGCTCTTGACCGGATCGAGCTGAGCCAGTATCTGGCCGCGCTCCACCAACGTGCCTTCGGACACGTTCATCTGCGTGACGATCCCGCCTTCGAGCGACTGAATGACCTGCTCGCGAGAACTGGGCACGACCTTGCCGGTGCCGGTGGACACTTCGACCACCTGAAACCACGCCGACCAAGCCAGAAAACAGGCGAGCATCAGCGCACAGACCCAGACCACCCGCGTCGAGCCACGCACATCGGCTTCATCGGAGCCATCCAGGTAAGAAGCGGGCGCAGCCGGAATACGGATGGCCGCTGCATTGGAAGGGGCGTTCATGGCCGAGCTCCATTGGGTTGTCTGAGACGGGCCAGCGCCGCATCGCGTTTGTCATCAATGACGATTCGGCCAGCGTCCACCACGATGATCCGGTCCACCCGTTGCAGCACGCTGACCCGGTGCGTGGCGATGACCAGCGTGCGGCCTTCACTCCACAGCTCCAGATCGTCCAGCAACTTGCGTTCGGTGACGTCATCGAGCGATGCCGTCGGTTCGTCCAGCAGCAACACCTGCGGCTGGCGCAGCAACAGTCGCGACATCAACAGGCTTTGCCGCTGGCCACCGGACAGACCGAGGCCGCCTTCAAGGATTAAATGATCCAGGCCTTTGGGCAGTTGCCGGATGAAATCCAGCGCACCACTGATCGCCAGCACTGAAACCAATTCCTGATCGCTGGCTTGCCCCGCGCCCAGCGTCAGGTTATCGCGCAGGGTGCCGTGGAACAGACGTGCGTGTTGCTGCAGAAGACCCACATCGCGGCGCAGGTCGGCAGGGTCGATGTGCGCCATGGCGATGCCGTCGAGGGTGAAATGCCCGGTCGCCAGATCCATCGAGCCGGCCAGCCCTTGCAGCAATGTGGACTTGCCCGCGCCGTTGCGGCCCAGCAGGGCGATGCGTTCGCCGGGCTTTATCTTCAGTTCAGCGACTTCCAGCACCGAGCCGGTGTCTTCGGCATAACGAAAGCTGACGTTTTTCAGGTGGTAGTCGCCGCGAATCGCCGGCATGTGCACGCGCTTGCTGCCTTCGGGGTGGTCCACCGGCAATTGCATCAGCCGGTTCAAGCCCTGCAGCGCGACTTTGGCCTGCTGCCAGCGAGTCAACACATGGGTCAGTTGCGCCATCGGCGCCATCATCCGCGAGGCCAGCATCGAAGCTGCGACCAGGCTACCGGTGGTCAGATCGCCTGCGATCACCATCGGCGCGCCGAACACGATGACCACGGCAAACACGCCGCTCTGCACATTCTGGGTCCAGGCCACCAGGCCATTGGTCAGCGTGCGCAGTTGCAAGCCGCTGTCGGCGGTGGCGGCGTTGTAGTGATTCCATTGCTCCTGAAAGCGCTGTTCGGCCTGCAGCGACTTGATGTCGTCCAGCCCCTGCACGCTTTCCACCAGCATGGCGTTGCGCAGCGCCGATTCGCGCATGTTGGCGTTGGCCAGCCGCGCCAGCTTGCGCTGGTACATGAAGCCCGGCAGCACCATCAGCACCAGCGCCACCAGCGGGATGGCTACCAGGGGTCCGCCGATCAGGTAGAACACCAGCAGGAACAAGAGAAAGAACGGGAAATCGGCCAGGGCCGTGGCGGTGCTGGAGGTGATCAAGTCGCGGATCTGCTCCAGCTCGCGCAGTTGCGCAATGAACGAGCCGGTGGACTTGGGCCGCGCCGAATTGCGCAGCCGCAGCGCGTGACCGTAGACCAGATCAGACACCCGCAAGTCCGCGCGCTTGCCCAGCAGGTCAGTGATGCGCAGACGCATGATGCGCATGACGAAGTCGAAGATCACCGCCAGCATCACGCCGCTGAACAACACATACAGTGTGGGCAGCGACTCGGCGGGGATCACCCGGTCATAGATCTGCATGGAGAAGATCACGCCAGCCATGCCCAACAGGTTGGCAACCAGCGAGGCGATCATCACATGCCCATACGGCCGCAGATCGCGCAGCACGATGCGCCGAAACCAGTGCTCGTCGAACGGCTGCACATAGTCATCGGTGCGTACATCGCTCAACGGCCGCGCCGGACGCAGGATCACCGTGCGCCTGAGTTGCTGGCCCAGCGCCTGCAACGGCATGCGGTTTTGCAGGCCCTGATCGCCGCTCAGGGCAATGCCGACCTGTTCATCGTCGACACTTTGCACCACGCCGACCTGGCCGTCGTGCAACTCGACCACCAGCGGCATGCGCCAGCGATTGAGGTCTTTGGGCAGTTTGCCGGCGAACTTGATCGTCAGCCCGGCCTGGCGTGCCATTTGGCGCACCACGTCGTCGAGTTTGCGGTCATGGCGCAGGGAGGCGATGCGCACGGTTTCTTCGGAGACGTTGATCCGGTAATGCCGTGCCACCAGCAGGATCGCTTCCATCCATTGATCAAAATCAGGCGCCGCAGGGCCAGGCTCCGGCGGGGCGGTGGTAATCATGACGGCATCGTTCATGGCAGTATCCTCACACCCTGCACCGTACTGTCATCGAGCCTGAATGCTCTACGCAGGCCGCCGCTGTTGTATAGGCAATCGATTTGCAGGCGGCGCATATCGGCCACGGTGTTGGCCAAATCAAAACGCGACTGGTGGATCTCCTGCTCGGCGTTGAGCAAGTCCAGCAGCGGGCGCGTGCCCAGGTCCAGGTATTGCCGCCCGTACAGCGAGCGGGCTTCGCTGATGCTGGTCTGACGCTGTTGCAGTGCGCCGAGGCGTCGCGACAGACCTGAGGTTTGCGCCTGGGCTTCGGCCAGACCCTGCGTGGCTTGCAGGCGCGCAGTGTCTTCGGCCGAATCGGCCGCGCTCAGCGCATAACCGGCGGCGCGGCTACGGGCGCTGATCGCGCCCCCCTGATAGATCGGCACTTCGACATTGAGGTAAATCCCGGCCTGGGTCCGGTCGGCGTAGGGGTTGTTCTGGTTGTAGTTGTTGTCCAGATAATGGTTGATCGAAGGCTCAAGGGAGACTGTCGGATACGCCTGGGACTTGGCCACCGCCAATTCGGCCTGGGCCTCGTTGCGCTGAGCCAGGGCGGCGAGAACGGCGGGCAGGGCATCGATCGAGGAGTCCGGGTATTCGCAGGCCTTGGCCGCTGCGACGGGAAATCCGTCGGAGACCTCGGGGCTGGTCGTGCGGCCCATCAGGTTGTTGAGGGTTGCCTGCCAGCGCGCGTACTGCGCCTTGAATTCCTGCAGCGTCGCGATCCCGCCTTCGGAACGCGATTGCGCCTGCACCACGTCGGAACGGGTGCTGGCGCCCATGTCACTGCGCTGGCGCGCCAGTTCGACGATGTCGCCGATACCTTTGATCTGGGCCCTGGCGATTTCCAAAAGATTTCGATAGCGCTGCACCTCGATGTAGGCGTAAGCCGTATCGCGGGCGACCTGATCGATAGACACCAGAATCTGCGCCTGACTGCGAGCGACCCTGGCCTTGGCGGCTTCGACCGCGTTCGAGACTTTGCCGAAGTCGTAAAGCATCTGCTTGAGCGAAATGTTCAGCGACTGACTGTCACCGTCAACGCTGTTACCGCTGCTGTAACCGGATCTGACGCCGCCGCTGATCTGCGGGTAGTAACCGGCTTCGGCCACGTTGATGCCTTCGGCCTGCTGATACAGCGCGCCGACGGCCTGCCCGATGCTCGGGTGCCAACCCACGGCCTGGGCAATGGCTTCGTCCATGGGCAGGGTTTGCGTGGTGGCAGGCGCCGTTGGCCTGTTGCCGTTACGGGCTTTGGCAGCGTCACGGGCAGGGCGATGCTCCTGTAACTGGCTGGGGCTCAGGTTTCTGAGCGCTGGGGCGATGTGCTCATCGGCACTCGTTGCGTTGCCACTGGCAAGCAGCACGCCCATTGCCAGCATGGCGATGGGCAGCGGCCGGATAACAAAGGCTGACTTCACATAAATCCCTTACTGTCGGGCCCTTGCGCGCTGCCGGGCAGCGCGCGTTTCCTGGTTGTTTTCTGCTGGTGGCGCGCGGCTTAAACCACCTGCACGCCGTTTTGTACCCAGAGATGGTGAGTGGGGTCCTCCTGCGGTGTGTATTGGGTGTATTCCAGCCCGGCGGCCAGGTGCGTGCCGTCGGCAGACCACTGGCCGGTCATGTGCACGCTGTCCTGCTGCGTGCCTTTGATCAGCAATGTGCTTTGGTCGGCGTCGGTGATCGCAATCAGATCCGACAGGTTCAGCGTGAGCTTCACGGCGCTGGTGTCGTTGAGGTCGATGACGTCGATGTTGTGCAGGCGGGCCTGCAGATTGCCGAGGTCGATGGAAGCATCGCCACCGGCCCACAGCAGGGTGTCGGTACCGGTGCCGCCATCCACGGACGCAAAGTGCTGATCGACGATGATCAGCGTGTCGTTGCCCGCGCCGCCGTTGAGGGTGATATCGCCCCCCGCGTGAGCCACGTTCAGCGTGTCGTTGCCATCGGTGCCCTGGATCACCTCGTGGCCGGAGCCCGCTGCCTGTGTGGTCAACGCTGCGGTGGTGTCGCTGTCATCGACCAGGCTGAACGCGGCTACCCTGGCGGCTGCGCTGGCCTGATGCAGATCAATGGTCAGCGTCGCCGTGTCGGTGGTGCCGTTGGGGTGAGTCAGTTGATAGGTGAAGGTATCGGCATGGCCGACCGCTGCATCGGTCAGACCCGCCTTGAGCGCGTAGCTGTAGCTGCCGTCGGCCTTGACCAGCAGGGTGCCGTAGGTACCGACCACGCTGGTGCCGTTGTAGCCCGGCAACACGTAACTGCCCGATGCCAGCACCGCGAGGGTGGTGAAGGCCGAACCGAGGGTATCCGCCCCGGCGCCTGCCGTGTCGGTGAACAGGTTGCCGGACACCGCCGTGTTGCTGCCGATTACATTCTGGTTAGTCAACGTGGTGTCGGTGATCAGGCCGACCTTGACGGTGTTCAGCAGCGCCACACCGGTGACGGCAATTCTGACCTGGTAGGTGCCCGGCGTCTGATCCTGGACCGTCACGCCGTAAGTGCCCCCGCCCAGCGTCAGCAGCGTTGAGCCTCCCCAGCTCTTGACCAGCACGTAGTTGCCGGTGGCGGTGTCGAGTTTGTAAAGCCCCAGGGTCAACGTCGGCAGCAGGTTCAGCAGGCTTGCCGGTTGCACGGTCAGCGTCAGGTCGCTGACGGTATTGGCCAGTACCTTGAAGCCGTACTCATCGCGGATCGAGCCCAACACGGCCCCGGCGGTGCCCAGTACCACCTCGTCATGGACCACCGGATGGACCAGGGTGACATTGGTGGTGGCCACGTCATTGGTGGCGTCCACCACCACAGCGGGCGCCGCCAGATTTGGATTGCTCCAGACCTCGATTTCCTGGGTCTGCGGGTTTTCAATGCGCACGTACAGGTTGGCGGTGTCACTGAGGTTGTTCGGATGCACCAACTGGTAGCTGAAGACATCGACTTTGCCGACGCTGGCAGCGCTGCCGTTGGCGGCGTAGCTGTAGTTACCCTGGCCGTCGATGGTCAGGGTGCCGTACAAGCCTTGCACCGTGGTGCCGGCGGTGGCATCGACGTACACCCCGCCAATGAGCACTTTGAGCACCGCTCCATTATCTGGACCGGTGATGTCCCGGGTGCCGTCGGTCCCGATATCGGTGATGACATTGCCCGTGATGGCAGGTCCCGGTGTGCCGTTGAACTGGGTCAGACTGGTGACGTCAAGGTGCACATTGGAGTTGACGACCTGCAACAGGGTCAGCGATGCAGTGGTGGCGACCAGGCGGTACTCGCCAGCCTGCAAGGTGCCCATATCGATCACCAGGCCGGTGCTACCCAGCAGCGCCAGATTGATCGGCGAGCCATTACCCGCCACGCCGATCGTCACCCACGCGCCGCTCGCATCCTTGACCTGCAACGAGTAAGTGGCATTGGACGCCAGTTCCAGAATGTTGCCGGTGCTCAGCGTCAGGGTGGAGTGAGCCGTCTCGCCGCTGTTGACCGTAAAGGCAAACGCCTTGGTCTGCGTGCCCAGGCCCAGGACGGTGAGAAAGCTGTCGGCGTAGTTGCGCACCGTGGTGGCCGGTGTGACGGTCACGGTGGCGGTGGCCAGGTTATCGCTGGCCACGACCGGCAGATTGACGTCGATGTCTGGCGCCGTGACGCTGGTGCTCGGCGACACGTTGCCCTTGATGTCAGCAAGCGTGACTTTCAGCACCTCGCCGTTGATCTGCGCACTGTTCAGGGTCAGCGTGAAAGTGCCGTCGGCCGCAGCCGGGCCGGTGCCGATGATAGTCCCGGCGGCGTTGGTGACGGTGACGATCGAGCCAGCTTCGGCGGTACCGGTCAGGGTGAGGCCGTCAGCGCTGACCAGCAGCGAGCCCGCAGCGGGCGGTGGCGTCAGGTCTGGCGCAGTGGCATTGATCGGTGCCGACACGTTCAGCGCGGCATCGAGCTGGGTGATGCTCAACACCTGGTTGTTGATTTGAGCGGGTATCGAGACCGAGTACGTGCCGTTGGCGGCCACGATACCTGTGCCCAACAAGGTGCCATTGGCACTGCGCACAACAATCTGATCGCCGGCAATACCTGTGCCTGTGACCAGTGTGCCGCTGGCATTGACGCTGCCCGTCGCGGGGGCGACTGGCGCGGTGATGTCCGGCGCGGTGATCGCCGCCGATGGCGACACGTTGTTGGCGCCGTCATTGAGCCGCACCGTCAACGCCTGACCGTCGGCCTGAGCGGTGGTCAATGTCACGGTGAACAGCCCGTTGCTGCCCACCAGTGCGTTGCCCAACGGTTCGCCGTTGGCGCCGTAGACTGTGGCAGTGGTGCCCGCTTCACCGCGCCCGCTGAGCGTGGTGCCGTTGGCGGCGACGCTCAGGTCGGTGGCGATCAAGGGTGCCGTGGTGTCCGCGACGACCAGCGTTCCAGGTGCCGACACGTTGGTAGCGCTGTCGGTCTGGCGCACGGTCAGGGTTTCGCCATTGAGCTGAGCGGCAGTGAGTTGCACGGTAAATACACCGTTGGCGCTCACCACTGCATTGCCCAGCGGATTACCGAGGTTGTCAGTGACGACCACTCGCGCACCCGCTTCACCGGTACCGGTCAATTGCAGACCGTTGCTGCTCAGCGCCAGATTGCCCGGCGCGTTCGGCGCGGTGGTGTCCAACACGTTGAGGGAGGCGGGCTGGGAGGTGTTGTTCGCCCCGTCGGTCAGCGTGACATTGAGGGTTCCGCCGTTGAGCTGAGCAGCCGACAGTGCGATGTTGAAGGTACCACCAGCTCCGACCGTGCCGGTGCCGAGCAGGTTGCCCGCACCGTCGCGCACAGTGACGGCTGCGCCGATCTCGCCAGCACCGCTCAGTTGCAGGCCTGTCCCGTTCAGCGCGAGGTTGGTCGCAATCAACGGCGGAGTGATGTCCGGCGCGTTGATAGCTGTTGGCTGAGAATCCAGACCTGCGCCTGCACGATCGGTCTGCAGCGCGGTCAGCACCTGACCGTTGGCTTGCGCCGGGATGAGGGTCACGCTGAAGGTGCCGCTGGCGGTGACGCTGCCAGTCCCAAGCACTTCTCCTGCTGCTGATTTGATAGTGACCAGCGCGCCGACTTCACCGGTGCCCGTCACCAAAGTGCCTGAAGCGTTGATGGTCGGAGCCAGCAGCGCGGCAGGTGGGGTAGTGTCGAGCGCCGTCACGATGGTGGGAAGCGAGTTGCCGCCCAGCGTAGTGCTAGCGGTGACCTGTAGCGTTTCACCGTTGGTCTGCGCGGTCGGCAGCAAGATGGTGTAGGTGCCATCCAACGCGACACCGGTGTTCAGTGGCAGTCCGTTGTTGCCGTAAACGGTAACCGTGCTGCCCACAGCGGCTGTTCCGGAGACGGTCAGGCCATCAGCCGAAAGTACTGCGACAGGTGCGGCAGGAGCCGGTGTCGGAGGTGGGGTAAACGGCGCAGGCAATGAAGGATTACCCGCAACGTCGGTCTGGATGATGCTCAGCACGGTCGACGTGGTGATGGGGGTGCCAAAGGTGAACGTGAAGTTTCCGTTGGCATCGACCAGCGCAGTACCCAGCACCGTGGCGCCCGAGCGGATGGACACTGTAGCGCCTGCTTCGCCGTGGCCTGCCAGTTGAGTGTAATCGGCACTGATGGACAGTTGGGTGACGAGGCCGGGAGGTGTGCTGTCGTGAGCATTGAAGCTCAACGGCCCGGATGTGTTGTTCGCTGCATCCCTGGCCACGACGGTCAGGGGTTGGCCGGCGTTTTGCTCCGGGCTCAGCGTGACCACATAGTTGCCTGTCCCATTGGCCTGGGTGGTTCCTACGCTCACGCCACCGGCGAACACCGTGACGAAGCTGTTTGCTTCAGCAGTCCCGGTCACCGTGGTATCAGTGACAGCTGTCACCGTTGGTACGTCCGGCGCCGTGACGTCCGGCACCGTCAGCGTGGCAGGGGTCAGCAGCACGTTGCCTTTGGCGTCGGTCAGCGTGACACCCAGTTGCCCGCCGTTCAATTGTGCAAGATTCAAGGTGGCGCTGAAGTGGCCGTCGGCGCCAACCGTTGCGGTGCCGATTACTGTGGTACCGCTGAGCACTTTGACGCTGGCGCCCACTTCACCGTTGCCTTCGACCACCAACCCGTTGGAACTGAGTGTCAGACCGGTCGCCAGCGTTGGAGCCTGGACGTCCGGTACGGTGTAGCTCAGGTTGCCCGAGTTATTGCCGGCCGCATCTTCCTGGACGACGTTGAGCACCTGACCGTTAAGCTGCGCCGGGCTCAATGTAACGCTGAACGTGCCGTCGCCACCCACCACGACCTGGCCCAGTTGCACGGCCGGAACAGTGGTGCTGTACACATGCACCGTCGCGCCCGCTTCACCGGTGCCGCTGAGCGTAATGCCATTGGCGCTCAACGAAACAATGACTGGCGCGACGGGTGCAGTGGTATCGGGCGCAACGAGGGTTACGCCGGTGGATGGGTTGCCGGTAGGGTCCTGTTGGATGACGGTCAGGGTTTCGCCGTTTCTTTGCGGTGTGCTCAGTTCAACCCGGAAACTGCCGTCGCTGGCCACCAGGCCGGTGCCCACGGTGTCCCCCAGATTATTGGTGATCACCAACCGGGCACCTGGCTCGCCGGTACCGGTGACGATGCTGCCCGTCGCGTCGATCGGCGTGAGCGGGGTCAGGACCACGGGCGCAGGCGGTGTGGTGTCCGGTGCAGGTAGCGTTCCCGCGGCCGATACATTGCTTGCCTGGTCGGTCAGCACCACGAGCAAGGTCTGGCCATTGATTTGCGCGACGCTCAACGTGATGGAGAAATGGCCGTCAGCCCCGACTGTGCCGGTGCCCACGGACGTCCCGCCCAGTGGCGTGATGCTCACGGTGGTGCCTGCCTCACCGGTGCCGGTCACGGTCAGGCCGTCATTGCTGATGAAAAGGTCCACCGGCACCCCGGGCGGGGTCAAGTCCGGCGCCGTGACCGGCACCGACGTGCTGACGTTGCCGGGAGGATCGGCCTGCTGAACCTGCAGGATCTGGCTATTGATCTGTGGTGTGGTCAGCGTAACGCTGAAGCTGCCGTTGGCCAGTACCAGCGTGGTACCGATCACCATGCCGCCTGGATCACGGACAGTGACGGTGGCGCCGGGCTCGCCGGTACCTGTCACCACGACGCCTGCATTGTTGATCCCCACACCTGCCAATGGAGCCGGTGGCGTAAGGTCCGGTGCAATGAGGCCGATGCCTGGCGATACGTTGAGCGATGGATCGGTCTGAGTGACGGTAATCGCTTCGGCGTTTTTCAGTGGGACGGCCAATACCAGCGTAAAGGCGCCGGTGTCGCCCACGACCACACTGCCAATGGAGGTGCCCGCACTGTTGCGCACGATGACGGTTGCGCCCGCTTCGCCACGACCGGTAATGGTCGCGCCATCCCCTGCGATAGCGACGCCGGTCAGCGTCAGTGGTGCGGTGGTGTCGATGGAGGTCTGGACAGCCGGCGAGACGTTGCCGCTGGCATCGGTCTGGGTCACGGCCAGTTTTTCGCCATTGGCCTGCGGGATCGAGAGAGTGACCTGGAAGCTGCCATCCACTTGAACCACGCCGGTGCCGAGCACCAGACCTGCCACATCCTTGACCGTCACCGTTGCGCCGGCTTCGCCCGTACCCGAAACCACCAGGCCGCTGGTGCTGACGGTAACGCCGGCAGGCGCCACGGGCGCGACGAGGTCCGGCGCCGTCAGGTTGACCGCCACCGATTCATTGCCCTTGGCATCGGTCTGTTCCAGGCTCAGGACCTGGCCGGAGATCTGCGCCGGGCTGAGGGCCACCGTGAACGTGCCGTCGGCCGCGACCACGACGGTGCCGAGAACGACCCCGCCTTGACCGGCAACCGAGACAGTGGCCCCGGCTTCACCACGGCCGGTGAGGGTGATGCCGTTTGCCGCCAGATGGTAGTCAGTGATCGGCGCCGGAGGCGACGTGTCATTGGCCACGATCTGGGTTGGCAGCGAATTGAGGCCGTCGCTGCTCGATGCGCTGACAGACAGCGTTTCGCCATTGATCTGCGCAGCGCTCAGAATCACGCTGAACGTGCCATCGACCCCGGCCAACGCCGTGCCCAGTTGCACGCCATTGAGGCTGCGCACCGTGACCAGTGTGCCCGCGCCTGCGGTGCCGGTCACCGTCAGGCCGTCGGCACTCAATACCAGGCCGGTCGGTGCACTCGGCGCCAGATTGCCCGGCGCGGTGACCGATGTGGCTGGCGAAACGTTGAGCGCTGCGTCGGTCTGAACCACGCTCAGGGCATCGCCGGCGGTGGCGGAAGGAGACAGCGACACGCTGAAGGTGCCATTGCTGGCGACATTGGCGGTGCCGATGACCACACCCAGAGCATTGCTCACGCTGACCGTTGCGCCGGCCTCACCGAAACCGGTCAGTGTGGCGCCGTTGGGGGCCACAGCCAGGTTGCTCACGGGTACGGGGGCCGTCAGGTCAGCGGCGGTATAGGGGACCGCAGCCGACAGATTGCCCGCCGCATCGGCGGCCTTGACGCTGAGCACCTGGCTATTGAGCTGCGGCGCATTGAGCGTCACCTGGAAAGTGCCGTTGTCGGCGACCACCGCTGTGCCCAGCACACGGCCTTGGGCATCGGTAACAGTGACCGTGCTGCGCGCTTCGCCCAGGCCGCTCAGTTGCAGACCGCTGGCGTTGAGGCTCAGATCACTCGGGTCAACCGGTGCCACGAAGTCCGGCGCGGTGACATTGACCGCAGCGCCTTCGTTGCCCGGTGGGTCTTCCTGGTTGACGGTGAGAATTTGCGCGTTGTTTTGCACGCTGTTGAGCGTGAGGCTGAACGAGCCGTCGCTGCCGACCGGGCCGCTGCCCAGCAGCAGACCGCCTGCGCTACGCACGAAAACCGTGGCGCCGGGTTCGCCGTGCCCGGAGACCGTGAGGCCATCGGCGTTGATCACCACATCGGTCAGGGCCGCTGGGGGGGTGATGTCGGGGGCGAGAATGCTGCCCGCCGCCGATACGTTGCCGCTCGGATCGGTCTGGGTGACTTCGAGGGTCTGCCCATTGTTGGGCACCGGTGACAGCGTGACGCTGAACAAACCGGCAGAGCCCACCACTGTGGTGCCCAGCAACACGCCGTTGGCATCACGCACGTTGACCGTTGCACCCGCCTCGCCGTGGCCGGCCAGGGTGATGCCATCGCCGGAAATGGTCAGCGCAGTCACGGCCGCTGGTGGTGTGCGGTCCAGAGTCAGAACACTGGTGACAGGGGAAAGATGGTTGGCGCCGTCCACCAGTTGCACCTGCAGCGGTGCGCCGGTCAGTTGAGCGCCAGGCAGCGTGACCTGGAAATTGCCGCTCGGATCGACGGTGCCGCTGGCCAGCAGATTGCCGGATGCATCGCGCACATTGACAGTGGTGCCAGCCTCGCCTTGCCCGGTGACGACCGTGCCGCCAGCGTTGATGGCAACGCCCGTGGGAGCCAGTGGCGATTGCAGGTCCGGAGCGATGGTGCTGCCCGGCTGCGACTCGTTCAGCTTCAGGTCGGTTTGTCTGACCGTGAGGGCTTCGGCATTGAGCTGGGCAGGGGACAAGGCAACGGAGAACAGGCCGTTGCTGTCAACGACCGCACTGCCGATGACGACGCCCGCTGCGTTTTTCACCGTTACGGTCGCACCGGCTTCGCCGCGACCACTGAGCGCGCTGCCATCGGTGCTGACCAGCAGACTGGTCGGCGCATCCGGCGCGGTGGTGTCCCCGGCGGTCAAGGTCCCTGGCACCGACGATGCGGTGCCGTTGGACGCCGTGACCTGGAGGATTTGCCCGTTGAGCTGCGCTGACCCCAGCAGCACCGAGAACGTGCCGTCGGTGCCCACGAGGGCCGAACCCAGCGTAACGTTGCCGCTGCCTGCGACCGTCACGGTCGTGCCGGCGATGCCGACACCGGTCAGGGTGAAACCGTCGACCGACAGTGCCAGATCAGTAGGCGCTGGCAGGCCGGTACCGTCGGGCCCGTTCAGGGTCACTGGTGTTGAATTCAGACCGGCCCCGTCGGTGGAGATCACGCTCAAAATATCGGCAGTCACCGCATTGGTGGTCAGCGTCACCACAAATACGCCGTTGGCATTGATCAGCCCGGTGCCCAGCACCAGTCCGTCGCCACGGGTAATGGTTACGGTGGTACCGGCTTCCCCTGTACCAGAAACAAAGTGGCCGTCCGGGCTGATCACCAGGTTGGCAACCGCTGCAGGCGCCGTCGTATCCGGCACCGGGAACGAGAATGGTTGCGAGGCATTGCCCTGGGCATCGGTCACCACCAGCGACACGGTTTGCCCGTTGGTTTGCGCGGTGCTCAGCAGCACGCTGAAGTCGCCGTTGGCATCGACTGGCGCGCTGCCCAGCACATCGCCACTGGCATCTCTCACGGTGACGGTGGTCAGCGGTTCGGCAGTACCGGTCAACAGGGTGCCGGTGGCGTCCACGGCAAGATTGTCTGGCGCGGCGGGCGCACTGAAATCCGGTGCCTGGAAGCTGACGCTGGCAGTTGCATTGGTACCGTCGGTGGCGCTGACGCTCAGCTGTTGCCCATTCAACTGCGGCGGGCTGAGGAACACCGAGAACGTTCCGTCGCTGGCGACCACGGCGCTGCCGAGCGAGACATTGTTGGCACCGCGCACGATGACCGTACTGCCGGCTTCACCGATACCGGTGAAGCTGGCGCCGTTGGCGCTGATGGCCAGGCCGGTGGGTGTGGCCGGCGGGGTGTTGTCGATCGCGTTGAACGGCACCACCACCGAAACGTGGCCCACGGCGTCTGCCTGGCTGATTTCAAGGGGCTGACCGTTACGCTGGGCGCTGGACAGGGTGATGGTGAATGAGCCGTCTGCCGCAGCGACCGCGCTGCCCAGAGATGCGCCGTTAGCGTCGCGGATGGTCACGGTGGCGAAGGCTTCACCGGTGCCGGTAATGGTGATGCCATCGGCCGCGCGTACCAGGATGATCGGTGCGTCGGGCGCCTGAATGTCAGGCGCGTCCAGCGGTGATACCGGCGAACTGTTCTGCGCAGCGTCGGTCTGGCTGACGCTCAGCGCCTGGCCGTTGGCTTGGACGGGTGTCAGGGTGATATCGAAGTGGCCGTTGGCGCCCACGACGGCGCTGCCCAGCACTGTGCCTGCGCTGTTCACCACTCTGACCGTGGCCCCCACCTCGCCGTTGCCGCTGACGATGGCGCCGTTGGCGGAGATCGACAGATTGGTCAATGCAGCCGGAGGGGTCAGATCCGGCGCGGTCGTAATCACCGGCGCCGAAATGTTGCCTGCCACATCGGTCTGAACCACCTGCAGCGACTCTGCATTGTCTTGTGCGGCGCTGAGCGTAACGCTGAACGTGCCGTCGCCGTTGACCAATGCGGTGCCCAACACCAGGCCATTGGCATCACGAACGGTGACCGTCGCCCCGGGCTCGCCGATGCCGGTGAGCACTTCGCCCAACGGATCGAATGTCAGCCCGGCCACTGCGCCAGGTGCTTGGGTATCGTTGGTGGTGTACGGAACCTGAGCGGTTTCGCCGGTGCCATCGGTTGCAGTGATCTGCAGGGTCTGGCCATTGTTCTGAGGGCTGTTGAGAACGACGCTGAACGTGCCGTTGGCGCCGACTACCGCCGTACCCAGCACCGCACCTGTGCTGCTGGTCACGGTGATCGTGGAACCGGCTTCGCCATTACCCGTCAGCAACGTGCCGGCACTGTCAACGTTGATATTGCTGGGCAGCAACTGCCCGTCCAGATCCGGCGCGGTGATCGCAAGCGCAGCGCTGCTGTTGCCGGCGGCATCGGTCAGGGTGACCTGCAGCGATTGTCCATCGATCTGCGGGTTGGGAAGGGTGACCGCAAAGCTGCCCGTGGCCGCCACGACCGCGGTGGCCAACACATTGCCCTGTGCATCCTTGACGGTGACCGTGGCGCCGGGCTCACCCCGTCCACTCACCACCAGGCCGTTCGGGTTTATTGCCAGTGCCAGCGGTTGATCCGGCGCGGTGACGTCAGGAGCCGGTAACAGGGTGGGCACCGATTCTGCGCCGTTTGGCGCGACTGCCACCACTTCGAGCAGTTCGCCGTTGAGCTGAGGCGCGGTCAATGTGACGTCGTAACTGCCATCGGGCGCGACGACTACGCTGCCCAGCACATTGCCGTTGGCATCACGCACTTCAATGGTGTTGCCGGGCGTGCCGTTACCGGTGACGTGGATGCCATCGGCGCTCAGCACCGGATTGACTGGCGCAACCGGGCCGCTGCCATCAGGCACGGTCACGTCGGTGGCAGGGGAGACGTTGCCAGTGGCGTCCGCCTGGGTTACGGCCAATACAACGCCTTCTGCCACGGGTGGGGCCAGCGCGATGATGAAGGTGCCGTTGGCGCCAACGGTGCCGCTGGCCAGGACGTTGCCATTGGTGTCACGGACAGTGACGGTGTCGCCCGCTTCGCCTTTGCCCGAGAGGGTGGCACCGTCCGGGCTGACTTTCAGATCGGTTACCGGCGCGGGTGCGGTGCTGTCCGGTGCGGTTACCAGCACCGCTGCGGTGCTGTTGCCGCTGGCGTTGACCGCGCTGACGTCCAGCACTTCGCCGTTGACCTGGGGGGAATCAAGGGTGACGGCGAAGGTGCCGTCCGCTTCCACTCGACCCGTACCGATGACTTGTCCCAGCGCATTGCGCACGAAGATGCGCAGGCCGGGCTGGCCGGTGCCGGTCAGGGTCAGGCCGTCGACCGAGACCTGGAGATTGTCCGGCGCAAGCGGCTGGCTCAGGTCCGGCGCAGTAACCGCAGCGTTGGCGGACACGTTGCCGGCCGCATCGGTCAGGGTCACGGACAATGCCTGGCCGGCTGTCTGGGCAGGGGCCAGCGGTACGTTGAACAGACCATCGGCGCCAACGGTGCCCGTGGCCAGGATGTTGCCGGCGGCATCGAGAATGGTGACCGTCGCGCCTGCTTCACCGCGCCCGCTGAGTTGGGCGCCGTTGCCGCTGATGGCAACATCGGTCGGGGCCGCTGGAGGGGTGGTGTCGACCGGAGGCGTTGTGCCGACGTCCGGCGCCGTTACTGCAGTTGCGGAGGAGGCATTGCCGGCAGCGTCAACTGCGCTCACGGCCAGGTTTTGTCCTGCGTCCTGTGCGGGGCTGAAGGTCAGGATGAACGTGCCGTCGGCGGCGGCGATCGCAGTGCCCAGCAGTGTTCCGTCGGCCGCGCGCACTTGCACGGTGGCACCCGGCTCTGCGGTGCCGGTCAGTTGGGTGCCGTCGGCGTTGAATACCAGGGCGCCCGGTGCGCCTGGTGCTGTGGTGTCGGCGGCGGTGACCGGCACTTGTGCCGACGCATTGCCAGCGGGGTCGGTCTGGCCGACCGAAAGGGTCTCACCGTTGGTTTGCGCGGTGGCGAGCGGGACGGTAAACGTGCCGTCCGCACCGACTGCTGCGCTGCCCAGCACGTTGCCGTTGGCATCGCGCACGGTGACGGTGGCGCCTGCTTCGCCCCTGCCGGTAAGGGTCAGGCCATCGACGGCGACGGCCAGATTGGTCGGGGTGACGGGCGCCGTGGTGTCGGCGGCGGTGACCGGGACCTGTACCGAGGCGTTACCCGAAGGGTCGGTCTGGCCGACGCTCAGCGTCTGGCCGTTGCTTTGCGATGAACTGAGCGGGACCGTAAACGTACCGTTCGCACCGACCACAGCGCTGCCCAGGACATTGCCGTTGGCATCGCGCACGGTGACGGTGGCGCCTGCTTCACCGCTGCCGGTGAGCGTCAGGCCATCGGCGCCGACCGCCAGATTGGTCGGCGCAGCGGGCGCCGTGGTGTCGCCATCGGTGATTGCGGTGACCGGGACTTGTGCCGAGGCGTTGCCCGCCGCATCGGTCTGGCCGACCGAAAGGGTCTGGCCGTTGGTTTGCGGCGTGCTGAGCGGGACGGTGAACGTGCCGTCCGCACCCACCACAGCGCTGCCCAATACGTTGCCATTGGCATCGCGCACAGTCACGGTGGCGCCTGCTTCACCGCTGCCGGTGAGGGTCGTGCCGTCAGCGCCGACCGCCAGATTGGTCGGGCTGGCCGGCGGCGTGATGTCGATGGCTGTAACAGGCACTGGTGGTGAAGCGTTGCCAGCCGCATCGGTCTGCCCGACCGAGAGGTTTTGACCGTTGGTTTGCGCAGGGCTGAGCGGGACAGTGAATGTGCCGTCCGCACCCACCACAGTGCTGCCCAGCACGTTGCCATTGGCATCGCGCACTGTCACGGTGGCGCCCGCTTCACCGCTGCCGGTGAGGGTCGTGCCATCGGTGCCGACGGCCAGATTGGCCGGGCTGGCTGGAGCGGTGATGTCCGGGCTGGTGATAGGAGTAGCGGGGGAAACGTTGCCGGCGGTATCCGTCTGGTCAACCACCAACGGTGCCCCGTTGAGCTGTGGCGTGTTCAAGGGAACGGTGAACGTGCCATCTGCCCCAACGATTGTGGAGCCGAGCAGATTGCCGCGGGTGTCGCGCACATTGATCGTGGCTCCTGCTTCACCGATACCGCGTACGGTCAGACCGTCAGCCGAGACGGTCACGTTGCCCGGTGCAGTGGGCGCGCTGACGTCGCCGCCATTGTTGCCACCGCCACCGCCACCGCCACCGCCACCACCAGCAGCCGCCGCTGCGCCGCCCACGCCCAACAACCCCAATCCGGCGATGGCGAATTCGGGCGTAGCGCTTCCGACCACGGCCGTGCCTGCCAACAGGGAATCAAGGGAGGAAATTTCATCGAAAGTGAAGCCGGAAAAGGCTTCGCGGCTGTATTGAGCCTGCCAAAGGGTTCCATCTTCAGCCTGGAACACCATGTCGCTGCCAACACCGTTGGGGTCGGTGTTGAAGAAATTGGCTACGGTGATGTGCTCACCGGATTTGAGCGTGACGGTCAGGTCTTGGCCGTTGCGAGTAACCGTTGCCACCTCGCGGGGCGACACCGGCATTTGCACCACACTGGATTTGGAAAGTTGAACGTTACCCCAGGCATTTGCAGAAATTTCGGATGTGGATTTATCGGCGACTACAATATTGTCCATAACGGCTCCTGCCATTTCCATTTGCGCGCGCCAGACTTCGGTTGTCCTGGCCCGCACTCAGCAGCTAACACTCAAACGAATGGTGTCAGCTGTTTTTATTTTGACCAAACACAGATGTTTGGCATCCATCCGGATGCATTTGGGTATAGCAAAGAAAATTGATTCGGCTAGTCAGGTAGGGGCTTTCCTAGGACCCATCCGTCGCTTTAAACGCTGCGAAAGCATGGTTTTGCCTCCGGGCTCATCGTCACGGATAGCCGTCGCAACCTCGATGTTGAGCCGTATGGCCGGGGGTAATTGTTGATTGCAAGATGAAATCAAAAGGCCACGAATGGCCGTCAATTTGGCGCTAGGAATTTGGCGTAATTTTTTCTGAAATCGGATGGACGGCTGTTTTTAAACAGGCGGAGCAGGACGGATTTCTCCAGTTGCAGGACACCCGTAAACGGATGGGGAACCGGGGATGACAGAGGGGCTTTTAGCGTGCGTTTTCAGGCAAACGTTTGCCAGGAACACATGACGATCCCCGTGTCGCTGGCGGCGCAGCGAAGGGAGCACGTTGATCGTCACCCGGCGCGTTTCAGCCGCCTTTGACTTCACCGTCGCGGTATTGCCCCCAGGCCTGATGCAGTTGCTCCATCGCTGGAGCATCGTAGTCGCAAGTCGGCAGCGCTTCGGCGTCCCAGTGACCGAACTTATCTTCTCCACGTACCAGGGTGGCGCGGCGCCGGCCGATGGTCGAGGTCACGTGGGTCGGGATGTAGAAAAACGCGAAACCGATACGCCGGTCGTCGGTGGTGTTGCAGCGCGAACTGTGTGCCGTGCGCTCATGGTGAATCGAAAACTCACCGGCTTTGAGCGGCATCTCAAGGCCCAGGCTGTCATCCACGCCAATCAGTGCCTGGCCTTTGGCGAGCATGTTGTCCTTGGCGAAGGTTTCCTGATGCTGGTAGTCGGGCTCCCGGTGCGAACCCGGCAGGATGCGCAGGCACCCGTTTTCTGGCGTTGCATCGGTGAAGCCGACCCACACCGTAACTTCTTCATGGGGGGATAGGCCGAAGTAGGTCGAGTCCTGGTGCCAGGACACGTAGCGCGGATCATTGGCGTTCTTGGCAAATACCGACGCCCCGAACAGCAGGATATTGGGCCCGATCAGATCTTCCACGGCATCGAGAATCCTGGGGTTGCGTGAAAGCTCCACAAAGGCGGGGGACGCCAGGTGAGCCTTTATCTTGAGCGAGCGGTTGGCGTCCTCACCTACATGCGCTTCATACGCCTGGATGCGCGCGCGATAGCCGGCAGCTTCCTCCCGGCTCATGGCTGTGAAAGGGAAGGCGTAGCCGCAGGCTTTGAAGTGTTCCACTTGGGCCGCTGTCAGGTGCTTGGTCATAGGGTCCTCTATCGCCGGGTTTAGGGAAGCATCACCGGCACCTAAGCCAGAAACGTGCCGGAAAGCCTGCGCTTGAATAAAGCTGTCTAAAAACAACGGTATAGAAGGTAAAAGGATTCTTTGCCATATAAGGGCTATACCCCGTATTAAATCGGAAGGACAGTTTTTAGCTTTTTAATAATTGTTAAATAAGCCATTAAAATCAGCAGATTAAGTTAGTTTTTCCTTGGCCGTATGCCGCTGATTGTCACCATGCGACTACGGCTATCCCAGAAAAAACGGCGCTTTAAACTGTGCTTTTGAGAGGCATACCCCGTATCCCTCGGGTTATTTTGGTGCGGGTTATCCTCGTTTCCTGTCTGCATGCGCTCAATGACATCGCGCCAAATGCGCCGCCGCCCCGAAAACAGTGGCCGCGCGCCATAAAATAATAGGTGGCATGCCACTTGCTTTGTTCAAGGCAAGCGCTCGAAGGCGCTGCCAGCCCGGACCATTTCGATGGACCGACCTCACAAGGACTCAGCAAGGAAATTCCATGACTGCTCTACTGCACAAGCTCAAGCGTCGGATGCGTATCAGTAAGTCGGTGTTGGCCCTCGCGGTGGCGATGACCGCAGCCCTGGCCAACACTGCCATGAGTCATGCGGCCACGATTGATGAGGTCAAAAGCCGTGGTTATCTGCTCGTAGCGACCGAAGATGACTATCGTCCGTTCGAGTTCATGCAGGACGGCAAGGCCACCGGTTACGACAATGAGCTGCTCGCGCTGGTGGAAAAATCATCCGGCGTGAAGATTCGTCAGCAAGTGCTGCCCTGGGCCGGGATTCTGCCGGGGGTAACCACCGGCAAGTACGACATGGCGCTGTCAGCGGTACTGGTCACCGCCGCGCGCAAGCCGACCTTTGATTTCACCTCGCCCACCGCACAGACCGCCACTTTCTTTGCTACCAAAAAGGGCAGCAGCATCCTCAAGCCTGAAGACTTGATCGGCAAAACCGTTGGCGGTGAGACCGGCAGCGCGATGCTCACTGACCTGAAAGACTTCGACGCCAAACTCAAAGCCAAAGGCAAGGGCCTCAAGGAAATCGTTGAATACCACGGCTATCCCGAGGCCTATCAGGACCTGGCCAACGGTCGTCTGGACGCGGTTGCCAACACTGACTTGTCGTTGAATGACCTGGTCAAAGAGCGCGGCGACATGTTTGTCATCGGTCAGCCGATCGGTGAGCCGACTTATCTCGCCTGGGCTGTGGCCAAAGGCAATACCGGCGTTCTGAAAATGGTCGACGATGCGCTGCTTGAACTGCGCAAGAACGGCGAGATGTATCGCCTGCAGAAGAAGTGGCTGGGTGAGAGCCATGAAAACATGCCCGTCAACGTCAACTGATCTACGCCCATGACGGCTTACGACTACTGGAGCATCCTGCTGGGTGCTCTGTCGACGATAGGGGTTTCGCTGGTCAGCATTGTGGTCGGCGTGCCCCTTGGCCTTGGCCTGGCGTTGATTCGCTGGGGCAGGGTGCCGGTGGCTCGGCAAGTGGTGTTCACCTACGTCAGCATCATGCGTTCATGTCCGGCTGTGACGCTGATCCTGCTGATTTTCTTCGCGCTGCCCCAGTTTGGTATTTCGCTGGACCCGGCCAGCGCCGGCATCCTGGCCTTGACCTTGTCCACCGCGGCGTTCAATTGCGAAATCTGGCGCGGCGCGTTGATCGCCTTCCCCAGGCAGGAGTACGACGCCGCCCTGGCGTTCGGCATGCGTCGCGGTCTGCGCCTGCGTTTGATCGTGCTGCCACAGGTGTGGCGCTCCAGTCTTCCCGGCCTGGTCAATGAAATGACCATGCTCCTCAAGTCCAGCCCCGCGGTCGCGGTGATCGGCATGGTGGAAATCACCCGCGCCGCACAACGAGTGGGTGCGCGTACCTACGATCCGCTGCCTCCGTTTATCTTCGCCCTGTTGTTGTACAGCGTGATCGTTTACCTGTTGATTCGCTTGCAGCGTCGGCTCGAACGCCGCAGTGCGGGTCATGAGGTGATGGCATGATCAACGACTTTCTCACCGTCTGGGGCCAGTTGCCCGATATCGGCAGCGGCTTTCTCAACACCCTCATTCTGGTCAGCATTGCCGCCACCGCCTCCTTGGTGGTGGGCATGTTACTGACGCCGATGCTGATGTCTTCGCGGCCTGGCATCGCCGGTATCGCCACGATTTTCTGCGACGCCATGCGTTGCGTGCCGTTTTTGCTGTTCGTGTATCTGATCTATTTCGCGCTGCCGTCCATGGGCATACGTCTGTCCAACTGGAGCAGCGGCGTGCTGGCTTTGGTGCTGTACAACTCGGCGTACATGGCGGTGCTGTTGCGCGCTGCCTGGCAAGACCTGCCCGCCGACACCATCGAATCGGCCCGTGCATTCGGCTTTCACGGGTTCAGTCTGGTGCGCCGGATCATCATGCCCCCGGTGGTCATGCGCGCCATCCCGAGCCTGGGTAACCAGCTGATCCAGATCGTCAAGGACAGCGCGTTTCTGTCGATCATCGCGGTCACCGAGCTGACCAGCGTGATGAATTCGATCCAGTCCACTTACTTCATTCCTTTTGCTGCGTTTCTCTCGGCGGTGCTGCTGTACTGGGTGCTGTGCCTGTGCATCGAGATCCTGACCAGCCTTCTGACTCGCTACGCCGAGGAGCGTCGAACGTGAACGCACTGCAACCTTCCCCCAGCGATCTTGCATCGACCGCGCAGACCAAGGTGCTGCAACTGCAGGGCATCTCCAAGTGGTTTGGCGACAACAACGTGCTCAAGGACGTTTCGCTGGACGTCATGAGCGGTGATGTCGTGTGCCTGCTTGGCCCCTCCGGCTGCGGCAAATCGACGTTGCTGCGCTGCATCAACTGGCTTGAGCAGCCCAATGCCGGCAGCGTGTTTCTCCAGGGAAAGCGCATGGGCGTGCACAAGGGCGGGGTGAAGATGAATGACGCTGACCTGGCGCAGATGCGCTCGCGCATCGGCATGGTGTTCCAGCATTTCGCCCTGTGGCCGCATCTGACCGTGCTGCAAAACATCATGCAGGCGCCGCTTCACGTGCAAAAACGTGACCGCGAGCAAGTACGTCTGGAAGCCCTGGCGCTGCTGGCCCGCGTCGGTCTGGCGCAAAAGGCCGATGTGTTTCCGGCGCGTCTGTCGGGCGGGCAAAAGCAGCGCGTTGGCATCGCCCGGGCGCTGGCGATGAAACCCGACATCCTGCTGTTCGACGAGCCTACCAGTGCGCTAGACCCCATGTTGGTCGGTGAGGTGCTGGAGGTGATTCGCGGTCTGGCGGGCGAGGGCGCGACCATGGTCATCGTCACCCACGAGATGGAATTCGCTCGCCAGGTGGCAAGCCGGGTGGTGTTCATGGACGCCGGCGACATCGTTGAAAGTGGCCCCCCGGCCGAGTTTTTCGCTGCGCCCAAGACCCTTCGCGCACAGCAGTTTCTTTCACGTTTTCACGGTGGCGCCGCGCACGCCTTGCCTCAGGGAGGCCCGCAATGACTGTCCCATCGCAACCTGCCAGCCAAGGCATCGGTGCTTCGCTGCCGCGCAAGGAAGACGATCGCTTCATGCGCGGTCGTGGAAATTACATCGGCAATATCCGCTTTCCCGGCATGCGCGACGTCGCCTTCGTGCGCAGTCCGGTCGCCCACGGCCATATCCTGGAGATCGAAAAACCTATCGGCCAGGAAAGCTCGGTCTATACCTTTGACGATCTGGTCGGCGTCAAACCCATCGTCGCCAACTCCGGGCTGCCGGGTTTCAAGACCTCCGAGCAACCGGTGCTGGCCCACGGCAAAGTGCGCCAGGTCGGCGAGATGATTGCGATGTGTGTGGCCGACACCCGCGCCGAAGCCGAAGACATCGCCGGGGCGACCTTCGTCGATTTCGATGAGCTGCCAGCGGTGGTGGACATGCTCCAGGCCCGGGCGCCGGGATCGGCACTGGTCCACGAACACTGGGGCGACAACGTGTTTCTGGAAACCACGGTGGACGCCGATCTCGACGAGATTCGCCAGCGTGCAGCGATTCATGTGCATCGCGTGCTGCGCACCGCTCGGCAAAGCATGGCGCCAATGGAAGGCCGGGGGGTGGTCGCTTATTGGGATCGGCGTCTGAGCCAGTTGGTGGTGTACACCTCGGCACAGATGCCGCACATCAACCGCACCGGTCTGGCCGGTTGTCTGGGGCTGGACGAAGGCAGCGTGCGGGTGATCTCGCCGGACGTTGGCGGCGGCTTCGGCTACAAGGGCATTCTGCTGCCAGAAGAAGTCTGCGTAGCGTGGCTGGCGATGCACCTGGATCATCCGGTGCGCTGGATCGAAGACCGCCGCGAGCAACTGGTCGCCAACGCCAACTGCCGTGAGCACCACTACGACATACACGCCTACGCCGATAAAGACGGCCGTTTGCTGGCAGTCGATTGCGAGGCCCATGTGGACTCCGGCGCCTATTCTTCGTACCCGTTTTCGGCCTGTCTGGAAGCTGCCCAGGTGGCAAGCATCCTGCCCGGCCCCTACAAAATGGAACGCTACCGTTGCCGTACCTGGTCGGTGGCCACCAACAAACCACCGATCCTGCCGTACCGGGGTGTGGCCCGCACCGGCGTCTGCTACGCCATTGAAACCGTGATGGATGCGATTGCTGTGCAGGCCGGGCTCGAACCGTTTGAAGTGCGGGTGCGCAATCTGGTGCAGCCTCAGGAAATGCCTTACGACAACATCACCCGCAAGCATTTCGACAGCGGCGATTACCCTGAGGCGGTTCGCCGGGCGATCAAGGCCATCGACCTGCCAGCGGTGCGCGCTCGCCAGCAGCGTGGTGAAGACGATGGGCGTTTGATCGGCGTCGGCCTGGCGGTGTTTTGCGAGCAGGGCGCCCACGGCACCTCGGTGTATTTCGGCTGGGGCATCCCGATGGTCCCGGGGCGTGAGCCCGCCAGCCTGCGCCTGACGCCGGATGGCATCCTGGAAATTCGCGTGGGCGTGCATTCCCACGGTCAAAGCATGGAAACCACCCTGGCGCAGATCGCCAACGAAGTGCTTGGCGTCGATCCACAGCGGGTGCGCATTGTTTTCGGCGACACCGGCATGACCCCGTACTCCACCGGCACCTGGGGCTCGCGCTCCATCGTCATGGCCGGCGGCGCCGTCGGGCAGGGCTGCAAACTGTTGCGTGATCGCCTGCAGCATGTCGGCGCCTATCTGCTCAAAGATCCTCTGGACAGCGTGACCTGGAGCGACGGCGGCGTGACTGGACCTTCGGGCCACATTGGCCTGAGCGAGTTGAGTCGCATCTGGTATTTGCAACCTCAGCGCTTGCCGGCTGACACCCACGAAGGCGGCCTGGAGGTGCACACCACCTATCAGGCGCAGCGCGACACCGGCACCTTCAGTTATGCCTGTCACGCGGTGGTAGTCGCGGTCGATCCGCAGTTGGGCAAAACCGAGATTCTGGATTACGCCATCGTCGAAGACGGCGGCAAGTTGATCAACCCGATGGTCGTCGACGGGCAGGTCTACGGCGGTGCCGCCCAGGGCATTGGCACGGCGCTCTATGAAGAAATGCCCTACAGCAAAGAAGGCCAACCACTGGCCTCGACCCTGGCCGATTACATCCTGCCTGGCGCGACCGAAGTGCCGTCGATTCGTATCGTGCACATGGAAACCCTGGCGCCGTATACCTCATTCGGCCAGAAGGGCATCGGCGAAAGCGGGGCCATCGGATCGCCAGCCGCCATCGCCAATGCCATCAACGACGCGTTGCGTCCCTTGGGTGTCGAGGTCTCTCAACTGCCTGTATCGCCGCGTGTGGTGTTTGCCGCGCTCGCCGGCCGGCAGCGCCAGGCCGCTGCCGCCGAACCGATGGAGGTGCTGTCATGAAAGCTGTGGCTTTCGATTATCTTCTGCCCACCAGCGCCGCTGACGCAGTGCAGATGCTGCGGGCCAGTGATGGCCTGGGCAAGATCGTCGCCGGCAGCCAGTCTCTGGGGCCGATGATGAACTTGCGACTGGTGCAGCCCGAACAATTGATCGACGTGCGGTGCCTGACCCAGCTGCGCGGCGCGGTCGAGGAGCCGGCCAGTATTGTGCTGGGCGCTGCGGTGACCCACGCGCAGATCGAAGACGGCATCGTTCCTGATCCGTCCCAAGGCCTTATGCCCTGTGTGGCGCGCGGCATCGCCTATCGGGCCGTGCGCAACCGCGGGACCTTGGGCGGCAGCCTGGCCCATGCCGATCCGGCCGCCGACTGGGTCAATGTCATGGCGTTGCTCGATGCAGAGATTCTGCTGCTGGGCCCGGACGGCGAGCGCAGCGTCAATGCCGCTGCGTTCATGCTCGGCGCGTTCACCACCGAGCTGGCCGAAGACGAGATCATCCGGGCCGTGCGCATCCCGCGCCTGAGCTCGACTGCGCGTTGGAGCTATTACAAATTCAATCGCAAGACCGGCGAGTTCGCCGAAGCTATCGCGGCGTTCGTCGATGACCCGCAGCGCGGTGTGCGGCGGGCAATCATCGGCGCGGTGGACGGCGCGCCCTTGGTGATCGACGACGCCAGTGCGTTGATCGAGGGCTGGGACGACGCGCTGGCCGCCCCGTGGTTGTTGGCCGCCGGCATCGAGCCGCACAGTTATGAATACCAAATCCATCGGGTTGCGCTACAGCGCGCTGCCGAGCAACTCGCTTGCCCACCGGGAGCCCTGTCATGACCCAATTGCAACTGACGGTCAACGGCAAAGCCATCAGCGCCGACGTCGAACCGCGTACCCATCTGGCCGATTTCCTGCGTGAAGAACGCGTGCTCACCGGCACCAACATCGGCTGCGAGCAGGGCGTGTGCGGCGCCTGCACGGTGATGATCGACGGGGCACCGATGCGCTCTTGCATCGTCTATGCGGCGGCTTGCAATGGCGCTGAAGTGCGCAGCATCGAGGACTTCGATCAAGACCCGTTGATGACCCAGTTGCGCGCCGCGTTCAGCGCCGAACACGCGCTGCAATGCGGCTACTGCACGCCGGGCATGCTCGCCACCGCCCGCGATATCGTGCTGCGCATCCCCAATGCCGACGAGGCACGTATTCGTCACGAACTGTCGGGCAACCTGTGCCGATGCACCGGTTATGTAGGGCTGGTCAAGGCCATCAGCCGTGTCCTTGACCAACGGCGCGAACTGGCGCCGGCCTGACCCTTATCGCGAGGTAATACGCAGTGGATATCGAACAGAGTTTCAGCGTCCCGTTCAGCCCCGAGCTGGTCTGGGAAAGTTTTCTCGACGTAGAGGGTATCGTCACCTGCCTGCCCGGCGCTTCGCTGACCGAGCCGCCACAGGGCGATCAGTTGGCGCTGGCGATGACCGTCAAACTGGGCCCGATCGTCGCGGCGTTCAAAGGCGAGGGCCAGATGAAACTGGACCCGGCCAGTCACAGCGGGGTGGTCAGTGGACAAGGCAATGACCGCAAGAGCGGGTCGCGGGTCAAGGGTGAAGCGAAGTTCGAGCTTGTGCCTGAGGGGGCTGGCGGGACGAGGGTCAATGTTGTCGTGGATTACTCGATTACCGGGACTTTGGCGCAGTTCAACCGTGGCGGGATCGTGCGTGAGCTGGCGACTCGCATGACCGATGCGTTCGCGGCCAATCTCAAGAACCGGCTGGAAGCGGCGAATGAAGGTGTGATGGCGGTTGATCCGGTGGCGCCGGTGGAAGAAGTTGTCAGCGCAGGGTCGGAAAACCTGGCAGCTACTGTCAGCGCCGAGCCGGCCAACACCCCCGAATCCCCGCCCCGGCCGCGTGCCGGGTCCGCACCGCCGCTGGACCTGGGCAACATGTTCTGGAGCGTCCTGCTAAACCGTCTGCGCAGTCTGTTCGGCCTCAAACCCAAGGCGCGCTGCCCGACTTGCGGCAAGTAAAACCTGCCAATGCGCAGGGGCTCATTCCACCACTGATTCAGGGCCGCTGCGCGCCCCATCGGCTGCAAGCAAGCCTCCTACGCCTTCGGCAGAAGCGGCGATCACCCGATTCCTGTCCGACGCTGGATGGACATTGCCCGCTCACGCAGATCCCGGCGGAGCGAGGCCTGGTCTGGGCCGCATTCGAACGAAGCTGTGAGCGCGCTGTGTCAGGAAAAGTGCGTCGCCAGCTTCGCGGGCAAGCCTCGCTCCAACAGGTTTTCGCATACTTTGCGGGCAGCCTCGCTCCACTCACTCCTCCCGCCCAAGCTTGAACGGCGCGCTGCCCACGTCATTATTGGCCTCCACCAGCCGGATCAGTTGCAGCATGAACAACGCTCGTTGCTCCTGCGGGATCTGCTCGATGGTGCGGTCGTGGGCGCGTTGCACGTTGACGTCCATCTTCTTGAGCAGATAAAGCCCTTTGCGGCTCAGCTTTACCAGCTTGACCCGGCGGTCTTCGGTGCTCTGCCGCCTTTGCAGCAGACCGCGGGCCTCAAGCCTGGGGATGACTTCGGCCACGCTGGTGCGCTCCAGGCCAATCTCGTGGGACAAGGTGTTCTGGTCCATCTCGCCGTGGGTGCCCAGCGCCGTCATCAGGCTGTACTGCACCGGCGTGATGTTGAACTCACGGGTTTCATCCAGGAACAGGCCGCAGTGGATCTGGTGCAGACGGCGTATCAGAAACCCGGGGCGTCCCAGCAACGCCGAGCGGTCCAGGGCGGCATGCAATTGTGTTTGAAGATCTTCGTCTTGCATCGTACTCATAGGGAACCAAACAACCTGTTGTCAGTGGCACCGTCAGGGCCGAAAAAGAGCCAGGACAGGTGGGGGCCTGCGGCTGCGGATTATAAAGTGAAAAGTGGCATGCCTCGTTATTTCACTGCAATTGCGCTGCCACCTTTTCGATGAGTATGACCATAAGCCAGCACCACGGGCATCATCCTGATGTGTGGCATACCTCTGAGTGCGCGAGCATGGTGCGGCCAGACTTCAAACGGTGCAGGAAATACCGCTGCCTCACACCGGTTAAAGCCATAAAAGATGGTATGCCACGTTTATTTGTATGCAAATAATCTCATCAAATTCATATATTTAGAATTTTCATGGCTGATAGATAAGCGAGATTGGCACACCGATTGCGTCATAGGTTTTACCCCAGACTCTCCCAGAAGACTTCCATGAAAACGATCCTTCTTTACGGCGGTCGTGTTATCGATCCTGCGAACTCCGTTGATACCCTCTGCGATGTACTGATCCAGGGCGATCGCATCAAGGCCGTCGGCACTTTGTACGATACCGAAGCGGCAGCAGGCGCCGAACTGATCGATTGCACCGGCAAACTGGTTCTGCCCGGGCTGATCGACACTCACAGTCACGTCTATCAGTACGTGACAGGTCGATTCGGCCTGAACGCGGACATGTGTGGTGTGCATTCGGGCGTTACCACGCTGATCGATCAAGGCGGCGCCAGCTGCATGACATTGCCGGGCTTTCGCCAGTTCATTGCAGAACCGGCCCACAGTCGCGTGCTGTCGTTTCTGTCGGCGTATCTGGTCGGTGGGCTCGAGGGCCATTTTTACCCTGAGCTGTATCGGCCCGAATGCGCTGACGTAGCGGCCACCGTCAAGTCGGCACTGGCCAACAGCGACATCGTAAAGGGCATCAAGGCCCACGCCGAGCTGGGCGGTTTCGCCCGCTGGGGGCTGGACGTCATGAAAAAGGCCGCGCAGATCGGCGAGCAGACCTCGCTGCCGGTCTACATCCACTTCGGCCAGCTGTGGCCCATGCCGGACCAGCCTGCGTACGAGATCGATCCGGACAGCATTTTTCCCCAAGTGCTGGACCTGCTCAAGCCAGGTGACGTTCTGGCGCACCCCTTCAGTCGTCATCCGGGTGGCTTCGTCGAGCAGAACGGCCAACTGCACCCGCTGGTCAGCGAGGCCATCGAACGCGGGCTAAAGGTCGATGTCGGCCACGGCTCGCACTTCAGCTACAAAATGGCGGCCAAGGTGATCGATGCCGGCATCGTGCCTGACACGCTCGGTTCGGACATGCACGGCTACAACACGACAGTGCCGGCGCCAGCGGGCACGCCCGACGAGCACCCGGATGAAGAACACCTGTTTACCGGCACCTCGCGCTTCAGCCTGGTCTCGACCATGGTCAGCATGATGGCGCTCGGTCTGAGCCTTGAGCAGCTGGTGCCGATGGTCACCAGTAACGCTGCAAAACTGGCGGGCATGAGCGATGAGATCGGCACCCTGGGGGTGGGTCGCGAGGCCGATGTCAGCGTCCTCAGCGACGAGGAGGGCGCCTGGCTGCTGCGTGACAACGAAGGGACCGAGGTGATTGCCCGGCGCATGTTGCAGCCAGTGTTTTGCCTGCGGGCCGGCGAACGGTTTGACGCCACGGCGCAAATTCTGCCTGTCCCACGTGTCGCCTGACGGTAGGCCTGCCCCATGAATCCAGAGGCAACCCCGGCTGTCGAACAACCATCCGCCCTGCGCGCCGCGCTGGATCGGCTGTACGCCGTGAATCCGGTGTGGACTGACGTGGTCAGTGCCCGCGAGGGCGTGGACCTGCAACCGATGACATTGCTGCATGCCGGCCCGCCCTTTGCCGACGCCCGCCGTCCCAGTGCGCCGGTGCTCTCGTCTGCCGTGTTGTGCTGCCTGTACGAGGGTTGGGCGAGCAGCGAGGCAGAGGCCGAAGCGATGATTGCCCAGGGGCGGGTACGGCTGTTGTCTGCTCAGGACTTTCGCATCGTCACCCCGTTGGCCGCCGTGATCTCACCTTCGACCAGCCTGGTACAAGTGAGCGATGGCGCGCAACCCGATGGCCCGCGCTGCTGGTCGTTGCTGGGCAGCGGATCGGGTCCGCAGCTGAGGTTCGGCAGCCGCGATCCGGCGATCCTGCAGCGCATGGCCTGGCGCGATGAACATCTGGCACCTGTGCTGCGCGGTGTGCTGCAGCATGGGCCGATTGCACTGTTCCCGCTGGCCATTGCCGGGCTGGGCAATGGTGATGATTTGCACAGCCGCACGACATCTGCCACAGCCGCGTTGCTGGATGTGCTAACGCCGTTGCTGGAGGTTGCCGATGTGCACGCCATGCTCGCCACCACGCCGCTTTTTTTCCTCACGTTGTGGATGGCCGCCTGTTATCTGATGCTCGATGCGATGCCCAGCGATGATCCAGCGCAGGCCACCAGACTGGTCCTGGCCCTGGCGGGCAACGGCATCGACGCCGGCGTCAGGCTGGCGAGCGCGCCGCAGGTCTGGATAACTACACCTGCTCATGTGCCGCAAGGGCCGAGGATAGGGCCCGCCGACGTGTCCGCCTGCCCGATGCTGGGTGACAGCGGCGTGATCGATGCCGCCGGATTCGGGGCCCAGGCATGGTTCTACACCCGCGACGTCGCCAGGGACATGCGCGGCTGGTTACCGCCAGAACCAGACCACAGGCCGGTGTGGCAAGTGGGCAGCCATCCCGATTTCCAGACCTTTGGCCTGGGCAGCGCGGTGGATGCGGCATTGGTGTCTGATCGTCATCCCACGCCTCGGGTCGCCATCGCGATGCTCGACGCCAGGGGCGAGCGAGGCTTGCTTGGGCGCGGTGTGTGCCTGACCGATCCCGCCCTGTTCGGCGCGATGGCCCAGGGCACGCCAGTGGTCAATCACCCCGTATCGCTGGCCGGATTGAATCAGGCCTTCGAGCGATACGAACGGGCGCTGACCGGCAACGACGTGGCAGTGCTCGACGAGCTGTTCTGGGACAGCCCCCATACGCTGCGCTACGGCGCGGGGGAAAATCTGTACGGTTACGAGGCGATTCAGGCGTTCCGGCGCGCCCGTCCCGGCAACGCACTGGAGCGCACGATACTGGAACGCTCGGTGACCAGTTTTGACGATGCCTTTGCCGTCACCCATATCGTGTTCAGCCGTAGCGGACAGGCGCGGCTGGGCCGTCAAACCCAAAGCTGGGCACGCATCGCAGGGGACTGGCGCATTGTCGCTGCTCACGTCAGCTGGATGGACCTATGAACGTCCGGACCCAGCCTGGTTTGAATGGCGCCTTCATGGCGCAAGGTTTCGGTGAGCTGCCCTCACGCCCGGAGGCGGTTCGCGCGCCGGGGATGGGCGGCATTCGCCTGGCGGTCAAGGACGTGTTCGACGTCGCCGGGCTGACCTGCAGCGCCGGCAATCCGCAGTGGCTTCAGGATCAGCCGGTGGCCTCTCGCACCGCGCCGGTGGTGCGCATGTTGCTCGCCGAAGGTTGCCATTGGATCGGCAAAACCGTTACCGATGAACTGACCTACAGCCTGGCCGGTATCAACGTGCATGACGGCACCCCGATCAATCCGGCGGCGCCTGAGCATCTGCCGGGTGGATCTTCTTCAGGTTCGTCCGTCGCGGTGGCCGGCGGCTACGCCGACCTGTCGTTGGGCACCGACTGTGGCGGCTCGATCCGTTTGCCCGCCAGTTACTGCGGTGTATGGGGGATTCGTCCCAGTCATGCCCGGGTGGCGGCGGACGGCTGCTTCACCCTGGCCCACAGTTTCGACACGGTCGGCTGGTTTGCCCGTGACCCACACATCCTCGGCACGGCGCTGGAATGCCTGATGCACTCACGCCAGCCGCAGCCTTTGGAACAGCCGGGCCGCTTGCTGATCAGCGACGACGTACTCAAGCTGCTAGACATCCCCGTGCATGCCGCTTTCGAGCGCTGGCTGGTCGACGAAGCGATTCCCTGCGAACGGCTGTGCGTCGGTACGTTGCCGCTGGACGTCTGGGCACACGCATTTCGCACCCTGCAGGCAGCCGAGATCTGGCAGCAGCATGGCGACTGGGTGCGCCGCGCCAAGCCGCAGTTTGGTGCCGATGTGGCCGAGCGCTTTGCAGTCGCCAGCTCAGTTACCCCTGATCAGGTATTGGCGGCCGCCCAGGTGCGCTCACAGGCGCAGGGTTTTCTCGCTCATCTGCTCGGCAACAATCGCCAGTTGTTATTGCCACCAGTACCAGGCGTGGCGCCGCGCCTGAATGCGTCCCCCGAAGAGGTCAACGATACCCGAGCGCGCTCGCAGAAATTGCTGTGCATGGCCGGGCTGGCGGGGCTGCCGCAGGTCGTGATGCCGTGGCAGGTCTTGGGCGGTGCGCCGGTCGGGATGTCACTGATGGGCGCGCGGTTTGCCGACGAGCAGGTGCTTTGTGCTGCGCGTTTGCTGCATCACCAACATATCTTTCAATCTGCCGGGAAATCCTGATGCCGCACATTCTCAATCCGGTACGCGGCACTCGCGCCATGGCCGTTGCACCTCACGCGTTGGCAGCACAAAGCGCCCTGGCGGTGATGCGCGAAGGGGGTAACGCGGTGGAGGCGATGATCGCCGCTGCCGCCACGATTGCGGTGGTTTACCCGCACATGAACAGCCTGGGAGGCGACGGTTTCTGGTTGATCGCCAGACCCGGCGAACAGCCCCGGGCACTGGACGCGTGCGGCAGGGCGGCGGCGGGTGCATCGCTGGCAGGCTATCGCGAGCTTGGTTTGCAGAGCGTTCCGTTTCGCGGTGGTCTGGCAGCCAATACCGTGGCGGGCACCGTCTCCGGTTGGGAGGCCGCCTTCGACTGGCAACGCGGCGCCCTGGCCGGTCGGCTGCCACTGAACCGACTGCTCGACGACGCCATTGGATATGCACGGGACGGTATTCCCGTCACCCGCAGCCAGAGCCGCTGCACCGCAGACAAGCAGGCAGAATTGCTGGCCTTTAGTGGTTTCAGCGAGACCTTTTTGCCAGACGGTGCGGCGCCGTCCACCGGGCAGCGTTTCAAGCATCCGCGCTTGGCTGCCACCCTTGAACAGCTGGCTCGCGCCGGCCTGAGTGATTTTTACCGAGGCGACCTGGCGCGCAGCATTGCCTCGGAGCTGGAGGCCGCGGGCAGTCCGTTGCGATTGGACGATTTGCACGGGCACCGTGCCGACTGGCGCGACCCGTTGGTACTGCAACACTCACGGGGCGAGGTCTACAACTTCCCGCCGCCGACTCAGGGGCTGGTGTCGTTGCTGATTCTGGGCCAGCTCGACCGGCTGCTCACCCCCGATATGGATGCCTTGGGTGCGCCGTTCGTGCATGCGTGTGTGGAGGCGACCAAGCGTGCGTTTGCCATCCGCGATCAACACATCACCGATCCTGCGTACATGAGCGAGCACGCTCAGCAGTTCCTGACCCCCGAACGACTCGACCTCATGGCCGGCGCATTCGACCCCGAGCGCGCGGCGCCATGGGGCCAAGGCGTGGGGCCAGCGGACACAGTGTGGATGGGTGTCGTGGACCAGGAGGGTGTGGCGGTGAGTTTCATCCAGAGCCTGTATCACGAGTTCGGCAGCGGTATCGTCTTGCCCACGACTGGGTTGAACTGGCAAAACCGAGGCTGCAGTTTTTCCCTCGACCCCGCGGCACGTAATCCGCTGACCCCGGGACGCAAGCCGTTCCACACGCTCAACCCGGCCATGGCGCGGCTTCACGACGGCCGCACGCTGGTGTACGGCAATATGGGCGGCGACGGTCAGCCTCAATCCCAGAGCGCGGTCTTTAGCCGCATCGTGCATTTCGACATGAACCCCCAGGCCGCCATTGCCGCCCCGCGCTGGTTGCTGGGCAGAACCTGGGGCAACGCCAGCGATAACCTCAAGCTCGAAGCTCGCTTTCCCGCAGCCTGTGTCCAGGGGTTGAAGGACAAGGGGCATGATATCGAGGTGCTGCAGGATTACGACGAAAGCATGGGCCACGCCGGTGCGATCATTCGCCACCCCGATGGATTGCTCGAAGGCGGCAGTGATCCGCGCAGTGATGGGGCGGTGGCGGGTTGGTGATCACTGCCGGTCTATGTCAATCCCATGGGAGAGAGCTTGCTCGGGAGAGGCCCGCGCAGTCATAGCGTCCCCGCGCGTCAGCCACCTGATCGCGAGCAAGCTCCCTCCCACGAATCAACAACGACACTGCTCGACCAAACGATCAGGCATGCGCCCCGCGTGAGCGGACCCTCCGATGTGTCCTCATGCCGGGGGCGGATTTTCCTTAACTGTTTTGCTGCCGCTGCGCGCCAGATCGCCTGCAAGCAGGGCTCCTACGCCTTCGGCAGAAGCGACTCCCCGGACAACTCCCGCGCGTTGACAGCAGCGAATCGCGAGAACGACACAGGCCCTGTAGGAGCGAACTTGTTCGCGAGCGCTTTTGATTCTGGCCGCAGGCCGTAGGAGCGCGACTTGTCCGCGATGGCACGCGCAGCGAACCCGACATCAAGCGACAGAGGAGTGCCAGGGGAAATCGGATTTTCAGGTTTGGCTGCCGCTTCGCGCCAGATCGCCTGCAAGCAGGGCTCCTACGCCCTCCGGGCAGAACCGGTGTCGCGGAGCCGATAAGGCGTTGGCCGAGGGCAGTGGGGACGTGCATGGCTTTTGATTCTGGCCGGAGGCCGTAGGAGTCCAGCTTGCTGACGATCTGCCGGGTACCGGCAGTGAATCCGGCGCATGCGGTGGATCAGGTAAATCCAGGGCCGCTTCGCGCCAGATCCCCTGCAATTAGGGCTCTACGCCCTCCGGGCAGAAGCGGACTTGCGATGTCGTGCGCTTTTGATTCTGGCCGAAGGCCGTTGGAGGCTTGGTCTGGGCCGCATTCGGACGAAGCTAACGACGCGGGGTATCTGCTAAAACCGAGGCGCCCACTTCGCGGGCAAGCCTCGCTCCAACAGGTTTTACGTGACGTCAGGTGCATTGCGGCATTGCGGCGCGCTCCAACACAGTCAGTAGCAAAACGTATAAGGAAATTGCGCGCCCGGCCCCCTCACGTTCTGTTCTGCTGTGCTGGCATGAACGCTGCTAAGATTTAAAGAGTTAATCAATTAATTAATTTTCGCCCGCATATTTGCTCTTGAACGCTCTCGTTCATGGCAGTGGGCGATTGATTGGACTCTCAAGGTAGCGGGTATCGATGCAGACAATAATGGGCCGCCGTGGCACTGCGCCCTTGCCGGTGGGGCAGGGCAAGGTCAAGACCAAAACCAGGAAAAAGGGACCGGGACGCCCCGAAGGTGCCAGCAATGTGCGCGATGACATCCTCGACGCCGCTGAAGAGTTGTTCGCCAATCTCGGTTATGCCGGCACCACATTGCGTGAGGTTTCGCAGCAAGCCAAAGTCACCCAGGCGCTGATCAACTATTACTTCGGCTCCAAGTACGGTCTGTTCGAAGAGGTGTTTCTGCGTCGTGGCGCGGCAGTCTCGGACGAGCGACTGAAAAACCTCGAGGCCCTGCAAGAGCAGGGTGAGCCCCTCGCAGTGCGGCAGATCGTCGAAGCGTTTCTCCTCCCGACCGTCATCCTGCGCACCAGCGTGCAGGGCCGGCACTTTCTGCGTCTGCAGGCGCGTCTGCACACGGAGCCGCCGAATATTTCCTACGCGCTGCGTGATAAAGCCTACGGCACCTCCACCCAGCGCTACGTGGATGCCCTCAAAGAAGCCGTGCCAGGCCTGACTGATCTGGACGCCAACTGGCGCATCACGTTGATGGTGGGCACCTACCTCTACGCGTTCTCCGACAGCCATCGCATGGAAGACCGATTACCCCACGGCGAATACGACCCCAGTGACTGGCAATCGCTGATTCATCAGGTCACCAGCTTTGTGGTCGGCGGTATGTCAGCCTGAGCGCCTGGCCGTGGGTAAACGCACCAAACTGGAGAGTGCACCCCCAAAACAGTGCCCGCCGGCATGGCGGGCTCGAACCCGCCCCAGATAATTCTTATAGAAAACAGCAGCCTGAGAATAATTTAAGGAATGGCACGCCTTCTGCTATCTATTAATTAACGAGTTGATTAATTAATTTGCATCCTGATAAGCAGAGGCATCGTGATGAACCTGATCGCTGTTTCATCTCACCAACCGATTACCGCCAACGACGGCTGCCAAGACCCGGTGTTACTCAACGACTGGCATGTCGTGGGCTACAGCAGTGACTTCGTCGAGGGCACGATCTACCCCGTACGCTTGCTCGAGCGTGAGCTGATCGTCTGGCGCAGCGCCGATGATCAGGTGCACGTCTGGGAAGACCTGTGCATCCACCGCGGCGCGCGCCTGTCCAAAGGCTGGATCAAGAATGACTCGGTGGTCTGCCCCTATCACGGCTGGGAATACGACGGCAGCGGCGCCTGCACGCTGATGCCCGCCGCGCCCGATGAAAAACCGATGAAGAAAGCCAAGGCTTTCCCGTACGCCGCTGTTGACCGTTACGGCTTTGTCTGGACCTGTCTTGGCGAGCCGGCCGGTGATATTCCGGTGTTTCCTGAGTGGGAGGACGACCGTTTCATGAAGGTGCACAGCGGTCCGTACATCTACGACGCCAACGGTTTTCGCGCGGTCGAAAACTTCATCGACGCCTCGCACTTTCCGTTTGTGCACGCGGGCCTCAACGGCGTGATGGACAAGCCCGACCGTCTGGACCCCTACACCGTGGAAGAGGTCGACTCGGGCCTGCGCTCCTCCGAAGTGCGGGTGTTCCAGCCGTTCGGCGATGCCCGAGGCAAGCCGCTGGTGGCGTTCTACACCTACCACACGTTCCGTCCGCTGGTGGGTTACTTCTCCAAACGCACCCAGGACAGCGACGCGCAAGGCAATGTCATCAGCGACAAATCCGACACCTTCGCCACGCTGTTCACCGTGCAGGCCCTGGACGCCAAACACAGTATCGTGCGCGTGTGCGCCGCCATGGATGTCATGCCGCGGCCTGATCCGCAGGCGGTGCGTGAGCGCGCAGACGTGGTGTTCGGTCAGGACCGCGACATCGTTGAAAGCCAGCGGCCTGAACGCATTCCCCTGGAACTTCGCTATGAGCTGCACCACCGCACCGACCTGATGGGCCAGCGGTATCGCACCTGGCTGCGCAACAAGGGCATCAGCTATGGCGTTATCTGACGGCTCGCTCCAGGTGCGTTTGCAGGCTGTCGAATACGGCGCGCCGGGGATCAATCTCTATACGTTCGAATCCCTCGACGGCCTGCCGTTGCCGGACTATGAGCCCGGCGCGCACATCGACGTCGCCATGAGCCCGGACACCTTGCGTCAGTACTCGCTGTTGTGGCCGGCGCAGAACCCCGCGCAGTACCGCATTGCGGTGCAGTTGTCGGAGGCGGGGAAGGGCGGCTCGCGGCAGTTGCATTTCGAGTCGGTAGTGGGCGCGACTTATGAGGTGTCGCCGCCGCGCAATCATTTTCCACTGCGCCCCAGCGATGAAGAATTTCATCTGTTTGCTGGTGGCATCGGCATCACCCCGATCATCTCGATGTACCGCCAGTTGAAGGCCGAGGGTCGCAAGGTGTCCTTGTACTACTGGGCAAGCGGGCCTGAGCACATGCTGTTTCATGATCAGTTGTGCAGAGAGGATCACTGCGTGTACCTGTTCCATACCCGCACCGCAGGTGTGGCGCCGCCGCGCTTGAAAGACCTGCTCGAAACCCTGCCCGACAGCGCGCAGCTTTATTGCTGCGGGCCGCAGGGCATGGTCGATGAGTTCGACGGCCTGACCCTCCAGCGCCCGGAAGCCAACACTCATCGCGAACGTTTCAGCGCTACCACGGACGCTCTGCAACCGGGCGATACCTTCCGGGTGCGGCTGCAACGGTCCGGCCTGACCCTGACCGTGGCCACCGAACAAACCCTGTTGCAGGCCTGCGAAGCGGCGGGCGTCGACGTGGCGTATTCGTGTGAAGAGGGCGTATGCGGCGCCTGCGAAGTCAAGGTCCTGGCCGGTCAAGTGGAGCACCGCGACACCGTGCTCACGCCCGGCCAACGCCAGCGCAGCGAAAGCATGATGATCTGTTGTTCACGGGGTCTGGGCGACGGTCTGGTACTGGATCTGTAGGGCCATTTTTTTCAAGCGGTTATTTAATTACTCGGCCAATTATTACAACGTGCTGCGTCGATCATCCGTCGCTCAGCAGGAGGAACACCCATGGACAGAGCATTGCGAGTCGGCATCATCGGCGCGGGTATCGGTGGCGTCACCTTGGCGCGTGCCCTCAAGCAGCGCGGCATTGAAGCGCGCATTTTCGAGCGTGCGCCGATGTTTGGCGAGGTCGGCGCCGGCGTGCAGATGACCCCCAACGCGGTCAAGGTGCTGTCGGCGCTGGGCCTGGAAGGTCAATTGAAAAAAATCGGTTTCCTGCCGCAAGCGATGGTGGGGCGCAACTGGAAAACCGCCCGCGAACTGTTCCGCACGCCACTCAAGGAAAGCTGCCCGACGCTGTATGGCGCCGAGTTTTATCACGTACACCGCGCCGATCTGCACGCGGCCCTGGCCAGCGACATCGCACCCGGCCAGGCAACGTTCGGCGCCTCTTGCACGGGTCTGATCCAGCACGCCAATACCGCCGTGGCGCAGTTTGCCGATGGCACTGAGTTTGAAGCCGACCTGATCGTCGGCGCCGACGGGGTGCGCTCGGTGATCCGCGAACAATTGTGGGGGCAGGAGGCGGCCAATTACACCGGCCACATGTGCTGGCGCGCATTGGTCAATGTCGACAAGCATCCGCTGCCATTCGTCAGCCCCGATTCCAGCTTCTGGATGGGCCCCAAAGGCCATGTGGTGACGTACTACGTGAAGGGCGGTTCGATGGTCAACATCGTCGCGGTCAACGAAAGCCCATCCTGGGTCGAGGAATCGTGGAACGCCAAAAGCACCCAGCAGGAGATGCTTGCCGGCTTCGAAGGCTGGCACCCGAACCTGATCCAATTGTTCAAAAGCACCGATCCCGACGCCATCTTCAAATGGGGATTGTTCGACCGTGACCCAATGAAAACCTGGTCCAAAGGCAACGCCACGCTGCTGGGGGATGCGGCGCACCCGATGCTGCCGTTTTTGTCCCAGGGCGCGGCCATGGCCATCGAAGACGGCTACGTGCTGGCGCAATCTCTGGCCTTTCACGGTTCACGTCAGTTGCAGCAGGCTCTGCGTGCCTACGAAGTGGAGCGTTTGCCGCGCACCAGTCGGGTCCAGCTGGAAGCCCGCGAACGAGGACGCACCTATCACCTGCCGTCTGCCTGGTCGCAACTCAAGCGCGACATGACCTACCGCTGGCGACAACTGCTCAACCCCAACGCCGTGGGCATTCAGGCCAACTGGGTTTACGAATATGACGCCAGAGATTGCGAGGCGCGGTTTGCGCAGGCGCAGAAGATTCCGGCCTGAACTGCATCACTGTGAGCGGCGCGTCGAGCACATGGCCGACGCGCTGCTGAACCGGTTCCGTCGCCCTTAGAACAACAAGCCTGATTGGCATACTCGTTGCTCGTTAATTAACTGCCCATTTAATAATGGTCGTCCGAGCCTGGAACGCCCTAATGCTGTGCAAGCCTTTCACCTGATCAGCTTGGAGAGAACCATGATTACGCGTGCACGTTTCACCAAATCGAGCCTGTTGGCAGGCTTGATCGCTCTGGCCGTCAGTGGCGTCGCCTGGTCGGCGGACACCATCAAGATCGGCGACATCAACAGCTACAAGTCCCAACCTGTTTTCACCGACGGCTACAAGAAAGGCATGGAACTGGCCATCGATCAGATCAACGCGGCCGGTGGCGTGGAGGGCAAGAAACTTGAGCTGATTACCCGCGACGACAACGCCAACCCGGGTGACGCGATTCGTCAGGCCGAAGACCTGATCAACCGCGAGCACGTCGATGTGCTGGCCGGCGCTTTCTACGCCCACATCGGCACGGCGCTGTCCGATTACGCCAAGCAGAAAAAGCGCTTTGTGCTGATCACCGAGGCCCTGAGCGACAACATCGTCTGGAGCGCGGGCAACCGTTACACCTATCGCCTGGATGCTTCTACCTACATGTTGACGTCTGCGCTGGTGGACGAAGCGGTCAAGCTCAACAAGAAGCGTTGGGCGCTGGTGTACCCCAACTATGAGTTCGGCACCGCAGCGGCCAGTGCCTTCAAGGCCATGCTCAAGGCTCGCCAGCCGGACGTGGAATTCGTGACCGAACAAGCACCGCCGTTCGGCAAAGTCGATGCCGGCAGCGTGGTTCAGGCACTGGTCGATGCCAAACCGGACGCGCTGTTCAACGCTTTGTTCGGCGCTGACCTGGCCAAGTTCATCCGCGAAGGCACCACCCGCAACTTCTTCGGCGAGCAGTTGCCGGTGCTCAGCATCATCACCGGTCAGCCGGAATATCTGGAGCCGCTTAAAGACGAAATTCCGCAGAACTGGACCGTCACCGGTTACCCCTGGTACAGCATCGATACGCCGGCGCACAAAGCGTTTGTGGACGCGTATCACGCCAAATACGGCACTGAAAACCTGCGCTTTGGTTCGATCATCGGTTACTCGGCGATCCAGTCCATCGCAGCAGGGATCAAGGCATCCGGCGGCAAAACCGATTCCGAGTCGATGGTCGAGGCGTTCAGCGGCCTGAAAGTGAACACCCCGGATGGCCCGCTGGAATATCGCAAGATCGACCATCAGGCCACCTGGGGTCTCTACGTTGGCAAGCTGGCGGTCAAGGACGGTTCTGGCGTGATGGTCGATTACACCTTCAAGCCCGGCGCCGGCCTGCTGCCGTCCGATGATGAAGTGCGCAAGCTGCGCCCGGCTGAGTGAGGGGTAGTTTTTGATTCTGCCCGGAGGGTGTAGGGGTCCAGCTTGCTGACGATCTGCCGCGAAGCGGTAGCAAAACCGGTTCATGCGGTGGGTCAGACACCTCGCGATGCCCGGATTGGGACCGCTGCGCGGTCCATCGCCTGCAAGCAAGGCTCCTACGCCTTCGGCACAAGCAGATACCAACACACCTCTACATCGTTGCAACGCCCGTCACAAAAGCGACACAGCATCACCTGGCAATCGAGGACCTCATGGACTTTTCAGCTTTTCTTGCTCAGTTACTCAACGGTCTGGCCGAAGCGTCGTCGCTGTTTCTGGTGGCGGCGGGGTTGTCGCTGATCTTCGGTGTGACGCGCATCGTCAACTTCGCCCACGGCTCGTTCTACATGCTGGGCTTGTACATCGCCTATTCGGTGGTTGAACACCTGATGGGCTCCCTTGGCGCGGCCGGGTTCTGGCTGGGGCTGGCGCTGGCTGCGATCACGGTCGGGCTGATTGGCGCAGTGGTCGAAATCGTCTTGTTGCGGCGCATCTATAAAGCGCCTGAGTTGTTCCAGTTGCTCGGCACTTTCGCCCTGGTGCTGGTGATCAATGACGCCGTCTTGGGTTATTGGGGCGCCGAAGAACTCCTCGGCCGTCGCGCGCCGGGTCTGAGCGGATCAATCGACATCCTCGGACGGCAATTCCCCACGTATAACTTTTTCCTGATCGCCATTGGCCCTGTGGTGCTGGGTCTGGTGTGGCTGTTGCTGGTGCGCACCCGCTGGGGCGTGCTGGTCCGCGCGGCAACTCAGGACCGTGAAATGCTCGGCGCCCTGGGGGTCAATCAGGCGTGGCTGTTCACCAGCGTGTTCGCCCTCGGTGCGATGCTGGCCGGGTTGGGCGGGGCGGTGCAGCTGCCCCGGGAACCGGCGAGCCTGACCCTCGACCTGCGCGCTATCGGCGAGGCGTTCGTGATCGTTGTGGTCGGCGGCATGGGTTCGCTGCCGGGCGCTTATGTGGCCGCACTGCTGATAGCCGAGATCAAGGCGCTGTGCATCGGTCTGGGAACCGTCACGCTGTTCGGCATTGCCGTTTCCTTTTCCAAACTGACCCTGGTGATCGAGTTTCTGGTCATGGCGGTGGTGCTGGTGGTTCGCCCTTGGGGGCTGATGGGCAAACCCCAGGCCACCAGTCGCAACTCGGCGCCTGTCGAGGCCCCGATGCGCCCCGGTTCGCCCATGTTCAAATGGCTGATCGGCGGACTGCTGCTGGTGCTGGCCGTGCTGCCGTTGCTTTCGACCTGGCTGCCGTACGCCAGCGTGCTCACTCAGGACGTACTGGTGACCGTACTGTTCGCGGTCAGCCTGCACTTCATCATGGGGCCTGGCGGTATGCACTCGTTTGGTCATGCGGCGTATTTCGGCCTCGGTGCCTATGGCGCGGCGATCCTGTTCAAGGTGCTGACGATGCCCATGCCGCTTGCGTTCGCTTTCGCGCCGCTGGTGGCCGGGTTTGGCGCGCTGATTTTCGGCTGGTTCTGCGTGCGCTTGTCCGGCGTTTATCTGGCGATGCTGACACTGGCGTTCTCGCAGATCGTCTGGTCGGTGGTGTTCCAGTGGGAAGACGTGACCGGTGGCTCCAACGGCATCACCGGCATCTGGCCCGCGACATGGCTGGACGGCACCGCTTATTACTACCTGACCCTGGTGCTGGTGGCGGCGAGCGTGTTCATCGTGCGGCGAATTCTGTTCGCGCCGTTTGGCTACAGCCTGCGGGCAGCAAGAGATTCTGCGCTGCGGGCGGATGCAATCGGCATCGACGTCAAGCGTGTGCAATGGATGGCGTTCGTCATCGCCGGGCTGTTCGCTGGATTGGCCGGGGCGCTGTACATCTTTTCCAAGGGCAGTATTTCCCCTGATGCGATGGCGGTTGGCAAGTCGGTGGACGGATTGGTGATGGTCTTGCTTGGCGGCATTCAAAACCTGCTGGGACCTGTGGTCGGCGCCAGCGTGTTCAGCGTATTGCAGGACTACATCATGCGCGCCACCGATTACTGGCGAGCAGTATTCGGCGGCGTGATTCTGGTGCTGGTGCTGGTGTTCCCTCAGGGCATCGCCGGCTTTTTCCAGCAAGTGGGCGAGAAGTGGCGCGGCTGGCGAGCAAGCGCCGGCGTGCGCCGTGAACCGCTGTCCCCGGCCATGGAGAAACAGGCATGACGCTGCTTGAAGTACGAGATCTGAACAAGTCATTCGGCGGCGTTCGCGCCGTGGACGGGATCAATTTCGATCTGCACGAGGGCGAGTTGCTGGCCCTGATCGGCCCCAATGGCGCGGGCAAATCCACGACGTTCAACATGGTCGGCGGGCAACTGAAAGCGTCCGGCGGCTCGATCCGTCTGATGGGCAAAGAGCTGGTGGGTATGCGGCCGCGAGACATCTGCCGCATGCAGGTCGGGCGCACCTTCCAGATCGCGGCGACCTTCGCGTCGCTGACCGTGATCGAGAACGTGCAAATGGCGCTGCTCTCACACCATGGCCGGGCGTTTTCACTGTTCAAGTCAGCGCGCAAGCTGTACCGGGAGGAGGCGCTGGAGTTGCTGGCTCAGGTTGGCATGCTCGCCCACGCTGACCGGCCGTGCAGTGAGTTGGCCTACGGCGACGTCAAACGCGTGGAACTGGCAATGGGGCTGGCCAATGATCCGAAGCTGTTGCTGATGGACGAACCCACCGCAGGCATGGGCCCGGAAGAACGTAACGACCTGATGGCGCTGACCAAGCGGCTGGTGGTGGAGCGCAAGATGGCGGTGTTGTTCACCGAGCACAGCATGGACGTGGTCTTTGCCTACGCCGACCGTATGATCGTGCTGGCCCGTGGCCGACTGATCGCCGAGGGCGATGCCGAATACATTCGCAATCATCCGAAGGTGCAGGAAGTGTATTTCGGCACCGGCAAAACGTTTGAAAAAGAACTGACGCAACCGGAGGTTTCGGTATGAGTGCCGTGCTTGAAAATCCGTCGCCGGTGACTGCGACCCATAGCGAGGCACTCCTGGAAGTGTCCGGGCTCAACGCCTGGTATGGCGCCGCACAGATTCTTTACGATGTGAGCCTGAATGTACGGCGCGGGGAAGTGGTGGCCTTGATGGGGCGCAACGGCGCAGGCAAATCCACCACCCTCAAGGCGCTGATGGGCATGCTGGCGCGACGGCGCGGCAATATTCAGTTCATGGGCCGTGACGTCGCTGCGCTGGAGCCTTTTCAGCTGGCGCGGTTGGGCCTGGGGTTCGTGCCCGAAGATCGCCGGGTGTTCACTCACCTGAGCGTCACCGAAAACCTGGAGGTCGGGCGTCAGGCAGACCGGCGTTGGCCGGACGGCACCGAAGCGCTGAACTGGACCCCTGCGCAGTTGTTCGAGTTTTTCCCGAACCTGGGGGCAATGCAGGACCGGCCGGGTGGACAAATGAGCGGCGGCGAGCAGCAAATGCTCACCGTGGCACGTACCCTGATGGGTAATCCTTTTCTGATTCTTCTGGATGAACCGTCCGAAGGTGTGGCCCCGGTCATCGTCGAGCAGATGGCGCAGATGATCCTTGCCCTCAAGGCCAAGGGCGCAAGCATCTTGCTGTCCGAACAGAACCTGCATTTCGCCGAACTGGTCTCCGATCGTGCTTATGTACTGGAGAAAGGCCAGATCCGCTATCAAGGCAGCATGGCGGAACTGGCCAACAATGAAGCGGTGCGCAAGGCCTATCTGACGATGTAGTCGGGCTCAGGCGTGCCCGGATTGGCGATTAACGGTGGCAGGGAGCTTGCTCGCGATCAGGCCGGTACATCCGCCACATTTGCCGGGGGCAAGATATCGAATCGCGAGCAAGCTCCCTCTCACAGCCTCATGCTTGCCCGCGAAAAAAGCCGGGACATGCCGCACATTTCTTAATGACTGAAAAAGGCACAGTGCTGGCCCCTTGATTGTAAATTCCTAGGCAAACTCGCTTCCTTTTCAGAACGTTAGGTGCGGCTGCATGCGGATTTGTGTTTTGGTACTGGCGTTAGGGAGTTTGACGGGGGCTGCGTTTTCGGCACAGGCCAAAACGCTGAGCAAGAGTGATCGTTATGTCTGCAACTGGGGAGCGGGTGTTGCCGGAGCGGCGCAAGCTTCCAAACTGTCCCGTGTTTCTCTTTACGGGGCGCGTAACAAAGTCCAGGCACGTAAATATACTCAACCCTGGATGCGCATGATGGCGCTGGGCATTACCGAGCAAACCTACGACAGTGCGTCGCGCCTCAAGCCTGCGGCGGTCAAGCAAACCTACTATGAAGATTGCATCAAACACGAAATGGCACGTCGTTAACAGGGTGGTAATGGATAGCAGGTTACAGCCGGTTCATACACGGCTTAAACATGACGGCGTGCGCAATTGAATTAATAACGGATGACTCTGGGCTTTTGAGGCGTTAGCATTGTGCGTGCGTAACGCGCTCCCCCTAAGTCAATGGAATTTTATCAATGTCTCGTCTCGCCGAATTTCGCAAACTTGAACAGCAACTCGCTCAACATCTGGCAGAACTAGAGTCCCTTAAAAACGATTCCGGTCTGCAGAAAGAAATTGAATTCGAGACCAAATTGCGCGCACTGCTGGGCGAGTACAGCTTCAGTCTCAAGGACGTCATCAATATTCTCGATCCGCAGCAGGCGTCCCGCCGTTCCCAGATGCAGGCTATTGCCCCGGTCAAGGCGCAACGCAAAGCACGCGATATGAAGGTTTACAAAAACCCTCACACCGGCGAGCTGGTTGAAACCAAAGGCGGCAACCACAAGCTGCTCAAACAATGGAAAGCCGAGCACGGTGCTGACACTGTTGAATCGTGGCGCTCCAACTGAGTTATCAAAGCCGCATTCGTGCGGCTTTCTTTTTTGCGGCTGTCGTCCCGGCTGATGTTGCCAGTTGTTTCAAACTACGGATGACTTCGCAAAAATTCATTTGAATGAATGTGGGTTTGCCATGCCGGTCTTGTTCGGCGCATTGCAAACTAACTCTTGGCGACGGCGTTTGTTAACGCGGCGCAAGAACATTTCTGCCGGACACTCATTGGCTATTAGCTAACACTGCCTTGAATGTCGTTCCATGCTCCGCAGTTGAAGACACCGAAACAAAGCCGCCGTGGGCTTTGGCGATTTCACTGACGATGAACAATCCCAGACCGACGCTACGCGCACCGTTAGACAGGTCGACGCCGCGTGTCATGGGGCTGAACAAAGTGGGCAGAAAGTCTTGGGCAATCGGTTTGCCCCAATTGTGAACAGTCAGTTCAATACTTTGCTCGCTGTGTGTGGAAGTCACGGTCACTGCCTTGTTGGCGTCGCCATAAGTGATCGCATTGGAAAGAAGATTGCCAATCAGTTGTGCCAATCTGTCGCCGTCTGCAAAACAATCGCCCTGGCCCGACGCTACTTGAGTGATCGTGCGATCAGCGTACACAAGCTGAAGTTCTCCCAGGCTGTGTGCGACAACGGCGTGCAGATCTATCCGTTTGCGACTGATCGCAATGCCCTGACCCACGTGTGCCTGAGTGAAGTCCAGCAAATCGTTGATCAGGCGCTGCGCCCGGTGGGTGGCGTCCTTTGCATGGCGCACAAGCACCTGCTGGCGGGGTGCGAGTTCCTGACGTTCGAGCATTTGCGCGGCCATTAATATCACCGACAGCGGGTTGCGCAGGTCATGGCTGACGATGCCCACCATCTGTTCGGCAAACCGGGCACGGTCTTCGGCAGCGGCTTGTTGGAGATTGACCTCCTCTTGCAGCAGCAATTGCGCCTGCAGCGCTTGCTCGGCCTGGCGCTTGGATATCAGCACTTCCTGTTCGAAACGGTGGCGGTCGATCAGTACGAAGGCAGACACGTCATCCAGCATCGCGCCTGCGTGTTCGCGCCGGGTCGCATTGAGCATCATCGGTAGCCGGGTGCCGTCCACGCGTTTGAACTCGAGTTTGACCTCGGCAATCGAGCGCTGCATTTCCAGCAGCGGCATCCAGTGGGTCTGATGAAAGATGCGGCCACCGACGGTCAGCAACTCTTGCAGTTTGCGTTGCCCGATCAGCTGCTCTTTGGTGTAACCGAGCCAATCGCAGAAAGTCGCATTGGCTCGCAGAATCAGCCCGGTTTTGCTGGTGACGATCAGTGCGCAGGGCGCGCGGTCGTAAAGCGCGTCGGTGTCCGGCAGCGCGCCATCGTCAACGCTCATCGACAAGGCGGTCCTGGATGGTGCCGATGAAGTGCTCAATCGCTGTGATGCACTGCGCCGGCGCACTGAGGTGCGGGCAGTGGCCAACGTTGTCGATGACCACCAGTTGATTGTCGGGGATGACCTGAGACAGATAGAGGCCGACTTCCACCGGAGCAATGATGTCGTCGGACGATTGCAGAATCAGCGAAGGGGCCTGTGTGCGGGCGACGTCGGCGCGGTTGTCGGAGAGAAACGTCACCCTGGCAAAGCGTTTGGCGATCTCAGGGTCGGTCTGGCAAAAGCTGTTGGTCAGCTCCACACCAAGGTCCGGTTGTCCCGGTGAGCCCATGATCGCCGGCGCCATGGAACTGGACCATCCCAGATAGTTACTTTCGAGAGTTTCGAGTAACGAATCGATGTCCTCACGGCTGAAGCCGCCGACATAGTCGCCTTCGTCGATGTAGGAGGGGGAGGGCCCGACCATCACGTGGGCTGCGATCAGTCCAGGGCTCATATTGGCGGCCAGCACCCCGGCCATGGCACTCACCGAATGGCCGACGTAGACCACCGGGCCTTCTGCGAACTCCTCGATGATCTCGATGATGTCCTGGGCGTAGCCCTTGAGCGTGGAATATTTGCCGATCTCATAGGCCGAAAGCTCTGACTGGCCGCAGCCGACAACGTCGAACAGTACGGTCTGGAAGCGTTCGGCAAAAGTTGGCTCCACAAGGCGCCACATATGTTGATCACACCCAAAGCCGTGGGCGAACACAAGTGTCAGGGGGCCGGCGCCGCGTGAACGAACATTGTTGCGCGTTTGGGTTGCCATTGAGCTGCCTCGGTGATCGCCGGGACGATTACCCGGTCATGCGTTGGGCAGCAGTTTACGTGATCGGCGCAAATCTCCGGCTAATTTATCCATGCGCCAGTGGCCAGATGCTCTGCCGCAACGGGCGGCAGAGCGGTCAACGATGCCTCAGAACTTGAAAGCCTGCCGCCCGATCAGCAGCCATTTGCCGCCCTGGTTCTGCCAGATCTGAAAATTCTCGATTTCAGTGGGCACTTTCTTGCCGCTGTTGTTGGCCTGGGCAGAAAAGTGGTTACGGACCAGCGCGACATCGCCGCTCATGGTGATCGTCTGATTAAGCATCTTCAGATCGTCGAAGCCGCTGACACCGGTGTCGATGTCTGAGATGAACTCTTGCTTGTTTTGAATCTTGCCGCTGGAGTGGCCGTAAGTCAGGTTCTCGGCAGTCAGCGCTTGCAGTGCGGGAATATCGTGGTGCCACATGGCCTGGGTGAGCCTGTCGACGGCAGCGGCAACATCCTGTTCCCCCGGGGATGTGGCAGCGGCTGCGTAGCCACTGAAAACACACAGAAAACCGACCAGCAATTTGACGCTTCTCATGGGTTATATCCTTATTGTTGTAATAGGCATGACTGAGCAGTGACGCGCTCGTATGTCATCATACAACCATCGAAGGGCGCAATAGCCTGGGTGACGGTGCGTGTGCTGTTGGCGTTGCCAGGCGTCAGCAAACCTGGCGACTGAGCGCGTGCGCCCTATAGTTGATTTCACTTAATCGCCAAGCAGAGCAGAGCACAGCCATGCGCGAAGTCATCAATAAGGAACCCTGGTGGGCGACACCACCCGCCCCAGGCCAGGACGAGTCTGAACTGGAGTGGGGGTGGCTGGTGATCTACAACGAAGGGGAGCCGCGATTCGAGTTCGTCAAACAACGGCCTTCCGAGAATGAGATCCGCAACCGCAAGAGTTGCCGGATCACCCCCCAGTCCGATTGAAAGCCGCATCCCTGAAAAGCGGCTACACCTCAAGCTTCATCGAGCGAGCGCGGTTCGTGCATCGGGCAACCATTGTGCCGACTACGAAAGCCGGCCGAATGCTCGTATGCCGGTTTGCGCACCCGATTCACGCCACCCAGCGGACGATGCGCCGCCAATCCATGCCACGGGCTGAAGCTCATGCCTTCATCGATGCTCTGCTTACGCTCCGGGGTCCATGAACCCTGACGCGGCACTTCGATGCGGGCAACGGTCACGAATGGGCTCAAGTCTTCGTCCCACTGCACGGACGCATCTTCAATAGGCATTTTTTCCAGGTCTGTGGCCAACTGAACGCGCACTTCCCATACCGCATCGTTATGGGCAAAGAAGCTCTGCACCGCCTCACGCAGACCGTCGGGCTTGTCGTCGAGATCGATCTTTTGATCGGTGAGTTCGGTCAGGTTTGCAGAGACCGGGACCACGCTGATTTTTGCGTAGTAGGGGCCGTACAGCACCGGAACGACGGTGTTGAAGGTCTCACCCAGGATGTGCGTGAGCGGATGGCCGCCCAGGCTTTTCAGGGTGCCGCTTTCCCCGCCGACGGCCTCCACCGCCGTCTCGATACCGCGCAGCACGGCGGACAAGGCTTTTTTCATGCCCGGCGCTTTGTCCGTGGTCTTGGCCAGAAGCTTAAGCGTCTTCAGAAAGGCCTTGGGATCAGGTGCAGTGAACGCTTTGGCGTTTTGCATAACGAAATCCTGGGTCACCGCGCCTTCACCGCCAGGCAGACGTTCCCCTTCCACGCCGATGATTTTGATCGCCAGGCCGCGCGGCGTGGAGATCTTGTCATCGAGAATGTCGCCCGGATTGGTGGAAAAACGCATGACGATCGGCAATGTGCCGGGCGTTGCGAATGCGCCTTGAGCCAACACTGCTCTCAGGCCTTCGAGAATGTGAATCTGGCCGTGCAGTAAGCCATGGGCCTTGGCATGAACACTGCGCACCGCGTGGCCAGAATCCTGGTAGGTAGTCTGCAGAATGTCGTGCATCGCTTCGACCAGGCCCTGGCTGGTCTGGGCCTCATCTTCAGGAATCTGCTCGAACGACGGTTGGAATATCAACGGCTGGAGATTGCTGCTTATCACGGTCATGGGCGCTGCTCATTCAGGTTGATCCGGATGTCAGCGCGGCAGTGGTTCTCGTCGACTTTTGCGCGTCTGACTATCACCTGACTCGGCGGCGTTGGAGCGGTTCAGTGAGATTGACGAGCGCGCGATTGATCAGTCACCGAACATGCCCACCAGCAATATCAGGTTCAAACCGACAATAAGCACGGCGATGGCCCAGGCGCAGATCGTCAGTGCCCGGCCCGTCACAAGGTTGCCCATCAGCTGCTTGTCCGAGACAAATCGCACCAGGGGAATGACTGCAAAAGGCAGCTGCATCGACAGGATCACCTGGCTCAGCACCAGCAGTTTGGCGGTGCCGCTGGCGCCATAAATGCTGGTGACAATGATGACTGGAATGATCGCCAGGCCGCGGGTGATCAAGCGCCTGAGCCAGCCGGCAATCTTGAGCCGCAGGAAGCCCTCCATGACGATCTGCCCGGCCAGCGTGGCCGTCACCGTGGAGTTGATCCCCGACGCCAGCAAGGCGACAGCAAACAGGACCGACGCCATCGCCACCCCCAGCATCGGCGACAGCAGGTGATAGGCCTGCTCGATTTCGACCACGTCGGTTTTCCCGGCTTTGTGAAACACCGTCGCGGCAGTGATCAGAATCGCCGCGTTGACGAACAGCGCCAGCATCAGCGCGATGCTGCTGTCGGTCACGGCCCAGCGCAGGCCGATCTTGCGCCCGGCGTCGGTGCGAGGGTAGGCGCGAGTCTGGACGATCGAGGAATGCAGATACAGGTTATGGGGCATGACGGTAGCACCAATGATGCCAATGGCCAGATAAAGCGCAGCCGGATTGGTGACGACCTCAGCCTGCGGGATGAACCCGGCCAGTACTTCTGCCAGCACCGGGTCGGCGAGGAACATCTGAATCGCAAAGCACACAAATATCAGCGTCAGCAGGGCGATGACGAACGCTTCCAGCGCACGAAACCCCCGACCCATCAACAGCAGGATCAAGAACACGTCCACAGCCGAAATCACTGCGCCCCAGACCAGCGGAATGTCGAACAGCAGGTTCAGGGCAATGGCAGTGCCAATGACTTCAGCAAGATCGCAGGCGATGATCGCTGTCTCGCAGGCCAGCCACAGCGCAATGCAGACCGGGCGGCTATAGCGCTCGCGGCAGGCCCGGGCCAGATCCCAACCGGTGGCAATGCCCAATCGTGCAGACAACGCCTGGAGCACGATAGCCATCATGTTGGAAAGCAGAATCACTGAGAGCAGCATGTAGCCAAATTGTGAACCACCGGCAATGTCGGTCGCCCAGTTGCCGGGGTCCATGTAACCCACGGCGACCATGTAGCCTGGTCCGGTAAAGGCCAGCAGGCGCTTGAACCAGTTACCGGTCTTGGGCATGGCGATGCTGGCGCTCATCATGCCGCCGCCCAGCATTGATTCAGAGGCGCGGGCTTCGTTTTCGGGTGGTGGCATCGAGACTCGCCTGGGTGAAAGTAAACAAGGGCGTAGAAAACACCCTACAGGACTGCCCGACGACCCGCATCAACCGGCAGTCAGCGTAGCAAGGGATTTAAGGTAGTCGCCGAAGCCTTCGCGGCAGCGGCAGCTTTTTCGGGCGCTGGTGGTGACACGGTTGGCGGCAGTCCAGGTGATGGTGGCGCCGCTGCGCTCCAGATCTTCAATCAGATGCACGTCTTCGTGCGCCGCGAGGGCCCGGAAACCGCCCGCCTTGACGTAGGCCGCCGCACTCACGCCCAGGTTCGCGCCGTGGATGTGCCGATGACCGTCAACCGGCGTGTAGTGAGCGTCATAGCGCTCGCGCACGAAATCCGAATGCTCGGACCAGTCCGCCACTTCGACTACGCCACATACGGCATCGGTGCCGAACTTGACCTGTTCGGCCAACCAGGAATAGGGCACTACGGTGTCTGCGTCGGTGAACGCCAGCCATCTTGCCCCGCGCTCCAGCATCAGGGCGGCGCCTTCTGCGCGGGTCATGCCGACGTTTCGGTGATTGCAGACATGGATCAGTACATTGTGGCTCTGCGCCACGAGCAGCGAGGCGTCATCGCAGTCGTCCAGCACGATCAGGATTTCCACAGTCTCGTGGGCCAGATCCTGGTGGGCGGCAGCCGCCAGCAGTGACTTTATGCAGTCGTCCAGAACCAGTTCTTCGTTATGCGCGGGAACAATGATTGCGATCATCGGCGAGTCTCGTCGCGGCGCAAGCGACGATCGCTTTGGCCTTACGATGTCGATGGCGGTTTATGAAATTGGTTTCAACTATTTACCGGGCAACGGACCGTGGGTACGCCACCCGGTCAAACGGATAGAGCCGGCTGGCCGGCTCTTACCGCTCAGAGGTCACGCTGCTGCGACGGCTTTGGCGATGGCCTCATTGAACGCCGGCAGATCATCCGGGGTGCGCGAAGTGATCAATGTCCAGCCATTGGCACCGCACTGTTTGACTTGCTCATCGACCCAGCCCGCTGCGCCGGCATTTTCCAGGTCCAGGCGCACGCTCGGGTATGAGGTCAGCGTCTTGCCTTCGATCACGCCTGCGTTGATCAGCAACCAAGGGCCATGGCAGATGGCGGCGACGACTTTACCGGCGTCGGCGAACGCTTTTACCAGACGCTGGGCATCGGCGTCCTGGCGCAAGGTGTCGGCATTGACCGTACCGCCCGGAATCACCAGCGCGTCGAAATCGGCGGCGTTCAGGCCTGCCAGTTTGCTGTCGGATTCCACGGTCTTGTCTTTTTCGGTGTCCTGCACAAAGGTCTGGGTAGTGCCGCCTTCGCTGGAGGCGTGGGTAACGGTGGCGCCGAATCCGCGCAGGGCTTCCAGCGGTTTGACCAGCTCGTCGCGCTCGATGCCGGTGTTGGAAGTGATGATCAGGATTTTCTTGCCTTGCAGTTGCGTACTCATTGCGTCTTTCCTCGTAGTCAATGCCGTGCCAGCCCGATTGAATCCGGCGGCGCTGACAGTGGGAGGGTGCGACGAAACTGAAAGTTCAGCCCGATTGATCGAGCTGTTACTGACAAGGTGACATGAGGATTCAGATCAGGTGTCGCGCAACAGGTCGTGGGCGTTGAGCAACTGGTAGGCGATTTCCGGGTGTCTTTCCAGGCCACGGCGAATGGCCGTCGGGATCGACTGGCGGGTTTTGCGGCACAGGCCGGGGAGGGGCTGGATCTGAAACGCGATGCCGCGCACGGTACGCACTTCGTTCAATCCGGGAGCGATGCTGACGCGCACGCCCAGTTGCTCGTACATGCGTTGCTGCAGGCGTTCCAGGTCACCAAGGCTGGCGATGTTTTCCAGGCGCTCCAGCAAGCGTTTTTCTTCAGTGCGGGTCAGCAACAGGATGCGCAAGTCAGCGCCGGGTGTTTCAAGCAGGCGATCACGCTCGCAGTCGCAAGCGCCGGGCGGGCAGGGTGAGCGGGTCGGTGGGATGGCGTTCATGGGCAGCCATCATAGCGACGGATCGGCAGGTTTGACCATTGCCGGAGGTTGCCTTTGCAGCCGCGAACGTGTTCGCGAGCAATTGATGCGGCGTGTCAGGCGTTACACCTGGCGAACAAGTTCGCTCCTACAGGGAATTTTGTTGTCCATACAATCGATGGCGACCATTTGAGCTAGGGATGAGGGTAACGATGAACACGATTCTGAAGGGCCTGGCCTGTCTGGCAGTGACTGCCGCAGCGAACGGGTTGCTGGGTGCCACGGCCGTATCGGCGGGCGCGTCTGCACCGGCTGCGTCGGGCGCGGGTATTGGCACTGGCGCTACTTCCACGGGTAATGGCGGTGTCACCGGCACCGTTAACGGGAACCGCAATCCTGCCCGGCGCGACCCGGAGCTGCAGCAACCGTCGACCTCCAGACCTGTGGACAATGGCTCAACCGATACCTTGCAGCAGCAGCGCCAGCAGAGCGGCGAGCAGATGATCCAGGAGCGCAAAGGTCAGAGCGGCGACACCCGTTGAGTCATGAGCGATCCAGCACCGGACGCCTGAATTCGGCGCGCAGGCGCTCGATTTCCTCGCGGCATCTGCATCCTGTCAGATGGTCGTTCACCAGCCCCATGGCCTGCATGAATGCGTAGACCGTGGTGGGGCCGACGAAGGTCCAGCCGCGTTTTTTCAGCGCCTTGGACAGGCGGATCGAGGCGGCAGACATTGGATTGGCGGTCCAGTAACCCAGATCGACCTCGATTGGCCGTTCATCATCGGTTGGCTCGAACGACCACAACCACGCCGCCAGTGAGCCGGTTTCGTCGATCAACGCCCGGGCGCGTCTGGCGTTATTGATGGTCGAGAGGATCTTGCTGCGGTTTCTCACGATGCCCGGATTGGCCATCAACCGTGTGACGTCAGCGTCGGTGTATGCCGCCACCGTCTCGATGTCGAACCCTGCAAACGCGGCCCGAAAATGCTCGCGCTTGCGCAAGATGGTGATCCACGCCATGCCCGCCTGGAACCCTTCCAGGCAAATCTTCTCGTATAGCAGGACGTCGTCACTCACGGGACGGCCCCATTCGCTGTCGTGGTAATGCACATATTCCGGCGCGGACGAACGCCACAGGCAGCGCGTGCTGCCCGACTCGTCAATCATCAGGCCGGGGGCAATCGTGGTCATGCAGCAGTCCTCGCGATATTCTCGGCACACCTTAAAGGAGACTTTCATGCGCGTCGCATCGTTCGTAGCACACTTGATTGCGCTGTCGTCAGGCCTGGCATTTGCCGCCGTGGCGACGGCCAGCGAAGAAACGCAGTTGGTGCAGTCGATCAATGCCTATCGCAGTCAGGCACAACGCTGCGCCGGGCAAGTGTCCCAGGAATTGCCGCCGTTGACGGCAGATGCCCGGCTCATCCTGCCGGCCACCGGCAGCGGGGATTTGCAACAGGCCCTGGCGCGCGCGTCTTATCCGATGGTCAGCGTGCAGGCGATTTCCTTGTCCGGCCCCCGAGACGCGCAGTCGGCAATGGGGGTGGTTCAGGAAAGCTTCTGCCAGGTGGTACTCAACCCGCAGTTCATCGACGTGGGCGTGAGTCGGGAAGGGCGCGATTGGCGAATTGTGCTGGCGCGTCCCTTGTTGACGGCCGGGCTGGGGAGCTGGCAGACCGAGGGGCAAAAGGTGTTGGAACTGATTAACACCGCCCGTGCGCAACCCCGTACCTGTGGCGCTCAGTCCTTCACGGCGACGGCGCCATTGGCTTGGAACGCAAACCTGGCGACCGCAGCCCAGGGCCATAGCCGGGCGATGGCCAACCAGAACTTTTTCGATCACTTGGACCGTGAGGGCCGCACCCCTGGCGACCGGGCCGAACTGGCCGGTTACCTGGCGCAGCAGGTGGGCGAGAACATCGCCGCCGGGCAAGACACCCCGCGCAAGGTGGTCGATGGCTGGCTGGCAAGTCCCGGGCACTGCGCCAACCTGATGAACCCACAATTCAAGGAATTGGGCGCCGCCTACGCCACCGATCCGAAAAGCGATGCCGGGGTGTATTGGACGACCGTGTTTGGCGCGCAGTAGAAGGTTCTGATAGTTACGCGTACTTCTTACATGGCCCTCTGCAGGACTTTCCTTTGATCGTTCCCACGCTCTGCGTGGGAATGCATCCCGTGACGCTCCGCGTCACGAAGGACGCGGAGCGTCCACAGCGTCCCCACGCGGAGCGTGGGAACGATCAAAGCCGGACTCCTACGCCTGCGGCAGAAGCAGCGGTCACAGGCCCGCTTTCGCTGCACCGCGAATCGCTTCCAGCAGCATGGTAAACGCCGGGTTGTCGTTGTCGGCGCCCCAGATCAGGTGCAGTTCGCTCTGCACCCCTTCACCCAGATCTATGCTGCGAAACACCACGTCCTTGAACACCACGCTGGTCGCACAACGCGGCACCAGCGCCAGGCCCATGCCGGCGTTCACCAGCGCCAGAATCGTCAGTGAAGAGCCCAGCCATTGCACGTACTGCGGCGCCACACGGGCTGAGCGCAACATGCCGGTGAGCAATTCGTTGAAGGGGGGATAGGCCGAGTGCGAGTACATCAGGAAGGGCTGCTGATCCAGATCGGCGACTGTCACGATGGGCGCGCTGGCCAGTGGATGGCTGCTAGGCACCGCCAACACAAACGGCTCACGCACCAGACATTCGGTCTCGTACCCCGGTTCCAGCAGCGGCGCCCGCACGATGCCCAGATCGATTCGCCGCGCCCGTAAGGCTTCGTGCTGCTGATAGGTATTCATCTCCGAAAGGGAAATTTTCACATGGGGCTGTTTGAGCCGCGCCTCGGCGATGACTTTGGGCAGAAACTCATACACCGCGCTGCCCACGAAGCTGATCGATACCGTGCCGATGTCACCCTCGGCAAAGCGTTTGGCCGACACCGCGGCCTGCTGTGCGCGCTCCAGAAGATTCTGCGCTTCGATGAAGAAGGCCCGTCCCGCTGCCGTCAACGCCACACTGCGGGTACTGCGGGTGAACAGCGCGACGCCCAGGTGATGTTCGAGCAGCTGGATCTGTCGACTGAGCGGCGGTTGAGTCATGTTCAGCCGTTCGGCGGCGCGGCGGAAATTCAATTCCGTCGCCACAGTGGTAAAGCAGCGCAACTGAGCGAGTTCAAACATTGATTCAATCCGGGTATCAATCAAGTGCCAATCTAGATTAGACGGTAACAATCAGAGCGTACATGATCGCGGTGTTCCCACAAAAATAATGATCGGGAGTTCGCCCCTTGAATACCGTCCCCCTGCATGGTGCCCACAGTCCCGCAGACTCCACCGTACTTGCCCGCGCCGCCGCCAAGGTCAAACGACACGTGCTGCCCCTGTTTGTGGTGATGTTCATCGTCAACTACATCGACCGGGTCAACATCGGTTTCGTGCGCAGCCACATGGAAACCGACCTGGGCATTGGCGCAGCGGCCTACGGTCTGGGCGCCGGCTTGTTCTTCGTGGGTTATGCCTTGTTCGAAGTCCCGTCCAACATGCTGCTGCAACGCTACGGCGCCCGCGCCTGGCTGACGCGCATCATGTTCACCTGGGGCGCCGCCGCGATGGCGATGGCCTTCGTCAAAGGTGAAACCAGCTTTTATGTGCTGCGCTTTATTCTGGGTGCGGCCGAAGCAGGCTTCTTCCCCGGCATCATTTATTACTTCACTCAATGGCTGCCCTCGACCGAACGCGGCAAAGCCATGGCGATCTTCCTCAGCGGCTCGGCCATCGCTTCGGTAATTTCCGGCCCGGTATCGGGCGCGCTGCTGAACGTCAGCGGTTTGAGCCTGCACGGCTGGCAGTGGATGTTCCTGATTGAGGGATTCGCCTCGATCATCCTGTGTGGCTTTGTCTGGTTCTGGCTGCAATCCCATCCGCGCCAGGCCAAATGGCTTACTGATGAAGAAAAGGACGCACTCGAAGGCGCCATCGCTCAGGAACAGCGTCAGCGTGAAGCGACGCAGACCGTCAAGCCGTCAATGTTCAAGCTGCTGGCGGATCGTCAGATCGCGCTGTTCTGCTTCATCTACTTCTCCATCGCCTTGACCATCTACGGCGCCACGTTCTGGCTGCCGAGCATGATCAAGAAGATGGGCAGCATGGGCGACTTCCAGGTCGGCCTGTTCAACTCAATCCCGTGGATCATCTCGATCATCGCCATGTACGGCTTCGCGGCGATGGCCGCCAAGTGGAAGCACCAGCAGGCCTGGGTCGCACTGACGCTGGTGATTGCTGCCTTCGGCATGTTCATGTCCACCGTCGGCGGGCCGATCTTTGCCTTCGTCGCCATCTGTTTTGCCGCCATCGGCTTCAAGGCCGCCTCCGCTTTGTTCTGGCCGATCCCTCAAGGCTATCTGGACGCACGGATCGCGGCAGCGGTGATTGCCCTGATCAACTCCATCGGCAACCTGGGCGGTTTCGTCGCCCCCACCACGTTCGGCTTTCTGGAACAAACCACCGGCTCGATCCAGGGCGGGCTGTACGGCCTGGCCATTACCTCGCTGGTGGCGGCGGTCGTGATCTTCTTCGCCCGCACCACGCCCAAGGGTGACGCACCGAATTCATTGATAGGAAAGCCCGCGCCGGTGACTGAACCGGTGCAGCCCAGCGCCCATAGTCGTCACGTATTAACCCCTGATCAATCGGGAGCAGTCTCTTGAAAATCACTCGCGTAACCGTCACCCCCATTGCCTTTCGTGATCCGCCGCTGCTCAACGCCAGTGGTATCCACGAACCCTTCGCGCTGCGCTCGATCATTCAGATCGAAAGCGACAATGGCTACATCGGCCTGGGTGAAAGCTATGGTGACGCGCCGGCGCTGGCGATCCAGCAACAGCTGCAAAGCCAGTTGATCGGTCTTGACCCGTTCAATCTCAACCAACTGCGAGCCATTGTTCAGGCCACGGTCGCTGCCAACAAACCGGTGAGCATCGCCGGTGCAGAACTGGCCCCGGGCTCCCATGCCAGTAAAGCGGTGAGCAATGCCTATTCGGCGTTCGAAGTGGCGTTCCTGGATTTGCAGGCCCATTACCTGGACGTGCCGCTGGTGGACCTGCTGGGCGGGGCGATTCGCGACGAGATTCCATTCAGTGCGTACCTGTTCTTCAAATACGCGCAGCACGTCGATTCCCCCTACAAGCCCGACAACTGGGGCGAGGCCCTCAACGAAGAGCAGATCGTGGCTCAGGCCGGGCGCATGATCGAGGCCTATGGCTTCAAGAGCATCAAGCTCAAGGCCGGTACGCTGTCGCCTGAGCATGAAGTGTCGTGCATCAAGGCGCTGAAAAAAGCCTTCCCCGGCTATCCGCTGCGTATCGATCCGAATGGTAACTGGTCGCTGGATACATCCATTCGGATGGCTGAGTTGCTGGGCGATGATCTGCAGTATTACGAAGACCCGACGCCGGGGCTTGAGGGGATGTCCGAGCTGCACAAGCGCACTGGCCTGCCGCTGGCGACCAATATGGTGGTGACCGACTTCGATGAGTTTCGCCGCAGTGTGGCGCTCAATAGCGTGCAAATTGTGCTCGCCGACCACCATTATTGGGGCGGTCTGCGTGATACCCAGGCGCTGGCGAAGATGTGCGACACCTTCGGCCTGGGCGTGTCGATGCACTCCAACTCGCACCTGGGCATCAGCCTGATGGCCATGGCCCATGTGGCGGCAGCGGTGCCTAATCTGGATTACGCCTGCGACACCCACTACCCGTGGCAAGAGCCGGACGAGGAAGTGATCAAGGGTGGCAAGCTGCCGATCGTCGATGGCTGCGTGAAGATCACCCGCGCAGCCGGGTTGGGGCTCGAAATCGATCAGGATCAGCTGGCAAAACTGCACGAACAGTTCCTGACCTGCGGCATCCGCCAGCGCGACGACGTCAAGCAGATGCAGCGTTACAAACCGGACTGGAAGGCGGTAAAACCGCGCTTCTGAGTGAACGAATGTGTGTGTTTGCCCGGTCCGTCGTCTGATTCGTCAGGCGTGACCGGGCTTTTTTTTGCACGACGCAAACACATTTGATCACTGTGGCGAGGTTCCTGATTCGAGGCGCTTTTGTTGAAGCGAGGCTTGCCCGCGAAGTTGCCACCCGGATTTACCTGACACAGGGCGTCGTCAACCTCGCAGGCAAGCCTCGCTCCAACCGAATGTCATGGCGCCAACATGCTATCGGTCGGGAATATTACAGAACGGTGAACACAGGCCGATGGTCATGGACAGGTCGCAAGTTTCTCGTGCGACGCTACCTATCACTTTGCCGGGCTTTTCCCGGTGCAGTTTTCGAGTGCTTGACCATCGATGAAAACAAGCCTGCCTGGCCGCCTGAAACAGCTGATGTCTGTGCCGTACGACAACCCTCGGCTGCTTAAAGCGCAGTTCGTCGCGTTGTCCCGTCAGTTGCCGATGATGTATTTGATCCTGCTGGTCAACACACTTGCGTTGGCTGCGACCCATTACGCCACCGCGCCGCGCTGGCTGGTCATCGACTGCCCGCTGATACTGACCCTGGTGGGCGGATGGCGCGCACTGATGTGGATGCGTATACGCCGGGAATTGCCGCCGCCTGAGAAGATCCTGAGCACCCTGATCCGCACCAATCGACTGTCAGGGCCGATTGCGGTGGGTTTCACGGGCTGGTCACTGGCGTTGTATCCCTACGGCGACGTTTACGCGCAGAACCATGTGGCGTTTTACATGGCGATCACGGTGATCGTCTGCATCTTCTGCCTGATGCACCTGCGTCCGGCTGCGCTGACCACCGCCGCGGTGGTCAATGTCGCGTTCGTTGCGTTTTTCGCCTTGACCCACAACGCGGTGTTCATCGCGATGGCGGTCAACGTCTTTCTGGTCACGGCGGCCATGTTATTCGTGCTGCAAAACCACTACCGCGATTTCACCCGGCTGGTGAACATGCAGGCCAGCAGCGAACGGCTGAGCAATGAAAATCAGCGCCTGGCCAATCAGGACAGCCTGACCGGATTGCCCAACCGTCGGCAGTTTTTCACTGTGCTGGACCATCAGCTCGATCTTGCTACTCGTCGCGGCACGCGGGTAGCGGTGGGGTTGATCGACCTTGATGGTTTCAAACCGGTCAATGATATCTACGGCCACCGAGTGGGCGACAAGCTGCTGGTGCAGGTCGGTCAGCGATTGCTCGGCTTTGTGAGCGATGAGGTTCATCTGGCGCGCCTGGGTGGCGACGAGTTCGGATTGATCATGTCGGGTCCGATCAGCGACAGCGGACTTCGCAGGTTGGGTAACAGCGTCTGTGATGCCATTCGTGAACCGTTTCTGATGGGCGATATCCAGATTCAGATCAGCGCGTCACTGGGTGTGGTGTTCTTCCCGGACATGGCCACGTCCAGCGTTGAGGTGTACGAATACGCCGACTACGCCCTTTACCAGAGCAAAAAAGTCGCGCCGGGCAGCATGTGCCTGTTCTCCGGGGTGCATTACCAGCAGCTCAACCGCGACGTATTGACCGAGCAAGGGCTGCGACGGGCCAATATCGTCGAAGAGTTCGCGGTGGTGTTTCAGCCCATCATCGACATCCGTACCCAGCGCACCGTCGCATTCGAAGCGCTGGCGCGCTGGGTCAGCCCCGAGCTTGGCAGCGTGGCGCCTTGTCACTTCATCTCAGTGGCCGAGCGCATCGGGCTGATCAGTCGGCTGACCTTGCCGTTGTTGGAGAAAGCCCTCAGCGCTGCGTCTTCATGGCCGCAGGATGTGCGTCTTTCTTTCAACCTATCGGCCCACGACTGCGGCTCCGAAGAGGCTGTGCAACAGATCATGGCGGTGGTCAGACGCAGCCAGTTCGATCCCCGTCGTCTGGACTTCGAGATCACCGAGACCGCCGTCATTCAGGATCTGGTCCAGACCCAGCGCGCCATCAGCTTGTTCCGGCAACTGGGCTGCGGCATCTCGCTGGATGACTTCGGCACCGGGTATTCGAGCCTGAGCCAGATCCACGCGCTGTCGCTGACCAAGCTCAAGATTGATCGCAGCTTCATCACCAACATTCATCAAGACCCGGCCAGCTACAAGATCGTCAAATCACTGCTCGCCCTTAGCCAGGACATGGAGCTTGAGTGCATCACCGAGGGGGTGGAGACCGACGAGGAACTCCAGGCCCTGAAGAGTCTTGGCTGCACCCTGGTGCAGGGCTACCTGTTTTCCCCACCGCTGGGCATGCACAACATAGCAAGTTGGTTGCAGCGCGATCTGCCTCGGGCGGTGCGGGATGCGTCGTGAGGGGCGCAGAGTAACGTTTCAGCTGCCTGGCGTGAGCCAATAGGGCCGGTCCAATCAAATAAATCTGCCGCCGTTTTGACCGATGCGATAGTCTTCGCACCATTGTCGATACAGACACGTGGACGGAAAGCTATAGATGGCGCCTGATGACTACCTCGTAATGACCAGCAAGGAATGGGCGGGGCTGCGCGCCAATACGCCACTGACTTTGTCTGAAGAAGAACTGTCGGCGTTGCGAGGCGTAAACGAAGATATTTCCCTGGAAGACGTTTCCAACATCTACCTTCCGCTGTCCCGATTAATCAACCTGCATGTCAGCGCCGCCCATAGCCTGTCCGGCATCAAAGACACGTTTCTCGGGCGTCCGGCGCACAAGCAGACGTTCGTGATTGCGGTGGCGGGGAGTGTCGCGGTCGGCAAAAGCACTTTTGCCAGGGTGTTGCAGGCGCTGATGGCGCGCTGGCCCGACCACCCACGGGTTGACCTGGTGACCACCGATGGCTTTCTGCATCCCAACGCCAAGCTCGACGGCGAAGGCATCATGCACCGCAAGGGCTTTCCGGAAAGTTACGACCGCAAGCGCATGGTGCGGTTTCTGTCCGACCTCAAGGCCGGTGCCGCGCAAATCAGTGCGCCGGTCTATTCGCACATCAGTTACGACATCGTGCCCGACCAGTTTCAAACCGTGAATCAGCCCGACATCCTGATTTTCGAGGGGCTCAATGTGCTGCAGACCGAAGGCGACAGCAGCCAGAAGCCTGGCAGCATCGTCTCGGACTTCTTCGATTTCTCGATCTATCTGGATGCCGACGAAACCAATATCGAGCAGTGGTACGTGGAGCGCTTTCTGATGCTGCAACGCACCGCCTTCCGCGCACGCGGCGCCTATTTTCGCGAGCTGGCGGACCTTGATCCGGCCAAGTCGCCGGACGCTGCACGCAAGATCTGGCGCGACATCAACCGTCCCAATCTGCTGGAAAACATCTTGCCCACTCGGGAACGTGCCAATCTGGTGGTGCGCAAGAGTGCCGACCATTCGGTGAAAGAGCTTTGGTTGCGTTGATGTAAACGCCGGTTCAGCTGTAAGAGCCAACGTGTTGGCGAGAGGGCCTGACGGGTTCGCCGTTGGTGTCCTTCGCCAACACGTTGGCTCTTACAGAAAAAGTAGTTCCCTCCCCACTGCTGTGGCTTTGCCTGCCGAATGGATTTGATCAGGAGCCTGTCCCATGCGCATAAACGCTTTCATCGTCGCACTGCTTACCGGGTTGGTGGCCGCCACTTACGGGTTCGGGATTTATCTGTTTGCCCAACTGGTGCCCGACATGCGCGCCAGTCTGGGGTTCGACATCACTTACGTTGGCGTCATGACTGCCGCCGGGCAACTGGGCTTTCTGGTGTGCGCGCTGCTGGCTGCCTGGCTGACCCCGCGGCTGGGCGGCGGCTGGGTGATCTTCGGTTCCGGGGTGATATGCGGCGTGGCGCTGCTGTTGATTCCGCTGTCGCACAATGTGTTCGTGATCGGCTTGTTGTTGACCGTGCTGGCAGGTACAGCCGCCACGGTATTCGTGCCAATGGTCGACGTGCTATCGCGCGCCGTTGCGTATCGTTATCGGGGGATGGCGATGGGGCTGGTCTCCAGCGGCACCAGTTATGGCGTGTTCATCAACAGTCTGCTGGTGCCGATGTATGCGCCCCAAGGCGAGTGGCGCACGGTCTGGTGGATCGTCGGCCTGCTGACGGTGGCCGTTTCGATTGCGGTGTTCGTCGTGTTCAAACAGGCGCGACTGTTTATCAAGGCCGACGCTGAACCGGCCGCCACCCCTGCTCCGACGCCGGGGGTGGAGGCAGGCTGCGGTCAATCGAGCCCGCTCATGCAGCCTTGGGTGCTGACTGTCTGGTCGATGAATTTTCTGATTGGTTTCTCAACTTTTCCGTTCCAGAACTACCTGTCGTCCTACCTGCGCACCGAGCTGGGGTTTGCGGTCGAGCGCACGGCGCAGATCTGGGCGGTGATCGGCTTCGTCGGCATGTTCGCCGGGCTGGCCGTGGGTTGGCTGTCCGACCGTGTCGGCCTGCGCGCGGCGATGCTGCTGGTCTACTTTAATGTCGCGCTGGCGGCGCTGATCTTCGTGGTTCATCCGGTGGGATATTGGCCGCTGCTGGCGGGCATCCTGTTCGCCATCGCTTTCTATCCGATCTTCGGCCTGATTCCGGCGTACGTATCAAAAATGGCCAGTACCGCGGCGCTGGCCGTAACGATTTTCGGGATCGCCAACATCATGCAGGGGGTGGGCGGCATGATCGGCAACTACTGCGCAGGGCTGCTGGCCAGTGTCAGCGGGACATTCGTCGGAGTGTATGGCGCCATTGGGGTGGTCGCAGTGCTGCTCGGCGCTTTGACGCTGCGCCTGCCCAGAGAAGGCCTCGAGCGCGACCCGTCGGCGACGGCTGACAGCATAGAATCTTGAGTCTCCTGCGCTTTTACCGGTTAAGAGGGCTCAACAACAGGCCGTCAGCCGCACTGGACGGCCGGCCATCCCATCCAGGCGCGCGATATTTGCGGCGGTTTCCGACCATCGGCGATTGTAGCGATCGATCATGAAGCCTGCGTGGACAGCGATCACGCAAATCACTAACGTCGCAGGCATCTTTGATCGCCGGAGCGCTTGATCGTGAACCGCACCCAGCATTTGCAACTGATGGCCAGCTATAACCAGTGGATGAACGACAAGCTCTACGCCGCTGCCGCGACGCTGACCCAGGAGCAGCTTTTCGCTGACAACCGCGCGTTCTTCGGCTCGCTGTTCAATACGCTTAACCATCTGCTGGCCGCCGACATCATCTGGCTCAAGCGTTTCGCCGGCCATCCGGCGCAATGGCCGGCACTGATGCCGGTCCTGCAACTGGACCATCCACAGGGGTTGGCCGAGCGCTTGTTCCACCAACTGGATGAATTAACTGCTCGCCGGCAATGGCTTGATCAAGTGATCATCGACTGGACCGCCGAACTCGCGGATGCGGATCTCGATGTGACACTGCATTACGCCAATACCGCTGGCGTGCAGCACCGTCGCAATTTTTATGGGCTGCTCACGCATTTTTTCAATCACCAGACCCACCATCGAGGGCAGGCCACTACATTGCTGTCGCAGGCCGGCGTGGACGTTGGCACCACGGATTTGCTGGCATTGATTGCCAACGAGGTGGAGGGCTGAATGCTCTTTGCCGCGCTCCTGGTGTGGACAATGAGGGCGTTGAAGCCTGGTGCGGACCCTGTAGGAGCCAACTTGTTGGCGATAGGGTTTTGCGGGTGTGTCTGGTATGGCGCCTCGCGAACATGTCGTGAGCCGCAGCACATCGCCTTTGACTCTGGCCGAAGGCCGTCGGAGCGAGGCTTGCCCGCGAAGTCAGTAACCCGGTCTTTTTCCAGCAGAATCTGCGACGCCGATCATGAAACGTTTACCCGGTGAACCGCAACGCATTGGTCAGATCACCCATGGGCGTCTGTCCGCGGGCGATCATGGCGTTGTCGCGTTCGCTCAGGCCGTCGAGTTTTTCCAGGTCGTGCACCCGGGTGATCAGGCGCAGGATCGACGCGGTGTCGTACACCGTGTGATCCACCGTGCCCTTGCGCGCAAAGGGAGAAATGACCAGCGCCGGAATGCGCGTGCCAGGGCCCCAACGGTCGCCTTTTGGCGGTGCGACGTGATCCCACCAGCCGCCGTTCTCGTCCACCGTGACCACAATCACCATGTTTTCCCACTGCGGGCTTTCGCGCAGCACCTTGATGGCGCGGTCGATGTGTCGATCGCCGGACGCCACATCGGCGTAACCGGCGTGCATGTTCAGATTGCCCTGGGGCTTGTAGAACGACACCGCCGGCAACTTCCCCGCCTGGGCATCGGCGAAGAATTTATTGGTGCCGGTTTCATCGCCCAGACCGCCGTCACGCAGGCGCTTGCTGCGCTCTAGCGGGTTGTGGGGGCCTTGCTGGCTGAAGTAGTTAAAAGGCTGGTGGTGGTACTGGAAATTGGGGATTTTCGGGATGCCGCCCGAGTCCTTGAACTGATCGAGCGTCGCCTGCCAGGCACCGGCGTACCAGGCCCAATCGACGTTCTTTTTCGACAGCTTGTCGCCGATGTGTTCGTGGCTCTGGGGCACCAGCACGTTGGCCAGGTCCGGTTTGGAATAGTCCGGTTTCTCGGGGTCGCGCAGCCATGTCGGCCAATAGGGCGGAGCGAGGGTATTGACCCCGTAGCCATCCGGGGTCAAGGCGCTGGGGCCAAATTGTGGGGGGCCGGTCAGCGCGCTGGCCGGGGACTTGTCCAGTGGCTTGAGCCGAAAATCGTGGGCGTCGTCACTTTCCAGCACGGCAATCTGTGATTTGGCAGGCGAATTGGCAGCGTCCGGGTAAAACGGCGCGGTCGCCGCGACTAGATAGTGGTGATTGAGAAACGAGCCGCCAAAGGCGCCTTGGAAGAAGTTGTCGCAGAGCACGAATTCTTTGGCAACGTCCCACAGCCGCAGGGAATATTGCGACTGGCTGTAGTAACCCATGGGCAGGCCGCCGGAGTCTGCCCAGGCGACGAAACTGTCATTCTTGCCGCCGTTGATCTGCATCTGGTTTTGATAGAACACGTGCCACAAATCCCGCGTGACCAGCCCCAGCGGCAGGTCTTGCGCGTTCGGCCCTTTAAGCGGGTAGGGCGCATTGGGCAGGTTGTCCTGATATTGCACGCCGGTGGCATAGGTCACGCCGTCCACGGTTTGCGGGCCCACTTGCAACACGCCGCCCCACGCCGGGGGCAGGGTTTGCAGCACCTTGCCGTCGCGGTCGCGCTGCTGATAGTCAGCAGGCTTGAGCGCCGACAGCGGTTTCTCGACACCGGGAAAATTGCCGAACAGGTTATTGAAACTGCGGTTTTCGGCGTAGATCACCACGATGGTTTTGATGTTGTCGCCCAGCGCCTTGTCCAGGTCAGGCCCTGTGAGCGAGGTTTCCAGCGTGCTGTCTTTTCCGGCGTCGGCCTGTTTGGCGTTGACATAACCGCTGAGCGTGGCGCCTGCGCCTAATAAGGCAACACCCCCTAAAAAGCGGCGGCGGCTGGTGTCGGCGGGCGCATCGCTGGCGTTCGCCATGGACGGATCTTGTGGGTCATCGCTCATGGCTCTACCTGCTCGCTCGGCCGAAGTTGTTTCAAATGATGTCGGTGGAGCCTAGCGAGGCAGTGTGACGGTAATGCTACACGCCGAACGGGTTTTGCTGACGATGGTGGACGTCTGCAGGATGAAAGCGACTGGGTCATTGGGGTTCGGCTGGATTGCCCGATTGGGTGTTGTAACGCTCGACGATGCGCTCGATTTCGCCAGACATTTTCATGCGCAGCAACGTGCGCATGATGCGCTGCGCGGGGACGTCCGGGTCGTTGCGCACGACGCAGCCGACGGGTTGTTCATCGATGGTCCACACCGCAACCAGTTTGTCGGCGTCGCGGCGGTCGCGGTTATACCAGTCCAGCGACCACTGGGTGTCTACGGCGTACCGATAGCGATGAGCGGCCAGCTTAGGCAGCACTTGTTCCTGTAGCCGGGCGTCCTCGCGTATCAGGTCTCGGCGTTCGAAAATCGGGTCCAGTGCCGGGTAGGCGTAGCCCAGCACTGTGCCGATGTGATCGCCAAGGATGTCGCTGAGCTGAACCGAATCCGAATTCCATGAAGTGCCGATCAGTACGTTGCGCTGATTGAGCAGCGGCAGGCTCCAGGTGTAATCCCCTGACATGTCGGGCAACCAGGATTGCGCCGCGTAACAACGCACATCGACCTCGCCCCGATCCAGTGCAGCCTGCACGCGCAGTCGCGGATAGACGCGGTATTGGGCTTGCTGGTCGATCTGGCGCGACAGGCTTTGCATGATGTCGAACAAAATGCCGGCAGTGGGACCATCGCGGCCCGTTTGCATCAACGGCATCGACCAGCTGTCGGCCACTGCAAAGCGCAATGGCGGGCCCTGCGCAACAGCAGTGGCACTCGTCAGCACCAACGCACTCATTACCAACAGACGCATCCGGGACCCTCAAAGTGAGTAACGCTGTGCTGCAGGCCAGTGTAACGTTTGAACAACGGCATGCACCTAGCGTTATTAACGCCTCATCCAACGCACATCGGATGCAATTTTAGTGCTGCTCCGCTAGCATTGCGGACTTCCGCTTCCCAGTCGCGACGGTTTTCGATGAGTTATCAGGTTCTTGCACGTAAATGGCGTCCGCGCTCGTTCCGCGAAATGGTCGGCCAGACCCATGTGCTCAAGGCCCTGATCAACGCGCTGGACAGCCAGCGCCTGCACCACGCCTATTTATTCACGGGGACCCGTGGCGTAGGCAAGACCACTATCGCGCGAATCATCGCCAAATGCCTGAATTGTGAAACCGGCATCACTTCCACGCCGTGCGGAGAGTGTTCGGTGTGCCGCGAAATCGATGAGGGTCGCTTTGTCGACCTGATCGAGATCGACGCCGCGAGCCGGACCAAAGTCGAAGACACCCGCGAATTGCTGGACAACGTGCAGTACGCGCCCAGTCGCGGCCGCTTCAAGGTCTACCTGATCGACGAAGTGCACATGCTGTCCAGCCACTCGTTCAACGCGCTGCTCAAAACCCTCGAGGAGCCGCCGCCCTACGTCAAATTCATCCTGGCGACCACCGATCCGCAAAAACTGCCGGCGACCATCCTCTCGCGCTGCCTGCAGTTCTCCCTGAAAAACATGACACCTGAACGTGTGGTCGAGCATTTGACCCATGTGCTGGGCGTCGAAAACGTGCCGTTTGAAGACGATGCGCTGTGGCTGCTGGGTCGCGCCGCCGACGGTTCGATGCGCGATGCCATGAGCCTGACCGATCAGGCAATCGCGTTCGGCGAAGGCAAAGTCATGGCCGCCGACGTGCGCGCGATGCTGGGGACGCTGGATCACGGTCAGGTGTTCGACGTGCTGACCGCCCTGATTGACGGTGATGCGCGCAGCCTGCTCGAAGCGGTGCGGCATCTGGCCGAACAGGGTCCGGACTGGAATGGTGTGCTCTCGGAAATCCTCAACGTGCTGCACCGTGTTGCCATCGCCCAGGCGCTGCCGGAGGGAGTCGATAATGGTCATGGGGATCGTGATCGCGTGCTGGCGCTGGCCCAGGCCTTGCCGGCCGAGGACGTGCAGTTCTACTACCAGATGGGCCTGATCGGGCGCCGCGATCTGCCCCTGGCGCCGGATCCGCGAGGCGGCTTTGAAATGGTCTTGTTGCGCATGTTGGCGTTCCGCCCGGCCGACAATGACGATGCGCCGAGACAGTCACTAAAGTCAGTGGGGATCAACCCGGCCACGGTTGATTCCCAGAAAGCGGTGGCCGGTGCGGCGAACGTTGCGCCGGTGGTTGCCGCCGCTGCGGCCGTTATCGCCCCCGCGCTGATGCCCGCCCCGGCAGCGGTTGCGCAGTCCGTCCCGGTCATTGAGCCCGCAGCAGCGCCGGCTCCCGTGGAAGAAGTCGATCTGCCGTGGAATGAGCCAAAAACCGCGCTCCCGGTGAGTGCGGCGACGTCATCACCTGATCAGGCGCATGCCGAGGAGGAGATCCCCGAGCCTGTGCTCGACACGGTGGCCGAACAGCCTGAGCTGACGCCGATGCCGACCCCTGCGCCAGCCAGTCCGGTGCCGGATGCGCCGGAGATCGAAGCCCAGGCACCGGATCAACCTCCGAGCGAAGTGGTCACGGCTGAGATGCTCGAGCACGTGCCCAGCGGCGACTATGTGCCGGCGCCGATGGACCGCGACGACGAGCCGCCACCGGACGATGACTACTACGAACCGGACGTGGACATCGATCCTGCGTCCTACGCGTATCTCGACGACCTGGCCCATGAGACGGTCGAAACCGTCGAGGCGGTGGAAGCCGAACCTGAACTGCTGCCTGCCCTGGCGCCGGCCACTGGCCTGGCTTTGGAATGGCTGGAGTTGTTCCCCAAACTGCCGGTATCGGGCATGACCGCAAGCATCGCTGCCAACTGCACGCTGATCTCCCGGGATGGCGACAACTGGCTGCTGCACCTGGACCCGGGCCACAGCGCGTTATTCAACGCAACCCAGCAACGTCGTTTGAACGACGCGCTCAACCAATTTCATGAACGCACGCTCAATCTGAGTATCGAACTGATCAAGCCCGAGCAGGAAACCCCGGCCCAGGCGGGTGCTCGGCGCCGGGCCGAGCGTCAGCGTCAGGCGGAGGAATCCATCCACGGTGATCCGTTCATCCAGCAAATGCTGCAACAGTTCGGCGCGGTGATCCGTGAAGATACAATTGCGCCTGTGGATGTTCCGGTAGCACAGACCCATTAATGACCGCGAAGCGCTGCTCTGTTCGGCGCTTCGTTAATGACCCGATCGACTTTCGAGGAGAACTCTCATGATGAAAGGTGGCATGGCTGGCCTGATGAAGCAGGCGCAGCAAATGCAGGAAAAAATGGCCAAGATGCAGGAAGAACTGGCCAATGCCGAGGTAACCGGCCAATCGGGCGCCGGTCTGGTGAGCATCGTCATGACCGGCCGTCACGACGTCAAACGCGTTAGCCTGGACGACAGCCTGATGCAGGAGGACAAGGAAATCCTTGAAGACCTGATCGCCGCTGCCGTCAACGACGCCGTGCGCAAGATCGAGGCCGCCAGCCAGGAAAAAACCGCCAGCATGACCGCTGGCATGCAGCTGCCGCCAGGCATGAAGCTGCCGTTCTGATACGCCGCTCGCTGCACCAAATGCCAGGCCTTATGCCTGGCATTTTTTTTTACGAATGCTTTGCCTCTGTAGGAGCCAACTTGTTGGCGAGACGGCGGACGCGGTGTAACAGCGAGAACGCCTCGCGAACAAGTTCGCTCCTACAGGGTTATCCCGCTCCCCGATGACGCCCGTCATATTAATCGGCTGATCCAACCGAACGCTGTCACGCCACCACGGTCTGCTCTTCATATCCTCCATCGTTCACCAAGGAGTCGCATACCGATGCCTCAAGAATTGGTCCTCAATCAACGTATCGTCCTGGCCTCCCGGCCGCAGGGCGCGCCGACGCCGGAGAATTTTCGTCTGGAGCGCGAGGCGTTGCCCGACCTGCAGGACGGCCAGGTGCAATTGCGCACGCTTTATCTCTCGCTGGACCCCTACATGCGCGGTCGCATGAGTGACGCGCCATCCTACGCAGCCCCGGTTGAAATCAATGGCGTGATGGAAGGCGGTGCGGTAAGTGTGGTCGAGCAGTCGCTCAATCCGGATTTCAAAGAGGGTGATCTGGTGGTCGGGCAGACCGGCTGGCAAACCCACTGCGTCTCGGATGGCAAGAATCTGATGGCCATGCCCAAGGATTTGCCCTCTGCGTCGATGGCGGTTGGCGTGCTGGGCATGCCGGGCATTACCGGGTACATGGGCCTGATGCACATCGGCCAGCCCAAGGCGGGTGAAACCCTTGTTGTGGCGGCAGCGTCAGGTGCAGTGGGTTCAGTGGTTGGGCAAATTGCCAAACTGCATGGTTTGCGGGTGGTCGGCATAGCCGGTGGCGTCGATAAATGCCGCTATGCGATGGACGAATTGGGCTTTGACGCCTGCGTCGATCACAAAAGCGAGCATTTCGCCGAGCAACTGGCCGAAGCCTGCCCAAGCGGCATCGACATCTATTTCGAACTGGTGGGGGGCAAGGTGTTTGAGGCCGTGCTGCCACTGCTCAATCAACGCGCGCGGATTCCACTCTGCGGGTTGATCGCGCAATACAACGCCACGGGTACGCCTGATGGCCCGAATCATCTGCCGCTGCTGATGCGTACGTTACTGACCAAACGCGCGCGCATTCAGGGCTTCATCGTTTACGAAGAGTATTACGAGCGCCTGGACGAATTCATGCAGGCCATGATTCCGCTGGTCAGGGACGGCAAGGTGAAATTCCGTGAAGACGTGGTCGATGGCCTTGAGAACGCCCCTGATGCGTTCATCGGCATGCTTGAGGGCAAGAACTTCGGCAAGCTGGTGGTCAAGGTCTCATGACCCTCAATTGACGCTGACCAGAGGCGCGGGTATAAACCGCGTCTCGTTTTCTTGTCGGAGCTTTCCGTGATGAGCTTGGCCCTATGAGCTTCAGCCCCTTGATCCGCCAGTTGATCGACGCACTGCGCACCTTGCCGGGCGTGGGTCAGAAGACCGCCCAGCGCATGGCGTTGCAGATGCTCGAACGCGACCGCAGCGGCGGCACGCGTCTGGCCCAGGCACTGAGCCAGGCAATGGAGGGTGTAGGGCATTGCCGCCAATGTCGTACGCTGACCGAAGATGACCTGTGTCCGCAATGCGCCGATCCTCGTCGCGACGATTCGCTGCTGTGCGTGGTCGAAGGGCCGATGGACGTTTACGCCGTGGAGCAGACCGGTTATCGAGGTCGTTACTTCGTGCTCAAGGGGCATCTGTCGCCCTTGGATGGCCTGGGGCCGGAAGCCATTGGCGTGCCGCTGCTGGTGGCACGGATTGAAGAGCAGGGCACCTTTACCGAGGTAATTCTGGCCACTAACCCGACGGTCGAAGGTGAGGCCACGGCGCATTACATCGCTCAGCTGTTGAGTAAAAAAGGCCTGATCACCTCGCGCATTGCCCATGGCGTACCCTTGGGCGGCGAGCTGGAGCTGGTCGATGGCGGCACGCTGGCTCACTCGTTTGCAGGGCGCAAGCCTATCTCCCTTTAAATCCCCGAAAAAAAAGCCGCCGCAAGCAATATGTAACTCAATCTGCGTGACATTGCGTATTCAGTCTTTTTGATCCGTGCCTGCCTACTCGTTCTGGGCACGGTTTTCAAAAGGACTGAATATGAATGCCCCTCTTACCTCCTATTTCGACCCTGACTTGCTCAAATCCGCGTTCGTTACGGATCTGGACATCGCTGCGTCGTCACAACGTATCAGCGAAGACCAACGGCGCTGGCTGCAAACCCTGGTGGATGCCACCGATGACCCCTCGACGCCGGGGACGCCGCGTGTAGATCGACTGCTCAGTGGGTCCGGTGAATTCGTCGGGAGCGAATTGCCGGGTGCGCTGATGATCAGCCATTCAGACAACGACGAGCCGCAGGTTTATCTGTACACATTGCTGTACGGAATCGAGCCGTTCGATAACCGTCAATCTCTTCTTCAATATCTGAATGCGGGTATTGATTCCTTCCTGCAGGCGCTGTCTGAACTGGAAGCCGAGCGTCTGGACGCACCGGTCTTCGAGTCCTGGATGTGCGCCATTGTCGACGTTCAGGTCGAGGCTGTCAGCGCTCTCTTCCAGGATATCGAGGCGCTGCCGACACTGCGCAGCGCCATGGCTGAGCTGCTGCAAAACGACATAGAGCGCCCGTCTCTCGACGTACCGCTGGACATCGATTGGGTGAGTCTGCAGATCGCAAGGCAGTCAACGGCCAGCGACGGTTCGACCACCATCGAGATCGAGGGTACTTGCAGCTTGCTCGATGCTGCGCTCGATACCTACAGCGGCATAGCGCTGGAGGCTGATCAGTCGTATGTCTTTCTGGACGGCAACGGCCTAACGCTTGACGCCGTCTGGTCCAAACCCTATCGAGATGCTTTAACCCGCGTGTGGAACGTATTGCCGGACTCGTTCGAGCGCACCTTGCAGGCCTACTGGCGCGGCACCACGCTGACCTCGCGCAGGGACAAAGCTGTACTGGCGCTCGCAGAATCCTTGCGTCAGACCCTGCTGGATAACAAAGCCAACGGCGCGCTTACGACGCGACAGTTCGCTGACCTGCGGCACCTGTTACCTGGCCGTGTGGTTCGCAATGATCAAGGAATCATGCGTATCAGCAAACTGGCAGCCATGTTCCCGGAACAGCAACCGCTCAAGTTGGCGGGCATGTTTGCCGTGGAGTTCGTGGACCTGGTCGATCAAAGCGTGTGGCTGTTCTGCGCCGAGACCGGGTTGCGCCAATTCAAGGACCGCAGCGCACTGCTGGCGCACATCAGCACCGCAGCAGGTCGCGGGTTTTTATTCAGACATCTGTCTTTCAATGATCATGCCCTGGCGAGCTGGAAAGGCGCGCTGGACCTTGCATATGAGCCTTTTGATGGCAATCAGGAGGACCTGGCGTCCGATCTTGTCGATGGCATCATTGCTTTTCAGCAACGCAATCTCAATTTCGCTCTGGCCCGGCGCTATGCTGATCGACACGAAGCCCAAGTGATGGTGGACGATGCGCTTGACGTTCGACGATTACTGGATTCGCGTCTGACTGCCCGCAACGACAGTGGCCGTTGGCGCCGGGTCCCGCGTTCATTCGTGCCGCAGATGACGGATGCGAACGCTGTTGAACCATCGTCAACCCTCAAGCTGTCCGTCGCGGTGCAAAAGCAGGCGGCTGCCCCGACGTCAACCACCCCTGATGCAGCAACCAGGCACGAAGAGACGTGGGTGTCGAAGTTGCAAGCGCTGGAGGCTGATCTGCTGCATGTGCGCATGAGTCGCCCGGGCATTGAAGCATGCGCTCGAAGGCTGCTGAACACGCAGCTGTGTGTGCTAGCTGACGGGCGATTTGATGCTCGGGATGTTCAACTGCGCCTGCCAGAAGCGCAGGCTGATGAGCCACCGCTGACCATAAGCCTGGTGAATTGGCTGCTGGAGCGTGTCAGCGGTGCACGGGTGGTGGATCTTCCAGTCGGGACGCGCGTGTTTGTAACCTCCGACGTCTCGGCGGCCGGTTATTTCACCGCGTCGATGCAGCGCTTGGCCCTCAATCGCTTGATCAAACGAGCCCACGCGCAATTTCCGGAAAGTTACCTCAAGCAGATTCGCGAATCGCCTCTGAGCGTGGTGCGTGAAGGCGACCGTCAGACCGCGCTCGACCAATCGACCTGCGCGATCCGCACCCGTCAGTTGCGCCTGCAACTGGCAGTGGAGAAGTACCGCAAAGAGCTGGATTCTGATGTGCTCGACATGCTGCAACAACTGCTGGACCGGCCTGCTCAAGCTGTGCGTGCGGCATTGGGCAATCTGCAAGTACAGGTCTGCACCGTGAGTATCGAACATGATCCCGGGTTGGAGCCCGCGTTACTGAGTAACGCGTTTGTGTTCCATCGACCTGCCGACGCCGAAGGGCCGCTGGTGTTTTGGTCAGCGATCAAAGGGCTACGGATTTACAACTCGCTCAATGAGTTGACCAATCGCCTGAACGGCTGGCTGCGCAAGCAGAACCAGCGAGTGTGGTTGCAGGCTCTGATGTCTGATGAGGATACGCTGCTGATCAGCCGATGGTTACAGCGGCCAGCCTCTCTGGGCATACGTTTGCAGACTCAAGTCATTGAGGAGCCTTTCATTGAGCGCCTGCAGCGTGGGGAGGACCTGCGGCAGTATCAGGGCATTGAATCCGCTTATTTTTTCGCTACGCGTCGAAAACTCGACAGCCAGGCGTTCGTGAAATTTTCCCGGGAGGCCGAGACGCAAGACACGGCCACTGCAACGCTGGACAACTTCACCCTGAGCGTGGAGTCCTTGCTGATGGCAGCCAGGCTGCCTGATTGGTTGAGCAAGGCCTCCGATGCTGACCTTGCAACGTATTGCGATCTTTTGAAGCTGTATTTCAAGGTCGAAAGCCAGGGGCAGGATTTCTTATTCGGTGTCCCCAAGCTAAATGAGTTTGCCAGGAACATGCTGGTCAGCCAGCTAGCGGATGACTTTCCCGGACAGCGAATTGAGCCCGATGAGATTAGCGTCAGGCATTTTCGATACGTCACGCCGGGCGTCATGGGCACCAATAGCCCGCTGGGAGTCGCGGCAGCAACCGAGGCCTACAAAGAAACACTGACCGACTTTGTGCTCAACCACCTGGGCGCTGACAAGGGCTTTTCTCTCTCGGTTTCAACCAACGAGCCCCACAATGTCATCAGTGTGCTGACACCGCCGTACCTGAGTGAATTGGCGCGCAAGCTCGATGTGGGCGCGAAATATCAGAAGATGCTGGAAGAGAAGTTGAGCCCGCATTCACCTGATTACGCTAGCCGCTACATCCAGTTCTGCTGGCAGTTTCCGGCGCAGATGCTTGAAATGGCATTCGAGCAGAAGCTTGAACGCGTGATCAGTGAAAAAGCATGGTGGTGGATCAAGCGAGTCATTGACATGCCGGACGCACTGGCGCGCGAGCCAGTCGAAGGCGTGCCCGTTGCGCTCAGGCCATTCGCATTGATTCCGGCACCGGGCATGGAAGCCGATGTGGCGACGGGAATATATCTGTTCGGCCCTGATGATCCCAGCGTCGGGCCGGTGGTGTTGCACGCTATTTTCCACGATGACTTCTGCTTCAGGGAATACCCTGATGAAGCGGCCTTGATGGCGGATCTGCATAAGGATAGCGACCTGCAGACCCTGGTTTTACAACGGCTTACCCCGCAAGCCAGAGCGCGCTACGATGCTGGCGGCTTCAATGGACCCCATTTGCCCACCGGCATCGTTGCGCCACTGGAGTTGCCGACGGACGTTCCCTTGCCCCCGACGCTCAGCAGGTCGGCAGTCACGGGTAATGCCATGTTGTTCTTCTTCGAGGGCACGCTCAGTGCGATGAAGCAACTGGCGAAGAATCAGACAGTAACCACCGCGCAATCTGACTGGGCCTCATTTACCTATCTGTTGACCCTGTCAGGTGAGCAGGTGCTGACGTTCCTTCCCGGCAAGCTCGGCATGCTGGTATCTGCGTGGCAAAGCCAGTCATGGTTCAAGTCGTCTTTCTCGTCGGCAACAACGGAACGCTGGGGACGAGCCGTTTCCGAATTCGGCGCAGGCTTGGCAATGTTGCTGTCCCAGCGCATCGCCCGGGAAGAAGAAAATGAAGTTGCCGCGCGCGAAGAAATAGAAGATGACTTGTTGCAAAGAACGGCTGAATCAGAGGGTGCGCAGCCTGAGGACTTTTCCTGGGGCAACGGCGAGCTATCAGCCGAGTTGAAAACGCGTTTGCGCGCTTTTGAAGTCAACGATGTCGAGTTGCAGGCGCTGCAAAAGGATCCGCTGCTCAACCTTTACATGGGCAAGACTGCGAGCAAGCGTTACGCCTCGGTAGGCGGGAAGGTTTTCCAGGTTCGGCAGATCGAGGGTGTCTGGCGGGTGGTCGGTGATCACACCCGTGCTGCTGGCCCGCCCTTGCGCCTGAACGCTAGGCAACACTGGGAACTGGACCTCAAATGGGGACTATTTGGTGGCGGCCCGGTCGTTAGCCGGATCGAAACGTCGTCAACTGACCGCAATGTGTCCGAGGTGTTTATCACTCAGGCGCAGGGCATGACGCAGATTCGTGCGTTTAATCGCGATAACGCACGACGCATCGGACAGGCCCATCTGCAGGCCAAACGCTATGTTGAAAATGCGCTGGATAACCTGAAATTCCCAGACACTACCGCCGCTCTGGACAGCCGCGTGCAGACCTTGGTCGAGGACTTCTTCGGTGTGACGACAGTCACCCCAGCGCTACGGCAGGCGTTGCAACGCTCAACCAAGACATTGTTTGACGAGTTGCTCGACGCATCACTGTCACCTTGGTCATCTTCGCGTTTTGTGGTCGGCGTCAACAAGCCAGGCTATGAGCGAACCATTGGACTCACGGTAAAGGGGGATCCCAAACGACGCATCTTCCTGACTGAGCGATTCTTCGCTGCGCCCAAGTACGAGCTTGTCGACGCCGCGCAGACCATGGGGTTTGACAGCGGCGCCCATCATCGGGCAACCGTTTTGATCCACGAGGTCTCGCACCTTGCACTCGATACATATGATATTGCGTACCTGGAATCTCCTGCGCCGTTTCTCGATCTGCTCAAGAACACCACGTTGAACGAGGCTCTGATCAAGGAGGGCATTACTAAAATACAACTCACCTGCCTGTCTCATCGAACGCCCAGGAACAGTTTGTTTCAGATACTGGGCAATGAGGGCTGGCGCGATCTGACCGAGGAAGACGGTGAGTCCTTTGAGACCATTCTGGAATTAACCAACACACTGAACCTGGAATCAGCGCGCGATGTATTTCTCGCCGACGAGCATATCCGTTGGCAGCTCATGATGAAAAACGCCGACTCAGTCGCGCTGTTGATGACGTTGCTGGGACGCCCGTCGTAGGACTGATTTACTTTGCGAGGCGGCCTGGCAGGCGCATGCACCTGTTGGCCGCCTTTCGTAACGCTCAGAGGCTGTAGTGGCGTAGTTCGCGTGCTATCAACAAACGCTGGATTTCGCTGGAGCCTTCGTAAATCTGGGTAATCCGCGCGTCCCGATAATAACGCTCCACCGGGTAATCCTCCAGATAGCCGTAACCACCGTGGATCTGCACGGCCCTGGAGCACACCCACTCGGCCATTTCCGAGGCAAACAGCTTGGCCTGGGACGCTTCGGACAGGCAGGGTTTGCCTGCCGTGCGCAAGCGGGCGGCGTGCAGGATCAACAGCCGCGTGGCGTTGATCCGGGTGTGCATGTCGGCTAGCATGTTGGAAACGCTCTGGTGCTCGATGATCGGCTTGTCGAACTGCACACGTTCGCGGGCGTAGATCAGCGCTGCCTCGAAGGCCGCGCGGGCGATGCCCAGGGCCTGGGCGGCAATGCCGATGCGCCCGCCTTCCAGATTGGACAGGGCAATCGACAGCCCTTTGCCGCGCTCACCCAATAGGCTGCCGGCAGGTAAGCGACAATTGCTCAGGGTCACGGCGCAGGTGTCCGAGGCGCGAATGCCCATCTTGTGTTCCATGCGATCAACGGTGAAACCGGGATTGTCGGTGGGCACCAGAAACGCGGAAATCCCTTTTTTGCCCAGCTCTGGATCGGTCACGGCAAACACGATGGCCAACTGCGCGCGCTTGCCGTTACTGACAAACTGCTTGGCGCCGTTGATCACCCATTGGCCGTCTCGCAGCTCGGCGCGGGTGCGCAGGTTGTGTGCCTCTGACCCGGCCTGGGGTTCGGTCAGGCAGAAACAGCCAATGGCCTTGCCGCTGGCGAGTTTTGCCAGCCAGCTGTGTTTCTGCTCATCGCTGCCGTAATTGAGCACCGGGCCGCAGCCCACTGAACTGTGCACGCTCATCAGCGTGCCGGTGGCCCCATCGCCGGCGGAGATCTCCTCCACAGCCAGGGCGTAGGCGACGTAATCGATATAAGTGCCGCCCCATTCTTCGGGGACGATCATGCCCAGCAATCCCAGATCGGCCATCTTGTCGACCACCGCGTCGTCGATCCAGCCAGCCTTTTCCCAGGCTTGGGCGTGGGGGGCAATTTCGTTTTTGGCGAAGTCACGGGCCATGTCGCGAATCATGACTTGTTCTTCGGTCAGTTCCAGATCGTTCATGTCAGGCCTCTTGACCGCTGAAGAAACTGGCCACGTGCCGGGCGTCGAGCGCGCTCACGTGACTGGGGTTCCAGTGCGGTTTCTTGTCTTTGTCGATAATCAGTGCGCGGATGCCTTCGATCAGGTCACCGCGCTCGAACCATTGCCGGTCCAGATGCAGTTCTTGCGCAAAACACGCTTGCAACGGCAGACGTCGGCCGCGGCGCAGCAGTTCAAGCGTCACTGCCATCGCCAGCGGCGAACGGCTCTGCAGGATGTCGGCGGTGGCGACGGCCCAATGGTGGGTGTCGAACAGCGTGACGGCACGCAGTTGTTCGATGATGCTGGCGATGTCCGGCAATGCGAAGAAGTGGTCGATGGCCGGTCGAAGCATCGCCATACCGGGGTCCGGCAAATGCTGACTGCCAACGTTCGCCAGCACCCCTTGCAGGTCCTTGAGCGGGTTGGTTTGCCAGATCAGGGTGTCCAGCTGCCGGTCCAGCCCGGTCAGCTGCTGGCTGTGCACATACCAGTCGGCCAGACCACAGTACAGCGCGTCTGCGGCCTGAATCTGAATTCCGGTCACCCCCAGGTACACTCCGAGCTCCCCTGGCAGGCGGGACAGGAAATAGCTGGCGCCGACGTCTGGAAAATAGCCGATGGCAACTTCTGGCATCCCCAGGCGAGAGCGTTCGGTGACGACCCGCAAATCCACTGCCTGCGCCAGACCCATGCCGCCGCCCAGCACCAGGCCGTCCATCAAGGCCAGCACCGGTTTGCGATAGTGATGCAGGGTCAGGTCCAGGGCGTACTCTTGGGCGAAGAAGTCGTGATGCAGCGTGCCGTGGTGGTTGAAACTGTCGTAGAGCGCGCGGATATCGCCGCCCGCGCAGAAGGCCTTGTCCCCCGAGCCGCGCAGGACGACCGCGTAAATCTCGTCGTCTACCGCCCAGGCATTCAGCTGCGCTTGCAGGCAACGGACCATTTCCAGGTCGATGACATTCAAGGCGTTCGGGCGGTGGAGGGTGAGATGGCCAATATGATTGCGAACGTCGGCCAGAATGTAATCGCTGGGGGATAGCGCAGTGGCCGGCGGGGCCGATACTACCTGTGCCGTCATCAGGAACTCCCTGTTGTTATTCTGTTTTTGTTCTGATCGAACACTGCAACGCTCAGTAATGTCTTGAGAAATGCCGGGTCTTGAAGCGAGGCTTGCTCGCAAAGAGGGTAGTGCATTCGCAGAGCTGTGCTGGATGCTAACAGCGCAGATTTGCAAATGACAACGAACAATCCTGCAAAGGGGCCGGGCATAAATGCAGCGGGCCAAGGAGGTCGATCTGAATGATGGCGGTGTCGGTTTCACGACCGGTGCCCGGCCGATCGCCTGCAAGCACGGCTCCTACGCCCTGCGGGCAGAAGCGCAGAAGCAGCGATTTGGTGCGATCTGGAACAGGGAGCCGGACCCTGTAGGAGCCAACTTGTTGGCGAGGCGAACTTGAGGGATAACCCCGATTGCCACCTCGCGAACAAGTTCGCTCCTACAGGGCTGCTTTAGCGCTTATGCCTGCAAACTGAACAGCGCCACTTCCGGGGATTCACTGATCCAGTGTTCACTCACGGTCCAGCCAGCGCGGGCGGCGAGGGCGGTGAAGGACTCGACAGTGAATTTATGCGAGTTCTCGGTGTGCAGCTTTTCACCGGCTGCGAAGTGGAAGCTGTGGCCTGCGACTTTCACCACCTGCTCGACCTTGCTGACCAGGTGCATTTCCATGCACGCCTGCTCTGCATTCCAGACCGCCAGATGCTCGAAGGCATCGATGTTGAAATTCCCCATCAGCTCGCGATTGATCCGCGTCAGCAGGTTTTTGTTGAAGCGCGCCGTCACGCCCTCAGCGTCGTCATAAGCGGCCACCAGCGTGGCGGCGTCCTTGACCAGATCCACACCGACGATGAAATGCGCCTTGGCGCCCAGAACGTCATGCACGCCATGCAGGAAGTCCACGGCCTGCTCATGGGTAAAGTTGCCGATGGTCGATCCCGGGAAAAAGCCCACCCGGGTATGGCCGTCGGCTTCCTGAGGCAGTGTCAGCACCCGGGTGAAATCACCGACCTGAGGCGCCACGATCAACTCGGGATAGCGCTGACGCAGTGACTGCGCGGCCTTGTTCAGCGCCGTGGCGCTAATGTCGATGGGCACATACACCGCGATGTGCGGCGCCGCATCGAGCACCAGACGGGTTTTCTCGCTGGCGCCACTGCCGAACTCCACCAGTGCGGCACCTTGTGGAATCGAGGCAGCGATCTGTGCAGCCGTGTTCGTCAACAGCCCGGTTTCGGCACGGGTCGGGTAGTACTCGGCGGTTTCACAGATGGCTTCAAACAGGTCCGACCCGTTCGCATCGTAAAAATACTTGGGCGACAGATTCTTGCTCGGCGCTGACAGACCGGTCACGACGTCACGGGCAAATTCGCTGTCATTGGGATTGACCACCCCAGGTTGACGACTGTCCCGGGCCAGACGCAAGCCGGACACCATCCAGCGCTTGTCCGCGTGAAAGAAGTTGCGATAGGTCACGCGGCAATGATCCGGCGACGTCACGCTGGCCCCGCCACGCAGCACCATTTGATTGACCATGAACTTGCCGTTGTACTCGCCCACTGCGCCCATGGACGGCTTGAAGCCGGGATAGGCGCTATAAGCGCTTTGTGTCCATTGCCAGGCCACGTCGTCTACTTGTTCCAGCAAACCGGCACGAGCGGCCGCTTCCCACTCAGCCTCCGTGGGCAGGCGAGCGTCGGCCCAATTGGCGAACGCGCAGGCTTCGTAATAACTGATGTGGGTGACCGGAGCGGCGGGGTCGATGGCTTCCAGCCCGCGCAGGCTCATGCGCTTGAAACCGTTGTCGTCGTGCTGCCAGTACAGCGGCGAATTCCAGCCGTTCTCCTGAATCAGCGTCCAGCCTTCGGACAGCCACAACGACGCCGTGTGATAGCCGCCATCAGCGATAAAGCTCATCCATTCGCCATTGGTGACCAGCCGATCGCTGATTTCAAACGGCTGCAAATACGTGGTGTGGCGTGGGCCTTCATTGTCGAAAGCGAATTTCTGGCTGCCATGACCGATCTGCGTCAGGCCGCCAGCCAATGGCTTGAACTGACCACGACGCCCCGGCGCATCGGCTGGCCATTGCACGTCATAGGCGGGTTTGAGCGACGACAGGCTGAGCAGATGGAGAATGTCCATCAACAGCAATTCCTGATGCTGCTCTTCATGGGCCAGGCCCAGTTCGATCAGGCTTGCCAGATCGCTGGACACGCCGGCCATCAGCAGGCTGGCCATGTGCTCATCGACGTGCTTGCGATAGGCCAGGACCTGGTCCACACCGGGACGCGTCATTAACCCGCGCTGGGGGCGAGGGTGACGAGGGCCGACAGCTTCGTAGTAGGAGTTGAACAGGTAATTGAATGCCGGATCGAACGGCGTGTAACCGGCCATGTTCGGGATCAGCAAGAAGGTTTCGAAAAACCAGGTGGTGTGCGCGATGTGCCATTTGGCAGGGCTTGCATCGGGCATCGACTGGACGACCATGTCCTCGGGGCTGAGTGGCGCGACCAGCCGCTCAGTGCGACTTCGCACGCCTTGATAGCGTGCGCAAAGTTCGTGACTGGCGGGTGCATCGCGTAGCTCGCGTGAATGGCGCGTCATCGGTCTTTCTCCGGGCCTGCTTTTGTGTGTGATCCCCAATCTGCACTTACTGCCAGTCCGTATTCAATCGACGGAGATCGCCACCTTGTCGGGGTAAAAGGCCACGTGGCCTTCGATGTCCTTCACGGCGGGGTAGGCGTGTTCGTAAGTCCAGACTGCGTTTTCAGCGGTTTGGCCGCCAGCCTTCAGGCTGTAATAGCCGGCGTCGCCTTTGTAGGGGCAATGGCTTTGATGCGCGGTCTTTTCGTAATGTTCAATCGAAATATCCGAAAGGGGGATGTATATAACCGCCGGGTATTTGGCCTCCTTCAGTTGCTTGGCCTGACTGCTCCTGGCGACCAATACATCCTTGAAATGCACGCTGACCGTGCCCGCCAGCGGAGCAATGGTGATGGGATGATCGGGACCTGGGGTTTTCATGAACATGAATCCTCGTGACGAGAAAGGGCGAACCGACAAGTAAAGACCATCAGGCCCGGCCTGTTCGAAGCTGCCGACGGAGTGTGGTGTGAGACGTTGAGGTCAGATGTGGGGTTTCATATTACTGATGGCGTCAGGAATGTCCTACGATTTGTGAATCCATATCTTAAAAGCTAATAGCCAGTTTCCTCTAGGGCCTACAGTTCAATCGTCACCCGACATCCCGGCATGTGAGTATTATCGTCCCGCCAAAGGTCTCAGGAACGAATTCATCAGGTCTGCTCAATGAACGACAAGTACAAGCCCCATGACTGGGCGCCCCACGAGCGACCGACGATGCCGGGGTCTCCTTCGACGCCGCTGCACTCAACGCCCAAGCGCCTGGCCTTTGCGCTGGTGGGGATCATCGTTGCCCTGACCGGTGGCCTGGGCAATGCTCTCGTGGTCGCCAACCTGCCTTATCTGCAAGGCCCGCTGGGTGCAACGCAGGCCGAGATCGCCTGGCTCCCGGCGGCGTATGTCATGACCAACGTGTCCATGAACCTGTTGCTGGTGAAGTTTCGTCAGCAGTTCGGGCTGCGTGCATTCACTGAAGTGTTCCTGGTGCTGTATGCCCTGGTCACGTTCGCGCATCTGTTCGTCAATGATCTCGATTCGGCCATCGCCGTGCGCGCGGCCCACGGTATGGTCGGCGCCGCGCTGAGTTCCCTTGGGCTGTACTACATGATCCAGGCGTTCCCGCAGAAATGGCGGATGAAGGCCTTGGTGCTGGGGCTGGGCACTGCACAGCTGGCGATACCCCTTGCCAGGCTGGTGTCCGAGGACCTGCTGCAAATCGCCGAATGGCGTGGGTTATACCTCTTTGAGCTGGGCATGTGCTTGTTGTCGCTGGGTTGCGTGCTGACGCTTAAATTGCCACCCGGTGACCGATTCAAAGCCTTTGAACCGCTGGATTTCCTGACCTTCGCCTTGCTGGCCACCGGGTTTGCGCTGCTGTGCGCGGCGTTATCGCTTGGGCGTATCGAGTGGTGGTTCGAAGAACCCTGGATCGGCATGGCGTTGGCAGGCTCGATCGTATTGATCCTCGCGGGGCTGGCCATTGAGCACAATCGCCAACGCCCGCTGTTGATCACGCGCTGGCTGGGCAGTGGGCGGATACTGCGGCTGGCGCTGGGGGTGATCCTGTCGCGGGTGGTCTTGTCGGAACAGGCCACCGGTGCCGTAGGCTTTCTGCAAAATCTCAATATGGGCAGCGAGCAACTGCACACGCTGTACTTTTTCATGTTGCTCGGCAGTCTGGCCGGGCTGTTGGTCAGTGCGCTCACGATCAACCCGCAGCATCTGTTGTTGCCGTTGATCATTGCGCTAGCGTTCATGGCCACCGGCTCGCTGATGGACAGCTTCTCCACCAGCCTGACGCGCGAGTCCAACATGTACCTCAGCCAGTTCCTGCTGGCCTTCGGCGGGACATTTTTCCTCGGGCCGACGCTGATCCTCGGCATCAGCGGGGTGATCAGCAATCCGCGCAATATGGTCAGCTTCTCGGTACTGTTCGGGATCACTCAGAACGTCGGCGGTCTGATCGGCTCTTCGCTGCTGGGGACGTTTCAGGTGGTGCGCGAGAAGTTTCACTCCAGCCATCTCAATGAACATCTGTCACTGATCAACCCGCTGATGCAGTCTCGTTTGCAGAGCGCCAGCGGCGGCTATGCCTCGGCGCTGGCCGACCCCTCCGCGCAGACCAACCAGGGCATCCGCTCGCTGGCGGCCATCGCCACCCGTGAGGCCAATGTGCTGGCCTACAACGATGTGTTCATGCTGATTGCCGTGATCGCGATCCTGACCATGATCTGGATCAGCACCCGAGCGGTCTGGCTGTGGATGACCACCGAACCCGTGGCACCGTTTACCCCAAGTGCACCAACACCTTCTGCTCAATCCATTGGCGCTAACCCTTCATGACCGAACCGACCACGCCGCCGTCCGGCAACGCTGACACGTCCACCCCGCAGGCTTCCCAAGGTCCGGCACCGGCTCCGGCCGCAATGCCTTCCACCAACAAGCCACGCTCGGCCCGGGTGCGGCTGGTGTCGTCGATCCTGTTTGGCAGCATCGCACTGGCCGGGGTGCTTATCGTGCTGTATGCCTGGCAACTGCCGCCGTTCAGCAGCCCTATAGAGAGCACTGAAAACGCCTTGGTGCGCGGGCAGACCACGTTGATCGGCCCGCAGCTGAGCGGGTATGTGTATGAAGTGCCGGTGCAGGATTTCCAGTGGGTCAAGCAGGGCGATTTGCTGGTGCGTATCGACGACCGCATCTACAAGCAGCATCTGGATCAGGGCTTGGCGCAATTGGGCGTTCAGCAGGCGGCGCTGGCCAACAACCTGCAACAACGACGTAGCGCCGAAGCGACCATTCTGCAGCGTCAGGCGGCGGTTGAAAGTGCTATCGCTCAGGGCCTCAAAGCAGCGGCGGATCTGAAGCGCAACAGTGCTTTGGTCAGCGATGGTTCGGTATCCAAGAGCGAGCTGGACGTAACCCGCGCCGCCGACGCCCAGGCCAAAGCAGCAGTGGCTGAAGCCAAAGCAACCCTGGAAATCGCCCGCCAGGACCTGCAGACCGTGATCGTCAATCGCGGCTCCCTTGAGGCATCGGTAGAGAACGCCAAGGCGACCATCGAACTGGCGCGCATCGATTTGAGCAACACCCGCATCACCGCGCCCCGGGACGGCCAGTTGGGGCAGATCGGCGTGCGCTTGGGGGCGTACGTCAATTCCGGCGCGCAGCTGATGGCGCTGGTGCCGCGCCCGCGCTGGATCATCGCCAATATGAAAGAAACGCAAATGGCTAACGTGCGGCTCGGGCAGCCAGTGAGTTTTACGGTGGACGCGCTGGAGCACCGCAAGATGCATGGCCGAGTGCAGCGGATCTCCCCGGCAGCGGGCTCTGAATTCAGTTTGCTGCCGGCCGATAACGCGACCGGCAACTTCGTGAAAATCGCCCAGCGCATTCCGGTGCGAATCACGGTTGATGGCGATCAGGCCGACGTTGATCGCCTGCGTCCGGGGATGTCGGTGGTGGTCAGTATCGACACCAGCCAGGATGGCGACGTGCCGCCAGACCCGGTAGACGGGACGATTGATCCGGTGCGGTGACGCGATGGAGGCTGCCCCCGTACGAGCGAACTCATTGAGGTCTGTGGGAGGGAGCTTGCTCGCGATTCGACAGTCCACGTTCCGAAGATTTAGCGGATGTACCTACCTTATCGCGAGCAAGCTCCCTCCCACGGTCGGTAGTCAGTCAGATACGGTTTTAGCGCTTCCACAACGTTTTGCCGAAGAACGTCAGGGTCCGGTCCCACGCCAGTTGTGCCCACACCGGGTCATATTGAGTGCCCGGGATGCGTCCGAAGCCCACTGCGGTTTCGTTGGCAAACCCATGATGGGCCAGGTAGCGATGGAACTCTGCCTCGACGCCGCCTTCGCTCAATTTGGTTTCTAGCGCATCGACCGTTTCAGCCGGGAAGAACAAATCCTGCGTCGCCCAGTGCGCCAGTACCGGCGCCTTGATAGCGCTGGCGTCCAGATATTCCAGCGGCGGGCAGCCATACCAGACCACCCCTGCGGAGATTTCCGGGATGGCATTGAGCGCCAGAAGGGTCAACGCGCCGCCCATGCAGAATCCAGTCACTGCGACGTTGGGCGTGAAGCCCTTGAGGTACTGCACGGCGCCTTTGATGTCTTGAGTGGCGGCGTCGCTGAAATCAAGGCCGTCCATCAAGTGATGGGCCTCTTCTTCCTCAACCGTGGATTTGCCGCGAAACAGATCCGGTACCAGCGCCAGATAGCCCGACGCTGCCAATCGGTCGGCCACGCCTCGGATCTGATCGTTCAGGCCCCACCATTCCTGAATCACCACTACCGCTGGCGCGCCTTCGGTTTTGTCCGGGCTGGCCAGGTAACCGCTGACCTCTTTGCCGTCGGGGCGACGATAGGTAATCATTTTTCCAGCGCTGGGCAGAGTCGATGGATGGGTCATGGTGATCTCCTGTTCATTGGCGATTGATTCACTGGGGTGCGGCTGAGCATAACGCGAGTGACTGCGGATCAGGCGCCTCTTTGAGAACCGGACTAATTGTCGGGGTTCAGCGCTTGGACGCACCACGACGCTGAACGCGGCGGCATAAGTCTGCGCGGTTCGGGCAAATGGCACTATCCTCTCGTCCATTTCGCCGCCGAGAGTTTGCCATGCTGCACAAAAGCCTCATTCGTCGCCTTGATCTGATCACGCTGCAGGTGTTTGTGGCTGTCCATGAAGAAGGCACGCTGACCCGCGCCGCTGCCCGTGAGGCGATTGCGGTGTCGGCGGCCAGCAAGCGCCTGATGGAGCTTGAGGAAGCACTGGGCATCGGGCTGTTCGTGCGCAACGCCAAGGGCATGACCCTGACCGCAGCGGGCGAAACCTTGCTGCACCACGCCCGGCGCATGCTGTTCGATGTCGAGAAAATGGGGCTGGAGTTGGGTGAGCACATCCAGGGACTGCGCGGCTACGTGCGGATGCTGGCGAACCTGTCGGCGATCATTCAGTTTCTGCCTGAGGATTTGCACGGGTTCGTCGCCAGTCATGCGCAGGTCAAGGTTGATCTCGAAGAGCGCCCTAGCGGCGGGGTGGTGCAGGGCATCCTCGATGGCGTGGCTGACATTGGCATCTGCTCCGAAGACACCAATGTGCAGGAACTGGTCAGCGTGCCCTATCGCCGGGACAAGCTGGTGGTGGTGATGCGTAGCGACCACCCGCTGGCCGGGCTTGGGCAAGTGGGGTTTGCCGAGACGCTGGATTTCGATCAGGTCGGGTTGCACGCCGCAAGCTCGATCAACATGCGCATCCATGCCGCGGCCAGGGCGGCGGGGCGAATGTTGCGCCTGCGCATTCACGTTCCGGGGTTCGATGCCGTGTGCCGCATGGTTCAGGCCGACATGGGCATCGGCGTGCTGCCGCAGCAGGCATACGAACTGTTCGGGCGAGCGCTGGGCTTGACCGCTGTGCCGCTGGACGATGACTGGTCCGAACGCACGTTGATCCTGGTCACGCGTGAACATGAATCGCTGTCACCGGTGAGCCGGTTGCTGTTCGAGCATTTGCGGATGCCTTAGGCCAGCCTTTGTTGATCAATACGATTCCCTGTAGGAGCTGACGACCCTAAGGGAGGCTGCGAAGCGGTGTGTCAGTTGAAATACTTTTCGCAGGCGCACCGTGATCGCAGCCTCGCGTTGCTCGTCAGCTCCTACAAAGATTATCGCGTCCTCCCTTCGCGTTTCGCGAACGCCCATTGCCAACTGACGGTTGGATTGTCCGACAGCTTGTCCCTTAGTCTTGGCACAAATTCCAAGAAAGACTGAGGTACGAACATGACTGCCCCTCTCACCGGCATTCGCGTGATCGAAATCGGTACGCTGATCGCCGCCCCGTTCGCCGCTCGCCTGATGGCTGAGTTCGGTGCCGAAGTCATCAAGATCGAATCGATGGGTCAGGGTGATCCTCTTCGTAAATGGCGAAAACTCCACGAAGGCACCTCCCTCTGGTGGTATCTGCAGTCCCGCAATAAAAAATCCCTCGCCCTGAACCTCAAATCCCCCGAAGGTATTGCCATCGTCAAGCAGTTGGCCGAGAGCACTGACGTGCTGATCGAAAATCTGCGCCCCGGTGCGCTGGAAAAACTCGGCCTTGGCTGGGACGTGCTGCATGCACTGAACCCGAAACTGACGCTGGTGCGGATTTCCGGCTACGGCCAGTCCGGCCCTTACCGCGATCGCCCGGGCTTCGGCGCCATCGGCGAGGCCATGGGCGGCATCCGCTACACCACCGGCACACCGGGTTCTCCACCGGCCCGGGTGGGTGTCAGCCTGGGTGATTCACTGGCCTCGATGCACGCAGTGATGGGCGCTCTGATGTCGTTGCTGCGGGTGAAAACCGGGCAGGGCGACGGGCAGATTGTCGACGTCTCCCTGGCCGAAAGCGTGTTCAACGTCATGGAAAGCCTGGTGCCGGAATACGACATGATGGGCCACGTGCGCGAGCGCAGCGGCGGGGCATTGCCTGGCATTGCGCCGTCCAATACCTACCCCACCGGCGATGGCGCCTACGTGGTCATTGCTGGCAACAGCGACCCGATCTTCAAGCGCCTGATGAACGTCATCGGCCGCAACGACCTGGGTGAGAACCCCGAGTTCGCCCACAACGATGGCCGCGCGGCGCAGAGCAACATGCTCGACGATGCCATCAGCCAATGGTCTTCCAGCCTGCCCATCGATGATGTGTTGCACGCCCTTGAGCAGGCTGAAGTGCCGGCCGGGCGCATCTACAACGTGGCCGACATCGTTGCCGATCCGCATTACCAGGCGCGGGACATGATCCTCGATGCGCAGTTGCCGGGCGGCGCCAGCGTCAAGATGCCGGGCATCGTGCCCAAGCTGTCCGAAACCCCCGGCGGCGTGAACTGGCAGGGCCCAAGCCTGGGCCAGCACACCGACAGCGTGCTCGACAGCCTGGGCTTGAGCGCGGCCGATATCGAACGCCTGAAGACTGAAGGGGTGGTGCAATGATCACTGATTTTTCCGAGCGCCTGATCGTCCAGGAAGTGTCGCCGCGCGATGGCCTGCAGATCGAACCAAAATGGGTCGAGACCGCCGACAAAATCGCGCTGATCGATCAACTGTCGCTGGCAGGATTTTCTCGCATCGAAGCCGGATCGTTCGTCTCGCCCAAAGCCATCCCGGCCCTGCGCGATGGCGATGAAGTGTTTCGCGGTATTCGTCGCCAGCCGGGCGTGACCTACGTCGCGCTTATCCCCAACCTCAAGGGCGCTCAGCGAGCGCTGGAGGCCGGGGCGGATGAACTCAATCTGGTGATGTCCGCCAGCCAGACCCACAACCTGGCCAACATGCGCATGCGACGCGAGCAATCGCTGGCGGCGTTTGGCGATGTGGTGGCGCTGGTCCAGGGCACGGCCTTGAGCCTTAACGGCTCGATCGCGACAACGTTTGGTTGCCCGTTCGAGGGCGTGATCGACGAAGACGTGGTGATGCAGATCGTCGATGCATATCTGGAATTGGGCATGCACGGTGTGACCCTGGCCGACACCACTGGCATGGCCAATCCGCGTCAGGTTTATCGCCTGGTTCAGCGGGTGCTGCAACGCCTGCCGGCCTCGGCACTGACCCTGCATTTTCATAACACCCGAGGGCTTGGATTGAGCAACGTGCTCGCGGCTTATGAAGCCGGGGCGCGACGCTTCGATGCGTCTCTGGGCGGACTGGGTGGCTGTCCGTTCGCGCCGGGGGCCTCGGGCAATATCTGCACCGAAGATCTGGTCAATCTGTGCGCGGAAATGGGCATCGACACCGGCATCGATCTGCCACATCTGCTCACGCTGTCCCGCCGTTTGCCCGACCTGCTCGGCCACGAAATGCCCGGTCAGGTCGCCAAGGCCGGGCGCAACTGCGACCTGCACCCGGCGCCGGACAATTTGCCAGCCTGACTTCGCCGTAAACCCGGGCGCTTGAGCGTCCGGCCAGACAACAAAAACAAACGGGCACCCGCCGGGAAGCCCGCCTGGAGAAACTGCAATGACGCTCTCTGCTCTGAATCCCGACCGCAGCCTCCCCGAGGTAATCAGCGCGGAAAAAGCCCTGATTCGCAAGGTCGCCTGGCGCATCATGCCGTTGATCATGGTGTGCTACCTGTTCGCGTTTTTTGATCGCATCAACATCAGCTTCGCCAAGTTCCAGCTGCAGAGCGACTTGAGCCTGAGCGACACCGCTTACGGCCTGGGCGCCGGCTTGTTCGTGGTCGGTTACGTGCTGTTCGAGGTGCCGAGCAACATCATGCTGTACAAGGTCGGCGCCCGGCGCTGGATTGCCCGGATCATGATGTCCTGGGGCATCGCCACGGCGCTGATGATCTTCGTTACCAGTGAATGGCAGTTCTACACGCTGCGCTTCATCATCGGCGCGATGGAAGCCGGTTTCGCACCGGGCGTGTTGTATTACCTGACGCTGTGGTTCCCGCAGACCTACCGAGGTCGCATCACTTCGACGCTGTTCCTGGCATCGGCTTTTGCCGGCCTGATCGGCGCGCCAGTGTCCGGCCTGGTGCTGGGGCACATGGACGGCGTGATGCAGATGCGCGGCTGGCACTGGCTGTTCCTGCTGGGCGGTATCCCTTGCTTCGGGCTTGGCCTGGTGGTGCTCAAGGTGCTCAAGGACAAAGTCACCGACGCCCACTGGCTGACCGCCGAGGAAAAAACCTACCTCTCCAGTCGCATCGCTCATCACGAGCCGAACAAACACGGCGGCTCGCTGCTGACTGCGTTGAAAATGCCCGGCTTCCTGATGCTCGGCTTCATTTACTTCCTGATCCAGGTGGCGTCCTACGGCCTGAATTTCTGGGCGCCACAGCTGATTCGCAGTGCCGGGACGGAAAGTCCGGTGGTCATAGGCCTGCTGACAGCGATCCCGTACATCTTCGGGGCGATCAGCATGGTCGTGGTGGGGCGTTTGTCGGATGCCACGGGTGAGCGGCGCAAGTTCGTGTGCGGGCTGGTGGTGCTGGGTGCGGTCGGTTTTTTCAGCGCCGGCATCTTCGCGCAGCACACGGTGTTCCTGATTGTCGCCCTGGCCATGCTCGGCGCCGGCATCGTGGCTTCGATCCCTGCGTTCTGGACCCTGCCGCCCAAGTTGCTGGCCGGCGCCGGGGCAGGAGCGGCTGGCGGTATCGCCTTGATCAACACCCTGGGCCAGTTCGGCGGCATCGTCAGCCCGGTGATGGTCGGCAGCATCAAAGACCTCACCGGCAGCACCACGCCAGCGTTATACGTCATTGGAGTATCAAGTTTGCTGGCTGCGGCGCTGCTGATGTGGGCGTTGCCCGCGAAGCTGCGCACACTGGATAAGCATGAGGATTGACGCTTTTAGCTCCGCGGTTGACAGTTTCGCAACCCGTCTTTAAGGTTGCCAAAACTTCAACAAGGATGCTGATGCGTATTTTCAAGAAGAGTGCGTTTGATAGTGCAGCAAAGCTCTACCCGAATGATGCAGCAAACCTCATTGGTGTTTATCGACTGCTTAGCAAATCAACTGCCCAGAGCACTGCTGAACTCAGAAAGATGTTCAACACGCTTGACCGATTCACGCATCGCAATGGTTGGTACGTCATCGACATCGGCGGTAATAACCTGAGATTGATCGCCGCCATCGACTTCATCAAACAACTGGTGTTCGTCAAACACATCTATACCCATGCCGAGTACACAAAGGCGAATAAGTGGTATCACGTAAACAAAACAGGGATCAGACCATGAATGCCGTAACGGCACAGCGTATCGTGGACAACGCTGCCATTCGCGAGCTCGCCCAGCGGATGGAAGCGCTTTGGCTCGATATGGATCGGGTCGGTGCCCATTTTATTCATCACATCGAAACCGACGACGATTACCGAAAAGCGTTGGCGGCCATTGATGAACTCACCGACGGGCAGACGCTGGAAAGTGTGGAGCAGACCCTGCTTGACACACTCTGCGATACCGTTGAGCGCTACGAGAATCGGGCGACTCGATTCAAAGCATTCGATGAACGTGTGAATGCCGTTACTGGCGTCGATTTGATCAAAGCGCTAATGCTGCAAAACGGTCTGTCCGGCACTGACTTGCCCGAAATAGGTGACAAGACTGCGGTATCGAGGATTCTCAGCGGTCAGCGCAATCTGACGATTGAAATGGTTACGCGATTAGGGGCTCGGTTCCACATCGAGCCAGGTGCCTTTCTTCCCAGGGCAGGCAATCGAGATTGATCGATCATTACTAAAAAAAACCCGCTTCGGCGGGTTTTCTCTGGCTGGTGTTTCTACCCGTCACCCCACCGAAACTTTTCCCCTCTTGCCCCTGTCATTGCTAGACACAACCCCTCAAGGAATAAGGCAATGGCTCGGGCAATCTGGAAGGGCGCGATCAGTTTCGGGCTGGTGCATATTCCGGTGGCGTTGGTTTCGGCCACGTCGCGGCAGGGTGTCGACTTCGACTGGCTCGACAAGCGCAGCATGGACCCGGTGGGCTACAAGCGCATCAACAAGGTCACCGGCAAAGAGATCAAAAAGGAAAACATCGTCAAGGGCGTGCAGTACCAGAAGGGCCAGTACGTCGTTATCAGCGAAGAAGAAATCCGCTCGGCGCACCCCAAATCGACCCAGACCATCGAGATTTTCGGTTTCGTCGATGCCGACCAGATCCCCCTTCAAAACATCGACACGCCTTACTTCCTGGCTCCCGACAAGCGCGGCGAGAAAGTCTACGCGCTGTTGCGCCAGACCCTGATCGACACCAAAAAAGTCGCCTTGGCCAACGTGGTCATCCGTACCAGTCAGCACCTGGCCGCAGTCATGCCGCTGGACGAGGCGATTGTGCTGGTGCTGCTGCGCTGGCCTGCTGAAGTGCGCAGCCTCGATACGCTGGAGCTGACCAAGGAGGTGACTGACGCCAAACTCAGCAAGGCGGAACTGGACATGGCCAAGCGCTTGGTTCAGGACATGAGCGCCGACTGGCAGCCGGATGAGTACCGGGACACGTTCCAGGAGCAGATCATGGAACTGGTCGAGACCAAGGCCCGGGAGGGCAAGATCGAAGACGTCGAGACCGATGCCGGGGAAACCGAACGCAAGTCGGCCGATGTGATCGATCTCACCGAATTGCTCAAACGCAGTCTGGGCAGCAAAGGCAGTTCTGCCAAAACCCCCACTAAATCCAAGCCTGCCAGCAAGAGCAAAACCGCCGCCGCAGATCAAGCAGCTCCGGCCAAACGGCGTGCCCCTGCCAGGAAAAAAACCACCAAGGCGTCCTGAGAGTCCTGTGCCGGTCGAGCGTTATCGGCCGGCACAGTCATCCGCCGGTGCAGAGGGTTAATCGACCATGGCCAAGCCCGTCAGCGAGTACACGCGCAAGCGTAATTTCGACATCACCTCAGAACCACCTGAAGCGGCCAGACGCGGGTCCAAAAACAAGAATCAGGCGCTGAGCTTTGTCATCCACAAACACGATGCGCGAAACCTGCATTATGACTTTCGGCTGGAACTGGACGGTACGCTGAAAAGCTGGGCGGTGCCCAAAGGCCCCAGTCTGGACCCGAAAAACAAGCGCCTGGCGGTGCATGTCGAGGATCACCCGTTGGGTTACGGCACCTTCGAGGGCAGCATCCCCGAGGGCCAATACGGCGCGGGCGATGTGATCGTCTGGGATCGCGGCGTGTGGCAGCCCCATGGCGATCCGCAGCAGACCTACAAGGACGGCAAGCTCAAGTTCACCCTCATTGGCGAAAAACTCACCGGTGAGTGGGCATTGGTGCGCACCCATTTGCGCGGCAGTGGCGACAAGGAGCAGTGGCTGCTGATCAAGGAAAAGGACGAGGCCGTGCGCTCGCAGGATGATTACGACATCGTGGTCGAGCAACCGCAGAGCGTAGTCAGCGGCGCAACGGTGGGCGATGGCAGAAAGAAAGCCGCTGCAAGCTCATCCGCCAAGACAGCCAGCAACGCCGGCGCGGTCAAACCGGCTGCGAAAAAGACACCGGGCAAAAAGGCCGCCGTCCCGCAAAAACTCACTCCGCAACTGGCAACCCTGGTAGACGCCCCGCCGGCCGGTGAATGGCTGTACGAGATCAAGTTCGATGGCTACCGGATCCTGACGCGCATACAGGGCGGGGAAGTGCGGCTGTTTACCCGCAACGGCCACGACTGGACCGAGCGTCTGCCGTTGCAGGCCAAAGCGCTGACCGCCATGAAACTTGCAGATGGCTGGCTGGACGGCGAGGTGGTGATGCTCAACGACGCCGGTTTGCCGGATTTCCAGGCGCTGCAAAATGCCTTCGAAATCGGCCGCAGCAAGGACATTGTTTACTACCTGTTCGACGCGCCGTTTCTCGATGGCGAGGATCTGCGCCAGAGCCCGGTCGAAGACCGCCGCGCGGCGCTTAAAAAGCTGCTGGGCAAGCAGCGCAGCCGGCTGCTGCGCTTCTCCGATGCGTTCTCGGCCAATCACCAGGATATTGTCGAAAGCGCTCGCGCCTTGTCCCTGGAAGGGGTGATCGGCAAGCGCGCCGGCAGCGTGTATGCCGCAAAACGCAGCGCCGACTGGATCAAGCTCAAGTGCAAACAGCGCCAGGAATTCGTGATCGTCGGCTACACCCGGCCCCAAGGCACGCGCACCGGATTTGGCGCGTTGTTGCTGGCGGTCAACGAGGAGGGCGCCGGATTGGTGTATGCCGGGCGAGTGGGCACCGGTTTCAACCAGAAAATGCTCGATGAGATGTACACACAGATGAAGGCCCTGGAGCAGGAAGCTTCGCCGTTGGAGAAGAAACTGACCAGCGCTCAGGCGCGCGGCGTGCACTGGATCAAGCCTGAGCTGGTGGGTGAGGCCGAGTTCGGAGAATGGACCCGCGAAGGCATCATCCGCCATGCCTCGTTCATCGCGCTGCGCACGGATAAACCGGCCAGCGAAGTGGTGCACGAATACCCGAAAACGCCCAAGGAGGTCAAAGCGCCTTTCAAGGCCAAGGCCTCCAAAGCCGCCGATGCCGATCAAGCCAAACCTGCCCCGGCCAAGCGCGTAGCCAAAGGCAAAGTCGAAGTGGCCGGTGTAGTGATCAGCCATCCCGAGCGGGTGATTGATAAGGAAAGCGGCCTGCACAAAATCGACCTGGCGCATTTTTACGAGTCGATTTCCGACTGGATCCTGCCGCATCTGGTGCACCGTCCAGTGGCGCTGCTGCGCTGTCCGGAAGGCGTGGAAGGCGAGCAGTTCTTCCAGAAGCATTCGGACCGGCTGGCGATTCCCAATATCAAGCAACTGGACCCCAAGCTGGACCCCGGCCACGCGCGGTTGATGGAGATCGACAGCGTGCAGGCGCTGGTCGGTGCCGCACAGATGGGCACCATCGAGTTGCACACCTGGGGCGCCACCAGCGACAAGATTGAAACGCCGGATCACTTCGTGCTCGATCTGGATCCGGACCCGGTCTTGCCGTGGCGCAGCATGATTGAGGCCACCACCATGACGCTCACGGTGCTGGACGAACTGGGCCTTGAGGCGTTCATCAAGACCAGCGGCGGCAAGGGCATCCACATCATCGTGCCGCTGGCGCGAGGTGCCGATTGGGACACGGTCAAGGCTTTCGCTAAAGCGATTTCGCAGTTCATCGCCGATAAGTTGCCTGAGCGATTTACCGCCGTGATGGGGCCTAAAAACAGGGTTGGAAAGATCTTCATCGATTACTTGCGCAACACCCGTGGGGCCAGTACCGCGACCGCTTATTCGGTGCGTGCGCGGCCGGGTTTGCCGGTGTCGGTGCCGGTCACACGGGATGAACTGACGACACTTAAATCCGCCTCGCAATGGAACATCGCCAACCTTCAGGCGCGCCTGCGCAAGCTCAAGGCCGACCCTTGGGCGGGGTATAAAAATAAGCAGCGGATTACCAAGAAGATGTGGAAGCAGTTGGGGGCGACGCCGCCGGCTTGAGGCTTGCGCAAACAAGTTCGCGCCTACAGGGCGGCGGTGGCTTGGCGGACGTGGACTAGAGTGAACGTGCTGCGTTGGCGTTCATCTGCTCCACAAAAATGCGCCAAACGCACAAGTTTGCCTACTGCCACTGGCACAGACTGCCCGGAATAGGCGCAGTCAGTCGCCGTTATCAGGAGATAGCATCATGTTCAGCAACTGGTCTGACCTGGTTGTTACCATCAAAAAATCCTTCGGCGCGCTGTCCAAATCCAACCCTAAAATGGTCAAGGCTTACATGGCCCTGGACGAAGCTGCCGCCGACAACAACGTCCTGGACGCCAAAACCCGGGAGCTGATTTCTCTGGCCGTGGCGATCACGACTCGCTGTGATGGGTGTATTGGCGCACATTCCGAAGCCGCGATAGCGGCGGGTGCCACTCGCGAAGAAGTTGCCGCGGCGTTGGCCACGGCCATTTCGCTCAACGCCGGCGCGGCTTATATCTACTCGCTGCATGCGCTGGAGGCGTATGACGCGTTGAAAAAGTGATGATCAACACATACGTGTAGGAGCCAGCTTGTTCGCGAGAGGGCATGCCAGACACACCGGGGTGTCGGCCTCGCCAACAAGTTGGCTCCTACAGAGTGATTCGGGTTTTCTGTTAGCTATCACGCCACCGAACTGTGCGTATCACCTTGCTCGGCCGGGTAGAACTCGCCATCGAGATTCAACTCGGTCAAACGCGCGCGTACGGCGGTTTCGATCTCCAGCACGTCAGCGGTGTCGTCGATGTCATCGGGGACCAGCCACACACGGGTGACGTTTTGCCCGTGGGTGCCTTCGCTGAGCATGTCGTGGGTGAACAGTTCATTGGCGCGCCACAGGCACAGCTGGTCTTCCTTGGGGCCGTGTTCGGCCAGTGAAGAGGCTGATGACAGCCAGATTTCGTTGTAGGCGCTGAGGTCGGCGTCGCTCAGTTCTGCCAGAGAGATCAGGGTTTTCATGACGGTTCCTCGTAGGCGGGTGCATAGACTCTGAGCGTGGGGATGCTCAGGCGTTCCCGCTAACGAAGGGTAGAAGACAAATCAGGAGCCTGTGAGCGCTTACTCATCCCAGGCATACACAAACCCTGTGGGAGCCAACTGGTTGGCGAGTTCGACGCTGCGGTGTGTCAGGTATGGCGCCTGCGAACACGATCGCTCTCATCAAACATCGAACTGGCTGTCCAGTGTGGGAGGGAGCTTGCTCGCGAAGGGGCCGTTACATCCGCCACTGATCTGGGCGCCAAGAAGTGAATCGCGAGCAAGCTCCCTCCCACAACCCATGCTTGCTGCGCGACGTGGGATCTCCTACAGGTATACGGCCAACAAGGAGTTCGGGACTGATGGTTATTGCTTCACCGGCGCAGGCAATGTCACCAGCGACACGTATTCATCCCAAAATGCCTTCTGGTTGATGCCGTATACGACTTTTGCCTTTTGCGTGCCCACCGGCGCGCCTTTTTTGTAGGCCATCGAACGGCCGTAGTCCGGGCCGAAATGCGCATCGACATCGACCCACACGTCTTTGGATTCGGTCACCAGTTCCGGATGCACCAGATACAGCGCGGGCAGGCTGTCCCAGGTGAAACTGTGGTACGCAGGGTCCTTGTCGAACTCCGGTCCCAGCACCGCTTTGTACAAGTCCGGGATCACGCCTTTTTTCGCGATAACGCGGTTGTACACCGAGGCATCGAAGGTGACTTTCTCGCACACGTCATTGGGGAAGATCACGTGTTCGACGGGGGAGCGCAGGACGATGCGTGCCGCTTCCGGGTCGAACCACCAGTTGAATTCCGCCGCTGGGGTGGTGTTGCCGGGGATTTCCATCGCGCCGCCCATATACACGATGCGTTTGATCAACGGCACGATTTCCGGCGCGGTGCGAATCGCCAGCGCCAGGTTGGTCAAGGGCCCGACTGCCAGCAGCGTCACTTCATGGGGGTTGCGCTTGACGCTGTAGATGATGAACTGCGCGGCGGACTCATTGCGCAGCTTGGTGTGCGTCGCCAGGCCGTCCGGTGGCGCTACCAATTGCGAGGGTGAAGTAGGCCGCGGGTGCTTGAACGCGCCAGGCCAGCCGGAACCGAACAGCGCCTGTTCCTGCGGGTACGTGGAATAATCATGCAGCAGCGGATAGGCCGCGCCGGAATACACGCCGACGTCTTTCTCCACGCCCATGCGCTCGACGGCTTTGAGCGCATCGACCTGCGCCTGATCGACCCACGCGTTGCCGCTGACCAGTGTCATGCCCAGCAGATCGATTTTCTTCTGCGCATGCAATTGCGCCAGCATGATGAAGGCCTGGCCGTCATCGTTGAGTACGTTGAAGTCCGTGTCGAAAATTACCTTCTCGGCCGCTTGTAGCGAGGTGGCAGACAGGCCGACGGCCAGCGCCAGGGCACAGCTTTTCAGTAACGCCTGCATGCTTTCATTCCCTTTTGTAAAAAAACACCGTCCCTGTAGAAGCTGCCCAGCAGCGCGAGGCTGCGATGCGGTACCTCTGACACACCGCAATCGCAGCCTTCGGCAGCTCCTACAAGTCCTGGGGTGATAGTTATCTGTTCACCAGCTTGGCCGGCAACGCAATTACCAGAAAGCTGCTGAGGATCAAGCATCCGGCGAAGAACCACAACGCCCCGGCGCTGCTGCCCGTCACGTCGATCGCGATGCCCATCATCGAGTTGCTGACCAGACCTGCGATGTTCGCCAACGAGCACGCCAACGCGAAACCGGTAGCCGCCGCACGGCCCTTCAGAAAGGTTGCCGGCAGGCTGAAGAACACCGGCACCGCGCCGATGATTGCCGCCGAAGCAATGGCAAACAGAATCACCGTCATCACGACGCTGTGGGTGAAGTATGTGCTGGCAGCCATGGCCATCGAACCGATCCAGAACGGCACGATGATGTGCCAGCGACGCTCGCGGCGACGGTCCGAGCTGGCGCCGATCATCAACATGCCGATCAAGGCTGCGACGCTTGGCAGCGCTGTCAGAATGCCGATGTGAAAGGTGTCGACCACGCCTGCGTTCTTGATGAAGGTCGGCATCCAGAAACCCATCGCATACGCGCTGAGCAGGATCGAAAAATCGATGCCCCCGAGCATCCAGACCTTCAGGTTGAAAAAGCCGTCACGGAAACTGTGTTTGCTGTCTTTGCCTTCTGCGTCGTCCTGGCGCAGCTCGCTTTCCAGCAGGGCCTTCTCGCTGGTGTCCAGCCACTTGGCCTGTTTGGGGTTGTTCGGCAGCGCCCAGAACGTCAGCACGCCCAAAAGCACGCTCGGAATGCCCTCGATCAGGAACAGCCACTGCCAGCCGCGCAGTCCGCCGGTCATGTCGAAATGGCCCATGATCCAGCCCGACAGCGGCCCGCCGATGACGCTGGACAGCGGCAAACCGATCATGAACAACGCGATGATGCGGCCCCGTCGGTAGGTCGGGAACCAGGTGGTCAGGTAAAACAGCACCCCCGGCAGAAAGCCCGCTTCGGCGGCGCCGAGCAAGAATCGCAGCACGTAGAATTGGGTGGAAGTGGTGACGAACAGGGTGCACACCGAGAGCAGGCCCCAGGTGATCATGATCCGCGCGATCCAGATCTTCGCCCCGACCTTTTCCAGCACCAGGTTGCTCGGCACTTCAAACAGGATGTAACCCACGAAAAACAGCCCGGCGCCCAGGCCGAACGCGGTTTCGCTTAAGTGCAGTTGATCGAGCATCTGCAGCTTGGCAAAACCAATGTTGATGCGGTCCAGGTAAGCGGCCAGATAGCAGAAGCACAGGAAGGGAATCAGCTTCCAGGTGATCTTGTGGTAAAGCGCCTTGATCGGGTCCGCAGCGATGGTCGCAGCGGTTTGAATGTTCGCAGAGGGCATCGGGTGGCTCCTGGCGTTTCGGTCTGGTTCTTATGGTGCAAAGGTGGTTTGTGCGGATATGAACAATCCCGTCAAAATTATCGGTGTCAACTCTGGCCTCTTCGCGGACAAGTCCGCTCCCACATGGGTTGCGTTTCACCTGTGGGAGCGGACTCGTCCGCGAAAGCGTCAGTCCAGACGACCTATTTTTTGAAGTAATCCATCGCTTCCTGCTTGGCCACCACATCGCCGTACTTATTGTCGATATCGAATAGATTCGCCTCGTGAGGCGCGGAGTGCCGATCCCCGACGCATTCACGCACGACGATAGTGCGGAATCCATGCTGCACCGCATCCACCGCCGTTGCACGAATGCAGCCGCTGGTCGAGCATCCGGCCAGCACCACGGTATCAATGCCCTGTACGTGCAACAGCGAAGCTAGCGAAGTACCGAAGAACGAACTGGCGTATTGCTTGCTGATCACCACTTCATCGGCGGTGGGCAGCACTGCTTCACAGAATGCCGCCAGCGGATTGCCTTCGACCATGTCCTTCATCACCGGGGCTTTGATCACCCATATGCCGCCGTCGATGAAATGCTGCGGGTGGTAACGGATGTTGGTGTGCACCACCAGCACGCCGTGCTCACGGGCACTGGCCAGCAGCTCAACGCTTTCGGCCACCGCAGTGACCACGCCCGGTGCATACAGCGGCGCGCCTTCCTGGGTGTAGCCCTGCATGAAATCGATCATCAACAGCGCGGCTTTTTTGCCGAACCCGACGCGATTGCCCCACACGCCTTGATAGTTGGCGTCTGCACTTTGCTCTTCACTCATGGCGCTCTCACTGTGCAATTAATTGTTCAAGCCAACACCTGAAAACCTGTGGGAGGGAGCTTGCTCGCGAGACGCTAGTACAGTCGATGCATCTTCACTGCCTCAAGCACCCATCGCGAGCAAGCTTTCTCCCCCCTGATTCTGGTCATTCATCAGGTCAGTGGCTGGCCGAGGAAATCGCCGAACGCGACGAAGAAGCCCGGCAGGTTGTCCCACGGGATCATGTGCCCGGCGTTTTCGACGCGGGCGATCATGATCTGCGGTTGCAATTGGCGAATCTCGGCTTCGTCCTCCGGCAGAATCACACCACCCCGGGTCGCGACGATCAGCAGGGCAGGGACGGGCAGGTTCGGCAAGTCCTTGTGGAAATCTTCGTCGTGGAAATCGTTGAACGCCTTGACGATGGCCGGCTCGTAGCAGGTGTGCAGCCATTCGGCGCGCAACTGCAGTTGCTCCTCGGTCCAGGTGGCGCAGAACGCGCGCATGTCATCGGCGCTCATGCCGTTTTGCGACTGACGAATCGAGTCCACGTACCACGGCAACTTCGCAGGGTACTCACGACGGCCAGGCCCGGAAACCGGCGGATCGATCAGCACTAGGCTTTTCAGGCCGTGCGGGTTGCGCACCGCACTGCGTACTGCAAAACGCGCGCCCATGGAGTGACCGGCCAGGTGATAACTGTCCAGGTTCATCGCCTGGGCAAACGTTGCGATGTCGTCGGCGCAGGTATCGACGCTGTAATCCAGTTCCGGCCCGGTGGAGGACAGCCCGCGACCACGGGCATCGAGCACGTAGGTGTCGAAATACTTGCCCAGATGTTCGGCAACAAAACCCCAGGTGATCGCCGGGCTGGTAATGCCCGGAATCAGGATCAGCGCCGGTTTGCCCTGGTGCCGTTCGCCACCGTAGCGCAGGTAGTGCTGGCGGATGCCATTGGCCTGGACGTTGCCGCCGTAGATGAAGGTGCTCATGCGCTCACCTCGGATTTCAGTTCCTGACCGTACAGGTCATAGCCGAAGACCCAGGCCGGATCTTCCTGGGTGCGCAGCCAGGTGTTGGCGTTCGAGACAGCCTGCACGCGGGAAGCGCGCTCCTTGCGGTTGGCTTCATAGAGTTTGAACGCGGTGCTGTAATCGGTGAGTCCTGTTTCCTGCAGGCAGCGGGTCAGCATCGCGGCATCTTCGATGGCCATGCCGGCACCCTGAGCCATGTGCGGCTTCATGGGGTGACAGGCATCGCCCAGCAGCACCAGACGACCACGGCTCCACAGCGGCAGCGGATTGCGATTAAGCAGCGGCCACTTGGTCACGCTGCCAGTGGATTCGATCAGCGCTTGTACGGTGGGGTGGTAGCCGGCGAAGGCTTCGTACATTTCGTCCTGGCTGCTGTCGACCCAGCCACTCTGGAAATCCCATTCCGGGTGCGGCACGCCGGTGACGTAGTAGTACTCATCGCGCTTGCCAGTGGTGTGGTAGACCATCATGTGCCGGTCCTCGCTCCACCACTTCACGCAGTTCTCGAAGTCCAGTTTGTACTTGGTCAGCACTTCGCTCGGGATCAGCGCACGGTGCGCGACCCAGCCGCTGTACAGGGGTTTTTCCACGCCCAGCAGTTCTTCGCGGATGCGCGAGTTGATGCCGTCGGCGCCGATCACAATGTCCGCATCAGCGTGGGTGCCGTCGGCAAAATTCAAACGCACGCCGTTTTCGGATTCTTCAAGAGTGGTCAGGCATTTGCTGAAATGCACGCTGCCCGGCGCCAGGGTCGACATCTGCAGCGCATGCAGGTCGCCACGGTGAACGGTGATGTAGGCCGCGCCATATTCTTTGCGGGAGAACTCACCCAGCGCGATACGTGACAGATAGTCGCCGGTGGCGCCATCGCGGCTGAACCAGAAATCCGGGTGCGAGCCCATGTCGCTGAGCTGCTGCTCTATGCCCATGCGGCGGAAGATCTTCATGATGTTCGGACCCATGTGGATCCCGGCGCCGATCCGCGAAAACTCCGCGGCTTGCTCGTAGACATCAACGGTGAATCCCGCTTTCTGCAACAGCGTGGCCGCTGCGGCGCCGCCCAGACCTGATCCGACGATGGCGATTTTTTGCGTGTTTGGCATGGGGCGGTTCCCTCGTGCTGCTTGAAGACGGTTGAAAGTGGAGCGACTCGTTGGTGTCGCCACGTTGCGTTTTTAAAGTGTATACGCTGTTTTCTTGAAATGTGAATAGGTGTTTCGAAAAATACTGATTTGGCCGTCAAGCTCAGCCGTAACCCAATGTAACGCCCATAAAATAGGCTTTGTGTGCATCGGTAACGAATTGGCTCAGCTCTTGCAGACGGCGTTTATTTGATGTCTGATCGCGTTTAATCAGTGTGTACGCTTGAAAATATGCACTACTCTGAAGCGCGATGCCTTTCAATGGTGCGTTTGGTGAATGGCCAGATGCCAAGGAGACGAAGATGGCGGTTAGTGATAGCGAATTGACGCAAATGTTCGAACACGTTCTGAAATTGTCGAAGGTCGACCCCACCCAGAGCGTCGCGATTTTGAAAAGCCACTATTCCGACCCGCGCACCGTGCGGGCGGCGATGGACGCAGCCCAGCGTCTGGGTGCCAAGGTCTACGCGGTGGAATTGCCGTCGTTCAATCATCCGAAGGCGATGGGTAACGACATGACCGCCTACTGCGGCGATACCGCGCTGACAGGCAATATCGCCGCGCAAAGAGCGCTTGAAGCAGCGGACCTGGTGGTCGACACCATGATGTTGCTGCACTCGCCCGAGCAGGAGCAGATTCTCAAGACCGGTACGCGCATCCTGCTGGCGGTCGAACCCCCGGAAGTGCTGGCCCGTATGCTGCCCACGCTTGAGGACAAGGCGCGGGTGCTGGCAGCCGAAGAGGTACTGAAGGCGGCGCGCACGATTCAGGTGAAGTCCAAGGCTGGCAGTGATTTCCGCGCCCGGTTGGGGCAATACCCCTCGGTCACCGAGTACGGTTTTGCCGATGAGCCGGGGCGTTGGGATCATTGGCCCAGCGGCTTTCTGTTCTCCTGGCCGAACGAAGAAACCGCCGAAGGCACGCTGGTCATCGACATCGGCGACATCGTGCTGCCGTTCAAAACGTATTCGCGCGAGCAGATCACGCTGGAGATCGATAAAGGCTTCATCACCAAGATTCACGGCGGTTTCGAGGCCGAATACCTGCGCGATTACATGAAGTATTTCAACGACCCCGAGGTGTACGGCATTTCCCACATCGGTTGGGGTTTGCAGCCGCGGGCGCAGTGGACGGCCATGGGCCTGCACGACAAGAACGATGGCATGTGCATGGACGCCCGGGCGTTCTACGGCAACTTCCTGTTCTCCACCGGCCCGAACACCGAAGTCGGCGGCAAGCGCAAAACCCCGTGCCACCTGGATATACCGCTGCGCCGCTGCGACATCTATCTGGATGACCTGGCCGTCGTGCTGGGCGGGGAAGTGGTGGCGCCAGAGGCTTCGAAAGCCCGCTAAGACCTGCCGCTGCGCTTTTTGTAGGAGCTGCCGAAGGCTGCGAAGCGGTGTGTCAGGAAATCCGCAATCGCAGCCTTCGGCAGCTCCTACAGGTTCGGCATCGGCTGCTAAATCTCAGTTGATGCATGACACTGTGGGAGGGAGCTTGCTCCCGATCAGGTGTTTACGGGCGCGGAAGATTCCCCTCCAACCCCGCACACGTTAATGTAGCCGCCAATTCCTTAAAGCCCGCCAAACGAGCCACCTGTGTCCACCGACGACCTCTCCAATAACGACGCTTCCTACGCTTTTTCCAACCAGGTCGGCCATTTGCTGCGCAAGGCGTATCAACGGCATCTGGCGATTTTTCAACAGAACGTCGGCGACTCGCAGCTGACCGCCGTGCAGTTCGTCACGTTGTGCGCACTGCGCGATCACGGCCCCAGCTCCCAGACCGAGCTGGTCAAGGCCACTGCTGTGGATCAGGCCACCATTCGCGGCATCGTCGACCGCCTCAAGGCTCGCGACCTCATCAGCCTCGAGCCGGACCCGCAGGACAAGCGCAAAGTCATTTGCAGCCTGACTGACAGCGGCCTGCAATTGGTGCAGGAAACGGTGCCCCGTGCCGCGCAGATCAGCGAACTGACCCTGAGCAAACTCAATCCCGCCGAGCGTGTAGCCGTGCTGTTTCTGCTGCGTAAGTTGATTGATGATTCAGACGAATAGCCGGTTGCATTGACCAACCTCGGACCGTGGGAGCGGACTTGTCCGCGAAGAGGCCCGCAAGGTCCATACACATCCAGCGCCTGAACCATTGTCTTCGCGGACAAGTCCGCTCCCACGGGTTGCGCGCCTGGCTGAAAACCAACCTTCATCTTCCGTTCTGCGCCACTGGCACGCTTCCTGCTCCTGTTTCATGAAGTGAATACTTCATCAAACGCCAGGGACGGTGGGTAACAGACGGGAGCGCAACATGAGTGAGCGTGCAGTCGCGGCAGAGAAGACCGTGACGCTGCGGGTCAACGGGCAGACGACGTCGGTCACGGCCATGGCCGACACGCCGTTGCTGATGATTCTGCGCAACGACCTGCAACTCAACGGCCCCAAGTTCGGCTGCGGGCTGGGCGAGTGCGGGGCGTGCACGGTCATCATCGACGGCGTCGCCGCGCGGCCCTGCGTATTCCCACTGGCCGGTGCCGAAGGGCGCGACATCACTACCCTGGAAGGCATTGGCACCCGGGAGTGCCCGCACCCGGTGCAACAGGCGTTCATCGATGAGCAAGCCGCGCAATGCGGTTACTGCATGAACGGCATGATCATGACCGCCAAGGCCTTGCTCGACCGCAACCCGCACCCCACCGAGGCGCAAATCCGCAACGAACTCTCGGCCAACCTGTGCCGATGCGGCACCCACATCGAAATCTTGCGCGCGGTGATGCGAGCCGCCCGCCAACAGCCTTGAACGGATCGACGACCATGACCCAGACCACGCCTACCCGTGATCAACTGCTGGCGAAAAACGGCGTATTGCTGATCGTCGACGACATCCTGCCGCCGTCCGGCCCCGTGGCCAAAGGCGGTACGCCCACGGTCAGGCCCATGGAGCTGGGGCTGTTCATTGCCATCGACGAAGACAACACGGTTTATGCGTTCAACGGCCATGTTGATCTGGGTACCGGCATTCGGACCTCCCTGGCGCAGATCGTGGCCGAGGAACTGGACCTGACCATGGATCAGTTGAAAATGATCCTTGGCGACACCGAGCGCGCCCCCAATCAGGGCGCGACCATCGCCAGCGCCACCCTGCAGATATCTGCTATCCCGTTGCGCAACGCGGCCGCCGAGGCGCGTCGCTTTCTGCTGGACGAAGCGGCCGAGCGCTGGTCGGTCAATGCGCAGTCGCTGGTCATCGAAGCTGGCGTAATCAAAGCCCAAGATGGCCGCACCTTTCGGTTCGGCGAGCTGGTCAGCGGTCAGCACATTGAACTGCGCATCTCCGGTGATGCGCCGCTGAAAAAACTCGAAGACTACAAACTGGTAGGCCAGGCTGCAGCCCGGGTCGATATTCCCGGCAAAGCCACCGGCGAGCTGACCTATGTGCACGACATGCGCCTGCCGGACATGCTTCATGGCCGGGTGGTGCGTCCGCCCTATGCAGGTTTTGACACGGGCGATTTCGTCGGTAACAGCTTGCTGGAAGTGGATGAGTCCTCCATCGCCCACATTCCCGGCATCGTGCGCGTGGTGGTCATTCGTGACTTCGTCGGCATCGTCGCCATGCGTGAAGAGCAGGCGGCCAAAGCCGCGCGGGAGCTGAAGGTCACGTGGAAGCCCTGGCAGCACAAGCTGCCGGACATGAGCGACGTCGAGCAGGCGATCCGTGACAATCCGCGCATTGATCGGGTGGTGCTGGACAAGGGCAATGTGGTCGATGCACTGGCCGGGGCCAGCGAGCGTATGAGCCGCACCTATCTGTGGCCCTACCAGATTCACGGCTCTATCGGTCCGTCCTGTGGGCTGGCGGACTACCAGCCAAACGGCATTCGGGTCTGGTCCGGCTCACAAAACCCACACATGTTGCGCGCGGATCTGGCGTGGCTGCTGGAATACCCCGAAGACAACATCGAAATCATCCGAATGGAAGCTGCCGGTTGTTACGGTCGTAATTGCGCCGATGATGTGTGCGCCGACGCGGTGTTGCTGTCCCGGGCGGTCGGCTTGCCGGTGCGGGTGCAACTGACCCGCGAGCAAGAGCACGCGTGGGAGCCCAAAGGCACCGCGCAACTGATGGAAGTCGACGGCGGCCTCAACGCCGACGGTGGCGTGGCAGGTTATGACTTCCAGACCAGCTACCCGTCCAACAACTCGCCGACCTTGGCGCTGCTGCTGACCGGGCGTGTCGACCCGGTGGCGACGATGTTCGAAATGGGCGACCGCACCTCGATCCCGCCTTATGACTTCGAGCACATGCGCGTGACGATCCACGACATGGCGCCCATCGTTCGCGCCTCCTGGATGCGCGGCGTGTCGGCCTTGCCCAACACCTTCGCCCATGAGTCGTATATCGATGAGCTGGCCTTCGCTGCGGGGGTCGATCCGATTGAATACCGCCTGCGTTATCTGCATGACGAACGCGCGTCCGAGCTGGTCAAGGCCACGGCGGCCCGCGCCGAATGGTCGCCGCGCACCGAGCCGATGCAGATGGTGGAAGAGGACGGCGTATTGCGCGGTCGCGGCTTTGCTTACGCGCGTTACATCCACAGCAAGTTTCCCGGTTTCGGCGCGGCGTGGGCTGCGTGGGTCGCGGACGTGGCGGTGGACAAGCACACCGGTGATGTCTCGGTGACGCGGGTGGTCATCGGCCACGACGCCGGGATGATGGTCAACCCGGCAGGCGTGCAGCATCAGATCCACGGCAACGTCATCCAGTCCACCAGCCGCGTGCTCAAGGAGCGGGTGACCTTCGAGGAGTCCACGGTGTCGAGCAAGGAGTGGGGCGGTTATCCGATCCTGACGTTTCCCGAGGTGCCGAAAGTCGATGTCATGATGATGCCGCGTCAGAGCGAGCCACCCATGGGCGCCGGTGAATCAGCTTCAGTGCCCAGCGCGGCGGCGATTGCCAACGCGATTTACGACGCCACCGGGATTCGTTTTCGTGAGCTGCCGATCACTGCCGAGCGCGTGCTCGCCGCGCTGAAGGGCGCAGGGGAGGCCGCCAACAGCAACCCGCCGGAATCGCCAAAAGCCAAGCGCTCCAAATGGTTGTTCGGTTCATTGTTCGCAGCGTTTGGTGCGATTTTGGGCGTGGCCGCTACAGCGTTTCCGTTCAAGTCCGAAATTGCACCGATCACGCCGCCGAGCGCTGGTACCTGGTCCGCTTCGACCCTGGAGCGGGGTCGGCAACTGGCAGCAGTGGGTGACTGCGCGGTGTGCCACACCGCGCCAGGCGGCGTGACCAATGCGGGCGGGCTGGCGATGCAGACGCCGTTCGGCACCTTATATAGCAGCAACATCACCCCGGATCCGGAAACCGGCATCGGCAACTGGTCTTATCCTGCGTTCGAGCGGGCAATGCGTGACGGCATCAGTCGTGATGGCAAGAACCTCTACCCGGCGTTTCCCTACACCGCTTTCAGAAACATCAACGACGCCGACATGCAGGCACTGTACGCGTACTTGATGTCCCAGACGCCGGTCAAACAGGCGCCCAAGGCCAACGACATGCAGTTCCCGTTCAACATGCGGCCATTAATGGCGGGTTGGAATGCGTTGTTTCTGCGCAAGGGCGAAATCCAGGTGCAGCCGCAGCAAAGCGAGCAGTGGAATCGCGGCAATTATCTGGTCAACGGTTTGGGCCATTGTGCGGCCTGTCACTCGCCGCGCAACGTGATGGGCGCAGAGAAGGGCGGTGCTTCATTCCTGGCGGGCGGGATGGTCGATGGTTGGGAGGCGCCAGCGCTGAACAGCCTGTCGAAATCGCCGACGCCGTGGACCGAGGATCAGCTGTTCAATTACCTGAGCACCGGCTATTCCGATGCCCATGGCGTGGCGGCAGGGCCCATGGGGCCGGTGGTGACGGAACTGGCGAAACTGCCGAAGGCCGATGTGCGGGCGATGGCGGTGTATCTGGCGTCGCTGAATGGTTCGGCTGAAGCGGCCGCTGTGCCGGTCGCTCAGGAGGTCGCGCAACCGACCGTCAGCGCCGTGTCGTTGAACAACGGCCAGCGGATTTTCGAAGGCTCTTGCCAGGGCTGTCATGCCGACGGTCTGGGGCCGAAGCTGTTTGGGGTGAGCCCGTCGCTGGCGACCAATACCAACGTCCACAGCGCAATGCCGGACAATCTGGTGAAGGTGATTCTGCAGGGGATTTCCAACCCGGCCACGCCAGACCTGGGCTACATGCCGGGCTTCAAGGACAGCCTGTCCAACACCCAGATCAGTGAGTTGACTGCGTACTTGCGCCACCGCTTCGCGCCCAATGAGCCGCAGTGGACCGGGCTGACGGAGAAGGTCGCGCACTTGAGGGCCAATCCCGGGACGCACTGAATCTGATCGTTCCCACGCTCCGCGTGGTGACGCCTGCCTGGACGCTCCGCGTCCCCGTGACGCGGAGCGGTTCGCGCTAGCCGTCCTCTGTCATCTGAGTGTTTGTAAGACCTTTCCCCAATGCCCTGCGGAAAGGTCTTTTTCGTGTTCTCCACTCTGGAGTCACACCATGAACTGAATCATCGTCCGTCCCGTTGCAAAGGGAGCGATCGCGTGATCCGTCGACGCGGCTTTGACTCGCACTCAACCGGTGCGGTCGCCCCCATCAACTACATCTCTGTCAAGGAAGACATTACCCACCCTGCCAAGGATGCACATCTATGCCTCGACCTCCACCGTTCAGGCTCGACCTGCTCAGAGCCGACTGCGCAAATGCCGCTTCGCATTTTTCGGAAGTCATCAATCAAGCAGGCGGCAGTGGGCTGCCGACGCTCAGCATAAAAACATTCATACCTCCACTGCCTTGGGCTGCGTTGTTTTTCAGTCTGATTGCCGGTCTGTTCGTGCAACGCGTCCAGGCCAGCACCATCGAGGCCATCAATCACACTCATTGGGCGATCAACCATTTCAGCGTCGACGGTCGGTCGGGGATTGACATCATCGGTCCCTATCAAGGTGGGGGTGGGGGTTGCTGCTATGTCGCGCCGGTGCGCTGGCAACCGGGGATGACGGTTCGGGTGGATTGGGAGACAGGTGTTGCGTATTCCTTTGACTTTCCGGGCTATGAAGACACCGAAAAGTATTACGCGTGGAAGAAGCATATCCACTCGCAAAAACGCCAACACACCAAAGTCGTCCCGATCCCCGACTACACCGGCCAGAAAGTCTGCGGTATCACCGTTCATTTCCTGCCTTGCGACGAGCTGCAGGTCAGCACTTCCTGTCATGCCTACGGCAGCCCTGAATACCCCATCAAAACCCCGTTGCAGCTGCCGGAGCCACAGTCATGCCCCCAATAAACAAGAGCGGTGTTTTCTATCCCCCGCAGTTTCCGCTTCAGGGTCGCCTGCCACGTCGGCCGGATATGGTGCAGCAGAATCTTCGCTGCCGGCGTCGGCAGGAGGCCGATCATCACAATGCCCTGTGCATTGCTGCCGGAAGGCGAATACCGGCACCGTGTTGCAAAACCGTACACATCACGCTGTGCTTTGACGGCACGGGCAATAACCTCAATAGCGACCTGTATGAATCCGGAAACAGTCCACACCCCACCAACATCGCACGCATGTTTCGCGCCAGCATTGGCGACGGTTATGCCGGTGGCACCGCTCATACTGAAAGGGCCAGGCGGCTGATAGATGCACCCGGCACCGGCCTCGGTGAGTTCTACAAGTACTACATGCCTGGGGTCGGCACACCGTTCCCGGAAATCGGTGACCTGGACTACACCGATTACGGTATGGCGTTCGCCGGATATGGCGAAGAGCGCATCAACTGGGCCTTGCTGATGATCATCGACGCATTGCGGCGCGTGTTGAACATGCCACGCCAAGACACCGCGACGCTGCTCGATTGCGTCAGCTGCATGGGCACCCCGCGCGGGATGGAGGCGGTATTCGGCGCCCCCAGTCGCCGTCGTGAGTTTTACAAACAGTTTGCCGCATTGGAAAAACCGTTGCGCCGCGCCCTGACGGCTCTGGATGGTCAGTGCAGGTTGCTGGGGCTCAAGCTGTACGTGTACGGATTTTCTCGTGGCGCGGCGGCGGCGCGAGCCTTCGTCAGTTGGCTCAACGAGCTGTTGTCGGGCTCGGAAGCCAGACCTTCGCTCAAAGTGCTGGACGTGGCGCTGCCCATCGACGTGGAGTACCTCGGCTTGCTGGACACCGTGGCCTCCGTAGGGATGGCCGATATCTCCCAGGTGGCCGAGGGTCACATGAGCTGGGCCGACAGTAACCAGCAATTGCCCGAGAGCGGACTGGTCAAGCGTTGCCTGCACCTCGTTGCCAGTCACGAACAGCGGTTGTGCTTCCCGCTGGAGTCGATCCGCCGCGACGACGGCAGTTACCCGGCTAATAGCGTCGAGGTGATTTATCCCGGCGTACATTCGGATCAGGGGGGAGGGTATCCGCCTGGGGATCAGGGGAAGGCGATTGGCGAAAGCTCCGCAACTGGCGACAGCTTGCTGCTGTCGCAGATAGCTCTGCACGATTTATACGCCGATGCCTTTGTCCATGGGGCACCGCTCAAGGTGCCGCCACTTTCACTGCCTAAAATCATGGATCGTGATCTTTGGAGAGCTATGGAAGCTGAGCTGCAGGAAGAATTTGAGGTTTCTCCAACGCTTATCGCCCGCTTCAACGCCTGGCGCCAAGTCACCCTCGGGCTGATCCCTGATTCCCAGCCACTGCCCAACGAGCAGGCCGAACGGTATCAGCCGCTCTCGGCCACCGTCTCTCTTGAAAAAGCCCTCAGCGATCAATTGGCCTGGATCACTGCCTGGCGTATCGACCGTTATGCCTTCGCCAGTCTCAAACACGCCCCGTTCTATCTCCAGGCGAGCGATACCCACGCCGATAAAGCCGCACGCAACAGCGCGAGCGCCGAGCGAGACAAGAAGCAGAAAGAAATCGAAGCGCACCGCAGGATGCAACTCGCACAAGAGCGAATGGGCAGCATCCCCCGAAAGCCAATGAAACCTGGCATCAAGGATTTCGATCCGGACCTGGCGCAGACCCAGCTGCGTGAAACTGCCGAAGAATTCGGCAACGATTACCGCGCCGGCCTCGCCGTGACTCTGGTCATCTGGGCCGCCAGCGCCGCGTTGCCAGGCATGGTGGCCGGCGCGCGAATCGACCGACTGAAAATGAGGGACGCCGCAAAGGCCAGGGTTCGACGGTTGTTTCCACAACCCAAGGGTGAGTACGACCACGTTGACGACAACCGGCGCGGCAATGTCGACGAAAACCGCAATGCCCATGAGCCAGAGGGGTTATTGCGGGCGCTGTTCGACGATCAGGTCCACGACTCACGAGCCTGGTTTCTTCATGCCGCACTCGGCACCCGTGAGCCAATGGGCAGCTACCTCAGCGAACGGATGGTGTTCTTCGGTGAAACCAATTCTAGAAAGCTGGCGTTGTTCGATGAAAACGAGCAGCCGATACTGGCGGGTGACCCGCGATTGATAGAGGTCGAGCGGCCTGGTTCTGCTCCGCCGCCCATCATCAGTGCCGAACGCCGGGCCCAGGCTCGCCGGAAAATGGAAGCGCTCTGGCACGCCTATGATGCCAACGTTGCGAGAGGTGACGATGGATTGGTTTGATGTTTCATGGGGACATTATGTGCGCGCAACTCAACGTAACGTGGGCGATAGTCCATGGTACTGGGGGCGGGGAGTGTTTTTTTGTCTTGGTGCTGCCCTGATCAGCCAAAGCGTCCAGGCCAGCACCATCGAGGCCATCAATCACACTCATTGGGCGATCAACCATTTCAGCGTCGACGGTCGGTCGGGGATTGACATCATCGGTGCCTATCAAGGCGGGGGTGGGGGTTGCTGCTATGTCGCGCCGGTGCGCTGGCAACCAGGGATGACGGTTCGGGTAGATTGGGAGACGGGAGTGGCATATGCGGAAAACTTTCCCGGCTATTCAGACTGGCCCAGGTACCTTGCATGGGAAAAAGAAATAAAAGCTCAGAATCGCCAGCACACCAAAACCGTCTCGATACCCGACTACACCGGCCAGAAAGTCTGCGGTATCACCGTTCATTTCCTGCCCTGCGACGAGCTGCAAGTCAGTACGTCGTGTTATGCCTATGGCAGCCCAGAATACCCGATCAAAACGCCGTTACAGCTGCCACAACCTGCATCCTGTTCGCCGTGATCCGGGCAGACGATCACGAGCGGGAGCCTGGCTAATCCGGATAACCGTTGCATCGCTGATCCAATGAAAATACCCGTGGGAGCGGACTTGTCCGCGAAAGCTGTCTGTCAGGCGCCGTAAATGTGTTGGATGTGCCGGCCTCTTCGCGGACGAGGCCGCTCCCACAGGTAAGGCATCGTCCTCGATTTCACGTAAGCTTCATCACTCCCCGCACCACCAGATCGCTGATAAACCCCAGCCAGTCCTGTCGCTGCTGGGGTTGGGCGATGTCGGGGTCGAGGAACGAGGTCAGGGTGTGCAGGTTGGAGTTATAGAAGTAGCAGAGCGAGGCGATCATCAGGTACACGTGCTTGATGTCCAGGTCGGTGCGGAACAGGCCCTGTTGCTGACCGGCCTCGATAATGGGCCTGAGCACGCCCACCGCTTCACCGGACAGGCGCCTCAGTTCACTGGACTGCCTGGCGTGCCGGCCCTTGTGCAGGTTTTCGATGCTCAGGATTGCGACGAACTCGGGATGCGTCACGTAGTAATCCCAGACGAACGCCACCAGCTGCTGCAGGGTTTGTACCGGCGTGGACGGGTCCAGACGCAGCGTGCTTTCAGCCAGATTGAACTGCTCGTAGGTGTGCTCAAGCACCCGCACGAACAGTTTCTCCTTGCTGCCGAAGTAGTAATACAGCATGCGGTCGTTGGAATCGGCTTCGGCAGAAATACGCTCGATGCGCCCACCGGAATAGCCATCTTCGGTGAACACCTTGATCGCCGCCTGCAGAATCCGCGCCCGGGTCTGGTCGGCCTGCTGGGCGCGGATACCGGTCTTTTTGCTCACGCGGGCGGTCCCTGCTTCACAGAATGCGGTAAAGCAGACGCTCGACCCGCACCCGGCTCACGCGACGCAAAAAGGTGCGCACGCCTTCCGGGTAATCGCTCAGGGTATCGAGTTCGTCATACTTGCCCACCCGCTGGGTGTTGCCCATCAACTGCTCGATTTCGGCCTGCCGTGGCTGGGTCCATTCACCTTTCGGGTCATCGATCAGCAGCGCGTTTTCCAGGTCCAGCTGAAACGCTCGCGGATTAAGGTTATTGCCGGTCAGCAGTGTGTAGCGCTGGTCCGACCACAGGCCTTTCAAGTGGAACGTGTTGTCGCCGTCCTTCCACAGATGGATGTTCAGCTGATGCCTGGCGACCGCTTCCTGATGCTTGTGAATGAAACGGCGCAGGCTGATTTCATACAAATAGGGCAGCGCCGAAATCACCTTGAACGGCTCTTGCGGCGGGATGAAAAAGTCGTTGGCGGTCTTGTCGCCGATGATGATGTCGATCTTCACGCCGCGCTTGAGGGCTCGGGTCAGTTCGCGCTTGATCACCAGCGGCATGTTGAAATAAGGCGTACACAGCGTCAGCTGCTTGTTGGTGGCAGCGATCAGGTCACACAGGGTCTTGCTCAGCGGGTTCTTGTTACCGATGCCCAATAGCGGAATCACCCGCAGCTCACCGTTGTCGGTCAGGCCCGCGTCGGTGTTATAGCTGGCGCGCTTGAGGCGTTGGCGAAACTGGCGAATTTCACTGCGCAGGCTGCGCGAGCTCGGTGGCGAGGGCAGGTCCAGGCGATGCACCGCATCAGACGGCAGGATCTCGTCCTGGACCAGACGCTGGAACGTGTCGGCCAGGGCTTTGTTGCGCACCAGGTGATAGCGGTCCAGGCGATATTTGCCCAGTTTGTTGAGGTAAACGTTGTTGATGCTGGCGCCGCTGTAAATCACGCAATCATCGACGATGATCCCTTTGAGGTGCAGCACCCCGAACAGCTCACGGGTCTGAACGGGCACTCCATAAATCGGTACTTCTTCGTCATGTTCCAGATGCTGCGCCTGATACCAGGTCGAGTTGCCGGCCTGTTTGCCCGCGCCGATCAGACCGCGCTGGGCACGAAACCAGTCCACCAGCACCACGATGTCGAGGTGCGGGCGGGCGGTTTTGGCAGCATAGAGCGCGTCGAGAATTTCCTGGCCGGCTTCATCCTGTTGCAGGTAAAGGGCCACGATATAGATTCGATGTTGGGCGCCGGCTATCTGCTCCAGCAGGCAACGGCGGTAATCGGCAGCGCCGGGCAGAATGGTCAGCGCATCGACAGGCAAAGAAAAGCCGCGAAGTCTGGACAGCGTGGAGCGTCGGAAGGTAGCCCGCATATGCCTCTCGATGGTCGAAAATCAATAGCGCACGAGCTTACACCACCGCGCGCCTTCTGGTGGTTCTGGCAGCACGAACGACAAGTTGTTCAGGTTATTTACAGGCGGGGAGGCCCAGACGTACACAAAACCTGTAGGAGCGAACTTGTTCGCGAGGCGGTTTATGGATCGACCGTGAGGCCGCCTCGCCAACCAGTTGGCTCCTACAGAGGGGGGCTATTTACACCTTCAACACCAGCTTGCCGGTGTTCTCGCCCTTGAACAGCATCAGCAGCGTTTCCGGGAACGTTTCCAGGCCCTCGACGATATGTTCCTTGCTGTTGATCTTGCCCTGGGCCAGCCATCCGGCGATTTCCATCCCGGCGCTGGCAAAGTTCGCGGCGTGGTCCATCACCACAAATCCCTCCATGCGCGCGCGATTGACCAACAGCGACAGGTAATTGGCCGGCCCTTTGACCGCCTCTTTGTTGTTGTACTGACTGATCGCGCCGCAGATCACCACCCGGGCCTTGGGCGCCAGGCGAGTCAATACCGCATCGAGAATGTCACCGCCGACGTTATCGAAAAACACATCGACGCCCTTGGGGCACTCGCGCTTGAGGCCTGCGTGGATGTCCTCACTCTTGTAATCGATGGCGCCGTCGAAGCCGTAGTCGTCCAGCAGCGCTTTGCATTTCTCGGCGCCACCGGCGATGCCAACCACGCGACAGCCTTTGATTTTCGCGATCTGTCCAGCGATGCTGCCGACGGCGCCTGCCGCCCCGGAAATCACCACCGTGTCGCCGGCCTTCGGCGCACCCACTTCCAACAGCGCAAAATAGGCCGACATGCCGGTCATGCCCAAAGCCGACAAGTAGCGCGGCAACGGCACCAACGACGGATCGACTTTATTGAAGCCTCTGGCCTCACCGACGAAATAGTCCTGCACCCCAAGTACGCCCTGAACGTAATCGCCGACGGCGAACTTCGGGTCCTGCGATTCGATCACTTTGCCCACGCCCAGCGCACGCATCACCGCGCCCAGTTCCACCGGGGCAATGTAGGACTTGCCTTCGTTCATCCAGCCACGCATGGCCGGGTCCAGCGACAGGTATTCGTTTTTCACCAGAACCTGTCCTGCGGCAACGGCGTCAACGGGCACGGTCCGGAAGGTGAAATCATCGCGCGTCACAGCGCCGACAGGGCGGCGGGCCAACAGAAATTGACGGTTACTCAGAGCGCTCATGGCAGGTTCTCCAGTCCAGGGACAAACCCGAGTGATAGCCCCTGATCGCCTTCCCGGCAAGTACAGGTCATGCAGCGAATGCAATTCGATCCACTGGCGTGATGGTTCATCAGAGGACAAATCACTGCTGTGCATGACGCCATAACCCACGGCTTGATAGTGCTGCCGCTCGCTTTGCAGCCGGCGCTAGACTCCTGCTGTCCCACGGCTGAAGCCTCTTTTCCCGAGGGAGCGGACCTGTCCGCGAAACACTCTCTCAGATGACGGAAAGCGCTGGCGTTTCACCCGCTCCGCCACCCATAACAACAAAAGGACATCTCAATGAGCATGACGTTTTCCGGAAAGGTCGCGCTGGTCACGGGTGCCGCCGCCGGTATCGGTCGGGCCACGGCCCTGGCTTTCGCTGGCGAGGGCCTCAACGTGGTGGTTGCCGACCTGGACAGCGAAGGCGGCGAAGCCACGGCGACGCTGATCCGTGAGTCAGGGGGCCAGGCATTGTTCGTCCGCTGCGACGTGACCAAAGACGCCGACGTCCAGCAATTGATGAGCACGACTATCGACGCCTTCGGTCGTCTGGACTACGCCTTTAATAACGCTGGCATCGAGATCGAAAAAGGTCGCTTGTCCGAGGGCAGCGAAGCGGAGTTCGACGCGATCATGGGCGTCAACGTCAAAGGCGTCTGGCTGTGCATGAAGTATCAGTTGCCACTGATGCTGGCCCAGGGCGGCGGGGCGATCGTCAACACCGCCTCAGTCGCAGGCCTGGGCGCGGCACCGAAGATGAGCATTTACAGTGCGTCGAAACACGCGGTCATCGGCCTGACCAAATCAGCGGCCATCGAATACGCCAAGAAGCGCATTCGGGTCAACGCCGTGTGCCCGGCAGTGATCGACACCGACATGTTCCGCCGCGCCCACGAAGCCGACCCGCGCAAAGCCGACTTCGCCGCGACCATGCACCCGGTCGGACGTATCGGCACAGTCGAGGAAATCGCCAGCGCCGTGCTGTACCTGTGCAGCGACGGCGCAGCGTTCACCACCGGGCATTCGCTGGCGGTGGATGGCGGAGTGACGGCGTTTTGATTGCTGCCGGTTCCCGGTGGATCGTCGGGAAGCCGGACTTCTGCTCCCTTCGGTCAGAAGAGGAGTTCGGCAGGAGCGAACTTGTTCGCAAGGCTTTTGATTCTGGCCGCAGGCCGTAGGAGCGAGGCTTGCCCGCGAAGCTCACGACGCGGGCAAGGACGAGTCTGTGCGCAGCTGTCCTTAATCCTTCTGATACACCGACTGCGTCTTCACCGCTCTCCATGCCGATCAGCTAAGCTGCGCTGCATTGGCGGTTTGTGGCTTGGAGAGTCTCGATGGATCACCTGTGGTTCGCGTATCCGTTGATCAGCGCAGCGCTGCTGCTGGTCGCCGACATGGTGCTGTGGCAATGGGTGCCGCTTCGCTGGCGACGCTGGAAGATAGTCGGCCGGGTGTTGCTGTTCGTGCTCTTCAGCATGGCCTTGCTCGACGGCGGGCTGAGCCCTCTTTATCAAGTGCCCGCGGAGTGGGACGCGGCCCGTCATGTGCTCGGTACGCTGCTGACCATTGCCTGGTGGCTGTTCGGTGCGCGCACGCTGACGATGGTCGTGTTGCTGGTGATGGCACCAAAGATCGGCGGCAAAGGACATTTGCTGCAGGACCTGATGGGGGCGGTGATTTTCCTGGTCGCCGCCGTGGCGGCCGCAGCCTATGTGCTCGATTTGCCGGTCAAAGGCCTGCTGGCAACCTCCGGCGCGGTGGCGATCATTGTCGGTCTGGCGGTGCAGAGCACGCTGGGCGACGTGTTCTCCGGGATTGTGCTCAATGCCACCAAACCGTTTCGGGTCGATGACTGGATTGGCGTCGATGGCATTGAAGGCAAGGTCATCGAGATCGACTGGCGCTCCACGCACCTGCTGACCGGTGAAGGCAGCATGGTGGTCATCCCCAATGCGGTCGCGGCCAAAACCCGCATCACCAACTTCAGCCGGCCTGATCACTTTCATTCCATCACCCTGAGCATTGAACTCTCGGCCCGCCTGCGCCCAAGCCTGGTGCTGGATTCGCTGAACAAAGCGATTCAGGGCTGTCGCGAACTCTTGGTGCAACCGGGCGCGTCGGCATCGGTTGTGAAGTCCGGCACGCGTATCGTCGAGTATGAAGTCACCGGCTACGTCAAATCCCGCGACCGCCGTTCGGCCGTGCGCAATCAGTTGTTCGACCTGATCCATCGCCAACTGGCGTCGACCGAAACCCGTCAGGATCAGGTGCGCCCGACCAATCGCCAGTCGGCGGTACTCAACAGCGTTGGTGCGCTGCGCATGCTCAGCGAGGCCGATCGCGCTGAACTCGAACGCAATATGCGCCTCAGGGCGTTCGCCGCCCGGGATGTGGTGCTAGCCCAGGACGTCGTGCCCGACGCGTTGTACATCATTGAATCGGGCGTGGTTTCGGCCTCTGTGTTGCGCGGCGATACCTGGCTGGAGGTCGGCCGCATGGGGCCTGGCGAGTTGATCGGGGAAACCGGGATCGTCGACCAGACGCCGACGATGGCGCGCTTTTGCGCGTACACCGATTGCATGATCTACCGCATTGATCGCGCGGAACTGGAGCCTTGGCTGCAGGAGCATACCGAGCTGATCGGGGCACTGGCTGGGCTGCAGAAATTCCGCGCCAAGGCCAGGGCCGCGCTGCTTGAGAGTAAACCGCAAGTGGTCGATCCGAGTGGTTTCGTGGGCTGGCTGCGCAAACGGGTCGGACGTTTTCAGGGGCCACCGAAGGATTCCACTGACAAGCTCAGTTGAGCTGTCCTCTGGATTCGTCCGGGCGAGTGCTCTAAATTGCCGTTCTGTTGAAATGTTCTGAAACGCCGAGAGATCAAATGCCTGCCATCCGTCCGACCCTGCACCCCAACGTCCTGCGCGCCGGCGATGCCGTTGCCCTGGTATCGCCCGCAGGGCCTCTGGCCGAGTCTCGCGTGCAGGCGGCGGTGCAGGAACTCACGAGCTGGGGGTTGCAACCTCGGGTTTATCCTCACGCTCTGGACACCCATTCCTTTTACGCCGGCACTGATGAGCACCGTGTCGCCGATCTCAACGACGCCTTGGCCGATCCAGACATCCGCGCCGTGCTGTGCAACCGTGGGGGTTATGGTGCACAACGGATTCTGGCCCATGTGGACTTCGACGCTGTGCGTCGCGATCCGAAGCTGCTGATCGGGTTTTCTGACATCACCGCCCTGCACGGTGCGCTCTGGACCAAAACCGGATTGGCAACGGTCCACGGTCCGGTGGCAGGCCAGCTGGAACTGGGGGGACTGTTTGCCAGCACGGTCAAACACGCCCTGATGAGCACCGAACCTGTAGTCGTCCAGGCCAGCGCCGATGAGCCGACCTTTCGCGCGCGGACTTCGGGCATCGCTGAAGGCATTCTGCTGGGCGGCAACCTGAGCATGCTCAGCACCTGCATCGGCACCCCTTACATGCCCGACCTCGAAGGCGCGATCCTGTTGATCGAAGACGTCAACGAAGCGGCCTATCGCGTTGACCGTCTGCTCACCCACCTGCGCAACTGCGGCATCCTGCAGCGCCTGGCGGGCGTTGCCGTCGGACAGTTCAGCGAACCGGGCAATGGCAATGCCGTGATCAAGCCCGCCGATGTTCTGATCGAACGCCTCGGCGATCTGGGCATACCGGTGCTGGGCGGGCTGTCCATCGGTCATGGCGATCGCAACTTCGCTGTGTCGTTGGGCACCTATGCGCGGCTCGATGCTGACAGCGGCACGCTGACCGTCGCTGCCGCGGCGCGATGACCAATGATCTGACCGTTGGCGCGTTACCTGTGGGAAGGCGCTTGCTCGCGATGACGTCGGCACCCGCGCATTCTCGGCGGTGCCTACGTTTTAATCGCGAGCAAGCTCCCTCCCACAGACGTGCGTTACTTTCGCGCAAGCCTGATCTGGAGCGCTCGTTGTCGGGCAGCACCTAACCGGTCAATTCGCGCCCCGTTGCTTCAGCTCCCCCCAATTACGCCGATAACCTACCTGTAAACGACGTCCGCATAGCTAATTGCCATTATTCCGACGTCAAAGACTTGTTTTGCCACCTGGCCATTGCGAACCTGCACGAAAATTGAATGGTCATGCTGACATGGCCTCCTTGTGTGCGCCTTCAAGCTGTCGAACGGGGATTGAGCATTATGATTTCGGCCGTGAAAACGCGTTTTGCCAATCTCGGGATGGCCAAGAAACTCGGCATCGGGTTTTTTCTGGTTTTGCTGTTGACCGCATTGGTGGCGGCCATCGGAGTCTGGTCGTTGCGCTCGATCAGCGTGCATTTCGACAGCCTCAAGGACATGAACACACTCAACAGCGGGCTTAACCGCGTGCGGCTGATCGAGCAGGATTACGCGCTGCACAGCGATCCCAAACAGGTCGAGTCGATGCACGCCGGACTCGACGGCCTGAGCGCTCAGGCCGAGCACCTCAAGTCCGCGTCGGCGGCCAACCAGGCCATGATGACCGAGGTCCAGCAGGGCCTCGCTGCATATCGTCAGGCGTTCGATCAATTCGTCAGCCTCAGCCAGAGTAAAGACCTGGCGCTGGAAATGGCCAGTTGGTCGGTGTCCAGCGTGGCCAACAACCTTGACGTGTTGCAGGCAGGGCTGGCCGATGATGGCGCGTATGCGTTGAAAGACTCTCAAGGCCAGCAGGGCGCAGAGTTCATCGAGCAATCGGGGCAGGTCAGCCAGATTTCCAAGCTGATGATGCAGGCGCTGGACGAGGCCCGCGTGCGGCTGGACCAGAGCCGCAAGACCGGCTCGGGCGAAGAGGCCAAGACTGGCAACATCGAACAAGCCGTCGAGGCGCAAAAGCTGGCCGAAGACCTCAAGGGTCTGATCAAGGATGCCGGTTACCAGACCGTGCTTTCTGAGGTCAGCGGCCACATCACCAATTTTGGCGACAAACTCAACGAGTACACCGGGCTGCTGGCGGACGAGGCCAAGGTGTCCCAGCAACTGGCTGCCAGCGCCAGAACGGTGGTGCAGCAGGTCAATCATGCTTATGACGTCGAGGATCAATCGGTGTCCAGCGAGCTGCAGGCCAATACACTGCGCATCATCGGCTCCTCGGTGCTGGCGCTGTTGGTCGGCCTGATCGCGGCATGGGTGATTACCCGGCTGATCGTCGCGCCATTGCGCAGCGTCATTGCCACCGCGCAGCGCATTGCTTCCGGCGATTTGAGCGGCAGTGTTGCGGTCAATCGGCGCGACGAGATCGGGCAGCTGATGTCGGCGATGCAGCAGATGGGCGCCGGGCTGAGCGGTATCGTCAGTGGCTTGCAGGCGGGGATCGAGCAACTGGCGACCTCGGCCCATTCCCTGTCGGCGGTCACCGAGCAGACCAACCTGGAAGTCAGCAGCCAGAAGGAAGAAACCGATCAGGTGGCCACGGCCATGAATCAAATGACCGCCACCGTGCACGATGTCGCGCGCAATGCCGAAGAGGCGGCGCAGGCAGCACAGACTGCCGATGACAAAGTCGACAGCGGTCAGCAGGTGGTGCGTCAGAGCATGGCGCGGATCGAAGAGCTGGCGACGTCAGCCAGTTCGGCCAGCCATTCGATCGAAAACCTCAGCGCGGAAATCCAGAACATCGGAAAAGTGCTCAGCGTAATCAAAAGCGTTGCCGAGCAGACCAACCTGCTGGCGCTGAACGCTGCCATCGAAGCCGCTCGCGCCGGCGAGCAGGGCAGGGGCTTTGCAGTGGTGGCCGACGAGGTCCGTGCGCTGGCAAAGCGCACGCAGCAATCGACCGAGGAAATCGAGCGTCTGGTCACTCGTCTGCAAACCGGCGCGCAGGCGTCGGTGGTGCAGATTCAGAGCAGCGGCGAGCTGGTGAAACTGGCCGTCAGCGATGCCCTGCAAACCGAAAGCGCGCTGGGCAGCATTGCCGCGGCGGTGTCGTTGATCCAGCAGATGAATCAGCAGATCGCAGCGGCGGCCGAACAGCAAAGCTCGGTGGCCGAAGAGATCAACCGCAGCGTCACCAGCATCCGCGCCAGCGCCGATCAGTCAGCGTTGGCGATGCAAGGCAATGCTGCGTCGAGCATTGAGCTGGCGTCGTTGGGCATGGAATTGAAAGGGATGGTGGGGCATTTCAGGTTGTAACCACTGCCGCTGTCGCGCATTTATTGCGGTTTGTGGGAGGGAGCTTGCTCGCGATTTGCTACTTGGCACTCTGTTGGATGTACTGGCCCTATCGCGAGCAAGCTCCCTCCCACAATAATGTTGGGGGTCTTACATCCGGCGGCCATTGAGGATCATCAAGGTCAACACCCCCGCCACGATCCCCCAGAAAGCCGAGCCGATGGAGAACAGCGTCAACCCCGACGCGGTCACCATGAAAGTGATCAGCGCTGCCTCGCGCTCCTTGGGTTCGTTCATCGCCACGGTCAGGCCGTTGATGATCGAACCGAACAACGCCAGCGCGGCAATCGACAGCACCAGCTCCCGGGGAAACGCCGCGAACAATGCAGCCAGCGTCGCGCCGAAGATCCCCGCAATGCCGTAGAAAATCCCGCACCAGATGGCCGCCGTGTAGCGCTTGTCCTTGTCCTCATGGGCATTGGGGCTGGTGCAGATCGCCGCGCTGATCGCGGCCAGGGTGATGCCATGAGAACCGAACGGCGCCGTGAGCAGCGAGGCGACCCCGGACACGGTAATCAGTGGCGAGGCCGGTACGGTGTAACCATCGGCACGCAACACCGCCATGCCTGGCATGTTCTGCGACGTCATGGCCACCACGAATAACGGAATGCCAATGCTGATGGTCGCGCCCACAGAGAACACCGGCGTGGTCCAGACCGGTGCTGCGATCTCCAGCGCGAATCCGCTGAAATTCAACAGCCCCAGCATCCCCGACAGGGCGACGCCGACCAGCAACGTGACCAGCACGGCATAGCGCGGGGAGTAGCGCTTGACGATCAGATAAGTGAAAAACATGCCCAGCACCAGACCGGTGCGGTGTTGCGCGGCGACGAATATCTCGCTGCCGATCTTGAACAGGATTCCGGCCAGCAGGGCGGCGGCGAGGGAAGCGGGCAAACGCTTGACCAAGCGCTCGAAGCTGCCGGTCACGCCGCAGATGATGATCAGGATCGAGCATGTGATGAACGCACCAATCGCTTCGGGGTAAGCCACGCCGCCCAGGCTTGATATCAGCAGCGCTGCGCCCGGCGTGGACCAGGCCACGGTGACGGGCGAGCGATAACGCAGCGACAGGCCGATGTTGCACAGCGCCATGCCGATGAACAGCGCCCAGAGCCATGAGGAGATCTGTGCCGGGGCCAGGCCCGCAGCCTGCCCGGCCTGGAAGATCAAGACCAGCGAACTGGTGCAGCCGGTCATCATGGCAATGAACCCGGCCACCACGGCGGAGAGCGAAGAGTCGGCCAGCGGACGCAAGGGCGCCTGAGTCGCTTGAGTCATGCAGAACGTTCCTTGAACGGCGTAAAGAGCAATCGTGCAAGCCTATACGCAGTTGTTGCACGGGGTTGCGGTACAGCCAGCGGCGCAATGGTCGGCACAGTTTTGGCGGAGAACACGTGTCTGTAGGAGCGAACTTGTTCGCGAGGGCCGTTATGCATGCTTTACATCTTCTCGCCAACAAGTTGGCTCCTACAGTACAGGCACTTTCAGGGTGTTCCCCAGCGCCTGATTGACCGCGAGCCAGCCGTCCACCGCATCCCGCCCGGCCTCGGCGAACACTCGCTGTAGCAGCTTCACCTGCTCACGGCGCAGGGACTCCTCGAAGGCCGCGCCGTCAGTGGTCAGTTCCAGCAGACGCTTACGTTTGTCGGTGTCCGGGGCGATGCTCAGCACCAGTTCCATTTCGATCAACTGACGCAGCGGCGTGTTCAGCGCCTGCTTGCTGACGCCCAGCACGCTTAACAACTCCTTCACGCTCAGGCCCGGATAACGGGCGATGAAGAACACGATGCGCTGGTGTACCCGGCTCAAGCCACGACGATCAAGCATCTCGTCGGCTTTGGCGGTAAACGCCTGATAGCCGAAAAAGAACGCTTCCATGGCAATTTGCTGGCTGGATGAATTTTTAAGGTCAAGCATATTGACGTATCCACGGTTGGCGTCGTAATTTCGGTCAACCAGTTTGACGTATTTCCATTTATTTCCGCTAGCGGTGATGCCATGGCTTTTTCTGAACGCGTGACCCGCTTGAAGAGTTCTCTGATTCGCGAAATTCTCGCCGCCGCCCAGCGTCCGGAGATGATGTCCTTTGCCGGTGGGTTGCCCGCCGAAAGCATGCTGCCCAAGACCCAGTGGTCTGACATGCCTCGCGCCCTCGGCCAATACGGCATGAGCGAAGGCGAGCCAGCACTGCGCCAGGCCCTTGCCGCCCAAGCGCGGGCGCTTGGCGTGGCCTGCGACGCCAGCCAGGTAATGATCATCAGCGGCTCGCAGCAAACCCTGGACCTGGCGGCCAAGCTGTACATCGACAAGGGCACCGAAATCCTGCTGGAGGGCCCGACCTACCTGGCCGCGCTGCAGATCTTCCAGTTGTTCGGCGCGCAGTGCCTGACGGTGCCGCTGCTGGCCGAAGGCCCGGATCTGGTCGCCATGCGCCAACGGCTCGAACAGCACGCGCCGGCATTCGTCTATCTGATCCCGACATTTCAGAACCCCTCGGCCGTGCGCTACAGCGAGTCTGCCCGTGAGGCCGTGGCGGCATTGCTCGATGAGTTCGGCGTGACGCTGATCGAAGATGAGCCGTATCGCGAGCTGACGTTTGACGGCGGCAGTGCGCGGCCCATCGTCAGCCGCTTGAAAAAGGCCAGCTGGATCTACACCGGCACAGTCTCGAAAACTCTGATGCCGGGGCTACGGGTCGGTTATCTGATTGCCACGCCGGACCTGTTCCCGCACCTGCTCAAACTCAAGCAGTCAGCGGATCTGCACACCAACCGCGTTGGTCAGTGGCAGGCGTTGCAGTGGATCGGCACCGAGCGTTACCGCGAGCATCTGCTGGAATTGCGCAGTTTTTATCGTCAGCGGCGTGACCTGTTTCAGGCCGCGTTGCATACGCATTTCAGTGATCTGGCCGACTGGAACGAACCCCAGGGCGGGCTGTTTTTCTGGCTGACCCTCAAGCAACCGCTGGACACCCGGACGCTGCTGGATACCGCCCTGTCGCAGAACGTGGCGTTCATGCCCGGCGAGCCATTTTTTAGCGATCCGGACGCCAACCCCGGTTATATTCGGTTGAATTTCAGCCACATCGACCCCGCGCGTCTGGATGAGGGCCTTAAACGCCTGGCCGCCGTGGTGCGCAACGCACTGGCTTCCAAAGCCGCTTGAGCCATCGCGCTGTGATAGGCAAGGGCAAATACAACAGGATCAGGAGAGCGAAGGGATGTACAAGGTTTACGGTGATTACAATTCGGGCAACTGCTACAAGATCAAGCTGATGCTCAACCTGCTGGGTGCCGAGTATGAGTGGATCGCGGTGGACATTCTCAACGGCGAAACCCAGACCGAAGCGTTCCTGGCGAAAAACCCCAACGGCAAGATTCCGGTGCTGGAGCTTGAAGACGGCACGTATCTGTGGGAGTCCAACGCGATTCTCAATTTTCTCGCCGAAGGCACTCCGTATCTGCTGACCGAGCCGCGCCTGCGCACGCAGATGCTGCAATGGCAATTCTTCGAGCAGTACAGTCACGAGCCGAGCATCGCTGTGGCGCGTTTCATCCAGTTTTACCTCGGTCTGCCGCAAGACAGGCTGGAGGAATACAAGTCGATGCACAAACTGGGTTACAAGGCGCTGAAGGTCATGGAGCAGCAACTGATTCGCACACCGTTTCTGGTAGGTGATCACTTCTCCATCGCCGACATTGCGCTGTACGCCTACACCCACGTGGCCCATCAGGGCGGATTCGATCTGGCGCAGTTTCCTGCCATCGAGCAGTGGTTGTTGCGGGTCAAGGAGCAGCCAGGCTACGTCGGCATGCTCGACTAACACGATTGATCAGGACAGGAGACAGGAAGATGCAACTCAGGATGATTGCGGTAGGGATGTTCATGGCCTTGGGTATCGGCTGCTCGGCGTCGGCCAGTGCCGACGATTGCGACGCCAACCAGGCCGCCATGAACCAGTGCGCGGCCAAGGAGTTGGCCACGCTGGATGCGGACTTGAACAAGCAGTACAAGGCGCAGATGAATTACCTGAAAACGCCGGCCAAGAAGCAGGCGCTACAGGACGCGCAGAAAAAGTGGATCGCTTTGCGCGATGCCGATTGCGCGTATCAGGTAGGCAAACGCGAGGATTCAGGCTCGATCTGGCCGCTGTTACAGACCAACTGCCTGGCCGCGCAGACCAAGATTCGGGTCGAGCAGCTCAAGGAGTATGTAGCGTGTCGGGAGGAGGGGTGCCCGAAGTAAGCTAAACGCTCCGGGCTTGATACCGTTGCGCAAGGCAGCTTGGTGGGAGGGAGCTTGCTCGCGAAAGGCCGGTACATTCGTCACACATTGATCAGGCAGACGGCTATCGCGAGCAAGCTCCCTCCCACGGGCCTGGCTCAATGTCAACTCACACCGCTGAAAAGCGCTTGTCCAGGTAATCGATGATCACTTTGGATTCGTACATCCAGACGGTCTGACCCGCTTCTTCGATACGCAGGCACGGCACTTTGACCTTGCCGCCTTCGTTGAGCAGCGTCTGGCGATCCAGTTCGTTGTTCTTGGCGTCACGCAGGGCCACCGGCACGTTCAACCGGCGCAAGGCACGGCGGGTTTTCACGCAGAACGGGCAGGCATGGAACTGATACAGCGTCAGGTCTTTTGCCGATTCATCCACCGCCGTCTGGGCCGCCGGGGAGCGTTGTTTCTTGCTCGGCCGGGTGATGAAATCGATGAGGATAACGAGTTGGCCCAGGCCTACTCTCAATGCCTTCATGAACACGATAAAAAACCTCGGTGGACGCACCGGCCGCGACGATATGCCACGGCCTGGTGACGCAAAAGATCAGCGAATCAGGCTGAGGAACTCGCTGCGGGTCGCGGCGTTCTCGCGGAACTCCCCGAGCATCACCGATGTGATCATCGACGAATTCTGCTTCTCGACGCCGCGCATCATCATGCACATGTGCTTGGCTTCGATGACCACGGCCACGCCCAGGGCGCCGGTGACTTGCTGTACAGCCTCGGCGATCTGGCGGGAAAGGTTTTCCTGGATCTGCAGACGGCGGGCATACATATCGACGATGCGCGCGACCTTCGACAGCCCCAGCACTTTGCCGCTGGGGATGTAGGCCACGTGGGCCTTGCCGATGAAGGGCAGCAGATGGTGCTCGCACAGCGAATACAGCTCGATGTCCTTGACCACCACCATCTCGCTGTTGTCGGAGCTGAACAGTGCGCCGTTGGTGACGTCTTCCAGGGTCTGCTCATAGCCGCGGCACAGGTACTGCATGGCCTTGGCGGCGCGCTTGGGCGTATCGAGCAAGCCCTCGCGGGAAACGTCTTCGCCAAGCTGGCTCAATATCTGGGTGTAATTCTGTTCCAGTGTCACAGGGCTGTGTTCCGTGTGGGCTTCAATAAGGCGCACATAGTAGCTTAGCCGCCGGTAGAAGTGGACCGCCGCCGACTGACAAGCGTCGTGTGGATCGACAGGCTTGAGGGCGCACCTGACCTTTACCGAACCTTTACCGTCGAAATATGCAGAAATGTATCCACTCGGTGTCTGAGTTAATGGGTGAAAGATGCCCGGACAAAGAGAGTGAATCTATGTTTAGCCGAATCGCGAAAATCGCACTGGTGATCGCCCTGACGTCGTCGGTTTCGGGATGTTTTTTTGGCCCTGGTTGGGGACGACACGGCGGCGGGCATGACCACCGCTACTACGATGGCGGCCGCTACGAGGGTGGCCACTACGACGGGGGACGCGACAACGGCCCGGGCCCCGGCTATTACCGCCGCTGATTGATAACCGTTTGATCGGCCGGGATGCGCTGATCGTCACTTGAAAGCGTTTCACACAAGCCGCGACTGCAGGGATCCCTCGTCGCGGCTTTTTGCTGCGCAGGATTTTCCGCTGCCGTCCGTGTATCGGTTTCGTTACCTGACACCTACCAAGTGTCTACGCCGTTTCAGGTGTGCGTGGTGTCAGAGGTTGCAGGTGACAAATGCCTGTCGTTCAGAGAGTACCGATTATGTTGAGTCGTATAGCGAAGTTCGCGATGGTTATCGCGGTGATGTCTGCCATGACCGGTTGTTTCCCATTCTGGGGCCCGGGTGGCGGTGGTCATGGTGGCGGTCACGGTGGTGGCGGCGGTGGTGGTGATCGCGGCGGTTACCAAGGTGGCCAAGGCGGTGGCGGTGGGCAAGGTGGCGGTGGGCAAGGCGGCCCGGGCCAGCGCTGATCCTAACGCTCAGCCTGTAGCACCTGAAGCCGGATCGATTTCGATCCGGCTTTTTTGTGTCCGCCGATCAGGCGGTCAGAGGAAATAATTTGACTTATTTGATTTGTGATCACATATTCGAGCCATAAGAACGACAACACGGGCTCCTCCTCATGACAGATCGTCCGATCCTCCTGCCGACCATGCGCCAGGTTTCCCGCGATACCTTGCAAGACCAGGTCTATCGCCAGATCCGTGAAGCGTTGATGAGCGGCCGTTTCCAGCCGGGCCAAAAGCTGACCATCCGTGGTCTGGCCGAAGCGCTGGGTTCCAGCCCCATGCCGGTGCGCGAAGCACTGAGCCGCCTGAGCGCTGAAAACGCGTTCGAAGTCACCGAAACCTCCCGTTTGCGTGTGCGCCTGATGACCCCCGACAGATTGCGGGAGATTCGCGACGCCCGTGTTGCCCTTGAAGGTCTGCTGGCAGAGAAAGCCGTGGTGCTGCTCAAAGACAGCGACCTGGCCGAGATCAGCGATTTGTGCGCGCAGATGCAACACGCCGCCGATCAGATCGACGTCTCCCGCTATCTGTGGACCAACTTTGCGTTCCACCGGCGTATCTACGCGGTGGCAAACGCCGAGCTGACCGTCGCCGCCGTGGAAAATTTCTGGCTGCACATGGGCCCCTGTTTTGCCCTTGTGGCACCGGACAAGGCGCACCTTCAACGCTCGATGGAGGCTCACGATCGCATCGTCGAGGCGTTGGCCGCCCGCGATGGCGCCGCAGCCCGAGCGGCTGTCACCGACGACATCATGCAGGCCGCCGACTCCCTGGCGCGCCTGCTCGTCAAAAGCGACCGTTCGCGGTCGTCCGTCCCAGGAGTGAAAAAAGCATGAGCGTGTTAAACCGCCTCGTTCCTTACACCGGTCTGCGGGTGCTGATTTCCGGCGGCGCTGCCGGCATTGGCGAAGTCTTGGCCGCCGCTTACATGGAAGCCGGCGCCAAAGTCCATGTCTGTGATGTCAGTGAAGCGGCCATCGCTGCCTTCCGGGATCGTTACCCGGACAGCCTTGCCACCCGCGCCGATGTGGGCGATCCGGCGCAGATCCAGGCGGTGTTTCAGGTCCAGCGCGAACACTTCGGTGGGCTGGATGTGCTGATCAACAACGCCGGCATCGCCGGGCCTACCGGCGGCATCGACGCCATTACCGATGAAGACTGGCAGCGCACCATCGACATCAACCTCACCGCCCAGTACCGCTTTGCGCACCACGCCGTGCCGTTGCTGAAGGAATCGCCCAACGCGCACCTGATCCACATCGCCTCGGTGGCAGGCCGCCTGGGCTACGCCTGGCGCACGCCGTACGCCGCGACCAAATGGGCCATCGTCGGGCTGATGAAGTCCTTGGCCTCGGAGCTGGGCGAGAGTGATATCCGCGTCAATGCGCTGCTGCCGGGCATCGTTGAAGGCCCGCGCATGGACGGGGTGATTCGAGCCCGGGCTGAGCAGATGAACGTGCCCGAGAGCGAGATGCGTGAGGAGTATCTGAAGAAGATTTCCCTTAAACGCATGGTCACCGCCGAAGACGTCGCGGCCATGGCGCTGTTTCTGTGTTCGCCCGCCGCACGCAACGTCACCGGACAAGCGATCAGCGTGGACGGCAACGTCGAGTACCTCTAACGGCTCGATGGCATGAACGGCCGGACGCATTCCCCGAGCCGGATTTAACCCAAGACTTTCTCGCCAAGAACAAGAACGGAGAACACTCATGTCCAAAAAACGCCCAGTCATCATTACCTGCGCCGTCACCGGCGCCATCCATACGCCGTCGATGTCGCCGCATTTGCCCGTCACACCGCAGGAAATTGCTGACGCGGCCATTGGCGCTGCCGAGGCGGGCGCCGCGATTGTTCACCTGCATGCCCGCGATCCAATTGACGGCCGCCCAAGCCAGGATGTCGACCTGTTCCGCCAGTTTCTGCCGCAGATCAAAGCCAAAAGTGAGGTGGTGATTAACATCACCACCGGCGGCGCGCCGACCATGGGTGTCGAAGAACGCTTGCAGCCGGTGGCGCAACTCAAGCCGGAACTGGCCTCCCTGAACATGGGCTCAATGAACTTCGGACTGTACGAAATGCTCGACCGCTTCACCGAGTTCAAGCACGACTGGGAGCGGCCGTACCTTGCTGAGAGCGACGACCGGATCTTCCGCAACACCTTTCGCGACATCGCTCACATCCTCAATGCCTGCGCCGAGAACCGCACCCGCTTTGAAATCGAGTGTTACGACATCGGCCACCTCTACACCGCTGCGCATTTCCTGCAGCGCGGCCTGTTGAAAGCGCCGATCTTCATTCAGTCGGTGTTCGGCCTGCGCGGTGGCATCGGCGGTCACCCCGAAGACTTGGCGCACATGCGCCGCACCGCTGACCGCCTGTTTGGCGACGCCTACGAGTGGTCGATCCTGGGTGCCGGACGCAATCAAATTCCGCTGGGGACGATGGGGCTGGCCATGGGCAGCAACGTGCGCGTGGGGCTGGAGGATTCGCTGTGGGACGGTCCGGGCAAACTTGCCGCGTCCAACGCCGATCAGGTCAAGCGCATTCGCACGGTGATCGAGGCATTGGGCGGGCGTGTCGCCACCCCCGACGAAGCGCGGGAGATGCTCGACCTCAAAGGCAAGAACGCGGTTGATTTCTGACATCGACGGCGAGCAATCACGGCGCAAACCGACCGGGTTTGCGCCTGGCCATCGGTGTACTCCCATAACAACAAAACAGGGGTGAGAACATGCGTATCGAAATCGTTGTCGACGTGAAAACCACGCTGGGCGAAGGCCCGGTGTGGGATGTCGAGCAACAGCGTTTGTACTGGATCGACAGTTTTGACGGGCGCGTCCTGCGCTGCACGGATGACGGGCGCGAATTGCGCGCCTGGGACGTCGGGCAGAAGATCGGCTCCATGGCGCTGCGCAAGAACGGTGATGCCGCCCTCGTTGCTTTGCAAACCGGCCTGTACAACCTCGATCTGCCCACCGGGGATCTGCAGTTGATCATTGATCCTGAACCGGGTCGTCCCAACAACCGGCTCAACGACGGCAAAGTCGACCGTCATGGCCGCTTTATCTTCGGTTCCATGGACACTCAGGAAGAGGAGGCCAGCGCCAAGCTCTATCGCCTCGATCCGGATATGAGCCTGCACACGCTGGACGAAGGGATCATTTGTTCCAACGGTCCGTGCTGGAGCCCCAACGGCGAGACCCTCTATTTTGCCGACACCTGGTCCGGCGAAATCTGGGCCTACGAGTACGACAACCAGACCGGTGCGGTGAGCAATCGCCGCACCTTCGCCAAAGTCGACACCAGCACCGGCGGCGCGGCTGACGGCTGCACGGTCGATGCCGAAGGGTGCCTCTGGCAGGCGCTGGTGTACGCCGGAAAAGTGGTGCGTTACACCCCGGACGGGCAGGTCGACAGAATCATCGACATGCCGGTGAAGAAGGTCACCAGTCTGGCCTTCGGCGGACCGAACCTGGACATCCTGTTCGCCACTTCCATGGCCAGACCGCCGCTGCCGCGCTTCCCCGAAGACGGCCAGCAGCGCGGCGCGTTGTTCGCGATTACCGGGCTGGGCGTACAAGGCGTGGCCGAAAGACGCTTCGCCAGCTGACTAATTGAACGCAACCGTTAAGGACGACTGAACCCCTTCTCGATTGGGCGTGTGCGGCACGCCTGGGAGACCCTCATGCAAAATAATAAGAAAGCATCGTTGGGCAAGATTCACCGCTATTCCTGGGTGTCGTTGCTGGTGTGCTGGATGATCTGGATTCTCAACGCCTACGACCGTGAGATCGTTCTGCGACTTGGGCCGACCATTTCCAAGCACTTCGATTTGTCGGCCGATCAATGGGGCACGACGGCGACCGTGGTAATGCTAGCGCTGGCCGTGCTGGATATTCCGGGTTCGGTCTGGAGCGACCGCTACGGCGGTGGCTGGAAACGGGCGCGGTTTCAAGTGCCGCTGGTGTTGGGCTACACGTTCATTTCCTTCATGTCCGGGTTCAAGTTTTTGAGCGGGCATCTGGCGTCGTTCATCGCTTTGCGGGTAGGCGTCAACCTCGGCGCGGGCTGGGGTGAGCCGGTGGGCGTGAGCAATACCGCCGAATGGTGGCCGGTGGAGCGGCGCGGGTTTGCGCTGGGCGCTCACCACACCGGGTATCCAATCGGCGCGCTGCTGAGCGGTATCGTTGCCAGCTTCGTGATTACTACCTTTGGCGAGGACAACTGGCGCTACGTGTTCTTCTTCGCCTTCGTCGTCGCGCTGCCGCTGATGATCTTCTGGTCGCGTTATTCGACCGCCGAACGCATTACCGCGCTGTACGTCGACATCGCTGCAAAGGGCATGACCGCCCCGGACAGTACGCCATCGCCGAACATCAAGGGCCAGGCCTGGAAGATGTTCAAGGCCACGATCCGCGACCGCAATATCGCGCTGACCGCCGGCAACACGATGCTCACTCAAGTGGTGTACATGGGCGTGAACATCGTCCTACCCGCCTATCTGTACAACATCCTGCATCTGTCGCTGGCCGAATCGGCGGCCATGAGCGTGGTGTTCGCCCTGACCGGAATTCTGGGCCAACTGGTCTGGCCGTCGCTGTCCGACATCATCGGTCGGCGCGTGACCCTGATCATTTGCGGACTGTGGATGGCGGCGAGCGTCGGTGCGTTCTACTTCGCTAACACCACCACGATCATCGTGGTCGTGCAGTTGCTGTTCGGGTTGGTGGCCAATGCTGTGTGGCCGATCTACTACGCGGTGGCGTCCGACTCGGCGCAACCGTCGGCGACCTCCACCGCCAACGGCATCATCACCACCGCCATGTTCATCGGCGGCGGTGTCGCGCCGGTGTTGATGGGCGGATTGATTGCCATGGGCGGCGGCTGGACCAGCCTGAGCGGTTACACCGTGTGCTTCTTCGTGATGGCCGGCTGCGCGTTGACCGGTGCCTTCCTGCAGTTGTTCTCTCACCGGCCCGTCGCCTTGCAACCGCAGCCCGGCCTTTAACCTACCAGCCCCCGGACCCGCGTTCCCGGGGCACTTTTCACCTGATGCCGACAACAAGAGGTTCGTGCAATGACAATCACAAAAACGCCCGAAGCGCGTTCCGCACCCCGGGACACGGCCACGCTGAACAAACTGATGTTCGTCAAACTGATGCCGTTGCTGATTGCGGCCTACGTCTTGAGCTTTCTGGACCGGACCAATATCGCGCTGGCCAAACACCAGCTGGACATTGATCTGGGGATTTCAGCGGCCGCCTACGGGCTGGGTGCCGGTCTGTTTTTCCTGACCTACGCGCTGTCCGAAGTGCCGAGCAACCTGATCATGCACAAGGTCGGCGCGCGGTTCTGGATCGCCCGGATCATGGTCACCTGGGGTTTGATTTCTGCGGCCATGGCCTTCGTTCAGGGCGAGACGTCGTTCTACGTGCTGCGCCTGCTATTGGGCATCGCCGAAGCAGGGCTGTTTCCGGGCGTAATGCTGTACCTGACGTACTGGTTCGGCCGGGAGCAACGGGCGCGCGCCACCGGGTACTTTCTGCTCGGTGTGTGCTTTGCCAACATCATCGGCGGCCCGCTGGGCGCGGCGCTGATGCAACTGGACGGGGTCTGGGGCTGGCGCGGCTGGCAGTGGATGTTCATGCTCGAAGGCTTGCCGGCGGTGTTCTTCGCCATGGTGGTGTGGAAAAAGCTGCCGGATCGCCCCAGCAAGGCGCCGTGGTTGAGCACCGAAGAGGCCCAGCAGATCGAACGCCGCCTGGCGATGGAAGCGCAGGAGGGTGCAGGCCACGGCGGCGCCCTCAAGCAATGCCTGACGCCGCAGATCCTGTTGGCGATCTTCGTTTACTTCTGTCATCAGATCACGGTCTACACGGTGATTTTTTTCCTGCCCGGCATCATCGGCAAGTACGGCAGCCTGAGTACGCTGCAGATCGGCTTGCTGACTTCACTGCCCTGGCTGGCCGCCGCCATCGGCGCGATTGTGTTGCCCAGGTTTGCCAGCACCCCGCAGCGATCACGGCGGATTCTGGTCACGGGGCTGCTGACCATGGCGGCGGGCTTGGGCATTGCCTCGCTCGCGGGGCCGGTGATCAGTCTGCTGGGGTTCTGTATTTCGGCGGTGATGTTCTTCGTCGTGCAGTCGATCATCTTTCTCTACCCGGCTTCGCGGCTCAAAGGCGCAGCGCTGGCGGGCGGTCTGGGTTTTGTGAACTCGTGCGGTCTGCTGGGCGGTTTTGTCGGGCCGTCGGTCATGGGTCTGATCGAGCAGAGCACGGGTAATGCCATGAACGGCATGAAGGTGATTGCGGTGGTGTTGGTGATCGCGGCGATTGCGGCCTCGCGCTTGCGCCAGGGGCAGGAGCGCAAGCCGGCGCAGAAGCAAGCGGTGGGTGCAACAGCGCGCGAGTCGGTGTGATCCTGATTCTGTAGGAGCTGCCGACCAACGGGAGGCTGCGATTGCGGTGTGTCAGGATTTGCGCATCGCAGCCTCGCGGTGCTCGGCAGCTCCTACAGGGGAACGCTTTCACGGCGAACAGCAAGGTTCCAACGAGTACCGCTTCCAGAAATTGACCGTTACTCGTCGCGCCCTTCCATCATGGTGCGCTTGAGGATGACGTACACCGCGCCCGTGCCGCCGTGCTTGGGCAGGCAGGAGGTGAAGCCCAGTACTTGAGGATGTTGACGAAGCCACGTGTTGACGTGGCTTTTGATCATCGGTCGTTTGCCATCCAGGCGCACGGCCTTGCCATGGGTGATGCGCACGCAGCGGATTTCCAGCCTGGTGGCTTCGGCCAGGAACTCCCACATGGTTTCTCGCGCCAGCTCCACGCTCATGCCGTGTAGATCCAGACTTCCTTCGAAGCTGATCTGCCCCAGCTTGAGCTTGCGCATCTGGCCTTCCTGGACGCCATCGCGGACCCAGTTGAGCGCGTCTTCGGGCCCGACATCGATCACAAACTGGTCGGACAAACCGTCCACCGTGACAGAACCTGTACGCACAGTCGCTGCCTGACGCAGCTTGGCCAGGTTTTTACGGTCAGGTTTGGGTTTGCCTGTGTCGGCGTATTCGACCTTGATCGGCTTTACGTCACGGGTCTGGCTACGAAACAGGGAAAAATCGTCGTCTTGCATGATGGCCTCCGTGAAGGCCGCCAGTTTAACCAAGTCGCGCCACCCTCGGCGCGACTAAAAAGCCGCTCAACGAGATAAAGAGAAGGCGTGGGGAGTTCAGTCGTGCTTTTTCATCAGGTGCGGAGACATGTTCAAGCCGCCGGAACTGCGGCGGCGACGGCGGCTGCGACGCCAGGTCCAGACACCGACATACAGGAACAGCAGACCGAACACGATGCTGACCACCGCCCCCGCCGGGCTGGTATTGAGTTCACCCAGGGCAGGAGGGTGGCCGATCAGGCTGGCAACGCCGGCCATTGCCAGCAGCACGCCGAACGTCGCCAATACGGCAGCGAACGCAGCGGCGATGCGCATGCGCCAGTTGCTCTGGCCTTTCGGGCGCAGGCGACGGGCATCAAAACCATCGGATATTTTCATTCCGATTTCCTCTATGGGTATCGGCGCTCTGACCAGCGTATGCAGGGGTGGTTCCCATTTGGTCAGGTTTCTACAGCAAACACGAGCGCTAAACGGATAGGCGGTAATGTGACGCTCGTCACATTTGGCGGGGCCGTCCGACTGTCAGCAATCGCACAATTGCAAACTGCGGCTTTCAGGAGCTGCCTTGGGCGACAGCGCTCAGCAATCAGCGCGTTCGAACCCGTGTCCAGCTCCCGACAAACGCACGGCATCAGCTATAGGGTCTAGATCAGCTCTTTGGTGGTGGCAAGTGTGGCGAAGTTATCGGCCATGATGGCCATCTCGGTCTGTTGCACCACTTGGGCCTTGATCACGCCATGAGGTGTCGGCAGATCGCGGGTGGCGCAGGCATCTTCGACCAGCGTGCAGCGGTAACCGTAATCCTTGGCTGCGCGCACGGTCGTACTGATGCTCGAATGGCTCATGAAGCCACAGACCACCAGATCCAGATGTCCGAAGCTTTGCAGCAGGTCATGCAGGCCGGTTCCATTGAAGGCGTTGGGCAGGCGTTTCTCGACCACGGTTTCATCGCCCTGGGGCAGCAACTCGGGGACGAACTCGCCGCGTGGACCTTGCGGGTCGAACATGCCGCCTACGGTGCCCAGGTGGCGCACGTGGATGATCTTGCATTTCGCGGCGCGGGCGGCGGCGACCAACTGGACGATGTTGGCGATGGCTTCATGGACGCCGGTCAGGGCCAGGGGGCCGCTGAGGTATTCTTTCTGGGCATCGATGATGATCAGCGTGGCATTGCTCAAAGTAGCCGCCGCGTAACCACGGCCACTGAGTTGAAACATGGTCTTTTGACCTGAGTTTGAAACAGACATCTGGGGCTCCTTCGAGTGGGGCTTTTGCCACATTGTCCACTGGCTGAGCGATTCTGTGAATCGCAATGCTCACAGGTCTCGCCTTACGCTGGACTTTCTGCCGAGCTCAAAGCCTTCGAGCAGGTCGCGATTGCTGTCATATTGCCTGCAAATCAAGGGAAAGACTGGGAAAGTTTTGCCCGGCGTTTAGCCATCATCCAGGGGCATCGTTTGTTGCGTGGATGGCTGCTAGAATCGCCCGTCGTTTTTTCAAGGAGTCTGCCGTGATCACTTCCCGCCTGCGCACCCTGCGCGATCATATCCGTTGGGCTGTCAGCCGTTTCCATGGGGAAGATCTGTTTCACGGTCATGGCACCGACAACGCGTGGGACGAAGCCCGCCAATTGGTATTGGGTGCATTGCACCTGCCATGGGAAATCGCCGACAGCTATCTGGACTGCAATCTGGAAGAGGACGAACTGGTTCAGGTGCAACGCCTGATCAAGCGTCGCATCGATGAGCGCGTGCCCACCGCCTATCTGCTGGGCGAGGCCTGGTTTTGCGGGATGTCGTTCATCGTCGATGAGCGGGTGCTGATCCCGCGCTCGCCCATTGGCGAGTTGATCGAAAATCGTTTCGAGCCCTGGCTGGCGGCTGACCCTGCGCGGATTCTCGATCTGTGCACCGGTTCAGGTTGCATCGGTATTGCCTGCGCCGATGTATTTCCCGACGCGGAAGTGGTGCTGGCAGACTTGTCTTTTGAAGCGCTGGAAGTGGCCAACCAGAACATCGAACGGCATGGCGCCGATGCCCACGTTTATACCGTTCAGGGCGATGGGTTCGACGGCCTGCCGGGCCAGCGCTTCGACCTGATCGTGTCCAATCCGCCTTACGTCGACGCCGAAGATTTTGCCGACATGCCCGACGAATACCAGCACGAACCCGAGCTGGCGCTGGCCTGTGGCGATGACGGGTTGAATCTGGTGCGCCGGATGCTCAGTCAGGCAGCGGATCACTTGACCGAGAAGGGACTGTTGATCGTTGAGGTGGGCAACAGCCAGATTCACGTGGAAGCGCTGTACCCGGAAGTGGATTTCGCCTGGCTGGAATTCCAGCGCGGCGGGCACGGCGTGTTCATGCTGACCGCCGAGCAGTGCCATGAACACCAGGCGCTGTTTGCTTCGCGGGTGTAGAGCACGCTTTTGTAGGAGCTGACGAGCCCGTGCGAGGCTGCGATGCGGTACGCCTGACACACCGCAATCGCAGCCTCCCGCTGGTCGTCAGCTCCTACAGGGTTGGTGCAGGACGGTAGTGCTGCGTTGTCCCGCGATGAATTTGAATGCGCGGTAGAAACTACCGATGCGTCGCAATCCAGATCAATAACCCTGCCTGAAACACAGCGAACGTCACCAGACAAGCGATAGTAAAGCGCAGCCCGCTGTCTTCGCGACGGTACTTGTTGACCTTTTCCTCGTGTTTTTTGATCGTGACTTCTTGTTCAACCAGCTTGTGCTCGGCCTGTTGCAGCATCTGTGCGGCGTCGAGGATTTCGACGACCTGTACTTTCTCGGCATTCCAGCTGTTGTTGAGATTGCCCACCTTGACGTCCTTGACGCTGCCTTTGAGGTGCTGGGCATCGGCGTAGACGACTTCAAAACCCTGAGTCTTGAGAAAGTGATCACGGCGCAGGCGAGTGTCTTCCTGAAGGGCGTCTTTATTGGCCAGGGCGGTGCCTTCAACTCTGTATGACGACCAGCGCTTTTGCGCCCACAAGGTGCCTTGGGCCAGCATGAAACGACCCAGCCCCCGGTTAGCCGGTTCGATTTGCAAGCCCGACTCGGGCCCCACACGCACTGTCTGATGGGTGTGATCGACCCACAGATCCAGGTGGTTCTGCTCTTTTCGGGTTTTTTGCGCAGGCAACTGATAGCTCAAGCGCAACAGGCTGAACTCCTTGCTGTGACGCTCGGCACGGCCCAACTGCGCGAAACGCAGCGGTCGCGCGCCGGTGGCCCGGTCGGTGGGCAACGGCGCCAGGCGCAGCATCAGAAACTGTTCGGCGTGAACGTCCTCCCACAAGACCGGCGCGACCACTTCGCCTTCGGTGCTTGCAGGTGTTTCAACGGGCCCGGCCAGGGAAGGGGTGTCAGTCATCACGGCGATCCTGTTCTCGACATTGCGCGGCAACACAACGCCAGCAACTCGCTATCGGCCGTTCTTTTCCAATCTGAAGGGTATCTGCTGCGGCTAACGCCCGCGTTATGCCGCGGGCAGTGCGTTGATGAATTTCAAAATGCGATCGGTCACTTCACTGGCCAGCGGCAGTTGCGGGTCCTTGTAGGACGCCAGCTGGCGCTTGACGTCATTGGGTACGATGCGCAGGACGTGGTTCATGCCGTCGATGATGGCAATGTCGGAGTCAGGTTTGGCCTGATGCAGCAGTTCGGCATCGCCGACCCCCACCTGCATGTCGTTGCGGCCCTGGACGATCAAGGTCGGCACTTTCAATTTGCCGAACGCGGTAGCTGGCTTTTGCCGGAACAGGGAGATCAGGTACGGCTGAACGCTGGGGCGAAACACCACATCCAGCGGCGGCGGAACGTTATCGTCGGTCTTGCCGGCTTTCATTTCCTCGATCAACTGCTCGCTGCGGGCCAGCAACGGCGGGGGCAATTGATACTGCAACTGCTCGCGAATGACCTGATCGACCGGACGGCCGGTGCCTGCCACCGAGATCACCGCCGACGCACCGGCTTGTTCAGCCGCGAGCGCGGCGACCAGCGCGCCTTCACTGTGTCCCAGCACAATCAGCTTGCCCAGACGCGGATCTGCCTTGAGCTTCTGACCCCAGCCCGCAGCGTCTGCCACGTATTTTTCGATGCTCAGGTCGCGTTCATCGGGCGTTGCCGGTTTGCTGGCCGCGACGCCGCGCTTGTCATAACGCACGCTGGCAATGTTGTGCTTGGCCAGAATCACCGCCAGGCGCTTGAGGCTGTCATTGCGCCCGCCGTCGAAGTTATTGCCGTCGCGATCGGTGGGGCCGGAGCCGGCAATGATCAGCACGACGGGCACCGGGGTTGCCGATTTTGGCAGCAGCAACGTGCCAAACAGCTCGCCGGTCGCCGTTTCCAGGCTAATCGGTCGCTGTAAAACGACCGGGGTGCCGGCATAGGCAACACTGGTGAACACGGTCAGGGCCAAGGTGATTGCTCGCAGGGGCAGGAGGGCGCAAATCAGGGACATACTACGTAACATCGGAAAGCCACCATGTGATGAGTGCCGATTGGACGCAGCCAATCCAATAAGGTTCGAGGATGAACTACACACGCAGCCTGCGTATACTGGCGCGCTTGAGTTTTTGATCGATTTTTCGGAGCGTCCCGCATGTCCGGCAATACCTACGGCAAGCTGTTCACTGTTACCACTGCGGGCGAAAGCCATGGCGCGGCGCTGGTTGCAATCGTCGATGGCTGCCCGCCGGGCCTGGCGCTGTCGCTGGAAGACTTGCAACGCGATCTGGATCGCCGCAAACCCGGCACCAGCCGCCACACCACCCAACGTCAGGAAGCCGACGAAGTCGAGATCCTTTCCGGCGTGTTCGAAGGCAAGACCACAGGCAGTTCCATTGGTTTGCTGATCCGCAATACCGACCAGAAGTCCAAGGATTACTCCGCCATCCAGGACCTGTTCCGCCCGGCCCACGCCGATTACACCTACCACCACAAGTATGGCGTTCGCGATTATCGCGGCGGCGGTCGCAGTTCTGCGCGCGAAACCGCCATGCGCGTGGCGGCCGGCGCTATCGCCAAAAAGTACCTCGCCAGCCTGGGCATCAGCGTGCGCGGTTATATGAGCCAGCTGGGTCCGATCGAAATTCCCTTCAAAACCTGGGAGTCGGTCGAGCAGAACGTTTTTTTCAGTCCCGATCCGGACAAAGTGCCCGAACTTGAGGCGTACATGGATCAGCTGCGCCGGGATCAGGATTCTGTCGGCGCCAAGATCACTGTCGTGGCCGAAGGCGTGATGCCGGGCCTGGGCGAGCCGATCTTCGACCGTCTCGACGCTGAACTGGCCCACGCGATGATGAGCATCAACGCGGTAAAGGGCGTGGAAATCGGCGCCGGTTTTGCCAGCGTTGCCCAACGCGGCACCGAGCATCGCGACGAGCTGACGCCTGAAGGCTTTGTCTCCAACAATGCCGGCGGCATTCTCGGCGGCATATCTTCGGGCCAGCCGATTGTCGTGCATCTGGCACTCAAGCCAACGTCCAGTATCACCACCCCGGGCCGCTCCATTGATGTCCACGGCAACCCGGTGGACGTCATCACTAAAGGCCGGCACGACCCCTGCGTCGGCATTCGCGCCACGCCAATCGCCGAAGCCATGATGGCGATCGTGCTGCTTGATCATTTGCTGCGTCACCGTGGCCAAAATGCCGATGTGCAAGTGACCACACCGGTTCTGGGCCAGCTGTAATGCCCGATTCGGGTCACGCTGCCGGGGCGTCCTGACCTTGGCAGCGGTTCCCTACTGGCGACTGTCCAGCTTTTATCTTTTCTATTTCGCCCTGCTTGGGTCGACTGCGCCGTTCTTGGCGTTGTATTTCGATCACCTCGGATTTTCCAGTGCGCGCATCGGCGAGCTGGTGGCAATACCGATGCTGATGCGCTGTATTGCCCCCAATATCTGGGGCTGGTTGGGTGATTACACCGGACGCCGGCTGGCGATCGTGCGCTTTGGCGCGGTTTGCACACTGCTGACGTTTTCCCTGATTCTGTTCGACAAGAGCTACGCCTGGCTGGCGATGGTCATGGCCCTGCATGCGTTCTTCTGGCATGCGGTGCTGCCGCAGTTCGAAGTGATCACCCTGGCGCATCTGCAGGGCCAGACCTCCCGATACAGCCAGATCCGGCTGTGGGGCTCGATAGGTTTTATCCTCACGGTGGTGGCGCTGGGTCGACTGTTCGAATGGTTCAATCTGGACGCCTACCCCCAAGCGCTGCTGTTTATCATGCTGGGCATCGTCGCCAGCAGTTGGTGGGTGCCCAACGCTCAGCCAGCTGCATCGAGCCTGCGTTCTCAAGCGGGGGGATTTGTCAGGCAACTCACACGTCCCGGGGTGCTGGCTTTTCATGGCAGTGTCGGACTGATGCAGCTCAGTCATGGCCCGTATTACACCTTCCTTACGCTGCACCTTGAGCGGCTGGGCTACAGTCGCGGATTGATCGGCATGTTGTGGGCGGTGGGGGTGGTGGCCGAAGTGCTGATGTTCATGGCCATGAGTCGTCTATTGCAGCGCTTCTCGGTGAAGCAGGTGCTGATGACCAGCTTCATACTGGCCGCCGTGCGCTGGCTGCTCATGGGCAATTTTGCTGAGCATCTGTCGCTGTTGATCGTTGCTCAAGTATTGCATGCCGCCACTTTCGGCAGCTTCCATGCCGCCGCCATTCATTTCGTGCAACGCAGTTTCGGCCCGCAGCAGCAAGGACAAGGGCAGGCGCTGTACGCGGCGCTGGCCGGGACCGGCGGCGCATTGGGCGCCCTGTATTCGGGCTATAGCTGGAATGCACTGGGCGCCGGTTGGACGTTCAGCATCGCCAGCATTGCGGCCCTGGCCGCGGCCGTGGTGTGCGCAACCCGTATGAAAGAGGAACGCGCTTGAGTGAGCTGTCGAGCCGTTCGCTGTTGACTGAACCGAGGACTACTCCATGAGCCTGTTGTTCGTTTATCACGTGTCATCCCCTGATCAGCCCAACAAGGTGTTGACCCACTTTGAGGACATTGCCTCGACGCTCGCCGAACAAGGCGTGGTGTTTGAACGGTTGCAGTCGGCTACGCCGGTCCAGCCGGGTGCCGGCCCTGAAGAGGTGATCAGCGCCTGTCGCGCGCAGATCGACTCGTTGATGACCGAACGTGGTCACGTTGCCTTCGATGTGCTCAGCGTAAATCGTGATGACCCGCGCACAGCCGAGTCCCGTGCCAGCTTTCTTGACGAGCATCAGCATCACGCCGATGAGCTGCGATTTTTCCTCGCAGGGCGCGGGTTGTTTAGTCTGCACATTGCAGATTTCGTCTACGCCGTGCAGTGCGAAAAGAATGATTTGATCTCGGTGCCAGCGGGAATTGGGCGCTGGTTCGACATGGGTGAGCATCCTCACTTGGTCGCCGTTCGCCTGTTCAACAAACCCGAGGGTCTGACCGCACACGTCACCGGCGATGACATTGCGGGCCGGTTCCCGCGTTTTGAGGACTGGAACTGAATCGCACCGTGTTCATTCCAGCGTTCAAGCCGTTGCCACCTACGCATCGTCACGGAACGGCCAGCCCCGCAGGCTGGCCGTTTTTTGTAAGAAAATCGGTAAAGATGTAAGCAAATTTTTGTAGTCCTGTGGGAAGTGGCTTGTTTACAAGTCAGCGATGCCTGTTTGTTTTCCCCTTTATGTTTAACCCCCATCGACTGTGTAACCCTGCGTCCGTCGAATCCCGGCGGGTGGGACGCCGTCGTGTTCAGGTGCTTTTGGGCACGCGCACGAACGCCTCGCCTGCCGCATCGACCGGGCTGCAATCCTGAAAATAACAAGCGCCAACAGGGACGACACATCCAGGGGTTTAAGGAGGGGAAATGAAAAATATCAAGGCGGGCACGTTGAACCCGTTGATACATCAGATGGTGAACAGCATCTCATGCAAGGACGGGGATTCTGCCATCGCCAATGCGCTGGAGTGGCTCCGAAGCGAATGCGGCTGCAAGCGGTCCATGCTTTATCAGTACCGTAATGGCGTACTGCTCAGTTGCATCACTTCCAATGTCGACGGGTGCTGGAAGGATCTCTACTTTCAGGGCCGTCTGATGGTCGAAGATCCAGTGATGCGTTATTTCCGCCAGTCAATGGGCTTCCTGGACTGGCACGATGCCTTCGACACCTACCCACCTTCATCGGCCTACATGACTGCCGTGGAAAACTGCGATCTTTTACCGGGGTATTCCTACGCATACTCCAGCCAGAGCCGCGCGGAAAACGGCGTGGTGACGGTCTGTTCGCTCAATGCGATGGAGCGGCCGCTGAGCCACAGCGACCGGTACCTGTTGGCGAGTCTGGTACCCATGCTTCACGTCGCCGGAAATGGCCGGCATATGCACAACCGGCCATTGACGACCAAAGAGGTGGAAATTCTGCAATGGGCCAGGCACGGCAAGACGGCCTGGGAAATTGGCTTGATCAAAGAAGTGTCGGAATCAACGATCAAGCATCACTTCAAGAGCATCTACGCCAAGCTCGGAGTGCTCAATCGCGCGCAGGCGGTGGGTGAAGCACTGTGTCGAGGGTTGATTCAATAACCTGGGATGCGCCGACGGGGTAAACGCAACGCAAAAAAAACCGCGAATGCCTTGAGGCGTTCGCGGTACCAAATCGGTGAATCAAGGGAGGCAAAGCACAGGTGACAAAGAACGTGATGCTATTAACGCGTGTGATAAGTCGGCAGATCGAAGCGGTGCTGGCTTTGCAGCATCGAGATTGCCGGCAATTCACTGGCCTGAGCGGCCAGATCACGACGGATCGCGCTGATCACCCACTCCAGTTGCACCGGTGTGTGCAGTTGAGCGTAGGAGACCGAACGGCGGGTTTGCTTACCTTCACTGTTGCGCAGTGAAAGCAGAACACCACCGTCTGGACGCGGTTGCGTGGTGACTTCGAATTCGGAAAATACGGACGAGAATTTTTCTTGGATAAAAGTCATGTCTAGCGGCTCCATTGCTCAGGGATTCAAGCGTTGGTAGTACTAGTGCAGTGACTGTGCCAGCATTGATTATTAAATAAAGTATTTGTAAATCAACAAGTTATAAAAATATGAAATTTTCACATTCGTGCATATTGCATGAATGGCCATCAGCGGTCCTGCAAATTGCGGGAAGTGGGGGGAGGGGATAGGTCGACTTGCGCGATGAAGGAAGGATGGTTACGCAGCGTCTGACCGCAAATTGTCAGTTTTATTTCATCTGGCTGTACCAACTGCCGTCACATGAGGCTTCATTCAGATAGACGGCTTTGGCTATCAAGGCCATTGATGTGCCTGTCTGGCTCAACCTGAACGCAAATGGCATTGTCCACGCCTGTCATGGAAACTTGACCGCGAACACATGGGTCAGAACCTCATACCGACTATCAACGCGCCCAGGGGCGCTCAAGGAGCACTGAATGCACGATGACTCTAAACCTGCGGGCTCTGCCACGCGCATGACCGACGAAGAAGCGCTGGAATTTGCCGAACAGGTTTTTGACCGCGCCCGTGCAGGTGACGCATCGATGCTTGACCGTCTGCTGGAAAATGGCCTGACGCCCAATCTGCGCAATCACAAAGGCGACACCTTGTTGATGCTGGCCAGTTACCACGGCCATCAGGATGCGGTGAAAGTTCTGCTCAAACACAAGGCCGATCCGGAAATTCGCAACGACAACGGTCAAAGCCCCATTGCCGGCGCGGCTTTCAAGGGCGATCTTGAAACCGTGCGCCTGCTGGTCGAGGCCGGCGCGGAAGTTGAAGGCGCTGCGGCAGATGGACGTACCGCGCTGATGATGGCCGCGATGTTCAACCGCACAGCCATCGTGGATTACCTGATTTCAAAAGGGGCCAATCCTCATATAAAGGACGCCAAGGGTGTTACCCCGCTGATGGCTGCCCAAACCATGGGCGCCACGCAAACCGCCGAGCAGCTGACCAAGCTCGGCGTGTGATGCCGTAGAGGCGCGAAGGATTTCCGGCTATTCTTCGCGCCTGTTTTTTTGACCCGGATCTCCATCGCCATGAAAGCCCAGCTCATCGAATTCATCAGCAAAATCAGTTCCGGCTGCATGAGCGACGAGGAAATCGAAATCATCGCTGACGAAGCCGCCCAGGCTTACGCCGACCCTCAGGCGTTTCTCACAGCCAACCCCGACATCAACTACGACGACACCTTCCCCATTGCGCTAGGGGAGTGGGTGGTCATTGGTAGCCTTCCCGAGACCGTGCTGTTTCAAGCGGATAGCTACATGGATTTGCTGGAACAGATCATCGCCTCATTCGGTCCTGGCGTGACGTTTAACATCAAGCCCAAGCAGTTGGCCAAGACCGAACCCTTGACGGCGCTGAACCGGATTCAGATCCAGTTGGGCAGCATGAACAAGGACGTAGGCGGTTACGTGCTGATGAACATCAGCCAGCCGCTGGATGACGAGTTGCAAACCGTACTGGTGTACGGCTGCGATCAGACGCGAGTGATTGAACTGGGCGCGGCAGTCGGCATATCGGTCGAGCCAGCGCTCGAAGCATTACGCGGTGAATTGCTATAGGCGTCCTTGCCTTGGTCGCGTGTCAGGTATCACTTGTGGGAAGGAGCTTGCTCGCGATTCGATGTCTGGCGCGCAGACAAAATGGTGAATGTACTGGCCTTGTCGCGAGCAAGCTCCCTCCCACCAGGACAGTCACGGGGCTGCTGTTCGAGATAGTTAATGCCTTGGCGAGACGGATAGCGCGGTTTGTATTCCCCATGGCTTCGCAGACACGTTCGCGCCTACAGGCCTGAAAATATGCCTCCCGCCCCACGGAACCCTTGTGACGCGGCGCTTTCCTAAGCAGGGCAAGCCTCTTTAAGGAGCAACACCATGGGTTCTACCTTCAATGGTCTGGTCGGACTGATCATTCTGGCTCTGGATATCTGGGCCATCATCAACGTATTGAAAAGCGGTGCTGAAACCGGGATGAAAATCCTCTGGGTTTTGTTGATCGTGCTGCTGCCAGTTCTGGGGCTAATCATCTGGGCCATCGCAGGTCCACGAGGCAATGTTCGCATCTAGCGGTCAATGTGCTCGGTGACATCCAACGCCTGATTGCCTTGTGCAGTCAGGCGTTTTTTATGGGCCAGGCATTGATTTGCCACGTTGAAGTGAAATGTTTGTACACGTGACTCGTTGGCGCAATACGCTCCGAAAGTGCTGGCAGCCATCCAGCATTCCGTTGGCCTGCATGAGCAGTCATTCGCCTAATCCAGCGCTCTTTTCCCTCTTTGTAAGCAATTGTTTGAATACCCCGTCAATCAACGGAATTTTCACCCGGCCTACTGAAAAATCCGACCCGCTCAACGAGGCGAGCGTGTGGCCCGACAGGCTCGACCTCGGACGCTGCCCATGAAGAATCAGTCCCATCAGTGGTAAACCGTGAGCGATCACGTAATATTTGCCACCCGCGATCCCGGCTGACCTCGTTGACCCGGGCGCACAAGCTTTTCGAACTTCAACCTGAATCCAACGGATCCTAGAACACATGGCCAAAACGGACGCTCCGGCGCGCTCGCCGCAACCCACCGTCAAATCGCACCTGGCTTACACGCTGCTCAGCGGTCTGGTGTTGATGGTTTTGTACACTCTGCTGCGCGTAGCACTGCTGGTTTACAACCGCGAAGGGATCGGCGAAACCCCGGCCTCGACGTTTGTCGAAGCCTTCATCAACGGCCTGCGCTTCGATTTGCGTTTGGTGGTGTACCTGCTGATCCCGTTGTTGCTGGCGTTGTTCAGCGCACGGTTGATGGCGGCGCGGGGCGTGTTCCGTTTCTGGCTGACGCTGGTGGCCAGCCTGACAACCTTCTTCGGTCTGATGGAGATGGATTTCTACCGTGAATTCCACCAGCGCCTCAACGGTCTGGTCTTTCAGTACGTCAAGGAAGACCCGAAAACCGTTCTCAGCATGCTCTGGTATGGCTTCCCGGTGGTGCGTTACCTGCTGGCGTGGGCCGTGGTCACCTGGCTGCTGAGCCTGGTGTTCAAAGGCGTGGACCGCGTGACGCGTCCGGCCGGCGGCTTCAATCTGGGCACCGCCAGCAATCGTAAGGTTGCGCCGTGGTACACCCGCGTCGGTGTCTTCGTCGTCTGCCTGCTCATCGCTGTCGTGGCGGCTCGCGGTACGTTGCGTCAAGGGCCGCCGCTGCGCTGGGGCGATGCTTACACCACCGAATCCAATTTCGCCAACACCCTGGGCCTCAATGGCACGCTGACGTTGATCGCAGCCGCCAAGAGCCGGATGTCAGAAGACCGCGACAATATCTGGAAGGGCACGCTGCCCACGGCGCAAGCGCAACAGACCGTGCGCGACATGCTGCTGACCGCCAATGACAAGCTGGTGGATCCTGACACCGCCGCGGTGCGGCGTAACTTCTCGCCGCCAGCCGACAAGACCTTGCCGATCAAAAACGTCGTGGTCATCCTGATGGAGAGTTTCGCCGGTCATTCGGTTGGAGCCTTGGGTGACGAATCCAACATCACGCCGTACTTCGACAAGCTGTCCAAGGAAGGCCTGTTGTTCGACCGCTTCTTCTCCAATGGCACGCACACCCACCAGGGTATGTTCGCCACCATGGCCTGCTTCCCGAACCTGCCAGGTTTCGAATACCTGATGCAGACGCCCGAAGGCAGCCACAAACTGTCCGGCCTGCCGCAGTTGCTCAGCGGCGCGCGCAAATATGACGATGTGTACGTCTACAACGGCGACTTTGCCTGGGACAACCAGTCCGGCTTCTTCAGCAACCAGGGCATGACCAACTTCATCGGGCGCAACGACTTCGTTAACCCGGTGTTCTCCGATCCGACCTGGGGCGTGTCCGATCAGGACATGTTTGATCGCGGCGCCCAGGAGCTTAAAGCGCGGGAAGACAAGGGCCGTCCGTTCTATGCGTTGCTGCAAACGCTTTCGAACCACACGCCGTACGCCTTGCCGACCAATCTGCCGGTAGAACGCGTGACCGGGCACGGCTCGCTGGATGAGCACCTGACCGCCATGCGTTATTCCGACTGGGCGCTGGGGCAGTTCTTCGAGAAGGCCAGGAAAGAGCCGTACTACAAAGACACTTTGTTCATCGTCGTCGGCGATCACGGCTTCGGCAACAACGAGCAGATCACCGAAATGGACCTGGGCCGCTTCAACGTGCCGATGCTGATGATCGCGCCAGGCCTTCAGGAGAAGTTCGGCACCCGCACCAGCATCGTCGGGACGCAGATCGATATCGTGCCAACCATCATGGGTCGTCTGGGTGGCGATACCGTTCACCAGTGCTGGGGTCGTGATCTGCTGAACCTGCCCGAAGGCGACAAGGGTTTTGGCGTGATCAAGCCCTCGGGCAGTGAGCAGACGGTGGCCATCGTCACCGGTGACCGCATCCTGATCGAGCCTAAGGAAATGGAGCCGAAAATATACGCCTACACCCTGGGCAACAAGCCCCACGCCGAACTGGTTCCAGATGCCCCGGATGTGGCTGAACTGCGCAAGAAGCTCGACAGCTTCCTGCAAACCGCAACCAAGAGCCTGCTGGACAACACCGCCGGAGTCAAAGACGCCAAGCCGTAACCGGCAGTCGCACGAAAAAAAGAGGCCCTCGGGCCTCTTTTTTTTTGCAGGCCAAACAGGGCGTTGCGCAACAAACAGGTTGAACGAAAGCGCGAAAAACCAAGTCCGATTTGGGTAGGCCGGCTTGCGGCCTGGTTGAGGAGATATTGATGAAAGTCTGGACCGTTTCGTTTCTGGATAAAGATGGCGTACAGCAAACCCTCGATCTTGAATCCGAGCAGCGTCCCAGTGAAGAGGAGGCTGCCCAGCATCTGCGCCCGCATCTGTTTCCGGTCGCAAGCGATCTGGATCTGAATGATCTGGAGGGTCGGACCGCCGAGCCGACCGTAAAAACGCTTAAAGAGCAGAACGCGGTACAGATCATTTCGATCATCGAAGCGTCGTGATTTAAACCCTGTCTTAGTGAACCTGGCAGCCTTGATGTGCCAATTGGCAACCCGCTATTAATCGGCGTAGTCTGCCAATGAGGCCGGTGAAGCATCTACCTGAGCCTGCTCGGTTCGATGTCCGGTTTGTAAAAGCAGCGCCGGCCTTGAAGCTACATGCTTGAGTCCCGCACGGCGGATTGTCTGTCGTGTCACGGCCCTCTGGGAGAGGACGTTCAGGGATCGTTGAAACTCTATCTATCGTTGCATAGGAGGACGTTTCATGAGCACAGCCTATCAAGAAGACATCAGCAGTAACGTACTGCGCCGCATGAAGGAAGGCGGTTTCGACTTCGCACGTATCCATCCCATCGAGTTTTATGCTGTCTTCCCGGATGAGGAGCGGGCACGCCAGGCGGCGGATCAATTTCGTGGTGAATCCATCAATGCCCAGATCAATGCGCGCGACGATGGCGCCTGGCATTTGCAATTGAGCAAAGTGATGTACGCCACCTATGACGGGATTGGCGATTTCGAACAGGACCTGCAGACGGCAATCGATCCGCTGGACGGCGAGGTTGAAGGGTGGGGCGTGACACAGGAGATCCGGCGTTTTAATTGAGCCTTGTGGCAGCTGCAAGCCGAAAGCTACAAGCTGCAAGCAAAAGCGGGCGATGTCTGTAGCTTGAATCCTACCGCTTGAAGCTTGAAGCTTGAAGCTTGACGCTTGCAGTGTTCCCCCCATGCTTCTCTTTGAAGCGCTGGAGAAAGTAGTAGCGCGCTTCCTGCACAGGAATGGTGCGAGACCCTGAACCGTATTGTTCAACCAGTTGATTTTAAAGCGTTTATGCCGCTGGCACGGGCCTTGCGAAGGTCCATGAGTCCATGGTGACAAGGAGTACGGCATGATCCGCACCTTTTATGACGAGATGTACGATGCTGGCGGCGTGGTCCGTCCGCATTATCGGGAATTTGCCCGCTGGTTGGGCGAAGCGCCCCCTGAGCTTCTGGCTCAGCGCAGGCGTGAGGCCGACCTTTTGTTTCATCGCGCCGGGATCACTTTCACGCTGTACGGTGATGAACAGGGGACCGAACGTCTGATCCCCTTTGATACGATTCCGCGCAGTATCCCGGCCAGTGAGTGGCGGGTTGTCGAGCGCGGTTGCATCCAGCGCGTCAAGGCGCTGAACATGTTTCTCGCCGACCTTTATCACGATCAACGCATTATCAAGGCCGGGATCATTCCGGCCGAGCAGGTGCTGGCCAACGAGCAATACCAGTTGGCGATGCAAGGCCTGAATCTGCATCGCGATCTCTATTCGCATATTTCCGGCGTCGATCTGGTGCGCGACGGCGACGGCACGTATTACGTTCTCGAAGACAACCTGCGCACTCCCAGCGGCGTGAGCTATATGCTCGAAGACCGCAAGATGATGATGCGGTTGTTCCCTGAGTTGTTCGCCGCGCAACGCATTGCTCCCATCGATCATTACCCCAATCTTTTGCTCGACACTCTCAAGAGCTCCAGCCCGCTGGATAACCCAAGCGTGGTGGTGCTGACCCCCGGTCGCTTCAATAGCGCATTTTTCGAGCACGCCTTTCTGGCGCGTGAAATGGGCGTGGAGCTAGTCGAAGGCGCGGATCTGTTCGTGCGTGATGATCGGGTATTCATGCGCACCACCAACGGCGCCAAGGCGGTCGACGTGATTTACCGTCGTCTGGACGATGCGTTCCTCGATCCGCTGGCGTTCAATCCCGATTCGATGCTGGGCGTGCCGGGGCTGCTATCGGCCTATCGCTCTGGCAACGTAGTGCTGGCAAACGCCATCGGGACGGGCGTGGCCGACGACAAGTCGATCTATCCGTTTGTGACCGACATGATTCGTTTCTATCTGGACGAAGAGCCGATACTCAAAAACGTCCCTACCTGGCAGTGCCGCAAGCCCGAAGAGCTGTCTCACGTGCTGGCCAACCTGGGTGATCTGGTGGTCAAGGAAACCCAAGGCTCTGGCGGTTACGGGATGCTGGTCGGCCCGGCCGCCACGGCAGCCGAAATCGAATCCTTCCGCGCCCGGCTCAAAGCCAAGCCCCATTTGTACATAGCCCAACCCACGTTGTGCCTGTCGACTTGTCCGACGTTTGTCGAGAACGGCATCGCCCCGCGACACATCGACCTGCGCCCGTTCGTTCTGGCCGGCCGCGAAACCCGTGTGGTCCCTGGTGGACTGACCCGCGTAGCGCTGCGTGAAGGTTCGCTGGTGGTCAACTCGTCGCAGGGTGGAGGAACGAAAGATACCTGGGTGGTCGAGGATTAAGGATGCCTGCCAATGCTAAGTAGAACTGCCTCGGATTTGTACTGGATGTCGCGCTACCTGGAGCGGGCTGAAAACCTCGCCCGGATGCTGGACGTCAGCTATTCGCTGTCCTTGATGCCTCAGGACGGTCGTGGCGATGGCCTGAATGAAATCGCCATGCCGCTGTTGATCACCGGAACCCTGGACGATTATCTGGAGCGTCATGGCGAATTGCACGCCGAACGCTTGCTGCATTTCTTCGCGCTGGATGCCGAAAACCCTGCCAGTATCTACAGCTGCCTCGGTGCTGCTCGGGCCAGTGCTCATGCCGTACGCGGACGCATCACGGCCGATATGTGGGAAAACATCAACGCCACCTACCTGGAGATTCGCGGCATCGCCGAACAGGGTTTGAGTCGTTATGGCATGAGCCGGTTTTGCGAGTGGGTCAAAGAGCGCTCGCACCTGTTTCGCGGGGCTACGTACGGCACCATCATGCGTAATGATGCGTTTCGCTTCATTCGCCTGGGCACCTTCATCGAGCGCGCCGACAACACCCTGCGCATGCTCGATGCGCGTTACGAAATGCTCGAGCTGCGGGGTCCTTCTGCCAACGCGGCGGCGGACAGTTCGGCTGCTGGCTACTATCAGTGGAGTGCCTTGCTGCGCGCCTTGTCGTCGTTCGAGGCGTACACCGAGGTTTATCGCGATGCGCCGGGTGCGCGTCAAGTCGCCGAACTGCTGCTGTTGCGCGCAGACATTCCGCGTTCCCTGCGCGCCTGCCTTGAAGAGCTGGACATGATTCTCGCCAGCTTGCCTGGCGCCAATGGACGCCCGGCACAACGCCTGGCGGCCGAGCTTGATGCCCGTCTGCGCTACACCGGAATCGACGAAATCCTCGATGAAGGTCTGCATGAATGGTTGAACGAATTCATTCCACTGCTGGCCCAACTGGGTAGTGTTATTCACACATCTTATCTGGAGGCTGCATGAGACTCTCAATTAGCCACGAGACCACCTATCACTACGAGGACCAGGTCCGCGCCAGCATCCAGTATTTGCGTCTGACCCCCCATGACAGCGAACGCCAGCAAGTCTTGAGCTGGCAATTGACATTGCCGCGTCCGGTGCGTGCGCAGGTCGATCCGTTTGGCAATATCCTGCATGTCCTGACACTTGACGAGCCCCACGAAGCCATCGTGATTGGCGCCCGCGGGCAAGTCGAAATCGATGAAAAACGCGAAGCGGAGCATGAAAGTCAGTCCGCTCTGCCGTTCTTGCGGTTTACGCGGTTGACCGAAGCCGACGAGGCGATTCGTGCATTCGCTGCCAAGGAGTGCGCAGCGCGGCGCGACCGCACTGGCCTGATCGACCTGATGCAGGCGCTCAATCAGCACATCACTTACACCCCCGGTGCCACGGAAGTGCACACCAGCGCTGCCGAAGCGTTTGCGAGCAAGGCAGGTGTTTGTCAGGATCACACCCATGCTTTCCTGGCCTGCGCCCGCAGTCTGGGTGTGCCGTCGCGTTACGTGTCGGGGTATTTGTACAGCGAAGACAGCGAACACCTTGCCAGTCACGCCTGGGCAGAAGCCTGGATCGATGATGCGTGGTACAGCTTTGATGTAACCAACCAACTGGCTATTCCCGAGCGTCATTTGAAGCTGGCAGTGGGTCTGGATTACCTGGACGCCTGCCCGGTACGCGGTATGCGCCGAGGCGGTGGCTGCGAACAGATGCACGCCAAAGTGCTGGTTTCGCCAACAGTTATTTCAACTGCATCGCCGGATGCCAAGCCGGTTGAGAAAGCGCCAGTGGCGGCGCCCATGATGCAGGTGCAGCGTCAGGGTTAAAGCGCGCAAGACGTGCTTTTGTAGGAGCTGACGAGCGGAGCGAGGCTGCGATGAGGTGGGTCAGACAGACCGCTATCGCAGCCTCGCTCCTCTCGTCAGCTCCTACAAGTCCTCATACCGCCGACGACTGTTCATTGCTGACTTTCCCTCTACGCCATATGCCTCAAATACGCGATCACCTGATCCAAGCCCTCCGCCGCTAACACCCCGCCAAAAAAACGAAAGAGTGAAACGTTAGATACACGGCTCAAACACGCATATTTGTTCGTGCAGGGTTTGTGCGGGCGACTACTATCAGTCAGCCAAACAGACGAGTCATGTTCGGCAATATGAGCAACAGGGTGGTGGCGAAGACGATAAGCCCGGCCTGACGTACTTTCGAATGTTTGAACATGACGTATGCCTTCTTGTTGTTATTCCTGAGCGACAAAAGCTTGCCGGCCTCCTGGGAAACGGAAGCGGGCTGCTGGCAAAGGTGAAATCAAAAGAGCAGGTGCCTGGGCCATCCGCCGCAAGCGTGAGCGCTATGGAGAATCGTTTTTATATGCGCCTCTGCTACAGACTTAACCTTAGAGGCCACGTGCGATGCGGCTTAGATCCGTTAGCTATGAGCGGTAAGACAATTGGCGATAAAAATAAGGGTCTATGCCCCGCACCGATAGGTCGATGGCCTTTCTAGACACGTTGCAGGTAAAAGGCCTCGATCCGGTAGCTGACTACCGTTCGTCCGAGGTTGAAACATCTGGCCATCGGCTACCCTGTTATCAGCCAATACGCTAGAACACTTACTTCATTACAACCGGTTTGATGACCGTTTGAGTATCACAGCACAAAAATAACCACAGGCAGCGAGGGATGCGATGACCGAGGCTTTTATATTCGATGCGGTGCGTACACCCCGAGGCAGGGGTAAATCTTCGGGCGCGCTGTACAGTGTCAAGCCGGTGAACCTGATGGCGGGGTTACTGAGCGAGTTGCAGCTGCGTAATTACCTGGACACCTCCCAAGTGGACGACATCGTGCTGGGGTGCGTGACGCCGGTGGGGGATCAGGGGGCGGACATCGCCAAAACCGCAGCGCTGGTTGCCGATTGGGCGGTCACTGTTGCAGGCGTGCAGATCAACCGGTTCTGCGCGTCGGGCCTTGAAGCGGTGAATCTGGGGGCGATGAAAATCCGCTCCGGCTTCGAGGATCTGGTCGTGGTCGGTGGCGTGGAGTCGATGTCGCGGGTGCCGATGGGCAGCGACGGCGGAGCCTGGGTGCTGGACCCTCAGACCAACCTGCACACGCAATTCACCCCTCAGGGCATCGGCGCCGACCTGATTGCCACAATCGAAGGTTTCAGCCGTCACGACGTCGACGCCTACGCTTTGCAGTCCCAGCAAAAAGCCGGGCTTGCCCAGCAGTCAGGTGCGTTCCGCAAATCCCTTGTGCCCGTGAAAGACCAGAACGGTATGTTGCTGCTCGACCACGATGAGTTCGTTCGGGCCGATTCAACGCTTGAGGGGTTGGGCAGGCTCAAGCCCAGTTTCGAGTCTGTCGGCAAAATGGGCTATGACGCCACCGCCCTCAGGGTTTACAGCCACGTCGAACGCATCGATCACGTTCACACCCCAGGCAACAGCTCGGGAATCGTCGACGGCGCAGCGGCAATGCTCATCGGCTCGGCAGAAAAAGGCCGTGAACTGGGCCTCAGGCCGCGGGCGCGCATTGTTGCAACAGCCGTCACCAGCACCGATCCGACCATCATGCTGACCGGCCCGGCGCCGGCCACACGCAAGGCCCTGGCGCGCGCGGGCCTGTCCCTGGACGACATCGACCTGTTTGAAGTCAACGAAGCGTTCGCCTCGGTGGTGCTCAAGTTCATCAAGGACCTGAACGTCGATCCGGCCCGGGTCAATGTCAACGGCGGCTCCATCGCGCTGGGCCATCCTTTGGGCGCCACCGGCTGCCTCATTCTCGGCACGCTGCTCGATGAGCTGGAGGCACGTCATTTGCGCTACGGCCTGGCCACGTTGTGTGTTGGCGGCGGCATGGGCATCGCAACGATTATCGAGCGAGTCTGAACTGCGCCAGCGTTTGCTTCATTTATAAGAACAGTCCCAGGAACAAGACCGTATGACTGACGCCATTGAGTACATCACAGGACCGGATCAGATCGTTACGCTGATCCTCGACATGCCCGATCAAAGCGCCAACACCATGAACGCCACGTACCGCGAAGCCATGGGCGGCATCGTGGACCGGCTGACCGCAGAAAAAGATCAGATTGCCGGAGTGATCATCACCTCCGCCAAGAAAACCTTCTTTACCGGCGGCGACCTGAATGAGTTGATTCAGGTGGATGCCTCCCGTGCGCAGTGGTTTTTCCAGATGGTCCTCGGCCTCAAAGCCCAGTTGCGTGCGCTGGAAACCCTTGGCAAACCGGTAGTGGCAGCGATCAATGGTGCCGCGCTCGGGGGTGGCTGGGAGTTGTGCCTGGCGTGCCACCATCGCATCGCCCTGGATCAGAAACAGCTGCGGGTCGGCTTGCCGGAAGTGACGTTGGGCCTGCTGCCCGGAGGCGGCGGGACCGTACGGCTGGTGCGCATGCTGGGGCTGGAAAAGGCGCTGCCGTTACTGGTGGAAGGCAAAACCCTGAGCGCGCCGCAAGCGTTACAGGCCGGCCTGATCGATCAGCTCGCCACTGACGTTGATGACATGCTGGACAAGGCGCGCGCGTGGATTCGTGCCAATCCGGCGCCGCAAAAACCGTGGGATTTGCCTGGCTATCAGATCCCCGGGGGTACGCCCTCACACCCCAAAGTTGCGCAAATGCTGGCGATAGCGCCATCGGTATTGCGCGCTCGCACACAAGGCTGTTATCCAGCCCCGGAGAAAATCCTCTGCGCCGCCGTGGAAGGCGCCCAGGTGGATTTCGAAACCGCCCAGCTGATCGAAGCGCGTTACTTCACTGAGCTCACCACCGGCCAGATCGCCAAGAACATGATCGGCAGCTGGTTTGCCCTCAATCGAATCAACGCCGGGCACTCGCGACCCAAAGGCCCGCCACCCTACATCACGCGCAAGGTCGGAGTTATCGGGGCGGGCATGATGGGAGCGGGCATTGCCTACGTCAGTGCGTGTGCCGGCATCGAAGTCGTGCTCAAGGATGTCAATCTCGCTGCTGCGCAGAAGGGTAAGGATTACTCCATCAGGCTGTTGGATAAACAGCAGGTCGCCGGGCGCATCAGTGCCCAGCATCGCGACGCGACACTGGCGCGGATCAAGACCACCGGGCGCGACAGCGATCTGGAAGGGTGCGATCTGATCATCGAAGCGGTGTTCGAAAATCGCCAACTCAAGGGGCAGGTCAGCGCAGCCGCCGAGCAGTTCGTGCTGACCAATGCGGTGATCGCATCCAACACCTCGACGTTGCCGATCTCCGGTCTGGCGACGGCGGTGGTGCGCCAGGAGCGTTTCATCGGGCTGCATTTTTTCAGTCCGGTGGACAAGATGCGTCTGGTGGAAATCATCAAGGGCGCCCGCACCAACGACATGACGCTGGCGCGGGCCTTCGACTTCGTGCAGCAGATCAAGAAGACGCCGATTGTGGTCAATGACAGTCGCGGTTTCTTCACCTCCAGGGTGTTCGCCACCTTCACCCACGAAGGCATCGCGATGCTCGGCGAGGGCGTGTCGGCGGTGATGATCGAAACCGAAGCGCGCAAGGCGGGGATGCCGGTAGGGCCGTTGGCCGTCTCGGACGAGGTATCGCTGAGCCTGATGAGCCACATTCGCCAGCAGGCGCAAATGGACCTGGCGCAGGAGGGCAAACATGTTCCCGAGCACAGCGCTCATGGGCTGATCGATTTGCTGGTCAACGAATACAAGCGTTTGGGCAAGGCTGCGGGTGCGGGCTTTTACGACTACCCGCAGGGCGCGCCCAAGCACCTGTGGCCAGAGCTGAAAACCCGCTTTGAGAAGCCGGGTGTGCAGATCAGCTGCCAGGAAATTCGCGATCGGCTGTTGTTCATTCAAGCCATCGAAACCGTGCGCTGTGTCGAGGAGGGCGTGGTGCTGTCAACGGCTGATGCCAATATCGGTTCGATGTATGGCATCGGCTTTCCGGCCTGGACCGGCGGCGCGTTGCAGTTCATCAATCAGTATGGGCTCAAGGCGTTCATCGCCCGCGCCCAGTATCTGGCGCAACGCTACGGCGAGCGTTTCGATCCGCCGGCGCTGCTGCTGGAAAAGGCACTCAATGGCACGCAGTTTTGAGCGGGGCGTAAATCGACGGGCGTCACAGCGAAGGTTCAGCCAGCGGTGCACCATCGCCCAAACGGGCCTTGCCTTGACGTGACGATTCAAGGCAGGCTTGAGCGTGTGCATTTTCGCCTTCAGCGCTTCAGGTATTTTTATGTCGTTACGCATCTGCATTCTGGAAACCGACGTCCTTCGCCCGGAACTGGTCGAGCAATATCAGGGCTACGGGCGGATGTTCGAGTTGTTGTTTGCCCGCCAGCCGATTCCCGCCGAATTTACTGTTTACAACGTTCTGCAGGGTGATTACCCGGCCGATGACCAGCAGTTCGACGCGTACCTGGTCACCGGCAGCAAGGCCGATTCCTTCGGCACCGATCCCTGGATTCAAACCCTCAAAACTTACCTGCTCGAGCGCTACAAACGCGGCGACAAGCTGTTGGGTATCTGCTTTGGTCATCAGTTGCTGGCGCTTTTGCTGGGCGGCAAAACCGAGCGCGCGACCCAGGGCTGGGGTGTCGGCACACACCAGTACACGCTTGCGCCGGCGACCCCATGGATGTCGCCGGCGGTGGACAGTCTGACGCTGCTGATCAGCCATCAGGATCAGGTCACCGCGCTGCCGGAAGGCGCCACGGTGATTGCCTCCAGCGAGTTCTGTCAGTTCGCGGCATACCATATCAACGATCAGGTGCTGTGTTTCCAGGGCCACCCCGAATTCATCCATGACTACTCGCGCACGCTGCTGGATATTCGTCAGGAAGCACTGGGCGAGCAGGTCTATAGCAAGGGCATCGCCAGCCTGGAACAGGAACACCACGGCACCACCGTGGCTGAGTGGATGATGCGGTTTGTCGCTGGGGGTTCAAAGGCGGTTTGACGTTAGGTTTCGCTCGTATTGAGCACACCGCCTCTGTAGGGGCGAACTCGCTCGCGATGCGGTGTACCTGACACACCTCGTCAAGCGCTCGCCAACAAGTTGGCTCCTACAGAAGCGGCAGATCGTGCCATGCTCCGCATGGTAATAAATCCCCTGACGCTGCGCGTGACCACCGCGCTGCCGCTTCTGCGCGGAGTGCGTAGGAGTTCGGCTTGCCGACGATGGGGTGCGAAGCGGCCCTAACCCAGGTACCTTGCTTGCATCTGAAGCACCGCATTTACTGGTTTTGCTGCCGGTTCCCGGCAGATCGTCAGCAAGCTGGACTCCTACGGCCTTCGGCCAGAATCAAAAGCCCTCCGAGGATGCAGAATCAAAAGCCCTTCGAGGATGCAGAATCACACCTCGTCCAGGTATGCAGCGAAAGACTTCACAACCATCCCGAACGCTTGAAGCTGGCGAACAGGATCGTGCAGCCGCCTACGATCACGCCCAGCACTGCGAAGTAGCCGTAGTGCCAGGTCAGCTCCGGCATGTTTTGGAAATTCATCCCGTAGATCCCGGCAATTGCGGTCGGGAACGCCAGAATTGCCGCCCATGCCGCAAATTTGCGTTGGGTCAGGCTTTGTCGTGATGACTCCAGTAACAGCCCGATTTCAATGGTCTGGCTGGCGATGTCCCGCAGGTTGGCGAGGTCTTCCATCTGGCGCTTCACGTGAATTTCCACATCGCGAAAGTACGGCCGCATGTTCTTGTCGATGAACGGAAAACTCAGTTTCTGCAGTTCTTCGCCGATCTCCACCATGGGCGAGACATAACGTCGCAAGCGCAACAAATCCCGGCGCAGGCTGTGGATGCGATGGATGTCGGCTTCGTTCAGTTCGGTGCTGAGTACGCTGTGTTCAAGCTCTTCAAGCTCGCAGTGAATGGCCTCGGTGACCGGCTGATAATTTTCGGTGACGAAATCCAGCAGCGCGTACAAGACAAAGTCCTCGCCGTGCTCAAGCAGCAGCGGGCGCGCTTCGCAGCGCTGGCGTACCAGACCGTAGGATTTGGAATCGCCGTTGCGCGACGTGATGATGTAGCCCTTGCCGGCGAAGATGTGAGTTTCGATGAAGATCAACTTGCCGTTTTCACGAATTGGCGCGTACGTGACGATGAACAGCGCGTCGCCAAACGTTTCAAGCTTGGGGCGGCTGTGGACCTCGAGGGCGTCTTCGATGGCCAGCTCATGCAGGCAGAACTGCTTTTGCAGCACCCCCAATTCCTGGGCGCTGGGCTGCTCAAGACCTATCCAGACAAAATGCCCCGGTTTGGCTGCCCACTCGGCGCCCTGATCGAGGGTGATATTAGTGACTTTCTTTCCGGCGCTGTAAACCGCAGCAGCAACGACTCGGCCCATGGTGTATTCGCTTCTTCTTGTCGGTGGCAGGCGCGCAGCTTAGCGCGGATCTACCTGTTCAGAGTCGGCAAAATTCCACGAGTTCGCGCAAGCTTCAGGCGTTAGACAGCTGCCGATCCAGGTCCTCGATACAGCGCTGCATCTGGGTGCGACATTGCTCGATCAATTCGGGCAGTTGTTCAAGGGTCAAGTGCGACGTGGCAATGGCGGGGAGGGTGCGGATCAGCACGTCGCCGCTGTCCCGGCGATTGAGCTGCATGTGTCTGGAGTAAGTGCTGACGCACACCGGGACGATGGGCACGCCGGCTTCGATGGCCATCTGAAACGCGCCACGCTTGAATGGCAGCAAGCCATTGCCCAGGTTGCGCGTGCCCTCCGGGAACACCCAGATGGAGGTGTCTTGGTTTTGCAGAGTGTCGGTAGTCTGGCGCATGGATCGGCGCGCCTTGAGCGGGTTGCCGCGATCGATCAGCACGTTGCCCGCCAACCAGAACAGCTGGCCGAACAGCGGCACCCATTTCAGGCTTTTCTTGCCGATGCACACTGTGCGCGGCGGCACGATGTTGCCGAAGATGAACAAATCGTAATTGGATTGGTGATTGGCGATGACCACGCAGGGATGAGTCTGGGCGAACACATCACCCGGTTCGGTTTTCACGTGCAAACCAAGGATAAGCATGGCCGGCCAGGCGTAAAGCCGGGCACACCATCGACTGTTATCGGGATTGAACGGCCGACAAAGGCCCAACAACACGCCCAGCACCCCTGCCACTATGAAGTGCAGAGCCATTAACGACATACGCAGCGCAAACAGCATTCCACCGGCCCACTGGACAAAAGGGGCGCAGTGTACGGATGCGTCGGCTGATCGGCAATTGTCGGACAGAAATGCGACGGCGGGATGTTTAAGCGGATGTTGCTGGACAGCAACGGCAGTACCTGTCGGTTAAACGTCGGACCCGCTTCTGCAGGAATTGACGAGCCCGTGTGAGGCTACGATTGCGGTCTGTCTGCTACACCGCAATCGAATCCTTCCCAGGCAAGTCTCGCTTCTACCAGCGTTTGTACCGTTACAACGCCTGATGACGATCTGCTTCAATCGCTTGATCGAGCGTTTCGAGAAAGGCCTTGCGCACCTTCAGCTTGGTTTTTCTGTGGGCGTTCATATTGATTTTCTTCAACTGCAGTGCGGCGGTTCGGGCGGCCTCCTGAAGCTCTTCCGGTGCGACGACCCTGTCCAGGAATCCGGCCTGTACCGCGCCTTTTGGGTCGAACATTTCGCCGTTGATCACCGAGCGGCCAAAGGCTGAAAGGCTCAGGCGATTGCGGGCCAGTTCGATGCCGGCGTGGTGCATGGTCATGCCGATCTGGACTTCATTGAGACCGATACTGAAGGCACCCTCGACGCCGATGCGGTAGTCGGCGGACAGCAGTAAAAAAGCGCCTTTGGCGACGGCATGACCATTACAGGCAACCACGATGGGGTAGGGATGAGCCAGCATGCGTCGCGCCAGCGTTGAGCCTGCGAACACCAAGTCCAACGCGGCCTGGGGGCTGGACGTCATGATTTTCAGATCGTATCCGCCGGACAGGATGCCCGGCTGGCCAGTGAGGATCACCACCGCGCGGTCTTTCTCTGCCTGATCAAGGGCATCATTGAGGGCTGTGACCAGGTCGTTGCTGATCGCATTGACCTTGCCATTGCTCAGGGTCAGCGTAGCGATGCCATCGTCCAGTTGATACGAGACCAAATCACTCATGACGCGAATCCTTTTTTGTTTTGAAGTGCGCAGAAGTTACCCACCCGCAAGGGGCAGGTAAAGCGCTAAGAGTGACTGGTAAGTCAGGATTACCGGCCCGCCGGCCAGCAGAAGCGGGGGCCCGGTATGCAGTACGACAAGCGGGGGTTGATCAGTCGTCCAGTTCGTTCAGCTGGCGGTACTCGTCCCAATCCATGCCTAACGCTTCAGCGGCCTGCTGATGTGCCGCCAGACGCATCTCTTTCAGTTGTTCCGGGCTGTCGGCAATGAATTGCAGCGCCAACTCCCAGGTTTCAATACCCTGGCTTTCCGCTTCGTCTTCGAACGCCCAAAGGGTCTGGTTTTTCTGCTCTTCTGGGCTCAGGTCCTGGATTTCAGCCTGCAGCACAGGATTGGTGACGATGTACTTCGCCAGTGCAGCTTCGTTCCAGTCGTTTGCGTTCATGCGGCAGTTATCTCCTGTTATTAGATCGAGCTCACGCGTGGCAGGCCATGGGTGGCCGTAAGGGAGTCCGGATTGTGCTGGATGTGCGCCAGGCATACCAGTCACTTGCGCTCCGTCTGTCGATGACGTTTGCGTCTCGGGCAGGGGGGCTGCACGAGGCGCGCAAACTGATGGTCTCGGTTTGCCTGTATTAACCCGGATGACGATATATTCATTTGATAGATTTATACATAGCCCCTTCAAGAGACGACGGTTGATTTTGCTCGCATTCTTGTCGACCGCACTTATCCATATGGCTGGAATCCCGAAGTCGGTATCTATTCGCAGGGGTCGCGCCCATACTCACGCTACTAATCAGGCATTAAATGAAGTCAAAGACTTCTCCCTCATAGTTGTTTTTAGAGGCCGCCGGCAAATAATCAGGCGGATTCTTACGCAGTTATCGTAACAAGGCGCATCGGCATGAACACGTTTAGCAGCAGGCTGAAGCAAGAGCGATTGAGAAACAAACTAACCCAGCACGCGCTGGCGGAGCTCGGTGGTGTGCAGCCCAACGCTCAGGGGCATTACGAAAGTGGGCACAGAATGCCAAAGGCTGATTATCTGGTCGCCACGTCCGGAACGCTCGACATTGCTTATATCATCACCGGCAAACGCACTTCGGAAATGCTGGGTGATTTGAGTGTCGAAGAAAATAATATGCTTGTAGCGTTGAGAAAGATGCCTGATGCGGATCAGAGTGCATTAGGTCATTTGATCAATGTACTGGCGCGGAACTATGAATAGTTATTGAGCGTTTTTGCAGGGGCTGGTTAATAGTGTGAAGTTGAAAGGGTGATAAATAACGATGAACTATTCATTAGTTAGAGTTGCACCGCCTTTTAATCTGGTATTTGTATAAAACAATATTGTGGGCTGCACGCCCAGAGCCCATGCTTGTAGCGGGCTCGGGACATTAGCGTGTCACCCGCGGCCTTAGTCTCTAGACCCCAGAAACACAAAACCCCTGCATTCTTGTTAGAAGTCAGGGGTTTCGTTTACATCGAATTTGGCGGTGAAGGAGAGATTCGAACTCTCGATACAATTTCTTGTATACACACTTTCCAGGCGTGCTCCTTAAGCCACTCGGACACTTCACCGTATCTCTCCAAACATGTTCCGTCTGTCGAGGCGCGCTAATGTAGTCGAAACCTTTGGCGAAGGCAAAACTTTTTTTCAGAATTTTCATGCGCTTAAGCAGAAAAGCCTTCAGCCCCGGCGTCTGCAAGAGGTAGGGGCTGAGGCATGCGCAAGGGTCAGTCCGTATCAGGCGCCGAAGCCGCCATCGATGGTCAGGCTGGCACCGGTGATGTAGCCAGCTTCCGGGCCTGAAAGGTAAGCCACGAAACCTGCGATTTCATCGGCCTTGCCGTAGCGAGGGATTGCCATCAGCCCCATTAACGATTCGGCAAAATCACTGTCGGCGGGGTTCATGTCAGTATCGACCGGGCCCGGCTGCACGTTATTGACGGTGATGCCACGCGGGCCGAGGTCCCGGGCCAGGCCTTTGGTCAGGCCGACCAGGGCGGATTTGCTCATGGCGTACGGACCACCGCCGCCGAAGGGCATACGGTCGGCGTTGGTGCTGCCGATGTTGATAATCCGTCCACCTTCTTTCATATGACGCGCGGCTTCCTGGCTGGCGATGAACACGCTGCGCACGTTGATCGCCAGGGTCCGGTCGAAATCTTCCAGGCTGAATTCATCCAGGGGCGCAATGGCCAGCACGCCCGCGTTGTTAACTAGAATGTCCAGGCCGTTGAAGGTGTCGGCAGTGGTGCTCACGGCGCGGCGGATATCCTCGGCGCTGGCACTGTCAGCCTTGATCGCCAGCGCTTTGCCGCCTGTGGAGGTGACGCTGTCTTGCAGCTCCCGCGCCTTGGCATCGGAACTGACGTAGGTGAAGGCCACGGCGGCGCCTTGCTCGGCGAGGCGCTTAACGATGGCCGCGCCGATGCCACGGGAGCCGCCTTGAACGAGGACTACTTTGCCGGTGAGGTTCGTTGGGTGAGTCATGTCGATCTCCAGAGCAGTTGAGGTTTGAGTGGATGGATTGAGTATCCACCTCCGATTGCATGCGCAGTAGCCGGTAATCGCTATAGTCTGTGTAAACCAAAAGTTTTGAATGAGTGCGATGGAAAACTTCAGCAGCATCGAATGCTTCGTGCGCAGCGCGGAGGTCGGCAGCTTTGCCGAAGCGGCGCGCCGTCTGAGCTTGACCCCGGCAGCGGTGGGCAAAAGCGTCGCCAAGCTTGAAACGCGACTGGGCGTGCGGCTGTTCCAGCGTAGTACGCGAAGCCTGAGATTGACTGAAGCCGGCCAGCGATTTCTGGAAGAAGTCAGCGCCAGCCTCAATACCATCCAGAACGCGGTAGCCAACTTGGCCAGCGCTGAAGGCAGCCCGGCGGGCACGCTGAAGGTGAGCATGGGCACCGTGTTTGGCCGGCTGTATATTCTGCCGATGCTGGGCGAGTTCTTGCAGCGATTCCCGGCGATTACCCCGGATTGGCATTTTGATAACCGTCAGGTGGATCTGATTGCCCAGGGCTTCGATGCGGCCATCGGCGGTGGCTTCGATTTGCCTCTGGGTGTGGTCGCCCGCAAGCTGACCCCGGCGCATCGGGTGCTGGTCGCCTCGCCGGCCTGGCTTGCAGCGCGCCCGCCCATCCAGACCCCGGAGGATCTGCACAGCTGTGACGGGATATTGATTCGCTCACCGCAGACTGGGCGCATACGTTCATGGCCCCTGAGCAATCAGACGCAGCAGCAACGCCCCTTGAGCCTGAAAGTGCGCATGACCATGAGCGATTCGGAAGCGGCCTGCGCGGCAGCGGAGCAGGGGCTGGGGGTTGCTTTGGTCAGCATGCCCTTCGCGCTGCCGTATTTCTCCAGCGGCGCATTGCAGCGGGTGCTGCCGCAATGGTATGTCGACGACGGCAATATCTCGATCTATTACAGCGAACATAAATTGCTGCCGGGCAAGACCCGGGCATTTGTCGATTTCGTCATCGAGCAGTTTGCCGAGCAACAGTTATCCCGTCGTTTCAGCGCGTACTGATGCACAGCCCGTGGACAGCGCACCCATGCCCTTCGTACATTGGCGCGCTGCTTATCGATAGGAGAGAGCATGAAACTTCAGGCCAATGCCGCATTGATCGTGATCGACATGCAGAACGGCATCAATCACCCCAAGCTTGGGCCCCGTAACAACCTACAGGCCGAACAGCACATGCTTGCATTGCTCAGCGCGTGGCGTGAGAGCCGCCGCCCGGTGTTTCATGTGCGGCATTTCTCCCGGTCCCCCGACTCGGTGTTCTGGCCGAAGCAACCGGGGGTCGATTACCAGACGGCGTTCGAGCCGTGGGAGTGCGAGCAGGAAATGAACAAGCAGGTGCCGGACGCATTTTGCCATTCCTTCCTTGAGTCCTGGCTGCGCGCCGATGGCATTTCACAAATCGTCATTGTGGGTGTGGTGACCAATAATTCGGTGGAATCCACCGCGCGGGCAGGGGGCAATCTGGGGTTCGACGTGATCGTGCCGCACGATGCGTGCTTTACCTTCGATCAGACGGATTTCTTCGGCACACCGCGCACCGCAGAAGACGTGCACGCGATGTCATTGGCAAACCTGAACGGCGAATACGCCCAAGTGTTGTCGACCGATGAGGTGTTGAGTTCGTCCGGAAGATAACCTGCAGGCGCAGCGGCGAATGGAAACGCTGTAGGAGCGAACTTGTTCGCGAGGCGTCCTGCCTGACACGCCGCATCAGTCGTCTCGCCAACAAGTGGGCTCCTGCAGAATCCACCGGCTCAAGCGTGTTGCACGCCCGCGCGTTTGAGCAGTTGCTTGCAGCGTTCGGACAGGTGAATCACTCGCAAGTGCTTGCCGGCTTTTTCGTAGCGCTCACGCAGGGTTTTCAGCGCGGCGATGGCCGAGTAATCGACGAAGCTCAAATGCCGGCAGTCGAGGGTGACGACAGCCGGGTCTTCAGCCGTGGTGAATTGATTGAGGAACTGCGTGATCGAGGCAAAAAACAGCGTGCCATGCAGGCTGTAGACCTTGCTTCCATCGGCTTCAACGTGGGTATCGGCATACAGCTCCCGCGCCTGTTGCCAAGCGAAGTTGATGGCCGCAATCAGGATGCCGAACAGCACGGCGGTGGCCAGGTCCGTCAGCACCGTCACGATGGTCACGGCGATGATCGCCAGCATGTCGTTCAACGGCACTTTGTGCAGCACCCGCAACGACGCCCAGGCGAAGGTCTGCTGAGCGACCACGAACATCACTCCCACCAGCGCCGCCAGCGGAATGCGCTCGATCAGGGGCGAGAGAAACAGCACGAACATCAGGATCATGACTCCAGCCACAATCCCGGACAGCCGGCCGCGCCCACCGGAACTGAGGTTGATCACCGTCTGGCCGATCATCGCGCAGCCGCCCATGCCGCCACAGACCCCGGAAGCCATGTTCGCAAAACCCAGGGCCACGCATTCGCGGTCGGGGTAGCCGCGGGTTTCGGTGATCTCGTCGGTAAGGTTCAGGGTCAGCAGGGTTTCCAGCAAGCCGACCAGCGCCATCAGAATGGCGTAAGGGGCGATGATACGCAGGGTCTCAAGACTCCACGGCACGTCCGGCAAGGCCAGCGAAGGTAGCCCGCCGGCGATGTGCGCCATGTCCCCCAGGGTGCGGGTGGGCAGATCAAGAAAGTACACCAGCAGCCCGACGCCCAGGATTGCGATCAGCGCAGGGGGGATGGCGCGGGTCAGGCGCGGCAGCACATAAACGATAACCATCGTCAGCGCCACCAACCCGACCATCAGGTACAGCGGTGTGCCGCTCAACCAGGACTCGCCCGTTTTGAAGTGCTCCAGCTGGGCCATGGCAATCACAATCGCCAGGCCGTTGACGAAGCCGAGCATCACCGGATACGGCACCATCCGCACCAGTTTGCCCAGCCGCAGCACACCGAAGATCACCATCAGCAGACCGCCCAGCAACACCGTCGCCAGCAAATACTGCACGCCTTGTTGTACGACCAGCGCGATGATCACCACGGCCATCGACCCCGCCGCACCGGACACCATCCCCGGACGTCCGCCGAATAGCGCAGTCAGCGTGCAAATGATGAAAGCGCCGTACAGGCCCATCAACGGATTGAGGTGCGCCACCAGCGCGAACGCGATGCACTCGGGCACCAAAGCGAAGGACGTGGTCAATCCGGCCAGGACATCGGCGCGTATACGGGCTGGTTTCATGATTTACCTGATGTGCGCGCCAGGTCAGGCGCCGCAAAAAAAGGGAGGATGTTACGAAATCCTGGCGCAGGTCGCCAGCTAACAAATCCCGCTGTGCGGTCAATCGGGGATGTGTAACCATATGTGGCTCACCCCTCGGTGCCGCCCTTTTACAGGATAAGAACACGGATGCTTGCCGCCTTCAGACACTACCCGTTCTCAGTCAACCTGCTGCTGTCATCGTCGCTGTTTCTGACGCTGGGCCGGGCGATAACCCTGCCGTATCTGGTGATTTATCTGTCCTCCCATTTTGCCTTGGGCATCAGCGAGATCGGTCTGGTGGTGGGCAGTGCATTGTTCGTCGGCTCGCTGCTTAGCCTGTATGGCGGCTATCTCACCGACAAACTCTCCAGCTACCGGCTGATTCTTAGTTTCACCGGGTTCTTCACCGTTGGTTTTATCGGCATGTGCATCACGCGGCACCTGTGGCTGTTTTTCATATTTCTGGTGTCGTTCAATTTCGCGTATTCAGTCATCGATATTGTGGTCAAGGCCGCCTTCGGCAAACTGCTGCCGGAAGCCGAACGTGGCAAGGTATTTTCGGTGCGCTACACGCTGATCAATATTGGTTATGCGGTCGGGCCGTTCATTGGCGCAGGGCTTGCGCACATGGACATGAAGCTGCCGTTCCTGATGTCGGCCATCCTGGGCCTGGGCTATTTCCTGACGTATATGGTCTGGGGCGACAGGACCGTAAGTTGCGCCGATCCGGCCAATGCCCCGGTATCGTTCGTCGCCGTGGGGCGCATTCTGCTCAAGGACTATCGGCTGGTCTGCTTCACGGTGGGCGGTGCGTTGAGCGCAGTGGTGTTCGGCCAGTTCACTGCCTATATCTCGCAATACCTGGTAACCACCAGCACCCCGGAATTCACCTATCAGGTCATCAGTTCGGTGGTGGCGGTCAATGCAACCGTAGTGATCTGCCTGCAATACATGGTCGGCAAACGCATTACCAATGAGCACTTGAATCAATGGCTGACGGCAGGTTTCAGTCTGTTCCTGCTGGGCGTGGTGGGTTTCGCGCTGTCCACCAGCGTGCTGCATTGGGCACTGGCTGTGGCGATCTTCACCCTCGGTGAAATCATCGTGTTCCCGGCCGAATACATGTTCATTGACCGCATCGCCCCGGATCATCTGCGCGGCATGTATTACGGCGCGCAGAACCTGTCCAACCTCGGCGGCGCGCTGGGCCCCATCCTGTGCGGATTTGCCCTGGCCTCTGAGCCGCCGCATTTCATGTTTTACATGCTGGCGGCATTTATCGTGGCCGGCGGATGCTTCTATCTGATGGGGGCGTCTTACTCCAAACGCCATGATGTCGGTCCCGGTGATCGCGCCTGATGAGTGCTTTGCCTCCTCTGGACGCCTGGCAGCAGGCGGTTGACTGCCAAGGTTTTCAACCCGATGAAGCCCAGCGCAATGCTGCGCAAAAACTGCAGGCCTGCTACCAGGCGCTGAGTGCTGGTGTTGGCCGAGCGCCGACCAAGGGCGTTTATCTGTGGGGGCCGGTGGGGCGCGGCAAAACCTGGCTGATGGACCGCTTTTTCGAGAGCCTGACCATCCCTGCGCGACGTCAGCATTTTCATCACTTCATGCGCTGGGTACATCAACGGCTGTTTCAGCTGACCGGGACCGCCCATCCCTTGCAAACCCTCGCCCGCGAACTGGCGCGAGATGTTCGTGTGCTGTGCTTTGACGAGCTGTTCGTCAATGACATCGGCGATGCAGTGATCCTGGGCGGTTTGTTGCGTGCGATGTTCGAAGAAGGCGTGGTGCTGGTCTGCACGTCCAACCAACTGCCTGAACAGCTGTATGCCACCGGCCATAATCGCGAACGTTTTGTGCCCGCCATCACTGCGATCAACCACTTCATGGACGTGGTTTCGGTGGACGGCGGCGAAGACCACCGCCTGCATCCGGGCCAGGCACATCAGCGTTATTGGGTGACGCCGCAGCACGGTCCCAGCGCATTGGTCGCGGTGTTCGAGCGCTTGAGCGGTGGGCTGTCGGTGTCGACCCAGCCGGTGCCATTGGGGCGTCGGCATCTGGCGGTGGTGCGCAGCAGCAAAACGGTGGTCTGGTGTCGTTACACCGACTTGTGCGAACAGCCATTGGCGGCAATGGATTTCATTGAGCTGTGTGATCGCTATGAGGCCGTGCTGCTCAGCGAAGTACCGGCGTTGAGTGCGCCTCAGCGTGAAGGCCGGATTGCGCGGGGCACTGAAGACGGCGTTGAGCAAGTGGTGGCCGGTGATCGCGAGTTGCCGCAGCTGTCGCCCTATGACGATGGCGTGCGCCGTTTCATCGCCCTGGTGGACGAATGCTACGACCGCAAAGTGCCGCTGTATGTCGAAGCCGCGCTGCCGATGCCCCAGTTGTACACCGAGGGCTATCTGGCGTTTGCGTTTCGCAGGACCTTGAGCCGGTTGCAGGAAATGCAGCTGGAGCGGTTTGGGCGCTAGGCTTTTGATTCTGGGCGTAGCCCGTAGGAGCATAGCTTGCTCGCGATCTGCCGGGAACCGGCAGTAGATACGGCGAGTACGGAGCGTGAAGGTAAACCGTTTTCTTCAGCTTGGGGCCGCTTTGCAGCCCATCGCCTGCAAGCAGGGCTCCTACCCCCTTCGGGCAGAATCAGCAGCAGGATATTTAAATGCTGTTACGCCGCCGCTGCGCCAGCACATGCTTGGCGCCTTCGAACACCAGCACCATCACCGCTGTCCAGATAGGCAAGTAGGTCATCCACTCATCACGCTGGATGGATTCGCCCAGTAGCAGCGCGACGCCCACCAGTAGCACCGGTTCGACGTAACTGAGCAGGCCGAACACGCTGAACGCCAGCAGCCGGCTGGCCAGAATGTAGCTGACCAGCGCCGACGCGCTGATCGCGCCCAGAATCGGGATCAGCGCATACAGCCGTGGCGATTGTTCCAGAGCCATGGGGTTGCCGGTCAGGACGATCACCAGTGCCACTGGCCACACCAGCAGCATGTCCCACCACAGGCCGCCGAGGTTGTCGGTCTTGAGCTTGCGTCGCAGCACGAAATAGATCGGGTAACCCAGCGCGACCACCAACGTCTCCCACGAGAAACTGCCCAGGCGCAGCAGCTCGTTGCCCACGCCGATCAGTGCGCAACAGGCGGCGATTTTCTGCAGGCGCGACAGATGCTCACCAAATACCACACGCCCGGTCAGAATCATCGTCAGCGGCAGCAGGAAATAGCCCAGCGACACCTCAAGGCTGCGCCCATGCAACGGGGCCCACATGAACAGCCACAACTGCGCGCTCATCAATGCCGCCGAGAGCATCATGGCGCCAAGCATGGCCGGGTGTTGTCGCACCCGCGCGGTCAGGGCGCGGACCAGTTTCCAGTCGCCGCTGTACAGCAGGAACAAGGTGGCGCAGGGCAGGGTGAGCAGCATCCGCCAGCCGAAGATTTCTTCGCCGGTGAGGGGTTTGAGCAGGGAAGTGAAGTAATACATGACCGCAAACAGGCAGGAGGCCATGACCGACAACGTAACGCCTTTGTACACAGGTGCCTCTTCATGCTTGTTGTTTTAGGCGTTTCCGTCGTCGGACTCTGGCGGTTTGATCGTCGGAAACGGCGGACAGTCTATCCGAACCCGCCGTTTTTCGCGGGCTCCATGTGCTTATGAGCCAGACCACTTGGGCAGCAGAAAGCGTCTGGCAGCAAACGACGCACCTTTGGCAGAGAACGAGACACCCTGCCGATTGAGCGCACAGCCGGTGCCGCCCAGACTTGTCCTCAACGCGCCAGACGGTGCGACTTATCCTGAGGATTACCGCCATGACTCACTCCATCGCCGGCATCGACATTCCTGACAGCGCCCTGGCCCGCGCCACGACTGAATACATTCGCGAGCAGCAGGACGATCTGTTGTTCAACCATTCCCGCCGCGTGTTTCTGTGGGGCGCATTGACCGGCGAGCGCAAGGGTTTGAAATACGATGCCGAGCAGCTTTATGTCGGCGCGATGTTCCATGACCTGGGGCTGGTGGAAGGGCATCGCAGCACAACGGACCGTTTCGAGGTCGACAGCGCCAACGCCGCGCGCGCCTTCATGCAGCCTTTTGGTTTGTCCGAAGGCGACATCGAGCAGGTGTGGTTGTCCATCGCTTTGCACACCACGCCGGGCGTGCCGGAGCATCTGCGTCCCAACGTCGCGCTGGTGACCGCGGGTGTCGAGATGGATGTGCTGGGGATCCAGTATGACCAGTTCACCGATGACCAGCGTGAGGTCGTGACCCATGCCCATCCTCGCGGCGAGGCGTTCAAGGAGTGCATCCTCTGCGCCTTTGCCAACGGCTTTCGTGACAAACCCGATACCACATTTGGCACGGTGAACGCCGATGTGCTGGTGGATGAAAATCCGGCATTCAGGCCGCTGAATTTTGTCGACATCATCCGCAATTCGCCGTGGAAGGCTTGATCAGTACTTTGTTGGAGCGAGGCTTGCCCGCGAAGTTTTTTCATCGGCCGGCATCGCGCTGGTCGATCTGGCGTCTTCGCGGGCAAGCCTCGCTCCAACAGGGTTTGCGTTAATGCCATGGACAAACTGAGGTCTTCCTGAAGCACCTCAATCCATTACGAAACATTTGGATAAACCGCGACCTTTGTTAGGCTCCCTGTTTTGTCAGCCCATTTGAGCTGACGCCATGCCAGGGAGCCTCAATGACCTCCATCAGCACTGCGCCGCCGCTCACGGTGGGGCGGCTTGAACAGTTTTCCACTCGAATAGCGTTTTTTATCGCCGGTTTCAGCATTGCGGCCTGGGCGCCACTGGTGCCTTACGCCAAGGCCCGGATCGGGCTCGACGAAGGCACGCTTGGCCTGTTGCTGTTATGCCTGGGTGTCGGCTCGATCATCGCCATGCCGCTGGCCGGTGCGCTGGCCGCGCGTTTCGGTTGTCGGCGTGTGCTGGTCGCCTCCACCGTGCTGGTGTGTCTGTGCCTGCCGCTGCTGGCGACGGTGTCCAGTTTGCCGCTGATGGTTGCAACGTTGTTTGTGTTCGGCGCGAGCATGGGCGCACTGGATTGCACGGTGAATATTCAGGCGATCATCGTCGAGCGCGCCAGTGGCAAAACCATGATGTCGGGGTTCCACGGTTTGTTCAGCGTCGGCGGTTTCGTGGGTGCTGCGAGCGTGGCGGGGATGCTGAGCCTGGGCGCGTCACCGCTGACCGCGATGCTGGTGGTCGCGGTGTTCTGTCTGATCGCGCTGCTCAAGGCTGCGCCACATTTGCTCACCTACGGCAGCGCGACCCGTGGTCCGGCCTTCGCCATTCCTCGGGGGATCGTGCTGTTTATCGGGTTGCTGTGCTTCACCGTGTTCCTGACCGAAGGCGCGATGCTGGACTGGAGCGCAGTGTTCCTGAGTGCTCAGCGCGGAGTTGAAACCTCGTACGCCGGGCTCGGTTATGCGGTGTTCGCCACCACCATGACCATTGGCCGTCTGTTCGGCGACCCTATCGTGCGGCGTGTGGGCGGCTCGCGCATCATCCTGATTGGCGGTCTGTGCGCCTCGGCAGGTCTGGCCCTCGCCACATTGGTGCCAACCTGGGAAGCGGCACTGCTCGGTTATGCGCTGGTGGGGGCAGGGTGTTCGAACATTGTGCCGGTTTGCTACAGCGCGGTCGGGCGGCAGACGACCATGCCGGAAAACGTCGCTGTTCCGGCGATCACCACATTGGGGTATGGCGGAATTCTGGTCGGCCCCGCTGGCATCGGTTTCGTCGCACACGCCAGCAGCCTGGACCTTGCGTTCATGATCATCGCCGTAATGCTGCTGGGCGTCGCCGTGAGCGGGCGATTCCTCAAGAGCTGACATTTTCTGTAGCAGCCAACGTGTTGGCGAGGGGATTAACGCGGTGTGTCAGGCACGCCGCTTCGCGAACAAGTTCGCTCCTACAGAGCGTCCTTGATCGGTGAGTTGCTGTTTCTGTCTGATCGTTCCACGCTCCGCGTGGTAATGAATCCCCCTGACGCTGCGCGTCGCCGTCAAGCCGCCGCGATTGCGCTTCTGCGCGGAGCGCGTAGGAGTCCGGCTTGCCGACGATGGGCTGCGAAGCGGCCCTAAACCCAGCCACCTCGGTTTCACCTGACACACCGCATCCACCGCTTTACTGCCGCTGCGCGGCAGATCGCGGGCAAACCACGCTCCTACGGCCTGCGGCCAGAATCAAAAGCCTCGCGAACACGTTCGCGCCTACAGAGCGTCCTTGATCGGTGAGTTGCTGTTTCTGTCTGATCGTTCCACGCTCCGCGTGGTAATGAATCCCCCTGACGCTCTGCGTCAACGTCAGGCCGCCGCGATTGCGCTTCTGCGCGGAGCGCGTAGGAGTCCGGCTTGCCGACGATGGGCTGCGAAGCGGCCCTAAACCCAGCCACCTCGGTTTCACCTGACACACCGCATCCAGCGCTTTTACTGCCGCTGCGCGGCAGATCGCGGGCAAGCCACGCTCCTACGGCCTGCGGCCAGAATCAAAAGCCTCGCGAACACGTCGCTCCTACAGAGTGTCCTTGACCGGTGAGTTTCGGTTTCTGTAGGAGCCAACTTGTTGGCGAGGGAATTGATGCGGCGTGTCAGGCATCGTGGGAGGGAGCTTGCTCGCGAGGCATGTGTTCAGAAGATGGTTCAGCGTCTGAAACACCGCTATCGCGAGCAAGCTCCCTCCCACCAAGTTCCATCCCAAACTCCAAACTCCAAACTCCAAACTCCAAACCCCAAACTCCAAACCCCAAACCCCAAACCCCAAACCCCAAACCCCAAACCCCAAACCCCAAACCCCAAACCCCAAACCCCAAACCCCGAATCCCAAATCCCGAGTTTGCCGGGTTAAGGGTTTACGCCGGCACCATCTCGAACCCGACGCCAAAGCGGTTCCAGGCATTGATCGTGGCGATGGCCAGGGTGAGGTTGGCGACTTCGGCTTCGGAAAAGTGCTCAAGCAGCGTCTGGTACTGATCCTGCGGCGCGTGATGGATCGACAGCAGGGTCAGGCTTTCGACCCAGGCCAGCGCTGCTCTTTCGCGTGGGGTGAACCAGGTGGTTTCGCGCCAGACGGTGAGTGTCTGCAAGCGAGCTTCGGTTTCACCGGCTTTGCGTGCGTCGTTGGCGTGCATGTTGACGCAGTAAGCGCAGCCGTTGATTTGCGAAGCGCGCAGGCGGACCAGTTCCAGCAGCGAGGTCTCCAGGCCGGATTTGCCCAGTGCCATTTCCAGGCCGACCATGGCTTTGTAGGCGTCTGGCGCGGCTTTGGCCCATTCGATGCGTTTGCTCATTACTGTGTGCTCCGGTGTGAGTGCGGTAGGTTGTGGTGCCACGTTACCGCCGCCGCCGTCGATCCCGAATAGCCAATGACGGGGTATTCACGCAGACCAATTATGCCGTCGGGCCGCGCATCTCAAGATCCAGGCGACCACACTTCATGAACGGGCAGGCCACGCTTTGCGCCTTGTCCTAATCGCTCAACGCTTTAGCATGGGCCCGATAACCACAAGGAGGCACCTCATGTTCGCCGGATTCGAGAAAGCGCAACGCACGGTCAATGGCGTCGACATCGCCTATCGCAAGGGCGGTTGCGGACCGGGTTTGCTGTTGCTCCACGGTCACCCGCAAACCCATGTGATCTGGCACAAGGTCGCCGAAACCCTGGCTCAGCATTTCACCGTGGTCGCCGCCGACCTGCGCGGTTACGGCGACAGTGCAAAACCGCCGGCCACCGAAGATCACAGCAGTTATTCAAAACGCGAGATGGCGCGGGACAACGTCGAGCTGATGAGTGAATTGGGGTTTTCAAGCTTTGCCGTACTGGCCCACGACCGAGGTGCGCGCGTGGCTCACCGGCTGGCGCTGGATCATCGGCCAGTGGTTACGCGCCTGGCGCTGCTGGACATCGCGCCGACGCTGGCGATGTACAGCCAGACCGACGAAGCCTTTGCCCGCGCCTATTGGCACTGGTTCTTCCTGATTCGCCCGGCGCCCTTGCCGGAGACGTTGCTGGAAGCCAATCCCGAGCAATACCTGCGCAGCGTCATGGGCAGTCGCAGCGCCGGGTTGACGCCATTCACCGATCAGGCGTTCGCCGAATACGTCCGCTGCGCAAGCCTGCCGGGCGCGGCCCGTGGGGTGTGCGAGGACTACCGCGCCAGCGCCAGCATCGATCTGGAACATGACCGCGCTGACATCGCCGCCGGCAACAAACTGAACATGCCGCTGCTGGCGTTGTGGGGCGCCGAGGGCACGGTGGGCAAGTGCTTCGATCCGCTCAAGGAATGGAAAGCAGTGGCTAACGACGTGCGGGGTAAACCCTTGCCAGGGGGGCATTATCTGGCCGAAGAAGTGCCCGAGGCGTTGCTGGAAGAGGTGGTGCCGTTTTTGCGCCAGTGACCACGCAATTTTTGTAGGAGCGAATTTATTCGAGAGGCGGCGTGACGGGAAACGTGTCCTTGCCGCCTCGCCAACAAGTTGGCTCCTACAGTAGGGCCGTTATTCATCGTTCAGAAGCGCGATCTGTCCAATGTCCTCGGCGTCGTTCGATTACCCGCGCGCGAACCTTGTCATACGCCAGGTTGAACACCATCGTGTACGGCAGGAACAACAGCAGCAAACCGATATCCAGCCAGAACGCCTCCATCAGGCTAATCGACAGCCACCACGCCGCCAGTGGCACGACCGCGACGATCAAGCCCCCTTCGAATGCCAGCGCATGCAAAGCCCGCACTTTGAAGGACATCGCAAAACCCAGGCGGGCGCGGACCCGGTCAAATCCTGCATTGAACAGCATGTTCCAAAGCATGGCTACAGTGGAAATCATCACCGTCATCGCCCCCATTTTGCCCAGGGAATGACCCAGCAGCCAGGCGAGCGCCGGGGCAAACAACAGCACGCCGATCATTTCAAACAGCAGCGCGTGCAGTGCGCGCTCCTTCAGGGATTTGGCCGGTACGTCGGCGGTGTGGGGTCGATTCAGCTTCATCACGGATTCACTTTGTTGCGGGGCAGGCGTGCATTGTCAGTGCCCGCTGACTTACAGTGAAAATCGTATCCATCGGAAAATCCGATGGAGCGGCCAGTCAGGACAGTCCATGAGTTACTCCCCCGAAGCCCTTGAGGCCTTTGCCCAGGTTGTTGCACTCGGCTCGTTCAGCGCCGCCGCCCGGAGACTGGGCAAAAGCCAGTCCACGGTCAGTGAAGCCATTGCGCGCCTGGAAATCGATTTGGGCGTCGAGTTGTTCGATCGCTCATCCAAACAACCGACCCTCACTGAAGCCGGGCGCGCGTTGCATGGCCGGATCGAGGACGTGCTCGCGGCGTCTGACAAGTTGCGCCGCGCCGCCGGGCGACTGGCTGAGGGCATGGAGCCGCGACTGACGCTGGTGTTGTCGGACGCCAACCAGTTCGCCGAATTCGAGGTGCGCATGGGTGAACTGGATGAGCGCTTCCCTGATCTGGAGCTTGAGTGCGTGTTCGCCGAGCACGGCGATGCGATCAACCTGATTCAGTCCGGCAGGGCCTCACTGGGGTTGCTCTCGGCCCAGGCCAGTTACCCGCCGGAAGTGGGTTACGCGACCATTGCTGAACGCGCGGATTTCGGGCTGTTTGTTTCGCACACGCATCCGCTGGCGGCAGAACCATCGGTGGATTACCCCAAACTTGCGCAGCACCGGGCGCTGCGGCTCAACACCATCGTCGACGAAAGCGTGCCGACCAGCGATCTGCCGGCTGGAGGACTGCGCAGCTGGTCGGCGCCCAATTACCTGTTGCTGATGGACATGGCGGTGTTTGGTTTTGGCTGGTCGGCGTTGCCGCGCTGGCTGGTGTCGGGTTATGCCCAGGGGCGGCTCAAAGAACTGCAAGTCCCCGGCTGGCCGCGCAGTTCGGCGGTCGATGTGATCTGGTCCCGGCAAAAAAGCCTGGGGCCGGCGGGTGCGTGGTTGCTGGGGACGTTGCTGGAAGGGCGCGGGGATTATTGAGCTGCACGCCGCTCTGTAGGAGCCAACTTGTTGGCAAAGCGGTCTTGGGGAGTTTCAGGCAGAAAGCCTCGCGAACAAGTTCGTTCCTACAGGGTGTCGCGGCGTCTGGGAAAGACGACGCAATCGATTGCGACCACCGGTCATGGCTGAACCGGATGGGCGCAAAGCCCTCTAGCGCGGGGCTTGGAGCGGGTCAGGCAGCGATGTCTGGCCCGTTTTGCATTTGCCGGTTTCAGCGCTTCTCAAAAAAGGGTTGAATAGTCACAACAAATGTTATTTAAATAACAAAAATAATAGCGTCATCGATCTGTGCATCGAGGCGTTCACAAGGTAATCATCCATGAACAAGATCGCGGTCATCGGCAGCAATATGGTGGATTTGATCACCTACATCGACCGGATGCCTGAACAGGGCGAAACCCTCGAAGCCCCGGATTTCGCCATGGGCTGTGGTGGCAAGGGTGCCAATCAGGCGGTCGCAGCAGCCAAGCTGGGCGCCGATGTCTTGATGCTGAGCAAGGTCGGCGACGACATGTTTGCCGACAACACCCTCGCCAACTTCCAGCGATTCGGCATCGACACTCAATACGTTGCCCGCGTGCCGGGCGTTTCCAGCGGCGTCGCGCCGATCTTCGTGCAGAGCGATTCCCACAACAGCATCCTCATCGTCAAAGGCGCCAACGCCCACCTCAAACCGGCTGACATCGACGCCGCCAAGGCTGCATTGCGCGACTGCAAGTTGATCGTGTTGCAGCTGGAAATCGAACTGGAAACGGTTTACTTCGCCATCGATTTCGCCAAGCGCAATGGCATTGCGGTGCTGCTCAATCCGGCACCTGCCGTGGCTGGTCTGAACCGTGAGCATCTGTCGCAGCTGGACTTCTTCATCCCCAACGAAACCGAACTGGCGCTGATCACCGGCAAGCCCGTGGACGGCCCGGACAGTGCGTTGGTCGCTGCCCGCCAATTGGTGGAGGAAGGCATTCGTCACGTCATCGTCACCCTGGGCGACAAGGGCGCGCTTTACGTGGGCGAAGAGGGCGAGTTTCGCGTCCAGGGCCATAAAGTCGCTGCACGGGACACCACTGGCGCAGGTGATGCGTTCATCGGTTGCTTCGCTCATCACTGGAGCCAGGACGGCGACATGCGTAAGGCCATGACCCAGGCGGTGGCCTATTCCGCCTGCTCGGTCACAGGCCGGGGCACCCAGAGTTCGTACCCGGACGCTGCCACGTTCGGGCAGTTCCTTGATTCACTTTAAATCAACCTTGTTGGAGTGAGGCCTGCCCGCGAATACGTCAGATCAGCCAACCATGATGCTGGCCGGTCAAGAAGCTTCGCAGGCAAGCCTCGCTACAACATGAACATCGCTCGGCTTCAAGCCCGCTGCAATCGCGCATTACTCGGAGAACAATAATGACAACACCCGCGCTCCAACAAACCCCGGACGGTTTCTACCTCAACCGCACGCCGTGGTTCGCGTTCCTGCTGTTGTGCAGCATCTTTGCCCTGTGGGCCGCTGCGGCGAGCATGAACGACGTGCTGATCGCCCACTTCAAGAAGGCCTTTCTGCTCAGCGATTTCCAGACCGCATTCGTGCAATCGGCGTTTTACCTGGGGTACTTCTTCGTGGCGATTCCGGCCGCGATGGTGGTCCGACGTTTCAGCTACAAAACCACGATCCTGATCGGCCTGATGCTGTACATGTTCGGCTGCCTGTTGTTCTTCCCGGCAGCCTCCACCGCCAAGTACGGCATGTTCCTGCTGGCACTGTTCGTCATCGCCGCTGGCCTGTCGTTCCTGGAAACTGCGTGCAACACCTACTCGACGCTGATGGGCCCCCGTGAAACCGGCACCCGTCGTTTGAACATCTCTCAGACCTTCCACCCCTTCGGCGCGATGACCGGGGTCTACGTTGGCAGCTTTGTGATGTTCAAAGACACCGACGCCACTCGCGAGCAACTGACGCAGATGAGCGCCTCGGACGCTGCGATCCAGCAACTGCAGATGATCCAGTCGACGCTGCTGCCGTACAAATGGATGATCGCGGTGCTGATCCTGATGTTCATCCTGATCGCCATCACCAAATTCCCGGCGTGCAAGGGCAACGTCAAAGCCAACGTCAAGACCAGCAGCATCGGCCAGAGCTTGTCTCGTCTGTGGCGCAACCCACGCTTCACTTTCGGCGTGCTGGCGCAGTTTTTGTACGTCGGCGCGCAAGTGGGTGTGTGGAGTTTTACCATTCGCCTGGCGATGCAAATGGGCGGCATGAATGAGCGCAGCGCTTCGTGGTTTTTGCTGACCACTTTCGCGGCTTACTTCGTCGGCAAGATGATCGCCAACCTGCTGATGCGCAAAATGCACCCGGCCAAAGTCCTGGCCATCTACGGCGTGCTGACCATCGTATTGCTGGCCTACACCATTTTGGTGCCGAACATCAGCGCGGTGTATGCAGCAGTGGGCGTGAGCATTTTCCTCGGTCCTTGCTGGCCGACCATTTACGGCCTGACCATCGACGGTCTGGGCGAAGACACCGGGGTCGGCGGTTCGCTGCTGGTGATGAGCATCGTGGGCGGCGGCGTGATCCCGATCTTCCAGGGCCTGCTGTCTGACGCCACCCACGGCAACATGCAATTGGCTTACACCGTGCCGTTGCTGTGTTTTGTGGTGATCGTGATTTATGCCGTCAAGTGCATGCGTGACCCACGCAGTGAACACGCCCCGGTGGGTGCGGTGACCGCCTCATGAATACAGTCAAACTCGATCTGTATCCGGAGCAGTTCAGCGGCGCGGAGAAAACCCTGCTGGAGTCTTCCGATTTCCGCGTGCTGGCCTGGACTTATCCGACAGGCGTGAAGGCGCTGGCGTTGGAGAACAACCGCGGACGCGTCGTGGTACTGCCGTATCAGGGCCAGATGATCTGGTCGGCGGTGTTCGACGGTTGCGATCTGACCATGCGCAACATGTTCAGCCAGCCGCGCCCCAGCCCCACGGTGATTGGCACCTACGGCTGCTTCATGTTTCACAGCGGCCTGTTGCGCAACGGCTGTCCGACGCCTGAAGACGATCATCCGTTGCACGGCGAAATGCCTTGTGCGCCGATGGACGCGGCGTGGCTGGAAGTGGGCGAAGATGCAGGCGGCGTGTTTCTGCGCCTGGGTGGGGAATACGAGTACGTGCAGGGCTTTGGCGATCACTACTGCGCGCGCCCCAGCGTCACGCTGCGGGCAGGCTCGGCGTTGTTCGATATCGGCATGGCGGTGACCAATCTCGCTGGCAAGCCCATGGAACTGATGTACATGGCCCACATGAACTATGCCTACATTGCCGACGGTCGTTTCGTCGAGCCATTGGGTGTGGAACGTACGCGAGTGCGCAGCAGTGTCCCGGCTCACGTTAAGCCAACGCCTGCGTGGTCGGCTTACATGGCTGACTTGACCGAAGATCCGTCGCGGCTGGCGACGTTAAACACGCCGCAGCTGTATGACCCGGAGATCGTGTGCTTCTTCGACGGCGCTCGCGCCGATACCCACGGCAACGCGCATTTTCTGCTCAAGCACCCGGACGGCCCGGCGTTTTATACGCGGTACAAGCCGGAGCAGTTCGATCACGCAGCGCGCTGGATTTTGCACAACCCGGATCAGCAGGTGGCAGCGTTCGTGCTACCCGCGACCTGCGAGCCGGAGGGCTATCTGGCAGAAAAGGCCAAGGGCAATGTGCGGTCGTTGGCGGCGGGGGAGAGTGCTGAATTCAGCGTAACCACCGGGTATCTGGCGGCTGGGGAAGCGGTGCAGTTGGAGAGTGATTTGAAACGCTGATGATCGCCTCGCGAATAAATTCGCTCCTACAGAGGATCGCGACTTTCTGTAGGAGCGAATTTATTCGCGAAGCTGTGAACCGGGCAATCAAATCACCACCTGCGCCCCGTTCCCCTGAATCAGGTCGCGATACGGTTTGGGCATTTTCTTGTCGGAGACCACCACATGAAACTGATCGAGCGTCGCGAAATGCGCGGTTTTGACGGCATCGAACTTGGTGTGATCGGCCAGCAGCATGCAGTGCCGGGCCTGGCGCAGGACCTTCTGCTTGACCTCCACTTCGTTGAAATTGAAACAGGTCACACCGAAGGCTTCACTCACGCCAGCGGCTGAAACAAAAGCCCAGGTCAGGCGTACGCTGTCCAGGATGCTGCTTTCGTCGCGGTGCTCGAACACCTGGTTCTTGCGATGAAAGGTGCCGCCACACAGGACGATGCTGCAATTGGGTTTTTGCTGGAGTTTGAGCAGCACGTTGAGCGAGTTGCACACGGCGGTGAACTCAAGCTCATCGGGAATGAAGTCCACCACGAAGGGAATGGTCGTGCCGCAATCGAAGAATACGGTGTCACCGGGCTTGATGAACGCGGCGGCGAGTTTGCCGATACGGCGTTTTTCCTCGACGTGGCGAGTGCCTTGTTCAGTGACTTTGTAATCGGCAGCTTCCGTGGGATCGAACGCCAGGGTGATATGGCCGCCCAACAGGTGGAAGCGGTCCGGATAACGGCCCAGGTCGCGCCGCAGAGTCATTTCGGAGACGTCCAGCAGGGCGGCCATCTCACGCAGGTGGATGGCTTTCTGGTCTTGCAGGGCCTGCTGGATCACTTTGATGCGGTCTGATTTTTTACTGTCCACAGGCATTCCGGCTGTCGATTAGTTATGGTAAAAAAGTAACATAAATTGTTAGTATTGAAACACTTTGTTCGTGCCAGCAGCCTGAACACGCCGCTGGCAAACGCCTTTCTACAGGACCCGACCGATGCCACAGCTCGAACCCGCAGCACTCGCTCAATTTATCGACCACACCTTACTGGCCGCCGACGCTTCCCGCGAGCAGATCGCCGCATTGTGCCGTGAAGCGCAGGAGCACGGGTTTTATTCGGTGTGCGTCAATTCTGGCCAAGTCCCTTACGCTGCGCAATTGCTCGCGGGCGCCAAGGTCAAGGTCTGCGCCGTGGTGGGGTTTCCGCTGGGGGCCGGTTTGAGCGATACCAAGGCGTTTGAAGCGAAACAAGCGGTGGCCGCCGGCGCGGGCGAGATCGACATGGTGCTCAACATCGGCGCGCTGAAAGACGGCTTGCTGGATCAGGTGCGCGACGACATCGCAGCGGTCAAACAGGCCTGTGGTGCGGTGCCACTCAAGGTGATCCTGGAAACCTGCCTGCTTGATGACGCGCAAAAAACCAGCGCTTGTGAAATATGCCGTGAGCTCAACGTCGCGTTCGTCAAGACGTCCACCGGCTTCAGCCGCAGCGGTGCGACCCTTGAGGATGTAGCGTTGATGCGCAAAGTGGTCGGCCCGGACATCGGCGTCAAAGCTTCGGGCGGTGTACGCGATTACGCCACCGCCGTGGCGATGATCGAAGCGGGCGCCACGCGTCTGGGCACCAGCTCCGGGATCGCGATCGTCAGCGGTGCGACGGCGTCGGGCTCGGGCTACTGAGTCTTTTCTTGTTGACGGTATGACTTGGCGTCAGATGTCGATTGGGTGGGAGGGAGCTTGCTCGCGATTGGCGAGTTCCCCGCAGCACCTCCAGCGGCTGGCAGATCGTTTCGCGAGCAAGCTCCCTCCCACCAAGCTTCCTCCCACCAAGCTTCCTCCCACCAAGCTTCCTCCCACCAAGCTTCCTCCTACCAAGCGCGCTCCTGCAGGTCCGGTGGCGTTTTGTTTCCATTCGGCAGACGGCCATGACGGGTGCCGGCCGTAGATGGCAAGATGCCCACGCATTTCGCTCTATTTCGCTGACCGGACGCCTTTCATGCTCAAACCCTCCCTTGCTCATTTCAGAGCACGCTGGCTGCTCTATGCCTGCATGCTGGCTGTCGTGATCGGTCTGCCCGTGGGCTGTTCGGTGTTGCAGCACAAAGAGCGCGAACTGGTGTTTCGCATCGAGCCGGGCACCGCCAGTTGGTACCACGGTCTGCCCGCCGAAGTGCAGGAGTTCGAGCTCAAGGCGCCTTCGTTTGGCGTCGCGCAGAACATCCATTCCTGGTGGTGGCCTGCCGAGAAACGTGATGCCCCGGCGTTGCTCTACCTGCATGGCTCGCGCTGGAACCTCACCGGTCAATTCTTCCGCATCGAGCAACTGCACGCGTTGGGCTTTTCAGTGCTGGCCATCGATTACCGTGGTTTCGGTCAGAGCAAGGGCCAGCTGCCGTCGGAAGCATCCGTTTATGAAGATGCGCGGATCGCCTGGGAGCGCCTGAAAGTGCTGCAGCCCGATGCAAGAAAGCGCCTGATCTACGGCCATTCCCTGGGCGGCGCAGTGGCGGTGGATCTGGCGGCTGAGTTGGGACAGGACGCCGAAAAGGGCCAGCCGATTCAGGCGCGGGGTTTGATCATCGAATCGACGTTCACCAATCTGGGGGATGTGGCCGCAGCCCTGGCCACTACCTACACCTCGCTGCCGGTGCGCTGGCTGGTGTCACAGAAATTCGATTCCATCGACAAGATCGCCGAAGTGAACATGCCGGTGCTGATCGTTCACGGCACGGCGGATCAGTTCGTCGCGCCACGCTTCAGTCAGGCGTTGTTCGAGGCCGCCCGCGAGCCGAAAAATCTGCTGATGGTGCCCGGCGGCAATCACAACAACAGCATGAATCTGGGGCGCCAGGCTTATGCTCAGGCGATTCAGGCGTTGCTCAATGCCGATGCGCCGAAAGTCAACGCGGCCAATAACGACACGGCGCGGCCGAACCCGGCGGGCTGAGTCGGCTTACTGAGCAGGGTGCTGTTCGACGCTGAACGGTCGGTTGCGCACCACCACTTTGCCGGGATGACTGTCCGGCACTACAAACCCCTTCAGCGTTTCAATGAGTGCGGCCGGATCTTCGATGGGCAGGTCGGCGAGCTGACGGGCCGTCAGGTTCCACCACTGGCTGGCAAGCAGGCTGTCGATGGTCGGTTGATCGAAGCGATAGCGCTTCACCTCGGCCGGCGAGCCCATGACGATGGCGTAGGGCGGCACGTCCTTGGTGATCAGCGATTGCGCGCCGATGACCGCGCCTGTGCCGATGGTCACACCCTCCAGAATCAACACATCCATGCCGATCCACACATCGTGGCCAATGACGGTCTGTTTGACGCCGTCATGGTGTGGCGCCGCGCCGCTCAGTTGCTGACGCAGCCCGACCAGGCCGCTGTGGGACGTCAGCCAGCTGAGTGGATGGGATTTGCGGTCCTGGCCGATGGTGACGTTTTTGGCGATGGAGCAATAACGGCCGATGCTCGACACATCGTGTAGCTCGGAGCCGCTGACGATGTCGGTGTAGGCGCCGATGCTCAGTTGTTTTGAATGGATTTTTATCTGGTGCAGCTTGACCCCATGTTCCAGGGTCAGCTGGACGTCCTTGCGCAGCCCCCGGATGCCACTGTCCAGACGGCAGTTGTGCTGCAACAGCGCATGCTTGAGCCTGCGGTCCAGCAATAGGCGCTTGAAAAAGTTCATGGTCGGCAATCCGCAGCAGAAAAAGGACAAAGCAAAGGCTCGGCACGGCAGCGCTTTGCCTGCATGACTCTAGTCACGTCTGTCGCAAAGCGGGCGAATCATCGCACGGGGGCTTGGTGTGCTGAAAGGGTATGTGGCCGACTCGGTTGTTGTAGGAGCTGACGAGCAACGCGAGGCTGCGATGCAATGTGTCTGACACCACCGCAATCGCAGCCTCGCACGAGCTCGGCAGCTCCTGCAGGTTTCGTAGCAGTTGGACTGTCTGAATCACCCCCGAAAATGATCACACACCAACTGCGCCATGACCTCACAGGCAGCGCTGGTGTCACCGGGGGCCAGCACCAGTTTCATCTCGTGCATGGGCAGATCCGGAAAACCCTCTGCCTTGTCCAGTACGCGCATGGTCGGGCTGATCAGGCCGCGGTCTACGATGCCCACTGCCAGGCCTGCGGCAATCGCCGCTTCCAGTGCCGTGACACCGGCGCTGCTGATCACCGCACGCCAGCGCGTACCTTGTCGGCTCAGAGCATCCACCGCTGCGGCGCGATAGGGGCAGCCTTTGCCGTGCAAGGCCAGCGGCAGGGGTTTGTCCGGGTCCATGCGGTAAGCGTGGCTGGCGACCCAGACCGGCTCGGTGGTGCCGATCTTCTTCACCAGCCTTTCGCTGGGCGTTACCGTAGCGACCGGTTCCACCACCAGCGCCAGATCCAGCTGACCGCGATCAAGCTTGAGACTCAAGCGCGAACTGGCGCCGGTTTCCACCTCAAGCTCGATGTGTGGATGCAGCGCCGACAGCGTCGACAGCGTGCTTTGCAGCAACGCTCCGGCGTATTCCTCGGAGATGCCCAGCCGCACCCGACCGCTGGCCAAGGGGCGGCTGAAGCTGGCCAGCATGCGATCGTGCACCTGCAGCAGCTCCGAGCTCTGCAGGGCAAAACGACGACCCAGCGGCGTCAGGCTGACGGTCTGATTGTCGCGCTCGAACAGCCGTCCGCCGGCCACTTCTTCCAGCCGCCGCACATGCAGACTGACAGCCGAAGGGCTGCGATTGAGCCACGTCGAGGCCGCCAGGAACTGGCTGAACCGGACAATGGCCTGGAAGGTGCGTAACAGTTCGATATCCAGCGTTTCGGCCATGATTCAATAATCCTGCATCAGTGGTGCTGATCATCTCGTTTGATTGCATCAGCCATCCCTTCTTACCATCACACACCGTCAAACGAGAAGGGCGAAGTGATGACAATCCGACAAGCGCACGACTTCACCGCTGAGCAATCCGCCCGACGCGGCACCACGATGGGACTGATCGGCGTCTTGCTGTTGCTGGGGATGGTCATCAGCTGGAGTTCGGGGTTCATTGGCTATCGCTACGCGGCGGAGCAGGGCGGCGTGTTCCTGGCGACGTTCTGGCGCTTCGTGCTGGCCGCGCTGGTGCTGCTGCCGTTTGTGTTCAGGCAGCTGCGGCAGTTGCGCTGGTCAGATGTGCTGCGCCAAGGGTTGATGGGGCTGTTCGCGATTGCCGGCTACATCGCTCCGATCGCCCGTTCCATCGAACTGGGCGTTTCGCCGGGTACGTCGTCGGTGCTTGCCAACCTCTTGCCGGTGTCGATTGTGCTGCTGGCCGGTTTTGTACCGGGGCAGCGCACCCGGGGTTGGCAGTGGCTGGGGTTGGTACTGTGTGTGGTGGGGATGCTGGTTGCCAGCGCCTCAAGTATCGAGCCCGGCACAGCATCGGCGTGGGCCTTCGCGTTACCGGTGCTGGCGGTGCTGTCGTTGGCCTGCGCAACGCTGTACCAGAAGCGCGCGCCGGTTGCGCGGATGTCAGGGCTCACCGCGTTGTTTTTACAGGTCTGCGCGACGATTCCGGTCTTTGCCGTACTGGCGCTACACGAAGGCGGCCTGCAGCCGGTGGCTGAAACGGGGTTCGCCTTCGGTGTGGTGTGGCTGACGATCTTCGCGACGATGGGAGGCTACGGATTTTACTGGTTGTGCTTGCAGCGGTTCAGCATGCAGCACATCAGCGGTGCGCTGTTTTTGACGCCGCCGGTGACGATGTTCTGGGGCTGGTTGCAGTTCGGCGACCCCTTGCCCGGCATCGCGTTGATCGGGGTGTTGCTAACGCTGATCGGCTTGCCGTTGCTGAGCCGGAAAACGCCACCGGCCCCGTAGGAGCTGCCGAAGGCTGCGATTGCGGTGTGTCAGACCAATTGCATCGCAGCCTTCGGCGGCTCGGCAGCTCCTACAGGGGGTCGGTGATGGCGATCAGCGCACGCACGCTGCTGAGCCGCGCTGCGCCTCTGGGCAGAACAAAATCCCGAAGCTCTGTAGGAGCGAACTTGTTCGCGAGAGGTAATGCCTGACACACCGCGTAGCCGAACTCGCCGACAAGTTGGCTCCTACAGGGGTTCGGCAGATCCGGAAAGCGCCACAAGCTCTGTAGGAGCGAACTTGTTCGCGAGAGGTCATGCCTGACACACCGCGTTGCCGAACTCGCCAACAAGTTGGCTCCTACCGGGGATTGGTGGCCTCTGGGCCGGCAGGCATCAACGTGGCGATCAGTGCGCGCACGGTGCCGGGGAGCGCGTCGAGTTCTCGAACCAGAATACTGCGTTCGCGGATCGCCCACGGCTCGTCCAGTTCGATGGTCACCAGTTCCATGGTCCGGCTATGCCGCACGGCAGCGGATTCGGGGATGACGCCGATTCCCACGCCAGCCTCGACCATCCGGCAGATTGCCTCGAAGCTCGATACCTGAATCCGCAGCGACAGGCTCTGGCCGATGCGCTCGACGTGATCACGCAGAAAACTCAGTAACGTACTGCCCTCGTGCAGGCCGATGTGCTGATAGGCCAGGGTCTGCTTGAGCGTGACGCTCTTATGAGCGGCCAGCTCATGCCCCACTGGTACGATGAGCACCAGGCGGTCGGTGCTGAAGTGGATCACCTGCAAGCCCGCCGCTTCCACTGGCCCGGCGATGATCCCCATGTCGGTGCTGCCATCGAGCACGCCGCGCACGATGTCCCGGGACAGGCGCTCCTGCAGGTCAACCGTCACACCGGGGCGCTTTGCCAGAAACCCGGCCAGCACTTCCGGGAGAAACTCAGTCACCGCCGTGGTGTTGGCGAAGATGCGGATGTGCCCGGCCGAATCGGTGCCGAAGTGGGTGAACTCAGCTTTCAGGTAATCCACCTGGCTCATGATCAGCCGCGCATGCTTGAGCAGCTTTTGCCCGGCGGGCGTCAGCTCCACGCCACGGCTGTCGCGGTACAGCAGGCGGGTATCGAGCTGGCCTTCCAGCGCCTTGATCCGCGCGCTGGCAGCCGCAGGGGAGAGAAACGCTCGCCGCGCACCCTGAGTCAGGCTCGGGGATTCACCGATATGAATGAAGAGGCGCAAGTCAGCCAGGTCGAAGTGCATGGTTGTGTCCGGACATTGCAGGAGCGTTCAGCATACATGAACGCCGGTTTACGCAAATGCAAATTCACAGAATGCCGGGCGGCTCGCATGATCTGGCGATAACAACAAATGCAGAGGCTGATTACGATGACTGCTTCAGATTCGCCGACGGATTTCAGTGCCTGGATCGGCCGCACCGAAGAGGCGACCGACCACCTGAGCCGTAACCTGATCAAACGCATCGCGGCCACCTTCGGCGAGCCGACACCGAACGATGGCGATGCCCTGCCGCCGCTCTGGCAATGGTGTTTTTTCCAGGAACCGCTGTTCGAGCCGCAACTGGGCGCGGACGGGCATCCTGCTCGTGGCGGCTTCCTGCCTCCCGCTGACAACCGCAATCGCATGTGGGCCGGTGGCCGTGTCGAGTTCATCGCGCCGCTGACAGTTGGCGCCGCCGCTCATCGCCTGTCGACCATCCTGCACATCGAAGAGAAGCACGGCCGCACCGGTTCGCTGCTGTTCGTTACCGTCCAGCACGACTACTCGCAGAACGGCGAGCTGTGCGTGCGCGAAGAGCAGGACATCGTCTACCGCGAGCCCAACGCGCCGAAACTCAACAGCGGCGACGCACCGGATCAGGGCGACTGGAGCGAGACCATTTCGCCCACGCCGACCTTGTTGTTCCGCTACTCGGCCGTGACCTTCAACGGGCACCGCATCCATTACGACTACCCCTACGTCACCGACACCGAAGGCTACCCAGGCCTGGTGGTGCACGGCCCGATGATCGCCACCTTCAACCTGCGCGCCTTCATTCGCGCCAACCCTGACAAGCGCGTGCGCCATTTCGCCTATCGCGGTGTGCGGCCGTTGAATGTACCGACGCCGTTTCGTGTCGGCGGCCAGATCACCGAGCCGGGCAAGGCGCAGCTGTGGGCGGGCAATGAAGCGGGCGTGGCGCAGAGCGCGGAAGTGTTTTTCGACTGATTTTTCCATGAATTGAAAATGCGATCTCTGTAGGAGCCAACTTGTTGGCGAGAGGCCTGGCGGGGTGCGTCAGGTAAAACGCCTCGCGAACAAGTTCGCTCCTACAAGGGCCAAGACATATCCGAGGACATAACAAGATGAACCCGTACGACGATGAAGACCTCAATGCCATCCGCGAAGGCGTGCGCGCCTTGTGCGCCGATTTCGACGCTGCGTACTGGCGCAAGATCGATGAAGAAAAAGGCTTCCCGGAAAGCTTCGTCAAGGCCCTGACCGACGCCGGCTGGCTCTCGGCAATGATCCCCACCGAATACGGCGGCTCGGGCCTGGGCCTGGCTGAAGCGTCAGTCATTCTCGAAGAAGTGAACGCCTGTGGCGGCAATTCCGGCACCGTTCATGGCCAGATGTACAACATGTTCACGATGTTGCGCCACGGCAGCGAGGCGCAGAAAAGCTACTACTTGCCCAAGCTCGCCAGCGGTGAACTTCGCCTGCAATCGATGGCCGTGACCGAGCCGACCACCGGCACCGACACCACCAAGATCAAGACCACCGCTGTGAAGCAGGGGGACAAGTACGTGATCAACGGCCAGAAGGTGTGGATCTCCCGGGTGCAGCATTCGGACCTGATGATCCTGCTGGCGCGCACCACGCCACTGGCCGAGGTGAAGAAAAAATCCGAAGGCATGTCGATTTTCATCGTTGATCTGCGCGAAGCGATTGGCAAGGGCCTGACGGTTCAGCCGATTGCCAACATGGTCAACCATGAAACCAACGAGCTGTTCTTCGACAACCTCGAACTGCCGCTGGACAGCCTGATTGGCGAAGAGGGCAAGGGCTTCAAATACATCCTCGATGGCCTGAATGCAGAGCGCACATTGATCGCCGCCGAGTGCATTGGTGACGGTCGCTGGTTCATCGAAAAAGCCAGCGCTTACGCCCGTGATCGCGTGGTGTTCGGTCGCCCTATCGGCCAGAACCAAGGGGTGCAGTTCCCGATTGCCGAAGCGCACATCGAGGTGGAAGCCGCTGACTTGATGCGCTGGCGTGCCTGCGAGGAATACGACAGCGGCAAGAGCGCGGGGGCCAGCGCCAACATGGCTAAATACCTGGCCGCCAAGGCGTCATGGGAGGCAGCCAATGCCTGCCTGCAAACCCACGGAGGTTTCGGCTTTGCCTGCGAGTACGACGTGGAGCGCAAATTCCGCGAAACCCGTCTGTACCAAGTGGCGCCGATTTCCACCAACCTGATTCTTTCCTACGTCGCCGAGCACCTGCTCGAACTGCCACGCAGTTTCTGAGGACCCGCACATGAGCCACACCCAAGCCCTGGCGGCGTTCCTCGCCGATCTGAAATACGAGCACGTTCCCGGCAGCGTGCTGGACCGCACCGAAGATCTGTTTCTGGACTGGATCGGTTCGGCGCTGGCCAGCCAGAACGCGCGGCCGATCCCTTTGTTCGAACGCTATGCCCAGCGTATGGGGCCCGCTGACGGCGCTTCAAAGATTCTCGTCAGCGGGCGCGGCACGTCGGCGTACTTCGCCGCCCTGGTCAACGGTGCCTCCTCGCACCTGGTCGAGCAGGACGACCTGCACAACAGTTCCGTTCTGCACCCGGCCACCGTGGTGTTCTCGGCCGTGCTGGCCGCCGCCCAGGACCTGAACAAGTCCGGCAAGGATCTGCTGCTGGCGTCGGTGGCCGGTTACGAAGCCGGGATTCGCATCGGCGAGTTCATGGGGCGCTCGCACTACCGCATCTTCCACACCACGGCCACGGTCGGCACGTTGGCGGCGGCGATTGCGGTGGGCAAGCTGCTGGATTTCGATAAAGAGCAGTTCATCAACGTGCTCGGCACGGCCGGCACACAGGCCGCCGGTTTGTGGGAGTTCTTGCGCGACGCGGCGGACTCCAAACAGCTGCACACCGCCAAGGCCGCCGCCGATGGTTTGCTCGCGGCCTACCTCACCGAAGACGGTCTGACCGGGGCGCGCAATATTCTGGAGGGCGACCAAGGGATGGCGGCGGGCATGTCGACCGATGCCGATCCGAGCAAATTGTCCGATCGCCTCGGCACACGCTGGGCGCTGGTGGAGACCTCGTTCAAGTATCACGCCTCGTGCCGTCATACCCATCCCGCTGCCGACGCGTTGCTGCACCTGATGCAGCGCGAGGGTCTGCGCCATGACCAGATCGCCAAGGTGGTCACACGGGTGCATCAGGGCGCCATCGATGTGCTGGGCCGTGTAGATGTGCCGACCACGGTCCATCAGGCAAAGTTTTCCATGGGCGCGGTGCTCGGCCTGATTGCCGTGCATGGCAGCGCGCAGTTGATCGAATTCCGCGACCTGGCGCTGACCGATGCCGACGTCGATGCCTTCCGCGAGAAGGTCACGATGGAGCTGGACCCTGAAGTCGATGGCGCTTATCCGGCACGTTGGCTGGGCCGGGTGATTGTCACGACTACCGACGGCCGCACGTTGACTGCCGCCATCGACGATCCGAAAGGCGATCCGGGCAATACCCTGTCGCGTCCTGAGCTTGAGAGCAAATTCCAGCGCCTGCTGGCGTTCTCGGGGGCGCGGACGGTGGAGCAAGGGGCGGCGCTGATCGAGCGGGTCTGGCAGTTACGTGATGCGCAGACTTTGCGCGATTTGATCTGAATGCAAAACCCTGTAGGAGCTGCCGAGGTTACGAAGGCTGCGATCGCGGTGTGTCAGATGTACCGGATCGCAACCATCGTTCCTCGGCAGCTCCTACAGAGAATGTGGAAGAGGTGACGAACATGACTCCAACAAACCCCCGTCCTCTGGACGGCATCACGGTCATCAGCCTGGAACACGCCATTGCTGCGCCGTTCTGCACGCGGCAACTGGCCGATCTCGGTGCGCGCGTGGTGAAAATCGAGCGCCCCGGCAGCGGCGATTTCGCCCGTGGCTACGATCAACGGGTCGATGGCCTGGCCTCGCATTTCGTCTGGACCAACCGCTCCAAAGAAAGCCTGACCCTGGACCTGAAACAGGACGAAGCCAGCGGCATTCTTGAGTCGCTGCTGGCCACCGCCGATGTACTGGTGCAGAACCTGGCGCCAGGTGCCGCCTCGCGCATGGGCTTGTCGTTCGATGCCTTGAAAGAGCGTTTTCCTCGGCTGATCGTCTGTGACATCTCTGGCTACGGCGAGGGCGGTCCGTATGAGAAGAAGAAAGCCTATGACCTGCTGATTCAGAGCGAAGGCGGCTTCTTGTCCGTGACCGGTGGACCCGGCGAAGAGCAGATGGCCAAGGCCGGTTGCTCGATTGCGGACATCGCGGCCGGCATGTACGCCTACACCGGCATCCTTTCGGCGCTGATGCTGCGGGACAAGACCGGCGTCGGCAGCCGCATCGATGTGTCGATGCTCGAAAGCCTGGTCGAGTGGATGGGCTATCCGATGTATTACGCCTACAACGGCGCGCCGCCGCCTCCCCGTGCGGGGGCTTCGCATTCGACGATCTACCCCTATGGGCCGTTTCCCACCGGCGGTGGGGGCACCATCATGTTGGGGCTGCAGAACGAGCGCGAATGGACGCTGTTCTGCGAGAAAGTCCTGCTGGACAAGGCCTTGGCCACTGATGAGCGATTCTCGGCCAACTTCAAACGCTCGGAAAACCGGGAGGTGCTGCGCCAGATCATCGTCGATGGCTTCGCGACGTTGAGTGTGGACGAGGTTGTGGCACGGCTCGAAGACGCGCAGATCGCCAACGCACGGGTCAACGACATGCAGGGAGTGTGGGATCACCCGCAGCTCAAGGCCCGGGACAGCTGGCGCGAAGTGGACAGCCCCTCCGGGCCATTACCCTCGTTGCTGCCTCCGGGGCGCAATGCCGCGTTCACCCCGCGCATGGACGGAGTACCAGGGTTGGGGCAGCACACTGGCAGCATTCTGGGGGAGCTGGGGTTTTCGGCTGAAGAGCAAGCGCGCTTGTTGGCCGCAGGGGTGGTTTGAGACTGCGCTGATCGTTCTCTCGCTCCGCGTGGGCACGATCAACCTTGAACCTGTGGGAGCGGACTTGTCCGCGAATGCAATGTTTCAGGCGCTGAAGTTGCGTCGGATCGGCTGACGTCTTCGCGGACAAGTCCGCTCCCACAAGGTGGGAACGATCAAGAGCCATGAAAAAGGAACCACCACCATGCCCCAACCCATCGTCCGCTCCGCGCTGTTCGTGCCCGGCAGCCGACCCGAGCGTTTTGCCAAGGCGCTGGCTGCTGGCGCAGATGCGGTGATCGTCGATTTCGAAGACGCCGTTGAAGAGCCGCTCAAGCGCCAGGCCCGCGATAATCTTGCGGCCTTCCTGCAAGCCGATCCGCAGGGGTCGGTCTGGGTGCGGGTCAATGCCCCCGATCATGCCGAACATGCCGCTGATCTTGCGTTCTGCAAACAGCACACGGGCGTTGCCGGCGTGCTGTTGCCCAAAGTCGAAAGCGCAGCTCACGTTGCGGCTGTCCGGCAAACCGGCAAACCTATCTGGCCGATCATCGAAAGCGCCAAGGGCTTGCTGGCGCTGCAACAGATCGCCCAGGCAGAGGGTGTCGAGCGCTTGTCGTTTGGTGGCCTGGATCTGGCGTTGGATCTGAACCTCAATACCGGCACCCTGGCCGCGCAGTTGTTTTTGGATCAGGCGAGAATGTCCGTTCAGCTGCATTCGCGCGGGGCGGATCTGTTGCCGCCGCTCGATGGCGTGTATCCGGCGATTGGTGATCCGGACGGATTGCAGCGCGCTACCCGTCACGCGTACGACATGGGCTATGGCGGCGCGCTATGCATTCATCCCAAACAGGTGCCGGTGATACATGCAGCCCTGGCCCCCAGTGCAGATGATTTGAGCTGGGCGAAGAGAGTGGTCGACGCCAGTGCGATTGCCAATGGGGCAGGGGCTTTTCAGCTCGACGGCCAGATGGTCGACGCCCCGGTATTGCTCCGCGCCCAGCGGTTGCTTGCGCTGGCTCCCGCGTAAGAAACGCGCTCCCCTGTAGGAGCTGACGACCAGCGGGAGGCTGCGATCATGGTTTGCCTGACACACCGCAATCGCAGCCTCCCGCTGGTCGTCAGCTCCTACAGGGGCAAATTGAGGCTACCAGCCAGCGTTCAGCCGCACCGAACGCTGGCTTACATAAAAGCTAATTCTCTAAACGCCTGGTAATGAGCCATCTTTGGGCCACACTCGCTGTGCGACATTGCTTCGAAACAGCAGCCCTCAGAGGCTGAATTCTCCTACAACAATAAAAAGGTGATATCGATGTTGAAGCTGACCAAGGTGCTTTTCTGCGCCGCCGCAGTCTCTATGGCCAGTCTGGCGCAGGCAGCCGACCCCATAGTGATCAAGTTCGCTCACGTGGTGGCGGAAAACACGCCCAAGGGGCAGGGCGCGTTGATGTTCCAGAAGATGGTCGCCGCCGACCCTCAGCTCAAGGACAAAGTCAAAGTCGAGGTCTATCCCAACTCGTCTTTGTTCGGCGATGGCAAGGAAATGGAAGCGCTGTTGCTGGGGGACGTGCAAATGCTGGCGCCGTCACTGGCCAAGTTCGAGCAGTACACCAAGAAGGTGCAGATTTTCGACCTCCCGTTCCTGTTCAACGACCTGGCCGCTGTCGACCGATTCCAGCAGGGGCCGCAGGGTAAAGCCCTGCTGACCTCAATGGACGACAAAGGCATACACGGCCTTGCTTACTGGCACAACGGGCTCAAGCAACTGTCCGCCAACAAAAAGATGATCGAGCCCAAAGATGCTCGCGGTCTGAAATTCCGTGTTCAAGCGTCCAGCGTGCTTGAAGCACAATTCGTTGCCCTCCACGCCAACCCGCGCAAGATGAGCTTCGCCGAGGTCTATCAAGGCCTGCAAACCGGCACCGTCAACGGCACCGAGAACACCTGGTCCAACTACGAAAGCCAGAAGGTCAACGAAGTGCAGCCGTTCTTTACCGAGACCAATCACGGTCTGATCGACTACATGGTCATCACCAACTCCAAGTTCTGGAACGGCCTGCCCGAAGATGTGCGCGTCGAACTTCAGAAGCTCATGGATCAAGTGACGGTCGAGGTGAACAAACAGGCCGAAGCGCTGAACCAGACCGCCAGGCAGAAGATCATCGATTCCAAAACCAGTGAAATCGATCCACTGACCCCCGAGCAGCGGGCCAAGTGGCGCGAAGTCATGAAGCCGGTCTGGGACAAGTTCTCCGAGGAAATCGGCGCGGACATGATCAAGGCCGCCGACGACTCCAACAAGGCGCCTTGAGCCCGGTTTAACCGGTGCTTCAAGCCGTGATCTGAGCAGGCCTTGATGCCTGCGCGGCCACCCGGTCCAGGGTGGCCGCTCTCTCGACGTTCGGAGACTTCTTATGCAATCGCTCAGGCGAGTCTGGGAGCATTTCGAGGAAGGCATGATTGCCTTTCTGCTGGCTGCCATGACCTTGGTGACATTCGTTTACGTGGCGCTGAACAACATCTACACGCTGTTTTACACCCTCAGCGACCAGTGGGCGGTCAGCAGCGACTTCTTCGCAGGGATCGGCGATCACCTGATGGGTTACGCCCAAAGCATGACCTGGAGCGTGGCGCTGACCAAGGCGCTGTTCGGCTGGCTGATCTTTTTCGGTATCGCCTACGGCGTGCGCACCGCCGGCCACCTTGGCGTGGACGTGCTGGTAAAGAAGACCAGCAAACCGGTGCAACGCTGGCTGTCGATGCTCGCGTGCCTGTGCTGCATGGTCTACGCCGGGCTGTTTCTGGCGGCCAGCTACAAGTGGGTATCGGCGTTGTTCGTGGCCGGCATTGGCGCCGAGGACCTGGACCGCTATGGCATCAAGGTGGCCTACATCACGGTCATCGTGCCCATCGGTTTTGCGATGATCATCGCCCGCTATCTGGAAATCATGTACCGCATCTACACCTATCGGCAGACCGGACTGGGCCTGGCGGATGAGGCGGCGGAAGCGACCAAACTGGCCAATCCTGCCGAGGAGCAACACTGATGACGGTTCTCTGTCTGTTCCTGCTGCTGTTCGTGTTCATGTTTCTGGGCGTGCCGATTGCGATCTCTCTCGGTTTGTCCGGCGCGGTATCTATCCTCATGTTCAGCCAGGACTCGTTGAGTTCGCTGGCGATCAAGCTGTTTGAGACCTCCGACAGCTATACCTTTCTGGCGATCCCGTTCTTCCTTTTGTCCGGGGCCTTCATGACCACCGGCGGGGTGGCGCAGCGGCTGATCGATTTCGCCAACGCCTGCGTCGGGCACATTCGTGGCGGTCTGGCGATTGCGGCGGTGCTGGCGTGCATGCTGTTTGCGGCGTTGTCGGGCTCTTCGCCTGCAACCGTGGCGGCGGTAGGTTCGATCGCCGTGGCGGGCATGGTGCGTTCCGGATACCCGAAGGAGTTCGGCGCCGGGATCATCTGTAACGCCGGTACGCTGGGCATCCTGATTCCGCCGTCGATTGTGATGGTGGTGTATTCGGCGGCCACCGAGACATCGGTGGGCAAGCTGTTCATGGCCGGCGTCATACCGGGGATTCTGCTGGGCGTGATCTTGATGGTGGTGATCTACATCGTCGCCCGGGTCAAGAAACTGCCTGCACAGCCACGGGTGACTTTCCGTCAATGGCTGCACACCGCGCAGCGTGCATTCTGGGGCCTGCTGTTGCTGGTGATCATTCTCGGCGGGATCTACAGCGGCATGTTCACGCCAACGGAAGCGGCGGCGGTGGCTGCGGTGTATTCGGCGTTCATTGCGCTGTTTGTCTACAAGGACATGAAGTTCAGCGATTGCCCACGGGTACTGCTGGAGAGCGGACGCCTGGCGATCATGCTGATGTTCATCATCGCCAACGCCATGTTGTTCGCCCACGTGCTGACCACCGAGCAGATCCCGCAGCAGATCACCAACTGGGTGATTTCCGAAGGGCTGACACCGATCGGCTTCCTGATCATGGTCAACATCGTGCTGCTGGTGGCCGGCAGCTTCATGGAGCCTTCGGCCATCGTGCTGATCCTGGCGCCGATCTTCTTCCCGATCGCCATGAAACTGGGGATCGATCCGATCCACCTCGGGATTGTGATGGTGGTCAACATGGAGATCGGCCTGGTGCATCCACCGGTGGGGCTGAACCTGTTCGTGACGTCGGCGGTGACCGGGCTGACGCTGGGCCAAACCATCAGGGCGGCGCTGCCGTGGCTGGGCATCTTGCTGGCGTTCCTGATCCTGGTGACGTACGTACCGTTCATATCCTTGGCGTTGCCAACCTGGCTTGGGATGCCTTAGGCCGTGCAGATCCAATAGGAGCGAACTTGTTCGCGAGGCGTTGTACCTGACACACCGCGTTACCGAGCTCGCCAACAAGTTGGCTCCTACAAGTGAAGCTGTCGAACCGCATGCACACCCTGTAGGAGCGAACTTGTTCGCGAGGTGTGTTGCCTCAGACACCGCGTTGTCTGTCTCGCCAACAAGTTGGCACCTACAGGTGCAGCTGTCGAACCGCATGCACACCCTGTAGGAGCGAACTTGTTCGCGAGGCGTGTTGCCTCAGACATCGCGTTGTCTGTCTCGCCAACAAGTTGGCTCCTGCAGGGCAGTGAAGTCGGCAATAAAAAGGGGAGCAGATATCTGCTCCCCTTTTCTGTATTACCGCCTGATCAGTGCATGAACAGGGCGATCAGGATGATGATTGGGATTGGCACGCCGAGGAACAGCAGCAGTAGTGAGCGCATGGTTAATCTCCTTATTAGCGGATAGGTGCGGTGGTGGTGGCGTATGGGCGGGTTTCCAGGTAGGTCACGGCGTCACGACGACGACCACCCCAGATAGCGGCGAGGCTGGCGATGAAGGCACCAATCAGCAGCGCGACGAACGTCCAAAGAGCGGCCATGGCAGCCACTTTGGCGGCCGTGTCGGCAGCTTGTTTGGCTTTCAGCTTGGCGTCCTCAACAGCTTGACGCGCCTGGCCATACACTTGGTCAACGCGAGCCTGGGCTTCAGCCTGGGACAGATTGGTGCGCTGGGCGACCAACTGAGCCAGGTAGTTGCGATCTTCTGCGGCCAGCTGACCGTCGTTGGCCAGGGTCTTGGTGAAGATGCGTACAACCACGCCACGCGCAGCGTCATCAGTCACAGCGACCGGACGGTTGTCGCGGAACAGGCTATCGACGAAGTAACCGTATTGATCGCTGCTGGTGTTGCTGGCAGCAGTACCAGCCGCCTGAGTGGCAGCGCCGGCTGCGCCCGACACCATGCTTGCGCCGGCTTTAACGCCGCCGCCTACGATGTTGCCGACGGAACCTACGATCAGTACTGCGGCTACCAAGGTGGCTACTGCCCAAGACAGGAAGCCATGTGCGGTATCACGGAAGTAGACTTCGTCACCGTGCATGTTGGCCCACTTCACACGCAGACGGCCAGCCAGGTAACCACCCATGCCGGAGGCGAGAATCTGAGTCACTGCCAACCAGATAACAGTTGAAATGCCCAGCCCTTTGGCGCTTGCACCTTCGTCAGCCCAAGGCGACATCGCCGAGAAGCCAAGGCCTGTGCCCAGCAATATAAGGATGAGTGAGAGCGCCGCAGCACCTGCGGCCCCCGCAAAAATAGCACCCCAGGACACTCCCGAGACGTTGGTGTGTGCTTCTACAGAGGCAGGATAGGTATCAGGGGATGGATTCATTGTTATGTTGCTCCGTGCGAATAATGTTGTTACATCTTTTCTATGTTCGCTGGTGCAGAGGTCGTGCCATCCGAGAAGACGATAGGAAGCTCTTCTAATTCAATGACTTACAAAACAAGCGACTTTGCTTGATCATGCAATTTGCATGAGCGAGCCATTTTCGACAGGCGTAATGCCCGGTGGCCCAAATGCCAGTCTCATCAAGGGCTTAAAGGCTAAACCTGCGTCTGAACCTAAAGCTTAGATGGAGCCTTAAGGGTGAGGATATCCGCGCCGTGGTAGCCAATACACCGTTCGCCACACGCTTATGAAACGAATGTGCCAAATCTCGGCTCTAACCCAGCGTTTGGCCTATAGTTTTGTTTTCAAAACCTGTTTCTTCGAGAGGATAACCGTCCATGTTTCTGCATCGCCCCCTGGAAGAAAAAGATATCCCCGTCATCTGCGAAATGCCTCAGTCCGTCGATGAGCTGTTCTATATGTTTCCCAAGGCCGTATTCCCGTTGACCCCTGCACAACTGACCGATTCGATCGAGCAGCGCTCTGATAACACCGTCATTGAGCTCAACGGTCAGGTCGTCGGATTTGCCAACTTTTCCCGCTATGACTTTCGCGGCCGTTGCTCCATGGGCAATGTCATTATCGCGCCCCACGCCCGATCCAAAGGGGTCGGTCGCTACATGATCGGCTGCATGATGGAACTCGCGTTCGGCAAGCACGAAGCGAGCGAACTGACAGCCTCGTGCTTCAACCACAATGTCCCGGGACTTCTGTTCTACCCTAAGCTTGGGTTCAAGCCGTTTTCAATTGAAGAGCGGCTGGACAAGAAGGGCGCTCGGGTTGCGCTGATCCACCTGCGTCTGCCCAAGGGCTAACTGCTCGGCCGCGCCGTCGGCAAATACATTTGCCGACGAGCGGCACCAGTGTTTTAACTGCTTTTTATCCAGTTGTTTCCGGCGCCCACACTCAAAGCGACAACTAACTGTCTTTTTCTCATTCAATTACGTTTAGTGAATCGTTTCTTCTTTAAATAAGTTGAACACTCTCCCCGTTTCAGGGCGTTACTGACCGTGGTTGCTTCAATATGGAGCGCGGCGTATAACTTAATGCATCTCTCGTTGTGCGAAATTAAAAGTGCAGCGGGCAATGGATTAACCAGTAACGCCATTATAAGAATTCAGCGGCACCCCCTGTCCGGCGTTTGGCAGCGTGCCTGGAGGAAGACTCAATGATTGCTTGCAGGCTTTCCGATCTTGAATTACGTAGCATAATTGAAAGTGCTTTTCTGCCTTTGCGTTGTAATTGCATGGTGTCGGCAGCCGAGACCATGACGGTTGAGGTCGTTGATCCTGCGACCGAGCGCGTTGAGCTGTACGTCAGCGGGATCGTGCTGGACAGACTGGACACCAGTCGTGCCATCTGCGATTTGATCACGCACTTGCGCTCGGAACTGGAACGAAATACTCACCCACATGCACTGGCTAGTTAACTAAGCGCTTTTTTCTTTATAACCATAACGTTCTGATTTAACGCCTGTCGATCTATAAGTTCGATGGGCGTTTTAGTATGTGAAACGCATACGATGAGCGGCGCCAAGTTAGATGGAACTAAAGCGTGTTTTTAATGTTTTGCATACAAGTCTGCATCTAGATACCTGCCTGTTGCCTGGTCAGTATGAAGTAGGTTCAGCAGCGGCGAGTCGCACGGCAGCAGCGTTTTGCTTGTCAGGTATTGACCCTATGCCAAGGATCAAGCAAGGTTCGTCGTCCCAGGACCCGTTTGTCAGGACAAAACAAAAAGAGGGCAGTATGGCTGAAGATCAGCGAGCGGTTCTGCAACCCACCTTTGATTACGTACGTAGGCGCATCAGTCGCCGTCAGGTGCTGATCGCAGTCGCAATTCTTTTATTGGTAATGGTCGGATGCTTCGCCGCGGTTGGCGTGATGCTGGAGCGGCTTGAAACTCGTAACGCCAACTTCCATCCGCCCATGACGCCTTCTGAGCGTGAGTCGTTGATGCCCGCCGAGCCCCGGCTGGACGTAGCGCCAAGCGTCGACGGCCTCCGCTACAGAAGCCAAGACACGCGCGTAAGCGACAGCGGCGCCAGTCGTGCTCAAGAGTTAAGTCACGCCCATTGACCTCATTGCTTTGCATCCCGCCTGACCATGATGGTGCAGTACCTGCGGGGCAGTATCACGCAGTCAATGAAAAGCGCGTGGATGCTCATTTTCAAACAGCAGCTTGAATGCCTGCTCCTGTTCGGTATTGACCGCATAATGCTCGACAATCGGGCCCGACTCGATCCGACCCTCCAACGCCACCCGAATAATGGCCGACTTCGACAGGTAGTCCGGCACCTCTCCGAGGATCGTCAGCTCCCGCAGGCTATGCCCTTGCTGTTCAACCGTCTCCAGGCGTACGCGGCAGGTCGCCTGCATGGGAATAGGCCCAAACAGTGTGTCTCTGGAATAATCGATTTCCGCAATGCTAGAGCCGGGGGTTTTGTGCGTAATCATGACGACAACCTCAATATCCATTTAAAAGTAAGCACCCACCTGATAATGGAGCGGGATCCGGTTGAAATAGTTCGGTTTTCCTCTCTCAGCGGATCAACCGCTCATCGATTCAACTCTGCGGTGATTTCCCGCTCTTGAATGGGTGCGCCACACCGGTTCCGGCAAAAATCATTTTATAAATATATGGGTCTGTAAGAGATCAACTGTTCTCCGGCGCCAATAAAAAATTATTGTTTTTATTCAACGATTTGTAAGCTCTAAAGCCTATTTGTGCGTTTTTATCAGAAAATTGACACTTGTAGGCTTTTTTGAAACTATCTGCCCAGCTTCCGCGCTGTAATAAATTCGAGACGCGCGAAGCTTTCTCACCTGAAACGGTTGATCCAGAGGCGCTCGGCGAAGTGGCGGTAGCATCTTTTCGATTGCTGACGCGTCACATCGCTGCCAGGTAATACGGGCAGCGTTGCCCACCCTCCATCTTCCTGACATTCGAATTCACTCCCCGCTTGCATCCGCTTCATCTGATGCCAGCGGGCCGGTGGTCCGAATATTACTGTTTGGACATTCCTCCAAATTCACCCGTCGGTATTTGGTTACGGTAGTTATGCCTGGATATTTACCGACCCTTCTGTCGTTCGCAATAACCGTGGTTGTCATTCATTTCCCATTTTCAACAAGGCCGCCTCAAGAGTGGCTGAATCTGCCTTCCCCATCGCCCGGTATGACCAAGAACCCGTTCGGGCAGCGCTAACGCATCGATACGTTTGGAGTAAGTGATTATGTACGGAGATAACCTGGAAACCGTGTGCGGTTGTGTCGTCGCAGGCGCAGGGCCTGCGGGAATGGGCATGCTCTTCAACGCATTGAAGAGCGGTGTAATGCCGGAGCTGGCCAAGGAAGGCCTGATCATTGTTGATGCGAGCGCCAATCCCGGGACTGGCCGTCTTGGGGAATATCGCATCACCGCCAACTCAGTGGGGGACGTTTTCCTCGACTGCTTGCGCGATCCTGCGTTGCGTGACGTGTTCGAGCCGCTGGAGCATTCCCCCGCGTATTGGCGCATCCGTCGTCAGGCGCAGAGTGCACCGCAGCTGTCGGACGTCAGCGAACTGCTCGCGGAGGCGTCCAGGCTTGTGCTGGATTTCATCGTCGATCACTACGGCGTGAAATTGTGGCGCAGCACCACCATTACCGAGGTCGTCAGTGATGGCGATGAATATCAGGTATGGGTGGAGTCCGAAGGGCGCAGTCGCAGAATTCGTTGCCGTTCGGTAGTCCTCAATCTGGGTGGGCGCCAGGACCCGCAGCATTTGCTCAACAGCCTGGCCGAGCAAGGCTTGGCGGTGTCGCCCCAGGCCCAGGTTCAAAGTGCCGACGCATTGCTGCGCATGAACGCCGTGCAATTGCGCGACTACTTTGCGCCGACGCTGGCACGCAATGGCCGGGTCATTGTAGTGGGCGGTTCGCACAGTGCTTTTTCGGTGTTGGAAAACCTGGCGGATGCGCTGGAGTTCGCAGGGCTCAAGGAAGTCACGTTGATCCACCGTTCGCCCATCCGGCTGTTCTACGAAAGTGCTGCCGCTGCGGCGACGGCAGGTTATGCCTTCGATGAGCAACGGGACATATGCCCGATCTCGGGGCGCGTCAATCGCTCCGGCGGCTTGCGTTACCGCGCACTGGATGTAGGGCGGGAGGCACTGGCTTGCGGGCGTATCGGCAAGACCGGGGTGCGGGTGCACTTGTTTCAGACCGAAAACGGCCCCCAAGGTCAGTACGAAAGCGCGCGCCAGGCGCTGGCCGAGTCGGACGTGGTGGTGCAGTGCACGGGCTATCAACCGCGTTTGCCGGCACTCAATTACGCCAGCGGAGGCGCCATCGGATTGCTGGAAGTCAAGGGCGGCCTGGATTCGGACCCTTCAGGATGCCCGCTCGACAGCACCGGTCAACGGCTACACGGCCTGCACCTGTTCGGGCTGGGCGCCGGCCTTGCCGTTGACCCGCGTCTGGGCAGCGAAGCCTCCTTCGACGGGCGCATTTACGGTGTCTGGCAGTTTCATCATGACGCCAGCAGCACGGTTATCGACGCCGTGCTGGCGCGCTTGCAGGAAGCGGCGCAGGAGCAGGTCAGCACCAGCCGTAAACTGTCTCCCAATCGGGAAGTACCGCGCATGCCGTTCCTGTGGCCAACGTTGGTCAATGCGCATTCCTGATTCGCAGGCTGCGTGAAAGATCCCGAGCACTGTACTGGCGGTGTTCGGGATTTTTTTTGCCTCGAACCAGAGCGTCTTGAAGCGCCGTCGATGGGAAACCGGCTGGGAGTCATTAAGATGTTGGCCGTCATCTAGCTTTTGGTTAGAGTCCGGGGCTTCATCTATTCTTGTTGCGTTGGCAGCATCTTGTTTGACTCCAAAGGGATCACAGCACATGCGCATATTGATTGTGGGAGCGGGAGCGATAGGCGGTTATTTCGGCGGGCGCCTGCTGGAGTCGGGGCGCGATGTGACGTTTCTGGTCAGAACCGGCCGGGCCGAGGAACTGGATCGAGACGGTCTGGTGGTGCGCAGCCCGTTGGGCAACATCGAATACCCGTCGCCGCCTTATTTGCTGACCACCCAGCTTGATGCGTCCTACGATTTGATTCTGCTCAGCTGCAAAGCCTACGACCTGGACGCGGCAATGGACGCGTTCGCCCCAGCCGTGGGACCGGACACCCTGATTCTGCCGTTGCTCAACGGCATGGCGCACCTGGACCGTCTGACCGAGCGCTTCGAGGCCGGCAACGTGTTGGGCGGGCAGTGTCTGATTTCTCTGGATCGCGACGCCTCGGGCACCATCCTGCATTTGAACGACACCAATCAACTGTCCTTTGGCGAACTCAGCGGCGCGTTGACCCCGCGGATTCTGCGGGTGGCCGAGGCCCTTGCCGATGCAGGCTTTGCCGCCAACCTGAGTCAGCAGATTGTTCAGGAAATGTGGGAGAAGTGGTGTTTCATTGCCACGGGCGCCGGGGTCACAGGTTCCATGCGTGCCAGTATCGGCGACGTGCTGGCCGCCGGTGGCGAACCGTTGGTGCTCAAGCTCCTGGCTGAATGCGCAAGCATTGCCGAACGCGCCGGTTACCCGTTACGCAGCGATGTCCGACAGCGGTTTCAGAAAATGCTGACCACACCCGGATCGAAGATGACCGCTTCGATGCTGCGCGATATCGAGCGCGGTGCCGCCATCGAAGTGGAGCATGTGATCGGCGATCTGGTGGCCCGGCGTTCAGCCAGCGGCCAGGAAAGGCCGCTGCTCAGTGCGCTGGATTTCGTGTATCTGCACCTCAAATCCTACGAAGCGCGCCGGGTGCGTGAGGGATAGTCCGACCCGCCGCGTTCGCAGGTTTACTGCCGCTTCTCGGCTCAAGTGCTTACTTGGCCGCTGACAATTCCATGATCATCCGCGTCAGCAGATAGATCCGTGGGGAGATGCTTTCGACTTCGGCGTATTCCTCAGGCGTATGGATATTGCCACCCACGATGCCGAATCCGTCCAGCGTTGGCACGCCCACAGCCGCTGCCAGACTGGCATCCGCCGCGCCGCCGCTGCCTTCAACCGTCAGCTTGCGCCCCAGCTCGCCGTAGATGCCCTGGGCCATGTTCATCAGTCGGTCCGATTCGGCGGTTTGCGGCATGGGCGGCAGGCCGCGAATCAGCTGGGTGGTGACTTCGGTCTCGGGGATCAGCTTGTCGGCGGACACCCGCGTCAGGTCTTGTTCGATACGGTCGAACTCTTCAGGCACGGCAACCCGAACGTCGGCTTTGGCGGTGGCCTGATCAGGAATCACATTGACCCGGTCGCCGGCGTTGAGCACGGTGAAGTTGATTGTGGTTTTCTTCTCGGCATCACCCAGCTTGCCCAGTTGCAGGATCTGATGGGCGGCTTCCATGGCGGCATTGCGGCCAAGCTCGGGCGCCACACCCGCGTGGGAAGCCTTGCCCTTGACGTTGACCAAAGCCGTGCCGCTGCCTTTGCGCCACACCACCAAACCGTCGGCAGGGCGGCCCGGTTCCAGGTTCAGGGTCACGTCATGCTCTTTGGCGACTTTCTGGATCAGCGCGGTGGCGGCGTCCGAGCCCGTTTCTTCGCTGGCGTCCAGCAAAAAGGTGATCTGCGCGTAGTCTTTGAAGTTCAGATTCTTGAGAATCTTCAGGGCATAGATACCGGCAACGATCCCGCCCTTGTCATCCATAACGCCAGGTCCGTAGGCGCGGCCGTCCTTGATGGTAAAGGGGCGAGCGGCGGCCGAACCTTCCTTGAACACAGTGTCCATGTGGGCCATCAGCAGGATTTTCGCCTTGCCGGTGCCTTTGAGTGTGGCGACCACATGGCTGCTTTTGTCCGGGGCGGTGTTGGGAAAAGTTTCGATGGTAGCGCCGAGCTTTTTCAATTCATCGACGGTGATGTCGCGCACCTGGGTCAGGCCAGGCTCATAGCCTGAGCCCGAATCGATATTGACCAGGCGCTCCAGCAGTTTCAGGGCCTGGGCCTTATAGTTGTCGGCATCGGCCTGGACTTGTGGATGAGGCGCCGCGAAGGCCGGGGCAGCGATGCCAAATGCCAGGCTCAAGGCGAACGCGGTGGCTAGGGCTGAACGGGAGAAAGGCAGGTTCATACGTCGTTCCCTGATGTTGTTTTGGAGAGTTGAGGCCATACCCTAGCGGCTCCCAGGAAAATTCGCACGCCTGCTAACCCATATCGCGGGCCTCAGACTATTTGTACCGCCAGCCAAAAACACCGAACCTTCCCGGTGAGCTACCCTCATACCTTAACGTTCAGTCGCTGTCAGAAGAGAGGTGCCTCATGCCAGTCAAGCACGATCTATACGCGGATTTGAGTATCACCAAGGAAGAACTTGCCAAGCGTCGCGGCAGTAACCCGAAGTTGAACCAGCTGGTGACTCATTACGATGAAATCGATGCCGACGTGGTAAAGGCTGAATCTGGAGCGTCGGGGGACATCTCCGATGATCAGCTGAAAAAGCTCAAGGAAAAACGGCTGTTGGCAAAAGACAATATTGTGAAGCAGCTGACTGCTTCGGACTGATTTGTCCAACAGTCGATCGATAAAAGCGGCGGGTCGTTGACCCGCCGTTTTTTTGCCAGGCGTTTACTGCCGGTTTACCCCGCCTGGTCCATGCCCGCCGGCCCTTGAGGTTGATTGCCAGGGTTCACGGCCTTGGGCTGCACGACGCTGGCCTTGACCTCATCGACGAAACCCTTGCCCGCCTGCGCTGCCTTGTCATAGCCTTCGCTGGCCATGGTCCTGGCCTTGTCGGTCACACGGTCGCTGGCGCGGCCCATCAGCTGGTTTTCCTTGGCTGTGGCGGGCAACGCCGCACCCACTGCCGCACCCAGCGCAATGCCAATGGCCGCCAGCGCCAAGGGTTGCTCCTTGAGCATGTAGCTCAGGCTCGATTGCAGATTCTGGCCCTGACGACGCAGCGTGTCACCGGCGTCATGGGCCGACCCGGTAAAACGTTCTGCGGCCGCGCTGACCTTGTCGCCGACGCCTTCGCCCATGCCCTTGACGCTCCCTGAATAGTCCTGCGCCTTTTCGCCGAGATGGCTGGCTTTTTCCTTCATGCGATTGGCGGTTTCCTGGACCCGCGCCTTGGCACTGTCGAAGGTGTCCGTCACGCTATCGGCCATATGGCTGACGCTGTTGCCCAGACTGTCGAACATGGACGGGCCATTGTGGGCAGAGGGCGGACGGTTCTGACTCATCATCAGCCACAGTAAACCGACGCCGGTCAGCACCATGGGCACCGGGTTGGCTCGCACGGTGGTACCCAGATTGCCGAAGAACTCACCACCATTGCGCTTGCTGTAGGCCAGGGCTTCGTCAATCAATTGGCCAGGGGAGAGCTTGCTTTCCAGTGCATCGACCAGGCTGCCGATGTTGGCGCGACGAGCGTCGATTTCACGCTCCAGGGTTTCCGGCGACTTCTCGGTTTCAGACCCCACCTCAGGCCGGACAGGACGGTCGAAAGATTCTTCGGTGGCAAAACTGCTGTCGATGCTCATGAGACTTTCCTCTGAATGGCTTCCTTGTCTTTGTGCAAGGAATTGACAGTGCGCTCAGGCGTGAAATGCGACGCGTCGAATTGCTTTTTGCCTGACTGCAGCATGACGAAGCCCACTACCATTGCGCCGACGCCGACGATCAACGCGGCAAGCCACGGCGCCATGACCATTGCCAGGGCATACACTCCGGCCATCAACAGGATGACCAGCCCGGCAAGCATAACCACCGCGCCGCCGGCCACGGCCGCGACTCCTGCCTTGGTAGTGGCAATCGATTCTTTGATTTCGGCTTTGGCCAGCGCCAGTTCTTTGGTGACGAGCGCGGGCACCTCGTGGGCAAGCTGACGAATCAACCCCAGCACCGAGGTATCGCTGTCGGCCGCGCCGGTCGGGCGTGTGTCTGGATTAAAGGCCATCACCATTCTCCTCGGGCAAGCGGCGACGCAGGCCCACCGGCAGGCGCGTCAATATTGGGGGAAGCGGTCGGCTGCCCGCTGTGGTGGACGTCGCCGGTGTGTGGTGGCGGGGTTACCAGCTCCTCATCAGCGGCAATCCGTGGGTCGAAGTCAGCCTCATCCGTGGCGGGTTCGGGAAAGGGATTGCCAGCATCGTCGCTTGGCACCGAGGCCGAGGGCCCCGCGTTGATGTCTGGGCTTGAGGCGCGCAGAAAACGCGACAGGCCGAACCCCAGCGCAATGCTGCCGGCGATAAACAGGCCTGGATTGTCCTGCGCCAGTTTTCCAGCCTTTTGCAGCAACTCATCAGCGCTTTTGCCGCGCAGGTCTTCGGCCAGCGTGCTCATGCTCGTTGCGATGTCGGTGACGTAGTGGGAGAGCCCGAGTGTGTCGTTGTCCTGCATGTTTTGCGCGGCGGACTTTGCGCCTTCGGCCAGCGAGGCAATCTGTTCGGCAGCGGTTTGGCGATACTGCTCGAACTGCGCCGTGCCCTGTTGGCGAACGCTGTCCAGCGCCGCCATCGCGTCTTCCTGAAGGTGTTGCAGATGCTCAGCCGCAGGTGCCGGCCGGTCTTTGTCGCCTGCGCTGTTGGGGCTTTCATAAGTTGTGGACATCGTATTCACCGTTTGTGCGTTAACGAAGGGCAGGCAGGCACGGTTCACTACGACGACATCCCACTGTCAGAAACGGCTGCGCAACCTGAAGGCGAGCGTTCAACTGTTACAGACGGTGGAGTGATGGTTTTTCAGCGGAGTTCGAGCAGATTGACAAGTGGTAATGGCAGCCACTGGCCAGTGCTCTGGAAGTGTAGATAGGGAGACTGATGGGTCGGGGCGCGGAAGGGATTGGGTGGGAGGAGTGGATCCAATAAATGACGTCAGGCAGCGAGCACCGAAGAGAACGCGTATCGCAGTCTGCCCGGTGAAGCAGACTGCGTATCGGAGACCGTCAGCCGCGCTTATTGAGGCTCTTGATTCGGGGCGATTTCGGCCTGAATACGTTTGTAGATCTCTTCGCGGTGAACCGAAACGTTTTTCGGTGCATTGATACCGAGCCTTACTTGCAGACCTTGTACGCCCAGAATGGTCACGGTGATCTCGTCACCGATGTTTATGCTTTCGCCGACTTTGCGGGTGAGTATCAACATAATCTTTTCCTTGATGGCCTCATGAAGCGCCTCTACCAAGAGGCTGGGGTGAGCCTTTGGGTGGTGGTTATTACCGGATGCATCCAAATGCGTCCATCAGTATGACGTCATTGGTACGATTTTAATTCCCCGGGGACTTTTTCTTATTATGGGCAGCGGTCCCGAGGATGAATGGCCTGCGAATTCTGCCCGGATCTGGCAGGGTAACTCCCGTGTCTGCTGGTGCAAAAGGAGGTCGCCAAATCCCGGGCGGCGACTATTGCACACTCCTTTGGCATTTAATGCAAAGAACTCATGCGATAGGGGTGAAGAATTTTTCATTCCCAGGCCTGTAAGCCATCTCTGAGTGCAGTGTAGGAGACTTCGCAACGGAGTGAAGGCAAATTGGCACAACTTTGTTTGTGGTTGTTTCGCCCGAGTGGGGAAGCCGCTTTGGCGCTCGCCTGCACAGGTCGTTGGGATGCGTAAACCGCGCGCCGAGTGCAGCGTCAGAGAAGGTAGGTGAGGGGCGTAAAGGGAAGGGGTGAAGGCCGGCATGCCCACCGACGAAGCGGGCATACCGGCTGAGCAGCGTTAAATCAGACCACCAGCGACAGCAACATGATGAAGATGATGCCGACTACGGACAGGATGGTTTCCATCACGGTCCAGGTCTTCAGGGTCTCGGCAACAGTCATGTTGAAGTACTGCTTGACCAGCCAGAAGCCAGCATCGTTGACGTGGGACAGGATCAACGAGCCTGCGCCGGTCGCCAGCACCAGCAGCTCACGGTTGACGCCCGGCACCATGCCAACCACCGGCGCGACGATACCGGCGCCAGTGATGGTGGCGACGGTGGCAGAACCGGTTGCGACGCGAATCACCGCTGCCACCAGCCATGCCAGCAGGATCGGCGAAATCTGGGCCTGCACCGCCATGTGGCCGATCAGGTTGCCGACGCCGCTGTCCACCAGCATTTGCTTGAAACCACCGCCCGCGCCGACGATCAGCACGATGGCCGCCACCGGGGCCAGGCTTTGATCCAGCAGCTTGATGATGTGCTCGCGGCTAAAGCCACGGGCCGAACCAAAGGTGTAGAACGCCAGCAGCAACGCAAACAGCAGTGCGGCAATCGGGTGACCGATGAAGTCCATCCAGACGCGGAAAACATGGCCGGTTGGCAGCGCCACGTCAGCGAAGGTTTTGAGCAGCATCAGAAACACCGGCAGCAGGATCGTGATCAGGGTGATCGCGAAGCTCGGCAGGTTTTCGTTGGTGGATTCCTTGGCGATCTGGTCCATCAGCTCTTTGGATGGATTGCCGGGGATGTATTTGGAAATCCACTTGCCATAGATGGGACCGGCGATGATCGCAGTCGGCAGGGCAATGATCAGGCCGTAGAAAATGGTCTTGCCGATGTCAGCGTTGAAAATCCCGATCGCCAGCAGAGGGCCCGGGTGCGGAGGCACCAGGCCGTGGACGGCGGACAAGCCGGCCAGCAGCGGGATGCCGATCTTGACGATGGAGACGCCACTGCGACGGGCAACGATGAACACCAGCGGGATCAACAGCACGAAACCGATTTCGAAGAACAGCGGAATACCCACCAGGAACGCCGAAAACATCATTGCCCAGTGAACCCGCTCCTTGCCGAAGCGACGGATCAGGGTCTGCGCAATCTGATCGGCACCGCCGGAGTCGGCCATCAGCTTGCCGAGCATGGTGCCAAGGCCAAGGATGATGCCGACGAAACCCAGCACGCCGCCGAAACCGTCCTGGAACGACTTCATGACCTTGTCCACCGGCATGCCGGAAGTCAGGCCAAGAAAGCCCGCAGCGATGGTCAGCGCTACGAAGGGGTGAACTTTGAATTTGGTGATCAACAGCACAAGGCCGATGATGGTCACCACCGCATCCACAAGTAGATACGTCTCTTGGGTCATACCGAACATGGGGGTGTCTCTCCGTTGTATTTTGTTTTTTTGGAGCCAGTACCAGGCGCTGTCTTTCGGTTTCGTGTGTGCCAGTGTGTTGAAAGACAGCGCTGTCTTTGCCGCTCACGCCTGATCAGCAATCAGGAGCCGGTGAGCGCACCTTGTGAGGATTCGGTTTTGGAGGCTTTCCACCAATCGGCAGCCTGCTCGCCGATTGCCTTGATCGACTGCGTGGCGTCGACGACCAGGGTACGGTCTTCGCCATTGGGCGGCTCGAGGGTGGCGAACTGACTGTCTACCAGACTGGCCGGCATGAAATGCCCGGGGCGGTTGGCGCAACGTTCGGTGGCTTCTTCCTTGCTCAGTTCGAGAAACACAAAACCCAGGCCCGGTACGGCAGCGCGCAGGGATTCGCGATAGCGAAGCTTGAGCGAGGAACAGGTCAGGATAGGGTGTTCACCGTTGCGCAGGGCGGTGGCCAGTTCTTGCCCCAGACGGGTCAGCCAGCCAGCACGGTCTTCGTCATCAAGGGGGTGGCCGGCGCTCATCTTGTCGATGTTGGCCTGGGGGTGGAACGCGTCGCCTTCGATCAGACGACCTCCGCTGTTTTTGGCAATTTCAGCGCCAACGACGCTTTTGCCGCAGCCGGAAACACCCATTACCACGAGGGCAGAGATTGCAGTTGGAGCAGTAGTCATAAAAACCTCGTCCCGAAGACAGCGCTGTCTTGCGCAGTGACCGCGCAAGCGCCGGCAAGCTGCGTCCGGGTGTAGTCATTGTTATGGGTATCTCGGTGGTTCATCGGTCGCATCGATCCTGACGTTTTAAGTGCCGTTTTTCGTGACGAAAATAGCGGGCAAGGAAAGCGTTGCGGGACTCCCGGAGATAGCGCTACCTTAGAGCCCATTAGACACAATTTGCAACCCCTTCAGCTTTTGTCCTATCAGTTGGCAACGCATGACACGCAATGGTTCCCGCTCCACCGGTCGTCCCACGCTTAACGAGGTCGCGCAACTCGCCGCCGTCTCGCCCATCACCGCTTCAAGAGCCTTGCGCGGGGTGGCCACCGTGGCGCCGCAATTGGTCGAGAAAGTCCGCGCTGCCGCCCTGAGTCTAGGCTATGTCGCCAATCCTGCTGCCCGTGCCCTGGCCTCGTCGCACAGCCAGACCGTGGTGGTGCTGGTGCCCTCATTGTCCAATCAGTTGTTCATCGAAACCCTGGAGGCCATTCAGTCGGTGTTGCGCCCCCGAGGCCTGGAAGTGGTGATCGGCAACTATCACTATTGCCCGCAGGAAGAAGAAAACCTGTTGCGCAGCCACCTGGCAAACCGCCCGCTCGGGCTGTTGCTGACCGGTTTCGATCGCAGCCCGGCTGCTCAGCAGTTGTTGGCTGCCAGCGGCGTGCCTTGCGTGCACATGATGGAGCTTGACGCAGCGCGGGCCGAATCGTGCGTCGGATTTTCCCAGCAGCAGGCCGGCGCCGAGGCCGCCAGGCATTTGCTGAGCCGTGGCCGCCGCCGGCTGGCCTATATTGCGGCGCAGTTGGACCCGCGGGTATTGCAGCGCGGCACCGGGTTCCGTGGCGCGCTGGAAGCGCAAGGGCTGTACGACGCGGCGCTGCAGGTGTCCACGCCGCAGCCTTCTTCAATCGGGCTGGGAGGGGAGTTGTTCGCGCGGTTGCTGGAGCAGCATCCGGAAGTGGACGGAATATTCTTTTGCAATGACGACCTGGCCCAGGGTGCGGCGCTTGAGGCATTGCGTCGCGGGATCAAAATCCCTGAGCGTGTGTCGCTGATCGGTTTCAACGACCTGCCGGGTTCGGCGCACATGGTCCCGCGATTGACGTCCATCCGCACGCCGCGTGAAGAAATTGGCCAGCGCGCCGCGCAGTTGCTGTTGGGGTTGCTGGACGCAACCGTGCAGCCGACCCAGGTGGATCTGGGGTTTGAATTGGTGGTGCGGGAGAGTACGTGAAGCCTTCGTTTTGGCACTGCCCGCAATTGGGTAAGGATTGTGGGAGGGACTTGCTCGCGATTTGATATCGGACCCCCGGATGAGGTGACGGATGTACCGCCCTCATCGCGAGCAAGCTCCCTCCCACGATGGGTAGCCGGCCCTTTGATCGCCTCGCGAACAAGTTCGCTCCTGCAGAAATCAGCTAGCGCTGATTACGCCTCCTTTTTAAAAGCCAGCCGGAACTGATGCAACAGCGGTTCGGTGTATCCGCTGGGCTGTTCGCGGCCTTTGAAGACCAGATCCTTCGCGGCCTGGAACGCCACCGATTTGTCGAAATTTGCGGCCATCGGGCTGTAGGAAGAATCCCCGGCGTTTTGCGAGTCCACCACTTTGGCCATGCGCTTGAGGGTTTCGAGCACATGATGATCGTCGACCACCCCGTGACGCAGCCAATTGGCGATGTGCTGACTGGAAATGCGCAGCGTGGCACGGTCTTCCATCAGCCCGACGTCGTGGATGTCCGGCACTTTCGAACAGCCGACGCCTTGCTCGACCCAGCGCACGACATACCCCAGCAGCCCCTGGGCGTTGTTATCGACTTCTTCTCGGATCTGCTCAGTCGTCCACTTAGGATCTGCAGCCACCGGAACCGTCAACAGGTCCAGCAGAATCTGCTCGCTGACGCTGTCCAGATCCACCTGTTCCAGCTCGTGCTGAATCGCCTTCACATCGACCTTGTGATAGTGCAGGGCGTGCAACGTGGCGGCAGTCGGTGAGGGTACCCAGGCGGTGGTCGCACCGGAATTGGGGTGCGCGATTTTCTGTTCCAGCATGTCAGCCATCAGGTCCGGCATGGCCCACATGCCTTTGCCGATCTGCGCCCGACCGCGCAAGCCACACGCCAGGCCGACCAGCACGTTGCTGCGCTCGTACGCCTTGATCCACGGCGTGGCTTTCATGTCGCCTTTGCGCAGCATCGGCCCGGCCTCCATGGCGGTGTGAATCTCGTCGCCAGTGCGGTCAAGAAAACCGGTGTTGATGAACGCCACCCGCGCAGACGCGGCCGCGATGCAGGCCTTGAGATTGACGCTGGTGCGCCGCTCTTCGTCCATGATCCCCATCTTCAGGGTGTTGCGCGGAATCTTCAGTACGTCCTCGATGCGCGCGAACAGTGTGTCGGCGAACGCCACTTCTTCGGGGCCGTGCATCTTCGGTTTGACGATGTAGACGCTGCCTGCGCGGGAGTTGCCGCGAGCGTGCAGGTCGTGCAGGGCAATCAGGCTGGTGATCACACCGTCGAGAATGCCTTCGGGAATCTGCTTGTCGCCGTCGTACAGCACCGCCGGGTTGGTCATCAGGTGGCCGACGTTGCGGATGAACAGCAACGAGCGCCCGTGCAGTTTCAGCGCATTACCGTCAGCGGTGGTGTACTCGCGGTCCGCATTCAGGCGACGGGTGATGGTTTTGCCGCCCTTGACCAGGTCCTCGGTCAGGTCGCCCTTCATCAGCCCCAGCCAGTTGCGGTAGATGACGATCTTGTCTTCGGCATCGACTGCGGCAACCGAGTCTTCGCAGTCGATGATGGTCGACAGCGCCGCTTCCAGCACCAGGTCCTTGATACCGGCCGGGTCGGTGGCGCCAATCGGGCTTGCCGCGTCGATCTGGATTTCGATGTGCAGGTCGTGGTTCTTGACCAGGATCGCGGTGGGATGGTTCGCGTCGCCCTGATAGCCGATGTATTTCTCCGGCTGGGCCAGTTCGGTCTGGCTGCCATTGGCCAAGGTGATCAGCAGCTTGCCGCTGTCGATGGCATATGCGGTGGCATCGACGTGGGAGCCGTTGCTCAGAGGGACGGCCTGATCCAGCAATGCCCGGGCGAAAGCGATAACTTTGGCGCCGCGCAATGGGTTGTAACCGGCTTTGATTTCCGCGCCATTGGCGCTTGAGATCACATCGGTGCCATACAGCGCGTCATACAGCGAGCCCCAACGGGCATTGGCGGCATTGAGTGCATAGCGGGCGTTGGCGGCGGGGACGACCAATTGCGGCCCTGCCTGCTGGCTGACTTCGATGTCGACTTTGCTGGTAGTGGCTTGAACCGTGCCCGGCACCGGTTGCAGGTAGCCAATGGAGTCCAGGAAGGCAATGTACGCCGGCATGTCGGTGACAGGGCCGGGATTGGATTTGTGCCACTTGTCCAGCTGCACCTGCAGGCGGTCGCGTTCGGCCAGCAGTTCGCGGTTGATCGGGGCCAGATCGTGGACCAGTGAGTCGAAGTCCGCCCAGAAGATATCGGGGTTCAGCCCGGTCCCGGGAAGCACGTCCTCGTCGACAAAACGTTGCAGACAGGCCGCGACCTTCAGGCCCTGGCGGTTGACGAATTCGGTCATCTCGGGTGCTCCGTTAGATAATTCATATGTTGTTCGCTCCCACGCCGGGGGGGCGCCGTAAACCTGTGGGAGCGGACTCGTCCGCGAAGAGGCCAGGACAGGCGATACATCTTTGGCGGATTGGATACCGCTTTCGCGGACGAGTCCGCTCCCACAGCTAATTGCATTTCAGCAGGGGCTCGGTGCGTCAGCCGGCATTCACCGCAGCCACACCGGCCTTGGCGATCTGTGCATCCTGATCGGCCTTGACCCCGGACACGCCCACCGCGCCGATCACTTCGCCGTCGATGATCACTGGCACGCCGCCTTCAAGCGACGTCAGCAGCGGAGCGGTGGCAAACGCGGTGCGGCCGTTATTGATCATTTCTTCGTAGCCTTTGGACTCACGACGACCCAAGGCCGAGGTACGCGCCTTTTCGATGGCGATGTAGCCGCCAATCGGGGAGCAACCGTCCAGGCGCTCGAAACCCAGCAGGTGACCGCCGTCATCGACCACGGCAATGGACACCACCCAGCTATTGCTCTGCGCTTCGGCGCGGGCGGCAGCGATGATCTGGGTGACTTCGGTCTGCGTCAGTACGGACTTGGTTTTCATGCAGTTCTCCTGATGGGAAGTGGGGTAGTCAGCGAGCACGTCTGTGTTAGTGCAGAGCGTCCTCGATCAGTTCGATCCAATGTTTGACCGGGGTGCGGCCAGCGCCGGCCAGATGCGTCTGGCAGCCAATGTTGGCGGTGGCGATGACTTCCGGGTTGCCGCTTTCAAGGGCGTTCATCTTGTTGTCGCGCAGCTGTCTGGACAGCACCGGCTGCGTGATCGAATACGTGCCGGCCGACCCGCAGCATAGATGACTGTCGGGAACGGCGGTCAGGTTGAAGCCCATCCGCGTCAAAACAGCCTCTACTGCGCCACCGAGTTTTTGCGCGTGTTGCAGCGTGCAGGGGCAATGAAACGCCAGCTTCTGGCTGGTGCAGCCGCCGAGTTTTTCCAGGGGTTCGGCGCGCAGGATTTCCACCAGATCCCGCGTCAGTTCGCTGACCTTCGCCGCCTTGCTAGCGTAAGCCGGATCATCGCGCAACAAATGCCCGTACTCCTTGACGAACGCACCGCAGCCGCTGGCGGTCTGCACGATGGCTTCAGCGCCGGATTCAATGGCCGGCCACCAGGCGTCGATGTTGCGTCGGGCGCGATCAAGTCCTGCCTCTTGGGCATTGAGGTGGTAATCCACGGCGCCGCAGCAACCGGCCTGGGCGATAGGTTTGACGCTGATGCCCAGGCGGTCCAGGACCCGGGCCGCAGCACCATTGGTGTTAGGCGACAAGGCGGGCAATACGCAGCCTTCGAGCATCAATACCCGACGCGCATGTTGTTGCGTAGGGCGCGCAGTGGCCGGACGAATCTCGCCGGGCAATTTGGTTTTCAGCGTGCCCGGCAGCAGCGGGCGAAAGGCGTTGCCCATCTGCGTCAGGGATTTGAACAAGCCGGCGTTCGGCACCACCGCCCGCAGACCCTCGCGCACCAGGCGCTGGCCCAATGGGCGTGGCACAGCGGCGTCCACCACGGCGCGGCCGATGTCCAGCAGGTTGTGGTATTTCACCCCGGACGGGCAGGTGGTTTCGCAGTTGCGACAGGACAGGCAGCGGTCCAGATGCAGCTGGGTTTTCTCGGTGACTTCGTTGCCTTCGAGCACTTGCTTGATCAGATAAATCCGACCCCGCGGGCCGTCGAGTTCGTCGCCCAACAGCTGATAGGTCGGACAGGTCGCGTTGCAAAAGCCGCAGTGCACGCAGCTGCGCAGGATGCTTTCGGCCTCTTCGGCGCGGGGCAGGGTTTTGGCGTGTTCGCTCAGGGTGGTCTGCATGGTCAGATCTCCGCGTACATTCGGCCCGGATTGAACACTCCGTGCGGATCGAGTTGCGCCTTGAGCTGGCGGTGATAACGCAGCAACGGGCTGGGCAATGGCTGAAACGGACTGTCTTCCACACCGCGGCTGTAGCAAAGGGCATGACCGCCAACTTCGCCGACGATGGCCCGGATTTCAGCGCCGCTGGCGTCGGATTTCAGCCAGCGTTGCGCGCCGCCCCAGTCGATCAACTGATCGCCCGGCAGGTTGAGAGTGCCGGTGTTGTTGGGCACTGACAGCCGCCACAATGGGCGTCCATCGGTGAAGAATTCCAGCCGATGGGCGTTGAGTTCACCCCAGTAAGCCGGGTCGATGGCTTCACCGCCGAGCCGGTCATGGGCAGCGGCCACCGAGCCTTCTCCGCCTTCCAGGCGCAGCCGCAAAACCCGACCGTCATGGCTGGCGGCGCTGATCGGTAGCGGTTGCTGGCCCCATTCGGCCAAACGGGCGAGGGCGTGAGCCGCATCCATCTCCAGCGCTACGCTGGTACACAAACGCGGTTTTGGGAGCACCTTCAGCGATACCTCGGTGATCACCCCCAGGCAACCGAAGCTGCCGGCCAGCAGGCGCGACAGGTCGTAGCCGGCGACGTTTTTCATCACTTCACCACCGAATCGCAAGTGCTTGCCGTGGCCGGTGATGACCCGCGTACCCAACACGAAATCCCGCACCGAGCCGGACCATGGTCGACGCGGCCCGGACAGACCGGCGGCGATCATCCCGCCCACCGTTGCATCGGTCACACCGTTATCGCTGAAGCTTGGCGGCTCGCACGGCAGCATTTGCCCGGCGGCGTCCAGCGCAGCGGATAACTGGCTCAGCGGTGTGCCGGCGCGAGCGGTGATGACCAGTTCGGTCGGGTCATAAGTGACGATGCCGCGATGCTGGCGGGTGTCGAGCACTTCACCGGCGACCTCCCGACCGAGAAACGCCTTGCTGTTGGCGCCCTGAATGCGCAGCGGCGTACCCATTTCGATCGCCTGATTGACCTGCTCCAGCAACGCCTCGCTGGCGTCACGATCCTGCGCGATGGATTGATGGTGCGGCTGACGTTCGGCGCTCATCAGAAACGCTCCAGTTCAGGGAAGGGCAGCTTGCCCATGTGCACGTGCATGGCGCCGAATTCGGCGCAGCGGTGCAGCGTCGGGATGTTCTTGCCGGGGTTGAGCATGCCGCTGGGGTCGAAGGCGGCCTTGATCGAATGGAACAGGGTCAGCTCGTCGCTGTTGAACTGGGCGCACATCTGATTGATCTTCTCGCGCCCCACGCCGTGCTCGCCGGTGATGCTGCCGCCGACCTTCACGCACAGTTCGAGAATCTTGCCACCCAGTGCTTCAGCGCGGTCCAGCTCTCCCGGCTGGTTGGCGTCGAACAGAATCAGCGGGTGCATATTGCCGTCGCCGGCGTGGAAGACGTTGGCAACCCGCAGGCCGTATTCCTCGGACAACGCAGAAATGCCCTTCAACACGCCAGGCAATTCCCGACGCGGGATGGTGCCGTCCATGCAGTAATAATCGGGCGACAGCCGACCGACTGCCGGGAAGGCATTCTTGCGCCCGGCCCAGAACCGCACACGCTCGGCTTCGTCTTTGGCCTGGCGCACCTCGGTGGCACCGGCTTTTTCCAGCACAGCGCGCACCCGGTCGCAATCGTCGTGCACGTCGGCCTCGACGCCATCGAGTTCGCACAAAAGGATCGCTTCAGCGTCCACCGGGTAGCCGGCATGAATGAAGTCTTCGGCGGCGCGGATGGCCAGGTTGTCCATCATCTCCAGACCTCCCGGAATGATGCCTTCGGCAATGATGTCACCCACCGCCCGGCCTGCTTTTTCCACCGAATCGAAGGCAGCCAGCAGCACCCGCGCGACTTGCGGTTTGGGCAGCAGTTTGACGGTGACTTCGGTGATGATGCCGAGCATGCCTTCGGAACCGGTAAACAGTGCCAGCAGGTCGAAGCCGGGAGAGTCCAGTGCTTCGGACCCCAGCACCATGCGCTCGCCCTCGACAGTGAGGATGTCGACTTTGAGCAGGTTATGAACGGTCAACCCGTATTTAAGGCAGTGCACGCCGCCTGCGTTTTCGGCCACGTTGCCGCCAATGGAGCACGCGATTTGCGAAGAGGGGTCAGGCGCGTAATACAGGTCGTATGGCGCAGCAGCCTGGGATATCGCCAGATTGCGCACGCCCGGTTGCACGCGGGCAAAGCGCCCGGCAGGGTCGATGTGCAGGATTTTGTTGAACCGCGCCATCACCAGCAACACGCCTTTCTCCAACGGCAATGCGCCACCGGAAAGGCCAGTGCCCGCACCTCTGGCAACCACCGGCACCTTGCGTTCGTGGCACAGCTTGAGCAGGGTTTGTACTTGCTCCAGGCGTTCGGGCAATACCACCAGCATTGGCTTGGTGCGATACGCCGACAAACCGTCGCACTCGTACGGGCGCAGTTCTTCATCGCGGTGGAGGATGTCCAGATCAGGCAATCTGGCTTGCAAGGCCTGCAACAGCTGGACCTTGTCAGTATCGGGCAACGCGCCGTCGACGCGTTCGTCGTACAGAATATTCATGATGGGTTCGCAACCCTGTTTTGTTTTTATTGAGGGCCCGTTCAGTGAATGAACGTTCTATGGGCTTGCTTGCATCATTGGCCGTGGCGGCTTTACTGTCCATGACTCAAAGCACTGGTCGAACCAGTTTGTTTTCGTCCTGGACCGGTTATTTCCATTTATAAATATAAAAATCAATGACTTGAGAAGCGTTAGATCGAAAAGCGTTTTTTGTGAAGTCAGTGGTCATACCAGTTGGAGGGGTGATGCAGAACCCAGGAGTTATCCGGACGCCTCAGGTTGCCGATGTCGTCAGCGAGCGAATCGAGCGGCTGATCGTCGACGGCGTATTGAAAGTCGGCCAGTTGCTGCCCTCGGAACGGCGCCTGACCGAAAAGCTGGGCGTGTCCCGTACCGCCTTGCGTGAAGGACTCAAATTGCTGCGAGCCCGGGGGATCATCGACACCCATCAAGGCAAGGGCTCTTTCGTCGCACGCATGGACGGCCTGACCGCCACCTCGCCATTGCTGCACCTGTTCGGCTCGCAGCCACGCACATTGTTCGATCTGTTTGAGGTGCGCAGTCTGCTGGAGGGCGAGTCCGCACGACTGGCGGCGCTGCGCGGCACGGAGGCCGATTTCGTGCTGATCACCCGCAGCTATGATGCGCTGGTGGCGGCCCATGACCAGAACCTGGACGCGTCGAGTCACGCGCGCCTGGATCATGCGTTTCATCTGGCCATTTGCGAGGCCTCGCATAACCCGGTGCTGGTGCAGACCTTGCGCTCGCTCACCGATTTGCTGCTCAACACCGTGTTTGCCTCGGTCAACAATCTGTATCACCGAGAAGCCCAGAAAAAGCAGATCGACCGCCACCATGCCCGGCTATACAACGCCGTCACCGGACGCTTGCCCGAGCAGGCGCGCAAGGCCGCCATCGCGCATATTCAGAGCATTTGCGAGAACCTGCGGGAGATCGAGAACGAAGAGCAGCGCCTGGTGCGGGCGACGTTGCGGCTGGAGGGGTGGACGTAACGGATCACTGACACCTTGCGAATGGGAGCTTGCTCGCGATGCCGTGGCTGGCGCGCCACTGATGTTGCCGATTTAGCGATCCTGTCGCGAGTAAGCTCCCTCCCACGAAGCCGGTACGGGTAACAGCCAGTGCCTTGACAGTCGTGCTCCAAACCCGCAGTTTACGCACTGCGTAATCGTATTCTGAAATATCCCGAACAATAAAAACCAGCGGCAGGCGATCACCGTGGACCTCTTCACTTATTACCGCTCGACTTCCAGCTACCGCGTGCGCATCGCGCTGGCGCTCAAGGGCCAGAACGTCAATGCCATCCCGGTGAACCTGATCCGCGAGGGCGGTGAGCACCACAAGCCCGATTTCCTGGCGATCAACCCCCAGGGCCGGGTCCCGGCGCTGCGTCTGGACACCGGCGATGTGATCATCCAGTCCAACGCCATCATCGAATACCTCGAGGAACGCTTCCCCCAGCCTGCGCTGCTGCCCAGCGAACTGATCGCCCGTGCCCGGCATCGGCAAGTGGCGGCGCTCATCGGCTGCGACATTCATCCGCTGCACAACGTCGCCGTGCTCAATCGGCTGCGTGGGTTGGGGCACGATGAAGGCGATGTCGTCGCGTGGATCGGTCACTGGATCAGCGAAGGGCTGACCGCCGTCGAAGCCCTGATCGGCGATGAAGGCTTCTGTTTTGGCCCGGTAGGGCTGGCGGACGTGTACCTGTTGCCACAGCTGTACGCAGCACGCCGCTTCAATGTCGACCTCAACGGCCTCCCGCGCGTCTGTCGCGTCGAGCAGTTGGCGCTCGGACTTCCTGCTTTCCTGCACGCGCATCCCGATGCGCAATCCGATAAGCCGGAGTAATCTTTCCTACATGAAAAGTTTTGGTCTGCAACTCATCTTCGGCGATTTTCTCGCCCGCAGCGTACGGGGCATTCCCTGCGCGCCTCCCTCCGGACAGTGATACCGGCATCCGCGCTAATCACTTTCCAGGAGCAAGACCATGACTGACCTTTATGAAAACCCGATGGGGTTGATGGGCTTTGAGTTCATCGAATTCGCCTCGCCGGTACCCGGCGCCCTCGAACCCGTGTTTCAAATGATGGGCTTCACCAAGGTTGCCAATCACCGTTCCAAAAACGTGTCGTTGTATCGTCAGGGCGCGATCAACATCATCCTCAACAACGAACCTCACAGTGAAGCGTCCTACTTCGCGGCAGAGCACGGCCCTTCAGTGTGCGGGATGGCTTTCCGGGTCAAGGACTCACAAAAAGCCTACAAGCGTGCGCTGGAGTTGGGCGCTCAACCCATCGAAATCGCCACAGGTCCGATGGAGTTGCGGCTGCCCGCGATCAAAGGCATTGGTGGAGCGCCGCTGTACCTGATTGACCGATTCGGTGAAGGCACTTCGATCTACGACATCGACTTCGTGTTCATCGAAGGCGTCAACCGTCATCCCGAAGGCGCGGGTCTCAAATTCATCGACCACTTGACGCACAACGTCTATCGCGGGCGGATGGCCTACTGGGCGAACTTCTACGAGAAGTTATTCAACTTCCGCGAACTGCGCTATTTCGACATCAAGGGCGAGTACACCGGCCTGACATCCAAGGCCATGACGGCGCCGGATGGCATGATCCGCATCCCCCTCAACGAGGAATCGTCCAAAGGCGCCGGACAGATCGAAGAGTTCCTGATGCAGTTCAACGGGGAGGGCATCCAGCACGTCGCCTTTTTCACCGAAGACCTGATCAAGACCTGGGATGCGCTGAAGGCCATCGGCATGCGCTTTATGACTGCGCCGCCGGAGACCTATTACGAGATGCTCGAAGGGCGTCTGCCCAATCATGGCGAGCCCGAAGATGAGCTCAAGGCCCGTGGGATTCTGCTCGATGGCTCGTCGGAAGGCGGCACCCAGCGGCTGTTGCTGCAGATCTTCTCGGAAACCCTGATGGGCCCGGTGTTCTTCGAGTTCATCCAGCGCAAAGGCGATGATGGTTTTGGCGAGGGCAACTTCAAGGCGCTGTTTGAATCCATCGAGCGCGACCAGGTGCGGCGCGGCGTCCTGACCGCAGATTGAAACGCGCCTAAGTCCTGTAGGAGCCAACTGGTTGGCGAGGCGGGCATCGCAGAGTGTCAGGCAGGATGCCTCGCGAACAAGTTCGCTCCTACAGGTTGGAGGGCATTTCCCCGCCCATCCGTTCGCTGATGGCTTGAGCGGTTTCCAATAATCGCCGGGCCGCCAGCATCTGCTTGTCCCCGGTCAATACCGACGCAGATCCCACCACCGTCACTACCCCCGCCAGCGTGTTGCCCAGGGTAAATACCGGCGCCGACACCGCGTTGACCCCGGTCATCAACATGCCCTGAATCTGATGCACCCCGGTGCTGCGGATTTCCTCGGTGTGCGCCTGGACGTCTTTCACTTGCGATGAGCTGAGCAACGATGATTCCGCTTGGCGCAGATCGGCTGTCTCGGTGGCCGACAGAAAGCTCTCGAACACCAGTCCGGTGGACGAACTGAGCAACGGCAACACCGAGCCGATCTGCGTTACCAGCGTCACCGCGCCCAGGGATTTCTCGACGTAAACCACCGTCGGGCCCTTGTTGCCCCACACCGCCAGAAAGCAGGTTTCATTGAGTTCGTCCCGCAGGTTTGCCAGCTGCGGGGCAGCGATTTTCAACACGTCCAGCTGGCTCAACGCGGCCAGGCCGACCTGCAAGGCCGACCGCCCCAGGGCGTAATGATTGTTCAGCGGGTTCTGTTCGGCAAAACCACTGTCCACCAATGCCTGAAGGTAGCGGTGAACCTTGCTGGCCGGCATACCGACGTATTCGGCCAGTTTCGACAGCGACGTCGAGGGCGCAAGATCCGCCAGCGCCTTGAGCACGCCGACGCCAACTTCAGCGGACTGCACTTTTTGTGGACGTGCGCCTACAACGCTTGGGGAATCATCGGTCATGGGGAAGGGCGCCGGTCTGAGGAGGCTGCTTTATAGCTTGACCCTCTCGCAAACTCAAATTACGTTATGCGTAATCTCGTTACGAAACATACTCTATAGGAGCAAACCTGTTCGCGAGGCGACGATTCAGGCAATGAAGAGGTATCCACGGCCCCTCGCGAATAAATTCGCTCCTACAGGGACAGCGCTGAACCATAAAAACACGAGGTCAAGATGTCCACAGCACACGCGTCCGACGCCCTGACGTACCAGAGCGGCTTCGGCAATCAGTTCAGCAGCGAAGCCATTCCCGGTGCGCTGCCGGTGGGACAGAACTCCCCACAACGGCATCCGTTGGGCCTGTATGCCGAGCAGTTCTCGGGCACAGCGTTCACCGTTCCCCGCAGCGAGGCCCGCCGCACCTGGCTGTACCGCATCCAGCCATCTGCCGCCCATCCCCAATACCAGCGCCTTCAAACCCAGATTCGCGGTCAGCAGCAGGGCCCGATCACGCCCAACCGCCTGCGCTGGAATGCTTTCGATATCCCCACGCAACCCACCGACTTCATCGACGGTTTGATCGCTTTGGCCAGCACCTCGGCTGCCGATCAGGCCGAAGGGGTGAGCGTGTATGTGTACGCGGCGAATGCCTCGATGCAACGGGCTTTTTTCAACGCCGACGGCGAATGGCTGATCGTCCCGCAGCTGGGCCGGTTGCGGATCATCACTGAACTGGGCGTGCTGGACATCGAGCCGCAAGACATTGCCGTGCTGCCCCGCGGTCTCAAATTCAGCGTCCAGCTCAAGGACGGCAGCGCCCGTGGCTACATTTGCGAGAACCACGGCTGCGCCCTGCGGCTGCCGGATCTGGGGCCGATTGGCAGCAATGGGCTGGCCAACCCCCGAGACTTTCAGGCGCCGGTTGCCTGCTTCGAAGACCGCCCGCAGCCAACCGTGCTGGTACAGAAATTTCTGGGCGAGCTGTGGGCCACGACCTTGCCCGGCACACCCTTCGACGTGGTGGCCTGGCATGGCAACAACGTGCCGTACAAATATGACCTGCGCCGCTTCAATACCCTGGGCACGGTCAGTTATGACCATCCCGATCCGTCGATTTTCACTGTATTGACCTCGCCCGGTGCAATCCACGGCCAGGCCAATGTCGATTTCGTGATCTTCCCGCCGCGCTGGATGGTGGCTGAAAACACCTTTCGTCCGCCGTGGTTCCACCGCAACCTGATGAACGAATTTATGGGCCTGATCGACGGTGCCTACGACGCCAAGGCCGAGGGCTTCATGCCCGGCGGCGTGTCGTTGCACAACTGCATGAGCGCCCACGGGCCGGATAATGCCACCGCCGAAAAGGCCATGGCCGCCGAGCTTAAACCGCACAAGATCGAGCAGACCATGGCGTTCATGTTCGAGACCGGCAAAGTGCTGCGTCCCAGCCTTCATGCCCTCGAAAGTTCGCAGCTGCAAAGCGATTACGACGCCTGCTGGAGCGGCATCGCCAGGACCTTCAAACCTCTGGATTCGGATAAGCCACGATGAACACTTCCACACACCTGCGCAGCTGGGTGGTTTCGGCCAACGGTCACCCTGACTTCCCGCTGCAGAACCTGCCTTTGGGCGTCTTCAGTCACGGCAGCGCCAGCAAGCGTGGCGGGGTGGCGATAGGCGACAAGGTGCTCGATCTGCAAGTGGCGCTGGACGCCAGCCTGCTCAATGGCGTGGCGCGGTTCGCCGCCGAAGCCGCGAGCCGTGATCAGCTCAATGACTTCTTTGCATTAGGCGCGTCGGCCCGACAGGCATTGCGCGCCGAGCTGCTGCACCTGCTGGACGAAAAAAGTCCCCAGCGCGAGCGTTTGCAGATGATGGGCGAGACACTGCTGCGGCCGATGGCCCAGTGCCAAATGCACCTGCCCGCCAGGGTCGGCGATTACACCGATTTCTACGTCGGCATTCATCACGCCACCAACGTCGGCAAGCTGTTCCGGCCGGACAACCCGCTATTGCCCAACTACAAATACGTGCCGATTGCCTACCACGGCCGTGCCTCGACCTTGTGTGTGTCGGGCACGCCGGTTAAACGTCCAAGTGGCCAGACCCTCGCGCCGGGCGCCGAGGTGCCAACCTTTGGTCCGACTAAACGCCTGGATTACGAGCTGGAAGTCGGGGTGTGGATCGGAGCGGGTAACGAGGCGGGGGAGCCGATCGCGATCGCTGAGGCGCACCAGCATATCGCCGGGTTTTGCCTGCTCAACGACTGGTCAGCGCGGGATCTGCAGGCCTGGGAATACCAGCCGCTGGGGCCGTTCCTGTCCAAGAGCTTTGCCACCACGCTGTCGCCTTGGGTGGTGACAGCGGAGGCTTTGGCGCCGTTTCGCACCGCGCAACCGCAGCGTCCTCAGGGTGATCCGGCGCCGCTGCCGTATTTGTGTGACGCCGATGACCAAAGCACTGGCGCGCTGGACGTCGAACTCGAAGTGCTTATCCAGACCGTGCAGATGAAAGAGCGTGGCCTTGCGCCGCACCGGCTGGGCTTGAGCAACACCCTGAACATGTACTGGACGGTGGCGCAGATGGTCACTCATCACAGCGTTAACGGTTGCAAGCTGCAAGCGGGGGATGTGTTCGGCACCGGGACATTGTCAGGGCCAGAGCCTGATCAATTGGGCAGCCTGCTGGAAATCACCTTGGGCGGCAAACAACCGATTGAACTGCCGGGCGGCGAGGCCCGTACGTTTTTGCAAGCCGGCGATGAAGTGATCATCAAGGCCCGCTGCCATAAGGAAGGTCAGGTCAGTATCGGCTTTGGCGAATGCCGTGGCGTGATTCTAGATTGATGGTCTGTTGGAGGCTTGCCCGCGAAGCTTACGATGCGCAGTGCCTGAAACAGCGCAATCTCAGCTTCGCGGGCAAGCCTCGCTTCAACAGGTCTACGATCAGCTAAACCCCGCCACCAACGACCCGCTCCTGGGCAAAAACCTGCCTTGTCGCTGACCCTGAGCCTTGCCGTCGGCATAACTCAAATGCCCATTCACCCACACGCCGTCGATGCCTTCGGCGGCACGTTGCGGGTCTTTGAAGTCCGCTACATCCCGCACGGTTTGCGGATCGAACAGCACCAGATCCGCCCAATACCCCTCACGAATAAACCCTCGCTCATGCAGACCGAAGCGCGTGGCGGTCAGCCCGGTCATCTTGTGTACGGCGGTGTGCAGCGCGAACAACCCCAGGTCCCGGCTGAAATGCCCCAGCACCCGAGGAAAAGCACCCCACAAGCGAGGGTGCGGAAATGGATCTTCGGGCAAGCCGTCGGAACCGATCATCGACAGCGGATGCTTCAGAATATTCTGTACGTCGTTTTCATTCATGCCGTAGTACACCGCCCCGGCCGGTTGTAGCGTGCGCGCCGCATCCATCAGCGAAACGCCCCAATCGGTGGCGATTTCTTTCAGATCACGGCCACCCTGATCGGGGTGCGGGGTGGACCAGGTGATGGTGATACGGAACGCATCGGTGACCTGTTTCAAATCCAGCGTCGAGGAGCTGGCCGCATACGGATAGCAATCGCAACCGACCGGTTGATCCTGCGCGGCTTTTTCCAGCGACGCCAGCAGCTGCGGACTACGACCCCAGTTCCCGGCGCCGGCGCATTTGAGATGCGAGATCACTACCGGCGATCTGGCATGCCGGCCGATAGCGAATGCCTCGTCCATCGCGTCGAGCACCGGCTCGAACTCGCTGCGCAAATGGGTGGTGTACACCGCGCCGAACGCAGTCAGCTCTTCGGCCAGTTGCTTGACCTCATCGGTCTGGGCTGAGAACGCCGAAGCGTAGGCAAGCCCTGTCGATAAACCCAGCGCGCCGGATTCCAGGCTGTCACGCAGTTGCTCGCGCATGGCAGCGATTTCGTCTGGCGTGGCAGTGCGAAACAGGTCGTCCATCTGATTGCTGCGCAGCGCAGTGTGGCCGATCAAGGCAGCGACGTTGACCGCTGGACGCGCTCTGTCGACGGCGGCGGCGTAATCGCTGAAACGCGGGTAGGAAAATGCCTTGGCCGGGCCGAGCAAATTCATCGGATCTGGCGGCTCGGCTTTGAGCGTGACCGGCGAAGCGCTGATGCCACAGTTGCCGACAATCACGGTGGTCACGCCTTGGGTGATCTTGGGCAGCATCTCCGGTTTGCGAATCACCACCGTATCGTCATGGGTATGTACGTCGATGAAACCGGGTGCCAACACCCGACCTGCGGCGTTTACTTCTTCAGTCGCGGACACGCCGTCCAGACTCCCGATGCGCTGGATGCGCCCGTCACGGATCGCAACGTCGGCGCGATAGGCCGGTGCGTCACTGCCGTCGATCACCTGGGCGTCACGAATGATCAGGTCATAAAGCATGGTTCAGTCTCCGAGCGGCAGGCCGTCTTCGCCACCGCGATAGTCATCGAGCGCCAGTTTGATCCGCCGCAGACGCTCCTGATTGTCCTCAGGGGCATTGAGCGCCAGTTCCGTGGCGAGCACATCGATGGTCAGCAGCATGCCGTAGCGCGCAGCCGTAGGTTTGTAGATGAAATTGGTTTCGGCGATTTGCAACGGCAACACCACATCGGCCAATCGCCCGAGGGGGGAGGTGGGCAGCGTGATAGCAAGAATTCTGGTGCCATAGCTGTGGGCCAGCTTGACAGCATCGAGCAGCTCCGGGGTGCGGCCGCTGAGCGAGCAGGCGATGATCGTCTGCGCAGGCCCCAGGGTGGCGGCGATCAGGCGCATCATTACCGGGTCGCGGCTGGCGGCAATCGGATAGCCCAGGCGTACCAGGCGGGTTTGCAGTTCTTCGCTGCACAGGCTGGAACAGCCGCCCATGCCGAAGGCGTGAATCATCTTCGCCTGAGTCAGCAGGCTTACGGCATCGGCAAAACGCGACTCGTCGAACCCGGCCAGGTGCTGGCGCAAGGTGGATTCGATGTCGCCGACGATCTGGCTAAAGAATGCTGATTGCTCCGGGGCTTGTTCCGGGTTGAGGAAGCGACTGCCCACGCCGCTGGCCTGGGCCAATTGCAGGCGCAGGTCACGCAGGTCACGGCAGCCGATGCTGCGGGCAAAACGCGACAGGGTGGCACTGCTGACTTTGGCCCGTGCGGCCAGTTCATCCAGGCTGGCGCTGGCGGCGAACGCTACGTCGCTGAGGATCAGCGCGGCGATCCGCCCTTCGCCGGCGCTGAAGGATTCCTGGCGCGCGCGGATCTGGTAAAGAATGTCCACTCAGAGCACCTGCGCCAGACCAAGAGTCAGGGCGAACGCGATGATCGAAATCAGCGTTTCCAGCACGGTCCAGGTTTTGAAGGTCTGCGCCACGGTCATGTTGAAGTACTCCTTGATCAGCCAGAAACCACCGTCGTTGACGTGGGAAAAGATCACCGACCCGGCCCCAGTCGCCAGCACCAACAGCTCTGGGTGCGGATAGCCCAGGCCCAGCGCGACGGGTGCAACGATACCGGACGAGGTGGTCATTGCTACAGTGGCGGACCCTGTCGCGACCCGCATCAGCGCTGCGAACAGCCAGCCCATCAATAGCGGCGACAGATGAAAGTCCTGGGCCAGACCGACAATTTCATTGGTCACACCGCTGTCCACCAGAATCTTGTTCAGTCCGCCACCGGCGCCCACCAGCAACGTGATACTGGCGGTCGGTGCCAGGCACTCGTTGGTGAATCTGAGGATCGAATCGCGGTTGAAACCCTGGGCAATTCCGAGCGTCCAGAAGCTTAACAATGTGGCCAGCAGCAGGGCGATCACCGAGTTGCCGATGAACAACAGAAAGCTGTTCAGCGCGCTGCCCGGGGTGCTGATCAGATTGGCCCAGCCGCCCATGAGCATCAGCACCACCGGCAGCAGAATGGTGGCCATGGTCAGGGCGAAGCTCGGCAATTTCGCCCGGGGCTCTCGGTCGAGAAACTGTTTGGCGAGCGGGTTTTCCTCGGCCAGTTGAATGCGCGGGACGATGAATTTGGCGTACAGGGGCCCGGCAATGATGGCGGTCGGGATACCGACGAGGATGGCGTAAAACAGCGTTTGCCCCACTGACGCGCCATACGCCTGCACGGCAAGCATGGCAGCGGGATGCGGCGGCACCAGGGCATGCACCACGGAAAGCCCCGCGACCATCGGCAGGCCGACCATCAGGATCGACACTCCGACTCGCCGCGCCACGGTAAAGGCAATCGGCACCAGCAGCACGAAGCCCACTTCGAAAAACAGCGGCAAGCCCACCAGAAACGCAATGCAGACCATGGCCCAGTGCGCGTTGCGCTCGCCAAAGCGATCGATCAGCGTGCGCGCCACCTGCTCGGCGCCGCCGGATTCGGCCATCATTTTGCCGAGCATCGTCCCCAGGGCCACCACCAGTGCAATGTGCCCCAGGGTTTTGCCGACACCCGCCTCGTAGGACGCGACTATGCCGCTGGCTGGCATCCCGGCCACCAAGGCCAGTCCGACGGAAATCAGCGTGATGACAACAAAAGGATTAAGGCGATAACGGGCGATCAGAACGATCAAAGCGATGATCGCTACAGCTGCGTAGATCAGGAGTGACAGACCAGAGGAGGGCGGCATTGTTGTTATCCCTTTTTCGTGATGAAAATAATCTACACGAAATAGGATAAAAAATTCAAATTATGAAAACTTTTTACGCATTCCCGGCGGTAAAGGTGGGAGTGAGCTTGCTCACGATGAGGCCCTTACATCCATGACATCGTCTGAATGGCAGATACCAAAACGCGAGCGGGCTCCCTCCCACGGCCCCCACGATTGGTCCGTCACATCGCGGTATCTGGACGACGCGGGATTTTCCTATTAGGGACTTGCGCCGCCCGCGCTGAATCGCTCCCGATACGCCTGGGGCGTGACCGACACTGTGCGCATGAAACTGCGGCGCAGGGTTTCTTCGGTGCCGAAGCCGCAGCGATCGGCGATGCGTTTGATGGGCAGGGCGCTGTCGCCGAGCAGTCGGCGTGCGGCCTCAACCCGCAACTGCTCGATGGCGCGCGCCGGGGTGTTGCCGGTGTGGGCGCGGTAATGGCGTACGAAACTGCGCTCGCTCATGCCCACTTGCGCGGCAAGGGTGGCGACCGACAATTCGCTGGCCAGATTGTCGAGAATCCACGCATGCAGATCGGCGAAACGGCTGTCGTTGTTGCCCGTGGCCTGCTGCATTGACAGTGCCGTACTGAATTGCGACTGACCGCCGGGCCGCTTGAGAAATACCACCAGATCCTGCGCCACGGCCAGGGCGATATTGCGTCCCAGGTCCGCTTCCACCAACGCCAGCGCCAGATCGATGCCGGCCGTCACGCCTGCCGAGGTCCACAGCGCGCCTTCGTTGATAAAGATCGGATCGGGATCGACCTGCACCTTGGGGTAGCGCTGCGCCAGCTTTTCGCAACTGTCCCAATGGGTCACCACGCGATGGCCGTCCAGCAGGCCGGCCTTGGCCAGCATGAACGCCCCGGTGCACACCGACGCCACCCTTCGCGCCGAGCCTGCCTGTTCACGCACCCATTGCACCAGTTGCTCATCCTGCAGGGCGCTGTGGACGCCCCAGCCGCCAGCGATGATCAGCGTGTCCGAGGTCTGTGCTGGCAGAGGGAATGTTTGCAGGCCGAGCCCGGCCGATGACATCACGCTGTCGGGCTGGGCGGCCACCACGCTAGGGGCATAAGCGGCTGGTTGGCCCAGGTTCACAACCTGCACATTGGCCGAGGCAAATACCTGCAGCGGTCCGGCGACGTCTAGCAACTGCACATTAGGGAATGCCAGGATGTGCACGGTTTCAGGCGTGTGAGGCATGGGCAGACCTGCAATGAGTAATTGGCGGAATTTGTGGGGTTTATGGCGTATCCGCCAGAGACTATCTGGCTAAAGTGGGTTCGTCCACCGGATGACGTCGCTGACGGACGCTCCGACCAGTCACCCTGAAATTTCACACGGAGTAATCGCCATGACCCTGCACATTGGCATTTTGCTGTTCCCCAAAGTCCAGCAACTGGACCTCACTGGCCCGTACGATGTCTTTGCCACCATGCCCGGGGTGACGGTCCATCTGCTGTGGAAAGAACTGGCGCCGGTGATTTCAAGCACCGGGTTGTTGCTGATGCCCACTCGCAGCTATGCCGGCTGCCCGCCACTGGATGTGATTTGCGTGCCGGGTGGCGTGGGGGTTGATGCGCTGATGGAAGACGCCGAGACGCTGGACTTCATCAGGCAACAGGCCGCGACTGCTCAATACGTCACGTCGGTGTGCACCGGTGCGCTGGTGCTTGGGGCTGCGGGCCTGTTGAACGGACGTCGCGCCACCACCCATTGGGCTTCACACCGATTGCTGGAAAGTTTCGGGGCCATCCCGGTCAAGGAACGTGTGGTACGCGATGGCAACCTGATGACCGGTGGCGGCGTGACCGCAGGCATCGACTTTGCCCTGACGCTGGTCAGTGAGCTGTTCGATCCCGAGAAAGCGCAGCTCATCCAGCTGCAGCTGGAATATGCACCGGCGCCGCCTTTCGATTCGGGCCGCCCGGACACTGCGTCTGCCAGCGTATTGGCCAGCGCGACAGAGCGCGCCGCGCCTGGATTGAATGCGCGTCGGGCGATTGTCGAGCGGGTGGTTGCAGGGAAGCTTGCACACAGCGCTGCCGATTGACGCGATGACACTGTGGGAACGGAGCTGTCCGCGAATGCGCGAGTTCCGACGATGAGATTCCCGTGGGAGGGAGCTTGCTCGCGAAAGGCCGGTACATCCGGCACATGTTCAGTGCTGCTAGCCCCTGTCGCGAGCAGGCTGTCTCCCAGAACAGTCTGCTTGGCGTTTATCAGGAGGTCGTCGAAATTTCATACCAGCACAAAAACATGTCCAGCGCCGACTCCACCACTGACACCTGCTTCTCAGGCGCCAGCAACGGCTCGTTCAGCGTGACTTGCGGCCAGAAAGCGAACGCCTTGAGCAGGGCGTGGATCTGATACGCAGCAAACCCCGGCTCCACCTCTTTCAAACGGCCATCCTGCTGGGCAGCGCGAATCCACACGGTAAAGGATTCTTCTCGCTGATTAAGCCGGTTGACCCAGGTCTGCGCGCGATCCGGAGAGTGGATGGTCGCGCCAATGGCCACCCGCGCCAGGTCGATGAAGTTGCTGTCGCTCAGGGTTCTCATCTTGGACTTGAGCATTTCTCTCAACTGATCGCGCAACGGGACATCGGCGCGGTAGGACGCGTCCGGTTGATCGCTGGCATTGGCCCACAAGCGCTGAAGGATCTCTGAAAACAGCTCTTCCTTGCTCGGAAAGTGGTTGTACACGGTGCGCTTTGACACCTCAGCCCTGGCCGCGATGCGGTCCATGCTGGTGATCTCGAAACCGTGGTCACGGAACTCGGCAATCGCCGCGAGGACGATGGATTCACGTTTTCGGTCGGTCAAGCGCAAGGGGGCTGTCATCAGGATCACTTCTGGAAAATTTACACTCGGCAGTGTACTTGTGATTGCGTTTGATGCAAGCTTGAAACTACACTGTGTAGTGTAAAAACTCGTTACATCTTCCTGCTTACTACTTCTCGTCGTATGCAACATCCTGCAAAGCGTTCGCCCCTTGCACATTCTCCAACCGTTTCACTGGAGTCAGCACCCATGGCCTTGACCGAAAATCGAAATGACGTCACCTCGTTGCCTGTCCTGTCCCGGCATGAGGGTCGCTACAGCAATCACAAGCCAATGAACCGCCTGGGCTTCTTCAAAACCCTGCGCATTTTCTGGAATTCGGTGGTCAACAAACCACGCCATACCCGACCTGCGGGAGAGATCCCGGTGCTGCCGCTGTCGCGTCAACAACTGCTGGCCGCCCCTAATAACACGGTTTATCGGCTTGGCCATTCCACCGTTCTGCTCAAATTGCGCGGTCAGTATTTTCTCACTGACCCCGTGTTCGCCGAGCGCGCATCGCCGGTGCAATGGGCCGGGCCACAGCGCTTTCATCAACCGCCCATCAGCCTGCAGGAGTTACCGCCGCTCAAGGCAGTGATCCTCTCGCACAACCATTATGACCACCTGGACCACATGACCATCCAGGTGCTCAAGGACAAGACCGAGCATTTCATCACCCCGACCGGTGTAGGCGACACCTTGATCGAATGGGGCGTGCCGGCTGAAAAAGTCCAGCAGCTGAACTGGTGGCAATCCACTGAAATCCACGGTATTCGCTTCGTGGCCACTGCGGCCCAGCACTTTTCCGGGCGTAGCCTGCGCGACGGCAACCAGACGTTGTGGGCATCGTGGGTGATCATCAACGATCAACAGCGGATCTTCTTCAGTGGTGATACCGGCTATCACAGCGGCTTCAAGCTGATCGGCGAGCAGTACGGGCCGTTTGACCTGACGCTGATGGAGACCGGCGCCTACAACGTCGACTGGCCGGATGTGCACATGCAGCCCGAAGAGACGCTACAAGCGCACCTGGACCTGCGCGGCAAGTGGTTGCTGCCCATTCACAACGGCACGTTTGATCTTGCGATGCACGCTTGGCACGAGCCGTTCGACCGGATTCTCGCCCTGGCCTGGGAGCGCAGCGTGTCCATTACCACACCGCAGATGGGCCAGCCTTTCTACGTGGATTACCCCAATCGCGGCGAGGCTTGGTGGACCCAGGTTGAAAGCGTGACTGGCGAAAGTGCTGTCGAGCCGGCTATCGCCAAAAAGCGCCTCTGTACGGGCCGGTGCCCGACTCGTCAGGCACAGGCCGATCACTGACCGCAGACCGTTAACGCGGCTATTCGTGATTCGCAGGGTTGTTCTCATCATCGGGGTCTTGGGGTGAACGCGGCCGTGGGTGTTCGCCCTGTTCGTTGAGCTGCTTGTGTTGCTCGCCCACATTGCCCGCGTTTTCTGGCTTGTGGTCGAGGTCCTGGCGGTCGGATTCTTGTTCGCTCATGGTGATGTCCTCGATCTGAATCGTTAGTGTGTTGGGCGCTCAGTGTTGCATCGCGTCGATCAACATCAATGCTTCATCCCTGAACAGCGGTTGTTTCATGCGCTCGGCCAGCATGGCCATTTCCCGTTCCCGCTCACAGGCAACCACGGCCGCGACCACGCCTTTTGTGCACAGCAAGGCCAGGAAATCGAACGTCTCGGGTTCGCCCAGATACCTGATCTCGTCCCACTGCTCGGCGTGCCCCAGATAATCCAGGCGCTTGTCGAAGTGAAACGTCCAGAAGTAAGGCACGTCCAGATAGCGTTCATTGCCACCGAGCATATTGCTGGCGGCGATGCGCGCCTGTTGTTGCGCCAGGCGCCAGTGCTCGATGCGCAAGGGTTCGCCCTTCAGCGCAAACGTGGCGATGTCCCCGGCCGCCCACAAATCCTGGCTGACACACATGCCGGCGTCGACCTTCAGTGATCCATCCTTTTCCAGCGATACACCGTCGATAAACTGCGTGGCGGGGTCGACCCCTATACCGATCAGCGCTACGTCCACCGACAGCTTTTCGCCATTGCTCAAGACCACACTTTCCAGGGCGTCGCCCGCCTGATCACTCTCGAAGTGGCTGACCTGGACATGGGTGCGAAACAGCACGCCGTTCGCCTCGTGCAGCGACCTGATCGCGCGGCCGATTCGTTCGCCGAATTGCGCTGCGAAGGGCGTTTCATGGCGGGCGAGCAGCGTAACCGACACGTTGTTTTTGCGCAGGGCCGAGGCGGCTTCGAGGCCGATAAAGCTGTCGCCGACGATCAACGCGTGAGCACCGGGTGTGGCTGTTGCAAGAATCTGCATGGCGTCATCGCGCTGGCGCAGCGTCAGTACTTGCGGCAGTCCAGCCCCGATCAGCGGCAATGCCCGGGGCTCGCCGCCGGTGGTCACCAGTGCGGCGTCGTAGTCCAGGCGTCGGCCATCTGCAATGAACACTCGTTTGTTCATGACGTCCAGTTTCATCACCTCGCCCCACACGCGTTCGATGTGATGCTGCTGGTAAAAACTGTCCTCACGGATGGCCGGAATTTCTTCGGGTTTCATGTCGGCAGCCAGCACAAATTTGCTCAACGCCGTGCGGTCATAACCGGGCTCGCGTTCGCGGTCGATCAGCAGCAAGCGGCCATTGAAGCCTTTTTCGCGCAACGCACTGGCGGCAGCGGTGCCTGCCGCGCCAGCACCAATGATGATGAAACAGCGGTCATCTTTTTCCAGCATTGGCGTTGGACGCACCAGCGCCTGATCGTCAACGTGAACCTGGCCGTCGATCAATTGCGCGGGGTAACGGGTAAGGGAATCAAGAGCAGGAGGTTCGCACAGGCTGCCGTCGTTGACTGCGAATTCGGCCTTATGCCATGGGCAGATCAAACGTCCGTTGCATACAGCGCCATCCGCCAGGGGAGCCCCGGCGTGGGGGCACTCGGCCTGGTAGGCGAACACCTCATCACCGGCGCGTAACAACAGAATTCTGGTATCGCCTATTTCGACCTGAAAACCACGATCTTCACGAAGATCAGCCAGCTCAGCGACTCGGTGCAGAGGCATATAAGTGTCCTTATTGGCTTTCTGTTGTGAGTCGGGCGGCGATCCGGAGGTTCAGTGAGATTGATGATCGATACCGATTCCGGGGATTTGAACGGCGCTTCTGCCCGCAGGGCGTAGCAACTGTGTTCCTCATGCCGCGTTCACCCGTTTGCTGCCGCTTCGCGGCAGATCGTCGGCAAGCCGGACTCCTACGCCTTCGCCAGAAGCGCGGGCCAAACTCCAATGCGTTTTCGCTTCTGCCCGGAGGGCGTAGGAGCCTGGCTTGCCGGCGATGGGCTGCGCAGCAGTCCTGAATGGCGATACGCGGTCTGGCTGACACGCCGCGTTCACTCGTTTGCTGCCGCTTCGCGGCAGATCGTCGGCAAGCCGGACTCCTACGCCTTCGGCAGAAGCCAGGGCCGAACCCCTGTGCGTTTTCGCTTCTGCCCGCAGGGCGTAGGAGCCTGGCTTGCAGGCGATGGGCCGGGGTCGTGTTCTGTTCACACGCCCGACGCCAGAAATGGCATCAACGCACCAAGCCCAACCGTTCATGCCAATCGGCAATCGATTCCTCAGGGAAATGCTCGAATTGCTTGTCGTCAGGCCCGGCTTGAACTTCGACCCAGGACGCTTTGGAGTCCAGCAACAAATGGGTGTGTTTAGGCGGCGTGGGCAGCGGCGTGTCAATGGCCGAGGCAAAGGGGTGAATCAGCTCCGGCCATTGCGGGCTGAACAGCCAAAGCGCGCTGCCGCAGTGCTTGCAGAAATGCCGCTCGGCACTACTGGTGTGCACCGGTTGATCGCCGTCGCGCATTTTCGCGTGATAGATAGAGATGCTCGCCTTGCCTTTGACTTTCAGGCTTTTGGCATCGCCACCCAGATTGATGGTGTAACCGCCGCCGCCTTGAGTCTTGCGACAGATCGAGCAATAGCAGCGTTGATAGGGGTAGGGGTGGGCGCTGTTGAGGCTGAATTCCACCTCGCCGCAATGGCATGAACCTTCCAGATGCATGGCGAAATCTCCTGTGTAGTCATTGAATTCGTCTTCCACAGGTACTAGACCGCCGAGAGTTCCAATGTGCGCAGTTTTTTACTGCGCCGGTCTCAAACGGTCGTTCGCAACTTTCCGCTGGCCGAGACTCAAGTCGCTTGCCGGCGGGTCGATAGCCACTACGTCGTACGACGACCGTTGCGTGCGGCTGCCCCCTAAAAACAACGAGTTCCAGGCCATGAACCTACGTAATCTGACTATCGCCCGCCGCGCAGGCCTTGGATTCACCCTTATTTCCCTGCTGGTCGCCCTGCTCGGCTGGTTTGCCCTGGCGCAAATGTCGGCGATCCGCCAGAGCGAGATCGCCGTCGAAGGCAATTGGGTGCCGAGCATGCGGGTGGTCAACGACATCCGTGAAGCCATGCTGCGCATTCGCACTATTTCACTGCGCATGGCACTGGATACCGACCCCAAGAATGTCAGCGTCTACAAAGGCCAGATGGATGCACGCGCCAAGGTGCTGGGCGACAAACTTGCGACCCTCGACACCTTCGTCGATACCCCTGAAGAGCGGGCGTTGTACGACAAATTTCGCGCGACACTGGCGGATTACCAGCGCGGCCTGACGCAGTCGTTCGTCCTGGCGGAAAAAGGCGATCTGGCGGCCTTGAACAAACTGCTGTTGGTCGACATGAAAACCGCAGTCGATAACTCCGGCACGCAATTGGGCGAATTGGCTGACTACTACGCCCATCAGGTCGAAAGCGAGGGGCAGGCGGCCGGGGCGCAGTACGACAAGTCCCGCAATGTGGTGCTGATTTTTGTCGTTATCGCTGCGCTGGCCACCGTGGTACTGGCGCTGTGGCTGACGCGCAGCATCATCGGCCCGTTGGAAGATGCCGTCACCGCCGCCGAACACGTGGCCAAAGGTGACCTCACGCAGGTCATCCATATTGAAGGTCGCGACGAAGTCACGCGGTTGCTGCGGGCGCTGGAACTGATGCAAGGCAACCTGCGCAGTACATTGGGCCTGATCGGCAATTCGGCCACGCAACTGGCCTCGGCGGCAACTGAACTCAATGCCGTCACCGAAGACAGCCACCGGGGTCTGCATCAGCAAAATTCGGAAATCGAGCAAGCCGCCACAGCGGTCAATGAAATGACCTCGGCAGTGGAAGAGGTGGCGCGCAATGCCGTCTCGACGTCCGAAGCTTCCAGCCAGTCCAACAGCGCGGCCCAGGAAGGCCAGGCCCGGGTCATCGACACCGTGCGCTCGATTCAAACCCTGTCGGGTAATGTCCAGGAGACGTCGGTGCTGGTGCAGAAGCTCGCCGATCAGTCTCAGGACATCGGCAAAGTGCTGGATGTGATTCGCTCCATCGCCGAACAAACCAACCTGCTGGCGCTGAACGCCGCCATCGAGGCGGCGCGGGCGGGTGAATCCGGACGTGGCTTTGCCGTGGTGGCGGACGAGGTGCGTGCCCTGGCCCATCGCACCCAGCAATCGACCCTGGAAATCGACAAGATGGTCACGTCCATGCGCAGCGGGTCGACAGATGCGCTGACCTCGATGCTGACCAGTCGCTCTCGGGCCAGTGAGACGCTGGAACTGGCGCAAGGCGCAGGCGAGTCGCTGAGCCAGATTACCGCCTCGATCAATCAGATTTCCGAGCGCAACCTGGTGATCGCCAGCGCGGCCGAAGAACAGGCCCATGTTGCCCGGGAAGTGGACCGCAACATCGTCAACATCCGCGACCTGTCGCTGCAGTCCTCGTCCGGCGCCAACCAGATCAGCGCCTCCAGCCATGAACTGTCACGCCTGGCAGCGGAGTTGAATCAGGTGGTTGCGCGTTTTCGGGTGTGAATCCGGGGTTTGTCCTGCGCTCCTGCAAAGTCGGCTGGATCAACCCTTCACTTGCCGACACCCGTCTGTGCCTTGCATCATTCGCCCCGACTAATAATTCCGGGCGGGCTGAACTCGCCGAACAGACAGGTGGACGCAAATGGATCATGTGAATCGCGGTTTCAGCAGTTGGCTAGGCGCTCCGGGCCACAAGGCCTGGCTGGCGCAGGAAGGCGACCGGCTGCTGGCATTTGCCAAGGCCGCCCAAATGCCTCAGGGCTTCGGTAATCTCGATGACCACGGCCAACTACCCGCCGGCGCGATCGCCGAGACCATGAACACCGCACGCATGACGCACAGTTTTGCCATGGCCCACATCAACGGTCTGCCCGGCTTTGCCGCGCTGGTCGATCACGGCGTGGCTGCATTGGCCGGGCCGTTGCGTGATGCCGAGCATGGCGGCTGGTTCGCCAAACCGCTGGAGCACAGCAGCGATATGGGCAAGGCGGCGTACCTGCACGCATTCGTCGCCCTGGCGGCAAGCTCCGCCGTCGTTGCCAACCGGCCCGGTGCCCAGGCGTTGCTGGAGCAGGCCATCCAGGCCATCACCCAGCACTTCTGGAGTGAAGACGAAGGCACCATGCGTGAGTCCTTCGCCCGCGACTGGAGCGGCGAGGAAAGCTATCGCGGTGCCAACAGCAACATGCACAGTACCGAAGCTTTCCTCGCGCTGGCCGATGTGACCGGCAACGCGCAGTGGCTGGACCGCGCGCTGAGCATCGTGGAGCGGGTGATTCATCAGCACGCCGCAGGCAACAACCATCAGGTGATCGAGCATTTCACCGCGCAGTGGCAGCCGGAGCTCGAATACAACCACGACAAACCCGACGACGCCTTCCGCCCCTACGGCACTACACCCGGACACGCGTTCGAGTGGGCCCGACTGGTGCTACATCTGGAAGCTGCGCGGCAAAAGGCGCAATTGCCGACCCCGTCGTGGTTGCTCGAAGACGCACGCGGTCTGTTCGAAAACGCCTGCCGCTTTGGCTGGGACGTCGATGGCGCGCCCGGCATCGTCTACACGCTGGATTGGGAAAATCGGCCGGTGGTCCGCCATAGGCTGCACTGGACCCACGCCGAAGCGGCCGCCGCCTCAGCTGCCTTGCTCCAGCGCACCGGCGAGGAGCAGTACGAAACCTGGTACCGGGTGTTCTGGGAGTTCAATGAAAGCCTGTTCATCGACCGCGAGCATGGTAGCTGGCGTCATGAGCTGAATCCGCAAAACCGGCCAAGCGCCGATATCTGGCCCGGCAAACCCGATCTGTACCACGCCTACCAGGCGACGCTGCTGCCGATGTTGCCATTGGCGCAGAGTCTGGCCACTGCGCTGGCGAGGTTGGCATGATCCGTATTGCCCGATTCATTGGCGGATTTGAGACGTCGCCGTTATCCCGCTGGGCTGCGTTGGCCCCTTGGGAGCTGGTGACCAAGGCGCCTGAGATCGTGACCGAGCTGCTCAAGGGCCTGGCGGAAGATGAGTTCCAGATTCGCGGCGACATCGCCATTCACAAGACGGCGACGGTGGAAGCGGGCGCTGTGCTCAAGGGGCCGTTGATCCTGGGCGCACATTGTTTTGTGGCGTCAGGCGCCTACCTGCGCGGCGGTTGCTGGGTGGGCGAGGGCTGCACATTCGGGCCTGGTGCAGAGCTGAAGACGTCCTTCGTTTTCAGTGGCACCAAGCTTGCGCATTTCAACTTCGTCGGTGATTCAGTGCTGGGGGCGGGGGTTAACCTGGAGGCGGGGAGCATCGTCTGCAACTACCGCAACGAGCGCGATGATAAACAGGTGCAGGTGCGCATCGATGGCCAGCTTGTGGCGACTGGCTGTGACAAATTCGGCGCGTTGATCGGTGATCAGGCACGGATCGGCGCCAATGCGGTGTTGGCGCCGGGCGCTGTGCTTGAGCCGGGGTCGATCGTTCGCCGAGCGACGCTGTTCGATGCTGAGGACCCGGCAGACTGACGCTGTTCATGTAGGAGCTGACGAGCGGAGCGAGGCTGCGATGCAGTTTCGCTGATAGACCGCATCGCAGCCTCGCTTCGCCCGGCAGGTCCTACAAAGCAGTATTAATCCGTTCCCGCGCTTGTCGGCTGTCAGGCCATGCGCTCGGTGAAACGGATGACCTGTTTGGCAATGAAGGCTCCGGTCACGATCACGCCAAACAGACGCAGGGTCTGCATCGCCAGCACAAACCCGACATCCGAGTGGGTGTCGATGGCGATGATGGCCATGGCATCGAGGCCGCCGGGGCTGGTGGCCAGGTAAACCGAGAGAAAGTCTTTGCCCAGCATGTCGGCAATCGCCCAGGCCGACAGCGCGCACAGCAGGATCAGCAGCAGTGAGCCGAAGATCATCGCTGGCAAGCGTCGCCAGACATAACGAATAGTGGCGCGATCGAAACGCAGGCCGATGTAGCCGCCAATGGCGCCGTACGCCACTGCCAGCAGCCATGAGGGCATGGTGATCTGCATCCATCCGCTCAGTTGCAGCGCGCCACCCAGCAGCAGCGGCACCAGCAGGGCGCCGGCGGGGATTTTTGCCCCCAGCGTCACACCCACCACAATCACCAGCAAGGTCAGACCCAGGCTCAGCAGATCCAGCGTCTGAACCGCGATAACCGCGCTGTGGGCATCGGTGCCGCCGCCTACACCCAGCACGCGGCTGACCAGGGCGCCGATCATCACCACGCAGACCACACGCACATACTGCATGGTCGCCACCACTCGCGAATCGGCGCCGTACTCCTCGGACATCGAAACCATCGCCGACGCAGCCCCCGGCGAAGTGCCCCAAGCCGCAGTGCTGCCCTGAATGCCGCCCCAGCGTGCCAGGCCGATCCCGACCAGTGCGCTCAGCGCGACGGTCAGTACCGTGGCAAAGATCATGACGTGCCAGGATTGCAGTGCCGTGAGCAGCACCGCCATGGTCATCGAATGCGCGACCAGTACCCCGACAGCCCCTTGGCCGAGGCGGAAAGCATGTTTGTTCATTCGAATCGACGCGCCGCTAACGCCAAAGCCGATTGCCACCAGCATCGGCCCGAGAAACAGCGCTGCGGGCACGTTGAACTGTTTGAAGAGTTGGCCGGCAGCACCGGCAAGCAAAATGAGCAATGACCATTGCAGAAGGGGGGGCGAACTTTCCAGCGAAAGCGAAGAGGGGCGCGACAACGAGGATCTCCAGAGCATGGGCGGTTCCCTTGTGGGCTGTTCCCGATAGAAGGGCCATTCACGGCGGCTTCAGCCAGACAAGTATCGACAGTCGAATCGATCAAGTCTATTTTCTAATAGTCATCGATTGATAACTTTGGTTGATATATGGATCTGCGCGATCTCACCTATTTCGAAACCATCGCAGAACTGGGCCATCTCGGCCGTGCTGCCGAAAAGCTCAATCGCAGTCAGCCTGCACTGACCAAAAGCATTCAGCGTTTGGAAGAGTCTTTCGGCACCAAGCTGTTTCAGCGCGACGGCCGTCGTATCAAGCTGACTCCGGTGGGCGAATTGCTTCAGGCGCGCGGCAAGGTGCTGCAGCAAAGCATTGCTCAGACCCAGCGCGAGGTCCGTGATTTTGCCAGTGGGGCGGTGGGTAATATCCGACTGGGATGCGCGGCGACCATGGCCGAATATCTGCTGCCGGAACTGACCAACGCCATGCTCAAGCGAGGCCCTGACCTGACCCTCAAGCTGGTGATCGGTCAGGACGACATGCTGCGTGAACAGCTGCGTTCCGGGCAGCTGGACATGATCATTTGCGCGCAATTGATGGACGAGGTCGAGTTCGTCGGTTATCCCATCCTGACGGATGAAGCTGTGGTGATCGCCAGCCGCAATCATCCTATCTTCAAGGCCCCGCTTCAGATGAGTGACCTGTGCCAATACCGATGGGTGTTGCCGCCCGTCAGCGTGTCGTCGCGCAAATGGGTGGACGAGGCGTTCGCGGCCAACAATTTGCCGCTGCCTGTGGTGCAGGTCGAGGCCAACTCCATCTCGCTGTTGCCACGCTTGATTGCGCAGACCCGATTGCTGAGCTTCATAGCCCGGGAAACCCTTGAATACGGCAAGAACATGCAGCACCTGCGTGAGGTGCCTTTGAAGCAGACCACCATGAGTCGAACCATTTGTGTGAGCGTGCGACGTGAGGGGTATCTGTCACCTGCTGCCCATGGCCTGGTGCAGATGCTGCGCGACAGCAGCGGCGAGTTTTTCCGCTGGACCTGAGCCGGGGCTTTTTTTTCCGACCCAGGGTGCGTTAGCCTGCGGTCAAATCCTCAAGAGTTGGAGCACGCGTCGATGCAACTACAGCAAACCCTGCCGTCTGATCTGAACCTGATGCCACTGTTCGCCAATGGCGAGACTGAGGATGACCAACACTTCGGTGGCGACCAGTCGCCGCTCAATGATGCCGATGCAGATGAAGACAGCGACCCGGAAGGCGAACTCGACCTGAGTGACCTGCGCCTGGATGAGTTCGGCGATGCGGACAAACTCGATATTGGCTCTGCTTCTTTGGGTTAGGACCGCATCGGCGCCACCACCCTGTAGGCGCGAATTTACTCGCGAAGCGTTACTCGCGGCGACCACGACATTGATTCAACCGCCGTCTCGCGAATTCGAATTCGCTCCTGCAGATAATCCTCAACGACTCACTGCATGCGCAAATACCTCGACAACGCTTCAACCCCCACCTCTGCGCTGTGACTGCTGCCTGCCCAGGTACACGCCAGCATCAAATTGCGCGGCAGCGCGAAATCCTCCACTTCGAACCCCCATTCATCCAGGCCGTGTGCGTCATGGGGGATGACCTCTCGCAGCGTGCTGTTGGACTCGAAATAAGCCCAGACCGGTTTGCCCAGAGCCACGGCCATACCGACTTCAAATGCGGTGCCGGAATCAGGTTCGTAACCGCGAAACAGATTGAGGTTGGCCAGCACTGCATCGCATTGGCGGATCATCCCGATGTTGGCGTCGCAGATCAGCCTGGCGGTGAGCTGTGGCGTGGCGGCGGGGGGCACCTCGTTGTCGAACGGGTAAAGCCCCTCCAGCCCGTGCGCCTCACACAGCGCTTTCAGATAGCGGCCGTGCTCGACGGCATCAGGGCGAAATACATCGAATCCGGCAAGATAAATGCGCGGCGGTATGGGCTGGCTCATGGCGATTCCCTGGAAGAGTGCGTGCTGACAATTCTAGCGCCGGACTGAGGCGCCGTTGATCGGTCGAAGCGCCGGCAAGCGTAGGAAAGGGCTGGAATCTGTACGGATAAACAGTATCCTGACGCCTTCCTACGCCGGTGTGTGACATTTCCCGTGAGCAGTTCGCCCCTCGACAATCCTTTCTATTATCTGGAGAACTTCCGCCAGGTGCTGGACTGGATTACCCAGCGTTACGATGACTTGCTGGACGAGCAAGAGCGCGCATTCGTGGCTGACTTTGCTCTGTTGCCGCAGTCGGCTCAGGCGTTGCTGGTGCGAATGGTCATGCGCAAAGGCACTTTGTTTCGCGCCAGCAAGCTCGATTACCCGGAAATCGGCGATGTCCGACTGGCCGTGCTGCCGTTGCTGGCGCGCGGATGGGTCGATTCCCGACCACCGCTGGACCTCAATGAACTGTTTTACCTGTTGCGCAAGGCCGAGCTGAGCCAGTGCTTCAAATCCCACGGCATCAAGGGTTCTGAAAAAAAAGCCGACCTACTGGAGCGTCTGCTGCCGCATTACCCCCACTCTCAAGCGCTGGAGCACTGGTTCACCGAGTTCGACGAAGTCATTTTCGGCCTCAATGTGATGCCCATCTGCGATCGTTTGCGCCTGTTGTACTTTGGCAATCTCTATCAGGAATGGTCTGAGTTCGTGCTGGCTGATCTGGGCATTTACCGCTATGAAAAGGTCGAGTTTAGCCCCGAGTCCCGGGCAATCGGCGAGCGCGCCGATATTGACGTTTGCATCGAGCTGCACGCTTGCCGGCAAGCGCTGGACGAGGGGCTGGCCGTTGACGATCTGGCGCAACGGGCTCTTTGTGTTGTGACACAGAATCCCTGGCTGTCGATGCGGCGCGCCAAGCTGCTGTTCCAGATTGGCCAGCAGGCCGAACGCGAGCAGGACTGGCCGATGGCGTTGGGTGTCTACGCGCAGTCAAATTACCCCGGCGCCAGGGTGCGTCGGATTCGCGTGCTGGAACGCAGCGAAGCCTATGATGAGGCCATGTCGCTGGTGAAGCAGGCGCAGGCCGCGCCGGAAAACGATGCCGAAACCCAGCACTTGCTCAGAATCGCGCCGCGCTTGTTACGCAAACTCGGCGGCCCCGTGACACGACGTCGGGCTGCGCGACCGGTTGAACGGGTCGACTTGAGCGTGACGCCACTGCCGGACCTCAGTGTCGAGCGCATGATTCAGCAGCATTTGATGCAAGAGGGCGGCGAGGTGCATTACGTCGAGAATGCGCTGATCAATTCGCTGTTTGGTCTGCTGTGCTGGCCGGCGATCTTCGCGCCGTTGCCCGGGGCATTTTTCCATCCGTTTCACAGCGCTCCGAGTGACCTCTACAGCCCGGATTTTTATCAGCGCCGGGCGGCGTTGTTCGATGAGTGTCTGGCACTGCTGGACGATGATCGTTACAAGCAGGTGATCGGCGAGCATTTTGTCAGCAAGTTCGGCCTGCAATCACCCTTCGTGTTCTGGGCTGCGTTGAAGCCCCAATTGCTGGAGCAGGCACTGCATTGTTTGCCAGCAGCGCATCTCAAACTTTGGTTTCGGCGGTTGTTGCAGGACATCAAAGCCAACCGCACCGGCATGCCGGACTTGATCCAGTTTTTCCCTGAACAGCAGGCTTATCGAATGATCGAGGTCAAGGGGCCGGGAGATCGTCAGCAGGATAACCAGTTGCGCTGGCTGGATTTCTGCGCCGAACACGGGATGCCCGTGGTGGTGTGTTATGTGCGGTGGGCTGAAGAGACTTCGCATGAGCTTGTAACTCTGTAGGAGATTCCACGTCGTCCAGTCACCGCGCTGTCGCGTGGCAAACGGAGTCTGTGGGAGGGAGCTTGCTCGCGATTCGATACCTGGCGCCCCGACGATTTAGCGGATGCACCAGCCTCATCGCGAGCAAGCTCCCTCCCACAATAGGTAGCCAGCCCGATATTTGATGAGAGTGAACTTGTTCGCGATTACGGATACCTGTTCACCTTGACTGGGACAGGCAGGATGCAATCGCGAGCAGTCTCACTCCAACAGGTGTTGTGTCGAGCATTCTGGCCCGGTGTCACTGCTTGGCTTTCACCGGCACCGATGGCAAGGGCGCGAACAGCGCTTCGATGTCTTCATCCTTGAGCTTCCAGTCGCCGGCCGTTCTGCCATCCAGGACGCCGGAAGCCAGCGCCGACTTGTCCTGCTGCAAGCGCTGAATCTTTTCTTCCACGGTGCCTTTGGCAATCATCTTGTAGACGAAGACGGGCTTTTCCTGGCCAATGCGGTGCGCGCGGTCGGTGGCCTGGTTTTCTGCGGCGGGGTTCCACCACGGGTCGTAGTGGATCACCGTGTCAGCGGCGGTCAGATTCAGACCCGTACCGCCTGCCTTCAGGCTGATGAGGAAGATCGAGTGCTTGCCACTCTGGAAATCCTGCACCGGGGTGCGACGGTCCTTGGTGGCGCCGGTCAGCAGCGCGTAATCGATTTCCCGTTGCTCAAGCTCGGTCTGGATCAGGCTCAGCATCGAGGTGAACTGCGAAAACAGTAGAATCTTTCGGCCTTCGGCCAGCAGTTCTTCGACCATCACCATCAAGCTCTGCAGCTTGGCCGAACTGCCGTATCGGCCGGTGGTGGGCGGGCTGTTGACCAGGCGCAGGTCACAACACACCTGACGCAGCTTGAGCAGCGCCTCCAGAATGATGATCTGGCTGCGCGCCACGCCTTTGCGGGTGATCTCCTCGCGCACCTTCTTGTCCATCGCCAGGCGCATGGTTTCGTACACGTCCCGTTGCGCGTCGTTGAGTTCGACCCAATGCACGATCTCGGTCTTGGGCGGCAGCTCGGTCGCCACTTGTTCTTTGGTACGCCGCAGCAGGAACGGTTTGATCCGCGCATTCAAATGCTGAAGACGGTCCTCGTTGCCGAGCTTTTCAATCGGTGAGCGATAATTGCTGTTGAATTGCTTGCTGTCGCCCAGCCAGCCTGGCATCAGGAAATGGAACAGCGACCATAATTCACCCAAGTGGTTTTCCAGCGGCGTACCGCTCAGGCACAGCCGTTGGCGCGCGTTCAGGGAACGTGCCGCTTGGGCTGCCTTGCTGTTGGGGTTTTTGATGTACTGCGCTTCATCGAGCACCAGTACATGCAGCAACTGTTTTCTGAGCAGCTCCACATCCCGTGGCAGCAGCGCATAGGTGGTCAGGATCAGGTCATAGTCCTGCAGGCTTTCGTAATCCTGATGACGATTGGCGCCGTACAGCGCCAGCACCTTGAGTTGCGGCGTGAAGTGCCTGGCTTCATCGACCCAGTTCGGGATCAGGCTCGTAGGCATGACCGCCAGGGCCGGGCGATCCAGGCGACCGGCCTGCTTCTCTACCAGCAGGTGCGTCAGGGTTTGCAGGGTTTTGCCAAGCCCCATGTCGTCGGCCAGCACGCCGCCGACCTCAAGCTCGCGCAGCGCCTGCATCCAGTTCAGGCCTTCAAGCTGATAGGGCCGCAGCGTTGCGTTCAGGCCTGCGGGCACCTGGACCTTGGCGTCCTTGATGTTGATCAGTCGCTCGGAAAACTGTCGCAGCCGGTCGCCGCCTTGCCACACCAGGGGCATGTCATCCAGATGCTTGAGCCGGGTTGCGTCGGCAGTGTTCAGGCGGATGGCGTCGTTGCCATCCTCGCGCCAGTAGAAATCACCCAGGGTCGCCAGCACGGTTTTCAGGCGGCCGTAGGGCAGGGCAACGTGAATCGGCACGCCGCCGCGCTGGGTGAAGTGGTTGAGCTGCACCAGCAACTGTTCGTCGTCACGGCGCTTGGCGATGCCACCGGCGGTCATCAACTCGGGGTGGGTGCGCAGCAGGTTGATCAGGATAGGCAGCAGGCTCAGGCGTTCACCGTTGACGATGATGCCCAGCTCCAGATCGAACCAGTCGCGTTCGGGCTCCTCTTCGACCACCGCGTACCAGTCGTCCACCGGGGTGACGTCGAAGCCGAAGTCATCGGCCATCTCGACTTTCCACTGCAGGTCACGCAGCACCGGCAATTCATTGAGCATGAAGTGCAGCCAGGCTTTGTCGTTAGGCAGCTCGAACATCTCGCCGGCGCTGTCTGGCAGTGCTTTGCTCTGGCGCGTGGCGATGCGAAAACCCAGATCCAGCAGCTGTTTGCGAAACAGGCTTTCCAGGTCGATATCGCGGCGGATGCGCAGGGTCTCGTTGCTCAGATGGCGCACGATATCGGCTGATCGTCCTGGCGGCACCGGGCCTGAGGTGTAGAACTCGCCATAGCCGAATGCCAGGGCGGCACGGTGCTGGATGTGGCGTTGCATCTTGCCGTTGCGCGGCTCGTAGGCGCTGAACTCAAAGCTGGCCAGGGTCAGTCGCGGCATTGGCTCGGCGTCGATTATCAGGCGCTCCGGCAGGGAGGGTTTGTCTTCTGCCTTGGCGGCGGGCGCTGCCTGCTTGTCCACCGCGGCCAGAATGCCGGGGAGTCCTTGCGGTTCCTGGAGGAAAAACAGCGCTGCCGCACAGTGCTTGCAGTTGTTTCTGACTGGGCAGGTGCACTTGGCGACAACGAAATTGCGGGTGCGCTCCGGGTCTTTGAACTGCAGGGTCTGGGTGTAGATTTCCAGGCTTGAGCCGCGGCACACGGTGCGAACCAGATCTGCGCTCAGGTGTTGCAGCATGACACGTTTCTCTTGGGCGTATTTGAACCCGCGCTCGACACTCTGCGCCTTGAATAACGGCTCCCATGGCGTAGCCAGGGCTTTTTCTAAAATGGACGACACAGTTCAGAACAACCCCACGCAACGCGATATTTGAGACGCTAGTTTAAAGAGAAGACACTTTGATCAACATGGCCAGACTTCCGTTATCCATGTAGGTAAGTTCGCCATTTTTAACGCGCGTTAACTGCCGCATGCGCTCGCTGGTGATCAACACGCCGTGAGCGTCGAGCTGGTTGACCCAGAAATTGGCGTCGATGTCGGTAAAGCGCGCCAGTGCCAGGCTGACAGTGCCCTCGATGGGAAAATGTCCAAACTGCTCCTGTCCGGCGCTCAGTGCAACTTTGCTCGGCGTCGCGCTCAAATCCTGTTGCCAGGCTTTGTGCAGGATCACCTTATAGCGATCGCTGGCATCGAGCTTGCTCGCCAGGTCGTCCAGCGTCGTCGGGCGCTGATCCTCGGCCACCAGCTTGCGCGCGCCGTCGGCCCAGCCTTCAGGGGAAGGCTGGTTGGTGGCAGCCGGCTGGTCGATCTGCCGGAACAGAATCACCTCGACCTGGTACGTGCCATCGGCAAAGGCTGCCGGGGCGAACAGCACCAGCAGCAGGGTCAGCGAGCGGAACAAACGCATGGTGCTTCCTTCAAGCGGGTTTCGGGGTCAGGCGCTCGAACAGCGCTTCCAGAGTGTTAAAGCGCTCGTCCGGGCGCTCCATAGGCACCGAGAACTTGAACATCGTCGCGCCTTCGAATTTGTAGCGGTTGGGCTGCCCCTGAATCAGCTTGATCAGCGCCAGCGGGTCCACCGGCGTGTCGGCCGTAAACTCGATACGGCCACCCTGCGGTCCGCCATCGACTTTCTTGATCCCCAATTGCTCGGCCTTGAGCTTGAGCGAAGTTAGGCGCACCAGGTTTTTGGTCGGCTCGGGCAACAGGCCGAAACGGTCGATCATTTCCACTTGCAGGTCTTTCAGGCCGTCCTCGTCGGCAGCATTGGCGATGCGCTTGTAGAGGATCAGGCGGGTGTGGACGTCCGGCAGATAGGCTTCCGGAATCAGCGCTGGCAGGCGCAGGTTGATTTCGGGCCCGCCGCCCAGTGGCTGATCGAGGTTGGGTTGCTCGCCCTTGCGAATCGCTTTCACGGCCCGTTCGAGCATTTCCATATAAAGGGTGAAACCCACGGCCTGAATCTGCCCGCTCTGGCCGTCGCCCAACAGCTCGCCGGCGCCGCGAATTTCCAGGTCGTTGGTGGCCAGCACAAAGCCTGCGCCCAGGTCCTGGGTGTTGGCGATCGCTTCCAGACGCTTTTCGGCATCGGGCGTGATCTGTTTGCGCGGCGGCGTCAGCAGGTAGGCATAAGCCTGGTGGTGACTGCGTCCGACCCGGCCGCGCAACTGATGCAGCTGAGCCAGGCCGAACTTGTCGGCGCGCTCGATGATGATGGTGTTGGCGCTCGGCACGTCGATGCCGGTCTCGATGATGGTCGAGGCGATCAGCACGTTGAAGCGCTTGTGGTAGAAGTCGCTCATTACCTGTTCGAGATCACGTTCGTGCATCTGTCCGTGACCGATTCCGATGCGCGCTTCTGGCACCAGCTCGGCCAGGTCGGCGGCGCATTTCTCGATGGTCTTGACATCGTTGTGCAGGTAATACACCTGCCCACCGCGCAGCAATTCGCGCAGCAGCGCTTCCTTGACCGTCGGTTTGTTCTGCTCCATGACGAAGGTGCGCACCGACAGGCGACGGGCAGGCGGCGTGGCGATGATCGACAGGTCGCGCATCCCGGCCACCGCCATGTTCAGCGTGCGCGGGATCGGCGTGGCGGTCAGGGTCAGGATGTCGACCTCGCTGCGCAGCGCCTTGAGCTGTTCCTTCTGACGGACGCCGAACCGGTGCTCTTCGTCGATGATCACCAGACCGAGGTTTTTGATCTTGACGTCGTCCTGCAGCAGCTTGTGGGTGCCGATGACGATATCGATCTTGCCCTCGGCCAGATCGGCCACTGCTGCGTTGATTTCCTTGGCCGACTTGAAGCGGCTCATCACTTCAACGCTCACCGGCCAATCGGCAAAACGGTCGCGGAAGCTGTTGTAGTGCTGCTGGGCGAGCAGGGTGGTCGGCACCAGAATCGCGACCTGACGGCCGCCGTGCACGGCAATGAACGCTGCGCGCATGGCCACTTCCGTCTTGCCGAAGCCCACGTCGCCACAGACCAGCCGGTCCATCGGTTTGGGCGCGAGCATGTCAGCGCGCACGGCATCGATGGTGGTTTGCTGGTCGGCGGTCTCTTCGAACGCAAAGCCCGCGCTGAAGGTGTCGTAATCAAGCTTCGGATCGGCGAATGCGTAGCCTTCCCGCGCGGCACGACGGGCATAAATGTCGAGCAGCTCGGCGGCGACGTCGCGCACCTGTTCGGCGGCTTTGCGCTTGGCTTTCTGCCAGGTTTCGGAGCCGAGGCGATGCAGCGGCGCGAGGGCATCGTCACTGCCGGTGTAGCGTGCGATCAAATGCAGGTTGGCGACCGGGACGTACAGCTTGGCTTCTTCGGCGTACATCAGCATCAGGAATTCAGCGGCCTGATTATCGACTTCCAGCGTGGCCAGACCCAGGTAACGGCCGACGCCGTGGTCGATGTGAACCACCGGCGCACCTTCGCGCAGCTCGGTGAGGTTCTTGATCACCGCGTCGGCGCTGTGGCCTTCGGCGCGCTTTTCGCGACGCCGACGCTGCATCACCCGTTGACCGAACAGCGGGCTTTCGGCAATCAGTGCCAAGGCCGGGTCGTCCAGCACCAGGCCCTCGTCCAGCGGCGCGATGGTGATGGTCAGGCGCTCTTTGCTGTCGACGAAATCCTGCCAGCTGTCGACGGTTTTTGGCCGCAGTTTCAGGCGTTCGAGCAATTCGAGCAGTACTTCGCGGCGCCCGGCGGATTCGGCGGTGAACAGCACGCGTCCGGGGAACAGATCCAGGAAGTCCGACAGCGCGCCCAGCGGCTGCGCAGCTTTGGCTTCGATCGCCAGATTGGGCAGCGCTTGTGCCGGGAAACGATCGCGACCGACGCCGGTGTCGATGTCGTCCTGGCTGACCACGACGCGGGGCCAGGTTTTCAGGCGCGCGAAGCAGTCTTCCACTGGCAGGAACAGCTCGGCCGGTGGCAGCAGCGGGCGTTCAGGGTCGTAACGGCGCTCTTCGTAGCGGTTGCGCACGTCGTTCCAGAAGGTGTCGGCGGCGTGCTCGATCCCCGGCATCGAGAACACCTGGGTGTCCTGGGGCAGGTAGTCGAACAGCGTCGAAGTTTCTTCGAAGAACAGCGGCAGGTAGTACTCGATGCCTGCCGGCGTGATGCCGCTGCTCAAGTCCTGAAAAATGGTGTTTCGACGGAAGTCGACGTCGAACCGCTCCCGGAAACGCGCCTTGAAACCGGTAACCGCTTCTTTTTGCAGCGGAAATTCTTTGGCAGGTAACAGGCGGATGCGGTTTACCTTGTCGATCGAGCGCTGGGTTTCCGGCTCGAAGGTGCGCAGTGTTTCGATTTCGTCGTCGAACAGGTCGATCCGGTACGGCAGTTTGCTGCCCATCGGAAACAGGTCGATCAGCGCGCCGCGCACGGTGAATTCGCCGTGCTCATAAACCGTATCGACATAGCGGTAGCCGGTGGCTTCGAGACGGCTGCGCATCTGCTCCAGGTCGAGTTTCTGGCCAACGTCCAGCACCAGACTGCTGCCGAGCAGAAATTGTGTCGGCGCCAAGCGATGTAGGGCGGTAGTGATCGGCACTACCAGAACACCGTGAGCCAGCTCCGGTAGCCGGTACAGGCTGGCGATGCGCTGGGAGATGATGTCCTGATGCGGCGAGAAGAGGTCGTAGGGCAGGGTTTCCCAGTCGGGGAAATGCAGTACCGGCAGGTCAGGCGCGAAGAACTTCAATTCCTGCTCAAGCCGCTCGGCGCTCTGGCTGTCGGCGGTCAAAAGCAGGGTGAAGCGTTTCGCCGCACTGGCGGCCTCGGCGATCGCCAGACTCTGGGCGGCACCGGGCAGATTGCCCCAATGGGTTTTGCCTGCAGCAGCAGGAAGTTTGGGTAGGCGCAGAACGGGCACGGAAGATAAAGCTCCAGGCGTTGCGGCAGGGGCGGCGATTGTAACTAAAGAAGGAATCCGCTGTCAGTTTTACGACCGCGCAACTATACCCCGCATTTATGTAGTGCCGTACAACCTGATAACCGTGCATTGCTCAGAAACAAAGGCGCGGTCATAATGTAGCCCCTTTTTTCAGCCCCTACATGTGGAAGGTTCCCGTGACTCAGAAGCCCGACCAGTGTCTTGGTGAATGGATTGATCGTGAGGCCCTCGCCGAAGCGATGATTCCTCTCATCGGCCAGCTTTACCGCAATAACAATGTGGTGAGTTCGATCTATGGCCGCAGCCTGATCAATCGTTCGGTCATCGCTATTCTCAAGGCTCACCGCTTTGCGCGTCACCGCCAGTCCGATGCCAGCGAATTGTCCGTTCACGAGACTTTCCCGCTGATCAAAGCCATGAGCGACCTGAAACTGGGCGCTGCCTCGGTAGACCTGGGCAAGCTGGCCGTGAAGTACAAGGCCGAAAGCAATGGCCGCACCGCCGAGCAATTCGTGCGTGAAGAAATGGCTGACGTGGTCGGCAAACAGGGCACTGGCCCACGCAAGGGTACTGATGTCGTGCTTTACGGTTTCGGCCGTATCGGCCGTTTGCTGGCGCGCATCCTGATCGAGAAAACCGGTGGCGGCGACGGCTTGCGTCTGCGGGCCATCGTCGTGCGCAAAGGCGCCGAGAACGATCTGGTCAAGCGTGCCAGCCTGTTGCGTCGTGACTCGGTGCACGGCCCGTTCGATGGCACCATCACCATCGACGAAGCCAATAACACCATCAGCGCCAACGGCAACCTGATTCAGGTGATCTACGCCAAGAACCCGACTGAAGTCGATTACACCCAGTACGGCATCAAAGATGCGCTGCTGGTGGACAACACCGGTGTTTGGCGTGATGCCGATGGTCTGGGCCAGCACTTGCAGTGCCCGGGCATCGATCGCGTGGTCCTGACCGCTCCGGGCAAGGGCAAACTGAAGAACATCGTTCACGGGATCAACCACCAGCAGATCACCGATGACGACAAGATCGTATCGGCGGCGTCCTGCACCACCAACGCCATCGTGCCGGTGCTCAAGGCCATCAACGACAAGTTCGGCATCGTCAATGGTCACGTCGAAACGGTCCACTCGTACACCAACGACCAAAACCTGATCGACAACTTCCACAAGGGCGATCGCCGTGGCCGTAGCGCCGCGCTGAACATGGTCATCACTGAAACCGGTGCGGCCACCGCAGCGGCCAAGGCCTTGCCTGAACTGGCTGGCAAGCTGACCGGCAACGCGATTCGTGTACCGACGCCAAACGTATCGATGGCCATTCTCAACCTGAACCTTGCGAATGCCACCACCCGCGAAGAAGTCAACGAGTACCTGCGCTACATGGCGCTGCATTCGGATCTGCACAAGCAGATCGACTTCGTAAATTCCCAGGAAGTGGTCTCCACTGACTTCGTCGGTTCCCGTCACGCCGGTGTGGTCGATGCCGAAGCCACCATCGTCAACGACAACCGCGTTGTGCTGTACGTCTGGTACGACAACGAATTCGGTTACAGCTGCCAGGTAGTCCGTGTGATGGAAGACATGGCCGGGGTCAACCCGCCAGCGTTTCCGGCTTAAGAACAGCTATAAGCGCTAAGCTTCAGGCTGCAAGCAACACCATCAACGCCCCGACAGAGTTCGGGGCGTTTTTGTTTTCGTCGTACTGCATCTCCGGCTCTACTGAAAGCGTTCTTCACATCGACGCATCGACGCATCTTCGCTTCTGCCGAAGGCGTAGGAGCCGTGCTTGCAGGCGACCTGCCGGGGTCGCGCTCGACCGCGCAGCGGCAGCGAATATCGAGCGGGCGGTGAATCAGTCGATCTCTGCAGACAGGCGTCATGACCGCTTCGCGGTTAATCGTCGGCAAGCCGGACTCCTACGTCCTGTGGGCAGAAGCGGCGTTACGGCGGTCTGATGGATCTACCGACCCCTGTAGGCGTGAGCTTTGCGTGTTCACAAAAAAACGCCCCGAACTCTGTCAGGGCGTTTTTGATTCAGCTTGCAGCTTTTAGCCATCACTGCACCGCTGCAGCCCCATGCACATGGCTCTGGCCCTTGCGGAACAGTACCAGCGTGGCAATCAGGCCCAGTACGGCTGCGCCGCTCAGCCAGATGCCCGGCGCGGCTTTGTTGTCCAGCACGTGGATTAGGTATGTACAGGCCGCAGGGGTAAAGCCGCCGAAGGTCGCGGTCGCCAGACTGTAGGCCAGCGAGAAGCCGGTGGTGCGTACTTCGACCGGCATGATTTCGGTCAGAGCGACCACCATGGCGCCGTTGTAGGAGCCGTACAGAAACGACAACCACAGTTCGACCATCAGCAGGTTGGCAAAACTTGGGTTGGACGTCAGCCAGGACAAGGCGGGGTAGGCCGTGATGATCGCGAGAATTGTCGCGCCCAGCAGCAGAGGCTTACGACCGATCTTGTCAGACACTGCGCCCATCACCGGCAGCCAGATGAAGTTCGAAATACCGACGCATACGGTCACCAGCAACGCATCCAGGTCCGACAAATGCAGCTCGTTTTTGCCGAACGTCGGGGTGTAGGCGGTGATCAAGTAGAACGACACCGTGGTCATTACCACAAGCGCCATGCCAGCAATAACCAGACCGAAGTTCTGGCCAATCGATTTCACGACCTCACCCAGGGTAGGACGGTGATGTTTGGCCCGAGCTTCAAACTCAGGGGTTTCTTCCATGGAGCGGCGAATGACGAAGATCACCGGTACGATCAGGCAGCCAATCAGGAACGGCACGCGCCAGCCCCATTGCCCCATGTCTTCAGGGCTCAGCCAGTGGTTGAGACCCACGCCAAGCAGGCCGGCGAATACGACGGCCGCCTGCTGGCTTGCTGATTGCCAGCTGACGAAGAAACCCTTGCGGCCGGGTGTCGATATTTCTGCCAGATAGACCGAGACGCCACCCAGTTCCACACCGGCGGAAAACCCCTGCAGCAGGCGTCCGACCAATACCAAGAGCGGCGCTGCAACCCCTAGCGTCGCGTAACCTGGCACGCACGCAATCAAAACGGTGCCCATGGCCATCATCGCCAAGGTGATGACCAGGCCTTTCTTGCGCCCGTGATGGTCGATATAGGCGCCAAGGAAGATGGCGCCAAGCGGACGCATTAAAAAGCCTGCGCCGAAGGTTGCCAGCGACAGCATCAGGGACGCGAATTCGCTGTCGGCAGGGAAGAAAGTTTTGGCAATGGCCGTGGCGTAAAAGCCATAGACCATGAAGTCGAACATTTCAAGGAAGTTGCCGCTGACAACGCGAAAAATCGCTTTGCCTTTGCCTGTGGTCGAGGCCATTTGGAATTACTCACTTAGGCTGTCTAGCTGGGGGATCCGTTGTATTTATGCGTCCTCTCTGGCCTGACCGAGCCTGAACTTCGGGTAAGGCAGATTTGTAACGATATGTGTAAACATGGCGGATGGCAATCGCAAGCCACCTGACGAGGACGGCGCTTCGGCCATTTCTTGCCGCAGGAGATCAGGGACAATTCGGTTTCTGGAGTTGCCGGGCGGGGGGAATGCGCGGCGGACTGCGCAGGTCCGGCGTTGTAGAGGCAGGAGTTGGGTGGTGGGTTTTTAGTTGAGCAACGACTGGCGGAGTTTGTCCGACAAGCCATCGGGCGCCAGCCAGATCGCCAGATACGCTTTGGCAAGATCCGGATCGGGGCTGGCGAAAATGACCTTCTGGTTGCGCGTGAGGGTCAGCCCGTCGGTCTCGTCCCAGCTCAGGTCATAGCGGTCGCCTTTGCTGATGTTTTGAAAGCTGTTGTGCAGCCGCTCGATCTCGGGACGAAGGCGTTTGAGCGTCTCCTTGGTTTGCTGGCGCTCCAGTGCGGCATTGGCAGCCTTGATCACGTCTTCACGATCGATGTCACGAAAGTAAAACAGCTCAAGACGCTGCGGGGTCTGGGTGAGTGCCGCCTGTTTGGCGCTGGTCGCAGGCTCTGCATAAAATGCAGCGGCGTACACATCGGCCCACATGTAAGTCAAAATCGCCTGGTTCTTGCGCTCCAGTACCGGCGACTGACCTTGCAGCTGAGCGGGGAAGTCCGCCTGCTTCAACAGGTCAGCCTCAGAGGCCATGACCGCAGAGCACGTCAGCGCGCTCAATAACATCATCCAACCCATCAACAACTGTCGCATCTCGTACGCCTTTTCAAGAATCTACCGACAAGGTTAAGCCAAATTTGCCGGCAGTGGGGCAGGCCTGACGGGGTGGGTTGGGCAAAAAAGGTGTGTAACGCAGACAATATTGGCCTACGACGCGACCAAGGGTTAATGTTCGCGGCGGCGCTGGACGTATAGACTGCGTCGCGAGTTTGAAATCTTCCCGCCGCGGGCAGCGGCGTGAGTCAGCCAGAGACGCCAGAGTGGCGCTCTCGGCCCGTTCTAAGGAGTACGCATGGCTGTCTACAACTACGACGTAGTGGTACTGGGTTCCGGCCCCGCAGGAGAGGGTGCGGCAATGAATGCCGCCAAGGCTGGACGCAAGGTTGCCATGGTCGATAGCCGTCGCCAGGTCGGCGGCAACTGCACCCACCTGGGTACGATCCCGTCCAAAGCACTGCGTCACTCGGTCAAACAGATCATCCAGTTCAACACCAACCCGATGTTCCGGGCCATTGGTGAACCGCGCTGGTTCTCTTTTCCGGATGTTTTGAAAAACGCCGAAATCGTCATCAGCAAGCAGGTTGCTTCACGCACCGGTTATTACGCGCGCAATCGGGTCGATGTGTTTTTCGGCACCGGCAGCTTCGCCGATGAGCGCACCATCGATGTGGTATGCCCCACTGGCATCGTCGAGAAACTCGTTGCCAACCAGATCATCATCGCCACCGGATCACGCCCTTATCGTCCGGCTGATATCGACTTTTCCCACAAGCGTATCTACGACAGCGACACCATCCTCAGCATCAACCATACCCCGCGCAAACTGATCATCTACGGCGCAGGCGTGATCGGCTGCGAATACGCGTCAATCTTCAGCGGCCTGGGCGTGATGGTGGAGCTGGTCGATAACCGCGATCAATTGTTGAGCTTCCTGGATTCGGAAATTTCCCAGGCGCTGAGTTATCACTTCAGCAACAACAACGTGATGGTTCGTCATAACGAGGAATACGAGCGTGTGGAGGGCCTGGAAAACGGCGTGATTCTGCACCTCAAATCGGGCAAGAAAATCAAGGCCGACGCCTTGCTGTGGTGTAACGGCCGTACCGGTAACACCGACAAGCTGGGGCTGGAAAATGTTGGTCTCAAGGCCAACGGACGTGGCCAGATCGATGTGGATGAAGCCTACCGTACCGCGGTGCCGACGATCTATGGCGCAGGCGACGTGATCGGCTGGCCAAGTCTGGCCAGTGCTGCCTACGACCAGGGGCGTTCGGCGGCGGGCAGTGTGGTCGACAACGGCAGCTGGCGTTTCGTCAACGACGTGCCGACGGGCATTTACACCATCCCGGAAATCAGCTCGATCGGTCAGAACGAACACGAACTGACCCAGGCCAAAGTGCCCTATGAAGTAGGCAAGGCGTTCTTCAAGGGCATGGCACGGGCGCAGATTTCCGGTGAGCGCGTGGGGATGCTGAAAATCCTGTTCCACCGCGAAACGCTGCAGGTGCTGGGCGTGCATTGCTTTGGCGACCAGGCGTCAGAGATCGTGCACATCGGCCAGGCGATCATGAACCAGCCGGGCGAGGCCAATACTCTGAAATACTTCGTCAATACCACCTTCAACTATCCGACTATGGCCGAGGCCTATCGGGTCGCGGCTTACGACGGCCTGAACCGGCTTTTTTAAGCAACTCCGGCCGGTGGCCTGAGCCGGCCGGGGAGACCGATTTCAGTGATTCCCGAGCGTGGCGCTGGCCAAACCGGGAAAGTCTGTAATCAGGCTGTCAACGCCGAAATCAGCGAGCCTGCGCATCAGTGCAGGTTCGTTCACTGTCCAGACCGACACATGCAGCCCCTGGCTCTGAGCCTTTTTCAGGCGTTCGGGGGTGCACAGTGTCCAGTTCAGCGCCAGAATCCCACAGCCATAGCCTTGTGCGACCTTAAGCGGGTCGAGCCAGGCGTATTCGGCGACCAATCCCCGAGCAATATCAGGTGTCAGCTCCAGCGCTGCGCGTAACACTTCGCGAGAGCTTGAGGTGATGGTCACCTTGTCCAGCAAGCCATGACGCTGGGCCAGTTCGCGAATCGCCAGCACGGTGGTAGCGGCGCGAGTGCGTGAAGCGCTTTTGACTTCCAGCTGCCAATGCTCGAACGCGCATTTTTCAAACAGCTCTTCCAGGCGCGGGATCGGACATGGGTTGACCCAGCCAGGACCGCCCTTGCGTGCATCGTAGGTCACAAGGTCAGCGGCATCGTGCTCGACAACCTTGCCCCGTCGATCGGTGGTGCGTTTGAGGGTTGGGTCGTGGATCACCATCAGTTCGCCGTCACGGGACAAGTGCAGGTCCAGTTCGCAACGCTTTACCCCATGTTTAAGGCACTCCTGAAAACTGCTCAGGGTATTTTCCGGTGCTTCGCCTTTAGCGCCGCGGTGGCCATAGATCAGGGTCACATTTACTCCTTGGGGACGTCGGGCGCCTTGTAGAACGGTGATTTAGGTGCAGTGGGCAGAACATTAGTCGTTGGATGGGTCGTTTTGTTCGCGGGCCAGCCGCCGCTGTTGGGCTTGTCGTTGCAGGATGTGTCGGGCAAGCAGCTGACGTTGGGCGTCAGGCAGATCAATGAACTCGGTGCCGACCTCGAAATCGCCGATTGTCAGTGCGTTGCAGGACGTCACTCTGGCTCGCAGCATCATTCCCGAGGCCTGGGGCATCAGCACCATTTTGATCGAAAGAAGGTCGCCTGCATGGAAGGGCTGTGGCGTCTCGAACTGCAGCCCGCCTTCGGACATGATCACCTTTTGCGGCTTGCCGAGCTTGCCCAGCACGGTTTGCGCCACCACCTGGCCAAGCAGATCGATGCGTTTGCTCAGGGCTTTGAGAAAACTGTTCAGCGTGCGGTCGCGTTCATCCAGCTGGCGCAGCAGATGCTGGGACTCGAACTCACTGACGTGCAGTTCGCTCAGCAGATCGAACAGCGCCGAGGTGCCTCGATGGGCATGTTCGTCGACCGCGCCTGGTCCGGACAGCAGGTGAATTTCCAGTGCGACGCTGTCCTCGATACGGTAGTATTCGCGGCGTTCTTCTTCATCTAATGTCGACATGGCGAACCCATGGTAGCGGCGGTTGTCAGAAAGATCGCCCAGCGCGATCCGGTCAGTTGGCTCAGTGTGTTTTGAGTGTAAAGCTGCTCGCTGACCCGCCACAAGGACGTTCCCCATTCCTGCGAACATGCCCCTAAGTATCAAGCGCCTAAATGTTCAGACCTCTTTTTGTATTTATTGGCACGCGTTACACCCGTGCCAAACGCCGTAATCACTTTGTCTCCTTCATTTCCCTGACGTCGATGATCGGCCTTGCCCTAGGCGTAGTCGTGATGATAGTCGTGTTATCGGTCATGAACGGCTTCGACCACGAAATGCGCACCCGCGTGCTGGGCATGGTGCCCCACGCCACCATCGAATCGGGTGAACCGATCAACGACTGGCAAAGCCTGGCCACCAAAGTCAGGCAGAACCCCCAGGTAGAGGCGGTCGCGCCGTTCACCCAGATGCAGGGTCTGCTGACCAATAACGGCAATGTGCAGAAAATCCTGCTCAACGCCATCGATCCTGACCAGGAACGTAAGGTGTCGATCATCGACCAGTTCATGAAGCAGGGTCGGCTTGACGATCTGGTGGCTGGCGGTTTCGGTGTGGTGATCGGCGACAAGGCCGCGACCAAGCTCGGTGTCGGCATCGGTGACAAGGTGACATTCGTCGCCCCGGAAGTCACGGTGACGCCGGCCGGTATGTTCCCGCGCATGAAACGCTTCACCGTGGTCGGCATCTTTCATGTTGGCGCCGGCGAGCTGGACGGGTATCTGGGCGTGACCAATCTGCAGGATCTGGCGCGCCTGCATCGCTGGAAGCCCGATCAGGTGCAGGGCTTGCGGCTCAAGTTCACCGACCTGTTCAAAGCCCCGCGCACCGCTTATGAAATCGCGCAGAATCTCGGCGAGCATGAGTACTACTCCCGCGACTGGACCCGCACCCACGGCAACCTGTATCAGGCCATTGGCATGGAGAAATCCATCATCGGCCTGCTGTTGCTGCTGATCGTTGCAGTGGCAGCGTTCAACATCATTTCTACCCTGGTGATGGTGGTGAACGACAAGCGCGGCGACATCGCCATCTTGCGCACGCTGGGCGCCACGCCGGGCCAGATCATGGCAATCTTCATGGTTCAGGGCACGGTCATCGGCGTGGTTGGCACCGCCATCGGCGCGGCGGTTGGTATCCTGGCCGCCCTCAATGTCAGCGCTGCCATCTCCGCGCTGGAAGGCCTGATTGGTCACAAGTTTCTCAACGCAGATGTCTATTTCATCGATTATCTGCCGTCGCAATTGATGGCCGAAGACGTGTTCCTCGTCTGCGGTGCAGCGTTGATCCTGAGTTTCCTCGCCACCTTGTATCCAGCCTGGCGTGCGGCGCGCACCCAGCCGGCGGAGGCGTTACGTTATGAGTGAGTCGGGCATGAGTGATAAAGCAGTATTGAGTTGCCGGAACCTGGGCAAGTCCTACGAGGAAGGTCCGGAGTCGGTGACGGTGTTGTCCGGCCTGCAACTTGAGTTGCATGCCGGTGAACGTGTGGCGATTGTCGGCAGTTCAGGCTCGGGCAAAAGTACCTTGCTCAACCTGCTCGGCGGCCTCGATACGCCGTCTGAAGGCAGCGTTTGGCTGGCGGGCGAAGAGTTGTCGGCGCTGAACGAAAAGGCCCGTGGCCTGCTGCGTAACCGGGCGTTGGGTTTCGTTTATCAGTTCCACCATCTATTGCCCGAGTTCACCGCGCTGGAAAACGTGTGCATGCCGCTGCTGATCGGCAAGACCGCGATTCCCGAGGCTCGTCAGCGTGCCACGGCGTTGCTGGAGCGGGTAGGGCTGGGACATCGATTGGCGCACAAGCCGGCCGAGTTGTCCGGTGGCGAACGTCAGCGTGTTGCCATCGCCCGTGCGCTGGTCAATCAGCCTGGGCTGGTGATGCTCGACGAGCCCACCGGCAACCTCGACCATCACACTGCCCAGGGCATTCAGGATTTGATGCTCGAGCTGAGCACGTCTTCGCGCACGGCGTTTCTGGTCGTGACGCACGACCTGGCCCTGGCCAGGCAGATGGACCGTGTGTTGAGCCTGCAGGACGGGCGGCTGATTTCGATCTGATGGATTCAACCCGATACCGGTCAGGCCGGTGTCGGTGTGTTTTTTACTTTTAGCGACTTTTAGCTTCGGTGCTCCACGAATGTTCAGACCGTTATCGATCTTTATCGGCGCACGCTACACCCGGGCCAAGCGCCGGAACCATTTCATCTCGTTCATTTCCATGACCTCGATGATTGGCCTGGCGCTCGGCGTCCTGGCGATGATTGTGGTGCTGTCCGTGATGAACGGTTTTCAGAAGGAAATGAGCGGACGCATTCTCGGCATGGTCCCCCACGCCGTGATTTCGGGCGTCACGCCGCTCGATGACTGGAAGCCTGCTGCGCAGGCCGCCCTGAAAAACCCGGAAGTCACTGCGGCTGTGCCCTTCACTGAAATGGACGGCATGCTGTCCTATAAGGGCGCGATGCAGCCGATCCAGATCAGTGGCGTCGAGCCGGCCCTCGAATCGCAGGTCTCCATCGTGACCCAGCATATCGTTCAGGGCCGCATGCAGGACCTCAAGCCCGGTGATTTCGGCGTGGTGATCGGTGAGATCACTGCCCGGCGTTTCCGCTTGAATGTCGGTGACAAGCTGACGCTGATCGTTCCGGAGGTCAGCACAGCCCCCGGTGGAATTACCCCGCGTTTGCAGCGTCTGACCGTGGTCGGTGTGTTCAAGGTAGGGGCCGAGCTGGATGGATCGATGGCGCTGGTCAACGTGGCCGATGCGGCGACCATTCAGCACTGGCAGCCCAATCAGGTGCAGGGCGTGCGTCTGGCGGTCAAGGATTTGTACGCCGCGCCGCAAGTGTCTACGGCGATCGTCGCGGGCCTGGGCGCAGGCTACAAGGCGGACGACTGGACGCACACTCAGGGCAGTCTGTTCAGCGCCATGAAAATGGAAAAGACCATGATCGGCCTGTTGCTGCTGATGATCGTTGCTGTAGCGGCGTTCAACATCATCGCAACGCTGATCATGGTGGTGAACGACAAGGGCGCAGACATCGCGATCCTGCGCACCCTTGGCGCCACGCCTGGGCAGATCATGGCGATCTTCGTGGTTCAGGGCACGGTCATCGGTGTCGTCGGAACCGTGATCGGTGGGGTGCTCGGCGTCATTGCCGCGATCAACGTCAGTGCTCTGGTGGGCTGGATCGAGCGCGTGACCGGGCAGCATATCTTTACCTCGGACGTGTACTTCATCAGCAATCTGCCGTCCGATTTGCAGGGCGGTGATGTGGCGCTGATTTGCGCAGCCGGGTTCATCCTGAGCTTTCTGGCAACGATCTACCCGGCCTGGCGCGCGGCGCAGATTCAACCGGCCCATGCGCTACGGTATGAGTGACGTACTGAAGACGCACCTTCTGTAGGAGCCAACTTGTTGGCGAGAGGATCTTGCGGCAACTCAAATATGTCGTCTCGCGAACAAGTTCGCTCCTACGAGTTTGCGACGGCCGCAAAACCCGTAAACTGACACGCTCTGGTTTTCATTTCCGCTTTCATATTCAGGTCCCGTCATGCATCCCGCAGCCGAACACTCGCCGCTGGGCAAGTCCAGCGAGTACATCGCCACCTATACGCCTTCGCTGTTGTTCCCGATTCCGCGCGCCGCCAAGTGGGCCGAATTGGGGCTGACTGCCGAAACGCTGCCTTACAAGGGCGTCGATTTCTGGAATTGCTACGAACTGTCATGGCTATTGCCGTCGGGCAAGCCTGTGGTCGCCATTGGTGAGTTTGCAATCCCGGCGGACTCGCCGAATATCATCGAATCCAAATCCTTCAAGCTTTACCTGAACTCGCTGAACCAGACCTCGTTCGCGTCTCAAGGCGAACTGGTCGCGACGCTTGAAAAAGATCTGTCCGCTGCCGCAGGCAAGCCGGTCGGTGTGCGCATTCGCAGCCTGAAAGACATTGAGAGTGAGGGCATCGTCGCAGTACCAGGCGAGTGCATCGATGATCTGGATATCAGCATCAGCAGTTACGATCGTCCTCAACCGGAATTACTGCGCTGCGATCAAACGCGCATCGTTGAGGAATCGCTGCACAGCCATCTGCTCAAATCCAACTGCCCGGTGACCAGTCAGCCGGACTGGGGCAGCGTTGCGGTGCAGTACCATGGCGCCGCGCTGGACCACGCAAGCTTTCTGGCTTACATCGTCAGCTTTCGCCAGCATTCGGATTTCCACGAGCAGTGCGTGGAGCGGATCTTCATGGACTTGCAGCGATTGCTGAAGCCCAAGAACCTGACGGTTTCAGCACGCTATGTGCGTCGTGGCGGGCTGGACATAAACCCGTATCGCAGTACCGAGACGTTGACCCTTGAAAACGGCCGTTTGGCCCGGCAGTGATCTGCAGGGCTCTGCAGGAGTGAACTTGTTCGCGAGGGGCGGTAGGTTCTGCGCATCTACTTGCGACTGAAACACCGTCTCGCGAATGAATTCGCTCCTACAGAAGGGACAGGCCTTCAGATCCCGATATTGCCCAAGGTCTGGACGATGTTGCGCAGCGTACCGGCGATGCCGGGGTGTTCCAGTTCAAAGCGCTCGACCGCCAGATTGACGCCGTCGGCCACGCTGGTGTCCTGTGTCCGGGTTTCGAGTTCGATCTGCGATTGAATCTGTGCCATCAGCTGATGCAGGTCGTCGCGCTCCGCTTCAGTCAGCGGCGGGTTTTGATCCAGTTGCTCGCGCAAGGTAGTGAGTTGCTCTTGCAGTTCGCGGGCGGGCATAGGGTGCTCCCTTTATTGATAGTCTCAGCATGGACCTCGACGCACGGCCAAAGGTCCTTAGGGGCTAAGACTAATCCAGTGCGCCGCAACCTGCATGCTGTCTATCAAACAAGGTCAGGGTTTCTCGGCCTTCAACCGCCGTAGTGTGATGTCGGCCAGACACGATTGCAGTTCGCCAAGATGATCGATTACCGAATGGGCGCCGATTTCGTAAAGTTTCAGAGTCGCCCGGGTGCGCAACCGTTCACGGCCAGCGGCGCTCAGCGCGTCCCACTGCGCAGGTGAAACGCCGCATAAAGGGCCGCACGAGGCCAAGCCTATCGTCCACAACCCGGCGTTGAGCCCCGACTCGATCAGGCGTGGATCGCCGCTGACCAGCACGCATCCGTCCAAATGACTGACATTGAGGCTCATCAGTGCCTGCCAGCACGCGTCGGGGGCCGGCCAGAGATTGGTTGGGGCAGGGGCTGCGTCGATCCATCCGGCCAGAGGTTTGGCCAAGGCCTGGGCAATGGATGCCGGGAGCTCTTCAATCCAGGCGCAGGGGACGCCTTGTTGGCGAAGGGATTTCAATACTGCGAGCGCGCCGGGGGTGACGACCGCGTAGCCATCAGCCTGCCCAGCGGCCTGAGCTAGGATGATTTGCTGCGATTCCCTCATTTTAAGGGTCCCGGCCTGGGCGCCGAAGTCCACCAGGCAGCCACTCAAGCCAAACAACACGGCGGTGAACGAAGGATCGGAAACAGCGACGGGAGCGAGCATGAATATCCCTCGGAAATAGAGCTGAAACTAAGGGATACAAGTGACAGTCCGATGACGACGCGATGACAGCACTCGTCAATCTCCGAGGTGTCAGTAAATCCTTCAGCGTTGAGCGACGTAAATCTGCGCGGAACGCTTTATACTCGCGACTTTGTTTTGGGGGCGTAGCGCCCGCTTCATAACTTTGACTAGGAGTGTCAGCTATGCCCGTGACTGGTGCAGGCTTGTTTGATCGTATCGCTAAGCTGTGTTTCTGTGCCGGTATCGCACTGGTTCCAATGGCCGCCCAGGCCGCTGACGAAGATCCGTGGGAAGGCGTCAACCGCGCCATTTTCCGCTTCAACGACACCCTCGACACTTACGCGTTGAAGCCGCTTGCCCAGGGTTATGAGTTCATCACGCCGCAGTTTCTGGAAGACGGCATTCACAACATGTTCAAAAACGTCGGCGACGTGACCAACCTTGCCAACGATGTGTTGCAGGCAAAACCTGCCGCTGCCGGCGTCGACACTGCACGTCTGATCTTCAACACCACCTTCGGCCTGGCTGGCTTCTTCGACGTAGGCACCAAGATGGGCCTGCAGCGCAATGACGAAGACTTTGGTCAGACACTCGGCTACTGGGGTGTAGGCAGTGGCCCGTTCGTCATGCTGCCGTTCTTCGGTCCTAGCACCGTTCGTGACGCCGTTGCCAAGTACCCGGACACCTACACCGCCCCGTACCGCTACATTGACGACGTACCGGTCCGCAACTCGCTGCTGGGCCTCAACGTCGTCGATACACGTGCCAGCCTGCTGTCCGCCGAGAAGCTTATCAACGGCGACAAATATATCTTTATCCGCAACGCCTTCCTGCAGAACCGCGAGTTCAAAGTGAAGGACGGCAAGGTCGTGGACGATTTCTGATACGTTCCTGATGGCTTGAAAACGAAAAAGGCGACTCAGTGAGTCGCCTTTTTTTACATCAGTGATTTGTCGAAACTGTGAAGCCGTTCCGCTGCCCCTCAGTTCATCTTCAGAATGGTGAGGCCCAGTTTCTGCCCCCCTTGTTCAAGGTCGGCCAGCCAGACGACCTCGGTATCGGCTTCCAGCCCTTTCAACGCGGCATGGTCAGAATCGATGCGCACGCTGATTTTGTCACCGACCTTAAAGGCGCGTGGGGCCTGTATTTGCATGCCCGAACTGGATAGATCAACGCACACGGCAGGGATGATCTGACCCGCGTAGAGCAGAGTGATGTCAGCATCGACTCGCATGCGGATGTAGTCGCGTTTCTCGTCGTAGTCGCGATCGTTCTGGCCCATGGCACATCCTTCGTTTTCGTTGCTGAATTATCCGTTCTTATAACTCCCGGCGATTTGCGGTGTAAAGACGCAAACCGACCGCTGGAGCGCGCTTGAAACGCCCGGCGGATGGGAGTACCGTCTGCGCCTTGAAGGGCACCTCTGTAATGCGCCGCGCGGGACCAAAAGTCCGGGTGCGAGTAGCCAGAGAGGCTAGAAGCGAATCCAGTACGCGGTCAGACACCCTTTGACCGCTTACGCCAACCTAATCTGGCGCCGTTTGCCCACATGCAAAAAACCAGTGCCACGTTGCTGATAATCGATGACGACGAAGTAGTGCGCGCAAGTCTTGCGGCCTATTTGGAAGACAGTGGGTTCAGCGTCCTGCAGGCCAGTAACGGTCAGCAGGGTCTACAGATATTCGAGCAACAAACGCCCGATCTGGTGATCTGCGACTTGCGCATGCCTCAAGTGGGCGGCCTGGAGCTGATTCGTCAGGTGACCAGTCTCGCCCCCGATACCCCGGTGATCGTGGTATCTGGCGCTGGCGTGATGAGCGATGCGGTCGAAGCATTGCGTCTCGGGGCGGCCGACTACCTGATCAAACCACTGGAAGACCTTGCCGTACTGGAGCATTCGGTTCGCCGGGCACTTGATCGCGCGCACCTGCTCCAGGAAAACAAGCTGTACCGGCAGAAGCTGGAAACGGCTAACCGCGAACTGGAAGCCAGCCTTCATCTGCTTCAGGAAGATCAGGACGCCGGCCGCCAGGTTCAGATGAACATGCTGCCGACCAATCCCTGGGCCATCGACGATTTCGAATTCGAACACGAGATCATTCCGTCGCTGTACCTGTCCGGCGATTTCGTCGATTACTTTCGCGTCGATGAGCGCCGCGTAGCCTTTTATCTGGCTGATGTGTCCGGCCATGGTGCTTCGTCAGCGTTCATCACCGTGCTGTTGAAGTTCATGACCACGCGTTTGCTGTTCGAATCCAAGCGCGGCGGGACATTACCGGAATTCAAGCCTTCGGAAGTCCTCGGCCACATCAATCGTGGTTTGATCAGCTGCAAGCTGGGTAAACACGTGACGATGGTGGGCGGAGTGATCGATGAGGACACCGGGCAGCTAACCTACAGCGTCGGCGGCCATTTGCCACTGCCGGTGCTATATACCCCGCAAGGGGCGCGTTACCTGGATGGCCGTGGTCTGCCGGTCGGGCTGTTCAACGAAGCGACCTATACGGACCATGTGCTGGATTTGCCTGCGTCCTTTAGTCTAACGTTGCTGTCTGATGGCATTCTGGACCTTTTGCCAGGTGATACACTCAAAGAGAAAGAGGCCGCGTTACCTGAACTGGTGATGGCGGCAGGTGGCAGCCTGGATGGCTTACGCCGCAAGTTTGGATTGGCCACACTCGGGGAGATGCCGGATGATATCGCCTTGTTAGTGTTGAGCAGGAACCTTTAATGAGTACCGGTAGAATCCAGTTTGCCGAGCAAGATGGCACGTTCGTCCTGAAATTCGTGGGTGAAGTGCGGTTGACGCTTTGTTCGGCCTTGGATACGACGATTGAGCGGATCTTCACGGCGTTGAATTTTTCAACGGTGGTGATCGATCTGACCGAAACCCGCAGCATCGACAGCACCACGCTCGGCTTGTTGGCCAAGCTGTCTATCCTGTCGCGTCAGAAAGTAGGCCTGTTGCCCACTGTGGTGACGACCCATGAGGACATCACGCGCCTGTTGCAATCAATGGGCTTCGATCAGGTGTTCAACATCGTAGATCGCCCGATCCCTCGCCCTGAATGCCTTACCGACTTGCCGTCGCAGGATCAGTGCGAAGACGTGGTAAAGGCCAAGGTGCTGGAAGCGCACAAGATCCTCATGGGGTTGAACGACTCCAATCGCGAAGCATTTCACGACCTGGTCAACGCCCTCGAGCGCCAGTGACCTGAGTCCTCCGCCGCGATAAATCGCAGGCGTTAAAAAGGGCGGCACCCGCGAGGATGCCGCCCTTTTTGTGCTGTATCGAACCTTACTTCTTGGCCGACAGCAGTGCTTCGAGTTTTTCCTGATCGCGGGCGAACTGACGGATGCCTTCAGCCAGCTTCTCGGTGGCCATCGCGTCTTCGTTGGAAGCCCAGCGGAACTGGCTTTCGTTCAACGTCTGGCGTGGTTCACCGCCTTTGCCTGGCGCCAGTTTGCGCTCCAGCACGCCGTTGTCCTCGGACAGCTTCTGCAACAGATCCGGGCTGATGGTCAAACGATCGCAGCCGGCCAGTTCTTCGATCTGGCTCAGGTTGCGGAAGCTTGCGCCCATGACCACGGTTTTGTAGTCATTGGCCTTGTAGTAGTTGTAGATGCGGCTGACGGATTTCACGCCTGGATCTTCCGCGCCTACGTATTCCTTGCCTTCGGCCTTTTTGTACCAGTCGTAGATGCGGCCCACGAATGGCGAAATCAGGAACACACCGGCGTCAGCGCAGGCTTGAGCCTGAGCGAAGGAGAACAGCAAAGTAAGGTTGCACTGGATGCCTTTCTTTTCCAGTACTTCAGCCGCCTTGATGCCTTCCCAGGTAGAGGCCAGTTTGATCAGGATACGGTCACGGCCGATACCAAACTCTTCGTACAGACCGACAATGCGTTCTGCGCGAGCGATACAGGCGGCGGTGTCGAAGGAGATGCGCGCGTCGACTTCGGTGGAAACGCGGCCCGGCACTACTTTGAGAATCTCTCGGCCGATGGCGACGGCGAAACGGTCGCTTGCCAGATCGATATCACCGTTGCTGCCGCTGAACGCTTCTTTCAAGCGATCGACGTTGCTGTCATTTGACCCGGCCTTCAACAGCAGGGAAGGGTTGGTCGTTGCATCGACCGGCTTGAGTTTTTCGATGGCCGCGAAGTCACCGGTGTCAGCAACGACGGTGGTGATTTTTTTGAGTTGTTCCAGCTTGGAAGTCATGAGCGTGCTCTGTCCTGTGGGTTTGATGACATTACCCGAGCGCCGCCGGTCACTCAAGGGCGTAAACCATAACGGATGCAGGTGATATCAGGGCTCCGGTTTGCGCAAACGTTCGGTGCGCACCCCAGCCATGAACTCGCAGAAACCAGGCTTTGCGCCCAAAGGTTTCAACCTGTCGTTATCGAGTGTTGAGGAAGGCGGATACTCGATCCAGACTGAGTTTGAGCACGGTGGACGCTGCTTGTTCCCAGTCGTTGATATTAAGCGGTTCGACGGCGGCTGCGGCATCCATCAAGGCCAAGTCTTGCGCTTGCTGATAAACTGCGCGTCCGTCACGCCAGATCGCCCGATTGCCGACATGTTGCCATTGACCGCTTCACCTGCCGCGCCCAAGTCCGCCGAACCGTCTCGTCGTTTTTCCGTTGCGCCGATGATGGACTGGACAGACCGCCATTGCCGGTACTTCCTGCGCCTTTTATCGAAAAACGCGTTGCTCTACACCGAAATGGTCACCACCGGTGCGTTATTGCACGGCGACAGCGAGCGTTTTCTGCGCCACGACGACACCGAGCATCCCCTGGCGCTGCAATTGGGCGGCAGCACCCCGGCAGATTTGGCTGCCTGCGCGAAGATGGCCGAGGCGGCGGGCTACGATGAGGTCAACCTCAACGTCGGCTGCCCGAGCGACAGGGTGCAGAATAATCTGATTGGCGCGGTATTGATGGGACACCCGCAGTTGGTCGCCGATTGTGTCAAGGCCATGCGCGACGCGGTATCGATCCCGGTCACGGTCAAGCACCGCATTGGCATCAATGGCCGCGACAGTTATTCAGAGCTGTGTGATTTCGTGGGCACCGTGCGTGACGCCGGCTGTACCAGCTTCACCGTTCACGCGCGGATCGCCATTCTCGAAGGCTTGTCTCCCAAAGAAAACCGCGACATCCCGCCTTTGCGTTACGACGTTGCCGCGCAGCTGGTGCAGGATTTCCCGGACCTTGAGTTCATTCTCAACGGCGGCATCAAGACCCTGGAGCAATGCACGGAACATCTGAATACCTTCGACGGCGTGATGCTTGGCCGTGAGGCGTACCACAATCCCTACCTGCTGGCAGAAGTGGACCGCGAACTGTTCGGCAGCACCGCGCCGGTCATCACACGCGCTCAGGTGCTTGCGGCCATGCGCCCGTATATCGCGGCACACCTGAACGACGGCGGCTCAATGCACCATATCACCCGGCATGTACTGGGGCTGGGCACGGGGTTCCCCGGTGCCCGCAAGTTTCGGCAGTTGCTGTCTGTGGACATTCACAAGACCAGTGACCCGCTGGGGCTGCTGGATCAGGCCGGCATGTTGCTGGAAGGGCGCTGAGCCCTGATGCACATTTCAGGCTTTCAGCCGACGCCAAACAACGCCACCGTAAAGGAAACGATCAGCAAAAACAGGATGGTCATGTTGACTGACATGGGAGCTAAGTCCTTGAAAAATCGATGGCGCTATCATCCCTGTCTCGCAATCCGAAAAGAACGGCGAAGTTCGCTATGTTCAATATTGATCGAATTGATAGTTGGCAAGCGGCTGATGCTGGAAGCCTTGGGTCATGACGAAGTCGTCGACCCAAAGCGCTGATGTTCAGAGCCATCCGCTGACTAAAGATTCCCGGCCATTGCCCAAAACGATGCACCTACGCCGGTAATACTTTCGCCGGCAATCAAACCGGCAGCGGCGGTGATCGCAAATCGCTCGGTGACATGCGGCCAGCGCCGACTCACCAGCCAGGTGAGCACCGCGCCCAAGGCCATCATCAGCGAAGTCGATGCCGGCAGGACGAAAGACAAGCCAAGGGCTGCTGAACTGGGCAAAAAACGCGAAAGACGTCGGGGCAGCAGGCTGTCCATCGCGCCGAGTAGCAGTCCGGCTACCGCGCCAAGTGATATCCCCCACCGCACGCTGGGTGAGAGGGAATCCAATCCATACATCAGCGTCTGGGCCACGGCTTTCCAGGTCGCGACGGCGGGGGCTGGCCATTGCTCGGTGAGCAACATGCTCTGCGGATCCGGGATCAACGCCATGTAAACCAGCACCCCGACAATGCTGCCGATAAAGATCCCCACGCATTGAGCGATGACCTGTTTCTTCGGTGTCGCGCCAATCGCCATCCCTACTTTGAAGTCATTCATCAGATCAGTACTCTGACCCGCCGCACCGCCTGCTGTGTTGGCGCTCATGAGATTGATCGCGACCTGACCCGGCGCGGCGAGGCCGAAGCTCAGTTGCGACAACTTGCCGATGGCGCCAATCGGCGCGATCCCGGTGGCACCGACCACTCGTGCGGCGACCACGGCCAGGCAGATCGCCAAGGGAATCGACAGCAGCGCCATCCAGACGTCGATGCCGAACAACGTCGCTTGCAGGCAGACCACCAGCGCAATGGCCAGCGCGAACCCTATGGCCGGACCCGCAGCGGGCCTGCGCCAGATGAAAGCTGTTTTTTGTGTGCTTCGGCGACGTGATTTGAACATTTGGATTGCCAGGGATACCAGCGTCGAGCTGACCATCAGGCTCACCCCGGGCCATAACAGCCACTCGACCAGTCTGGCGAATTGCGGCCCGGTGCTGCCCGCTGGCAACACGATCAGCCCTTGGGACAGCAGCCAGGGTGCCAGCCCGCCCCAGGCCAGTAACGCGCCCAGCAACAGGCTCAAACCCACGCGAATGCCAATGATGCCGCCGAATCCGACCAGCAACAGCGAGGGATCGGCGGTAAATGTCAGGCGTTCCAGTTGGGCGTTCGGGGCCCAGCGCGGGATGGCCCAGAGAAAAGTGTCGATCCACTTCACCCCCGCGGACAACACTGCGGCACAGAACAGCACCTTGATCCGCGTAGCGGCTTCATGGCCATGGCGATAGATGTGCTGCAGCGTTTCAAGCGTGGCCATGCCTTCGGGAAACGTCAGCGCCTTATCGTTGAGCAGGGCAGGGCGCAGGTACCAGGCGATCCAGATCCCGAGAAAGCTCACCGAAAATACCCAGGCCATCATCGGGATCGGGTCCAGTTGCTGGCCAGTCAGCAACGTATAGGCAGGGATCGGCGCGACCAGTCCGCCAGAGATGATCGACGCCGCCGCTGACGCCACCGTCTGATTGATGTTGCTCTCGTGCAGCGTCCACGGCGGCTGCTTTCTAAAGCGCCTGATAAAACTCTGCCACACGCCGAAGCCCACCAGCAGCGCGATGATCGACATGTTGAACGACCAGCCGATCTTCAACCCGGCGTAGACGTTCGACGGCGTCAGCACAATGCCCAGCAACACTCCGGTGACCACCGCCCGTACGCTCAATTCGCGCTCGATGGGTGCAACCGTGTGGAGAGCAGGGGACGGAAGATTCATAAGAGTCCTGTGAATCCGGGCAGGCGATCGTGTAGTGCACAGCGCTGTAAAGGCGGCCGAACCCACCACCTCGACCTCAATAAGTGAGGGCATGCAGGACAGAAGGTTCAGGATTTGGAATTAACAGCGTCCCTAAACGCGCGCTGTAGCCGTTTCAAACAGGCTAAAAATGCCTCAAATTACCGGAGGAATCAGAATAGTAATAGGAATTGTTCTCTGTTACATTTCCTCGCTTTTTGAAATATAGCGGTACAAAAGGGGGCTGGGGCCCGCAGCAACTTCAAGGGAGGGGGAAGGAAGATGGCTCGCATTAACAAGATGGATGTAAAGGTAAAAACGTTGGCGTTGCTGGTCGCCGCTGTCGGTTGGCATGGCATGGCCGCCGCCGAAGACGCACCCGCCAAGCCCGCGACCAAAGGCGCGGCGTTGCAGTTGCAGAACTCGGTCATTACCGGGGAAGCCCCGGAAGGGGAACAGACCGTCGGTTATCAGGTACAGAACAGCACCGCTGGCACCAAGACCAGCACGCCTCTGTCCGAGACCCCGCGTTCTGTTTCGGTCGTAACGCGTCAGCGCATTCAGGATCAGGGCTCGCAGACCCTGACCGACATCCTTGGCTACGTACCCGGCATCTTCGCGCCACCCTTTGCCGTCGGCGATGGCCTGGCGGGTGACCTGTTCTCCATACGTGGTTATAACGCCACCGACTACGGCTACGGTCTGCTTAAAGACGGCCTGCGTCTGCAGGGCAACCGTTACGACACCACCACCGAGCCCTATGGCCTGGAGCGCACCGAGGTGTTCCGCGGCCCAAGCTCGATTCTCTACGGCGAAAACGCGCCGGGCGGCCTGGTCAACCTGGTCAGCAAAAAGCCGACCGAAATTGCACAAGGCGAGGCTAAATTCAGCTACGGCAGCAACAACCGCCGTCAGCTCGGGCTGGACGTGTCAGGCCCGCTGACCGACGATAACCGGATTCTCGGGCGCGTGGTGATGCTGGGCCGCAACGCTGATACGCAGGTGGACTCGGTGCCGGATGATCGTCTCTATATCGCGCCGTCCATGACGTTCAATTTCGACGAAGACACCGCGCTGACCCTGCTGTCGAGCTACCAGCGCGACCGCACCAAACTGCTGCTCGGCTATCCCGCGGCAGGTACGCTGCTCAACAACGTCAACGGCAAGATCGGCAAGGATCAGTTCAACGGCAACCCGAGCTGGGACGATTTCGAACGTGAAGCCTGGACCCTGGGTTACGAGTTCAGCCATCAGATCAACGACACCTGGCAGTTCCGTCAGAACTCACGCTACCTGGAATCGCGGATCAACCGCCATGAAACCTGGCCCAATAACCTGAATCAGGCCGGCTTTGGTAGCACGTTGAGCAGCAGTGCATACGACCGCGACAACAAATCGGTCGCCTACTCGGTGGACAACCAGTTCGAAGGACACTTCACCTCAGGCGCACTGGATAACACTGTGTTGCTCGGTGCCAGTTACGACCGTACCTCGTTCAATCAGGACTGGAATGCAGGGCTGGGCGGCACCTATAACGTGTTCAATCCGGTGTTCTCGCCGGTACAGCCGACCACGCCGTTGTACGTGCAGAACTCCCAGCTCGATCAGCACATGTACGGCGCTTATGGGCAACTGCAAAGCAAATACGACAACTGGATTTTCCTGTTGGGCGGGCGTCAGGACTGGGTGCAAAGCGAATACCGCAACCGCGCCCGAGGCACGACCGCAGCCACCGACCTGGATGGCTGGGATCATCGTTTCAGCTGGCAGACGGGTTTGATGTACCAGTTCGAAAACGGCATCTCTCCGTACGTCAGCTACTCGACCGCGTTCACCCCGGTGCAGCAGTCCTCGCAGCCCAATGGCGACCTGCTCGATCCGATCCTCAGCGAGCAGTACGAAGTGGGTCTGAAATATGAACCCAAAGGCTGGAACACCACCTTCAGCGCCGCTGTTTTCGACCTGACCAAATCCCATGACGTCGTGGCGGGCAGCAACGGTTTCAGCCAGCAAGTGGGCAAGAGCAAGTCCAAAGGCGTCGAGCTTGAGGTCAACAGTGATGTGACCCGCAATCTCAGCCTGGTGGCGTCGTATACCTACACTGATGCACGGGTGACCAAAGACGCGCCGGGCTCGCTGTTCGAGGATCATCAGTTGACCGGCATTCCGCGTAACCAGGCCTCGACCTGGGCAACGTATCGCTTCCTTGATGGCGCGCTGAGCGGTCTGCGTCTGGGGGGCGGTGTGCGGTACTTCGACAACACCTTCGCCTACACCGCGCCGACCCTCTACGGCAAGCTGAAGACCGGCGATGTGACGCTGGTGGACGCGCTCGTGGGTTACGACATCGACAAGCATTGGTCGGTGGATGTGAATGCCAAGAACCTGTTCGACAAGGAATACGTGTCGGGCTGCAACAACGCCGGACGTTGCTACTGGGGTGAAGAGCGTACGGTATTGGGGACTGTGGCGTTTCGTTGGTAGCACCCAGATCGCAACGCCTGCGTTCGGCCTTCCAAAGTCGCACTTTTTGCATCTGTGAAACCTCTACACGACACTGATGATCGCTCCCATGCTCCGCGTGGTAGCGCCTCTCTTGACGCTCCGCGTCATTGGACGCGGAGCGTCCGGGGCTGCATTCCCACGCGGGGCGTGAGGAACGATCAGTCGTTGTTATTCGCTTTTGATCTTCATCCACGCCAGGCCAATCACCACAAAACGCGAGGTGGGTGCAGGCCTGGCAGCCATAACCACAGCGAACACCAATAATGGATAAACACACGATCCCAGGCGTGTCGGCTAAATCACATCGCAGCCTCGCGTTGCTCGTCAGCTCTGACAGGGACCGCGTGATCTTCACGTCCGTCAGTCACCTAAAAAACCACTAATCATTCAGCCCACGTAACGAGCGCGGCCGCCTTCAGTCTGTCCTGCAAAAGGACAAAGAGTCCATCACCGCCACTAGAAATTGACACCAAATAGCCATCATTTTTCAAGTTGTACGACCTCCTGCCGATATCCCCTCAAACACACATTGACCAGGAGAGCATTTTTCCCATGAAGCTGACCGTCAAAAGCAAGTTGCTGTGCTTAGCCATCATCCCCGCGTTGTTGTTTGCGCTGATCGTGAGCGGGCTTGCGTCTTGGATGCTGCAGCGCAGCGCCGATCAGGAAATGCGTGAAACCCGCGACAGCCTGGTCAAGCGCAATCGCGAAGTGCTGAAGAATTACGTCGACGTGGCGCTGACGACTATCAAGCCGTTGCACGATGCGTCGGCAACCGGCGACATGACGGCCCGCGACAAGGCCCTTGAAGTGTTGAAGCCGGTGAAGTTTGGCGAAGACGGTTACTTCTTCGGCTACGACAGCAAAGGCGTGCGAATTTTCCGAGGCGACAGCAAAGCGGGCGTGGGCACCAGCTTCTGGGACACCAAAGACCCCGACGGCTCCTACCACTACCAGACCTTCGTCGAAGTGGCGAAAAACGGTAAGCATTACATCGACTACGCCGCGCCCAAGCCGGGTCAGGAAAGCGTGCAGGTGCCCAAGCTGGGCTACACCGTTTACCTTGAGAAATGGGATCTGGTGCTCGGCAGCGCCATCAACATGGACGACATCGAGGCGGCCATGGTCCTGGAACAGGCGGCCGTCAAGGCGCGTACCCGTGACATCCTCGGCAGCATTTTCCTGGTAACGCTGGTGTTGCTGTTGGTCACGGCGGCAGCCGGGATCTGGACAGCCAATGGCATCGTTCGGCCGTTGCGCGTGCTCAAGACCAATCTGGATGACATCGCCGCCGGCGAGGGTGATCTGACTCACCGCCTGACCATCACCAGCCACGATGAACTGGGCGATTTGGCGGCCTCGTTCAACCGCTTCATCGACAAGATCCACACCATGGTCCGTCAGGTGGCGCAGATGACCAGCGACCTCGATGGCCTGGTGGTTCAGGCGACGCAGCAGACCCTGCGTTCCGAACAAGCGATGCAGCGTCAGCGCAACGAGACCGACCAGGTAGCCACCGCGATCAACGAGATGTCGTCTGCCGCGCAAGAAGTGGCCATGAGCGCCCAGCGTGCCGCCGAAGCCGCTGCCGAGACCGATCAGCAAGGCCATGCCGCACGCAAGGTGGTGGGCAACAACATTCAGGGCATGAGCGCTCTGGTGTCGGACATCCGCCTGAGCGGCACCAGCCTGGATAACCTGCAGCAGGACGTGCGCTCGATCGTCTCGGTGCTCGACGTAATCCGCTCGATTGCCGAACAGACCAACCTGCTGGCGCTCAACGCGGCCATCGAAGCGGCCCGTGCCGGTGAAGCGGGTCGTGGTTTTGCGGTGGTGGCCGATGAAGTCCGGGCGCTGGCCAGTCGCACGCAAACCAGCACCCAGGAAATCCAGGGCATGATCACCCGCCTCGAAGCGGGCACCACCGCCTCGGTCGCGGCCATGCGCCGGTCCACCGAAGCAGGCGAGGGCGCCAACCAGCAAACCAACGAAGTCGGTGTGTCGCTGGACTCCATCTCCGGCCTGATCGGCACCATCAACGCAATGAACGCGCAGATCGCCAGCGCCGCCGAAGAGCAGACCTCGGTCGCCGAAGAGATCAACCGCAGCGTGCACCAGATCGCCGGCGCGGTGGAAAGCCTGGCCGATGAAACGGAACAAAGCGCACGCACCATGCGCGAAGTGTCCTCTTTGGGCAGCAACCTGAGCAGCCTGGTCCGTCAATTCAAAATCTGATGAAGCGTTTCAGCCCGTCGCTTGCTGGCAACAGGCGGCGATAGCTGTTTTAGTAACGCCTAAATGCTTAGCTTGATCATGATTAGCGAGCAATCTAAATGCCGGCATTGACCGGCAAACGATAAGAAAACCAGCAGCACACCCGTGTTTCAGACCCAGGAGTGAGTAAACGATGTCCGAAGACGATACCTCCCCCGGCCGTCGCGATTTTCTACGCAAATCGCTGACGCTCATCCCCGTTGTGACCTTGGCCAGTGCCGGCCTTCCCGCTACCACCTTCGCGCAGACGCCGGCCAGTGACGCTCAGAAAAGCGCGCAGCCGCCGAGCAAAGCCGACGACTACAAACCAACATTTTTCACCCCCGAAGAATGGGCGTTTCTGTTCGCGGCCTGCGACCGTTTGATCCCCTCCGACCACGTCGGCCCCAGCGCCGTTGAACTGGGCGTCCCGGAGTTTCTCGACCGCCACATGCAAACGCCCTACGCCAACGGCGGCATCTGGTACATGCAAGGGCCATTTCTGGAAGCGGCCCCCGAGTTCGGTTATCAGGGCCGGCTGACCCTGCGCGAATTGCTGCGGGTCGGCATCAAGGCGATGGACGCCAGCTGCAAGAAAACTTTCTCCGGCAAGACCTTCGCCCAACTCGAAACGGCCCAGCAGGAGGACCTGTTGAAGGCGGCCGAGAGCGGCAAGCTGGCGCTCGAAGAAGTATCGTCGAAGCTGTTCTTTACCAACTTGCTCAACGAGGTGCGCAACGGCTATTTCGCCGACCCGTCCCACGGCGGCAACAAAAACATGGGCGCCTGGAAAATGATCGGCTATCCCGGTATGCGCGCCGATTACATGGACTGGGTGACGGTGCGCGACAAGCCTTATCCGCTGGGGCCGGTCGATCTGGCCGGACGGAGGGGTTGAGCATGGCGAACGTCAAACCGAAAGTAGATGCAGTCATCGTCGGCATGGGCTGGACTGGCGCCATCATGGCCAAGGAACTCACCGATGCGGGCCTGAATGTGGTCGTGCTGGAACGCGGTGCTGATCGCGATACGCAACCCGATTTTGCCTACCCCAAAGTGGTCGATGAGCTGGAGGGTTCGGTGCATCGCCGCTACCTGCAAAGCCTGTCCCAGGAAACCGTCACCGTGCGGCACAACCAGACATCCGCCGCCGTACCCTATCGGCAGATGGGCTCGTTCAAACCGGGCACTGGCGTCGGCGGTGCGGGCAGTCACTGGTCCGGCTGCCACTTCCGCGCACTGCCGGAAGACTTCACGCTGCGCAGCAATGTCGAGCAGCGCTACGGCGCTAAATTCATCCCCAGCGACATGACGATCCAGGACTTCCCGGTCACCTACGAAGACCTCGAACCGCACTTCGATCACTTCGAATACGTCTGTGGCACCTCCGGCAAAGCCGGTGTGATTCAGGGCGCCAGACAGGTCGGCGGCAATCCGTTCGAAGGCTCGCGCTCCCGTGAGTTTCCGCTGGGGCCCAACCCCAATTACCTGGGCGCCGAGATGTTCTACAAAGGTGCTCGCGAGATGGGCTGGGACCCGTATCCGATCCCGGCGTCCAACGCGTCCGGTCCTTACGTCAACCCATACGGCTGCCAGATGGGCCCGTGCAATGCCTGCGGATTCTGCAGCGATTACGGTTGCCTGAACTACTCCAAGGCCAGCCCCAATATCAGCATTCTGCCGGTGCTGCGCCAGCGCAAGAATTTCGAGATGCGCACCAACTCTCAGGTGCTCAAAGTCAACCTGGACAGCGATGGCAAGAAGGCCACCGGCGTGACCTATCTGGATGCGCAGGGCCGTGAAGTCGAGCAGCAGGCCGACATGGTGCTGCTGTGTGCGTTCTCGCTGTTCAACGTGCATTTGATGCTGCTGTCGGGCATCGGCAAACCCTACGATCCGCAGACCGGTGAAGGCACCATCGGACGCAATTACTCGTACCAGAACCTCAACCGCGTGGTGTTGTTCTTCGGCAAGGAAGTGCAGGCCAACCAGTTCATCGGCATCGGTGGCGCGGGCACGACCATGGACAACCTCAACGGCAATCAACTGGACAACGCCAAGGCCGGTTTTGTCGGCGGCGGTGTGATCTGGGCGCGTCAGCCAGGGGCCGGCCCCGTACGCGGGATCAACGTGCCGCCGGGGACGCCGAACTGGGGCACGCAGTGGAAACAGGCCGCCAGCGATGCGTTCCGTCACTCGTTCTACTTTGAAGTGCAGGGCGCGTGCATGTCCTACCGTCAGCATTATCTGAGCCTTGATCCGACCTACAAGGACGGCTTCGGGCGGCCGCTGCTGCGCATGAACTTCGACTGGCACGACAACGAAATCAAGGCCTCGCAATACCTGGTGGGCAAGGCGCTGGAGATGTCGAAAATCCTCAACCCGACGGCGATGGCGGGTGACGCCAAGAAACCGGGCGAGCATTACAACATCACCAAGTACCAGAGCACCCACACCTGCGGCGGCGCGATCATGGGCAGCGACCCGAAAACCTCAGCGCTGAACCGCTACCTGCAATCGTGGGACGTGCATAACGTGTTCGCCATCGGCGCCAACGCGTTCCCACAGAACAACGGCTATAACCCGACCGGGATGGTGGGCGCGCTGGCGTATTGGTCTGCCAAGGCCATCCGCGAGCAGTACCTGAAAAACCCCGGCCCGCTGGTTCAGGCATAAGGAGAACGACCCATGAAAAAGTTTCTCCTGAGCCTGGTTGGACTGGGCGTTGTGGTGCTGGTGGTGTTGCTGGCGTTTGCCTTTTGGCCCACCCACACCCGAGCGTTGCAGGCAGCACCGGATGCTGAACAGGCGGCTTTGATCGAGAAGGGCCGCTATCTGGCGGACGCCGGCGATTGCACGGCCTGCCACACGGCAAAAGGCGGCAAACCGTTTGCGGGCGGCCTGCCAATTGCCTCGCCAATCGGCACGCTGTATAGCAGCAACATCACCCCGGACAAAGTGTCGGGCATCGGTGGTTATTCGCTGGATGAGTTTGATCGGGCGTTGCGTCATGGCATTGCTGCCAATGGCGACAGTCTGTACCCGGCCATGCCGTATCCGGCGTACGCGAAAGTCAGCGATGACGACATTCGTGCGCTGTATGCGTACTTCATGCACGGTGTTGCGCCGGTCGGCGTGATCAACCGCGCCAATGACGTGCCGTGGCCGTTATCCATGCGCTGGCCTTTGGCAATCTGGCGCAAGACCTTTGCCCCGGACCCGGATGCCATTGCGTTCAAGGCCGATGCCTACAAGGACGCCGAAGTCGCACGCGGTGCCTATCTGGTGCAGGGCCTGGGCCACTGCGGCAGTTGCCACACACCACGGGCACTGACGTTGCAGGAAAAGGCGCTGGATGAGTCGAGCCCGATTTACCTGTCCGGTGGGCCGGTGATCGATGGCTGGCTGGCGGTCAATCTGCGCGGCAATCCGGCGGACGGTCTGGGTGCCTGGAGCAAGGAAGACATCGTCGCCACCTTGCGCAGCGCTCGCAGTGCCACCCACGCGGTATTGGGCGGTGCGATGGGCGATGTGGTGGTGCACAGCACTCAGCATCTGAACGATGGCGACTTGCAGGCGGTGGCGTCCTACCTTAAAACCCTGTCACCCAGCGAGCGTCAAGTGTCGAGCTTCAAGGCTGATCCGGCGACGGCCAAAGCGTTGGCGGCAGGGGAGGAAGGCAGCCGTGGCGCCCAGTTGTATGTCGACAACTGCTCGGCCTGTCACCGCACCAACGGCCAAGGCTATGAGCGGGTGTTCCCAAAGATTGCCGGCAACTCGTCGGTGCTTTCGGAAGACCCGGTGTCGATGATTCGTCTGGTGTTGGCGGGCAGCAAATTGCCGGCCACCGCAGCGGCGCCGTCGGAACTGGGCATGCCCGGATTCGCCTGGCGGTTGTCGGATGAAGAAGTGGCGCAACTGCTGACGTTCATCCGCAGCAGTTGGGGCAACCAGGCACCGGCGGTGAAGGCCGAGCAGGTGAAACAACTGCGGGCGACCTTGCCGCAGGAGTCACCGGCGGTATCACGGACCGATATCGCCAAGCCTTAACCTTTTGTTGTAACCGAACTGGCAGGCGGACGCGTTATGCGTCCGCCTGCCATTTTCATGGAAGCTTGACCGGCAGAGTGCTGTGGGAGGGAGCTTGCTCGCGATGCGTTATTCCAGACGTCATCATGGTGACTGATACACCGCAATCGCGAGCAAGCTCCCTCCCACAAGTCCGCGTTTTCGGCCTTAGCCCGGCCGCATATCTGTAGACGGGCTTGCCTGCATCAACCGCGACGCAAGCCGCTTCTCCCGTAAAACGCCACCACCACAAAACAGCCCAGCGGCAGCAGGTACGCCATAGCCGTTGAGGCGTGGTCCGCGATCAGTCCCATCAGGTACGGCATCAACGCCCCACCCACGATCGCCATGATCAGAAACGAGCTGCCGCGCTTGGTGTGCGGCCCGAGGTTTTTCACGCCCATCGCAAAAATGGTCGGGAACATGATCGACATGAAAAAGAAGATCGCGATCAGCGCCACTACCGAGACATTCTCCACCCCCGACACCACCACCGCGCACAGTGCAACGTTGATCCACGCATAAACCATCAACAGCCGTTGCGCCGAGATCCGCCCCATCAGCCAGGTGCTGAAAAACCGTCCGACCATGAAGCTGATCATGCCCACCGACAGCAGATACGCTGCCGTCTGGCTGGTCATGTTGGCCCAGTGTTCGGTGACGTAATTGATGAAGAACGCACCGACCCCGACCTGCGCCGCCACGTAGAAAAACTGCGTGATCACGCCGCCGACGAACTCGGGGTGTTGCCACAGGGTTTTGTCGCTGGTGCGCTGGATCTGCGATTCCTGCTCGCGCAAATCCGGCAGCGGCGTGCGGTAGAACAAAGCCGCCACCAGCAACACGATCACCGCGATGACCACATAGGTAGTTTGCAGCGAGCTGTTATCGCCCGCAGTCTGCGTACCAGTGAAGAATAAAGCACCGCCCAGAAGCGGCCCGACAAATTGCCCAAGGCCATTGAACGACTGCGCCAGATTCAAGCGTCGCTCGGCGCCCTGCGGATCGCCCAGCACGGTGGCGTACGGGTTGGCGGCGGTTTCCAGACAGCCCAGGCCCAAGGCGATCACGAACAGCGCAAACAGAAAGAACGGAAAGCTCTGGGCATTGGCGGCGGGCATGAAGAGCAGCGCGCCGGTTGCGTACAAGCACAGCCCGAGCAGAATCCCGGCCTTGTAGCCGAAGCGGTCCATGAGCAAACCGGCGGGTAGCGCAATGATGAAGTAAGCGCCGAAATAGGCCGCTTGCAGCAGCCCGGATTGCGCCTTGCTCACGTGCAGGGTTTCCTGAAAATGCTTGTTCAGCACATCGAGCAGGCCGTACGACAGGCCCCATAGAAAGAACAGACTGGTCACCAGAATCAGCGCCCAGCGCACCGACGGCACAGCCTGCCGGTTTACCTGTGTTTCGATCTTCGCTTGCTTGGTCAGCATGACGCTCTCCTTGTTGTTTTTGTAAGGCGTGAAGCGTGGTGTGCCGTCTGGCGCAATACCTGGTGGGAGGGAGCTTGCTCGCGATGCGTCATTCCAGACGTTGAAGTACTGACTCATACACCGCTAACGCGAGCACGCTCCCTCCCACCCATACACTGGCGGACGCTGGCTAATCCGATTGATCCTTGAGGCTAAAAATCTGTGTCATCGGCTGCCACTTATTCCCGGGTTCGGTCCACGGCGTGGGCGCCTGAAACCGCCACATCAGCTCTTCCCAGGCCAGCACATCCGGGTTGCTGACGGCCGCGCGACTCATCGCCTCGGCGCTGTATGCGGGCCCGGTGTCCATAACCATGAACAGCCGCGTACCCAAGCGCCAGATCTGCATGTCCAGCACGCCGTGGCTGCGCAAATGCTCGGCGATGCTCGGCCAGATCTGCTCATGCAGGCGGGTGTATTCGGCGATGGCGTCTGCGTCGTCGATCAAGTCCAGCGCCATGCAAAACCGCGCGCCGCTCATGTCAGCGCCCGATCAAGATGGGTATAGCCGCCGTCAACGAACAGCCATTGGCCGGTGGTGTGGGAGGCTCTGGACGACAGCAGAAACAACACGCTGTCGGCGATCTCTGCGGGCGTGGTCATGCGCTGGCCCAGGGGGATCTTCTGGACGATGCGCGCCAGCTTGGCCTGTGGATCGTCGAAGGTGGCGATCCAGCGTTCGTACAGCGGCGTCATCACTTCAGCCGGAATCACCGCGTTGACCCGTACGCCATCGGCCAGCAGCGACGCCGCCCACTCGCGGGTCAGCGACAGCTGCGCGCCTTTGGAGGCGGTGTAGCCGCTGGTGCCGCCTTGCCCGGTGACGGCCGTCTTTGAGCCGATATTGACGATGGCGCCGCGACTGGCCTTGAGCGCATCGAGGCACAAATGGGTGATGACGTAATAATGAATCAGGTTCTTTTCCAGGGACTCGACGAACGCGCTGCGCCCGGCCTCAAGCCCGACGTTGTCGTTGACGCCTGCGTTGTTCACCAGCCCGTCGATACGGCCGAAGCGCTCCAGCACCTGCGCCACGGCGGCGCGGCAGCCTGCTTCATCGCGCAACTCGACCTGCACGAACAGGCTTTGCGGCTGACGTTGATCCAGCTCGGCGGCGAGGGCCTCGGGCAGCGGCTGATTGGCAAAGATCACCGGAATCGCGCCTTCCTCGGCCAGCCCCAGCGAAATGGCGGCGCCGATCCCGGAGCCGCCTCCGGTGACGATCACGACTTTGTCTTGCAGGTGCAGATTCATGGGCAGATTCCTTCCAGGCCGTAGAGGCGAATGGCATTGCCGCCACGGATCGCTGCCTGCTCAGCAGCAGACAAATCGGCGATGGCGGTTTCGAACAAGTGGTGTACGTCGTGGTAACTGCCGGCCAGCTGACACACTGGCCAGTCGGAGCCGAACATCAAGCGCTGCGGGCCGAACAGTTCCAGCGCCAGATAGAAGTAGGGCAACAGCTGCACCGGGTGCCATTGCTGCCAATCGGCCTCGGTGATCAGCCCCGACAGTTTGCAGCTGACGTGGGGCAGGGCGGCCAGGGGAGCCAGGCGCTCGGCCCACGCCACCGGGTTGTCGTTTTCGACGTTGGGTTTGCCCAGGTGATCAAGCACCAGATGGTGTTGATCATGGCGTCGGCACAGGGCAGTGGCGGCGTCTAGATCCTGTTCTTTGATGAGGATTTCGTAGACCTTTCGCTGGCGTTGCACTACCCGCAAACCCTGATTGAAGGCCGGGTCGTGCATGAACGCCAAGGGCGACGGCTCGTCCTGGATCAGATGCCGAAAGCCGCGCAGGCGAGGGGCGTCGGACCAGCGTTCCAGCCTGTGTTCGAGGTCACTGGCGCGCAGATCGACCCAGCCAATGACGCCGTAGATCCACGGGTGCTTGTCGGCGAGGGCGAGCAAATCGTCGGTTTCGCTTTCACTCTGGCGTGCCTGCACGGCGATGCAGCCGTGTATTCCGGCCGCGTCCAGCAAGGGCTTGAGATCGTCAGGCAAAAAGTCGCGGCGCAAGGCCCCGTGACGATCATCGATCCACGGATAGTCCTGCGCCCGGTAGCGCCAGAAGTGCTGATGCGCGTCGAGCCGCAACGGGCTCGGGCGGGTGTCTTGGGACGACATTGTTGTTGTACTCCGTCCAAGGTGTATCGAGGTCTGTCGGCGAGCATCCAATACCGGGCAGGCGGTGTGGGAGGGAGCTTGCTCGCGATGCGTCAGGGCTGGCGCCGCAATGGTGTCTGATACACCGCTATCGCGAGCAAGCTCCCTCCCACAGATTTCTGCTCATCCTTATTGAATTCCATACGGTATGGAGTCCGCCCAATCCTCAACCGCGATAAGCAAAACGCTCGCGCGACGCTGCCTTCATTTCAATCGAATACCCCGGCCGGCTCGGCGGCATGTACGCGGCATTCCTGATCACGCACGGGTCTTCGAAATGCTCATGCAGGTGATCGACGTATTCCACCACGCGCCCTTCGTGGGTGCCGGCGATGCACAGATAATCGATCATCGACAGGTGCTGCACGTACTCGCATAAGCCGACGCCGCCGGCATGGGGGCAGACCGGCAGGTTGTATTTGGCGGCCATCAGCATCACCGCCAGCACCTCATTGACCCCGCCCAAACGACAGGCGTCGATCTGCACCACATCGATGGCCTCGCGCATGATCAACTGCTTGAAGACGATGCGGTTCTGGCACATCTCCCCGGTGGCCACCTTGACCGGAGCGACGCCGAGACGAATCTTGCGGTGGCCTTCCACGTCGTCCGGGCTGGTCGGCTCCTCGATGAACCACGGCTTGGCGAAGGCCAGTTCCTGCACCCAATCGATGGCGGCGTCGACCTCCCAGATCTGGTTGGCGTCGATCATCAAATGCCGATCCGGGCCGAGCACTTCCCGGGCAATGCGCACCCGACGGATGTCGTCCTGCAAATCGCGCCCGACCTTGAGCTTGATGTAATCGAATCCGGCGTCCACTGCTTCCTGACACAGACGGCGCAGCTTTTCATCGCCATAGCCAAGCCAGCCAGCGGACGTGGTGTAGCAGGGATAGCCCTTGGCTTGGAGCAGCGCCAGGCGCTCGGCTTTACCGTTGGCGCGCTCGTGCAGCAGCGCGATGGCTTCGTCCGGGGTGATGCAGTCGGTGATGTAGCGAAAATCGATGCAGCGTACCAGTGCTTCCGGGCTCATGTCGGCCACCAGTCGCCACACCGGTTTGCCTTCGGACTTGGCCCACAGGTCCCACACCGCATTGACCACCGCGCCGGTCGCCAGGTGGATCGCGCCCTTGTCCGGACCGATCCAGCGCAATTGGCTGTCGCTGGTAATGTGGCGCCAGAAGCGGCCCATGTCTTCGGCGATCCATTCAAGCTTCAAACCGATCACCAGGTTCGACAGCGCCTTGATCGCCGAGCAACAGATCTCGTTGCCACGACCGATGGTGAACGTCAGGCCGTGGCCTTGCAGCGCGGGGTTGTCGGTTTCAAGAATTACGTAGGCCGCCGAATAATCGGGGTCCGGGTTCATGGCGTCGGAGCCATCCAGGGACTGCGACGTGGGGAAGCGAATGTCTTCGACCCGAAGGCCGGTGAGGGTGGTCATGGCATCTCCCTTTTTGGATTTATTCTCGGGCTTGCTATGCGGCGCGTCTCTGTAGGAGATCCTTGGACGTCCAGACGCCGCGCTGTCGCGCAACTAACTCTGATCTGTTGGAGCGAAGCTTGCCCGAGAAGCAAACGACGCTTGGCATCAGATAAACCGAGGCGCCAACTTCGCGGGCAAGCCTCGCTCCAACAAGTCTTGGTTCGCATTCGTAATCAACGACATATCTGATGCTTGATGAGAGCGAACTTGTTCGCGAGGCGGTGTATCCGGCACACCTCATGCTCGCCCACACGTTGGCGCCTACAGGTCATGCAATCATGCGTCGACGGTCAACTGCTCCTGTTCGCCCAGCCCTTCGATGCCCAGACGCATACGCTGCCCCGCTCGCAAGAACACCGGTTCCGGCTTGATCCCCAATCCCACGCCCGGCGGCGTGCCGGTGGAAATCACATCCCCCGGTTGCAGGCTCATGAACTGGCTCAGGTAACTCACCAGTTTCGGGATCTGGAAAATCATCGTGCGGGTGTTGCCGTTCTGGTAGCGCTTGCCGTCGACTTCCAGCCACAGGTTGAGGTGATGGGGGTCGGCGATTTCGTCCTTGGTCACCAGCCACGGGCCGAGCGGGCCGAAGGTGTCGCAGCCCTTACCCTTGTCCCAGGTGCCGCCGCGTTCGATCTGGAATTCGCGCTCGGACACATCGTTGATCACGCAGTAGCCGACCACATGGTCCATGGCGTTCTGTTCATCGATGTAACGACCGCCCTTGCCGATGACCACGCCCAGTTCCACTTCCCAGTCGGTCTTTTTCGACAGGCGCGGGATCTCGACGTTGTCGTTAGGGCCGACGATGGCGCTGGTCCACTTGTTGAAAATGATCGGCTCTTTAGGGATGTCGGCGCCGGTTTCGGCGGCGTGGTCGGCGTAGTTCAGGCCGATGCAGATGAACTTGCCCACTTGCGCCACGCAGGGGCCCAGACGCGGTTTGCCTTCGATAAGGGGCAACGACTGCGGGTCCAGCGCTTTGAGTTTTTCGATGTTTTCCGGGCTCAGTGCCACGCCCGCAACGTCGGTGATGTGGCCGGACAGATCGCGAATACCGCCGTTGCTGTCGAGCAGGGCTGGCAGTTCCTGACCTTTTTCGCCGTAACGCAGAAGCTTCATAGGGTGTCCTCAAAAAAATGATTTAGTAGCAGCGTTGCTGGTTTTGTGGGAGGGAGCTTGCTCGCGAGACGGTCGTACGGCGAAATGATCATCGCCTGAAAAAAACGCATCGCGAGCAAGCTCCCTCTCACAGGGATTGCGTTGGCGGCGGCTATCTTCAGTTGCTCCAACCGCCATCAATAATCTGCGCAGTACCGGTGGTAAAACCGCTCACCGGCGAGCCAAGGTACAACGCCAGTTGGGCGATTTCCTCGGGCTTGCCCAGACGCCCTAGCGGTTGGCGGGCCTCGAAGGCGGCATACACTTCGTCTTGGCTGCGGTGCTCACGCTCGGCTTGGTCCGCCACTCGTTGGCGCAACGAAGGTGATTCGACAGTGCCTGGGCAAATGCAATTGCAGCGGATGTTCTGCCCGATGAAGTCTGCCGCCACCGAGCGGGTGATGCCGATCACTGCGGCCTTGCTGGCGCAGTAGGCGAAGCGGTTGGGGACGCCTTTGATCGCGGATGCGACAGAGGACATATTGATGATCGAGCCGCCGCCGTGCTCCAGCATCGCTGGCAAAAAAGCGCGGATCATGCGGTACATGGCGGTGACGTTGAGTTCGAAGGCGAATGACCAGTCTTTGTCCGAGCATTCGAGAATATTGCCGCTGTGCACCACGCCAGCGCAGTTGAACAGCACGTCCAGCGCGCCGACTTCTGCGGCCAGGCGTTCGATGGCGGCATTGTCAGTGACATCGAGCACGCGCTTGTGCACGCCGCTGAGTTGGTCCAGTGCAGCGGCGTTGATGTCCACCGCGAAGACTTCCGCGCCTGCCGCCACAAAGGCCTCGACACTGGCTTTGCCAATGCCCTGTGCAGCAGCGGTGATGAGCACGCGTTTACCGTTGAGATCCATCATGCGTCCTTTGTTTTTATTGTGTGGTGATGCGACCCGGGCACCGGAATCGACAGCGCCTGAATGACTCGGGCTTTGCTATGATCCGCTCAGTGCAGCGATCCAATGGTCAGGCCATTGGACCTGTTTTTAGCACGCACTTTGGCCGTCAACAAGGAGATTTTTTCTCCCGATCAACGCCCATATAGACGTTTTCGACATTCGAGTTCACAGCCATGCCCGTTCAAGTGATTGATAACCAGCGCCTTTATCGACAGATCGCCGATCAGCTCCGCGCATTGATCGACAGCGGAGAATTTCCTCCGGGCAGCCGTCTGCCCGCCGAGCGTGAATTGGCAAAAATGTTGGGAGTGAGCCGGGCATCAGTGCGCGAGGCAATGATTGCGCTGGAAGTGATCGGACTGGTGGATGTACGGGTCGGCAACGGCGTGTTGGTCTGTGAACCGCCCGTGAAGGCGCCGACCAATGAGCCGGTGATGACGCAGGTGACGCGCAATCAGTGGAAAGAGCTGGACCCGGAACTGGCCATTGAGGTGGATTTCAGCGCGGAGATCCCGCCGTTTGCGCTGTTACAGGCGCGGCGCCTGATCGAGCCGGAAGCAGCAGCGCTGGCGGCGCAAAACGTCAGCGATCAAGAGTTGGTGCTGATTCATCAGGCGTTTGAGCGCAACTGCCAGGACAACCGCGAAGGCTCCCACACCCATCCTGGGGACCGGCTGTTTCATATCCGCATTGCCCAGGCCTCAGGCAATCCGGCGTATTCGCTGATGATTCAGCACCTGCTGGGCCATCGCTACGGCAGCATGTTCCAGCGCTTGCAGGCCCATTACACCTCCGACGACATGCCGTTGCGCTCAGAGCATGAGCACCGATTGATTCTGCAAGCCCTGGAAAACCGTGATCCCGAAGCGGCACGTCAGGCAATGGCCGATCACCTGGATGAGGTGATCCGCATATTCAGTCGGGGCAATGCGTAACGATTAGAGGCGGACCTTCTGTAGGAGCGAACTTGTTCGCGAGGCGACCTCAAAGGCAACACTCACCCGCTCCCTCCCACCAGACACGTTTGTTGGGTCAAAAGGGGTTTGCTTGGGTCATCTCGCCCATCAACCATCGGTTGACCGCGTCAGCGCTTCCCACTGATCAATCTCCTCACTCAACTGCGCCATTTTCTCGCGCACCAGCTTCAGTGCATCGCTGCCCAGCAACAAATGCGCAGGCGGGTTATCGCTTTCGATCAGCTGCAACATGGCCTGCGCCGCTTTGACCGGATCGCCCAATTGCTTGCCGCTTTTCTCCTCTCGCGCCTGGCGAATCGGTGTCAAAAGCGATTCGCAAGATTCACAGCAGTTTTGCCCAGGCGCTGGATGTCGACGAACTGGCCCGGGAAGCCAACATGAGCGTCACCCGGTTTCATGCGCATTTCAAAGCGGTGACCCACACCTCGCCCATGCAGTACGTGAAGTCCACCCGCCTGCATCAGGCGCGGCTGCTGATGCTGCGCAACGGCATGACGGCCTCGGTGGCGTCTGCGGCCGTGGGCTACGAAAGCCCCTCGCAATTCAGTCGGGAATTCAAAAGGCTGTTCGGCCGATCGCCGACCGATGAAGTCGCACGATTGCAGGGCTCGTTTGCGCTGCCGGCGCAGGTGAATTCGATGTACGTGTCATCGCATTGAGTTAGCGTTTTGCGCATTCGTGAGCGGACTTGTCCGCGAAGACTATGTGTCAAACCCTAGATATGTGTCGGCTACAAACGCTTCGCGGACAAGTCCGCTCCCACGGGTTTGCGTAAGGCCCGAATGACGACAGCGCCTCAAATGCACTGTGGGAGCGGACTTGTCCGCGAAGACTATGTGTCAGACCTTAGATATGTGTCGGCTACAAACGCTTCGCGGACAAGTCCGCTCCCACAGGTTTGCGTAACGCCCGAGTGACGACAGCGCCTCAGATCCAGTGTGGGAGCGGACTTGTCCGCGAAGACTATGTGTCAGACCCTAGATATGTATCGGCTACAAACTTTTCGCGGACAAGTCCGCTTCCACAAGACCCACGCTTATTACGACAGGTGACTTCATCTCGGCTGATTTGCAGTGTTCTTCGTCACCAAGCGCAACCCGCTGGCCACACTGCCCACTGCCGCAAAACACGCACCGATGCTCAACGCCAACACCGGGCCATGTTCGCTGGAAATCCCGAAGCTCAACGCCACCAGCGCAGCACCCGTCGCTTGCCCGATCAGGCGTGCGGTGGCGATGGTGCCACTGGCGCCGCTGGCGCGGTTTTTCGGGGCACTGGTCATCAGCGCTTTCTGGTTCGGCGCTTGGAAAAATCCAAAACCCAGTCCACAGAGAATCATCCGCGCGCCAATCTCCCAGGCGTTTGCATCCGCTGGCATGGTTGCCAGAGAAATCATCCCGGCGCACAGAATCGCCAGCCCAATCCCACCCAGCAGCCCAGGTGCATAACGGTCTGATAATCGGCCGGCGAATGGCGCAATGAAGGCCACGATCACCGACCACGGCGTCATCAGAAAACCGGTTTGCACCGGATCGCGCCCCAATGTGGTTTCCAGAAAAAACGGCAGCGAAACAAACGCCAGCCCTTGGGTGGCGAACGAGCAAAACGCAGTCAACGCCGACAGCGCGAACATCGGCCGCTTGAGCAGATCCAGCGGGAACATCGGCGCCGGATGTCCGGCCTCGCGCTTGAGCATCAGCGCGCCGCCCACCAGGAACACCGCTGCTGCCGTCAATACCGTGGCCGGTGAGCCCAGTTGCGCCGCTTCGCTCAGGGCGAAAATCAAAGCGCCGAAGGTGATCACGTTGAGCAAGGCAGTAATGCGGTCGAAAGTCAGCGTGCCGGGTTTGGTCTTGGGCAGCGAGTTCCAGGCGAACACCAGGGCGAAGATGCCAATCGGAAGATTGATCGCGAACAGCCACGGCCAGTTGGCCACCGACAACACCAGCGACGCGATGGTGGGCCCTGCGGCGAACGAGGTGCCGACCACCAGAGCATTAAGCCCTAGCCCGCGTCCGAGGCGTTCGTAGGAGAAGATCGAGCTGATCAGCGCGGCATTCACGCTCATGATCGCGGCGGCGCCCAGCCCCTGGAATACCCGAGCGATGGTCAGCGTGGTCAGCGACCAGGAAAAGGTGCACAGCGCCGAGGCGACCACGAACAGGATCAACCCGCCCAGATACACCTTGCGATGGCCGATCACACCGCCCAGTGCCGCCAGCGGCAGCAACGTCGCGACCGCCGCCAGTTGATAGGCGTTGATGATCCACACCGAAGCGGCAGGTGAGGCCTTCAGGTCCGCAGCGATGGCGGGCAGGGCGGTGTTGGCGATGGCGGTGTCGAGAGTGGCAAGAGCAATGGACAGCAGAATCGCGACCATGCCTCGAAATTCCAGCGGCGTGAGCTTGGTGCTCGCGCGCGGCAAATCAGTGGTGGGATCTACCATTACCGACAACGCTCCAGGAAAAGGCGTCTTAAAGAAATCTGCGAGCGCAGACGAAAGCCTGATCGTGCCGGTTAATTAGGGTGCTATGCAATCACAAATGTAGGAAGTTACGCAGAACCTTGTAGGAGCGAACTTGTTCGCCATGCGGCGTGTTTGACACGCCGCGCCGTATGTCTCGCCAACACGTTGGCTCCTACAGGGAATACGCCTTGGTATTAACCTCCGGGTGTATCAATATCCCCATCCGTTTCACCGGTCTGTTTCTGCTCGCTGGTGTTGTCCGCCGACTCAGCTTCCTCGGGCTCGAAATCCGGGGTGTAGCTGTTGTCGGTAGACGTCGCGCCCTGGTTGTCCCGAGACTGATTGCCTTGGGCGGGATTGTTTTCGGCTGGCACCTGCGTCTGGGCACTGCCGCCCTGCGACTGATCCTGCGCAGGCTGTTTTTCCTGGCCCATGTTGTTATCCGGGGTGTCAGGGTCAATCGCCGGGTCGTTGCGTTCAGTGGTTTGCTGGTTGTCTTGGGTATCCATGTGCACCTCTTCTGTCATGTCCTGTTCACAGGACTTACTGATATCGAGGGCGGGGAGCCTCAGGCGTTCGATCAATCTGCTGACCGGTTGAAAACAGGCCGCGCTCAACCGGCGCGATGGGCTCCGCTGACGGCCATTCGGCTGCCCAGACGATAGCGAGAAGAAGGATGCACCAGCCGCACGTAAGTGACGATCTTGCCGCTGCTCCAGGTGCGGCGCAGCAACACCAGGCAAGGCTCGTCGGCGTCGATCTGCAAGTGCCGGCGCTCCTCGCCGCTGGGGTGACGAGCTTCGACGATGTGCTCCATTTCATCCGGGCGGATGATGTCCAGCAGATAAGCACCCGATTGCAGTGCATCGCCGAAGGCCTGCTCCAGAAACGCCGGCGCCATGTGTGGATTGACGTAGCGGTCTTCCAGTTGCACCGCTACGCCCTCTTCGTAGTGCACGCACAGCAGATGAAACACCGACGTACCGGTCGCCAGCGACAAGGCTGAGGCAATCGGCATCGAGGCAGCTTCGCGCCCGACCTGCAACACCTTGCAGTGGTAGCGATGGCCTCGGGCGATGATCTCGTCGGCGATGTTGGTGATGCGCAGCAGGTTTGATTGCGGCTTGCTCTCGGCGACGAAAGTACCGACGCCCGACACCCGCAACAGTCGACCTTCTTCGGTCAACTCACGCAGGGCACGATTGACCGTCATGCGCGACATGCCCAGCTCCAGCACCAGACGGTTTTCCGACGGGATCAGGTCGCCGGCTTTCCACTCGCCGGAAACCAGCTTGCCGAGCACGTAATCCTTGGCCTTGCGGTACAGGGCCTGAGGCGCTGATTTCTCCATCAGCAGCTTCCGCGCCCGAAAGCGTTCATACCTGACTCGCTTCTTTGTTGTCCTGCCAGAAGGCGTTGCGGTCCAGGTAGTTCTGCAAAAACTGCTGCAAGCGCGGGTGTTCGGCGTTGTGGAAGATCTGCTGCGGTGTGCCGCGCGCGACCACTTCGCCCTGATCGAGGAAGATCACCGAATCGGCGACCTGGGCGGCGAAGCCCATTTCGTGAGTCACCACGACCATGGTCATGCCTTCTTTGGCCAAGGTCTTCATCACTTGCAGCACCTCGCCCACCAGCTCAGGGTCCAGCGCCGAGGTGGGCTCGTCGAACAGCATGATGTGCGGCTCCATTGCCAGCGCCCGGGCAATCGCCACCCGTTGTTGCTGACCTCCGGACAGCTGCGCGGGATAGGCGTTGGCCTTGTGCGCCAGGCCGACCTTGTCGAGCATCGCCATGCCGCGTGTTTTCGCTTCATCGGCCGACAATTTGCGCACCTGGCGCAGCGCCTCACAGACATTGCCCAGCGCTGTCATGTGTGGCCACAGGTTGAACTGCTGAAAGACCATGCCGACGTTGCGCCTGGCCCGGTTGATCTGCGATTGCGGCGCGCGTTTGCGGCCCTTGTCGGTGTCGATCCAGCCCAGTAGCTGACCTTCGATGTGGATCGTGCCTTCGTCGTATTGCTCCAGAAACGCCATGCTGCGCAGCAGGGTGCTCTTGCCTGAACCGGACGGGCCAATCAGGCACACCACCTCCGAGCGCTGCACGGTCATGTCGATACCCTTGAGCACGCGCAGGGCGCCGAAGCTTTTGCCGACCTTGTTTAACGTCAGAATGGGTGTTGCATCGCCGGGCAGGGCTGCTGAAGTGTTCATGGTTTCACCTTGTTTCTGGCGTGTGGCGTCGTGCACAGCGCCGCTGGGAATAAGGAAACTGTTCATCGCGGCTGCTTGTTCATGAAGCGGCCGACTCGCACTTCCAGCAACATGCCCAGACGCGAGCAGCACTCCACCAGCATCAAATAACCGATGCACAGCATCAGCAGCGTTTCGACGAAGGCGAAGGTCTCCGAGCCGATGCCGGTCAGGACCATGGTCAGTTCCGGGATGGTGATGATCGACAGCACGGCGGTTTCCTTGCACAGCACGGTGATCATGTTGATCAGCGCGGGCAGGATGATCACCAGCATCTGCGGCACCTGAATGCGCAGAATGCACTGCAGGCGGGTGATGCCCAGGCAATCGGCGGCCTCAAGCTGACCGCGTGCCACCGACTCGAAACCGGTGCGGAAGATTTCGGCGAAATACACGCTGCCGTACACGCCCAGGCCGATGATCCCGGCGGGGATCGGGTCCAGGCTCAAGCCGAATGCGGGGCCGCCGTAGTACACCAGAAACAGCTGCACCAGAAACGGTGTGCTGCGGATCAGTTCGATGAATACACGCAGCGGCGCGCGGATCAAGTTGTTGCCGAACACTTGAGCGACAGCGATCAGCATGCCCAGCGCCAGGCCAAGCACGACGCCGCTGCTCCAGGTGCCCAGGGTGACGAGGAAACCCGAACCGATGTCGGCCCAATGATCGGTGATGATTTTCGGGTCGAAGATCATGCGCCGTACTCCTTCAATCGACGTTCCAGTACCCCGCCGAAAAACGCCAGCGGAATGTTGATCAGGCAATAGAAGCCGGCCAGCATCAGGTAGTCCTGAACGAACATGTAGTCGCTGGCGGCAAGGTTCTGCGCGGTGCGGGTCAGGTCGGCCAAGCCGACCACCGACACCAGTGATGAGGCCTTGATCAGCAGGATCATTTCGTTGACCAGAGCCGGCAGGGTCAGGCGCACGGCTTGGGGTACGCGGATGCGCATCAGCATCTGGCTGGCGCTCATGCCCAACAGGCCTGCGGCTTCCAGCTGACCGCTGGGGATCGCGAGAAAACCGCCGCGCAGGATTTCGGCGGTGTACGCCCCGGCCGCCAGCGACAGGCCAATGATCGCTGCCACGGTGGGCGAGACATTGGGCAGGCCGATACGTGGCAGGAAGTAATAAATGAACAGCAGTTGCACCAGCAGCGGAATGCCCCGGAACACAAAGATATAAGCGCCACCGAGACGGCGGAACAGCGGCACTGGCGACAAGCGCAGGCTGCCGACGACGATACCGATGACAAAGCCGATGGCCAGCGCGGCAATCGACACTTGCAGCGTCACCCACAGCGCGTCCAGCAACAGCGGCGCGTTTTGTTGCAGCAAGGGCCAATCGAACATCGTGGAACTCCAAAAACATCAGCATCCTGTGTAGGAGCTGCCGAAGGCTGCGATTGCGCTGTGTCAGGTAAAACGCAATCGCAGCCTTCGGCAGCTCCTACAGGGATTCTCGTTTGCCCCAACTCTGCAGGAACGAACTTGTTCGCGAGGCGGTGTGCCTGACACACCGCGCCGCACGGCTCGCCAACACGTTGTCTCCTACAGGGTCCGTGTACGCCTCAACCCTGTAGGAGCGAACGTGTTCGCGAGGCGGCGTGCCTGACACTCCGCGTTGCACGGCTCGCCAACACGTTGTCTTCTACAGGGTCCGTGTACGCCTCAACCCTGTAGGAGCGAACTTGTTCGCGAAGCGGTGTACCTGACACACCGCGCCGCACGGCTCGCCAACACGTTGTCTCCTACAGGTTCCGTGTACGCCTCAACCCTGTAGGAGCGAACTTGTTCGCGAAGCGGTGTGCCTGAAACACCGCGCCGCACGGCTCGCCAACAAGTTGTCTCCTACAGGGGGCGCTTCGCTTACCAGGTTGGCTCGAAATCGGCCTTTGGCACGTCCATCTCCGCGCCGAGCCATTTCTTTTGCAGCGCCGCCAGACGCCCGTCGTCATGCATCTTCAGAATCGCAGCATCCAGCGCGGCGATCAGGCTGTCAGCTTCGGCGTCCTTACGTCCGAGATACGCGAAGTAGGATTTCTTGCCGAACGGCGGTTGCACCACTTTGTACAAATTGCTGCGCTCAGCCGCGACGTAAGAAATGTTCGGCAGCGAGTTGGCCACTGCGACGATACGCTTGGCGGCAAGGTCGGCGTAAGCCTGGTTGTTGTCGACGTATTCACGAATCGTGACCTTCTGCGGCAAGGTGTCGGCGAACTTCTTCAGCTCTTCCAGCTGCGCAGAACCTTTGCCCGCGCCCACGGTTTTGCCGGCGATGTCCTCAGGCTTGGTGATGCTGTCGTCCTTGGCCCCGACCATCAGCGCAACGGTGGCCTCGGCAATCGGATAGACGAAGTGATAACGCTCTTTGCGCGCCTTGGTGACGATGATCGGCCCGGCCACCACGTCGAATTTCTTCGCTTCCAGGCCTGGCAGCACGCTCGGCCAAGGGAGGTCGAGGAACTTGATCTTGACCCCCAGCTCATTGCCCAGTTGCTCGAACAGTTCGGCGTTCAGGCCTTTCTGTTTGCCGGCTTCGGTGAAGTCGAACGGGGCAAATTGCAGCTCGGTGCCCACCACCAGTTCCCCGGCTTTTTTGACATCGGCCAGTTGGTCGGCGTGGGCCATCAGCGGCAGCAACGCCAATGCAGCGCTGAAGCTCAGACCTTTGAACGTCTTGCTGAACAGAGAATCGACTTGCATGGGTTCGCTCCTAAGTTGATGCGGCTTGATCAGTTGCGGTGTGGGGTCGTTGTTCGACGAGGCCTTCGGTGTACGGATCAGTGCAGTTAGCGTGCCATACCGGTATATACAACCCGGCCGATCTCAGCTCAGGACTTTGCCTGGATTAAGAATGCCGTTGGGGTCCAGGCACAGCTTCATCTGGCGCATGACGGCCAGCGCTTGGCTGCTCACCGAGTGGTGCAAAAACTCACGCTTGAGCAGGCCGATACCGTGCTCGGCGGACACCGCGCCGCCCAGCTCGCCGACAGCGGCATACACCAGCTCCTCGATATCCAGAATCGGCGCCGGTTGTGGCAATGAGTTGCAGTCCACGGTCAGGTGCAGATTGCTGTCGCCGATGTGGCCGAAATACACGCTGCGGTTGCCCGGCCAACGCTGTTCCAGGCGTTCACGACAGAGCCGGGCGAACTCACCGATCTGGCCGATAGGCAGGCTGATGTCGAAGTTGAGCGGCGCAAGACGCGTCGGGAACTCAGCGGTGGCTTCGCGAATCTTCCACAGACTGCGCGCCTGGGTATGGGAACCGGCGATGATGGCATCCAGCACTTCGGCGTCCCCCACGGCATCGTTGAGGATTTGTTCTAATGCCGCGCGGTTGGCCGAAGACTCCAGCAGTACATACAGCGGGTGCTGATCGGACATCGGCGGGACCGGGTTTTCCAGCCAGGAAACGCCCATGCGGAAAAAGTCCTGCCACATCAATTCATAGGCCTGGGGCGTGCCGGCCTCCCGCTGAATCCTTCGCAACAATGACACCGCGCTGGCGTAGTCGGGCAGGGCACAGAGCACCGTGGTGGTTTCTCCAGGTTGCGGCACAAGCTTCAAAACGGCGCGAGTGATCACCCCAAGCGTGCCTTCGCTGCCGATGAAGCACTGTTTTAGGTCATAGCCGCAGTTGTTCTTGATCATCTTGTTCATCAGATTCAACACGCGGCCGTCCGCCAGCACCACTTCAAGGCCTAACACCAGCTCGCGCGTCATGCCGTAGCGAATCACCGCATTGCCCCCGGCATTGGTGGCGATGTTGCCGCCGATCTGACACGAGCCCCGCGCGCCGAGGTCCAGCGGGAATAAATAGCCTGCGTCAGCGACGGCCTGCTGAATCTCCTGCAGCGTGGTGCCCGCGCAGACACTGACGGTGGCGGCAGCGAGATCGATTTCTTCGATCCCCCGCAGGCGATCCAGAGACAGGGCGAAATCTCTGGATGTCGGAACGGCGCCGCCCGCGAGCCCGGTCATGCCGCCTTGAGGCACGATCGATTGTCCGGCTGCGTTGCAGATGCGCAACGCATCGGACACTTCCTGAGTGCTGCGCGGCAGAATCAATGCCGCAGGACAGGCCGGCGCGTGGCGGGTCCAGTCGCTGTAATGGCGCTCGCTGATGGCCTCGCCGGTCAGGACCTGCGCCTGGCCCAGGGCGTCGCGCAGTTGCAAGAGGGTGTGTTGGACATCGCTCATCGATTCAGCTCACGGTGAAAAAGGCAGAGGAAGACGTCGGCGCTTTCGAGGTCAGTTGGTTCAGATCCGGCTGTCCCAGCAAGGCCAGCGCCAGACGCAGTTCGTTGGCGAGCAAGTCCAGGGCGTGGCCGGCACCGGGCTGTCCGCCAGCGGCTACGCCATAAAGCGTTGCCCGACCCAGCAGCACAGCGTCGGCGCCCAGCGCGCAGGCCTTGAGCACGTCGGTGCCCCGGCGGATGCCGCTGTCCAGCAGGATCGTCAGTTTGCCCTTGACCACCGCCGCAATGGCAGGCAGGCAATCGATGGTGGCGGGCACGCCGTCCAGCTGCCGCCCGCCGTGGTTGGTCACGACAATGCCATCGAGCCCAAGCGCCACTGCCTTTTCGGCATCGCCCGGATGCAACACGCCTTTGAGCAACAGGCGTTGCGGCCAGCGATCCCGCAGCCGGGCGAGGTAGTCCCAATCGAGGATTTTTTCCATCTGCGCGCCGATGAAATGCGCGGCGCCTGCGGCATTGCGCTGATCGGCCGGCAGGTAGCGGTCCAGGTTCGCCATGCTGGGCATGCCGTGGGGCCAAAGCGCCTGGCGAATCCAGCGCGGGTGGCGCAGCACGTCCAGCTTGTTGCGCAGGCTGAGCTGGCGCGGGCGGGTGAAATTGCGTTTGTCCCATTCACGATTGCCCAGCAATACGGCGTCGCTGGTGACCAACAACGTCTCGCAGCCCACCGCCTGGGCGCGTTGCAGCAGGTCATCCTGCACCGTCGGTTCGCCCATGCAGTACAGCTGGAACCACAGATTGACCTCCGGCACGGCGGCGACAATCTGCTCCAGCGAGTTGGTCGAAACGGTACTGAGGGTAAACGGCAGGCCGCGCTGGGTGGCCGCGCGCGCGAGGTGAATGTCGGCGTCGCGATAAAGCATGCCGTTGTAGCCGGTGGGGGCGATGACCATGGGCAGTGGCAGCTCACGGCCTAAGATCATGCGACGGGTTTCGGTGGCGTGGCAGGGCACCAGTGTCTGCGGCAGAAGGCTGATGTCGGCGAAGGCCTGGCGATTGCGCGCCAGGGTCAGTTCTTCTTCGGCGCCGCCTTCGAGGTATTCCCAGGCGAAATGCGGCAAACGACGACGCGCCATCTGCGCCAGTTCGGCAATGCTGTGGGCGCGGCGAAAATCCGGGCCTGAATGGTAGCGACGCATGAAGATCCTTGATCCGGCTGTATATACAGCCGAGGCAAGATGCAGGCCAGATCCTGGCTAGACGTAAGGGCTTGTGGTGGAACGGTTGCTGTAGGACTAAGGTCCATTTGCTGTCGGAAACTGTCACCGAAAGTTGCACCAGGTACGGTCGACTGCCCGTTAATGGGGCGAGTCGACACCTTATGTCCCCATTGTCAGGAATCGAGGGAGCGGCGTTTATACGCAATATTGGATGGGTCATAGCGGCCAGCGCTGATGCGAAAACGCGGCACAGTAAATGCTTCACCTGTCTATACCGCTCAAACCCAATTCCATCGTCAATCCCCGACAGGAGCCCTGCATGACTGTCACTGCCAACCTTCCCCTGATCGACATGGCCGGTGTGCGCGAGGGCGATCCGGCGAGCATCCGGCGTGCTGGAGACGCGATTCGCCAGGCCTGCAGCGAGGTCGGCTTCTTCTACATCACCAACCACTGCGTGCCGCAGCCCGTGATTGATCAGGCCATGGCAGCTGCGAAAACCTTCTTTGCGCATTCGCCCGAGGTCAAGCGCCAGGTCGCCGTCAACAAACGCCATCGCGGCTGGCACGCGTTGGGTGGGGCGTTGATGTACGAAGCGACCAAGCCGGATTTCAAAGAGTTCTTCAGCATGGGCCTGGAATTGCCCGAGGACGACCCCTGCGTCCTGGCAGGCGAAGCCTTGCGCGGGCCCAATCAGTGGCCGGCATTTATGCCCCAGTTACGCACCGCGCTGGATGATTACTACGCTGCAATCGGTCGAGCGGGCGCGGACCTGCTCAAAGCCGTGGCGGTGGGTTTGGGCATCGATGAGGATTTTTTCGCTCCTAAGTACGGCAAGCCGCTGCAGCGCACGCAGATGGTGTATTACCCGCCGCATCCGCCCATGGCCGAAAACGACCAGTTCGGCGTCGCGCCGCACACCGACTACGGCTGCATTACGTTGCTGTATCAGGACAACAGCGGTGGATTACAGGTGCGCGAGCTGGGTTCCAACAGCTGGATCGACGCCACGCCTATCGAGGGCAGCCTGGTGGTGAACGTCGGTGACCTGCTGGCGCGCTGGTCCAACGACCGCTTCCGCTCGACGCTGCACCGGGTCATCAACAAGTCCGGACACGAGCGCTATTCCATCGCTACGTTCTACGACCCGACGTACAGCGCGGTGGTGGATCCATGTGATCTGGGGATTGAAGCGAGCGCCAGCCTGTACCCGCCAGTGGCAGCGGGGGACTACATTCTCAAGCGCATTGATGACTCGATGGCGTATCGCAAAAAGGCGCAGTGATCTCGGCTCTGTAGGAGCCAACTTGTTGGCGAGGCAGACAACGCGGTGTTGCCTGCATGATTCTCGCGAACAAGTTCGCTCCTGCAGATGGGCGTCAGATAACGGCGAGAATGGCCTTGGTCACCGCATCGATGTTGCTCTGGTTCAGCGCCGCCACACAGATCCGTCCGGTGTCCAGGGCGTAGATCCCGAACTCGCTGCGCAAGCGCTGGCACTGTTCAACGGTCAGGCCTGAGTAGGAAAACATACCGCGCTGACGCGCCACGAAGCTGAAATCCTGACCTTTCGCATTGCCGGCCAGACGCTGTGTCATCTCTTCGCGCATGCCGCGAATCCGCAGGCGCATTTCGCCCAGTTCTTCTTCCCATTGCCGGCGCAGTTCCGGGCTGAGCAGCACAGCGGCGACGATGCTTGCGCCATGGGTTGGCGGGTTGGAGTAGTTGGTGCGGATGACGCGCTTGACCTGGGACAGGACGCGGGCGGTTTCTTCTTTCGAGTCGGTGACGATCGACAGCGCGCCTACGCGTTCGCCATACAGCGAGAACGATTTAGAGAACGAGCTGGAAGCGAAGAAGGTCAAACCCGAATCGGCGAACAGGCGAACCGCGGCGGCGTCTTCATCGATGCCGTCGCCGAAGCCCTGGTAGGCCATGTCCAGAAACGGCACATGACCTTTGGCTTTCAGGACCTCAAGGACTTTCTTCCAGTCGTCCAGGGTCAGGTCGACGCCGGTCGGGTTGTGGCAGCAGGCGTGCAGCACAACGATCGAGCCTGACGGCAGGTTTTGCAGGTCTTCGAGCATGCCTGCACGGTTTACGTCATGGGTGGCGGCGTCGTAGTAGCGATAGTTCTGGACCGCAAAGCCCGCCGTTTCGAACAGTGCGCGGTGGTTTTCCCAACTTGGGTCACTGATGGCGACAACGGCATTGGGCGAGAGCTGCTTGAGGAAGTCGGCACCGATTTTCAAGGCGCCGGTGCCACCGACGGCCTGGACTGTCAGGGCGCGACCCGATGCCAGCAATGGGGAGTCAGCGCCAAACAACAGGGTTTGTACGGCTTTGTCGTAAGCAGCGATGCCGTCGATGGGCAGGTAGCCGCGAGGAATGTGCTGAGCAACGCGAATGGCCTCGGCTTCGGCAACGGCACGCAGAAGCGGAATTTTCCCTTCTTCGTTGCTGTAGACGCCTACACCCAGATTGACCTTGGTCGTACGGGTATCGGCGTTGAATGCTTCGTTGAGGCCCAGGATTGGATCGCGTGGTGCCATTTCGACAGCGGAGAAGAGGCTCATTTTTGCGGCGGCTCTGAATGGAAGTTGGAGGGGTGACATCGCTCCGGCCGTATGCACTAGAGCGGTGCGCAAACGGGGAGTCAGTATAGAGAGCATCGTCGGTGGGGGCGACAGGCTGACGCTGGTTTTTTCAAGATATTTCCGGTTATTTTCGACCATTAGTCATGTGGTGCACGGCAATTTGATGCGGATGACTTGAAAGGCTGTAGTGACGACTCCACTTGTAGTCCCATCAACTCCTTTCCTGTACGTCTTTTCCCTGACGGGTTCAGTCGTCTGCGCTCATTTCGTTTCGTTTGCCGTTGTGCACGCCGCGCGAACCAAGAGGTTATCCATGTCCGAGTTCCAGCTCGTAACCCGTTTTGAGCCAGCCGGTGATCAGCCGGAGGCGATCCGTCAGATGGTCGAAGGGATTGAAGCCGGGCTGTCACACCAGACGCTGTTGGGTGTGACCGGTTCAGGCAAGACCTTCAGCATCGCCAACGTCATCGCCCAGGTGCAGCGTCCGACCCTGGTGCTGGCGCCGAACAAGACCCTGGCGGCGCAGCTGTACGGCGAGTTCAAGGCGTTTTTCCCGAACAACGCAGTGGAGTATTTCGTCTCCTACTACGATTACTACCAGCCCGAGGCCTACGTGCCGTCGTCCGACACCTTCATCGAGAAGGATGCGTCGATCAACGATCACATCGAGCAGATGCGACTGTCGGCGACCAAGGCGCTGTTGGAGCGCAAGGACGCCATCATCGTCACCACCGTGTCGTGCATTTATGGTCTGGGCAGTCCGGAAACCTATCTGCGCATGGTCTTGCACGTGGATCGCGGCGATAAACTGGACCAGCGTGCGCTGCTGCGTCGGTTGGCGGACCTGCAATACACCCGCAACGACATGGACTTTGCCCGGGCCACCTTCCGGGTCAGAGGGGACGTGATCGATATCTTCCCGGCCGAATCTGATCTGGAAGCGATCCGTATCGAACTGTTCGACGATGAAGTGGAAAGCATTTCGGCGTTCGATCCGCTGACCGGCGAGGTCATCCGCAAGCTGCCGCGCTTCACTTTCTATCCGAAAAGCCATTATGTGACGCCCCGTGAAACGCTGCTGGACGCGATGGAGAACATCAAGGTCGAGCTGGCAGAGCGTCTGGAATACCTGCGCGGCGCCAACAAGCTGGTGGAAGCGCAGCGTCTGGAACAGCGCACCCGTTTCGATCTGGAGATGATTCTGGAGCTGGGCTACTGCAACGGTATCGAAAACTATTCGCGCTATTTGTCCGGTAGGCCGTCCGGTGCGCCACCGCCAACCTTGTACGACTATTTGCCAGCCGATGCGCTGCTGGTGATCGACGAATCCCATGTCAGCGTGCCGCAAGTCGGCGCCATGTATAAGGGCGACCGCTCGCGCAAAGAAACCCTGGTGGAATATGGGTTCCGTCTGCCGTCCGCGCTGGATAACCGGCCGATGCGGTTTGACGAGTGGGAAAGCATCAGCCCGCAGACCATTTTTGTGTCTGCAACCCCCGGTAACTATGAAGCTGAGCACGCCGGTCGCGTGATTGAGCAAGTGGTGCGGCCCACTGGTCTGGTCGACCCGCAGATCGAAGTTCGCCCGGCGCTGACCCAGGTGGATGATCTGCTCTCCGAAATATCCAAGCGTGTCGCTTTGGAGGAGCGGGTGCTGGTCACCACGCTGACCAAACGGATGTCCGAAGACCTCACCGATTACCTGGCCGACCACGGCGTGCGCGTGCGTTATCTGCACTCGGACATCGATACCGTGGAGCGGGTGGAAATCATCCGCGATCTGCGTCTGGGCACTTTCGACGTACTGGTGGGGATCAACCTGCTGCGCGAGGGCCTGGACATGCCCGAAGTCTCCCTGGTGGCGATTCTTGATGCCGACAAAGAAGGCTTTCTGCGTTCGGAACGCTCACTGATCCAGACCATCGGCCGTGCTGCGCGGAACCTCAACGGCCGCGCCATTCTGTATGCCGACCGCATCACCGGCTCCATGGAACGCGCCATCGGCGAAACGGATCGCCGTCGTGACAAACAACTGGCCTTCAACCTCGAACATGGCATCACCCCCAAAGGCGTGTTCAAGGACGTGGCCGACATCATGGAAGGCGCCACCGTCCCCGGTTCACGCAGCAAAAAACGCAAAGGCATGGCCAAAGCCGCCGAAGAGAGCGCCAAGTACGAAGCCGAATTGCGCTCGCCAAGCGAGATCACCAAACGTATTCGCCAGCTGGAAGAGAAGATGTATCAGTTGGCGCGGGATCTTGAATTTGAGGCTGCGGCGCAGATGAGGGATGAGATTGGGAAGTTGAGGGAGCGGCTGTTGGCGGTTTGAGTGAGATGGGAATCCTGCGTGGTTGGGAGGGCTGCGCGGGATATCGTTCTGTCGTTGTATCAAACTCCACAAATGTGAGTGCGGGACTCTTGGAATATCAATACGTCAAAGCTAAAGGCGACACGCCATCCATCCCGGCCGGACTCTAAAAAAGGCCATCATTTGTTTGCTTGCAGAGGAGTGGAGCGAAATCGATGCTCCCCCCAGTTTGAAATGGTGATATCGCTGATTAGGCTTCCTGATAATGCAATGACTACTGCGTCATAGTCTCCGCCGCTTTTCCCTCATTTAGCTATCTATTGGCAGGTAACTGTTTGTTATGAATATATAAACTGAAATTATTTCCCGGGTCGAATCCTATATGTCCTATCAAGACCGAATCGTGCAGCCCTTGTGGATGAAGACTTTTTTCGGGTGAATAGGATCGATGAGGTTGATTGTTTTTTCATAAGTTGTAATGGCCATAAGTCCCTATTACCGATTCAATGTCGAGATTGTCAAGTGACCTCAGGTTAAAGTGCGGTTCGGTCCCAAGATTCGGAGAGGCTTTCACATGGCCCCACCCGTGTTCTTGGATGACGATTGTTTTGCCACCCTCGTTTCGATACCAATAGTTCTGGTCATCACCATATGTCGCTTAGAACTCAAAGCGCGCTGAAGACCGGCATGCGAAACAGCTATATGCGTTTTGACTTCCAGACTCGAGTCGCAGCGGCAAATGAAATACCTTTGAAGAAGGCGGCTAATCTGTTGACGTCGTCCCAGTCATATACACAGTGCGAGCTCAAAATCACTGATCCATCCTGTGTTGAAATTTCGATAAAATAGCGATCCTTCTCATGGTCACCTGTGTCTTCATTTTTTAATCTGTAACGTGCCGGCCTAATCGTAATGACACAGTCATCCATGAGGTAGGACTCGGACTCATACTCAGACCTGTCCAGATTCCAAGGGTTAGACCTAGCTAACACTCGGGACATTTCTTTGTCGTGGACGACCGTATACCAAGAAGATGGAATGTCTTGCTCCCAAGCTTTTTCGATATTTGAGCTCGAACGAATAACAATCTTTTTCATTTCAATAGTCCAAATGTAGATTTGGAGAAATACCTTTTTCTTTATTCCAGGCATTAACATGCGGACCAGCATTTAAATGAGGATGGCCAGGAGAGTCATCACGCCACCCTGCTGTGTCCATTTTATTTTTTTGTCCGATTTTGCCTTCAGAGTTTCGCCATGACCGTGGCCCTCCCCTAAATTCGGACTTCCGAATCGTGATCGGCATAGAGCCTAGGTCACCTGCGATCTCAGAAGCGGCCTGTTTGGCAGAGCGACGGTTTGGCATTTTGTACCGATTTTCATCGGCAGCAATACCTCCGTTTTTCCTGATGATAGTTTCTGCGTGTGCCTTGGCGTCATTATCTCGAAAACACGATTTCCAACCCCAAGGATCAATCCATCCCACCGGGTTAGGCGCATATTGGTACAGATTGATCCCGCCCGACAAGCCGATCGGATCGGGAGTGGTGAAGCGGCCGATGTCGGGGTCGTAGTAGCGGAAGGTGTTGTAGTGCAGGCCGGTTTCGCGGTCCAGGTACTGGCCCTGGAAACGCAGATTTTGATGCACGCCGTAACCCAGGTCGCGGACTT